>OJDW01000002.1_pt1 | contig 835871 bp, 748 predicted proteins | sample 1593131 | NCBI WGS metagenome assembly OJDW01 (sample SAMN05416874, study PRJEB24817) | seawater metagenome | isolation source: Sea water | place: Canada:Atlantic | collected 2013-11 | reverse complement strand
TGCATGTGTTAGGCCTGCCGCCAGCGTTCAATCTGAGCCATGATCAAACTCTTCAGTTAAGAAAAGATTTTAAAGTGCCTTCGCACTTAATACATGCTCAGTTCGTCATCTGAATTAACAAAAACTTTGTTGACTCGTTCAGAACTGAAATCTATTAAAGATCCCATCCCGAACAGGTCCCACACGTTTGCTTGCCTGATTGTTAAAGAGCGTCTCGTCCGTGGCGCTTCGCTGTGGTGCGTTGCGTTGTTGCCCCGTCGAGGAGTGCGCATTCTAGAGAGTTCGCTCTGGGAGTCAAACCCTTTTTCGCACTTTTTTTAAAAAACCTGCTGACCGTTCAAATTCCGCTCAAATCGCCGAGAAAACAGGCGCCAACGCCTGTTATTTGACCGTTACCCGGGCAATCTTCTTCTTTCCGGCCTGAATCACGTGACTATCGCCACGGGAGAAGGTGCGCTCCTCACTGAGCTGAGCCCCATCCAGGTACACCGCGCCGCGCCCGAATACGTCCTTGGCCGCCTTGCCGTTCTGCACAAGGCCTGCTTCCCGCAGCAACGGCAGGATATGGATACTGTCCTGATCACCCAGCGCCACCTCGACTTCCGGCACATTATCCGGAATATCGCCCAGCGCAATCTGGTTGCCTGCCGATTTGGGCGCCGCCTGGGCCGCCTGAGCCCCATGGAAACGCTCGACCATCTCCAGCGCAAAGGCTTTTTTGGCTTCCTGGGGCGAGCCCAGCGTATCGGCTTGCGCCTTCAGCTCCGCAATGCGCTCATTGGAACAGGCACTGAGCAGTTCATAATAACGCCAGGTGAGGCTGTCGGGAAGCGAGAGCAGCTTGCGGTACATTTCCCCCGGCGCATCATTGACCCCCACATAGTTGCCCAACGACTTGGACATCTTCTGCACGCCGTCCAACCCTTCCAGGATAGGCATGGTCAGACAGATCTGCGGCGCCTGACCATAGGACTTCTGCAGCGTACGCCCCATCAGCAGGTTGAACTTCTGATCGGTCCCGCCCAGCTCCACATCCGCCTCCAGCGCCACGGAGTCGTAGCCCTGCACCAGCGGGTAAAGGAATTCGTGGATGGCGATGGGCTGATTACCCTTGTAGCGCTTGTCGAAATCATCACGCTCCAGCATCCGCGCCACCGTGTACTGGCCTGCCAGCTTGATCATGCCGGCCGCGCCAACCTCGTTCATCCAGCTGGAGTTGAAGGCGACCCGGGTCTTGCTCTCATCGAGAATCTTGAAGACCTGCTCTTTATAGGTCTCCGCGTTTCGCAACACATCCCCGCGACTCAACGGCGGGCGAGTCGCGCTCTTGCCCGTGGGGTCGCCGATCATCCCGGTGAAATCGCCAATCAGGAAGATCACCTCATGCCCCAGCTCCTGAAACTGGCGCAGCTTGTTGATCAATACCGTATGCCCCAGGTGCAGATCCGGGGCAGTGGGGTCAAAGCCCGCCTTCACCCGTAACGGCCGGCCCGATGCCAGCTTTTCCCGCAGTTCCTCTTCCTGGATGATCTCATCCGCCCCGCGGGTAATAAGTGCCAGTTGCTGATCCACCGTGGCCATGCCTACCTCTATTTCCAGACCCATTAATGAAAGCGCGCCATTGTAGCACTTGAACGCGGCCAGAGAAGGCGGGTATCTTTGCAGGTCAGTTTTTCGCTGTGCCCCGCGGGCGCGCCAGTCTCTATTTACCCAACCAGGCCCTCACAGACTCTTCATGAAACAACTTATCTCTGCTGCCGGCAGGCTGGTGCGCCAGTTCCCACGCACCCATTTACTGCTGAGCATGGTATTGCTGGGCGGCGTCATCCTGATCGCCTTTCGCCCGGACAGCACCGAAACCGCCCCGGAACGCGTTCAGCCCATTAGTCTGCCGGAACGCACAGCACCCGCACCAAAACCGCAAACCACCAGCAAACCCGCACCGGCCACACCGCAGTGGCAAACGCTGACCGTGCAATCCGGGGACAGCCTGTCCTCATTACTGCACCCCCTGGGCATTGGCGCCGGGCAAATCGATGCCCTGCTCAAAGGTGACGACAAGCTGAAGCGGCTCACCCGCTTGCGCCCCGGGGAAGCGCTGGAAGTCATTGTTAGCGACAGCGGCTCCCTCACCAACGTGCGCTACCACCCTTCGAAAGTTGAAACCCTCACCGCACGGCTGACGGGCGGCGGCTGGAATGTGCGCCTGAGCCAACGGGAATACCAGAAGCAGACCCGCTTCGCCCAAGCCGACATTACCGGCTCCCTGTTCCTGGCCGGGGCCGCAGCTGGCATCACCGACCGGCTCACCATGCAGCTGGCCAACCTGTTTGCCTGGGATGTGGATTTTGCCCTCGACATTCGCAAAGGTGACCGCTTCCGCATTCTCTATGAAGAACTTTATCTGGATGGGGAGAAAGTCGGCGAAGGCGATATCCTGATGGCCGAATTCTGGAACCAGGGCCGTCATCTCACCGCCTTCCGCTACGAAACCCTGTCTGGCGACGTGGAGTACCTGAACATCAAGGGCGACTCCATGCGCAAGGAATTCATCCGTACCCCGGTGGCCTTTGCCCGCATCAGCTCGCGCTTCAACCTGAGCCGCAAACACCCCGTGCTCAACCGGATCCGCGCGCACAAGGGCACAGACTACGCAGCTCCATCCGGCACCCCCATCAAGGCTGCGGGCGATGGCAAGGTCATTTTCGCCGGAGTGAAAGGCGGCTACGGCAACGTCATCATCCTTAAGCACGGCCAGATCTATACCACCCTGTATGCCCATATGCGCAGCTTTGCCAAGGGCATTCGGGTCGGCAAACGGGTCAAACAAAGCCAGACCATTGGCTATGTGGGTTCGTCCGGTCTGGCCACCGGGCCACACCTGCATTATGAATTTCGCATCAACGGCGTACACCGCAACCCGCAGACCGTGCCGCTACCGAAGGCCCGCGGCATCAACGACAACGAGAGAGCGGAGTTCCTGATTGCTGCCAACCGGCTGAAGGCACAAATGACCCTGTTCTCCGAAGCCTCAACACTGGCCAGCAGCGATGTCTTCTAAGACCGAGCCATCCCTGTTTATCGGCCTGATGACCGGCACCAGTGTGGACGGCATTGATGCCGTCCTCGCCCGCATTGGCGACGACCATTTCACCCTGCTCAGCACTTTGAGCCAGCCGATTCCGGCCCCGCTTCGCGACGACATTCTGGCCCTGTGCCAGCCCGGCAGTAACGAGATCGACCGGGCCGGACGTGTCAGTCAGCAACTGGCCGCTGAATACGCCACTACCTGTGAGGCCCTGCTCGCACAGGCCAGCCTGACACCGGCCCAGGTTCGCGCCATTGGCTGCCACGGCCAGACCGTTCGCCACCGCCCTCAAGCACCCGGCTTTAGCGTTCAACTGGGCTGCCCGGACACCCTGGCGGTGCAGAGCAGGATTCCCGTAGTCAGCAATTTCCGCAACAAGGACATGGCACTGGGCGGGCAAGGCGCCCCGCTAGTGCCACCCTTTCACCGGCAGCTTTTCGCCCGGGCAGATCAGCGCATTGCCGTCGTGAACATCGGCGGCATGGCCAATGTGACCTTGCTGGATAACGGCCAGCTCACCGGCGGTTTTGATACCGGCCCGGGCAACGTGTTGATGGACAGCTGGATCCAACAGCACCGCCAGCAAGCCTACGACCGCAATGGTGACTGGGGCGCCAGCGCCCACCCCGATGCCGCTCTGCTTGCCACCCTGCTGGATGACCCGTATTTCCATCAGCCGCCCCCGAAAAGCACCGGGCGGGAGCGCTTCAGCCGCGACTGGCTCAACGCACAACTGGCGAACCACTCACTCCCTGAGGACGTCGTCCAGGCAACGCTGGCAGAGCTCACCGCCCATTCAATCAGCGATGCACTTAACAACTTCCAGCCCGATCATGTGCTGACCTGCGGCGGAGGCGCCCACAACCAACACCTGCTGGAACGCCTTCAGGCATTACTCGGCGCCCCGGTCTCCAGCACCGCTGAGCACGGGCTGGACCCGGACTGGGTGGAAGCCGCCGCATTTGCCTGGCTAGCCTGGGCGCGCATGGAAGAGAGGACGGGCAATGCGCCGGTGGTCACCGGGGCATCAAGGGAGGCGGTATTGGGGCAGATCACCCTGCCGTAGGAGCGTCGCGAGCGACGCCCCTACCGCAAGGGCGGTCAAACCAGCCACAACCCGATCATGGCACAGCTGAAACCCAGGGTGGCACCGGCGAGAATATCCGACGGGTAGTGAACCCCCAGCAGCACCCGGGACAAACCCACCATCACCGCCAACCCCAGTGCCAACGCCATTACCGGCGGGTAGAACACGCACAACAAGGTGGCCATCACAAAGGCGGCTGCAGTGTGCCCGGACGGAAAGCTGAAGCGGTCCGCCGGTTGAATAAACGCTGACAGACTTTCCAGGGCATCCGCCGGCCGGGGGCGCTTGATCAGGTGCTTGAGCAGCACAAACAAGGGCACCTCCAAGGCATAGGCCGCCATGGCAGTCAGGGCAAACTCGCTCCCCCCTTGTCGATCCATCCACCAGATGAATAGCGTCAGCGCCACATAGAAGGGGCCATCACCAAGGCGGGAGATCATCCGCGCCATACGGGCGCGGCGGGCTGCTTGCGGCTGCTGTAGCAACCAGCACATGGCCCGGGTGTCCGCGGCGGTCATTCGCTGAAATGTCGGTTTTGTCGTCATCATGGGTTCAGTGTCTACCCGAAAAGCGACGAAATGTTGATCAACCGGTGAAGGTTTTGTGACAACAAGAGACGCAGCACGTACCACGCTTCACGCCGCCCTTCGGGCGCACGCTAAAACCAAGAAGGCGCCATAGGCGCCTTCTTACTGCTCATGCGTGGTGCGTGCTGCGTTCTCAGACCGAGAAGGACGAGCCGCAGCCGCAGGTAGTGGCCGCATTGGGGTTGCTGACCACGAAACGCGAGCCCATCAGGCCCTTTTCGTAATCCACCTGGGAGCCATCCAGGTACTGAATGCTCATGGCGTCCACCAGCAAGGTGACACCCTCTTTCTCCACCGAGGTATCGTCTTCATTCACCGCTTCATCGAACGTGAAGCCATAGGAAAACCCCGCACACCCGCCGCCGGTGATATACACACGCAGCTTGAGGTTCGGGTTTCCTTCGTCGTCACGCAGCTCTTTGACTTTGGTGGCGGCGGCATCGGTGAATGAAATTGGCGCTGACTCGCTCATACTCTCGCTATTGGCTGACATCTGGGCAGTAGAAAACCCGCCCCGGCACTAAACGCCCGAGCGGGTTGATCATGTTCCAGTACCCGACTAAAACAGTCAAGAATTATCCGCGGGCACCTTCCGCCTTCCCGGGCGCATCGTTGCTTGCTGCGTCCTTGCCGGCGGACTCCGGCTTGGCCGTTTTGCCAGCATCCGGCGCGGGCAGATTGCGGCGCTCGTCATCCAGGCGGACCAGTTTGCCATTCACCCGCGCGCCCATGACCATTTCGATCATCCGGTAGTACACATTGCCTTCCACGGACGCTTTTTCCGCCAGCTCCAGGTTCTCGGTGGCGTGCACATCCCCTTCCACGCGACCATTAATCACCACCTGGGCGACCTGGATTTCGCCTTTCACCACACCGCTTTCGCCAATCACCAGGCGACCGCCATCCTTGCCCACGCTGACATTGCCTTCCACGGTGCCCTGAATATGCAGGCCTCCGGAAAATTCGATATCACCACGAACGGTTGCGCTGGGCGCGATCAGGGTATGGTTACGGTAATCTTGGGACGATGCCCCTGTAGTCACTGCGGTTTTCTTGTCTCGGCCTAGCACACGTCTCTCCTACTGCCATTTTATGGTTTTCTGTGTCTGGTAACGGTTTCTGCCGCCGCTCTCAGCATCCACATCTACCGCTTGTACCACCACCCCTTCGGGCACCTTAAAGCGGCCATTCAGCTCCTGAAAGTAACGAAACCGGAAGCGTGTCTCACTCCCGTCTTCAAGCCAGCTACTGCCATTGAGCTCAAACGCTTCCCCGTCTTTCTCGCCGTGCAGGTGCAAGCGGATATCCCCGGACAGGTAACCGCGGTTGTCACCGGACTGTACCAGCACCACCCGGTAACGGTATTCGTCAGTCTCGTTGTCCTGCTGCACCGTCATTTTTTCGATCTGCAGGCCACCCTCGGTGCCAGCCGGTGCCATCACATTCTTGTAGAACAGTACCGCTTCTTCCAGCTCGGCCACCTGGTCCTGCAACGCCTTGATCTCCTGGCGCACCTCTTCACGTGCCTCCAGGGTCAGTTCGGAATCCGCTCTGAACACCGCCAGTTCATTACGCGCAGTCTCCAGCTCTGCATCCAGGGTCTTGACCTCACCACGCAGTCGGCGATTGGATTCCGAGGCATCCAGAGCACCGCCAGCACCCAGCCAGCCGCCCAGCAAAAACAGCAACACCGCGACGACAAGCGCAACCGACACCCACAGCCGCCGCCGCTTCTTCTGCTGAGACGGGCTGATCGGCATCAGCATCACATCATCGATGCCGGCCCGGCTTTTCGGTTTCTTCGCCATGGTTACGGCGCCAACGGAACCACTGCCAGCCCCGCCCCCTCATCCAGACCAAACATGATATTCATGGCCTGCACGGCCTGGCCGGAAGCCCCTTTTACCAGGTTATCAATCACCGACAGCACCACAATCACGTTCTCTCCCCGCGGTTGATGCAGAGCCAGCCGACAGATATTGGCTCCCTTCACGAAACGGGTTTCCGGGTGGCTGCCCGGCGGCATCACATCCACAAAGGGCTCATCGGCATAACGGGCCTCGAACGCCGCCTGAATATCTTCCAGTGGCGGCGCCGATTCAGTGAGTTGACCGTAGAGAGTGGCATGAATACCACGAATCATGGGGATAAGATGTGGAACAAATGTAGCGCTTACCGGGCCACCAGCGATATCCGCCAGCCCCTGCTCGATCTCCGGCAAATGCCGGTGACCGCTGGCGCCATAGGCCTTGTAGCTCTCACCCGCCTCCGCCAGCAACATGGGCACCTTGGCGCCTTTGCCGCCACCGCTGGCGCCACTGGCCGCGTTGGCGATCAGCTGATCGGGCTTGATCCAGCCCTTTTCCAGCAACGGCAAATAGCCCAGCTGGATCGAGGTGGGATAACAACCGGCGCAGGCCACCAGCCGAGCGTCACGAATCGCCGCCCGATTCACTTCCGGCAGGCCATATACCGCATCCGCCAGCAACTCCGGGCAGGCATGGGGCTCGCCATACCATTCGCTCCAGAGTTCATGATCGCGCAGCCGGAAATCCGCTGACAAGTCCACCACCCGCACGCCGGCGTCCATCAGCTCAGGCATCATCCGCATGGCCACGTTATGGGGCGTCGCAAAAAACACCACGTCACAGGCCGCCAGCCGCTTCACATCCGGCTCACTGAAAACCAGATCCGTACGGCCACGCAGGGACGGAAACAGGTCAGCCACCGCCACACCCGCTTCGCCACGAGAGGTAATCACATCCAGTTCAGCATGGGGGTGGTTAACCAACAGGCGCAATAATTCGACCCCGGTATACCCGGTACCGCCGACCACACCTACTTTCAGCGGTGCACTGGCTGGTGCTGGCTGAGAAGACATATCCCACTCCTGAACTGCATTAATAAAAGGAAGCCCTGCATGATAGGGTCGCCGCCCGTCAGCGGCAAGAAAGTGCCGCCCATAACGGCCTGAAAACCGCCTCGCCCACCCGGATGACGGTCAACCCGGCAGTTGCCGTTCCGACTCTTTCTCTCCATCCGCCGACTCGGCTTTTTCATTGCTTCGTTCCGTCGGCTTGTCCTGGGGCTTTTCCAGCGCCATACCCTGACCATCAGAAAGGCGGTCAGCCAGGGAGTCATACAGGGGGCGAGCCCACACGACCTTGGCCACCGCTGCGGACAGTAGCGCACCCGCCATCAGCGGCAGCAGGATATCGTGGCGGTTGCCGGTCAGCTCCATCACGATCACGAAGGACGTGATCGGCCGCTGTATCACCCCGGCCAGAAATGCCGCCATGGCCACCAGAGTCAGACCCACCAGCGACGAGCCTGGAAAGAAACCACCAACCACGTTACCAATACCCGCCCCCGCCGCCAGGCTGGGGGAGAACAGACCACCGGGAATGCCGGTAAAATAAGACACCAGGGTGGCTGACATCTTGGCCAGCGCGAAGGTCCAGTTACCCGGCTGCTCACCACTCAGCAGGGTAGATGCCTGCTCGTAACCACTGCCGTAGGTGGCCCCGCCCGTAATCAGCCCCAGAAACACCAACACCAGCGCACACATCACGACCACGCGGTATGGGTGCTCCTTGGCGTAGGGCGAAAGGAATTGGCTGCCCTTGATCAGCAACCGGCTAAAAAAGCCGCCCAGCAGACCACACACCAGCGCCGTCACACCAATCGCTGCCCAGTCCCGGGTGATGTCCAGCGCCCCGTCCGGGTGCCCAAAAAAACTGTAGTGCCCCATTATCATTAGCACCACCACACCGGAAAGAATGATGGCCATGATCAGGGTACCGCTGGTGCGCTGCTCAAATGAGCCGGACAGCTCCTCGATGGCAAAGACAATCCCTGCCAGGGGCGCATTGAACGCCGCCGAAACCCCTGCCGCGCCGCCCGCCACAATCAGGGAGTTGTCCACGTATTTCTGGTTAAGCCGCCCCACCCGGCCCACCGAATACATCATCGCCGCGCCCATGTGCACACTGGGGCCCTCGCGGCCAATACTGGCCCCGCACAGCAACCCCAGGCAGGTGAGTACAAACTTGCTGAGAATAACGCGCAAGGACAGGAAAGCAGGACGCAACCAGTGGTAACGCTGCTTCAGCACCACCAACACCTGAGGAATACCACTGCCCTGGGACTCGGTACCCAGCTGGCGCATCAACCAGACAATTACCACCATACCCACCGGGGTTATTAGCACCGGCAAGTACGGAGACTGGGCATGGATTTGCGTGAAAGTGTGGGACGCCGACTCTGCCACCCAGGCAAACGCCACCACCAGCAGCCCCACCATGATGGCGCCAGACCAGAACACCGCGCGCAATTTCCAGTCCTGCCAGGAACCCAGCTGCCGACGGCTCAGCCGTCGGGTGCGAAACAGGTAGTAACGCATCAGACGACTATGGCGTGGCCGCTTATTCACAGCGCTCCTTTACTTAGACAGCAGCAAGTGGACCGGAAAGAATACAGGTAAGTCTGTATAGTGTACGCCCACTGGAAACATCTCTCCAATGTCGCCACCCATAACAAGGGACAGCCCCCATGCAGTTTGCGCTCGATTACTTTCTCTGGATCAAGGCCTTCCACTTGATCGCCGTGATTTGCTGGTTTGCCGGCATTTTCTACCTGCCACGCCTGTTCGTGTATCACGCCATGGCAGAGGATCAACCCAGCCGCGAACGCTTCAAGATCATGGAACGCAAACTCTACCGGGGCATCATGAACCCCAGCATGATTGTCACCGTAGTCCTTGGCATGTGGATGTTCATGGCAAACATGGAAGCCTACAAAGGCAACGGCTGGATGCACGCCAAACTGACGCTGGTGTTCCTGCTGATTGGCTACCACCACGTCTGCCTGTCCTACATGAAGAAGTTCGCCGCCGACGCCAACACCAAAAGCGACAAGTTCTACCGCATCTTTAACGAGATTCCGGTTTTTCTACTGATCGCCATTGTGATATTGGTTGTGGTGAAACCTTTCTGAGACACGCCATAAGCTGGGCGCCACACAGCAAGCGGCGTCCGGCACCAGGCATTTAGCATCAGGCCCTCCAATGAAACCCAATATTCTTGTGATTGCCGGCCACGACCCCTCCGGGGGCGCCGGCATTCACGCCGACATTGAAGCCATTCAGGCCCTGGGCGGCTTCGCCTCCACCCTGATCACCGGCCTCACCGTACAGAACAGCCAGAACGTGCGTGGCTTCCGGCTCACTGACATCGATTTGCTGCAACAGCAGGCCGACGCCCTGCTGGACGACATGGATTATCAGGCCATCAAGATCGGCATGACCGGTTCGGTTGCCATCCTCGAGTTCATTACCCAGCTGCTCAAACGGCTGCCCAGTGTCCCGGTGATTCTCGATCCGGTACTGGCCGCCGAAGCCGGTGGCAGCCTGGCGCAGGAATCTCTCGCCGAAGCCATGCTCGAAAAACTGGCGCCACTGTGCGACGTGATGACCCCCAACCTGCCAGAAGCCCAGGCCCTGAGCGGGCAAACAACCGTCAGCGACTGCGGCCGAACCCTGGTCCAGCGCAGCGGCTGCGCCACCCTGGTCACCGGCACCCACGACGACACCGATCAGGTCATCAACCACCTGTTCACCACCGTTGGCGAAGAACAATGGCGCTGGGACCGGTTGCCGCACAGCTATCACGGCTCCGGCTGCACCCTGGCCTCCTCCATTGCCTGCCTGCGCGGTCGCGGCCAGTCACTGGACAACGCTGTCGCCAATGGCCAGGCCCACGTGGACCGCTTTCTGCGCGGCGCCTTCCAGCCCGGGCAAGGCCAATACGTGCCCAACCGCCAGGTCTGAGCGCCCCATGTCCCTCCACCACCACCGCCACCACCGGCTCCACGGCCTTTACGCGATCACCGACCCGGCACTCACCCCGGACGAGCGCCTGCTGCCCGCCGCCGAAGCCGCCCTGCGCGGCGGCGCCCGGCTACTGCAATACCGGGACAAGACCGCCAGCCCGGCCCAGCGCGAATACCGGGCCGCCCAGCTACGCGCCTTGTGCCATCAGTATGGCGCCCTGTTTATCGTCAATGATGACCCGGCCCTGGCCGCCCGCGTAAACGCCGACGGCGTGCACATCGGCCAAAGCGACGGCGGCATCAAGGCGGCCCGCGATCAGCTGGGCGACTCACGGATAATCGGCGTCACCTGCCACGGCGATCTGGCACTGGCCGGCCAAGCTGCCGAGGCCGGCGCCGATTATCTGGCCATGGGCCGCTTCTTTACCTCACAGACCAAACCCCAGGCGCCGCCGGCCTCACTGGCGGTGCTACGCCAGGCCTGCCAGCAGTTTCATCAACCCGTGGTAGCCATCGGCGGAGTGAATCCGGATAATGCGCCGCAACTGATCGACGCTGGCGCCGTGTCTGTGGCGGTCATTCATGCCCTGTTCGGGCACACCGACACGGCCTCCATCGAAGCCGCAGCACGCCGCTTCAGCGCCTGTTTCCCGGCCACCGCCGGACAGGCCATCCCAGAATAGATTCAACAGAGGACACACCATGAGCCGCAAGCACTCTGAACAGCTTTTCCGTCAGGCCCAGAAACACATTCCCGGCGGTGTGAATTCCCCGGTGCGGGCGTTCAAAAGCGTCGGCGGCACACCGGTGTTCTTCCATTCCGCCCGTGGCGCGTACCTGTTCGACGAAGACGACAATCAGTACATCGATTACGTGGGCTCCTGGGGCCCCATGATCCTGGGCCATAACCACCCCCACGTGGTGGCTGCCGTGCAGGCGGCCGTACAGGAAGGCCTGAGCTTCGGCGCCCCCACCGCCACGGAAGTGGCCATGGCCGACAAGGTCTGCGAACTGGTGCCCTCCATGGACATGGTGCGCATGGTCAACTCCGGCACCGAAGCCACCATGAGCGCCATCCGCCTGGCCCGCGGCTACACCGGCCGCAACAAGATCATCAAGTTTGAAGGTTGCTACCACGGGCACGTGGACAGCCTGCTGGTGAAAGCCGGCTCCGGCGCCATCGCCATTCCCGGCTCCCCCGGCGTACCGGAAGCCGTCACCGCCGACACCCTGGTGCTGAACTACAACGATGCCGCCAGCGTCACCCAGGCTTTCGAAGAACACGGCGACGACATCGCCGCCATCATCGTGGAGCCGGTGGCCGGCAACATGAATTGTGTCCCCGCCACCGAGAATTTCCTGCTGACCCTGCGCCAGCAGTGTGACAACAACGGCGCGGTGCTGATTTTCGATGAAGTCATGAGTGGTTTCCGGGTAGCGCTGGGCGGCGCCCAGGGCCATTACGGCATCACCCCGGACATGACCACCCTGGGCAAGATTGTCGGGGGCGGCATGCCGGTGGGCGCCTTTGGCGGCAAGCAGGCCATCATGGAACATCTGGCACCGCTGGGGCCGGTCTACCAGGCGGGCACTCTGTCCGGTAACCCGGTGGCCATGGCTGCAGGCCTGGCGACGCTGAACCTGATCAGCGAGCCCGGTTTCCACGACGCGCTGACGGAAAAAACCACCCGCCTGCTGGAAGGCCTGACAGCCGCCGCCCATGCGCAAGGGGTGTCATTCACCACCGCCCAGGCCGGCGCCATGTTCGGGCTGTTCTTCACCGACCAGAACCGTATCAGCAGCTTTGCGGAAGTGATGGCCTGCGACAGCGAGCGCTTCAACCGCTTCTTCCACGCCATGCTGGACCAGGGTATCTACCTGGCGCCCAGCGCGTTCGAAGCGGGCTTCGTGTCTGCGGCGCACAGCGACGACGATATCGAAGCAACCATCGCGGCGGCCCGCAAGGCGTTTGCGAAGATCTGAAAAAACAGGTTCGAGTTGCGAGCAGCGAGTTTCGAAAATCAAAAGCGGAAAACCACATTGTTTAAAGGTTTTCGCAACTCGTAACTCGTAACTCGCTTCTCGTTACTCCTTACTGCTTTTATCGCGGACTATCTCGGCCGGTTTTCCCCCGGTCAACTTCAGCAAATCCTGCGGCGCCATGGCGATTTCCAGCCCGCGCCGGCCGGCACTCATGTAGATAATCTCGTGGGATTCCGCGCTGCCATCCAGATATAACGGCAACCGTTTCTTCTGCCCCAGCGGGCTAATACCGCCCAGCACATAGCCGGTTAATCGTTGCGCCTTGTCCGCCGGACACATCTGCGCCTTCTTGCCACCGTGGGCACGGGCCAGATATTTCAGGTCCAGCTGATGGGCCACCGGCACCATGGCCACCACCGGCACGTCATCCACCAGCGCCATCAGCGTCTTGAACACCTGCTCCACCGGCAGATCCAAGGCCTCCGACGCTTCCAACCCGTAGCTTTGCGCTTTCGGGTCGTGTTCGTAGCTATGCAGCGTAAACGCTACCTTGCCGCGCTTGGCCGCCTGCACCGCCGGTGTCATGCCTTGCGCGACTCCGGGTCACGCAGCGTCGCCGCCCGTTCGCGAGCCGCCTTCGCTCCGGCGACATCGCCTTGCCGGTCCCGCGCGGTGGCCACCAATTCCCACAAACCGGCCTGATACTCCGGGTGGTCCGGCGCCAGACGCAGCGCTTTCAGGGCAAAGCCTTCCGCACCACGGGCGTCACCTTCGGTCAGGCGAAGATCCGCCAGCTGCTTGTACAGCCAGGAGGAATCCGGGGCAATATTCAGCGCCCGCTCCAGATACCGTTCCGCCCGGGAATTATCCCCCTGCTGGCGCGCCTGCTCGGCACTGGTCAACAGACTCAGCGCCGGAGAGCCTTCCAATTCCTGGCTGGCCGTCATCGGTTCCTGCGGCTCGTCGACCACGGGTTTCACCGCACACCCCACCATCACGGCACTGATGAGCACCAATCGAACCAGCCTTTGCATAAACAACATCCTGTCCCCTATTTTCTTGATCGCAGGTTGAATTGAGCGAGCCACCGCAAACCGCATGGCGCTTAATCAAACAGGCCCTTGAACCATCCTTTGATGCCCTTGCCGGTTTGTTTCACTGTGCCACAACCATCGCTGTCTTCGGGAATCGACGCGGCCAGCATGGGGTAGCGTCGGGCATTGCCACAACCTTCCGCACTCACACGACGGCCGTCTTCATTCATCCATACCCATTCCACGCTGGGCGGCGGGTTTTGTGACAAGCTGCGCTGCGGCAGCTTGCCCATCAAGTTCGCCCACACCGGCAGGGCACCGCTGGAGCCGGTAATCCCCGCGTTTTTGTTGTCGTCACGGCCCACCCAGACCACCGCCAAATGATTGGCCGAGAACCCGGCAAACCAGGCATCGCGAAAATCATCACTGGTACCGGTCTTGCCGGCCACTTTCAGGTCCGACGGTAATGCAGCGCGGGCGGCACGGGCGGTGCCTTCTTCCACCACTTGCTGCATGGCCCACTGTGTCAAGAAAGCCGGCCCGGCCTCCACCACTTCGTCGGTGCTCACCGGGTAACGGGCCAGCGGTTTGCCATCCTTGTCCAGCACATCGGTAATGGAGCGCAGCCGGGTACTGAAGCCACCGGTGGCCAGCGGCTGATACATCATCGCCACTTCAAACGGGGTCAATTCCAGGCTCCCCAACAGAATACTCGGGTACAGCGGGATATTGCGGGTAACGCCCAGGGTCTTCATGGTGTCGGCCACCTTGTCCAGCCCCACATCCAGCCCCAACCGCGCGGTGGCCTGGTTACGGGACAGGGCCAGCACATCCACCATGGGCATGGCGCCCCTGGCCTTCTTGTCGAAGTTCTGTGGCGCCCACACGCTGCCATTGGGCAGCTTCACCTGAATCGGGCCGTCTTCCACCAAAGAGGCCAACGAGTAGGTTTTCGGTTGCTCAACCGCCGACAAGATCACCGCCGGCTTGGCCAGGGAGCCCATGGGTCGCTGAGCATCCAGTGCCCGATTGAAACCCGCTTGGCGCGAGTCCCGGTTACTCACCAGCGCCAATACATCGCCCTGGGCCGGCGCCACGACAACCACGGCACCATTGAGTTTTTTCACCTGTTTCGGGTCGCGATGATCCAGATGCTCTTTCAGCGCCCCTTCCGAGGCCAGTTGCGCCAGCACATCCAGGGTGGAGTGAATATGCAGCCCTTCATCGCTGAGCACTTCCGGCGGGTAATCCCGCGCCAGCTGGCGGCGTACCAGGTCAATAAACGCCGGGAACGCATACAGCGCCGAGGCTCCGCGGGGCACCACTTCCAGCGGCCGGGCGCTGAACTTGTCGTAGTCCGCGCTGGACAAGGCGCCCTCGTCACGGGCCACTTTCAATACGGTATTGCGACGCTCCATGGCCCGCTCCGGGCGGCGGCGCGGGTCGTACCAGCTGGGGCCTTTCAGCAAGGCCACCAGCGTCGCCAGCTGATGGGGCTCCAGCTCCTCCAGCGGTCGGCCGAACAGGAACTGCGCCCCCAGGCCCATGCCATGAATGGCGCGGGCGCCATCCTGGCCGAGATAGACCTCATTCAGATAGGCCTCGAGAATCTGGTCCTTGCTGTAATGCAGCTCCAGCAGCAAGGCCATGGGCATTTCCATCAGCTTGCGCGACAGGGTCCGGTCGGAGCTGAGCCAGAAGTTTTTCACCAGCTGCTGGGTCAGGGTACTGCCGCCCTGCACCAGGCCGCCGGCCTTGATATTGGCCAGCATGGCGCGGCTCAGGCCGCGCAGGGAAATGCCATGGTGGTCGTAGAAACTGCGGTCTTCGGTGGCGATCAGCATGTCCACCAGCAACGGCGGCACTTTATCCAGCGGCACCAGCACCCGGTCCTCGGCGTGCTGGGGGTGGATGCTGCCGATCTGCAATGGCTCCAGGCGCGCCAGACGATCGCCGCCGGCTTCCAGGCTGCGAATCTGCCCCCCGGACAGGGACAGCCGGATACGCTCGGACTGCTCGCCGCCGTCGCTGTCATTGAAACCCCGGGTATGGATCAGCAGGGAATTGCCCTGCACCGCAAAACTGCCCGGCGTACTGGCCCGCGCATCACGCCGGTAACGCATCAGGTCCAGCAGCTTGAGCATGTCATCGCGGGACAACACCCGGCCTTCATACAACTCTACCGGCCGGGCATAGACCCGTGCCGGCAGCTGCCAGGCATGGGAATCAAACCGCTCGCGCACCAGCGCATCCAGGTACGCCATGCCGGCGGCCCCGAGCACCAGGCACACCAGCCCAACCTTGGCAATAAATGACCAACTGAACCAGCGCCGGCGCTGGGCGGAGGGCTTCTTTTTTCTACTGGGTTGCCGCCGCGACTTTGCGGGGGACTTTTTCGCTTTTTTCGCCATGGGCCGGAGTATAGAGAAAAGTGTGGGTACTTTATGAGTGTAGGGGGAGAAATATGTTCCCGGGGGCGAAATACCCACACCAAGGAGGGATAGCCCCCGGCCCGCTGGCGTACAAATTTTGCATGCAGCGCCCGGCAGCCCATAATAGCCGCCCCTGCAATCCGGTTCGGAGCTTCCATGACAAAGAAATATGACGTTTACGCCCTCGGTAACGCCCTGGTAGACACGGAAATCGAGGTCAGCGACGCCTTCTTGGAGCGCATGGACGTGGGCAAGGGCCTGATGACACTGGTGGATGAAGCCCGCCAGGCAGAATTGATCGAAGCGCTGGCCAACGAAGCCGAGCCCCGCAAACAGACCAGCGGTGGCTCCGCCTGCAACACGGTAGTCGCCACCCGCTACTTCGGCGGCAACAGTTACTACGCCTGCAAAGTGGCCGACGACGCCACCGGCAACATCTTCGTCGACGACCTGACCGCCGCCGGCGTGGACACCAACATGAACGGCCCACGGGACTCCGGTGTTTCCGGCAAATGCCTGGTCATGCTGACGCCGGATGCCGAACGCACCATGAACACCTACCTGGGCATCTCCAGCCAGGTGTCCGATACCGAACTGGACGAAGCTGCCATCGCCGCCAGCCAATATGTTTATCTGGAAGGCTATCTGGTCAGTGGCGACAGCTCCCGCGCCGCCGCCGTCAGACTCCGCCAGCTGGCCGAAAAGAACGGCGTGAAAACCTCGCTGACATTCTCCGACCCGGCCATGGTGCAGTTTTTCAAAGATGGCCTGAACGAAATGCTCGGCGAGCGTGTGGACCTGCTGTTCTGCAACGAAGCAGAAGCGACCAGCTTCACCGACACCGATAACGTGGACGCAGCCCTGGAAGCGCTCAAACCCCGCTGCGGTTCCGCCGTCATTACTCTCGGGGCGGACGGCGCCCTGGTCTGGGACGGCGAACAGACGCACCGCATCGACCCGGTGCCGGTGAAGGCCATCGACAGTAACGGTGCCGGCGACATGTTTGCCGGCGCTTTCCTGTATGCCATTACTCACGGCCACGACTTTGCCGCTGCCGGTAAACTCGCCTCCGCCGCCGCCGCAAGGCTGGTCAGCGAATTTGGCCCGCGCCTCCCGGCAGAGGTCCACCAGGAACTTCGCAACGCCATTCTCGGCGAATAACCGCAGGGCGGAGCTTTCTTCCCGACGACACAGCATCACGGAAACACCAAGACCATGGAACACATCTGCAACGTGAACGACATCGAGCACGAAAGTGCACGGGAATTTCAGAAAGACGGCCAGCCGATTGTCGTCGCCAGGTTCGATGGGCAGATTCACGCCTACATCAACTGGTGCCCGCACCTGGGCATCGAACTGAACTTCATGCCCGATGAATTCATGGACGGCGACAGCCAGTTCATCATGTGCGCCAACCACGGCGCCCTGTTCGAAGTGGAAACCGGCAATTGCCTGTCCGGCCCCTGCAGCGGCGACAAACTGATTCCCGTGCCGCTGGAAGTGCGTGGCGAAGAAGTCTGGCTCGGCGAGGTTCCCCAACCCGCATGAAAACAGAAAGCAGCCACCCCTTCGATTTACTGACCCCGGACTACATGCTGGATGCCGTCGATGCCGCCGGTTTTCTCAGCGATGGCCGGCTGCTGCAGCTGAACAGTTTTGAGAACCGGGTGTATCAGGTGGGCCAGGAAGACGGCCCGCCGGTGATCGTGAAGTTCTACCGTCCGCACCGCTGGAGCGATGAACAAATCCTCGAAGAGCATGCCTTCAGCCTGTTTCTGGCGGACCGGGACCTGCCGGTGGTCGCTCCCATCGAGAACCACGGCACCAGCCTGTTCCATTGCGACGATTTTTCCTTCGCCGTCTTTCGGCGTGCCGGTGGCCACGCACCAGAACTGGCCAACGATGACCACCTGGAACAGCTGGGACGTACCCTGGCCCGCTGGCATACATGCGGCAGTGATCGTCCCTACCAGACGCGCCCGACCCTGCAGATCATCGACGATATCCGCACCGCCAGCACCTTTCTCACTAACGATGTTGTGGACCTGAACTACCGGGGACAATATCGGGATGTGACCGGCCAGATACTGGAAAAGGTGGAGCAACAACTGGGCGGGCACAGCTTTCCCTTACTGAACGTGCATGGCGACTGCCATACCGGCAACATCCTCTGGCGCGACGAACGCCCCCACTTCGTGGACCTGGACGACAGCCTGCGCGCGCCCGCCATGCAGGACATCTGGATGCTGCTGTCCGGTGAACACGACGAACAACAGCACCAACTACGGGTGCTCGCCCGTGGCTATGACACCTTCCTGCCGTTCCCCTGGAGCCAGACCGTCCTGATCGACCCGCTGCGCCTGCGCCGCATCATCAACTACGACGCCTGGCTGGCAAAACGCTGGGACGACCCGGCCTTCCCCCCCGCCTTCCCGTGGTTCGAATCCATGAATTACTGGGGCAATCAGGTGACCTTATTGCAACAGCAGCTGCGCAGTTTGCAGACCCCTCTGTAGAGGAAAACGCTTTTCTGCAGGAGCGTCGCTCGCGGCGCGACAGGGCTGGCTCCGTGTTTTCTAAAGCTGCTGCTGCAGGAGTTCCTCTCGAGGGACGAACCCGAGCCCAGGCGAGGGAAAAGGCGAGGCTGGGATGCCCCCCGATCACTCTGGAGGCGCCCCGGTTCACAGCAACGACGCTGCTGCCCCTACAGGCGTTTCCCACGCTAACGCGTGGTTCGTCCCTCGAGAGGAACTCCTACAATGCAATCGGCAAGGGTTTTTCCAGTTCGAAACCCTCAGCGGATAACGCCACCTTCCAGGCCAGCACCTCCACGCCTTTCTCTATCGCCTCGCGCAACAACTGCCCATAGCGCGCATCGATTTCGTCCGCCGGGCGCGCAGCGGTGGCGCCGCTGTGTTGAACGCAAAAGAACAACACCGCGCGTTTTCCCGACGCGACCACATCCATCAGCGTCTGCAAGTGCTTCTGTCCCCGCTCGGTGACCGAATCCGGAAAGGCGATAACGCCGTCATCCTTGTCATCTGGCCCCGGACCCAAGGTGACGTTTTTCACTTCAATAAAGGTATGCGGGTCGGCCCGCTCGCCCAGCGCCAGATCAAAGCGGCTGTCCCCGTATTTCACCTCCCGCTCCACGCCACTGGTTGGATCCAGCGCGGGGATCTGTCCGGCCCGCACCGCTTCTTCCACCAACGCATTGGGGCGGGCGGTATTGACCCCGGCCCAGTGGCCGTGAGCCACCTGCAAGGCTTCCAGGGTGTGGCGATATTTGCGTTTGGGGTTGCCGCTGTCGGAAATCAGCGCCTGCTGCGGTTCACCCAGCACGCAATTTTTCATGGACCCGGTATTCGGGCAATGCACGGTAATCTCGCTTCCATCGGCGCGAACCACATCCGCCATGAACCGTTTATAGCGACGCAATAGCGTCACCGCTTCCAGTGGGGGATCAAAGGTCACAGGGACTCCAGATAGTGTTCCAGACGATGCAGCGCATCCGTTAGCCGCGCCTCACTGCAGGTATAGGCCATGCGTACAAAGCGCCGGTGATCGTGGCCTTCACCGAAGTCCAGTCCCGGCGTCATGGCAACCTTGGCCTTTTCCAGCAAGTCGGCACAAAAGGAAAAACTGTCGTCGGTGTAATCACTCACATCCGCGTAGACATAAAAGGCGCCGTCCGCCCGGGAGACCACCGGCAGCTTCAGGTGCGCCAGGCCGTTGAGCAAACACTGGCGGCGCCGTGCCAGTAGCTGATGGCGCTGCTCCAGAATCGTCAGGGTCGGCTCCTGCAGCGCTGCCAGCGCCCCATGCTGCGCCGGGGTGGATGGTGCCAGAAACAGGTTCTGGGCCAGCCGCTCGATGGCCGGCACCAGCGGCTCCGGCGCCACCAGCCAGCCCAATCGCCAACCGGTCATGCAGAAATATTTGCTGAAACTGTTGATCACCAGCACCGGGGCCGGCCCCGCCAGCACCGATGTGGCGGGCTGGGTGTAACACAGCCCCTGATAGATCTCGTCCACCAGCAGGATGCCACCCTTGTCTACGGCGCCGCGGGCGAGCTGCTGCAAGGTCTCTACCGGCAGCATATTGCCGGTGGGGTTGTCCGGGCTCGCGACCATGGCCACCCGGGTATTGCTTTGCCAGGCATCCAGAAACGCCACCGGGTCCACATTGAAATGGTCATCCGCCTGCAGCGCGACCGGTTGCGGCTCGCCGCCGACCAAACGCACGAACTGGCGATTACAGGGGTAGCCGGGATCAGTGAGCAACACGCCGTCGCCGGGATTGAGCAGCGCCGCCAGCGCCAGCTGCAAGGCCCCGGAGGCTCCGGGCGTCACCACCACCTGGCCAGGGCTGACCCGGGCGGCGAAACGATTCTGGTAATCCTCGGCGATAGCTTCGCGCAGGGCGGGCAAGCCCGCCGCCGGCGTATAGCCGGTATGGCCGTGCGTTACCGCATCCTGAATGGCCGCAAGCACTGGCTCGGGAGTATCAAAATCCGGCTCGCCCACCTCCAGGTGAATCACATCATGGCCTTGAGCAGACAAGGCCTGGGCACGCTCCAGTAACGCCATCACATGAAACGGCGGAATGCGTTGGGCGAAATCGGACAGACTGGGTGTCATGATCATGCTCCCTCGAAAATGCGTGATTTACGGTATAACAACCGCGCCACTTCATCTGCTACCCCGTACCGGACCCACACAACAGGGCAAAAACACAGGAAAAGGCGGTCTGTCACAAGATTCCCCTTTTCTGTTGCGCCTGCATGGCTATAATCGGCCAGATTTTCACCAGCAGTGGCCAGAAAATGCCCAGCGCCCCGCTGATTGGTGACAACCCTTGCCCAGACGGGGTAAGGTCGAAGATTACATTATGCCCGGGCCTGACGATATCAGCCCGGCACCCAAGGATTGCGGGTTACCGATAGAGAGTCGCGAAGATGCTAAGGGAGTTAATCAACATGGCCACCGGCAAGAAAAAAGCCCCCAAGAAGGCGGCTAAAAAACAAACCTCCGGTTCTGCTTCCAGCAGCAAGAAAACGTCGGCATCAGCAAAGGCTGCGCCCAAAAAAGCCGTGGCTAAAAAGGCCACTCCAGCTGCCAAGAAGGCCGTAGCGAAGAAGCCCGCCGCCAAAAAGACCCCGGCCAAGCCGGCCGCAAAAGCCGCCACCAAAAAGGCACCTGCCAAGAAGGCGGTCGCCAAGAAAGCGGCAATCAAGAAAGCCCCGGCAAAGAAGGCCACTGCCGCCAAGGCCACCGCGAAAAAAGCCCCGGTTAAAAAGGCCGCTGCCAAACCTGCAACGAAAGTTGCACCTAAAAAAGCAGCGCCCAAAAAGGCGGTAGCGAAGAAACCTGCAGCCAGCAAAACGGCCAGCAAGACAACCGCTACGCCCAAGGCAACACCCCCCAAGAAAGTGGCCGCCAAGAAAGCCGCTGCACCAAAGGCGCCCGCTAAAGCTGCGGCCAGCAAGCCGCAGTCCAAGCCAGCGCCCAAAGCTGCTGCGAAAAAAGCTGCCGCCAAAAAGGCCGCAGCTGCACCAAGAACCAAATTACCGGCCTCAGGCAAGGCCACCGCAGCGGCCCGTGCGGCCGCAGCGAAAGCAACCGCAGGTTCTGCACGGACTGCAACTGCCGGCAAAAGGACTTCGCCGAGCCGTTCCCCCTCTTCTGCTCAGGTAAATCCGAAAGTGAAAAAGAAAAGCACCAGTTCCTCCGCATCACAGGCCCAGGTTCATGGCTTCACGCCTTACCAGCCCGGTCCTGACGAGGAATACATGAACGAAAAGCAACGCGAACACTTCCGCAATATCCTGCTGGCCTGGCGCCAGGAACTGATGGAAGAAGCGGACCGCACCATGCACCACCTGCAGGACGAGCAGGCCAACCTGCCCGACCCGGCAGACCGCGCCACCCAGGAAGAAGAGTTCGCTCTGGAGCTGCGCACCCGCGACCGTGAACGCAAGCTGCTCAAGAAAATCGAGAAGACCCTCGATCTGGTGGGCAAGGACGATTACGGCTTCTGCGAAGCCTGTGGCGTAGAAATCGGCATCCGCCGCCTGGAAGCCCGCCCTACCGCGGAAATGTGCATCGACTGCAAAGAACTCGCTGAAATCAAGGAAAAGCAGCTGGCAGGGTAAAGGCCGTTAATAATTAATAATGAAGCGTTAACAGCTCGCGGTAGCGGGCTGTTGATTCTGCCAACCAAGGGGGCCGCGCCAATGCTTATTGCGCGGCTTCCTGCGTTTCAGCACCCAGCACAACCTCTCGCGCAGCTATTCATTATTAACTATTCACTATTAATTGCCTTATGACCTATCGCGGACGTTTCGCCCCCACCCCCTCTGGCCCGTTGCACTTCGGCTCACTGGTGGCGGCCCTGGCCAGCTGGCTGGAGGCCCGTCATCACGGAGGGCAGTGGCTGGTTCGCATTGATGACCTGGATCCGCCCCGGGAAGCACCCGGTGCCGCTGATCATATCCTGACGCAACTGGAAGCCTTCGGGCTGCACTGGGACGAAACCGTGCGCTACCAGAGCCAGCGCAGCGAGGCCTACCAGGCAGCAGTGACTCAATTGCTCGATACTGGCCACGCCTTTCATTGCCGCATGACCCGCAAACAACTGGCCACCCTGGGCCACTGTCACCCGGGCATCGACGTGGCCGTTCCCGCCGCCTCTGACACCGCCATTCGCCTGCATGTACCAGACCGTCAGCTTTGTTACCCGGACAGCATTCAAGGGCAAGTCTGTAATAACCTGCACCGCGATGGCGGCGCCTTCGTGATTCGCCGCCGCGACGGCCTGTTCGGCTACCAGCTGGCCTGCGCCCTGGACGATGCCGACGACAACATTACCCATGTGCTACGCGGTGCTGACCTGCTTGATTCCACCCTGCGCCAGTGCTGGCTGCTGGAATGCCTGGGCCGCCCTGTACCCCGCTACGCTCACCTGCCGGTCATCCTGGATGGCCGAGCCACCAAGCTATCAAAATCCGCCGGCAGCGATGCGCTCGCCCCGGACCAGGCCAGCCACCTGCTGGGGGCTGCCTTCCTCGGCATGGGCTTAACCGTGCCCGAAGCACTGTCAGGCGCGCCGGTCACTGAGCTGCTGAACTGGGGCATGAGCCATTACAGCGAACACCACTGGCCACCCGGGCAGACACAACCGTTACCGGCAATCCTCGCGTAGAGGCGTAGAGGCGTAGAGCAGCATGGGGATTCCCCCCGGCCGCCACGTTTATGACCGCAATGACAGCCCCTGCGTCCGGCCGCGCTTTTACAGTGAATCGGTGCTGACGTATGCTCTTCGACCAGAGGGCCTTAACCACCTATGTATACCGATCGCCTGCTTATTATTTTTATTCTCGGCACCTACTTGCTGTCCCCGGCCATTATTGACTGGTGGAGCGAAGGTGGCCGCGCCTGGTATCGACCCTACCTGATCTGGCTGGGCCTGATCGCGTTGAGCTACTGGATTGCCAAGAGCAAGGATGTCGATGGTCTATAGTGTCAGCGACCTCATCCTGATTGCCTGTGGCTACCTGTTTTTTCTGTTCATGGTGGCCTGGATCACCGAGCGTGGCTGGCTGCCCGCACGCTGGGTACGCCATCCTGCCGTGTATGTTTTTTCCCTGGGCGTCTATGCCAGCGCCTGGGCGGTGTATGGCTCGGTGGGATACGCCTACCAGTACGGCTATAACTTCCTGTCCTATTTTCTCGGTATCTCCGGCGTCTTTCTGCTGGCACCGATTCTGCTTGCCCCGATACTGCGGCTCACCGCTACCTACCAGTTAAGTTCGCTGGCCGATCTGTTTGCGTTTCGCTATCGCAGCCGCCTGGCCGGGGCCATGACCACCATCATCATGCTCATCGGGGTACTGCCACTGCTGGCGCTGCAATTGAAAGCGGTGGCGGAGTCCATCCAGATCCTCAGCGGCACCTCCGACCCCCGCGACCTGGCCGCCGGTTTCTGCCTGATGATGGTGATCTTCGCCATCCTGTTCGGCGCCCGCCACGCCACCGCCCGGGAAAAACACGAAGGGTTGGTGGTGGCCATCGCCATGGAGTCATTGATCAAACTGCTGGCCTTTGGCGCGGTGGCCCTGCTGGGCCTGTATGGCGTTTTTGATGGCCCGCAAAGCCTGGGTAACTGGCTCGACGAGCACCCGGAAATGCTGTCACGGCTGTACTACCCCCTGCAGGATGGCACCTGGCATTCCATGATCATGGCGTTTTTCGTATCCGCCGTGGTGCTGCCACACATGTTCTACATGGCGTTCACCGAAAACCTGAACCCCCGCGCCCTGATCACTGCCAGCTGGGCGTTGCCGCTGATGTTCCTGGTCATGGCCCTGTGCGTGCCGGTCATCCTGTGGGCGGCGGCGGCCAGCAACGCCCCCACCTCGCCGGACTACTATGCACTGGGCATAGGCATGGTCACCGGTGGGCACGGCGCCATCCTCGGTTATATCGCCGGCCTGGCCGGCGCCAGCGGCATGCTGATTGTGGCCACCCTGGCTCTGTCTGGCATGTGCCTGAACCACCTGGTCCTGCCAGCCAGCCCACTGCATCAGGGCCAGAACCTGTACCGTAATTTGCTCTGGACCCGGCGCATTCTGATCGCCGCGATCCTCGCTCTGGCCTATCTGTTCTACCGTTTCACCGGCACCGAGCACACCCTGGTAGAGCTGGGTGTACTCTCGTTCGTGGCCACACTGCAATTTGTTCCCGGCCTGATCGGCGCCCTGTTCTGGCCCTCCGGCAACCGCAACGGCCTGTTCGCTGGTCTCGTTGTGGGTTTCCTGTTGTGGTTACTGCTACTGCTGCTGCCGATCACCTACCCACAATGGCAATTCCAGGGCTTGATGGAATTGATGGGCATGCGTTTCCAGACCGGCGCCAGCCAATGGCACCACGTGGCCATTGCCTCGGTCACGGCCAACACCCTGATCTACGCCATCGTTTCCATCGTTACCCCCATGTCCCGGGCCGAACAGAACGCCGCGGAAGCCTGTGCGGTGGACAGCTTGCGCCGCCCTTACCGCTGGGAACTGGAAGCCAAAAGCGTAGACGATTTCATTGATGCACTGACCCAGCCGCTTGGCCCCATCACCGCCACCCGCGAAGTGGAAATGGCGCTGCGCGACTTGCGCCTGCCACGCACCGAAACCCGGCCCTACGCCCTGCGGCGTTTGCGCGACCAACTGGAAACCAACCTGTCGGGCCTGCTCGGCCCGTCGGTCTCGCACCAGTTGATGGACGACCATCTGCCTTACCTGCCCGAAGAAGAGCAGAGCTCCAGCGAAGATATCCAGTTTATCGAGTCCCGACTGGAGCAATACCGGGACCGCCTCTCCGGGTTGGCCGCAGAGCTGGATGGCCTGCGACGCTTCCACCGCCAGACCCTGCTGGAGCTACCCATGGGGGTCATTTCCCTGGGTGCGGACCGGGAAATTATTGGCTGGAACCGGGCCATGGAAGAACTCACCGGCATTACCGCCGCCGACACCATTGGCTCCCGGCTGGCAGACCTGGACCCGCCCTGGGGGGAATTCCTGACGCAGTTCAGCCACGACGACAGCCCGCATCAACCGCAACAATCGCTGGAAGTCGACCGGCAGACCCGCTGGCTCAGCCTGCATAAATCCGAAGTACTGGGCACTGGCACCTCGGAACAGGCTGGCGGGCAGGTAGTGGTCATCGAAGACATTACCGAGCTGCGTCACATGGAAGCCCACCTGGCGCACAACGAACGCCTTGCCTCCATCGGCCGGCTGGCCGCCGGGGTGGCCCACGAGATCGGCAACCCGGTGACCGCCATCGCCTGCCTGGCACAAAACCTGGACAGCGAAACCGATGCCGAGGAACAGCTGGAATCCAGCCAGCAAATCCTTGAACAGACCCGCCGCATCACCCGTATCGTGGAATCACTGGTGACCTTCAGCCATTCCGGCGGCATCAAGCATAGCCAGCATGTGCCCGTGAATATCCGCGACACCGTGGACGAAGCCATTTCCCTGTTGTTGCTCGACCCGGACCATCGCCAGCAACCCTTCACCAACCAGTGTGAACCCGAACACTGGGTGCAGGGCGACCCGCAGCGCCTGCTGCAGGTCTTCATCAACCTGTTGGGCAATGCCGCCGACGCCAGTGCCGATAAACAGCCGGTTACGGTTCGCTGCGAATCCGCCGACGAGGTACTGGATGTGATTGTGGAGGACCAGGGCCATGGCATTCCGGATGAACTGCGCGACGCCCTGTTCGAACCCTTTGTCACCAGTAAACCACCGGGACGAGGAACAGGCCTTGGGTTAGCGCTGGTTTACAGTATTATCGAAGAACACCTGGGCGCGATTCGGGTAGAAAGCCCGATCACCGACCAGGGCGGCACCCGGTTTATTATTCGGCTTCCCATGCACGCCCCCACCTCCGGTGTGTAAGGCGCCACTGCAAGACAGGACAGGATCAAGTCATTCATGAGTCACATTCTGATTGTTGAAGATGAGCCGGTTATTCGCGGCGCCCTGCGCAAACTGCTGGTGCGCCACGAACACTCGGTTGAAGAAGCGGAATCCGTGGAACAGGCCCGCGAATACAGCCTCAATCAGTTCGACCTGATCATCAGCGACCTGCGCCTGCCCGGCGACCCCGGCACCAGCCTCATCGCCACCGCCGGCAATACACCGGTGCTGATCATGACCAGCTATGCCAGCCTGCGCTCCGCCGTGGACGCCATGCGCCTGGGCGCCGTGGACTACATCCCCAAACCCTTCGACCACGACGAAATGTTGCTCTCCGTGGACCGGGTATTGAAAGAAGGCCGCCTGAACCGCGGCAATCGGGCCCTGCGCCGGGACCTGGAACGCAGCTTCCCGGTTCGCAACATGATCGGTAACAGCGAGGCCATGGAAGAGCTGAAACACCGCATCAGCCGGGTGGGACCAACCAACACCCCGGTGTTGATCATGGGCGAAGCCGGCACCGGCAAGGAGCTCACCGCCCGCGCCCTGCATGAACACAGCGAGCGCACCAACGGTCCGCTGGTCTCGGTACAATGCGCGGCGCTCCCCAAGGCCCTGCAACTCACCGAACTGTTCGGCGATGACGACCAGCCCGGCCGCATTGAAGAAGCCGACGGCGGCACCCTGTTTCTGGATGAAGTGGGCGAACTGGCCAGCGAAGTACAAAGCCGCCTGCTGACCCTGCTCACCCATCACGAAATCCACCGTCAGGGCTCCCTCTCGCCCCGCCGGGTGGACGTGCGCATTCTTGCCAGCAGCCAGCTGGATCTGCCCGGCCGGGTCGCCGATGGCAGCTTCCGGCAGGATCTCTACTACCGGCTTAACGTGATGGAACTGACCCTGCCCCCGCTCAACAGCCGGCAGGAAGACCTGGAACCCCTGGCCAATGCCCTGCTGGCCCGGGGCTGCGAAAAGCTCAACCGCCCGGACCTGCACTTCACCCCGGAAGCCCTGCAGGCCATGCACAGCTATAGCTGGCCCGGCAACGTGCGCGAACTGGATAACGTGATTGAACGGGCAATTATTCTCACCGAAGAAGACGGCATTGGCCCGGCTCAGCTGGGTCTGAACCCCAACCGCACCCCTCAGCGCGTCAGCCGGGCCAGCCTGGATCCCAGCGAAGATCTGTCACTGGAAGATTATTTCACCCGCTTCGTGATGGAAAACCAGGACAGCATGACCGAGACCGAGCTGGCCCAGAAACTGGGAATCAGCCGGAAAAGCCTGTGGGAGCGGCGTCAGCGGCTGGGCATCCCCCGTAAAAAGGCCAGCTCACGCCGCTGAAGCAAGAGGGAATAGCACTTGCCATTGACCGGCAAACCCAATCCGCCTGTCATTAGAGTCAAACGGAAAAACGTTAATTCGGGACACCGAAATCGAGAGCAAGACCCGAAATAACCCAAAAACCCCACAAGTGTTACCGCTCTACACAGGAAAGTAACACAAGCGTTACCCCCATCAGGCAGATTCTAAGGCTGTTTTCACAAAACCTTCGCAACAACATGATTTAAAAGGGAAATTAGGCGTGTTGCATTGGCGGGGGTGGACGGGCACTATGAATCCCACGCCAGCAAACAACAAAAACAGCGGCGTAACGGCTCAAACAATAACAACAAGAAAGAAGAACAATAATTTCACGAGCCAATGCAGTGCTGCTGCAACTGATGATTGCAGCGACAAGGCAGAAAACAACACAAACAATAATAACAACAGAATCAGCGCAAAATGTGGGAGTCACAACTTCGGTTGTGGCTCCTTTTTACTTTCTGGCCAGGCAGTTTATCCCATTGCGTCGGCCCGTGTCGGCCCTTCCGGGCCAAAGACATCTCAACTGGCGAAAAAAAGTGCTACTATCGCCGCCTTATTGCTCATTTCGAGGCCGAATTTTTCGCATGCCCTGCAAGCTTCTGGAACATATGACACGCTGGTTCACTCCGGGTTCCCCAAAATCTTCCGGACCGATAGAACCGCGTGTGATTCCCCGCGACCAACACCCGATCTCCCGCAAGCAAGTTTCCCGAGCAGCACTTGATGTGCTCTACGGATTGCACAAAGGCGGGTTCGAGGCCTATCTGGTGGGCGGCTGCCTGCGCGACATCCTCTGCGGCAGAGAACCCAAGGATTTCGACGTCAGCACCAACGCCACACCGGAGCAGGTCAACCGTCTGTTCAAGCGCAGCCGCATTATCGGCCGCCGCTTCCAAATCGTGCACGTGCGCTTTGGCCGCGAAGTCATTGAGGTTTCCACCTTCCGGGCCAAGGCCAGCGATGACAACCAGGACCAGAACAAACACCACGCCCACGAAGAAACCGGGCTGGTACTGCGCGACAACACCTGGGGCAGCATCGAGGAAGATGCCCTGCGCCGGGACTTCACCATCAATGCGCTCTACTACAATATTGCCGACTTCACCCTGCATGACTTTGTCGGCAGCATGGGCGATATCGATCAGGAAGTGATCCGCCTGATCGGCAACCCGGAACAACGCTTCCGCGAAGACCCGGTACGCATGCTGCGCGCCGCCCGTTTCGCGGCCAAGCTGGGCTTCCACATTGAAGAAAGCACCGCCCGTCGCATTCCCGACATGGCGGAACTGCTGCTGCAGGTCCCCGCCGCTCGCCTGTTTGATGAAGTACTCAAACTGTTCCTGAGCGGCCATGCCCGCGCCTCCTACGAACAGTTGCAGGAACTGGGTCTGTTCCGCTTTCTGTTCCCGGAAACCCAGCAAGCCCTGGAAAGCGATCAAGGTGAGATCTGGGAAGCCATGCTGCTGGCTGCCATGGACAACACCGACCGCCGCCTGCTGATGGACAAGCCGGTGACCCCGGCCTTTATCTATGCAGTATTGCTGTGGCCAGTCATTCAACAACGCTTCGGTGGCTACCTGTCCAGCGGTCTGCCGCCGGCCCAGGCACTGCATAAAGCCGCCACCCGGGCCCTCAACCAGCAAATCAAGCACACCGCCATTCCCCGTCGCTTCTCCACCGTGATGCGTGAAATGTGGGAATTGCAGCTGCGCCTGGACAAACGGGCCGGGCGCCGCGCGGACGCCATGATGGAGCACCCGCGCTTCCGTGCCGCCTACGATTTTCTGCTACTGCGTGAGCAGAGCGGAGAGATCAAGGCCGGACTGGGCGACTGGTGGACCCGCTATCAGGAAGAAGACGAAAGCGGCCGCCGGGACATGATCACTCAACTGGGCAACCAGGGGGGAGGCGGCAACAAACGCCGTCGTCGCCGGCGTCGGCCAAAGCCTGCCGCGGATAATTGATGCAGGCGTTCATTGGGCTTGGCAGTAATCTGGATCAGCCGGTGCAACGGCTGACCAGCGCCCTGCTGGCCATGGAGCGCCTGCCCGGCCTGACCCTGCAACACCACTCCCGCCTGTACAGCAGTGCCCCCATCGGTCCCCAGGACCAGCCCGACTACGTCAACGCGGTCGCCGAAGTACACAGCACGCTGCCCCCCCACGCCCTGCTGCACAGCCTGCAGGCATTGGAGCTGGCCGCCGGCCGGCAACGCCTGCGCCACTGGGGTGAACGCACCCTGGACCTGGATATTTTGTTGATCGACGATCAACTTATCGACACCCCCGACCTCCAGGTACCTCACCCCCAGATGAGCCGCCGCGCCTTTGTCCTGCACCCACTGCTGGAAATCGCACCGCACTGCCACTTGCCCGACGGCACCGCACTGGGTAGCTTTCTCAGTCAGGTAGCCGAACAAACGCTTTCACCGCTGGCAGAACTGGACCGCGATGCACTCATTGAACGAAAAGACCCTCACCGAACGGATTGAACAACGCCGCAGCGCCGGTACCCTGCCCCGTTTCATCGCCGTGGAAGGCCCCATCGGTGCCGGCAAGACCAGCCTTGCCAAGCGCCTGGCCATGACCTTTGGTTATGACCAGCTGCTGGAACGGGCCGACGACAACCCGTTCCTGACCCGTTTCTATCAGGACCCGGCCCGCTACGCCCTGCAGACCGAGCTGTTCTTCCTGTTTCAGCGCGCCGATCAGCTGCGTCAGGTCCAGCAACAGGACCTGTTTGCCGGCCCACGAATCGCGGACTTCCTGATCGACAAGAACCGGCTGTTTGCCCAGGTCACCCTGGACGAAGACGAATTCGAGCTGTACCGCAACGTGGACGATCACCTGACCGTGGACGCGCCCAGGCCGGATCTGGTGATTTACCTGCAGGCACCGCCCCAGGTGCTACGCCAGCGTATCGGCCACCGGGGCAACGATTTCGAGCAAGGCATCGCCAGCGATTATCTGGATAAACTCAGCAACGCTTACACCGAGTTCTTCCATTTCTACGACCGCGCACCGCTACTCATCGTCAATGCGGCGGAAATCGACCTGGTCAACCACGACCGTGACTACCAGCAACTGATCAGCGAGTTGCTGGACATCCGCTCCGGTCGCCACTATTTTAACCCCCGGCCACTAGTGGACTGAGTTGAAAGTTTAACGTTGAAAGTTCAAGAGCGCGGACAAACGCATCCCCACACGGTGACGCGCTGCCCGCGAAACTTTTGACATGACCGCGGGCACAGCCTGTACGCAGCGACAGACTGGACCGCGCTTCAACTTTCAACTTTCAACTTTCAATTGAATTTCCCTGGGAGGTTTCCCATGTCCATCACCATCCGCACCCTGCAAAAACGCAAACAGGACGGTGGAAAGTTTTCCGTGCTCACCGCCTACGACGCCTGTTTCTCTCGGCTGATTTCCGAGGCCGGCGTGGAAGCCATTCTGGTCGGCGACTCCCTGGGCAATGTCATCCAGGGCCAGACCAGTACCGTCCCGGTGACCCTGCAACAAATGGTCTACCACACCGAATGCGTGGCCCGGGGCAACCAGGGCAGCCTGATCATTGCCGATATTCCCTTTATGGGCGCCGCCACCCTGGAACGTACCCTGGAAGCCGCCACGGCCCTGATGCAGGCCGGCGCCAACATGGTCAAGCTGGAAGGCAGCGCCTGGCTGGCCGACGCCATCGAGATCCTTAACCGCAACGGCATTCCTGTCTGCGCCCACCTGGGCCTGACCCCGCAAGCGGTGAACTCACTGGGCGGCTACCGCGTGCAGGGCAAAGATGACGACGGCGCCGCAGAGCTGCTCGACGCCGCCAGAATACTGGACCAGGCGGGCACCGCCCTGTTTGTACTGGAGTGCGTGCCGCGGGCGCTCAGCGCGGAGATCACCCGTCAGGTCGCTGCCCCCGTGATCGGCATCGGTGCCGCTCCGGAATGCGACGGCCAGGTGCTGGTGATGCACGACATGCTCGGCATCAGCCCCGGCAAACCGGCCCGTTTCGTACGCGATTTCATGGCGGACACCGGCGACATGCGCACCGCTTTCAAGGCCTATGACGCCGCCGTGAAAGACGGCAGCTTCCCGGCCGACGAGCACTGTTTTTAAAAGACCGCAGCACGCGACACGCTTCACGCCACAACGCGAGACAGCGGATTTTGGTTCTGCAAGGTCGAGGCCCGCGCCCATAGCTCAAGCGCGGCCCCGACACTGAATAACACCACAACACCAGCATCGCGTTGCAGCCTGTTGCGTGCAGCGTGTCGCATCTTTCATGAGGTTCCCAATGCAAACCGTTCACTCCGTCGCCCAGGTTCGTGAATATGTCCGCGGCTGGCACAGTAAAGGCCTGTCAGTGGGCTTTGTTCCCACCATGGGCAACCTGCACGACGGCCATATCAGCCTGATTCGCGAGGCCCGTGCGCGCTGCGACGTGGTGGTGGTATCGATCTTTGTGAACCCCACCCAGTTCGGTCCCAACGAAGATTTCGATCGTTATCCTCGCACTCTGGACGCGGATGCCGCCGCCCTGGTCGAGGCTGGCACCGACCTGCTGTTTGCGCCATCCGTGGAGGAAATGTACCCGCTCGGCCAGAACCAGACCTGGGTGGCCGTGGACCAGCTGGGCGACTACCTGTGTGGCGCCAGCCGGGAAGGACACTTCCGGGGCGTCACCACCGTGGTCTCCAAGCTACTGAACATCGTGCAACCGGACGTGGCCGTATTCGGCGAAAAGGACTTTCAACAGCTGGCCATTCTGCGCCGTATGTGTGAAGAGCTTCTGTTCCCGGTGAAGATCGTCGGCGCCGCCACCAGCCGCGAAACGGATGGCCTGGCACGCAGCTCGCGAAACGGTTTTCTGAGCGACAGTGAGCGCACACTCGCCCCCCAGCTCTATGCACACCTGCAGCAGCTGAAAGCCGACATCGACGCCGGCGAGCGTGATTACCGGGCACTGGAAAGCCGCATCAGCCAATCGCTCGATACTGCCGGGTTCAGCGTGGACTATCTGACCATCGTCAACACCAAAACCCTGGCGCCGGCGGGCCCGCAGGACACTGACCTGGTGGCCGCCGTGGCCGCGAAATTAGGGTCAACCCGATTGATCGACAATATATCCCTGGCCGTTGTGCGTGACCGGTGATTCATGCATACTTCCGGCCCCTTGAAGTGCCTGCATGCCCACCATACGGCGTTTACAGCAGGTTTCGGGTCGCTTGAGAGGTAACCAACATGCAGTGCACCATGCTGAAAGCAAAACTCCATCAGGCTCGTGTCACCCACGCGGAGCTCGAGTACGAAGGCTCCTGCGCCATTGATGGCGATTTGATGGACATGGCGGGTATCCTGGAATACGAACAGATCCAGATCTACAACATTGACAACGGTGAGCGTTTCGAAACCTACGCAATCCGTGGCGAAGCGGGCTCCAAAATCATCTCCGTCAACGGAGCTGCCGCCCACAAGGCCCAGCCCGGTGACCGTGTGATCATTTGCGCTTACGCCAGCTACTCCAGCGCGGAGCTGATCAACTTCAAGCCCAGCCTGATTTACATGGCCGAAGGCAATGAAGTGAAAGGCACCAGCGATGCGATTCCGGTTCAGGTTGCCTGACCCCGAACTCGCTCCGAATTATTTGCTAAAACGCCGGCCCTGCCGGCGTTTTTTTTGCCCGCCGTTTTTACCACTCTCTCTTTACTCCCCCTTTATACGTCGCCTCTTTTGTCCGCTTGGGCATTGGTCATTAAGCAACGCTTTGTTTACTCTTGGAACACAACGTTTACACCCGCTCGCGCCCCTATAAGACCATGGTGGAATACCCCCGGGCAGGCGCAGCCATAATAATGATGGAAACTGGCAGGCAGTATCCCAAGGAGGCCCAAATGTCCCAAGTACACATTCATCCTGTTCCCGCCGAGTATAAAAAACAGACCCTGATGGACCGCGACACCTACGACCGCTGGTACGCCCAGTCCATCAATGACCCGGACACGTTCTGGGCCGAGCGCGCGAAACAGTTTCTGGACTGGAAGACCCCCTGGGACACCGTCAGCGAATGGGACTTCAGTGAAGGCCGGGCAGCCTGGTTCAAAGGCGCCACCCTGAATGCCTGCTACAACTGCGTCGACCGCCACCTGCCCGAGCGCGCCTCTCAAACCGCGATTATCTGGGAAGGCGACGAACCCGATCAGGACAAGCACATCAGCTATCAACAGCTGTTCGAGGAAGTCAGCAAGTTCGGTAACGTGCTCAAGGACCGTGGCGTGAAAAAAGGCGACCGCGTCGTCATCTACATGCCCATGATCCCCGAAGCGGCCTACGCCATGTTGGCCTGCGCCCGTATCGGCGCCATTCATTCCGTGGTGTTTGGCGGCTTTTCTCCGGAAGCCTTGAAAGACCGCATCCTCAATGCCGAAGCCTGCGCGCTGATCACCGCCGACGAAGGGGTGCGTGGCGGCAAGACAATTGCGCTGAAAGAGAATGCAGACAAGGCGCTGGACGGGGTCGACTGCGTCCACACCTGCCTGACGGTGAAGCGCACCGGCGGCGATGTAGACTGGCAGGCCCCGCGTGATGTCTGGTACCACGAGGCCATGGCTGATGCCTCCAGCGATTGTGAACCGGAGTGGGTCGACGCTGAAGACCCGCTGTTCACCCTGTACACCTCCGGCTCCACCGGCAAACCCAAAGGGGTGGTGCACACCACTGCCGGCTACCTGCTCAACAGCGCCCTGACCCACAAATACGTGTTCGATTATCAGGACGGCGACATCTACTGGTGCACCGCCGATGTGGGCTGGATCACCGGCCACAGCTATATCGTCTACGGCCCGCTGGCCAACGGCGCCACTACCCTGATGTTCGAAGGCGTACCCACCTATCCCGATGCCTCCCGTTGCTGGCAGGTGGTGGACAAACACAAGGTCAATATTTTCTACACTGCCCCCACTGCCATTCGCGCCCTGATGGGGCTGGGGGATGCCCCCGTGGAACAGACCTCCCGCGCCAGCCTGAAGCTGCTGGGCACGGTGGGCGAACCCATCAACCCGGAAGCCTGGGAGTGGTACTACAAAGTGGTGGGTGATTCCCGCTGCCCGATTGTGGACACCTGGTGGCAGACCGAAACCGGCGCCATCATGATTGCCCCCCTGCCCGGCGCCGTGGACCTGAAAGCCGGCTCGGCCACCCTGCCCATGTTCGGTGTGCAACCCGGCCTGATGGACCCGGATGGCAAGGAACTGGACGGCGCGGCCTCCGGCAACCTGGTCATCAAGTCCAGCTGGCCCAGCCAGATTCGTACCGTGTATGGCGATCATCAGCGCCTGATCGACACCTACTTCAGCGCCTACAAGGACTGCTATTTCACCGGTGACGGCGCCCGCCGTGATGAAGATGGCTACTACTGGATCACCGGCCGGGTGGACGACGTTCTCAACGTGTCCGGCCACCGCCTGGGCACCGCCGAAATCGAATCTGCCCTGGTGCTGCACCCCAGCATCTCCGAAGCCGCTGTGGTCGGTTACCAGCATGACGTCAAGGGCCAGGGCATCTACGCGTATGTATCGTTGATGGCCGGCAAGGAAGGCAGCGAGGAACTGGTCCAGGCGCTGCGGGATCTGGTCACCCAGGAGATCGGCCCCATTGCCAAGCCCGACCTGATTCACTTTGCACCGGGCCTGCCGAAAACCCGCTCCGGCAAGATCATGCGCCGCATTCTGCGCAAGATCGCCGCCGATGAACTGGACAGCCTGGGCGACACCTCCACCCTGGCCGACCCCGGCGTGGTGGATCAGCTTATTGAGACCCGCCAGAACAAATAAACCACAACCGCAACAAGAAACGGCGCAGCGGGCGATTAGCCCCCTGCGCCGTTTTCGTTTTCCCCACCACTAAAGACAAACCAGCCAATCAATCAGAAAAAACGCGCCGCTTAGCGACCTCCACGATCAACCTCACTCTCCCTCCTCCGGATTACGGTCACTGAGATTGCTGCGCATGGTTTCCAGCACCCGCTGCAATGCCTCCACGTCCTCAACAGTAAGGCCATCCAGTGCCCGCTGGCGGGTTTGTGCGGCTTTTCCCCGCAGTGATTCCAACGCAGGCGTTGCCGCCTCGGTGAGGTACAGCAGGCAGCGACGCCGGTCTCCAGGATCGGCACGGCGCTGCACCAGTCCTTCCTCCTCCAACCGATCCAGCTGGCGAGCCAAAGAGATCGGCGCCACATCCAACAGCTCCGCCAAAGCGGCCTGGTGAATGCCCTCGTGCCGCGACAAGTGCCACAATACTTGCCAGCGCGCCCGCGACAGGCCCGCGCTTCGCGCTCGCCGGTCAAAGTCCCGGCGCATCATTCGTGCCACGTCATGCAGCACCATGCCCACGGTGGTGTCCTTGGCCATGACAAATCCTTTATTTGATCCAACCTGTTGTAAGCAAGCTTACTACTGCTCCCGTTATGCTGCACTCATGGGCCTGACGTCAGCAGCTCGCCTTTACGGCCACACCAGCACCGCCCGGGATGACAGATCATTGTGCCCGCCTTTCCCACGCATAAAAAAAGGGCCGGCAAATGCCGGCCCTTTTTCAGAAACACAAAGGGAGAGATTAATCTTCCTTCGCTTCCTTCATGGACAGCTTGATACGGCCACGCTGATCCACGTCGAGGACTTTCACCTTGATGATCTCGCCTTCGTTCACGTAGTCAGTCACTTTCTCTACGCGCTCTTCAGCAATCTGGGAGATGTGCAGCAGGCCTTCGGTACCGGGCATGATCGCCACGAATGCACCGAAATCGACGACACGGGTTACCTTGCCTTCGTAGATCACGCCCACTTCAGCTTCAGCCGTGATTTCTTCCACACGACGCACGGCTTCATCCGCTTTTTCACGGGTTTCGCCGTAGATCTTCACGCTACCGTCGTCTTCGATATCGATGGTACAACCGGTTTCGTCGGTCAACGCACGAATGGTCGCACCACCCTTACCAATCACATCACGGATCTTGTCCGGGTTGATCTTCAGGGTCAGCAGGGTCGGCGCGTTGTCAGACACCTCGGAACGAGACTCGGAGATCGCCTTGTTCATTTCACCCAGGATATGCAGACGGCCGGCATTCGCCTGGTTCAGCGCCTTCTCCATGATCTCTTCGGTGATGCCTTCGATCTTGATGTCCATCTGCAGGGCAGTGACACCACGGGCGGTGCCCGCCACCTTGAAGTCCATGTCGCCGAGGTGATCTTCGTCACCGAGGATATCGGACAATACCGCGAAACGGCCGTCTTCTTCCTTCACCAGGCCCATGGCAATACCCGCCACCGGCGCGGTCAGCGGAACACCCGCGTCCATCAGCGCCATGGAAGTACCACACACGGACGCCATGGAAGAGGAGCCGTTGGATTCGGTAATTTCGGAGACCACACGAACCGTGTACGGGAAGTCCTGCACGCTCGGCACAACCGCTTCCACACCACGACGCGCCAGACGACCGTGGCCGATTTCACGACGCTTCGGGGAACCGATGAAGCCGGTTTCGCCCACGCAGTACGGAGGGAAGTTGTACTGCAGCATGAAGTGGTCCTGATGGGAGCCTTCCAGCGCATCGATGAACTGGGCATCACGCATGCCACCCAGAGTGGCCGTCACGATGGCCTGGGTTTCACCACGGGTGAACAACGCAGAACCGTGGGTTTTGGCCAGCGTGCCCACCTGGCAATCGATTGCACGGACAGCATCCAGAGCACGGCCATCGATACGCGGCTTGCCGGATACCACGGCTTCACGTACCACGCTTTTTTCGATCTTGCCGAACAGCTCTTTCACTTCACCGGCTTCCGGAGCACCTTCTTCGCCGGTGGCGAACTCAGCCACACAGGCTTCGCGCAACTCGCCGACTTTGGCGTAACGGGCCATCTTCTCGGTGATGGTGTAAGCCTCGCCCAATGCCGCTGCGAACTTGTCCTTGATGGCCGCTTTCAGGGTCTCGTTCTGCTCGGCCGGCTTCCAGTCCCAGGTCTCGGTACCCACTTCGGCAGCGAATTCCTTGATGCCCTGGATTAGCGGCTGCATTTCCATATGACCAAACAATACTGCGCCCAGCATCTGGTCTTCAGACAGCTCCTGCGCTTCCGATTCCACCATCAGTACCGCAGGCTCGGTGCCAGCCACAACCAGATCCAGCGCAGACTCGGCCAGTTCGGAGTAGCTCGGGTTCAGGATGTACATGCCATCCTTGTAACCCACACGGGCAGCGCCGATGGGGCCATTGAACGGAATCCCGGAAATGGACAGGGCAGCGGAAGTACCGATCAGGGCAGCGATATCCGGATCACGGTTCTTGTCCGAAGACATTACTGTGGCCACAACCTGCACTTCATTCATGAAGCCATTGGGGAACAGGGGGCGGATCGGGCGATCGATCAGACGGCAGGTCAGCGTTTCTTTTTCGCTGGGACGGCCTTCACGCTTCAGAAAGCCACCGGGAATACGGCCGGTTGCGTAGGTCTTTTCCTGATAGTTAACGGTCAGGGGAAAGAAGTTCTTGCTCGGATCGGCTTCTTTTCTGCCCACTACGGTGACCAGCACTTCGGTGTCACCGATACGGACCATGACAGCGGCAGTTGCCTGGCGGGCGATCTGCCCGGTTTCCAGGGTGACGGTGTCACGGCCAAACTGAATTTGCTTGGTGATTTTATTAAACATATCTCGTCTCTTCTCTCTTCTTCACGACAGTCTTCGAGGCCCATGCCTCTAATAAACAATCTTCTTCCGCTCGCGCATCATAACCAGAAACGCACTACGCATCACGCATCGCGCCCCAGGCACTGAAACATCACAGTCTCAGGCCCATCCCTGCACCCCGTGCTGTCTGAGGCAAGGGACTTATTGCTTGCCCCAAAACAACAGAAGCCCGGCAAATGCCGAGCTTCTGTTGTGGTTACCCAATCTGCAGCCTGTTAGCGACGCAGACCCAGCTTTTCGATCAGCTGGAGGTAACGGGTGCGGTCTTTCTTGGCCAGGTAGTCCAGCAGCTTACGACGCTGGTTTACCATGCGGATCAGACCACGACGGCTGTGGTGATCCTTCTTGTGGCCTTTGAAGTGATCCTGCAGGCCATTGATGTTGGCGCTCAGCAGAGCCACCTGAACTTCCGGGGAACCGGTGTCGTTCTCTTTGCGGCCATGCTCTTTCAGGATCTCGGCTTTCTGTTCAACGGTTAACGCCATGTTGCTTCTCCAATATGCTCAATTAAAGTCACGGCCAGCCATGCATATTTATAGCTGCCGTCATTAATCAGGCCAGTCTCCTCAGGAGGCTCCGCCTGCGATCAGACGACGGGGGGCAATCCGCCCGTCTTCCAATACTTCTCCGACACCCAGAAATTCACCACTGGATGCCTGATAAACGCTGACCCAACCGTCCAGAGGGCGGTCTGAGGCCATCACTGGCTGCCCCTGCTGCAGGTAATAAGCAGCATTGTCACCCAGTTCAACGCGCGGCCAGTCTGCCACGCTGGTAGATAAAGGCAAGAGCAGCTCGTCGATTGCCTCGAAGCCGCCGGTTTCCTTGATCTTGCCCAGCTGCTCCAGAGTCAGCATGCGCTCCGCGGGATAAGGCCCGGCCGACAGACGGTGCAGCGCCGTTACATGGCCACCGCACCCCAATATCGCACCGGTATCTTCCACCAAAGAGCGCACATAGGTGCCTTTGGAGCAATCCACCTCGAATTCCACTTCATCACCATCGATGCGCAAAATTCGCAGGTCGTAAATGGTCACCGGGCGCGGCTTGCGCTCCACGGTCTTGCCCTCGCGGGCCAGCTTGTACAGCGGCACACCCTCGTGCTTGATGGCCGAATACATGCTGGGAATCTGTTCGATGTCGCCCTTGAACGACAACAAAGCAGTCTCGATCTGGTCTGGCGACGCGTTCACCTCGGTGGTTTCCACCACATCGCCGTCGGCGTCACCGGTTTCCGTAGTCACGCCCAGCTTGGCGGTGACCCGGTAACTCTTGTCGGATTCCAGCAAAAACTGGCTGAACTTGGTGGCTTCACCAAAACAAATCGGCAACATGCCGGTGGCCAGCGGATCCAGACTACCGGTATGCCCGGCCTTGGCAGCGGCAAACATTTTCTTGGCCATCTGCAGCGCGCCATTACTGCTCACGCCAGACGATTTATCCAATAACAGGATGCCGTTGAGATCACGGCCTCTGGGACGACGCTTTGCCACCTGACAGCTCCGAGTTACTCGTTGTTTCCGGTTTCGTCGTCTTCCGGACGCAACTCCCGGTCTTCGGCACGGGCATCATCAATCAACTGCGACAGATGTGCCGCCCGCTCCGGGGTCATGTCGTAATGGAAACGCAATTTGGGCGTGGTGCGGGTATTGAGGCTCTTCGCCAGGCTGCTGCGCAGGAAGCCGCTGGCCTTGACCAGCGCTTCTTCGGCTTCCACGCCGGCTTCCTCACCCTGCCCCAGCAAGGTGAAATACACCTCGGCATAGGACAGATCGCGGGAAACCGTGACATCCTGAATCGTCGCCAGATTGACCCGCGGGTCTTTCATTTCAAACTGCAGCAACCGGGACAGTTCACGCTGAATCTGGTCGGCGATACGGTCGGTGCGGTTAAAGCCCTGGGGGCGGCGATGACGGCTCATAGCAGGGTTCGGGCACACTCCTTTACAGGAAGCGCGCCACCTCCTTCACTTCGAAGACTTCGATCTTGTCGCCTTCTTTCACGTCGTTGTAGCTCTTCACCGCGATGCCACACTCCATGCCGTTACGCACTTCAGGCACATCGTCCTTGAAGCGACGCAGGGATTCCAGCTCGCCTTCGAAGACCACTACATCGTCGCGCAGAACGCGGATCGGACGGTTCCGGTACAGCGTACCTTCCACCACCATACAACCGGCAACCGCACCGAACTTGGAAGAACGGAACACGTCGCGCACCTGAGCCACACCAAGGATCTCTTCGCGTTTTTCCGGCGCCAGCAAACCACTCATGGCCTGCTTCACGTCATCAATCAGCTCATAGATCACGCTGTAGTAGCGCAGATCAATGCCTTCCTGCTCGCAGGTTTTCTTGGCCTTGGAATCTGCACGAACGTTAAAGCCCAGCAACACACCTTCACTGGTCATGGCCAGGTTAACGTCGGATTCGTTGATCGCACCCACGCCGCTGGAAACCAGATTTACCTTCACTTCATCGGTGCCCAGATCATTCAGGGCACTGGTCAACGCTTCCAGTGAACCACGCACATCGGTCTTCAACACGATGTTGACGGTTTTGGTTTCTGCGCTGCCCATATTTTCAAACAGGTTTTCCAGCTTGGATGCCTGTTGACGCTTGAGCTTGAGCTCACGGTCACGTTCCTGACGGAACTCGGCCACTTCCCGCGCCTTACGCTCGTCGGTTACAACCTGGATCTGCTCACCGGCTTCCGGTGCGCCATTCAGGCCCAACACTTCCAGCGGAATAGACGGGCCGGCTTTTTTGATTGGCTGACCATTCTCATCAATCATCGCCCGCACACGGCCAAAGTGGGCACCGGCCAGCAGCATGTCACCGATCTGCAGCTCACCACCCTGAACCAGAATGGAAGCAACGGTACCGCGACCTTTCTCGATACGGGATTCAATGACCACACCGGTGGCTGAACCTGACGCCTGAGCCTGCAGCTCCAGCAATTCAGATTGCAGCAGAATGGCATCCAGCAGGTCATCGATGCCTTGGCCCGTATGAGCCGACACATTGATGAACTGGTACTCGCCACCCCACTCTTCCGGGATCACATCCTTGGTCGCCATCTCGTTACGCACGCGATCAGGATCCGCCTGCTCTTTATCGATCTTGTTGACCGCAATAATGATCGGCGCACCGGATGCTTTCGCGTGGTTGATCGCTTCTTCGGTTTGCGGCATCAGGCCGTCATCGGCCGCCACCACAATCACCACGATATCGGTCGCTTTGGCACCACGGGCACGCATGGCGGTAAAGGCCGCGTGACCAGGAGTATCGAGGAAGGTAATCATGCCCTTCTCGTGCTCAACGTGGTACGCACCAATGTGCTGGGTAATGCCGCCCGCTTCACCGCTTGCCACCTTGGCTTTACGGATATAGTCCAGCAGGGAAGTCTTACCGTGGTCCACGTGGCCCATGATGGTAACAACCGGCGCACGGTGCTCGGAATCCACGCTGTCACGGGTAACCAGATCCGCGGCCAGATGATCTTCAAGCAGCTCTTCCTGCCCTTTGCTGGCAATGGGTTTGTGCCCCATTTCTTCCACCAGCAGGAAGGCGGTTTCCTGATCGATCGGCTGATTAACCGTGACCATCTCGCCCATCTTCATCAGGGACTTGATCAGCGACTTGGCCTTGACATTCATACGCTGGGCCAGGTCGGTCACAGTAATAGTATCTGGAACTTCGACTTCGTAGATTTTCTTCTCCGTCGGCGTTTTAAAGCCATGCTGCTTGTTCATGGAGCTCTTCATCTTGCCGTGCACAACACCCGCAACCTTGGGCTTGCGACGACGACGGCGAGACTGACGCTCTTCACGCTGGTAGCTGGCTTCCTGGGCAGCATTAACGATGGACGAACCCTTGTCCTTTTCGTCTTCCGCAGCAGGCTTCTTCTCTTCCTGCTCGCCACGCTGTTCCAGCTCAGCCGCAATGCGGGCCGCTTCTTCAGCCGTGCGGCGAGCCGCTTCTTCTTCCGCTTTCTTGCGAGCTTCCGCTTCCTGCTTGCGCTTGGCTTCGTCAGCTTCACGCTGTTTGCGCTCGGCTTCTTCGCGCTTGGCTTTTTCTTCCGGCGTTTCTTCCTTGGCCGGTTTCTTGGTTGCAGAAACCTTTGGCACAGAAACGCGCTTACTCTTTTCTTCCGCCGCTTTTTCGCCGGCAGCCTTGCGTTCCTGCTCAGCCTTGGCGCGGGCTTCGTCTTCCTTCAAGCGTGCCGCTTCATCATCCGCAGCACGTTTCGCGGCCTCTTCTGCCGCGCGTTTCTCTTCTTCCGCAGCACGCACAGCTTCTTCAGCCGCCAGGCGTTCTGCTTCTTCACGCTCTTCCGCTTCCAGCACATCGCGTTTCACGTAGGTACGCTTCTTGCGCACCTCCACGTTCACGGTCTTGGACTTGCCGGCAGCGCCGGTGGTCTTGATGGTGCTGGTGGATTTACGCTTCAGCGTAATTTTCTTTCCACTGCTTTCGTCCTGGGCACCATGAGACTTGCGCAGATGCGCCAGTAGCTGCTGCTTCTGTTCATCGGAGACCACTTCGCTGGCATCGCCATGGGGCAACCCTGCGTCTTTCATCTGCGTAAGCAGCTTCTCGACGGGCGTCCCTACGATGTCGGCCAGTTTCTTTACGGTCGTTTCTGCCATGTCAGCAACACTCTCCTGTCCGTCTCTGATGGTGCCTGCTTGATCAGCCTGAAAAGGGGCGGTTATGCCCCGGCTTCGTCTTCGCCTTCAAACCAGGGCGCCCGTGCAGTCATGATCAACTCGGCTGCACGCTCTTCGCTCAGGCCTTCAATTTCCAGCAGGTCATCCACCGCCTGTTCGGCGAGGTCTTCCATCGTGACAATGCCACGGGAAGCCAATTCAACGGCCAGCTCACGGTCCATACCTTCCATGTTCAGAAGGTCTTCCGCAGGCTCGGCCTGTTCAAACTTCTCTTCAGAGACCAGGGCCTTGGTCAGCAGCGCGTCTTTGGCCCGCTGGCGCAACAGCTCCACGATCTCTTCATCAAATCCGTCGATGGCCAGCATCTCTTCCTCGGGCACATAGGCCACTTCTTCGAGGGTAGAGAAACCTTCATCAACCAGCACTCCGGCCACGTCTTCGTCCACGTCCAGCTCATTGATGAACGTCTGCAGGGCCTGTTCCGCTTCTTCTTCCTGCTTGGTTTCAGCGTCATCAATAGTCATGACGTTGAGTTCCCAGCCGGTCAGCTCGGAAGCCAGACGAATGTTCTGCCCGCTGCGACCAATGGCCTGAGCCAGCGCAGATTCGTCTTCCACGGCGATATCCATGGAATGGCTTTCTTCATCCATCACGATGGAGGCCACTTCCGCCGGCTGCATGGCGTTGATCACCAGCTGCGCCGGGTTGTCGTCCCACAGGACGATATCAATACGCTCGCCGGCCAACTCATTGGACACCGCTTGAACACGCGCGCCGCGCATGCCCACACAGGCACCCACCGGATCGATACGCTGATCATTGGTCTTCACGGCAATCTTGGCGCGGGACCCCGGGTCACGGGCTGCGCCCTTGATTTCGATCAGCTCTTCACCGATCTCCGGCACTTCAATCTTGAACAATTCGATCAGCATGTCCGGGCAAGCACGGCTGGCGAACAGCTGCGGGCCCCGGTTCTCTTCATTCACGCCCAACAGATAGGCACGAATGCGATCGTTCTGGCGAACGGCTTCACGCGGGATCATGTGCTCGCGGGTAATCAACGCTTCAGCATTGCCACCGAGATCCAGAATAATGGAATCGCGGCTGGCTTTTTTCACCGTGCCACTGACCAGGTCGCCGATGCGATCACGGTATTCTTCAACAATCTGACGGCGCTCGGCTTCACGTACCTTCTGTACGATAACCTGCTTGGCAGTCTGTGCAGCGATACGACCAAAGGCTTCGGATTCAACTTCCTCTTCCCAGATATCGCCGATCTGCAGCGACGTATCCTGCTCGTGCGCTTCATCCAGGGTCAGCTGCTTGCCAAATTCGTAGAGTTCCTCGTCCGGCACCACGTGCCACACACGGAAGCTCTTGGCATTGCCGGACACCCGGTCAATATCCACACGAATCTCTACGTCTTCTTGCTTGAAACGTTTCTTGGTGGCCGCCGCGAGTGCCAGTTCAATGGCCTCGAAGATTACGTCCCGGCTTACACCTTTCTCGTTTGATACTGTTTCCGCTACCAGCAGGATCTCTTTGTTCATGGCCAGGCCTTTACAAAGACTAAAGTTCTTCAGGGCGTGCTCAGTCGAAGCGAGGCTGCAACCGGGCACGATCTACCTGACTGTAAGGAACACGCAAGGTTTCGCCATCCAGCTCAACCACCAGCGTATCGCCATCCACGGCCACAATGGCCGCCGTCATTTTGCGCTTGCCGCTTACCGGCGCCAGCAGCTTGAGCTGGACATCTTCACCGATGTAATCGACATACTGCGCAATTTCGAACATGGGCCGATCCATGCCCGGTGAAGACACCTCAAGGTTATATTCACCGGAAATCGGATCTTCCACATCCAGCACGCCGCTGACTTCGTGACTCACGGCCGCGCAATTATCTACCGAGATACCGTCTGCATGGTCAATAAACACACGCAAAACAGCCCCGCGCCCCTGGATGTATTCAACACCCCAGAGCACGAAGCCCAGATCTTCCACTACCGGAGCCAGCAGCTCCGTTAATTGTTCCGTGCGTTTTGACATAAAACTTTCCGACGGTACAAACAAAAAATGGGCCCGAGGATGTCACAGCGATTGCAGCTTTGCCGCACAACGACCGTGTATCCACCGCCCATTCCCACTAACCGGGTCGGTTTGCGGATAACAAAAAGCCCCTGCTAGAGGGGCTTTTTGTCCGCTTTGAACCAGAGATGTTTTTCTGGTTCATCTAAGTGGTAGCGGGGGCAGGATTTGAACCTACGACCTTCGGGTTATGAGCCCGACGAGCTACCAGACTGCTCCACCCCGCATCAAAATCGAGCGCAAATAGTACTTAGAGGCGCTCACTCTGTCAAGGCATTATCGAAAAAGTATTTATTTTTCGAAGCCTTAGCATCAGGAAAAGCCACAGAACCTGATGCTGACCAGCGCAAAGGCTGATCCTGAAAAAAAGCGGCCAATTCGCCGATCTTTCTCACACGTTTCACTGACAACACTCACCAGCAAAACGTTCCCTAATTGGTGCCGAAGGCCGGACTTGAACCGGCACGAGCGAAGCTCACTACCCCCTCAAGATAGCGTGTCTACCAATTCCACCACTTCGGCAAAGAACGCTTAACTTACTGCTCCGGCTGAGGCACGTCAGCCGGGGCCGGGGATTCTACCTCAGCTTGAGGTACATCCGAAACTTCTTTTTGCCCTTCATTGGCTTCTGGCGCCACAGGCACTTCCGTCATGCCCGCGGGCACGTCGGACTGAGGCTCGTCAACGACAGGAACATCCTGATGCTCAACGGTCTCCAGCTCCGGCAGGAAACTGCGAGTGCTATCCGCTTCCTGACGCGCCATCCAGGCCAGCACCAGGCTGGTGACGAAGAAGATCGCCGCCAGTACCGCCGTGGCACGGGTCAGGAAGTTTGCCGAACCGGCGCTCCCGAATACCGTCTGCGAACCGCCGCCACCAAAGGAGGCACCGGCATCCGCGCCTTTGCCGTGCTGAATCAGCACCAGACCAACCAGCCCGAGGGCCGCCAGCACGTGCACTACATGAACAACAATATCCATAACGTCTCTAATTATTCCGCCGCCTGACAGATCGCAATAAAGCTGTCGGCTGTTAACGATGCCCCACCGATCAGACCCCCATCGATGTCTGACTGGGCAAATAGAAGGGCGGCATTATCCGCCTTTACGCTGCCGCCGTAAAGCAGCCGCAGCGATTGAGCGATATCCGGGTCGTTTTCTGCCAAAGACTGGCGCAAACGGGCATGCACCGCCTGGGCCTGTTCCGGGCTGGCTGTCTTGCCTGTACCAATGGCCCAGACCGGCTCATAGGCAACCACCGCCCGGGCAAACGCCGCAACGCCCACGGCATCCACCACTGCCTGCAGCTGCCCGCAGACCACGGCATCCGTGTTGCCCGCTTCCCGCTCTGCCAGGGTTTCTCCCACACACAAGACGGGAATCAGGCCCGCCGCCTGCACCTGGGCAAATTTGTCGGCAATTTGTGCATCGCTTTCCGCATACAAGGCCCGGCGCTCGGAATGCCCAATAATCACATAGCCACAACCGGCTTCGGCCAACATGGACGCAGCCACTTCACCCGTGAAGGCACCCTCCGCCTGATCACTGACATTCTGCGCCCCAAGCCCGATGGCCGCCGGCAGCTGCTCGCGGGCAGACGCCAGATAGGGAAACGGCGGGCAGACGACCACGTCCGCCACGCCCTGATACTCCGCCAGGGCTGTCGCCATGGACGCCACCAGAGATTGCCCGCCATTCATCTTCCAGTTACCGGCAACCAGAGGGGTTCTTTTCATTGTTGGATTCCTTGAAGTCTTTTCTTGCGCCAATCAGCCGCACCGCATCCGCGGTCACGCAATGGCTTTTTCAACCACATCGGCCAGCTCGCGGCAGAGCGCCGCCACCTGATCGCCGTCTTTACCTTCTATCATCACCCGCACCAATGGCTCGGTGCCGGAAGGCCGCAAGAGCACACGGCCGTTGCCTGCCAGGCGCTCTTCGACACTGGCCATCGCCGCCTGCACATCCGGGTGCTGCATAAATCCATCCCGGTTGGGCCCGCGCACATTGATCATTTGCTGGGGCAGCATGGCCACATCGGCCACCGCCTCGGCCAGGCCCTGCTTGCGACGGGACAGGGCAGCCAACACCTGCAGGGCTGACACGGTGCCATCCCCGGTGGAGGTGCAATCCAGGCACACCAGATGCCCCGAGGACTCACCGCCGATGCTCCAGCCGCGCTTGTCCAGCTGCTCCATGACGTACCGATCACCCACTTTCGCACGCACGAATTCGATACCTTCGGCTTCCAGCGCCAGCTCCAGACCAAAATTGGACATAAGCGTCCCGACTACACCCGGCATGTCCGCACCATTATCCTTGCGGTCACGGGCCACCACGAACAGCAGCTGGTCACCATCCACCAGCTTGCCGGCATGATCCACCATCAACAGCCGGTCTGCATCGCCGTCCAGCGCCACACCCAGGTCGGCCTTTTCTTCCAGCACCCTGCGCTGCAGCGCTTCCGGATGGGTGGAGCCGCAATCGCGATTAATATTGAACCCGTCGGGCTGGTTGGCCAGGGGCACCACGGTGGCGCCCAACTCTTCAAACACGTCCGGGGCGATGTGATAAGCGGCGCCATTAGCGGTATCCACCACAATTTTCATGCCGCTGAGATCCAGCCCCGGCACTGTGCTTTTGCAAAACTCGATGTAGCGCCCCCGGGCATCATCAATGCGGCGCACCTTGCCGATCTGGTCCGTGGACACTACGGAGATCTCTTCGTCCAGAAGACGTTCAATTTCCAGTTCGATCTCGTCATTGAGCTTGCGGCCATCCGCCCCGAAAAACTTGATGCCGTTATCGGTATAAGGATTGTGGGAGGCAGAAATCACGATACCGGCCTGGGCCGACAGGGTACGGGTCAAATAGGCAATCCCCGGCGTGGGCAACGGCCCCAGCAGGCGCACATCCACCCCGGCCGCGGAAATACCGGCTTCCAGGGCTGATTCGAACATATAACCGGAAATACGGGTGTCCTTGCCGATCAAGATCTTGCTGCCGCCCCGCGCGGCCAGCACCTTGCCCGCGGCCCAGCCCAGCTTGAGCACAAAATCCGGGGTAATGGGAAACTCGCCCACCGTGCCGCGCACCCCATCAGTGCCGAAATATTTGCGCGTCATGACAGCTCCTTTTGTGATTCTCTCTGTGATTCCCTAACCGCATGGGCAAAACGCACCACATCCACGGTTTCTTTGACATCGTGGGCACGCACGATCATCGCGCCGCGCTCCACACACATAACGGCAGCCGCCAGGCTGCCGGGCAATCGTTCACTGACATCCCGATCAAGCACTTTACCGAACAGGGATTTACGCGATACACCGATTAAAATCGGCAACGCCAACGCCTGCAACTCAGCCATTTCCTGCATAAGCTGCAAATTGTGCTGCACGGTTTTCGCGAAACCAAACCCCGGATCCACCAACAACCGCTCGCGAGGAATCCCCGCCTGCTCACAGGCGGCAACCTGCTCACGCAGAAACGCCACCACCTCGGCAGTCACATCATCGTAGCGGGGATTATCCTGCATGCTGCCGGGCTCGCCCAGCATATGCATCAGGCAAACCGGGAGCTGACTGGCGGCGGCTGCCTGCATCGCGCCGGGGCGACGCAAGGAGCGCACGTCATTGATAAGGCCGGCGCCGGCCTCAGCGCTGTCACGGATCACTGCCGCCGTACTGGTATCCACGGACACCAGCGCATCGAGCTCATTACTCAAGGCCTCGACAATGGGCACCACCCGGTCCAGTTCTTCCTGCTCGGACACGGCCGCCGCGCCCGGGCGAGTGGACTCGCCACCCACATCCAGAATCGCGGCGCCGTCACGCAGCATCTGCTCCGCCTGACGCAGCGCCGCATCACGCTCGGTGTAACGACCACCATCGGAAAAGGAGTCGGGGGTCACATTGAGGATCCCCATAACGACAGGCGCGGACAGGTTTAGTGTCCGCGCCCCACAGCTAAGCGTTGTTGGATGCATCATGAATCAGTGCGTGTTGGCAGGCCCACCAATGGGGTCGTCACCGGACGGCTGATCGCCATCGCCAGAGGCGGCGGCACCGTTACCCGGGCCCTGGTCACGCCAGTCTTTCGGCGGCCGCGGCTTGTGGCCGCCCATGATGTCCTCGATCTGGTTAGCGTCGATAGTTTCGTACTGCATCAACGCGTCCGCCATGAGATCGAGCTTATCGCGATTGTCTTCGAGAATCTGCTTGGCACGGCCATAGCAGCTGTCGATGATCGCCCGCACTTCACGGTCAATCTCTTCAGCGGTCTGCTCGGACATGCTCTTGCGTTGAGACATCTGTTTGCCCAGGAAGACCTCGCCCTCTTCTTCCTCGTAGGCCAGCGGCCCCAATTTCTCGCTCAGGCCCCACTTGGTGACCATGGCGCGGGCCAGCTTGGTGGCACGCTCGATATCGTTGGAAGCACCAGTGGTGACACCATCAAAGCCCAACGTCATTTCCTCGGCCAGACGGCCACCGTAGAGCGAACAGATGGAGGATTCCAAGCCGCGCTTGGACTGGGAATAGCGATCTTCTTCCGGCAAATACATGGTCACACCCAGCGCACGACCGCGCGGAATGATGCTCACCTTGTAGACTGGGTCATGCTCGGGCACCAAACGACCAACAATGGCGTGACCCGCCTCGTGATACGCAGTATTCAGCTTCTCTTTCTCGCTCATCACCATGGAGCGACGCTCGGCGCCCATCAGGATCTTGTCCTTGGCTTTCTCGAACTCTTCCATGGACACCATGCGCTTGTTGGCGCGAGCGGCGAACAATGCAGCTTCGTTGACCAGATTGGCCAGGTCCGCACCGGAGAAACCAGGCGTGCCCCGCGCAATCAACGCAGGCTCCACATCATCCGAAATCGGCACCTGGCGCATGTGCACCTTGAGTACATGCTCACGGCCACGGATATCCGGCAGCGGCACGGTTACCTGACGGTCGAAACGGCCGGGACGCAGCAGCGCCGGGTCCAGCACGTCCGGACGGTTCGTCGCGGCAATGACGATGATGCCTTCGTTGCCATCAAAACCGTCCATTTCCACCAGCAACTGGTTGAGTGTCTGCTCACGCTCATCGTGACCGCCACCGACACCGGCACCACGGGAGCGACCCACCGCATCAATCTCGTCAATAAAGATGATGCACGGAGAATGCTTCTTGGCCTGCTCGAACATGTCGCGGACCCGGCTAGCGCCAACACCCACAAACATCTCCACAAAGTCAGAACCGGAAATACTGAAGAACGGCACCTTGGCCTCACCCGCAATGGCCTTGGCCAGCAGGGTTTTACCGGTACCGGGCGAACCGACCATCAGCACGCCGCGGGGGATCTTGCCACCCAGACGCTGAAATTTGGCCGGATCACGCAGAAACTCAACCAGCTCCTGCACTTCTTCCTTGGCTTCTTCCACCCCTGCTACATCAGCAAAGGTAGTCTTGATCTGGTCTTCACCCAGCAGTTTGGCTTTGGACTTGCCGAACGTCATGGGGCCACCGCCGCCACGACCGCCGCCCTGCATCTGGCGCATAAAGAAAATAAAGATGGCCAGAATCAACAGAATCGGTAGTACGGACAGGAACAACTGGGTCAGGAAACCCTGACGCTGAGGCTCCAGCCCCACCACATTGACGTCGTTCTGAATCAGGGTGGGCATCAGGTTGGTGTCCAGGGTCGGCGGTTTCACCGTGCGGAACTGGCCACCATCCGAATAGGTCCCGGTAATCGTGCTTTCGCCGATTTTCGCTTCCTGCACCTTGCCGTCTTCTACCCGTGAAATAAAGGTGGAATAGGGCACATCGGTGGTTGCAGGCTGGGTACTGAGACTGGATGCCACCACGTACAGGACGCCGGCAATCACCAGCCACAGCACAATATTCTTGGTCATGTCGTTCAAGGGAGACCTCGATTAATCCGGGCGCTCACGCGCACACTAACGAACTTACACCTTACACCATTTGCCAGAAGCAACGTAATGCCGGTTCGGACAGGAATATAGCCATTTTACGGCTTTTCACCGCCTATTTCAGGCCAAAACCCAACTGATAGACCTCTGTGGAGCGAGCCCGGCTTGCCGCCGGCTTGCGGCTGACCACGCGTTTGAAACGGCTTTGCAGCGCCTTGCGGTAGTCTTCAAACCCCTCACCCTGGAATACCTTGACCAGAAACAGGCCATCCGGTTCCAGCACCCGCTCAGCCATATCCAGCGCCAACTCTGCCAGATACATGGCCCGCGGCTGATCCACCGCGCTATTACCACTCATATTGGGGGCCATGTCGGACATTACAAGGTCTGCCCGCCGATCCCCCAGAGAAGCAAGAATTTGCTCGTAGATGGCATCCTCACGGAAATCCCCCTCAATGAAGGTCACATCCGGCAGGGCATCCATGGCAAGGATGTCACTGGCAATGACCGTCCCCTTGCCGCCAATCAGCTGGCCCGCCACCTGGCTCCAGCCCCCCGGCGCGGCGCCAAGATCCAGCACCGTCATTCCCGGGCGGAACAAGCGGTCCTTTTCATGCATTTCCAGCAGCTTGAAACTGGCCCGGGAGCGGTAGCCCTGCTCCTGGGCCTTGGCCACCCACGGGTCGTTGAAATGTTCTTTTAACCAGGCCTTGCTGGTCTTGGAACGGCTGGACTTCGCCATGGCCCCTCTCTCCTGAATTCTCTGTACTCTCTATGTGCGCAGGCAACGCGCACTGGCAAACCCGCATGACCAACCCACATGACGGCTGCTTTTCGGCCGGGTAATACGTAGAATACGCGCACAGCAACCCTTTCTGGAGCTACACCGTGCCGCTATCTACCCAGGACATCAAACGGTTACGCCGTATTGGTCACCACCTGAAACCCGTTCTGATCTTTGGCGACAAGGGACTCAGCGACAACTTCGTGGAAGAGCTCAACCTGCGCCTGGAAGATCACGAGTTGATCAAGGTGAAGGTCAACGCAGAAACCCGCGACGACCGCGCCGCCATTGTGCAAGCCTTGACCGAGAAAGGCAGCGCCGAGCTGATCCAGCGCATCGGCAACATCGCCCTGCTCTACCGCCCGGCCCAAAAGCCCAGCGCCAAACTGTCGAATATCCTGCGTTATCAGAATGCCTGACGCCCAAGGCCCGACGCAGGATGCCAAAAGCAAAAAAGGCGGCGTGTTATCACGCCGCCTTTTTTATTGTCGTCTGGCGTCATGCATCGGGCATCAAGCGCCTAGATGTGCTCCACCTGATCGACTTCGTACTCACGGGTACCACCGGGAGTATCGATCTGCACCACATCGCCTTCTTCACGGCCAATCAAACCGCGGGCAATCGGTGAGTTCACACTCAGCTTGCCTTCCTTGATGTTGGCTTCGTCGTCACCCACGATCTGGTAGACCTTGGTTTCGTCCGTATCCACATCAATGATGGTCACGGTCACACCGAAAATCACCTTGCCGGTATTTTCGATAGTCTGAATATCGATGATCTGCGCATTGGAAAGCTTGCCTTCGATATCGCCAATGCGACCTTCACAAAACCCCTGCTGTTCGCGGGCAGCGTGATACTCGGCATTTTCTTTCAAGTCACCGTGCTCACGGGCCTCTGCAATCGCAGCAGAAATACGCGGGCGATCTTCTTTTTTCAGTTTTTCCAGTTCCTCGCGCAGGGCTTTGGCACCCTTGGCGGTCATCGGTACACGTTGCATAGTTATCCTCGTATCTTTTAACAGGCGCAAAATAACAGGCGCTGTTAACGGAACCGCCCGGAGCACTCTGCTCCGAGCGCTCCCGACGACGATTTATTTCATTTCTGCGTGCAGGTCCTGCAAGCGACGAACCGTGGGCTCACCACTAATACCCAGCGCCTGACACACCGCATGGGCGGCCGCGATGGTGGTGGTGTAGAACACCTTGTGCTGCAGCGCCGAGCGACGAATCGCGAACGAATCACGGGTCGCCTGCTTGCCTTCAGTGGTATTCACGATCAGGGCGATCTGGTCGTTCTTGATCATGTCCACAATATGCGGGCGCCCTTCCAGCACCTTGTTCACCACCTTCACTTCAAGACCAGCCTCACCCAGCACCTTGGCGGTGCCTTTGGTGGCAACCAGGCTGAAGCCCCGCTCAATCAACATGCGAGCCACTTCCACAGACGCGGGCTTGTCGACTTCACGCACGGAAATAAAGGCCGTACCGGATTCCGGCAGCTTTTCGCCGGCACCCAGGGATGCCTTGCCAAAGGCTTCCGCGAAGGTCGCTCCCACACCCATGACTTCCCCGGTGGATTTCATTTCCGGGCCCAGGATCGGATCGACTTTCGGGAACTTGGCGAACGGGAACACCGCTTCCTTCACGAAATAGTGCTGCGGTTTGACCTCTTTGGTGAAGCCTTGTTCCTTGAGGCTGGTGCCAGCCATACAACGGGCAGCCACTTTCGCCAAGGACACGCCAATGCACTTGGACACATACGGCACTGTCCGGGAGGCGCGCGGATTCACTTCCAGCACATACACCTCACCGCTTTTCACGGCGAACTGCACATTCATCAAACCGACCACACCCAGCTCCAGCGCCATATCGGCAGCCTGCTGACGCATCACGTCCTGGACATCGTCATCCAGCGAGTACGGCGGCAGGGAGCAGGCAGAGTCACCGGAGTGCACGCCGGCCTGTTCGATGTGCTGCATGATGCCACCGATAACCACATCGGTACCGTCACAGACCGCATCCACATCCACTTCGATGGCATCGTCCAGGAAGCGATCCAGCAGCACCGGGGAATCGTTAGAAACCGATACCGCATTCATCATGTAATTACGCAGTTCCGCTTCGCTGTACACGATTTCCATGGCGCGACCACCCAACACATAGGAAGGACGCACCACCAGCGGATAACCGATTTCTTCCGCCAGACGCACACCGTCTTCCATGGAACGGGCGGTGCGGTTGGGTGGCTGCTTCAGGCCAAGCTTGTTGACCATCTGCTGGAAGCGTTCGCGATCTTCCGCTTCATCGATGGCATCCGGCGGGGTGCCAATAATGGGCACGCCGGCAGCCTGCAGGGCACGGGCCAGCTTCAACGGGGTCTGCCCGCCGTACTGGACGATCACACCCTTGGGTTTTTCTTTCGCCACGATGGCCAGCACGTCTTCCAGCGTAATCGGCTCGAAGTACAGGCGATCGGAGGTATCGTAATCGGTGGACACGGTTTCCGGGTTACAGTTGACCATGATGGCTTCGTAACCGTCGTCCTTCATGGCAAACGCCGCGTGCACACAGCAGTAATCGAACTCGATACCCTGGCCGATCCGGTTGGGGCCACCACCGATGACCATGATCTTGTCACGGTCGGTGGGATTGGCCTCACACTCTTCATCGTAGCTGGAGTACATGTAGGCCGTATCCGTGGCGAATTCCGCCGCGCAGGTATCCACCCGCTTGTAGATCGGCAGCACACCCAGCTCTTCACGCTTGCCACGTACGTCCGCTTCCTTCACCCCCAGCAACTGCGCCAGGCGGGCATCGGAAAAGCCCTTGCGCTTGAGCGCATACAGGCTGTCGCGGGTCAGGCCGCTGAAAGTGCTGTCGGCCAACTGTTGCTCGGCACGAATCAAATCTTCGATCTGTACCAGGTACCAGCGATCGATCTTGGTGATGTTGAACACGTCGTCCACGGTCATACCGACACGGAACGCATCGCCAACAATCCAGATGCGCTCCGGGCCCGGCGTGGACAGCAACTGCGCCACCTGCTCACGGGCATCCGGCGCCGCCGGGTCCACATGGGGATCAAAACCGATGGACTCGGTTTCCAGACCACGCAGCGCTTTCTGTACCGATTCCTGGAAGTTACGGCCAATGGCCATCACTTCACCCACGGACTTCATCTGGGTGGTCAGCACCGCATCCGCTTCGGCAAACTTCTCGAAGTTGAAGCGCGGGATCTTGGTAACCACGTAATCGATGGATGGCTCGAAGGAAGCCGGGGTCTTGCCACCGGTGATCTCGTTCTGCAGCTCATCCAGGGTGTAACCGACCGCCAGCTTGGCGGCCACCTTGGCGATCGGGAAGCCAGTGGCCTTGGAGGCCAGCGCCGAGGAACGGCTCACCCGCGGGTTCATTTCGATCACCACCATGCGGCCGTTGTCCGGGTTGATGCCGAACTGCACGTTGGAGCCGCCGGTTTCCACGCCAATTTCACGCAGCACCGCCAGAGAGGCGTCGCGCATGATCTGCAGCTCTTTATCGGTGAGCGTCTGCGCCGGCGCCACGGTGATGGAGTCACCGGTATGCACCCCCATGGGGTCAAAGTTCTCGATGGAACAGACGATGATGCAGTTGTCCTTTTTGTCACGGACCACTTCCATCTCGTACTCTTTCCAGCCCAGCAGGGACTCGTCGATCAACAGCTCGTTAGTGGGCGACAGGTCCAGACCACGTTGGCAGATTTCCTCGAACTCTTCCCGGTTATACGCAACACCCCCGCCGGAGCCGCCCATGGTGAAACTGGGGCGGATAATGCAGGGAAAACCCAGCTCTTCCAGGGCCGCGCTGGCTTCTTCCATGTTATGGGCAATGGCAGAACGCGGACATTCCAGGCCGATGGCTTTCATGGCCTTGTCGAAGCGGGAACGATCTTCCGCCTTGTCGATGGCATCTTCGGTGGCGCCAATCATTTCCACGCCGAACTCTTTCAGCACCCCATTGTGGTCCAGGTCCAGGGCACAGTTCAGTGCGGTCTGGCCACCCATGGTGGGCAGCAGCGCGTCCGGGCGCTCCTTCTCGATGATCTTGGCCACGGTCTGCCAGGTAATCGGCTCGATGTAGGTCGCATCCGCCATGGCCGGGTCGGTCATGATGGTGGCCGGATTGGAGTTCACCAGAATGACCCGGAAACCCTCTTCCCGCAGCGCCTTACACGCCTGCGCACCGGAGTAGTCAAACTCACAGGCCTGGCCGATCACAATCGGGCCAGCGCCAATAATGAGGATGCTTTTTAAATCACTTCTTTTCGGCATAGTCACTAACCGTCAGACGTTAATTTCAATTGCCAGGGCGTCAGACGTGGAACGTCGGACGTCGGACGCTTATTTTGCTTGCATGAGCTCGATGAAATGATCGAACAGCGGCGCGCAGTCACGCGGCCCCGGGCTCGCTTCCGGGTGCCCCTGGAAGCTGAAGGCCGGCACATCGGTGCGCTCGATGCCCTGCAAGGTGCCGTCGAACAGTGACACATGGGTCACTTTCAGGTTGTCCGGCAAGGTATCGATATCCACCGCAAAACCGTGGTTCTGACTGGTAATCATCACCGTGTCATCCGCCAGGGTTTTCACCGGGTGGTTGGCGCCGTGGTGGCCCGTGGCCATTTTCATGGACTTGGCGCCACTGGCCAGTGCCAGCAATTGATGGCCCAGGCAGATACCGAACACCGGCAACCCGGTGGCAACGATCTCCTGGATCGCGGCAATGGCATAGTCGCAAGGCTCCGGGTCACCGGGGCCGTTGGACAGGAAGACACCGTCCGGCTTCATGGCCAGCACCTCGGACGCGGGCGTCTGGGCCGGCACCACGGTGAGCTTGCAGCCACGCTCGGCCAGCATGCGCAGGATGTTGCGCTTGACGCCGTAGTCGTAGGCCACCACATGGAAGCGGGTCTCGCCCTGCTCGGTGTGACCTTTCTCAAGATCCCAGGTGGACTCGGTCCAGCTGTAGGACTCGGCAACACTCACTTCCTTCGCCAGGTCCATGCCTTTCAGGCCGGGGAACCCCTTGGCCGCCGCCAGCGCCTGTGCTTCATCCACATTGTCGCCGGCCAGAATGCAACCATTCTGGGCACCTTTGTCACGCAAAATGCGTGTCAGGCGGCGAGTGTCGATATCGGCGATGGCAACGATGTTGCGCTCACGCAGGTAGTCCGGAAGAGTTTGCTCACTACGCCAGTTGCTCACTGTCATGGCCAGATCACGAATCACCAGGCCCGAGGCCCAGATTCGGGAGGACTCTTCGTCCTCGGCAGTGACGCCAGTGTTACCAATATGCGGATAGGTAAGGGTTACAATCTGTTTGGCATAAGAAGGATCCGTCAGGATCTCCTGATAGCCAGTCATGGCGGTGTTAAACACCACCTCACCCACGGTTTCACCCGTGGCACCGATTGCAACACCCCGAAAGATGCTTCCGTCTTCAAGAGCGAGAATGGCGGGAACCGTCAACGCAACCTCCAGGCTGATAGGGAATAGGGAGATCTGCGGCGGGTGCGCTCGCAAAAAAGCGAGATGGATTCCTCCACCTCGCTTTTTCTAAATTCTTCATTCGGCGCCCCGCACGCCCATCACGGGCTGCGCGCTATTTTAGGGCTTTGTGGCCCCGCTGTCACGCGGCAATCCCGTTGATAGACCAGTGGCAGGCCTGGCAGGCGGCTAGGCCTTGCCCCAACCGGCGCTTTCCCCGGCCAGCCCGAGCACATCCTGCATGTCGAACAGGCCCTTGTCATGGCTGCCCAGCCAGGCTGCCGCCCGCACCGCGCCACGGCCGAACGACATACGGCTGGAGGCCTTGTGGGTAATTTCCACGCGCTCGCCTTCCGCCGCGAACATCACCGTGTGGTCGCCGACGATATCGCCGGCGCGAATGGTCTCGAAACCGATGGTGTGGCGCTCACGCTCGCCGGTGCGGCCTTCACGGCCATACACGGCGCACTCGTTCAGGTCACGCCCCAGGGTCTGGGCGACCACTTCGCCCATGCGCAACGCCGTACCGGATGGCGCATCGATCTTGTGCCGATGATGAGCCTCGATCACTTCGATATCCACTTCATCACCCATGATCTGGGCCGCGGTTTCCAGCAGCTTGAAGCACAGGTTCACCCCGATGGAATAATTCGGCGCAAAGCAGATGGCGATATCGTCACTGGCGGCGCGCAGGGCCGCTTTCTGGGCATCATCCAGCCCGGTGGTGCCAATCACCAGCTTGGTGCCCGCCGCACGGCAGACCTCAAGGTTCTTTACCGTGGCTTCCGGCACGGTGAAGTCGATGAACACATCCGCATCGTTCACCACCTTGCTCAAATCATCCGCCAGCAACACACCACTACTGCCCTGGCCCACCAGCTCACCAGCATCCGCACCGATCAGGCTGGAGCCGGGCACATCCACCGCCGCCGCCAGCGTCGTATCCGGGTTGGCCAGCGTCGCCTCGATCAGAATACGGCCCATGCGACCGGCGGCGCCGATAATACCTACTTTCATGGTGTCTCCTTGATTAAAAGCGGGACGGCGAACGCCAGAGACCTCACGCCCCACCCGCCCCAAACGGGAACGGGTAAAGCGCCAGGCCTCTGGCGTCCGGCATCAAGCGGCTTATTCTACCAGAAAGGGCGGCAGCGTCACCGCGTAGAGATTGGCGTTCTCCTTGAGCATAAACTTGCGCCGCTTTCGGTCGAAGCGCTTGAAGCTCATGCCGCTATCGCGCCAGGCCAACACCTCCTGTAACCGCTTGCGGGCATAGGCGCGGTCGAGCCACTCCATGGAAAAGCCGGCAGGCAACTGTGCCGCCACCTGCAACTGGGCCAACGCTGGTTTCAGCGCCTCTTCCTGATAGGTATAAAGCAGACTGTTAGCGTATTCATAGCGGACAATCGCCAGATCCTTTTCTTGCCTGAGTGCGGTCTCGAACGGCTGAATGGCATCCTTGCTGTCCGCCGCCAGCGTCAGTTTGCCCGCCGTTTTTCCCACCCGGCGCAGCACGTTGGCCTCAAACGCCGCACTCAACGACAACGCCAACGGGTGATCCGGCGCCACCGCCAACATTTCCGTGGCCGCATTGATAACCATGGCCGCATAATTTCGCTGCAGCGTGGCAGGCACAGATTCATCCTCTGCCAGCCGCGCCACCGCATAACCAAACCCCAGCCGCATCATGCAGTAATCCGCGGCCAGCGCCTTGTCACCGGGCAACACCGCCATGTTCTCACCAAACCAGGCCATGTCATTGATGGCTTCCTGCAACAGCTGCTGCTTCTGCTCATGGGTGGGCGCCAGATAGGTGGCATACACAATCTGCGCCACCACCGCCGGCACCCGGGCGTAGCCGCCGTAGCGACGCCCAAGATCCCGGGCCTGACGGAAATCGCCACGGAAGAAGGCCTGCCAGACCTCCAGCACATTGCGGCTATGCTGCTCCCAGTCGTCATCCTGATAGCGCAGATCCCGATACAAATTCGGGAAGCGCTGATAGCGAGCCTGCAGGTAGTCGGCAGAGGGGTACGGCAGGCGCAAGCCACGCATAAACTGATCCCAGTTGGCGCGGATTTCTTCCACCGTGAACGTATAGGGCGCCGGGTCAAAAGGCGCAGGCTGCCAGTCGGCATGCAACACTTGCGGGTTCGGCACCAACGGCGCCTTCTGGGAAAAGGTAGCGCGGGCACGCTCGTAGGCCTGATCCACCGGAGCGCCCGCCCCGGGCACGGAAGCACAACACAGCACCGCCCCCAGCACACACGCCAGTCGCCGTGAATTCATAATTGCCTCTGATTATTGTTGTTTTTATGCACAATATCCCAGGCAAGCTTTCAGCGGCAACGAAGGCGATCAAATTTCATACTATTGGCTGAGCACATACTTCACTTTGCCAAACGCTCAACGCCGGATGCCTGACGTAAAACCGCATAGCCTGAATGGCTATCGCTATTGCGGCACCTCTTTTGAGGGATGGCCAAGGCCATTATTCAGGGAATAATCGGATGATTCGCTTTACGAAGAACATAACGGCCAGAATCGATCCATCGCCCAATTAACCAAAAAAAGCCCGGCATGAGACATCATGCCGGGCTTTTTTTTAGCGGACCAGAACGCTTACTTGGTATCGAAAAACCGTTTAACGCCTTCGAACCAGCTGCTCTTGCGCGGGTTGTGGCGGTTACCGCCACTCTCCAGGGACTCCTGGAATTTGCGCAACAGCTCTTTCTGCTCGCCGGACAGCTTCACCGGCGTTTCGATGACCACCTTGCAAAGCAAGTCACCCGGCACACCGCCACGAACCGGCGCCACACCTTTGCCACGCAGACGGAAGATTTTTCCGCTCTGGGTTTCCGCCGGCACTTTCAGCTTCACCTTGCCATTCAGGGTGGGCACATCCAGCTCACCACCGAGCGAGGCATCGACAAAACTGATCGGCACTTCGCAGAACAGGTTGTCACCATCGCGCTGGAAGATGTCGTGCTCACGCACGGCCACCTGAACATACAAGTCACCGGACGGCGCACCGTGCATGCCCGCCTCGCCTTCACCGGCAAGACGGATGCGGTCACCGGTATCCACGCCCGCCGGAATCTTCACCGACAGGGTCTTGGTGTTCTGCACCCGGCCCTGGCCACCGCAGTTGCCACAGGGATCCTTGATGATCTTGCCTTCACCCTTACAGGTGGGACACGCCTGCTGCACGGTAAAGAACCCCTGCTGCATGCGCACCTGACCGACGCCACCACAGGTGGTACACGCTACCGGCTGACTGCCTTCTTTGGCACCAGTGCCATGACAGACATCACAGCCATCCCAGGTGGGGATACGAATTTTTTCATCGCAGCCGCGCACGGCCTGCTCCAGGGTCAGCTCCAGCGTATAACGCAGGTCTGCACCGCGGGCAGGGCCACGACGTCCGCCGCCGCCACCACCAAAGATGTCGCCAAAGATATCGCCGAAGATGTCACCAAAACCACCGCCGCCGAAGCCGCCGCCAGCACCGGCACCACCGGCACCACCCTGACCGTTAACGCCGGCATGGCCGAACTGGTCATAGGCCGCACGCTTCTGCTCATCGGCCAGCACTTCGTAGGCTTCTTTCGCTTCCTTGAATTTGGCCAACGCCTCTTCATCATCCGGGTTACGATCCGGATGGTATTTCATCGCCAGGCGACGATAAGCCTTCTTCAAATCCTGCGCGCTGGCATCCTTCGCCGCACCCAGCACTTCGTAATAATCACGTTTGGACATAGATAAGCCTTTGGCTTAGCCAGACGCCCGACGCCGGAGGCCAGACGCAGAAGCCAAAGAGCATCCGCGTCCAACGTCCGGCGTCAGACTTCAGGCGTTACTTACTTCTTCTTGTCGTCGTCGACTTCTTCGAACTCGGCATCGACCACGTCATCGCCTGCCTGCTGCTGGCCGCCTTCGGCGCCGGCAGCACCTTCAGCCTGCTGGGCCTGTTCGGCGTACATCTTCTCGGCCAGCGGTGCGGACACTTCGGACAACGCCTTGATCTTGGCTTCGATGTCGTCCTTGTCGCTACCCTTGGCGGCTTCTTCCAGCTCATCCACGGCCTTGGTGATGGACTCTTTCTCTTCGTCGGTGGCCTTGTCGCCGGCTTCCTCAAGAGTCTTGCGAGTCGCATGCACCAGGTGGTCCGCCTGGTTGCGGGTCTGCACCAGCTCTTCGAACTTCTTGTCTTCGTCCGCGTGCGCTTCGGCATCCTGCACCATCTGTTCCACTTCCTCGTCGGACAGGCCGGAGGAGGCTTTAATCTGGATGGTCTGCTCTTTGCCAGTGGCCTTGTCTTTCGCGCCCACATGCAAAATACCGTTGGCGTCGATGTCGAAGGTCACCTCGATCTGCGGCATGCCACGCGGTGCCGGCGGAATGTCTTCCAGATTGAACTGGCCCAGCGACTTGTTCTGTGCCGCCTGCTTACGCTCACCCTGCAGCACATGCACGGTCACAGCGGTCTGGTTGTCATCCGCGGTGGAGAACACCTGCGACGCATTGGTCGGGATAGTGGTGTTCTTCTCGATCAGCGGAGTCATCACGCCACCCATGGTTTCAATACCCAGGGTCAGCGGGGTCACGTCCAGCAACAGCACGTCGGTCACGTCGCCGCTCAGTACCGCGCCCTGAATCGCTGCACCCATGGCAACCGCTTCATCCGGGTTCACGTCCTTGCGCGGCTCTTTGCCGAAGAACTCGGTAACGCTCTTCTGCACCATCGGCATACGGGTCTGACCGCCCACCAGAATCACGTCGGTGATATCGGCGGTTTTCACGCCCGCATCAGCCAGCGCGGTTTTGCACGGCTCCAGTGAACGGCTCACCAGATCACCGACCAGGGATTCCAGCTTGGCGCGGGTCACTTTCACCACCAGGTGCTTGGGACCAGTGCTGTCTGCAGTGATGTAGGGCAGATTCACTTCGGTCTGCTCGGCAGAGGACAGCTCAATCTTGGCTTTCTCGGCCGCTTCTTTCAGGCGCTGCATGGCCAGCGGGTCGCCACCCAGATCGATGCCGGAGTCCGCCTTGAACTGATCCGCCAGGAAGTTGATCAGTGCCAGGTCGAAATCCTCACCACCCAGGAAGGTGTCACCGTTGGTGGCCAGCACTTCAAACTGGTGCTCGCCATCCACTTCGGCAATTTCGATGATGGAGATATCGAAAGTACCGCCACCCAGGTCATATACGGCGATGGTGCGATCACCACCTTTCTTGTCGAGGCCATAAGCCAGAGCGGCCGCAGTGGGCTCGTTGATAATACGCTTCACGTCCAGGCCCGCGATGCGACCGGCATCTTTAGTAGCCTGACGCTGGGAATCGTTGAAGTAAGCCGGCACGGTGATAACGGCCTCGGTGACAGACTCACCCAGGTAATCTTCCGCGGTCTTCTTCATTTTCTTCAGCACTTGCGCAGAAATCTGCGGCGGTGCCATTTTCTCGCCTTTCACTTCAACCCAGGCGTCGCCATTGTCAGCCTTGGTGATCTTGTAGGGCACCATCTTGATGTCCTTCTGAACCACCTTGTCGTCAAAACGACGGCCGATCAGACGCTTCACCGCGTACAGGGTGTTTTCCGGGTTGGTCACCGCCTGACGCTTGGCAGATTGACCGACCAGGGTTTCCTTGTCGTCGGTGTAGGCGATGATGGACGGCGTAGTGCGCGCACCTTCTGCGTTTTCAATAACCTTGGTCTTGTCACCTTCCAGCACGGCCACACAGCTGTTGGTCGTACCCAGGTCGATACCGATAATCTTACCCATAGTCGTTCTATCTCCTTCACACCAGCCGGGACCCTGTCGGCGCCCCAGGCAGTTGAATTGTTAATTCGTCTGGCTCCTATATGGCGGTCGCTGCCGGCATTTCAAGGGAGCCTGTTGATTTTGAGTGCGTCACTTTTGTAACGGCCTTTACGCTGAAAACCGGGCCCAGAGCCGCGTTCGCAACCGGCGTCAGGCATCGGTCCTGATCATCAGGGGGCCTTGCTGACCACCACCCGCGCCGGGCGAATCAGACGGCCGTTAAGTTGGTAGCCCTTCTCCAGCACCTCGATCACGGTATTGGGGTCCACATTGGGGACCGGCACCATGGTCATGGCTTCATGCAATTCAGGATTGAACGGCTCGTCTGCCGGAGCGATCTGCTCCAGGTTGTAGCGGGCAAACGCATCCAGCAGGGATTTCAGCGTTAGCTCGATACCTTCACGGGCGCCTTTCAGGGCCTCGTCCTCGGCATCCAGTGCCGCCAGGCCGCGCTCCAGATTGTCCGCCACACTCAGCAGATCGCCGGCGAACTTCTCCAGGGCAAACTTGCGGGCATGCTGCACATCCCGCTCGGCACGCTTGCGCACATTCTGGACTTCTGCCTGGGCGCGCACATCCGCCTCAGCCAGCGCCTTCTTCACCTTGGCCAGCTCGGCATCCGCCTCAGCCAGCTTCTCTTCCGTGGTGGGCTCTGCCTGCTCAGCGTCGGCGTCTGCCTCTGCAGCAGCCTGCTGCTCTTCCACCGTTTCCAGCTCCGGCTCGGCGCCCTTCTGTTCTTTTTCCTGCTCACTCATTACTCACTCCACATCCCCGAACGGGGCCTTAACTCAGGAAAGCCGGCAAAGATATGGGAACTATCGGGTGGGATTCAAGGGGGAGGAAGGCAGTTGACAGTGGATAGTGGGCAATTGACAGCGTCGCGGGATACCCCGGTCAGCTTCTGAGGTGCAAGAGGCCGCGCCAAGAGAGCACAAAAACCGGGAAGACGAGCCAACTGAGGGTTTTGCCTTTCGACACTCGCTTCTCGCAACTCGACGCGGCATTTTCGCGCCTCACCAAGCGAAGCGCAGGAACGTCGAAGACGGCCCCGAAGGGGTGAGCGCAGCGAATAACTGGCGCTCCTACAGCGGGTTATAGCTGGGTCAGCGCTGCCGAAAGGATCTTGGCGGTGATATCCACGGTGGGGATGACCTTTTCATAGTCCATGCGGGTGGGGCCAACCACCGCCAGCACACCCACCGGGCCATTATCCGCCTTGTAGGGCGCGGAAATCAGCGAGTAATCCTCGAACGGCTGGAAGCCGGATTCGCGGCCGATAAAAATCTGTACCCCGTCGGCCTTCATGGAGCGCTCCAGCAGATGCAGGATATCGCGCTTGTGATTGAAGGCATCGAACAGGTTTCGCAGCTGACCCAGGTTCTCCGCCTCGGCGGACTGAATCAGGTTGGACTCCCCGGAGACCACATAATCGGAATCGGGCCGCTCGGTGCGCAGGGCCTTGTCCGCCACCGCCATCGCCGTCTGCATCAGGGCATCCATCTGCTGACGGTCGGCATTCATGGTATTCAGCAAACCATCGCAGATACTGTTCAGGTCGCAGCCCGCATAGGTGTGGTTGATGTAATTGGCCGCCTGGCGCAACTCCACCTCATCGTAATCCCGGTCGGTATGAATAATGCGGTTCTGCACCTCGGAGCGGTTAATCACCAGCACCACCAGCACCCGCTTGCCCGACAGCGGCAGGAACTCCACCTGCCGCAGCGTTGACACCTCACGGCGCGGCACCGCCACCAGCCCGGCCATGCGCGTCAGCTCGGCCAGGGTTTTTGAGGCCTGGGCGATCAACTCCTGGGAGGACTGCTCCGGCGCCAGCATCTGCCGCAGCTCTTTTTTCAGATGCCGGTGATCCGGGCGCTCCATGACACTGGTCGCCAGCAGCGAATCCACGTACAGGCGATAACCCAGCTCCGTGGGAATACGCCCCGCCGAGGTGTGCGGGCTACTCAGCACACCCAGCTCCTCCAGCTCCGACATGATATTGCGCACCGTGGCCGGGCTCACCGTCAGGCCGCTGCCACTGGCCAGCGTCTTCGAGCCCACCGGCTGGCCATCACGGATATGCCGCTCCACCAGCGTCATCAGCAGGCGTTGTTTACGTTCGTTAAGATCCAGCTTTGTCATGGGGGTATATGTACCAGAAAATCACCTCCCTATTATATAGAGAAGCGCGGCCGGGTTTCATTGAGCAGGGGCTTACACTCTCCGCGCGAATCCCCTACCATTAGCCAATACTGTCCATAAGAGCAGTCATCATAACAAGGATGTCATCATGACCGACGAAAACCCGCACAACCCCTACCAGGCCCCGGACAGCACTATCCAGAGCCAGGCAAAGCCCGACACACCGGAACTGGCCAGCCGCCTGTACCGCCTGCTCGGCGCCCTCATCGATGGCCTGGTGCAGTTACTGGTGATCGGCCCGATCATCTACTTCACCGGCATCTGGGACGCCCTGATGCAGGGCAGCGGCGACATCAACCTGACCACCAGCATCGGCCTGTTCATCGCCGGGGAACTGATCTTCCTGGCCCTGCAGGGCTGGCTCCTGTTCAACCGCCAGCAAACCATCGGCAAAATAATTCTCAACATGCGCATCGTCGGCATGGAGCAGGACAACGTGCCCGCCGGCAAGCTCTATGGCCTGCGCTATTTTGTTTTCCACGTACTCGCCCAGCTGCCCGGCATCAACCTGATCATGATTCTCGACCCGTTACTGATTTTCCGGTCCGACCGCCGTTGCCTGCACGACCACCTTGCCGGCACCCAGGTCATCCAGACCCAGAGCACCACCGCTTAACAACGATTTTGCCTGTTCCGGAGGAACACCATGCTGACACACTTGAGCGTTCGTCATTTTGCCACCGTTGACCAGCTGGAACTGGAGCCCGAGAACGGGCTCACCGTCATCAGCGGCGAAACCGGGGCAGGCAAATCCGTCATCATCGACGCCCTTGGGCTCACCCTCGGCGATCGCGCCGACTCCTCCATCGTTCGCCACGGGCACGACCGCGCCGAGGTGCTGGCCACCTTTGATGTGAGCAACAACCTGGCCGCCCGCCAATGGCTGGCCGAACGGGAACTGGATGATGAAGAGCAGTGCCTGCTGCGCCGCACCGTGCGTGCCGACGGCCGCTCCCGGGCCTATGTGAACGGCACCCCCACCCCGCTGGCGGAAGTCCGCGAGCTGGGCGAACGCCTGATCAGCATCCACAGCCAGCACGAACATCAGGCGCTGCTGAAAAAAGACGCCCACCGCCAGCTGCTGGACAACTTTGCCGACGCCCGCGACCTGGCCAACAGCGTGCGCGAGCACTGGCGCCACTGGCAGAAAGCCCGCCGCGCCCACGACGAGGCCCTTAATCAGGCCCGCGAACAGAACGAAAAGGAAGAGCTGCTGCGCTTCCAGCTGGAGGAGCTCGATGCCCTCGCCCTGCAAGACGGCGAACTGGAACAGCTGGAGCAGGAACAGCAGCGGCTGGGCAACGCAGAAAGCCTGATCCGCGTCTGCCAGCAATCCCTGAACGCGCTTTATGAAGGCGAGGACGGCACCTGCAACGACCACCTCAGCCAGGTCAGCCACTGGCTGGATGACGCCCGCAACAACGACGACGGCCTGGGCAGCATTGCCGACACCGTGGAATCCGCCCGTCTGCAAGTGGAAGCCGCCGCCGATGATCTGCGTCATTACCTGGAAAAACTGGATCTGGACCCGGCCCGTCTGAGCCAGGTGGAAGAACGCCTGAGCCAGTGCTACACCCTGGCCCGCAAACACCGCATTCGCCCCGAAGAACTGGTGGAACATCATCGCAGCCTGCTGGCCGAATCCGACGCGCTGGGCAATGTGGATGCCCACCTGCACGCCCTGGCCGAACAGGAAAGCAGCGCCCAGCAACACTACATGGACAACGCCCGCAAGCTCAGCAAGGCCCGCCGCAGCGCCGCCAAGACCCTCAGCCAGCAAGTCCAGAAACAACTCACCGCCCTGGGCATGAAAGCGGCCCAGCTGGATGCGCGCCTCAGCGAATGCAGCCCCACGCCCGACGGCCTGGAAGAGGTGGAATTCCTGTTTTCTGCCAACCCGGGCCAACCACTCAAACCGCTGGGCAAGGTGGCGTCCGGGGGCGAGCTGTCACGGGTCAGCCTGGCCATTCAAGTGATCTGCGCGCGCAACCTGACTGTACCCAGCCTGGTATTCGACGAAGTGGACGTGGGCGTGGGCGGCGGCGTCGCCGAGATCGTCGGCCGGCTACTGCGCGAGCTGGGCCAGCACGCCCAGGTGCTGTGCATTACCCACCAGCCACAGGTTGCCAGCCAGGGGCATCAGCACTGGCAGGTACACAAAATTCAGGGGGACGACACCACCCACACCCGCATTCAGGGGCTGGACGAAACCGCCAGAGTGGAAGAGCTGGCGCGCATGCTGGGTGGCGTGGAAATCACCGAATCCACCCGCAATCACGCCAAAGAGATGCTGAGCAAAGCCCAGGCTGCATGACAGGATACGCAGCATGCTTCACGCAACAGGCACCACGCCCGTGTGCGACATGAAGCGTGCTGCGTGAGGCGTTACTACTTCTTCTTTGGCTTGACGTACAGCACCAGCGAGTGATCCACGATTTCGTAACCGTGCTCCTCGGCAATGGCATGCTGGCGCTTCTCGATCACGTCATCCATGAACTCCACCACCTGGCCGGTTTCCATGCACACCATGTGGTCGTGATGATCCTCATCGGCCAGCTCGAATACAGCGGAGCCGCCCTCAAAGTTATGACGCAGCACCATGCCCGCCTGCTCGAACTGGGTCAGCACGCGGTATACCGTGGCCAGCCCCACATCCTCGCCGGAATCCATCAGTGACTTGTAGATGTCTTCCGCGCTCAAGTGACGCTCTTCAGACTTTTCCAGTTGCTGCAGGATTTTCACCCGCGGCAGGGTCACTTTAAGGCCCGCTTTTCTGAGATCCTGATTATCCAATGCGTATGCTCCATCTGCCAATCAATGGCGGTTTTGAAAAGGGCGGGAAATCTGCACCACCGGGGCACCAGGGCGAACTCATCGCCCCGCTGGCTGTCTATGGAACAGGTCCAGACAGCCAGACCGGAGTTTGTCATAGGTTCCCAAGTCTGTATTATCGCCCGAACACTTAGCGAAGTCGAAAATCATGCCCCGCATTCTTGTTTCACTGACACTGATATCTCTTCTGGCCACCGCTGGCTGCAGCTCACTGCGCTTCCCCGGCGTCTATCGAATTGATATTCCGCAAGGCAACTTCGTCACCGAAGACATGCTCAGCGAACTGCAGCCAGGCATGTCGCCGGAGCAAGTGCGCTATGTTCTCGGTGCCCCCACCCTGGTGGACCCGTTCACTCCGGACCTGTGGCTCTACCCAATGACCTACCGGCCCGGCAAGGGTGAGAACGTCAGCCAGACCATTTCCGTCCACTTCGAGAACGGTGCCTACAGCCGCTACGAAGGCGAAGTCATCGACGACTTCAAGGCGAAAACGTCCGGCCGCAACGATCTGGAATTACAGCGCAAAGCCGCTGATCGCAAGGATGACGCCGAATAAACGCGCCACCTTCATGGCTGACTGACCCCGCCACAAAAAAGCCTCTCAGCCCTTGTCTGCAGAGGCTTTTTCTTTCGCCCGTTTCTTGCGGTTAAGCTTCGGATCGGCCGTCAACGGGCGGTAGATCTCCACCCGTTCACCCGCCTTGAGTATATGCCCCGCCGGGTTCGCCACCACCTTGCCGAATACCCCCATGGGCGCCTTGCCCAGTTCCAGGTCGGCAAACTGCTCGTCGATCCCTGACAACCGCGCGGCCTCCAGCATGGTGGTACCCTCAGGCACATCCAGGCCTATCAAACGCTGCTTTTCCGGCAACGCATAGGTCACTTCCACGTGAATCATGGCATCGCTCACGGTGCAGGCTCCACAGCGGCCGGCGCCGATGGCACCTCATAACCCTCTGAATCATCCGCCGGCTCCGCCACCGGCGCAGGCACTTCGGTTTCGGCCTCCACACCCGGCGCTTGCGATGCCGCCGGCGCAACCGGTTCCGGCTCCTGCACAGGGGCCGCCTCATCGGCAGGCGCCACCGCACTCCAGATGGAATACACAAACAAGGCAACCACCGCCGCCGGAGAGAAAATCCGCACCAGCGCGCGCCACACCAGGTACAGCTTGAAGTTCTTGATCCCCAGCTCCTTGCGCGCATGGGTTTCCTTCATCACCCAGCCCGCGAAGATGGCGATCAGCAAGCCACCCAGCGGCAGCATCACCGTGGTGGACAGGAATTCCATATTGTCGAAGAAGGTGCCCGCCAGGAACGTATTGTCCTTCCAGACATTGAAGGACAGTACCGAGCCCACGCCCAGCAACCAGGCCCCCAGCCCGACCACAATAGCGGCCTTGGCGCGGGTCAGCCCCTTTTCCACCAACCAGGCCACCACCGGCTCACCCAGGCTGATGGACGAGCTCCACGCGGCGCACACCACCAGCAGAAAGAACAGGGTGCCGAACAACACCCCACCGGGGATACTGCCGAACGCCAGCGGCAGGGTCACGAACATCATGCCCGGGCCCTGACCCACTTCCAGGCCCCCGGAAAACAGCAGCGGGAACATGGCCATGCCCGCACCCAGCGCCACCAGCGTATCCAGCACCGCAATAATGGCCACGGTAGAGAGAATCGACACCGGCTTCTTCTTGCCGGTTTTCGGGTCAGTCACTTCGCGGGGCATATAGGCCCCATAGGCCATGATCGCCCCCATCCCCAGGCTCAGGGTGAAAAACGCCTGCCCGACAGCCACCAGCACGGCTTTGCCGGTCAGCTTGGAGAAATCAAACGCAAACAGGAAATTCATGCCTTCGCTGAAACCAGGCGTCGTCGCCGCGTACCCCACCAGCACCAGCAGCAGCACAAACAGCAGCGGCATCAGCACCTGCACGGCTTTTTCCAGCCCGCCCTTCACCCCGCGAGCCACCACCACCATGGTGAGCAACATGAACAGGGAGTGGAAACCGAGCATTAACCAGGGGTCGGCCAACATGCTGTCAAAGTGCGCCTCGGACTGGGTGGCCGTGATGCCCTCAAACACGCCACGGGCCGCCTCCCAGGTGTAATACAACGCCCAGCTGGCCACGGCAGAATAAAACGACAGGATCAGAAACGCGGACAGCGCCCCCATAATCCCGATGCCCGCCCAGCGCTGGGTGACCTTGCTCTCGCCGGCAAGCTTGCGCATGGTGTTGATCGGGCTCAGCCCACCCTTGCGGCCCAGCATGACCTCTGCAGCCATGATGGGAATGCCCACCACTGCAATACACAACAGATACAGCAGCACAAAGGCACCGCCCCCGTTTTCCCCGGTGATATACGGGAACCGCCAGATGTTACCCAGCCCCACTGCCGACCCGGTTGCCGCCAGAATAAACACCCAGCGGCTGCCCCATACTCCATGGACCGACTTGTTTTCTTGCTTCATAACACCATTACTCTTGTTCGCGTGGCGGTATTGTCTTTTTTTTGGCAGGGCGGCTCAAGTGACGGCCAGTAACAGCGCAAACGATGGTAAGCAGTCACTCACCCCGCAACAGCCACAGCAGACAAACCGCTATCAGCCACTCACCCCTTGCTCTATAATCGCCGCCCTATGGGAAAAGCCAACAAGAAAGCCAAAGCACCGTCGGCCACCATTGCGCAAAACCGCAAGGCACGCCACGAATATCATCTGGAAGAGCACTTTGAAGCCGGCCTGGTATTGGAAGGCTGGGAAGTGAAATCCCTGCGTGCCGGCAAAGGTAACCTGACAGAAGCCTACGTCTTGCTGAAAAACGGCGAGGCCTTCCTGTTCGGTGCCCGCTTCGAGCCACTCAACACCGCCAGCACCCACGTGAACCCGGACCCGACACGCACGCGCAAACTGCTGCTGCACCGTCGTGAGCTGGGGCGAGTATTTGGTGGCGTACAGAAAGACGGCTTCACCTGTGTGCCGGTGAGCCTGTACTGGAAGAAAGGGTTCGCCAAGTGCGACATCGCACTGGCCAAAGGCAAGCAGAAATTCGACAAGCGCGCCACTGAGAAAGAGCGCGACTGGAATCGCCAGAAGCAGCGCATACTGCGGCAGAGATGACGCCGTAAAGAGGCGTCCGCCCTGCCGCCGGGCACTGTCTCAGGCTGTCGTGATTACGCCGTGTGGCGAGTATTTACATCCTGTGCACGGCTATCGCCACGCAGCTGCCAATACAATTGCAGCCAGGCACGAAGCACCGCAGGCAGGAAGTAAACGGCGAACAGAATCACCGGAATACGTGCTTCCGGGGTCGCCATATTCACTAGGTAGATACCTGCTGCATACGCAGCCAGCGCAAATACCAATTGCAACGCTCTGTAGAGCAGCGGCTGAGCCTTCAAAGGCGACAGTGCCTTCTCGGAAACTTGCCCTGCTGACCGAAAGATCGTGTTCATCATCCTTCTCCTTCAATGAACGACAATGCTTTGATCAGCGGCCTTCTTGATACGTCAATCTCAAGGCTCGCTGTAAAGCCATTGTGTGGTACACAATATTTGAGCCCGATGCCCTTGGGTCGCTTATGGCTGCCAGCACATCGCTTGCTCAACCTCACCACTGGCCGATGTAACTTTGCCGTGATGACACCGCTATAGTGCGCCCGAAAGATGACAGCACAAGGTTATCAGGTTGGATTGTCGGACAATAAATGGGTATTCAGGTAACACTTTTCACATTCTGATTACAAAATGAACATCCTTCATGCCGCCCGCCACCAATATATGGTCAGTTCCGCCGTCGCCCGACACATCCCCCTGGCCGCACATTGAAATCGACTTCCCCACCCCCATCCCTTAGAATGAACCCATCACAGGGGCCGACCTGGATTCGACGCCGGTACTGAATTCTGTGGTGCATGCCGAGAAGGTCACGAGTCTCGTAAATCATTTGTGGCACATTAAAGCAATCGCAAACGACGATTCTTACGCACTAGCAGCTTAAACCCTGCTTATCGCCAATCGACCCTGCCTGTGGGGAAGAGCGGCGAGCATCGCAACACAGGCTCGCAGCAAAGTCCGCCCCGGATGGCGCTGTTAAAACTCTTAGGGGCCCGGCCTTCACGTCCTGCCAATTGGGCTGTGGAGGCTTAAATTAATAAATATGGCTAAGCATGTAGATCTGCAGATGGATTGCTGACGGACGCGGGTTCGATTCCCGCCGGCTCCACCAAACAGCAAGTAGCAAATAAAAAGGGCCACCCCGATGGGGTGGCCCTTTTTTTGTGCCGCGCGGCGTCGGCCTGATACCAATGATCCTGGGCCGAAAATGCCTCCAAGAACCCCTCCGCCATTAATGAATCCAGACGCCAACCTTTGAACGCCACCAGCAATTCCATTAGATTGACCGTACCCCCTCGCCCCATGGACAAAGAACCCGCCAATGTCTGATTCAGAAATTCTTCAGGCTGCTTTCAAACAAGCTCGCCAACTTCAGGCCTTATACGGGGACGCCATCCCTTGGGCAGCGATAGAAAAGGGCTTTTATTACAAAGGGAAGAAGGTCCACTTTGCCAGCAAAGCAATTGGCATTTTCAAGCCAGCCGCCATGTCAAAGGGGCTTATAAGCATTAAAACGGTCATACCCAAAACTGGGCGCTTCAATATCTACAATGACCATCAATCCAGTGACGACTTTTATCACTACTCGCTACAAGAAGGCGGTGCACACCAAAACAACAATCGTTATCTTTGGGAAGCGCAATCCCTTAATCAGCCGTTCATATATTTTCACGGCGTATCCCCTAGCTACTACAGTGCTCTTTTCCCTTGCTTTGTTTCTGAAATTTTCGATCAAGGAGAAAAAGACTCTTTCTGCAATGTTTCTGTGGGCTCCGAACTTGATAATTTATTGCCTCCACTAGTTGAAGGCCATTATCTCATTCCTAATAGTTTCGAGCGCCGATATGCCATAAGAGAATCAAAAACCAGACTTCATCAATCCTCATTCAGGCAAGCCGTGCTGTCTGCTTATCAGAATAAATGCGCGATGACGGGCCTCCCAACCCCCCGCCTTTTAGACGCTGCCCACATCATCCCTGACACAAAAGCAAACGGAGTCGCCGCTGTTCAGAACGGCATTGCTTTAAGCAAGCTCCACCACACTGCATATGACAGGCATCTAATCGGAATAGATAGTGACTTCAAGATCCATGTGAGTGACGAAGTAATGGCTGAGACTGACGGCCCCCTTCTTGAAGAAAGCATCAAAGGCCTTAACGGAAGAAAGCTTATCGTTCCCTCACGGAAAGCACTTCATCCAAACAAAGAACACCTCGCAGCACGCTTTGAAGAATTCTTAAAGGCTAATTAATACAATTATAATAGATGATCAAAAGGTGCTTTTTTGGTTGCGACAATAGATTCAATCTCATGCAATTCCAAATCATCTCCTCCCTCATCATGATCCTCAAAATAAGCCGTAGGCCAGCCTAAACCCTCTGGTCGAAAATGCAGCACATCGGGCCAAACCTGAAGATCAGCAAACTGCTCACGGAGCAGGCTTTCCAGACCCTCCGGTTTATCAACGTCAACCAGCTTCACCACGACGGATTCATACTGCTTGTAGTTGCTGGCGTCCCGATACAAATAACTTACTTCGACATTCATAGCGGTTCCTCCTGCCGTCTTTTTAACGACCCTTTATCGCCCAAACAATCCGCCGAAATACCTGGATGCACATCTTCCTTTGACCCAGCTAACCTGCCCCTTCTAAGCTAAAACCTAAGCCTTCACAAACGGATAACAACAATGAAGCTCACCACCCTAACCCCTCCCCTGGAATCCCTCCACGCTTCCTCCGACGAGATTCTTCTGGTCTCTCTGATCAGCAGCGACGGGATGCCGGTGGTGCACTTTGGTGAAGGGCTGGATTTTGATGAGCAGAGCGCGCTGTTCTTTGAGATGAAGAAGGCCTGCGACCGGGTACTGGAGGGGCTGAAACTGGGGGATAGCGAGGAGGTGTTTATCCGCTGCCGGGAGGGCTGCATCAGTATCTGGCCGGTGAAAGATATGGTGTTTGCCTGCCTGGCGAAGCCAACCATCAACTCCCAGCGCATGCAGATGCTGGTCTGGAAGACCGTTTCCCAGCTAAGCGGACTGGTTTAAGCCTCCTCCTGCGCATCTTCACGACCAGTTCTCATTTTTACCCCACACCAGTGAGCACGGGCCTTCCAGGCACCTGAATCATTTTCATAGCAACAAAAAACCTACACCCTGCCCATGGAGAGATACACGGCGTTTCCCTAGTTTTCAAACCAAACATTCTGGGGGGTATCTCAATGCCGCGTTCGACATTCAAAGCCGCTGTGCTGGCCACCATCCTGGGGGGCAGCGTTCTGTCCCCTGCCTGGGCCGACGACAACACCGAAAGCCCCGTAGCCGGGGACATCATCCAAAACCAGTATATTGTCACCCTGGTTCCGAACATCACCGAACAGCTGGGCCTTAACAGCCTGACCACGGCCATTCAAACCTTGCTGGCCGGCATTGGTGGCGGCGAGGTGCTCTATACCTATGACAACGCCTTGTTGGGCATGACCGTCAGGCTGACCAGCCTGCAGGCGTCTTTGCTTGGCATTCTGCCCGGCGTCATCTCTGTTGAGCCGGACCGCATCATCACCACGGTGGCAGTGCAGAATAACGCCACCTGGGGGCTGGACCGCGTCGATCAACCGGCCCTGCCACTGGATAACAGCTTCCAATACCCTGACAACGGCGGCCGCGACGTAAACATCTACGTGGTGGATACCGGGGTGCGCACCACCCACCAGGAGTTTACCGGTCGCATAGTGCCCGGACGTAACTTTGTCGCCGACGGCGCGCTGGGCTTTCTGTTCGGCGGCAGCGTTGACCCTGAAAATTACGAAGACTGTAACGGCCATGGCTCCCACGTAGCGGGCACCGCAGCGGGCAGCACCTATGGTGTGGCCAAACAGGCCAACGTAATCCCAGTACGGGTCCTTAACTGTAACGGCAGCGGTAGCACCTCTGCCGTTATCGCCGGTATCGACTGGGTCGCTGGCAATCACCAGAAACCCGCCGTCGCCAATATGTCGCTCGGGGGCTTCACTTCCACCGCTCTGGATACCGCCGTATCCAACGCTGTGGCAGCGGGCGTGACCATGGTGGTGGCTGCAGGTAATGACAACACCAACGCCTGTAACGGCTCCCCTAATCGGGTGCCTGAAGCGCTGACCGTCGGTGCGACTACTCGCCAGGACCAGCGCTCCTCTTTTTCCAACTACGGCGCCTGTGTGGACCTGTTTGCACCGGGCAGCGACATCACCTCGGCCTGGTATCAATCCGATACACAGACGTCCAGCATTGATGGTACCTCCATGGCTGCTCCGCATGCTGCCGGCGCCGCCGCCCTGTATTTGGCCGCCAACCCCAGCGCTACGCCTGATGCGGTCAATCTGGCTCTGGTAAACGACGCCACAGCAGGCGCCATCAGCAACCCGGGCAGCCAGTCGCCTAACCTGTTACTGCAGATCACGCAGCAAGACGGCTCCGGCATTGACCGCCTGCCGACCGCAGCCTTCACCGCTGATTGCCAAGGCACAATCTGTGAGCTGGATGCCAGCGGCTCCAGTGATGATGTGGCCGTAGCGGCCTGGGACTGGACTCTGGGCGACGGCAATGTGGCCAGTGGCGAGCAGATCAGCCATGACTACGGGGTGGATGGCGAGTTCACCGTGACCCTGACCGTTACCGACACCGCCAACCAGACCGGCAGCACCGACCAGACCCTGAGCGTGGGAACAGACACCTCCCCGTGCCCGGACTGCACCCGCTATGAAGGCCAGCTGAACAACGGTGGCTCTGCGATCCTGCCGTCCAACGGTTTCAATTTTTCCGGCGGCCAGATTGATGCCTGGCTATATAGCCCGGCGGGCGCCAGCTTCACCGTGACCCTGCAAGCACAAAGCTGCTTCCTGTTCTTCTGCGGCTGGAACAACGTAACCACCGCCAGCCCACAAGGTGGTGTAGCCGAGATCCATACCAATGTGAACAGCGGGTATTACCGCTGGCAGGTACAGGCCCAGAGTGGCTCCGGTGCCTATACGCTACTCACCAACCCGTAAGTTTTTCTGCCTACGGTTTCGCCGGCGTCAACCTCCTGGTGCGCCGGTTTTTTTGTGTCTGATAAAGAAACGCATCATGCTTCACGCCGCAAGCAACACGCCGAAAACCGTTGCGCGAGCGGCGCCGCTTGAAACAAAAAAGCCACCGCGAACGGTGGCTTTTCGTTTCTACTGGTGAGCGCCAGTGGGTCAGGCGACAGCAGATTCCTTCTGCTCGCCTGCGTTACTTTCACTTTCATACAGGGCATCCAGTCGATCGCCCTGGGTCATCAGGTATTCAAAGGCCGCCAGGGACGCCTTGGAACCTTCACCCATGCTGATGACAATCTGCTTGTACGGCACCGTGGTCACGTCACCGGCGGCGTAAATGCCTTCCTCTGAGGTCTGGCACTTCTCGTTGATTTCGATTTCACCAAACCGGCTACGCTCGACCACGCCGTCCAGAAAATCACTGTTGGGCACCAGACCGATCTGAACGAACACACCGTGCAACGGCAGGGTATGCACTTGCTCTGTCTCGCGGTCCACGTACTCGATGGCATCCACCTTGCCATTGCTGGCAGTGATCTGTTTGGTCGCCACGTTTCTGTGGATGGTGACATTGGCTTTACCTTCCGCCTTGTCCACCAGCACCTTGTCGGCTTTCAACTCCGGCATGAACTCGAACACGTTCACGGATTTAACGATACCGGCCAGGTCCAGTGCAGCTTCAATGCCGGAGTTGCCGCCACCGATCACCGCCACATCCTTGCCCTTGAAGAAGGGGCCATCGCAGTGCGGGCAGTAGGCTACACCATTACCGATGTTTTCTTTCTCACCGGGCACACCCAGCTCGCGCCATTTGGCACCGGTGGCCACGATCACGGTCTTGGTATCAATTTCTTCACCGGAAGACAGCACCACTGTCTTGATATCCCCCTTTTCCACACGGGCGACTTTCAGGTGCTCTTTCACCGTCACCTCGTAATCGTTCATGTGCGCCTGCAGCGCACCGGACAATTCCGGGCCGGTGGTTTTCTTCACGGAGATCAGGTTTTCGATATCCATGGTGTCTTTCACCTGGCCACCGATACGGTCGGCGATCAGGGTCACTTTCAGCCCCTTGCGGGCACTGTAGATGGCAGACGCCACACCGGCAGGCCCACCACCGATCACGGTCACGTCCTGCAATGGCATTTTTTCGCCAGCGCCCGCCTGGGCAATGCTCGGGTCATGTTCGAGCAGCTTGTCGATCAACTCGGCTGCGGTCACCTTGCCGTTGGCGAACAGCTCACCATTCAGGTAGACGCTGGGCACCCCCTGAATGTCGCGCTCGTTGACCACGTCCTGAAACAGGCCGCCATCAATCATTTCCGCGCGAATGTTCGGGTTCAACAAGGCGAACTGGTTCAAGGCCTGGACCACGTCCGGGCAGTTGTGACAGCTCAGGCTGATAAACACTTCGAAATGCATGTCGCCTTTGGCATTGGCGACCATGCGCTGGAGGCTATCGTCCAGCTTGATGTCTGTCCCGGATGCATGCAGAAACGCCAGCACCAGGGAATTGAATTCGTGGCCTGCGGGAATACCGGAGAAACGGATACCCGTGTCTTCTCCATCGGCTTCCAGCAGAAAACTGATCGGGCTACGCAAGGTGTCGCCCGTATCGCGTTCTTCGAACGCCAGGTTGTCACTGACACCAGCGATGTCGGAAAGAAAGCTGACCAGTTCATCGCGCTTGTCGTGGGTGCCTGCTTGCAGCACGAAAGTGACTTTCTTCTGCATGTTGGCGGCGTAGCCCTTGAGAGCCTGCAAAATTTCATTCGTGAGCATGAGTCTTCCCTTAACGTAAAAGCGTATTCAGTGACGTCAAAAATTCGGGGGGACAACAGCCCGGCGATCCCGCCGGACTGTTGTAACCTGAGGCAGATTTAGATCTTGCCGACCAGGTCCAGAGACGGGGCCAGAGTGGCTTCGCCTTCTTTCCATTTTGCCGGGCACACTTCGCCTGGATTGTTGCGAACGTACTGGGCGGCTTTCACCTTGCGCAGCAGATCGTCGGCATCACGGCCGATACCTTCGGCAGTGATTTCCATGGCCTGGATCACGCCATCCGGATCGATCAGGAAGGTAGCGCGGTCTGCCAGGCCCTGGCCTTCACGCATCACTTCAAAGTTGTTGGTGATGGTGCCGGTCTGGTCGCCAACCATGTAGTAGTTGATCTTGCCGATGGTGTCGGAGGTGTCGTGCCATGCCTTGTGGGTGAAGTGGGTATCGGTGGATACGGAGAACACTTCCACGCCCATGTTCTGCAGCTCTTCGTACTTGTCAGCCACGTCGCCCAGTTCGGTGGGGCAAACAAAGGTGAAGTCGGCGGGATAGAAGAAGAAGATCGCCCACTTGCCTTTTACGTCGGCGTCAGAGATCTCTACAAATTCGCCCTGCTTGAATGCGGTGGCGTTGAACGGTTGGATCTCGCTATTAATCAGTGCCATGTTTCCAAGACTCCCTAAGTTATCGGTAAAACGATTGGGTTAACGTTTCGTCGGAAGTAAGAATGCGTTTTTTGCGGCGATTGGTAAATTTGGATACTTTCATTGCAGTGATAGGCAATACCTAACGCGCCCCGCCGACCAGCCAGTAGCGCCTGGAATCAGGAACCCCACCGCTGCCGCCCTGTCCCATGTGAAGACACACAGAGCAGGAGGCCTTTATGGAACGCACAGGATGGCGCCAGCTGGCACTGACCGCGGGCTGGGTGATGATCGTGGCGGGCACTGCCGCCCCGGCGTATGGCAGTGATTACGACTACATTCGCGGGGATGACGTCTACGAGGAGGATTACCAGTACGGGGTGGATTACGACGGCCTTACCAGCGTGCCCCAGCCCGGCCTGAAAAAAGGCGGGACTGGCAGCGCGAAAAACGCGGAGGGCCGCCTGCAGAAGCGGGCGCTGGAGCTACAGGAAAACACCACGCAACCGTCCATGACCCGCGAACTGGACCGCTGGAAGCCAAGCAGCGACCTGACCACACCGGGCAAGAGCACGCCCTGATCACGGCAGCGGCAGCCGCCCCGGCGTCACCGGCTGCGCGCCACAACCTCTGCGCCATCCGGGGAGCCAACACCACGGTGTTGCTGCTCAAATAGCGCGCTCAGTGGTTGTGGCCGGCCAATGGCATAACCCTGGACAAAGTCCACCCCCGCCTCTTCCAGCACCCCGATCAGCGCGTGCTCTTCCACGTATTCGGCCACGGTTTTTACGCCCAGCCGGTGCGCCACCTCATTGATGGATTCCACAATGGTGCGGTCCACGCTGGAGTGCAGCAGGTTGCGCACAAAGCTGCCGTCGATCTTGATGAAATCCACCGGGAAGTGTTTGAGGTAACTGAACGAGCTGAACCCACTGCCAAAATCGTCCAGTGCCACCTTGCAACCCTGTTCACGAATACGTCCAAGTAAATCACTGGCCGATGACAGCTGATTCACCACCGTGGTTTCGGTGATTTCAAACGTGAGCCGCTCCGGTGACAACGAGGTCTTGCTTAGCAGGGACTCCAGAAACGGCATAAAGGTCGGATCATCCAGCGAGGTGGCCGACAGGTTAATGGCGATATTCAGCTGCGGCAGCGCGGCCAGTTCGTCGCTGAGCGTCACCAATAGCTGGGTGAGTACCCAGCGGTCGATGTGCGGCATCATCTGGTAGCGTTCTGCCGCGGGAATGAACGAGCCCGGGTTGAGAATATCGCCATTGCGGTCGCGCAGGCGCAGCAATACTTCGTAATGCGACGGCTCCGTGCTGGCATCAATGGGGCGAATCTCCTGGGCGTAGAGCAGGAAACGGTTTGATTCCAGGGATTCACGCAGCCCCGCCGCCATCTGCAATTCCAGATGACGACGGGACGCTTCGCTGTCGTCGGGGGTGTACACCGACACCTGATTGCGCCCCCGATGCTTCGCTGCATAGCAGGCCACATCGGCCCGGCTCATGGCCTCTTCCACGGTGATCACGTTGGCGTCCAGCTGCACCAGCCCGGCGCTGGCGCCGATATCGTAAAGCGACTCCTTCCAGGCAAAGCGAATATCCCCCAGCGCACCGATTAACCGTTCGGCAATCTGGATCGCCCGCTGTGCCGGGCAATGGCGCAACAACAACCCGAATTCGTCACCGCCCAGCCGGGCCACCACATCCCCCTCGCGCACCTGCCGGCCGATCACCCGGGCGCATTCGCGCAGCAGGGCATCGCCCGCCACATGGCCGGCGGTATCGTTCACCACCTTGAAGCGATCCAGGTCGATAAAGCACAGCATGCTGTGCTCCGCCCCCGGCTCATCCAGGGATTCCTGCAAGGTATTCTCAAATTCCCGGCGATTGGTGAGGCCGGTCAGGGCATCGTGGGTGGCGTGGTAGCGCAGCTTCTTCTGCATGGCCCGCCGGGAAGTCACATCCCGAAACACCATCACCGCCCCGGTCACCTGGCCATCCGCCGACTTAAGCGGCGCCGCGGAATCCTGAATTTCGTAGCGGCTGCCGTCGCGGCTTTGCAGCATGCTGCCTTCCCGCAGAAAACACACATCGCCCCCGCTCAGGGCCACGCTAATCGGGTTGGGGATCGGCATCGTGGCGTTGTCGTCACTGAGCATCAGAATATCGCCCACCGGCAACCCTTCCGCTTCCGCTTCGCGCCAGCCGGTGAGCGACTCGGCCACCGGGTTCATAAAGGTCACCCGGCCGATCTCATCCGTGGCCACCACGCCATCGGCAATGGAGGTGAGAGTAACGCGCAGGCGCTCTTTCTCATGGGCCAGGGATTGCTGCATGCCCTTTTCTGCCGTCACATCCCAGTTGGTGCCCACCACCAGTGTCTCCGCGCCGTCAGAGCGCACCACGGTTTCTGCCCGCACGCGGATATGCCGGATTTCGCCACCAGGCCGCAGAGTCCGAAATTCCGTGTCCAGATCTTCCTCACCCGCGATAACGCGCTGGAAGGCCGCGTTGATATCTGTGTAATCGTCCGGATGCACCTGGTCACGCCAGATCTGCAAGGTGCCATCGCCGGGCGCCCCGGGCTGCACGCCGTAGAGCTCGTACATGCGTTCATCCCAGAACAGCACGTCACTCTGAGGGCTGTACTGCCAGATACCCACCCCGCCCACTTCCAGGGCCATTTGCAGCCGGTGGCGGCTCTCCTGCAGCGCCTGCTCAGACAATTTGGCGGCATGAATATTCTCCACCTGGGCAATCAGGTAGCTGACCTGCCCCTCGACACGCACCGCCGATACCGACAGACGCACCCAGAGGTCGTCGCCACGGCGGGTAATAAAACGTTGCTCCAGCGAATAGCCGGTAATGTCGCCGGACAACAGGTCCGCCAACATCCCCCGGCTTTTGAGCAGGTCATCCGGGTGGGAAATATCCTGAAAGGAGGTCCTCAGCAATCCCGCTTCGTCATAACCCGCCAGATCACACAGAGCGTGATTCACCGCCTGCCATTCTCCCCGGGGACTCAGCAACGCCATGCCAATGGAAGAATGCTTCATAGCCAGCCGAAAGCGGATTTCACTGTCTTTTACCTGGGCCAGCTCCGCCCGATTACGCCGCAACACACACCGTAAAAACAGCGCCGCCAACAGCACTACCGTGACGGTGACAGCCCCAATCAGCACACCCTGCATGGCATTCGTCCATTATTGTGATTGTTATCCTGCGTTTTCCCGCCCCTCTGTTCACTTTTTGGACGCCTCACACCTCCCTGGCCAGCTTCACCTGACAAAGCCGGAACTTTCACCGACAATTGGGGCCTGTTACAGGGATTCCCGGTTGCCACCGCATCCGGGTGTCCCAGAAGCCCCAGGGAGAAGCAAAGCTGGCCCCGGTCAGCGCCGATCATGACGTTCCGACGACGCCTGTTACAGTGTCTGGCCCTGCTGTTTGTGGCCGCGACCCTGGCCCAGCTCTGGTATCTGGGCCAGGTGTTACGCCTGCAGCACCACAACCCGGACAACAGCGCTTATATGCACCGCGCCCAGGAGCAGGGCAACGTGCAGCAGTACTGGCGCGATTATGATCAGATCAGCGATTACCTGAAGCGGGCCGTACTGATATCCGAAGACGCCCATTTCACCCAGCACACCGGCTTCGATTGGGAAGGCATCCGCTATGCCCTGAAGCGCAATATGGAAGCGGGCAAGCCGGTGGCCGGCGGCTCCACCATTACCCAGCAACTGGCCAAAAACCTGTACCTGTCCGGCGAGCGCACCTATACCCGCAAAGCGCAGGAAGCAGTGATCGCCCTGATGCTGGAAATCGGCCTGAGCAAACGCCGTATCCTGGAGCTCTATCTGAATGTGGCCCAGTGGGGGCACCAGATTTATGGCGCCGAAGCCGCCGCCCGGCATTACTTTCAGGTCAGTGCAGCGCAGCTTTCGCCCCTGCAGGCGGCGCAGCTGGCCGCCATGCTACCCCGCCCCAATCTTTACGATTTCAAAGGCCCCACCGACTACGTACAACAACGGGCTCAATGGATTCAGGCGCAAATGGCGCTGGTACGCATTCCCGACCCGGGAACCGTCACCCTGCCCCCGCCGCCTGACCCTGCGCCCCCCGAAGGAAACACGCAATGAAGCAGTATGCCGTCCCCTTTGCCGCCTTGTGTTTTAGCGGCCTTGCCCTGCTGGGCTGTAGCGACAACAACAGTGACACCAAGCCCCAACCCGCCCCTGCCGGCAGCGACAGCACCGATGGCATTGCCGGCGTCTGGCAGAATGACCAGCACGTGCTAGTGCTGGAGACCAATGGCGACCTGTACCTGCCCACGGACAACAGCCTGCAGGGGCTACGCTGGGAACAGCAGGACGGCACCCTCACGTTCGACTACCTGGATAACCGCGAACAACGGGTTACCCGGGCCAGCGCCTCCGGCCTGCAACAGGATGACACCCTCACCCTGACCCGCGTGCCAGCAGCCCCGCAGAGCAGCGCTACGACAGAGACGGCCGACCCCGAAGCACCCGCGCCAGATGCCGACGCTGAAGCCGAAACCGAAACCGAAACCGAAGCTGAAACCGAATCCGCCAACGATGAAGCCGCTCCGTCACTGTTCAATGGCGACTACCAGCGCGCCAACCAGGCCGTGGGCCATATCAGCGGCACCGTTACGCGCCCAGAAGACAGCGAGCTGCCCGACAATGCGGTACTCACCGTCGCCCTGCTAAACAGCCAGATCGACCCCGATGCCGCAGGGGCACAACCCGTTGCCAAACGGCTGATCCGTCTGGATCAAGACAGCCCCACTCTGCCCTTCCGGTTGTACTACCTCCCCGACGATCTGAAGGCAGACCACGACTACCAGATCATCAGCCAGATTCTTGCTGATGGCGGGCTCTTCTACCAATCCGACGCGATCACTCTGGAACGCAACCCGCAGGGCTTTGCCGATGTCACCCTGCCGCTCACCGCAGTGATGACCGACAGCGAAACCCTGCGCGGCGCAATCACCCGCGGCAAACCCGGCCAGGACCGTGACACCTTCACCCTGTGCAACAGCGACCGGCGCCTGCTGATTCGCGGGCCACAAAGCGACGACCTGTTGTCGGCCTACGACAAGGGCATTCGCTACCCGCAACAGCCCCGCGTCGCCACGGTCAGCGGCCTGGTACGCAAGGTGCCCGGCAGCCAGGAAGGGAGCACCGAAGCCGCTCTTATCGTGGAAAGCTTCAACCTGGAACCGGGCATGGAAAACTGCCAACTGCCCACCGCCGAACTGACCCACACCCGCTGGCAGCTGACCCACCTGGGCCCGGACCGCATCATTCTGGGTAGCGCGACACAGGTGCCGTTCCTCACCTTCAACGATGACGGCAAGGTCAAAGGCCACGGCAGCTGCAACAGCCTGAACGGCGGCTACCAGCGCGACGACCAGCAGCTGGCGCTGTCTGATCTGGCCAGCACCCGCAAAGCCTGCCCGACCAGCACCATCGAAGGCCGCTACCTTGACGCACTCAAGGCCAGTGACCACTTCCGTATCGACGGCGAGCTGCTTACCCTGTTTGATAAAGATGACGAGGCGGTGGCCAGTTTCCAGGCCATCTACCTGTAGCGCGACACGGGTTGAACAAACCGCAAAAAAGGGAAATCGCCATGCGTGTTCATTACCTGTCCCATGTTCCCTTCGAACAACTGGGCGCCATGGAAAGCTGGTTTCAGGAACGGGACATCAGCATCGGCCACTCGCTGCTGTTCGCCGGTGACGCGCTGCCCACCCCGGCAGATTTTGATGTGCTGGTGGTCATGGGCGGCCCCATGGGCGCCGATGACGACGACCGCTTTCCCTGGATGAGCGCGGAAAAGGTGTTGATCCGCGAGAGCATCGCGGCGGGAAAGAAGGTGCTCGGCATCTGCCTGGGCGCACAACTGATCGCCCGGGTGCTGGGCGCCCCGGTTACCGCCAACCCGGAAAAGGAAATCGGCTGGTTCCCGGTGTACCCCTCGCCAGCCGGCAAGAACGACAGCATCGGCAAGCTGTTTGCCAACGCTCCCGCCGTGCTGCACTGGCATGGCGACTGCTTTGCCATTCCCGATGGCGCCGTGCATTTGCTGGAAAGCGAAGGCTGCCGCAACCAGGCCTTCCGTTACGGGGATAACGTACTGGCCCTGCAATTTCATCTGGAACTGGAAAAAGGGAATGCCGAGGCCCTGTGCGACGCCTGCCCGGAGGACCTGACGCCCGGCCGCTGGGTGGAAGACCGCCAAGCGCTGCTTGGCGACCCGCAGCGCTTTACCGCATCGAAAGCCTTGTTAGGGCGCGTCCTGAATGTCTTCCTGGGCTAGCGTCTCGCCCGCCTAATGTCGGATTACGGCCTTCGGCCTAATTCGACCTACTTGAAAGGCTAGATTTTGTAGGTCAGATTAGCCTGAAAGGCGTAATCCGACATATGCGATCCCACCAAAGCGAAGAAGCCGCACCCCAGACAGGGCGCGGCTTCTTCGCTTTCCAATCAACCCACGCGGCAGCTTGCTAACTATTTGCCACTAACTGCTCATTAGCTTGTTGCACCCGGCCCACCGCAGACAGAATCGCCTGCAAGGCCGCCGCCGTGGTATCCGCCGCCGTGGCCACGGCGCTTTGTGTGGAGTCACCCACCTGCACGCGCACACAGGCCATGGCGTTGGCTTCGGTGTTATCGCCCAACGAATATTCATCGAACGACACCACTTTCACCTCGCCACCGATACGCCGGTTCAAGGCATCCACCAGGGCCGACATGGCGCCATCCCCTCGACCGGACAACAACGTCACCGGCTGGCTTTCATCGCCAATGCTGATCTGTGCCTGCACCTGCTCATTACTGCGGTTCAAGTCGTAGGAGCGCAACACCCAGCCCATAGGGACATTCAGATAGTCGCTGTTGAAACGACGATGCACCCGTTCGCTGGTGATCTCGCCACCGTCTTCTTCCGCATCGCCCTGCACGACACCGGCCAGCTCCTGCTGCAACCAGCGCGGCAAATCGATGCCGAAATCCCGTTCCAGCACGTGGGCGACCCCGCCCTTGCCGGACTGGGAATTGATGCGTACCACTTCCTCGTAGCGCCGTCCCACATCGGCCGGATCAATGGGCAGATAGGCTGCGGTCCAGATATCCCCTTCCTGATAACGGGCCAGGCATTTACGAATGGCATCCTGGTGGCTACCGGAAAAGGCGCTGAATACCAGATCACCCGCATAGGGATGACGCGGATGGGTCTGGATATCGGTGATCTCTTCCACCAGCGCCACAATCTCTTTCATGCGCGAGAAATCGATTTCCGGATCAATGCCCTGGCTGTACAGGTTCATGCCAGCCGTCACCAGGTCCATGTTGCCGGTGCGCTCGCCGTTACCCAACAAGGTGCCTTCTACCCGGTCGGCACCGGCCATCACCGCCATTTCCGCGGCGGCCACACCGCAACCGCGGTCGTCATGGGTGTGCACACTGATAATCACGTCATCGCGGTATTGAATATTGTCGTTAACCAGCTCTACCTGATCTGCAAAGACGTTCGGGGTGCTGACTTCCACCGTGGCCGGCAAGTTAATGATCACCCGCTGCCCCTGATCCGGACGCCACACGGCGTTCACCGCATCAATGACTTCGATGGCGAAATCCGTCTCCGTGGCACTGAAGGTTTCCGGGGAATACTGGAAGCTCCAGTGGGTCTCAGGCTGTTTGGCCGCACAATCGCGTACCCACTCAGCCGCGCGTACCGCAATGGCCTTGCAGCCGGCCTTGTCCACGTTGAACACCTGCTCGCGGAACGTGGGCGAGGTGGCGTTGTAGATATGCACCACTGCATTTTTGGCGCCTTTCAGGGACTCAAACGTCCGCGCGATCAATTCTTCCCGAGCCTGGGTGAGCACTTGAATATGCACATCGTCGGGCACCAGATCTTCCTCGACCAAGGCCCGGCAAAAATCAAAATCAATCTGGCTGGCCGACGGGAAACCCACTTCAATTTCCTTGAAGCCCAGCTCCACCAGCATCTGGAAAAAACGGCGCTTCTGCGCCACGGACATGGGCTTGATCAGCGCCTGGTTACCGTCACGCAGGTCCACCGCCGCCCACAGGGGCGCTTTCTCGATACGCTGGTTCGGCCAGCGACGGTCGGGCTTGTCGATAACAGGAAAAGGCTGGTACTTGGTGTGATCAAAGCTCATCTCGAATCCTCAAAGTAAAAAGGGGCAGACACTGCCCCCAGAATTACTAACCGGCTCTCCCAGGGGTACTGCTTGATGCGGCTAACAATGATGTCGTGATCTTGGATCTCGATCAGGGCACCGGTCGGTGCCGGTAGCGACAGAGAGAGGCATTCGGCTTGTGGCCGTCTGCGTCACCGCCCTACGAGAGATACTTTACGGCTCTGCGCCGGCAATGTGCTTGCTTTTTTCACCCAATTTCGGCTTTATTAGCAATAATATTGCTCAACTTTAGACTTTAACGAGATCAAACCCGTATGAGCACCTCAGAACTGGCAAAACTGGACCGTACCGACCTGCGCATTCTGGAAGCCCTGCAGGGCAATGGCGGCCTCACCAACCAGCAACTGGCCGAGACCGTGGGCCTGTCCCCCTCCCCCTGTTCCCGCCGGGTACAGAAGCTGGAGGCCGCCGGCATCATCGTGAAACGGGAAACGGTGCTGGATGCCCGCAAGCTGGGGCTGGATCTGACGGTAATGATCCAGATCAGCATGGACCGCCACACACCGGAACGTTTTGCCAATTTCGAAGAACAGGTGGCCAGCTACCCGGAGGTGCAGCTGTGCTATCTGGTCACCGGGCAGGAAGCCGATTATCTGCTGAAAGTGGTGGTGCCCGATATCGACGGCTACCAGCACTTCCTGCTTAACAAGGTCACCCGGATCGAAGGCGTGAGCGGCGTGCATTCCAGTTTTGTGATGCGCCGGGTGGTGGATACGGCGGCGCTGCCGTTGAATTATGTGGATGCGTAACCCTCCCCCTTGCCGTAGGAGCGTCGCTGGCGGCGCGATAAAAGACCAGGACCAGAAACCGTTTCACCACAGAGCAAAGAGAGAAAAATCTATCGTTCCTCAGTGGTCTTTGTTCCCTCTGTGGTAAAGACGTCTTTCAGGCTTTGGGTTATCGCGCCGCCAGCGACGCTCCTACGGCAACCGGGTATTTAGCTGATATGCTGGCTCCATCGACCGCGTTGAATTGCGAGACCATGAAAAAACTGCTGATCGTCGCCCACGCTCCGTCACCGAATACGCAAAAACTCCGCGAGGCCGCCGCCCGTGGCGCCGGGCATGAGGATATCGAAAACGTCTCGGTCACGGTAAAGGCACCGCTGGATGCAGGGCCGGAAGACGTGATGGACTGTGATGCCATTCTGCTCGGCACCACCGAAAACCTGGGCTATATGAGTGGCGCACTGAAAGACTTCTTTGACCGCACTTATTACGCCGTACTGGAAGAGAAGCAGGGCCTGCCCTGCGCCCTGTACATCCGTGCCGGCCATGACGGCACCGGCACCCGCCGGGCAGTGGAAACCATTGTCACCGGCCTGCGCTGGAACTGGGTACAGGACCCACAGGTGTTAAAAGGGGAATGGCAGGACGACTTCGAGGCCGAAGTGGAGGAACTGGGAATGTATCTGGCGGCGGGACTGGATGCGGGAATTCTTTAAGTTGAAAGTTCAAAGTTTAAACACGGATCCAGCCTGAGGATTTTGAAATGCCTTGCCCGCGATTACCGGTAATGGCGCGGGCGCTGAACGTGAAAACACTCAGCCCACCCCGCGCTTTTCAACTTTGAACTTTACACTTTCAACTGCTCTTAGCCCTTGCTCTTACTCACCATGGCCGCAATCACCGCCTTGGCTTCGTCGCCCTGAAGCATTTCGCCGAACAACGCCAGATCCTCTTTCACTACCTGGTGCAGCGGCTTGTTTATGGACTCACGCATCAGCCGCTTGCTGGCCTGCAAGGCACGAGGCGGCTTCTTCGCCAGCGTCGCCGCCATGTTGCGAGCTGTCGCGTCCAGCTCATCCCCCTTCACCACCTTGGCGACCAGCCCGATTTCCAGCGCTTCTGCGGCCAACATGGGCTCACCGAGCAGCAGCATGCGTGCCGCGCGCTGATAGCCGATCCAGGCCGGCAGCAGCTTGGCGGAACCGGCTTCCGGTACGGCGCCCAGATCCACAAACGGCGTGATCAGCTTGGTATCCTCGGATGCGACCACCAGGTCCATGTGCAACAACATGGTGGTGCCCACGCCAACCGCGTTGCCCTGCACGGCCGCAACGACAACCTTGGGGAAATCGTGGATGGCCTGAATGAAATGGGCAGCCTCCCCCGCTTCACCGGGCTTGGCATTCAGGAAATCCACCAGGTCGTTACCGGCACTGAAAGACTTGCCCTCCCCTCTGAACAGCACCACGTGAATATCATCACTCTGCTCTGCAGTTGCCAGCAGCTTGACCAAATCCCGGTACATGGCGCTGGTCAGCGCATTCAATTTGTCCGGACGGTTCAGGGTAATTTCCATCACTGATTCGGTGTTGTTCACCAGAACCAGATCACTTTCCAGTGTCGGCATCGTCACGACAGCTCTCCCAATCGTATTTATAGTCGGGCAAGGCTAGCGGGCGCACCCCCGCCTGCCAAGGGCGAATAACGACAAAGACGCTTGACCGGCCGGTCAAAGGCGATTAAAAAAGCGAACCTTGATCGGAAACCCTACCGTGAAACTGATTACCTTCGATCCTTTCCGCACCCTCGGCCTCCCGGGCGTGCGTTATATCAAGCCCGAACACATGCACCAGCACCGCGACGAACTCACGGCGGCGGACTGGCTGCTGTTCCCCGGCTACTGGCAGATCAACAGCCTGCACTATGTGCTCAAACGGCCCATTTTCCCCAGCCTCTGCAGCTACCACCTGGGTCACGACAAGGTAGAAATGACCCGCGCCCTGCAAACCGCCTGCCCGGACCATGTGCCTGACACCCTGATCACCGCCTCGGACAAATACGGTATCGCCCAGATTCTGGACCAATGGCGCTTTCCGTTTGTGGCCAAGTCCGTGCGCTCCAGCCAGGGCATGGGGGTTTACCTGATCGAAAACCGGCAACAGCTGCAGGACTATGCCGCACAGGAATCGGTGCTCTATGTGCAGAAACTGCTGCCCATCGTGCGCGACCTGCGCATCGTGGTGGTAGGCCACAACGTGGTAGCCAGTTACTGGCGGGAAGGCTCCGGCTTTCTTAACAACGTGAGCCAGGGCGGCCGGGTACGCACGGATCTGCCGGTTCCCGACAGCGCGGTGTCACTGGTGGAAGGGTTGGCGAGGTATCTGGATATCAATCACGCCGGGTTTGATGTGGCCATGGTGGATGGCCACCCCTACATTCTGGAATTCAACCGACTGTTCGGGAACACCGGCATTCCCGAACTGAACCGCAATGTGCAACGGGCCATGCACGACTATTTGCTGGGCGCGACCTTGCCCCCGTCATCCGACAGCAAAGTCTCCGCCTGAGTCCGTAGCAACGCCTGGTAGCGATGGGCCAGCTGCTCCACCGGCTGCAAACGCACCCGGTGATCGCCGGCACACACTACCTGCGCCTTCTCCGGTTGATAGAGCGCTTTCACATCCAGTTCGGCCAGGGTCAGCTGGGTATCCGGCACATTGAGTCGACCTGGCACCCCGGCCACACACAGGGCCCAGGCTTCGTCCTGATCCGCGTCCGCGGTGACCAGCGCCTTGAACTCCAGTGAAACCTTACCGGCCTGCTTGCGCTGTGGCGCCAGCAAACGCACCACCCGTAGGAACAGCAGCCCCGCGCACAGGGCGGAGAACGCGGCGCGCGATGCCGGGCCCTGATAGAAATACAGCCCCGCCTGCTCGCCAATCGCCGGCCCCGGGTGACCATCATAAAGGGCCGCCACCTGCTCCAGCAGCTGCTGATACTCTGCCAGCACCTCCTGCAGCGCATCATCCGTATAGCGCTGACGAATATGGTCGAAATTGACAATACTGAGACGCAACTGAGCCTGCAGCTGCCCCCCATCCGGCACGGGCGACCGGGCGATGGGAGGAAACGGTGCGTCGTTCTGTGGTGGCACCGGCGGCGCCGCAGGTGCAGGTGTATCCTGCTCCTCCAGAACCTGTGGCGGTTGCAGGCGCTGCTGAATCAGCGCCGCTGCCACCCGCAACAACAACAGACACAGCACCGCCAGCACAAACCCCGCTTCAATCTGTTTACGTGGCGACAAGGTATTATCGCCCAGCAAAGTCAGGGTACCCGCCAACTCCCCATCCGGCAGTGCCGCTGGCACGGTCACACGCAAGGGCGACGTCTTCTCCCCCGCTGCCCCGACCTGCTCCCCGGCCGTATCGTCGAAGCGAATCCCCACCACCGGTTTCAGCTGCACGGTTTCCCGGCCAATCAGATTGATGCTGATGGAATCCTCGCTGGCCAAGGCTTCCGCCACACGACGAGCCGTCTGCTGCGCCAGCGCCTGTAGCTGCACTTTGCGCTCCTGTTCCAGGCCGGCGGAAAAGTGCTCAAGGAAATAGACACCGACCACCAACATGGCCAGCAGCATGAGTATCAGCTCGCGCAGCAAGCTCCGTTGCTGCCGGATCCATGGCCGCCATTGTTCCCACAGGGACATAACTTTGCTTTCCGTATTCTTGACCATTGAGACTGCGGCGCAGTATACCGTGCCCGGCCGGGCAGAACTTGACCCAATTGGCGTAGTCGCCTGTCGTTGGGGAACGTCGCCAGGGACAAGAACCTGCCTCTCAAGCCGCCATTTCTGCTACTCTTACGCCGTTTCGGAGCAAAGATGGCGCCGACAATCTAACGCTTTTTTACCTTCTGGCACTTTTTATCTTCTGCAACTGGGAGCCCACGCGTGCGCGAGATCATCCTGATCCAGGTATCTGGTAATGACCGGCCCGGCCTGACCGCCGCCTTCACGGGAATTCTTGCCCGTTATCGGCTCAATGTTCTGGATATCGGCCAGGCCGTTATCCACGACACCCTGTCACTGGGCATACTGGTAGAAACCCCGCCGGATGCGGAATCCTCTTCGGTTCTCAAGGATCTGCTGTTCGAGGCCCACAAGCTGAACATCAATGTGCGCTTCCGGCCCATCGATGAAGACCGCTACGAAGAGTGGGTGGCCGGCCAGGGCAAGGACCGCCATATCATCACCCTGCTGGCGCGCAAGATCACCGCCGAACAGTTAGCCGATGTGACCACCACCGTGGCCAACAACGGGCTCAATATCGACAGTATTGCCCGGCTGTCCGGGCGCGTGCACCTGGAAGGCGAAGCGCTCAATCAGGACAGCCGCGCCTGCATCGAGATTTCCGTGCGGGGCGAGCCGGACGATGGCGAGGCCATGCGTGCCGCCTTCCTGAGCATTGCCAACGAACGCAACCTGGACATTGCCTTCCAGCGCGACAGCGCCTACCGCCGCAACCGCCGCCTGGTAGTCTTCGATATGGATTCCACCCTGATCCGCTCTGAAGTCATCGACGAGCTGGCCACGGAAGCCGGTGTCGGCGAACAAGTGGCAGACATTACCGAGCAGGCCATGCGCGGGGAACTGGATTTCAATGAAAGCTTCCGCGCCCGCGTGGCCCTGCTGAAAGGGCTCGATGAAGGCGCACTGGAACGGGTGCGCGAGCGTATCCAGCTCACCGAAGGCGCCGAACGGCTGGTCTCCACCCTGCGCGCCCTGGGCTACCGCACCGCCATTCTTTCCGGGGGATTCACCTGGTTTGGGCAATGGTTACAGCAGCTGCTGGGCATTGATTATGTCCATGCCAACGAGCTGGAAATCGAGAATGGCCAGGTCACCGGCCGGGTTGTCGGCCAGATCGTCAACGGCCAGCGCAAGGCCGACTTGCTGAAAGACATTGCGACCCAGGAAGGCATCAGCCTGGAACAGGTAATCGCCGTAGGAGACGGCGCCAACGACCTGCCCATGCTCGGCGAAGCCGGCCTGGGCATTGCCTTTCGCGCCAAACCACTGGTCAAACAGAACGCCGAACAAGCCATCTCCACTCTGGGGCTGGACGGCATTCTTTATCTCATCGGCGTGCGGGACAAGGATCAGGCGGAGCTTTTGAAGAGCAGTTGATAGTGGACAGCTGACAGCTGCGCGATCAACGCGGCCATAACCTTAAAACGCAAGAGGCCGCGCCCATCCACAGGGCGCGGCCTCTTGCGTTTCAAAACACTCCGAATCTGAAACGCGACGCTGTCAACTGCGAACTAACAAACTACGCTGCGTCCGGAATCTCCAGCTTGTCCATCGGCGCCTGCAGGTAGTACCCCTGCAGATAATCCACGCCTCCCAGGGTCCATAACGCCTGCATCTGTGCCGCAGATTCCACAAAGCCCACCACCGTTTTGCGGTTGCCTTCTTTCACCTGCTTGATGATCGACGTGAGGCGCTCCCGGCCTTCGGCCTTGGACAGCTCCTGGGTGAAGGAGCCTTCGAACTTCACCATGGTGGCCGGGATATGCTGGAACAACTTGAACGGATCCAGCCCACCGCCGAAACGGCTGATGGAAATGCCACAACCCAGCGCTTTCACCTTCTCGGCAAAGGCACCGGCCTGCTTCAGGTAGGTGGCTGCATCACCTTCACTGAACTGGAAGGTGACCCGTGATCCGTCCATCTTGGCAGCACGCATGGCCTTGCCCAGCCAGTCGGCCAGGGACGGATCCGCCAGGGACGCGCCATTGAGATTCAGCACCAGGCTGACCGGCTCACTGAAGGCTGCTGCCGCGCGCATGGCATTGAGGACCACCCAGCGGTCAATCTTGCCCACCAGACCCTGGTCCGCCGCCACCGACATGAATTCTTTTGCCTCCATGGCCTCCCCTTGTTTCTGGGGCAGGTTCACGAACACTTCAAAGGCATGCTCCGCTTCGTCTTCCAGGCTCATCAACGGCTGATACCGCAAGCTGAACGCACCCTGTTCCAGCGCCTGGCGAACTTGCATGGCCACCGCTTCAGACGACCCGGCAGCCACATCATCCATGGGATCATGCACTTTCACCGCATTGCCCTTGCCGGCATTTTCCCGCTGGGCCTGGTTGCAACATTTCAACGCGGTGGTGAGGGTTTCCTGGCTGCTACGGGCATCTTCGCGCACAAACGACACCCCCACACTGGCGGTGACATGCACGGTCTTGGCGGCCACTTCCGGCATCAGGGTTTCAATGCCGGCCCGCAGGGTTTCTGCCAGTTCGGCCGCCTCATCCATATCAGCTACCGGCTGCAGAACGGCAAAATCCTCGCCATCCACCCTAGCCAGATGGGCCTCTCCCACCTCGGCACGCAGCCATTCGGCCACGCTTTTCAGAATGTCATCCGCACCATCAAGCCCCAGGCCGGACTGATGGTGCTCAAAGTCATCCAGACGCAGATACAGCACGGTGGACAGGCGCCCCTCATTGGCGGCCTGGGCCACACTTTCGTCCACACGGTCCATGAACCAGCTGCGGCTGAATAGCCCTGTCACCTGATCTTTCTGGCTCATCTCCTGAAGCCGCTCGGCCATTTCGCTTTCATCCACGCCGGCAGCGCGGATCACGATCTGGGTGCAGGCTTCGCCATCGTAGGTGCTGGCCGAAAAGGTGAAGGTGGCATCGAACTCGCCACCCTGGGTGTTCACGCCCTTGCATTCCAGTTCGTGGGTCTGGCTTTCATCCTGCGCACGGCTGCGCAGCAACTGCTTCAGCTTGGCATGATCCGAAGCCGATACCATATCCATGATCGGCACTCCGGCCAGATCATCGGCGCTTTCGTAGCCGAACATTTCCACGTAGTTGTCATTGGCGTGGATGTGCATGCCATCCAGCACATAGGCAATCGCGTCACGGCTCTGGTCCATCAACAGAGAGAGGCGCTTCTCTGCATCATGGCGGACGATTTCGGAGTGCTGCAGCTCCTTGCGCAAGCGCAGAAATTCGATGACCCGGTCCACCATCAGGGAGAGCAGGTCGCGGTCATCGTTGGGCACGACGCCCCGGGCGCCCAGCGACATGCCGGCCTTGATGGTATCGGGGGTGAAGTTGTCTTCGAGAAGAATCACCGGGATCGCCTTGCCGAGGCGATTGAGGTGCGACATGACGCTTTCAAAGCTGCTGTCGCCGAATGTCGGGCGACACAACATCAGCTCCCAGGCGCCACCTTTCAATGCCCGCAACAGATCATCCTCACCCAGCGCCAGCTGCGCACGGGTCGCACGACCGGCATTGCGCAGGGCGTTCATCAGCTGCTCGGCCTCATCCTGGGAATCATGGGCGATCAGAAGACGTAAATTATCGAGGGCGTAACTCATGGGGCGAAGACTCATGCACTTTTCTTACGGCCCACCATTGTGCCTGACTACCCTGTCTTGGCAACCATCAAAGGCAATGCGGCGAAAACACCGGCCTGCAGCCAATACACAGCTGGCAGACGCCTAATGATAAGTTACGGCAAAATGGAGACACATACGTTTTGCGGCATCCTCGCCGCTTGTTGTTATTTTAACAGGCCGTCCAGCAACAGCCTGTGAACGACGAATCGCAAATGACATTTTTCCGATACGTCATTAACCGTTACAGGCTGGACCAGATCGAATCCAGCGCATCATCGTCCCCGTCTTCCGGGGGTTTGGTCGGTGCCGGCGTGGCCATATCCCGAAACGGATACTGGCTGAACCCGGACGCCCCCTGGGTGCGGCGCAACAATTGCACCCGGCGCGGCTCGCCGGCTTCCACCAGCTCCACCTTCACCCCTTCATTGAAGCCCACTGTGGGCAACAACAGGGTGGCCGGCTGTCCCACCGCGGCCAGCTCGGGCAACACCACGCCGCGCATGAAATCACTGTCCACCCCTTGCTTGCGCAGGGCCCGTGCAGCCACCGGGCGCCCACCCGGCGCCAGCAACTCCACACCGAAGCGGGCACCGTGGTTGGGTAATTGCGTCACCCAGCGCACCACCGCCAGGGACCACTGACTATCGGGGTGATCACGCAGGGCCAGCAATTCCCCCGTGCGCATCAGGCTCGGCGTATTGCCCTGCCACGACAGGCAATACCCGCCCGGGCTCGCGTTGACTTTCTGGCAGTGATAGCTCACCGGCAGAGCGGCTTCCGAGCGCTGGCTGCCCGGCGCGCCCATTTCAATGGTCTCGCCGGCATAATCAGATTGATAGGCCGTCGCCCAGGGGTCAGCGTTGCGCTGCTTCTGCTGGTTGCTCTTCTTGATGTTCACCAGGAACGGATTGTTCTCGTCTTCGGCCCCCAGCACAGACAGGCTGCCCCGCTCCACCATGGTTTCGAAAGCCACCTTGCCGGACAGGAAGTAATGCACCCCCACCAGGCCAAAGCACAGCTCAATCTCGCCGCTTTCCGGCATCCGCTTGAATGCCCGCTCGGTCAGCGCCCCCCACACTTGCTGCAGGTGCGACAGCAAACTCTCATCCAGGCTTTTCGGCACGTGCAGGGGGCTCTCGCCGGGCGCACGCATCCAGGCAGTAATGGCCTCGACCAGACGGGAGGAATCAATATAGCGCCAGCTTTCCGATGCCTGGGACGCGTGGGTTCGGTAAATCGGAGGCCGGTCCGCCTGCAGGTCAAAGACGAACAGATCGTCGTCATCGCTGGCGGTGCTGATTTCAATCAGGGACGCCCAGCTGAACGCCGCCTTGTAGATACCGGCCAGCTCCTGCTGACGAAGCTGGTTGGGTTTCGCCGTGGCCAGTAACAGGCAGCGGGCATAGGCGGACTGGATGCTGCTTTCGCCATCGCCATCCTCAACGGCCGTACCGCTAATGCCGTGTAATTCAGCCAGAAGGAACAGCTGATGCAGCTCCAGCCATAAATGGCGGGGGCTGGGAAAATAGAGCTGATAGCAGCGCAGCAGGGTATCGCCCAATGCCGTCACCGCCCGGTGGATTGCCGTTGTCACCGCACGCCGGACAGCCTTGTCCTTAACCTTGCGGATGCCGCGCACCGCCACCAGTTTGTAGCCGTTGGCCAGATGCCCCTGCAGCGCCTGGGCAAGACTGGCCACCCGGCGCGCCTTTTCCGGCAGCACCAGAGACTGATTCAGATAGTGTTTCTGCAGGGATTCACTGACATGAAGAATAGACGGGCGCACGACTTCCAGTAACTGAAAGCGGAGTTTGGAATCAATCTGCAACCGGTTCAGTTCCTGAATGAACTGATACAACTGGCGAGCCGTTTCTCCCATATTCATGATCGGGAGTGACTCTACCCACTGTTGCAGCTTCTTCGGCTGATCAGCGCCAAGTGTCAGGTGCGGCAGATCCTGCTCGGGCAGTTTCAATCGCACCGTCTGGGCTGGTTGCTCCATGAAGATAATCCTTATCTTGGCGGCATCCAGGCTACCTAGTTATTTTGTATTAGTTCTTGTTTTTAATGCGTCCTGTGTCACACGACTTTACGATACCGCTACAATTCTGTAAACGCTGTGCCACATTCCCCAGAAAGGGCTTGCGGTCCGCGCCGCTAACCGGCTAGCACCGTTTTAGCGGGCTCTCCTGGCTCTTCCCGCGTGAGCCTTGGCACCAGAAAACCGGGCAGGCGGGCACGCAAGTCCGCGTGCAACTCCCGGGCAATCACATCGGGAACGGCAAAATGGGCAGCCCCCTGCACCGCGTCCAGCTGGTGCAGGTAATAAGGCAGCACTCCCGCGTCAAAAAGGACATCGGACAAATCCGCCAGTGTATCCACCCTGTCATTTACCCCGGCCAGCAGCACACTCTGGTTTAGCAGAGTCATACCGGCACTGCGCCAATCGCGGCAACGCGCTACCAGCGCCGGGCTGATTTCACGGGGATGGTTGGCATGCAACACCAGCACGGTTTGCCAGCGGTCACGGGTCAACAGTGCTTTCAGCCCCGCATCCAGCCGCTCGGGAATCACCACCGGTGTGCGGCTGTGAATGCGCAGCCGGCGCAGGTGCGGAATCGCCGCCAATGCATCCAGCAGCTGCTCAAGACGTCGATTGGTCAACGTCAGCGGGTCGCCGCCACTGAGAATCACCTCATGAATATCCGGACGTGCCGCCAGCCATTCCAGCGCCTGCTCCCAGCGCTTGCCGCTCAGGTGCGTCTGATAGGGAAAATGCCGCCGGAAGCAGTAGCGGCAATGCACTGCACAGGCACCAGTGACCACCAACAACGCCCGGCCGTGGTACTTGTGCAACAAGCCCGGAACGGCCGTATGGTCCGCTTCATCCAGCGGGTCCACGCTGTACCCCTGATGCACCTGGCGCTCCTCCGGCGCACTGAGCACCTGCAGCAACAGCGGGTCATCCGGAGTGCCCCGCTCCATCAGGTCCACGTAACGACGCGGCACCCGCAAGGGGAAATCTCCAGCCGCCGCCAGACTGGCGGGCAAGTCCTGCGGGGTCAGTTCCAGCTGCGAAAACAGTTCCGCCGGGTCGGTAATCAGGTCGGCCTGCTGGCGCTGCCAGTCCGGCAACTCCCAACCGGCCGCTTCCTGCGTTATCATTGCCAGCCTTTCCAATGCCATACATCAACCTTTGGAACATTATTTATGGCCAACTATTCTACCAGTGAATTCAAGTCTGGCTTGAAAGTCATGCTCGATGGCGACCCCTGCTCCATCATCGAGAACGAATTTGTGAAGCCGGGCAAGGGCCAGGCATTCAGCCGCGTAAAGCTGCGCAACCTGCGTAACGGCAAGGTCTGGGAGCGCACCTTCAAGTCCGGCGACTCCCTGGAAGGCGCCGATGTGATGGATGTATCCATGCAGTACATCTTCAACGACGGTGAATTCTGGCACTTTATGGACCAGACCACCTTTGAGCAGAAGCAAGCCGACGAAACGGCCGTACGTGACGCAAAGCAGTGGCTCAAGGAAGAAGACATCTGTGAGGTCACGCTCTACAACGGTGAGCCGCTGTCCGTGAGCCCACCGAACTTCGTTGAGCTGGAAATCACCGAAACCGACCCGGGCCTGAAAGGCGACACCGCCGGCACCGGCGGCAAACCCGCCACCCTGAGCACCGGCGCCGTGGTGCGCGTGCCCCTGTTCGTGCAGACCGGTGAAATCGTCAAAGTGGACACCCGGACCGGCGATTACGTGGGTCGCATCAAACAGTAGCCGTGAGCAACTGGCAACCCACCGCCTCCCTCGAGGCCATCAAGGCGCGCGCTGAGCTGCTACGCACAGTGCGCGCCTTTTTTGATGACCGCAACGTGCTGGAAGTGGACACCCCGCAACTGGCCCGTTATGGCGTCAGCGACTTGCATATTCAGTGCATCCCGGTGCCCGGTTACGGCTACCTGCAAAGCTCCCCCGAATACCACATGAAACGACTGCTGGCCGCCGGTAGCGGGCCCATCTATCAGGTCTGCAAGGCATTCCGGGATGGCGAGGCCGGGGGACGGCACAACCCGGAATTCACCATGCTGGAATGGTACCGGCCCGGGTTTGCACTGGATGATCTGATCCGGGAATGTCTGGCCTTATTCGCCACCCTCTTTCCGAGCGCTCAGTCAAAGACCTACCGCTTCCGGGGTCTGTTCAGGGACGTCACGGGCCTGGACCCACTCACCGCCAGCGATTCCGACCTGACCGCCCACGCCGAATCCTGTGGCGCCCCCGAAGGCCTGGACAAAACCGCTGCGGTGGACTACCTGATGGCCACCGAGGTGGAAGCCGCACTCCCCGCCGAACAACTCTCCGTGGTTTCCAACTTCCCCGGCTGGGCCGCCGCCCTGGCGCAAACCCGTAAAGATGAAGACGGCACCACCGTCGCCCGCCGCTTCGAGATTTATTACCGCGGCCTGGAGCTGGCCAACGGCTATCAGGAACTCACCGACCCGAAAGAGCAGCGCCGGCGATTCGAACAGGACAATACCCTGCGTAACGCGCATGGATTGAGCCCCATGGCCGCCGACCCTTTTTTACTGGACGCCATGGACGCCGGCCTCCCCGCCTGCAGCGGCGTGGCCGTGGGGATGGAGCGACTGCTTATGGCACAACAGGGCACCGGCAGGATCGACGACGTCATCGCGTTCCCCTGGTCCAGAGCCTGACCCACCGGGACGCACCGCTGCCCACAAAAAAGGCCGCACCCGATTTCCGGATGCGGCCTTTTTCATCTCAGCATCAACAGCCCGCTCCCGCGAACGGTCAATTGCCCTCAAGCCACCGCCGTCTGCGCCACTGAATTGGCCCGCCCGACAGTTTCCGCAATCAGCTCGCCAATACGATCAATCACCGACGGAGGGAAATCGTGGCCCATGCCGGGAATGATCGCCAGCTTGGCACCGCGGATGGCACGGGCAGAGGCCTTGCCGCCGGCGGGGCGAATCAACGGGTCAGCACCGCCATGGATCACCGTGGTTGGGCACTGGATCTTTTTCAGGGTTTTGGTCAGCGAACCGGTGGCCATGATGGCCAGGAACTGGTTGCGGATGCCACGCGGGTTGATGCCTCGCGCCCAGGACGCCCGATACATGGCGGCCAGCTCATCCTGGCCCTGCGGCAAGGTGCCGCCCAACTTGGCCATCATCTCCAGGCCAAACGCCACGAACTGCTCTTCGGTTTCCACTTTAACCCGCGGCGCCACCAGGGTTTTCAGCGCCGCCGGTTTCGGCGGAGGCAACAGCGGGCTGTTGTTACTGGACATGATCGAGGTAAGCGACAGCACCCGCTCCGGGTGAGTGCCTGCCATCAACTGGCTGATCATGCCACCCATGGAAGCCCCAACAAAATGCGCCCGCTCAATGTTCAGGGCATCCAGCAGGCCGACCGTATCGGCTACCATATCGTGCAGGGTATAGGGGCTTTCCACTGACAGGCCCACCATGCTGCGCAGGATCGCGGCTATCGGCCCCTGATTGATGGGTTTGCGAATCCGGGTGGATTTACCCACATCCCGGTTATCAAACCGAATGACCCGATACCCCTTGTCCGCCAATGCATCCAGCAACGTATCCGGCCAGAACACCATCTGCGCCGACAGCCCCATGACGAACACGATAGGCTCCCCGTTTTCCGGGCCACGACTCTCATAAAAAAGCTCGATTCCGTTACTGGCGACCGTGCCTGACTGCATATGCGTCCCCTTTGTGCTGGCCTGTTCTTGTGGTGCAGTGCCGCGAGGAAATCACTGCCAATGGACCAACATAGAAAAGGGCGACACAAACCTCAAGCGCCAGCACGGCAATTGCGCGGCGATTGGCCTGTTCGGCCGCTCAAACGGTAATCGCACGCCACAGCATATCGAACAGCACACCGTGCTGGTCTGCCAGGCGACCCGGCCGGCCACGTAATAGGTGCATCTGGGAAATACGCAGCAAGACCCCATAGAAAAAATCCAGCAGGATCGGGGTCGCCACCTGGTCATTGAGAATGCCCTGGTCCTGCCCTTCATGCAGCACACTGAGAAACAGCTCGGTGAGCCGCTGCTGGCCCGGCGTGCTGTCACTCCCCCAGCGCCCCGGGTACACCGAGTTGATCATCATCCGCCCCATTTGCGGGTTGCGATCAAAGAAATCCAGCACCACCCAGAACACCTTGCTGAGTCGGTCGCGAAAAGTATCGATGCCGGCAAGATGGTCCAGCATCCGCTCAGCCAATTGCCCCAACCCGTGATGCAGGCAGGCACTCAACAAGGCCTCCTTGCTGCCCTGGCCATCATCGCCGTAGTAGCGATAGATTGTTTGCAGGCTGCAACTCGCTGCCCGGGCGATCTGCTGCAAGGTGACATGGTGGAACTCCGAATCTGCGAAAACCTGCACTGCCGCCCACTCGATACGCTCGCGAACAGCCGGGTCCTGCCGGGTTGCCGGAAAAGGCCCGGCGTGGCGCTGCATTCCCATTTCGTTTGCTTCCCCTCACCTTGTCACATTCAAAACACCTCAAAGTGTAATCAATATTACACCTGTGTCGGACAGTGTCTCCAGCGCAATTGACTCACTACTCCGACCCTTCTAGGCTCGACTCACTTTGTCACCAACCAATGTCACATTAAGTGTAAGAAAAATTACACTGTGACCGGCACCCTGCAAGGAGTCTGCAATGCCTGTTCGCAAAATGAAGCTGGCCGGCCGGGGCGGCCGCGTCGCCATCGTCGATGGCCTGCGCACCCCCTTTGCCCGCATCGCCACCCATTACCGGGATCTGAACGCCATTGATCTGGGCGCCATGGCCGTCAAGGAGCTGATGGCGCGCAACAATCTCAGCCAACATGAAATCGAGCAGCTGGTGTTCGGGATGACGGTGATGATTCCCGAGGCCCCCTTCATTGCCCGCGAAATTGCCCTGGCGCTGGGCATGGACACGGTAGATGCCTACTCCATCACCCGCGCCTGTGCCACCAGCTTCCAGACCACCGCCAGCGTGGCCGACAACATCGTTGCCGGTTACACCGACATGGCCATCGCCGGTGGCACCGATTCCACCAGCAGCGCCCGGGTGCCGCTGTCATCGGAACTGAGCGCGGTGCTACGCGATGTGAGCTTTGCCAAAACCCTGAAAGAGCGCATCAAACTGCTCAGCCAGCTCAAGGCCCGCGACCTGCTGCCCCAGGCGCCGTCCATCACCGAATACTCGGTGGGCGAAACCATGGGTGAGAGCACCGAGAAAATGGTGAAGAAGTGGGGCGTCAGCCGTCAGGAGCAGGATGACCTGGCCCATGCTTCCCACAGCAACGCCGCCCGCGCCTGGGCCGAAGGCCGTCTGGACCGTCAGGTAATGACCGCCCATCTCCCCAACGGCAACACCCTCAAGGACGACAACCTGGTGCGCAAACAGTCCGAGCGCGAGGGCTACAGCAAACTCAAGCCGGTGTTCGACCGTGAGACCGGTTCGGTCACCGCTGGCAACAGCAGCCCGCTCACCGACGGCGCCGGCGCCCTGTTGATGATGAGCGAGAAGAAAGCTGCCGCCCTGGGTTACACCCCGCTGGGCTATATCCGCTCCTACGCCTTCGCGGCACGCACACCCCAGGATGACCTGCTCATGGGCCCGGTGCTGGCCGCCCCCGCCGCCATGGCCCGGGCCGGGCTGGCGCTCAGCGACCTGACCCTGGTGGACATGCACGAAGCCTTTGCCGGCCAGGTGGCCTGCAACCTGCGCGGGCTGGCCGATGACGACTATGTGCGCAGCCAGACCGGCCTCGCCGCCCTTGGCGAAGTCGACCGCAGCAAGCTCAACGTGAACGGCGGCTCCATTGCCTACGGCCACCCCTTCGGCGCCACCGGCGCCCGCGTGATCAGCCAGGCACTGCACGAGTTGCAACACCGCGGCGGCGGGCTGGCCCTGACCACCGCCTGTGCCGCCGGCGGCATCGGTGCCGCCATGGTGCTGGAAACCGAATAACCCGCGTTAATCGCGCCGGGCATCCGGCGCGACACCCAACCCACAGGAAGACGACATGTTTAACCTACTGATGAACTGGATGCGGGATAACAAGATCCTGCCACAAATTTCCGACACCGAGCGCCAGGCACTGGAAGCCGGTGACGTCTGGATCGACGGCCAATTCTTCGGCGGCAAAGTGGATTTTGAAAAAATCCTCGCGGAAAACTACGACCAGCTGCCTGAACACGAGCAGGCCTATATCGATGGCCCGGTGGAAGAGTTGCTGAAAATGGCCGACAGCTACACCCTGTCGCGCACCCGCAAACTGCCAGACGAACTGTTCACCTTCATGGCCGAAAACGGTTTCTTCGGCATGCAGATCGCCAAGGAATACGGCGGCAACCCCATGTCCACCCAGGCCAAGTCCTGCATCATGGCCAAGGTCAGCTCCCACTCCGGCCTGCTCAGCGCCATGGTGGTGATTCCCAACTCACTGGGTGCGGCGGAGCTGCTGGGCCACTACGGCACCGATGAACAGAAGCAGTATTACCTGCCGAAACTGGCCAACGGCGAATTCATTCCCTGCTTTGGTTTGACCGAACCCACCGCCGGTTCCGACGCCGCCTCCATCAAGGCGGAAGGCGAAGTGTTCAAGGACAGCGACGGCGAGATCAAATTCAAGCTCAACTTCCGCAAGCGCTACATCACCCTGGCGCCGGTCTCCAATCTGATCTCCCTGGCGGTACGTCTGCACGACCCGGAAAACCTGCTGGGTAAAGGTGAAGATGCCGGCATCACTGTGGTATTGCTGGAAAAAGGTCTCGACGGCCTGCACATCGGCGACCATCACCAGCCTATCGGCGAACATTTCCCCAACGGCCCGATCGTCGGCCGCGACGTGATCGTTCCCGCCAGCAATGTCCTGGGCGGCGAAGAGTACACCGGCATGGGCTGGAAGATGCTGATGGAAGCCCTGGCTGGCGGACGCATGGTGTCCCTCCCTGCCACCGGTATCTGCGGCATTCGCCACGGCGCCATGATCGCCGGCGCTTATTCCATGGTGCGCCAGCAGTTCGGCATCCCGGTGGGTCGCATGGAAGGGGTGGAGCACAAAATCGGCAAGGCCGCGGGCATGACCTACGCCTTTGATGCCGCCCGCGTGTTTGGCTGTTCCGCCGTGGATAAAGGCATCCAGCCGCCGGTGACCTCCGCCATCATGAAGGCCTACTCCACCGAAATGGGCCGCGATACCGGCACCGATGCCATGGACGTGACCGCCGGCTATGGCGTCATGCAGGGCCCCAACAACACCATGGGCCGCCTCTACAATTCCGCCCCGGTGAGCGTCACCGTGGAAGGGGCCAACATCATGACCCGCACCCTGATGATCTTCGGTCAGGGCGCCACCCGCTGCCACCCCTACGCCTACAACGTGGTGCAGGCAGTGGAAGACAATGATGTGAGCGCCTTCCGCAAGAACCTGACCGGCTGGATGGTCCAGTTCCTGCTGGGCTTCGTGATGAGCCTGGTGCGCGGCGTGACCCGCGGTTTCTTCACCGTGAAAGTGCCCAACGTGGCGCCCAAGACCAAGAGCATTTACCGCCGCTTGGGCTGGGCCGCTACCCGCTTCGGCCTGCTTACCAACCTGGCCATGTTCTTCGTGGGCGGCAAGCTGAAAGCCCGCGGCAACCTGACCGGCCGTTATGCCGATGTCGTTGCCTGGTTGTACATCACCACCTCCGCCCTGCGTCGCTATGAAGCAGAAGGCCGCAAGGCGGAAGACCTGGCGCTGGTGCAATACGCCGGTGAATACGGCCTGACCCAGATCCAGCAGGCCTTCGAAGGCATCTACGAGAACTTTGGCGGCCCAGTGGGCGTGATTCTGAAAACCGTTGGCCGTATTGGCCTGGGTCTGAACCCGCTGGCCAAGCTGCCCAATGACCAGCTCAGCCACCAGGCCGCACTGGCCCTGCAAAGCTATGGCGACCAGTACAAGCGTCTGGTCGGCGGCAACTACATGCCGGAAGAAAGCGACGAAGGGCTCGGCCGCCTGCTCAAGGCCTTCCGCCTGACCACCGAAGCCGAGCCGGTACGCGCCAAGATTCGAGCCGCACAGAAAGCTCGCAAACTGGGCAAAGGCAAAGTGGAAGCCATGGCTCCCCAGGCTGCTGAACAGGGCGTGATTTCCGATGCGGAACTGGCCACCCTGAATGCTGCCACCGAGGCCTGCCTGCTGGCCATCGAAGTGGACGTGTTCACCAAGGACGAGTACTACGGCGCCGGCGGCATCCCCGCCATGAGCGCCACCGGTGATGGCGGCCTGCAGCAGCCGTCACCCGCGGAGCTGGCCAAAGCGTCCGGCGAGTAAGCGCCCTGCCCTTAACGCTCACGGGCCAGCCAGACTGGCCCGATCGACCCTGCCCTCACGCCGCCTGACCGATTATGGTTGGGCGGCACAACAACAAAACAACGGACAGCCCTATGAGCCTTCAGGCCCGCCTTATCAAAGCCGTGACCCGGCGCACCATCAAACGCTCCGGCCTTAACCAGCAACAACTGGTACGCCACCTGCGCAAGGTTTTCAACGACACCCCGGTACTGACACTGCTGCCTCGCGGCGTGACACTCAGCCGCGTGGAGCAGGACGCGTTTACCGGCGATCGCATCAGTGTAAAGCAACCTAAAATGACGGTGCTTTATATTCATGGCGGTGCCTACATCGGCGGCATCACCAAGACCTACCACAACCTGGCCGGGCGACTGGCCAAAAAATTGAACGCCGAGGTATTCCTGCCGGTGTATCCGTTCGCCCCTGAACACCCTTACCCGGCCGCAGTGAACCGGGTAATGGAAGCCTACGAATATCTGTTAAGCCTGGGCAAAAAACCGCAGGACATCGTCATTGCCGGCGACTCCGCCGGCGGCGGACTGACCCTGGCCACCCTGCTGCACATCCGCGACAAGGGGCTGGAACAACCCCGTTGTGCCGTGACCTTTTCCCCCGGCAGCAACGCCTTCCCGGACGACAAGATCCTGGATGCGCTGGACCCCAGCGATGCCATGCTGTCTGCCGACATTATCCGCACCGTTATCGATATCTATATCCCCAACCCGGACGACCGCAGCCACCCTTACGCGTCCCCCTGCCTGGGCGACTACACCGGCATCTGCCCGCTACTCATTACCGCCAGCACCGATGAAGTGCTGTACGCCGATGGCAAACGGGTACGACGCGCCGCCGAACAGGCCGGCGTTAGAGTGGAATGGATTGAACGCCCCGGCGTATTCCATGTGTGGCCCATCATGGTGCCGTTCCTCCCGGAAGCGAACAAAGACCTGAAGCGGGTTGTCGCCTTTATCAAGGACGCCTAGACGCGGGCTTCACGTCAGGCATTCAGTGTTGGGCATTTCGGTCATTGCCGGCCCGCACCCGACATTCTTTACTGGGGTTCACCCAAAGGAGGCGGCATGAGCGAATTACTGCCCCGTATACACCCGGACGATTACTGCAACGAAGACCTGCCCGCCCTCAGCCAGCCCTGGTGGCAGACCCTGCCGTCCGACTTTCACGCCATGCCGGATCACTTCCTGGCCGACAGCGACACCAGCTGGCGCATCAGCAGTACTGCCGCCGTGGATACCCTGGCTCGTACTGGCCTGGCCTGCATGGCCGGTGCAGCGGCGCTACCCGCCACCCTGAACGCCGCCCGGCAGCGTGAAGAACGGGAACTGGCTGACTTCTACCGGCCCTTTCTGGCTGGCGGCGATCCCAATGCGTTCTTCACCCCGCCCACCGCGCAGGTGGAAATCAAACGCACCCCGGTCTCCAGCTACCACTTTCAGCCCGAGGATGGCGACGCCCATACCCTGCATTTTGCGTCGCCGTTCACACCGAAAAATCCGGCCCTGAAAGATCGCTACCTGAATCACACCCGCAACGGCACCGCCTGGGCGCAACACTGGCGCCACCACGACGGCCCGCGCCCCACACTGGTGATGATTCACGGATTCGTGGCCGACCCGTATTGGCTGAATACCCGCTGGCTGGCACTGCCCTGGTTCTATAAACAGGGCTTCGATGTGTTGCTTTACACCCTGCCCTTCCACGGCCGGCGCAAGAGCCGTTTCGCGCCATTCAGCGGCGCCGAATTTTTCAGCCAGGGCATGGCCACGCTCAACGAAACCTTTGCCCACGCCATTCATGACCTGCGCCTGTTCATGCAGATGCTGCGCGAGCAGGGTTCACCGGCCATCGGCGCCACTGGCATTTCCCTGGGGGGTTACACCACCGGGCTGTTGGCCGCGCTGGAAAAGGACCTGGCCTTTGCGATTCCCAATGTGCCGCTGGTGAGCGTGATCGACCTGATGAAAAGCTGGTTCCCGATCAGCCAGCAGGTAAAGCTGCTGAACCGGGTTTACGACACCAACACCGCCGGCCTTCGCGAAATTACCGCGCTGCATTCGCCGCTAACCTGGCCCTGCCAGGTGCCGCAAAGCGGGCGCATGATCATCGGCGGCGCCGGCGACCGCTTCGCCCCGCCCAAGCACAGCCACCTGCTGCGCCAACACTGGAATAATTGCGATGTGCACTGGTTCCCGGGCAACCACCTGCTGCACCTGGATCAGGGATTATATCTGAAAGCCATGCGGGACTTTATGAAAGGCGCGCTGGCGGAACAAAAGGTGAGACTGAGCACGTAGGCGCCCCCCCCCTGTAGGAGCTCCCTTCCAGGGGACGAACCTCGCGCAGCGAGCCGACCGGAGGGAGACTTTTCTTTTGAGACCTGTCGAGCCCGGAAATGCCTTATCGCCCTTCGGTCGATTCCGTGCTACGCACGGTTCGTCCCCTGGAAGGGAACGCCTACAGCGGCTTCGTAGTGGGACTGATCAGCCTTCCTGCTTGTCGGTCCTGAACAAGGCAGCCGTACCCGCCCCGCAGGAGACCACCGTTTTCATCATGCTCTCCACCCCGATTTCCGGGTGCAGCTCCACCAGGGACGCATCCAGATGGTAGATAAATCCGCTGGTGGGGTTCGGACCAGTGGGCACAAAAACGGTGACATGGCCATCCGCGTGGCGGGACGTGACCAGTGCGGTCACCGACACATCCGTCTCCCGGCCATATAGCCACACTCGCGCCACTTCACCGCGGCTGAACGGGCTGTCGGCGCTACTCCCCATCAGCTGGGCAATCACTTCACGGACCGTGGTGTAACCCGGCAGGCGCGTCATGACATGCTCTTCCCATTGCTGCCAGGCCCAACTGCCCAGGCGCGTGGCCACCAGGGTGCCCACCAGAAAACACAACACCAGCACCGCCAGCACCGACAACCAGTCCGCCACGAACTTGGGCAACCCGAAGGCGTTGATAAACACCGACGTAAACGGCGAAATCAGCTCAGTGACCGTCTGATAAATCCATTTAAAGAAGAACACGATAATGGAGATAGGCAGCAGAATGGTCAGCCCACCGAGCAGCGACTTGCGGATAAAGAACCAGATACGACTGGAACCTTTCATCGGTTTTCCCCTAAATAAATAAAATGACGCAACACGCTAAAAAAACCGGTGTTTGATACGTGTTGCGTGGAGTGTGTCGTGTGTCGCGTGCCGCATCACTCATACCAGATGCGATTAATAAACAGACAACGCTCTCCGGCCGGGGTTCGCACCTCCACCTCGTCATCCACCTGTTTCTTGAGCAAGGCCCGTGCCAGCGGCGCGTCGATGCTGATATAGCCTCTTGCCGCATCCGTTTCATCCGGCCCCACCAGCCGGTAGGTTTCGGTCTCACCGGCTTCGTTTTCCAGTTCCACCCAGGCGCCAAAAAACACCCGGCTCTGGTCATCCGGCGCCCGATCCACCACCGTCATGTCATCCAGGCGTTTGCTGAGAAAGCGCACGCGCCGGTCAATTTCCCGTAGCTGTTTCTTGCCGTAGATGTATTCCGCATTTTCCGAGCGATCGCCCTGGGCCGCCGCCTCCTGCACCGCCTGGGTGACAACCGGACGCTTTTCCTTCCACAGGTACTGCAGCTCATCGTTGAGCTTATGGTAGCCCTCCACGGTAATGTACTTGGAGGCGGGAATGCCCTTTGGTCGCCAGCGGCCCATGGGTTATACCTCGAAGATCCGGTGCAGCTCGCGCAGCCCCTTGAACTCCAGCGTATTGCCCGTGGGGTCCTGAACGAAGAAGGTGCCCTGCTCTGCCGGCTGCCCCACAAACCGCTCGCGGGGTTTAAGCAGAAACGGCCAGTCGTGCTCGTAAATTCGCTCCACCAGCATTTCCCAGGTAGCAAAATCCAGCACCACACCAAAATGCGGCATGGGCACCGGGTGGCCATCCACTTCGCTGTAACCCTGGATCGGCGTCAGATCTTCGCCTTTATGCAAAGAGAGCTGATGGCCGTGCAGGTCAATATCGATCCAGTTGGCCGCATCGCGGCCACGGCGCGCGCCCAGCACCCGACAATAAAAATCGGCGGCGTCTTCCAGGTCGTTTACCAAAAAGGCCAGATGAAAGGCCGGTTGTTTTTCCATCATTCGCTGCTCTTGCTAAACTCTCGTGATTCAGCCCGTGACACGCTTTTATGTAGACGCCCGGGCGCGCCCATATTACTAGAGGAACCCTGCGCATGTCTGTCACTCGAGCCCCCTGGCCTGCCACGCGTATGCGCCGCATGCGCCGCGATGATTTCTCCCGCCGGCTGATGCGCGAACATACCCTCACCGTGGACGATCTGATCTACCCGGTATTTGTTCTGGAAGGCAGCAACCAGACCGAAGCGGTGCCCTCCATGCCCGGTGTGGAACGCAAGAGTATCGACTTGCTGGTGGAAGAAGCCCGCGAACTGGCGGAGCTGGGCGTCCCGGCCATGGCACTGTTCCCGGTCACCCCCGCCGAGGTAAAGACCCTGGATGGCCGCGAAGCCTGGAACCCGGACGGCCTGGCCCAGCGGGCGGTACGGGCCATCAAGGCGGCCGTGCCGGAAATGGGTGTTATCACCGATGGCGCCCTGGACCCGTTCACCACCCACGGCCAGGACGGCATCATTGATGACAACGGCTATGTGCTAAACGATGTCACCGTGGATGCCCTGGTCAAACAGGCCCTCTCCCACGCCGACGCCGGCGCGGACATGGTGGCCCCCTCGGACATGATGGACGGTCGCATCGGCGCCATCCGGGAAGCGCTGGAAAACCACGGCCATATCCACACCCGCATCATGGCCTACTCCGCCAAATATGCCAGCGCCTACTACGGTCCGTTCCGCGATGCCGTCGGCTCCGCAGGCAACCTGGGCAAGGCGGACAAGACCACCTACCAGATGGACCCGGCCAATGCCGACGAAGCCCTGCACGAGATCGCCCTGGACTTGGCGGAAGGCGCCGACGTGGTGATGGTAAAACCGGGCATGCCCTACCTGGATGTGGTGCGCCGGGTAAAAGACGAATTCAAGGTGCCGGTGTACGCCTACCAGGTGAGCGGCGAATACGCCATGCACATGGCCGCCTTCCAGAACGGCTGGCTGGACCAGGACAAGGTGATGCTGGAATCCCTGCTGGCCTTCAAGCGGGCTGGGGCCGATGGCATCCTTACCTATTTCGCCAAGGCCGCTGCCATCAAACTGAAAGGCTGACCGCCTGCTCATAAACTGACCAGCCGGGCAGGCACCCTTGGCCTGCCCGGCCAATGCCATTTTCTTCCGTGCCGCTACACTCCTCGCGCTTTTGCTGATTCTGTTCTTATATTGGGTCTCTGGCCCGAGGAGTAACTATTATGCGTACCCTGATGCTGGTACTGGGTCTTGCTGTGTCTGCCGTGGCCATCGCCGATGCCCGCGCACCCACTGCGGAAGAAATGGAACAACTGGATATCGTGCAGCAATCCTGGATTTTTCAGGGCTGAAGAAAGCCGATAAGCAGACACAAAAAAACCGGCGCAAGCGCCGGTTTTTTTATGTTCACGCTCTGATCAGAAGCGGTAGCGAGCATCAGCGGTAACACTACGGGTTTCACCATAACCGCAATCAAACACGGTGGGACCCAACTGGCCACGACACCAGGAAACGTATTCCTTGTCAGTCAGGTTGCGCACGTTAAGGCTGAAGTCCCAATCGCTGACAGCGTAACCAAGCATCGCGTCGTAAAGAGTGACAGAGGGCACCTTCGGATTCGCACCAACACCATCCGTTGACCCCACATAGTCAAAGCCCACATTGTCACCGACATAACGCACACCGGCACCAAAGCGCAGACCATTTTCCAGTTCGTACTTGCCCCAGGCAGACGCCAGGCGGTCGGCAAGGTACGGCAGGCGCTCACCAGATTGATCATCCACCACACGCTGGTCAGTGTAACTGGCCAGCAGCTCAAGGTTCCCCAGGCGCTTCTTCACTTCCATTTCCCAACCCTCGGATTTAGCGCCGACCTGGTCAACGGTGTTGGGGCTGCTTCCCTGTACCACACGGTTGGTTTCTTCAATATAGAAATAGGCTGCAGTGACAGAAAGGTCACCCGAGTCGTTGAGGTATTTGAAACCGGCCTCTTGCTGCTCGCCAGTAGTGGCTTCCAACCCGGACTGCGTATTCGAATTCACACCAAGATTCGGCACAAAGGCTTCGGAATAACTCACATAGGGAGAGAGGCCGAAATCGAACTGGTACATCAAGCCAAGACGACCGGTGGTTTCACTGTCATCGCTTTCAGTATTGTTGCCATTAACCACGTAGACCTTGTTGGTAGATTCGTCGTGGCGCAAAGCACCGGATACCACCACATTACCAATCTCCATATGGTCAATCAGGTACACGCCGGTTTGACGAATGGCGTTGTCATTGCGGTCTTCGGGTGTCAGTGCACTATAGTCCACGTTGCCGTACACAGGATCATAAATGTTGATTGGCGAGCCTAGGGTAGATTCATAGTTACCTTCTTCCCAGAGCGCATCCTGGTAATCCACCCCAATCGCGAGATTGTGGTAAGTGCCGGCAAAACCGAAGTTGCCTTCCATGCGAGCATCAAAGTTGCTGATACTGGTTTCCCGGTCCGCCATGTGTATGGTCCGATTCGTTGTCCCATCACTGGCAACCCCGGCCCCGATAGCCGCCCAGTGTTCACGGGTTTCGGTCTCAGAACTGGAATGGCGGGCGGTCAGTGCCATGTTCCAATGGTCATTCAGGCGTTGATCTACAAACAGGGTCGCTTCATTCAGCCTGCGATCATAACGGTCCCAGCTTGGCTCACCCACAAAGGTGCTCACTGGAATATCCCCTTTGACGCCCGGTAATAGCGTCCCCTCTGCGGGCAGGAATTGGGCAGAGATCCCGCCGTTGTTTTCCTGGGTATTGATGAGCAAGGAGATGGTTGTGTTGTCAGTGGGCAGCCAGGTAAAGGAAGGCGCAAACAGGAAACCATTATCATCCACGTAATCAACCTGGGTGCCGCTCTCCCGTTTCAGCGCCACCATCCGGTACAGCAACTTGCCATCTTCTGACATGGGCCCGGTGACGTCTGCCGCCAATTGCTTTCGGTCATAGGAGCCCACCTGAGCCCAGATTTCGCCCTGCTGCTGGGCCTTTGGCAGCTTGGAGACCGTATTCACAATCCCCCCCAACTCCGCTTGCCCATACAAAACAGAAGACGGTCCTTTCAGGACTTCCACTTGCTCCAGTGCATAAATGTTCGGACGCACGCTGTTGTAGCTGCCGTACAGGGAGCGCAGCCCATCCTTGTAGAAGGAAGCGTCGAGACCACGCACTTTCACAAAGTCACCACGGGTATCAAACCCGAACGCGCCAGAATAAACGCCGGAAGAATAAACCAGGGCATCCTGAATGTTCTTGGCCCCGGTATCCTTGATGAATTCTTCATTCACTACGGTAATGGCATACGGGGTCTTCTCTACTGCCACATCCAGCTTTCCAGCCGTCGCCGTTTTTCCCTCGGTAATATAACCCTCGCCTTCCCGAACATCGGCATTCACCTCCACCGCAGGAATCACATTGGCTTCAGAGGTTTCTTCAGCCTGTACGGCCAGAGGGAACAGTGAAAGCAGGCACGCTCCCACCAGCGGCGCGCCCCAAATCGCGCGGTATTGGCAAACCATCGGCAAACTCCAAGTATAAAGCGAACAATAATGATTCGCATTATATGTACATATACCCGTTCAGGGAAGAGCCTCCGCTCTCGCCCCTACCCTCGCCGATGAATAGCGTTCAACCCCGGTATTTGCGCCCACCCGGATCAGGCGTACTGTGAAGGTATTCGGAATTCTTCACCCCCTGTCATCACCATGTCACATTAATGTCATGGAATAAGGGCCCATCTTCAAAGGTTCCGGTCAGGACGACACCATGAATTCTTTCTCCAGCGAACAGGGCGTCAACGAACAGGGCGCCGTCGACCTCAACAGCAGCGACTTCAACAACCCGGACTACTACCTGAACCGGGAACTCAGCCTGTTGCAGTTCAACCTGCGCGTCCTTGAGCAGGCCATGGACGAGAATCATCCCTTGATGGAGCGGCTGAATTTCCTGCTGATTTTTTCCAGCAACATGGATGAGTTCTTCGAAATTCGCGTGGCCGGCCTGAAGAACAAACTGGAAACGCATACCGGCCAGCCCGGCCCCGATGGCATGCTGCCCGATGAGCTTCTCAAAGCGATCAGTGCCATTACCCACGAAGCCGTGGACCGCCAGTACCGCATCCTCAACGACGTGCTGCTTCCCGCCCTGCGAGAAGAAGGGGTGGATTTTCTTCGCCGCGAAGACTGGACCGAAGCCCAGATTGAATGGGTTAAAAAATATTTTCGCGAGCAAATTTATCCCGTGCTCACGCCCATCGCGCTGGACCCGTCACACCCGTTCCCGCGCCTGGTCAACAAGAGCCTGAATTTCATTGTGCCCCTGGACGGCAAGGATGCCTTCGGGCGCTCCACGGGCCTGGCCATTGTGCCCGCTCCCCGCTCCTTGCCCCGTCTGATTCGTATTCCCGATGAAATCAGCGAGGGGGGCGACGACAACTTCGTGTTCCTGTCGTCCATGATCCATGCCCACGTATCCGACCTGTTCCCGGGCATGAAGGCCACCGGCTGCTACCAGTTCCGGGTAACCCGTAACGCCGATATGGAAGTGGACGAAGAAGTAGAAGACCTGGCCAGCGCCCTGAAAGGCCAGCTGCTGTCACGTCGTTACGGGGATGAAGTGCGCCTGGAAGTGGCCGACAACTGCCCGCGCCACCTGATGCATTATCTGCTGGAACAATTCGAACTCACCGAGGAAGACCTGTACGAAGTGAACGGCCCGGTGAACCTGGCGCGCATGTTTACCAGCGTCAATCGCCCGCGCCTGCACTACCCGCCCTTTACCCCCAAGCTGGCGCCGGCGGTGAAAAAAAATGAAACCATTTTTGATGCCATCGACCAGGGCGACATCCTGCTGCACCACCCCTACGAGTCGTTCCAGCCGGTAATCAACCTGCTGGCCGAAGCCGCGCGGGACCCGAAGGTGCTGGCCATCAAGCAGACCCTGTACCGCACCGGCACCAAGTCGGAAATTCTCGACCACCTGGAAACGGCCGCACGCAATGGCAAGGAAGTCACTGCCATCGTGGAACTGCGCGCCCGCTTCGATGAAGAGTCCAATATCGAAGGGGCCCGGCGTCTGCAGGAAGCCGGCGCCATCGTGGTGTACGGCGTGGTGGGCTACAAGACCCACGCAAAAATGCTGTTGGTGGTGCGCCGTGACGGCGACGGCATCAAACGCTATGTGCACCTGGGCACCGGCAATTACCACACCAAGACCACCAAGCTGTACACCGATTACGGCTTGATGACCTGTGAAAAAAGCATGGGCCAGGACGTGCACAAGATCTTTCAGGAACTGACCGGCATGGGCAAGGCGGCACGGCTCAAGCAGCTGAAGCATTCACCGTTCACCCTGCACCCCTCCGTCATCGAGTGGATCGAGTTTGAAACGGAACAGGCACTGGCCGGCAAACCGGCGCGCATTATTGCCAAGTTCAATTCACTGACTGAAGAAAACATCATGCAGGCCCTGTATCGGGCCAGCCAGGCGGGGGTAGAGATTGATCTGATCGTGCGCGGTATTTGTTGCCTGAAACCCGGCATCCCCGGATTGTCGGAAAACATCCGCGTACGCTCCATTATCGGCCGTTTTCTGGAGCACACCCGCATCTACCATTTCCACCATGGCGGCGACGACCTGGTGTATTGCTCCAGTGCCGACTGGATGGACCGTAACCTGTTCAACCGGGTGGAAACCTGTTTTCCGGTCAATGACCCGGTGCTCAAGGCACAGATTCTGGAACAGGGCCTGCATATCTATTTGCGCGACAACACCCGCGCCTGGGAACTGCAATCGGATGGCCGCTACCAGCGAGCCCAACCGCAAGAGGGCGAGGCCAGTTTCATCGCCCAACAGAGCCTGCTGGATACGCTGGGAGGGTAAGACGACTTCTAGCTTCTAGCTTCTAGCTTCTAGCTTCTAGCTTCTAGCTTCTAGCTTCTAGCTTTCAAGAGGGTGCCCCGCCCGAAGCGGGCCACCCTCTTGAATAGCGGTTTTATTCTCACGCCAATACAAGCTGGTAGCCTGCCGCCTGGAAGTAGTCGTGCTCCTGCTCCAGGTCCGCCTGGGTGAGCGGGTGCTCCTCCAGCCACCCGGGCGGGAAGGTGATGGCAAGCCGTTCACCACGAGCCTGCAAGCGGATCTCCGGGACATCTTCATCGCTGCGTGCATGGTGCAAGCGCACCGCCAAACGCAACACAAGACACAGCCGCAACAATCCGATCTGCTCGTCGTCCGGCAATTCCGCCAGCGCCGCCAACGGCACCTTGCGACGGTGCCCACGCACCATCAGCGCCACCATCTGCTGCTCCTGACGGGAAAAACCCGGCAGGTCGGAATTAGTAACCAGATAAGCGCCATGCTTGTGGAACTGACTGTGCGACACCGCCAGTCCCACCTCGTGGAGCAGCCCTCCCCAACGCAAGGTATCGGCAGCTTCATCGCCTTCGATTTGCCAGTCACTGGCCACCTGCTGGTAAAGCGCCAGCGCTGTGGCACACACCCGCTCCGCCTGACTGCTTTCCACATGATGGCGATTCATCAACGCCTGAATACTGCGATCACGCACATCCTCGTGGCCGAAACGACCCAACAGATCGTACAGCAGCCCTTCACGCAGGGCCCCGCTGGACACCTCCATCTGATCGATACCCAGCTGCTCGAAAATGCCGTACAAAATAGCCAGGCCAGAGGCAAAAATGGGCTGCCGGTCTTCTCGCAGGCCTTTCAGGTCCAGCTTGTCCACGGCACCGGCCTTGATCACCCGCTTGCGGACCTTCTTCATGCCATCCAGCGTGATACCAAACTCAGACCAGCCATTGTCCACACACACCTGGCTGATCGCCTTGATGGTGCCGGACGCCCCCACCGCCTGCTGCCAACCAAGGCGACGGTAGTTGGCGTGAATCGACAACACTTCCTGGCGCGCTGCCGTCACCGCCCGGTCAAAGGCTTTTTCGGTAATCTCCCCGTTAGGGAAAAAGCGCTGGGCAAAGCTGACACAGCCCATATGCAGCGACTCGGTTTCCGTGGATTCAAACCGCTCACCGATGATCAGCTCCGTGGAGCCGCCACCGATATCCACCACCAGCCGCTGCCCCGCGTCATCGGCCAGGGTGTGGGCCACCCCCAGATAAATCAGGCGCGCCTCCTCCCGGCCAGCGACCACCTCAATATCGTGCCCCAGCACCGCTTCAGCACGGCGGATAAACTCCCGGGCATTGCGTGCCTGACGTAGAGTATTGGTCCCCACCACCCGCACGCTACCGCGCGGAATACCGGCTATACGCTGGGCAAACCGCCCCAGGCATTCCAGTGCTCGCTCCTGGGTATCCGCGTCCAGGCGGTTTTCTCTGTCCAGCCCCGCCCCCAGTTGCACCTTCTCAGACAGCCCGTCGAGGATCTGGATTTCCCCCTGTGCCTGGCGGGCTACCACCATATGAAAACTGTTCGACCCCAAATCAATGGCAGCCAGATGTTCGCCATGCTCCATAGTCACTCCTTCCTTTGGACCGATTCTATCCAAAAATCATGGCGTTACGATGTCATAGGCAGCAACTACAGCGATAATTAACTGCCTCGCTTGAAATTCATCACCCGCAACCTGATATTATTCCCCATCGCAGAGGCCAGTTAACAACCCTGACTGATCTCTGAAACCTTTATATCAGGAGAATTCAATGAGCGGCGAGATTATCAACGTGACCGACGCGGACTTCGAAGCCCAGGTCATCAACGCAGACGGCCCCGTGCTGGTCGACTACTGGGCCCCCTGGTGCGGCCCCTGCAAAATGGTCGCGCCGATCCTTGAGCAACTGGTTGGCGAGTACGGCGACAAGCTGACCATTGCCAAAATCAACATTGATGACAACCCGGAAACCCCCAAGAAGTACGGCGTACGTGGCATCCCCACCCTGACCGTATTCAAGAACGGTAACGTGGAAGCCACCAAAGTGGGCGCTCTGTCCAAGAGCCAGCTGACCGCATTCCTGGACAGCACTCTCTAAGAAAGCCGGCACGCCCCAACCCTCCCCCCTCAGGGGAGGGTTTTCCTGCTTGCAGCGTGTTACATGTTGCGTGTTGCATGCGGGTCCCCACAGTGATAGATTCCAGAACCAGCTTTAATAAAGCACCCCCTTTAGTTAGTCCTCGGAACCTCTGGTTACCTATTTTCCTTATGGCCCTCTTTAGGCTTGCCGGGCCAGATTCCGAATAAACCGGATTATCAAAACAACTGCAGCACCGCGGTGGTGCATCCTCTCAATTCATCCAAAGACACCAAATTAGACGCCAATGAATCTTTCTGAACTGAAGCAGAAGCCGATTGGAGAACTTCTGGACATTGCCAAGGAACTCGGCCTCGAGAACCTGGCAAGAACCCGCAAACAAGACGTTATCTTTTCCATCCTCAAGCGCGCCGCCAAGAATGGCTCCGACATTTACGGCGATGGTGTGCTGGAAATTCTGCAGGATGGTTTCGGTTTCCTTCGTTCCGCTGAAGGCTCTTACCTGGCCGGCCCGGACGACATCTACGTCTCTCCCAGCCAGATCCGTCGCTTCAATCTGCGTACCGGTGACACCATCGCCGGGAAAATCCGGCCCCCCAAGGATGGCGAGCGCTACTTCGCCATGCTCAAGGTCAACGAAATCAACTTTGACCGCCCGGAAAACGCCAAGAACAAGATCCTGTTCGAGAACCTGACTCCACTCTTCCCGACCCAGCGCCTGGTCATGGAGATCGGCAACGGTTCAACCGAGGACATCACCACCCGGGTGATCGACCTGGTAGCACCGATCGGTAAAGGGCAGCGCGGCCTCATCGTCGCCCCGCCGAAAGCCGGTAAGACCATGCTGCTGCAAAGCGTCGCCCAGTCCATCGCCCGCAACAATCCCGAAACCCACATGATCGTGCTGCTCATCGACGAGCGCCCGGAAGAAGTGACCGAAATGTCACGGACGGTGCGCGGTGAAGTGGTAGCGTCCACCTTTGACGAGCCGCCGGCCCGTCACGTTCAGGTGGCCGAGATGGTAATCGAGAAAGCCAAGCGACTGGTCGAGCACAAACAGGACGTGGTGATTCTGCTCGATTCCATCACCCGTCTCGCCCGTGCCTACAACACCGTGCAACCCAGCTCCGGCAAGGTGCTCACTGGTGGTGTTGACGCCCACGCCCTGGAAAAACCCAAGCGCTTCTTCGGCGCCGCGCGGAACATCGAGGAAGGCGGCAGCCTGACCATCCTCGCCACCGCCCTGGTCGACACCGGCTCCAAAATGGACGAAGTGATCTACGAAGAATTCAAGGGCACCGGCAACATGGAACTGCATCTGGACCGCAAGGTAGCAGAGAAGCGCGTGTTCCCGGCCATGAATATCCGCAAGTCCGGCACCCGCCGCGAAGAGCGTCTGGTCAGTGAAGATGAGCTGCAGAAGATGTGGATCCTGCGCAAGGTGCTGCATCCCATGGACGAAATCGGCGCCATGGAATTCCTCATCGACCGCATGAAACAGACCAAGACCAATCTGGAATTCTTCGATTCCATGAAGCGCAAGTAAGAGACGCTTCGGCTGCATGCTTCAGGCAACACGTAAAACCCCGCTTCGGCGGGGTTTCTTTTTTTGTCTTTTCGCTGTCAACTATCAACTGTCCACTATCAACTGATTCTTCCCTATGAAATATCGCGATCTTCGAGACTTCATTTCCCAGTTAGAGCAACTCGGCGAACTCAAGCGCATTACGGTGCCGGTGGACCCGAATCTGGAAATGACGGAAATCTGCGACCGCACCCTGCGGGCCGGCGGGCCGGCCCTGCTGTTTGAAAACCCGGTGGGGTTCGGCACCCCGGTCCTGGGTAACCTGTTCGGCACCGAACGGCGGGTGGCGCTGGGCATGGGCCGCGATTCGGTGGCGGAGCTGCGTGAGCTGGGCGAACTGCTGGCCTTTCTCAAGGAACCGGAACCGCCCAAGGGCTTCCGTGACGCCTGGGAAAAACTGCCGGTGTTTCGCAAGGTCCTGAGCATGAGCCCCAAGGTGTCCAACTCCGGCCCCTGCCAGGAAAAGGTGCTGGAAGGCGACGAGGTGGACCTGTACAAGTTGCCCATCCAGACCTGCTGGCCCGATGATGCCGGGCCACTGGTGACCTGGCCGCTGGTGATCACCCGCGGCCCCAACAAGGAACGCCAGAACCTGGGCATCTACCGCCAGCAACTGATTGGCCGCAACAAGCTGATCATGCGCTGGCTTAGCCACCGCGGCGGCGCTCTGGATTTCCAGGAATGGCAGCAGCAACACCCCGGCGAACCGTTCCCGGTGAGCGTGGCCCTGGGCGCAGACCCTGCCACCATTCTCGGCGCCGTCACCCCGGTGCCGGATACTCTCAGCGAATACGCCTTTGCCGGTTTGCTGCGGGGTTCCAAGACCGAGCTGGTGAAATGCATCGGCAATGACCTGCAAGTCCCCGCCAGTGCCGAATTCGTTTTGGAAGGCTACCTCTACCCGGATGACATGGCCGACGAAGGCCCCTTCGGCGACCACACCGGCTATTACAACGAGGTGGAACGCTTCCCGGTATTCACCGTGGAACGCATCACCCATCGCCGCGACCCGATTTACCACAGCACCTATACCGGTCGACCGCCGGATGAGCCGGCCGTGCTCGGCGTGGCCATGAACGAAATTTTCGTGCCGATTCTGAAAAAGCAGTTTCCCGAGATCGTGGATTTTTACCTGCCCCCGGAAGGCTGCTCCTACCGCATGGCGGTGGTGACCATGAAGAAACAGTATCCCGGTCACGCCAAGCGCGTAATGATGGGCGTGTGGTCTTTCCTGCGGCAGTTCATGTACACCAAATTCGTGATTGTCTGCGATGACGACGTGAATGCCCGTGACTGGAAAGATGTGATCTGGGCCATGACCACACGCATGGACCCGGCCCGCGATACCGTGATGATCGAAAACACCCCCATCGACTATCTGGACTTCGCTTCTCCGGTGGCCGGACTGGGCTCCAAGATGGGCATAGATGCCACCAGCAAGTGGGCCGGAGAAACCACCCGCGAATGGGGCCGCGCCATCAGCATGGATCCCGCTGTCAAAGCCCGGGTCGATGAAATGTGGTCATCACTGGGTATCGATACCCCGGAATAATCCCCGGGGTGGGCGCCGCATCACATCACAGCAGTGGCGCCCAAACACAAATATGGTACGATCGTGCAAAACAAAGATAACAAGGTCGCCCATGTCCGCTTTTTCGTCACTCAACCGCCGTGCTTTTCTGAAATCCCTGGCCGCCACCGGCGCCCTGGGCTCAATGAGCCCCGCCCAGCTACTCGCCAGCACAGGTAACGCTCCCGCCTGGCAAAACTGGTCCGGTAACCAGAGCGCCACCCCCCGGCAACTGGTGTACGCCACCGATGAAAGCATGGTGCGCGACACCATTCGCAACAGCACCGGCACCCTGCGCGCCTTCGGTGGCAGCCACTCTTTCAGCGGCATCGTGCCCACCGACGACACCCTGATCTCCCTGGAACCCATGGCCGGACTGCGCGGTACTGACGGCAACGCATTCCGCTACGGCGGCGGTACCCGGCTGGCCATGGCCAGCGCCATGGCCTACGAGCAGGGTTACAGCTTCACCAACGAACCGGACATCAACCTGCAATCCCTGGCCGGCGCCATTGCTACCAGCACCCACGGCACCGGGCTGGGTTTGCAAAGCCTGTCCGGGCAGGTGGACTCCCTGCGCCTGGTCACCCCTGACGGTGAACCGCTTGAGTTGACGGCCGCCGATGGCGATCACTTTCTTGCCGCCTGCTGCAACGTGGGCGCCCTGGGTGTCGTCACCGAAATCGGTTTTCGCCACGATCCCGCCTATCGGCTGGAAGAGCACACCTGGACCTTGCCCCTTCGCGACGCCATGGATTTTGTGGAGAAGGAAAAAGACAACTTCCGCCACATTGAATTCTTTGCCTTCCCGCTGGGTGATCAGGCCATCGTCAAGACCATGGAGATCACCAGTGACTCCCAAGACAGCCCTACCCGTGCCGACGACAACGAACTGCTGGAAATGGTCTCCAAGCTGGCCATGCAAGCCGGCTGGCTAACACCGACACTGCAGAAACTCTCCACCCTCTTTGTGGAAGACAGCCGCTATGCGGGCCCGGCCAACAAAGTCTTTGCCAACCACCGCACCGTGCGTTTCAACGAAATGGAATACACGGTACCAGCGGAACAGGGCATCGCCTGCCTGGAAGAAGTCTGTGCCGCCATTCGCCAGCATGACATCAACGTGTTCTTCCCCATTGAATTCCGTTACGTCGCGGCCGACGACAATCTGCTGTCCATGTTCCATCAGCAATCCGGTGCCAGCCTGTCGATACACCAATACTTCGAGCAGGACTACCAGCCGCTTTTCGACGTGGTAGAGCCCATCCTGCGCCGCTACGCCGGCCGGCCCCACTGGGGCAAGATTCACAATCTGGGGCGCAGGGAACTGGCGGAACTGTACCCGGCCTTTGATCGTTTCCAGGCCGTGCGCAAAGAACTGGATCCACAGGGGCGGATGCTGAATCCGCATCTGAAACGCCTGTTTTTATAGGGTGAGAGTCGACCGTGCCGGGGAGGCATCATCCCGAGCCTTTGCGGCAGACACACGCTTGATCGGTTATTGCTTATGAAACGACGTCATTTTCTCTTCGGCGCAGGCGCGCTTGCCGTAGGTGGCTGGTGGCTGCGACCGGACAATCGTGGTGCGGCCCATAGTGCTTACTTCCAGTCGCTGAACGACACCCTGAAACAACACGGCCCCGGTCGGCCGCTGATGCTCATTGACCGTCAGCGACTGATTGGCAACTGCCGGACCCTGGTTCAGATGCTGCCCAGCCACTGCCAGCTGCGCATCGTGGCAAAATCCCTGCCCAGCGTACCGCTGATTCAGGAAGTCATGACGCACACCGGCAGCCAGCGGGTGATGGTCTTTCACCAACCGTTCATGAATGCCCTGGTCGATGCCGAGCCCGGTGCGGATCTGCTGCTGGGCAAACCCATGCCCATCCAGGCGGCCCGCCGTTTCTATACCGAGCTGGGCGATACCCACCCTTTCAAACCTGATCAACAACTGCAGTGGCTGATTGATTCACCCGCTCGCCTTGAGCAATACCTGACGCTGGCCCGCGAGCAAAACCGGCAACTCAATATCAATATCGAAATTGATGTGGGCCTGCACCGGGGCGGGCTCACCGACCCACAACAACTGGACGCCATGATCGCGCTGATCGAGGCCCATCCCGAACAACTACGGTTCAGTGGTTTCATGGGCTACGACGCTCACGTGGGGAAATTGCCCGCTTTTATCCAGAGCGCAGAAGAGGGCCACCGGGAAACCGAAGCCATCTACCAGCGCTATATCGACAGGCTGTATCAACTGAACCCCGCCTACCAGCAACAGACATTGTGCTTTAACGGCGCCGGCAGCCCCACGGTGGCACTCTACGACAACACCACCGTGGTCAACGAACTCAGTGCCGGCTCCTGCCTGGTCAAGGCCAGCGACTTCGACCTGCCACTATTGAAAGACTTCCAGCCCGCCGCCTTTATAGCCGCCCCGGTACTCAAGCAACTGGATGGCCTCGCCCTGCCCGGCCCGTTACCGCTGGGCGAACTCTGGCAAGGCTGGGACAGCAACCGCCGACGCACCTACTTTATCTACGGCGGCTACTGGAAGGCCGAGCCGGTTTCCCCGCCGGGAATTCAGGCCAACCCGGTGTACGGTGTGAGCACCAACCAGATGATGTACAACGGCAGTCCGGACACCGCTCTACAGGTCGACGACCAATTGTTCTTCCGCCCCACGCAAAGCGAATTCGTGTTGCTGCAATTCGGCGACCTGGCAGTGTGGGATAACGGCGCCCTTGCCGGCTGGTGGCCACCGCTCTCCCAGGGTAATGGTGCCTGATGAGCTGGCCCCTGCTCACCCGGTTTCCGCATCTCGCCAACCTTGCCCCCGTTGCGCTGTGCGACCTGCCCACTCCGGTGGAGCCGCTTCCCGAACAAAGCCCCCTGTGCTGGGTCAAGCGCGATGACATCAGCGCCCACCCTTACGGCGGCAACAAACTGCGCAAACTGGAGTGGGTGCTGGGCGAGCTTCGCCAACGGTCCATAAAACGCGTCGTCACCCTGGGGGCCACCGGAACCAACGCCGGGCTGGCCACCGCACTACTCTGTGAACAGGAACAACTGGGCTGTGACATTTTCACTTTTCCCCAGCCGGATTCCCCCGTGGTCCACCAGAACCGCCAGCGCATGCAACAGGCCGGCGCCCAGCTGCACGACCGCAACAGCCTGCTTCGGGCCGCCCTGGGCTGGTACCTGCACCCGGGACGACTTCGCCGCGACCACTACTTCCTCTATGCCGGCTGCTCCAACCCGGTGGCCACCCTTGGCTATGCCAACGCCATGCTGGAACTCAAACAGCAAATCAACGACAGCCTCTGCCCGACACCCGCTGACATTGTGGTCGCCGCCGGCTCCGGTGCCACCGTCGCCGGGCTGCTGGTGGGCAACCAACTCAGCGGCCTGAATGCCCACATCCATGCCGTGCAGGTAGCACAGGACCATCTCGGCCCGTTCTCGGTATGCAATGCCCGACTGGTCATTCGCATGGCCCGGCAATGCTGGCAACAACTGGGGCTACCCTGGGAACAATTCGATACCGGTTTCCTGCAATGGCATGACGACTACCTGGGCACCGGTTATGGCCACCCCACTGCCGCCAGCACCCAGGCCGTGAATGCTGCCTCTCGCAGTGGCCTCCGCCTGGAAAATACCTATACCGGCAAAGCATTCGCAGCGTTTCTCTCCCTGGAAAAACACGCCGCGCAACCCTGCCTTTTCTGGCACACCTTCAATAGCCACTGCCGCTAACCCCCTCACCTCCCCTCACCTCATTTGTCGCCCCACGCCCTTCCTCTCTTCTGAACCTGTGAGCCAGCTCGCAAAACGCAGCGTTATGCAGGGGCTTTAACCGAGCTTTTACAAACACCAGGAACGACCTGCCCTCATCGCCCCACTAATTCCCTGAGACATCAACCAAGGAGGATGACTCATGAAAAAATTGATTCTTGCATCTGTACTGCTGGGCGCCACCGCCACCGTGAGCGCCGGCGACACCATCACCACCGACAGCGCCGCCATCACTCAGGGCATCAAGGAAGGCACTGAAGTACGCATGGACGGTGAAGTGGTTCAAGCACTGGGCGATGAGCGTTATTTGCTTCGTGATCGCAAAGGTCAATTCGAAGTCGAACTCGACGATGACCTGACGGCAGACCGCCCGCTGAAAGCCGGCACCCAACTTTCCTTTACCGGTGAAGTGGACCACGATGACGGCCGCAGTGTGGTGGATGTGAAGAAGGTGCACTCAGTGAAGGGCACCACCACCAACAGCCCGAGCGCGACGATCAGCAACTGATGCGCTGATCCCCTGCTCCGACCTTGTTGACGGCGGCCTCCGGGCCGCCGTTTTTCGTTCCCCCTCCCCGCGACCTGCCGCCTTGCTCCCTCACCGCCCCCCGTCCTTGACCCATGGGACTGACCACCGGGTATTTATTGCCATTCTCTGTACATTGACCGTTACATTGAGCACTGATACATTCAAGAAATCTTGACGTTGTCTAGATGCAACGTCGCCATGTTTCAGGAGCCAACATGACCCCCACCACCGTCAACAGCCAGGGCGTTTCACTCCAGGCCTATACACTCGGCGATCCCAAAAAGGCGCCCGTGGTGCTGGTGCACGGCTACCCGGACAACCACAGCGTGTGGCAACCGGTGGCTCAGCAGCTGGCCAAGCACTACTTTGTGATTCTCTATGATGTGCGCGGCGCAGGCGCCTCCCAGGCCCCCCGGGCACAAGCCGACTACCGCATGAAGCTGCTGTCCGCTGACCTGCTCGCGGTGGTAGATACCCTGATCCCCGGCCGTGGGTTTCATCTGGCTGGCCATGACTGGGGCTCCATTCAAAGCTGGGAATCGGTCACCAGCGAGCCGCTGAAATCGCGCATTCTGTCCTACACCACGATTTCCGGACCCTGCCTGGACCACATGGGCCACTGGATGCGCGAGCGCACCCTGAACCTGTCCGCCTCCGCCAAGGCGAAAGTCTTCAAGCAGGTACTCAGCTCCTGGTATATCGGCTTCTTTCATCTGCCCGTGCTCGCTCCCAGCGCCTGGCAGGGCGGCCTCGACAAACTCTGGCCGCAGTACCTGAAGCACCGGGAAAATGTCGCCGAACCCGACGCCAACCCCACCCAGGGCAAAGACGGCAAATTCGGTGTGCAGCTCTATCGGGCCAATTTCCGCAACAAGCTGATCAACCCGGAAAAACGCTACGCCAATTGCCCGGTTCAATTGATCGTGCCCACCCGCGACAACTATGTAGGCACACAGTTATTTGAGGACCTGCATCTCTGGGCAGATCAACTCTACCGCCGCGACATCAACGCCAACCACTGGGTGCCCCTCAGCCACCCGGAACGCATTGCCGACTGGATTCACGAATTCGTCAGCGGCGTAGAGAAAGGCACCATGAGCGGCGCCCTGCAGCATGCCCGCGTGCGGCCCGCCCGCAGTGCCCTCCCGCTGAATGGAAAAACGGCGGTGATCACCGGCGCCGGTTCCGGAATCGGCCGCGCCACCGCGCTGCGCTTCGCTGCCGAAGGCGCGGACCTGGTTTGTGTGGATATTGATGAAGACAGCGCCGCAGACACTGCTGCCCAGGCGCGGGAGCTGGGCGCCGTTGCCTGGTCTCGCAAAGTCGACGTGGGCTCGGCCCAGGCCATGCAACGACTGGCCAATTGGGTGAGCAAAGAAATCGGCGGCGCGGACGTCGTCATCAATAACGCCGGCATTGGTATGGCCGGCGGGGTGCTGGATACCAGCGTCAAGGAATGGGATCGCCTGCTGAAAGTGAACCTGTGGGGCGTCATTCACGGCTCGCGTCTGTTCGCCCAACAGATGATCGACGGCCATCGCCACGGCCACATTATTAACGTGGCGTCCGCCGCCGCCTTTGCCCCCAATCGCAAACTGGCCGCCTACTCCACCAGCAAGGCTGCCGTGCACATGCTGAGCGAATGCCTGCGCGCCGAACTGGCTGAACACGATATCGGCGTCACCGCCATCTGCCCAGGCTTTGTTGCCACCGGCATCGCCAACGCCACCGTCTATGCCGGCGTAAGCGAGCAAGAGCAGGCCGAGAAACGCGCCAGGGCCGACGCCCTGTTCAAGCGCCGCAATTTTTCCCCGGACGATGTGGCTGAAGCCATTCTCAAGGCGGTTCTGCATAACCCGGCCCTGACCCTGGTCGGTGCCGAAGCCTGGGGTATCCGTCTGCTCAGCCGGTTTGCCCCCGCCCTGTCACGCCGCGTGGCGCGCATTGACCTTACCCCCTGACGGAGATCGGACACCATGAACGACGCGGTTCGCCACCAGATTAAAGCCCGCCGGGTGCAATTTGATTTTGACAATACACCGTTGCACTGGCTGCGCGATGATCCGTTCTCTACTCACACCATCAACGGCATTCACCTGTTACTGCCTGAAGGTGAGCTGTGGTTCTGCCGGGTCTACAATCAGGCATTGCCCCTGATTCAGGACGATCAGCTACGGACGGATGTGGAAGGCTTTATTCGCCAGGAAGCGGTGCATTCCCGCGCCCACAGCAAGGCACAGCTGTATCTGGAACGTCACGGTCTCAGCGTGGAGCCGTTCCTGAAAAAAGTGGAATGGTTGTTTGGCACCGCCCTGGCCGATGCGCCGTTCGGGCTGACCCTGCTGCAGCGCAAACCGTTCAAGAAACACTGGTTGGTCATGCGTGTCGGTATCATCGCCGCCATCGAGCATTTCACTGGTGTGTTGGGGCAGTGGGCCATGGACAACGAAAGTTGGGAGCAGAACGGCGACCCCACCATGGTGGACCTGTTCAAGTGGCACCTGGCCGAGGAAGTGGAACACCGCACCGTGGCCTACGATCTCTTCGAGCACCTGTGCAAAACCCAACTTGGGTTCTATGTCAGCCGCCAGGCCCTGATGGCCATTGTGTTCCCGCTGTTCATTTACTTTATTGCCGAAGGTGGGCGCAGCCTGGCCCGACAGGATTCCGACAAGGCCGCACGCCAGATAGGGCGCAAGCTGATCCCGCAAGTGCTGATCCAGCTACAGCAGGTCGGCCAGCAAACCCAAAACGTGCCCACCTTCGGCTTTCTGCTCAACGCTACCCTGCGCTGGGTCTCGCCACGCTTTCATCCCATCCATGAAGGCAACACGGAACAGGCGCTGGCGTATCTGGCACGCTCACCGGCGGCGCAGGCGGCGTCGAGGCACTGAAGCCGTTCAGCGAAACAACCACCGAAGGCCCGGCCCGGACTTGAGCCGGGCCAGGCCGCAATGACAAGAATCAGAAACGCGTTAGAGGCGAATGACGAAAGGCCTTTCGCTCTTCGTCACTCGCTTCTCGCCGGTTAGCCTCTACATCGGCACCTTATCAAACCAGGGCGCCGCCTCTTCCAGCTGCGCGGCCAGCGCCAGCAGCTTACCTTCATCGCCGTGACCACCGACAAACTGGGAGCCCAGTGGCAGGCCCGTACTGCCAGGCGAAGAGTCGCACCAATGCAAAGGCACGGACATGGCCGGCACCCCGGTCACGTTGGCGAACTGGGTGAAGGGCATATATTTGAAATTCTCCATGGCCATCTGCTCGATCATGCCGGTTTTCATCAACAGCTTTTCCCCGCCCACCTTGAGTAACATCTTCAGCGCAGTCTGCTGCCACGGCGGCGTTGCCATGGCACCGATACCCGCAGGGGGCATGGCCAGGGTGGGGGTCAGCCAGAAATCGTACTGCTCCAGGAAGGTATCCATGGCAATCATGTACTGTTGCCAGCGGGTCTGGCATTTCACGTATTCATGGGCCGGGGTGGCGCGACCAAAAGCGGCAATGGCCAGGGTGTCCAACTCGAAGCCCTCATCACCGCAACCGGTAATGGCCTTCACCTCATCCACTTCGGCTGCACACTGACCAAACCAGACCGACAGCCAGTCCATGCACATCTGTTTGGCGTCCATCTGCGGCTCGGCATCGACCACCTCGTGGCCCAGGTCCCGCAACAACGCCACGGTTTTCTCCACCGCCCGGATCGCTTCCGGATCCACATCGGTACCCAGCGGCGAGCGGGTGGAAAAGCCGATGCGTAATTTGCCAGGCCGGCTGGCCGCAGACAGGGCGTAAGCCTGCGTTGGCGGGGCGATCTGAAACAGGCTACCGCGCTCGTCGCCCTGGGCAATATCCAGCAGCAACGCACTGTCTCGGACGCTACGAGTCAGCACATGATTGACCGCTATCCCGTGCATGGCCTCAGTGAATGCCGGCCCCCAGGGGGTGCGCCCACGGCCCGGCTTGAGACCGAACAGGCCACAACAGGCAGCGGGTATCCGAATGCTGCCGCCGCCATCGTTGGCGCCGGCCACCGGCACCACACCCGCAGCGACCATGGCTGCCGAGCCTCCGGAAGAGCCACCGGGAGTATGGTCCGGGTTCCAGGGGTTGCGCGCCGGCCCGAACGAATCCGGCTCGGTAATCCCCTTGGCGCCAAACTCCGGGGTATTAGTGCGACCGAACGGGACCAGCCCGCCCTGCTTCCAGCGTGCCACCAGGGTGGAATCTCGTTGTGCATGGACATCACTGGCCTTGCGCGCCTTATTGCCCTGATAGTTGGGCGCACCGCCGATTTCCTGGAACAGATCCTTCACCAGCATGGGCACACCCGCCAGCGGCCCACTCAAAGGCCCCGTGGCCTGCTTTCGCGCCATGTCATACAACGGAATAATCAAACCATTCAATTGCGGATTCACCGCGTCGGCACGGGCAATCGCCAGTTCCAGCAGCTCCGCCGCCGTGACCTCCCCCCGCGACACCAGATCGGCAAGGCCAATGGCATCAAACTGACGGTATTCTTCAAACTTCATTGTGCTCTCCCTTTTGCTCTCCCGAAGCGCTGGCGATGACCTGCTGCCAGACGATAAAGCCATACTGTGGCATAGTCTGCCCAGCCAAGTGTGCCAAACCGTTGCACGCAACACTTGTGAGAATACGTTAGCGATCCGCGAGGGAGCCGAAATGAAAGCGATTGGATTCAATCAACCCAGAGCTATCGAGGATGTTCACGCCCTGGAGGATATCCAGCTGGACCTGCCCTCTCCCGGCCCGCGGGATCTGCTGGTCGCCGTGCAGGCGGTCTCCGTCAATCCGATTGACACCAAACTGCGCCAGCGCCCCCTGGAGCAACCCGGTTACCGGGTGCTGGGGTTTGATGCTGCCGGCGTGGTGGAAGCGGTGGGTGCGGAAGTGGAAAACTTCAAAGCCGGCGACCGGGTCTGGTACGCCGGCGCCGTGCAACGTCAGGGCAGCAACGCACAACACCAGTGCGTTGACGAGCGTCTGGTCGCCAGAAAGCCGGACAGCCTGGGCATGCAGGAAGCCGCGGCCCTGCCGCTCACCGCGCTCACTGCGTGGGAAGCCCTGGAAGATCAGCTGGGTTTTCAACCCGGCCAATGCGAAGGAAAAAATGTGCTGGTGATCGGCGGTGCCGGTGGCGTGGGTTCCATCGCCATCCAACTGGCGGCCCACCACTTCGGCCTCAAGGTCATTACCACCGCGGGCCGGGAAACCTCTGCCAACTGGTGCCAAAGCCTGGGTGCCCATCACATTGTGGACTACCGCAAACCATTGCTGCCGCAGCTGGAGGCCATTGGTTGCCCACAGATCGATGGCATCTTTATCACCCAGAACCTGGACGACTACTGGGCCACGGCCTGCCAGGCCGTGGCCCCGTTCGGCGGCATCTGCGCCATTGTCGATGCTCGCGCGCCTCTGGATCTGAACCCCCTGAAGGCCAAGAGCGCCCGCTTCAGCTGGGAGTTCATGTTCACCCGCGCCATGTTCGCCACGGACATGCAACGCCAGGGCGACATCCTCACCCAACTCAGCGCGCTGGTGGACCAGGGCAAAATCCAGAGCACCGTCAGCGAGGGGCTCGGCACCATCAATGCCGCCAACCTGAAAGAAGCCCACCGGCGGCTGGAGAGCGGGCAAACGATTGGCAAGTTGGTGTTGGCGGGGTGGGAGTGAAAGGCAATTAATAGTTAATAATGAATAATTAATAGCTGCGCGACGCCGCGCATACTGTGTGAAAACGTAAGAGGCCGCGCCCAAACCCCGAGCGCGGCCTCTTACCTTGCAAAACCCGATCAAACAGACCGCGAAATTATTAACTATTAACTACCGATTTCTCCCCCATCCTCCCTGCTAATCACCACCGTGGTGGAGCGCGGGCGGGTGGTGCCGTCGCTGGCCGGGTAGCTGATTTTTGGGTGCTGGATGTTGACCCACAGGGTGCGCTGGTCCGGGGTGAAGGTGATGCCGGTGATTTCGCAGCCACGGGGCCCTACCAGAAAACGGCGTACTTGCCGGCTTTGCGGGTCGGCACAGAGTAGCTGGTTGCAGCCCATGTTTTTCATCAGCGGATCCCGGTCGTCGTAGTCGGTTTCGATCCACAGCCGCCCGCTTGCGTCAAAGGCCAGCCCGTCCGGCGAGGAAAAGAGATCGCCATTGATAGTGCCGGTCAGGTGATCGGGAAATAGCTCACCGTTTTCATCCCTGCTGTCCTGCGCTTCGCCGGCGAGCAGAAACAGATCCCAGGTGAACCGGGTGGCGGTGGGGTCCGCGTTCTGTTCGCGCCAGCGAATGATCTGGCCATGGTGATTGTCGTGGCGAGGGTTGGCGGCATTAATGGGATGGGCGTGGCCACGCTTGTAGTTATTGGTAAGAGTGGCATAGACCTCACGACTGTTCGGGTCCACGGCCACCCACTCCGGGCGGTCCATAGTCGTCGCTCCCAGCCGGTCGGCGGCGGCACGGGCATTGACCAGTACCTCACCCTGATCGGCAAAGCCGTTAGCTTCTGTCAGCCCGTTTTCACCGTGCACCAGTGGCAGCCAAACACCGCTGCCATCGCCATCGAAACGCGCCACATAGAGGATGCCACTGTCGAGCAGGTGACGGTTGTGCTCCCGGTCGCCCTCGATATAGCGACCTTCCGGCACAAACTTGTACAGGTATTCGCCACGGGAATCATCGCCGGAGTAAAACACCAGGCGGCCATCCTCACCCAGTGAGGCGGTGCAGCATTCGCGGCAGAAACGGCCAAAGGCGGTGCGCTTGATCGGGGTGGATTCCGGGTCGAAAGGGTCGATTTCCACCACCCAGCCATAGCGATGGGGCTCTTGCAGATAACCGCCGAACGCTTGCGTTTCATCAAAGGTGGCATCGAAGCGCGGCTCCGCCGTATTCCAGGCATATTTGTCCGCCCGTTCGCCCTCGCCAATACCGTAACGGCGGTGGGACACCCGTTGATCCTCGCTGTCCCGGTTGACGAAATAGTCATGCCAGTTTTCTTCGCAGGCCAGATAGGTGCCCCAGGGTGTAACGCCCATGGAACAGTTGTTGAGGGTGCCGATCACGGTCTTGCCATCCGGGTCGGCCACGGTTTTCATCAGCCCATGGCCGGCCAGCGGGCCGCGGATTTCCATCTCAGTGAGGCCGGAAATGCGTCGATTCCAGCGCGACGGCATCACCCGCTGCCACTGTCCGGCCTCATCCTTCTCGATCTCGATCACACTGACACCATGGGCGGCCTGTTCCTTGCGCACCTGGGCCAGGGGCCGTTTGCCATCGACGTCCTCGAAGCCATCCCGGTGCAGGGTGGGGTTCACATACTCGTGGTTGACCACCAGCAGGCCGTGACGGTTGGGGTTGTCCGGGAACGGAAAGAAATGCATGCCATCGTTGTTCTGGCCGGCCTGCATAAGCTGCTCGCGCCAGTCATTACCGGCGTCCGCCCGCCAGGCCGGTGCCTGCGCCAGCACCGCATCCCCCCAGGAGAAAAATGGCCTGGCGGTATAGCCCGGCGGCACCCGCACGGTGTCGAAATCCGTGGCCGTCTGGATGGGGATCGCCTTGAAGCCCGGCGCGGTCTTGCCGGTGTCGGACGAACAGGCCGCCAAAGTCCCGCCCAGGAAGCCGGTGGCGGCCAGCCCCAACGAGCCTTTCAGAAAGCCCCGCCGGCGCAGGCGAATCACGTCATTCAGTGACGGATTGCCGGACGGGTTCACCGACACATCGCCCTGGGCTTCCAGTGCTTCGTGAAAATCATCGTGTTGTTGGCGCAGTGTTTTCATGGTTATTCCTGATGTAAATGCCGCACGCTTTTCGGCTGCTCATCGTTTGCCCTGTTGCGTGGAGCCTGCTGCGTGCCAGTGTTCGCGATCAACGCAGCTTGTAATGAAAGGTGTTACGCACGCCGGTCACCGCCACCGCCTTGCCATCAATCTTGTGCGGGCTGTAACGAAACTGCCGTGCCGCCGCCAGCGAGGGTTTCTCGAACAAGGGGTGGCAGTCCCCTTTCACCACCGCCAGCTCTTCCACCTTGCCCGCCTTGTTGACTGTGTAAGTCACGGTGCAATCGCCTTCTACATCGCGCATCAGGGCCCGGCGTGGATAATCCGGCGGCGCCTTGCTTAATGGCCGGTAGCTGCTCTGCAGATCACTGGCCGCCACCTGCTCCGGCACAAAGGCCGGGGGCGCGGGTTCCGCCGCCGCTGTCTCCGCCACTTTTTGTTGTGGCTGTGGCGGTGTTTCCGGCTCCGACACCGGTTCCGGTTCGGGCTCAGGGTCCGGTTCAGGCTTTGGTTCCGGCTCAGGCCGCTCCCAGGCCACATCCGCCTTTTTCGGTTTCGGCTCCGGTTTTGGTTCGGGCTTCGGTTTCGGTTTTTCCACCACCGGTTCCGGTGCAGGCGCGGGCGTCGCCTTCTCGGGCGGCGGCGGCGGCAGGGTGATCAGCCGGGTTTCCAGGGTCTGGATCTGCGGGGGTGGCGGCGGTGTCGACATCCGGTTGCCCAGCAGAAACAACGCCAGCAAACCGTGCAGCAAGACACTGAGGCCCACCGCCAGCCAGCGCTGACGGCGCTGCACCGACACATCATCCGGCAAATGATAAACAGCAGCGGTCATTGTGGCGCCTCGGTAATCAGCCCGAGCTGAGTCACCCCCGCTTTTTGCAGGGCCGCCATGCCCGCCACCACCATGCTGTACACCGCATCTTCATCGGCACGGATATACACCTGCACGCGCTCTTCGCTGGTCACGATGGCGCCAACCTGATCGACCATGGCATCCACGTCATCGGCGTTGCCGGTCTCGCCACGGATATCCAGGTCGTCGCCCAGATTCCAGTAGAAGCTGCCATCGTTCTTGACCGACAGGGTGAGAATTTTCTGCTCCTGGTCCTGGGGCAGCGCTTCCGCTTCCACCTTGGGCAGTTCGATCGTCACGCCCTGGGTGAGCATGGGCGCGGTGACCATGAAGATCACCAGCAACACCAGCATCACGTCGATGTAGGGCACCACATTCATTTCGGCCTTTTGCGGATGCTTGTGAGCTGGGGGCTTCATGACGCTTTCCTCTGCCCCGCTCCCTCTTCCTGTGGCCTGCCGTTACGCTTGCCGTACAGAAGCCGGTGCAGGCGTTGCTGCAGCTCCGTACCGAAAGCGTAGCTGCTGGCGATCAACCGCTGGCCGCGAGCGGACAGACGGTTGTAGGCAATCACTGCGGGAATGGCCGCGAACAGGCCGATGGCGGTGGCGATCAGGGCCTCGGCGATGCCCGGGGCCACCGTGGACAGGGTGGCCTGCTGCACCTGGGACAAACCGATAAAGGAATTCATGATCCCCCAGACGGTGCCGAACAAACCGATGTAGGGGCTCACCGACCCCACCGTGGCGAGGAAGGAAAGCCCTGCTTCCAGGTCCGCTTCCTGCTCCGAGATCACCCCCTGCATGACCCGCTCCACCCCTTCCTGCACCGAGGCCGGGCTGGCGTCCCAGTCGCCGTGCAGCAACTGGTATTCGGCATAACCGGCATTGAACAGGGTTTGCAGGGCGGCCTGGCGATGGCCGGGCACGGGCAGTTGCGCCAGGGAGTCCAGATTGTCTTCACCACGGAACGTGGCCAGGAACTGTTTCTGGTGCTTTTCCCCCCGGCGCATGGCCAGATGGCGCAGCACTATCAAGCACCAGCTGCCCACCGACGCCAGTACCAGCACCAGCATGACCGCCTGGACCACCAGACTGGCGTCGCTGACCAGCCCCCAGATCGTCATGTCGTTCATTGTTGAATGCATATCGAATACCTGTATCAAACTGCCATGTCAGAAAAATGTCATGCTTGCGCGATCGGACCTCTAACGTCGGAGCTCCGACGCTTAGAGATCCAACGCCTCTTGCACCGCGCCCCACGGCACGTACTTGTAGTTCTGGTTGCCTTCGGGCATGCGCTTGCGGCCGTCCTGCACCACCAGCAACCCCTCTGCATAGGCACCACCGAGATTGGCAGCACTCACTCCCAGGCCATCAGTTTCCGAGGCGCCATCAATGCCGCGCTGCGCGTTGAGGCCGATACGGAAAGCGCCGCGCACCGTGTAGGGCGGTGTGGCGTCGGTGACCACATAGGAATTGTTGCCCTGGCTGGAAATCACCAGATAGCTCCGCTCACCGCGACGCCAGATCGCAATACCCTCGATATCCGCTTCGATCAACGGCGCTTCCACCGTGATGACTTCCGTCAGTGTGGTGTCCTCGGCAGGGTTCAGGGGCAAGGCCCACACCGCCGCGTTTTCCTCGCCCACGAACAAGCGCCCGGCGGCATCGTCAGCCACACAGCCTTCCGGCTGGCTGTCCACCTTGAAGCGGCGTACCTCTTCGGCCTGCATCTCGCCCTGCGGGGCACTCAGGCGGTACTGGATGAAGGTGCCGTCCTTGTCGTTGGCAATGGCATAAATCTCCTCTCCCTGCTTCGCCATGCAGAAACCGTAGATTTCCGTCATCGGCGTGGCGCTATCACCTAGGTCGGTGAGCTCGCCGCTGTCACGGTCAATGGCGAAATACTGGATGCTATTGCGATCCCGGTTCGAGGCCGCTGCCAGATCCACCGTGCGCTCGCCCAGGGCAAAACCGCTGCGCACATCCACATTGTTCATGCGGCCCACTGGCAGGTATTGCACCTGTTTTCCGGTCAGGTCATAGCTGCCCAGACCGCCCTGCTTGTCGGTGCCCAGTACCCGGCTCTTGCCGGGATCTTGCGGGTGAACCCAGATGGCCGGGTCATCGGCGGCATCGCCCAGGCTGGGCACCGGATCGGTTTGGACCGCGGCCGACAACTGCGGCAACACGGCAGGGGCATCCAGGCTGTCCGGCTGCCAGTCCAGCGTGGCCCGGGACAAACCGGCATCGTCACGGATCAACAATTCCAGCGTGTCACCCTGGCGACGCACATCCAGCCGCTCCGGTTCGTCCAGCGCCGCCAGAGACAGCGGTGACTGCGCCTGCCAGCCCGACTCGCGGTACGAATAGCGATGCAGACGGGCGGCTTTCGGATCCAGCGCCAGCACAGCGCTGCCCGGCAACAACGCCATGGCGGCGGCTGCGCCCTCAATGTCCCCGAAGGGCGCCTTGATACTGACCGGTTCGCGGCTGAGGTCCGCTTCCGGGTGCGCCGGGTAGGCCCACAGCCCGACGCTTTCCTCGTTCACATAGAGACGCTCAACGCCATCGTCCACCTGACAATATTCACTTTGCGGCGGCAGGCTCAGGTTGCGAACCTTGTTGGGCGTCTTGAGAATCCGGCCGTTTTCGGCCACCAGCCATTGCTCACCCAGCCCTTCCTCGCCCACCACGAACAGGAAGTCGTTGTGGCGGGCATCGCGGTGCAGACAGAGCCCGTCTATCTTGAAATCAGGCTGCGGCAGATGGCGCTTTTCCCAATTAAGGTTGTCGCCGTTCAGGCGAGCCAGCAGGGCCTGTTGACGATGTTCATCCACCAGCGCCACCAGCAGCCCCTGCTCGTCACTGCGATGATCCAGCGCACCGAACCCGCCGGGCAGGTGCGCCAGCGTCTTGCCGTTATCGTCCAGCAGGAACAGCCCGTTCATTTCATCGCTAACCAGCATGTCGGCGGTGGGCAGGAACGACAGGGATGGCAACCACTGGGCCGCCTCCGCGGTGATGTTTTCCTCCAGCGCCATGGGTTCGATCAGCACATCGCTTTGCGCGTGGTTTTTCTTCTGGGCGGATTGTTCCGCCTTATCGCCGCAGCCCGGCAGGGGCAACACGGCCAGCATCAACAAGGCGGCACAGCAAACATGCGGCTTGAGCATCGACATAGAAAACTCTCTCAAAACAAGGTTTAAAAAACGCCCCTTCCCGCCCTTCTCGCGTGCGGGAAGAGGTGCCTGAAAATTCGCTATCCGATCAGAGTCCGGTCCAGGTCAGGCCCAGCTTGTAGGTCGGGCCATACTCTTCGTATTGCGCGTTGAACCGCTCTTTGCCGATGTAGGCGTAGTAGACCTCGTCGGTGAGGTTGAGGGCCTCGACGTTCACTTGCAGCTGATCGGTCATGTAGTACCTGGCGCTGAAGTCCAGATACAGGGAGTCATCGACGTAGCGATCTTCCTGCGGCGCATCCAGCGAGCTGATCTCTTCCAGGTAACCGGATTTGTAGTTCCCCGCCAGGCGCAGGCTGACACGCTCGTTCTCCCAGCCGACAGTCAGATTAGCCACCGTCTCGGAGTGCAATGGCAGCTCGATGTCGCGGCTCAGGTAGTTGCCACCGTCATAGCCGTCGACCTTGGCTTCAGAGTCACTCAGGGTCAGGTTGGCACCGGTGAGGAAGTGGCCAAACTTGCGGGAGAAGGCCAATTCCAGACCATAGATACTGGCCTCGTCGCCATTGGCAAAGGTGGCGGCTTCGTCATAGGCGGCCCAGTCTCCGGTGCCGGACAGGTCGGTGGCGTAGGTGTAGTTCTTGATGTCCTTGTAGAACACATAGGCGGACATCAGGCCGACACGGCCCACATAACGCTCAATGCCCAGATCCAGGTTGCTGGATTTCAACGGGTCCAGTTCCGGGTTGCCAAACTCCGCCTTCAGGTCGCCGCCATCGTCTTCAAGATAGACATAGGGCGCCAGTTGCTCGAAGGAAGGCCGCACCACACTTTGGGTGAACGCCGCACGCACCAGGGTATCGCTGTCCAGCCGGTAGTTGGCGTGCAGCCCGGGCAGCACATGGTCGTCCTGCTTGTCGCTGCGGTTGGGGCTCCACTCGCCGCTGGCATCGTCGTAGCGCACCCCGTCGGCCTCGAAGGACGTGCCTTCGTAGCGCACACCTGCCAACAGGTGCCAGTCGCCGATATCGATACTGTTCATCACGTAAAGCGCATTCACGTCCTCGCGCATTTCAAAATCTTCCAGGCGGGAATCGACCTCGTTGCGTTCGCCGTTGAGGCCTGCCAGGGCTCCCCGGATCGTACTGTTGCTGGCGCCGGGACCGAACGGCGCCAGGCCGTAATCCACTTCGGCCTGGTAATCTTCCAGGCTGGTGCTGGCCAGATCCCCGGTATCGAACTCCACCACCTCCACATCATTGTCTTTCTCGCGGCGGCTCAGCTTGGTACCGAACTTGAGTTGTGACGGATGACCGGACAGAACGTAGTCACGAGCGAAGTCGAGCTTGAGATTGACCTCGGTATCCGTGGTCAGTTGATCTTCGCGCTTCAGCTCGTCCATTTCGTAGGAGCTGGCATCGTAGTACGCCGCCTCCATGGCCGGGATCGGCTTGCGGGTGTCGTGGAAGGCGCCATTGAAAGGGCCACCGACGAACAGGGCTTCCACCTCGTTGGGCGTATCCTGAAAGGCATGGCTGTAGCCGATCTGGCCGTTGAGGGTCCAGGTCTCCAGCAGTTTTTCGCCACCCAGTACCACGGAGTGAATTTCCTGGGTTTCGGTGCGGTTCTTGAATTCCAGTTCCGCCTCACCCGTGCCGTCTTCGCCCACACCGACAACCGGGTCGAAGGCGACCAGGGAACTGTTGCCGTTTTCCGTGTCTTCGAAGCTGGAATAAAGCGTCCGCAGATAGAAGGAGGTCATGTCATCCGGCTTGAAGTCGAAGTTCAGGCCCAGCGCCTGACGCTTGCGGTTCAGCTCCGCCTTGCGCATCAGCACTTCTTCCAGAGTGCCGGCGCGGATGTCGTCCCAGCCGCCATCGGTTTCCACATTGTCGGAACCGAAATCCCGATCTTCCCAGCTTGCCGCCAGCGCTACGCCAAAGTTGTCAGTGCCGTCACCCAGACTGAACTTTCGTGACAGGGCCCCGGACAGTTTCGGGCTGATCTCTCCGGTGTTGTCGTCATGGCTGCCACTGGCTGAGAAAGTATTGAACGGGCCGTCATGATCGAACGCGGACAGGCTGCGCACTTCGATGGTGCCGCCCAGGGAATTGGCATCCATGTCCGGGGTCAGGGTCTTGACCACCGACATGGACTGGATCAGTTCGGACGGCAGCACATCCATGGCCACGGCGCGGGTGTCCCCTTCCGGAGACGGCAGCAGGGAGCCGTTGATGGACACCGCGTTCAGGCCGGCGCCCAGGCCGCGCACGGTGACATAACGCCCTTCCCCCTGATCGCGCTCGACGGTCACCCCCGGCATACGCTGCAGTGCCTCAGCGGCGTTGGCATCCGGCAACTGGGCCACGCCATCGGCTGAGACCACATCGGAAATACTGTCGGAACGGCGCTTTTCCTTCAGTGACTTGTCGAGACTGGCGGCCTGGCCAATCACGGTCACGTGTTCGGTGCTGCCCTGTACGGTCTGCGCTTCTTCTGCCTGAACGGAACCGCACAGCAGGCCGATGGCCAACGTCAGCGTGCGATATCGGAAAGTGGGTGTAGCCACGGAGATTCCCCCTGTAACGGTGATGTCGTGTGCCGGGCACCGTAGGCGGGAAATATGTCAGTTCGGTGACGCGCTATCGTTACAGCCATTTCAAATCAATAACTTACGGGCATCCCGAGTCACGAGTGATCCTATCGCACCCCACCCCGAATCCATGGAAACCTGCAAAACCCTGACCCGCTGGCCGCCGCCGCGTTTTTTCAACGCCGGAAATGCCATACCCGTGAGCTGATTTGACCCCCTCAAGGGTAAAAGCCACTGAGCCATGATCATTACCATCGCGTGGTGGTTCTTGCCGGGAAGATGCTCACGGCAGGCTCGCCCCCTCGCCTGGAGCAGCTGTCATCACCCTGACATGACAACGAGATATACCCTGCGCAAACAATGGAGGTTATTCGTGGGAAACATGACAGCACTGCACCGTTGGTCCATCGCAGCCATCGTGGCGACCGGCCTGTGCATACTGATACTGAACCTGGCGGTCGGCGCGCTAAAACCGGCGGCGGACATTGCCTGGCTGGATATTGCCGGAGAAGGCGGGGCGGCCCTGCTGTCGCTGATGTGGACCTTCTTTATCTTCAACAGCCGCCCCGCCGGCTGGGTCACCCGGCTGCTCAGTGGTGGGCTGGCGTTTATCTTTTTCTCCTACTGGCAGGACGTGCTGGACGAGTTCATTCAGCTGCCCGCCCATGTGCACTGGGACCACTGGGTGGAATCCGGCTCCATGCCGCTGGGCATGATCCTGCTGACACTGGGCATCTATCACTGGCACCGGGAACAGCAGGCCATCAACCGGCAGCTGCTCAAGCGCGAACGCATTTTCCGTGAACACCGCAGTTTCGATGCTCTGACCCCGCTCAGCGATGCCCGTTACCTGCGCGAGCAACTGGCGCTGGAGCTGCAGCATACGCAACAGCCGGTTTCGCTGATCATGATTGACCTGGACTGCTTCGATCACAGTCGCCGCCTGCTTGGCAGCGCCGACGGCGACCGGCTGTTGCGTGAACTGAGCGAGTTGCTGGTACTGAACCTGCGCCAGAAGGATCTACTGTGTCGCTATGCTGGCGACCGTTTTGCCGTCGTCCTGCCCGCCACCGAACGCCTGATTGCCGAGAACCTGGGCCGGGAACTGAAACAGGCTGCCGACCACTTTGCCTTCAAGACACGACGCGGCGAAACCCACAGGGTAACGGTGCACACCGGCCTGGCAGTCTCCCATCATGACAGCGCGGACAGCCTGATCGAGCGCGCCAATCGTTGCCTGCTGCAATCCCGCTCGGGTCAGCCCCGGGTCGCCTGATGAACGGCTATCTGGCAGATCAGGCCTTCATCCCCGCGCATCATCAGCCAGCGGTATTGATTGATCTGATTCACGATCAAGGCATCGACCTGAACCGGCTGTTGCGACACACCGGCCTGTTCCAGGAACAGATTCTCAGCGGTGAAGCCCGGCTCAGTCCGCACGGCTGGCTGCAGCTGATCCACAATGCCCGACGACTGTTGCCAGACCCGGAGCTGAGCTTCCGTTATGGCCAGCGTTTGTTCCCCGGGCATTACGGCGCCATCAGCGCCCTGCTCGGCAATGCCGGTAACCTGCACGATGCCCTGCAGGTGTTTACCGGTTTCAGCAAACTGGTGTTCCCCCTGCTGGGGGCTCGCCTGACGGTCACCGACCAGCACCTGTGCCTGCACTGGCTGGACAGTTGCGGCAACGGCAGCGAGCACCGTTTTGTGGTGGAAGCCGCCATGGCCGGGCTGGCGTCAGTGACGCGCTGGCTCAGCGGTGAGCGGCTGCCCTGGGCCTTCCAGTTCCGCCATGCCCGGCCATCCTATCCGGAGCAATACCAGGTGCATCTGGGCGACACCCTCTATTTTGATGGCCAGCTGGATGCCATGATCCTGCCGCGCCACTACCTGGAAAGCCCCTGGCCCGGCGCGTCGACCATTGCCTGGCGGGCAGCGAAACAGCAATGTCAGCCGCAGCTGGACCCGCTGGCCGGCGGCGACAGTTTCCGGTTGTATCTTTATCGCCAGCTGCTGCAGAACGTGGCCAGCCCGCCTTCCTTGCAGCAGCTGGCCAACCCGCTGCAGTGCAGCCCGGCCACCCTCAAGCGGCGCTTGCGCGACCAGGGCTGCCATTACCAGCAACTGCTCGATCAGGCGCGTCTGCATCAGGCCATTCACTGGTTACAGTTTCATGGCTACAGCACTGAACAGGTGGCGAGGCAGCTGAACTTCACCGACAGCACCAACTTCCGCCGCTCCTTCAAGCGTTGGTCTGGGCTGACTCCGGCGGCCTGCCAGCGGGCGCTGGCCGCCACCATGGGTAGCCTTTACCCGGCCTGAATCAGCCCTGACTTGAAAGGCGGGCGCGGACCTTTGACAATAGGAATCGTTGTGCGGTCATCGACTTTTCATGACCGAGGACCATGCTATAACTCCCATGGGCAGCCATGCAGTCGCCTGCATAGACCGGCAAACTGGCAAGGAGGCACCCGATGGCAAGCGTGCAACGTCCGCAGTCAATCCACCAATCAGCGGCCCCTCATGTGTACCGTGGCCTGACCGGCCGGGTCCGGGATGTGCTGGAAGCCGCCGATGTGCGCATCAACGGTTCCCGCCCCTGGGACATGCAGATTCACCACCCCCGCACCCTGACCCGTATCGCCCTGCAACGCTCCCTGGGTCTGGGCGAGTCCTACATGGATGCTTGGTGGGATTGCGATGCGCTGGATGAATTCTTCCATCGCCTGCTGACCCATGGCGCCAACAGGGTCAGCCATTCGCCGTTGCAGAGCGGTCTGCAATGGCTGGGGCACTGGTTGTTCAACCGACAAAGCCTGCATCGCTCCACCCGGGTAGCCCGCCAGCATTACGACCTGGGTAACGACCTGTTCGAGGCCATGCTCGACCCCACCATGAGTTACAGCTGCGGTTACTGGCGCGACGCCGAAACCCTGGCACAGGCCCAGGAAGCCAAGCTGGAGCTGATCTGCCGCAAGCTCAATCTGAAACCGGGCATGACCCTGCTGGATATCGGCTGCGGCTGGGGCGGGCTGTTGGAGTATGCCTGCCGGCACTACAGGATCTCCGGCGTCGGTGTGACCCTGTCCCGGGAGCAGGCCAGTCTGGCCCGGGAACGCTGCGCGTCTCTACCCGTCGACATCCGCCTGGAGGATTACCGTAAGCTGCAAGGTCGCTTTGACCGGGTGGTGTCCGTGGGCATGTTCGAGCATGTGGGGCGCCGCAATTACGCCACCTTCATGGAAACCTGCGCCCACCTGCTGCATCGCCAGGGGCTGATGCTGCTGCATACCATCGGCACCAATACCAGCACCAGCCGCCACGATCCCTGGATCGACAAATACATCTTCCCCAATGGTGAACTGCCATCCTGCGCACAGATTGCCCGTAACGCGGAGGACTGGTTTGTCTGTGAGGATCTGCATAATTTCGGCCCGGACTATGCCCGCACCCTGCGCGCCTGGGATCGTCATTTCGTCACACACTGGTCGCAGCTATCCGATCGTTACGACCAACGCTTCCATCGCATGTGGCGCTATTATCTCAATGCCTGCGCCGGCGCCTTTCAGGCGCGGGACATTCAGCTTTGGCAATGGGTATTCAGCCATGCCGGCGGCCGCGAGGAGGTCTATACCGGCGCCCGCTAGTGGGCTTATTTCAAACTTTTCCAACGCAGAGCTGGGCGCTTTGGCGACGCGAACTGTTACCTGATTTTGCAAGCAGCCCACTAGGGCATCACCGATGGACAGGGGCTGCCCGCCGGCAAGGCTTCCAGGGTGGTCAGGCAGAGGATCGGTTGGCGGGCCAGGGTCCGGTCCAGCAGCGCCGGCCAGGCCTGCGGGTTAGCCATGGGCCGCGGCAGCTTATGGCTGGGCAATGCCTTCCAGGCACCATCTTCCTGTTCCGCCAGCACAAACTGGAAAGGATGCAGCCCCGGCACCCCCAAGCGAATATCCGTGGCCAACAACTGGTCAGGCCCGGCTTCCACATCCATGAAACCCCGGGTAAACCAGGCCAGCTTGCGACCCGCTGGCACCTGCATGGCCTCGGCATAGTCCTGCGGCGAACGGGGAAAGGTTTCCACTGTCAGGGCATCGCCGTTATCCAGCACACCGGTGACAATTTCGAGTCTCTGCTGCTCCCCCAGCACCGTCACCCGCCACAGCAGGGTGGAAAACGGCATGGGCTGCACCAGACGTGGCGCCTCACTCAAGCCCCGTTGCGCCAGCGTCGGCATCACCCGCTGTGTCATCCATTGCTGGGCCACCAGGCTCCAGCACAGATACAGGGAGGACAGCGTCAGCCCGGTGGCCAGTGCCGTCATTGCCGGCGGTCGTGCCAGAGCCACTATCACGGCAACCAACAGGGGGAGCGTATAAAGCGGATCAATGATGAAGACACTGCTGATGGCCACCGGATCGCCCAGTGGCCAGAACAACTGGGTGCCATAAGTGGTAAACGCATCCAGCAGCGGGTGCGTGATCAGACACAGCCCGGTGAACAGCCACCAGCGTCGCAACGGAATCTGTGTCTGCCAGCGGGACAGGCACAGGGCCAGCAGCAGCGATACCGGCAACAACACCAGAAGGGAATGGCTGAAGCCGCGATGCTCGGTGAAATTGGCCACCGCATCGCCGTAATCAATCAGAACATCCAGATCAGGCAAGGTGCCCAGCAAAGCCCCCCCGAGCAGGGCCCGGCGGCCCAGCGGGCGGGCGAGAACGGCGCCCCCGACGGAGGCACCCAATACGGCCTGTGACAATGAATCCATGAATTACTCGACGATGACAGGCAGGACAGCAGTATCGCCTCCGGCCTGCCAACAGGCCGTCAATGCGGCATTAACCCGCTACGCCCCACAGGCCCTTCAGGCTGTTCAGTGCGGTCGCGCCAACGCCTTCACCGCCCAGGAAGCCGAGAATCTTCGGCGCAAACTGGGAGATCATCTCCGGGCTCAGGCCCAATGCGCTGAAGGCTTTGGAGACACCCTGCAAAGAGGAAATGTTACCCAGCATGGAGGAGGCCATGCCACCACCGCCACCCAGCAGGGAATCCAGCCCCGGCACCTTGTTCATGATGCCGCTGAACTGATCACCCGACAGGTTGTTCTGGGCCATGGCCAACAAGGCCCCGGCACCGCCTGCCGCCTGCTGCTGAGTCACACCCAGATCGGTGGACAGGGAATCCACCAATGCCTTGGCTTCACCGGTCACCGCCAGTTTGCTGTTGGCACTGTCCATGGCACCGGTAGCGGCGTCGTTAGCCTCATTCACGCTGGCATTGGCCTTGTCGGACGCGTCATTCACGGCCTTGTTGGCCGAGTCGGTCATGGATTTCAGATCAAAGGCCTGGGCCGGCGCACTCAGGACCAGGCACAGAGAGGCGCCCATCAAGCCAAAACGGAAAGCGTTCATAGTTGCTCCTTGGTTATCGTCAATCATCCCTGTTCAGAGGGGAACAGTATTGCAAACCTTACCCATGCAAAAAGACGACGGCCATCACTTTGTGCACGCTTTGCGCAGGGGGTCATTCAAGCGGCTGCTGGCATTTCTGCAATAACCCGAGCAACTGCTCTTGCTCACTGCGGCTCAAGCCTTGCAGAAGCTCGGCAAACGCCGCCCGGCGAATCTGCTCAGCGGCACCCGCCATGGCCTGCCCCTGCTCGCTGAGGAAAAGGCGCACCTTGCGGCCATCATCCGGGTCGGCTTCCCGGCGTATCAGCCCCTGCGCTTCCAGTGCCTTGATCTTGCGGGTGAGCTGCGCCTTGTCACGGGCCTGGTGGCGCGCCAGGCACTGGGGCGTGGCGCCCGGCGTATTCAGCAGAAACTGCAGCAGGCCGATATCCGGTGGACCCAGCGACACCGGTAGCGTGGACAGCGGTTCACGCATGGCCCCACGCAGCCGGTTCAATGTGGCGGTGAAAGCCCGGCCAAGGGGCGCGGTAATGTCATCAGGCATGGCGTTCTCGTAACGGTTAAAGTAGTTGACATAGTCAACTTTAAGGCGGAATATAGTTGACATTATCAACTTAATGCACAGGATTTACTACCATGGAACATGCCCACGGATTCGCCGCCACCGGCCAGGCTTCCCTGTATCTGAAAAAACTCTGCCGCCATTTCAGCCACAAGCTGGAAACACAGTTCGACGACCACAACGGGGTCATCCGTTTTCCGTTCGGCACCTGCGAGCTGAGCGCGGACGAACAGGCCTTGCATTTGCACTGCCAGGCCGGCAGCAATGATCTGGAGCGCCTGCGCGAGATTATCGACAGCCACCTGGCCCGCTTCACCACCCGCGAGCCGGTGACCTTGCGCTGGCACTGAAACCGCGACTCATACCGGCAGGGGCTACTGCTCCGGCACGTTGTACTTGAAACGGGGCAGATGCCACTCATAACGAATTGCCAGCATGCGCACCAGAAAGCCGCTAGCCAGCGTTACCAGGGTGATGACTGTCTCCCCCAATGGGGTCAATTGCAGCAACAAATACAGGCAGGCCGCCCCCAGTGAAATCACCGCATACAGTTCTTTCTGGAATACCAGCGGCATGCGGTTACACAGCAGATCACGAATCACGCCACCAAAAATACCGGTGATCAAGCCGGCCAACACCGCCACCGGCGCCCCCAGCTCCATGCCCTGGGCCACCTTCACACCAATCACCGTGAACACCATCAGCCCAAGCGCATCCAGCACCAGAAACAGCATGCGCAGGCGCTGCATCAGCGGTGCCACCCAGGTGGTTACCAGTGCCGCTACCGCCGTCAGGCCCAGATATTCCGGGTGCACGACCCAGACCAGCGGATAGTGCCCGAGCAGCACATCACGCATGGAGCCGCCGCCCATGGCCGTCACACAGGCCACCATGACGACCCCGAACAGGTCCATACGCAGCCGCCCTGCAGCCAGCGCGCCGGTCATGGCTTCCGCCGTGATGCCGATCAGATACAACGTCAAAAGCATATCTCTTGCCCCTGTTTCACCGTTCGCCCTGTTGCCGCCTTGAATTACAAATGAAAATCATTATCATCCACAGGCCTGTGATTCTCGCCAGGTTTCCCCCAGCCATCACATGCCTCGATGCACGCAAAACCGCGAGCGTCGTTACTGCATTTTATTGTTACCGGGGGAACCATGTCTGATTTTCGTTTTTCCGTTCTGGCGACCAGCTTGATACTGGCGTCCGGCACGGCCTATTCCGAAACCGCCAGCAGCAGCGATGCGCATACGCTGGGCAATATTGATGTCACCGCCAGCAGCGTGGATGAACACGATGCCAGTATGACCACCGAAGGCACGGAGCGATACGGTACCGCCGCCACCGACACCGCAACCCGCATGGTGCTATCGCCCCGCGAAACGCCGCAGTCTGTTTCCGTGATTACCCGTCAGCAGATGGACGACTTCAACCTCGACAGCGTAGCGGAAGTCATGCAGCGCACGCCGGGCGTCACCGTGAAAACCCAGGACACCGAACGCCAGCAGCTGTTTGCCCGCGGCTTTGAAATTACCAACTTTCTATACGACGGCATGCCGTCCACACGGATCGACACCCTGGGCAAACAAGCAGCCCTGTCCGATACCTTCATCTACGACCGCATTGAAGTCTTGCGCGGGGCCAGTGGCCTGCTCAACGGCATTGGCAACCCGTCCGCCACGGTAAACCTGGTACGCAAGAAACCCACCCGTGATTTCACCGGCCAGGTGGGCGCGGAGCTGAACAGCTGGGACGGTTACCGCGGCGAGTTCGATGCCAGCGGGTCACTGTCCAGGAATGGCCGGGTGCGCGGCCGCTTTGTCAGCGCCTACGAACAGGGCGAGTCTTTTCTGGATCACTACGAAAACGAAAAACAGGTGTTCTACGGCGTAATCGAAGCGGACCTGTTCGACAACACCCTGCTTACCGTGGGCATGGACTACATGGATTATGATCCCATGGGGTCTACCTGGGGCGGCATCCCCCTGTTCTACAGCGACGGCGGCCTTGCCGATCTGGACCGGGACCTGAATCCGGCCACCGACTGGAGCAGCTGGGCCCAGGATTCACAAACCGTCTTTGTGAACCTGGAGCATCAGTTCGAGAACGGCTGGTACAGCAAGTTTGCCTACACCAACCAGCAGAACAACTACCATGCCCAGCTGGCCTCCGCCGGTGGCGGCCAGCTGAACCGCGATGGCAGTGGCAAGACGCTATGGGCCGGCCGCTTTGTGGAAGACAAGACCCAGGATACCTTCGACCTCTATGCCAACGGCCCCTTCGCCCTCTTCGGCCGCCAACATGAACTGGTGGTGGGCGCCAGCTACTCCGATGCCGAACGGGATTACACCGGCCAGTCGCCGGTTAATTTCAACAACGTGATACCGAACCTGCTCAACTGGAATGGCGATATTCCCAAACCGGCCTGGGCCGCACCCAATACGGTAGAAGAGCAACACACCAAACAGACCAGCCTGTATGCCACCGCCCGCTTCAAACCCACCGATCGCCTTGCCGTCATTGCCGGTGGCCAGGTGGTGGACTGGGAGACCGACACCCAGGGCGTGAACTGGCAAGGCCCCCTGGATGAGCAATACCAGGAAAGCGGTGAGGTTGTCCCCTACCTGGGGCTGGTCTATGACCTGACCGATCATCACTCTGTGTACGCCAGCTACACCAGCATCTTTCAACCGCAGACCGTACGCGACACCAACAACCAGATTCTCGACCCGGAAGAAGGTAACAGCTATGAAGCCGGCCTGAAAAGTGAGTTCAATGAGGGGCGCCTGAGCACCACTATCGCGGTGTTCCGTATCAATCAGGACAACCTGGCCGAGTCCACCGGCCAACCCATTGCAGGCGGGCCACCCAACTCCGTGGCCTACCAGGCCGTGGATGGTGCCGAAACCAACGGTTTTGAGCTGGAAGCCGCCGGCGAGATCCTGCCTGACTGGCAGGTACAGGCAGGCTACACCTACCGCATTACCGAAGACCCGGACGGCGACGAGCTAAACACGACTTCGCCGGAAGACATGATTCGCCTGTCCACCCAGTACCGCTTTCGCGGTGACCTGAACGGCCTGACCATCGGCACGGCGGTATCCTGGCAGAACAAGACCTATGCATTCGTGACTCGCCCCGGGGCCAGCGCCGACTACAAGTTTGTTCAGGAAAGCTACACCCTGGTGGACCTGATGGCTCGCTACCAGGTGACTCCCGCCCTGTCGGTGGGCGCTAACGTGAGCAACCTGACGGACGAAAAGTACTACAACAATCTGGGGTTCTATAACGGGGGATACTACGGGGATGCCCGCAAGTATAGCCTGAAGATGGACTACCGGTTCTGATCGCGGTTTAGCCATCCCAGGCGAAGGCGGGTGTCGGCTTACGGCTCCGCCTAAGCCGACCTACGGAATCACGGAGCCTGCAAAGATCAAACGTCAGACAGAAAAATGCGCTCTTTCTCAATAACAATCCGGCGTGCCTTGTAGAGCCCGCCAATGGCCTGTTTAAAGGCATTCTTGCTGCAACGGAAAGTCTGGAAAATGGCTTCCGGCGAACTCTTGTCCCCCAGTGGCAGTTCGCCACCGGCCTTTTCCAGTGCCGCCAGAATCTGCTCCGTAAGCCCATCGCTTTTCGCCGCGCCCGGCGCGTTCAATGACAGGCTGAGTTTCTGATCTTCACGCAAGCGCTGCACATAGCCGGTCACCCGTTGCCCCGGGCGCAATGGCGCACGCAGTTCACTGGCCGCAATCATGCCCCAGGCATGATCATCCACCACCACCTTGTAGCCCAGGTCGGTGCTGTGCGCCGCCACCAGCGAGACTTCATCACCCTGCTGATACGCCTGACAGGTATCGGACAGGAACCGGTCCAGCTGGGCGCTAACCATCAGCCGCCCTTCCCGGTCCGTGGTCAGTATCACCAGCACCCAGCTTTCTTCCCGCACCGGCCCTTTTTGTTCAGCGAACGGCAGCAGCAAATCCTTGGGCATGCCCCAGTCCACAAACGCCCCCACCTTGCTGGTGGAAACCACTTTCAGTAACGCCACCTGGCCAAGCTGTATTCGCGGGGTGCGCAGGCTGGCCATGGGCCGCCCTTCACCATCGCTGTACAGCGTGACCATGACACTGTCACCGGGACCCAGGGTCTGGCCTTCCACTTCCCGGGACGGCAACAACACTTCGCCCAGCTCGCCACCATCCAGCAGCAAGCCATTGCGAATGGCCTTGAGAACTTCCAGGGAATGGCGGGTGCCGAGTTTCGGGGATACGGTCATGGATCGGGCCTGTTTGGTTGAAGTGTGCACCACGCTTCACATGAGTTTTGCGCAAGCGGCTACGTTCTGGTTTCCCTGATCGCCCTGCGGGCGATGGCCTCGCTGTGCGAGGTTCGTCCCCTGGAAGGGAACTCCTACAGCGACTTGGTAGCGGCCCTTACCACATCAGGTCATCGGGGATCGGGAAGTCCTTGTAGGGGTCATCCTCGTCCACGGCATCATTGCCACGCTCATTGAGCAACAATACTGCGGCCTCGTCCCGTTGGCGGATTTTCTCTGCCACTACGGTTGGCACCAGCTCGAAGCTCTCACCCAAAGCCACAATGGCGATCTGCCCTCGCTCCAGCTGCTTCTGCTGTTTGCCGGTGACATAGGCCTTCTTTATCTTCTTGTCCTGCACGAACTGGAAAGCCACTTCGCCGTTGTTCCGGTCCAGCCGGCTTTGCTCGATCATCTGCTTGATCTGCGCGGCAATTTCTTTCTTTTCCCGCTCGGCCTTGCGCTCGGCTTCGCGCTGACGGTCTGCCTCGGCCTTTTCTTCACGCAAGCGACGGGCCCGATCCGCCGGGTCTTCCAGCTCGATCTCGCCGCGCTTGGCCTTGTTCACATCCTCGCGTTTCTGCTGCTTGGCCTTGCGGGCTTTTTTCTCGTCCGCCAGCCCCGCTTTCATCAATTGCTTCTGCAGTGAATTCGCCATGATGCTCTCTCTTTCTCCATGAACAGATTGCCCTCGGCAAGGGCTGTCAAAAGACCTTTAACGCTGACCCAGCGGTGACGCTGGCGCTTTACCCAACAGCGGCTGGGCACGGTGAAAACGGCTGTCGTAACCGGGCTGCCAGGGAAACACACCTTTCGGATCCGGCCAGACCATCTGCAGCGCCGGGTACGGCGCCGGCAGGCTCTGGTAGAACCAGTTGGCAAAACCCAGGTATTCCTTGTAATGCGGGAATGCCACCGGCAGAAACATGACTTCCAGCCCATCAGCAATATCGTTATACAGGCGGTACGGCTGATAGGGCTTTTTCAGCCCACGAATCCGCACGGCCGCGCTGTCCAGCAACTTGCTGGCCAGGGCATCTTTCAGGCCCACCACAATCAGTTCCGGGTGATTCAGGTTGAGAAAATGCCCCACGCTGAAGGTGTAGCCGGGCTGGCCGTCGCCACCGGGCACAGCGAAGTGGTGCCAGCCCTTGCGCTGAATATCCGCCAGCAGCGCTTTGTCTTCAGCATCTTCCGGCTGCGGATAACGGAATTTGCCGGGCATTTCATCAAGGAACATAGAATCATCATCAGGTTCAAGCAGCGCAAGGGGGCACTGCCAAGCGTTTTCGCGGTGTGATCGCAATCATAACAGACTCCGCCTTCACTTGGTGACACCCCCCGCACCTGCAATACTGGGGCAAATTCAGAACAATGAGGATTCCCCATGAAACGTGCTGGCTTGCTGGTAACCGCGCTACTGGCCACCCCTCTCGCCCACGCAGCCCCCGGCGTGGCGATCTATGGTGGCGGGTATACCTGGGATACAGAACTGGAAGGCAACGTGGCTTCCGGTGGCGCCAACATCGATGTGCAGGATGATCTGGGCTTCAACAAGGCCGACCAGAGTGTGCTCTATCTCGGGGTGGAACACGCCGTGCCGGTGATCCCCAATGTTCGCCTGCGCTATATCGATCTGTCTGACAGCGCCAGCAATGTCATCAGCCGGAGCTTCACATTCAATGGGCAAAACTTTGTTGCCAACACCCGCGTCGCCACGGACTTTGACCTGGAAATGCTGGACGGCACTTTTTACTACAGCCCCATCAACAATGCGCTGAAAGTGGATCTCGGTCTGACCGTACGCCAAATGGATGGTGACTTGCGGATGAACAGCCTGGTGGGAAAAACAACCCTGAGCATTGATGAAACCTTGCCCATGCTGCACGCCGGTGCCCGGGCACAGCTTCCGATTCCCGGCGTATATGTGGGCGCGGAAGTGAACGCCATTTCCTACGACGGCAGCAAGATGAACGACTATAACGCCCGTGTGGGCTGGCGTTCAGATTACCTGCTTGGCCTGGAGCTGGGGTACAGCCGCATGAACATCGAGCTGGATGACGTGAACAACCTGGATACCGACCTGGAGGTCGGCGGGCCCTATTTCGCCATTTCACTGGGTTTTTAGGGATCCTTAAGTGCATAATCCCACACCCTGCGGTAGCGTCGGTTGAAAGGTAAGTGTCGGCTTACGGCTACGCCTAAGCCGACCTACACATCCCTCGCTCGCCGCTACTGAGGCCTTTGCAGTTCGCCGCGAATCGAATCAATGCGCGCATCTTTTTCCTGCCAGAGTTCACTCACCCACTGCTGAATCTCTTCACGGAACACCGGGTCGTCCTGATAATCGCTGCGCCACAGCCGCGGCTCCAACGGGCAGGTGCGCACGTCCACGATCACCCTCTGCACCTTGCCACTGAGCAAATCCCAGAACCCTGGCGTTTCGCCCTCCGGGTACACCACCGTCACATCCAGCAGCGCATCCAGGTTATCGCCCAGCGCAGCCAATACAAACGCCACCCCACCCGCCTTGGGCTTAAGAAGGTTCCGGTAGGGAGACTGCTGCGCCGCCTGCTTGGCAGGGGTGAACCGGGTGCCTTCCAGGAAATTCACCACCGTCACCGGGATACCCTGAAATTTTTCGCAGGCTCGACGGGTAATGTCCAGATCCTGGCCTTTCAGGTGCGGATTCTTTTTCAGGAATGCCTTGCTGTAACGCTTCATGAACGGGTAATCCAGCGCCCAGAACGCCAGCCCGAGAAACGGCACCCAGATCAGTTCCTTTTTGAGAAAGAACTTGAAGTACGGCGTCTTGCGATTAAAGGTCTGCACCAGTGCCGGGATATCCACCCAGGATTGATGGTTACTGACGACCAGATAGGAGGTGTCCTTGCGCAGGGACTCCACCCCACGAATCTCCCAGTGAGTGGGCGTGAGAAGCGCAAAAATCCCCTTGCAGATTTCCGCCCAGCTTTCCGCAATCCACATGACCGTGGCCGAGCAAGCACGCTTCGCCGTCACACCGGGCAGTACCAGCTTTAGCAGCGCCACCAGCAACATCGGACCAATCAACACCAGGGTGTTGAGCAACAACAATACAACCGCAAGGATACCCGTCAGCATTCCGTGCAAACCTCGTTAATTCCAATCCCTATCCACTCGCCGCACCTCTACCCCGGCGAACCTTTTTACTGCTGGAGAACCTGTCACCGCAGCAGCATTCCTCTGTGCACAGAAAAAAGGCCGGCTGCGCGCTCGCATTACCGGCCTTTCCCGTTCTATGTCCGCACGATCAACCCTTGCGTTCCACAGACATGGCATCCACGTTCTGGAAGCCACGCGGCAGCTTCGCCCCGCGACGGCCCCGCTCGCCATAATAGTGCTCAAGATCGCCGGCTTTCAGGGTCAGGTGACGCTTGCCCGCGTAGAGAGTCAGCGCATCGTCCGGGCCAACCACCTGAACGTCCTGCACGAATTCCACCCGCTCGGCCACACGCGCACCCGGAATCGACATCATCTTGTTGCCCTTGCCGCGAACCATTTCCGGCAACTCGCTGACCGGGAACACCAACAGCCGACCTTCATTGGAAACCAGCGCAATGCGGTCATCCGCCGTGGAGGCAATCGGTTGTGGCGACAACACGCGCGCACCCTTGGGAACATTAAGCACCGTCTTGCCCGCTTTCTTGTTCGCCAGCAAGTCCGCATAGCGCACCACGAAACCGTAACCGGCATCCGTGCTCATCAGGTAGGCATCCTTGTCCTTGCCCATCACCGCCGCCATAAAGCTGGCGCCGGAAGGCGGACTCACCCGGCCAGACAGCGGTTCACCCTGCCCCCGCGCACTGGGCAAGGTGTGTGCCGGCAGCGAATAGGTCCGCCCGGTGCTGTCGATAAAGCAGACCGGCTGGTTGGATTTGCCTTTGGCACTGGCCTTGTACTTGTCGCCAGCCTTGTAACTGAGCCCTTCCACGTCCACTTCGTGCCCCTTGGCAGCACGCACCCAGCCTTTTTCCGACAGCACCACGGTCACCGGGTCGGCGCTGAGCAGGTCGGTCTCATCCAGGGCCTTGGCGTCATCGCGCTCCACCAGCGGCGAGCGGCGATCATCACCGTATTTCTCGGCGTCATTCTTCAGCTCTTTGGCTACCAGCTTCTTCATTTTCGCCATGGAGCCCAGAGTGGTTTCCAGGTATTCGCGTTCTTCGTTGAGCTCGTCCTGCTCACCGCGAATTTTCATTTCTTCCAGTTTCGCCAAGTGGCGCAACTTCAATTCCAGAATCGCTTCCGCCTGACGGTCGCTGATACCAAACCGTTCCATCAATACCGGCTTGGGAGCATCTTCAGTACGGATGATATGAATCACTTCATCAATATTCAGGAATGCCGCCAACAAGCCTTCCAGGATGTGCAGGCGCTCCAGCACCTTGTCGAGACGGTACTGCAGACGACGGCGCACCGTGACCATGCGGAACTGCAGCCACTCGTTCAGAATCATGTCCAGGCTTTTCACCTGGGGCCGGCCATCGATGCCGATCATGTTCAGGTTAACCCGGTAATTCTTTTCCAGGTCGGTGCTGGCAAACAGGTGACTCATCAACTGTTCCACATCCACCCGGTTGGAGCGCGGCGTAATCACCAGGCGAGTGGGATTCTCATGGTCGGATTCGTCCCTCAGATCGCTGACCATGGGCAGCTTTTTCTTGTTCATCTGATCGGCGATCTGTTCCAGCACCTTGGCCCCGGAAACCTGATACGGCAGCGCGGTCACCACAATATCGCCATCTTCGCGTTCGTAAACTGCTCGCTGTTTCAGAGAGCCTTTGCCCTCGGCATACATGCGAATGATGTCGTTGATCGGGGTGATCACTTCCGCTTCGGTAGGGAAATCCGGGCCCTTGATGTACTGCATCAGGTCATCCAGCGAGGCGCCGGGATCTTTCAGCAAATGAATACAGGCATTGGCCACTTCGCGCAGATTGTGCGGCGGAATATCCGTGCTCATGCCCACGGCAATGCCGGTGGTGCCATTGAGCAACACATTGGGCAGCCGGGCCGGCAGCAGCTTGGGCTCATCCATGGTGCCATCGAAATTGGGCAGCCATTCCACCGTTCCCTGGCCCAGCTCGGACAACAGCACTTCCGCATACGGCGCCAACTTGGATTCCGTATAACGCATGGCGGCAAACGATTTCGGGTCGTCCGCACTACCCCAGTTCCCCTGACCATCCACCAGCGGATAGCGGTAACTGAACGGCTGCGCCATCAACACCATGGCTTCGTAGCAGGCAGAGTCCCCATGAGGATGATACTTACCCAGCACATCACCCACCGTACGGGCGGACTTCTTGTACTTGGACGTGGACTTCAGGCCCAGCTCACTCATGGCGTACACGATACGCCGCTGCACCGGCTTGAGGCCGTCACCAATATTGGGCAGGGCCCGATCCAGAATCACGTACATGGAATAATCCAGGTACGCTTTTTCGGTGTATTCCTTTAACGGAAAACTTTCAAATTCGTCAGCCATAGGTACTCGCTAGCTCGTATGCTGGACGCCTGATGCCCGAAGCCGAATGCTTATTGCCGAACAAACGGTAAGCGTGCGGCTGAGACTTTTCAGGCGTCGTCTTGTCTTGTTAGTTTTCGTCGGGCTTCCGGCATCCAGCGTCCGGCACCCTTATATTTCCGCCAGATTGCCTTTTTCTTCCAGCCAGACCTTGCGATCGGACGCGCGCTTTTTGCTGAGCAGCATATCCATCAGCTGGTGGGTGCCGTCATCGGTGGAGACATCCAGGCGCACCAGGCGGCGGGTGTCGCGGGCCATGGTGGTTTCGCGCAATTGCAGCGGGTTCATTTCACCCAGCCCCTTGAAGCGGGTCACGTTCACCTTGCCGCGTTTTTTCTCGGCCTTGATGCGGTCCAGCACGCCATCGCGCTCTTCCTTGTCCAGGGCGTAATACACTTCCTTGCCCACGTCGATGCGATACAGCGGCGGCATGGCCACAAATACATGGCCGTGCTTTACCAAGGCAGGAAAGTGACGCAGAAACAGCGCGCAGATCAACGTGGCGATATGCAGACCATCAGAGTCCGCATCGGCAAGAATGCAGACCTTGCCGTAACGCAGGCTGCCGAGATCATCACTGCCGGGCTCGATACCCAGGGCCACGGCGATATCATGAATTTCCTGGCTACCCAACACCTCGTTGGAATCCACTTCCCAGGTATTCATGATCTTGCCGCGCAGGGGCATGATCGCCTGATAAACCCGGTCGCGGGCCTGCTTGGCGCTGCCACCCGCCGAATCCCCTTCCACCAGAAAGATTTCACTCTGGGACGGATCATCGCTGGTGCAGTCCGCCAGCTTGCCGGGCAAGGCCGGGCCGCTGGTGACTTTTTTCCGGGTGACTTTCTTGGCTGCGCGCAAACGCTTCTGGGCGTTATTGATGCACAGGTCCGCCAGTTTTTCGGCTTCATCGGTGTGCTGGTTCAACCACAGGGAAAACGCGTCCTTCACCACGCCGGAGACAAAGGCTGCGGTCTGGCGGGAACTCAATCGCTCCTTGGTTTGCCCGGCAAATTGCGGGTCCTGCATTTTCACGCTGAGCACGAAGGCAGCCCGATCCCAGATATCTTCCGGAGTCAGTTTAACGCCACGGGGCAGCAGGTTACGGAACTCGCAGAACTCGCGCATGGCATCCAGCAAGCCGGAACGCAGCCCGTTCACATGGGTGCCGCCCTGGGCCGTGGGGATCAGGTTTACATACGCTTCCTGAATCAACTCACCGCCTTCCGGCAGCCAGGTCACCGCCCAATCCACCGCTTCGGTTTCCGCGCTCATGGCGCCGTTGAACGGCTCCTGCGGCACGCGCTCCCAGCCGCGGCTGGATTCCAGCAGATATTCGATCAGGCCATCATCGAATTGCCAGGCGTCGCTCTCGCCGGTGAGCTGGTTATCCAGCGTGACCAGCAGGCCCGGGCAAAGTACCGCCTTGGCCCGCAACAGGTGCTTGAGGCGAGTCACCGACATTTTCGGCGAATCGAAATACTTGGCGTCGGGCCAGAAGCGCAAAATGGTGCCGGTGTTGCGCTTGCCAACCGTATCGATCACTTCCAGGTCGCTGCGCTTTTCGCCATCACCGAATTCCATGCGGTGCAGCTGACCATCACGCTTGACCAGAATCTCCAGTTTGGTGGACAGAGCGTTCACCACCGACACGCCCACGCCGTGCAGGCCACCACTGAACTGGTAGTTGTTATTGGAGAACTTGCCCCCGGAGTGCAGGGTAGACAGGATCACTTCCACACCCGGTTTTTTCTGTACCGGATGCATGTCCACGGGCATGCCGCGGCCATCGTCTTCCACTTCCACGCCGCCATCCTTGAGCAGGGTGACCTTGATCGACTTGGCATGGCCGGCCAGCGCTTCATCCACCGAGTTATCGATGACTTCCTGGGCAAGGTGATTGGGGCGGGAGGTATCGGTGTACATGCCCGGGCGCTTACGCACCGGGTCCAGGCCCGACAACACTTCAATATTTTCGGACGTATAGTTATTGGCCATAGATTTTCCAGAAGCACCAGACGCAGGACGCCAGATGCCGGACGCATGATGTATCACACGTCCAGCATCTGGCCTCGGGCATCAGGCGTGTATTTCAATCCCACAAAACCGCAGCATCAGCGGTATGAAGGCGTCAAAGTTATCAAAGCCGTGGCTGCCACCCAAGCCACAATAGCGGTGACAGTCGCCGTAATAGTCCCAGCCGTCTTCCCAGTTAAGGGTTTCGTCACCGGTCTGGGTCAGCAACAGCAGGTTTTCCGGCTGGGTGATCTCTGTCACTTCGTAGCGCCGTAACTGCTCCAGCCAGACCGGATCGAACTGGTAGGCTTCGCCGGTATGGTAGTTATGCTGGATACCTGTGTATTTGTCCAGTAGTCGCCACGGTCTGACCGCAGGATTTACGATTGCGGCCTTCAGATCGTGGTGCTCCGCCAGCCAGGTGGCATAAAAGCCGCCCAGCGACGAGCCCAGCAGCGCCACCGGCCCGGCCCCGGCAATGGCCGCATCCAGCTCCGCCATGGCCAGCCTCGGCGACGGCGGCAATGCCGGCACGATCAGGCGTTCCGGGCACCCGGCCTGCTCGAACACCGAGCGCAGCAACCCCGCCTTGTGGGACGCAGGCGAGCTGTTGAAGCCGTGGATATACATCAGGGACATTTGCGGGGCAGTCATGATCACTCCTCGTTACTACGCTGTTCAGGAGTTTGACGCGATGGGGAGGAGTTGCAAGTTGAAAGTTTAAAGTTGAAAAGCGCGTGCAATCGCTCGACCGTGCCCGCGATTCTGCCCCTCTGGCAACGCGGAGAAAGGGCCTGCCAATGTCACGGCTACCTGTCTTCGCGTTTCAACTTTAAACGTTCAACTCGACACTCAATAACCTTTGACCGTGAAATCCACCTCGAAGGTGATGCCTTCCACCCGGCTCACCCCTGTGTCGATCTGGCCATCCGGGTGCAAATCCAGCCAACGGTAGCCGGGATTGGCATCGTCCACGGCAAAGTCTTCGCTCTTGGGCTTGAACTGCACACAGGTGCTGGGTACTGCCATCATCCGCACCCCGTTGCGGTGCGCGTCATACTCCTGGTGCACATGCCCCCAGATAATGGCGCGCATCCGCTCATGGCGGTCGATGACCTGGAAAAACTGGTCGGCACTGCCCACCACCTGGGTATCCAGCCAGGTGCACTCCATCGGTACCGGATGGTGATGCAGGCACACCATCAGGTGTTCACCGGTGGCGTCTCGCAGGGCGGTATCGAGAAATTTCAGGTCTTCATCGAACAGATCGCCGGGCACTTCACCGGGAATGGTGGAGTCCAGCATGACAATGGTCCAGTTGCCCACATTCAGCACGCACGGACTCATTTTTTCGCGGTGGGCTTCCAGCGCCTGCAACATGGGCGCGGGCTTGTCGTGATTGCCTTCCAGCCAGTAAACCGGCACATCGAAACCGGACAGAGCGCGATCCAGGCGCTCGTAGGATTCGTAGGAGGCATCCTGGGACAGGTCCCCGGTGGCCAGAATCAAATCCGGATTGGGTTGTTCCTTGCGAATCAGCTCCAGCACCTTGTCCAGACTGAACTGGGTATTCAAACCCAGCAGCTTGCCTTGTGGATCGGCAAACAAATGGCAGTCTGACAACTGCACGACTCGAAGGGGCTGCAACTGCTGCGTCAAGATCCCCGCTCCCGTAACCGTTTATTAGGGTCCCATCTATCCTGCAGCTCCTCCCTGTACTCCCCAGTACTGTGGAACTGCGCGTCACGTCACTTATAACCAAGATGATGGCACTTTTCTAGGAAACAGGTCCAAGAGCTGGAATTGGTTACCATTTCTCCACGAAGAAGCCGCAGGGCGGGTTGATTCTGTGTCCAGAGAGTGGCAGGGGCTCAGGGAACCGCTGAATAACGCCTTGCATGCCCAGAGGCTAGCTACCGGTGACCTGCTGCCGCCAGGCCTGGCCACTGTCGCGGCCGTGGTCATGGAGGTGGCGTAACCATTCCGCCAGAAACCGGTTCCACTGCACCTTCTCGTCACGCTGATGCATGTTGCGGTTGGGGTAGGCGTAACGGGCATTGACCCGCCGGAAAGGCCGCGCTTCAGTGACTTCTGCCAGTCGCGCATCGTGGTACATGCGCACGGTGAGCCGGGATGCCGGCAAGGTTTCCAGCAATTCCTGGTCTTCCAGGCGCACGGTAGTGGTGTAGGGGGAGCGCTCCAGCACACGCATCTGCAGGGTATGAGGATGCAGGTCATGCCCCACGTCCACCGCCATGCTGTCGCGCTCACCCAGCGCCTTCATCAACGGCAACAGCCGCGCATAGTTTTCCTCGCACTGGGTCATCAGCGCACGGAAATCCAGCCGGTAACGCTCGCGACGGCTCATTGTCCGCCCCAGCTTGCATCCAGCCGGTCACGGTTCAACAGCAACCACTGCAGGGCGATCAGCGACGCGGCGTTGTCCACCTTCCCGCTCTCCAGCAGCGCAGGAATGTCATCGGCGCTCACGGTGACCGCGCGAATGTCTTCGCCCTCGTCCGGGCAACCGAAAACACCGCCAGCGCCGGCCAGGTCGGCATGGCCCACGAACACCTGCAGGCGCTCGTTGGTGCCACCCGGGCTGGGCATGTACGCCGCAATCGGCTCCATGGTGCCCAGGGTCAGCCCCGCTTCTTCCACCGCTTCACGGCGAATCAGGTCAGCGGCACTTTCTCCGTCCTTGTCGGCGATGCCGGCAATCAATTCCAGACACCAGGGCGTATCCCGCCATTCCAGCGCGCCGACCCGAAACTGCTCCACCAGCAGAATCTCGCCGCGCACCGGATCATAGGGCAACACCGCCGCCGCCGGCGGGCGCACAAACAGCTCCCGGCGGACGGGCTCTCCCCAGCCACCGTTATAGTGCTTGTGACGCAAGGTCAGGGTATCCACCCGGAAGAAGCCCTGGAACGGGGTCTCCCGTTCCAGCACTTCCACATCCTGCGGGCCGAATGGCGGTGTCAGCGACTGATTACTCATGGGCCTCGTGATAAAGCGCGGAGCCCTGCTCGCGGAACTCCTTGGATTTTTCTTCCATGCCCGCTTCGGCCTGGGCCACCTGGGCGGTGCCGTCACCGTAGATCTCGCGGACTTCCTGGCTGATCTTCATGGAGCAGAACTTGGGCCCGCACATGGAACAGAAATGCGCCACCTTGTGGGCCTGTTTCGGCAGGGTCTCGTCGTGGTATTCACGAGCCCGGTCCGGGTCCAGCCCCAGATTAAACTGGTCTTCCCAGCGGAATTCGAAACGCGCCTTGGACAGGGCATTATCACGCAGCTGCGCGCCGGGATGCCCCTTGGCCAGATCCGCCGCGTGGGCAGCGATCTTGTAGGCGATGATGCCTTCCTTCACGTCTTCGCGATTGGGCAGCCCCAGGTGCTCCTTGGGCGTCACATAGCAAAGCATGGCGGTGCCATACCAGCCGATCATGGCCGCACCGATGGCGCTGGAAATGTGATCGTAACCGGGGGAGATATCGATGGTCAGCGGGCCCAGGGTATAGAACGGTGCTTCCCCACAGTGTTTCAGCTGCTCATCCATGTTGGCCTTGATCATGTGCATGGGCACATGGCCGGGGCCTTCGATCATCACCTGTACATCATGCTTCCAGGCAATCTTGGTCAGCTCGCCCAGGGTGCGCAGCTCGCTGAACTGGGCTTCATCGTTGGCATCCGCCAGGGAACCGGGGCGCAGGCCATCGCCGAGACTGAAGGTCACGTCATAGGCCTTCATGATCTCGCAGATATCTTCGAAATGGGTATAGAGGAAGCTTTCCTCATGGTGCGCCAGGCACCACTTGGCCATGATCGAGCCACCGCGGGACACAATGCCGGTAACCCGGTTGGCGGTCATCGGCACGTAGCGCAACAGCACACCGGCGTGAATGGTGAAGTAGCTCACCCCCTGCTCGGCCTGCTCGATCAGGGTGTCGCGGAAAATTTCCCAGGTCAGGTCTTCGGCCACGCCGTTCACCTTTTCCAGCGCCTGGTAGATGGGCACGGTGCCGATGGGCACCGGCGAGTTACGCAGAATCCACTCGCGGGTTTCGTGAATATTGTCACCGGTGGACAGGTCCATCACCGTGTCGCCGCCCCAGCGGGTAGCCCAGGTCATCTTGGACACTTCTTCCTCGATGGAAGAGGTCACCGCCGAGTTGCCGATGTTGGCATTGATCTTGGTAAGGAAGTTGCGGCCGATGATCATCGGCTCGATTTCCGGGTGGTTGATGTTCACCGGAATCACCGCACGGCCCCGAGCCACTTCATCACGAACGAACTCCGGGGTAATTTCCGCCGGAATCGCCGCGCCGAAGCTCTGCCCCGGATGCTGATCCACCGGCAGGCCCGCTTCGCGATGCTCGCGCAACCGCTGATTCTCGCGGATGGCGATATATTCCATCTCCGGGGTGATGATGCCCTGGCGCGCGTAGTGCATCTGGCTGACATTCTTGCCGGCACGGGCACGGCGCGGAATGCGGGTGTGCTCAAAGCGCAGGCCGGCCTTGGCCACATCGTTGGCCCGCTTGCGGCCATACTCGCTGGTCAGCCCGGCGAGTTGCTCGGTATCATCACGTTCATCAATCCAGGCTGAGCGAATAGGATTCAGCCCTTTACGGATGTCGATTTGGGTGTCCGGGTCAGTATAGGGACCAGAGGTATCATAAACCGACAGCGGTGGGTTATCCTCGAACTTTCCGTCCGCCAATGGGGTCGGATGCTGTTGGATTTCCCGCATGGGCACACGAATGTCCGGGCGCGAGCCCGTGACGTAGATCTTTCGTGAACCCGCGATGGGCTGGCAGGATTCGTCAATGGCGTTGGCGATGGGGCGCTGATCGTCTGGCACGTCGGCCTCCAGAAGCAAATAAGGGAAATTCAGGAATGGCGGACACTATACGCCAGCGCCCAATAGCCAAACAACCGCGGAACTGGCCCAAACAGGCAGTGTTAATTTTCTGTACTTGCCAGTACCATAATGATTAATCAGACACACAAAAAGAGTGCACCAGAATGAAGCGTAGCCCGGCAACGCCCCTAGTTCTTCTTCTTACCTCACTGGCCAGTGCCGTTCAGGCCGCTGACCTTACTGAAGTCGCCAACGCAGCCTGGAGCTACGACGGCACCTGGCGCGCCGCGCGGATGAACTGGAATGCCGACCAGGAGCTGATGGTACAGGGCCGCGCCGCCCTGTTCCCGAACGTCTCCGCCAGCTACGGACGCTACGACAACGACCGTGAAATCGAAGATATCAACGTGGACCAGAACTACGGCAGCGAAGTCAGCACCTTCACCCTGACCCAGCCCCTGTTCCGTGTTGATGCCTGGTATGGCTATAAAGAGGCACAATCGAGCACCGATATCGCGCAGGCCAATTTCGAGCAGGCCCGCCAGGATTTTGTGCTGCGTGTGGCCCAGGGCTACTTCGGTGTACTGCGCGCCTGGGACACCTGGGTATCCGCCAAGGCGGAAGAAAAAGCCATCGGCCGCCAACTGGAACAGACCCAGGAGCGCTTTGATGTGGGCCTGGTGCCGGCCACCGACGTGGAAGAAGCCCAAGCCACCTACGACCTGACCCAGGTAAACCTGATTGTCGCTCGCCAGCAATACGACATTGCCCGTGACCAGCTGGAAACCCTCACCGGCCAGCAGTGGCAAACCCTGCTGGAGCTGCGCGATGAATTACCCATGGAAGGCCCCCAGCCCACCGACATGAACGACTGGATCGAAAAGGCCAAGGTGCAAAACCCGCAGGTGCAGGCAGCGCTCTATAATACAGAGCTCACCGAGAACACCGCCAAACGCCAGCTCGGCGCACAGCTGCCCCAGGTACAACTGGTGGCCCAGTACCAGCACTCCCACCTGTCGCCGGACGAAGATCCCAACGCCTCGGGCATCAACTCCAACAGCTCCCTGTTCGACACCCAGAATCGCCAGATCGGTGTGGAAGTGAGCATGCCCCTGTTCCAGGGTGGCGGCCTGAACAGCCGTCGCAAGGAAGCCTACCTGCGAGCGGATGCGGCGGATTTCCAGTATGACCAGGCGGTACGCGATATCGTGCAACAGGCGCGCAGCGCCTACCGCACCGTGGAAGCCGATGCCCTGCGCATCAAGGCGCGCCAGCAGGCCATCCGGTCTACCCGCTCGGCGCTGGACGCCACCCAGTCCGGCTATGAAGTCGGCACCCGTAACGTGGTCGACGTACTCAACGCGCAGCGCGCCCTGTTCGCCGCCGAGCGTGACTACGCCAACGCTCGCTACGACTACATCATCAACTCGCTGACCCTGAAATCCACCACCGGCGACCTGCAACAGGGCGACCTGGCGGCGGTAAACAACTGGCTGGCCCCGGACCAGACGCTGGATCTCTACAACCCGGATCTGGAAGGCCAGAGTGAAGAAATGATGGAAGAAAACTCGCCGATCAACTGAGGCAGGTGAGCCTGACGCCGAACGCCCGATGCCTGACGCAAACACGCGGGCATCGCCCGGACCATAAAAAAACCGCTACCCGGCAACGGCTAGCGGTTTTTTTATGCACAACCTGCGACAAGCACAGCGTAGGTCGCATTAGCCCGAAGGGCGTAATCCGACATTCATCTCCATGGCGATCAACTCCAGCCCTTTTTCCAGCGCGCCACGGTTCGCTTCCACCACCGCAGCGGCGGCCTGGCCCTGCCGGGCACACTGGTCCGGGTCACTCATCAATACCTGCAACTTGTCACACAACGCTTCGCCGCTGTCGACCACACTGAGCCCGCCAGCATCATCCAGCAGTTGCGCGATGGCGGTGAAATTATGCAGGTGCGGGCCGGTGAGCACCGGCTTTTCCCAGGCCGCCGGTTCCAGCAGATTATGACCGCCCACTGGCACCAGCGATCCGCCCACAAAGGCCACATCACAGGCACCAAACAACATCAGCAATTCGCCCATGGTATCGGCCAGATACACCGCCGCATCGGCAGCCGGTTCCTGCTGGCTACGGCGTGCCACTGACAAGCCAGCCTCGCGGACCTGATCGGCAACCCCGTCAAACCGTTCCGGGTGCCGCGGCACCAGAATCAGCAATGCATCCGGCTTCTGTGCACGCAGTGTCTTGTGCGCAGCCAGCACCGGGGCATCTTCCCCCGGATGGGTACTGGCGGCAATCCACACCGGCCGCTCACCGAATGAAACACGCAGCTGCGACGCGGCCTGCTTCACTGCCGTATCCAGTGTCATATCGAATTTCACGCTACCGATGGGGTAGACCCGCTCCGGCCAGGCACCCAGTGCCATATAACGTTCGGCCTCTACCTGGGTCTGCACGGCAAGCGCATCAAAGCGCGCCATCATCGGGCGAATCAGCCGAGGCAACTTGCCGTAACCCCGATAGCTTTTTTCTGACAACCGCCCGTTCATCAGCATCAGTTTTGCGCCATGGCGCTTCACCGCCGCACACAGGTTCGGCCACAGCTCAGTCTCCAGCACGATCACCAGTTGCGGATCAAAGGCGCGCATAAAGCGCGTCAGTGCCGTGGGCAATTCCCAGGGACAGTACACATGGGTCACCCGATCCCCGAACAGCGCCTGCACCCGCTCAGACCCGGTGGGCGTGGTGGTGGTGACCAGCAAAGGCACATCCGGGTAATCCGCCAACAACCGCTCGATCAACGGCGCCGCCGCCAGCGTTTCGCCCACCGACACCGCATGTACCCAAAGGCTGTTTTTCAGGGTGCCGGGACGATAGCCCCACGCCATGCGTTCTTTCCAGCGCAACCGATACGCCGGCGCCTTTCTGCCACGCAGCCACAGGCGCAGAAAAAGGAAGGGCAGCAATAAATACCAGAGGAAAGAATAAAGGGTTCGCATGGGCTCTCTTGTTTTTGGCGTGGTGCGTATCGCGTGCTTGCGTGTTAGCGGCTTGGCCTATGCTAGCATAGCCGCACTGTTCAACGATGGTGAGCCATGAGTGACTCAACCCTGAAACCTGACACACTCCGCCCGGACATTGTGATCTTTGGCGGCGGCATCGCCGGCCTGTGGCTGATCAACCGGCTCAATGCCGCCGGCTACCAATGCCTGCTGCTGGAGTCCGCCACCCTCGGCGGCGACCAGACCCTGGCCAGCCAGGGCATTATCCATGGCGGCCTCAAGTACGCCCTGGGCGGCAACCTGTCCAACGAGTCCGAAGCCATTTCCGCCATGCCGGATCGCTGGCGTGCCGCCATGGCCGGCACCGACCCGGTGGACCTGCGCGATCTGAAAGTACTGAGTGACACCCAGCACATGTGGTCCAGCGGCTCCGTGGCCTCACGGATGACCAATTTTTTCGCCAGCAAAATGCTGCGCGGGCGCATTGAAAAGCTCAAGCGCGACCACTTTCCCACCGCACTGGCCAACAAGGCTTTCAAGGGCAACGTCTACAAACTGGACGATCTGGTCATCAACACCGAATCGCTGATCGAGACACTCAGCGCCCCGGTCCGCAACCGGCTGCTGGCGTTCGACAGCGAACGGGACACGCTGGAATGGGATGAAAACGGCCTGCGCGCCGTCACGGTCAATGGTCAACGCATTGAACCGCGGCTGACCCTGCTGGCCGCCGGCAACGGCAACCCGGCCCTGCTCGACGGCGCCCATCAGGCTCACCTGCTGGAGCAGGAGAACAGCCAACTGCGCCCCCTGAAAATGGTGCTGGTCAAACACGACCTGGGCCATCGGCTTTACGCCCACTGTGTCGGCACCAGCAACAAACCGGTGCTCACCGTCACCACTCACGACTGCCCGGACGGCAAGGTGGTGTGGTACCTGGGCGGCGATCTGGCGGAACGGGGCGTGGAGCGCACCGATCAGGAACAACTGGCCGCCGGCCGGGACGAACTCCGGCAACTGTTCCCCTGGCTGGATTTCAGCAACGCCGAATTCGCGACCCTGGATGTGACCCGCGCCGAACCCAGACAACAGGCGCTGGTGAAACCGGATAATGCCTACGCCCGCCGGGACCAGAACCTGATCATCGCCTGGCCCACCAAACTCACTCTGGCGCCGGATCTGGGCGACCGGGTCATGGCGCTAGTGGAAGAAAGCGGCCTGCAACCCGGCGAACCGCTAACGGTACCGGCAGAGCTTGAGCAGGCCCCCATGGGCGTGCCGTACTGGCATAGCTGTTTTTAAACAATTAGCTGCAAGCTACAAGCTTCAAGCTGCAACACGAGGCGGTGTTTTCTGTATTTGCAAGATGATTGCCCCGCGCTGATCGCTAAAGGGGTCGCGGGCATGGCCTGCAAGATACAGATGACGAAACCGCGCCTTGCGGCTTGAAGCTTGCAGCTTGCTCCTGAAACCTTTTCCTCAGTGAACGCTGTGATCTCTGTGGTTACAGATTTTTAGCAGGAGTTTTCATGTCCTTCATGCGCCCCTTGGGCAACACAGGGTTAACCGTCAGCGCACTCGGCCTGGGCACGGTGAAAATCGGCCGCGACAAGGGGGTGAAATACCCCAATGGTTTCACCATCCCTGATGACCACGCGGTAACCGAGCTGCTGGCCCAGGCCCGAGACCTGGGCATCAACCTGATCGACACCGCTCCGGCCTACGGCCACAGCGAAGCTCGTCTCGGCCAGCTGATGAGCCGGCGCCAGGACTGGGTCATTGTCACCAAGGTCGGCGAAGAGTTTGATAACGACAGTGGTGAAAGCCATTTCGATTTCTCCCCGGAACACGTTCGCCGCTCCGTGCAGCGCAGCCTGAAACGACTCAACACCGATTACCTGGATTGCGTACTGGTTCACTCCGATGGCGATGACATGGGGATCATCAAACAGGGCACCCTGGGTGCCCTGAACGATCTGAAGAAGGAAGGCCTGGTGCGCACCACTGGCATGTCCACCAAGACCGTGGCTGGCGGCATTGCCTGCCTGGACCACGCCGACATGGCCATGGTCACCTATAACCTTCAGCACCATGATGAAGTACCGGTGATCGAACACGCCGCCGCTCACCAGAAAGGCATTTTGATCAAGAAAGCCTTTGCCAGCGGCCACCTCAACGACACCCTTGCTGATCCGGTGCAGGAAAGTCTGAACCAGATCCTTGGCACCGCTGGCGTCAGCAGTATCATTGCCGGCACCATCAATCCCGTTCACTTGCGGGAAAACGTGGCCAAGGCCCGGCAGGCCTGCAAGTCCGACCAATAACAACAACAGGAAACACCATGCGCTTTTGTCTGATGATTCTGCTGCTCGGCACCTCCCTGGCGGCACAGGCGGATAAAATATTACTGCTCCGCGAAGCCCCACAGGGGTGTGAAGAAAAGGGGGAAGTTTCGGTGTCGTCGGGGAGCAAGATGCAGGGCATGTTGTTCAGCGATGCCTGGATCAATAACAACGTGAACAAGAAGCTCGCCAAGGCCATCAAGAAAGCCGGCGGCAACCGCGGCATGCTCAGCGATCGCCGCGAGTTCATGATGGAGAGCCACTTTCGCGGTCTTGAGCATATCGAGCTGGATGCCTGGGTCTGGCACTGCGAAGAAGACGATGGCTGACAGCGGCGGGAGCCTTTGAAAAACGCCTGCGCGACTGCAGACTTGCCGCTAGCCGCTCGACGCCTGCTTCATCTCCACCCCCAACGATTGCAACCCGGCCCGATGCCCCTGCTGGTACCCCATATCCAGTTTCTGGGGATTGGTGGTCAACCGGTTTACCGGAAAGTCCGGGTCAGGCGCGACCACCGTCAATCGGCAATCTGCAGGCGGGTTGTCGATGAAGTCCAGCGACGCGTTGTAACTGTCCGTGCGCTTGAGCAGGGCGTCATACAGCGCGGGCATGTCCCGCACCCAGGGTTTCAGCAAGGGCGTCAGGGCACTGGAGCGTTTGCGGTAACCCTGATGGTGCGACAACACCACGGTAATATCCCGCGCACCCTGCTGATAGGCCCAGCGCACCGGGATGGAATCCCCCAGCCCGCCATCGGTCATGGGATGCCCCGCGACGGTGGGGAAATCGCGGTAAGCAAAGGGAATGGAACAGGACGCGGTCATCACTTCGTCCAGGTTATCCGGGCGAGTTTCAAAATAGCGCGGCGCACCGTCTTCCACCGACGTGGTCACCACCCACAGGGGCACCTTCCCCTGCCAGTGTTGCTCCAGGCTTAACGGCACCTCCAGTCGGGATTGATGCCACAACCAGTGCACATCGCAAAGATGCCCACCGGCCATAAAGCGCTGCCAGTTAATAAAGTCCGGGCGGCAGGCATGGTCGGTGATGATCCGCCGGCTTCTGCCGTGGTCTCCCGCCAGGTAACCAATCAGGTTGGTCGAACCGGCAGAAACACCCACCGCAAAATCGAAACCGTGATGCGGGTTTTCCAGAAACGCATCCAGCACACCGGCGGCGAAAATGCCGCGCATGGCACCGCCCTCCACAACCAACGCACGCTGATCCATTACCTTTCCTCCACATCGAATCCACTCACTGGAATCAGTTCAACCACGATGCCAGAGCAAACAAATCGGTGGAAATAGAGCCTTGCTGTCCCTGCCATCGGCATCCCTGATCAATCGCTCGATCCGCTCCAACCCACTCTATGGGGCAAGTTGTGCAAGTCCTGCACTGATACAGCGCAGATGCATCAGGTTAGCGCACCCAGTTTCCGCCCGGGGCCCAGCCGCACTCAATGTCTTTCCTATTAATTATTGTAAAAACAACACGTTAAATATTTTCCCCGTCGCTGGCACCACATTTGCACAAGTCCGCATACCAACTTGTATACAGAAAGGTGTGCAAACAAATGATCGGCTGGACTCTTCAACAATGGCAGGCGGCCTACCGTAACGGTGATCTCACCCCGGTACAGGCCATGAAAGAACTGGCACCACGACTTCACGACAGTGAACGTGCCCTGTGGATCCACCTGCTGGATGAGTCCTCATTGATCGAGCAGGCCAACGCTCTCACCGATTCATCCCTGCCCCTGTATGGCATTCCCTTCGCGGTGAAAGACAACATTGATGTGGCCGGCATGCCCACCACTGCGGCCTGCCCTGACTTTGCCTACACCCCGGAAGCAGACGCCACCGCGGTGCGCCTGCTGCGCAAGGCCGGCGCCATCGTGGTGGGCAAGACCAATCTGGACCAGTTCGCCACCGGCCTGGTGGGCACCCGCTCTCCCTATGGGGAAGTGCCCAACCCGTTTAACCCGGATTATCTCAGCGGTGGCTCCAGCTCCGGTTCCGCCACAGCGGTGAGCCTGGGTCTGGTGCCGTTTTCCCTGGGTACTGATACTGCCGGCTCCGGCCGGGTGCCTGCCGCATTCACCAATACCGTGGGCCTCAAGCCCACCCGTGGCGCCATCAGCACCAAAGGTGTCGTGCCCGCCTGCCGGACCCTGGATTGCGTCAGCATCTTTGCGCTCAGCGTAGACGACGCCCAACAGGTCTACCGGGTGATCGGCCAGTTCGACAGCGATGATGCCTACAGTCGCCCGGCGCCGGCATCACAAACCACTGGCCTGCCCGCACGCCCCACGCTGGGCATTCCCAAAGACCTGCCCTGGTTCGGGGACACCCAGGCCAAACAGTTATGGGAACAACAGCTTGAGCAGGTCAAACAGATTGCCGACCTGGTCACCGTGGATACCATGGTGCTACAGGATGCCGCCGCACTGCTCTATCAGGGCCCGTGGGTGGCCGAGCGCTTCACCGTTACCGAATCCCTGTTGCAGCAAAAACCGGACGCGCTGCTGCCGGTGATTCGCGACATTCTGGAACCCGCCGCCACCCTCACTGCTGCCGACGGCTTCCGCGCCCAATACCAGCTCGCCGCACTGAAACGCCAGTCAGACGCCCTGATGGAAACGGTGGATGCCCTGCTGTTACCCACCACGCCGGGGATTTACACCCGCGCCGCCGTGCAGGCTGACCCCATCACCCTGAACAGCCAGCTCGGCACCTGGACCAATTTCGTCAACCTGCTGGACCTGTGCGCCCTGGCCCTGCCCGGCGGCTTCCGTGAAGACGGCCTGCCCGGCGGCGTCACCCTGATTGGCCCGGCCTGGCAGGACCATGCGCTGGCCGACTTCGGGCAGCGCTGGCAGCAGGCGCAGCCCTGGCAGGCCGGCGCCACCGGCCAGCCCTTGCCGGAGCCGCAACCCCGCGCGGCCAATGATGATGACGGCGACCTGATTACCGTTGCGGTGGTCGGCGCGCACCTCACCGGGATGCCACTCAATACCCAGCTCACCGAACGCGGCGGAGTCTTGCTGGAAGCCACTCACACCGCGCCCTGCTACCGCCTCTACGCCCTGGCTAACACGGTGCCGCCCAAACCCGGGCTGATCCGCAACGAGAAAAACGGCGGAGACCGCATTCCCATCGAGTTATGGCAAATGCCGGTGAAACACTTCGGCAGTTTTGTCGGCCTGATCCCCGCCCCACTGGGAATCGGCAGCCTGGAAACCGCCGACGGGCGCTGGGTGAAAGGCTTTATTTGTGAGCCCTGGGCCATTGATGACGCCACCGACATTACCGCCCTGGGCGGCTGGAGAAACTACATCGCGCAACTGAAGAAAAACGCCGAGGAGACACACTGATGTTGAAAAAAGTCCTGATCGCCAACCGGGGTGAAATCGCTGTTCGTATCTGCCGCACCCTGTCGCAAATGGGCATCACCTCAGTGGCGGTGTATTCCGACGCAGACCGTAACAGCCAACATGTCAGCGCCGCCGATGAAGCCGTGGCGCTGGGCGGGCAAACCGCCGCAGAAAGCTATCTGCGTACCGACCTGATCCTCAAGGCCGCCAAAGACACCGGCGCCGAGGCCATCATCCCCGGCTACGGTTTTCTCTCGGAAAATGCGGAATTTGCGGAAACCTGTGAAGCCAACGGCATTGCCTTTATTGGCCCCACACCGAAGCAACTCCGTGAATTCGGTCTCAAGCATGAGGCCCGCGCGCTGGCGGAGAAAGCCGGCGTTCCACTGGCCCCCGGTACGGACCTGCTACAAAGCCTGGAAGAAGCCAAACAGGCCGCCAGCGATATCGGTTATCCGATCATGCTGAAAAGCACCGCCGGCGGTGGCGGCATCGGCCTGTCGCGCTGTAATGATGAAGCCGAACTGGTGGCCGCCTATGAATCCGTAAAACGACTGGGCGAAAATTTCTTCTCCGACAGCGGCGTCTTCATTGAACGTTTTGTCGCCCGCGCCCGCCATGTGGAAGTGCAAATTTTCGGTGACGGCAACGGGACCGTACTGGCGCTGGGTGAACGGGAATGCTCCCTGCAACGGCGCAACCAGAAAGTAGTGGAAGAAACCCCGGCACCCAACCTGCCCCAGGCCACCCGCGAAAAACTCCATGCCAGCGCCGCCCGCCTGGGCCAGTCGGTGGAATACCGCTCCGCCGGCACCGTGGAATATATCTACGATGACCAGCGAGACGAATTTTACTTCCTGGAAGTTAACACCCGCCTGCAAGTAGAACACGGTGTCACCGAGTCCGTATTCGGGGTGGATCTGGTGGCCTGGATGCTGATGCTGGCCGGCGGTGAACGTCCACCACTGGATGACGCCTACACCAGCCAGGGCGCGTCCATGGAAGTACGCATTTACGCCGAAGATGCGCTAAAAGATTTCCAGCCCAGCCCCGGCGAGCTCACCGAAGTCGCCTTCCCGGATAACGTTCGTCTGGACGGCTGGGTAGAGACCGGCACGGTGGTAAGCCCCCATTACGATCCCATGATCGCCAAACTTATTGTCCACGGTGACGATCGCCAGGATGCACTGGAGAAGATGCAAACCGCACTGGCGCAAACCCGTCTGTCCGGTATTGCCACCAACCTGGATTACCTGCGCCAGATTCTGCGCGACCAGAATGTCATCGCCGGCACCGTCTCTACCCGTTACCTGGAAACCTTTCACTACACGCCCATGGCGTTCGAAATTGTCGACCCCGGCACTTACACCACCGTGCAGGACTACCCCGGCCGCACCGGTTACTGGGACATTGGCGTGCCGCCATCCGGCCCCATGGATGATGTCGCCTTCCGGCTCGCCAACCGCATCGTCGGCAACCATCACAGCGCCGCCGGCCTTGAAGCCACCCTGGTGGGCCCGAGCCTGAAATTCCATTGCGACACGGTAATTGCCCTCACCGGCGCACAGTGTGACGCGCAGGTGGATGGCAACGCGATCAATTTCTGGGAACCGGTTGCCATCAAGGCCGGCCAGACCCTGACCACCGGCAAGGTCGAAAGCGGCTGCCGAACCTACATTGCCGTGCGCAACGGTATCGATGTACCGGATTATCTGGGCAGCAAATCCACCTTTGTGCTGGGCCAGTTCGGCGGCCACGGTGGCCGCACCCTGCGCAAAGGCGACGTGCTCGCCGTGTGCCAGCCCCAGCTGGCCGGCTGCCCCACGCCCGCACCCATAGCCGACCCTCACCCGGCAGAAAAAAACCTGCTCCCCGACTACCCCCAACAGTGGGACATCAAGGTGCTGTACGGCCCCCACGGCGCGCCGGATTTTTTTACCGAAGAAGCTATCGAAGAATTTTTCCAGGCGGACTGGCAGGTGCACTACAACTCCAACCGGCTGGGCATCCGTCTGGTCGGCCCGAAGCCGAGCTGGACACGCACCGACGGCGGCGAAGCCGGCCTGCATCCCTCCAACGTGCACGATAATGAATACGCCATTGGCTCCATCAATTTCACCGGCGATTTCCCGGTTATCCTGACCAAGGATGGCCCCAGCCTCGGCGGGTTTGTGTGCCCGGTGACCATTGCCAAAGCCGAACTGTGGAAAGTCGGCCAGCTCAAACCCGGCGACAGCATTCGCTTCTCGCCGATCAGCTTCGCTGAAGCCAAGGCACTGGAAGAAGCCCAGGATGCCTCCATCGAGAATCTGGGTGTTATTCCAGTGGTACAGCCCGCCATCGCCGATCACAACGCGGCCTGCACGTCGGCCACCATGCTCGCCGAACACGATGCCGAGGGCGACGTACCGCGTATCGTTTATCGCCAGGCGGGCGACAAGTACATCCTTATCGAGTACGGCGACAACGTGCTCGACCTGGCCCTGCGCATGCGTGTGCATGCGCTCATGGAGAACCTCAAAAGCACCCCGGTCAGCGGTATTCTGGAGCTGTCTCCGGGCGTTCGCAGCCTGCAGATCCACTACGATTCCCGCCTGATCGACCAGGCAACCCTGGTCAGCACTTTGCTGGAACGGGAAAAAACCATCGGCAGCGTGGACGAGAGGGTGGTCACCTCTCGCGTCCTGCATTTGCCCATGGCATTCGAAGACAGCGCCACCCTGGATGCGGTGCAGCGTTATCAGGAAACCATCCGCAGTGATGCGCCCTGGCTGCCCAACAATGTGGAATTCATTCGCCGCATTAACGGCCTGGATTCCACCGAGCAGGTACGCGACATCATCTTCAGTGCCAGCTATCTGGTACTCGGCCTGGGCGATGTGTATCTCGGTGCGCCCTGTGCAGTGCCCATTGATCCGCGCCATCGCCTGATGACCTCCAAATACAACCCGGCACGAACCTTCACCGCCGAAGGGACAGTGGGCATCGGCGGGGTCTACATGTGCATCTATGGCATGGACTCTCCCGGCGGCTACCAGCTGGTAGGGCGCACCCTGCCCATCTGGAACAAACACCTGAAAAACAAACAGTTCCTGAATGGCGAACCCTGGCTGCTGAAGTTTTTCGATCAGGTGCGCTACTACCCGGTCAGCGAAGAAAAGCTGACCGAGATGCGCGACGCCTTCCGTCACGGTCATCTGGACATCGAGATCACCGAAGAGCCTTTCAGCCTGGCCGAACACCGCCAGTTTTTGGCCGAGATTGAACCGGAGATGGCCGCCTTCAACGCACGCCGTGATGCGGCCTACCGTGAAGAAGTAGCGCGCTGGCAAAACGAGGATGCGGCCATCGAATCCGCGCTCATGGGCCATAGCGCAGATATCGGCGATGTGGATGGCCACCTGATCAATGCGGAAATCAGCGGCAACGTCTGGAAGCTGCTGGTGGAAGAAGGCGCCCAGGTCTCTGTTGGCCAGCCTCTGGTCATCGTGGAAGCCATGAAGATGGAATTCGAAATTGTCGCCAACGCCAACGGCAAGGTCACCGGCCTGCATTGCCAGCCTGGTGCCATCATCAATGCCGGCGACCCGGTCGTCGTCATCGATACCGACGCGGTGGCATGAGGGGGCAGACATGAATGCGCGCGCGACAAAAAAAACCGAAAACCTGGCAGAGCGAATCTATCTGCAACTGAAGCAGGACATTTTCGATTTCCGGTTAATGCCCGGTGACCGCTTTAGCGAAAACGAGATCGCCGAACGGATGGGCGTGTCACGCACCCCCGTGCGCGAAGCCCTGTTCCGGTTACAACGCGAAGCCTATGTGGATGTGCTCTATCGCAGCGGCTGGCAGGTCAAGCCCTTCGATTTTAAATACTTCGAGGAGCTGTACGACGTGCGCACCATTCTGGAATGCGCTGCGGTACGCAAGTTGTGCGAACACGACGGCGAACTGAGCAAACTGGACGATCTGGTTAGCCAGTGGTGCGTCCCCAGTGAGCAGAGACTTGACGATGGCCCTGTGGTCAGCGGCATGGATGAACGCTTTCACGAAAAGCTGGTGGAAGCCGCCGGCAACAGTGAAATGGCGCGCATTCATCATGACCTGACCGAACGGCTGCGCATCATTCGTCGCCTGGATTTCACCAAGCCGCCACGGGTGGATGCCACCTACAACGAACATCAGGCGGTGCTGGAAGCCATCCTGCACCGCCGGGTGGAGCAGGCACAGATACTGCTGCGTGCTCACATCGAAGAATCCCGTAACGAAGTCAGAAAAATCACCGTGCACATGTTGCACGAAGCCAGTGCACGCAGTCAGTTGCACTCGGTTGAGGCCAGCTCGATCGACAGAATCGACGGCTAAGCGGGGGAACAACGGCCAGTGAATCGGCCGGATTGCTGGAGCCGGATCTGGTGCTCCGAGGACAGGGTTCACGGAAATGGAAACGCCAACTTAAACGCAAGGGGAAACACCATGAGTTTTTCACAATCCATGAAGAAACTGGCTGCCGGCGTTGTCGCATCCAGTGCTATTGCCTACAGCGGCGCCGTCATGGCCGCCGACACCATCAAGGTGGGGGTTCTGCATTCCCTCTCCGGCACCATGGCCATCAGTGAGTCCACCCTGAAAGATACCGTTCTGATGATGATTGAAGAGCAGAACAAGAAGGGCGGCATCATGGGCAAGAAGCTGGAACCCGTTGTGGTTGACCCCGCTTCCAACTGGCCGCTGTTCGCCGAAAAAACCCGCGAGCTGATCACCAAGGAAGACGTGGACGTTATCTTTGGCTGCTGGACGTCAGTATCGCGCAAGTCGGTACTGCCGGTGGTGGAAGAACTGAACGGGCTGCTGTTCTACCCGGTGCAATATGAAGGCGAAGAATCGTCCAAGAATGTTTTCTATACCGGTGCGGCGCCGAACCAGCAGGCTATTCCTGCGGTGGATTACCTGATCAACGATCTGGGTGTCGAGCGCTTCGTTCTGGCCGGTACCGACTACGTGTATCCGCGTACCACCAACAAGATTCTGGAAGCCTACCTGAAAGCCAAGGGGGTGGCCGAAAAAGACATCATGATCAACTACACCCCATTCGGACATTCCGATTGGCAGAGCATCGTCAGCGAGATCAAGGCATTTGGCAGCCAGGGCATGAAAACCGCCGTGGTTTCCACCATCAATGGTGATGCCAACGTTCCCTTCTACAAGGAACTGGGTAACCAGGGCGTCAGCGCTGAAGACATTCCCGTGGTTGCATTCTCCGTGGGCGAAGAAGAGCTGTCCGGTATCGACACCGGCCCGCTGGTTGGCCACCTGGCTGCCTGGAACTACTTCCAGAGCGTCTACAACGATGCCAACAACACCTTCATCGATCAGTGGCACGCCTACACCGGTGACGACAAGCGCGTAACCAACGACCCCATGGAAGCCACCTATATCGGTTTCAACATGTGGGTGAAGGCCGTTGAGAAAGCCAAGTCCACCGACACCGATAAAGTGGCTGACGCCATGATCGGCATCCAGACGCCGAACCTGACCGGCGGCACCGCCGTGATGAACGAAAACCACCACCTGTCCAAGCCGGTGCTGATCGGTGAAATCCAGGATGATGGCCAGTTCGCTGTGGTCTGGGAAACCGAAGGTCTGGTGAAAGGCGATGCCTGGTCTGACTTCCTGCCCGGCTCCAAGGATCTGGTCTCCGACTGGACCGCACCGACCCGTTGCGGCAACTACAACACCAAAACCAAAAGCTGCGGCGGTGCTTCAGCCGAGTAAGCCCCACAGATCGCACTCCGGGCAACGCCCGGAGTGCGCGTTACAAGAAAGACATGTGAACACCGTGAAAGCCAGCGGATGACCAGGAAATAGCGCCAGCCTTGAGGCCCGCCTTTCTTGCGTTATTCATCAGGCCTCTGGCCTCTGGCTTTCATTATTTAACGCCCTGTAAGGAGCCCGTCATGGGTTACAGATTTGGCCGAATGCTGACCGCAATGCTCGTTGCGCTGCTGGTCAGTGTGAGCTGGGCTGAAGAGCCGCTGCAGGACCCGACAGCGCCGCCCCGGACCACAACACAGAGCAGCGTGGATGGGATCGACATCCCCCCCCTGACGCTCCAGGAAATTATCAACCGGTTGACCAGCCGCAGCTTTGATGAAAAAGAAGCGGCTATCCGTCAATTGGCAAAGCAGGACAACCCACGTGTTGTACCGCTACTGAACGCCTTGATGAACCGCGAGCTGGTGCATAATCGCAAAGACGACACCATCGCGCTGGGCCTCAAGAAAGACGGCCAATGGGAACTTCTCGACCCTGAAAGTCGCCAGGTCATCGGCCAGGTGGATAGCCGGGCTGCGCGCCCTGTCATCATCAATAACCGCCTGCGTACCGTGATCAATAACCAGCTGGCCCTGGCCGCGCTGAACGACCCGGACAGCGATATTCGCTACCAGGCCGCCGGCCAACTGATCGGCAATGATGACCCGGAAATGCTGGCGGCACTGACAACCCGTCGCCACCAGGAAAGCCGCCCGCGCGTTGCCGCGCAAATTGATACCGCCCTGAACATTGCCGCCCTGCGCAGTGATGACCGGACGACACGGCTGGACGCCATCGACGCGCTTGCCGGCAACCTGCACCCGGAGGTGAAAAACGCGCTCAACACGCGCCTGCTGGCTGCCGATACACCGCAGGAAACACAGGCCCTGGAAAAAGCCATTGCCCGCATTGAAGCCCGCATCGAGACCTTCCAGACCGCCGACACCGTGTTCTTCGGCCTGAGCCTGGGGTCCGTTTTGCTGCTGGCAGCCATTGGCCTGGCCATTACGTTCGGCGTCATGGGCGTCATCAATATGGCCCATGGCGAGCTGATCATGCTCGGCGCCTATACCACCTATGTGGTGCAGCAACTGCTGCCCAGCAGCCATGAGTGGTCATTGCTGATTGCCGTCCCCGCAGCCTTTCTGGTCTCTGCCTTTGTCGGAGTACTGATTGAACGGTTTGTGATTCGCTTTCTTTACGGTCGCCCGCTGGAAACCCTGTTGGCCACCTTTGGCGTCAGCCTGATTCTGCAACAGGCTGTACGGGTGATCTTCTCTCCGCTCAACCGCACCGTGATTACCCCGGAGTGGATGAGTGGAGCACTGGAAATCAATCCGGTGTTCTCGCTGACCTACAACCGCCTGTACATCATCTTCTTTGCCCTGGCTGTATTCCTGGCCCTGCTCACCCTGCTCAAGAAAACCAGGCTGGGTTTGCAGGTCCGTGCGGTGAGCCAGAACCGCGCCACTGCGCGCGGCCTGGGCATTCGCAGTGAACGGGTCAACGCCCTGACCTTCGGGCTGGGGTCGGGTATCGCCGGGGTAGCCGGCGTCGCCCTGGCGCAGCTGACCAACGTGGGGCCCAACCTGGGCCAGAGCTACATCATCGATTCCTTCATGGTGGTGGTGTTCGGCGGGGTCGGCAATCTGTGGGGCACCCTCACTGCAGCATTCAGCCTCGGCATCGCCAACAAATTACTTGAGCCCATGGCCGGCGCGGTCCTGGCCAAGATTGTCGTACTGGTCTTCATCATCCTGTTTATCCAGCGCAAACCGCGGGGCCTGTTCCCGCAACGTGGCCGGGCGGCGGAGGAATAACATGCGAGATTCAACATTCAAAAGCGCCTTTAACGACCGCACGGCAAAAACCTTTATGGGCGTGCTGTTCGGCGCCACTCTGCTGGTAACGGTGCTCAACCAACTGTTCCCTGCCGACTCGGCTCTCCATGTGAGCGCCTATACCGTCACCCTGCTGGGCAAATACCTGTGCTATGCCCTGTTGGCGCTGGCTCTGGACCTGGTGTGGGGCTACTGCGGCATCCTCAGCCTCGGCCATGGTGCCTTCTTTGCTCTGGGCGGCTATGCCATGGGCATGTACCTGATGCGCCAGATCGGTGACCGGGGGGTTTACGGCAACCCGGAACTGCCGGACTTCATGGTCTTTCTCAACTGGAGTGAGCTGCCCTGGTACTGGCAAGGCTTCGACCAGTTCTGGTTCGCAGCGCTGATGATTTTGCTGGTGCCCGGCCTGCTGGCGTTTGTGTTCGGCTGGCTGGCATTCCGCTCCCGGGTCACCGGGGTGTACCTGTCGATCATCACCCAGGCGCTGACCTATGCATTGATGCTGGCGTTTTTCCGCAACGAACTGGGCTTTGGTGGCAACAACGGGCTCACCGACTTCAAGGACCTGTTGGGCTTTTCACTGCAATCCGACGCCACCCGCGTGGGGCTGTTGATGGCCACCGCCGTGGCCCTGGCTGGCGCCTTCGTACTGTGTCGCTGGATTACCGGCAGCAAGCTTGGCCGTGTGGTACTGGCCGTTCGCGATGCGGAGTCCCGCGCACGGTTTGTGGGCTATCGCACGGAACATTACAAGCTGTGGATTTTCACCCTCAGCGCCATCCTCGCGGGCATCGCCGGGGCGCTCTACGTGCCCCAGGTGGGCATCATCAACCCCGGCGAATTTTCACCGCTCAATTCCATCGAGCTGGTGGTATGGGTCGCCGTGGGCGGACGGGCCACACTGTACGGCGCGGTAATCGGTGCCATTCTGGTGAACTACGGCAAAACCGTATTCACCGGCATCATGCCGGAAGCCTGGCTATTTGCCCTGGGCGGACTGTTTGTGGCGGTCACCGTCTTCCTGCCCCACGGGCTGGTCGGACTGGTGGCGGAAAAGTGGGACAAAATAAAAAGCCGTTTTGACTCCGGCGATAAAGCGCAAGGCTCGGAAAATGCGGCAGAAGGAGACCCGTCATGAGCGCACTGGACAACCTGCGCGAAACCTTTCGCCGTGACCAGGTATTCGATTTCATGCGACAGGGCACGCGCCCGGTGTTGCCGGGCCAATTGGATTCCGGCACCAGCAAAAACATTCTCTACCTGGAAGACATTACCGTCAGCTTTGATGGCTTCAAGGCCCTCAATGACCTGACGATGTATATCAAGACCGGTGAGTTGCGCTGCATCATCGGCCCCAACGGGGCCGGCAAATCCACCATGATGGATGTGATCACCGGCAAAACACGGCCCGATAGCGGCACCTGCTTTTTCGGCCAGACCCTGGACCTGACCCGCATGAGCGAAACGGACATCGCCACCGCCGGCATCGGCCGAAAATTCCAGAAGCCCACCGTGTTTCCTGAGCACACTGCATTCGAAAACCTGGAACTGGCCATGCACGGCGCCAAAGGCCCCTGGCATTCCCTCTTCACCCAACTCAGCGGTGAACAGAAAACCTGGATCGAGGAAACCCTGTACACCGTCGGACTACTGGAGGGTCGCAACAAGGTTGCAGGCCTGCTTTCCCATGGCCAGAAACAGTGGCTGGAAATCGGCATGGTCCTGATGCAGAAACCACAGCTGTTGCTGGTGGACGAACCCATTGCCGGCATGACCCGCCAGGAAGTCGAACGCACCGGTGAACTGCTGCAAAGCCTGGCCGGCAAGCATTCGGTAGTGGTGGTTGAGCATGACATGGAATTCATTCGCTCCATCGCCAGCACCGTCACCGTACTGCATCAGGGCAGCGTGCTGGCTGAAGGCACCATGGAGCAGGTGCAGAATGATCCGAAGGTGATCGAGGTTTACCTAGGTGAATGACCAGCAGTTGTAGGAGCGCAACTTGAGGCGCGAAAACCGCTCACCATTGAGAGTACCGAGAAGCGAGTAACGAGTTTCGAAAACCGAAAAATCTTTTTCCTTTCGAGACTCGCTTCTCGTCACTCGAAACTGGATATTCGCGCCTCAAGTTGCGCTCCTACAGCGGCTTCGAAATAATGTTACGGAGTAAAACCGTGCTAAAACTGAACAACGTGAATCAATACTACGGCGAATCCCACACACTCTGGGATGTGGACCTGGACATGAAAAAAGGCGAATGCCTGTGTGTCATGGGCCGCAACGGCGTGGGCAAAACCACCTTGCTGAAAACCATCATGGGCCTGCTGCCCGTAAAAGGCGGCAGCATTGAATTCAACGGCAAGGACTTTGCGCGACAGGCCGCCGAAGAGCGCGCCCGTGCCGGCATTGGTTATGTTCCCCAGGGCCGGGAAATTTTCCCACTGCTCAGCGTGGAAGAAAACCTGGAAACCGGTCTGCAGGCACGCCCGGATCGCAGCAAGAAAATCCCGGACCGCATTTACGAGCTGTTCCCCGTGCTGCATGAGATGCGTAACCGTCGTGGTGGCGATCTATCCGGGGGGCAGCAACAGCAACTGGCTATTGGCCGCGCCCTGGCGCTGGACCCGACGTTGCTGATTCTCGACGAACCCACCGAAGGCATTCAGCCCAACATCGTCGACATGATTGGCCGGGTGATCAAAACCCTGAACCGGCAGGAAGGGCTGACCGTGCTGCTGGTAGAACAAAAACTGCACTTCGCCCGCACCACCGCCGACCGCTTTGCCATTCTGGATCGTGGCAGCAAAGTGGCAGAGGGCAAGATGGGCGAACTGGATGACACCCTGATTAAGAGTTACCTCACCGTCTGATCATCGGTTTCCCTGTATCACAGGAGCGTCGCTCGCGGCGCGATATCAGTGCATGGAATCGCGCCGCGAGCGACGCTCCTACAGAACAACGATACCGTTCATCCTGGGTTGCCCCATACATCCAGCAATTCTCCGTGCTCACCGAACAGTTTTTCCCGCCACACTTTTTCCAATGCCGCGGTGTCACGCTGGCCAGGGTGAAAATCACGCGCGAAATACTCCGGCATTAACGGCATGATCTTTGTGATAAAGCCTTTTTTTCCCAACAACAGCGACAGCCCTTCCGCGATATCTTTCCAGTCTGCTGCCTTGCCTTCCCGAGCCACCATCCATGCCCAGCTGATCAGTAGCCCCGGCGTCAGGCTGCCCAGGACCAGTGGCATCGCCAGCAGGCGCTGATACCAGCGGTTGCCAATCAGGTTGTAGACATCGTAAGTCACCGACTTGTGCTCCAGTTCTTCCAGCGCATGCCATTCCCAGAGCGCCAGCAACTCCGGATCAGCCCGGCGGCGAAAATCCTCATCCGTAAGCAGCTGTTCCGCCAGTGACGCCGTAAAGTGCTCCATGAACGTGGTGCAGGCAAGTTGCTGACTGGCAGGCAAGCGAGACAACAACCACAACCCTGCCTTGACACTTTGTTCGGCAACACGGGTATCAATGTTGCGTTCCTTGAGGAAAGCATTGAGGCGCTCATGTTCGCGGCTGTGAATTGCCTCCTGGCCGATAAAACCAGACACTTCAGCTTTCAGGCGCTGATCGGAAATCCGCCCCCGATAGCGGCGCACCGATTCCACAAAAAACATCTCTCCAGGCGGAAAGAACCCGGAAAGCACCGCAAAGTGCAGCGACGCCGTGGCGTTATCGCCGTACATGTAACGCGGGCTGTCCGCACGAAAGCGGAAATTAATTTGCCGGGGCGGAATCCCCACGGTTGCTCCCGCGAGACGGCGAGCCTTGCTACCAAGCCGGGTTACAGCATTCATGACGACTCTCCCTGTTAAGGGTGCCCATCGGGCAGTAAACATATTGGAAGCTTTTATCGCTACCACCTTGCCATTGATCAATGGCAAGTTAAGCATGAACAGAGACAGTCTCTGGCCCCATGTGCCAACGGCCTGTTTTATTGTGAATTTGGCTCACTGCCTGACCAGGGTAATCATGACCGCATCCAGCCCCTACATACCCGGCCACTATCTGCTCCAGCTAATGGAGTCAGGGCTGTTGCCCACGGCCACGACGGAGCGGCTGGAGCATCATCTTGAGAAAACCGGTCTCGACCCACTGCAGCTCAGCGACGCACGGCTATCGCCACAATCTCTGGAAGCCTTGCTGAATGCCTGGCCGGAAATCCAGCCGCAACGCCTGGCTATTCAGTTCGGTCAACAAGTCACGCTGACCAGCCAGGGCAACCTGAGCCTGCTGATCATGACCGCGCCGACCCTGCGTGATGCCCTGAAATTCCATGCCTTCCTGCCTCTGCTGACCGACGCCGCCAGCCTGCAGTTTTACGAAACCTCGCAAACCGGACATATCCAGATCCAGCCTCACAGTGGCTCACCGCTGCTGGATGAAGTCCTGGTGCTGTACGGGTGTGCTGCACTGGAACAGCTTTCTACCCTGTTAACCGGCGCCAGCTTTGAACACCAGGTTCAGGTATCGCGACAATACCGCCATGCACTCGACGTCCTGAATGACAAACGGGCTGACAGCTGGACCGCCAAAGCGGTGGTATCCGGCATCACTTTCCCTGCATCCGCGCTGGATCTGAAATGCCTGTTCGCCGACAGCATTACCCATCAGCGACTGGTCAACCAATGCGAAGAGCTGATGACGCGCAAACAGGCATTGCTGCCGCTGGTCTCGCGTATCCGTCAACTGCTTGCCCAGGGGCATGCCGAGCCGAATCAGGAGAGTGTTGCCCAGGCGCTGAACATGTCGCGCAGCACCCTGAAGCGTCACCTGGCCCGTGAAAACACACACTTCCAGGCGGTACTCACAAACATTCGCAAGGAAAATGCGGTACGCCTGCTACTTGGCACCACCCACTCCCTTGAGCACATCGCCGAACAGCTGGGCTACAGCGATCAAACCAACTTCAGTCATGCCTTCCGGCAATGGTCCGGAATGACCCCGGGCCGCTTTCGCAAACACAGCCAGTAAGCCAGCATAGACAGACCACGGCGCACCTTTCACACTGCGCCCCCCATCACTGACCCGTGGATTGCCAATCATGCTGGCCACCCTCTGGACGATTATTGCTCCCGTGCTGCTGTGCGCAGGCCTGGGTTATGGCTGGGCGCGGGCTGGCAAGCCCTTCGATACCCAGATGGTCACCTCACTGGTCACTCTGGTCACCACCCCTTGCCTGATTGTCGCCACCATGGGCAAGACGAATCTGGACCTGCAGGCGCTCATGGAAGTGGCCGGTCTGGCAGTGGCGGTGCTGGCCACCACTTTCGTGGTCAGCGCGGTAATCCTGCGCCTCACCGGCCAACCCTTCCGGGTGTTTCTGCCTTCACTGGTCTTTCCCAACACCGGCAACATGGGCATCCCGCTGTGCATGCTCGCGTTTGGCGAAGCCGGATTGGCGTTGTCGCTGGCCTGGATGATGCTTTATTCCGTGGCCCACTTTTCCCTGGGGCTGGCCATCGTCAGTGGTCAGGGGTTTTCCCTGAAACTGTTCCGCCACCCGATTCTGATCTCCGTGTTTCTGGCAGTGGCCATGGTCGCTTTCCAGCTAAGCCTGCCTGAGTGGCTCTACAACACCGTCAGCCTGATCGGCGATCTGACCATTCCCTTGATGCTGATTACACTGGGGGTGTCCCTGTCGCAGCTGAAAGTGCGCCATCTGGGTAGCGCAGCCGGGTTTGCGGTCCTGCGTCTGGCCAGTGGCTTTGCGGTGGGGTGGGGGCTGGTAACGGCACTGGACATCGACGGCCCGCTGCGCGGGGTGGTGCTGATCGAATCCACCATGCCGGTGGCGGTATTCAATTACCTGCTCGCCAAAGCCTACAACCGGGGCGCGGAAGAGGTCGCTGCCATGGTAGTGATTTCCACCTTGCTGGCGTTTTTGCTGCTGCCGTTTCTGCTGACGTTGGCGCTGTAGGAGAAGCAGCTGCGAGTGACGAGTGTCGAGTTGCGAAAATCCGCATTAAGCTTGTCGTTCCTGAATGCCGAAACGCGTTACTTGTGCCTCGTTGCCGACCCAACCACAACCCCGAACGCATAACAATAAAGGCCACATCATGATCCAGCGACTTACCCGACTCTTTCCACTCTGGGCGCTGCTGTTTTCCCTGTTGGCATATTGGCAGCCGCACTGGCTTGTCGGTGGCAAACCGGCCATTGTGCCGCTACTTATGCTGATCATGTTCGGCATGGGGCTGTCATTACGTTGGGAGGATTTTCGCCAGGTCTTCCAGCGGCCCGGGATAATTGCGCTTGGCGTCGTGCTGCAATACAGCCTGATGCCATTGATTGCCTGGGCAATTGGCATCGCCCTGCAATTGCCTGAGGAACTCCTCATCGGCCTGGTGCTGGTCGGCGCCTGCCCCGGTGGCACGGCTTCCAATGTCATTGCCTATCTGGCCCGCGCCAATGTGGCCCTGTCCGTCGCCATCACCTTTGCCTCCACCCTGGTGGCCGTGGTCGCCACGCCCTTGCTGACCTGGCTGTATCTGGGTGAACGCATCCCGGTGCCGGTGACAGGCCTGTTGCTGTCACTGATTCAGATCGTGGTCATTCCGGTGGTGGCCGGCTGCACTCTGAATACCTGTCTGCACCGGCAGCTGACGTCGGCTCGCGCCGTTTTTCCGCTGGTTTCCGTGGCCGCCATCGTCATCGTCATCGGCATTATCGTGGCCCTGAACCAGGGCAACATTGCCGAAGCGGGCATGGCGGTGTTTATGGCGGTGATGCTGCACAACGCGCTGGGGCTGGTGGGCGGCTACGGCATCGCCCGATTACTGCGGCTTGATCCGCAAACCGCCCGCACCCTGGCCATTGAAGTGGGCATGCAGAATTCCGGGCTGGGCGTGGCGCTGGCGATCAAACACTTCACCCCACTGGCCGCCCTGCCGGGGGCCCTGTTCAGTGTCTGGCACAACCTGTCCGGGTCGTTGCTTGCCTCATTCTGGCGGCGCAGCACGCCGGAACAGTAGGCGCGTCGCTGGCGGCGCGATGCTCAGGGCGCCAGGCGCTCATGACTCCAGCTGCCATCCGCCTGCCGGGTATAACGAAAACGGTCATGCAGGCGACTGGGGCGGCCATGCCAGAACTGGATTTCTGTAGGGATAATCCTGTACCCGCCCCACATTTGCGGGCGCGGCACCGGCGCCGAAGGAAATTCCTGCTCCAGTCGCTTCACTTCCTCTTCCAGCCACTCCCGGCTGGCGGGCTGACTCTGGGGGGAAATGGCCGCGCTCACCTGGCTGGCATAGGGGCGGGAGGCAAAATAACTGTCGGATTCTTCCCGATCGACTTTGTGCGCTTCGCCGATAACGATCATCTGGCGATCAAACGGCTGCCAGAACATGGTGAACGACACCTTGGGGTTGGCCGCGATTTCTTCCCCTTTGCGGCTGTCGTAGTGGGTAAAGAAGGTGAAACCGCCACCCTCGATACCTTTAAGCAACACCACCCGGGAAGAGGGTTGGCCGTCAGCGCTCACGGTGGCAAGCGTCATGGCATTGGGCAACGGCAATCCGGCTTCAATGGCTTCATCCACCCAGAGACGCGCCTGCTCCAGTGGGTCGTCATGGAGGGAGACCTGGGTCAGCCCTTCAGCGTGATATTCTTCGCGCACATCTTTCATTATTTCCCCGGCTGGCTGTCATACTGAGCCGGCAGTATAACGCCCACACGCCAACAACCACGAACCTGGATCAAGGAGCAGGACGGTTAGCCATGCTCGACACCGCCGACGAAAATCGCCGCCGCCACGACCTGCACCCGGACCACCCGGTATGGCTGTTTGGATATGGCTCGCTGATCTACAAGGCCGACTTTCCCTATCTGGCGCGACGCCCGGCGTCGATTACCGGCTGGGTCCGGCGTTTCTGGCAAGGCTCCCACGATCATCGCGGCACCCCGGACAAGCCGGGCCGGGTGGTCACCTTGATTGAGTCCCCCGGCACGGTGTGTGCCGGCATGGCCTACCGCATCACGCCGGATGTGTTCGAGCATCTGGATCACCGCGAGAAAAACGGCTATCTGCGCGTCACCACCCCACTGACCTTTGCCGATGGCCAGCATGAACAGGGCCTGGTTTATATCGCTACCGCAGATAATGCCGCCTTTCTCGGCGAGGCCAGTGAACAGCAGATTGCCGATCATATAGCGGCCAGCCATGGCCCCAGCGGCAGCAACGCCGAGTACCTGCTGCAACTGGCCGAGGCACTACGACAACTCAACGTGGGCGATGAGCATGTGTTCCGCATAGAGCACTATCTGTTGGCCTCCGCAGGCTAACCCACGGTCTGCATGTATCGGTCCCAATAGCCGTCCTGTGGCGCAATCTGTTCGACCACATCCACCCACAAACCGGACGGGTCCCGCAACCCGAAGCGGTGTTGCCCGAACGGCTCCCTGGTGAGCGGGTACGCCACCGGCCCGCCGCCCCGGGTAAAGTCCTGGTGGGTTTGCACGATGTCATCCACCTCAATCTCCAGGCACACACCTTGCCCGCCGAAGCACTCAGGCCCAGGCGGCGCCGAGGGATGATCCGGGCTCATGAAGGCCACCACGCTGCCCTGCTGCTCATTGCCCAGCAGCACAAACCAGTCGCTGTCGAACAGCACATCCAGCCCGAAATGCCGCTGCCAGAAATCCCGGCAGGCTACCTTGTGGTCGGTGACCACGATGGGATAGCGGTCGCTGATTTTCATTTGATACCTCCTTGTTAAAAACAGACAGACAGTCTGCTTTGAGAAAATAAAAACAAACTGTTAGTCTGTTTGTCAACCAAAAGAGGAAAACCATGGCCACCAATGCACAGCGCCGCGCCCAGACCCGCGGCTGCCTGATCAATGCCGCCCGCCACCTGTTTGCCGAACAGGGCTATGCCGACACCAGCACCGAGACCATCCTGTCCGGCGCCGGCGTCACCCGGGGCGCCATGTATCACCATTTCCGTAACAAGGCGGAGCTTTTCGAAGCGGTCTGTGACCTGCTCAGCCAGGAGGCCATGGCCGCCATTGAGAAAGCCGTGGACGGCCAACGCGGCAGCCTGGCCACCCTCAAGGCCGGCAGCCTGGCCTGGGTGGATTTTATGGCCCGGGACAATGTGCGCCGCATCCTGGTGGTCGAAGCCCCCTCGGTACTGGGTCAGCAACGTTGGCGGGCCCTGGATGAGCGCTACAGTTTCCCGTTGTTGCGCGAAGGCATTCGCGAAGCCATGGCGGAAGGCGCCCTGCACTTTGCTGGTAGCGCCGAAGGGCTGGCGGAGCTACTCAACGGCGCCATGAATGCACTGGTACTGAATGACCCAAGGGGAGAGAATTTGCCCCAACGACGCCAGGACCTGCTGGCCCTGTTTGATCGCTTTTGTTGATCGCTTCCGCGGAGACACTCCATGACTGCCTGCCCCTGCCAGTCCGGCCTTGATTACGCCCACTGCTGCCAACCCCTGCATCAGGGCAAGCCAGCCGCTTCACCGGAAGCGCTGATGCGCTCGCGCTTTTGCGCCTTTGCCTTAAAAAATACCGATTACATTGCACAGAGCTGGCACCTGAGCCAACGCCCCGCCGGGCTGGATCAGGATGACGGCCAGCAGTGGCTGGCGCTGGAGATCATCGCCAGTGACGAAGACGGTGATACCGGCTGGGTACACTTTCGCGCCACCAGCAAGGACCGCCAGGGCCTAGCCGTACTGGAAGAACGCTCGCGGTTTGTGAAGGAAAACGGCCACTGGTATTACCTGGACGGCACACCCTCCGTGACAGCCTTAAAGCCCGGCAGAAATGATCCCTGCCCCTGTGGCAGCGGCAAGAAATTCAAGAAATGTTGCGGTTAAAACATACCGCTCTTTGGCACCCGGTGGCCCGACAGGGCTGAACGGTCAGGCCGGCGCTAAAACCGGCACATCAACGAATGCGGCGGAGCAGCCAGATCCTCCGGTTACCGTGAAAACGCCAGAAAACCATCTTCCACCGGTTCCTCCAGCAACATGTGAGCATCATAGGCATAGTGGTTGGTGACTCTCCAGGGATGCCCCTGACCCTGACGGGGAAGCAGATGGCTCGAGCGCTGCACATAACCGGAACCCAGCGCATCCATAATGGAATGGTCCTGTTGCGGCTGGGCGCATTCGGCCCGAGGCATGGCAACAGAAAGCCGGTTTTCTTTCAGGTAATTCAGTAACCGGCAGACATAGGCGGCAGCGATATCGGCTTTCAGTGTCCAGGACGCATTGGTATACCCGAACACCCACGCCATATTGGGCACCCCTTCCATCAGCACGCCCTTGTAGGTCATGCGCTCACTCACATCCAGTGGCTCGCCGTTCAGTGACAATTGCATGCCGCCAAGCACCTGCAGGTTCAAGCCGGTGGCGGTAATGATGATATCCGCTTCCAGCTCCCGGCCGGATTTCAGCAAGATGCCGTTTTCCGTAAACGTTTCAATGTGGTCGGTCACCACGGACGCCTTGCCATCGCGCAGGTCCTTGAACAGGTCCGCATCCGGCACCGCACACAGACGCTCATCCCAGGGCATGTATGAAGGACTGAAATGGGCCATGTCCACGCCATCGCCCACATGCCGTTTGACATTGGACAGCAGCAGTTTGCGCATGAAATTCGGATACTTTTTTGACGCTTTATAAATCAGGCGCTGCAGCTTGATATTGCGCCACCGGGCCATGCCAAACACCCAGTCTGACGGCAGCACCGTATCCAGCATTTCGGATAATTTGTCATGGCCGGGAATGGAAAAAATATAGGAAGGGGAACGCTGCAGCATGGTGATATGAGCCGTCTCTTCCGCCATGGAGGGAACCAGTGTGACGGCAGTGGCACCACTGCCGATTACCACCACTTTCTTGTCCTTGTAATCAAGATCCTCCGGCCATTGCTGGGGGTGAACACAGCGTCCCTTGAAGCGATCCATGCCCGGAAAATCAGGCAAATAGCCCTTGTCGTAATTGTAATAGCCGGTACACCCCATGAGAAAGCGGGCGGTAAAGGTTTGCGTCTCACCGGTTTCTTCCCGCAGCACGGTTACGGTCCAGCGTTGCTCGCTGTCCGACCAGTCGGCGGCAGTGGTTTTCAGGCCATAACGAATGTGTTCCGTTACCCCAAACTCCTCAGCGGTTTCACAAATATAGTTACGGATGGCCGGCCCATCCGCCAGCACCTTCAACTCATTCCAGGGGCGAAAACCGTAACCAAAACTGAACATGTCGGAATCCGAGCGAATCCCCGGGTAGCGAAATAAATCCCAGGTACCCCCCATTGCCTGGCGGCGCTCAAGAATCGCGAAACGTTGATCCGGGCAGTCCTTGCTCAGGTGGCAGGCAGCGCCAATACCGGACAGCCCCGCACCAATAATCAGCACATCAAGATCATTGCGGGTATTGTTAATTTCTTTCTGGTGCGCCATGAAATGCTCTCCCGGTTGAAATCAACGCAACGTATCAGCTACAGCCACCTGTTTACCTTCTCACCGCTTCAGTAGTCAGGCAACCGCCTTTTTCTCTCCACCGTCACCCGCTGTTTTCCCGAAAATCAGTATTCAAATGCAATTCCTTGCTTCTACCTTTTTCTTTTCAAAATCAAGGCCTGTCGCCTCGTTTCCAAGTTAATACAAAGCAATGCTTGGCCTCATATGGCCATAGGTATAGCGTGAAACGAGAAGCAGAATAAAAGGTGGCACCATGGCAGCACCCGAGCACACCGCTACACTGTCAAGCTGGCACGACGGGAAACGTTACCTTTGGTTACTGAGTCCCGCCATTCCGGTGCTTGCTGTTTCGTTTCTTCTCATTTACATGTTCCTCTGGTCCTGGCCGGGGTTGCTCTGGGGCGGGCCGGTATTGATCTATGTACTGATCCCCCTTGCCGACTGGGTTGTCGGTACCGACAACAACAACCCACCGGAATCCGCCGTGTCCCAACTGGAAGGGGACACCTATTACCGACTCATCGTCTATGCCTATATCCCCACCCAGTACCTGGCTACCGTGCTTGGCGCCTGGCTGGTAGCCAGCGGCAATGTACCCCTGTGGGGGCTGGTCGGTCTGGTGTTCAGCGTGGGGGCGGTGAATGGCATTGCCATCAATACCGCCCACGAACTGGGCCACAAGAAAACCCGAGCCGAACGCTGGCTGGCCAAGGTGACGTTGGCACCGGTGGCCTACGGGCATTTTTTTGTGGAGCACAACAAAGGGCACCACAAAAATGTGGCGACACCCGACGATCCCGCCAGCTCACGCATGGGGGAATCCTTCTGGGCGTTTTTACCACGCACCATGATCGGCAGCGTGCGATCCGCCTGGCAGATTGAGGCGCAACGCCTGCAACGCTGTGACCAGCCGCGCTGGTCCCTGAACAATGAAAACCTGCAAGGCTGGTTGATGACTGTGGTGCTTTTCGGCCTGCTGACGTTGTGGCTGGGCTGGATCGTTTTGCCCTTTCTGCTGTTGCAGGCTTTTTATGGTGCTTCCCTGCTGGAAGTCATCAACTACATGGAACATTACGGCCTGCGACGCCAGAAAAAAGCCGACGGGCGTTACGAACGTTGCGAGCCCCGGCATTCCTGGAACAGCAATCACATTGTCACCAACCTTTTCCTGTATCAGCTGCAGCGTCACTCCGATCACCACGCCAATCCGACACGACGTTTTCAGGCCCTGCGTCATTTCGATGACAGCCCGCAATTACCCTCTGGCTATGCCTCCATGCTGGTCCCTGCTTACCTGCCTTTTGTTTGGTACCAGAAGATGGACCCATTGGTGGTTGAGCATTACCAGGGCGACCTGACACAGGCCAACTTGCAGCCAGGAAAGCGCGAGGCGCTACTGGAGAAATGGCAACGCCCGGTGGTGAGTTATCGTAGCGCGGATTCTGAACCGGACGTCCAACAGAGCGACATTGAGGCGGCACGGCAAGCGGAACAAGAAATAGAAACCACCCACCAGTTTCAATGCCCCAACTGTGGCTACACCTATGACGAACGCCATGGCGATGAGAAAGAAGGGTTCCCGGCTGGCACCCGCTGGTTACAGATCCCTGATGACTGGCCCTGCCCGGACTGTGCCGTGCGGGAAAAAACCGATTTCGTCCTCAAGCAACACTGACGGACTCCCTCCGGCAACTCCCCCCCTGTAGCCGGAGGGCTTTTTTTAGGTTCATCGCGGATTAGAGTGAATAACACGCTTCTCGCCATCCGCCCGGTTTATCCCGAATACCCGGCACTTTGCCAAACGCTCGGCGCCGGCGGCCTGAGGTCACGCTTCAGGCTACGCCGAGTACGCGAGGGGGGTATTAGCGGCTCCCTACCTTTTTACCCCTGCACACGACCAATCTCACCGGTTACGTATTCGCCCCCCAATAGCTTAGGATACGGACACAGTCAGACTTTCCATTGCGCTGATCCATTTCGCTGATTCTTCAAGGAGTCTCCATGAGCGATTCACAATTTGATGTGGTGGTTTTCGGTGCCACCAGTTTCGTTGGCCAGATTCTCTGCCAGTACCTCTTTGACACCTACGGGACCGATGGTGAATTAAAGTGGGCCGCCGCCGGACGCTCCCAGGATAAACTGGAGCAAGTCAAAGCCTCACTGGGCGACGCCGCCAGCGCCCTGCCCCTGATCACCGCCAATGCCAACGACGCCGACAGTCTGGATGCCCTGTGCGCCCAGGCCCGCGTGGTGGTTTCAACGGTGGGGCCTTACGCGCTGTATGGCGAACCGATGATCAAGGCCTGCGTTAACAGCGGCACGGATTACTGTGATCTCACCGGTGAAGCCCAGTGGATTGCCGACATGCTTGAGCAATACGAAGCTACCGCCAAGAAGAACGGCGCACGCATCGTGCATTGCTGCGGCTTTGACTCCATTCCCTCCGACATGGGCGTCTACTTTCTCCAGCAGCAAGCCCAGGCACGCTTCAACGCGCCAGCCAGCACTGTGCGCATGCGCGTCAAAGTGGCCAAGGGTGGCGTTTCCGGCGGCACAGTGGCCAGCATGATGAATATTGCAGAAGAAGCCGGCAAAGACCCGGCATTGCGCAAGAAGCTCGCCAACCCTTACCTGCTTTGCCCGCCGGATCACGGCTTCAAGAGTCGCCAGACCAGCATTGGACTGGCCAGCTACGATAACGACTTCAACGCCTGGGTTGGCCCCTTCGTGATGGATGCCATCAACAGCCGTGTTGTCCATCGCTCCAACGCCTTGACCGGCCAGGCCTACACCGACCACTTCACCTATAACGAAGCCATGCTCACCGGTAATGGTATGGGCGGGCGCATGAAAGCACTGGGGATCGGTGCCGGCACCGGCCTGTTCTTTGCCGCTGCGGCGATCAAGCCCACCCGCTGGGCGCTGAACAAATTCGTGGTGCCACAGCCCGGCGAAGGCCCCAGCCCGGAAGCGCAGAAAGCCGGCTTCTACGACATCCGCTTTGTCGGCCACACCGACAATAAGGAAACCCTGAAAGTGAAAGTCACCGGTGATGCCGACCCCGGTTACGGCTCCACCGCCAAGCTGCTGGGCCAGGCGGCGGCCTGTCTGGCACAGGATGTGGTGGAAGACGCCCCCGGCGGCTTCTGGACCACCGCCTCCCTGCTCGGCGAGCCGTTACTGAAACGGCTGCAGGAAAACGCCGGCATGACCTTTACCGTGATCGATTAAGCCCTCTCCCGGCCTGTGACCTCGTTCACAGGCCGGGCCAATTTTCAGCAGCAACGGATGCCAGCTTCAACGGCAATCCGTACTCTCCCCGTTTTTCAAACAGGACGGGGTTGCCATGGAAGCGCTTGCCATACTGAAAATTCTGCTGATTCTCTTTCTGCTCGGCTCCACGCTCTACAGCGTCATTGTCTATCAGGGCCGCAAGAAATCCTCACTGAAAAGTCTCACGACCTTCCGCCAGGAAGGCACGCCCCAACGCAACCTGGATCCGACCGAGCTGCGCCTTGTGGATGCGGTCATCGCCGAGGCCGAGAAAAAGACCCTGGGCACACTCACCGGCAATGCGGTTTTTGCCCTCAGCGGCCCTTACCTGCGCCACGGGCTGACCACCAATGGCAATACCGTCTGGCATGACACCATCGGCGGCGTGGAAGTCTTGCTGCCCTATGACGCCGAGTATTTTCTCCGCGAGCACAACGATGCCCTGGTCGTGCTTGCCGAGAAAAAAGCCATCGTCGTTGCACTCAATAATGATTTCACCCTGGCCGGCGGCGAAGAACGCAACCAGCGCCGCGAGCAAAAGCAGCAACAATGGGAAAGCGGCGACCACGGTGAGCTGGCTCGTGTGGTTGAGGAAGACGAGCAAACCCGCGAAGACGACCCTGCAGGCACCCTGCGCATTCGCGAACAGCGCGATGAAACCGACGCGGAAATCGAATCCCGGCGCGGGCGCGGCCTTGCCATGCTGCCCGCCTTTCTGTGGATCCTGGCCTTTGTCTGCCTGGGCATTGCCATCGGGGTCGACAGCTCGCTCATCGGGTCAATCTCTCTGGCCACCGGCCTGCTGTTCGTTGTCATCGCCCTGTTCCGGTTTTTCCGCAAACCGTCGCCGGACAAGCCGCAAAAAGTGAATCAGGTTTCCGGGCAGATTTGCCTGACGCCGGTGGCCGTGGATGAACAGAACAACGTACAGATCTCCGTCACGCTCAACGAAAGCATCGGCTTTGTGTTGCCCGAGCACTGGCGCCCCTTTATCGAGTATGAAGACGGCCAGAATCAGGAAATGGCCGTGCGCGTGGATGATTACAGTGTCGTCAGTTACGGCAACCGGATGTCGCTGGACGAAGAAGTTCGCCGTTTCCCTCCTGTGTACTGGGGGCGCCACCTGACCCTGGCTCTGGTGGGTGCTATCGCCTTGCTGTTCCCGCTTGCCAGCTTCACCGAACTGTCCCGCGATCTTCTCTTTACCGGCCAGCTACTCAGCGGCGCACAGGAAACCACCCTGCAAACTCCCGGCGCCGTGCTCCAGCAGCCCCCCGCCATCGGCGCACCGGTGAGTATCGAGGGGCGCGGCCAATGCGCGTTGAACACAGACGGTTACCGCCCGACCTTCGACTGCAGACGCATCCACTGGGGCAGCAACGTACCCCAGTCACAGCACCTGAAAGAGCCGGAGATCATCCGCCAGCTGCGTGACCGGACACTGCTGCAAACCCGCACCGATGGTTACCTCAGTTTGATGGCGACGATGCAAGGCTGGGACACCTACCGCAATGGCAAACCGGTCATGCTCAGGCACCTGCCTGAGCTTATCGACACGCTGGATTCGGCCTGCAGCCAAAGCGGCACCAGCAGCAGTGCCGAAAGCCAGTGCGAGCGCATTCACCGGCACATGCTGTCCCGGCTGATCTTCACACTCGACCACCAGCCGGAAACATGGACCTCACTGAGAAACGCCGTACAAACGCAAGCAGGCAGTGATGACCCGGTAACCGCGATCACCAGCGAAGCCCACGTCAAGGCCCTGCGTCAGCGGTTGAATCAGCTGGCCAACGAGCTGGATATGGAACGCGGCGTCAACATTGCCCGGGACATTACCAACAGCCAGCAAGGCGGCGTGCAGATCCGGCTGGTGCAAGGCCCTGTGCCCAGCACCCTGATGCCCGACGACACCACCTCGCCCTATCAGGCCAGCATTGACGCGATGACTGCCATGATCGACAACGCCGCCGGGCAGCCCTTCAAGCTCCGGGGCATGGTGACCGATTATCAGGCTGATGGGGGGACCGCCGTGCTAAGCCTGGACCTGACCCGTCACCGCGATAATCCGGGCAACGCGGTCCTCAATGTGCTCTGGTTATTGCTGGCAGCGGGACTATTGGCCGGTCACGGCCTTATGAGTGTCATCCGCTTCAAGCAAAGCAGACAAAGGAACAGGGCCGTTGCGGCCCTGTACGCCTAGTTACCGTTACAGCCCCAGGCCCGAACCATGCAGCGCTGGCCGCCCTGACGCACGCAATATTGCAGCGCTGTGTTCTGGGCCTGGCCACCGCTGGAGGCCGTACCCCAGCCATACGCGGAGCTACCCGATGCCTGGTCCGCCGCATAGGCGGCACAGCCCCGGGAGAATGTCTGCACCACCCGACAGCCATAACCGCATTCGCTCAGCGCCCGAGACTGGGCCTGCTGCATGCTTCCATGGTTATAGCTGAAGCCGTACTGGTCACCCTGATTGCTGTCGATGGCCAAGGCCCCGTTGGCGCTGGCTACGCTGGCGAACAGCATGGCGATAAAAATGCCGACTAATTTACCCATCACGATCCCCTTCCCTGTTGTCTTTGTTACGGGATCAACAATCCCCGCCCTTATGCATTGCACTGCTTTTCTCGGTTAGCCGCCATGCAGAAACCGCAACAGTGTGGAGGCTTTTTGTTGCGCTTTGATACCAGCCGATGTCCTGATCGAACGCAACCAGAACATCATGCTGGCGGATAAAGGCACTACTGAGAATAGGAGCCAGACCCGGTTTTTCGGCCGGACGAGCACAAACATTCATAGTCGATGGAATCCAGCGTTTTACGGACCTTGCCGTTCCCCAGCGGCTCACTCTTCATATAGCCCATCAAATAATTCGGGTATGCCGCGGTGCCAGCCTGAATGGGCGTCGTACCCTGTGGACAACGCAATTTGGGAGCATTGTCTGATTCAAAAGCTCCCAGCACCTCACTGTAGGCCGGGCGGGTAAACGGGCCCGCACAAACCTCATTCGCCGACGCCACTAGCGACGCGCTTTGCAACGCCACCAGCAATACCGAAAAACCCATCAACTTTTTCATGTTACTTTTCATGTTGCTTCCCCTGTTCACACCGGCCCATCCGGCTTATGCAATTAACATAGCGAGGCGCAGCAAGGCCGGCATCCCCCAGATAGGGGATGCCATAACGGCAAATCAACCGCCGTTACTGAAGCTGGAAGTTCTTTACCGGCAAGGGGTCAGGCGCAACCTCGCCCAGGGCATCGGCCACGGAAATTTCATGAATGCGGCACAGCGCATCCAGGGGCAGGTCATTGGGGGCGCGGCCGAAAGGTGTCTCCAGGTGTTCGGACAGGCGATCGATACCGAAGAAGGTATAGGCCACAGCCGCCGCCAGTATCGGGGTTGCCCAACCCATGCCACCAATCAACGCAAAGGGCAGCAGGTAGCAATAGACATAGGCGGTGCGATGCACCAGCAAGGTATAGGCGAACGGCAAGGGCGTGGAAGCAATACGTTCACTGGCCGCCTGGATACCGCTCAGCGCCGCCAGGCGTTCATCGAGCATCTTCAGCCCCATGCTGTCCAGCGCCCCCTGCCGATACTGCTCCCCCAGCAAGCCACCAGCCTGTGCCAGAAACGCATCCGCCGGATTGGCTTTCGCCAGCGCCGCATCCCGCTGTTCCGCTGACACCCAGGCCAACAGTTCCTCGTTGACCGTTTCGCCACGAAGCTGGCCCTTCAACGTCACCGCATGGGCCAGAACCTGCATCAATAATGCGCGCCGGGCAGCGGTGTCTTCGCCCAGCAAGGCACCGCTGGCTCGGGCCAGGCTGCGGATTTCATTGACCATCTGGCCCCATTGTTTGCGCGCCTCCCACCAGCGGTCATAGGCGGCGTTGTTGCGAAAACCGAGCAGGATCGATAACACGATGCCGAGCAGGGTCACCGGCATAATTCTCAGGCTGGTCAGGTCAATCAGCTGGTAGTGACTGAGCGCGGCCACCACCACAGAAAATAATGCGACAAAGAGAATGTGTGGCAGGATTTCCGGCACCACCGACCCCCGCAGGGCAAATAACAGGGCAATGGCATTGGGGCGCTCTCGAACGATCATGGTCTTTATCCGCAAACAGTCAGCCCTGATGGTAAGCAATCGTGGTGGCGATTGGCAGAAGGGGTTGAAACAAAAAAGGCTGTCGTTATTGCGGTATCTCTTTTGAGGGATGTTTTGAGGGATTGTCAGGGGCATCATTCAGGCAATAATCGGGTAAGGCATTTTGCGTAAAGAGCATAGCGGCCAAGGTTTCAGGTTTTGAATGCAAGCGTCCGCCATCGGGCATCCGGCGTCCAGCGGTTGCCAGGGCGGGACAAGGCGACACGTTCTGACGCTGGCTGATCACTCAATTCCGCGATGAACCACAAAAAAGGCCCCTTAGGGCCTTTTTTGTTTTCGCATTGACTGACGCCGCCTACGGCTTCGACTCCGCTGCCGGCGCCGGGGCACCGGCCAGGGCCCGGTAGACATCCACCATGGCCTGAGTGACAGCCGCCTGACTGCGCACCTGGGCATCGCGGGTGGTGGTCAACTCCTGTTCCGCTGCCAGCACTTCGAAGTAACCGATAAAGCCTTGCTCATACCGGGTTCTGGCCAGCGCCGCCGCCCGCTGGGCATCGTTTGAAGCCCTCACCAGCCGTTCTGCTCGCTGTCGGGCGCGTTGATAGCGCACCAGCCGGGTTTCCGTTTCTTCCAGTGCCACCAGCACCGCCTGCTGATAGTTGGCCAGAGCCTCACGGCTGCTGGCATCTTCCGCTTCGATACGCGCCTTTACCTTGCCATAGTCGAGGAAGGTCCAGTCCACGCCCAACGCCACACGCCGGCTTTCCGCGGGGCCGCTGAACAGGTCACCGCTGTCCGTGGCCACCGACCCCAGCAACCCGCTGAGGGTAAAACGGGGGAACAAGTCCGCCGTTGCTACACCAATGCGGGCCGTGGCGGCGGCCAACCGGCGTTCCGCTGCAGCCACATCCGGCCGGCGTCGCAACACGTCACCAGGGCTGTCTACCGGGATCACCGGCAAACTGCCCGGCAGCCCGGTATTCACCGCAAGAGTGTCAACCAGGGCAGCCGGCGGCTGGCCGGTGAGCACGGCAATACGGTGCATGGCTGCACGAATGTCCGCCTCCAGTGAAGGCAGGGCAGCGCGGGTCCGTTCCAGCTGCGCCCGGGCGCGCACCGAGTCGAACTCCGTGCCGCGACCGGCATTGACCCGGGCGGAGACAATATCCAGGGTCTGGGTCTGAATCGCCACATTCTGCTCGGCCACCTGCAGCCGTTGCTGCAAGCCACGCAGTTCAAAATAGCTGCTGGCCACCTGCCCGGCCAATGCCACCTGCAAGGCACCGAGATCAGCCCCCACCGCCTGCAACTGCGCCGCCTGGGACTCGGTGGCCCGGCGCAAACGGCCGAACATATCCAGCTCCCACTGCGCCGCGATGCCGGCCTGGTACAGTTCTACCCGCTCCGGCCCACCGCCGGCCGGAGTGCGCTCCACATCCGCCAGATGCTGCTCGGCACCGCTGGCACTGGCCGTGACGCTGGGCCACTGCTCCCGCTTGGCACCGTACAGCAAGGCCGCGGCCCGATCGTAACGGGCCAACGCCGCCTGCAACGTCTGGTTCGCTGTCAGGGTTTGTGCGATCAATTGCGCCAACAAGGGATCATCAAAGCCCTGCCAGAAGTCCTGCTCGGCCTGGGCAAAATCACCCGCGGCGGTCGAGGAGGTCGCGCTGGCATGTAGCGCCGAAAAGCTGTCCGGTTCCGGGGTCTCCGGCACCTGATAATCCGGCCCGACTGCACACCCGGCCAACAGGGCCAGCCCACCTATAAGGCCCACTGCATTACGCATGGTTGTCTCCTTGAATCTGTCCATGGGCGCCCCCTTCCAGGGTGCTTTCATGGTGACTGACCGGCGGTTTGCTGCCCGCCAGTTTGCGCAACGCCACATAGAACACCGGCGTCAGGAACAGCCCGAACAGGGTGACGCCGAGCATGCCGAAGAACAGCGCCACACCCAGTGCCTGGCGCACTTCCGCACCGGCACCACTGCCCAGCACCAGCGGCAGCACCGCGGCGGTGAAGGTAATGGATGTCATGATGATCGGGCGCAAGCGCAACCGGCAGGCTTCCAGTGCCGCCTCGACCACACCCTTGCCCTGCATTTCCAGTTCGCGGGCGAACTCCACAATCAGGATGGCGTTCTTGCAGGCCAGCGCGATCAACACCACCAGCCCCACCTGAACAAAGATGTTGTTATCGCCACCGAAGAACCACACGCCCATCAGGGCCGACAGCATGCACATGGGCACAATGAGGATCACCGCCAATGGCAACGTCCAGCTTTCGTACAGGGCGGCCAGCACCAGAAACACCAGCAGTATCGACAGGGGGAAGACCAGCAAGGCCGCGTTGCCCTGGGTCGCCTGCTGATAACTCAGGTCGGTCCACTCGAACGTCATGCCATTGGGCAACACTTCGTCGGCAATGCGGTTGAGCACTGCCATGGCCTGGGCAGAAGAAAGCACCTGAGGGTCGGCTTCACCGGCCAGGTCTGCCGCCGGGTAGCCGTTGTAGCGCAGCACCGGATCCGGGCCGAAATCTTCGGTGATAGTGACCATGGAACTGATGGGCACCATATCGCCGTGAATATTGCGCGTACGCAACCGGCCAATGTCATCAATGTCTTCACGGAAAGGCGCATCCGCCTGGGCAATCACCTGCCAGGTGCGGCCGAAGCGGTTGAAGTCATTCACATAGGCTGAGCCCAGATAGGTCTGCAAGGTATCGAACAACTCCGTCAGCGGTACGCCCTGGGCTTTCGCCTTGAGGCGATCCACCTCCGCATTCAGCTGCGGTACATTGGCCTGATAACTGCTGATGGGAAAACCCATCCCCGGGGTTTGCGCAATGGCCCCCTGGAATGCATTCACGGCGTTCTGCAACTCACCGTAGCCCAGGTTGCCCCGGTCCTCGATAAACAGCTGATACCCCGAACCGTTACCCAGACCGAGAATCGGCGGCGGCATAAAGGAGAACGTAATCCCTTCCTTCAGGCCGGCGATTTTCTGGTTAATCTCGGCATTGATCTCGGCCGCCGAACGGCTGCGCTGATCAAACGGCTCCAACGGGAAAAATGCCACACCGGTATTGGAGGTATTGGTGAACTGCAAGGCATTCAAACCCGGGAACGCTACCGAGTGCGCCACGCCTTCGGTGTTCATGGCGATGTCTGTGACTTTCTGCAGCAAGGCATCGGTGCGCTCCAGCGACGCCCCTTCCGGCAGTTTCACCCCGGCGATCAGGTACATCTTATCCTGTACCGGAATGAATCCCGGCGGCACCACCTTGAACATCAAGCCGGTGCCGGCCAGCAACAGCGCATAGATCACGAACACCACACCACGATGATGCAGCGAGCGAGACACGCCGCCATGGTACTTGTCCGAGCTGGCGTTGAAGAAACGGTTGAACGGACGGAAGAGCCAGCCGAACAGCGTATCAATGATGCGTGTCAGTCGATCCTTCGGCGCGTCGTGGGGCTTGAGCAACATGGCCGCCAGCGCTGGCGACAGCGTCAACGAGTTGATGGTGGAGATCACCGTGGAGATGGCAATAGTGACCGCGAACTGTCGATAGAACTGGCCGGTAACGCCGGACAGAAACGCCATGGGAATAAACACCGCACACAGCACCAGACCAATTGCCACAATCGGGCCAGACACTTCCCGCATGGCCTGATGCGCTGCCGCCAGTGGCGTCAGCCCCTCTTCAATATTTCGCTCCACGTTCTCCACCACCACAATGGCATCGTCGACGACAATGCCGATGGCCAGGACCAACCCGAAGAGAGTCAGTGTGTTGATGGAATAGCCAAGCAGATAGAGCGCCGCAAATGTCCCTACCACGGAAATCGGCACGGCCAGCAACGGAATAATCGACGCGCGCCAGGTCTGCAGGAACAGGGTGACCACCAGCACCACCAGCAGCACGGCTTCAATCAGGGTCTTGATCACCGACTTGATGGAATCACTGACGAATACCGTGGTGTCGTACACCGCTTCATACTTCACGCCTTGTGGAAAACGGGTGGCAATCTCATCCATGGCGGTGATCACCTGGTCGCGAATTTCCAGCGCATTGGCGCCCGGCGCCTGGAAAATACCAATCGCTACCGCGTCCTTGCTGTCCAGCTGGGAACGCAAGGTGTAATCCCCCGCGCCGAGCTCCAGCCGCGCCACATCGGACAGACGAACAATCTCGCCCTGCGCACCGCTCTTGAGGACCACATCACCAAATTCTTCCACCGTGCGCAGCCGCCCCTGGGCGTTAATCAGTGTCAGGAAGTCACTGCCCGGCATGGGCTCGGCGCCCAGTTGGCCGGCGGATACCTGCACATTCTGCTCGCGCATGGCGCCCACCACATCGCTGGCGGTCAGGCCCCTGGCGGCAATTTTTTCCGGGTCCAGCCAGGCACGCATGGCGTAGTCACCGCCGCCAAAGATTTGCGCATCGCCCACACCACGAATCCGCGCCAGCACGTCCCGCACATGCAGGCGGGCGTAATTACGCAGGTACAGGGTGTCGTAACGGCCATCCGGGGATGTCAGGTGAACCACCATCAAGAATGTTGGTGACTGTTTCTGCGTGGTCACCCCCTGGCGGCGCACATCTTCCGGCAACCGGGCCAGGGCCTGACTGACCCGGTTCTGCACCCGCACGGTGGCATCATCGGCGTCGATGTCCGGCCGGAACGTCACCGTCATCTGCAGCACCCCATCGGAGCCCGCCACGGATTTCAGGTACATCATCCCTTCAACGCCGTTGATCGCCTCCTCCAGTGGCGTCGCCACGGTTTCCGCAATCACCTTCGGATTGGCCCCCGGATATACGGTGCGCACCACCACTGACGGCGGCACCACTTCCGGATATTCACTCACCGGCAGGTTGGGTATGGAAATCAGCCCCACCGCAAAAATAATGATCGACAACACCGCCGCGAAAATGGGCCTGTCGACAAAGAAACGTGAAAAATTCATGGCAATACTCCTGCGCGGCGGATCAGCGACCCACCGTGACATGTCGTTCCCTTTGAAGTTGCCGGACCGCCTTTCTCGCTAGCGAGCAATCACGGTTATCCGGTTTTGCTGGAGAGCCTCTGCACAGCACCCTGTACGACAGAGGCGCTCCCGGTCACGGCTGGACAGACGCCACCGCGGGTTCAGCCGATTGCTCACTCACGGCAACCTGATGGGGCGCCACGGGCATGCCGTCAAAGAACACCTTCTGCACACCGTTGACGATGACTCTGTCGCCCTGTTTCAGGCCATCCAGAATCACCAGCTGGTCGTCCACCGACCGGCCCGGTGTTACCTGGCGGCGAGCGGCCATGTTGTCCTCACCAACCACATACACGAAGCGACGGTCCTGATCGGTAAGCACCGCTTTACGGTTCACCAGCATGGCGTTATCCATGCGCGCCATCGGCAATTGCACGCGGGCGAATTGCCCCGGCTTAAAAGTGCCATTCGGGTTGGCCAGTTCCGCCCGGTATTGCAAGGTGCCGGTGTTGGCGTTCAATCGGTTGTCGATAAAGTTCAGCGTGCCTTGATGCGGAAACCCCGACTCTCCGGCCAAGCCAATGCGCACCCTGGTCGGCTTTCCCGCCACACGAGCCTGTTCGCTTTCCTGTGCGGCTTGCTCGTCCGCATCGAAATACACGTACATCGGATCCACCGACACCAATGTGGTCAGCAATGTCTGATCCGCACTGGCCAGGTTTCCCCGCGTCACCAGGGCGCGACCCGCCCGGCCACTTACCGGCGCCGTTACCCGGGTGTACTGTAAATCCAGCTCGGCGGTTTCCAGCGCCGCCTTTGCCGCATTGACCAGCGCTCGCGCACTCATCTTTGCCGCGTTGCGCTGGTCATACTCTTCACGGGAAATCGCACGGCTTTCCATTAACGAACGGGCTCGCTCTGCCTGGCTGTTCGCCAGTGCCAGCTCACTCCTCGCCTGTGCCAACTGCGCTTGCGCAGCCTGCTTTCTGGCCTGATACGGGCGAGGATCAATCTGGAAAAGCAGATCGCCAGCTTCCACCAGAGCCCCTTCTTCAAAGGCCACCTTGTCGATGTAACCGCTGACCCGGGGCCGTAGCGCCACTGTTTCCGGCGCTACCACACGACCGGTAAAAGACTCCCACAAGGTCACCGGTTCCGGTTGAACCAGGGCCACATCCACATCCGGCGCGGGCATCTGCTGCGAGGCTTCACTACGCGCATCGCAACCGGACAAGAAAACAATCGCCATCAAAATAAACGCCAGGCCCAGGTACACACCCACACCACCGGCCGTTTCACTACTAACACTTTCCATGAATCTGACTCCCGCTATCACCCTTGATGCATTACCGCAGTAATGCGTACCCGATAATCGAATAACCCTGAAACGATTCGACAGCGTGGCAAAACCAATTCACCACCCGATCAGACACTCACCCTGAAAAACCACAACCGAACCGTCATGGCAGAGGACTCTAATTCCTCAAGTTGAGTTGAGGTCAATAAAAAAATCCACGCCCATGACGAACCAGCAAACTGCCAGCACGGTTGCCCGGCAAGAAAGCACAGGGCTTTCCTGAATGGAGAGAAACTGTAATGAAAAGGGGCCGAAGCGCGATATCGGGTTACTGCCTCAACATTGCCCGATCCTGTTTAAATCCATCTGCGCCGGTGAAACGCAGGTTTGCCCCCGGCCATGTTTCACCTGGATGTCATTACTGTTTCAGGCAAGAAAACCACGGCAGGAACAGGCGACAAGGAGAAGATAAAGAAAGAAAAAACCAATAACCCCTTAATTTAAAAGGGTTAACCTTTGAAACAAGGGAGCCACTGGCCACCCGCATGGTTCTTCCCCTACAGGTTCGCAACAGTAGGGGATATTGCCTGATCCCACAGGCAGCCGGGTGCAGATTGCCGGTTTCTGCGCAGTCATTGCCCGATTCTGCAGAAAATGGCTCGATACCCCACCGCCCTACCCGGTGCATGCGTATACTGCGCCAAAAGGGAGAAAGGTCATGACCGCCACTTTATCCAATGTTGCCGCCCCTGCTGGCAGCACACTCGAGCAACAGCTGGCGCAGCTTGTCTGCGAACAGATTGCAGAGCCGGGCATGCTCGATTCCGGCATCCCGGGCGTATCGTTGTATCGTGCCGATGACACCAGCAGTTGCGCCTCTACGGTCTACGAGCCTTCACTGATTTTTATTCTGCAAGGCACCAAGACCATTGAGCTTGGCGACCGTGAAATTGTGTACGGCCCATCAAGCTACCTGGCCAGCTCCGTCCACCTTCCGGTGCTTGGGCAAATTGTGGATGCCTCCCCAAACCATCCTTACCTGGCGGTAAAAATCGATGTGGATCCGCAGGAGGTCACTGACCTTGTGCTGGAGTTAGGTGACAAGGTTGGCCGCTATGAACCGGGTAATGAATGCCCCGAAGTGGGCTGTGGTCTGTGCATGTCCCACATGGATGAATCCATGCAGGGGGCGCTCTATCGACTGCTGAACCTGATGACCACCCCGGACGATATTGCCGTGCTCGCCCCACTGACCCGTCGGGAGATTATCTACCGTTCTTTGATTGGCGAGATGGGACCGCGCATGCGCAAGTTCGCCTCGATTGATTCCCAGGCCAACCGGATATCCAGGGTCATTTCCACCCTCAAGGACCGCTATTCCGAACCATTGCGGGTGAAGGATCTGGCAGACTCGGCCAACATGAGTGAGTCCACCCTGTTCCATAGCTTCAAACAGGTCACCCGCATGTCACCACTACAATTTCAGAAGAAGCTGCGTCTCCATGAAGCACGCCGACTGATGCTCACCGAAGGGCTGGAAGCAGCCACGGCCAGCTACCGGGTGGGCTATGAAAGCCCATCCCATTTCAGTCGGGAATATAGCCGCTTGTTCGGTGCACCGCCGCGCGCAGACGTAAGCAAGTTGCGCGGAGCACAGGCAGGCGTTAGCGCCTGATCAGGCAGCCCAAAAAAATTCATCGCGGAATTGAGCGATTATTGCCTGAATGATGGCCCTGGCAATCTCTCAAAACATCCCTCAAAAGCGATACCGCAATAACGACAACCTCTCAGGCTATGGGTTTTTGCGACTAACCCAGCAGACGGCGAGAAGCATGTTCTTCATTCTAATCCGCGAAGAACCAAAAAAAAGGGCGCATAAAGCGCCCTTTTTTTTCAGCTTTTCAATTTATATCCGGTTTTGAATATCCACCACACCAGCCCCATGCACAGCGTCAGGAACAACAGCGTCATGCCAAGGCTGATCCCGATGTGCACATCGGCCACACCAAAGAAGCTGTAGCGGAACCCGCTGATCAGATAAACCACTGGATTGAACAGGGTCACCGTCTGCCAAACCGGCGGCAGCATATCGATGGAGTAGAAACTGCCCCCCAGAAAGGTCAGCGGAGTAATGATCATCAGGGGAATGATCTGTAGCTTCTCGAAGGTATCCGCCCATACCCCGATGATAAAGCCAAACAGACTGAAGGTGATCGCCGTCAGCAGCAAAAAGCCAATCATCAGGAAAGGATGCTGCACCTCATAGTCCACAAACAATCGTGCCGTCAGCAGAATCAGGATGCCCAGAATCGTGGACTTGGTTGCCGCCGCCCCCACATAACCAATCACGATCTCCACATAGGACACCGGTGCCGACAGCACCTCGTAGATGGTGCCGGAGAAAGTGGGCATGTATATCCCGAAAGACGCATTGGAAATGCTTTGCGTCATCAAAGACAACATGATCAGACCGGGAATAATGAACGCCCCGTAACTGACGCCGTCAATCTCGACCATCCGTGAGCCGATCGCAGAACCGAACACCACAAAATACAGCGAGGTGGAAATCACCGGGGAAGCCACGCTTTGCATCAGGGTGCGCCAGGTGCGTGCCATCTCGAACTTGTAGATAGCGCGAATGGAATGAATATTCATCAAGCGTCTCCCTGTGCGTTAGGTGCATCTTCACTGGTAACCCGCCCGGCCGTACTGTCGTCCGGGTTACCGTTATGCACCAGGTCCACGAAAATATCTTCCAGCGAACTTTGCCGTGAATGCAGGTCCTTGAATTCAATACCCTGCTCGCTCAGGTGGCGCAGTAATTCGGCAATGCCCGTGTTTTCCTGGTTGGCATCGTAGGTATAAACCATCGAGTAGCCCTCATCGGCCAGCGCCAGCGCCTCGTCCGCCATGGCGGCGGGAATCGCATCAAGCGGTTCTGCCAGGTGTACAGTCAATTGCTTGCGCCCCAACTTTTCCATCAACCGGGACTTTTCATCCACCAGGATAATTTCGCCCTGACGAATAATACCCACCCGGTCAGCCATTTCCTCGGCCTCTTCAATATAGTGGGTCGTCAGAATAATGGTGACACCCTGTTCGCGCAGCTGGCGGACCATTTCCCACATTTCCCGGCGCAGCTCTACATCCACACCCGCCGTAGGCTCGTCCAGAAACAGGATCTTTGGCTCATGGGAAAGCGCCTTGGCAATCATCACCCGTCGCTTCATGCCACCGGACAACATCATGATCTTGCTGTCTTTCTTGTCCCACAGCGACAGCGCCTTGAGCACTTTCTCAATGTGGGCATCATTACGCGGCTTGCCAAACAGCCCGCGGCTGAAACTCACTGTTGCCCAGACGGTTTCAAATGCGTCGGTGGAAATTTCCTGGGGCACCAGACCGATGGCGCTTCGTGCGGCGCGAAAATCGGTAATGATGTCATGCCCATCAGCGAGAACCTTGCCGGACGAGGGATTCACGATCCCGCAAATAATACTGATCAGGGTCGTTTTGCCGGCGCCGTTGGGGCCCAGCAGGGCAAAGATCTCCCCGGGCCGAATCTCCAGATTGACCTCTTTAAGCGCCTGAAATCCGGATTCATAAACCTTGCTGAGATTGTTGACTGAAATTACTGCATCCACACTGTCTCTCCTTCAAAGGACGCCTTCCCACTCTCACTGCATCGCGCCGATGGCAAGCATACTCTATACAGGCGCACCATTATGCACACCCGGCGCCGCCTATGGGCGCGGATACGCAGAACGACCAACACGCTCACGAAACCGCCGCAAAATCTGGTCGCCGGCGCCCCGCTTTCAGGCTCTGCGCCCACCACCGAAGTACCGCCAGCTGCTGCGTCAGACGCTTTTCTGCGCGGACCTTCTGCTCCACCGATTGCCAGCGCCCACGGGCATCAAATTCGTCACCGGCATTGATGATGCTCACCACATTGCGCACTGTCACCGCATGCAACTCGGCATAGACCAGCCGCAACTGTTCTACCGCTCGCAGCCCGCCAGACACCCCGCCATAGCTGATAAACGCCACTGGCTTTGCTTTCCAGGCCGCACTGGAGACATCAATGACCTGTTTGAGGATGGCTGGAAAACTGTGGTTGTACTCCGGCGTAACCACTAAAAACGCATCGGCCTTTGTCAGCCTGTTTTGCAACTGCCGTACACTGGCGGATGCTGCATTCGGAAAATCCGCCGGCACATCAAAATCGCGGGGATCAATCACCTGCAGCGCAAAATCGGGCACATCCCGAATCTGCTCTGCAGCCCAATTGACCAGAGTGTCACACAAACGCCCTTCACGGGTACTGCCGTATACCAGAGCCAGAGTCAGCGGGTCGCGCGTAGCCATATTATCTCCTGAACAGTTGACGACAATGAAGGCTCAGCGTAAAACCTCAATCAATATTGAGGTCAATAGAGAAAGAAAAAGGGAGCAGCTATGACCCTCATCAATGCAAACGATATCGGTAAAGCCCTGACCGTGGGGGAAGTGGCAGACCGGAGCGGGGTTGCGGTATCCGCCCTGCACTTTTATGAAACCAAGGGATTGATCCAGAGCTGGCGCAGCAGTGGCAACCAGCGCCGCTACCACCGAGATGTACTGCGCCGTGTCGCCGTGATCAAGGTCGCCCAGCGTATTGGCATCCCCCTGGCCGAAATCGCCGACGCCATGGCCAGCCTGCCCGACGGCCGAACGCCCACCGCCCGTGACTGGAAACGACTCTCCGCACGCTGGCAGGAGCAACTGGATGCCCGCATTCACGCCCTGACCCAGTTACGTGATCAACTGAGCGACTGTATCGGTTGTGGGTGCTTGTCGATCAAGGCCTGCCGGCTGCGCAATCCCTATGACTCACTCTCCGAGCAGGGCACCGGGGCCCAGTTACTCGAGGATGAACAATAACCCTGATTCCGCTTCTGCCAGGGCTTTCTCTATGAACGTTCTGCGCTAAAAACACTCTGTCATCATAACCTGCGACTTTTGTCGGCATTCATTTTGCCGGCCGTGACGTGGCAGAATAGAGGCCCCATTTCTCTACTGGACATGGCATCTGGGCCCCGGACACATCACGCTCAACCCTTATTAACCGCAATCAGGAGGCAGTATGAACGAGAACACCGTAACCGTTATCCCCGGTGACGGAATCGGACCGGATATCGTCGATTCCACGGTACGGGTACTGGACGCGCTGGATTGCGGTCTCAAGTTTGAGTATGCCATCGCAGGGCAGACGGCTCTGGATCAGGGCCTGGAGCTGGTGCCGGAAGACACCCTCGCTGTGCTCAAACGCAACCGCCTGGCCCTGAAAGGCCCTATCACCACCCCGGTGGGCGGCGGGTTCACTTCCGTGAACGTAACCCTGCGCAAGACCTTCGACCTGTTCGCCAACGTGCGCCCCGCCCTGTCCATTCCCGGCGTGAAGTCCCGCTATGACAATGTGGACATCATGACCATTCGGGAAAATATCGAGGGTATCTATTCCGGGCTGGGGCAAACCGTCAGTGACGACGGCGAAACCGCCGAGCTGCGCAGCCGCATCACCCGCACCGAGTCCGAGCGCCTGCTGCGTTTCGCCTACGACACCGCCACCAAACAGGGACGCAAGAAAGTCACCGTGGTGCACAAGGCGAATATCATGAAGTCCACTTCCGGGCTGTTTCTGGATGTGGCTCGCAAGGTGCGCGAGGACTACCCGAATCTGGAACATGAGGAAATGATCGTGGACGCCTGCGCCATGCAGCTGGCCATGAACCCGCACCGTTTCGATGTACTGGTTACCACCAACCTGTTCGGCGACATCCTTTCCGACCTGTGTGCCGGCCTCATCGGCGGGCTGGGCGTGGCCCCCGGGGCCAACATTGGTGAGCACGGCGGTCTGTTCGAAGCCGTCCACGGCAGCGCACCGGACATCGCCGGCAAGGGCGTGGCCAACCCCACCGCCATCATGCTCGCTGGCGCCATGATGCTCGATTACATGGAACAGCACGACAAGGCAAAAAGGCTGCGCCGCACCGTGCGACACGTGGTCGGCCAGGGGGAAATCGTCACCCCGGATCTGGGCGGACGCGCCAGTACCACAGAGTTTACTGACGAGCTGATTCGCCACCTCACCAATCAGTAGTAGCCAGCAACGCGTGGCACGCCTGGTTGCCGGCATCACCGGCAACCAGGCTATTTTCTTTTCCAGAAGCGAAAATCGTTATACAACCTTTACGGTCAGCACCGCAGGAAACAAACAACAATAGCCTTTCATTCCATTCAGCTTAACCCGACACATTCGCGTGCCAGGCAACAGCTTCAATGCCCGACAAAGCCTGCTCCATTTTTTATCCAGAAAAGCTTTCCAGAAAAGCCCAACTATTCGACCATTCTGAACTTGCCCCCCGTGGACAAGCAGGCCTGCTTCACTTGCTCCGGTTCCGAGCCATAAAGGTAATCATGCGTCTCCGTGTCCCCTGTCGGGCTCTGATGACTGCAAATAGCCTGTCGGGTCGAACTGTCACAGCTGGCAACCTGTTTATTGCGCCCCTGAGCGCATTGCGCCTTAAACTGCTCACTTTTGGCTCGGCTGAAAAGAGTATAGTCAACACAGATAAAGTTACCCGGGTCATAACAACTGAACTGAAATACCCCTTTGTCATCATCACTACCCACCTGGCTCGCTGCCCCACCACCCTGAGCAACCTGCCGGCTCATTGCATTCATGTTCTTGCCGTCGCCACCGGCCATCACATCGGAGGCGAAGGCAGTGCCAATATCCACTTTGGACGAATCTGAAATTCCCGATGAACCAATCACTGCTGCGCCCCCAGCGAGTGCAACAAATTTTCCGAATCCATCACCGCTGTTTGATTTTTCCTCGATGCCGTCGTCGATCAACTTGCCGTTGTCGTATATTTCCGTGAACTCCCCTGTTCCGCCACCCAACTGGGCCCGTCTGCGCACCGTAAATGAGCCCTGACGTTTGCCGGCCAAGTATGTTCCGGCGTAGCTTTCACTGTTCTCGGCAACGTTAGCGTAATCGCCGTATCCCTTGCCGTTTAATTTTCCCTCTTCCCAGTAGCCCACGCTCAAACTCGTCACGCCATTCGTCCACGCTCCTGCTCCATTCAACTCTCCCTCAACATGCTCGCCAATCCGCACATACCAGACCGCTCCTGCCTCTGTAGTGCCGGATACCTGTTTGGCTGCAAACCCGTTCAGCTTCGAGTGTTTGAATTCCCCCATGGACTTGACGATCATGGCGTTTGTGTAGCCCCAAATAACAACACCAAACCCGTGCATTTCCGCCTGGTCATTAAAATCACCGTATCGATGCCACTGAAAACCATCTTCACGGGTTTCTGTGCTTAACAGGCGGGCAATACGTGCCTTGCCGGGAACATCGCCAAGCTGGGTAACCTGACTGCCATTTTCCAAAGGCATATCAAACACACCCTCGACCATTACCCCTTGATCAAATCGCCCCACAAACTGCGCGTTATTTTTTTCATCAACCGCTTTTCCAACCCCATGTGCAAGCCCGCCAACACACTCCCCTTTAATAAAATTCCAATCGAACTGATCCGCTGCCACCTCTGTATTCACAACATAAGCGCCGGCATCCACCAAGGTACATTCCGTCTCATAACCGATATGGGGGTAACGAGCCGCCACAACCGCATCATAGCCTTCACGAACAAGGCTGATCGCCTCCATCATTGCTGGCTTGCTGAAACGATCCTGGAAATTACTGATGATGGCGTCGTTACGCGAGTCGAAGGCATAAGGGTCGCCCCAAGACCTTTCTGCCATGGCAATAACCCGGATTTTTCTATAAAGGTCTTTTAGTTCCGGCTCATTAATATAGGGATTGGGGCCCTGAGCTTGCAGTTTAGAAACAAGGTTCCCGTGATATGACAACGCGCAACCACCCAATAGCAGCGGCACGATTAGCATCAGGATTACGGCAATGGATTTGGACATCATTTCCCCGGACAACAGGCAATCGCCAGCCCCACGCATAAGGCGCAGAGCCTCTGTCTGAACCATAGCAATGGGGTGAGGCTTATCCCATACCTCAAGTTAGGTATTCAGCCCCGCAGACGGCATCTCGGGAGAATCTCATCATGACATCCGTATCATCCGTGAAAGATACAACCACTATGCAACTTCATATGCGCTAGGCACAGCCCGTTCTGGGATAAAAAAACGCCCGCATAATGCAGGCGTCACCATTACATTCGAAATCCAGATTGTGCATTTGCGATCAAGCCTTCTGGCCAGCAACCAGCATAAGAGCCGACAGGAAGAGAGCTCTCATATTTTTCCTCATAACCCTCCACAAGGGAGTCAGGAAACATCACCCATAATAATTCTTTATTTCAATATCCAGCCTCTTCTTCCTGATGCAGGACTGAATGTCATCAACGGTCGGCTCGTCAGGAGCCTTGACACCACGAACCGTTCCGTAAGAAGAGTAAATATCCGGCCAGATATTCCTTCCTTTCGGAGTATTCGCCTTCATCACCCGCACATCACCATGTCTCAAACGGTCAAACCGGTCTTCAATACACGAAGCCACAAAATCCAGCGACCCCTTTCCCTTGTATAAATAGACATTGCTGTACCAAATTATTCGCCGAGCATCGGTATAGAAATTATCCGTCAGGTTTGCGTTACAGAGTCTGCAGGTGTAGTACAACTGAAAGATGCCGTCATACTTGCTTTTAAAAATAACCGACTCCGCATCCTCTTTAGCTATTGCCAACGTCTTGTCCAGAGCCACCTTCCCCCTACGATTGATAATTTCAATTTCCAGGAAATCATCATCCTCAAGCCGGGAGAAGTCATACCAGCTGTTCACTGTCCAGGAATAGGGACCACGCCTTTCCTCCCCTCTAAACCCGGTAAGATTCACTTTGTTAACCCGCTTTCCATCCGCGCGGAGTTGAAAAACCAAAGACCCACTTGAATCCTGGTAATTTCTGGCCAGCAGCTCCACGGTCTTGACCCCGGTTTTTTCTGGTGGCTGCTCCTGCTCCTCTCTCTTCCACTCATAAACCTTGTAGCATGTCTCCTGAAGATCCTCTGCATAATCATCATCAATCATGGAGAAAAGGACATCGAAAACCATTACCACCTTGAAAACACACATGCCGGGACTATAACCGTACGGCCCGTATCGCTCATAAGACACTTTCCGTCGTACGACAAGCTCTTCCTTTTCCTGGGCGTAAATCTCAACCGGGTCGATATGGATATTCAGCTTTTCCTCGTCAACCTCATACTTCCCGCGTAGTTCATAGTGGGAAAACGCCGGCTCAGAAACCGCATCTCCAAAATACCGTTCTTTCTCATAAACGGCGTCTTTCATGTAGCTTTCTCTGTCTGCATTGATCGTTCCGCAGCCGACCAGTGCCAGCCCCCATAGCACACAGACAAAATAATGGATTTTCACCTTACCCCCGATCACAACCTTATTAATGACAGAACAACCGACCTTCATCAGCAAAATTATTTAATTCCTCAGCCGCTGACACGCTTAACCCCTGAAATGCCAACGAGATATCTCCACATCCCAACCCCCTTCCCGACGCAGTTGCGAAACCTCATCCATGAGCGCCTCCTCGGCTTTCCTCCGATCGGGCCTGCGGTAGCACGTTGCATCCCCGTCTACCCCCCAATAGGCATACGCATATTTCCGAAAGCGACGCTGTATCTCCGGCATCTTGTCGGACATGTAGCCGCCATAGAAATCTACGAAATCCGCATGGAATACCGTTGAAAAGACCGCTCTTCCCCCATCACGGCCCTCTTTAACAGCGCAATAACCGAATTCCTTCCCGACATCATCGCCTTCTGCTGCCAGCCCCCCTAGAGGCAGCACCATCAACGATACCGTAAGAAAAAGTATTTTCCTGCGCACAACGCCCTCCGAAAGCCAGTCTTAATAGTGAGAAACCCCAGACTTCCTTTCGTCAGTCTGCGCATACGCCAGAACGGGATTAAGCGGCACAGGACGCAGGAAACCCGGCAGCAATCAGAACGTCATCGACTCCATCTTACCCGGTGAACCTCATAATCCCGGTCTCGCCAGTTGGAGATCGCACGATTTCGGCTACGCTCTGCTTCCCGTTCGGAGTCGTGTTGATTCCTTGCACAACTCACGTTGTAAATGGTTGCTTCAGGGTCATATTCTGCATCGATAAATTCAGCGAAGCTGTCATCTACACGGCTTGGCGTCACGTAGGAATCATAGAAAACACCCGAGATGTAAACCTCGGATATGTCTTCATCACCATAGGATCGATATTCCGCTTCACAAAAATGGTATCCGGAGTATTCCGCATGGGCGAAACCGCCAAAAGACACCATGACTACGCCTGCAGCAGCCCCAAATAACTGACGTATTGTTTTCATTTTCATCCCCTAACATTGATCCTTGATTGTTTATTGCGTCCAATACAACTTGTGGCTCTGACCACCATCGCCGTAGTCACGACACCCCTCCCGATCCTCCCCTCTGAGAAAAGCGGCAGGGTAACGCTCGTTGTACTCCTGAATCTGCAACCGGTTAATCGCCTTTGCGCAGGAGCACATGGCACTTCTTGATGCATCGGCACCTGACGCTGGCTTAACCGTTGTCCAAAACGCTTTATCCCCGACGGAAAGATCAAAATTCACAAAATAGTCACTGTCCATAATACATTCCTTGGCATAGCTGCTCGCATGGCCTGCGACGGCAAAGAACATACAAAAAAGACCCGGAACCAGAAAGAAAACCGATTTTGTAGCTTTCATGACACCCTCTCACTGCTTATCAGGATCGAACGCTCAAAGCCCCCCATTCAGGTTGGCCCTGCGATAAATAGTCAGGGATTTGGCATTAACCCGCATCCCCCAAATGAGGGATGCAGGAGCGCGCATCCTGAGATGCCAACGAAGGGAGGGGGAGGAAGGGGCGGGTTACCGCTTGCTACTTCAGTGCCTCGGCTCGCGCGGCGCGAGCGGCCAGGGTGGCTGGCTGATTGTCCCCTGGCTGCCAGCCTTGCAGGTTATTTTCGACCAGTTGTGTCAGCGCATCCAGGTGCACAGGCTCTGCATTCATGGCAGAGATATAGGCAAAGGATTCACCCCCGGCCTGCTCAAAGTAGCCCCGGTTTTCCTCATCGATTTCCTCCACCGTCTCCAGGCAGTCAGCGGAGAAGCCGGGGCAGAAGACCTGTACCGATTTCACTCCTTGCCCTGGCAGGGCTTTCAGGGTGGCATCCGTGTAGGGCTGCAGCCATTCTTCCCGCCCGAAGCGGGACTGGAACGTCGTCATCCATTGATCATCGGCCAGTCCCAGTGCCTCGGCCAGTAACCGGGAGGTCTTGTGGCACTCGCAAAAGTACGGATCACCCTTGAGCAGAAAACGCTTGGGCACACCGTGGTAGCTGAAGATAAGCTTGTCTGCGCTGCCATGTGCTTCCCGGTAGGCACGAATATGTTCTGCCATGGCCTGAATGTACGGCGCAAAGTCCGGGTAGTGGCTGATAAACCGCAAGTCCGGCAGCCAGCGTCGCTGCATGAAATCCCGCGCCAGCGCATCGAAGGTGGACGCGTTGGTGGAGGCCGAATACTGCGGGTACAGAGGCAACACCAGCAGCTGACGCACGCCATCATCTTCCATCGCCTGCAGCTGACTGGCGATGGACGGGTTGCCGTAGCGCATGGCAAGACGCACCACTACGCCGTCACCGTATTTCTGTTGCAGCCGCTCCCGAATACCATCCGCCTGGTCCTGACTATGCACCAGCAGCGGTGAGCCTCTTTCTGTCCACACCCCTTTATAGGCTTCGGCGGAACGGCGCGGGCGAATCACCAGAATGACCAGATTGAGGATGAAGAACCAGACGAAGCGGGGAATTTCCACCACCCGGGTATCGGACAGAAATTCGCGCAGGTAGCGGCGCAGAGCCCCGGTTTCCGGCGCATCCGGGGTGCCCAGATTGGTGATCAGCACACCGGTTTTGCGGGGCTGGCGATGATCAAAGTTTTCTTGTCCCTGATAGGCCATGAAGCGATCTCACTCGGTTGCCATTCTGATAGAGAGGGAGCTCGACTCGCCCCCGAACTACTATGCCCGTTAGTGTAGCGGCATCACGCCAGGACGCCATGGCGACCAGGCTATCAGCACCATGGGAAAGCGTTATTCCGGCAACGCCCCTTCATGGCGAGCCAGCTCCTCACGGAAGTCATCAGGGATCGGCGCCGACGCCTGTTTTTCATGGTTGAAGTAAACCTGCACCGCCCGCCCCCGGGCGACCAGGGCATCGTTCTGCCAGGCCTGCTGGGTAACCACAAAAGAGCTGTTGCCAATGCGCTCAATGCCGGTGCGCAGGGTCACGTCGCTGCCGTAGTAAATCTGGGCAACAAAATCGACCTCGACTCGGGCGAGGATCAGCGGCAGGGATGCGGGATTGCCCCCTCTGCCGAAAAGCACAAACAACGGCGCGCGGCCCGTTTCGAACCAGCCGGTAACAACAGTATTGTTCACATGGCCAAACGCATCGGTTTCGTAAAAGCGGGGGGTAACGGTTTGTTCAAACATGACAAGGGTCCGGTGGGTAAAGCGGGCCTGCCATGATACCCATGGCGCCGCACAAGTCGAATCCTGCCGGCATGCCCGCTGCGCTCACACCGCTACTGTGATCACTTACCCTGCAGGTGGTCCAGATCCGCACGCAGCTTTTTAACGGTATCTTCCCGGGTGTACTTCTCCACTTGAAGCTGCTCCACCTGGGACATCAAGGCCTGCACGTCACCACTGAGCCGCTCCATGGGCTCCCCCATACCGCTGGACTGGCCGACGCTGTCCTCTTCCAGCGCCTTCAGCTCCTCATCCTTGGCCTCCAGCTGCATCCGCCCGCGTCGCAACCGGTCGGCGGTGTCGGTGAGGGCTCTCTGCTCGTCGAGCAGCTGGCGACGCAGACGCTCCAGCATGGCCTGATAGGAGTCAGTCCCCACGCTGATCTGCTGCCAGTCCGCAAAACGGTCGCGCAGCAACGATGCCGGCAGGCCCGGCGGCAGATCCGTGAGCGGCAGGCTCACATGCGCCCGTGAGGACGCCTCCCCCAGCGGCCCCTCTACCCGCGCCACCGCAGGCAGCGTCACTTGCTCACCGGCCCGAGGGCCCGGCGTCACCACCAGTTCACGGGCGTCCGCGTCGGCATAGCGGACCAGCTGCAAATCTTCCTGCAGTACGAGGGCAACGCTGAACTGATAGGTCGTGGTTGGGTTATCCTTGTCCGTGCGCTTTTGCTGCTCCTCCTCCAGAGCCAGCGATTCAACCTGCCAAACCCCCAAATTGTTATCCTGCAAGGTCCGCTGAACCTGCTGCTCGAGGTAATCATGGCTGGCATTGTTGCTACAGCCCGCACTGAAAAGCGCCACCATCACGATGGTCGCCATCCCCGCCAGGGTCGTTTTTGTTTTCATAATCCCCTCTCTGTCTTGCCTCTCCGTTCTAATACGCGCCTTTTTGCCCAATTTTTCAACCCCGGACGGACCGCCGGGCGGGACTGCCTTTTGCCCGGCAAGCCGGTACAATGCCGCCTCTTTCTTCCCGCCGCCTGCTGATAACCCCCGCAGCCGGCGATGGCGCGCCCCCGGCCGCCCTCTCGTTACAGGACAGTCTTTTGATTTCTACCGCGAACATCACCATGCAGTTCGGCGCCAAGCCGCTGTTTGAAAACGTCTCCGTCAAATTCGGCAATGGCAACCGTTACGGCCTGATCGGCGCCAACGGCTGCGGCAAATCCACCTTCATGAAAATCCTCGGCGGCGAGCTGCAGCCCAGCAATGGCCAGGTGATGCTGGATCCCAATGATCGCCTTGGCAAGCTGCGCCAGGACCAGTTCGCCTTCGAGGAACACACGGTACTGGACACCGTGATCATGGGGCATAGCGAACTGGCCACAGTGAAGGCCGAACGCGACCGGATCTACAGCCTGCCGGAAATGAGCGAAGAAGACGGCATGCGCGTGGCCGAGCTGGAAATGCAATTCGCGGAGATGGACGGCTACACCGCCGAGGCCCGGGCCGGCGACCTGTTGCTGGGGCTGGGCATTCCCGAAGAACAACACGCCGGCCCGATGACCGCCGTGGCCCCCGGCTGGAAACTGCGCGTACTGCTTGCCCAGGCCCTGTTCTCCGATCCGGACGTGCTGCTGCTGGATGAGCCCACCAACCATCTGGATATCCACACCATCCGCTGGCTGGAAGATATTCTGGTGGCGCGCTCCAGCACTATGATCATCATTTCCCACGACCGTCACTTCCTGAACAGCGTGTGCACCCACATGGCGGATCTGGATTACGGTGAGCTGCGCCTGTTCCCGGGCAACTACGACGAGTACATGACTGCCGCCACCGCGGCCCGTGACCGCCTGTATGCGGACAACGCCAAGAAGAAAAAGGAAATCGCTGACCTGCAGAGCTTTGTCAGCCGCTTCTCGGCCAACGCCTCCAAGGCCAAACAGGCCACCAGCCGGGCCAAGCAGATCGACAAGATCCAGTTGGAAGAGGTTAAGCCCTCCAGCCGGATCAGCCCCTACATCCGTTTCGAACAGACCAAGAAACTGCATCGTCAGGCCGTCACCCTGGATGGGCTGGGCAAACATTACGACGACCTAACCTTGTTCCAGGACCTGAACCTGCAGGTAGAAGCCGGCGAACGGGTAGCCATCATTGGCCCCAACGGCATCGGCAAGACCACCTTGCTACGCTGCCTGGCCGGTGATCTCAGCGCAGATAACGGCACGGTAAAATGGGCCGAAGCGGCGGAGCTGGGTTACTTTGCCCAGGATCACAGCCACGACTTTGAGCAGGACATGATCCTGTTCGACTGGATGGCGCAATGGACCAGCGATGGTGAACAGGCGGTACGCGCAGCCTTGGGCCGCATGCTTTTTTCCAACGACGAAGTACTGAAATCCGTGAAGGTGATTTCCGGTGGTGAGCAAGGCCGCATGCTGTTCGGCAAGCTGACGCTGACACAGCCCAATGTACTGTTGCTGGATGAACCCACCAACCACCTGGACATGGAATCCATTGAAGCGCTGAACCTGGCACTGGAAAATTACCCGGGCACACTGTTCTTTGTCAGCCACGACCGGGAATTCGTCAGCTCGCTGGCCACCCGTATTCTGGAAATCACCCCCGAAGGCGTGCGCGACTTCACCGGCAACTATGATGATTACCTGAAGAGCATTGATATCGACGCCTGACGTTATTGTAGGAGTTCCCTTCCAGGGGACGAATCGCGCGCAGCGCGACCATCGCCGACAGGCGATTTAAAAGGCCCATTGCTATTCAGCACACAGGCTAGCGTTAAGCGCTTTCGAATATGAACAAGCGCCGGATTCGTCCCCTGGAAGGGAACTCCTACAGCGGCTTCGAATCTGGTGACGAGCACAAGGATAACTCCATGACCGACCTCGACCCGACCACCCGCACAGAAATGGAAGCCGCCGCGTTTCGTCGACTGCTCCAGCATCTGGATGAACACAAGGATGTGCAGAATATCGACCTGATGATCCTGGCGGATTTCTGCCGTAATTGTCTGGCCAAGTGGCTGATGGAAGCGGCCACCGAGCAAGGCGTGGAACTGGATTATGACGGCGCGCGGGAATACATCTACGGCATGCCCTTCGCGGAATGGAAATCGCTCTACCAGAAGCCTGCCAGCGAAGTTCAACTGGCTGCTTTTGAAGCCAGACAGGCGCAGAAAAAATCGACGACCTGATCACTGCGCCCACCAAACAAAAGGACTTTGTTATGCCGCGTCATCTTCCCTTGTTCATCGGCTTTTTCTCCCTCTTTCTACTCACCGCCTGCGCCAGCAACCCGCCCAGGGAGACAATGTCAGCGGATGCACCGGCAGGCCGGAAAATCGTTCGCAGTGCTTCACTCACCATCACGGTTGGCGACCCTGCTGCCGAGGGCCGAAAAGCCACAGCGTTGATCCATTCGTACCATGGCGTTCTGTACAACCAGAACGATGAAGAACACCTGACCTGGATTAGCGCCGGCGTTCCCAGTCAGACACTCAACGCTCTACTCGCCGAGCTGGGATCTCTGGGCACCGTAACCGATCAAACGCTCAGCCAGCAGGACATCACCGGCCGCTATGCCGACAACGCGGCAAAGCTGGCTAACCTCAAAGCGCTCAGAGATCGTTTGCGTGTCCTTCTGGACCGGGCTTCAAATGTACAAGACGTGCTCGAGGTGGAACGGGAATTGACGCGGGTACAGGGGGAGATAGATGTTCTCGAAGGTCAGCTACAGCGCATGGATAAACAGGTGTCGCTGTCCAGCCTGTCCATAAGCCTGCAGCGCAAGCGGGTATATGGTCCCCTGGGATACCTGTTCAAGGGCCTGGGCTGGCTGGGCGAAAAGCTGTTCATCATTCAATAACAGCGCCCAGCCGAAACGATGGCGGCCAGCCGGCCGCCTCGCACCTTCCCTGGATTATTCGTTGAAGACACTCTGCACTTCATAGATGGCGGTAGAACCACTCACTTCGTTCCCCACTACCAGCAAGGCCTTGCCGTTGGCTGAATCCGCAGCCGGAATGAACACCAACCCTTCCGGCCCCAGGTCGCCATACCCTTCCAGGTTGCCCGCATCCGGGTCCACATCCCAGGTTTCGCGGCTGTTCAGGTAATCCTGGTAGACCGGCGCCATCGGGTCGGTAATGTCATACACCAGCACCCCGCCCATGCGTTCCAGTCCCAGGAACAGGAAATGCTTGTCGCCAATCTGGCCGATGGTCAGGCCTTCCGGTTCCGGCCCCTTGGCATCACTGCGGCTGTCCATGGCATCGCCTTCATCGTGGCCGGTGTTGAAGTAGTCGGCACAATCGATTGAACGGTCGGAGCCCAGCTTGCAGTCGTCGCTGGCCAGGAACTGCTCGATGGCGTCACCGCTATCAAACACCAGATCACCACTTTCATCGCGGATGGAGAAGGAACGGCCACCGTAGCTATATAGCGTGTCATACATGATGCGATCACCGGCAACCGCATCTTCTGCGCCGGCATCGTCGTACATTTTCGGGGAGCCATCCGCGTTGGTTTTATACCCCAACGTCCAGGTGATGTTCAGCCGGCCGAGAACGTCATCTTCCCGGCAGTCACCGGAATCGCCCGCTTCAGCGCCGCAGTAACCGAAAACCGCCGGGTCCAGCAAGGCACCGTCGGCAAGCTCGCTCAGCTGAGGTGGCAGGTCATCACCACAGCGGCGCGCAAAACCACTGTTGTGCACCAGATGTTTCACCCGAAACTCTTCAACAAAACCCTGGCTGGCATCCGGCATACAGGCTACCGGCGGTACCGCATCTTCATCCGCCTCTTCACCCCAGTAGGCATCATTGTCCTCGCCCCAGGCGCGGGCATCACCTTCGTTGGCAGTCACCAGGTAAGTCTTGCCGTTAACGGTATAGCCATGAATCGAGTCTGGCAGATACAGCCCTACCACCCCGGCAAAGGTCTTGATGTCGATAACTTCATCGTCATCGCTGGCATCGATTCCATTACCAGCGATGCTACGATCCGTCTCGCCGAGGGTAACGATGTCAGTCACTGAAGCGGTAGCAATATCAATGATAGCCAGCGCATTGTTCTCTTGCAGGGTGACCCAGGCGGTCGCGCCATCAGCGGAGATCGCAATATATTCCGGCTCCAGATCCTGGGATGCAGAGGCGTCTGGCCCATAAATTCGTACCCCCTGACTACGCAGGGCATCTTCTTCACCGTTGTAGTCAGTGAAATCCGCCGTGCTCACCACCGGGTTAGCCGGGTCACTGAAATCCACGATGCTGATGGAACCGTCCGGGTCCGTCTGGTAATCATCGCTGGGCTCGCCCTCATTGGCGGTGAGCACGCGGGTTCCGTCCGGGGTAAATGCCACCATGTCTGGCTGGGCACCCACTTCCTCACTCCCCAACAGAGTCAGGTCACTGGCCTGATACAGCGCGACAAAACCGTTATCCGTTTTCGGGTCGGCCTCAATGGCCACCGCCACCAGACCATGGCTGGCCGCAACGCTGTTCACTTCCGCGCCCGCCGCAATGCCTGCAGCACTGATCGCATCGATCTTGACCGGATTCTCAGGATCACTCAGGTCCAGTACATCCAGCTCCCCCTGCTCCGCATTCACCACAAACAGGCGCTGGCTGGCCGCATCATAGGCAGGGATCTCGGCGGCGGAAGCATCAAAGCTGCCCGTGGAATAACGGCTCACATAGGACAACCGGATGCTGTCCGGTGTGCGCACCGCTTCATCGACAGCGGCATCAGACTCATTGCTGTCGCCACCACAGGCACTCAGCGTCGCGGCCAGAATCACACCGGCCCCCAGATACAAATGCTTCATCGGTTTCCCCTGTTATGTGCATGTTCCCCAAACGGATTGCTCAAAGGTTTTTACAGGGCGGGGATGAAGCCAGCACGACAGGGAAATGACGGCCTGATGACAGGCCCGCGGATCACCATGGGGGCAGCATAAGTCCCGCAGGTCGAATTCCCCCAAGGGCACAAAGAGCCAGAAAGGCGTAATCCGAGCGATGAACCATAAAAAAACGCGGCACCTGCCAGGCAGGGCCGCGTTCACCGGATGAAACCAGACTGATTCACATCAGACGGTTTCGTAATCGTTCTCCTCGAAGTCGGCCATCTGCGCCGCGTACTGGGTGGCGAACCCGGGGTACATGGTGGCGTTGAAACCGTCTTCGGTGAGATACCAGCTCTTGCAGCCGGAATTCCAGTTGGTTTTCGCCAACCGTTTCTGCATGGCCTTGTTGTGCTTACGCTGAACGCTCTCTTTCACATCCAGCACCTTCAGGTCTTCCTGAAGAATTTTCTGCACCCCTTTCACGGCGTAATCGAGCTGGGATTCCATATACACCAGCGCAGAATTATGGCCCGGGCCGGAGTTGGGGCCAAAGGTCATGTAGAGGTTCGGATAGCCCGACACATTAATGCTCTTATAGGCTTGAGCACCGCCTTGCCACTCGTCGCCCAGGACGCGCCCCTTTCGCCCCTTCACCGGGAAAGGCGTCCCCGAATGACTGACATCGAAACCGGTAGCGAAAACAATACAATCCACCTGATGCTCAATGCCTTCCACGGTACGGATGCCCTTTTCACTGATACGGGCAATCGGCCAGGTAATCAGCTTGGCGTTATCCTTCTGCAGCGCCGGGTAGTAATCGTTGGATACCAGCACCCGCTTGCAGCCGATGGTGAAGTCCGGCGTCAGCTGACGACGCAGCCAGCGATCTTTCACTTGCCGACGCAAATGCAAACGCGCTACGCGTTCGGCCACGCGGGTCAGTGGCGAGTTCCAGATAACGGCCAACGCCATACTCTCATGCGTCCAGTAGAGCAGGTTGCGCATGGCTTGCTGGCTGGCCGGCAGTTTTTCGAACAGCTTCTTGTTCCACTGCGGCGTGGCAAAATCCGGGCGCGGCATGACCCAGCCCGGGGTGCGCTGGAACACTTTTACATGTTTCGCCTGTTTCACCAGCTCGGGGATGATCTGGATGCCACTGGCGCCGGTGCCGATGACCGCCACTTTCTTGTCCGCGAAATCGTAATCGTGATCCCAGCGGGCACTGTGAATCTTGTGGCCCTTGAAGTCTTCGATGCCCGTAATCGCCGGGAAGCTACAATTGGACAGCGGCCCCTGGGCCATCACCGCAGCACGGCCGGCAAACTTTTCGCCTTTATCGGTGGTCGCGGTCCAGACGCCCTTCTTTTCATCGAAGGACAGGTCTTCCACGTTTTTCTCGAAACGGATGTGTGATTCCAGTTTGAACTCGGCCACCAGGTGATGGATATAACCGAGAATTTCCTCACTGCCCGAGAAGCTGCGCGACCAGTTGGGATTGGGCGCAAACGAATAGGAATACAGATTGGAAGGAATATCACAGGCCGCGCCCGGGTATTGATTGTCGCGCCAGGTGCCACCCACAGCGTTGGCACGCTCCAGGATCACAAAGTCGTCAATACCGGCCTGCTTGAGACGAATGGCCATCCCCAGCCCGGCAAACCCTGCGCCCACAATCAACACCGATACCGGTTTTACCGCCGGTACTTTTTTTGCCGCAGGTTTTGCCGCAGGGCGCTTGGCCGTGGCGGAGCGTTTACGGGGGGCCGCCTTGCGAACGGCCTTTTTCGGAGAGGCAGAGGAGGTAGTCATAACAGGATCTCTTCAACAATCAGGAAAGCCTCGCCATGCGCACCGCACGCATGGCGAGCCAGCCAGCATTGGCCGCATCAGGCAGTGGGCTGATAAGTCAGCTCTTTCACCCAGGAAGGCACCGCCGGCAGTGCCCGGCGCGGAATCAGGCCGGTCAGTTTGACCATGCCATCGACCGGCATGTGATAGGCGCGATTATTGCGATCCACCACGAATTTGGCATGCTGGCGAATCACCTGGAACCAGGGGTTGCGGCGGCCGTCTTCCGTACGCCCACCAATTTTTTCGAACTTGGCCATGGCGGCATACAGCCGCTCTTCCGGCAGTCCCATGGTGATGATGTTGTCGCGCATCTTGTTCAGCAATGGCACATAGGAAGCAATGCCCAACATCAGGCGTGGGTCGAGCAACGGCGCCAGCATTTTGGCGGCACCAATAAAGGTTTTTCCGCGACCCTGCATTTCCATCACGCTGAAGCCCACCCCCAGATGCCGTGACTCATCGTCGTTGATTTTTTCAAAGGCCTGGTGGCAAACCGGATCTTTCACCGTCTCAAGAAGGAAGGTGCACAAGGCACCGTCAAGAGCGATTTCCAGCATCGGCACCACCGTACCCAACACATAAACCGGCATTTCGTCGCTGTAACGGTCCAGCCATTCGATCACCAGCCGCAGGTTGATGTTGGGCTCTGGAATCTCATCCCCTTCCAGCATGCCCCAGCGCTTCATCAGTGCCATTTCCGCATTGGCGTGGCGCTGCTCTTCCGCGTGAAAGTAGGTATAAATTTCACGCAGGGTGTCGGTGGGGGCTTTCTTGGCCATGGCAGCAAAAGCGCGGGCGCCAACGTGCTCAATCCACATCAGGTCGGCCATGAAGTCTTTCAGCTTGGGCCACTGCTCTTCGGTAATCAGTTCCGCGCCAGGGGCGTCCCAATCGATATCTGAAAGGGCCCACTGGGTGGACTTGATCTTAGCCAGCATTTTGTCCAGATCGATAGAAGCCATGATGCTCTCCTGTTATCGCGATACGATATTTCAGCCGGTTTAACGTCTATTCGGTGCGGCAGCACAGCTGACCGCAATCCAGTGCCCTGGGGTGCTGCTGCATGCTCAAGGCTTTACTGTTACATTGCTCGGTGTAACAATAAATCGAATGCTTGTTCGGATTCAATTCGGAAACAGATATGGCACGCAAACCCAAACAACAGCGCTCCAAGGCCACCGTCGACGCCATCGTCGAGGCCGCCCTGATTGCCATTGCCCGGCAAGGGCCTTCAGCCACCACCGCCCGTCAGGTGGCGGATATTGCCGGCATCGGCGTGGGCTCGCTGTATGAATACTTCGAAGACAAGGACGCCATTTTCAATGCCGCCGGCGCCCGCTTTGTGGACGACACCGTGGCCATGATCAAGCCACTGATTCCGGAGCTGGTGCGGATGAACATCCGCGATGCGGTGAGCAAGCTGCTGTTCACCTTTCGGGATTTCCTAGAGGAGAACAACCAGCTTTATCTGAAGTGTGCCCGGCACGCCTTCAGTCAGGACATGGTGATGCACCAGGAGCCCATCAATCGGGCCTTGATGGACCTGTTTACTCAATACCTGATGCATCACCCGGAGCTGCTGCGGATGCCCAATATTCCGGCGGTGGCCTATTTCTATATCAACGGTGGCATTTTCACCGTGATCCGCCATCTCTCTGAAGAAAAACCGACCCAGAGCTTTGAGGAGCTCACCATGGTCTTCGGGGATTTTCTCGCCAGTTATGCGGAGCACAAACTGGGGGCCAGCAACGCCACGCAATAGCACCCAGGGCCCCGAAGCCGAACCCCACAACCAACAATAAAACCAGGAGGCACCATGCAGACGCCCAACCCGGAAACGCCACCCTCTGGAACATCGCGCATTCCCAACCTGGCAGACTGGCGCTTCAACCGCTATCTGACCATGCAGCTGATGCCGCTGTTCTATCTGCTGCTGATTGTCGGCGCACTGGTCGTGGTGGTCAGTGTGGTCGGCCTGTGTTTCTGGTTCTCCACGCTGGCGGGCATCATCGCCACCGCCATCGCCCCGCTGGCACTGCTGGTGATCGTGGCGGTGATCCGCGCAGCACTGGAATACATGATCATGGCGCACCGCATCATGCGCATCATCGAACGCATGGATGCCCTGCCTGGGCAGGTGGCGGACTTGTCCGTGCGCGTCGATGGCATTACCGACCATGTGGATCTGCTCAATGATCACGTCAACGACATCCATGAAACCCTGATGCACGTGCGCCCTTTTTTGCGTTCGGCCGGCCTGCCCAGCCGCCTGCTGAATGCCTTCCGCGGCCACCCGGACAAGTAAGGTTTATCGCGAATAAACCTTACTTTGCCAAACGCCCGGCGCCGGATGCCTGACGTAAAACCCCATCGCCTGAAAGACTGCCGCTATTGCGGTCTCTCCTGCTGAGGGACATTCAGGGAATATCGGGTAAGGCCTTGTGCGCAAAGAGCATGGCGGCCAGGATTTTCAGGTTTTGAATACCCGCGTCTGCCGTCGGGCATTCGGCGTCCAGCGGCGGCCAGGGCTGGCAGGCCTGTGCAGCACGTCCATATCCGCGTCCAGATTGTCGCTTCCCGGTGCTGACATCGCCGCAGGTATATCGCACTATTGTGCCCCTGAAAGCGCCCCGCCTTTTCCCGGTGGCGCTCACCGTGAGAGTTGAGGAGTTCCCATGGCCCTACCTGCCTCCCTGCAAAACAGCCTGCAGCTGCCCGTTGTGGCATCGCCCATGTTCATTGTTTCCAACCCGGATCTGGTCATTGCCCAGTGCAAAGCCGGCATTGTTGGCTCTTTTCCTGCGCTGAATGCCCGCCCTGCGGAAGAACTGGAAGTGTGGCTCAAGCGCATTACCGAAGAGCTGGATGCCTGGAACCAGGCCAACCCTGACAAGCCTGCCGCCCCCTTCGCGGTCAACCAGATTGTGCACAAGTCCAATAACCGGCTGGAGCACGACCTGGAAATGTGCGTGAAGTACAAGGTGCCCATCGTGATCACTTCCCTGGGGGCCCGGGTGGATGTGAACGAAGCCATCCACAGCTATGGCGGCCTGGTGTTTCACGACATCATCAATAACTTCTTCGCCAAAAAAGCCATCGAGAAAGGTGCCGATGGCCTGATCGCCGTGGCTTCAGGCGCGGGCGGGCATGCCGGCACCCTGTCGCCACTGGCGCTGGTGCAGGAAATCCGTGAATGGTTCGACGGCCCGCTGCTGCTGTCCGGCGCCATCGCCACTGGCGATTCAGTGCTGGCCGCCCAAGCCATGGGCGCCGACCTGGGCTACATCGGCTCGGCCTTCATCGCTACCGATGAAGCCAATGCCGACGAACGCTATAAACAGTCCATCGTGGACGGCAGCGCCAACGACATTATCTATTCCAACCTATTCACCGGCGTCCATGGCAACTACCTGCGCAATTCCATTGAAGCGGCAGGCCTGGACCCGGAAAACCTGCCGGAAAGCGATCCGTCCAAAATGGATTTCGGTGATGGCAGCTCCAAAGCCTGGAAGGACATCTGGGGCAGCGGCCAGGGCATCGGTGCGGTGAAGAAGATCGGCCCGGCTGCCGATCTGATCGCGCGCCTGAAGCAAGAATACTCCGCCGCCCGCCAGCGCATGGAAGCGTTGCCCTGGAAATAAAGTGTCGAGTTAAAAGTTCAAAGTTGAAAAGCGCGAACAGGACAGGTGGCTAAGCGTCTCTGGCTCTGCCCGCGCAGGCAAACTGATGAACAATAAAAAGGCCGCACCCTCTACAGGATGCGGCCTTTTTTGTGGGCGGCGCGAAGCACTACCCTAACCCGGCAACACTACTGCTTAACCACTCTTTTCCTTTTAACTTTTAACTTTTAACTTTTATTCAGGATCCCAGTAACGACGTCACCAACCCTTTCTTTTTCACCGGCTGATGGTTATCGAACTCCAGAACCCCGTCATCAATGGCGCCAAAACGCAGCTTGGGCATATCAACCATGTAATTCTGCACCACCATCCACGGCTGCTTGGAGCCCTGACGAGGCAGGCGGTCATTGGCCCGCTGGATATAGCCAGACTGCAAGCCAAGGAAATTCTCGTCGGTGATGCAGTTATCCTTGTCACGGGGAATCACGGTCTGGGCACCGGTTTTTTCCATATGGTTGAGCAAGCGACACACGTACTCGCACACCAGGTCCGCTTTCAGGGTCCAGGACGAGTTGGTGTAACCAAACACCAACGCCATGTTGGGCACATCGCGCAGCATCATGCCCTTATAAACCAGTGATTCACGGGGTTCCACCGGCTTGCCATCGATAGTACCTTCCACGCCACCCAACATCTGAACGTTGAGACCGGTCGCGGTGATGATGATATCGGCTTCCAGCGCCTTACCTGACTTGAGCAGGATGCCGGTCTCGGTGAAACGTTCAATGTGATCGGTAACGATCTCGGCCTCACCGCGACGCAAAGTCTTGAACAAATCGCCATTGGGCACGGCACACAAACGCTCGTCCCACGGATTGTAGCTTGGGCGGAAGTGGGTCATATCCACGTCATCACCCAGCTGACGCTTAGCCGCCGCCAACAAGGCTCGGCGCACCAGCTTTGGGCGCTGTTTGGACAATTTGTACACAAACCGCTGAAGCCCGATGTTGCGGGCACGGGCCAGGCGGTAAACCATCATCTCCGGCATAAAGCGACGCATGCCCACCGAGATCGGGTCCACTTCCGGCACCGTGGCAATATAGGTCGGCGAACGTTGCAACATGGTAACGTTGGCGCCTTCTTTGGCCATGGCCGGCACCAGGGTGACGGCAGTAGCGCCGGAACCGATCACCACCACTTTCTTGCCTTTGTAATCCAGGTTTTCCGGCCAGTGCTGCGGATGAATCACCTGGCCCTTGAAGTCTTTCTCACCGGGGAAATCCGGTTTATAGCCTTCGTCATAGTTGTAATAACCGCTACAGGAGAACAGGAAGTTGGCGGTAAAGGTTTCCTGCTCGCCGGTCTTCTCGTTGGTGGTTTCCACCGCCCAGTGATTGTCAGCGCTGGACCAGTTCGCCTTGATCACCTTGCGACCAAAACGGATATGTTTTTTAACGTCGTACTCTTCCGCGGTCTCTTCCACGTACTGGCGAATCGAGTTGCCATCGGCCAATACCTTGGGCTCGGTCCAGGGGCGAAAGCTGTAGCCCAGAGTAAACATGTCGGAATCAGAACGAATGCCCGGGTACTTGAACAGATCCCAGGTGCCGCCGATGCGTTCGCGACGCTCCAGGATAGCGTAGGTGCGATTCGGCGCCTTGCGGGTTAAATGGCAAGCGGCACCAATACCGGAAAGGCCGGCGCCAACAATCAGTACATCAACGTGTTTATTGGACATATTCTTTACCTCCAGCCGCTCGGGCTGCCTGATCCTCGCAGTGCAAACATTGACATTGGTCAATGGCACGTTTCAATGGATGACAGAATAGCCGTACTGGAGGGTATGAGAAAAGGCCAAAACGGGCCGTTAATTGACTTTGGAGCCCGGGAAAAGTGCCGCTACGGACGAAGGCGAGGCGCAACCGGCATGAACACTGGCGTTGATCGACAACCCGGAGGGGCAATATTTCCGGTCAGTAGCGCCCGGCGTTCTGCTCCAGGCAGTCCTGCTTGAAAGCCTGAATCATGTAACTCTGGGTCCGGCGCTGGGTAGCATACTCCGGGTAAGCCCACAGCCGCCGGTCGTTCTCCACCCGGCGCGGCTGGTAACTGATGCCTTTACTGCGCAATAACTTGTCCGTGAGCGCATCACGCTGGTCACTGCCCAGGTTGGCAGCCAACTGGCGAACACAGGACTCATAACCGGCAATCAGGGCGAACTGCTCGGCCGAGTAGTTGAAATCGCCGGCACGTACCGTGACCACCAGGCTCAGCAACAATGCCACCCGCCCCAGCCAGCAGACCACTCCACTGCGGCCCCGCTGTCCCATCAGCTGGCCAGGCTCATTTATCTGCATATCAACGTTACTCATTGATTTTCATAGAAATCTGGCACGTTAGAACCAATATCAAAGTGCCATTATCTTTTTGTGATCTTTAACACACTGGTTACATAACCGGCTGTGCATACTCCCACCTGACCTCGGGGGAGGTCACCCCGGGCACCGGCCAATACGGTCCCGCCAATGACAATAACGAAACGGGTACTGGCATGTTCAATTTAGAAAACCTGTGGCATACCGCCGGATCGCACCCCTGGCTCTGGATTCCCCTTTCCTGCGCAGCGCTGATTAGCCTGGTGCTGTGGAGCGGTCGCATTCGACAACCCAGCGCCATTAACCTACTGGCCATTGGCCTGGTGCTGCCTGCCATCAACCTGAGCCTGGTGGCGACCAGCGCGGTGATGGTGTCCAACCAGCTGTCGCTGGACCTGGCGACCCTTCTGCCTTTCTAGGCATCATTAAGCGACCCTAGCTCTCCAGGCCCCGCAAAAACGCCAGTTGATCCGCCAGGCTGATCTCCCGGGCCTCGCCCTGATAGATATCAAAATGGCCCACCGGGTAGCGCTTCACACTGGGCCTTGCCATGGCCGCGGCCGCTTTTTCTGCGGCGCTGGCCGGCGCCACGGTGTCGGTCTCACAAATCAGGATCAGCGCCGGGCAGGTTACCTTGCTGGCCTGGGTCACAGGCCGGAATAGCGGCAACGCCAGGGCAATTCGCCCCGCGACTTCATTGGGCACATGCGCCGGCATCAGCGCGGTATAACCGTCATAGGCGTCGTGACTGGACATGGCGGCCAGCTCACCGGGCCGCCCCGCCGAAGGCAGCATTTTGGGCCCCAGCCCCAGCGCACTGCTGCCCACATCCCACAGGCCGATGCCGGTCATTTTCAGCGCCTGCCCGATGCCCGCATAACGGATCACCTCCATTACCGACGCCATGCCGTCCATCATCGGGCACTGGGCAATAATGCCGGCCACCGGCTCCCGGGCCGCCACGGCAGTCACCAGGCCACCACCAAAAGACGTCCCCCACAGCACGATGCGTTGGTTATCCACTTCCTCAAGCTTGCGCACACAGGCCAGCGCCGCTTGCCAGTCCGCCACTTCCCGGTGGGGCAACAACACCTGACGCGGCATCCCTTCACTTTCACCAAAGTGACGGTAGTCGAACAGGAACACCGCGTAACCGGCCTCGAGAAAAGCGTCGCGAAACGGTGCCAACCCGCATTCCTTGGTGAGGCCAAACCCGTGCCCCATGACCACCGTCAGGAAAGGGCCTTTCCCCTCGGGCAGATACAGATCACCCCGGCAAGATTGCCCCTCACTGACGAAACGTAATTCACGCATTGCGCTCATGGAAACTCCTTGTCTGGTATAGCTGACGCCTGACGCCAATCATAAAACCGCAGGGTGGAAAATGCCGATCAGGCCTCCCCCCCCCCCCTTTTGACTGCATTGCAATGCAGCATGCGTTTGTGACGTGGCTGCACCCCTGTCTTCAGGTTCTACTCTTTAGCGTCATGCTTCATGCATCTGGCTTCAAGCGTTCAACGCCGGGGCGATAAAACGCCATTCTTCAATGCTCTGCCCCAGCACCAGGAAGTGCGGGTTGAGAATATCTTCCTTATTGTACTGCAACGGCTCGAAGGCGGTGTTCACCACCACCCCGCCCGCAGCCGTCACCACCGCGTGGGCGGCGGCGGTATCCCACTCGCTGGTGGGCGCCAGGCGCGGGTAAATGTCCGCGCTGCCTTCCGCCACCAGGCACAGCTTCAGCGACGACCCCATGGAGGCGCGCTCCACCTCGCCCACTTCGTCACGGATAAAGGCTTCCAGCTTTTCCACCGCCTCGCCACCATGGCTACGGCTGGCGACCATTACCACCGGCGTGGTGCGGGCACGGCATTGAATCGCCTGGCGCTCACCGTTGTGCTCTTTAAAGGCACCCACACCCTGGCCGCCCAGGTAGGTCACTGCCGTTACCGGCACATGCACCACGCCCAGCACCGGGGTCTCGCCTTCCACCAGCGCGATGTTGACGGTGAACTCACCATTACGCTTGATAAATTCCTTGGTGCCATCCAGCGGGTCCACCAGCCAGAAGCGCGGCCAGTCCTTGCGATCCGCATAGGCAATGCCGCCGGATTCTTCGGAAAACACCGGGATATCCGGGGTCAGCGCCTGCAGGCGGGCCTCAATAATCTTGTGCGCCGCCATATCCGCCTCGGTAATGGGCGACTTGTCATCCTTGGTTTCTACCCCCAGATCATCACGCTCATAGACAGCCAGAATGGCGTCCCCCGCTTCACGGGCAATCTCGGCAAGCGGATCCAGCAGGGTATTAAAATCAGTCATCGGATTTTCCATTACTTTGTGTTTAATTCAGGGACGAGTTGAAAGTTCAAAATTCAAAGTTCAAAAGCGCGAAGACAGCCCATCGTTGATGGCGGGGTTGGTGCTTCGCGCTGCTGAACCAGGAATGTGAAGCGCGGACGGGCATATATCAGGAGGCCCAGCTCACCCGCGCTTTTCAACTTTAAACTTTCAACTTGCAACTATCTTTTCTCTAACAACCGTTTGGTCATTAATAACGCTGCGATCACCCGCGCCTCGGTCACATCGTCACGTTCGATCAAACGATCCAGCTCTGACAGTTTCCAGGGCACCACGTCCAGTTCCTCCGGCTCATCGCCGGGCAGGGATTCTTCGTACAGGTCTTCCGCCAGCACCACCTTGATGCGGTGCCCCATATAACCGGGGGACAGGGTCATCTCTTTCATCAGACTCAGCTGCCGAGCGCCGTAACCGGCTTCTTCCTTTAACTCCCGGTTGGCCGCATCACGCCAGTCTTCACCGTGTTCGTAAGCCCCCTTGGGCAGGGTCAACTCATAACTCTCGGTGCCAGCGCCATATTCCCGGATCATCACCACGGTATCGTCATCCAGCAGGGGCACCATCATCACCCCCGCGATCGGCGGGGTGCGCAAACGCTCGTAGGTGCGCTCAACGCCGTTGGTGAAGCGCAGGTGAAGCTCTTCGATCCCGAACAGCCGGCTCTTTGCTATCAGCCGGGTGTCGAGAATCTCCGGTTTCTCATCCATAATTACCTCTGAGCCTACTAACCGAGGCAAGACTAACCCGAACACGCAGGAAATTCATGATTGACTGGCAATCCGTCGACACCGTGCTGCTGGATATGGACGGCACCCTGCTGGACCTGCAATTCGACAACTGGTTCTGGCAACAACACGTGCCCGACTGCTACGCCCGGGAAAAGGGGCTGGAGCAGACCGAGGCCAACCGCATTATCCACGACTGGATCACCAGCCACCAAGGCACCCTGAACTGGTACTGCCTGGATTTCTGGACCGCCGAGCTGGGTCTGGAAATTGCCGGCTTGAAAAGAGCCGCTGGCGACCGCATCTCCGTGCGGCCGGGAGCAGAAGCCTTTCTGCAAAAGCTTCAGGCCTCGGACAAGCAAGTGATCATGGTCACCAATGCCCACCGCGATGCACTGCACTTAAAGCTCGAACGCACCGGCATTGACCAGTATTTCGACGAGCTGGTGTCCAGCCACGACTACGGCCACCCCAAGGAAGCCCAGGCGTTCTGGCAGCACCTGCAGCGCCACCTGCCCTTCGAACCGGGCCGCGCGCTGCTGGTGGACGACTCCCTGCCGGTATTGCACAGCGCCCGGCAATACGGCATTGGCCAGCCGGTGAGTATTCTGCACCCGGATTCCAGCCTGCCCAAACGGCTTGATACGGACCCGTTTCCGGCCATTGATGACTTCCTGGCCGTGCTGCCCTGACGGCCAGCTCCGGAGAAACCGATGGAAAGCGTACGCATAGATTCCTGGCTCTGGGCCGCCCGGTTCTTCAAGACCCGCACCCTGGCCAAAACCGCCGTGGAAGGCGGCAAGATCCATATCGATGGCAGCCGCACCAAGCCCAGCAAGGCGGTGCAGCCCGGCCAGACGGTGACCATTACCAAGGGCACCGAACATTTCGAGGTCATCGTCCGCGATCTGAGCAGCAAGCGCGGCCCGGCCAAGGTGGCCCAGACGCTCTATGAAGAAACCCCGGAAAGCGTGGCCAAACGGGAGATGAACAGCGAGCAGCGAAAACTGGCCCGGGCCGCAACCGCCGCTCCGGACCACAAACCCAGTAAAAAGGAACGCCGGGATATCCAGCGCTTCAAACGAGACAATCTGGAATAACGATTTTCACGGTGGCGTCACCGCGATCAACCTCAGGACATCATCATGCAAGACCACAAGCAGCGCTTCCTTTTCCCCGACTCCGACATTCGTGGCGAACTGGTACAGGTAGAAAGCAGCGTCAGCCGTATCCTTGAAGGCCACAGCTACCCGCTGCCCGTACAGGGGCTGATCGGCGAGGCGGTCGCGGCGGTGGCCCTGCTGGCCAGCACCCTCAAGTTCAAGGGCCGGCTGGCCCTGCAGGCCCAGGGCAAAGGCCCGGTATCGCTGCTATTGGCCGAATGCAGCCACGACGGTGAGCTGCGCGCACTGGCCCGCCACAGCGACGGCCAGGACTGGAGCCATGGCGACATTCAGACACTGATCGGCGAAGGCACCATGGTGATCACCATCACCCCGGACCAGGGCCGCCAGTACCAGGGCATCGTCCCGCTCAGCGGCGACACCCTGGCAGAATGTCTGCAAGGCTATTTCCAGCAATCCGAACAGCTGCCGACCTCCCTGTGGCTGGCCAGTGGCAACAACCGCGCGGCGGGCCTGCTGCTGCAACGCCTGCCCAACCAGCTTGCCACCACCGACGGCAACAACCAGATGTGGGAACACCTGGATGCACTGGCCAGCACCCTGCAAATGGAAGAACTGCTGAACCTGGATGACCAGACCATCCTCCACCGGCTGTTCCACGACACCCCGCCCCAGCTACCGGACGCCCAGCCGCTGCAATTCGGCTGCACCTGCTCCCGGGACCGTAACCGCAATGCACTGATTTCCCTGGGCAATCAGGAGCTGCAGCAATTACTGGACGAAGACGGCGAAGTCACCCTGACCTGCGATTTCTGCCGTCACCAGGAGCATTTTGACGCGGTGGACCTGGCGGAGATGATCCGGGAAGGCAATTAATAGTTAATAACTCGCGGTGTTGCTCTGTCTGACCTGGAACGCAAGAGGCCGCGCCCATAGCCTGGGTGCGGCCTCTTGCGTTCCGAGACAAGGCCTGGCGGCCCTGCGCAACTATTCACTATTCATTATTAACTATTAATTGCCTCTGGCGCCGTGACCGCATGGTCCGATGGGGAATCGCCACTGATTCTCTTTTCTGGCATAATCGCGCGCCTGTGCTGATCAGTGGCGCCACTACTGGTCCCTTATTGGTCTTGTCCGGTCTCTGTCCGGGCACGAGACCGGCACTGTGTATCCGCAATGCGAACTTGAAGGTTGCACGGCCATACCCGCTGTAACCGCACGGCCACAAGCCCAGGAATAACCATGACCGATCCGATTGTTTATAACGACCTCAGCCCGGCCCAGCTGGTAGAGCTGGCTGTTCAGCGCAACGAAGGCCGCCTGGCCGATAACGGCGCCCTGGTAGTGGAAACCGGCCACCGTACCGGCCGCTCGCCCATGGACCGTTACATTGTTGACGAGCCGAGCACCAGCGAGCATATCCATTGGGGCGCCATTAACCGCCCCATCGACAGCGACAAATTTGACGCCCTGTGGGACCGCGTTACCGCGGCCGTTGCCGAAAGCGACGCCTTTATTTCCCACCTGCATGTCGGCGCCGACACTGATCACTACCTGGCCGTGAAAGTGACCGCGCAAACCGCGTGGCACAACCTGTTCGCCAACACCATGTTCATCCGCCCGGAGAAGTACAACCCGCGCAGCAAGGAAGAATGGCAGATCCTCCACGCCCCGCACTTCCAGTGCGACCCGGAGCGTGACGGCACCAACTCCGACGGCTGCGTGATCCTCAACTTTGCCCAGCGCAAGATTCTGATTGCCGGCATGCGCTACGCCGGTGAAATGAAGAAAGCCATGTTCTCCGTGCAGAACTTCCTGCTGCCGGAAAAAGACGTGCTGCCCATGCACTGCTCCGCCAACGTGGGCGAAGACGGTGATGTGGCCCTGTTCTTCGGCCTGTCCGGCACCGGTAAAACCACCCTGTCCGCCGACCCGAACCGTTACCTGATCGGTGATGACGAGCACGGCTGGGGCAAGGACGTGGTCTTCAATATCGAAGGCGGCTGCTACGCCAAGTGCATCGACCTGAGCCAGAAAAACGAGCCGGTCATCTGGGACGCCATCAAGTTCGGCGCGGTACTGGAAAACGTCATCATCGACGACAACCGCACCGCCGACTACGCCGATGTGTCTCTCACCCAGAACACCCGCGCCGCTTACCCGCTGGAAAACATCGACAAGAAAGTCGACGAAAACCGTGCCGGCGAGCCCAAGCACATTATCTTCCTGACCTGCGACCTGACCGGCGTTCTGCCTCCGGTGTCCAAGCTGTCCAAGGAAGCGGCGGCGTACCACTTCCTGAGCGGCTACACCGCCTTGGTGGGTTCCACCGAAATGGGTTCCGGTGGCGGCATCAAGAGCACCTTCTCCACCTGCTTCGGCGCCCCCTTCTTCCCCCGTCGTGCCGGCGAGTACGCCGAGCTGCTGATCAAGCGCATGGAAGAATTCGGCTCCACCGTTTACCTGGTGAACACCGGCTGGACCGGTGGCCCCTTCGGTGAAGGCGAGCGTTTCAGCATTCCCACCACCCGTGGCGTGGTCAACGCGATCCTGTCCGGCGAACTGGACAATGCGGAAACCGAGCACCTGGACATCATCAACCTAGATGTGCCGAAAACCGTTTCCGGTGTGGACAGCAACCTGCTGCAGCCCAAGAAAACCTGGGCCAACCCGGAAAACTACGAAGCACGTGCCCGCGACCTGGCAGAGCAGTTCCAGAAGAACTTCGCTGACAAGTACGCCGATGTGTCCGATGAGATCCGCGCTGCCGGCCCCAAAGCGTAACTGACGCAGCACGCTTCACGCTGCAGGCAACACGCAGAAGGCGCCTCCAAGGCGCCTTCGTTGTTTGTAGGCACGCAGACGCACCTCTCACGCCAAAAAGCATCGACGCCAGACCGTAAGTACAGCTCTTCCCCCCAACAAGTCGTAATACCATGCGACAATTGGACAAGACATGTCCAAAGGCTAGACTTGCCGTCTTAGATAAAGGACTTCTCATGAGCAAACCCAGAATTGTTGTTGTCGGCGGTGGTGCCGGTGGTCTTCCGCTGGTCACCAAACTCGGCGCCAAGCTCGGCAAATATGGCAATGCCGATATCACCCTGGTGGATTCATCCAACATCCACGTCTGGAAACCCCGCTTTCATGAAGTCGCCACCGGCGCCATCGATGCGGACCTGGATGCGGTGGATTACCGCGCCCACGCCCAGCTCAACCATTACCGGTTTGAACCCGGCACCCTGACCCAGGTGGATACCGCCGGGCAGACGCTGACCCTCGCGCCCCTGCACGATGCCCATGGCAGCGAAGTCCTCCCGGAGCGCAAACTGAGTTACGACTATCTGGTGCTGGCCACCGGCAGCCAGAGCAACGACTTCGGCACCCCCGGGGTCCGCGACAATTGCCTGTTCATGGACAGCCGCGCCCAGGCGGAACGCTTCCGTGAGCGTTTCCTCAATGCCTGCCTGCACGCCAACCATGAAAGTAAACCGGTCTCCGTGGCCATCGTAGGTGGCGGCGCCACCGGGGTTGAGCTGGCAGCGGAACTGCACCACGCCGTCAGCATGCTCAATTTTTATGGCCACGAACATCTGGACCGCAAACACCTGCAGGTGGATATCATTGAAGCGGCCCCGCGTATTCTGCCGGTACTCAGTGAGCGGGTCTCCGCCACCGCCACCAAACGCCTGGAAGGGCTGGGGGTGAAAGTGCGCACCGGGGTCATGGTGGCCGAGGCCACCCCCGAGGCGCTGGTGCCCAAAGACGGTGATCCCATCAAGGCCGACCTGCTGGTCTGGGCCGCTGGGGTGAAATGCCCGGAATGGCTGAGCCAGATTAATGGTCTGACCACCAACCGTATCAATCAGGTGGAAGTGGAGCCGACCCTGCAGGCGAAAGGCCAGAAGAACATCTTCATCATCGGTGATGCGGCCTTCCTGATCCCGGAAGGCGCGGAACGTCCGATCCCGCCGCGGGCCCAGTCCGCCCAGCAGATGGCCCAGCACACCGCCCGCAGCCTGCAACGGCTGCTGATGAATCGCGATCCGAAACCCTTCGAATACAAGGACCACGGCTCGCTGGTGTCGCTGTCCAACTACAGCTCGGTGGGCATGCTGATGGGCAACCTGAAAGGCGGCAACTTCTTTGTGGAAGGCTGGCTCGCCCGGATGATGTACATCAGCCTGTACCGTATGCACCAGGCCGCGCTCTACGGCTGGCCGCGCACGATCATGCTGCTCATCGCCGGTCGCTTCAACAAGCTGGTACGCCCGCGACTGAAGCTGCACTGACCCTGACAGCTTCCTGAGCACACAGCAGGCCCGGGGCGTTTCGGCACCCCGGGCTTTTCTTTGATGGCATCTTCACACCCTTCCTGCCAGTGTGGTTCTTATCACTCAACACAGGGGGAACCATGCACGACGTATTGCCACGCACCTTGCAACTCGGCCAATGGATCACCGGCCTGACGTTGTTCCTGGCCATCACCGGCTGTGACAACACCACCGAAGTCAGCCGTGAAGTCAGCGCCTCTGCGTACACCCTCTCCGAAGCAGAAACCAAGAAAGGCAACGTGGGCCTGGCCGCCTGGGGCGACCAGCTGGAACCCGGCATGAAAGCCATTGCCGTATCCCGCGACCTGATCAAGGCGGGGCTCACCCACCAGACCGAAGTCCGCATTGACGGCTTGCCCGGCACCTATCAGGTGCTCGACAAGATGAACAAGCGCTGGACCGATCATATCGACATCCTGATGGAAGACCGGCAGACAGCACGGGAATGGGGCCGACAGCCAGTCACCATTCGCTGGGATGTGCCCGCGGAATAAGCCATCAGCATTCGCCTCTCCCGGCGGCAGTCGCTACACTGCCAGCAGGACACTGACGCCGGGATGACAATGAAAGCGATCGCACTCTACTGGTTCGGCATTTTCAAAAACACGGTGCGCCTGTGGCTGGAGGGCAACGCCGTCAGCTACGCCGGCTCGCTGGCTTTCTTCACCCTGTTCTCGCTCGCCCCGGTGATTATTCTGGCGGTCAAAGTCATCTCCCTGGTGATGACCAGTGACGCCGCCATGACCGAAATTCTCGGCCAGCTGGAAGCCACCATCGGCCCGGAAGCGGCCAACGAAGTCCGAAACGCCATCGCCAATACCCAGGCGCCCAGCCAGGGCCTGCTCGCCGGCATGCTCAGCCTGCTGGTCATGATCATTGGCGCCACCACGGTGTTTGCCCAGATGCAGCGCTCCATGAATGCCATCTGGGAGGTGATGCCACGGCCTTCACGCAACACCATCGCCGCGTTGATCAAAAGCCGGCTGCTGTCGCTGACGGTGGTGATCTCACTGGGCTTTGTGTTGCTGGTCTCGCTGCTGCTGAACGTGGTGGTCCAGGCAATCATCGTCTATGCGGAAAGCTGGCTGCCGATTCACGGCGCAGTGGTAGTGGTGGTTGAGATGAGCGTCTCCCTGCTGGTGATCGGCCTGCTGTTCGGCACCATGTTCCGGGTGTTGCCCGATGTGGTACTGAACTGGAAAGCCGTTATGCCCGCAGCACTGGTCACCGCGATCCTGTTTTCTGTCGGCCGCGCACTGATCGGCCTGTACCTGGCCCATACAGCCACGGCGTCCACCTACGGCGCCGCCGGGTCCCTGGTGGTGTTGCTGATGTGGGTGTACTACTCGTCCATGATCCTGCTGTTCGGCGCCGCCTTCACCCGCGCTCACTGCGAAGCACGGGGCCTGAAGATTCTGGCCCGCAGCACCGCTATTCGCGTGAAGCGCCAACAGATCGACCTCCCCGCGCAATAAGCCATTCTTCATTATCGATTAACCGATATAAACCTCGCCTTCCGGATAACGCACCACCGGTTGGCGCGGACGGGTCAGCAGGAATGACAGCGTCAACGGGCCGATCCGGCCCACAAACATGACCAGCATGATCACCCACTGCCCCGCTGACGACAGCTCACCGGTAATGCCCCGCGATAACCCCACGGTGCCAAACGCCGACACCACTTCAAACGTGAGATCCTCAAAGCCCAGACTGGCATCGGTGACCGACAGCGCCATCAACGCCACAAACACCACCCCGCAGGCAATAAAGGTAATCGCCAGGGATTTGTACACCAACGTTGAAGAAATCTGCCGGCCGAAGATCACCGGCAGGGGCCGCCCACGCAGGAAAGCCCGCGTTGCCAGCAGCAACACCATAAAGGTGGTTACCTTGATACCACTACCGGTGGAATTGGTGCCCGCACCGATAAACATCAGCAGCAGATAAAACAGGCTGGTCGGCAGCGACAAGGCGCTCATGTCCACCACATTGAACCCGGCAGTACGCGGCGTCACCGCATGAAACCAGGACGCCGCCAATTTGTCGCTGACACTCATATCACCCAGGGTGCCGGGGTTATTCCACTCCGCCAGCATGAAGAACAACAACGTGGCCGCCAACAACACCCCGGTGCCCACCAGCATCAACTTGCTGTGCAGGGACAACCCGCGCCAGCGCCAGCCTTTTCCGAAATCCGCCAGCACCGTAAAGCCCAGCCCGCCCACGATGATCATGGTGGTAATGATCAGCACAATGCCCCAGTGCCCACCCCAGCCGGTGAGGCTGTCGGCACTGAGCGCAAAGCCCGCGTTATTGAATGCCGACACCGCATAGAACAGGCTGTGAAACGTGCCCTGCCCCCAACCCAGCGCGGGCACCCAGACACACATCAACAGCGCCATACCCACCGCTTGCACCACCACAACCACCACCAGGATCCGGCGAATCAGCCAGGCGATATCACTGACCCGGCTGTAGTTCATGCAATCACGAATCAACTGCTGCTCACCGATACCCAGCCGATGCCCAATGGCCAGCAAGGTGGCCGCCGCAAAGGTCATGATGCCAATGCCGCCGGCCTCGATCAGTAGCAGCAACACCCACTGGCCGAACAGGGTGAACTGGCTGCCCACATCCACCACCGACAGGCCCGTCACCGTCACCGCAGAGGTAGCCGTGAACATGGCCTGCAACCAGCTGATTGGCGAATGGGTGGCGATGGGCAACTTGAGCAGCAACGCGCCCAATACGATTAAAAAGAAAAAACTGCCGGCCAGCGCCACTGGCGGAGACACCAGCGGCTTGTGGATATGGGGGCGGGAAACACCAAAACGGCGTGCGAACCAGGGCCTCATTGCGCTTTGGAAAACCGCAGCAAGTCATGCAGCGTGCCCATCAGCACCAACTGGTCTTTCTCTTGCAATTCCAGTCCTTCGAACGGCGCTTGCCACACCTGGGTGCCGCGCTTGACCAGCGCCAGGCGCAGCTCTTCATCCTTCAGCGGCAGCTCGGATGCAGTCATCCCGGCAAAGCGTTTATCCACCTTCACCTCTACCACCAGCCAATCGTTACCCAGGGAAATATAGTCGAGCATTTCCGGGTGCACGATGGTCTGGGCAACGCGGATGCCCATTTCATGCTCCGGGTGAATAATCCGGTTGGCCCCCAATCGCGACAGGATCCGGTGATGGGGTTCACTGATCGCCTTGACCCATACCTGTTCCACCTCCGCACTTTTCAGCGCCAGGGTAGTCAGAATGCTGGCTTCCAGATTTTCACCAATGGCGACTACCACCGCATCAAAGGCTGGCAAATCCAGCTCGGCCACCACCTTGTCACTGGTGCCATCGGCAATCAGGGTTTGCGACAGTTTGTCGGCGTAATACTCCACCCGCTCACCATCGATATCCACGCCCATGACATCGTGCCCCAGGCGCGTCAATTCCTGCGCAATGGTGGAACCAAAACTGCCCAAACCGATCACAGCATACTGGTGCTTCACAGGCCCTCCTTGCTTGAAGCAATGGCAATAGCAAAAGTCTGCACCTTTTATTTGCCGCTGTCATCGCGGCAATCCGGGCAACCGTAAAGACAGATTTTTTCTGTTTTTTTGTTGTTATGTGCCGCACCCCGACAACAACAGCGTTATGCTCTGTGTCGCCTTATTCCGTTTGATGGTGGAGACCCCATGCCCTCGATTCGCGCCACCCTGTTTGCCAGTGCCACCCTGCTCGCCAGCCATGCCAGTTATGCCCTGGACGACCCCGAGTTTGAACAATGCATGGCCCAATTACGGGCCCAGGCCGATGAGGCCGGCATCCCGGCCCAGGTGATCAGCCGCAGCCTGAATACCGTCAAACTGAACCAGCGGGTGATCGAACTGGATCGCAGCCAGCCGGAATTCACCAGCAGCTTCTCGGACTATTACACCCGCCGAGTCAGCGAAACGCGTATCGAAACCGGCCGTAAAAAGTACCGCGAACAACAACCCCTGCTACAGGCACTCACCCGCGAATACGGCATCCCCGGCCATTACCTGGTTGCTTTCTGGGGGCTGGAAACCAATTACGGCGGCTTCCTGGGCAGCATTCCTGTGCTGGATGCACTCAGCACCCTGGCGTGCGAAGGCCGTCGGGGCGATTACTTTTCCGGCGAGCTGATGAACGCTTTGCGCATCATTCAGTCCGGCGATGTGGAAGCCAGCCAGATGGAAGGTTCCTGGGCCGGCGCCATGGGCCAGACCCAATTCATGCCCGCCATCTTTCTCAAGTACGCGATCGATCACGATGGTGACGGCCGCCGCAACCTGTGGAAAAGCGAAGACGACGCTCTGGCCTCCGCGGCCAATTTCCTGCAAGGACTGGGCTGGCAACGGGAACAGCGCTGGGGAAGGGAAGTTACGCTGCCTGACAATTTCGATTTCCAGCTAACCGGTTTCGCCCATCAGCGCAGCCTCAGCGACTGGGCCAAGCTGGGTGTGCGCATGCCCAATGGTCAGCCCCTGCCCCAGGCAGACATGGAAGCGGCCCTGGTGGTCCCGTCCGGCCATAACGGCCCGGCCTTTCTCGCCTACCAGAATTTCCGCGTGATCATGGGCTGGAACCGGTCAGAATCCTACGCCATTGCAGTGGGCCGGCTGGCGGACCGCATTGCCGGCGGCGGAGCGCTTCACCAGGCCCCCGTTCCTGCCCCCAAACTGAATCGCGAGCAGGTCACCCAGCTTCAGCAGACGCTGAATGAACAGGGCCATGATGCGGGCGCAGAAGACGGCCTGCTCGGGCCCGGCACCCGCCAGGCCCTGGCCCGTTACCAGCAGGCCAACGGCATGGTGGCGGACGGTTTCCCGGATCAGGAAGTGCTCACCCACATCGGCGTTCTGCCTTAACAGGCTGCTGAAAACCGGTCAGCTCTGCCACAGAAGCGGCACAGCGAAGACGTCGCCGGCGGCGAAACAACCGCAGTCGCGAGAAGCGAGTTTCGAAAAGCAAAACCTGAAAGAGCGAAAATGTCAGGTTTTCGTAACGCGAAACTCGGACCTCGAAACGGTTTTATCGGGCCAGTGCCCGGGTCAGGGCACTGACCCCATCCTCGATGGTGTCGTCCGGCAAGGCACCGAACCCCAGCAGCACGCCCGGCATCGCCGGTTCTGCCATATATAAACTCTCCAGCGACATGGCGGTAACGCCCTCTCTGTTCAAGGCGTCAGCCAAGTCCCTCACCGGCGGCGTGCGCACTGCAATATGCAACCCGGCCATCTGTGGCAGAACCGTCAGCGCCGATTGCCTCCGCAATGCAGCAAGCAGTTTTTCACGGCGTGATGCGTAGCGGCGCTGCATCCGCTTCAAGTGACGGGCAAAGTCACCCTGCTCAATCAGATAGCCCAACGCACGCTGGGTCAGGTCGTTACTGCTCGAGTCGGTCAGCGACTTGGCCTGCAACAACGCAGCCTGCAAACCGCCCGGCATCACTATGTACCCCATACGAAAACTGGCATGGAGCACTTTTGAAAAGCTGCCCAGATACGCCACCTGCTGATGATGATCCAACCGCTTGAGCGCCTCCAGTGGTCGCCCTTCAAAACGAAACTCGCCGTCGTAGTCATCTTCCACTATCAACATCTCGGTAGCACGGGCCCGCTCCAGTAATGCCAAACGCCGGGAAAGGCTCATCGGCATGCCCAACGGAAACTGATGGGATGGGGTCAAATAGACCAGGCGTGCCTGATCTGGAATGCGATCAACACACAGCCCCTCCTCATCCACCGGCACAGGTATCACTTTTGCCCCAACCGCCTCGAACACTGCCCGGGCAGGCGGGTAGCCCGGCTCTTCCATTGCCACGCAATCACCGGGAGCCAGGCGCACCCGCGCCAACAGATCCAGCCCCTGCTGCGCGCCTTGCGTAATCAGCAATTGATCCGCGCTGCATGGCAGCCCACGGCTATAGCCCAAATAATCGACCAGCCCCAGGCGCAGACGCAGATCCCCCTGCACCTCGCCATAAAGCAAAGTCTCCGCCTGCTGATCCCGTACCGCCCGGTTCAGACAGCGCCGCCACGCCTGCCACGGTAGCTGTTCCCGCTCGGTCACCCCGCCCGCAAAGTTGAACCGCCGAGCGGGCGCGTTCCCCCACACCGGATGCATCACCCAGTGGGGCCCAGGGCTCACGCCTGCCGGTAATATCGCCACCGCTTCACTGGCAGGCAAACGGGCAACAAAGGTACCGCTACCCGGCCGCGCGCAAAGAAAGCCTTCCGCGATCAGCCGTTCATACGCCACCACCACCAGTTGCCGCGACAACGCCAGTTCACGGGCCAATACCCGGCTTGGCGGCATCCGCTCCCCCACCTGCAAGCGGCCATCCTGCATAGCCTGGCGTAGCTCCCGGTAAAGCTGAGCCTGCAACGGCCCTTCGCCATTCAGCACCAGATGCAGCTGCAAATTGGTCTCCTTAATAATAGAAAACTGGTCCTTTTTACCAAACCATATGGCGGTAGATTAGCATCAGGATGAACACCACTCATCGACTTTGCGCTACGGCCTCGCCCGTTTAGCCATCGTGCCATCATCAATATTGACGAATGCGAATGAACTGTTTCCATCAAAAGGCAAACCCAATGAATAGTAAAAAGCGGATAGTGAAAATCACGATACTGATTGTCGTGGCGCTGTATTCATTACCCTCCATTGCCGCAGACCAGCGAATTGGAATCCTGGTTTATGACAAGGTGCTAACGAGTGATGTCACGGCACCAGCGGAAGTGTTTGGTGTCGCGACGAGAAAGTCGTGGTTTTCAAACTATGAGGTACTTTTGATTGGCGTAGAGAAAGACGCAACCGTTGTCACTACCGAGGAAGGGATACGCTTGACGGTCGACAACACCATTTACGACAGCCCCAAACTGGATGCACTGATCGTAACCAGCTCTTATGTCATGGACTCGCTGTTTAAAAACGCTGATCTAACAACATTTCTTACCGAACAGGCAAAAACCGCGTCATGGCTGGCCAGCAATTGCTCCGGGGCTTTTTTGTACGCCCACGCAGGTTTGCTTGATGGCTACACCGCTACCACCTGGGCTGGTGGCGAACCCCAGTTACAGCGAGAGTTCCCCAGGATCAATGTGATCGAAGACCGCAATGTCGTCGTTGATCGCAACAGGATATCCAGCAATGGAGGCGTCCCATCCTACCAGGGCGCGCTAGTCTTGCTGGCTCAAATGAGCAGCAAGAGAAAGGCCAGGGAAGTCTTTGAAACCATCCAGTTGAACCGCCTGATTCCGTGGACCGACATAACCCAATATTTACCTGAAGAGTAAGCCTGTCTTGTGGCGGGACCCGGTCACCGAATTGCAGCGTGTTTGCCTCCCACCATATCGTGGCCTGAAACAGGTCTCTCGCCGCCACGCCTGTACGACGGCACAGAGCACATGACGCCGACCGTTCCCGAATCGGAACACTGACAAAAGGACTGCATCATCATGAAAGCCCGATTCAATTACTACACCGCCTCACCGGACACCATGAAAGCCATGTTCAACACCCAAGCGGTCATCGACGCCACCGGGCTGGACAAGCGACTGATTGCCCTGGTGGAACTGCGGGCTTCGCAGATCAACGGCTGTGCCTTTTGCATGCACATGCACGCCGCCCAAGCACGCAAACTGGGGGAGGACAACGCACGCATTGATACTGTCGCTGGCTGGCGGGATACCGACTGGTTCAGTGAGCGGGAGCAGGCTGCGCTGGGCTGGACAGAATACCTGACCCGCCTCAGCCAGGGCGGCGATGGCGACGCCGCCTATGAAGCTCTGGCGGAACACTTCAGCGAGAAAGAACGCAGTGACCTGAGCTACGTCATCGGCGTGATCAATATGTGGAACCGTTTCAGCGTCGGCTTCCAGACGCACCCGGAGTAAACGGTTTTATCTGCCACAGCCCCATGGCATGCTTCGAATCATATTCGATTCGGAGCCTGCCATGCGTCCTGCCATTACCGCCATGCTGTCCAGCCTTGCCCTCATGGCCTGCGCGGACACCACCGCCACCCTGGAGCCACAAACCAACGACAGCATCACCGCTACCGAGATCACCGATGGCCTGCATCATCCCTGGTCACTGGCGTTTGTCTCAGACAACGAGTGGCTGATTACGGAGCGGCGCGGCACTTTGCGACGGGTTGTGGATGGCGAACTGCAAGACACCAATGTGGATGGCGTACCGGACGTCGTTGCCTCCGGCCAGGGCGGGCTGTTTGATGTGCTGCCCCACCCAAACTTCGCCGAGAACCAGCGCCTGTACCTGAGCTATGCCCAACCCTGCGGCAACGGGGGCGGCACCACTGCGGTGGGCTACGGCACCTATGAAGCCGGCAGCCTGAACGACTTCCAGACGGTGTATGTGGCAGAGAAATCCTGCACCAATACCGCCAAACATTTTGGTGGTCGCATCCTGTTCGATAATGACGGCTACCTGTTTCTGACCATTGGCGACCGCGGGCAACGCGAACGTGCCCAGAATACCCAGGATCCCGCCGGCAGCGTTCTGCGTCTGCACGACGATGGCCGCATCCCGGAAGACAATCCGTTGGTGGGTCAGGCCGCCCAGGCCACCGAGATCTGGAGCTGGGGCCACCGCAATCCCCAGGGCCTGGCCCTGCACCCGCAGACCGGCAAACCCTGGCTGAACGAACACGGCCCTCGCGGGGGCGATGAGATCAATGCGGTAAAACCCGGCGTCAATTATGGCTGGCCGGTGATTACCTATGGACGGGAATATTACGGCCCCAGCATTGGCGACACCGAGAAAAAAGGCTATGCCCAGCCCCTAATGCACTGGACCCCTTCCATCGCTCCCGCCGGCATGGCCTTCATTACCAGCGACCGTTACCCCGACTGGCAAGGCCACACGGCAAACGGTGCACTCAAATTGCAGCATCTAAACATGGTGGCGTTTGACGGGCAGCAGCCAGTCAGCGAAACCCGGCTGCTGAGTGATCGTAAACAGCGCATTCGCGACGTTCGCCAGGGGCCAGACGGTTACCTGTACCTGCTCACCGACAGCAACAATGGTCAGCTGCTGAAACTGAACCCGGCAGAGTAAAGCGACATCGGCGGAAGCAATGGGAAGCGCGACGCTTGATGCACTGTTACACCAGGCGTCGCGCGTCGAGCTTTTCCCGCTAGAACGCCAGCGATGTCACCGCCTGGAAGCTGTGCTCGCTGGTGATGCGGTCGTCATCGGTATAGGCATATTCAAACGCGAAACGCAGTGGCGAACGATGGAACAACAGCAGTTCCAGATCCATGCCAACGATGGCCTGGTTCAACTCCAGCTCGCCGGGACCGAAGTCGATGTCGTAATGCCGGTAGCGCAGATGCAGCGCCTCACGACGCAGCGACACCGGTGACTTGAAGGAATACCAGGGCAGGTTGATCACCTTGGACACACTGGCCTCCCCGAACGTCACCTTCTCGGCATAGTAGGTATCGTCCAGTGCCGGAATCACAATCCGCGACGGATCATTGGCGATAAAATCCTGCGCTTCTGCCAACTCCACCCCGCGCAGCAATCCCTGACTGACCTGCGCATCACTGCGCGACAATTGCCCACGGGCGCCAAGATAAAACTCCGCAGGCAGATCGGTCATCAGACTCAGGGTGCCACCGGAGGTCATGTCATCCCGGTCATCCACTTGATACGCACTCAGCCCAAAATGCTTGTTGGGCAGGTAGCTGTGACCAAACCGGGCGGTACGGCTCAGACTCCAGATACCGGCCAGCGGCTCACGTTCATCCAGGTGATAATCCTGATACCAGGTGCCGGCCAGTTCGCTGTACCAGTAACCGGACTGCAGGAACGGCAGGCGCAGCTCCGCACTCAAGCCATGATCACGCGCCTCTTCCGGCGGTGTTTCCCGGTCGAGCTGATCATCCAGCACCCAGTACTGTTTGACGCCACCAATCAGGAAGAACTGGTTGTTGCTGTAGCCCGCCCCGGCCAGCTCGGTCAGATCCGTATCCCGATAGCTGAACAGGCTGAACTCATTCTGCTCCAGCGGATCGGCAAAGCGCATCTGCACGTTGTAGAGAGTGTGGTTATCGGATTCGTCCTGCGGGGTCGCATCGTCATCCTCTTCCGTATAGGAACTCAGTGACAGGTCCGTGCCGCTGTAACGCATGGCCGTCCAGGAGTGATAACGGCGATCCATTTCCAGCGGCTGGGGCGCACTTTCGGTGGTCAGGTTTTCCCCGGCTCCCTCCTCAGTATCCCAGCGCAATTCACGTACATACGGGCTGCCCGCCTGGGGCTGTAACGGTTTCAGGTAGTAGCCGTAATGGTCCGCCTGAATGGCCATCGCCAGCACCTGGTCGTCATCCAGCAAACGGGCCGCGACAATATCATCTTCTGCCAGCACCCGGCTGACCTGACCACCGGCAACCCGATAGAGCGTGGAACCATGCTCACTGTTGGCCACAAACAATACCCGGCCCTGACTATCCACATCGGCAATCACCCCGTAGTAGCCCTGGTACTGGTAAAGCGGCGTGCGGTTGCGGTACAGGGTGCGGGTCGCGCCTTCCTGAGTGAAGTAATAAAGGTCATCGCCACGCACTTCCACGGAGGAATTCACCTGACCATAAAAGGTATCACCCACATACAGCCGCGGCTGGTCATAGGAACTGGCCACATCAAAGTAGACCGGTTCATCCGCCGGCGTATAACCTTGGATAATTTGCCCACGGGTATCGTTGTTCAGATGCGCGCCCTCACTGAACAACCCCTGATAGATGCGCCACGGCGTGCTGTAGGCACTGGCCAGGGACCAGGTCTCCCCCTCATGGCGAATCAGTTTTCCGCCCAGATACGAGGAGCGCTGCTGCTCGAACTCACCACTGTTGCGATCAAGCACCACATGAAGCGGGGCGCGCACATTCTGCGGGCTGGCGAGGAAGAAAATGTCGCCCTCGTCACTGTTCAGGGGGGCGAAAAATTTGGACGTTAACAGCGGCTCCCCTTCGGACATGACCGCCCGGGCCGCCTGCTGCTCCTCATGGCTGCGCCATTGCTCAAAGGTGTTATCGAAGTTATTGCCAATCGCGGTTTTTAACGGCGCGTTGGTGACAAAAGGGAAATACCAGTAACGCGAACGCACCTTGAAGTAACGGTTAGTGGCATCCAGTCCGTAATTGTCCGCCAGGAAATACTGATAGTGGCTGCCCAACACATAACTGGTCTCCCCATAGGGGAAATAGTACGTCTGGTTATAGCTGCGCTCTGGGGTCAGATGACCGGCCCTGGCCTGCGCATGCACCAGCGCATCGAAACGCCCACTGTAAAGCCGCCCGCCATTGCCATGGCGCGATTCGTTCAGCACCGCGTTTCCTTCCAGCATGAACGACGACTCGAAAGCGTTAGGAAGCACCGCAGGGATAAAGGGCGTCATCAAGGTGCCGTTGCCCAATATCGTGTGCATGGTGCGAGACACGACGTTGTCCTTGGCATTGATCTGATAGTTATGAGCCGTTTCGTGGAACAGCAGGGTATCGAGCCAGGAGGTGGTGGAGAAATAATCCACCGCGGAGGCGCCGCCCACATAGTTGATCTGGCGATTGAGCGGAATCTGGGTAGAGAACCCATTGGCGATCTGGTTGTTGTCGGAAATCAGCCCCACATACAATGGCGAATCCATCCGATAACCAAAACTGGCTTCATACTGGGGCTGCAATTGCTGCTCTATACCCGCAGCGTGCTCGGCAAATGCCCGGTTTTTCTCGGTGAAAATCAGTTCGGTATTACGCACCGACGCCTTGAAGTAAGGCTGATCATGGGGCACCACCGTGGGGTTACGCTGTACCAGTGGTTCCGCCACGGCCCCTGCTGACAGGGCCGCCCCGACAACCACCCCAAGTACCCACCACTCGCCCCGCTTGTTCATCGACGCTCTTCCCTGCTGTTATCGCCAGTCTGGTTGTTATTCGCCTTGCCATTGTGCCCGGCCTGTCGTCCTCTTCACTAGTACCCCCGTCACGCCCCGCACCGCAAACGGATCACCCAGCGGCACCGCAGGGCAGACAGATTACAGTCCGTCACAGAAGCCCCAGTTTCTTTCACGCTTGGGCACCAAGGTACCCACAGATTTGCACTGCCATCCCGCCTACGCTGATACACCTATAAAAAAATGTCTCGCTTCAAGGCGAGCCGCCACCATAACAACACAGGGACCGCACCATGCCCGCTTCACGCTCAGCGCGCCTGAATGGCCGCACTCTGATCGTCATTCTCCTTGGCCTGGCACTGCAACTGACCGCCTGCGGCGGGGGTAGCGGCAGCGCCCCGACCGTTGCCAATGCACCCAACAGCCCCAACGCCAACACGGGCGGCGACAGCGGTGACGATACCGATAACGATGCTGGCGAGGAGGAAAGCACACCGGTGAACCTGGCCTGGAGCGAGCCCTACCAGCGCGACGAGGAATACCCGAACACTGTCAACCTGCCCCAGCAGCTGATCACCATGCGCGACGGTATTCGCCTGGCCGCCACCGTCACCCTGCCAGCGGACGAAAACGGCAATGCCATCGACGGCCCGTTCCCGGTGATTGCGACCTTTACCGGTTACAACCAGGCGCTCGGCGCCATCGGTGCCGCCGACCCGGCGCTGGTGAAAAGAGGGTACGCCTACATCATTGTGGATCTGCGCGGCACCGGGGCAGCGGAAGGCAGCTGGCAGGCATTCAGCCAGATTGACCAGGACGATATCGGTGAGTTGCTGGAGTACATCAAGGTACAGCCCTGGAGCAATGGCAGCATCGGCATGAACGGCGCGTCGTACATGGGCATCACCGGCCTGCTGGCCGGCGCCCAGGAAGACCCGGCGGTGAAAGCCATTTTTGCCATCGTGCCCATGGGCGATGCCTACCGGGATATCGTCTTCACTGGCGGGCAGATCAACGCAGGCTTTATTCCCCTGTGGGTCACCCTGGTCACCGGGCTGGGCATCATCCCCACCCCCGCCGGGCTGGATAACGGCGAACCGGGCTATTACCTGACCACCCTGTTGCAACATTTGCAGGGCGCCCTCACCGAGTTTCAGGTACCGGTGGTGGCCGGTGCGCTGATTGGCGATAAAAACAAATACGACACCGAATTCTGGCGCATCCGCTCACCGCTGGAACAGATCGACAAGATCACCGCGCCGACCTTTGTAGTGGGCGGGTTGAATGATATTTTCCAGCGCGGCGAGCCACTGATTTATGAAGGCCTGAAAGACCACACCACCGCCAAGCTGCTGATCGGCCCCTGGGAACATCTGGACGGCTCCTCCGGGGCCGGCCTGCCCGCCGATGGTGTTCCGGCCCTGGGCCCCATCCGCCTGGCCTGGTTCGACCAGTACCTGAAAGGCATGGACACCGGCGCCGGGGATTTCCCGCCGGTGACGCAGTATTACACCGGCGAAGAACGTTTCGTCACCGCCGCCGACTGGCCACACCCGGACGCGCAAGTGGAAACCTTTTACCTCCATGGCCAACCCGGCGCCCCCTTGTTCGGCAGTATTTCCCACAGCGCCCCAACCACCAGCAAACAGACCAGCCTGCTGCAGACGCCGGTCAATGGCCTCTGTTCCGCCAGCGCCAGCCAGTGGACTGCCGGCGTGCTCGGCCTGATCCTGCCGCCCTGCTCGGCACAAGACAACGTGGCCAACCTGCTGGAAGCGGTGTACACCAGCGAACCGCTGGAAGAAGACATGGCCATCAACGGCCCGATCACCGGGCAGATCTGGGCGTCCACCACCGCCCTGGATACCAATGTCACCGTGCGGGTCAGCGTGGTGGGCGACAACGGCATTGCCCGGCCACTGACCCACGGCATTCAGATGGCGTCCATGAGTGCCTTTGATGCCAGCCGCTCCCGTTTTATGAACGGCAAACTGATCCAGCCCTGGCACCCGTTTAGCGCAGAATCAAAACGGACGATCACCCCGCTGACCGCCTTCCGCGCCGATGTGGAAGTGTTCCCCACCAGCGCCCTGATCAAGGCCGGGGAAAAACTGCGCATCAGCGTGGGCACCAGTGACCTGCCCCATGGCCTGAGCCCGATCCCCGACCTGCTCACCAGCCTGCTGGGCGCCATGACCATTTACAGCGCCCCGGCCATGCCATCGCGGGTGAATATTCCGCTGGTGCCAACCAGCGCCCTGTGACGCCATACCGCCTCTCCACCCTGCTCGGGCAAGAGGGGCGGTTATTCATGCTGCAAAATATTCAACAGCCGATCGAACGGGTCACGTACATAGAAGCGTCGCACGCCCCAGGGCTCATTCACCGGCCCGTATTCCACCGGCACCCCTGCCTGCTGCATCCGCTCCAGAGCCTCGTCCAGATCATCCACCTCAATGGACAGGTCCGGTACCGCTGTGCCTGAACCGCCCTGGGAGCCAAAACTCAGCTGCACCGTCATGGTTTCTGCCGAACCATAGGTCTGGAACCAGCCATGATCCATAATCCGGTCCAGACCGAGAATGTCGCCATAGAACGCCTGCGCCTTGCCCAGATCGTCCGTGGCCACATTGGCCATGATGCGTGTCACTTTCATCGTTTCTCCTTCATTATTTCTTTATTCTTGCGCATTGTTCCTGCTGGCGTTTTCTTGCCTGCTCCGGGCACGATCCATTCTTTCGCATGCTAGAATGAACCCTGTTCAATATCGACAGTCTCACCCCATCCGTCACAGACCTGCCCGCTGCCCTCATTCAGGAGCTCTTATGCCCTCCGACTCCGGTCGCTTGCTTCGCCTTTCGCTCGCTCTGGCCCTCGGCGGCTTTGGTATTGGCAGTGGCGAGTTCGTCATTATGGGGCTGATGCAGCGCGTGGCCACCGACCTGCAAGTACCGGTTCCGGATGTGGGCTATGCCATCAGCAGTTATGCGCTGGGGGTCGTGGTCGGTGCGCCGCTGATTTCCGCTCTGGCCGCCCGGGTGCCCCGGCGAGGATTGTTGATTATCCTGATGGTGGTGTTTGCCGTGGGCAACATGGCCAGCGCCCTGGCCACGGATTTCTGGACCTTCGTGGGTCTGCGCTTTCTCGCCGGGCTGCCCCATGGGGCCTACTTTGGTGTCGCCGCCCTGGTGGCGGCCTCCGCCGTGCCGTATCACATGCGTGCCCGCGCCGTCGCCCGGGTGATGAGCGGGCTGACCATTGCCATCGTGGTCGGCGCGCCCCTGGCCACCTGGGCGGGCAATCTGTTCGGCTGGGAAGTGGCCTTTATCGGGGTGGGCGTGATTGCCCTGTGCACCGCCCTGTTGATCCGCCTGTGGGTACCCGCCCAGCCGCCGGACCCGAACGCCAGCCCGCGTCGCGAATTGTCCGCGCTGGTCAAACAGCGGGTGCTGTTCACCCTGGGGGTCGCCAGCATCGGTTTCGGCGGCATGTTCTCCGTCTTCAGCTATGTGATGCCCACCCTCACCGAGCAATCCGGCATGGCGGAAAGCTGGGGCCCCATGGTGCTGATGATCTTCGGCATCGGCACCATCATCGGTAACTTTGCCGGTGCCCGCGCAGCAGACGGCAACTTGCTGCGTGCCATACCGCGCATCCTGATCTGGTGTGCGCTGATTCAGGCCGGCTTTTACTTTGCCGCCGACTGGCCCTTGCCCGCCATCCTCTTCGTGGGGCTGGTAGGCACCAGCATGGCGCTGGGCCCGGCATTGCAGACCCGACTGATGGATGTGGCGGAAGACGCCCAAACCATGGCCGCCTCCATGAATCATGCCGCTTTCAACCTGGCCAACGCGCTGGGCGCCTGGCTGGCCGGCGTCACCATCAAGATGGGCGCGCAGTGGTCCGCCACCGGCCTGGTAGGCGCGGCCCTGGCCATCGGCGGATTACTGATTTTCCTGGCCGGCCGCAGCCTGGAAAAACGTCACGCCTACGCCGCCGGCTTGGCCGCGCAATCTGACGCTCAATAACGGAAAAGATAGCCCACGTTAACGGTGGTCAGGTCATTGTCGTCATCCTCCAGCTGCAGCCATTCCACTGTCAGGGCATTGCGTTCGTTCAATTTGATCGACGCCCCCATGCCGTAGGAGGGATCGCTGGCAACGTCCTCTTCGGTATCGCCGCCAGCCACGGTAATATCGCGCTTCACCGAGGAGTGCCCAAGCAGCACATAGGGGGACAGCGGCAAACGGTAGCTCAGCCCCATTTTCAGATAGCCCCCCACCAGCCATTGCGGGTCCACGCTGACCCGGGCCGTATCCAGCCCGCCCTCATCATCGCTGACGCCATAGCCCAGCCGGGCCTCCAGCGCGAGCAGGGTATTGTACTGCCAGCCCCAGACCGCCTGAACGCTGCGCGGTTGCGCATCATCGCCGGCAGAAATCTGCTGATCGAGCAGGTTGTACTGCACCCCCACATACCCGGGCAATAACGGATCATCATTGGCAGACACCGGCCCACTGATCACACAGGCCAAGGCGACGAGCCCCGCCGCCACCGAATAAGAATGCTTCCCCTGTTGTTTCATCATCGCTCCCTTAATGCCTTCAATGGCCCGCCAGCAAATCATATTCCTTTCCGAGAATAACGGGCGGCTCCGTTTCCTCAACAAGAAAGTAACACCGACAGGAAAAGAAACGAAAAAAGGGCCGCACAGGCGTGCGGCCCAAAACCTCTTATGGCACACGGGCCACAACAGGCTATCGGCATTCACAACACAAACATCAACCGGCTACAGTCAACCTGTGCGCGAATCAGCGAGTTGGGTCTGACAAAAATAACATTCATCGTGGCGGCCGCCACGCTGCGAGGGTATTCATAAGGCTCTCTCCCAAGTCCATTTGGTGTTCGCTCCGTTGCTTGCGTTTTTTTCTTGCTTATAGTTCCTGCTTATTGCGCCTGCTTCTTTGTCCCATTCGCCTGTTCTCATTGTGTTCTTCGAACAGGTTGGCAGTGGCATCAACAAGATATTATTGCAACAGGATTCAATTTTTTATCACTACTATAGGCTGTCTTTTGTTCGTTCTTTTCCAGCACCCATGCCAGTAGAATGCACCGACCCTTGCATCGCAAACTTTGCGCCAGCGCACATTCCGGGCCACAGAATGTGGTTTTTTGTTACCGCTGGATTTATCTCACACCGGCGGACAGGGGTTCGGGTTGCACGAATTTACCGGTTACCGGAAAACGCACCTCCACCAGCAGTCCACCATGGGGGTGATTGGCCAGCTGAATATCACCGTGGTGCATGTCCACAATCCGCTTCACGATGGCCAGCCCCAAACCACTGCCACTGAGAGTGCGCGCCTTTTCCCCCCGGGAAAACGGCTGCAGCAGCAACGGAATATCCTCTTCACGCACACCGCGACCGTGATCACGCACCGTCAACACGACCTTGTTTTCCGCCACCGCGGTGCGCACCTCCACCGGTGAGGCACCGTACTTCAGGGCATTGCCCACCAGGTTGGCCAGCATCCGTTTTACCGTCAGCCGTTTGAGCATAAGCCGGGGCAGGTCTTCCAGCTCGAACCGTAATTGCTCCGCCGGGTACTTGCCGGCCACTTCCTGAATCAGGTCATTGAGGTTTTCAAAGTCCGGCTGCTCATCCGCACCATCACGGATAAAGGAAATAAATTGATCGAGGATCGCATCCATATCCTCAATGTCTTCGATAATGCCTTTTGCCAGCTCTTCGTCCTGCATAAATTCCGCCGACAGGCGCAAACGTGTCAGCGGGGTTCGCAAATCATGGGACACCCCGGCCAGCAGCAACGCCCGATCTCGCTGGGCATGCTGCAAGTCACTGGTCATCCGGTTAAAGGCGGCATTCACGGCCTGAATTTCCTCCGGGCCGATGGTGGTATCCAGCACCGGCACCGCCTCTCCACGCCCCACTTTCAAGGCCACTTTGGCCAGCCGTCGCAACGGCAAGTTCAGCCCCCGGGCAATCAGCAAGCCGCCGATGATGGCCAGCAACGGCACCGTCACCCCCCAGCCCAACAACAGGTAGCGATCGTAATCCCGGAAGAACGCCATAGGCACCCGCACCCACTGCTCACCAAACGACGGCGCATTCACCCACAGAACCGGTTGGCGGTTGTCTTCCAGACGCACCGTCACCGGCTCTTCCAGCATGCCTTCCAGTTCTTCCTGAAAACGGCCCACCACCGGACGCGACAGCAGCATGGTGCCATCGTGAAGTTTCTCTGGAATCGCCACCGTAATGCCGGTGGCATTACCCAGCCGGTCAGCCAGATCCGCATCCGCTGCCGCCCGCGAATCATCAAACGCCAGCTCTGCTTGCAACACCGTCAAACGGGCGTATTCACGGATACCGGGCAGGTAGGCATTACGGGCAAAGAACCACAGGGTCAGCGCCTGGCTGATCCCAATCACCAGCCCCACCACAATGGCGGACCGGACAAAGGCAGTGCGGGGATAGAGTGTCATTGATAAATCGCCAGAAGCCGGACGCCGAACGCCAGACAAAGAAAAGAACTCCCGACTTTAAGCGTCAGGCCTCCGGCGTCAAGCGTCAGGCGTTCCTTAATCAGGCACAAACACATACCCCACACCCCAGACCGTCTGGATGTAGCGGGGTTTGGAGGGGTCGTCTTCCAGCAGGCGGCGCAGGCGCGAGACCTGCACGTCGATGGAGCGCTCCATGGCGGACCATTCGCGGCCCCGGGCCAGGCTCATCAGCTTGTCACGGGTAAGCGGCTCACGGGGGTTCTGCAGCAATGCCTTGAGCACGGCGAATTCGCCCGTGGTCAGGCTTTGCGGGTCTCCGTCGCGGGTCAGGGTGCGGTTGGCCAGATCCAGAATCCAGGGCCCAAACGTCACCGACCCTTCTTCCTTGCTGGGCGCCCCGGGCAGCTCGCGCACATGGCGGCGCAGCACCGCGCGGATACGGGCATCCAGTTCCTTGGGGTTGAACGGCTTGGGCAGGTAGTCATCGGCGCCGGCATCCAGGCCTTCAATGCGCTCGGCATCATCGCCCTTTGCGGTGAGCATGATGATCGGCATGACGTTCTCGGCCTCACGCAGGCGACGGCAGATCGACAGGCCATCTTCCCCCGGCAGCATCAGGTCCAGCACCATCAGGGAATACAGCTCGCGGGACAGGGCACGGTCCATCTGCTCCGCATCGCCCACCGCCTTTACGGTATAGCCAGCTTCTTCCAGAAACCGTTGCAGCAGGCTACGCAGTCGCGCATCGTCATCCACGACCAGAATCTTGTCTTGTTGTTCGCTCACGGCACCTCCGAAGGTTTACTGGTCCCTGATTTACGCGTTGTGGTCCGAACGTGCAAGAAAATGGCACGAAGAGATTGTATAAAAACATTGCCAGCGTTGAAGATAGAGGGTGCCAATAGGCACTACCACAAGAAAACGCTAGAGTATCTGGCTGAGAATCATTATCGATAAAGGACTTCCCTTGCGAGACCGCCTGAAACACATCCCCCCCGTGGCCCGCGTTATTCTGGGCACGGTGCTGGCGATCATCCTGCTTGCCACATTCAAACCGTCCGCGCCCACCCGAGACATCGTGGACAACCATGCCCGGGTGCGGTTCGTGCTGGCCGACCCGCAGGCACGCTCGCCGCAGATCCAACTGTTCGGCCGGGTGCAATCCCCCCGGGCGGCGGGCCTGACCGCCGTGGTCACCGCCAACGTGGACAGCATCCCGGTACGGGCCGGCAACCGGGTTAGCGAAGGCCAATTACTGATCCAGCTGGACGACACCGAAGCCGCCCTGGCCCGCGACCGCGCCAAAGCCACCCGCGACGAAGCCGCCGCCCAGCTGGAAACCACCCGCCTGCGCTACCAGAGCGACAAGAAAAACCTGGCGCTGGAAAAGAAACTGGCGCAGTTGTCCGCCGATAATCTGGAGCGTATCCAGTCCCTGCGTGAGCGCAAACTGGTGGCCCAGACCCAGCTGGACGAAGCCGAGCAAGCCCAGGCCCGGGCCGACCTGTCACTCAGCCAGCGGCAACTCAGTGTCAGTGATTTCCGTAACGAGCTGGCGCGCATGGAAGCCCGCCTGGCCAGCGCCGAGGCGCAGCTGGAACAAGCGAAGATCGACCTGGCTCGCACCACCGTGAACGCCCCATTCGACGGCACCATTACCCAGGTGAGCGTGGCCCCCGGCGAGCGGGTGCGTCCCGGCGAACCGCTGATCGACCTGTTTGCTGACACCGAACTGGAAGTACGCGCCCAGATTCCCGACCGTTATCTGCCTGCCGTACGCCAAGGCTTGATCGCCGGCGACCTAGCCGCCAGCACCCAGCTGGAAGGCCACACCCTGCCGCTGAAACTGAAACGGCTGGCCGGCGATGCCGCCGATGCCCGTGGCGGTATCGATGGCCTGTTCGCGTTCAGCCATGACAGCGTGAAAGGCGCGCCCACCGCGGCCCTGGGCCGCCCGCTGACTATCACCCTGACACTGCCCGCCCAGCCACAACTGCTGGCGCTGCCGGCCACCGCCCTGCATGGTCTCAACCGGCTCTATCGCATCGACGCCGAGGACCATTTGCAACGGGTTGACGCTCACATCGTCGGCGAAGCCATCGACGGCGACCAGTCCCTGCTACTATTGCGCGCCGACAGCCTGACCGGTGGTGAGCGCATCATGACCACCCAGCTGCCCCAGGCCATCGTCGGCCTGCCCGTGGACCCGCAACCGGTGCCCGGCAGCAACGCGGACACCGGCACTGAAACAGAGAGCAAAACGGAAAACGCCACCCCGGAAACAAACCCCCACGCGGATAACCAGGGCGGTGACAGTGAGTGAGTCGCGGGGCCTGATCGCCAGTTTTACCGAGCACAAGGTTGCCTCCAACCTGCTGATGATCCTGATGATCATGCTCGGGGTGTTGGGCCTGACCCGCCTGAACACCCAGCTGTTCCCGGATTTCGACTTCGAATACGTCACCGTCACCATCCCCTGGCGCGGCGCCAGCCCGGAAGACGTGCAGCGCTCCATCACCATTCCCGTCGAGCAGGCACTGAAAACCCTGCCCAACACCCGCAAGCTGATTGCCCGCTCCCAGCAGGGCGCCAGCGCCATCTTTATTGAACTGGAAGACGGCAGTGACCTGGGCCTGGCCCTGGATGAAGTGCGCCAGCGCATCGACTCGATCCGCAACCTGCCCCAGGACGCAGAGCGGCCAGTGATTCAGAAAATCACCCGCTATTCGCTGGTCACCTCGATTCTGGTATCCACGGAAAATGGCAGCCGGGAAGAGCTGCGCCCCCTGGTGCGGGAAATGGAGGATGAACTGCTGGCGCTGGGGGTCGGCAAAGTAGAGTTCATCGGCCTGCCGGAAGAGGAAATGGCCATTCAGGTGCCCAGCAGCACCCTGCATGATCTAGGCATGACCCTGGGACAGATCGGCGACAAGGTACGCAGCTTCAGCCAGGACACCCCCGCCGGCACCGTGGGGCGCGACGACGCCGCCAAGCAACTGCGGGCGCTGGGCCAGCGCCGTGACGAAAAGGCCTTTGCCGAGCTCCCCCTGATTACCACCGCCGACGGCCAGCAGCTAAGCCTGGGCGATGTGGCCATCATCGAACGGCGGGCACGGGATGACCAGGCCACGCTCACCTTCGAAGGCAAACCCGCCATCGAACTACAGGTGATGCGCGGCGAAGATGACGACATGCTCGACCTGGCCGAAAAGGTTCGTACCTGGGGAGGCGAATACGCACATTCGCTGCCCAATGGCGTCAAAATGACGTTCTATTTCGAGGCCTGGAAGCACGTACAAGAGCGTATTTCCACCCTGCTCTGGAATGGCATTTCCGGCCTGGTGCTGGTGATCCTGACCCTCTATTTTTTCCTCAATGCGCGAGTCGCCTGGTGGGTCACCGTGGGGATTCCGGTGTCCTTCATGGCCACCCTCGGCATCCTCTGGGCGTTTGGCGGCACCATCAACATGATCAGCCTGTTCGGCCTGATTCTGGCCCTGGGGCTGATCGTGGACGACGCCATCGTCGTGGGCGAAGACACCCTCACCCACCTGCAACAGGGCGAATCCGCCCAGCGTGCAGCCCTGGGCGGGGCCCGGCGCATGTTCTGGCCGGTGGTGGCATCATCCACCACCACCATCGCCGCCTTCCTGCCACTGGGAATGATGGGCGGCGCCATGGGCAAAATATCTTTCGATATCCCCTTCGTGATGATCTGCGTGATTCTCGCCTCACTGCTGGAATGCTTCCTGGTGATGCCCGGCCATCTGCACCACAGCTTCCGCGGCATCGAGGTCAAGGCCAGCGGCCTGCGCGAACGCATCGACATCGGCTTCAACCGCTTCCGGGATGAGCGCTTCCGGCCTTTGGTGGAATGGTCCATTAGCCACCGCAAGCTGGTGAGTGTCTCCGCCGTCTGCGCCTTCGTTATCGCCCTGTCGCTGGTGTCCACCGGCTGGCTCAAGTTCACCTTCTTCCCGCCGGTAGATGGTGACCAACTGCGCGCCGTGGCGGAATTCTCCTCCGGAACCGACAAGCAACAGGTGGACGACTTCCTCGCCGAGCTGGAACGCACTCTGGAAGAGACCAACGAGGAACTGGGCGGGCATCTGGTCCATACCATTATCAGCCATCACGGCGCCGCCGCCGGCTTCCCCAACATCGGCGGCCGCCAGGACAAGTTCGGTGATGAATACGGCACCCTGGTGGTCGAGGTCTACACCGGCTCGGACCGGGACATCTCCAACGACGAACTGATTGATGCCTGGCGCGAACGACTGGCCATGCCCGCGGGGCTGGATCAACTCACCATTTCCCAGGCCGAAGCCGGCCCCCCGGGCAAACCCATCGAGGTGAAACTCACCGGCAGTGACGCCGCTACCCTGAAAGCCGCCTCACTGGCGTTGCAGGAACGTCTTGAGCAGTTCACCGGCGTCAGCAACGTGGACGATGATCTTCCTTACGGCAAGGAACAGCTCACATTCGAGCTCACCGCTCAGGGTCGCGCCCTGGGGTTGACCCTCAGCGAAGTGGCCAGCCAGCTACGGGGCGCCTTCGACGGCAGTCTGGCGCAGCTCTACAACGAGGAAGACGAAGAAGTGGAAGTGCGGGTGATGCTGCCAGACAGCGAGCGCCGCCGCTTCAGCGCCCTCGAGCGCCTGCCCATCATCACCAATCAGGGCGAAGCCATTCCGCTACGCGACGTGGTCACGTTTGACGCCCGCAAGGGCGTGGACCTGCTGCGCCGGGTCGACGGCGAATTGGCCGCCACCGTGTACGCCGACCTGGATCCCGAACAGGGCAACGCCAACGAGATCATCGCCACCCTTAACGAAGGCATCCTGCCGGAACTGAAAAGCCGCTACGGCATCGGCGTGGGCTACGAGGGCAAACTCCAGGAACAGGCGGAAAACCTGCGGGATCTGGCCACCGGCGCCCTGCTCGGGCTGGCGATTATCTATATCGTGCTGGCCTGGGTATTCAGCTCCTACTCCTGGCCAATAGCGATCATGGTGGCGATATTCTTCGGCCTCACCGGCGCAGTGATCGGGCATATCTTCACGGCCCCGTTCGGCATCAAGTTCTCCATGTTCTCGGCCATGGGCCTGTTCGGCCTGTCCGGGATTATCGTCAACGACTCCATCGTGTTGGTGAGTTTCTATCAACAGCTGGTCGCCGAAGGCATGGAACGCTTCCAGGCAATCACCGAAGCCTGTGTGCGCCGCCTGCGTGCCGTGCTGCTGACCTCGATCACCACGGTAGCCGGCCTCACGCCGATCCTGTTCGAAAGCTCACTGCAGGCCCAGTTCCTCAAGCCCATGGCCGTGAGCCTGGTGTTCGGCCTGCTGTTCGGCACCGGGCTGATCCTGCTGGTAGTGCCCGCCATGCTGATGCTGATCGAGGAACAGCGCGACCGCTTCCATGGACTCGGCCGCAACCTGGCGCCGCACAACTGGGGCACACTGCTGCAGCGCGTCTGGCGCTTTGATCCCGTCCACCACCGCCAGCAACCCGGCCCTCAGGGCCTGGGCGGCAATCTGTGGTGGGCCATGCTGCTCGGCCCCTTCCTGCTACTGAACGTGTTAGGCAACCTGCCCCTGCTCAAGGCAGCCGCCAGTGAAGACGCCAGCCTGCTGCTGCTCGCCCCCGCCGGGCTACTCTGGCTGTTGATGCTGGGGCTGGGGCTGGCCTTTCTGTGGTGCCTGTTCCGCCGCCGGCAGCAGGCACTGGCCTTGGCACCGCGCTGGCTGCTGCTGACCGGGATCGGCAGCCTTGTCATTGCCGCGCTGGCACCGCTGGCCGGGCATCACGGCGACCTGCTGGCCAACAGTTTCTGGGCACTGGCCCGCTGGACGCTGGTCACCGCCCTGATTGTGTTGCCCATTCTGCTCTGGGGGCGGCGCAGCGCCCACACGTTTACCCGGTAAGCTGCCCCATTGCGGCACCCATGTGCCACAATTCGACAGCTTACCTTTTAAGCCGTCGCTGGTATGATTCGCGATTGGATCGAGACACATATAAAAATACAGCCGTCTGGGATCAATAGCGGCTTGAGGAGAGCAACATGGCCAAAATTCTTGTGGTGGACGATTCCCCGACCCAGCTGACCAATCTGGTTAAGATTGTCCAGGGTCAGGGCCATGATGTCGTCACCGCCACCAACGGCATGGAAGGGATAGAAAAAGCCCGTCAGGAACAGCCCGACCTGATCCTGATGGATGTGGTGATGCCGGAACTGAATGGCTTCCAGGCCACTCGCAAGATCACCCGCGACCCTGCCACAGAAAGCATTCCGGTGATTCTGGTCACCACCAAGGACCAGGAAACCGACAAGGTCTGGGGCGAACGCCAGGGCGCATTCGGCTATGTGGTGAAACCGCCGGTGGAATCGGAACTGGTCGCCAAGATCAATGAAGCGCTGGGCTGAGTCGTCGTCCGCGGCCTGTCGTGCGCGGTAACCGAACGTCCATGACCTGCGCCACAGCCACAGCCGCTTTTACAAGTCAATCTATCAACGACCGGATTCATTCCCTATGATTCCGGTCGTTTTGTATTTGAAGAACGCTTGCCGGCAATACGCTCGCAGGCCGCACGCCGTCAGGACATCTCATGCGTAGTATCGAACAGATTATTGCCGAAGAAATCGGTTGCCAGGAACGCCAGGTCAACGCCGCCGTCGCACTGCTCGACGAAGGCTCCACCGTCCCCTTTATCGCCCGTTACCGTAAAGAGGTAACTGGCGGTCTGGACGACACCCAGTTGCGTAACCTGGAAGAACGGCTGCGTTATCTGCGCGAGATGGAAGAGCGCCGTGAGGCCATCCTGAAAAGCATCACCGAACAGGAAAAGCTCACCCCGGAACTGGAAAAGGCGATCAAGGCTGCCGACACCAAGACCCGGCTGGAAGATCTCTACCTGCCCTACAAGCCCAAGCGTCGCACCCGCGCCCAGATTGCCCGCGAAGCCGGTCTGGAGCCGCTGGCAGACAGCCTGATGAATGATCCTACCCAGGAGCCGGAAGCACTGGCCGCCGGCTACCTGAACGAGGAACACAAGATTGCCACCGCCAAGGACGCCCTGGACGGTGCCAAACAGATCCTCATGGAGCGCTTCGCCGAAGACGCCGAGCTGCTCACCCGCCTGCGCACCTTCCTCTGGGACAAGGGCCACATCCAGGCCAAAGTCGTCGACGGCAAGGAAAAAGACGGCGCCAAGTTCAGCGACTATTTCGACCACAGCGAAACGCTTAAAAGCATCCCCAGCCACCGCGCCCTCGCCCTGTTCCGGGGCCGCAATGAAGGCATCCTGCATGTCTCCATGGTGCTGCCGGAAGAGCTGGAGAATGCCCAGCCGCATCCCTGCGAAGCCATGGTCACCGCCGTAGCCGACTGGCAGCACGCCGGCCGCGCCGCCGATGACTGGCTCAAGGAAGTGATGCGCTGGACCTGGAAGATCAAGCTCAATACCCATCTGGAAACCGAACTGCTCGGCCGGGTGCGGGAAATGGGTGAAGAGGAAGCCATTCAGGTGTTCGCCCGTAATCTGAAAAGCCTGCTGATGGCTTCCCCCGCCGGCCCCAAGTGCACCATGGGCCTGGATCCGGGTCTGCGTACCGGGGTGAAAGTGGTGGTCGTGGATGCCACCGGCAAGCTGCTGGAGCACACCACCGTGTTCCCGCACCAGCCGAAAAAGCAGTGGGACCAGTCCCTCAGCAAACTGGCCGCCCTGAGCAAACAGCATGGCGTGGAATTGATCGCCATTGGCAACGGCACCGCCAGCCGGGAAACCGACAAGCTGGCCGGCGAAGTGGTGAAACTGCTCAAAGACCAGCCGATCCAGAAAATCATCGTTTCCGAAGCCGGCGCATCCGTGTACTCCGCCTCGGAACTGGCCGCCCGGGAATTCCCGGAACTGGACGTGTCTTTCCGTGGCGCCGTCTCCATTGCCCGCCGCCTGCAGGACCCGCTGGCCGAACTGGTGAAGATCGATCCGAAAGCCATCGGCGTGGGCCAGTACCAGCACGACGTGAGCCAGGTAAAACTGTCCCGCTCGCTGGATACCGTGGTGGAAGACTGTGTGAACTCCGTGGGCGTGGACGTGAACACCGCCAGCGCCCCGCTGCTGGCCCGCATTGCCGGCCTTAACAGCACCATCGCCGGCAACATCGTTACCTTCCGGGAAAAGAATGGCGCCTTTGCCAGCCGCGCCAACCTGAAACTGGTGCCGCGTCTGGGCGACAAAACGTTTGAACAGGCCGCCGGCTTCCTGCGCATCATGAACGGCGAGAACCCGCTGGACAGTTCCTCAGTGCACCCGGAAGCCTACCCGGTGGTGGAAAAAATCGCCGGCAAGCATGGTCGCCCGTTGAAGGATCTGGTGGGTGATGTGCCCTTCCTGAAGAAGGTCAACGCCGCCGAATTCACCGACGACAACTTCGGCCTGCCCACCGTCACTGACATCCTCAGCGAGCTGGAAAAACCCGGCCGTGACCCGCGCCCGGAATTCAAGGCGGCGGCACTCAAGGAAGGGGTGGAAACCCTCAAGGATCTGAAACAAAGCATGATCCTGGAAGGCACCGTCACCAACGTGACCAACTTCGGCGCCTTCGTGGATATCGGCGTTCACCAGGATGGCCTGGTGCATGTCTCCGCGCTAGCCGACAAGTTCGTGGAAGACCCCCATCAGGTGGTCGCCCCCGGCGATATCGTCAAAGTGAAAGTGCTGGACGTGGATCTGGATCGCAAACGCATCAGCCTGACCATGCGCATGGACGACCAGCCCACCGAAAAAACCGGTGGCCAGCGCCCCACCAGCAACCGCGCCAATCAGGCCAATAAAGGCAATAACCAACGCCGCGGTGGCGGTGGTAACGGCGGCGGTCAGCGTGCCGGTGGTCAGCCCCAGGGCGGCGGCGGCACCTTCGCCGACCTGTTTGCCAAGGCCAAGGAAGAGAAGCAAAAGAAGGACAGCAAGAAGCGCTCCTGAGCGGAGTGACTTCTCAGCGTCATTCTATTGCCCCATGATTGTCGGAATTCCGTCACACCCGCGGCCAGCCCCACACCCGGGCGGCCGCACGACAGGCCCCAACCATGAAGCATCTTGAACAGAGAATTCATGCCCTGCTGGATTCAGATGCCGCCTCCACCCTGGCTGGTATCCGTCGCGGCATCGAGAAAGAAAGCCTGCGCATCACCACCAATGGCACCCTTGCGCAAACCCCGCATCCCAAGGCGCTGGGCTCCGCACTGACGCACCCCTACATCACCACGGATTATTCCGAAGCGCTGCTGGAATTCATTACCCCGCCCAGCACCGAGTTGCACAAGCCCATCGAGTTTCTCGAACAGCTCCACCGCTACGTGTACAGCCACATCGGTGATGAAGTGCTGTGGGTCAATTCCATGCCCTGCATGATCGGCAAGGACAGTGATGTACCCGTGGCGCAATACGGCAGCGCCAATGTGGGCCGCATGAAAACCGTCTACCGGGAAGGGCTTGGCCATCGTTACGGCCGCAAGATGCAAACCATCGCCGGGATTCATTACAACTTTTCCTACCCGGAAGAATTCTGGAAACTCAATCAGCAACTGGAAGGCGACAGCGCGCCGCTGCAGGATTACATTTCCCGTCGCTACTTCGACCTGACTCGCAATTTCCAGCGCTACTCCTGGTTACTGGTGTACCTGTTCGGCGCCTCCCCGGCACTGTGCGCCTCTTTCCTGGCCGGCCGCGAGCACGATTTGCTGGAGCGTTTTGACCACTCCCTGTATCGCCCCCAGGCCACCAGCCTGCGCATGAGCGATCTGGGCTACCAGAACAATGCCCAGTCTTCCCTGGCGATCAGCTACAACAACCTGGATGAGTACGTCAGCACCCTCACCCATGCCATCAAAACGCCGGAACCGGCCTACGAGAAAATCGGCGTCAAGGTGGGAGACGACTACCGCCAGCTCAACACCAATATTCTGCAGATCGAGAACGAGTACTACTCGTCCATTCGGCCCAAGCGCACCATCAACCCGGGCGAACGCCCCACCACGGCATTGCAGGAACGTGGCGTGGAATACATCGAAATCCGCGCGCTGGATCTGAATCCGTTCGAGCCGGTGGGCATCAACCAGCAGGAAATCCGTTTCCTGGACCTGTTCGCCACCTATTGCCTGCTGCGCGAATCGCCGCAACTGGAAAAATGCGACCTGCATGCCAGCAAGGAAAACCTGCGCAAGGTGGTCTACGACGGCCGCAACACCGCCACCCAGCTCTGCAACTGGGGCAAGTCGGTGAGCCTGAAAGACTGGGCCACGGAAAAGCTGGAACAGATGCAGCCCATTGCCGAACTGTTTGACCGCGCCCATGGCGGCACCAACTATGCCGAGGCACTGGCGCACCAGCAGGAAAAAGTGGATAACCCGGACACCACCCCGTCCGCGCGGATTCTGGCAACACTGGAAAGTCGCAATCAGGGCTTCTTCCAGTTCGCCATGGATCAGGCCCTGGCCCACCGCGACCACTTCCTGTCCCGCCAGCGCTGCGACGACACCAACCAGCGCCTGGAAGCACTGGCGGCAGACAGCCTGGCCGAACAGGCCGCCGGCGAAGCGGCCGATCAGCAATCCTTCGAGGATTACCTGGCCGATTACTTCCGCGACTGACCGGAAGGCGGTCGGCAGCGGCTCCCGCGGGAACCGCTGCCGGCCCCTTCACTCCCCAATGCTGCCCCTGACTGCGCCTCCCGCCTCAACTTCACGTTGCACTGCGACACATTCCGTTGCATAGCCCACCGCTAACACTGCACACGGATCGCGCTTGCTGCATTTGCACAACAAAAATGCGGACTCGCACGCTATGCAAATAGCACCGTAGTGCTACTCTCAATGGAACGTGACAAGGAGCAAGGGCATGTCTCCAGACCGGGAACAGTGCGAAAAAGCGTACAATCAGGGCTGCATGTGGGGGATGTCCGGCGGCGATAGCAACCGCTGTCCCTATACGGATGCCTCGCTGACGCAATGGTGGTTTGACGGTTGGCAAGCCGGCATCGACGCCTGGCACGACCGCAACCTGCAGCAGAAAAACGCCAAACAGGCCTGACGCGGATCCGCGCAAGGAGCGGCCTCTCTCCTGCCTGGTGGGAGCAGTGCTGCCAGCACCGCTTCCTGTGCTTTCCACACCCGACATCGTACGTTAAGCATCCGTCCTCTTTCCCCCTTGCCGCCACCCGCGCTTTTGCCTACCCTTCGCCGGTCCCCGACGAAAAGAGCCGCCCCATGCCGTCCTTCATTCCTGCTCCACGCCCGCTGAACATCCTCGCGTTTCTTGCCTGTCTGGCCGCCATGGCCGGCGCCCTTTACCTGCAACACGTGGATGGACTGGAACCCTGCCCGCTGTGTATTTTCCAGCGCGTGGGCGTGATCGCCGCAGCCGTGATCCTGCTGATCGCCAGCCTGCACGGCCCGAAAGGCGTGGGCGTGCGCATCTATGGAGTGCTGACCGCCCTGGCTGCCCTCGGTGGCGGCGCCGTGGCCGCGCGCCACATCTGGCTGCAGAACCTGCCGGCGGACCAGGTGCCCGCCTGCGGCCCCGGGCTAGACTACATGCTCGACGTATTTCCCCTGCAGAATGTGCTCCAGCAAGTGCTGGCCGGTTCCGGCGAGTGCGCCGAAATGGACTGGTCCTTTCTCGGCCTGAGCCTGCCCGCCTGGTCCATGGTGGTGTTTGCCGGCCTGATGATCGTCGCCCTGATTCAGATGTTCCGCCCGTTGCCCCGCTGAGCCCGCCATGATCGATGGTCTGCTGATCCTGCTGCTGTTCCAATTTTTCGGTGAAGTGATTATTCGCCTCACCGGCATCCCCCTGCCCGCCTCCGTGGTCGGCATGGTGCTGTTGCTGCTGGCGCTATTGCTGGAAGCCCCGTTCACGCAGCGGGTGGCCCCGGCCGCCGGCGCCCTGATCAAGCACATCAGCCTGCTGATTTTCCCCCTCGGGGTCGGCATTGTGCTGCAATGGCATCGTTACGAAGAGTACGCCCTGGCACTGGGCGTGGCGGTGGTGCTGGGCACCCTGCTCAGCATGATCGTGGTCACCCTGATGCTGAAAAAGCTGCTGGGCGGCAAACACCAGGAAGCCACCGGAAGCCACCGTGGAGACGACCATGCCGGCTAACCTGGACAACCTTGCCGGGCTGGTGCACACGCCCCTGTTTGGCGTGCTGCTGACGCTGGCCAGCTACCGTTTCGCGCTCTGGATCTACGGCCGCAGCAACAGCCTGCCCATTTTCCACCCGTTTCTGGTGGCCTCCATTCCGGTGATCATCGTGTTGCCGCTGGTGAATGTGGACTACGAGGAATACCGCGACCAGACACAGATCATTGCCTTTTTGCTGGGCCCGGCCACCGTTGCCCTGGCCTGGCCGTTATATCGGCAACTGCACACCGTGCGCAGCGTGCTTACCCCCATTGTGATCGCCACCATTCTCGGCGCCTTCATCTCAGCCGCCATCGCGGTGGGGCTGGCCTGGTGGCTGGGTGCGCCCGCGGAAGTCGTAGGCTCCCTGGCGCCCAAATCCATCACCACGCCAATTGCCGTGGAAGTGGTGAAATCCACCGGCGGCTACGTGTCGCTGGCGGCCGGCGCCGTGGCCATCACCGGCATTGTCGGCGCACTTTCCGCCGGCCCCATTTTCCGGCTGCTCAAGGTCACCGACCACCGGGTAAAAGGCTTTGCACTGGGGCTCGTGGCCCATGCCATCGGTACCGCCAGAGCCTTCGAATACGGCGAGAAAGCCGGCGCCTTTGCGGGCCTGGCGCTGGGCCTGTGTGGGCTGGTCACCGCCATAGCGCTGCCCTGGCTGTGGCCCTGGGTGGCGCAATATCTGTAAGAGCCGCAACAGGCTGCACGCTTCACGCCTGCCGTTACAAAGCACTAAAAGCCCCTGCCTTATGAAAAATCCGTCTTTATCAGCAAGTGGCTGACGCCACGCTGTTTTTTCCACTGTTTCTGCCCACTCCGCAAAAAGGTCACTTTCTGCCCATTGCGCCCTCGCCACGCTCCATCCTAGTCTCGATAGCCCTGCTGAAGAATCAGACGTCCGCTTGTACGGCACCGTTCGTACCCCCGGCCCAAGGCAGTCTCAGCCATTCACTAAGGAGGGAACACAATGGCGAGTTCCACATCTGCAGCACTGGCTCAATGGCAACGTATCGAAGCACTGGTTCAGGCCTGGCTGGATGAACGCCAACAGCTGATTGTGCTGCTGTGCACCATGCAGGGCCTGAAAGGCCTTTCTACCCCCCAACCGTACGACAACCCGCAACCCATGCACCGGCAGGTACAGCGATTCTGTCAGCTGCTGATGGACTACATCAGTGCCGGCTATTTCGAGGTATATCGGGAACTGGTTAACGAAGCCCGCCACTTCCACCGGGAGAACCCGGCACTGACCCGGCAGATTATGCAGAAGCTGGACAGCTCCACCGATGCCGCACTGGCCTTCAATGAAGACTTCGAACACCCCAACCAGTGCCTGGCCCAGCGCAAGGTGCTACCCCAGCGCATCAGTGCACTGATGGAAACCCTGGAAGAGCGCTTTGCCCTGGAAGACCAGCTGATTCTCAGCATTCATCAACAAGAACCGCCGCGGCAGCAGGCGACGCACTAAAGGCAGCGGCAAGCTACAAGCTGCAACACGAAGCAATGCATGGCGTGCAACAGCAGCCGCCGTGCTCCGCGCTTCAAGGTTAAACGTAGGAGCGCCGCTCTCTGTGCTCTGCGAGTATGAGGCGCGAACCGGCTTGGCAGAAAAGCGAGTCACGAGGAGCGAGTTTCGAAAGGCAAAATCCGTGAGTGGGGTTTTGGTTTTCGAAACTCACTTCTCACAACTCGCATCTGGGTCGTTGCTCCGCTGCGGCCTTGCAGAAATGCTCACAAACCAAAAAGGGCGCCCGAAGGCGCCCTTTTTGTTGAAGCATAAGACGACGGGATTTATTCCTCGTCGGCGCTTGCCTCATCACCACTGCCTTTCACATCCAGCAGCTCAATTTCAAAAATCAGCACCTGGTTCGGGCCGATGTCGCCACCCGCGCCTTGCTCACCGTAGGCCAGTGACGGCGGCAGAACGATTTTCCACTTGTCGCCTTCCTTCATCATCGGCAGCGCTTCCTGCCAGCCCGGAATGATCTGCTGCAGGCCGAAGGTAGCAGGCTGCTCACGCTCTACAGAGCTGTCGAACACAGTGCCGTCGGGCAGGGTGCCGTGGTAGTGCACTTCCACGGTGTCGTTCAGGGTCGGAGACGCCGCCCCTTCTTCACCGGAGGCCAGCACTTCGTACTGCATGCCGCTGTCGGTAACGGTCACGCCGTCACGTTCAGCATTGTCCGCCAGGAATTTTTCGCTGGCTTCCAGGTTCTTGCCGGCTTCTTCCTCAACCTTCTTCTGCTGAGCAGCCATCATGCGACCCTGAAAATCACGAATCAGCTGATCCAGATCTTCATCACCCAGGCGGGATTCGCCCTTCTCGTCGAAGCCATCACGCAGGCCTGCAACCATGGCATCCAGGTCCAGGTTTTCCAGGCTGCGCATCTGTTCGGCACTGCGGAAACCCAAAGCGTAGGACGCTTTCTGGTCGTCCGTTTTCACTTCTGCGTTTTCCTGACCACACGCTGCCAGCAAGACAGTTCCTGCCAGCACGATTCCCAATTTCTTCATTCTGCCTCCAATTGGCTTACTGTTATTGTTTCTGTTGTGTCTCTTCAAGCCCCTTACCACCGCGCATCTCTTCCGCGCTGATGGTGTCCGGAGCCTTTACCGTAATGGGTTCCGCCGACACACCCGGCGGCGGAATCTGGCCATACTGCCAGTTTCCATCGGGGTCACGCCAGCGATACAGCTCCGTGTCTCCCTTTTTTTCCAGCCAGGGAGACAGGCTCCCATCGAACAATTTTTCCGGCTGTTGCCAGTTCTGTTCCACATGCTGCCAGTCCAACAGTGGCTTACCGCCACCCAGCGGCACGATAAACAATGCCGCCAGCACTGCCAGCAGCAGCACCACAATAATGAGCAAGAAACGCATAATGCCGGATTCCCCTGTATTGAGCCTCTTCACGGGATCGAGTTCCCGGTGGGAGCAAAATAACATCACAATTTACATCACTTGTGCCACTTTTGCGGTAGTGTTGAATTTGTGAGCACAATCACCCTTTCTTCCGACAGTCACCGCACCGGCATTAGGGGCAGGTAGAATCATACGAAATAACCATAAAGAAACGGTATGAACAGCGCACAGAACAGCCCATCCACGGGGATCGGCTCCCAGCATCGTCCCCACGCATCGCGTTTGGTGATTCTGGTCGCAAACAGCAAAGGGGGTTGCGGCAAAACCACCATCGCCACCAATCTGGCCTGCTACTTCGAGGCCTTGGGGCGTCCGGTATGCCTGATGGACCTGGACCCGCAACAGTCTGCCACCCAGTGGCTGAAAATGCGCAAGTCACCCACTATTCAAACCCTCGGCTGGCCTGCCGGCGAACCGGTTTCCCTGGGCCGTCTGCAACAACGTCTGGACCAGGCCGGCAACCTGGTGATCATCGATTCCCCTGCCGGGCTGGATCCGCACCAGCTGGATCACCTGTTACGACTCTCCCAGGTGGTTCTGGTTCCTGTGCTGCCCAGCCCCATTGATATCCGCGCCACTACCCGGTTTCTGCAAAGCGTCATGCTTACCCCCAGCTATCGACGGCGTCCCCGCCGGCTAGCCGTGATCGCAAACCGGGCGCGCACTCGCACAAAAATGTACGAAGCCCTGCGCCAGTTTCTGTCCAGCCTGAAAATTCCCTACCTGGTGACCCTGCGTGATACCCAGCTCTACGTGCAAGCCATGAGCCAAGGGGAAGGCATCATGGATGCCGCCGTCTCCCGCCACCTTGAAGACCAGCAACACTGGCGGCTAATCGGCGAGTGGCTGGAGGTGCAACGACACCTGATACAGACCATGCCGGGGTTTCGGTAAACCACCTGTAGGAGTTCCCTTCCAGGGGACGAACCGCGTGTAAACGCGGAATTGCTCACAGGGCGATCAGGTTCTAGATCGACTCATGACAGTGCGGCAGGTGAAAGCTCTTGTCGCCTCGCTTCGCGAGGTTCGTCCCCTGGAAGGGAACTCCTACAGCGGGTTTGTAGAAAGTTAGGTCTTAACGTCAACTGCCCTCCGCCAAATCCCGCATCGCTCCGGTGAGCTTGCTTAAATCCTCCGGCTCAATCACGAAGGGCGGCATAATGTAGACCAGTTTGCCGAACGGACGAATCCATACGCCCAGCTCCACAAAACGCGCCTGCACCTGCTCCATGGCCACCGGTTCTTTCATCTCCATCACGCCGATGGCGCCCAACACCCGGGCATCAGCCACGCAGGAGAGGTCCTTGAGAGGCAGCAGCTCTTTCTTGAGCTGGGCCTCGATGGCGGCGACTTTTTCCTGCCAGCCGGAATCCAGCAGCAGCTGAATGCTGGCGTTGGCCACGGCGCAGGCCAGCGGGTTACCCATAAACGTCGGCCCGTGCATCAACACTCCGGCCTCCCCGTCACAAATACCCGCGGCTACCTGATCGGTGCATAACGTGGCCGCCAGGGTCATGTAGCCCCCGGTAATCGCCTTGCCCAGGCACAGGATATCCGGGCACACATCCGCATGCTCCAGCGCAAACATTTTTCCGGTGCGACCAAACCCGGTAGCGATCTCATCAAAGATCAGCAATACACCGTATTCGTCACACAAGGCGCGCACGGCTTTCAGATAGACAGGATGATAAATGCGCATGCCACCCGCGCCCTGCACCACCGGCTCCAGAATCACGGCGGCGATCTCCTGATGATGAGCCGCCAGCATCTGCTGGATGGAATCCAGATCCGCCGTATCGAAATCACTGTCATAGGGGCACTGCGGCGCGTCGGCAAAATAATGTTTGGCCAGCACACCACTGAACAGCGAATGCATGCCGTTGACCGGGTCACAGGCCGCCATGGCACCGAAGGTATCGCCGTGATAGCCGTTGCGCAGGGCCAGCAATTTGTCCTTGCCGGTGTACCCCTGGCTCAGCCAGTACTGCAGCGCCATCTTGATCGCCACTTCCACGGACACCGAGCCGCTGTCAGCCAGAAACACTTTCTCCAAAGGATCCGGCGTCAACGCCACCAGCTTTTTACCCAGCTCCACCGCCGGTTCGTGGGTCAGCCCGCCGAACATCACATGAGCCATACGGTCGATCTGGTCCTTGGCCGCCTGGTTCAACACCGGGTGGTTATAGCCATGCACCGCCGCCCACCAGGACGACATGCCGTCCACTAATTCACGCCCGTCGTCCAGCGTCAGCCTCACCCCGGCGGCACCGGCCACGGGAAAAGTGGGCAGGGGTTTCGAGGTAGACGTATAAGGATGCCAGAGGTGGTCGCGATCAAAATCCAGGTCGGTGCTCATGGAAGGGTCCGAATAAAACGTGGACAGGAAGAATGGCAGCGGAGGGGGGAAAGTTCAAAGTTGAAAGTTCAAAAGCGCGCCAGGCATTTGTGCCAAATCGTTAACGCCCTCACCGCGCCACGGCTCCTTATTGCTGACCGCATCAATGTCTTTGCCTATATTGCGGCGCGACGACAGCCTGATTCGAATCCCGCCCTGCCCAGCTCGCGCCTTTCAACTTTCCACTTTCAACTCGGCCAGGCGGCTCAGCCCTTCCTGCAATCCCTCACACTGCGCCGTTTCCGGAATCAGCACCAGCAACCAGCCCATCGGGTCCACCGGCTTGCCTGCCGGCAACAGGGTCTCGCACAAAGAAGGCAGGGTGGTCAGCAACCAGCGCTCGCCCTCCAGCTCCACCTGCTGGAGTTGGCGTTTGAACTCGGGCAAGCGGTCATCCTGTGCGGCCTTGCGGCGAACCTGGCGCAGCGGGCGCAGATAATCCGCTTCGAACTGCTCCGCCAGCTCCGCCAACCGTCGACCCGTCCGGGCATCCGGCTGCTTGCCCGACGCCGCCAGCCACAAGCCGCACAGCAGCAGCGACACCGGCACCTGATAGTCGTCCTGCAGATGCAGGCAGGCTTTCTCGAACCGCTTGTCCTGCCAGCGCCCCAGCGCAAAACGCCACAGATCCGCTTTCATCTCATCATTCACAGGCATCCCCTGGTTCACCTCCCCGGGCAGGTTGGTGCTTGAACAGGCCATCGCTTACACTGCGCCGGTTTCCTGCACGCCTGTCACGGCACGCAGGCCACTGTCTTGAAAATAGGCTCACCATGCTGTCTCTCGAACATATCAACCTTCGCCGCGGCCCCGACCTGCTGCTGGAAGATGCCAACCTGGTCCTGCACAAGGGCTGGCGCGTAGGTCTGGTGGGCCGTAATGGCAGCGGCAAGAGTTCGCTGTTCAAGCTTATCATGGGCGAGCTGGAGAGCGACGGCGGCAACCTCAACCTGCCTGCCGACTGGCGCCTGGCCATGATGGCCCAGGAAGTCCCCGCGCTGGAACAGCCCGCCATCGAGTATGTGCTGGACGGCCACCACGCCCTGCGTGCCGCCGAGCGCAAACTGGCGGCCGCCGAACAGGCCGGCGACAACCACGCCATTGCCCTGACCCACGGCGAGCTGGACGCCCTGCACGCCTGGCAGCAACCGGCCAACGCCGCCATCCTGCTGGCCGGCCTGGGCTTTAGTGAAGCCCAACAGCAACAGCCCGTCTCCAGTTTTTCCGGCGGCTGGCGCATGCGCCTGAACCTGGCCCAGGTACTGATGAGCGACGCGGACCTGTTGCTTCTCGATGAGCCCACCAACCACCTGGATCTGGATGCCATTCTCTGGCTGCAAAGTTATTTGATTCAGCAGCCCGGAGCGTTGTTGGTGATCTCCCACGACCGGGCGTTCCTGGATGCCATCGTCACCCAGATTCTGCACATCGAACATAACAGCCTGAAGCAGTACACCGGCGGCTACTCCGACTTCGAACGCGAGCGCGCCGAAAAGCTGGCCCTGCAACAGAAGATGCACGACAAGCAGCAAACCCAGGTCGCCCACCTGCAAAAATTCATTACCCGCTTCAAGGCAAAAGCCAGCAAGGCCAAGCAGGCCCAGAGCCGGGTAAAGGCGCTGGAAAAACTGGAACTGATTGCCCCCGCCCATGTGGATTCCGGCTTCAGTTTTGATTTTCACAGCCCGGAAAAACTGCCCAACCCCATGGAGAACCTGGACGCGGTGCAGTGCGGCTATCGCAATAACGGCGTCGATACGGTGATCCTGGACCAGGTGAACCTGAGCCTGCGTCCGGAAACCCGCATCGGCCTGCTCGGCCCCAATGGCGCGGGCAAATCTACCCTGGTGCGCACTCTGGTGGGCGAACTGCCCGCCTTGGGCGGCCACTTTGAAAAAAACGATGATCTGAAAATCGGTTACTTCCACCAACAACAGGTGGATCGTCTGGACGCCAACGACACCCCCTACCAGATGCTGTCACGGTTCTATCCGCAATGGAGCGAATCGCAATTGCGCAGCGAACTGGGCCGCTTCGGCTTTCAGGGCAATGATGTGTTTGCCCCCATCGGGCGTTTTTCCGGCGGCGAGAAAGCCCGCCTGGCGCTGGCCATGATCGTCCAGCAAAAACCCGCCTTGCTACTGCTGGATGAGCCCGCCAACCACCTGGACCTGGACATGCGCGAAGCGCTGACCCTGGCCCTGCAAGCCTTTGAAGGGGCAGTGGTGATGGTCTCCCACGATCGCCATCTGCTGGAAACCACCGTGGACGACTTTTTCCTGGTGGCCAACGGCGGTGTCAGCCATTTCGATGGCGACCTGGACGATTACGCCCGCTGGTTGCAACAAAATCGCCGCGACGGCAAACCGGTGAAAGAAGAGAAAGCCAGCGATGGCCAGGACGCCAAGGCCCGTCGCCAGCAAGCCGCCCAACAGCGCCAGCAGTTACGGCCGTTGAAAAAACAGGTGGAAACCCTGGAAAAACAACTGGCCCAGTGCAGTGACAAACTGGCCACAGTGGAAGACGGGCTGGGCGATGACGCGCTGTACACCGACCCAAACCGCAAGGACGAAATGAACGGTCTGCTGGGGGATCAGGCTCGCCTGAAGAAACAGCACGACGCGCTGGAAGGGGAACTACTGGACGCCATGGAAGCGCTGGAAACCGCCGAAAGCGAACTCGGCAGCTGACGCCGCATCAACGCAGGCCAGCACCCGGCTCGCCTGCCCTGCTATAAATCCACAAGCTGAGTCTGATACACCACCGGCCCGGTGGGCTGCCCCGTCGGCGAACCGCCATGGGGCTCCAGGCTGATCGCCAGGGAACGGGATTGCAGCAATTGTTTCACCTGCTCATGATTCAGCGTGATCCGCAACTCTGCCCCCTCGGTCGGCAATACCGATAACGAGATCGGCACCCCGGATTCTGGCAACAACCACAGCTCATAATCCTGATCATCGCTTGCCGGCAACGTGGGCGGCAATGAACGCAATGTGAGACTGTGGTCTCCCCGGGAGGCGTTCAACACCCACAATGGTTGCGCCTGTGTCCCTTGCACCACACCCACCAATCCATTCTCCGGGGCTTTCGGCGGCACCGGCGTCCAGATCAATAACGCCATCAACCCCGCCACGGCAATGCCTGTGGTCCAGCGCCAGGGCAACGCCGACTGCCACCAGGCAGCGGCACCGGCATGGGGCTCGGGCGCCGTCTCTGGCGCGGCAAACAACCGACGCTCCAGCGCATCCCAGGCACCGGCCGGCGGCTGCATGCTGGGCGCAGACTCATTGAACGGTTGCAACCGCCGCTCCCACAGCCACACCTGCCGCCGCAATTTGGGCGACAGCATCATCCACCGTTCGAAACGTTTTCGCGCCGCGCCGTGCAGGGTGCCCAGCACATATTCCGCCGCCAGCGCATGATTACGCTCAGGGTTATCCGGCTTCATGAACCCAGACACTGACGCAATACGTTGAGCCCACGGCGCACCCAGCTTTTAGTGGTACCCAGAGGCTGCCCCATGGCAACCGCCAGTTCCTGATGGGTGAAACCACGAAAATAGGCCATCTCGATACTGTTTCGATAACGCTCATCCAGATCGCGCAAACAATCACTCAAGCGCTGCCGATCCACCATGTCGCCTGCATTCTGCATGGGCCCGGGTTTCTCGCAGGCATGATTCTGCGCCACCGAATCGAACTCCACGTCCCTGCGGCGGCGCCGTAACGCATCCAGCCCCCGGTACCGACAGATCGACATCATCCACGTCAGTACCGAGCCCCGGTCCGCATGGTATTCACCGGCGTGATGCCACACCTGAATATAGGTTTCCTGCAGCACGTCATTGGCCTCGTCATTATCGCGCAACAATTGCATGCACTGTCCGTACACTGCACGGCTGGTTTGTTGGTACAGATCGGAAAAAGCCGCGCGGTCCCCTTGCGCAACTTTTGCCAGCTGATCCACCAGCATGCTTTCCCTTGCTGCCATAACGAGGTTCTCCGGACGCGCCGTTGAGTTGACCTCCTTAATGGCAGATGACCTGTTAGTAATACGTGAAAAAACGCATTCCGGATGCAGAAAAAAACAAAATATTTTTTGCATCCGCCAGGCGAGCTGCTGCGTAACGTAGACACACAAATAAAAGGAGTGTTCGTATGTTACGCCGCCCTGTTCTCTTGCCTGCGGTCTGCACCGCCGCCGCGCTGCTGGCCAGCAGCACTGCGCTGGCATCCAGCCACCGCGAGGCCCCGTTCATCACCGGCATGCCCAAAGTCGATGGCACGGACTTCTATATGTTCAACAGCTATGAGTCCGGCCGTGACGGGTATGTGACCCTGATCGCCAACTACCTGCCCCTGCAGGATGCCTATGGCGGTCCCAATTATTTTTCCCTGGACGATGACGCCATTTACGAAATCCATATTGATAATGACGGCAACGCCATGGAAGACATCACCTTCCAGTTCCAATTCAATACGGAACGCAAAAACGCCACGGTCAATGTGGGCGGCACAGACGTGCCAGTACCGTTGATCAACATCGGCGCCATCACCGCCAACGACACCAGCGCCCAGAACGTGCTGGAAAGTTACACCGTAAAAATGATCACCGGCGATCGCCGCACCGGCAACGTTCAAAACATCACCCACGCCGGCAGTGGTGACGACACCTTTGCCAAACCGGTGGACAACATTGGCACAAAATCAATCAACGATTACGCCAGCTACGCCGACAGCTTCATCTACGACGTGACCCTTCCCGACTGCCCGATGCCGGGCAAAGTGTTCGTTGGCCAGCGCCAGGAAGGCTTTGTGGTGAATCTCGGCGAAGTGTTCGACCTGGTGGCGCTCGACCCACTGGGCGCCCGTGATTCACGCAGCAACACCATCGGCGACAAGAACGTCACCAGCCTAGCTCTGGAAGTCCCGGCGGACTGCCTGACCGGCGACAACACCGTTATCGGTGGCTGGACCACCGCCAGCGTTCGTCAGGCCAGTGTCATCAACCCCGCGCCGCAGGGCTCCAGCACCACTGCCAGCACGGATGCCAAAGGCCCGGCCGTAAAAGGTGGCGCCTACACCCAGGTATCCCGTCTCGGTTCGCCCCTGGTGAACGAAGTGGTGATCGGCCTGCCCGACAAGGATCGCTTCAACGCCAGTGAACCCAAGGACGACGGCCAGTTCGCCACCTATGTGACCAACCCGAGCCTGCCCGCCCTGGTGAATGTGCTGTTCAGCGTTCCCGCCCCGGAAACCCCGCGTAACGATCTGGTCACTGTGTTCCTCACCGGCGTCCCCGGTGTCACCCAGCTGCCCACCGTAACCGCCAGTGAAATGCTGCGCCTGAATACCGGCATCCCGGCCACCGCCGCGGGCGCCCAGGTCGACCTCGGTGTTGCTGGGGGTGACTTTGCCGGCTTCCCCAATGGCCGTCGCCCTGTGGATGACGTGGTCGACATTGCCCTCACCGCCGCCGAAGGCTTCCTCTGCGGGGCCGATGTAAACGGAGCCGATCCCGGTGGGGAAATCGGTAATTGCGGTACCCAGGACAGTCAGGTCAACGGTGGTGCCATCGTCAATGACGGCGCCCTGCCCGACCCGGCCGCCTACCTGACCACCTTTCCGTACCTGAACACGCCGCTGCCCGGTGCCGACAACGTGGCCGCCGCGCCGTAACCGCGCCCCATCACAGGAGGACATCATGCGTTTATTACTGGCAACCACGGTTTCGCTGGCGACCCTCGGGCTTGTGGCCTGCGGCGGTGACGATGACAACGATCCGCCACCGCCCCGTGCACAAGCCACGGTGGACTACACGGTCTTTGTGAAAACCCAGCTGGCCGCCACCAGTGACACCACCGACCCGGTTAGCGTGAACAACCTGCGCTTCCGGAACCAGACCAACAGCAACGAGGATGCCTATAACAGTGTCCTGGATTAACCCCCAAACAGGCCGCCGGTTTCCGGCGGCCTTACTGTTGATTCTCTGCGGGGGGCTACTGGTCAGCACGACCGGGGCAGCCCCCTACACCCCGGACAATAACAACACGGTGCTGGCCACCTTATCGGACTCCCAACGGGCCCTGACACCCGCCAGCCCACCACAAAACGAGGCCGATGCACTGCGTCTGGCCCGCGCCCAGATTGATTACGGTCGCCAACAGGGCGGCCCGCGTTTTCTCGGCTATGCACAACGCACCCTGGCCCCCTTTTCCCAGCCACCGTCCCCGGCGGTGAGCCTGCTGTGGGCGGACATCGAGCAACAACGCCACCAGTTCACCCGGGCCCGAACCCGCCTGACGCGGTTACTGGAACAGCACCCCAATCAGGGCCAGGGCTGGCTGATGCTGGCCAACATCGAGCGGGTTCAGGGCCAGTTCGATGCCGCCCGGCAAGCCTGTGGCAACGCGGCCAACAGCCTGCCACCGACGACGGTGGTGTTATGTCAGGCCAGTGTGCAAGCCATGACGGACCAGCATCAGCGCGCCTACGCCACCCTGCAGTCGCTGGCCGATAGTCCACTGGTTAGCGACACCACCCAGAGCGTCTGGTTGCAGACCCTGATTGCTGAAATGGCCATTCAGCAGGGTGAACCGGAACGGGCGCAACAGGCCCTGGATGCCGCCCTGGCGCTCGCCCCACAGGATGCCTATTTGCGCTACCTGCAAAACGACCTGTGGTTACAGCAAGGTCACCCCGACGCCGTGATTGCGGATCTGAAAAACTGGCAGGACCGGGACAATGCCCTGCTGCGCCTGGCCATCGCCGGCCAGCGCAGCCAGCACCCGCAGGCCGGGCAGTGGCAACAGGCTTACCAGCAACGGCTGGACGCGGCTGAATTCGCTGGCCGCACCGTGCATCAACGTGAGCATGCCCGCTACCTGCTGCAGGTCGACCCGTCGCCCACCGAAGCCCTTGCCGTGGCCCGGGACAACTGGCAGCAGCAAAAGGAGCTCACCGACCTGCGCCTGTTGCTCGCCGCGGCCACCGCCGCCGACAACGCCGATGCCCAGGCCACCGCACGGGACTTCATCGACACCCACGGCGTCCATGACGCCGCCCTCCAAGCGCACTGGCCGGAGGCCCAACCATGAAGCATTGCCTGATACTGATGCTGCTTCTCGCCTGCGCCCCGGCGTTTGCCCATAAACCCAGCGACAGCTACCTAAGCCTGAACAGCGCCTCCAGCAGCCCGCAAATTACCGGCCGCTGGGATATCGCCCTGCGCGACCTGCAACTGGTGATCGACCTGGACAGCAACAACGATGGCAACATCACCTGGGGCGAGCTGCGTAACCGCCAACCCGAACTGGCGCAGCAAATTCTGCCCATGCTCACCGTGCAGACGGGGCAAGGGGAAACAGCCCAACCCTGCCCTCTCACGCTCACCGGTTTGCAGGCCAATGACCATGTGGACGGCACCTACGCCGCCCTGCATTTTCAGGGCACCTGCCCCGCCGCACCGTCACAGCTGGGTGTTCATTACCGCTTCCTGTTCGACCGGGACCCCAGCCACCACGGCTTGCTCAAGTCGAACCACGACGGCGTCGAACTGGCGGTGACGTTCAGCGATAACCAACGTCGCCACCACCTCGATACCAGTGGCGCAGGGCAATGGCAGGCCTTTCAGGGGTTTGTGCATCAGGGTATCCACCACATCCTGATCGGCTACGACCACATCCTGTTCCTGCTCACCCTGCTGTTTCCCGCCGTGCTGGTGTGGCAACGGGGCGGCTGGCAGCCGGCACCCACCATGCGTGGCGCCCTGACCCAGACCCTGGCCATCGTCACTGCCTTTACTGTCACCCATTCGCTGACGCTGGCGCTGGCCACGCTGGGCATCATTACCCTGCCCGCGTGGCTGGTGGAGTCCGCCATCGCCCTCACCGTCGCGCTCGGCGCCGCCGCCAATCTGCTGCCTGGGCTGTTCCCGAAACGCTGGATCATGGCCTTCGTCTTCGGCCTGGTTCACGGGCTGGGGTTTGCGTCAGTGCTTGCGGATCTGGGGCTGATGGGCGACGGCATTGTGTTGCCGCTGCTGGGCTTCAATATCGGCGTGGAGCTGGGGCAGATCGCCATCGTGCTGCTGTTTGTGCCGCTGGCTTATCTGGCACGGGATACCGCGCTGTACAAGCGCGTCTTTGTGCCGGTGGGGTCGGTGGCCATCATGGTACTGGCCGGGGTCTGGCTGGTGGAAAGGCTCAGTTGATTCGCTGGCAACAACATCCTCCTGCGCACCATGGAGGACTGTCTGCAAGCGGCCCTGCCCCGGTCGAGGAAACCGTATCGAGATACGAGTGACGAGTTGCGAAAGGCAAAACCCAAGATCTGAAGAGAGGGCTTCCGGTTCTGAACTTCGCTCCTCGAAACTCGTGACTCGTGACTGAATCCTTCGCCGTGCAGGCATGGCTCCTGCAGATAAAACCGTGCGCAAAAAAGGTTCTTCGCGGATTAGAGTGAATGACTCGCTTTTCGTCGTCTGATGGATTTATCGCGAATACCTGGCACTTTGCCAAACGCTCGACGCCGGATGCCTGACGTAAAACCCCATAGCCTGAGAGGTTGTCGTTATTGCGGCCTCTCCTTTGAGGGGTGTTCAGAGTCATCATTCAGGCAACTATCGGGTAATGCATTTTGCGCAGAGAGCCTGGCGGCCAAGGTGTTCAGGTTTTGAATGCAAGCGTCCGTCGTCGAGCATCAGGCGTCCAGCGGTTGCCAGGGCGGGATAATGCGACAAGCTCTGAAGCTGGCTGATCACTTCATTCCGCAATGAACCAAAAAAAGCCGCCCCGGAAAACCAGGGCGGCTTTTTTTCAAGCTGAAAAACGCGAAGGAACGGAGCTGAATTTCAGGTGGGCGGCCACACGCCCCTCCGCATTTTCACTTTGCACTTTTCACTTTCATCGACAACTTTTACAGCACTTCGATAATGGTCGCGTTAGCGGTGCCCAGGCCTTCACAGATGGCCAGCAGACCGTACTTGCCGCCACGGCGTTTCAGCTCATACACCAGCGTGCCCATCAGCTTGGAACCGGTGGCCCCCAGCGGGTGGCCCAGCGCCTGGGCGCCGCCGTTCACGTTCAGTTTTTCGTAATCCGCACCCACCGCCTTCATCCAGGCCAGCGGCACGGAGCCGAACGCTTCGTTGACTTCGTACAGGTCGATATCCGCCATGGTCATGCCGGCCTGCTTGAGCACTTTTTCGGTGGCCGGGATCGGGCCTTCCAGCACCATGGTCGGGTCAGAGCCCACTACCGCCATGGCGTGAATACGCGCCAGCGGCGTCAGGCCCAGTTCCTTGACCGCCTTTTCGCTGGCGATCATCACCGCCGAGGCGCCATCGGTAATCTGGCTGGCGTTGGCGGCGCTGATATGGCCCCCTTCCTGCAGCGGCTGCAGCGCCTTGATGGCATCCAGCTCCGCTTCCCAGCGAATTCCTTCATCGACCAGATGCTCTTCCTGGGAGCCGTCTTCCAGGGTCACCGGCACCGGAATGATTTCATCCTTGAAGCGGCCCGCTTCGGTCGCCGCCGCCCCACGTTTGTGAGAGTCGTAGGCGAACTGGTCAAGCTCAGCCTTGCTTACCCCGTATTTCTCCGCCATGCGCTCAGCACCATGGAACTGGCTGAACGTTTCGCCCGGATAGCGCTTGCTGATTTCACCGGTAAACGGGTTGCCCATTTCCTTGACGGCCATCACCGGAGAACCGATGGGCACCTGGCTCATGGATTCCACCCCGCCGGCAATCACCAGGTCCTGGGTGCCACTCATCACCGCCTGGGCGGCAAAGTGAATTGCCTGCTGGGAGGAGCCGCACTGACGGTCAATAGTGACGCCCGGTACGGACTCCGGCAGGCAGGAGCTCATGATAGAAGTCCGCGCCACGTTGAAGGTCTGCGGGCCGATCTGGCTCACACAACCAAAAATCACGTCGTCGATTTTTTCCGGCGCCACCCCGGTGCGCTCGACCACTGCATCAATAACGCGGCCGCCCATATCTGCCGGGTGTACCTTGCTCAGCCGACCGTTCTTCTTGCCACCAGCGGTACGCACCGCCGCTACGATATATGCTTCTGCCACCGTGCTCTCCTTATCATCACTGTCTGTTGAGCGTCAGCTCATGAATATGTCACTGAGGCTACGCCGCCTGGGTAACGAAGCTCAATGACCGAAGAAGACGGCAGTGATGGGTATCTTGTCATCCGCGGATAAGGGCGCGTTCCGAATAAATCGAAAAATTCGATTAAATGGCCAACGCTGTCGCACTGTTTCATCGAACAGTCATCGGTGATCCTAGTCCTATTGAACACTCAGCGGCTCGACAATGGCGCCGCTGCCGCTGGCAGAACAACAACTCTCTGTAGAAACAGGCAACAACCGCCCAGCAACGCGATACCGACCATGCGCGTGCGGGGCATACCGTACGCGTCACAGAATTGCAGTTCCGGCGAGCCGCTTGCGCGCTTCCGGAGTGAGACGGATACGGAGCCATGACAGAGAACACACGCGACAGCCTTTTTCCTTCCCCCGGTTTCCGGGTCGCCAGCTTACTGGCGATCATCATGCTGGCGAGCCCGGGACTGACCGCTGCCGCGTCCCTGCCCGACACCGCCTCGCCGCTGGCCCGGGCCGGGGACCCCGGATTCGCCGAAATGCGCCCACGCCAATCCCGCCCTCAACCGCAGCAGGAGCGCGAAACCGGTAGCTGGGCACTGACCCTGGATAACGACATGCTGGTGCCGGGCACCCGTGATCAGGATTACACCTACGGCCTCAGCATGGCCGCCACCGGCACCCGGGCACGGGATTTTCTGCTTTCCCTGGATACCCCGCTGGGCTGGATCGATACCGCCCTGGGCCTCAATAGCTTGTCCGGGAGCCGGGTTCGCGGCCACAGTTTTGAAGCGGGCATTTTCGGCTTCACCCCGGAACAGAAAGAGCGGCCCGAGCCCCTGTACGACGACCGTCCCTACGCCAGCATGATCTACCTTTCCAGCAGCCGCGTGCAGGTGAATCCCGACGACCAGGTGGCCTGGCACAGCACCCTGACACTGGGCGCCCTGGGGCTGGATCTGGCCGGCAACATTCAGAATGGTGTGCACAAGGTCGTCGGCAGTGAACAAGCGGAAGGCTGGGATCACCAGATCAGCGATGGCGGCGAACCCACCGCTCGCTACGCGGTGGCACGGCAGAAGAGCCTGCCCATTTCCAGCGACAATCTGGAAGTGAAAAGCACCGTGGAAGGCTCCGTGGGTTACCTCACCGAAGCACGCTGGAGCCTGAGCTTTCGCGCCGGACGCCTGCGCAGTCCCTGGTGGCAGAGCAACCCGGAGCTGACCCGCTACGGCGAGCGCAACAACACCACCGCCACCAGTGAGGATAACGAGCACTATGTGTGGGGTGGCATCGCTCTGGTCGGCCGCGCCTACAATGCATTTCTGCAGGGCCAGTTCCGGGACAGCGACGTGCGCTACGACAGCGACGAAGTGAACCATGGCGTCGCCGAAGCCTGGCTGGGTTACACCTATGCCTTCAGCGACGGCTATCGGCTCAGCTATGTCCTGCGCGGCCACACCTCCGAACTGAAAGAAGGCGTGGGTGACCGCAATGTGCTGTGGGGCGGTTTGGTGTTCGCGAAGACCTTTGATTAGGACCTGTTAACACTACCGAGATGGCGCCTGTTGAGCCCCCCAAAGTTTTAGGGAGCCTCTGAAAAAAGACAGGCAGGCTGTGGGAAGCGATGCTTGCATCGCGAAAGGACCGCCCCCCCGACGTTATTCGTGATGCAAGCATCACTTCCCACAGAAAATCAGGGGTGACGGGCGTTTTCAAAAACGCTTTAGTCCGTCACCTTCTCGTTTTCCGATACCGCGTCCGCATAAGGCACGGCATCCGACGACTCGCCGTAGATATCGCGCACCGGCCGCACCTCGATGCTGCCGTAGCGTGCCGGCGGAATACGGCTGGCCACACGGATCGCATCGTTCAGGTCATTGGCGTCGATCAGGTAAAAGCCCGCCAGCTGCTCCTTGGTTTCCGCAAAGGGGCCATCGGTGACACTCACCTGTCCGTCGCGCAAACGCACCGTGGTCGCCGTGGACACCGGTTGCAGGGCGGAGCCATCCAGCATCACCCCGGACTCCTGCAAGCCGCCGCTGTAGGATTGACACTCCTGATTAAGCGATTGCCAGTGATCGTCGCCACGTTCCTGCATCGCCGCTTCGTTGTAATACACCAGGCATAGATATTTCATCGTGCTCTCTCCCGGGCTTGTTATTAGTTAAAAGGTACCGGTGTGTGCTCCGGTTGCCACGTCATAATCAGCGACATGTCCTCCGGATTGAACGGGCAGGAAAAGTGTTCGTGGACAATCTTCCACTGGTCGCCATCACGTTTCCATACATGCGTACAGCGCATCCAGCCGCCCTGCTTTTCCCCTTCCACGGTGGCACCGCAATGGGTCAGGCTGTGCGACACCGCCAGCGAATCGGATGCCTCCACAACCAGGTCGTGCATCTCGAAAAACGGCTCCGCCGGGCAGGATTCCATGCACTTTTTCCAATGCGTCCGATACGCTTTCTCGCCAGATACCTGAATAGCCAGAATCGCATCGAATGAACGAATATCGGCATGATAGAGGGCCATGATCGCCTCGACATCATTATCGGCTGCGCCTTTCAGCCAACGGCGAGTAAGGTCCTGAATGGTTGCTTCAATGCTCATGTTCAACTCCTTTATGGGCCACTTTCCCATTAGTCGAACCTGAAACCCCGCTTTCGACAACGCACCCCATTTTTTCACGACGCCGCTGCCCGTGAAGAAAGCCGCTACCCGGAAAGGGCCGCAAGCCGTTGTTGCAGAAAGCGTTTTTCTGCTGGTTGCGTCGCCAATGCCAGCGCTTGCGTGTAGGCCTGAGCCGCCGCGTCCTGATGGCCCAACTGCCGGTGCATATCTGCCAGTGCGGCATGGGCCAGGTGATACCCTTTCAGGGCCTTGTTCTCCATCAGCGGCTCCAGTGCCTGCAAGCCGGCCTCCGGGCCATCACGCATGGCCAGCGCCGCCGCCCGATTGAGCGCCACGATGGGCGTCGGCATATGCTGCATCAACAGATCATAGAGCCCGACGATTTCCTGCCAGTCAGTCTCGGCACTGCTGGGTGACTGGGCATGCACTGCCGCAATGGCGGCCTGCAGGGTATAAGGCCCGAAGCGCCGTGACAGCAAGGCCTGGCGCACCAGTTGATCCGCGCGCTGGATTTCCTGCCGGTCCCAGAGACTGCGCTGCTGGTTTTCCAGTAGCACCAGCTCGCCTTGCGCATCCGTGCGCGTCGCCCGACGGGCATGGTGAAGCAGCATCAGCGCCAGCAGGCCCTGGCATTCGGGGTCCGGCTGGTCGGTACGTTCCGCCAGCAAGGCCAGCACCAGCTCCGCCAGACGAATGGCTTCCTCACTGAGATCATGACGCAGGGCCTGCTCGCCGGACGACGCCAGATAGCCCTCGTTGAACACCAGATAGATCACCTGCAGGACCGACTGCAGACGCTCCGCCAATGCCGCGCCTTCCGGCACCTCGTAGGGAATCTTCGCATCGCGGATCTTGCCCTTGGCGCGGACAATACGCTGGGCCACAGTGGCGGGTTTGCTGAGAAAGGCACGGGCGATGGCTTCCGTGGTCAGTCCACACACTTCCCGTAATGTCAGCGCCACCTGTGCTTGCGGCGCCAGCCCCGGGTGGCAACAGGTGAAGATCAGGCGCAGCCGGTCATCCTCGATGGCGGCATTCTCAATCTCCATTTCCACCGTCGCCTGGGCGGCAAGGTAATCCGCCTGCTCACGCAAGAGCGCGTCGTAACGGGCACGACGGCGTAACTGATCGATGGCCTTGAAGCGCCCCGCGGAGACCAGCCAGGCACGGGGGTTGTCTGGCACGCCGTCTTCAGGCCATTGCTTCAGGGCAGCGACAAATGCTTCCTGCAAGGCATCTTCTGCCAGGTCGAAATCCCCCAGCAGACGAATCAGCGTCGCCAGTACCCGGCGGGACTCGCTGGCAAAAATCCGTTGAAGCGTAGTTTCCATGTCATCCATGACAGCCGGTTCCGGGTCAGTTTTCCTGTTCCTGAAGATGCTGCACCACCAGCGGTGCGAGCCCGGCGGCACTGCCGAAATAACGCATCAATTCGATATCCAGATCCGGAAACCGCTCGCGGGCCTCCTCAATCTGTGCCGGAATATCCTTGCCCACGTGTTTTCCCTTGTTAAAGAACAACGGGTAAAGCTGCACGGTTTTCACCGGCTGATGCTCCAGCTGTTGGATCGCTTCGATAAAAGAGGGTGTCGCCAACTCGAGAAAACAGGGCAACACGGCCACGTATTCCTGCCCGGCGGCGTGGGCAGATTCCGCCACGGTGTCCACCAGCGCACGAAACTCGTCGTTGGCCGTTTCACTGCGGCTGCCATGGGCCATGATCAACAAGGCTTTGGACATGTGAGCTCCTTCGGAGCAGTTGAAAGTTAAAAGTTGAAAGTTAAAAGCGACACAAAACGTAATGTCATATCACCGGCTCTGACCGCGTTTGAACTTTTAACTTTCAACTTTTAACTCAAAAGCTTGCTCTACAACGATTGCATGGCGCTGCGCCAGCGCGTCACGATCATCATCGTAGCCGCCCCCGATCACCGTGGCCACAGGAACGTTACGCTGACGGCAGCGGGCAAGGACACCCCGGTCGCGATCGGCGATACCCTGCTCGGAAATATGCAGGCGCCCCAACGGATCGTGCTGAAAGATATCCACGCCGGCGTCATAAAAAACCAGATCCGGCTGCACCAGATCCAGCAATTGCTCCAGCGTCTCGAACACCGTATCCAGATAATCCTGATCCGTCATACCCAGCGGCAAGCCCACATCCAGGTCGCTTTTCATCTTGCGCACCGGAAAATTTTTCTCGCAATGAATGGAGCAGGTAAAAGCCCGGGGTTCATCGGCCAGCATGGCCGCGGTGCCATCGCCCTGATGCACATCACAATCAAACATCAGTGCTTTTTTCACCACGCCCCGGTCCAGCAACTGGCGCACCGCAAACGCCTGATCATTGAAGATGCAGAAACCGGAACCGAAATCGTAATGGGCGTGATGGGTGCCACCGGCCAAATGACAGGCGATACCATGCTGCAGTGCCAGCTGCGCTGTCATCAAGGTGCCCATGGGCGCAATGCAGGAGCGCTTCATCAGCGCCTCACTCCACGGCAACCCCATGCGCCGTAGCGCCCTGGCATCCAGCGTCCCGTTCACCATGGCCGAGACGTATTGCGGGCAATGCGCCTGACTTAACAGTGTCGCCTTGGCCCGGCCGGGGCGGAACTCGTTATCGCCATGGGCAATACCCCGGCTGCGCAGATGGCCATGCAGCCGAGCAAATTTCTCCATGGGGAAACGGTGTTTGCCGGGAAAGGGAAAGCTGTATTCGGGATGATAAACAAGCGGCAGCACGGGCGACCTGACAGGCTGGAGTCGATCGCCGTATTGTGTCGGTTAGCGGATCAAGCGGCAAACCAGGGGCACGTCAGGATTCTGCAGGCGCCTCGCTCCCTTCACCCAATACCCGGTACAGGGTGATGCGCGACTGATACTGGTTGTAGATCAGGTCCAGGCTATTTTGGCGCGCACTGTTAAAGCTGCTTTGCGCGCTGAGCACGTCGGTGAGCTCGGTTTCGCCTTCCTGATAACGCACCTGCGCCACCCGATAGGCTTCCTCGGCTTGCTGGTATGCCTCTTCACGATACTGCTGCTGCTCCGCCAGCCCCTGCACATTACTCAACGATTGCTCCACTTCCTGCAGGGCCACCAGCAAGGTGCCGGTGTAACTGGCCACCTGCTCTTGCCAGGCGGCCTTGCTCTGATCGATCCGGGCATTGCGGGCGCCGCCATCGAACAGGGTTTGCGCCAACGACACGCCCAGGCTGTACAGCGCATCGCCATTGAACAACGACGACAGGGCGCTGCTGGCATAACCGCCGCTGCCGGTGAGCGTGATGGACGGCCAGTAATCCGCCCGGGCGGCGGCCACGGAATAGTCCGCCGCCATCAGGCTGGCCTGGGCCTGGGCAATATCCGGGCGCTGGGCCAGCACCTGATCCGGCAAACCGGCCTGAATCTCCGGCAGCTGCAGATTGCTCAGGGTGCCGCCGCCCACCTGGAATGCCTGCGGCATTTCTCCTACCAATACCGCCAGCGCATAACGGCTTTGTCGCAGCTGGTGACGCAAGGACGGTAACTGCGCTTTCACATTGGCGACCACGGTTTTCTGCTGGGCCAGATCCTGGGGAGAGACGGCACCGTTCTCTACCTTGGCCTGCACCACATCCAGCACTTGCTGGGCCAGCGCCAGGTTTTCTTCCGACAGCACCAGGTTGTCCTGCAGATACAGCACCTGCAGATAGGTATTCACCACACTGGCAATCACGGTGAGCTGCACGGTATCGCGACTGAACTGGCTGGCCAGCAGGGAGGCCCGCGCCACATCACGGCTATTGCGAAGCTGCCCCCACAGGTCCAGCTCGTAGCTGGCACTCACGGAGGCGTTGTAACTTTCACTGCTACCGCTTTCGCCGAATACACCGCTGCGGCTGCCCCCGGCGCCCAATCCCAGGGTCGGGAACAGGGCCGAACCAGCCTGACTGAGTTGCGCATCCGCCTGCTCGACCCGCGCCGTCGCCGCCAGCAAATCCGTATTGGCCGCCAGCGCCTGGTCCACCAATTGATTCAGTTCCGCACTGTTGAACTGCTGCCACCATTGCGGGTGATGCACCATGGCTTCGCTGGCCTGCTGCTGGTTAAGCCATTGTGCCGGCATGCTTTGTTCGGGCGCGTCCAGCCCGGACTGCATGGCGCAGCCGGATAACAGAACAACAACCGTCACCCATACCAGCCTGTTTATTGCCTTAGTCATTACTGAGTGCCTCCACAGGGTTCAGACGTGCGGCCTTCAACGCGGGGGCAAAGCCAAACAACAGGCCGATACCGGCGGCGCAAACAAACGCGGCCACCATCACCGGTACCGAGAACACAATGGCCATGCCGAAAGCGTCCAGCAGCCAGCCCACCAAAAGCCCAATCACCACACCGATCACCCCGCCCAGCGCAGACACCACCACCGCTTCGGTAAGAAACTGCTGCAGGATATTGCGCTGACGAGCGCCGGTGGCCATACGGATACCGATTTCGTGAATGCGCTCGGTGACACTCACCAGCATGATGTTCATCACCCCGATCCCCCCCACCAATAATGAAATCGCCGCGATGGAGCCCAACAGCAACGTCAGGGTGTTCTGGGTTTCCGAGACCATGTCCAGCAGGGAGGCCATATTGAAAACCCGCACATCCTCCTTGCCGTGACGCTGGGTCAACAGGTTAACCGCCGCGGTTTCGGTCTCATCGATGGCGGTAACGTCATCCACTGCCAGGGTGATGGAACGCAGATAATTCTGGCCGAACAACCGCAGGGTGCCGGTCGACAAGGGCACGAACACCACATCGTCCTGATCGTCTCCCCAGTCGGTGGCACCCTGGCTACCCATCACGCCGATAACCTGAAACGGGATGCTGTCGAGCAACAGAAACTGGCCCAAAGGATCACTGTCCGGGAACAGGTTGTCTTTCACCGTCTGCCCAATCACCGCCACCGGCGCGTAGCTGGCTTCATCACTGCTGTTGAAATACACCCCTTGCACCGGCTGCCAGTCGCGCAAGCTGGGGTAATCCGCACTCACTGCCTGCACACTGGTAGAAATGTCCTTGCCGTTGGCCCGGGCCGTCACGCTGCCGGAAATTTCCGGCACGGCAACGCGAATATTGGGCAGGGCTTTCAGGGCTTCGGCATCCTCCGGCACCAGGGTGGCGATCACTCCGTCGGCAACACGCTGCTGACCCCGGTCCGGCCGGATCACCAGCAGGTTCACGCCACGCTCGCCAATGCGCGCCACCACGTCTTCCTTGGCGCCCTGACCAATGGCCAGCATCACCACCACCGACCCCACACCAATCACGATGCCAAGCAAGGTAAGCAAAGTGCGCAGCCAGTTGGCGTGCAATGAGCGCAACGCCATTACCACCGATTCCAGCACTTCACCCAGGTCAGGAAAGCGGCTTTCCTGTGGCGGTTCCGGCACCGCATGGGCCGCTTCTACCCGGTGCGGGCGGCGACGGCGATCATCAATCACGTTACCGTCGCGGATTTCCACTATCCGGTCCGCGTGCTCGGCCACCAACCCATCGTGGGTAATCACGATCACCGTGTGGCCCTGTTCCGCCAGCGCCTTGAGCTGGCCCATCACCGCCTCGCCACTGACACTGTCCAGCGCGCCGGTGGGCTCATCGGCGAGAATCACCTTGCCGCCATTCATCAAGGCACGGGCAATGGACACCCGCTGCTGCTGGCCACCGGATAATTGGTTGGGGCGGTTTTCCAGTTTGTCGTGCAGCCCCAGATCACTGAGCAGAGCCTGCGCCCGTTGCTTGCGATCATCCCGGGGCAGCCCCGCATAAATGGCCGGCAAGGCCACATTTTCCCAGGCACTGGCAGTGCCTATCAGGTGATAGCTCTGAAACACGAAACCGAACATCTCCCGGCGCAACCAGGCCAGTTGCTCGTGGTCCATGTCGGTCACCGCCCGCCCGGCAAAGTGGTAAGCACCGTCGCTGGGTTGATCCAGGCAACCCAGAATGTGCATCAAGGTAGATTTACCGGAGCCGGAGCTGCCCATGATGGCAACGAATTCCCCGGCCTCGATGGACAGATCAATGCCGTGCAACACCTCCACATCCTGCTCACCAGCCGGGTAGCGCTTGCGGATGCCCGTCAGTTCGATCAACGCCATCAGAACAACCCACCGCGACGGCGCCCGCCTTTTTCGGCCTCACCTGCCGGGCTGGCCTGTGCCTGCCCCAACACCACGATGTCACCTTCCTGCAGGCCATCTTGAATCACCGTGCGTACCCGGTTGCTGATGCCTGCTGTCACCGGCTGGTTTTGTGGCTTGCCTTCGCGGCCCAGTCTTTGCACCTGCCATTGACCGCGACCGCCACGCTTCACTGCGGCCACGGGCACATGCAGAACATCCCTGGCCGAATCCACCACGAAGAACACCTGGGCGGTCATGCCGGACATCAGTCGGCCTTGCGGGTTATCGATATCGAATTCAGCGGTGTACAGCACCACGTTGTTGACCACTTCCGGGGTGGGCAGCACCTGGCGCAGGGTACTGTCATAACGCACATCACCATTGCCCAGGGTATTGAAGTACACCGGCATCCCCGCAGAGAGGCTATCCACATCGGCCTCGGACACCTGAGTGGAAATGGTCATGGTGGTCAGATCTGCAATCCGCATCAGCGTGGGGGTGGTTTGGTTGGCGTTAAGAGTCTGCCCTTCACGGGCCTCCAGGCTGACCACGGTTCCACTGCGTGGCGCATAGATTTTTGCGTACCCCAGGTTGGCCTGGTCGCCTTCCACGCTGGCCTGCTTCTGGCGGATCTGGGCTTTCAGTACCTTGATCTGGGCACGGGTAATGGCCAGCGTTGAACGGGCACTCTGGAAGGCATCATCGCTGGTAGCATTGGCCTCTCGCAGCCGCTGCTGACGCTGATACTGCAACTCGGCCAGCTCCAGCTCCGCCTGCTGCTGTTCCCGCTGGGCACGCAGGGCTTCCAGTTCCGCCAACCCTGCATCGACCTGTGTCTGCTGTACCGACGCATCAATTTCCGCCAGCAACTGGCCCTGCTCAACGCTGTCCCCCACATCCACGTGCAGCTGCGTCAGCTGGCCGGAGACCTGCGCCCCCACGTCCACATAATCCCCCGGTTCCAGGGTACCCAGCGCGGTGACCAGCTCTTCCACATCGCCACGCTCCACCGTGGCCGTTTTCCACTGAATCGCTGGCGCCGACGCGAATCCCCAGCGCCAGCCCACAAGCAGCAAGCACACAATCAGAATGACAAACGAAAGAGCCGTTTTCGGATAACGGCGAATCCAGCGGGACATGGGCAATTCCACAAACCAGTAATGATGGTTGGGGAATATAGCGGGAAAAGTTGCAAGAAATGTGGAGGGGGCGGGCGGGGCCACTCAAGGGCCATAGGAGCGTCGCAGGCGGCGCGATTCAAAAGGTCGTATTTGCCGGCAAGCAAAACCTGTCGAGCACTGGAAGGCCTGCTCGCCCTGTGGTCGATTGCCTTGCTTCGCAAGGTCGCGCCGCCAGCGACGCTCCTACAGCGGCTTCGTAGAAAGCCCTTACCGCCACGCTAACTCGCCTCTAAAACAACCACTCCATCCCATGACGGACCTGGTTGCGGGCGTTGTCGGTGATCACCTCACCGTGGGCCAGACTGAGTTTTTCGAAGGGCCACTCCAGAATACGGGTAACGCTGGCGCGGGCCTTGCGACGATTCAGGTACACCAGGCGCAGCATTGGATGCCAGCCCGGGACTTTCCACAAACCGCCCAGCTTCAAATACCAGCGGGTGAAACCGTGGTCGCATTGATGAAAGTTTTCAATCAAATCCGCCGCAATCAGGGTTTTGCTGGCCTGATGGTAGAACACCGTCTCGTGCAACATGGAGCCTTCAATAAAGACCAGCTCAAAGTCATCGCCCCAGTCCGGATGTGGTGTTTCCGACAGCACCGCATCCAGCGACAGATCCTTGCGCTTGCTCGCCAGTTTCGCCGGCCCGTGCAGCACCGCCTGCGGATAGCGCTGCTTCACATCGGCGGCAAAAACATGGTGAAAAAGATTGGGGCAAACAATGTGGGTCACCTCGCCCAACGCCGCCAGCTCCTGGGCCAGAGGCTCATCCACCGGCACCGGGGAATGCAGCAGCAAACCGCCAGCAGACAATTTGACCACTGTCATGCGGGCGCCCACGTGTAGCCCCATAAAACTATGGGGAACCGAATACGCCCACACATTATTGGCAACAACATCGAGTAACGGCACAGCTGGCTCCTGAACAGGGTAATGGCCTCAGGATACCTGCTTGATTCAGCGGATACAGCCTATTTACGCAACGGTTCCAGCAGGTTTTCCGTGCCGTCCATTTTCAGCATCAAGGCCAGCGCCATCAGCCGCCCCAACTCGCCCTTCGGAAAGCCTTTTTTGGTGAACCACAGCAGATAAGGCTCAGGGAGATCAATCAGCACCCGCCCGGCATATTTACCAAACGGCATGGTGCGTTCGACCAGAGCGGTCAGGTCTTCCTGTTTGAAATCCATAGGTCTCAATCGTGATGGCAGAGGGAAAAGCCGTGGAGGCTGGCAGCGGCGCCGCCAATACGGCCATGCAGCGTACCGCCCTGCTCACTCACCGCCAAGCCCCATCGCACACTCAACCCTCGCATCGACTCTCCATCGCCGATTCGCTGCCGGCCTGACGCAGAATCGAGATGGCACTGTGGGTGAACAGGCCGGCAATCGCCACGGCCACCAGCAGGTCCGGCCAACGGCTGTCCAGCCAGAACACCAGGCTGCCAGACATCAGCACCGCCAGATTGGCCAGCGCATCGTTGCGCGAACACAACCAGGCGGAACGGATATTGGCATCCCCCTGACGGTGACGCAGTAGCAATAACGCACTGATCACATTGGCCGCCAGCGCCACACTGGCCACCCCCATCATCAGCTCACCCTGTGGCGCACTGCCCTGCAACAGCGCCCAAACGCTGTTCGACAGCACGATCACGCCCATTACCAATAACGACATCCCTTTAATGCGCGCGGCACGTACCCGCCAGGCCATCGACTGCCCCAGCGCCCAGAGGGTTAACCCATAGGTGGCGGTATCGCCCAGGAAATCCAGTGCATCGGCCTGCAACGCCCGTGAATCCGCCAGCACCCCCGATGCCGCTTCCACCACAAACATCACCGCATTAATGGCCAATACGATCCATAGCACTCGCTGGTAAGCCGGGGCCGGGTTTTCCACTATCTGGTGATCACAACACCCCATCATCCACTCCTTTCACCACTCTGCTCCAGGTTACGGCACACCTCGTCCGGCCATTCCAGTTCGATGGTGGAATGGGCAAAACCGTATTCCTTCACCAGCGCACTGAAGCGGGCTTTCAATCCCCGCACTTGCTCCATGGGCGGCTCACAGCCCAACTTGATATGGGCGCTGAACACATGCTGCTGACCGTCCAGGCTCCACACATGCACATGGTGCACCTCAGCCACCGCTTCCGGTGCCTGCAGTGCAGCAACCAGGGCCTCGGTATCTATCTCGCCAGGCACCGCTTGCAGGAAGACCTTCAACGATGCCCATACATTGCGCACCACATTGAACAGAATGAACAGGGTGAAACCGATGGACAGAATGGGATCGAGAATCGGGATTTCCCAGACCATCAGCACCAGCGACACCACCAGCACGGCCACCCAGCCCAGCACATCCTCCAGCAGATGCCAGCGAATCACACTGGCATTCAACGAGGACTGGCGCAGTAACCGCCAGGCACCAATACCGTTTACCGTCACCCCGAGAATGGCCAACGCCAGCATGCCGGTGGCATTGGGCATTTCCGGTGCCCACAGGCGGGGAATGGCTTCGCTGATCACGAAGATCGACCCGGCAATTAGCACCAGCGCATTGAGCAACGCAGCCAGCACTGACAACCGCTGGTAGCCATAGCTGAATCGCTGGTCCGCCTGTTTGCGGCTGACTTTGCCCAGCACCCACCCCATGCCGATGGCCAGGGTATCGCCCAGGTCGTGTACCGCATCGGACAGAATCGCCACCGAATTCACCATCAGCCCACCGACAAATTCGATGATGGTGAAGGTGAAATTCAGCCAGAACGCCATTCCGATGGCCCGGTCCTCATCACCGTGACCGTGGGTATGTGAATGCGGCGAATGTGGCGCATGTGAAGAGTGATCATGCATCATTGTTCCTCCATCACGTCGCGCAGCGCATCGGGAATCGGCATGGGCTGCAGCGGGTTCACATTGGCCCCACCGGTATTGCCGGTGGGCACCCACAAGCGCGACATCAGCAGGGCCGCCAGCAATCGTAGCCCCTGACCACGCATTTCCCGGCCATCCCGGCGCTGCCAACCGACTTTCAGCATCCACCAGTGAGTCAGGGTATGGGCGCCAACCCGCCGCTGACCCAGAATATGCGCCCGCTCCAGTTGCGCGAACGCCCGGCTCCAGTCCTGCCTGGCATAGGCGCAACGTGCCGCCTCCATGGCGGCGTCAAACGCCCGTCGCTGTCTCTCCTGCATCGCCCTGCTCCTTGATTCTGTTTCACCTTGGCCCCATTTAAAAAGCTATAGTGACTACAGGTTCAAGTCCGATTTTCCCTTTGTGATGAGGTCATCATGTCTACCCTCTTTTCCATCGGCACCCTCAGCAGCGCCACCGGTTGCAAGGTGGAGACCATCCGCTATTACGAAAAAATTGGCCTGATGCCCGAACCCGCCCGCAGTGAAGGCGGCCAACGGCGCTATCACCGCAACCATCGGGAACGGCTGCAGTTTATTCGTCACAGCCGGGAACTGGGGTTCACACTGGAAGACATTCGTGAACTGTTAACCATGAGCGAACAGCATGGTTGCGCTGATGATATCGCCCGCCGTCACCGGGACGCCGTACAAAACCGCATCAGCGCACTGACCGCCCTGCGCAATGAGCTGGACCGGATGATTAGTGAATGCGAGCAAGGGCAACCGGGCGAATGCCGGGTGATTGAGGTGCTGAGCGATCACGGACAATGTCTGAACGACCACAGCTAATCCCACCGCAGCGACCTGACCGGCTGGACGCTGACACTTTTACAACAGGTTCCATACCGATATACCCCATATGGGTGAGGCGGATTTTTACCAGCTTCCTACAATTATTGTGACGGGCTCGTCGACTGAATCGATGATGTCGATAACGAAAGGAACAAGGGAGCCTCTGAATAACCCCTTGCATGCTCAGTCTTTCAGGCTGGTTCGCAATCTAGGCGCGCTTTTGAAGGTGTCCCCTCAAGGGGGATCGAGATATGTCCATCCATCAAAAAAGCGCAACAACGAGTGCGGGCCAGCCTGGAAGACCCGGAGGGCGAGGCCTGAAGGGCCCATCTGCTGCGCTTTGCCGCTAGGAAAGGGAACCACCCTGACCGTCGCGACAAAACACAACAGCTGCACCCTTCAGGCCACGCTGAGTACGCAAGGAGTTATTCAAAGGCTCCCAAGGGGAAAATCATGAAATGGACCATTGGCATTGCCGCACTATTCGCCTCACAGTTTGCTGCCGCTGATTATTATTCCAGCGTCGACGACGACACCTGCTGGGATGCCCGCAACAGTAGCGGTGGCCCCTGCATGGTGGTGCACAAAACCAAATGGAGTGAATACAGCAAGGACAACTTCATCATTACCTACCGCAACACCTGCAGCCACCGCATCTATGCCCGCTTCTGCAACGAGCGCAAGAACGGTTCCGAGGATTGCGGCGCTTCCGGCATCGGCGCGGGCAACACCAAAAGCTGGTCTACCCACAATGCCAATGGCCGCTACAGCTACAACTCCATTGGTGTGGTAAAAGGCTCCAAGGACTGGGTGTGCTCCGGCAAGGTGTCCAACTGGCACGACTGACACCCGCATGGCAGATATTGAAAAACGATAACGTTTAAGCCCGGCTTTCCGGGCTTAAGCCGATTCCCCGCTCAGGATTTCGCGCCTTAACTCAGCCACAGGTGGTTATCCCACCACCCCCCCGGCAGTTCCAGCCACTGGCTTTGTACCTCTGCGGTGCGGCTATCGTAGTAGCGGCATTTGCCCTGCCCCGAGGTCACCGCAAAACCACCCGGCACCGCGCCAACACCGGCACAGTCGGACATGGGCGCATCCAGCAGCGTGTCACCGCTATCCAGATCCCAGATAAAGAAACGGTTTCCCCGTGGCGCGGTCATGGCCACTTGCCGCTGCTCGCTGTGAATGGCAATGCTGGCCGTGTATTGATCCATCATCGCCAGTTGTGCCCGGCTGACCGAGAACGGTTGATAGGCTTCCCCGGGCCGCTTGATCGCCAGTAACGGCACACTGTTGTAGGCCGGGCCATGGTACTGCTGGCCGGTAATCACGGTGCCATCGGCAGCCACATCCAGGTGGCGGATGCTGCTTTGAGCGTCGGCCAGGGTTTCCTTGCTGATCAATTCGCCATGGCGGCTCATGATCACCAGGCTGGGCGCCATGGCGTCCAGATTCATTTCCTCACGGCTGCCGCCTTCGGTGCGGATTCCGCCGTTGCCGATCACCAGGGATTCGCCGTCCGGCATCCAGGCCAGCTCGTGAGGACCGACACCGTGGGTGGTCGCCTCGCCGTCATGGACTAGCTGCAAAGCAGCGCGATCCAGCCGGTACCGCCCCAGCACACCGCGCCCCGGTTCGCGGGTATCGTTTTCGGTGGTGTACAGCCACTCGCCACGGGCATGGAATACGGCATGGCCATAGAAGTGCCGATCCGGCTGACTGTGCAGGGTTTGCAGCAGTCGGCCATCGCACAGGTCAATCAAGTAACTTTCCCGGGCCGGGCGGCGCCCCACATACAACGCCACCGGCAGGAACGGATGGCGAGCCACCGCGTGGCAGCGCTCGGGCACCGGCGTGGCAAACGCCCGCTTGCCGTTCAGGTAGTAACCCACGGCATAGTGCTGGCCGTCGTCATCGTTGCGCGCGGAAAGCAGCAGGGGTGATTCACCCGCCGTGCCGGTCCACAGTGACCAGCCACCCAACGCGGCCAGGCCGGCCATCGCCGCACCAGCCCCCAGCAACTTCCGTCGTGTTAGTGGCATAACGCTCTCCGCAAACCCGCTATGGCATCGCAATGAAGCGCGGGCACGACGTTGAATTATCGACACACCCTCCCGCGCTTTTTTAACTTTTAGCTTTTAGCTTTTAGCTTTTAACTCGCAACTCGCAACTCGCAACTCGCAACTGACTCTAATCACCGTCGTTGGCGTTAAAACCGATCTGGATATTGAGATTGCGAGCCAACTCTGCCTGCTGACGGTTTTCCAGATTATCCAGCGCAGCATAGAGCGTCGTCAGCGTCTCGCTGTGTTGCGGCGCCTGCACCAGCTCCATCAACGGCGCAGGCAAGGCCGCAAGCTGGTTGGCCACATCCGCATAGGCCTGGTCGATGTCTTTCACCAGGGCCGCATCGCTCACCAGCGAACGGACCCGCTCCCATACCGCCTGCGCGCCTTGCAACGACGCCTGCAGGTTTTCAATGGACTGCCGGCTACGCCACGCTTCCGCCTGGTAAGGCTGCGCCACGCCCTGATTCAGCCGCCCCATGGGGGTGCCCAGTTTTTTCTTCAGCACATCCACCCCGGTGATCTGCGTGCGCAGAATCGCCGCCAGGCCTTCATCCGCCGTGGCGTAACGCTCATTGGGGAAGTCGCGCAACTGCGCCAGCATGCCGCCCGGCTCATTCCACAGCGTCAGCACCGACTCGGACAGCGCCAGCTGGTGGCGGGCAATGCCGGTGAGCAGCGGGCAGTAGCGGTCATGGTTCTCCGCCAGGGCGACCGATTGATCAAACAGCACATACTCAAACGCCGTCAGCCCCTGCACCACCACGCTGGCCTTCTCCAGCTGTTCACCGGTCAACGAATCCGTCTCGTCCAGCAACGATTCCGTCTGGCGAACCACCATGTTGCGTTTGTCCGGCCAGAACTGAACCTGCCAGCTGCGGTTGCCTTCGGATAACGGCCCGACCATTAACGGTTGCAGGTGCGACCACCGGGACTGGGCCTGATAAAACGCGGTTTCCAGATCATCCACGGATGCCTGTGGGGCCGCGCAGTACGCCTCCACGGCATCCACCAGGGCAGCATTGCTGTCGCGCCACTGCTGATGGGCCGGCAGCAGCACATCGTTGGCCAGCTGCACGGTGACTTCCTGACGCGGGTTACTGCACGCCGTCAGCAGCACCGACAAGGAAACTGACATCAGCACAATCAAAGCACGCATGATCCATCCTCAACCTTAAAACCGTTACAGAAAAAAATCACAAAGAGTTCAGAAACGCCAACAGCTCAGCCCGTTGCCCGGCGTCAAACGCCAGTACGGCGTCCCGCGACCCGGCCGCTTCGCCACCATGCCAGAGGATCGCCTCCATCAGGTTGCGGGCGCGGCCATCGTGCAAGAACTGGGTGTGGCCATTCACCGCCTCGGTGAGGCCGATACCCCAGAGCGGCGGCGTGCGCCATTCCTGACCATTGGCCAGGAACTCCGGGCGACCGTCTGCAAGCCCCGGCCCCATGTCATGCAGCAACATGTCGGTATAAGGCCGGATGGTCTGATTGGCCAGCTCCGGTTCGGCGGCGTCGGCCCCGGTGGTGAACACCGGCACATGGCAGCCCTGGCAGTTAGCCTGGAAGAACAGGCTCTTGCCCGCCAGCACCTGTGCATCATCCACATCCCGGCGGGCGGGAACGGCCAGATTGCGGGTATAGAAAGTGACGTTGTCGAGAATCGAGTCGCTCACTTCTACCTCGCCGCCATTGGGCATGGCCAGGCAATCGGGCTGGGCCGAGGAACAGGAATCCGTCGGCACCAGATGACTGCTCAGCCCCATGTCATTGGCGAAGGCTTCCGCATTCTGCTGGCGCAAACTGGGCTGGCCGGCTTTCCAGCCGAAGCGCCCCATGGCGGTGGTGTTGTTGCTGCGATCCCAGACCCGGTTGGCCCGACCGCTGATACCATCACCGTCCTTGTCTTGCGGATCGGCATGGGCCAGCAGGTCCGCTTCCGGAATCGCTTCCAGCAGCCCCAGTCCAATCACTGGTGGAGCAATACGCGCGGAAAACAGGGTCGCCGGGTGCATCTCTCCATAGGCCAGGTTGCTGAAGCTCAGGCGAGGCTCGCGCAACGCCACCTGATGGCCATCCTCAAAGGTGATCGTGCGGGGGCGGTAATCCACCCGTACCCGTCCCTCCGGTTCAACACCCGGGATGGCCGCATCCTGAAACTGCCCGCCGTAGATCGGCTCAGGCATCAATCCGCCCTGGGTCAGGTCATCGTCGGCCGCCGCCGGCACGGACAACCGCACCAGCATGGAGACCGCCTGCTTGGCGTCAGGCCCGGGCGGGTGCCCGCGACCATCCTTGATATGACAGTTCTGGCAGGCATTGGTATTGAACAGCGGCCCCAGCCCATCACGGGCATCGGTGGATGCTGGCGCAATCACCCAGGGGTTGCGGAAAAAGCTGTTGCCCACACTGAAGTCCAGCCGCCGCGACGGCGACAAATTGGCCAACGGCAGAGAGAAGGCGTTCTGGTCGGTCTTGGTCACCGTGGCGTCGCCTGCAGATAACTGCTCGCCGGGTTCGGCCTGGGTAAAGGAGGGACCGGTGTCACACGCCGCCAGCAGGGCAGCAAACGTCAGCGGGAGATATCGCAAGAGCAGGGCTTCCTTCTTTCTTGATGGCTGGCGGGCAGCTGGCTACAGGAGCGCGCCTGCACCCCAGAAAGGCCTCTGCCCCCTTGCGTGCATGCGCGCCTTTCAGGTTCCAACGTCAGAAGCTGTGATTGGCTGTATCCGGATTCAGGGCTTGAATGTTCAGCACCCGCGCCGCTTTTTCAATGCTGGTGGTTTGCACGACCAGGGCGTCAATGGCGGCATTCACCGTGTCGGCACCCTGCGCATTGCCCGGGGCGATCAGCTGGTCGAAATGGGTGCCCTGGTTGGCGCTCTCTACCAGCACCTGCAGCGCCGCCTCGCTGGCGTTCAGGTCGGTTTTCAGCTGGCTGTCCGCCGCCGGCTGGTTCGCCGCCACCAGGTCGCTCAGCGAGGGGCCAGTCAGGGTTTCCCCGTTGGTCCGCTGATACTCGCCCAGGTACACATTGCGAATGCCCTTGCCGTTATAGAAGTGCGACGCATGGGTGTTATCGCTGAAGCAGTCGTGCTCGTCTTCCGGGGAGTGCGCCGCCAGTGCCACTTTCATGCGCTCGCCGGCCAGCTCGCCCAGGGACAGGCTTCCCATGCCGAACAGCATCTTGCGCAGGCCGTTTTCCACGCTGTCCGCTTCCAGTTCGGCCCGGTAGTTTTCTTCACCCGGTCGCCATTCATCCACCATCACTTCCAGATCGTCGATAAGCAGATCGGTGACCACCGACAGGTATTCGCGGCGACGCTCGTTGTGACCACCCGTTGCGTCCGGGCCGGTGGCGAAATCCGTTGCCGGGCGCTGGCCGGCACCGGCGTCAGTACCGTTCAGGTCCTGGCCCCACAGCAAGAATTCAATGGCGTGGTAACCGGTAGCCACGTTTACCTCGGAACCGCCCAGTTCGTTGAGGCTGGCCAGCAGTTCCGCGTTCAGGTCGGTCAGGTCCAGGGTCTGTTCACCGATTTTCAGTGACTCGCTGGCAATGATATTGGCGCGGGCCCCGGGGTTGCCCATCACCGCCTGATAGTCCTCGTCCACGTAATCAATCAGGCCTTCATCCAGCGGCCAGGCATTCACCTGCCCCTCCCATTCATCCACCACGGCATTGCCGAAGCGGAATACTTCAGTCTGCATGTAGGGCACCCGCGCGGCACGCCAGGCATCACGGGCGGCGGCCAGGTTGGCCTCGGTGGGCGCCGCCAACAGGGCATCGATCTGTGTTTTCAAGGCGCGGGCACCGGACAGTGCGTCGCCAAAGGTGGCCAGCGCCACATCAGCGTAATGGCTCACCACCCGCTTGCCCTGTGCCTGGTCATAGGCCGGAGCCGTGTCGGCGTCGGTGGATTGCGGGTCGTCGCTGCAGGCAGACAAGAACAGGGAAGCCAGTAGCAGGCCCCCGGCGGACAGGCGGGTCAGCATGAAAATTCCTCGATGACATCAGGCACAATAAGCAAAATGAATAAGCAAAACGCACCGGCACACCGATGCGAAAGCAATCAGGGTGCACATAATGCGAATTATTCTCATCTTTTTAAAGGGGGACGGGCAAAATTTGCCCACCTTTGCCCGTTTTTCGTCCACAATTGGCCGGATAACCACGGATAAACAGGCCGTTTCCGGTGAACCCTGTTCACAAAACGCCTAATATAGCGCCGCCCTCCACTCTCCACCTTCTGCCTACAGTGCGAGTCGCCCGTTATGACTACCGTTTTGCTGATCCTGGTGGCGCTGGGCTTTTTGTCCATCGTCGTCGAAGACATCGTTCATATTGATAAAGCGAAAACCACCCTGTTTTTCGGGTCGTTCGCCTGGCTGTTGTTCTTTATTGCCCCCCCGGCCCACCTCAGCCACGACGCGCTGATGGAAAGCCTGAACGAAAACCTGCTGGATATTGCCACCCTGTGGCTGTTCCTGATGGCCGCCATGACCTTTGTGGCCTACCTGTCCAGCAAGGGCATTATCGATAGCCTGGTCAACAAGCTGCTGCCCGAACACATCAGCGAACGCAAATTGATGTTGCTCACCGGCCTGTTTGCTTTCCTGTTCTCTTCCATGGCCGACAACATCACCGCCACCCTGGTATGTATCGCCGTGCTGATGAACCTGAACCTGCCGGCCAAAAAGCTGATGCGCTACGTAGTGCTGGTGGTGTTCTCGGTGAATGCTGGCGGCACTGCCCTGATCACCGGCGACGTCACCACGTTGATGATCTTTCTGGCCGGCAAAGTGGAAATTCCGGACCTGCTGCTACTCAGCCTGCCCGCTGCCGGAGCCGTGGCCGTGCTCGCCTTCATGCTCTCGCTGGGCCTCAGTGGCGACGTGCATATACAGAAAAAAAGCAGCGCCATTGAGCGCGGCGACAAGGTCATTGCCCTGCTGTTCTTCGCCACCATTGTCGGCACCATCGCCGCCAACGTGGCGTTCGGCATTCCGCCGGTGCTGTGTTTCCTGTTCGGCCTGTCCCTGATGTTCATGGTGGTGCAGTTCCTGAACAAGGACGAACCGGTTCTGGAATACATTCGCAAGATCGAGTTCGACACCCTGCTGTTCTTCCTGGGCGTATTGCTGCTGGTCGGCATGCTCAAGGAGTTGGGAATGCTCGCCTACTTCCCGGCACTCTATGAAGTGATGCCGCCGGTGGCCGCCAACTTCCTGGTGGGACTGGCGTCGGCGCTGTTTGATAACGTGCCGCTCACCGCCGCCCTGCTCAATTCCGGCATCGAAATGAACTTGGCCCAGTGGCTGTCGCTGACCTATTCGGTGGGCGTGGGTGGTGCACTTCTTGTCATCGGCTCCGCCGCCGGGGTGATCGCCATGAGCAAGATCGAAGCACTGACGTTCGGCAGCTACCTGCGGTATTTCGGCTATCTGTTGGTGGCGTATAGCGTTGGGTTTGTCGCTGTACTGGGGCTCGGCCAGCTGCTGTAGGCTCAGGCCCCACGCCGGCCCGGGGCGACCCGGCCCGGCCTACCAGCGGCCTTCGCGCTGTAGCTGATTTTTCCATTTTCGCCAGCGGGGTTCTGCATACGCCGGGCGTGGCTTGAGTGCCCGTAACGGCGCCCAGTCACTCTCACCCAGCCGGCTCACCCATTCCTCATCGGGCAGAACCGCCTCCCCTTCATGGGGTTGCCCATGGCAGCTATAACGGAAACGCAGCAACCACAGCGTTTCCTCTCCGTCCTCTGGCTCATTGTATTGCGTCACTGACAACACCGACCCATCCACATTGGTGCCGTGCTCTCTGAGCAAGGCCCGCTCGTAGTAATAGCCAATGCTGCTGACACTGGTGACCAGCGCCATGATCATGACCCCAATGCCGATCAGCGCAAAGAAGGCCCCGCCAAACGCCGCCCCCCAATCATCGCCACCTTCAAACCAAAGCAGGCCGACGCCAACCGCCGCAAACGGCAAGCCGAGAAAGAAGAAGAGCATGAAGAAAAGGGAAAAATGCCGGCGCGCCGACTGCAGCAGCAGCGGCCAGCTGAGCGGCCCAATGGCCATAGAGTGACTCCCGTCCCTGGAAAAACCAGACAGAAGCATACCGAAAAAGCCCCCGGACCCCGAGGGCTAATAGGCGGTCATCGAATCAGTTGGCGCCGTAAAGATCGCTGTCCAGATCCTTCAGGTCCTTATCCAGCTGTTGCCAGTTAGCCTGGCCATCCACGCTGTCTGCACCGGCCAGTTCATGGTATTCGTCAATGCGCTGCTGCAATTCTGTCAGCACATCCTGCAAAGCCAGCTGATGTCGCTCCGCTTCGGTGCTGCGGTCTCCAGCCCCCTGCTTTTCCAGTTGATCCAGCTCGGCTTCCAGTTCATCCAGCTTGCCTTTGATATCGGCAATCATTTGTTTACCGGTTTCCATAATCGCAACTCCTTGTTCGATCAGGGATTCACAGGTGAACCCGGTTTCAGAGTGGCCCCATTTATTGAACAGGGTCAAGTCTGTCACCGGCAACGGTACAGACGGTCAGACAATCGGGCATCAATACGTGTTCCCGGGGCCCATAATGGTTATGGTCGTTGTTAAAGGTTTCCGCTACATTGCGGAACAGCCCCTTACCCGATTGACCATGCAGGCCAACAATGAAAAAAACAGCAGAACGAGCAGAGCTGCTCAAGGACATGATTCAGGAAGCCATTGAAGATGGCGCTACCACCGTGGAAGACGTGCACCAGCATATTGCCGGGCTACCGTTTGACGCGCTGGAGAAGCTGGGCCTCTTTGAAGACAAGGCCCCGGCCCTGAAAGAAAAACAGCGCAAAACCATCGGCCTGGTGTACGACACCATTCGCAAGGTGAATCAGGAAGTGGGCGCGCTGATCTCCGAACAGTTTGCGGCGCTGGAAGATGCCCGCACCGCAGCCAAAAACATGGACGAAAAAGAAGACTGATCAGCGCCAGCTGGACCCCGCCTGAATATACCAGGCGGTCTCCTCTGGCCCCCGGGCAATATCCACCCCCATTGTCATCCCGTACCGGCGAGCAATCAGATAGCGAAACCCGGTACCGTAGCTGTTGGCCACCTCGGCGTCTGACAAATCCGAAAAGCTTTCTGCGGCACGCCCACCGCCACCAAAGAAGTTGAACCGCCAACGAGGACTGGCTTTCCAGATCGCCTCCACTTCTGCCACCGCGACCGCCTTACCCTGATAGCGCACCGCCGGAATGCCGCGCATATCCACATAAGGCAACACATAAGGTGGCAATCGGGTACTGTCGCTCACATCGACACCGTCATACTGAAGGCGCAGGGCAAAATTGAAATGCTCGTTGGCATTCCAGTAATTCAGACCCTCCAGCGTATAGCTGCCAAAGTTGATATCACTGCCAACACTGTCCCCGTACCACACGTAATTACCGGCATAGTAGAGCCCGGACTGGGGGGCCAGAGGGTTATCCCGGCTATCGTATTCCGCCAGCACACCCAACCCGGAGGTATGAATCTTATCCCCCAGATTGTTGCGCAAAAAGGTATTCACCGCCTGCTCCAGGCGCGGGTTGGGTAATGAGATATCTTCCTCAAGAGACAGCTCAACCTGCCGGTAAACCTGCCTTGCCCCCAACATCCAGCGGCTTGCGCCGAGCCTGAACTTCAACTCCTGGACCGCCGCCGGTCCTTTCACATTCAACTCGACAGGGTCACGGAGGTCACGCCCGCCCAATGAATAAAAATCCAGATTCAGATCAGGAAACAAGGCAAAGCCGCGATAGCGAATGCGGTCATTATGCCAGAAGCCCATGTGCCCCAGCCCCGCCGCGCGCGTTCCATTTTCCGTGGCACCCAGCCCCACCACACTGATGTTATTCGGTAAAATGGCCGGACTGTTACCAGACACCCGCTGCTTTTTCTGCTCTTCACTTTCGTGGAAAAAAATCGCGCCCATGCCCAGGCCCGCGCCCACTGCAGGTTCGGTGATAATCATCGGAATCGGCAAGAAACCCTGCGGCACCTCGGAAAGATAACGGCTACCATCCAGCATGCCGTCTTCCGGGTCGATCATGTAATCCTGAAAGAAATCGGCCTGGACCGTTCCCGTCATCAGACCTGCAACTATCGCCAGCACCCCTCGCTTCAACATGGCCCGTTCCCTGTTCGCGTTCAGTTTGAAATTATTGCGCTGTTGCGCTTTGATAATCGCAGACTTGCTGCGATGACTCCACCATGCCTCATATGCCGCCCCTGATCGGGCTATTACTGATCACCCTGCTCTCCACCGCCTGCCAGGCACAGCCCGGCTATGACCCAGGCAACCGCCCTGCCAGCACCGCCCTGCCCAGCCCAGCGGAGGGGCCTATCGCCGCAGGCCTGGAACAACTTCACGCAAACCCCGAGCATGAAGATCAATCCGGCTTTTACCTGTTGCACGAAGGGCTGTCCGCCTTTGTGGCACGCGTTGCCCTGATCGAAGTGGCCCAGTCCTCGCTGGATCTGCAGTACTATATTGTTTCCGACGACACCTCGTCGCGCATCATTGTCGCAAAATTGCTGGAAGCAGCAGATCGGGGGGTTCGGGTACGTCTTCTGGTCGACGATCTGGGCACGCGTGTGGCAGAGCCCCTCGTTGCCACCCTCGAACAACATCCCAACATTCATATTCGCATTTTCAATCCGGTTGCTGCCCGCAGCGGCATTAGCCGGGCGTTTCAAATGGCCAGACATTTCGGGCGCACCAACCACCGCATGCATAACAAACTGATGGTGGCGGATAGCAGCGTCATGATCACTGGCGGTCGCAATCTTGGCGACGAGTATTTTTCCAATACCAATGTGGATTTTCAGGATGTGGATGTGATGGCCGTGGGCAAAATTGTCCCTGACGGTGTTGCCAGTTTTGACCGGTACTGGAACACGCCCGCTTCGGTGCCGATCAATCGTGTCCTTGATGCCGACGATGCAGACATGGACCTGCCCACCCTGCAACGCACGCTGCTCCGTTTTCTGGATGAACAAAAGAACAGCGAGTTTGCCAGCGCCCTCTCCGGCTCCAGCCTGGGCCGCCGGCTTGTGGAAGGAAAAGTGCCACTGGACTGGGGGCAGGCCACCCTCTATGCCGACCCACCGGAAAAAGCCACCGCCCGCGACACACTGAGCCGCGATGACTATCTGGGCACCTCCCTCAAGACCATTCTCGAAAGCGCCCGGCAACGACTGCAAATCAGTTCGGCGTATTTTGTACCCGGCGATGCCGGAGTGGCATTGTTCTCGACACTGTCTGAACGCGGCGTAAACATTGGCATTCTTACCAACTCACTCAGCACCACCGACGTGGCTATCGTGCACAGTGGTTATGTGAATTACCGCAAACCGCTACTGGAAAATGGCATCACCCTGTGGGAGCTTCGCGCCGAAGCCGGGCAACAGGAACGCATTCACTGGTTCAAGGGAAAATCCCGCGCCAGCCTGCACGCCAAAACCTTTGTGATTGATGACGACCGCACCTTCATCGGCTCCGTGAACCTGGACGGCCGCTCGATTTTGCAAAATACGGAAATCGGTTTGCTGATTGAAAGCGAATCACTGAATCAACAACTCAGCCAGCTGTTTGCCAGCTGGGTCAGCGACTATTCAGCCTGGCATGTCAGCCTTGATGACGAGGGAGAACTGCAATGGCAGGCGAGAGATGCAGACGACCATACCCCACTGACCCTGGACCACGACCCGGAGACGTCCCGCTGGCAACGCATGAAGGTGTGGATGCTGTCGTGGCTGCCCATTGAATCGCAAATCTGATGCTGACCTGTAGCGACCCGCTACCGGTTAGCGTCGTCAGCTTTTTTCTTCACTGCATTTCATCAGCAATACGCACCAGCAAGTCCGTCACGCCAACATCCACACCCGCTTGCGACAGCAACGTGGTTACCTGCCCGCGATGATGGGTCTGATGATTGAAAAAATGCGTCAGCAAGCTGCCAAACCGTCGCCGCGCCGCAACGCCCTTGCTGTTACGATAAGACAGCACGTAATCCAGATCGGCGTCACGTAAATCGCCACACCAATCCACTATTTGTTGATCCAGCCATAGCCGGTGCAAATGCAGCTCTGCAAAGGTGTCCCGTACCGGGGCATCCAGCGCCGGCGGCGTGGGCAACATGGTGATGGGCGCAAGGCTGTCGATACACGCCGGGTGCACCGCAAACCGCTTCAGCCACAGCGTGTCCGCCACCAGCAAATGGTTCAGCGTATTCTCGATGGAACCGAAAAAAGCGCCCCGGTCTTCCCGGCGCACGGCCTCAGGCAGGGTAGCGGTGGCCTCATAGAGGCGCCCGTTCATCCATTGGTTATAGTCCGCCAGCATGCGGATGGCGCTCAACTCACTCATGACACCCTTCGTCTTACTGGTCTGTTGCCGATTCGGTGCAAAACGCCTCGAATCCGGCCTGGGTATTGTCGAAGCCGCGGGCCTCAGCCAGTTCCCACGGGCGCTCACAGGCCCCGGTAGCCGGGCACCACTGATAACCCGCAGAAGGCAGGCAGTCGAAACGATCACGGTCACCACCTGCCACCTTGTCCGGCTCACAGCCGCTGAGTAGTCCCGCTACCAGCAGCAGGGCAGGCATCGCCGTCGTCATTGCCTTCACATCGCACTCCTTTGCTTGTCGATTCATCGGTTTTGGCACAGGCGCTCATCACCCCTCTCCGCCCTGCCCCCAGTCTACGACGGATTTCGCAACCCATCTCTCAACCGACCAGCGCATTATCATCGCCGGCCTTTCCCGATTAGAATGGGCGGCTGGCCCGCCGATCCATTCCAATCGGCACAGGCAGCGCCTTGCTGCGGCCACCGACAAGCCCGTTTTTACAGTACCTGCAGTCGCCATGGACAACAGTATGCATAGGACGCAAACACCCGCGCAAACCGGCCCCGCCGGCAGCCGGCTGGTTCAGCTGCTCGCCAGCCTGGACCCGAAAGCCGCCGCGTCCTCTCACCCCTGTTTTGCCGAACGGCTGGGGCGTCTGTTTGACCTGTCCGACACCATTGCCCTGGATGCCGCCACCCAGCACCGCCCCAACGGCCCGTTTACCCCCCGGGACGATATCACCGACACCCTGCAGGCCGACCTGCTGAAAACCCGTAACACCCTGCTGGAGAACCTGAGCCACAGCTTCGCCGGCAAACAGGCCGCCTCGGTGATCAGTCTGCCCGCAGTGAACCGCGACGCCCCGGCAGACAAGCGCCCCAGCTTTGGCCCCTACGAGCGCTTCCACCAGGCCCACCAGCGGCAAATGATCGCCGCACTGACCAACCTGCGCCTGCGCGCCCGCCGCCAGCTCACCGCACACAGTGCCGAGCTGGCCCGGCTGGCCGAGCTGGATGCAGTGTTCGAGCACAGCCTCTCGGCCTACGTACGCCGCTGCTTTACCGCCCTGCCCGCCTTTCTGGAAAAGCGTTACCGCACGCTCTGGCAGCAGGGCCAACACACACCACCGCAGGACTGGATGGCCGCCAACGGCTGGCTAGCGCAGTTCTGTCAGGAAATTCAAATGCTGTTGCTGGCTGAACTGGACGCCCGCCAGGAGCCCATTCTGGGCCTGCTGGGCGCAGCCACCGCCGCGTCCTGCGACGCAACCACCGGCTCCACGTTCGCCGACATTGATCACAAGGAAAGCACCACCCCATGAGACGTTTTTTATTTGCTCTGCCCTTTGCCCTTGGCGCCGTGGCCGTTATCTGGATTGGCGCCACCTTTTTGCGCAATCCGGTGGCCCTCACCGTTACCCTGCTGATCGCCGCCGTCTACGGGCTCGGCTTTCTGGAACTGCTGCGCTATCGCCGCGACACCGCCCGGCTGGATCAACAACTGCAGCAGCTCCCCGAGCCCGATGCCGGCCGGGAATCACTGACCCGCTGGCTCACCGACCTGCCTGGCACGTTGCGCCATGCCGTGCAACGCCGCGTCGACGGCCAGCCCGCCGCCCTGCCGGGCCCGGTGTTGACCCCTTACCTCACCGGCCTGCTGGTGATGCTCGGCCTGCTCGGCACCTTCGTGGGCATGATCGTGACCCTGAAAGGCGCCGCCACCGCCCTGGACGGCAGCAGCGAACTGACCGCCATCCGCAGCGCCCTGTCCGCGCCCATCGCCGGCCTAAGCCTGGCCTTCGGCACCTCCATTGCCGGGGTGGCGGCCTCCGCCATGCTGGGGCTCACCGCCACCCTGTGTCGCCGCGATCGCATGGACGTATCCCGCCAGCTCGATGATGCGGTGGATGGCCAGCTGTACCGCTTTTCCCTGAACCATCAACGTGAAGCCGCCTACGCCGCCCTGCAAAGCCAGTCCCAGGTATTCCCGGAACTGGTCACCGCCCTGCAGACCCTCACCGGGCGCATGGAGCAAATGGGCGAGCAGCTCACCGGCAATCAGCAAGCCTTCCACAACGGACTCCAGGAGCAATACCAAGGCCTGGCGCGCTCCGTGGGCGACTCCCTGCGAGACACCCTGGCCGACAGCAGCCGCCTGGCGGCGGAAAGTGTGCAGCCGATCATGGCCCAGTCACTGGCCAGCCTCAGCGAGCAGGTTCAGGGCACCCACGAAAAGCTCAACGCCATCACCGAACAGCAGCTCGGCACACTCACCGAGCGCTTCCGCGACACCACCGAACACGCCGCCGAACAATGGCGCGCTGGCCTCGCCGAGCACCAGCAAACCAGCGCCCGGCTGGTCAACGACATCAGCACCTCCCTGGCCGCTCACCACGACCAGTTCCAGCACAACAGCAACACCCTGCTGCAACAGGTCCGCGATACCCAGCAACAACTGGGCAGTGCCAGCGAGCAACAGCTGGCCAGCATCACCGGTGAATTCCAGGCCGCCACCCGTCAGGCACTACAAGACTGGAACGCCGGACTGGAAGCCCACCGGGCCAGCGGCGCGGACCTGCTTGAACAGCTACAGAGCAGCCAACAGGCGGTGGCCGAACACAGCGAGAAGCAGTTTGCCGCCATCGCCGGGCAATTCCAGGCCAGCACCGAACAGGCCGCCCAGCACTGGCAAACCGGCCTCGGCGAACAGCAACGCACCGTGGCCACGCTGGTCAGCGAAATCCGTAGCGCCCTGCACGAACACAACAGCGAATTCCGCGACAGCGCCGCCGGGCTGCTCAGCGGCCAGCAAACCGGCATGGACAGCCTGCTCACCCAGCTGGGCGAACAGCTGAATGCCCTGCGCGACCAGGAAGCGGCCCGCGGCGACGCCGCCAGCGAACGCCTGGCCGGGCTGGAGGCCACCGTCACCGAGCATCTGGGCCGCCTGGGCACCGCCCTGGAAGCCCCCATGACTCGCCTTATCGAAACCGCTTCGGAAACCCCCAAAGCAGCCGCGGAAGTGATCAGCCGCCTGCGCGAGGAAATGACCCACAGCAGCGAGCGGGACAACGAACTGCTGGAAGAGCGCCGCCGCATCATGGCCGAGCTGGACACCCTGCTCAGTGCCCAGCAGGAAGCCGCCGGCGCCCAACGCGACGCCATCGACACCCTGATCCGTACCTCCGGCGAGACACTCAGCCAGGTCAGCGACACCTTCTCGCAGCAGGTCAGCGACCAGGCCACCCGCCTTAACCAGGTGGCCGGCGACGTCACCGGCAGTGCCGCCGAAGTGGCCAGCCTCAGCGACGCCTTTGCCGCTGCCGTGCAGGTGTTCAGCAGCGCCAACGACACCCTGCTGGACAACCTGCAGCAGGTGGAAACCTCGCTGGAGAAATCGTCCGCCCGCTCCGACGAGCAACTGGGCTACTACGTGGAGCAGGCCCGCGAGGTAATCGAGCTGAGCATGGCTTCCCAGAAAGACGTGATCGACGCCCTGGCCAGCCTGCGCCATAACGCCGCGCCCGCCCAGGATGGTGAACGCCCGGCTTCCGAGGTCAATTGATGGACGAATTACACGACAGCGATGCCCAGGCCTCGCCGGTCTGGGCCATCTTCTCGGATCTGATGGCTGCTCTGGTGGGCATTCTGGTGCTGTTGCTGGTGTGGGTGATCGGCATCCAGCTGGAGCTGAGCCAATCCCTAGAACAGGAAAAAGCCAAGCGGCTGGCCGAAGAACAGCGCCGCATGGCACTGGAAGAGGCGCTGGCCGACCCGTTGGCCAGCGGCCGGGTGACCTTTCACAACGGCCGCATCGGCATCAGCGGCAGCGTGCTGTTCCAGCTCAACTCCGACCAGCTGCAACCGGAAGGCGAAGCTCTGCTCAGCGATCTGGTCAAACCGCTACAGGTATTCCTCAGCCAGCATGACGACATGCTCATGGTCAGCGGCTTCACCGACGACCTGCCCATCAACCGGGGCAACGGCCGTTACGCGGATAACTGGGGTTTGTCCGCGCAGCGAGCACTTACTGTCACCCGCACTCTGATCGAACAGGGCATGCCGGCCGACCAGGTTTTCGCCGCCGCCTTCGGCGACAACCAGCCGGTGACCCCCAACGACAACGCCGACAGCCGTGCCCGTAACCGCCGGGTGGAGCTGACCACGGTTCCCAGGCAAAGCGAGGCAGCCGATGCACCCTGATCATGCCGCGCCCTCGCCCACACTCGGCGCCCTGCTGGATCGGCTAACCGCCCTGCGCAAACAGGGCGCGGAACATTTCGAGCCGGTGCAGTTCCATTACCTGGACAGCCTGGCCCAGCGGCTGGCTGCCCTGCCCGAGCCCCCCATCGGCACACAGGGCAAACTGGCCGCCCAACTGGCCGAGTACGAAGAGGCGCTGCATCAGGCAAAAGAGACCCTGCAACGCGCCGGGGAACCCACCGACAACCCCGGCCAGTTCCGTTCCCTGCTGCGGCGGCGCCAGCCGGCACAAGCGTCACCGTTTGCGCCCTTACAGCAGGCTTATAGCAACCCACCAACGGATGACAGCCCGGAAGAAGGCAACACCCTGGCAGGCTTGCTGAAACAACAGGAAACCCGGGTACTGGCAGATAATGGCGCCAGCGCCCCTCCCCCGCCGCCCAGGCAGCGGGAGCTGAGCGCCCTGCGCCAGCTTCGCCACCAGCGCCAGGCACACCGGGCACGCCAGCGCATCGACGATGCCATCACCCAGACCCCCAGCGACGCCGGCCCGCTCAACTCCCACCGGCTGGTCACCCGCTCCATCGAAACCCTGCGCGAGCTGTCGCCTGCGTATCTGGAACACTTCGTGAACTATCTGGATACCCTGATGAGCCTGGAAAAACTGGCGCGCAAACGCTGAACTCTCCCCCCCTTCGTGTTTTGATTACCCTAAATGTTGGATTACGCCTTTCAGGCTAATTCAACCTACAAAACCAGGCAGTCGTCTGGTTTTGTGGATCAGATTTACCCAAGGGCACAGAGAGCCTAAAGGCGTAATCCGACATTAGCCTGAAACGAAAGACGCCCCAACATGTGGGGCGTCCAGCCGATAACAGCGTTTCGGTTAGTGACTCATTACACCGGCTTTACGCTGCCATCGTCTTCTCCGTCATTGCCTTCACTGTCGTCACCCTGATCGCGCAGAAGATCATCGTGCTCGGCCATTTCCCAGGGCAGCTTGCCCGGGGCCACATTCAGGAAGTGCAGGTAGTTTTCAAACTGGTCGAGCATGTCGCGGATGATATCCACCTCATCGTAACCGAACACATCGTAGGAACGGCCACCACGACGCAGGAACACCTCGGCGCGGCAATACTCATGGGCATCGCTCACCTTGGCCTCGCGGCTGCTGTAGGCATATTCCGGCACTGGCGTGGTAATCAGGCGGATGTCATAGATAAAGCCCACGTGCTCATCGCGGTTCACCACCAGCTCGGCACGGATAAACTGCTCGTCGAAATTCACCGTGGCATCCCAACCGGCCTTGCGTAGCTCTTCCACTACCTTGTTCATGCTGGACATGGCCGTTTCACGAATAAAGGATTCCACCTCCTCGCGGGTGGGGTAGCGGATCATGGCGGTGAGGCGATGGCGCCACTGGCTGCCGGTCATATGCCGGCTATGGGCCATGTGCGCCTGCAAACTGGTTTCCCGGTGCCCCTCGATCACCAGCGCCCGCCACATCCCCACGGCGGCCAGCAGAATGATGATCGCAAACGGCAACGCACTCACCATGGTCATGGTTTGCAGTGCGCTCAAGCCGCCAGCCAACAACAGCACAGACGCGATGGCGCCTTCCAGTACCGCCCAGAAAATCCGCTGCCAGGCCGGGGTTTCCAGCACACCACCGGACGCCAGGGAATCCACAACAAGCGAGCCGGAATCCGACGACGTCACAAAGAAGGTCACAATCAGGCACACCGCCAGGAACGACACCAGCGTGGACCAGGGCAAGTGATCAAACAGCTGGAACAGCGCCACCGCCTTGTCCGCCTGCACCTGAGTGACCAGCTCGGTATAGCCTTGTTCCATGATCGCGTTCAGTGCCGTATCGCCAAACACCGAGAACCACAGGAAGGTAAAGATACTGGGCACCAGCATCACCCCGACCACAAACTGGCGAATGGTCCGGCCACGGCTGATTTTGGCAATAAACAAGCCCACGAAGGGCGCCCAGGCGATGGTCCAGCTGAAAATAAACAGGGTCCAGTTGCCGATCCAGTCACTGTGCGTATACGCCTGCAAATTGAACGTACGCTCGACAATATTGCTCAGGTAACTGCCCGTATTCTGAACAAAACTTTCCAGAATATGCACGGTGGGGCCAACCACGAACACGAACAGCATCAGCACCACGGCCAGCACCATATTCAGAATCGACAGGCGCTTCACGCCCTTGTCCATCCCGGCCACCACCGACACCGTCGCCAGCGCGGTAACAATAGCGATAGCGCTGATCTGCACCATGTTGCCCACCGGCACATCCCACAGGTAATTCAGCCCGGCATTAATCTGCGCCGCCGACAAACCCAGGGTGGTAGCGATACCAAACATGGTGCCGAGAATGGCAAACACGTCGATGGCATGGCCGATCGGGCCGTAAATTTTTTCACCAATAAGGGGATAAAACGCCGAACGCATGGACAACGGCAAACCGTGACGGAAAGCGAAATATGCCATCACCAGGCCGACCAGGCCGTAAATCGCCCAGATATGAAAGCCCCAGTGGAAGAATGCAATCTGCATGGCCTGTTTCGCCGCATCCACCGTTTGCGCAGCGCCCACTGGCGGTTCGGCATAATGCAGCACGGGCTCGGCCACACCAAAGAACAACAGCGCGATGCCATAACCCGCCGAAAACAACATGGCGAACCATTCCGGAAACGAATACTCCGCTTCACAATGGTCGGGCCCCAACTTGATGTTGCCCCAGGAAGTCAGGCTGATGCCGACGATAAAAATAAAGAACAGTGCCACCACCAGCATATAGAACCAGCCGAAGTTAACGGTGATCCAGGACTGGGCAGCCGAAAACGCCTCCCCCGCCAGCTTCGGATCACTGATGGTCCCAATAATCAGTAATAACGCAACGATAACCGCCGGCACGAACACCGGCACAAGAATGGTTGAATTTCGCAACACAGCATTCTTCGCCATACAAAACATCCCTATTCGGCAAACAGACTGGTCAGTGGTAGCCGCACAAACCCCAGGTTCTCTATGACCATACAGACCGTTAACTCGCCTTTCCAGCATCCCGCTCACGGCCCAGGTTACGAATATAACTCACCGCCTGCGGCATACTGATGGTCAGCCGTTCAACACGATCCGCGGCGACCCGAATCAGCGAACCCGACCAGGGATCCGGCGCACCAGGCAGATAAATCGTCACCTCGCCGTCATCGCCGCGCCCCACCTCAAAACACAGTTGCGAATAATCATCAAAACGCACCTGCACCGGCACCATTAATGCCTCGCCGCTTGCGTCCAGCGACAAGGACTGGGAAAAGGATTTGATAAAGGCATAACCGGGCAACAGCATTAACAGCCCATCGAGACGATGGTAAAACCGCCGCGCCACCCGGCTCATGGCAAACAGGCCAGCGAGGAAGCACACCAGCACCATCGCCAAAACGGCCACCAGGTCCGCCACCGCAACCCCGCCAATCGACTCCAGTGGCACAAAGCGCTGCACCGGCGCCGCCAGGCGCGACATAAGCTCAAACGCCTTGCCAAACACCACCATGAGCACAACAACCGGGATAAGAAATGCCACCCCGCCAATCAAGGTTGCCTTGAGAAAATGCATCCATTCATCCTCATTGCTGAATGACTTCTGGATAGCATATTAATGGCCGGGGGACTAGCGGGGAGGGGGCGTGTTCACTGAAACGGAGAATGAGGGGCCTGGCGTGCAGCCCCGTAAGTCGTATCGGCCTAATTTACGGCCCGTCTGAATCAATATCTTCACCAAACATGATCCGGTGACCGTCCGGTGTGGCTACGCCAAACTCACGCAATCCCCATGGCTTATCCGCGATCTCCTGAAAAATATCAGCGCCACGCTTCTGATAATCCTGGTAAAGGTCGTCGATGGACTCACAGTTCACATAGGCGAAATACGAATGCTCTCTGGTATCACCGGCAGACATTTCGTCAGGGCAATGGCCTACCATTACATGAAAACTGCCCAGGCTCAGGAAGGACCAACCGTCCACACGAAAGCGCACCGAGAATCCAAGCTTGTCCAGAAAGTAGTTTTCCGTGGCTTCGATATCCTTGACTGCCAGCACATGCTGGGTTGCTTTTACTTTAAACACCGGTGATTCCTTTCAGGGGTTCACTTGGCGGCATAACGCCCGCAGCACGCGCGACTTTTCAGTGAAGGCGTAGCCGCAACGGAAAAGCCGTCGACGTGCCTGAGATTGTTAAATTCGTTCTTCGGCTCTGAGCGTCAGAACCTCGTAACCATCGGAGGTAACGGCGACCGTATGCTCCCACTGAGCAGATAATTTCTTATCGCTGGTGACAACGGTCCACCCATCTTTCTTCAACTTAACCTTGGCCTTACCCTGGTTAATCATGGGCTCTATTGTAAACACCATCCCTTCCTTCAGAGCCAAACCTTTACCGGGCTGGCCATAGTGCAGAACCTGTGGCTCTTCATGCATTTCTCGCCCAATCCCATGCCCACAATATTCGCGAACAACAGAATAGCCATGCTTATGGGCGTGGCTCTGAATGGCATGACCAACATCACCAAGGGTCGCGCCAGGCTTTACAATCCGGATCCCCTCCCACATTGCCTCATAGGTCTTATCGACCAAACGCCTAGCGATCGGAGTCACGTTACCGATCATGTACATTTTGCTCGAGTCAGCTATAAATCCGCCCTGCTCCAACGTTATATCAACGTTGATAATATCACCTGATTTCAGCTTTTGAGTGGTTGAAGGAACACCATGGCATACAACGCGATTTACAGAGCTATTCAGAACATACTGATACCCATACTGACCTTTACTCGCTGGTCGAGCATGTAGCTGATCTATGATAAACCTCTCCGCCAAATCGTTGATATCCATCGTTGAGACACCAACTTCGATACGGCCATCAAGGTAATCAAAAACCCTTGCCAGAAGCCGACCGGACTCCCGCATTACACCCAATTCTTCGGCACTTTTCAGTTTTATGCTAGCCACCGACAACCTTCCTTAGGTCTACTTCGGCCAGCTTCATTTGGTCTCGCATGATGTCAGAAAAAGTCATGCTGGGATTCGCCTCGGCGAGCATGCCAATCTTTATCCAATACTCAGCCTGAGCATTGATAGAGCGAACCATAACTGAGCTCGCCTTGCGAATCTCCCCATGTAGTTCGTCGTCAATCTTAACTATTCCCATAGCAAGCCCTCTATATACGATATATATACGAATCATATATCGCTAATGTCTGGCTGGCAACATGGTCAGTGAGGAATTTAACGCAGAGCACAGCGGCAGCCTGCGGCGAAGCCGCGTCTAGGCTGTCCAGCCCCGAAGGGGCGATGCTGGTGCGTTTTGTTATAGCTTTTCGATTTCATTAAATGTTGCCGCTAACTCTTGCAGTTCTCCGGTTTCGTGAAGCCACAAAAACACTTTGTTTAGTAACTGGCCCGACTCTTTGATGAATACCATTTGATCGCCTAGACCGTTGTTTGCAATTGCTATCGCTCCTTCTGGGAAATTGCCAAAGCCTTTACATGACTCAGTTTCATTGATTATGTGATTGCAAGTACGTGAAAGCCTCTTTTTATCAGAGGTATCTCTAATGGGGTAAAACTCCCAATCATCCTCTTCTGTTGATGCTTCCCCGCCATTATCCAATTTCATTGCTTCACGATATTCGTACGGCAATTTTGCTCCCAATTCTTTTTCAGTTTGGGCTAATTGATCTTCTGACAAGTTAAAAGGCACTTATGTCTCCGAGGCTATAACGCCCGGCGCAGCAGGCAAATTGGAGCGACGAAGGAGCGGAAATTTGGTCTGCCTGCCGCCGCTTGTTATGTGAACTGCCTGCGTAGTATTTAGCCATTATCTTTATCTCTTTTAAGTAGCGCCCTTGATAAAGCGAGCAAAGCCACCCCGAGTAAAAGAGCCAATAGCCCCTCATTTTCAGCCATCTCCGCTGGCACAATTCGATTGTATGCACCTGGCTCACGACCTATGACGAGATCAACGGCTGACTGCCAAAAGCCAACCGGAAGAAGGCCTAAAAAATGGAGGGCTGCATAAATAATGCATAGAACTCCCAACCCAAAAGAAAACCACTTCATCAGCCTGCACCTAGCCCGAGCACACATAACGCCTGGGCTCAGCGGCCGATTTGGAGGCGCGCCGCGCCGGAAAAGCGGTCCGCTGCAGCCCCTGGTTAAGTTGCATTTTCCACCATATTCTCGAATTGGGACTGGTATTTTTCCAGTTTTTTGGGGTTACAATCCGGGCATACAAACGGCTTGCGTTTACCTATGACCATTGCCTGACCAGAGCCGCAGTTGCTGCACTTTAGTCCACTGTAGATATAGGGGGCAAAATGGGTACATTTAACGTCACCACATTTGGCTTTTAAAGCTGCATATTCTTCCGTTGGAAATTGGTTTGATACCTGTAGCTCCTTGAGACTGCGCAGATGTTCTACGAAAGCGAGACTTTCATCTGCAACCTTCAAATTGGTGATATGCAGTAATTCGAGGTGTTTCAAGTTACCAAGCGGTGAAAGCGTATCCAGCTTTAAAGCTGTATCCATACTCCCGGTCAAGCAGAGCATTTCCAGACCCTCAAGCGATGCTATCTCATCTATGCTTCTGACCTTAGGAAAGTGCTCTAACCCCAGAACACGAAGTGATTTCAGAGCAGATAATTCCGTCAGCTTGCTCGCCTTAGTATTCCCCCAGATTAGAAGCGTTCGGAGGTCCGGAAAGTTACTCAGTATTGAAAGCGTTGGCGTACGAAGGTCATGAATGATTAAGATCTCGACTCTATCCATCTTTGGTACAAGAGCTGCTTGCTTTTCATTGACCCCAGAAAGCCAGAGACACTTCAGCGCAGAGAATTTCTCTAAGGCCGCTATATTTTTGGACTTGCCAAAACAGGCAATATATCTCGAATCAAGCGGTAGCTCAGATAAATCATCTGATACGGCAGCTTCTGATTTTGTAAGCTCAAAAGGGAACTGCATTACTTTCCTTGCAACTTAACGCTGCGAGCAGCGGCGTGATCTGCTACCACTTTCGTGGACACTTTCAGGCACACGCCCGCACATAGCTTGCCGGACTTTGGTACCCAATCCCAGAGTGAAGCCGCTCGCGATTATAGAATTCGATAAACTCAACAATCCCGGCAACCGCTTCAATATCATTCTCAAACTTACGCAGATGAACCAATTCCGTCTTTAGTGTATGGAAGAACGACTCCACCATCGCATTATCCAGGGGCGTTGTCTTTCGGCTCATACTCCTGCGCAATCCCGCAGCAGCCACCAGATCTCGATATGCATGAGCGGCATATTCAATGCCCTGATCCGAGTGAAAAACACAACCCAAGCGAGGCTGCTCACGTGACAGCGCCATTCTTAACGCACTCTTGGTCAGCTCGCTGTTTCGCTTACGGCTGAATGACCAACCCACAACCCTGCGGCTATACAGATCCACGACTACCGCGTGATAAAGCCAACCCGAGCCCGTTCGGATATAGGTAAAGTCTCCGGCCCAGTGCTTGCCCTCACTGTCAGCAGATTCCTCCGCCCCCAGCACATTCCCTGCTGAACTGTAGAACTCATGCCTTCCCGGATTCCAGACGTACAACCCTTTGCTGGAAGCATGAATCCCGGCTTCTTTCATCAACCGCGATACCCGACGGACACTGCAGGTGAAGCCATGTTTGCGGAGTTGCTGGTGAAGTCGTCTAGCGCCATAGGCTCGCCGAAATCCCTGATGCAGCTCGACCATGGCCTCTTTCAGCCTTCCATCATACTGACTTCGCTCACTCTCAGACCGTGAACGCCAGGCATAATAACCACTCCTCGACACGCCAAGAAGCTGACATAAACGACGCACATCCCGACCTTGGCGGTTCTTCTCAACCAGCTCGTAGAGCCTTACTTTTTCCGCTGGAAGAACCGCTCGGCCTTTTTTAGTAAATCGATCTCATCGTTTCGGTTCTCAAGCTCTCGCTCGAGCTTTTTGATGCGCTTTTCAGCTGCCGCGAGCTTCTCCTCTGCTTCCTTTACAGGGTCCGCTCTCCTGGCGCGACGTTTCGGGGATGGCGATGACGATTTCATGTGCTTGTTCTCCCTGAGCTCCCCTCGCCGGTGCTCCATCTGCCAGCGATAAAGCATGACCGGGTGGATACCCAGAGACTCTGCCACATCCTTGGACCTAACGTCAGGGTGATTCCCCAATTTAACGGCTTGGAGTTTATAAGCCAGGGTATAACGGTCGTAATTTCTCTTTCTTGTGTGTCCCACGCTGCACCTCTCTTATGAACAGAAAACTCTGTCCACAAAAGTGGTTACAGATCAGCGCGTATTTTGCGTCCGCTGCCTTGCCTGGTTAAGTGGCGACACACCAGCACAACTACTGGCACGGTGTGAGCCTGCGAACCAGACTGAATTTTTGGCACCCGCAAGAACGCTGACTTTGCAGCCACCCCCAAACTGGATTGTGGCCGCCCGCAACGAACGGGAAAGCCGAGCCACAACCACCTTACCCAACAATGGCACCAGGAACGAAGCTGCCGGATATGTGACCCGGCACGATGCCTGATGCTGGACTGCCTGCTACTGGCAGTGAATTTCAAACCGCTCCAGCCTCAATGAACTGGAAAAATCAGAGCCATTTAACGCCGCAATTTGCGGCGAGCGTTAGCGAGTCCAGCTGCGTAGCAGCGATGCAACATTGCCTTGTTAAGTGCTGACATTGGCACAATTGACCTGCAATTCTTTTGAAATAGAATCTTGGAATTTTCCCGTAAGAAACTGGCCCCATGTTCTTCCTTCGACAAATTCACCCTTCTTGGGGTCGACAAAGAAAACACTTTGTACAATTGCCCATTGGTTATCTACTTTGGCGACATAATCTTTAGGAGATAAGTTTTCTTTGGTAATGCCGGGACAAAGTATTACTACCTGAACGCCTAAGTCCCACAGCAAAGGAAAGAAACCTACCTTAAAAGCAACTCTGGTTCTTAAACTGCTTATGTAAGAATTAATATCACTTGGAATCTCTGGCAGCTGAACAACACAAACAGCCCGGTTGGTATTAATAGTTTGCCTTTTCAAAAGGCAGATACACTCGGGGATTTTATCTTTATATCCCTCAACAGCTTTGAAATCATGCTCACTTAATGATAATTGCATTGACTATTTCCTATAAGCACTTAACGCCGGCCATCATGCGCTTGTCGCATGCATGGCATTGTTAGGTGTTGAATACAATGTACGCTCCAGGTAGCTCAAGCGCCTCGGGGCTATTGGCAGCCTCACTGGTTAATGGAACAATAAATTCCACACCCGACCCAAACCGAATAATGAAGTGCAGTCCCTCAAAGAGCCCGGCCTCTTGAATTGACTGGCCAATCTGGGACACCAATTTATCGCAAAACCCCACGTCAGCTTGATCAATAGTGGCCCCTGAAGGCAGGCTAAGCTTAGGAGTATTAAAAACGGTTACCCGCTGCTCTTGAAAATGAAGCTGAATATAGTCATGAACAAAACACACTTGTGAAAGCGGCTCGCCACAATCCAGTTGATTCATCATAGACACCTAACGCCGCGAGCAGCGGCGCGTGTTTTTGCGTCCGCTGCCTTGCCTGGTTAATTGGCGACACACCAGCCTACCCAAAGACCACGATGTGAGCCTGCGAACCAGACTACATTTATGGCACCCGCACGGACTCAAACCCTGAAGACACCCCCAACCTGAAATGTGGCCGCCCACAACAAACGGGAACGACTAGCCACAACCTCTTATTTTTCTAACGGCACCAGATTGCATGGCTGTGGCACCGACTCAGAATCTTGCTCCGCCATAAATAAAGCAGAGCCATTTAACGCCCCAAGCAGGGGCAGATTTTGCGTTTTGAGCGCAGCGAAGCAAAATTTGTCCCACTGCCTTGGCTTGTTATATGAACCACAGCGCAGCTAACCAAAAAATCATTCCTACTGGAGCAAATGACCAGCTCGCCCAAGAATTACGGGGGCGATAAATGACAAACCCCAAGAACCCCAGCAGTACCGGAGAGAAACCAAAAACCACGTATGCGCCCCAGCTCCAATCGCTTACCACGAAAGGTACGACGTAATTTATCCACCACGCCGGTCCCCAGGCATCAATTATCCGAACAAGTGTTTTGGCAAAAAACCAATAGCCAAAGAACACTGAAGCAGCCCTTAGGGCCTCTTCAATTCTGGCCCCGCCCATTTCATTTAACTCGCGCAGGCGCATGGCTCTCCACTCATATAACGCTGCGAGCAGCGGCGCGTATTTTGCGTCCGCTGCCTTGCCTGGTTAAGTGGCGACACGCCAACGCCACTACTGGCACGGTGTGAGCCTGCGAACCAGACTGAATTTATGGCACCCGCAAGAACGTAAACTTTACAGCCACCCCCAAACTGGATTGTGGCCGCCCGCAACGAACGGGAAAGCCCAGCCACAACCACTTTACCCAACAATGGCACCAAGAACGAAGCTGCCGGATATGTGGCCCGGCAAAAAGCCTGATGCTGGAGCGCCAACTATTGGTACTGATTTATAAATTGGCTTTGCGCTTCGATAAATAGAAAAGCAGAGCCATTTAACGCCGCGAGCAGCGGCGCGTGTTTTTGCGTCCGCTGCCTTGCCTGGTTAAGTGGCGAGACACCAGCCTAACCAAAGACCACGATGTGAGCCCGCGAACCAGACTACATTTATGGCACCCGCAAGGACTCAAACCCTGAAGACACCCCCAACCTCAAATGTGGCCGCCCACAACAAACGGGAAAGCCGAACCACAACCTCGCATTTCTCTAACGGCAACCAAAAGTATGGCCATGGCACCGACCTGGAATCTTGCGCTGCCATAAAAAAGCAGAGCCATTTAACGCCCGCCTCAGCCGCCGAAGGTCGGCCTGGAGGCCCTTGTTAACTGTGGGACGCGATAAGCTCATGCACCCACGCTTTAAGCTTAGGAATTACTTCTTGAGCTTCAGACTCAAAGCCCTCCTCATCGAAATACCCTTCGGTTTCAACTTTGTACTGCCAATCTCGACCTTCTTGGATCACTGAATAAGGAACACCTTCCAAGGCCTCGATTGAGTCGCACAATCGTTCTGCAAAGGCATCCCGACCATCACGCTTTTTATCGTATTCATCTATCTCAGATAAAAGCCTTCCCAACACGGCTCTATTCGACATAGCTCACCAAACCCGTTCGTACAGTTAACAGCGTATTAGTTAGAACGTTCCGCATAACTCGGCTCCTCATAACTCTGAAACCAAGGAGCGTCGTCCCGAGGAAAATCCTGCCATAACAATAGGTTAAGATGCTATAGCCAATCTCCTACACGGAGTTATGCGGAACGTTCCTCATAACTCTGCACTCCGACAGCCAAGTCCTTTTTTTATTTTCCCCATATACATCAACAAGATAGCCATGAGGCAAGCATCATGATTTCGAAATAAACGCTGCTTCCGTTGAAAAAGGGCAGGGCAACTGCACTATACTGTCATTTTGAACAGTAAGGAGTTGTCATGGATGACATCCCTCACCCTCTTCCTGCAAAGCCAGTAAAGCTGATGGACCAGTTCCGGTTTTGGCTCAGGCAAAACCAGTACAGCTATCGTACAGAACAGACCTATGTACTCTGGGTGGTTCGATACATCCGCTATAATCAACTGCGCCATCCTTCTACCATGGGGGCCAAGGAAATACAGGCATTCCTGTCCTATATGTCTGTCCAGCGGCATTGCAGCCCCTCAACTCAGAAAATTGTTCTGAATGCTTTGAATTGTTTCTATCGTCGATTTTTGCAGCAGGATTATGGTGAATTGAATTTTCGCCAATCCAAGCGTAAACCTCGAATTCCTGCTGTTTTTTCTGAGCAGGAAGCTCAGGCGGTGATTGCCTTGCTCTCTGAACCGTCTCAACTTATCTGTGAACTGCTTTATGGCGCAGGACTAAGGGTGTCAGAAGCACTTCGCATTCGTATCAAGGATCTCGATTTTGATCGGATGATCATTACTGTGCATCAAGGTAAAGGCGACAAGGACAGGAGAACACTGCTCCCCAAGTCTTGTGAGGAGCGTCTGCGCCAGCAAATCGCAATTGCATCCAACCTTTATGAGATGGACCGAAAAAATGGCGTTGGCCCTGCCTGGATGCCGCATGCATTGAGCCGAAAATATTCAGGGGCAGGCTCGCAACGAATCTGGCAATTTATCTTCCCCTCCAAAGAGCCCGCCAGAGATCCTGAAACCGGCATTATCCGCCGCCATCACTATCATCAGGACAATGTTCGCAAGCATGTAAAGCAGGCAGCCGCTGAAGCAGAGATCACCAAACTCTGTGGCCCCCACACCTTCCGCCATTCGTTCGCCACTCACTTGCTGGAAAAGGGTTACGACATACGCACCGTCCAAGAGCTACTGGGCCACAGCGACGTGTCCACCACCGAGCGCTATCTGCATGTGATGAATCGAGGAGGCCTGGGCGTGATCAGCCCACTGGATCGGGGTTAGGCGGGCGGACTGGGTCTGACCTCCGACGGTTCTTGCCCTAAAAAAATAAAATCTTCATTGCGGGTTTGAAGGAATGTGCCACTCCAGCGCTTTACTCCACCCTGAGTGAAATCGATGCCAGGTGGGAGATTCAGCTTGCCGAACGAAGGGTCTTTGATCCTGGGTTTTGTTCGCCCCTCCAGCGGGGCTCCTACAGCGAGAACAGCAATACTCCGAAATCCACCCTCCGTGAACTCTGAGCCCTCTGTGGTAAATCCGCTTTTGATCTTTGCGTGCTGCATGTTGCGTAAAGCGTGTTGCAGCCGCGAAGCGGCATAAAAAAACCCGGCTTTCGCCGGGTTTTAATCACTTCATGCGTGTTGCACGAAGCCTGTTGCGTGCTGCGTCTCTTATTCGCTCCAGGTCAGATCCAGCTCGCGGGCCGCCTTCACATCATCCAGGCGACGGACCGGTTGGGTGAAGGGCGCTTCTTTCACCATGTCCGGTTCGGTTCGCGCTTCTTCCAGGATGGCGGCCATGGCGTCCACGAACTCGTCCAGGGCTTCCTTGCTTTCGGTTTCGGTGGGCTCGATGAGGAAGCACTCCGGCACCAGCAGCGGGAAGTAGGTGGTGGGCGCGTGCTGGTTGTAGTCCAGCAGGCGCTTGGCGATATCCATGGCGGTGACACCCAGCTCTTTCGCTTCTTTGGCAAAGGTGAGGATGAACTCGTGGCTGGCGCGGCGATCCGGGTAAGCGGCGGTGCAGCCTACGGCCTCCAGACGCTTGAGCAGGTAGTTGGCCGCCAGGGTGGAGAATTCGCCCACGCGGATCATGCCTTCGCGGCCCAGGGAGCGGGCGTAGAAGTAGGCCCGCAGCAGCACACCGGCATTGCCCATAAAGGCACTGAGGTGTCCGATGCTGGTATCCAGGGTGTCGGTATCGATCCAGTGGTAGCTGCCGTCGTCCCGCTGGCCGGCCATGGGCGTGGGCAGGTAAGGCAACAAACGCTCGGACACACCCACCGGGCCGGCACCGGGACCGCCGCCACCGTGGGGAGTGGCGAAGGTCTTGTGCAGGTTCATGTGGATCACGTCGAAGCCCATGTCACCAGGGCGTACCTTGCCAAGGATGGCGTTCAGGTTGGCGCCATCGTAATAGAGCAGCCCGCCGGCTTCGTGGACGGCTTTGGCGATGTCTTCAATCTGCCGTTCGAACACGCCACAGGTGGACGGATTGGTCATCATCAGGCCGGCGGTCTGTGGGCCGCAGGCTTCTTTCAGGGCGTCCAGGTCCACGTCGCCATCCGGGCCGACCGGCACTTCACGGACCTTGTAGCCACACATAACGGCAGTGGCCGGGTTGGTGCCGTGGGCGGCGTTGGGGATCAGGATTTCAGTACGCTGATCGTCGCCACGGGCATCGTGGTAGGCACGGATCATGGCCACGCCGGCAAACTCACCCTGGGCACCGGCCATGGGGGCGAGGGAGACGCCTTTCATGCCGGTGACTTCTTTCAGGAAGTTTTGCAGTTCGAACATGCAGCTGAGGAAACCCTGGCTGTGGCTTTCCGGCGCCAGCGGGTGACGATTGAGAAAGCCCGGCAGCATGGCGGCCCGGTTGGCACCACGGGGGTTGTACTTCATGGTGCACGAACCCAGCGGATAGAACTGCTTGTCGATGGCGAAGTTCTTGCTGGACAGGTTGGTGTAGTGGCGCACCACCTGCATTTCAGACACTTCCGGCAGGCCCGGCTTTTCCTTGCGACGCAGGTGCGCAGGAATGGCGGACAGCTTGTCCTCCGCCAGCGCCTTGGGCGCTTGGGAGGTGGCGCTACGACCCGGGTGAGACAGTTGGAAGATCAGTTGTGTCTCGCTCATGCCATTTCCCTCCATTCGTTGAGGACACTCTTCAGTGCTTGTTCGAACAGCTGCAAATCCTGCTCGGAATGGACCTCGGTGGCGTTCACCAGGATCGCATTGTTCATGTCATAGTCGCCGGCCAGGCTCACACCGCCCAGCACGTCTTTCTCGGCCAGGGCCGCCAGCACCTGATCCGCCGGTTTCGGCAGGGTGAGCACCACTTCGTGGAAGGTGGGCGCGGTGAAGGCACGCTCTACACCGTCGATGGCGGTGAGCTTGTCGGCCAGTGCCTGGGTGTTGGCATGGCAGTGGGCCGCCACATTGCCGAGGCCATCCGGCCCAAGCAGGGAGGTATAAATGGTCGCCGCGGTCATGGCCAGGCCCTGGTTGGTACAGATGTTACTGGTGGCCTTGGAGCGACGAATGTGTTGTTCGCGGGCCTGCAATGTCAGGGTGAAACCCTGCTTGCCTTCCATATCCACGGTGCGGCCGATGATCCGGCCCGGCATTTGCCGAACGTGTTTTTGCTTGCAGCACATGAAGCCGAAGTACGGACCACCGGAGGACAACGGCACACCCAGCGGCTGCCCTTCACCCACAACGATATCCGCACCCTCTGTGCCCCATTCACCGGGAGGCGTCAGCAGCGCCAAAGAAGTGGGGTTCACCACACCGATGACCAGCATCTTGTTGGCATGGGCCCAGTCGGTGAGCGCGTCCACTTCTTCCAGTGAACCGAAGAAGTTGGGCTGGCTGATCACCAGTGCGGCGTAGTCTTCGCCTTCAAAGTCTTTCAGGGCATCCAGCGGGGTCTGCCCGGTAGCGGCATCAAAGCCGACCCTTTGCAGCGCCACATCCTGGTTTTCCACGATGGCCTGGGTGGCGCTGGTGTAGCGCGGGTTCAAGGCGGTGGGCACCAGCACCTTGCGGGACTTGCTCTTGCGATTGGCACGCAGGCTCATCAGCACCGCTTCGGCCAGACCGGAAGCACCGTCGTAGACGGAGGCATTGCTCACGTCCATGCCGGTGAGGCGAGTCATCAGGGTCTGGAATTCGTAGATCACCTGCAGGGTGCCCTGGCTGGCCTCCGCCTGGTACGGGGTGTATGCCGTGTAGAACTCACCCCGAGTGGCAATTTCCCATACCGCCGCCGGCACGTGGTGCTGGTAAGCACCGGCACCGATGAAACTGACCGCGCCGGCATCCTGGGCAGCACGGTCGCTCATCAGCCGGTTCACTTCCATTTCGCTCAGGCCTTCTGGCAAAGCATCGAGCTTGCCAGCGGCTTTCAGGTGCGCAGGAATCTCATCGAACAAATCTTCGATGCTGTCGGCGCCAATGGCGTCGAGCATGGCGCGAACGTCATCGGGGGTATGGGGGATATAGGGCATGGGGCTACCTGGATAGGTTGGGTTTGGCTTTGGGTCCGCAGCGCTAAAAAACGCTGGGGATCAGCTATGAGTTACGAGCTACGAGCTGCTAGAAAAATCTTTTCCTGGCAGCTCGTAGCTCGCGGCTCGCAGCTGCGAATAATCGCTACGCGATTATTCGCTATCGATCTGCGCCTGGTACTGATCGGCGGTGAGCAGGTTGTCCAGCTCTCCTTCGTCGGTCAGCTGCACTTTGAACAACCAGCCGCCTTCATAGGGAACGTTGTTGACCAACTCCGGCTCATCTTCCAGTGCTTCGTTGATTTCAACGATTTCACCGGACACCGGGCTGTAGATGTCGGAGGCCGCTTTCACGGATTCCACCACACCGGTTTCATCACCGGCGGCCACCACCTGGCCCACTTCCGGCAGTTCCACATAGACCAGATCGCCCATGGCATCCTGAGCGTGGTCACTGATGCCGACGGTGGCAACACCGTCTTCTACCTTGGCCCATTCGTGGCTGGCGGCATAACGCAGCTCGGCTGGAATCTCGCTCATTGTTGTCTCCTTGGTTTAACGCTTCACGCGGCATGCTGCACGCATGACGCCGAAATCTGTATGTTCTGCAGGCTTGTCGTTGAAGCCATGCCTGGGTGCCAATTTCTTCGTCATGCAAGCATGACTTCCCACAAACCCCAGTCCAGTTCAGATGCCGTGGGAAGCGATGCTTGCATCGCGAATGCTACAGCTCTTTATAAACTACCTCGCCATTACGCACGAACGGCGGTTTGACCACCTGGGCGACCTGGCGTTTGTTGCGGATTTCCACATCCACCTTGCCGGTGGCACCTGCCGGCAACCGCGCCAGGGCGATGGATTTCCCCAGTGTGGGCGAGAAGGTACCGCTGGTGATTTCCCCTTCTTCGCCATTGGCCAGCAAGACTTTCTGGTGGGCGCGCAACACGCCCTTGCCTTCCAGAATCAGGCCCACCTGTTCGCCATGGCCATTTTTCTGCTGGTTGAGCAGCGGCTGGCGGCCGATGAACTCACGGTCGTTGAGCATCACCGTCCAGCCCATGTTGGCTTCCCACGGCGTAATGGTATTGTCCATATCGTTGCCGTACAGGTTCAGCCCTGCTTCCAGGCGCAGGGTGTCACGGGCACCCAGGCCGATGGGGGCAACGCCGGCGGCCAGCAACTGGCCCCACAGGGTCACCGCATCCGCGTTGGGCAGCATGATTTCCACGCCGTCTTCGCCGGTGTAGCCGGTGCGGGCGATCATCCAGTCACCGTCCTGCGCGAAGGCAAAAATTTTCAGGCTGCTGACCGCCTCGGCACGGGCGCCGCTGAGCAGCTCCGCAAGGATTTCACGGGCCTTCGGCCCCTGAATCGCCAGCATGGCCAGTTCCGGGCGCTCATGGATATCCACGGCAAAACCGCCTGCCTGCTTTTCCATCCAGTCCAGGTCGGTCTCACGGGTCGCGCAATTTACCACCAGTCGGTAGCCATTGTCCTGTTTATAGACGATAAGGTCGTCGATCACGCCGCCATTGTCGTTAAGCATGCCGGTGTACAGGGCGCGGCCCGGATCAATGCGGTCCACGTCGTTGGCCAGCAGCTGGCGCAGGTAATCACGGGCACCGGCGCCGGCAATATCCACCACGGTCATGTGGGAGACATCGAACACGCCGGCGTTTTGACGCACGGCGTGATGCTCTTCGATCTGGGAGCCATAATTGATCGGCATATCCCAGCCGCCGAAGTCCACCATCTTGCCGCCAGCAGCGAGATGGGCGTCGTATAAAGCTGTGCGGTGAGCCATAAAAAGCACCATGGAACGAGTGAGTGGGGAATTATATCGACACGGGGCCGGGCGGCATAGGCTGGGCCGGGAATCCGTATCCACAAAAAGGTTCATCGCGAAATTGAGTGATCAGCGGATTTCAGGGGGTTATCTCTTTGCCAGGCCCTGACAACCGCTGGACGCCGGATGCCCGACGACAAACGCTTGCATGCAAAACCTGAAAACCTGGGCATCCCTCAAAAGAGGTGCCGAATAGCGACAACTATTCAGGCTATGGGGTGTTTCGTCGGGCATCCGGCGTCGGGCGTTTGGCAAGGTGCGGGGTATTCGCGATAAACCCATCAAGCGGCCAGAAGCGTGTTACTCATTCTAACCCGCGATGAACCACAAAAAAGCCGGCCCGCAGGCCGGCTTGAACATCACCGTCAGGGACGGTGGCGTTACTGCGGTTTCTTGATGGACCCGCTCTGGAAGGTAAGGTTCACCCCACCCTCCGGGATCTGCAGATCAATGGTGGCCAATGCCCCGCCAATACGCACGTCGATATTCTGCGCAGCCAGGCTCACCAAACCGATGACCAGACGGCCATCGGGAAGGAAATCCACCGGACCGGACAGCTGGAGGTCATCCAGCGGGTAACTGTGCAGGTTGAATGGCAGCCCCAGCGGCGCTTCCATTTCCGGCGCATCGAGCAACAAATCCAGCGTGGTGTCGAACATCAACTGGTCTTCAGCGGCGTCGTAGCGGATCCAGCCGGTTAGCGGCTGCGTCCGGTTGCCACTGCCATCGTCGGCATAACGGGCACGCATGACCAACGGCTCGGTGGGCACGTTCGGGCTGACCAGACCGGCAATCTGTGCGTAGACGTCGGTGTTGGTTGTCATCAACACCGGCGGATACAGCGTCACCTCTACCGCCTGTTCAGCTTCGTTCCAGCCCACAATATCCGCGTTGATACCGCCATTGAGATAGGTGAATTTATCCGCCGGGCAGGTTTCGTTGATATTGCAGCCAATGTTTGCCGCCGTGGCGATCCCGCCGGTGTCCAGCACCGCCAACTTGGCGGCATTGGTCGGGGTGGGATACTGGCCGCTGCCCGGTGGCTCTTCCCGGGCCTTGGTTTCGCTGTCGTCGAGCAGGAAGTTGGCATTCACATCCGCCTTGGGCAGGTTGCGCAACGGCAACAACACATTGTCGGTGGCCGCGGCGCCAGTGAAGGCAATCGCCATATCCGGCCCGCCTTTGTCTGCATCCGGCCCCAGTAACTGGGCGGTCTGCAGAGGCATGTCATCTTGCGAGCAGATCACCTCACCGGCGCAACCGGCCTGCTCATGGGACGCCAGCACATACCGGTAAAGCGTCCCTTCCTCCCAGGGCTGTTGCGGGGTAATGGTCAGTTTGCGGGTGTCCATGCTCAGGTGAGCGGGCACCGCTTCCTGGCAATTACCGGCGGTGTCGATTTTCTCTACCCGTACACTGCCTTGCCCGCAGGCGCTGCCCAGCACCATGCTGTCGGCCGCCATGTTGCGTGAGAACTGCACTTCGATGGCACGGTTGGCGGGCATGGTGGGCACGGGCAGCAGATCACCGGCCTGATCCTGATAGGCGCTGGCGCACTCACCCTGGATACCGTTGCCCAGGTCTTCACTACCGGGATCAATGGCGCAGCCATATCCGGGGTACACCGTGGTGGTGTAGGGCGTGCGCGGGCTGTTGGTGGTGGCATCCACCATGGTGAAATCGAGGGTTTCCGGGTTCGCCGGGTTACCACTCAGGTCCTGCACACCATCGGTGAACGCCACCTGATAGTCGCTGCCGAAGGCCAGCGGTTGGTCCGGCGTCAGCACCAGTGATGCACCATCCAGGCGCCACTGGAACGGCACATCCGCGCCCTGTTCGGTAAGCATCACGGTGGAACCGGGGACGATGGACTCCTGGTTCGGGGTTTCGTCGAAGTTCAGCACCACCGGGTCGCCAGGGCGGAAACGGTCGGCGAAATCACCGGGCTGCCAGCTTTGCAGGCTGGGACCGGTGATATCCACCTCAGGCTCCGGGGCGGTGGTCTGGTCCCCGTAGGATTCCATGTGGAAACTCAACACCCCGTAGGCGGTTTCCACCCCCAACACTTCCGGTTCAATCACCCCGATCGCATCAATCACCATGCGGCCATCGACCACAATGGCGCGCCCCACCAGCTCGACCTGCAACAGCGTCTGGGTGAAGGCGCCGTTGGCGCGGGAGTCAGCCGTGGAGAAGGCCAGATCCAGGGTCAGCTGCACCCGCCGCGGCGCTTCCGGGGCGGCACTGTACGGGGCCGGCGACAAATAACCGGAGGCATCGGACAGGAAGCTGACGGTGACATCACCGGAATCAAAACCCGCCGGCAACTGGCCGCCAATCAGCACCTCAAGGGGCTCACCCTTGAGCAGTGAGCCCTTGCTGATACGCAGCGGCGTGGCGTCCGGAAAGTCCGGCACAAAGGCCAGTTCCGCAAACACGTTGCCGGACAATTTGGATACCGTGGTGTCACCCAGCAACTTGGCGATCAACGGCACGCAGTTGATCGGCTCGCCACTGATCGGCGACAGCATGACACCGTCCTCGCCACAATCCTTGGTGGGATCTGCGGCCATGGCTTCCAGCACCAGGGTTTCCCGCGGGGTGGAATCTTGCGGGGTCAGGGTAAAGCTGTTTTCTCCGCTGTAGGCGACACCGGTCTTGCTGGTCAGGGCGCTGTCCAGTTCCAGGGTGTAATCGCTGCCCGGTGTGAGGTCGTCCTGCGGGTCCAGGGTCAACCGTGTGCCGCTCACCAATAAGGTGGCCGCCACCGGATTGCCGCCGGCATCGTTAAGGCTGACCGTGGTGTTATCCACGGTGGTGCGATCCAGTGGCTGCGAGAACTGCAGGTGAACGGTGGAGAAGTCCATGAAGGGCTGGTCGTCGCCACCCGACGGCATTTGCCGGCTGATCACCAGCTCATCCGCGTTCTGCTGCTGGTCCTGCGGCCCCGTGCCGGCGGAGCCGGTGGTGAAGTTCAGGGTGCCATCACTGAAACCCTGCAAATCCATACCATTCAGGCTCAGGGTGTAGTCACTGTTGAACGCCAGCGGCAGACGCGGGGTGATCACCACGGAGCGCCCCTGATCTGCCTCACTCATATCCACATCAACGGCACCATCCGGGCCGGTGAGAGTAATGTCGGCCAGCGTCAGACCCGGCGCCTCGGAAAACTGCACCACCAGTGGCGCATGCACCGATATCTGCGTTTGCTGGTCCGCCGGGTAGCTGTAGAACACCTGCCCGCTGTTGCGGCCGCTGTAATCCACGGTCTGTTCACTGCCACCACCACCGCAGGCGGTCAGCACCAGTGCGGTGGCGAAAAGTACGCTCGTTCGCATCATTGTGTTTGCCTCCCGGGCTTAAAATTTCAGGGTGATGGAGCCGCTGATCACATTCACGTCACCGCTGGCTTCCACCTGCTCGCTGGGCTGCGGGTAGACCGCGGACTGGGTGTCGTAAATGTCGAAGGTGCGGTCTTCCAGAATCTGATGCTGGTAGGCCAGATCAAAACGGACCGGGAAGGCGAGGATGCGGGTTTTCTTGTATTCCGCAGTGACCCCCAGGCCGATGATCCATTTGTCCGTATCCAGGTAATTCACATCCACCGACGCATTGGATTCCAGTGGTGATTCGCTGTAAGCCACCCCACCGGTGAACGAGAAATTCTCGTTCAGACGGAACTGGGTACCAATGCGCGGGATAATCACATCCTGGAAGGTGAGTTGGCCGGGCTGGCCACTCACTGTCTGGTCCTTGATGGTGTCATTTTCGAATTCCTCTTCCAGCGCAGACCACTCCTGCCATTCGATGGTCACACCGGTGCGCCAGCGGCCTGACTGGTACTGCACGCCACCGGCGAGAATGTTGGGCTGGTAGGAATCCAGAGTATTGATGTTGAGCATCAGGCCCGGGTTGGGAATCACCCCGGGAATGACCGCGTTGGCGTTCACTTCGGTTTTGGTATTGGAATAGCCGCGATAGGAAAACGCAGTTTCCAGGCCGTTGAACCAGCAATCGTCACCTTCACCGCAGAAGGTTTCACCCCAGTCCATGTTGATACCGAAAATCGGGCGAATGGACGGTTTGGCGGAGACATCCAGTTCTTCGTACTGGGTGTTACCGGCCAGGTCCGTGGTGGCGGACAGATCCGCCGCTGCATGGAGGGTAATCCGCGCTGTGGCGCCCACATCGATGCCCCGCCAAAGCTGGGTAGCGCCGCCCAGGTTCAGGAACAGGGGCTGACGGCCGTACTCAAAATACTGACCCTGTTGGGACGTGGAGGAATCAAACGCCAACATTTCCTCGCCGTACTTCTCCACCCCCAGCATCAGGCCAAAATAAATCGGGTGGTTGTACTGGGTGAGCGAAGTCAGGTCGGTTTTCATGCCCAGCAACATATGCTGGGAGGGCGAGTCCTGCAGCACATCACCGTTGCGGATTGGCGCATCAGCGCCGCCCAGGCTACTGGCTCGTAGTTCATGTTCGGCATGCATCAGGCCAGCGGTCAGTTCACCACGAGGGTCCTTGGCCAGCGCCGCCGGGTTGTAGTACGTGGCGGACACCTGATCATTAAAGAGGCTGAGCGCCTGCGCAGAGGCAATATCCGAGGGCAACACGCCATAAGTGGTGCCGATATTACCCATGCTCGCCAAGGCAACAGATTGCACCAACACACCACCGACAACGGCGGCGACACGTCCCGAAAAAGACACAGTCATTTGTTGTACTCCTACACTGTTTTCTTGTTGCTTTTACGTTGTCTGTCGCCAGGGCGGCGACGGGGGGAGATCACCCTATGCAAAAGTGAACAGGCGCTCACATAGGTAAAAAGCGTTATTTGACGTCAATCACGACGACAAACCGTAAAATTCTTTTAAACAGTGACAGGGTAGACAGGGCATCCACCAAGGAGTTCGGGCACGACCGTGCCACCCTGGGGCAGTTTAACGGGATTTCGCGACACGCGGCCGCAGGGAGCTGGCAGAAAAGCTGCGCCCCGGCAAGCGGGGCGCAGATACAACAGGAAAAACGATCAGCGTTATTTGATAGTCGCGCTCTGGTAGCTGAGGTTGATGCCGCCCGGCGGGATCAACAGCTTCACTTTACCGCCTTCCAGGCCGGCCAGAGTGATTTCCAGATCCACGTTTTTCGGTTGGGCATTCTGCAGGGCGATGAACAGGCGGCCATCCGGCAGGAAGTCCAACGGCCCTTCCAGATCCACACTATCGATGGGCAGCCCTTTAACGTTGTGCTCCAGGCCCAGTGGCAGGCTCAGTGCCGGGGCATCGAACAGCAGATCGAAGGTGATGCGGAATACCGGGCCATCCGGGGTGTCCACGATATAGCCCACCGGCGGAATGGTACGGTCGCCGTTTTCATCTTCGTTATAGCGTACCCGCATGATGTTCGGTCCGGTGGCGGTATCGATGGGCACCAGCCCCACATCACCGACCACCGACAGCAGGCTGTCCAGCACCCCGTCGCCACCGAACTCACCGGCCAGTGCTGAAACGGTGTCGTTCACCAGCCCCAGGGTCACTTCCAGTACGCCGCCCAGAATCGGGCCAAGCACCGGGATGGAATCCAGGGTACTACCGCCATCCAGCACATTCAGGTCCAGCCCAACCACTGCCGTGGCATCCAGGTTGGTCAGCGCCACGGTGGTCGGATAAATCACCACCGGCACGCCCTGCTCCACCGGGTCGAAGTCCAGGATCTCGGTGTTCAGCAACCCGCTGATATAGAGGATACGGTCACTGTCACACTGCGCCTGATCATCCGCGGTAAACGGCGGCGTCCCCTCATAGCCACACCCGGTATTCGCGGTGGTCACCAGCCCTTCGCCACCGCCATCGCGGGGCAGGATCATGGTCGCGTTGGCTGGAGTGTCCAGCGGATCAATCACGTCACCGCTGACAACCGGCTCACCAGAATCAATCTGGAAGTTGTTGTTCACATCCACGCTGGGCAGGTTAGCCAGCTCCTGGAACACGCTACTTGCCGCCGGGGCGCCATGGAACAGAATCTCCATGTCCGGGCCGCCTTCTTTCTGGCCGGCACCCAACAGCAAGGCCGTCTGCAATGGCAGACCATCCACTGAACACATGCCCGCGCATCCGGTGCCGCCACCGTTGGAGGTCAGCACATAACGGTACAGTGCCCCGTCTTCCCAGGCTTGTTCTGGTGTGAATGTCAGCGCACGCGGCTCCAATTCCAGCTCACCGTCCACGTCGGCCCAGCTGCCGCCCTCGTCTTTTTGCACCAGGAAGGTGTCACCCAGGATGATGGTGGCCGGGTCCATGTTCTGGGAAAAACGCACACGAATGAAGCGGTTTCCCGGCAGATCCACAATGGGCAGCTCATCCACTTCCACTTGCGCACTTTCGGCGCTGGAGGAAATGCACACCCCCTGGGTACCGGCATCAATTTCGGCCTGGCTAGCATCACTGCTGGCACAGGGGAACCCTGGATACACCGTGGCCGCAAACGGCCCGCGACGGACATCATCCGGATCATTCACAACATATTCAGGCAGCATAAAATCGAGACTGTTATCCCCTTCCAGGGTATCCAGCATCTGTAAGGGGTTGCCTTCCAGGTCCGTAATTTCCGGCGTGGTGGTAATCACGTACTCCACACCATATTCCACTGGCGTATCCGGAGTGATGATCAAGGCGCTGCCATCCAGCTTCCAGCTGAACGGTTCCGACACCCCACCCTTAGTGAGTATCAAGCTTTCATCGGCAACAATGGTTTCCTTCTCCAGGACTTCATTGAAGTGGATGATGATTGGGTCACCCGGCTCCATGCGGTCGGCCACGTTGCCTGGCTGCCAGGACAGCTCCACTCCATTGTCGCCGTCGAGAACAGGAACAAAAGGGCTCACCGTATCGAAAGGTTTGAGTGGCGCGTTTTCCTGATCCTGATAGGACTCCATGCGGAAGCTGAGCACACCATAGGCGTTATCCACGCCCAGCACTCGCGGCTCCACAATAGTGATGGCATCCGTGTTCAGCTGGCCATCTTCAATCAGGCCAGACCCCACCAGCTCCAGATGCAGCAAGTTCTGGGTAAAGGCACCGTTGGAACGAGCATCTTCCGTTGAAAACGCCACATCCATGAACAGACGCAGATTCTTCGGTGCCTGATCACTTTCCGCATTGGGGTTAGGGAACAAATAACCGGTGGCATCGGAGATGATTTGCACGGTCACTTCACCGGAGTCGAAACCCACCGGCACTTCACCGCCAATCAGCACCTCCAGGGAATCACCTTTCAGAATTCCGCCCTTTTTCACTCGCAGCGGAGTCACTTCCGGGAAATTGGGAGCAAACGCCAGCTCGGCGTACACATCCCCTTGCTGTTTGGAGATGGTCTTGTCCTGCAACAGTGTGCTGTTAACCGGCACACAGTTGATCGGCTGCCCAGTAAGATCGGAAACAATAACGCCTTCATCCTGACAGCCAAGCGCATCGTCTGCCGGAGGGGCATTGGTCACCAGTACCGCTCGCTCACCGGTGGTCGGTGAGGTGGTGTCCTGAGGAACCGTGCTATGGGTAAAACCGGCTATTTGTTCGCCGAAAATGCTTTCAACACCATTCACCGACAACTCATAGGTGGCGCCCGGGGTCATGTCTTCCTTCGGGTCCACGGAAATGGCATTGCGGCTAACCAGCAGCAGCGCATCAACCAGCTCACCATCCTTGGTCAGGCTCACGGTATCGCCGTAAACCGCGCTGGACTGATCGATGGGGTGGGTGGTGCGCACTCTGAAGGTGGAGAAGTCCATGCTCTCGAACATCTGATCGTCCGGGAACAGGGACTCCACTTCAAAGGTCGATGCCGTCTTCTGGGTTTCGACAGGACCTTCCAGCGCCGCACGGGTGGTGAAGTTCAGGGTGCCGTCTTTGAAGGTGGTGGTTTCACCCAGCACGGTGACACCATTCATCACCACCTTGTAGTCCGACGCCGGCTTCAGGGCATCGTCCGGCGTTAACACCACACCCCGGCCGTCGGCCACGGATTCCAGCGTAAACGGTACCGCTTCATCATCCGGGCCCGTCACGGTGAAGTTGCTGGCGTCCGCCGTCACTTCATGGCTGAACTGCAAGGCAATGATGGCACGCGGCGCGACCTGCTGCTGATTATCCAGCGGGTAGGTGTAGTGCAGATTGCGAGCGTCAAAGGTAGGTGTATTGAAGCTCACGCTATCGTCGCTGCCGCCGCAACCGGCGACCAGTGCGGCCGCCAGTGCAGTGAGAGCCAGTTTGTTATTTTTCATGGGGCACCTCCGTTAGAACTTCAGCGTGATGGAGCCGGAAAACACATGGACATCGCCATCAGCCGTCACGACTTCGTAAGGATTGGCCACGCCAGGGCGGGTGGTCGTCAGCTCGAAATCACGCTCTTCCAGTTTCTGGAATTGGTAACCAAAGTCCAGGCGCAGCGGGTAGGCCAGGATCGGCGGATTTTGAATGATCAGGGAGCTACCCACGCCAGCAATAATCTTGTCGCTATCCAGGTAGTTCACGTCCGGAGTCTGGATACTTTCCAGCGGGCTTTCCTGATACGCCACACCCGCAGACAGAATCAGGTGTTCATTGACCGTCCACTCTGCGCCCACGCGGGGCACCACGATATCCTTGAAGGTCGCAAAGGCCTGATCTTTCACGGTGTCACGGGCCAGTTCATCTTCCAGGTCGTTCCAGTTCTGTTGCTCAACCGTCACCGCCGCGCGGAAGTTGTCACTGAAGTGATAGAGAATGCCGGCACTGAAAATATCAGGCTGATAGGAATCGATGGTGTCGATGAGTACGGTAATGCCCGGGTCAATCACGGTACCGGGAATAGTCAGGTTGGACTCCACCGAGGTGCGTGCTTCGGTGTGGCCACGGAACGCGAACGCGGTTTCCAGGCCGGTCCAGATACCGCAATCTTCCTTGCCACAAAACACTTCGTCCCATTCGAAGTTGATCGACAGTACCGGACGAATCACCGGCTTGGCCGTCACGTTCAATTCTTCGTACTGGGTTTCACCGGACAGGTCCGCACTGGCCACCAGCTTGGCGTCGGAACGCAGGGAGATATGTGCAGAAGCCCCGGAGGTAATCCCGTTGGCCAGCTCGATACCGCCACCCAGGTTCAGGAACAATGGCTGACGACCGTAGTTGAAAAACTGCCCTTCCCGAGAATTTTCGGATTTGAAGGCCAGCATTTCTTCACCGTATTTTTCCACACCGGCAATGATGGCGAAGTAGATGGGATGCCCAAACTGGGTCAGATCGGTGAGATCGGTTTTCAGGGCGATAATCTGTTGCTGGGAATCGGTATCGTTGAGCACATCGCCGTCACGAATAACCGCCGCGCCACCACCGTTGGGATTGCCCTGACTCACCGCCCGGAGTTCCTGCTCACCGTGCAGCAAGCCCACTGTCAGCTCCCCACGGGGATCCTGGGTCAGGTAGGCCGGGTTGTAGTACAACGCGGACGCCTGGGTGTTGAACATGGAAAGCGCTTGCGCGGTCCCCACATCCGTCGGCAACAGGCCATAGGTGCTGGCCGTATTGCCCATGGCGGCATAAACAGGACTGGACAAGGCAGTTGAGATAATCGCAGCAGCCCCCCAGCGGGACAGATTCTTGGTTGTCATAGCGCGTCTCCGGCGTTTGTTATTCGGTTTTTCGCCCAAGGTTTACCGTCTCAGGCGCTGGGAGAACAACACGTGAAGGCTATGCAGCCTCTCGCTATTCCCCCCTGTGTATATGCAATAAGTAAAACAAAACGCCCGTGCTACAGCCGTTGAGAAAAGGTTGGGATTGGTTGAGAAAGGTACGCGCAAGGGCGGGATATGCAGCGAAGTGTTATGGATCTGTAACGGGGAGCGGCCAGTGGTGAAGTCGGTTACCGGGCCGAAAAGGTAGCAGGCCGATTACGGCAGCCAGCTCAAGCGCCTGTGCGACAGGCATAAAAAAGCCGGCCCAAAGGCCGGCTGTAAAAACACAAACATCCGTTATTGCTTGATGGGCTCACCCAGGTACTGGAGTTTGACGCCACCCACCGGGATCTTCAGGTAGATCTCCGGGCTGGACAGCAACACACTCAGCACCACATTCACCGGAATCATATTGGCATTGACCTGGTTGATCACCATGCGGCCATCCGGCAGGAACGTGACCGGCCCGGAAAGCTTCATGGTAATCGGATAGCTATGCTGGTTGTGTGATCCGCCTGCGACGATATGCATGTAAGGCGCATCCAGATACAAATCCACATTGGCACGAAATTCCGGGCCATTGTCGGTCTGTACAATCCAGCCGGGGATCAATCCCTGGCGCTCGATTTCATCGTAGACATAGCTGCCATCCGGGTTCTGTTTGCCACAGTAGTTGTCGGCATCGTCCGGCCAGGGCACACAGTGATACCGCATGCGCATGAACTGGGTTTCCGTTGGCGTTTCACTGGGAATGAAGCCCAGGATTTTCACCAGCAGAGTCACCGAGGATGCCTGAATCATGGTTGGGTACAAACCAATACGAACCGCCTTCATGGGTTCATTCGTGGCGGGATCGATTACCTCTTCACCGGTCTCCAGATCGGTATAGACCGCCGAGCCGAATACTTCTGAATTCAGCGCACCCGTGACATGGATGTCGCACTGTTCCGTCACGTCGCACAACAGCTCCGGGTCGTACAAAAGCCCTTTTCCATCATAGCCGTCGAGGATGAGATCCGTGGTATTCACCCCGGGTTCATTCCCTCCGTAACCCGGCTCACCACTATCAAAATGGCCATTACCATTGAGATCCGCGGTGGGCAGGTTTTTCAGCGGCTGGTACACCGACACCCTCGGCGCGGCCCCGATAAAGTGGTTCTCTATATCCGGGCCACCCATATCGTTGGCAGGGGCTCGCAACATGGCGGTCTGCAAACGTTTACCATCGGTAGCGCAAATGGCTTCGCCGGAGGTGCAATCATCCGGCAACTGGCCGCCGGTCGCGTTCACACTTTGCAAGGCGTAGCGGTAATACACCCCTTCTTCCCAGGGCTCATCCGGGGTGAAGACCAGGCTGCGCGTACCCATCTCCAGTGAACCGGTGACGCCGGATTCACAGCGATATTTGCGCTTTTCGCCATCGTCATAACGCATTGGCGTACCCGTGGACGGGTTCAACTCCACTTTCTCTACCCGGAAGCTGCCCACATCACAGGCGTTGGTGTTCTCGAAGACCACAGAGGCCGGGGCAATATCGCGGGTGAAGTTAATCCGGATCGCCCGGTCTGCAGGCAGGCTGGACACCGGGTTGCGATCATCTTCGGTCTTACCACCCTGACAGAAGCCGTGGTTGCCAAACTCGATTTCCCAATGCTCCTTGTCACTGGCGCACGGGAAGCCCGGGTAGGTCGTCAGCACACGGGGCGGCGGCAAATCACCGACACGGCTAGCCAACTCGAAACCCTGGTTGACCGGGTTGACCGGATTACCGGCCAGATCCGTCACGGAACCCTCCACCACAGCGGTATAACTTTCACCAAAGGCCAGCGGTTCAACCGGTCGCATCACCAGGCTGGCACCGCCCAGGTACCAGTCGGTGTCCACATAGCTACCATTTTGCTGCAAACCAAAACTGGTGCCGGCGAGCAGGGTTGCGCTATCCAGCGGTTCGCTGAAATTGAGTATCACTGCATCACCCGGGCGCGCGCTCATGGCCATGCCATTGCCATCCACAGCGGGCACCATGGATTGCAGTACCGGAGCGGTCATATCCGGCACCGGCTCAGGGGCGTTTTCCTGATCCTCGTAGGATTTCATGTGGAAACTGAGCAGGCCGAAGGCGGTTTCCTGCCCCAGCACTTTGGGTTCCACGATACCCACCGCGTCAATTTCCATGCGGCCATCCTGCACCAGCGCCATGCCGTTCAATTCCACGTGCATCAGCGTCTGACTCAGCGCGCCGTTGGCTTCCGGGTTTTCCGCCGTCATGGACACATCCATGTACAGCTTCACCTGTTTCGGCGCTTCATGGGCATCGCTGTAGGGGTTGGGCATCAGGTAGCCGGAAGCATCGGACAGGAAGGTCACGGCAATGGCGCCGGTCTCGATACCTGCCTTCACTTCGCCGGCCACTTTCACTTCGATGTTGCTGCCGCTAAGCAGGCTGTTGCGAGGAATGCGCAGCGGCGAGACTTCCGGGTAGTTGGGCAGGAACGCCAGCTCGGCGAACACATCGCCGCCCTGCATGGTGGCATCCTTGCTGCCCAGCAAGGTGGACTGCACCGGCACGCAGTTCATAGTGGCACCGGTCAGCTTGGCCACCAGCGCGCCGTCCGCGTTACAGGGATCGTCCGCCTGGTCGGTGGCACTGACCACGTCCTGCACCAGGGTTGCGCGGGGCCTGGAGTCTTTGGCCACCCAGGTCTGCTCGAAACCACCGGTAAGGCTGTCATCGGATTCGCCACGCACCGAGGTGCTGAACGACAGGGTGTAGCTCTCGCCCGGCGTCAGGTCTTCCAGTGGATCCACCGTGACCGCATTGCCTTTTACCAGCAGGGCCGCAGGTACCAGACCGTCACTGCCTTCCAGCGTCACGGAATCGCCATACACCAGGGTGCCGGCATCCAGCATCTGGTTAAAGCGCACCCGCAGGGTGGAAAAATCCATAAACGGCAGCTGTTCACCATCCGGGATCACATTACGCACCGCCAGGTCCGGGGCGGCCATGCGGCTGGACATAGGGCCATCGCTGGACAACCGGGTAACGAAATCCAGGCCGCCATCCGGGAACACCGGGGAGCCGTTTTCCGTTTCTATGCCATTCAGCACCAACCGGTAGTGGGTATGGGTTTGCAGCGGCGCATCCGGCTGCAACATGACACCCATGCCCCCATCCACCGGTTGTGGCGCCTGCAGGGCCACCTGATTATTGCCGGTATCGGGGCAATTCCCGTCCAGCTGGGCACATTCCAGCAACGTAAAGTGGCTGGCATCCACTGTAACCGGATGGGAAAACCGAATGGACAGTGGCGTCTTTGGTGCCAGATCCTGCTGACCGTCGTAGGGGAAACTGTAATAGACCTCACCGGTCTGCCAGTTTTCCAGGGTGGGCTCGTCACCGGCCTCACCGCCACAGGCCGCCAGCAAGGCAGCTGCTGTAGCCAGAGATAGCGCTTTTAATTTCATCGCCATTACCTCCTAGAATTTGAGGGTGATGGAGCCGGAGAAAACGTGTACATCGCCTTCCGCTTCCACGGTTTCGTAGGACTGCGGGAAGCTCGGGGAACGGCGGTCGTACAGATCGAACTCGCGCGAGTCGAGCTGTTGATACTGGTAGGCCAGATCAAAACGCACCGGGTAAGCCAGCACCGGGACGGACTTGTACTCTGCAGTGAGACCCAGGCCCAGAATCATCTTGTCGGCATCCAGGTAGTTCACTTCCAGTGATGCGTTGGAATCCAGAGGCGATTCACTGAACGCCACGCCGCCTGTTAGCTTGTAGGTGTCGTTGATATTGAATTCGCCACCAATGCGCGGCACCACAATATCCTTGAAACGCAGCTCGTAAGGCGCGCCGCCGGTGTTAACGGCCTGGTCCTTGATGGTGTCGCCTTCCAGCTCTTCTTCCAGGCTCGACCATTCCTGCATTTCCAAGGTTACCCCAACGCGCCAGCGCTCCCGGCCATAGGCCAGACCGGCGGCATAGATATTCGGCTGGTAGGAATCGATGGTGGTAATCGCCAGGTTGATGCCCGGGTCCAGCACGGTGCCGGGGATAGTGATAGTGGAATCCACCGTGGTGTTGGTGTTGGAGTAACCACGGTAACTGAACGCGGTTTCCAGCCCATTGAACCAGCAGCTATCACCTTCACCGCAGAAGCTTTCGCCCCAGTCCATGTTGAGGCCGAAGATTGGTCGAATGGAGGGCTTGGCCGACACATTCAGGGTTTCGTAGCTGGTTTCCCCAGCCAGTGTGGACGTCGCGACCAGCTCCGCTTCCGAATGCAGGGTAATCCGTGCGGACAGCCCCATATCCAGGCCACGCCAGATTTGCGTACCGCCGCCCAGATTCAGGAACAGCGGCTGGCGACCGTATTCGAAATACTGGCCGGAGGTGGAGGTCTGCGAATTGAATGCCAGCATTTCCTCGCCGTATTTTTCCACGCCGAGCATAAAGCCGAAGTACAGGGGATGGTCATACTGGGTCAGGGAAGTAAGGTCGGTCTTCATGCCCAGCAAGACCTGCTGTGACGGTGAATCCTGGAGAATATCGCCATCGCGAAGCGGGGCAGACCCGCCACCGACGGAACTGGCACGCAGCTCATGGTCCGCGTGCAACAGGCCGGTGGTCAGCTCACCGCGGCTGTCCTTGGCCAGATAAGCCGGATTGTAATAAGTAGCGGATACCTGGCTATTGAACATGGACAAGGCCTGGGCGGAGGCCAGGTCGGAGGGCAGCACCCCATAGGTAGTGCCGATATTCCCCATGCTGGCCATTACCGGTGACACAGACACAGCGCCAATTCCCGCCAGAACGGCAGGAAGTAATTTCCGTATTGTCATGAAGCTCTCCACAAGACGCGCCCGAAACGGGGCCGTTGTTATTATTTGGCGGTACGCAAATTCAAGCGCACCTGACCGTTATGCTGAGCAGTTTTTTGCTCACTATTATTGGCATCATCGTGCCAAATAGTGGAAACATTTAATCACGACAATGTCGCAAAACCTCACTGGGTTTACATATATACACAGAAATATACAGATGAACCACATTCGGAATACGCCGTTTTTCGTAGAAAACAGCCGGGAAGTCACGTTTTTGTCCCGATAAACGGCAATCCCCCACGACAAGACACCGGGACGATTGCACGACTGTTAACCTCATGGGGCGCTCAACAAGCTGACACCCACGGGCCGCACCAGGCACAAAGAAGAAGGCCGCAGGTGGCACCGCCAGGACAGCGGGCCACAGGCAACCTCGAAGGGGGGATCAGAACTTAACGGTGATGGAACCGGAAAAAATATTGGCCTCACCATCCGCCGACACGGTTTCATAGGGGTTGGTCACCCCTGGCCGGGTCGTGGTCAGCTCAAATTCCCGCTTTTCCAGCCTCTGGAACTGGTAACCAAAATCCAGCCGCAACGGAAAGGCCAGGACGGGCGGATTACGAACAATCCAGGAGGCGCCCACCCCAACAATCGTCTTGTCACTATCCAGGTAATTCACATCCGGGGTTTGCAGGCTTTCCAGCGGGCTTTCCTGCCAGGCCGCCCCGGCGGTGAGGATCAGGCTGTCGTTCACCGTCCACTCGGCCCCGATGCGTGGCACCACAATATCCTTCAACGCCACATTGGCCTGATCCTTGATGGTGTCACGGTCCAGCTTGTCTTCCAGGTCCTGCCAGTTCTGCTGCTCCACCGCCAGCGCCAGGCGGAAACGATCGCTGAGATGGTACAGCAGGCCCGCGCTGTAGATATCCGGCTGATAGGAATCCAGTGTATCGATCAACAGCGTAATGCCCGGATCCACCACGGTGCCGGGAATGGTGATATTGGATTCCACCGAGGTGCGCGCTTCGGTATGCCCGCGAAAAGCCAGCGCGGTTTCCAGATCGCCAAGAAAACCACAGCGATCGTTATTTCCGCAGAACACTTTCCCCCACTCGAAGTTCACCGACACCACCGGGCGAATCACCGGCCGGGCGGTGACGTCCAGCCTTTCATACTGGGTGTTGCCGGCCAGATCCGCGCTGGCCACCAGGGTGGCATCGGAGCGCAGGGACACGTGCGCCGAGGCACCGCCGGTAATACCATTGAACAACTCGACACCGCCCCCCAGGTTCAGGAACAGGGGCTGGCGACCGTATTGGAAAAATTGCCCTTCGGTGCTGGTTTGTGAATTGAAGGCCAGCATTTCCTCACCATACTTCTCCACCCCGGCAATGAAGGCAAAGTACAGCGGGTGGTTGAATTTGGTCAGGTCCGTCAGGTCGGTCTTCATGGCGATCAACACCTGCTGGGAAGGCGCATCACTGAGCACATCGCCTTCGCGGGTCACCGGCGAGCCGCCGCCGCTCGGGCTTCCCTGGCTGGCCGCCCGCAACTCCTGGGCGGCGTGCATCATGCCCAGGGTCAATTCGCCGCGCGGGTCGCGGGTCAGGTAGGCCGGGTTGTAATACAGGGCTGACGCCTGGGCATTGAAAAGCGACAACCCCTGCGCCGACGCCACGTCCATGGGCAGCAATCCATAGGTACTGGCCGTATTGCCCATACCCGCCTGGGCCGGGGTACTGACCCCGACGCCCAATCCTGCAGCCAGAACCGCGCCGCACAGCAACGTCGCCAGCCGGCGATACGCTTTATTGATGATCATGCAACTTCTCCATTTTTTTATCTGCGGGCTGCCTGGCCTGCATCGCGACACAGAGCAGGCAGCAGCGCGCTTGTTATTACTGCCACCTCCGGCAGATGGATCACGGCTTCACCGGCTCGCTCACATAATTGAGCTCGGTCCTGCCTGCCGGAATCTGCATGTGAATGGCATCCACCCCCTGAACCAGATCCGCCACCATGCCGCCCAGATACACATCCACCGGCAGGGCCTGGGTGCTGAGTTGATGAATGTCCAGCCGGCCGTCGTCCAGAAAAGTCACCGCCCCGGATAGCCCCAGCGTAAGCGGGTAACTGTGCAGGTTATGGGTGAAGGGCTGCGCCATCCCGGCCAGCACGGCGACCGGCTCCAGTTGCGGCGCATCCAGATACAGATTCAGGCGGGTGACAAACTGCGGTTCGCTGGCGCCTTCAACAATCCAGCCTTTCACCCGGCCCTGGTCCTGGGCGGCGCAGGGTGCCGAGGCCGCGGGGTTGGCGTCACAGGCATAACGGATACGCATAAGCTGCGGACCGGTGGGTGCGGGCATCACCGCCTGGGTCAGGTTGGCGGCGATGGGGGTCAGGACCGGGTAGACGGTAGTGCCTGTGGTCACGATCCGGCTGGGGTGGATGTAGGCCAGCACGCCCCCCTGTGTCTTCACCACATCGGGAATCAACGGATCATCACCGAAACGGGCAAGCACGTCCTCTGCGCTCAGGTAGCCGTCGATCTCCGCTGTCAGGTTACCGCTCAGAAACAGGTATTGGTTATCCGGGCAGGGTGCCTCGGGCATATCCGTATAGAGATGGCTGTACTGCGCTTCCAGGGCCGGAAACGCACTTAGGTCCGGGGTGACATAGTCGTCACTGGGGCAGCCGATATCAAAGTCGGCAATAAGCTGGCCCTGTGCCGCCGGCGTTCCTTTTTCCAGAAACGCACTGTTAAGAATGGCGCTGGCCTCCGTGGAGGGGGCTGCCTCACTGGACTCACGGATCAGGCTGGCATTCACGTCTGCCGTAGGCAGGTTCCGCAGCCCCTGCAGCACCTCACCGCTTGCCTCACTGGCGCGGAAATACACCACCAGCGATTCGCCGCCCTGCTGTGCCCCGGGTACGTTTTCCGGGCCCTGATACAGCAGCCGGGTTTGCAACGGCAGACCTCGCCCATCGCAAATGGCGTCCACCCCACAGGCCGGATTATCGACCACAGAATGCAGGGTATAGCGGTACAACTCTCCAGCCTGCAACGCCTCCTCGGGGGTAAAGGTGAGCGTGCGCCCCCGGGCATTCAACACGCCGGGCAGCGCATTGCCTTGCGGCTGGCCCGCATCGTCGACGGCCTCCAGCACAAAGGTATCGGCATTCACGGAATCCGCATCCAGGGCCTGGGAGAAGGTCAGCTTGATGTCGCGATTAACCGGCAAACGGGCCAGGGGAAGGTGGTCATCTTCCACCACCGGGCCCGCGCCCTCCGGCGCGGTGCCGCTGCCATCACGGCCACCGACGCAGCGCCCCGCTCGGTTGGCAGCCAGATCACGGCCCACGGTATTACAGGGAAACCCCGGATAGGCAGACAGCACCAGCGGCGCCCTGGCGTTCCCGGCGGCATAGTCCGGCAGGGAAAAAGTCAGGGTATCCGCCACCGCGCCGTTACCGGCGATGTCGCGAATACCGTCGGTGAACAGCACCTGGTACTGCGCACCATGGGCCAGGGGATTGTCCGGCTGCAGCACCAGGGCCGCGCCATCCACGCGCCACTGAAACGGCTCCGGCATGCCGTCACGGGTAAGCAGCAGAGTGTCATCTGCTTCCCCGGCGGCCTGCACGCTGCCCGGGTCCAGCGGCTCACTGAAGTTGAGTACCACCGGGTCCCCCGGTCGTTGCAGCAAGGTGGATTCACCCGGTTGCCACGCCTGCAAAGTCGGGGGAGTCATATCCTCCTGCGATGCCGGGGCATTGTTCTGGTCCGGGTAGGACTCCATATGGAAACTGAGCACCCCGTAGGCGGTTTCCACCCCCAGCACCTCCGGCTCCACCACGCCCACCGCATCGGTGACCAGGCTGCCGGTGCTGGTATTGGCCTTGGCTGTGCCGACCAGCTCCACCTGTAGCAACGTTTGGGTAAAGGCGCCATTGGCACGCGGTTCTTCAGTGGCAAACGCCACGTCGATATTCAGGCGCAGCTGCCGAGGTGCATTGGGGCTGACACTATTGGGGTTGGGAATCAGGTAACCGGTGGCATCGGACAGAAACGTCACGGTGACCTCACCGGAATCAAAACCGGCATCCACCTGCCCACCGATCATCACTTTCAGCGGATCCCCTTTCAGTAACGCACCACGGGGAATGCGCAGCGGAGTCACTTCCGGAAAATTTGGCGCGTAGGCCAGCTCCGCAAACACATCACCGGACTGCCGCGACACCGTGGTGTCACCCAGCAACCGGGCGATGACCGGCACACAGTTGATGGCCATGCCGGTGAGCATGGAGGTACTGGAAGGTGACGGCTGATCGCAGTCGTCAGCGGCGGCGGCACGCTGGACCATGGTGGCTCGCGGCTCCGTACTTCTGGCCACCCAGCTTTTCAGCATCGGGCTGTCCAGCCCATCGCCGGCCAGCCCTTTCACTCCCGGCATAATCAACAGGCTGTATGACTGACCGGGGATCAATGTCTCCTCCGGGTCGAGCACCAGTGCGCTGCCCTTCGCCCACACTGCGGCGGGCACTTGCTCACCGCCGGATGTCAGATTGACGGTATCGCCATACTTCACCGTTTTCGGGTCCAGCGGCTGATTGAAGCGCACACTCACGGTGGAAAAATCCAGTAGCGGCAAGTCGCCGTCCGGCACGATACGGGTGATCGCCAGCTGCGGGTCCGGCACCTGATCCCGGATCGGCCCTTCGCGGGCTATCCGGGTGCGAAACGCCAGGCTGCCGTTGGGCAGGCTCACCCTCTGATCATCAATGACCAGATCATTCAGCACCAGGGAATAACCCGTGCCGGTTTTCAGTGCACCGACGTCCGGCGCAAGCACGACGCCCCGGCCGTTGCCACTGCTGTGTGGCGCCGCCAGTGCCACGCTGGCCACAGCGCTGCTCGCATCACAACGGCGGGCATCCGGGGCGCATTCGTAGAGGCTGACATTGCTGGCGTCCAGCGACACCGGGTCGGAAAAACGCAGGACGATCAGGGCATGGGGTGGCACCGCCTGCTGTCCATCATAGGGGTAACTGTAGTAAAGCCCCCCTTTCCCGCTGTCATCGAATGCGATGGCCCCCTCCTCGCCGCCACAGGCAACCAGCAAGGCCAACAAACTCAGGCCCATCAGGCTCTTCAACCATGGGCACAAGCGCAGAAAAACGCGCTGATCGAGAAGCACGGTCAGGGTTTGCATTGGCATCTCCGTGCACCGGCATGCCATCGTCACGACGAAGCCGGGCTTTATTGTTATTGCGGGCAGGCATCCATTGCCTGCCACCGCACCACGGCAATTCATCCATGGCGAAAGGAGAAAGTAGCAATACAGACAGGGAAAAAAACGATGACCGGATCACACTATTGAAAATAATGCTCACAACTGTTCACAAGAGAGCTAAAAACATAATGAATCAGTAGTAAGTCATTAACTAAAAACAACTTTACTACTAGAAAATGGAGGGTTAAATGTGAACGATCGTGCAAATAAAGCCTGACTAACGGCGGCGACTAAGCACGATGACAGGCACCAGCCCCAGCAACACCAGGGTCAGTGACGGGGCGGCGGCGCGTTGCCACTCCCCTTCGGCGGTAAGCTCATAGATACGTACTGCCAGCGTGTCCCAGCCAAAGGGCCGCAGCAGCAGAGTGGCAGGCATTTCCTTCATCACATCAATGCCCACCAGAAGCAGCGCGGTGAACAGCCCCGGCAGCATCATCGGCAGATAGATCCGGCGCCCCACATCGGAGGCGGACGCGCCCAGGGTACGGGCTGCTTCCACCAGGCTGGGGCGCACCTGTTGTAACGCGTTTTCCACCGGGCCGAAGGCCACCGCCAGAAAACGCACCACATAGGCCAGAATCAGCGCCGCCAGCCCGCCCACCAGCGGAATCGCCAGACCCCACTGGTCCAGCCGGGCTTCCACGGCGCTGAAGCTGACCATGATGCCCACCGCCAGCACCGAGCCGGGCAATGCATAGCCCAGGGTGGCCAACTGCACCGAACCGGATACCGCCCGCGACGGCTGGTGGCGCTTGACCCAGGCCAGCCAGCTGGCCAGCACCAGCACCAGCGAGGCGGCCATGGCGCCCAGCAGGAAGGTGCGCCAGATCAGACTGAAGAAGCGGCTATCCAGCCCGTCGATGCCCGTGCCTACCACCCAGTACAACAGGCGACACACCGGCAGCAAAAAGGCCATGAACAGCACCGCAAAGGCGAAGGCGGAGATCAGCCAGGCAAAACGCGGTCGCACGCGCATGACCTGCCGCCCTCCCAGTTCGCTGAAACGGGCCCGGCGCCGGCCACGGCGCTCCAGCCACAGGGAGACCAGCACAAACAGCAACAACAACGACGCCAGCTGTGCCGCCGCCTGTAAATTGAACAGCCCGTACCAGCTTTTATAAATGGCAGTGGTAAAGGTGTCGAAGTTGAATACTGACACCGCCCCGAAGTCCGCCAAGGTTTCCATCAACGCCAGCGCCAGCCCGGCAGCAATGCCCGGCCGCGCCATGGGCAAGGCCACCTTGAAAAAAGCACGGAGCGGGCCATCACCAAGAATCCGTGCCTGCTCCAGCACGGCACGGCCCTGGGCCTGGAAGGCCAGCCGCGCCAGCATGTACACATAGGGGTAAAGCACCAGCGAGAGAGTCACCACAACCCACAGGGGATGGCGGGCGCTGAAGCCGGGGAAAGCACTCCACCAGCTGCGCATCTGGGTCTGGATCGGCCCGGCATAGTCGAGCAGATCCACCAGCACGAACGCCAGCACATAGGCGGGCATGGCCATGGGCAGCAGTAACGCCCATTGCAGCCAGCGACGGCCGGGGAAATCCAGGGTGGCCACACACCAGGCCAGGGTGATGCCCAGCAGCGACACGCCAATGGCCACGCCGATCATCAGGAATACCGTGTTGCCAATCAGGCGCAACAGCACCGTGTCCATCAGGTGCTGCCAGGTCGCCCATTCCTGCTGTCGCCAGGCAGCGAGCAGCACCAGAATGGGCACCACGACCAACAGGGCCAGCGCAATCACGCTGGCCCCACTGAACGAAAACGCGCCGCGCCGAATCACCGGTTAGCGGTATCCGGCGCGGTCCATCAGTTTCACCGCCTCCACCTGGAGGGCACCGGCCACACTCACGTTCAGATCATCAGACTTGAACTCGCCCCAGGAGCGCACCTCTTCCGGGGGTTTCACCGACGCATTCACCGGGTATTCCAGGTTGCGGTCGGCCAACAGTTGCTGGGCGGCGGGCTGGGTCATCCATTCCAGCAGGGCTTTGGCTTTTTCCGGATGCGGTGCATTCGCTGTAACCCCGGCACCGGAAATGTTCACGTGCACGCCGCTGGACTCCTGGTTGGCCCAGAACAGCCCCAGCGGCAGCTGCGGATTATCGCGCTTCATGCGGCCGTAGTAGTAGGTATTAACGATGCCCACATCACATTGGCCGGCAACGATGGCTTCCATCAAGGCGGTGTCGTTGGAGAACACATCCGTGGCCAGGTTGGCCACCCAGCCGCGCACGATTTCTTCGGCCTTTTCCTCGCCAAGACGCTCAATCATGGTCGCCACCAGCGACTGGTTGTAGACCTTCTTGGAGGTGCGCAAGCACAAGCGCCCTTTCCATTTCGGGTCGGCCAGATCTTCGTAGCTAGACAGCTCGCTGGGCTGCAACCGGTCCTTGGAATACACCAGTGTGCGAGCGCGCACGGTCAGGCCATACCATTGCTTTTTCGGGTCGGTGAGCGCATCGGGCACATTGTTTTTCAGCACCACGGATTCCACCGGGCTGAGCAGGCCTTTTTCTGCCGCATTCCACAGATTACCGGCGTCCACGGTGATCAGCATATCCGCCGGGGAGCGTTCACCCTCGGCCTGCAAACGGGCGGTGAGGGCCGAGGCATTGTCGGTGATGTAGCGGATTCGCACACCGGTGGCCTCGGTGTAGGCATCGAACACCGGTTTGATCAGGTGATCGTTGCGGGAGGTATACACCACCAGCTCTTCATCGGCGGTCGGTTCGGAACACCCCCACAGGCCAGACGCCACAACCAGGGCGCCAACTATGATGCCAAACACGCGCATATCCATTCGCTCCAATTATTCGCAAACAAGAATGATTCTTAACTTCCGCCAGTATGGCAGCTAACGCGAGTCAGCTCTAGCGCCAAACGCTGGCGGTTTTGCCCGGGCCGGCAAATCCGTGGTTCGCCCCATGGCCTGACGGGCGAAAAAACCTTTCACCGGGCCGGCCTGATTCACCCAGCGCATGCCCGTGTTCCGCAACCAGCGCACCGGCATGGCACGCTGCTCGAACAGGGACTGGAAGCCGCGCATGGCATTCTGCATCAGCAGGTTTTCGCCGCGGCGGCGGCGCTGATAACGCGCCAGGGCGGCCGGGTCGGCACAGTCTCGCCCGTGCTCACTGGCCCGCGCGATTTCTTCTGCCAGCACCGCCGCATCCAGCAAGCCCAGGTTCACACCTTGCCCGGCCAACGGGTGTATCACGTGGGCGGCATCGCCCACCAGCGCCAGACCAGACGCCACATACTGGCTGGCGTGACGCTCCTGGATCGGGAACACCGCCCGTTCGCTGAGCAGGGTCACCGGCCCCAGGGCGTCGCCCACGGCGGCCTGCAATTCTGCCGCGAAAGAGACCGCATCCTTCTCGCGCAGTTCCGCAATTCGTTCCGGCCAGCCAGACCAGACGATGGAACACTGACGCTGATCCCCTTGCTCCGCGTCCGTGAATAACGGCAACAACGCCAGCGGCCCGCTTTCCATAAAGACCTGCCGGGCACAGGTGCCATGGGGCTGCGCGGTGGCGATGGTCGCCACCAATGCATGATGGCCACTGTCGCGCGGGCCACCACTGATGCCCGCCTGTTCGCGCACCTGCGAGCGGGCACCGTCGGCCCCGATCAGCAGGTCTGCCTGCCAGTGTGTATCGCCACTGCGCACCGCCCATTGGCCGGTGTCGGCATCGCGGCGCAGGGCTTCCACCTGCACGCCGCACTGCCAATCCAATGTCGGCAAGGTGGCCGCTTTCCGATACAACGCAGCAGCCAGGTGGCCATTCTCCAGCAACCAGCCCAGGCTCTCGGCGCCCACCTCCTCCGCCTGAAACAGCACCTCGCCGGTGCCATCCTGGTCCCACACCTGCATGGCACTGTAGGGCTGCACCCGCGACGCATCCAGATAATCCCACACCCCGGTATTACGCAGCAGCCAATGGCTGGCTTCGGTAAGCGTGGACACCCGCAGCTGCGCCGGGCCCGACGGCATCACCGGGGCAGGCGCACCGTCCAGCACGGTCACCTTCAACCCTTGCTCCGCCAACAGCACTGCCAGCACCCCACCGGTCATGCCACCGCCAACGATGATGATGTGTTGTTCGTTACTGCCAGTCATATAGTTCACCCAAAGGACAGAAATGCCCCTCCACCGTCAGCACCATTCAACCAGCCGCGAAGTTCAAAGTTTAAAGTTCAAACGCGAGGCGGGTTTGGTGCCAATCTGAACGGAAGGTGTTTCGCGCTGAATCGCGGGTTCGGACTTCAGGTACCAAGCCCCCCTTTGCCCGCGCCTTTCAACTTTAAACTTTGAACCTTCAACTGTTCTTAAAGCCCCATGGCCCGTTTGGCAAAACCACTACGCAGCCCGGGCAGGATATCCATGGCCACCAACCCCAACTGGCGACTGTGGGCAAACAGCGGCTGCTGCACCCGGAACAATTCCGGCACCCAGCGGGATGTCTGGCTGATCAGGGCCTGATCCTTTTCCCGTTTTTGTGCGTAGGCCTGCAGGGTCGCCAGGCTACCGGGATCGGCATTACCGCCCACGGTCTGCGCCAGCGCCAGCAGATCCCGCACCGCCAGATTAAAACCCTGCCCGGCTACCGGGTGCAGGGTGTGAGCGGCATTACCGACCACCACCCCATGGGGCACCACCTGGGCACAGGCATCGGTGAGGATCAGCGGGTAACGCTGGCGCTCACCGATACCACCAAGGCGTGGCGCGTCCGCCGGACAACGGCCCTGCAGCTGCGCCAGTGCTTCGTCGTCCGCCAACGCCATCCACTGGTTCACCTGCGCCCGCGGGCCGGTCCACACCAGCGCCATGCGCTGATCGGGCAGCGGCAACAAGGCCAGTGGGCCGTCATTCAGAAAGCGTTCGTAGGCAATGCCCTTGTGCGATTCTTTCAGGGACAGGTTAGCGATCAACGCATCGTGACCGGTGTCGTGATCCCGAGCACTGATACCCAGCCACTCCCGGGTCTTGGACCGGGCGCCGTCGGCGGCAATCAACAGCGGCGTTTCCACCACCTCGCCACTGGCCAGAGTGACCTGGTAACCGCCCTCTTGCCGGCGAATACCCGACAAGGTATCCGGCGCCCGCACCTCAATGCCCTCATCCGCAAACAAGGCACCGAGCAACACAAATCCCAGCCAGCGGTTTTCCACCACCGCACCCAGCTGCGCCACCCCTTCTTCTGCGGCGGACATGCGAGTCATACCAAGCCGCGATTGTCGCGACACATGCACCGTACCGATGGCAGCCGCGTGCTCACGAACGGCATGGCCAAGGCCGAGATCATCCAGCACCGATAATGTCCCCGCGGACAAGGCAGTGCTGCGGGCATCAAAACTGGGAGTCAGGGGGGGAGCGTCGGGCAGGGACAGCGGGTGACTTTCAATCAGCATCACCCGGGCGGCACCGTGACGACGCAACAACAGCGCCAGCAAGGCCCCGGCCATACCACCGCCAACAATCACCAAAGGCTGTTGCGTCATTCCAACGTCCATTTTCGCTGTAGGAGCACCACTTGAGGCGCGAATCACCAAAGTGCCGAGTTACGAAGAACATAAAGCCCAGGTTTTTCGATACTCGGCACTCGTTACTCGCGGCTGCCCTTCATTATCTTTTCAATCTCTGCCACGTCCTTCGGCACCTCGTGACTAAGCACTTCGCAGCCGGTTTTGGTCACCAGCACATCATCCTCGATGCGGATACCAATACCCCGCCATTGCTCGTCCACTGTGGTGTCATCCGGTGCCACATACAGTCCCGGCTCCACGGTCAGCGCCATGCCCGGCTCCAGTTGGCGCCATTGTTCCTGAATGCGGTAATCACCCACGTCATGCACATCCAGCCCCAACCAATGGCCGGTGCGGTGCATAAAGAATTGTCGGTAGCCTTCCGTTTCCACCTGCTCGTTGAATTCCCCTTTCAACAGGCCCAGGTCGATCAGCCCCTGAGTCAGTATATTCACCACCTGCTCATGGGGCACGTTCCAGTGGTTGTCCGGGTGGGTAGCTTCGATGGCCGCATACTGGCTGGCCAGCACCAACTCATACAGCGCCTGCTGTGGCTTGCTGAATGTGCCGTTCACCGGAAAGGTACGGGTAATATCGGATGCATAATGTTCCAGCTCGCAACCGGCATCCACCAGCACCAGATCACCGGCTTTCAGCTTTCCGGTGTTTTCGATGTAATGAAGAATGCAGCTGTTGGCGCCGCCACCGACAATGCTCGGGTAGGCCGGGCTGCGCGAACCGTGGCGCATGAATTCGTGGATATATTCCGCTTCCAGCTGGTATTCCATCATCCCCGGCTTGACCGCCTGCATGGCGCGCACATGGGCGCCGGCTGAAATGCTGGCCGCCTTGCGCATCAGCTTGCCTTCTGCGGCGGATTTGAACAGCCGCAGGTCGTGCAGATGGTGGGCCAGCGCCACAAACTCGCCGGGCGGGTGCGCGCCACTGCGCACCCGTTCGCGAATGCTGTTGACCCAGCCCATCAGGCGTCGGTCGAATTCGCTGTCGTGGCCCAGATCGTAATAGACCCGTTCACTGCCTTCGATCAGCCCCGGCAGAATTTCATCAATATCGCTGATCGGGAATGCATCGTCCGCATCGTATTCCGATACTGCACCTTCCGGCCCAGCGCGGTAGCCGTTCCAGATTTCCATGGTGCGATCGCGGTCGCGGCAGAACAGCACATACTCGCCATGCTCCCGACCCGGCAGCAGCACCATCACTGCTTCCGGTTCAGCAAAGCCGGTGAGGTACCAGAAATCGCTGTTCTGCCGGTACGGATATTCCACGTCCCGGTTACGGGTGCGCTCCGGGGCGGCGGGCAGAATGGCAATACTGTTGGGCCCCATGATGGTCATCAGTTCCTGACGACGACGGGCAAACTCCTGGCGGCTGATACTCAAAACGACTCCTTAAATAACGCAACAGGCGGCACGCTTCACGCAACACGCCGGACGTCTGACGCCCAACACTTAATGCCGAGTTGGCGGTGTTTTATCCGCTGGCGCCGACTCCGGCTTGTCCTGATGGCGCATGACCAGTTCAGTGTAAATCATCAGGGCAGACATGCGGCAGTGCTCGGCCACCTGCTCGAACATGTCTTCCTCGGCGTCGCCGTCATCATCCGGCGTGGCGACCTGGCTGATCGCCGCCAGATCCGACAGCGCTTCCTGTACACCCGGCGACAGGTCCTTGTCGTGGGTGTTGGCCGAGCCGGTGCCAAAGCCCACCAGGAAGCCTTCGCTCCACTGGGCCAGTGCCGCCACCCGCAAGCCCAGATCATCCTCATCCGCCGGCAGCAGCAGGTTCAGCTCCAGACCGGTGCCCTGATAACCGCCGTGCAACTGGTCCCGAACCGTCAGCAAGGCGCCATTCATCTCGGCACCGAAGCCCTCCGGCATATCCACGTGGGCAGCCAGCACCCCAAGCAGTTCCTCATTGTGGCCGCCGTGACCGGTGGCCAGCAGGCCGGCAATCACCCCCTGCAATTCACTGGGAGAATGCTTTACGCCGGCCGCAGCCAGCCCCTGGACGAGAACCTCAAAATCAATATCGTTGGACATGCGTCTTTCCGTTTTCAACAGCCGGTGATCCGCTGGCGCGGCGGCCCCGGGAAGCAGAGTTGGGGATTACCTGAGAAGTGTGTGCTAAGTGGCTATCACACTTGAATTTCATTGACCCTTACAGACCCCACACCTATAGTACAAAAAGCCTGCAATCCGGGTGGGGGCGCCATCACCGGAAAATACCGGTAAGGTGCAGGGGAGCTACCTTAGGCGAACAGCGACCATTTTGCCATGACGACGGAACAACAACTGAGGCAACTGGAAGCCCGAGTCGATGACCTGCTGCGCATCAGCGCGCGGCTGCGTCAAGAGAACCAGGCCTTGCATGATCGCGAGAGCAAACTGGTGGAAGAACGGGCCCAGTTACTGAAAAAAAATGATGCGGCCCGCAGTAAAGTCGAGGCCATCATCTCGCGTCTGAAATCTCTCGAGCAGGAATCCTGAACGTGATCGCCTGCCTGACTCTGACTCACAGCCAATGCGGTGTAATCCGGAATGTCTAACGAAAACTCCCTGGTAATTCATCTACTGGACAAGGAGTATCGCGTCGCCTGCCCCGCCGGGGAACAGGACAACCTGCTGGCGGCCGCCCGTTATCTGGACGAACAGATGCGCGAAGTGCGTGATGCCAATGTCATCGGCCTGGAACGCATTGCCATCATGACGGCCCTGAACATGAGCCACGAACTGCTCCGCGCCCGCCAGAGCGTCTCCCAGGATTCCGAAAGCGAAGCCCGGGTGCAGGCCCTGCTCGGCCGCCTGGAAGACGAAATCCAGGCCTTCGAAGACGCCCGCCGGAAACTGTAACTTTTCTCCGCCTCGCCTCTAGGAGCACCTCTTGCAGGTGCGAACCGAGCATAACGAGACCACACAGAAACAGCTAACTACACGCGCTCAGAGCCCCCCATCGAGCCGCCAGCGATTTACGCGCTTACACGGGGTTCGCACCTGCAAGAGGTGCTCCTACAGCGGCCTCGCATCCAGACCAAGAACCACCAACGAAATCCCTGCCCTGTCAAGACTGACCCACCCCCCGCACCACTGATATAATGTCCTCAAGTGCTTCCTGGCCCGTGCGCCAGAGGGTCAAGTCCCCTTGCCGATAATGTACTACCCGGGGGCATATATTGCCTTGTCCGTGTGCATGTCCGCCTATTGAGCGGAAAGCCTGAGGGCAAGGCTGCTGCCGCCACCTTGAACCTTCGGTTCAAGGGTCAAACCCGCAGCGGCGGGCCGGGAAGCACCCTTTATTATCGCTGACGCCGGATACCCGATGCCTGACGCGAAAATCACCACCACGCGGCAACGCCAGCAATTACGCCGCCAGTTCCGGCAGCAACGTCGCGCCCTCAGCGTCGGCCAACGCCGCCGCGCCAGCGCCCGTTTCGGCCCTGCACTGGCCCGGGCCATACAACACCGCCCTGCCCGCCACATCGCCATTTACCTGCCCAACGACGGCGAACTGGATGTGCGCCCCGCCCTGCGCCACCCTCGCTTTCGGCAGGCCTCCACCTATCTGCCTTTTGTCGACGCCCTGCGCCCCGGACACCTGCAATTTCGTCTCTGGCGGCATCATCACCCCATGCGCCCCAATGCCTACGGCATTCACGAACCCGCCCTGCGCTACCGCGGACGGGCCCTGTGGGCGCTGGATGTGATTATCCTGCCCGCCGTGGCCTTTGATGAGGCGGGGTATCGACTGGGCATGGGAGGGGGCTACTACGACCGCACCCTGGCACAACTGGCACGGCATCCGCGCCGGCCACGGCTGGTGGCCGCCGGGTACGATTTTCAGAAAATGGCGCGAGGTGAGATACCGGTGGCCCCGTGGGACCAACCGGTGGATAGCGTGGTTACTGCTGCGTCTGAGTAACGGTAATGCCTGCACTGTCAGCGTAACGCTGGTAATCCGGTTCATTTCCACCATGAGTCAGGCTACTAACCAGCACACCTAACCCGAAAACAACCGCCAGTAGCACCAGGGCGTCCGGCTTTTTCTTCATTGTTCTATTCCCCAAAATGGTACAGCAATATGAAAAAAGTGACCCAAAAGTATTAACAAGATTGTCACCTTAGTCTGATTTAACAGCATAAAATGCCAAGTGGGTCAAAATTTGATCATTTCCAAATGTAAAGTCAAGCAGTTAGCGCTGCTTGCTGACACTTCTTAACAGAACACCCCGCTAACTCTCCAGTGTCGCAGGGCGTATTTCACGTCAAGCTAACACGGTGCGCACACAGCAGACAATGTAAAATCAACAGGTTAGCGATCATCGGGCGAAAAGCAGGGCACTGACGAACCAGCAACGGCTACGCCGATTAACTGACCGGTTAAACCGGCGTTAGTTCAAAAATAGCCGGTAGGCAGGATTGTCGCTTTCTTCCACCATGGGATAGGGCACCTTCTTGAGGTCGGCCAATAGCCTGGCCTGCTTGCCCTCCTCCACCTGGAAACCCACCAGCACACGGCCATAGGCCGCGCCATGGTTGCGGTAATGGAACAGGCTGATGTTCCATTTTTCGCCCAGCGACTGCAGAAATTTCATCAACGCCCCCGGGCGCTCCGGGAACTCCACCCGAAACAGACGCTCCTGCAGGTCCTGGCGTGAGGTATGGCCTCCAACCAGATGGCGGATATGCAGCTTGGCCATTTCGTTGCCACTCATATCCACCACCGGATAACCACGCTCCTGCAATTCGCTCATCAGCGCCTGCAGCGCCTCACCGCCCGGGCGTAACTGGATACCCACAAAAATATTGGCATCGCGATCATCGCTGTAACGGTAGTTGAATTCGGTGATTCCGCGCCGCCCGAGGGCCTGACAGAATGCCCGGAACGCCCCCGGCTTCTCCGGAATGGTCACCGCCAGGATCGCCTCGCGCTGCTCACCCAGCTCGGCACGCTCTGACACATGACGCAGGCGGTCAAAATTCACATTGGCGCCACTTTGAATCGCTACCAGGGTCTGGTCTCGCACATCGTGCTTCGCCACCCAGTTTTTCAAACCGGCCAGTGCCAGCGCCCCCGCCGGTTCGCAGATGGCACGGGTATCCTCGAACGCGTCCTTGATGGCCGCACAGATTTCATCGGTGCTGGCGGTGATCACCTCATCCACATGGTCACGCAGCACCTTGTAGGTTTCCTTGCCGATCTGTTTCACCGCAACACCGTCGGCAAACAGCCCCACTTCAGGCAGCGTAACCCGACGCTTTTTCTCCAGCGCCGCTTTCAGGCAGGCCGCATCCTCCGGCTCGACCGCGATCACTTTCACATCCGGGCGCACGTATTTCACATAAGCCGCCACACCGGCCGCCAGGCCACCGCCGCCCACCGGAATGAAAATAGCATCCAGATCGCGGCTTTGCTGGCGCAGAATTTCCATGCCCACCGTGCCCTGGCCGGCAATCACATCCGGATCATCGTAGGGATGAACAAAGGTCAGGTTGTCACGGGCCTGCAGTTTCAGGGCCTGGGCCAGCGCTTCATCAAAACTGTCGCCGTGCAGCACCACCTTGCCACCATGGCGACGCACGGAACTTACCTTGATGTCCGGCGTAGTGCGCGGCATTACGATGGTTGCCTTGATGCCCATGGACGACGCGGCCAGCGCCAGCCCCTGGGCATGATTGCCCGCCGACGCGCAGATCACCCCAAGGGCCAGCTGCTCTTGCGTCAACTGACACAGCTTGTTGTAGGCACCACGCAGCTTGAAGGAGAACACCGGCTGCAGATCCTCACGCTTGAGCAGCACCCGGTTGCCAATACGTTTGGAAATCAACGGCGCTGCATGAATGGGAGTTTCCACCGCCACGTCGTAGACGCGGGATTGCAGTATCCGTTTAACGTATTTGTCCAACATGGAGGGTTCCGGGCTCATTCTGTGAAGGGAAAGGAATAGTCTAGGGGCTGGCCGCCACAAATGCGATAGGCCGGGGTCGAGTCAGGGGCGCCGCTGGCCTATAATTGGCGCACCTTTCACGGTCGACACACACCCACACTACGACAGGACAGCCTCATGGATCAGGATGCGCTGAAAAAGCAGGTGGCCGAAGCCGCACTGCGTTTTGTCCCCGAAGGGGAAATCATCGGCGTGGGCACCGGCTCCACCGCCAACTTCTTTATCGACGGACTGGTCACCCTCAAGGATCGCATTAAAGGCGCCGTAGCCAGCTCCGAGGCTACTGCCGAACGCCTCAAGCAACATGGCATTGAGGTTTTCTCGCTGAATGATGTAGGCAACCTGTCGGTGTATGTGGACGGGGCAGACGAAGTGAACAGCCACCGGGAAATGATCAAGGGCGGCGGCGGCGCACTCACCCGGGAAAAAATTGTCGCCGCCGCAGCGCGGGAATTCATCTGCATTGTGGATGCCTCCAAGCAGGTGAAACGCCTCGGCGCATTTCCGCTACCGGTAGAAGTGATCCCCATGGCCCGCTCTTATGTGGCCCGAAAAATCGTCGCACTGGGTGGGCAACCGGAATACCGCGAAGGCTTTGTCACGGACAACGGCAATATCATTCTCGATGTGCACAACCTGGATATCACCAACCCGATTGAACTGGAAACCACGCTCAACAATATCGTTGGCGTCGTCACCAATGGCCTGTTCGCCAAGCGGCCTGCCGACGTGGTACTGGTAGGCGAAAATGGCACCGTGAACCAATACTGAGGCGCGACGGGAAACGCTAGAAACTGTTCATCAATCAACGCTTACAAGAACAAAAAAGGCCGCGAATCGCGGCCTTTTTTTGTTCTCGGAAAGAATATTAATCCCAGAAGTTATACCAGGATTTTTCTTTCTTCTCAGCGTCCGCCTTGGCATCCGCTTTCGCCTCCGCATTGACACCGGCGGCCCCCGCTTTCATTTCAGCGTTGGCATTGGCGCCAGCCCCTTGCGCATTATTCATGGCATCTTCATGACGCTGACGCGCGGCGTCACGGTTTTCTTCCATTTTCTTCATGTTGGCATCATGCTTGGCACGGGCATCATCGCCCATGGCGTTTGCGTCATCCTTCATGGCATCACGCTTTGCCTTGGCGTCTTCTTTCATCGCGTCATGGCGGGCTTTGGCATCGCTCTCCATTTGATCACGCTGCGCCCGCGCATCTTTTTCTGCCTGCTTGGCATCTGCCTTGGCCGCATCTCGCTGGTCACGAACAGTCTGTTCAGCAGCATCGGCATCTGCCTGGGCATTCACGGCAGCATTGACGCCTGCATTCAGGTCTGCCACGGCAGCCTGACTCAACAAGACCGCACCGGAAGCAGCGGCCAACATCCATTTACTGTTCATCATAGACTCCTTGTAAAAACACAAAATTCCCTGGTCAGGAACCGTGAATCCACATTGTTACAAAGCGGCAACGGGCTCAAGTAACAAAGCGTAAAAAAATGCCTTTAGGCCAGATACTCGTCAATAATCGCGAAAATTTTACGTCTGAACGCTTCATTCTCATTGGCAAGCTGGTGACGAGCCCCGGGCAGCATACGAATATCGGGGCTTTCAAATTTTTTCTTGATCATCTCCAGGTTATATTGCCAATCAACCGTTTCATCCTTGTCCCCCTGAATCACCACCGGCGACACCTTTATTCGCGACGCTTTTTCAAAACCCGGCATCCATTTCTTCAGGGCGCTCACCCAGATGGCGGAAATACGCCGCGCCTGCAACGGGTCCCTGTTTTCCAGAAAATCGAGAAAATCCGGATCGTTGGAATTGATGGTAAAAACCCGTTTCAGGGTTTTGGCAAACGGACTGACCACGGTGTGCAACCAGCGCGCGGTTCCCCACTTGAACGGTCGCACCAGTGGCGCCAGCAGAATCACCTGCTCGAAAGGATTTTCATCACCCTCACCACGGCTGACCAGGTAATCCATCACGATAGCACCGCCGGTGCTCTGGGCAATCACATGCCAGGGCTTGGGAAAAGAATTGGTCGCCAGTGACAGACACTGCTCCAGCACGTCGCGGTAGGTACGGAAATCGTCGATCACGGCCTGCGGGCCCGTACTCAAGCCATGGCCGGGCAGATCATAGGCGAGTACCGCATAGCCCAGTTCCAGCACATGACCGATCACATGCCGGTACAATCCCACATGGTCAAAGTAACCGTGACAGATCAGCACGGTACCACGCGGCTGATGGGGCGGCCGGGGTCGCCAGCCATGCACGGAAAGCATATGCCCCGCCGCCTCGAAATAACCGAAGCCATGCTCCAGGTCCGGCAGGCGATCAGCAAAATTGAGACCGTAGTACGCCACATAGCGCTGGCTGGATTCACTCAGCGGGTCGAAAGCCTCCCAATTCAAGGGCTGCCACTGCTGAATAATCTGATCGCGATCGAATGGGTTTGCCATAGCCGGTAACGGATCTCCACGGTTTACTCACGGCACCTACCGATAATACGGGCCTGGGAGGAATCACACCATGCATCTGACAACCGATACACTCAAGGATTTACCCCGCGGGGAGCGGGTCAATCTGATCAATAGCCTGTCCGGCTTCAAAAGCGCCAACCTGGTGGGCACACGCTCCGAGAGCGGACAGGAAAACCTGGCCATGGTCGGTTCCTGCTTTCATATCGGGGCCGACCCGGCATTGATGGGGATGATTTTGCGTCCGCATTCGGTGGATCGGCATAGCCTGGAATACCTGCAGGGCAGTGGCGTTTATACGCTCAACCAGGTCCATGCTGACATCCTCGAAGCCGCCCACCAGACCGCCGCCCGTTACCCGCGGGAGATCTCCGAGTTTACCGCTACCGGGCTAAGTCCGGCTTATCTGCCCGACTTTTCCGCCCCCTTCGTGGCACAGGCGCGGATAAAACTGGGCATGGCGGTGAGGGAAGTGCAGACCCTGGCGGTGAACAACACCGTGCTGGTGATCGGTGCCATCGAACATATCCTGCTACCCGACGATGTGCTGGGCGATGATGGCCTTGTCGATATTGAACGGGCCGGGACGGTGGCCCTGTCGGGGCTGGACAGCTACCACCGTAGCCAGCGTATCGGGCGGCTCAGCTATGCCAAGCCAGACAGGCCCGCACACTGGCTGACAAGCGACCACGACTGATCAGGCAGCGGGCGCTGCCTGGGTCAATGCCAGCCAGCCCCACCAGCCGGTTAACACCAGGATCGGCAGCGCCAGCAGCAGCCCCCATAGCACCAGCCGATTGGCCCAGGGATTCAACGTCGGGTGGCGCAGCGCAAAGCACGGAGACGCCGGCACGGGTAGTAACAGAATCGCAAACCCCCATAACCAGCGCCGCTGACCGAATGCCGTCAGCATCAAACTGAGCCAGCCCATCCACAATATGCCGACCCCCACCGCGGACAACATGGCCAGCGGCAACGCCAACCACTGGTGCTCAATATAAAATTCCAGCAACGTATTCAGCATGGCCCGCCATCATTGCGATCAGAAAAGTGAAGATAAGAGAGGATTCACTGCATTGTCCTGTTCCTCCGCGACCAGTCAACGCACTCGCCCCGCCCATTGCAACAACCTTGCGCCACATCAATAAACGCCAGCCTGGCCGGGAACCATATCGCCCCGCCCATACACTAAGTAACCAACAACGTCTCACAAGGACACACCATGACCCCATTTCGCCTTCCGCTGCTCCTGGGCAGCGCCGCACTGTTACTGGCTGCCTGCACAGGGCAGCCGACCAACGAGGTACGCACCATGGTTGAAGAGAGCCAGCTGCGTGGAGAAGCCTGGTCCGTCACATCGCTTAATGGCGAAGACGTCACTGACGCTACCGTCACGCTGAACTTTCATCAGCCTGGGCAAGTGGCCGGCAAGGCCGCCTGCAACAACTACATGGCCACCTACGTGCAGAACGAGGACAGCTTCACCATCACCACCGGCGGCGTCACCATGATGGCTTGCCCAGCACCACTGATGGAAATGGAGCGGCAATTTTTGGACGCCCTCAAGGGCGTCAATCACGCCGACATTAACAAGCAGGGCCAACTGATTCTCACCGGCAGCGATGACATCAGGATTGAAGCCAGCCGGTAAAAAAGGGGCCTCACTGATTAGCGCGGCATGGCACCCACCAAAGCCGCTTGATAGCAGCTCCAAAAAACAAAAGGCCGCACCCAATCGGGCGCGGCCTTTTGTTTTGATCTACGTGTTGCCTGCAGCGTGAAGCCTGCTGCGTCTCTTATTTAACCCGCGGGTCCAGATCACCGGACTCATAACGCTGGAACATGGTTTCCAGGCTGATCGGCTTGATCTTGTCCGCATGGCCCGCCGTACCAAAGGCTTCATAACGAGCAATACAGATATCACGCATGGCGGTGATGGATTCTTTCAGGTACTTACGCGGATCAAACTCGGCCGGGTTCTGAGCCAGGAAACGACGGATCGCCCCGGTGGACGCCAGACGCAGGTCTGTATCGATGTTGACCTTGCGCACACCGTGCTTGATGCCTTCCTGGATTTCTTCCACCGGCACCCCATAGGTTTCCGGAATTTCACCACCGAATTCATTGATGATGGCCAGCCAGTCCTGCGGCACGGAAGAGGACCCGTGCATGACCAGGTGGGTATCCGGAATGCGCTGGTGAATCGCCTTGATCTGCTCGATGGCGAGGATGTCACCAGTGGGCGGGCGAGTAAACTTGTAGGCGCCATGGCTGGTGCCGATGGCAATCGCCAGGGCATCTACCTTGGTTTTCTTTACGAAATCCGCCGCTTCTTCCGGGTCGGTGAGCATCTGCTCATGGGTCAGCTTGCCTTCCGCACCGATGCCATCTTCTTCACCGGCTTCACCGGTTTCCAGTGACCCCAGGCAACCCAGCTCGCCTTCCACGGACACACCACAGGCGTGGGCCATGTCCACGGTGCGACGGGTCACGTCCACGTTATAGTCGTAATCGGTGGGCGTCTTGCCGTCTTCACCCAGTGAACCGTCCATCATCACCGAAGAGAAACCCAGCTGAATAGAACGCTGGCAAACAGACGGGCTGGTGCCATGATCCTGGTGCATCACCACGGGGATATGCGGAAATTCTTCCGTGGCGGCGAGAATCAGATGGCGCAGAAATGGCGCGCCGGCGTATTTACGAGCGCCGGCAGATGCCTGCACGATGACCGGGGAATTGGTTTTGTCCGCGGCTTCCATGATGGCGCGCATCTGTTCCACGTTGTTCACGTTATAAGCCGGTACGCCGTAGCCGAACTCGGCAGCGTGATCCAGCAGCTGTCGCATGCTGATAAGTGCCATTTTCACTTTCCCCTTTCTGCTATCCGTTTGCGGTGCTCTGCACCAACATCACTCCGTACGATACTGCTTGCACGCCCCATGCGTCACGCTGGCACGCCCGAGCGTGGTGCGTGGTTGCGTGGGGCGTGCCAGCGTCTTTTAATCCTTCGCCCGTGCCTCAAGCATGGCCACCGCCGGCAGTACTTTGCCTTCCACAAATTCCAGGAAGGCACCGCCGCCGGTGGAGATATAGCTGACATCATCAGTGATACCATACTTGTCCACTGCAGCCAGGGTGTCACCACCACCGGCAATGGAAAAGGCATCCGAGTCGGCAATGGCCAGGGCCATTTCCCGGGTGCCTTCACCGAACTGATCGAATTCGAATACACCCACCGGGCCATTCCAGATAATGGTCTTGGCTTCCTTCATCAGCGCCGCCACGATGTGTGCGGTCTGCGGGCCCACATCCAGAATCATGTCGTCGTCGGCCACGTCTTCCACCTTCTTGGTGACCGCCTCGGCAGACTCGGCAAATTCCTTGGCCGTCACCACATCCACCGGAATCGGGATGTGCACCTTCTCGGCAATTTTCTGTGCGGCGGGAATCAGGTCCTTTTCATACAAAGACTTGCCCACCGGATGGCCGGCAGCGGCCAGGAAGGTGTTGGCGATACCACCACCGACCACCAGCTGGTCGACCACATCCGACAACGATTCCAGCACTTCCAGCTTGGTGGACACCTTGGAACCACCAACGATGGCCACCAGCGGTTTCGCCGGTGCGTCCAGCGCCTTGCCCAGGGCGTCGAGCTCATTGGCCAACAGCGGGCCGGCACAGGCCACCGGTGCGAACTTGCCCACCCCATGGGTAGACGCCTGCGCACGGTGAGCGGTACCGAAGGCATCCATCACATAGATATCACACAGCGCGGCCATTTTTTGTGACAGCGCTTCGTCGTCTTTCTTTTCGCCTTTATTGAAGCGAACGTTCTCACACAACACCACCTGACCGTCGGCCACCTCGACCCCGTCCAGCCAGTCCTTGACCAGCGGCACATCACGGCCCAGCAAACCACCCAGATGATCAGCCACCGGCTGCAGGGAAAACTCGTCGGCGTATTCACCTTCGGTGGGGCGGCCCAGATGCGACATCAACATCACCCTGGCGCCCGCCTTGAGCGCATGCTCGATGGTCGGCAGAGAGGCACGGATACGCGCATCACTGGTAACCTTGCCGTCTTTCACCGGCACGTTCAGGTCTTCACGGATCAGAACGCGTTTGCCTGCCAGATCCAGGTCGGTCATGCGTTTGAAGTTCATCGTTCACTTACCTCATTAAATTCTGCCAGACGCAACACGCCTGACGCCGAACGCTAAAGCAACACGTCAGGCGCCCAGCCTTGAGCTTCCAGCCTTGTTCAAAGCCAATTCACTTACCCAGTCCAGCAAACGGTTGGCATAGCCCCATTCGTTGTCGTACCAGGCCACCACCTGCACCATATCGCCCTGCACCCGGGTCTGGGTCACATCGACGATGGCGGATTCCGGGCGGTGATTGAAATCCACGCTGACCAGCGGGGCATCATTGTAGCCAATCAGGCCCGCAGACGCCGTTGCCTGTTGCTGCAGCCACTGGTTGAGACTGTCCTCATCCGGTGTCTGTTCCAGTCGCAACGTCAGCTCCACCATGGCCACATTCAGGGTCGGCACCCGGATGGAGTCGCCGTTAATGCGCCCGGCAAGGGCTGGCAGCACCTGCTGCACCGCACCGATGGCGCTACTGGTGGTCGGCACAATATTCTGTGCCCCGGCCCGGCCCCGGCGCGGATCCCGGTGGACATGGTCCAGCAGGGTCTGGTCCGAGGTGTAGGCATGGATTTCTTTCATCAACACCTGCTGGATGCCGTACTGCTGATCCAGCCGCTGCAACAGAGGTGCGATACAGTGCGTGGTGCAGGACGCCGCTGACAGCACCCGGCTGTCGTCACGCACATCCTCGTGATTAACGCCGTACACCACGATCTGGTCAGCCAGATCAAAGGGCACCGCACCGATAATCACTTTTTCGGCACCGGCCTGCAGATGGCGCGAGGCCCCGGCGTGACTGCGGAAATGGCCGGAACATTCCAGCACCAGATCCACACCCAGCTCGCCCCAGGGCAACAATTCCGGCCTGGGCTGCTCCAACAGCATGGGCGCCTGTTTGCCGATACGCAGCATACCTTCGATCAACTCTGCCGGCTCCGCCAACCGCCCGTGGGTGGTGTCGTAGCGGGTCAGGTAGAGCAGGTCTTCCGGGCGCCCCTTGTCGTTGATCGCCGCCAGCGTAAACGGTGCCTGCCAGCCGGCGCCTTCGCGCTCGGCCAGGGCACGCACAAAAGAGCGCCCAATACGGCCGTAGCCATTAATAGCGACTCGAATCACAAGCCGCACCCACGCAACACGCAACACGCTTGCACGCGGCGCACTGATTTAGCGTGTTGCGTGTTGCGTGCTGCGTGCTGCATTAAATCAACGACTCCACCGCATCCTGCACCGCTTCAGCAGTAATATTGAAGTGCTTGAACAGGTCACCGGCCGGGGCGGAAGCGCCAAAGCTGGTCATGCCCACCACCTTGCCGTCCAGGCCCACGAAGCGGTACCAGTAGTCCGCAATCGCCGCTTCCACGGCCACCCGGGCACGCACGTCGCTGGGCAGCACGCTGTCCTGGTAGGCCTTGTCCTGGACCAGGAATTCTTCCACGCAGGGCATGGACACCACGCGGATGTTTTTCCCGCTGAGCGCCTGGGCAGCTTTCACTGCCAGCTCCACCTCGGAACCGGTGGCAATGATGATGGCGTCCGGGGTGCCTTCACCGGTCTGCAACAGGGTGTAGCCCCCCTTCTCCACGTCGGCCAGCTGGTCGTTGCCGCGCTCCATGCAGGGTAGGCCCTGGCGGGAGAAAATCAGCGACGACGGGCCATCCTGGCGTTGTACCGCCTTTTTCCAGGACACCGCCGACTCCACGGTGTCGCAGGGGCGCCAGGTACGCATGTTCGGGGTCAGGCGCAGGTTGGCCAGCTGCTCGATGGGCTGGTGGGTCGGGCCGTCTTCGCCCAAACCAATGGAATCGTGGGTGTAGACCAGGATGTTCGGCTGATGCATCAGCGCCGCCATGCGTACCGCATTACGGGCGTATTCCATGAACACCAGAAAGGTGCCACCGTAAGGGCGCAGGCCACCGTGCAGACACAGGCCGTTCTGGATGGCAGTCATACCGAATTCACGCACGCCGTAGTGGATGTAGTTGCCACTGGCATCGTCGGCAGTGATCGACTTGCAGCCTTTCCAGATGGTGTTGTTGGACCCGGCCAGGTCAGCGGAGCCGCCAGCCAGTTCCGGCAGCAGCGGACCGAAAGCGTCCAGGGTATTCTGACTCGCCTTGCGGGTAGCGACCTTGTCGCCTTTTTCCTGGCACTCACGGATATAGGCATCCGCCTTGTCGGCAAAGTCTGCCGGCAATTCACCCGCCTGCCGACGCAGAAACTCCGCCGCCAGCTCCGGGTACGCGGCCTGATAGGCGTCGAAACGCTGCTGCCATTCGCTCTGCGCCTTGGCACCCGCTTCCTTGGCATCCCAGGCATCCTTGATGTCCGCCGGGATTTCAAACGGGCCGTGCTCCCAACCCAGCTCTTTACGGGTCAGGGCGATTTCATCTTCCCCCAGAGCGGCACCATGGGAGTCTTCCTTGCCCTGCTTGTTGGGGCTGCCGAAACCGATAATGGTCTTGCAGCAAATCAAGGTGGGCTGATCCGTATTGGCGCGGGCATTCTCCACCGCCACGGTAATTTCTTCCGGGTTGTGGCCATCCACGTTGGGAATCACCTGCCAGCCGTAGGCGCGGAAACGCTCCACGGTATCGTCGGTGAACCAGCCTTCCACTTCACCGTCGATGGAAATGCCGTTGTCGTCATAAAACGCCACCAGCTTGCCCAGGCCCAGGGTGCCAGCCAGTGAAGCCACTTCGTGGGAGATGCCTTCCATCATGCAGCCATCACCCAGGAAACAGTAGGTGTTGTGGTTCACCACGGTGTGCCCTTCGCGGTTGAACTGCCCCGCCAGCATTTTCTCGGCCAGCGCCATGCCCACGGCATTGGCCAGGCCCTGACCCAGTGGGCCGGTGGTGGTTTCAATGCCCGGCGCGTCACCGTATTCCGGGTGTCCGGCGGTGGCACTGCCCAACTGGCGGAAGTTCTTGATGTCATCCAGGCTGACACCGTAACCGGTCAGGTGCAGCAGGCTGTAGAGCAGCATGGAGCCGTGGCCGTTGGAGAGCACAAAGCGGTCACGGTCGGCCCAGGTCGGGTCAGCCGGGTTGTGCTGCATAAAACCGCGCCACAGCACTTCGGCGATATCCGCCATGCCCATGGGTGCACCGGGGTGCCCGGAATTGGCTTTCTGTACCGCATCCATGCTCAGGGCACGGATGGCATTGGCGAGGTCACGGCTGGCGGGGGCGCTGGGCATGCAGGGCTCCAAAACTGACTGGTGGCTGAAAAGGGGCGCTATTGTCCCTCAAGGGGGTAATAGCTACAAGCGCAAGCACCCACCGGCAGCCTGCCTCCGCCTGTTTGCGTGCCGCGAGGCACCTGTTTCAGGCAGCGAGTTAAGGTAACGTCAAAACCTATATCAATTTATTTTGATTTAGTTTTGGATTGCGCTAGACTCCCCCCTCTATGAATGCACTGGCTCCCTCTCTACCGGATGTGACCGATCATCTGGCGGGCTTTCTCAAGGCCGCCGGGGACCCGTTACGCCTGCAGGTATTGCAGGTGCTGGGCCAGAACAGCTTCGGGGTGCTGGAGCTGTGCGAGATCATGGCCATGAAGCAATCCGGCATGAGCCACCACCTCAAGGTGCTGGCAAAAGGCGGACTGGTGGAAAAGCGCCGTGAGGGCAACTCCATTTTCTACCGTCGTCGCCTGCCCCAGGTGGATGACGCAGAGGGTGCCGTTCACAGCGCCTTGCTGGACGAGCTGGATGATGGGTCTCTCAATGATGAGGTCGCGGCGCGACTGGAACAGGTGCAACAGCAGCGTGCCGAGCAAAGCCGCGCCTTTTTTGCCCGGCACGCCGAACAGCATGATGCCCAGCAGGAGCTGATCGCCGAGTACGGGCAATATGCCGAGCAGGCCTGCGAGCTGCTGCTGCGCGCCAGCCCGGAAGGAAAACAGGTGCTGGAAATTGGCCCCGGTGACGGGCTGTTCCTGCTGGAGCTCGCCGGGCATTTTGAACAGGTTATCGGCCTGGACAATGCCGAGGCCATGCTCAAACGGGCGCGCAAGGCCGTCGCCAAACGGTCAAATGTGGAACTGATACTGGGAGACTGGCCGGAAGCCGCCAGCAACCTGCCCACGGTCGACGCCGTGGTATTGAACATGGTGCTGCACCACCTGCCCGCACCGGCCAGCGCCATCCGCGCCGCAGCAGAACAACTGCAGGCCGGCGGCACACTGCTGATCACCGACCTGTGTCGGCATGACCAGCACTGGGCCCACGAAACCTGCGGGGATTTCTGGCTCGGCTTTGATGAAACCGACCTGGTGGACTGGGCCGGCCGCGCCGGGCTTGAGTTGCAGGAAAGCCAGTTTCTGGCACTGCGCAATGGGTTTCAGGTCCAGGTAAGAACATTTGAAAAACGCGACACGCTTACACGCAGCACGCAGCACGCTGTTCGCGAATAAGTATGTGGCAAAAACGAAAACAACTTGCGCCGCGATCCTGCGCCGCATGGAGATTAACCCGGTTTTCGCGTGATGCGTGTCAGCGTGTTGCGTGCAAGCAATTAACTTTAAGGGAGCACTCCAGTAATGAGTGAATATTCCATCTTTACCTCCGAATCCGTGTCCGAAGGCCATCCGGATAAAATGGCTGACCAGATCTCGGACGCCATTCTGGATGCCATCATCAAGGATGATCCCCACGCCCGCGTGGCGGTGGAGACACTGGTCAAAACCGGCATGGCCGTGGTCGCCGGTGAAGTGCGCACCAACACCTACGTGGAGCTGGAAGACATCGTTCGCCAGGTGATCCTTGATATCGGCTACGACAGCTCCGAGAAAGGCTTCGATGGCGCCAGCTGTGCCGTCCTTAACGGCATTGGCAAACAGTCCGCCGATATTGCCATCGGTGTGGACGAAGCCGAAGAGAAAGAAATGGGCGCCGGCGACCAGGGCCTGATGTTCGGCTTCGCCACTGACGAAACCGATACCCTGATGCCCGCCCCGGTTTACTACTCCCATCGTCTGGTGGAGCGTCAGGCCGAGCTGCGCAAGAACGGTACCCTGCCCTGGCTGCGCCCGGATGCGAAAAGCCAGGTCACCCTGCGTTACGACAACGGCAAGCCCGTGGCCGTGGATGCGGTGGTGCTGTCTACCCAGCATTCCCCGGACATCAAGCTGGCCGACCTGCGCGAAGCGGTGATGGAAGAAATCATCAAGCCCGTGCTGCCGGAAGAATGGCTGCACAAGGACACCCTGTACCACGTAAACCCCACCGGGATTTTCGTGATCGGTGGCCCCATGGGTGACTGCGGCCTGACCGGCCGCAAAATCATCGTGGACACCTACGGCGGCATGGCCCGCCACGGTGGCGGTGCCTTCTCCGGCAAGGATCCGTCCAAGGTCGACCGTAGCGCGGCCTACGCCGGGCGTTACGTGGCCAAGAACATTGTCGCCGCCGGGCTGGCCAGCAAGTGCGAGATCCAGGTGAGCTACGCCATCGGCGTGGCCGAGCCCACCTCCATCTCGGTGAACACTTTCGGCACCGGCAAGATCAGCGACAACGCCATCGTCGATCTGGTCCGTGAGCATTTCGATCTGCGCCCGCGCGGCATTATCGAAATGCTCGACCTGCGCAAGCCGATCTATCGTCCTACCGCCAGCTACGGCCACTTCGGCCGCGAAGGCTTCAGCTGGGAAAAAACGGACAAGGCTGCCGACCTGGCCAAGGTACTTTAACGCGAAAACTAATTTGATCTGCCTTGCGAGGGGCGCTGCAGCGGCATGACCGCGAGGCTCGCAAGGCAGGCATACCCGGATTAACTGCGCCCATTCGTCAAAAACGAATGGAGACTCACCATGAACGCAAAAACCGATACCTTTACCGACTATAAAGTCGCCGATATTTCCCTGGCAGATTATGGCCGCTCGGAAATTCACATTGCCGAAACCGAAATGCCGGCACTGGTTACCATTCGTGAAAAATACCGTGCCGAGCAGCCGCTGAAAGGCGCCAAAATCATCGGCTGTATTCACATGACCATTCAGACCGCCGTGCTGATCGAAACCCTGGTCGCATTGGGTGCCGAAGTACGCTGGTCCAGCTGCAACATCTTCTCCACCCAGGACCACGCCGCTGCCGCTATCGCTGCCGCCGGCGTACCGGTATTCGCCTGGAAAGGGGAAACCGAAGAAGAGTACATGTGGTGCATCGAGCAGACCTGTCGTGACGGCAACGGCGAGCTGTGGGAAGCCAACATGATTCTGGATGATGGCGGCGACCTGACCGGCTACATCCATGAAACTTACCCGGCCATGCTCGACAATATTCACGGCATTACCGAAGAAACTACCACGGGTGTACACCGTCTCTACGAGATGCTGAACAAAGGCACATTGAAAGTGCCCGCGGTAAACGTGAACGATTCCGTCACCAAGAGCAAAAACGACAACAAATATGGCTGCCGTCATTCCCTGAACGATTCCATCAAGCGCGGCACCGATCACCTGCTGTCCGGCAAGAAAGCACTGGTCGTTGGCTATGGCGACGTAGGCAAGGGCTCCGCCCAGTCCCTGCGCCAGGAAGGCATGATCGTGAAAGTTACCGAAGCGGATCCGATCTGCGCCATGCAGGCCTGCATGGACGGCTTTGAAGTCGTCAGCCAGTACAAGGACGGCATCAACGATGGCAGCGAAGCCTCCATCAACACCGAGCTGCTGGGCCACACCGATCTGCTGGTGACCACCACCGGTAACTTCAATGTCTGCGATGCCAACATGCTCAAGGCCATCAAGAAAGGCGCCGTGGTCTGCAACATCGGTCACTTCGACAACGAAGTGGACACCGCCTTCATGCGCAAGACCTGGGAATGGGAAGAGGTGAAGCCGCAGGTACACAAGGTATGGCGTGACAAGGCCGCCGGCGATTTCCTGCTGCTGCTCTCTGAAGGGCGCCTGGTCAACCTGGGCAACGCCACCGGCCACCCCAGCCGCATCATGGACGGCTCCTTCGCCAACCAAGTATTGGCGCAGATGTACCTGTTCGATCAGGGCTACGCCAACCACTCTGACGCAGTGAAAGAAAAAATGCTCAAGGTGGAAGTGCTGCCCAAACAGCTGGACGAAGAAGTGGCCCGTTACATGGTGGAAGGTTTCGGTGGCGTGATCACCAAACTCACCAAAGAACAGGCCAACTACATCGGCGTCGGCGTGGAAGGCCCCTTCAAGCCGGAACATTACAAGTACTAAAAAGGCGCACGACGCCAAACGCCTGAGGCCGGACGCTTTAGGCTCGCTTCGCGAGCCTGCGTCAGGCGTCAGGCACCATGCGTCAGGCGCCTCGCGAAGCGAGGCATTCATGAAACGAATCAGTTTTGAGTTTTTCCCTCCCAAGACAGAACAGGGAAAGGAAAAGCTGCTGGCGACCCAACAAAAACTGCAGGTGAAGAACCCGGAATTTTTTTCCTGCACCTTTGGCGCCGGTGGATCCACCCGTGACAACACCCGCGATATGGTCAACAAGCTGCGCGAACAGCATGGCGATACCGCGCCGCACCTGAGCTGCATTGGCCAGAGCCGGGACGAAATTCTCGAGCTGGTGAACGGCTACAAAACGGCAGGCGTCACCCGCATTGTCGCCCTGCGTGGCGACCTGCCCTCCGGCATGGGCTACGCCCAGAGCGAGATCAAGTACGCCGACGAACTGGTGCAATTGATCCGTCAGGAAACCGGCGATCACTTCACCCTGGAAGTCGCCGCCTATCCGGAAATGCACCCGCAGGCCCGCAGCTTTGAAGACGACATTGCTCACTTCAAGCGCAAGGTCGACGCCGGCGCCAACAGCGGCCTGACACAGTATTTCTATAATGCCGATGCCTACGGCTATTACATGGATGCGCTGCACAAGGCCGGCTGCGATGCCCCCGTCTACCCGGGCATCATGCCGATTCTTAATGTGGCCAACCTGCTGCGTTTTTCCAGCACCTGCGGTGCCGATGTGCCACGCTGGCTGCAAAGCAAACTCAACGACATCAAGGACGACGATGCTGCAGTAAAAGCCTTTGGCGAAGAAGTGGTCACCCGGCTGTGCGAACGGCTGCTGGCCATGGGCGCACCGGGCCTGCATTTCTACACAATGAACCAGGCTGGCCCGAATCTGCGCATTCTCGACAATCTGGGAATGTGACAAGAGACGCTGCACGCAACATGCTTCACGCGGCAACGCGGGTTGGGTTAAGTGCCATACGGCAACCGCCCTGCCCGCGAAAGGTCAATTGAAAGTTCAAAGTGGAAAGTTGAAAAGCGCAAAACCCTGGAACTTTTCCAGCTTTCCTTTTCTATTTCTCGTAGCTCGTAGCTCGTAGCTCGTAGCTCGTAGCTCGTAGCTCGTAGCTCGTAGATATGCTTTTCCGCTATAAACATTAGCGCATATTTGTATTTCTCCTCCTTCCTCACTCGCCCTACCCTTAATCAGACACACCGTCACGGAGCGTCTCCTGCGCACCCGCCACAAGCGGTTTGTCAGGCCGCTCCCCAATCCCGGTGACTCGATTCCGGGAGGAGGTTCATCATGCCCGCCCGCGCGCTGGCCGATTTTCTCGATAACAACGGCGTGAATTATCACTGCTACAACCACCCGCCCGCTGTTACCGCTTCAGAGGTAGCACAGTCCGCCCATATTCCCGGCCGGCATATGGCCAAGACCGTGATTGTGGACGTGGATGGAAAGCTGGCCATGGCCGTGCTGCCTGCCAATCAATATCTGGACCCGGAAAAATTACGCCTGGCCCTGCAGGCCAATCGCGTTGAGCTGGCCAGCGAAGACGACTTCAAGGATTGCTTCCCACTCTGCGAACCCGGTGGCGAGCCCCCCTTCGGGAATCTGTACAACATGAACGTGTATGTGGACGACACCTTGCTCAGCGAAGACTGGCTTGCCTTTAACGCGGGCACGCATACAGAAGTGATAAAAATGGGCATGGGCGATTTTCTTCGCCTCAGTCAGGCCCAAGCGTGTGCCTTTGCCATGCTGCATTGATTCCCTGCCATCGGTTTCCCCTTTCCCCGCCTTCCAGGCGGGGCTTTCTTTAGGTTCATCACGGATTAGAGTGAATAACACGCTTTTCGCCGTCTGATGGGCTTATCACAAATACCCGGCACTTTGCCAAACGCTGGACGCCGAACACCTGACGCAACCCCCCATAGCCTGAGAGGTTGCCGTTTTTGCGCAGAGACCATGGCGGCCAAGGTTTTTAGGTTTTGAAGTCAAGCGTCCGTCGTCGGGCATCCGGCGTCCTGCGGCTGCCAGGGCGGGATAATGAGACAAGTTCTGAAACCCGCTGATCACTCAATTCCGCAATGAACCTTTCTTTAAGGATTAAAGTGAACCTCACAGGCCCATGCCTCGCCGGCTGTCATCGTTCGTTCGCGTCCCCATGGTATGCTAAGGCGAAATGATTGATGGAAAGACACGCATGCCCTCTCGCACCCCTCAGCACCCGCTTCGTCGTACCAAGATTGTTGCCACCGTCGGCCCCGCCTCTGCACCGGAACCCATGCTCGACACACTGATCGGTGCGGGCGTGAACGTCTTCCGGCTGAATTTTTCCCACGGCACGGCAGAGACCCACCGGGATACCGCCGACAAGATTCGCCGCTGCGCCGAGCAACGCGGCCAGCACGTGGCCATTCTGGCGGATCTGCAGGGACCCAAAATCCGCATTGGCTGCTTCCGTGACGGCCCCATCATGCTCAGCGCCGGGCAACCCTTTACCCTGGACACGGCCCTGCCGGATGACGCCGGCGATGCCAAACAAGTCGGCGTCAGCTATCCGCCTCTACCCACCGATTGCCAGGCCGGGGATATTCTGCTGCTCAATGACGGCCTGCTGGAACTGGAAGTGAACGCCATCAACGGCACCCGTGTGGAGTGCACCGTGCGGGTGGGGGGCGAACTGTCTGATCATAAAGGTGTCAACCGCAAGGGCGGCGGCCTCAGTGCCCGCGCCCTCACCGAAAAAGATCTGGCCGATATCCTTACCGCCGCCGACATGGATGTGGATTTCCTGGCCCTGTCCTTTCCCCGCGATGCCGCTGATGTGGAAGAGGCTCGCCGCCGCTACCAGAGCGCCGGCGGCAAAGGTGACATCATTGCCAAAATTGAGCGCGCAGAAGCGGTGGCGGATGACGACACCCTGGACGCGATCATTGAGGCCTCAGACGGGGTCATGGTGGCCCGCGGCGATCTGGCGGTGGAAATTGGTGATGCGGAGCTGGTCGGCGTGCAGAAGCACATCATCCGCCGGGCGCGGGCGCTGAACCGTTTCGTGATCACCGCCACCCAGATGATGGAATCCATGATCCACAGCCCCCAGCCGACCCGGGCGGAAGTCTCCGATGTGGCCAACGCGGTGCTGGATGGCACCGATGCGGTGATGCTGTCAGCGGAAACCGCAGTGGGGGATTTCCCCGCTGAAACCGTGCAGGCCATGGACCGCATTATTCTTGGCGCCGAACGCACCTGGCAGGAACGCAGGACCGATCGCCCCATCAATGACCGTGCGGACAACATTGATGAAGTCATCGCCATGGCCGCCATGCAAGCCGCCAACCGGTTGAGCAACGTAGCGGCCATTATCGCCATGACGGAAACCGGCAACACCCCGCGGCTGATGTCACGGCTGCGCTCGGGCATGCCTATTTATGCCTTTACGCCCTACCCCTCAAGCCAGCGGCGGGTGGCGATTCTGCGCGGCGTTCATGCCATCCCCTTCGACAGCCACGCACTGGCCAGCGACACCGTCAACCGGCAGGCGGTGAGCATGCTTGAAGCCATGGGCGTGGTGCAGACCGGCGACCGGATCCTGATCACCAAGGGCAACTACGACGACGCTCACGGTGGCACCAATACACTGAAAATCGTGGAAGTGGGCGGCAATATTCAATAAGGAGGGGGGGGGAGCGCTCTGCAAAATTAACTACACCGGTTTGATTGGCTGCCCTCCTCGCACACCCCGGCCGGCAAGACGCTTGACGCCAGATGCCTGACTGCAGCGTTCAAATAACATTCCTACACCATTCCCATACGCAAAAAGACGCCAATAGCGGCACGCCCGTTCTAGACTGAAATCAAACAGGCTCCGCAAGGCGTATAACAATGAAAATCGGTCTGGTTGTGGATTCAGGTTGTGACCTGCCCAAAGACTTTATTGATGCCAACAACATCCTGGTGATGCCGGTTCCGATCCGCATCGGCAAGGAAATTTACGTGGATGACCGGGACCCGCAGCGGGCCCGGGAATTCTATGCCCGCCACGAAATCGACAAGAGCCACGACGCAGAAACCGCGCCGCCCTCCGTAGAACAGATCCGCACCCTGTTACTGGACCATGCCGTGGGCGAATTCGATTACGCCCTGGTACAAACCGTTCCCAAGAGCCGCAGCCCCATTTACGACAACGCCACCGAAGCCGCCCACGCCATACTCTCCGGCTACAAAAAAGTCCGCGAGGCCGCCGGCCGGGAAGGGCCCTTCCGCATTCGTGTCAGCGACAGCCAGACCCTGTTCGCCGCACAGGGCGTCCTTGCCGCCGAAACCGTTCGCCTGATCAACGCCGGCACCAAAATTGGCGACATTCGTCAACGCATCAGCGACCTTACCCCCAAGACCACCGGCTATGCGGTGGTGCCAGACCTTTACTACGTGCACAAACGCGCCCGTAAAAAGGGAGACAAGAGCGTAGGCTTTGTCGGCGCATTGATGGGCTCAGCCCTGGATATCAAACCGATTCTCTGCGCTCGCCGGGACCAGACCTTTCCGGTCGCCAAGGTGAGAGGCTTTGAAAGCGCAGTGGAAAAAATGTTTGCCCACGCCTGCCAATGCGTGGAAGACGGCTTGCTGACACCGATTGTCTGCGTCAGTTACGCCGGCGACCCGGATGCCGCCTTCCAGATGCCCGGCTTCAACGCCCTGAAAGCCGCTACCGAGAAACACGATGTCCAGTTACTGGTCAGCCATATGGGGCTCACCGGCGGCGTGAATATCGGCCCCGGCGCCATCAGCGTGGGGTTTATCACCGACCAGGAAAACTTCCAATAATCACCGATTACCGGCCATTCGACCGGCCAAGCCCTTTGCCCCTTTTTTCCCGCGACAAACCCGTTAGTATGTCCGCGCACCGTGCACCAATAATGACGCTGGACAGAACGCAAAATAATCCCGGCGCAGGCACACAAAAGCACGATTGCCTCATTGGCTAACGGGAGAGAACAATGCAAATCGGTCTGGTGGTCGACGCAACGTGCGACCTGCCAAAACACTATATTGATCAACATCAGATACAGGTCCTACCCATTTCCATCCGCATCGGTGACGCTGTGTTTGTGGATAGTCGCGACCCTAAACAGCGCCAGGATTTTTACGCCGACAACCGGCTGGACAAAGGCCAGGACGCCGAATCCGTCCCCCTCGACACTGACGCGTTCCGCCAGTTCTTCCTCGACAGAATCGTCAGCCAGTACGACTATGCGCTGGTTCAAACGCTGCCCGCCAGCCGTAGCCCCATGTTCAACAATGCCACCCGCGCATCCCATGGCATCTTGCGCGACTACAAGGCGGTGCGTGCGAAAGCCGGCGTTGAAGGCCCTTTTGCCTTGCGGGTTACCGATAGCCAGACCCTGTTCTGCGGCCAGGCAGTGCTGGCTGCTGCCACCATCAACATGATTGGCAAGGGCATGCGCGTCAGCGATGTCCGCAACCGGGTTAACGCGCTGATCCCGTTCACCAGCGGTTATTCTGTGGTCGATGATCTTTACTATGTGCAGAAACGTGCGCGCAAGAAAGGCGACAAAAGCGTCAGCTGGCTAAGCGCAAAACTGGGCAGCACGCTGGATATCAAGCCCATCCTCTGCGCACGGGCAGGCGAATCGTTTCCGGCAGACAAAGTGCGCGGCTACCCGGCCGCTGTGGAAAAAATGTTCACGCATGCCTGTGACTGCATTCGCCAGGGCCTGCTGGAACCTGTTGTCTGTGTCAGCTATGCCGGCGACGAAAACCGTATTGCCGAATTGCCTGGCTTCCGTGAATTAAAACTGTGCGCCAAACAACACGGCGTAGAACTGCTCAGCACCGGCATGAGCCTTACCGGTGGCGTCAATCTTGGCCCAGGTGCAGTCAATGTGGGCTTTATCAGCGAGACCACCACCTTCTCCTGACACCCTGGCGGCTCCGCTGGCTGCACAGGCAATCCATGCCTGCCTGTGCAGCCACACCTGCCGCTTTCTGACTTGTAAAATCTCCCCCCAGCGCTTTCTCAAGCGCCGCCCGAATACGGCTTTTCGGCAACAGTCTTCTTTCAGCTTTGCTGGCATAGTAGCGCCTGAATTGAAGGAGGAACCATGTCTGATTCCATCAGTACCTTGAAAAACAAGGGCTTGCCAGCCGATGCGCTGGCCTTTATCGAGTCCTTGCCCGCTGACCAGGCCAGCAAACTGGCGGACACCGTGCTCGCCGCACTGGAAACCAAAGACGCCCGCGTGGAAAAGGCCATGAATAATGCCTTGAACGTAGTGCCCGGGCCTTTCCGTCGCCCAGTCAAAAAGATGTTGTTCGGTTAAGTCAGCAGGAGACAGATCATGCATATTGAAACCCAGGCCGAGCTACTCAAGCTGAGCCGTCTGCTGGAAACCGACGAAGCCGACATGGCCTTTCTGGACGGCCAGGATCTGAATGCCCTGGCTGCATTCCGTAACAGCGTTTCCAGTTTTTTCTATGAACAGCACCAGGACAGCTACCAGCGCCTGGCCGGTATCAGCAAGCTGGTGCCCACCGGTGCCAGCGCCAAACTGGCGACCACCGTGCTTGGCTCCGTGCTGGCCGCCGGCATCGCCTCCGAGCTACCCGCCGAGCGTGCCATCAAGCTGGCTGACAAGCTGCCCGACGATTTTCTTGCCAAGCTGTGCATCCACCTGGAGCCGACTTATTCCCGCGCCTTGCTGGCCGCCATGCCCGACAAGATTGTCGCCACCGTTGCCAAGGCACTGCTGGCCATGAATGAGCACATCACCCTGGCCCGCTTTGTCGCCGTGATTCAGCCATCCGCCCTGAAGGCCGTCACCAGCACTGTTAATGACGGTGAAGCCATGGTGAAAATCGCGCTGTATCTGGAAGACAAAAGCAAACTCGACACCCTGCTTGGGCTACTCAGCGAGCCCCAGCAACGGGCCACCCTGAAAGCCGCCACGGACCATGAGCTGTGGCCCGCCGTGCTGTCACTGAATGGCCACCTGAACACCCAGCTCCGCGGCCAGATGGGCAACCTGGTGGCCGAACAGGGCGAAAAGGTGCTGAGCCGTATCATTGAAGTCGCCAGTGACCAGCAGCTGTGGACCAACCTGCTGCAGGCAGTGAATGCCATGGACAATACCCATCAGCAGGCGGTGGTCAATGTGGCCAAGCTGCGCGAAGAGCACATCATGGAAAGCCTGATCACCACCGTGGCAGAAGAAAACAGCTGGGATGAATTACTGCCGCTGCTGCCGCTGCTGGACCATGCCCACCTGACCCCGGCACTGGACGTGCTCACCGAACGCCAACCCCAGACTCTGGATCAGGCACTCAGCCAGGCCCACGACAGCAACCTGCTGGGGCTGTTCGGGCACTTGCCGGAAGGAGAAGAGCAGCGTGTTGCCAAGGCACTGAAAAGCCACGCGACGGATAGCTGGCAGGCATTCGTTGCGCGTAACAGCGATGCCCAGGAAATCGCCGCCCTCAAAGCCCAGCTGGGCTGAGAGGCGTTAGCTGCGAGGCCGGGTTGCGGTTACCCCGCACCCGGCCCCGACGACGATCACGAACGACCCGCCGGGTACTGCGGCAAGTCATCGTCGATGGACCACCAGTTACAGGCTGAATCCACGTAAAAGTGAAACGCCGGCCTAGTCACCAACGGCTCATTCAGCAACCCCGCCCGGATACGCACCACACCCGGCAGGCTTTCAAGGCGACTCAACACCGGCGAACCGCACTCGCGACAGAACACACGCTGCTTGCCCGGCGTTGACTCATACCCTTTCAATAAATCTTCACCACGCACCCAGCGCAACTGCGTCGTATCCACCGGAATATTGGTAACCAATGCGGTGCCCTGTGCCTTGCGACACTGCTGGCAGTGGCACACCTGTATCGGCTCCAGCTCACCGCCAATCTCGAACGCGACACCACCGCAAAGACAACTTCCTGTGTACATATTCATTCCATTTTAGTTGCTGTAGGAGCGCCGCTGGCGGCGCGATTACCTGAGTATCGAGTTGCGAGAAGCGAGTTGCGAAATTCAAAACCAGAAAACCACATTGTTTACGGTTTTCGCTACTCGATACTCGCAGCTGCTTTTATCGCGCCGCCAGCGACGCTCCTACAAAAGAATGCTTCGGCACCTTATCAACGCGCCATATGCTCCACCAGAAAGTCCACAAACTGGCGCACCTTCGGTGACAAGTGCCGATGACGGGGATACACCACCCACACCGCCGTGTGGGTGCAGGCATACTGATCCAGCACCGACACCAGATCGCCGCGTGCCAGATCGTCCGCCACATAATAATCCGGCAATTGCACCAGCCCGATGCCCTTGCGCGCTGCGTCCAGCAAGGCCACTCCGGAGTTGCCTTTCCAGTTCCCCTGCACCTTGCTGTGGCGATGCTGGCCGTCCACATCGAAGGCCCACTGCTCCGAGGACCCCTGCAGGCAATTATGGCCGCTCAACTCGCCCAGGGTATGGGGCCGGGCGTGGCGGTCGAAATACGCCGGCGATCCCACCACATATTCCCGCCGGGGACAGAGCCTGCGGGCAATCAGGGAGGAGTCCGGCAAGGCCCCGGTGCGGATCGCCACATCGAACCCCTCATCAACGATATCCACCCGCCGATTGGTGAAATCCAGCTGTACCGACAACTGCGGATGACAGGCCAGGAAATCGTTGACCAGCGGCGCGATAAAACGCTCACCAAAGGTGGTGGCACAGGTCAACCGCAACACACCGGTGGGCTGCTGCTGGAAGTCACTGATCGCATTCAGTGCTTCCTGAAACCCATCGAACAACTGGCAACAGTGATCAAAGTAAACCGCGCCGGCATCCGTCAGGGTAAGCCGCCGAGTGGTGCGGTACAGCAACTGCGTCCCCAACTGGGTTTCCAGCCGCGCCACCAGCCGGCTCACGTGAGAGCTGGAGACCCCCAGGTCCCGGGCGGCGCGCGCAAAGGATCCCAGCCGCACCACCTCCACGAAGGCCTCAATTCGGTCCCAATGCTGCATTGTTGCTCCTGAGCAATAATCTATTGCCGAATTTTGCCTTATAGCCTGATTCGTGTCTGCGTATAGTGAATCCACTTACTCGTGGTTCGTTCGGCCGATCCAACGACGGAAACCGGCATCAGCCGGTCTGCGCGGGGCCCAACCACCACTCAAATGCCGTTATCGCTGGAGTCATCATGAAATCACGCGCCGCTGTGGCCTGGGAAGCAGGCAAACCCCTGGTTATCGAAGAAGTTGATGTGGCTGGCCCGAAAGCCGGTGAAGTTCTGGTGCGGATCGTCGCCACCGGTGTCTGCCACACGGACGCCTACACCCTGTCCGGGAAAGATCCGGAAGGCCTGTTCCCTTCCATTTTCGGCCATGAAGGCGCCGGTATCGTTCAGGAAGTGGGCGAAGGCGTCACCAGCCTGAAACCCGGCGACCATGTGATTCCGCTCTATACCGCCGAATGCCGTCAGTGCAAATTCTGCCTCAGCGGCAAGACCAACCTGTGCCAGGCGGTACGCGCCACCCAGGGCAAGGGCCTGATGCCGGATAACACCAGCCGCTTTTCCCTGAACGGCAAACTGCTGCACCACTACATGGGCACCAGCACTTTCTCCGAGTACACCGTGGTGCCGGAAATCTCCCTGGCCAAGGTGAGCAAGGAAGCGCCGCTGGACAAGATCTGTCTGCTCGGCTGCGGCGTTACCACCGGCATTGGCGCAGTACTCAATACCGCCAAGGTAGAAGCAGGATCCACCGTGGCGGTGTTCGGCCTCGGCGGTATCGGCCTGTCGGTGATTCAGGGTGCGGTGATGGCCAAGGCTGAACGTATCATTGCCATCGACACCAACCCGACCAAGGAAACCCTGGCACGCCAGTTTGGCGCCACCGACTTTATCAACCCGAAGGATTACAACGACTCTATCCAGGAAGTGATTGTCGAACTCACCGACGGCGGCGTGGATTATTCCTTCGAGTGCATCGGTAACGTGAACGTGATGCGCTCTGCCCTTGAGTGCTGTCACAAGGGCTGGGGTGAATCCATCGTTATCGGCGTGGCCGGTGCCGGCGAAGAAATTTCCACCCGCCCGTTCCAGCTGGTCACCGGCCGAGTCTGGAAAGGCTCCGCGTTCGGCGGCGTCAAAGGCCGCACGGAATTACCCGGTTACGTGGATCGCTACATGAAAGGCGAGATCAAGATTGATGAATTCGTCACCCACACCATGGGACTTGAAGACATCAACACAGCGTTTGATTTACTGCACGAAGGAAAAAGCATTCGCTCTGTGATTCTTTTTTGATGAAGACGCTGCACGCAACAGGCATCACGCAGCAACGCGATGCCTGTTCGTGAAAGCCGAAAGTTCAACACCACGCAGCAAGCCCTGCATTGCTGCGCGGTCGCAAACATCACCTCACCTGTCACGCTGGCCCGCTTTATTGTCTGGAGTCTGTTGCGTGCCGCGTGAAACCTGAAGCGAGCGAGGTCTTCATGTCTGATATTGAATTAGTGTCCGCCACCAAATCGCTTGGTGGCTGGTTGAAGCGCTACAAACATCGCAGCCAGGTACTCAACTGCGAAATGATCTTTGCCATTTATCTACCCCCAGCGGCAGAAGCGAATGACGTTCCACTGCTATGGTGGCTGTCCGGGCTGACCTGCACGGATGAAAATTTCATGCAGAAAGCCGGCGCTCACAAAACCGCCGCGGAACTGGGGCTGGCGATTGTCTGCCCGGATACCAGCCCACGTGGTACCGACTTGCCCGGTGAACATGAAAGCTACGACTTTGGCTCCGGCGCCGGCTTCTATGTGAATGCCACCCAATCACCCTGGAGCCAGCACTACCGCATGTACGACTATGTGACGGAAGAATTGCCGGCGCTGGTCCAGGAACATTTCCCACTCACCGGCAAGCAGGCCATCAGCGGCCACTCCATGGGCGGCCATGGCGCACTCATCTGCGCCCTGAAAAACCCGCGCCGCTACACCTCGGTCTCCGCCTTCGCCCCGATCAGCAACCCGATGCAATGCCCCTGGGGCGAAAAAGCGTTGGCCGGCTACATGGGCGACAACAAGGAGAACTGGAAAGCCTGGGATAGCTGCGAGCTGCTGAAGGAAAAAGGAAGTGCGTTACCACTGATGGTCGATCAGGGGGATGCGGATAATTTCTATACCGATGGTCAGCTACGCCCGGAAGCACTAAGCGCGGCCTGCGAAGAAGCCGGCGTACCGATCACCCTGCGCATGCAGCCCGGTTACGACCATTCCTATTTCTTTATCGCCAGCTTTATCGAAGACCACCTCAAGTACCACTTTCACCATCTGAGTCAGTGATACCTCCACGGCAAGGCGCCACACCGGCTGCCTTGCCGTGCAATACTCATCCACTGGAACGCGCCTTCAATCCAGCATAGCAACATAGTCCGGCTGTGTTTTTACTCGCCCCAACCACGCCCTGATTGCCGGATAATCCTGTAGCGAGAAACCACCCTGATCCGCCACATGGGTGTAGGCGTACAAGGCAATGTCCGCAATGGAGTAGCGCCCACCCACGAAGAAAGGCTCGGCCTGTAAATGCCGCTCCATCACTGCCAGCGCCTCATGCCCCTTTTGCTGTTTCTCTTGCAAGGCATCCGCATATTTTTCCGGTTCACCCAGCACATGCAGCCAGTAATGGGAAGTCGCAATATTGGGTTCGTGGTTGTACTGCTCGAAGAACATCCACTGCAGCACCTGGGCCTGTTCGAAGGCATCAACGGGCATTAGCTGGCTGTCTCGCGCCAGATACCAGAGCGCCGCATTGGATTCTGGCAGGGCTCTTCCCTCCGGGGTTACCAGCACCGGGATACGGCCGTTAGGGTTGATCGCTAGGAAGTCGTCGCTGCGGGTTTCGCCACGAGTAATGTCTTTTTCCACTCGCTCGAAAGGGACACCAAGCTGTGCCATGGCCAGGCGTAATTTGTAGCAGTTACCGGAAGAGGCAAATTCATACAGGCGATACATATCAGATCCTTCTGATAAGGAATCAAGCACCCCGGCGACAGAATTTCACCGCACCGGGAATCGGGCACAGAGACTGCCTTGTTTCAGAAAAGCGCACAACCACTAGCTTGTCGAGCCACCCTGCTAAATGCATCGCGGTACAGGCGCAAAGCAGCATACAAAAGGTTCATCGCGGAATTGAGTGATCAGCCAGCTCCAGAACTTGTCTCATTATCCCGACTTGGCAGCCGCTGGACGCCGGATGCCCGACGAAGGACGCGTGCATTCAAAACCTGAAAACCTTGGCCGCCATACTCTCTGTGCAAAGTGCATGACCCGATTATTGCCATCAATGACAGCCTCTCAGGCTATGGCGGTTTACGTCAGGCATCCGGCGTCGAGCGTTTGGCAAAGTGCCGGGTATTCGGGATAAACCAGGCAGATGGCGAGAAACGTGTTAGTCACTTTAATCCGCGAAGAACCTAAAAAAAGCCAGGGCATTGCCCTGGCTGGCTCGGGAGAGCATAACTGTATTTCTTTTTCGCAACGCTAGCCTTTCATGATTTCGGCCAGACGCTGATTGATGGTGCCGGTACATTCGCTGATGATGTCATCGATAATCTCTGCACAGCTCGGGTAACTGTTGATCAGGCCCTGCACCATGCCAGACGTCCAGATACCACCATCGATTTCACCGGAAGTGAGCGCAGCCTTGCCCTTCACGCCGGCAACCAGATCCACGATATAGTCGAACTTCATGTCCTGACCTTTTTCGCGTTCGATTTCATTAACTTTGGTGGCCACCCGGTTCTTGTAAACGCGGGCGGTGTTTTTCAACGGGCGGAAGATCAAAGCGGTGTCCAGTTCAGAGGCTTCGGCAATGGCCTTTTTCATGTTTTCGTGTACCGGGGCTTCTTTGGAGGCCAGGAAGCGGGTACCCATATTGATGCCGTCGGCACCCAGCGCCAGACACGCCGCCATCTGTGCCCCCGTGCCGATACCACCGGACGCCAACATGGGAATCGTCAACACGCGAGCCGCGGCCGGCAACAGTACCAGGTTGGGGATGTCATCTTCCCCCGGGTGGCCGGCACATTCGAAACCATCCACGGATACCGCATCCACACCCACTTTTTCCGACTTGAGCGCATGCCGCACGGACGTACATTTGTGCACCACCTTCACCCCGTATTCCTTGAACAGGGGCATGTGCGGTTCCGGGTTACGGCCGGCGGTTTCCACCACGGTGACACCGTTTTCACAAATCACCCGGGCGTATTCCTCGTAGGGCACCGGCTTGATGGTCGGCAGAATGGTCAGGTTCACACCGAACGGTTTGTCGGTCATTTCCTTGCAGCGTTTGATTTCCTTGTCCAGGTCTTCCGGGGTCGGCTGCGTGAGGGCGGTGATAATACCCAGACCGCCGGCATTGGAAACAGCGGCGGCAAGCTCCGCATAACCCACGTTCTGCATGCCGCCCTGAACGATCGGGTATTCAATACCCAGCAATTCGGTAATACGTGTTTTCATCGATGTTCCTCTCTCATAGTGCCTGTCTCCACCAGCCTCTCAGTTCAGCGTCGTTTCAACGTATAGAGGGCGTCTCGCGGAGCACGATGGCGGGAAATTAATCACGCCGCACGGCGTGCCAGCAATGACCGGAATTCTCACCGACTGGATTGGTTCGGGTAGCAACGCCGACAACCATAGCCCAACACCCGCTGAATTCGCGGCCTGCGCGTTTCGCCGATCCACGTCGGCCGAAAGCACCAAACTACACAGCATTTTCTGTTTTGTATGCCATGGCGGTCTGTTTTCTGGCCCGTGCCGGAGTGTTGCCGGTCCAGCGGCGGTAGGCCCGACTGAAGGCACTGTGTTCGGAGAACCCGAGCAACAGGGCAATATCCCCCAGGGTCAGTGACAGGTCGGCCAGATAGTGGCGGGCCAGTTGCTCGCGGGTACGGTCCAGCAATTCTCGCCAGGTTAACTGCCGTTCCGCGAGGCGCCGTTGCAAGGTACGCACAGACATGTGCAGCTCCGCTGCCAGGCGTGGCAGAGTCACCGCCGCTTCTGGCATCAATCGCACCATGGCCTGTTGCAAGGCCCGATCAAAACTGTCGGAATCCGGCAGCGCCAGCAGCATGGCTTGGGCCTGGCGGTCCAGCAGGCTGCGCATGCTCGGGTCGCTGTGCGGCAGGGCAATGCCAAGAAAATGGACAGGGAAGGCAACACAGGTATGCGCCTGAGCGAACTGGACCGGGCACCCAAAGAAGGTTTCGAACGCCGCCCGGATCGACGGCCCGGGGGCTGGGAAGGCGAAGGCAACGCGGGTCGGCACCGGTGGTGTATCCACCTGCCGGCGCAGGAAGCTGACCAGGGCCGCGATAGCCACACTGTCCGCCAGCTCCCCGGTGGAATCCGCTCCGGGCCAGCGCACCAGCATCTGATCATCTTGCCCCACCACCTCCACCATATCCTGCCCGTAGAACAGGGTTTCGTAGCGCTGGTAGGCCAGCATGGCTTCGCCCAGGGTCCGGCAGGTGAGAATCAGATAGCCCAGCATGCCCACGTGGCGGGGCTGGATCATGGCGCCGATTTCCAGCCCCGGGGCCAACCGCTCCGGGCGCAACAACACCGCCTGCTGTAGCAGATCCCGCCACAGCGGCAGCGGCACCACATCCGCTGGCGAGCGGCTGTCCAGCACCGTGCGCAATGCAGGGGCAGGCAGGTTTTCCCGGTCCAGCCAGTCGGTCAGCAACTGTACCCAGGCACCGGTAACACGCATGGCAGCGGCCATGGTCTCTCCTTGGGGGTGACGTCTATCCTGTTGGCGTAAATTGTCAAAAATAAGACATGGATAGTCAATACTATCCGTCGCGCTTGTCGCACACTGCCAACATCAACGCTCCACCGCGTTCCTCACCGAGCTTCGAGGTTTCTATGGCACTGATGGACTGGTTCAACACTATCTGGCTGAACAGCGGGCTGGCGCCCCTATGGAATGCCCTGCCCGACTGGCTGGCCCTGGATGCCCGACAGCTGATCTTTGTGGTGGCCACGCCGCTTTTTATTGGCTTGTTCCTGTGGGAATACCGCAAGATTCGCCACAACAACCGGCTGGTGGATGGCCGCGAGTCCTGGCTCAATTTCATGCTGGGCGCTGGCTACCAGACCACCGAGCTGCTATTCGCCGGGCTGATTGCCTTCCCACTCTATGCCTTTGCGTATCAGCACCGGTTGCTCGATATTGAGCTCAACCTCTTTACCGCCATCGCCCTGTGGTTCCTGGTAGATTTCTGCTACTACGGTTTCCACCGTACCTCACACCGGGTGCGCTGGTTCTGGGCCGCCCATGTGACCCACCACTCTTCCGAGCGGATGAATTTCTCCACCGCCATGCGCCAGAATGCCACCAACATCTTCAACGGCGGCTGGTTGTTCTACGTGCCGCTGGCCTTTCTCGGTTACAACCCGGTATGGATCGGGGTGTGCTATGCACTGTCGCTGGTGTACCAGTACTTCATCCACACCACCCTGGTGGGCAAACTGCACCCTGCCATCGAATATATCTTCAATACGCCCAGCCATCACCGGGTGCACCACGGCCGCAACCCGGAATATATCGACCGGAACTACGCGGGCGTTTTCATCATCTGGGATCGCCTGTTCGGCACTTTCGTGGAAGAGAAAGAGGAGCAACCGGTGGAGTACGGCATCACCCGCCCGGTGTACAGCAACAGCCTGGTGGTGAACTGGTGTCATGAATACGCAGACATGTTCCGGGCCATGCGGCAGAAAGGCCCGCTAACGCAGCGCCTGAAACATCTGTGGAAACCGCCGGAATGGGAGAGGGAAAGCAATTAATAGCTAATAATGAATAATTAATAGTTGCGCGTTTACTCGCCGGGATTTTCAAAACGCATGAGGCCGCGCCCAGACTCTGGGCGCGGCCTCATGCGTTTCAGTAAAACAAAACGTGACCGTGACGTTATTAATTATTCATTATTAGCTATTAATTGCCTTTCCCAGCGCCTGCTGATAGAAACCCCACGCCATAATCCCGGCCAGCACATTGCCAAATGCCGCGCCCAGGGCAAAGCCTCCAAAGCCACCCAGCTCGAAGCCCAGCCACAACAAAGGCAAATAGCACAGGAACAGCCGCAAGAAGGAGATCAGCATGGCGCGCATGGGCCAGCCCAGCGCATTGCTGGCGGACACCACCAACATGCAGACGCCCAGAAAGCCATAGCTGGGCGGCATCCAGCGAATCAGCACGGTCAGGTAGGCCTGCACCGCCGGGGTGTCGACCAGCACGCTGGCCAGCGGCGCCGCCAGCAACGCCATCACCAGCCCCAGCAGCACCTGCCAGGCAACCACCATGCCTGCCGCCACCTGCATCAGCCGCTGCACGGTGGCCCAGTCATTAGCGCCATAACAACGCCCCAACCAGGGCGGCAGCGCCATGGTCATGCCCAGCACCAGCACGATGGAGAAGCTCTCCAGACGGCTGGCCATGCCCCAGGCGGCCACCGCCTGGTCACCGGAACGGGCCACCAGCGCCGTGGCCACCATGGCCGCCAGCGGCGGCATCAGCTGGCTGATCATGGCCGGGCCTGCGATCTGCGCAAACGGCCAGGCCGAGGCACGCATCTGCACCAGCATGCCGGTGCGTTGCACCCAGCCTTTGCCCCGCAGAGACAGGGCCACAATCACGCCACCGATGGAAAACGCCAGCAAGGTCGCCAGCGCCGCACCGGGCAAACCAAACCCCTGCCAATCGCCGATACCAAAAATCAGAATTGGATCGAACAGCAGATTCAGCAGGCTGGTGAGCACCATCATCATGCCAGGAAAACGCGTGTTGCCGTGGGCACGGAACAGGCTGTAGCCGAAGTACACCACCCCACCGACCCACATGGCCGGCACCTGCAAGGCCCAGAAGGGCCGGATCATGGCGCGAATCTCTTCACTGGCGCCGAGCAACGCAAAGGCAGGCTCCTGGATCAACCACAGCACCAGCACCAGCACACCCTGCAGCACACCACCGCCGACCAGCACCAGCGCCCCCAGCCGGTTGGCCTGCTCCTGCTGGCCGGCACCGATGGCCCGGGAGATCAGCGCGGCAATGGCAATGCCGATGCCCACCTGCACACCGATGACCAGAAACGCCAACGGAAAGGTGAACGACTGGGCCGCCAGCGGTGCCGTACCCAACCGGGCCACGAAGATACTGTCGACCAGATAAAAGCCCAGCAGGGACATGACGCCCATGGCCATGGGCCAGGTCTGCTGCCATAGCTGGCGGACAAGAGTCATTGTTGAGGGGCTGGATTCAGTCACGGGCGATCCGGGTCCGGGTCAATGGGAAAACGTGGCGAGAGTAACACGTTCCCCCGCAGGAGCGGCGCTCCTACGGGAGGGGATCTTTACAGCGGTTGCAGGCGGTCCACCAGTTTGCCGGTTTCCACCAGCTCCAGAAATTCATCGCCCAGCCGCTGGCTTTCGGTTACCGCCTTGCGCCAATACGCCTCACGGCCGGCATCATCGCCAAGGTAATGTTTGAAGTCCGTGCGGTCGGGCAGCTTGCCGTGGGGCAGGCTCGCCAGATACTCCCGGGATGGGGACACCAGCAACAGGCGTCGCAACCGCTGCGGATCTCCGTTGCGCCAGCGCAAGGGTTTGTCGAACCAGCCGGGAATCACCCGGTCGGTGAAGTGCGGGTACAGCACGATGCCGTCACTCTGGTACGGCAAGTCCAGGTGATAGTCGAGCATACCCCCATCGCGATACACACCATCCGGCGCACCGGGCAGGGTGGTCACGCCATCGAGCACCATGGGAATGGCGGCACTGGCCAACAACGCGGCGCGCAGATTGTCGGCCTGCAAATCCACGTGGTGGGTGGTGAAATCATTGAGTGGGCCCACCGGCAAATCGTCGCCTGCCGGATAGACCAGCCCACGCTCCATAAATAACCCCGTGGCACGGCGACTGAGCAGGTTGGTACCGATCAACCCCGCCAGCCCGAGCCCCAGCCCCAGGCCGCCGCGACGGGCCATCAGCCCGCGGCTGCGAATCACCACGATCACCAGGCGATAATCCGGATTGTGCAGAACGCGCTGATCGCGATCCTGCAGTAGCTCCGACAGCATCTGCTCGCAGCGATGGCTGACGTCTTTCGCCGTAATCCCCTTGGGGAAGCGCTGCCGGGTGTAGAGGTCGGCCAGCCGGGACAGGCCGCTGCGGGCATCATCGCCCATGGTGATGGCGGCAAAGCGCCAGCTGCCAATGGAGGCGCCAATCAAGGTACGCGGGCGTGGCGCCGCCGGCAGGAAGTCGCCGAACACCGCCTGGTCCAGGCCGTTGATGCCCAGCGCCTTGGGGCCACCAGCCGCCCCGGGAACGATGTCCACGTCGGCGGCCCGCAGGCCATGCTCACGTAAATGCGCGATGGCATCACTGCCCGCGCGCAAGGTCAGCGCAGGGGCTGAGGTATGAATGGCGACCACCCGATCTCTCCGAATCCGCTCCAGAAGGGTTCGTATGCTAGCGAGAAATGCAGGCAGAGCGAAATAACATTCCACTATCAGAAAAGAGAAGCAGCAAGCACCAAGCCGGAGGCGACACGCAAAATCACTCTGTGTCGGCCAGAAAGTCACCCAGTGCGCGGGTAAACGCCAATGGCTGGCTCATCAGCGGCACATGCCCCGATCTGGGCAGAACAACGTGGCGGGCACCGATCAACCGGGCAAACTCGGCCTGCCCCTCGGCGGGATACAGTGGTGAGCGGGCGCCGGTAATCACCGTGGCCGGCACACCAAAACCGGCCGCAGAGGACCGATAGTCATGGGCACCAAACAGGTAGGCATTCAGGTACGCACGGATATCCGCCAGTTCCGTCACCGGCAACACCCGCGCCCACAGCGACGACCAACGGGCCGTGGCGCTGAAGGCAGAATGCAGCCCCCGACGCCCAGCGATCTGCCCAAGAATATCCGTCAGTCTTAACAGAATGGCCGCGCGCAATCCCGGCGCCAGGCTGGCAATGCGGCCCTGGTCTGGCGCACCGTCCAGCAGGGCCAGCAACTCGCGCAACTGGGCGTAGAAATGCCCCTGCCGTTCCCCGAACAGCCCGTGGGGCCAGTCCGCCTTGTTATCCGTGCAGGGCGACTGATCAATGTGCAGGTAGCGTTTTACCGGGGAAAAATCCCCATGAGCATGCCAATGCAGGCTCGTGGTCGCCCCCAGGGAATAACCCACCAACGGGAAATCCCGCAGGCCGAAATGATGAACCAGATCTTCCATGTCCTGCATGTGATTGTGGAACACGTCCGCCTGGTTGAAACGGGCCGCAGCGGAACCGCCAGCACCGCGCAAATCGGGAATCACAAACTGAAAACGACGCAGAAAGGGGAACACGAAGGGAAGCCAGTCACGCCCCTGCATTCCCAGGCCGTGCAGCATCAGCACCGGCTGACCACGGCCCAGCAAACGCACGCGTAGCGTGGCGCCATCCCTGGCAGGAAATAATGGCATCAGGCTCCCCCTGGTGTTGGCGCCTGTTTTGACAGGCGCTCTTATTCTTCTACTGACCGATCGAATTATTCGCCGTACAGGCAAAGATAGGCCGTATCGATGGCCACTTTTACCTGAAATTTCTGGTTAGCCTCAATCTCGAAAGTCTCACCGGCAGCAAACGTCTGCCAGTCGGCACTGCCCGGCAGTTTTACGGTCAGGGCCCCGCTGGTCACGGTCATGGTTTCGTACTCACTGGTGCCGAATTCATAATCCCCCGGCGCCATCACACCCACGGTGGCCGGCTTGGACTCGGTTTGAAAGGCAATGGATGCCACCTTGGCATCGAAGTATTCGTTGACCTTGAACATACAAGGGACTCCGCTGATTCAATGGAGGCGCGAGTATGCCAAAAGCCGGGGCAAATCGCCGCTTATTTCCACATGCTGGTAATGGCAACGCCCTGCCGAACCGTTTTGGTCACCGGCGTTTTGGCGGCGATTTCCAGCAAGCGCTGCCGCTGCTCATCGCTGAGGGGTGCGCTGCAGACCAGGGTACGGTCGATATGCTCGCTGCCCTCTTCATCCCGGTAAAAATCCAGACGAACATCAATATCGCCCAGCTCCCAGCCTTTGCGCTCGGCATACATGCGCAAGGTAATCGAGGTACAGGCACCGAGCCCGGACAGCAATAGTTCATAAGGGTTGGGGCCGCTGTCTTCGCCCCCCATTGCCGCGCCTTCATCCGCGTTGAGTCGATGCTGGCGTACGTTGATTTGCTGGGCATAATGATGATGGCTGTGAAGGCTGACTGTGGCCATGAGGCGTGTCCTTTCCCTTGCTTTCCATTGTTGTCACCGCGTTCCATACTCGAAGCGCAGTGACACCCCGCACTTGGACTATGCCACGGAGACAGCCATGAGCAATACCCACGCCAGCGGCGAAACGGTGGAATGCCCCAACCTTGCCAGCCAGCCTACCCTTAAGCCCGTGGATTCGCGCAAAAGCATCCTCGGCAGTGGCCTGCCAATCATTCGGCATTTGCCCAGCCGCTCGCAACGGCTGATTGGTCCCTGGTGTTTTCTCGACCATATCGGCCCCACCGACCTGACCACCGATAACGCGGTCGATGTGGGCACCCACCCGCACATCGGGCTACAAACCGTGACCTGGTTGTTCGAAGGCGCACTGCTGCACAAGGACAGCCTGGGTTATGAGCAGGTTATCGCCCCCGGCCAACTGAATCTGATGACCGCCGGCCATGGCATCTGCCATTCCGAGGAAAGCCCGCCAGGATTCAGCGGCCCCATGCACGGCCTGCAATTTTGGATCGCGTTGCCCGCCGAGTATGAGGACACTCCGCCGGCCTTTGCCCACCACACCGACTTGCCCCAGTGGCAACAGGATGGCGCCGAGATCACTCTGGTGGTGGGAGAGCTGGCCGGCCACCGCTCTCCTGCGACGGTTTTCTCGCCACTGGTGGGCGCCGATATTGTGGCCACACAAGCCTGTCGGCTGACCTTGCCCGTCCCTGCCGATTTTGAGCTGGGGCTGTGTATCAATGAAGGCCATGCTGAACTGGAAGGGGAAACCCTGAAGACCGGCGAGCTCTACTATCTGGGCCAGGGCCGCGACACCCTGATTCTCACTCTCTCCGCCGGCAGCCGCATCATGCTGCTGGGCGGCGAGCCGCTGGGGCAGCCGGTACTGTTGTGGTGGAATTTTGTCGGGCGGGACCAAGAGCGGCTGAATCAGGCGGTGAGCGACTGGCAACAATGGCCCAACGATCGCTTTGGCGAGGTCTCCGCTTACCAGGGCGCACCGTTGACGGCGCCTACACTGGATCCGTCGGTGCGATTGAAATAAGCGCGGGGTAGATCGCCCTCCCCGGTAGGTCGAATTAGCCTGAAAGGCGTAATCCGACATTCAGCGATGAGGCAAATAGCAAGGTGGGTTGTCGGCTTACGGCTACGCCCTAAGCCGACTTACACAATCAATTAACTGCCTTCAACCTGCTGGCAGAACATCGCCATGTCGGGATCAGCAAACCCTTTGTGAGTAATGATGGCATCGTAAACCTTGCCTGCCTGAACCGGACAAGACACCGTCGCAATCAGGCTGTCATCCGCAGCATCTTTCACTTCCACTTCCAGACGGCTGCTACCATTGGGGGTATCCGAAAAATAAGCTGTGGCTTTGCCATACTGCAAGTCTGGAATTGTGCCGATAGAGAACGTCGTACCCGCCTGTTGATACATGGCGTGAATGAAACGTACCCCCACCTTCGACGACTGTATTGAAGGCGTTTGCTGAAGGAAGGGTTCCAGTTTCAGGGCGCTGGAAGCACCGGACACATCCCCCATCTGCACAAGCATATAATTCGACCCGGCCTTAAGAGCAATCCCCCTGTCCAGCATGTCACCATCGGCATTACGAACCTGAAAATCGACGGTTTCGGTATCCGCCGCCAGCTTCAGGTTCATCCCGCTTTGCTCATCGGTGGAATACCCCACATCTTCAAACAGCGGGTCTGAGGCCTTATTGGTGACCACATCCACACGAATACTTGCTGCATCCGGAGCGGTAAAATCCGTCAGCTGATTGTGGAAATAGAGACTGGCTGGCGGACGCAGCAAATCTTCCACGTCATCATCGTCACCGCCACAGCCGGACAAGACTACTGCGCTGGCTACCGCCAGCATTCCGATCATTCGCATAGATCCTCCCGAGGCAAACGCGAAAGGGGCATCGTAATCATACCGATGCCCCGTTTTTTGGTATTGGTTGGCAGTTCAGAGGTTTTTCGTAGTGAGAAGTTCCCGCCGCTCAGTTACTGAACGGCTGGCAATACAGGGAAATCTGGTCGTCGTCGCTGTCGAATTCCGTGTACGCAATAATGGCGTCGTAGCTGCGGCCGCTGCTGACGCTGCAGCTCACATCATCGATGATCACGCCCTGGGTTTCATTGTTGACGGTCACCGCCAGGTTGCTGCCGGCACTCAGAGACACGTAGCTGCTGCCGTCGGCATATTCCAGCCCGCTGACCAACGCCTGGCCACCGGGGGTGCTACCGCTGGCGGTGACACTCAGCTCATCGCCAGACAGGCGTGACAGTGTGTTGATAAAACGCACCCGGATCTGCCCGCTGCCCACATCCATTTTCTGGTGGCTGAACGTTTTCAGCTGGCGGTTATCCAGGGTGGTATCGCCCATCAAAACCACTGTGTAGCGATTGCCCCCGGTCAGCGTCCGGTTGATCGGGCCGTTAACCAGAGTGCTGCCAGAGCTGACCCCGCGGGCATCGAACGCCACGGACTCACTGTCATCGTCCAGCTCCAGGCTGTTGGAACTCACGCTGCCCCGGGTGGTGTAATCCACACCACTTTCCACCGCGGTGGTCTGGTTATCCACGAACAGGTCCACGGTAATATCGTCTTCGCTGCCCCCGCCCACCTGGGTGAGCTGGTTATGGAAGTACAGCTGGGCGCTGTCGTTGGAGAAAACATCCTCGTCTTCGTCACAACCAAAGGCGGATAACCCGGCCACCGAGGCCGCCAGCACCAATCGCAGAAAAATCATCGTTACGCACTCCCGGAAGGGGTCTCATCCGGCTCGCTTTCCACCGGCAACGCAGGCACACCTTCCTCGTTAAATTCACGGATAAAGATACCCCAGAAAGCCACGAAAAGGGCAGCGAGCAGGGGCCCCACCGCAAACCCGGTGATGCCGAACATGGCCAGCCCGCCCAGGGTGGAAAACAGCACCACATAGTCGGGCAGCTTGGTATCGCGACCCACCAGAATCGGGCGCAGCAGATTATCCACCAGACCGATGACGAACACCCCGAACAGAATCAGGATCGTCGCTTCCTTCATGTCCCCCACGGCGTAGAGGTACAGCGCCACGGGAAACCAGATCAGGCCCGCACCCACCGCCGGAATCAACGACAGCACGGCCATCACCACGCCCCACAGCAAGGCGCCGGGAATGCCCAGCCACCAGAAGATAAGGCCACCCAGCGCGCCCTGGGTAATCGCTACCAGCAGGTTACCCTTAATGGTGGCGCGGGTGACTTCGGCAAACTTGGCAAACAGCAACTTTTCACGCTCATCCCCTAACGGCAGGGCGCGAATCAGCATGGCCACCATGGAGTCGCCATCACGGATCAGGAAAAACGCCAGATACAGCATCAGGCCCAGATTGAGGAAAAACTGGAAGGTGTTCTGCCCCACCGCCAGCGCCCGCTTGGCGAGGAACTGGCCCGCCCCGGTGAATGCTTTGACCGCCTGTTCCTTGATTTTCTCCAGGTCTACATCAAAGCGCTCTGCCAGCGACTGCACACCCGGAAAGGCATGCTTGATCTTGTCCACGTAGCTGGCCAGATCAATTTCTCCGCTTTGCACTTTCTGGAACAGACCAACGCCTTCGGATACGAACGACGTGGCCACCGCCAGCACCGGGATAACGACTAACACCACGCACAGTAGCAAGGTGAACAACGCCACCAGGTTGCGCCGTTGCGGCCAGCGGGCCAGCAACCTTTTGTGGAAAGGATAGAAAATAACGCTAATGGCGCAGGCCCAGAAAATGGGCGCGAAGAAAGGCTGGATCAGCAGGGCAAAGACGGCGCTGACCGCCACCAGGGAGAACAGGAAAGCGCGCTGTTCCAGTTTTTCCGATATTCCCGTATCCCGCATACCCTGCCGCTTCCTTGTCTTTCGTGATTGGATGTCATGTTATTAGTGCCGGCCATTGCTTACGCCGGCGCCAGCGGGGATCAGCCTCCCGTCAGCATAGTTGAGCCCAGATAGGCCATGTACGCCACATAGACCACCAGCAAGGCGATGCCGTTGTTCCGGGTAATCTGCCCTTTGCGTCCCCACAGGCCGAAACCCATGACGAACAACACCAGCGTCAGCCCCATCATCAGGGACCAGTCGCGCTGCAGGACCCCCGCATCCACCGACATGGGCTTGATAGCACCAGCGATACCGACCACCGCCAGGGTGTTGAACAAATTCGAGCCTAGCACGTTCCCAAAGGCAATATCGTGCTCACCCTTGCGCACCGCCGCAATGCTGGAAGCCAGCTCCGGCAGGGAGGTGCCGATGGCGACAATGGTGAGGCCGATGATCAGGTCACTGACCCCCAGAGACTGGGCAATCAGCACCGCCCCCCAGACCAGCGCCCGGGAGCTGACCACCAGCAGGATCAGGCCCACGACCAGCCAGAACAGGGATTGCTTCAGCGGCAGCGGATGCTCTGCCAGGTCCGTTTCCACTTCCCCGGCCAGCACGTCCCCCTTGCCGGTCATGGCCGCATAAATGGACCAGCCCATCAACACCGCCAGCACGCCAATCAATATCCAGGCGTCCATGCGGGAAATGTGCCCGTCGATAAGCTGGTAGCCCGCCAGCAACGTGATCAGAGTGAGAATCGGCAGTTCTTTCTTGAGAATGGCGGAATTCACCAGAATTGGACTCATCACCGCCACCACCCCGAGAATCAGGGCGATGTTGGAAATGTTGGAACCGTAGGCATTCCCCAGCGCCAGCGACGGGTTGCCTTCCAGCGCCGCCAGCGCCGACACCACCATCTCCGGTGCCGAGGTGCCAAAGCCGACAATCAGCATGCCGATCAGCAACGGCGGCATGCCGGCGTGGGCGGCGGTGCCCGCCGCCCCTTCAACAAACTTGTCCGCACTCCATACCAGCAGTATCAGCCCGCCAATCACGGCGGCAATGGCCAGCAACATCGGCACTCCTTGGGATCATCAATTGTGGGATGGTCAATAATGTCAGGCGGGCACATTGTGGCAGAGAGGAAGGAGGCTGGCACCTCCAGAGACGCAACACTCATCATGCCCCATGCAGCACACCGCCAGGGGACGTGCTGCATGGGGCATGCCGCGTCATTCAGACATGCTGGTCCTTACCGGGCTTGATGCCATAGACGAGGGTGTAGAGCACCGGAATCACGATCAAGGTCAGCACGGTGGCAAAGCCCAGGCCAAACATGATCACTACCGCCATGGATTCGAAGAACGCATCGAATAGCAGCGGCACCATGCCAAGGATGGTGGTAATCGCTGCCATACACACCGGCCTCACCCGTGAAATGGATGCCAGCACCACCGCGTCGAATGGCTCCCGGCTTTCCAGTTCCAGCTTGATCTGTTCCACCAGCACAATGCCATTTTTTACCAGCATGCCGGACAGGCTGAGGAAGCCCAGCAGCGCCATGAAACCAAACGGCGCATTCAGTAACAACAGCCCCATGGTCACCCCGATGATGGCCAACGGCACCGTGGCCCAGATCACCAACGGCTGGCGCAGGGAATCGAACAGCAACATGGTGATGATGAACATGAACAGGTAGCCCATGGGCAGGCTGCCAAAGACCGCTTCCTGGGCATCCCGGGATGCCTCGTACTCGCCGCCCCAGGTCAGGGAATAGCCCGGCGGCAGCTCCAGCGCTTCAATCTCCGGGCGAATCCGCCGCAGAACATGATCCGCGGTTTCCTCACCCAGTACATCCGGTTCCGCCTGCACGGTAAGCGTGCGCTTGCGGTCGCGGCGCATGATCAAGGCGTTTTCCCATTCGGTATCAAAATCACCGACCACCTGGCTGATGGGGATATAGGTGGAGTACACCGGCGACCACACCTGCACATCATTCAGGTTATTGGCACTGAGTCGCTCATCGTCCGGTGGCCGCGCCACGATGGGCAGCAACTTGCTGCCGTCGCGGTACAACCCCACGGTACGGCCACTGAAGTTGAGCGCCAGGGTATTATCCAGATCCTCGCGGCTAATCCCGGCTCGGCGGGCCTGGGCTTCAAGAAACTGCGGCCGGATCACCTTTTCCTGCTGGCGCCAATCATGGCGAATGCTTTCCAGCGCACCGTCGTCGGCCATGATGGCCTGGGCCTTGAGCCCCAGATCACGCAATATTTTCGGATCCGGGCCGCTGAAGCGCGCTTCGATGGACGCCGCCGGGCTCGGCCCAATCATCAGGCGCTTCACCTTGGCGAAGGCCTGCAGGTGTTCCTCACGGATCAGATCACGGGTGGCCGCCAGGGCCGGATTAATACTCTCCCGATCTTTCACCTGAACAATCAGCTGGGCATAGCTGGGATAACTCTTTTCTGGCGCATAAGGCAGCATGAACCGCGCTGCCCCCTGGCCAATGGTGCTGGTCACCTGGGTGACGCTGTCCATCTCCAGCAACGACGCTTCCAGCTCACTCACCGCCTCACGGGTGGCGCGAATATCACTGCCCTGGGGCAACCAGTAATCCACCAGATACATGGGCGTATTGGAAGGAGGGAAGAAGGCCTGCTTGACGAAACCAAAACCCAGCACCGCCACCACCAACAGCACAAACATGCCTGACAGGGTTAACACCCGGTGATGAATAGCGCGATCCAGCAGGCGGCGATAGAGCACAAACACCCGCCCCTTGTAGGGATCTTCCCCTTCCCCGTCTTCACCACCCACGTCCTTGTCACTGAAGAACTGTTCGGCAAAGAAAGGCACCAGGGTGATAGCGGTAATCCAGCTCAGCATCAAGGAGATCAACAGCACCCAGAACAGGCTGTTGGTGTACTCCCCGGTGGAATCATCCGACAAGCCGATGGGGGCAAAGGCCATGATGGCAATCACCGTGGCCCCCAGCAGCGGCCAGATCGTTTGTTTCACCACCAGACTGGCCGCCTGCAATTTGGACAGGCCACGTTTCATGCCTACCAAAATACCTTCGGTAACCACGATGGCGTTATCCACCAGCATCCCCAAAGCGATGATCAGCGCCCCCAGGGAGATCCGCTGCAGATCGATGGCCATCATCTTCATGAGGATGAAGGTGCCCAGGATAGTCAGCAGCAACACGCCGCCCATCAGCACCCCGGAACGCAGGCCCATGAATACCAGCAACACGGCGATCACAATGGCCACCGCTTCACCCAGGTTGAGCATGAAGGCACTAACCGACTTATCCACTTCCTGGGGCTGGTTATAGATAGTGGCCAGCTCCATACCCACCGGACGCTGGTATTGCAGTTCCTTGAGGCGCTGATCCACCCGCGCGCCCACATCCACCACATTGATGCCGGAGGCAAAGGAAATACCCAGGGTCAGGGCCGGGCCGCCATTGAATCGATAAAGATGGTTGGGAACTTCGGCATACCCCCGCTCAATGGACGCCACATCACGCAGGTAAACCAGCTCATTCGCACCGGGCTCGGAAATCAGCAGGTTGCCCATGGCCTGGACAGAGGGAAACTCCCCGGTGGGATAAATGCGGATGTACTCATTTCCCACCCGGACCTTGCCCGCCGGGTTCACGGTATTCTGGGTTTGCAGCAGGCCAAAGATGCGGTCCGGGCTGATTCCCAGCGAGGCCAGCCGGGCACGGGAAATTTCCACCAGCACTTGCTCCTCGCGCTGGCCACCAATCGTCACCTTGCCAACCCCTTCCACCAGCACCAGGTCACGGGTCAGATAGTCAGCATAATCCTGCAGCTCCTGATAGCTGTAACCTTCACCGGTAATGGCCATGAGGATGCCGTAAACATCACCAAAGTCATCGATTACCTGAATCGTGCCCGCCCCTGGCGGCAGCTGCGATTGCAGGTCGGTCATCTTGTTACGCAGCTCATCCCAGATCTGTTTTAACTCGTGCGCCTTGTATTTGGGCTTGATCTCAACCTGGATCTGGGACAGCCCGTTGCTGGAGATGGAAGTGACGTTTTTCACGTAAGGCAGAGTCTGGATGGCCTTCTCAACCGGCAGGGTCACTTCTTCTTCCACCTGCCGAGGTGAAGCACCGCCATAATTGGTAATGACCATGGCGATCTTGAGGGTGAATTCCGGGTCTTCCAGCTGCCCGAGGCGGGTAAAACTGATCACCCCGCCGACCAGCAGGATCACGGTGAACAACCAGCTCACCACTTTGTGGCGGATGCTGTACTCAGCGATATTCATCGATTACAGGCCCCGCTCTTTCACCAGTTCACGAACCTCCTGGCCTTCCTTGAGGTGGTGCACTCCGGCGCCGACCACCTTGTCGCCGGTTTCCAGCCCAGCGGTGATTTCAACGCCATTGCCAATCACCTGGCCAAGGGTCACCGGCACCGCCGACACCGTGCCGTCTTCCGGGTTGAACCGCCAAACGTGGGCACTGTCCTTGCCATCCGGATTAAACACTGCCTCCACTGGTACCTGGGGCCACGCGGTGGTTTTACGCATGATCTGGCTCAGGTCGATGGCCACATCCACGCTCATTCCCGGCAACACCAGAATGCCTTCCGGGTTGGGCATGGTCAGGGTAATGATGTAGGTCTGGGTACGATCGTCAGCGCTGGCCTCATGCTCCTTGTAACTGGCCTTGAACACCTTGTCCGGGGCGCCTTCAAAGCGCAGCTCCGGCTGGTAATCCTCACCATCCTTTTTCAGGTTCGCCAAGAAACGCTCGGAGACGGCAAATTCGATATCAATATTCTTGTCGCCCTGCAGGTAAAGAATGGGCTGCTTGGCTTGCACGAATTGGTAATTTTCGACTTCGGTGCGGGCCACCGTACCGCCGTAGGGAGCTTTCAAACGCGTGTAGTTCACATTGTCCCGGGCCAGGCTCAGGGCCGCCTGGGCCTGCCGGCGCTTGGCTTCAATTTCATCGAACTGGGCTTCAGAAATAACCCCCCGATCACGCAAGCTGATGCCTCGCTGATACTGGCTTTCGGCCAGATCATACTGGGCTTGCCGGTCAGCCAGTTGATTCCTGAAATCCGATGGGTCCAGCGCGGCCAGCAACTGCCCTTTCTTCACCTGCTCGCCCGCCCGCACCGGGAAACGCTCCAGCTGACCGGACACCCGGAATGCCAGCTCGGACCCTTCTGTCGCCACCACCTTGCCCGGGTAGTGACGTAAAGCGCCATCGCCGCCATCAACGACTTGCAGCTTTACCGGTTGCGGCATGGGAGCATCCTGCTGTGGCTCATCACTGCAGCCCCACAGGGCCAGCGCCAGGCCCAGGGTTACCCAAAAACGTTGCATCGTGCTCTCCCCGATCTAAACGGTACTTATTAGTACCAATTGTCGCACAAGTACGCGCGTATCAGGTGAAGCTTTTTCACCCGCAGCGAGATTTTGACCTTATCAGACGATGGGCGCGCAGGCGTTAGCGGGCCAAGCGGCGAGCCAGGCAGGGAACCGGCTCGGGAACAAACCCGGGCCAACAAGCGATGCACCACAAAAAGGGCCGACTGACGTCGGCCCCGGTAACGAGTAGAACACTGAATGTGTGCCCAGAGGGCGATCAGCCCAGGTGGGCGGACAACATCCAGGCGGATTTTTCATGAATCTCGATGCGGTCACTGGCCACCGCCCCAGAGCCTTCATCTTCATGCTCGCCTGCCAGCTTCAATACCCGATTGGCACGCTCGGCCACCGTGCGGTGGTCCGCGGCCAGCTCCTTGATCATGCCGGACGCATCCGGATCGCCCGTGGCGTCCCCCACCGTGGACAACTTGGCAAACTCCGCATAGCTGCCCGGTGCCTTCCAGCCCAGCGCGCGAATCCGCTCGGCAATGGTGTCCACCGCCTCCGCCAGCTCGGTGTACTGCTGTTCGAACAGCAGGTGCAGGCTATGAAACATGGGGCCGGTTACATTCCAATGGTATTTGTGGGTCTTGAGATAGAGGGTGTAACTCTCGGCCAGTAACTTGCTCAGTTCTTCCGCGACCTGCTTGTTGTGTTCAATCATGGAGTGTCTCCTTTTCCAGTATTGTCCTTGCCCGCAGTGCCAGGGGAGTGCCCGTTGTTTGCCGGGACTACCTGACACCATTGGGCCCGCAAAAGGCATTTCAATGGCGGCGCCCTTCCGGCCTCCTGCTTTTGTTTCTCCATAATGAGACGCGACGCCGCCACAGACGTTCCTGGACTGGCGAGGTATTTGCGTTATCGCTCACATAGGGAAATTCAATATGCCCCTCTGTCCGATTTGGCGCTTTACACTCAGGCCGGCGTCTCGGCATGATGCAACTTCTTCCCTCAACCGAAAGCAGATTCGCAATGGCCGTCGCCCCCAATCCTGAACCGCCCTATTCGATTCTGGAAGAATGGCTCAATGGCCTGACCCATGGCATCGGCGCGGCGTTGAGTATCGCCGGCACGGTGATCCTGGTGGTGGCGGCCAGCCTGCTGGGGGACCCCTGGAAAATCGTCAGCTTCAGCATTTTCGGCGCCAGCCTGATTCTGCTCTACAGCGCCAGTGCGCTCTATCACAGCCTGCGCAGCCCGAAATGGCGCGCCGTATTCAAAATGCTGGACCACTGCGCCATTTACGGCTTGATCGCGGGCACCTACACCCCCTTTCTACTGGTCAACCTGCGTGGCCAGACCGGCTGGATTTTGTTTGCCGTGATCTGGGCCCTGGCCCTCACCGGCATCGCCCTGAAAGCGCTCTATGGTCACCGCTTCAAGCTCATGCGTGTAGGCATTTACCTGGCCATGGGCTGGCTGATTCTGGTGGCCTCCAACGACCTGACCAGCAAACTCAACGACACCGGCTTCTGGCTGATCCTGGCCGGCGGCATTACCTACACCGTGGGCGTCATCTTTTACCTGGCCGACCGGTTTATTCCCTTCAACCACGCCATCTGGCACCTCTTCGTCATGGGCGGCAGCCTCTGCCATTTCTTTGCGGTTTATTACGGAGTATTGCCGTTTACCGCACCCATCAGCTGACGCAAATCACATATTATGAACAGAATTCAAGAAAGTGCTTGTGATTATCTCAACAAAAATATACTTTTTACTTAAATATATATTGTTGGACCCATGCACCATGCTCACTATCGACCCGGACGCCCTGCGCGACAATGCCGCCCAGGCCAGCCAGTTACTCAAAGCCCTGTCCCACCCAGACCGTCTGATGCTGCTGTGCCGCCTCGCGGAAGGCGAACGCAGCGTTAGCGAACTGGAGCCGCTCGTGGAGGTTTACCAACCCTCACTCTCCCAGCAGTTGGGCATCTTGCGCCGTGAAGGGCTGGTCAGCAGCCGCCGGGAAGGCAAGCAGATGTTCTATCAGGTCGCCAACCCGGACGCCCTGGCCGTGCTGAACGTGCTGTACCAACGTTTCTGCGGCGACACCCCATGAACATCGACTGGGGTGCCTTCACCCCCTGGACATCCCTGGCTGGCGGCGCCTTGATTGGCCTGTCTGCCCTGCTCTTTCTGCTCGCCAACGGCCGCATTGCCGGCATCAGCGGCGTTCTCGGTGGCTTGCTGAGCCCCGGCGGGGACGGTCGTCATTGGCGAGCGGCATTCGTGCTGGGGCTGGTGCTCGCTCCGCTATTCTGGCGTCTGGCGGCAGACCTGCCACCGCTGGTCGTCGACGCGGACTGGCCGCTGCTGATTGGTGCCGGTTTGCTGGTGGGCATCAGCACCCGCTACGGAGCCGGGTGCACCAGCGGCCACGGCGTCTGCGGCGTCTCCCGCCTGTCCCCGCGCTCACTGGTTGCCACCCTGGCATTCATGGCCAGCGGGTTTGCCACCGTGTACGTGGTTCGTCACTTGCTGGGAGCGCCGCTATGAACCGGTCATTGCTTACGGCTTTTCTCAGCGGCCTGATCTTTGGCGTTGGCCTGTTGCTGGCCGGTATGGCCAATCCGGCCAAGGTACTGGCCTTTCTGGATATTGCCGGTCACTGGGACCCGTCCCTGGCTCTGGTGATGGGGGGAGCCATTCCAGTGTCAGCCATCGGCTTCTATCTGGCCCGTCACCGCACCGCACCACTGTTCAGCAAACGCTTTCAGCTACCCACCAACACCCGGCTGGACAAACGTCTGGTGCTGGGCTCACTGGGTTTCGGTGCAGGCTGGGGCCTGGCCGGCTTCTGCCCGGGCCCGGCGCTGGTTGCCCTGGGTAGCGGCAATCTCAAGGGCATAGTCTTCGTTGCCGCCATGCTCAGCGGGATGGTGATCTTTGAAAGGCTGGAAAAGCGCAAAAGCGGGTAAGGCACTCTGTCGGGCAGTCCTGCCCACGGCCCATGGAAGAAACTGTAGGAGTTCCCTTCCAGGGGACGAATCGAGCAACAGCGAGGCCAATCGCTTTCTGGACAACCCAAAAATCCGTCGCTATGGCCTCAGAGGAATTTCGCGCTTCGCGCGGTTCGTCCCCTGGAAGGGAACTCCTACAGGAAACTCGCACGATTTACTGCCCGCTGGTGGCATCCGGCTTCAGGCCAGCAACTTCTCAATATCCTTGCGGATGGCTTCCGGCTTGTCCGTGGGCGCGTAGCGCTTCACGACTTTGCCATCCTTGCCCACCAGGAACTTGGTAAAGTTCCACTTGATACCCTTGCTGCCCATCACGCCCGGCGCGGCTTTCTTGAGGTAATCGTACAGCGGGTGGGCGCCACTGCCATTCACGTCTACCTTGTCGAACATGGTAAAGCTGACACCATAGTTCTTTTCACAGAAGGCACCGATTTCATCCGCCGCGCCCGGCTCCTGCTTGCCGAACTGGTTACACGGGAAACCAAGAATCTCCAGCCCCTTGGGCTGCAGGGTTTCATACAGACTTTCCAGTCCCTTGTACTGGGGGGTAAACCCGCATTTGCTGGCCGTGTTGACGATCAGCAACACCTTGCCCTGAAACTCGGACAAGGATTTTTCTTCACCACTCAAGGTGGTGGCGCTGTAATCATAGATCCCCATGTTCTCTCCTGACGATGAAACCCAAACAATGAATAATACGGCGCCCGCCGGGAGTGGCAACCACCACCGCCACTCACCACACACCACCAAGGCGGTGGCCTAACAATACGGCATGCCCTGGCGGCCTGCGAGAGCACATTGTCTATCGGCAGGCGCTATTCGCTGTAAAGCTGCGCGATCACCGCCTCGGCCACCACACGGCTGGACTGTGGGTTCTGCCCGGTGACCAGTTTGCCGTCCGTGACCGCATGGGGGGTGAAATCGTCCGCCAGATCGAGACGGGCACCCAGCTCTTCAAGCCGGGAGGCCAACAGAAACGGCATGATCTCATCCAGCCCCACTTCCCGCTCTTCGCTATTGGTAAAGCAGGCCAGCGTCTTGTTCTGCACCAGTGGCGCGCGTTCTTCATTGCGCAAGCCCACCAATGCGGCAGGGCCATGACACACCGCCCCTAGCAGGCCGCCCTGTGCCCAGGTCCGCTCCATGACGGCCGCCACCAGAGGGTTGTCCGGCATATCGAACATGGCACCATGGCCACCGGGTACAAAGACACCGCAGTAGCCATCTTCCCAGACCGCTTCCAACTCCCGGGTATCCTGCAAGGCGGCAATGGCATCGGCCCAGGCCTCTTTCTCGCTGTCATCCGGCACCGAATTGGGATCCACCGGAATCTTGCCCCCTTTCGGGCTGGCCACCACCACGGGAATATTGTTTTCCCGGAACAACAAATACGGCACGGCGAATTCTTCCAGCCACAGGCCGGTCTGTTGCCCCTGGCCCATTTGCGATGCACTGGTAACCAACATCAGCAGCGGTTTATCCAGATTCATAAATGCCTCCGAAAATTCGCAACGAGAGATGCAATATGCACAGAGGGTGTGGCACAAAGTCGTCGCATGCAAGGATAGCCTGCGTGTAGCATGTTGCGTGCAAGCGTGTAGCGGGGAACCTCATGGATTGGCATCAATTACTGAACAAGGCCCGCCTGGGCGGACGCAGCGCCAAGGATGAAAGTGGTCGTACCGCCTTTCTGCGCGACCACGACAAGATCATTTTTTCCGGCGCCTTCCGGCGGCTGGCCCGCAAGACCCAGGTCCATCCGCTGGCCACCAATGACCACGTGCACAATCGCCTTACCCACTCGCTGGAAGTCTCCTGCGTGGGGCGCACTCTCGGTATTCGCGTGGGAGAACGCCTGCAACAGCGCCAGCTGCTCCCCGACACCGTCAGCGCCACCGATTTCGGCGATATTGTTCAGTCCGCCTGCCTGGCCCACGACATCGGCAACCCGCCCTTTGGCCACACCGGCGAGCGCGCCATTCGCGCCTGGTTTCAGGAACGGGGGCAACGGTTTCTGGATATGCTCCCCGCCCACCAGCAAAGCGACCTGACCTTTTTTGAAGGCAACGCCCAGGGCTTTCGCATTATTACCAAAAGCGAATATCACCAGTACGACGGCGGCATGCGCCTGACCTACGCCACCCTGGCCACGTTTTTGAAATACCCCTGGCTGTCCGCCGATGCAGGCAGCGCCAGCAGCAAGCCCGGCAAGTACAGCGCCTTTGTGTCGGAAACCGAGGCATTCCACGAAGTGGCCCATGCCACCGGCCTGCTTCAACACAGCCCCGGACGTTTTTGCCGCCATCCCCTGGCGTACCTGATGGAGGCGGCCGATGACTTCTGCTACGCCATCATTGATCTGGAAGATGGCCTGGAAATGGATTTGCTGCACTGGGATGAAGTGTATGCACTACTGCAACCGGCCCTGCCAGATAGTGAGGAAGTACGCGAGCTGATCCATTCGGATATCCGCGATGGCCGCAAAGCTGCCCTGCTGCGAGGCAAGATTATCGAACGATTTATCGAGGCAGGCGTTGAGGCATTTGTCGCCAATCACGAGCGGTTACTGCAGGGTCGCATGGACGGCGACCTGATCAGCCACTGCGAACCAGCGGTGCGGGATGTGGTGGAAAATGCCAAACAACTTTCCCGCTCGAAAGTCTTCGAACATCCGCGAAAAATCGAACTGGAAATTGGTGCCTTTGAAGTGATGGGCGCATTACTGGATGGTTTGATAGAAGCCGCCGTATCCCATGCCTGCAACAGCACAAAAAACTATCGGCATGAACGCATTATCGATTTGATTGGCCGACACAGCTTTCCGGAAAACCTGGAGCAACTACCGGAACAGGAAAGAATTTATCAGTGCATCATGCGGGCACTGGATTTTCTGGCAGGCATGACGGACAACTACGCGACCTATTTGGCCAAGCAGTTTTCCGGGATGGCGGAAACACGCTACTAGCCGCCTGCTTTCCGCATCCCTGCAACGAAAAACGCCCTGACCAATCAGGGCGTTTCTCGTTTTCTACTCGTTTTAATCCTCGCAGCCTAGTCGGCCAGCCTTACACCCACTGCCACGAACGTCTCCAAACCGGAGGTACCGTCGCCTTCATCCAGGTCACCTCCTCCAGACGTGATGATCTTGCCATCAGAAGAGAGCGTGAAGGCTTCGGAGCCACCGTCGCTCCAGGTAACATTGAGCGTCTGCCCGGTTACGGACCAGGAACCGCCACCGGTTTCGTTATCATTCCAGGTATCAACATAGTGCTCACAGCTGAAACTCTCACCTTCGCCGCTACACTGATTGGCATCCAGACTGATAAACCGGCCCTGCTCACTGAACGTTTCGTTGAGCGAACCATCACTGTTGAACGTCAGATCGGCAGTGCCGCCGAAACGTTCCAGATTGGCACCCCCACCGTCATCCAGCTCGATGATACCGCCAGAAAAATACAGCTTGTAGGAAGCATCGCTAACGATGTCGTTCAGGTCTGCCACCTCACCGCTTGCTGCTTCAAGGGCGGTAATACGACTGTTGTTGTCGTTGATCGCAGTGATCAGTGCCTGGAAATTGGCATCCACACCGGCCGCCGTTGCGGCCTGGCCGGATTGCGGTGCGGTATAACCAGTCACTTCACTTGCCATTGCGGTGGCGCTCATCACGGCTGCGGTGAGGCCTGTCAGGATTACTTTTTTCATGTCTCTTACCCTCTAAGGTTATTTCCTTTAACCAATGGCCTCACTGCCAGTTGGCTTGATCCCAGTTAAATTGATCCCAGACGGCGGCGGTGGGGCCGGATCCGTCTTCCACAAAACTGACACTCACAGCACAATCTTCAGTGATGACATCGGTGGTGTAGGTATTGCCCGCAAGCGTGCCGCCACAACCGGAGATCGTATTCACTTCAAAGCCTTCATCCGGCGTCACTGTCAGCTCGCGAGTCTCACCATGAACAATGTTTTCCAGGTTCTGCCCGACGATCATGCCGTTTTCGCCCTGCACCGTAGCCGTAACGGTGTACGTCTTCTGGACAAAGCTGGCGGTTACCGAACAGGCTGCAGTAATCGTTGCCGTGGTGAAGGTGTTGCCATCCAGGGTTCCACCGCAGCCGTCCACCCCGGTGAGTTCATAGCCATCATCCGCAGATACGGTAAAGACCTGGGTCTGGCCGTGATCGACCATGGGGTTGGCTGGAGAGAAGGAACCATTGGCTGCAATCGTGGTGATCGGGTACTGGATGGGCTCGAATTCCACACCAACCGTACAGGCACCGGTGATACCGGCCGTAGTGAAAGTCGTGCCTTCCTGTGTGCCACCACAGCCACTGGCCACGGCAACCTGATGCCCCTCATCCGGGCTCAGTGCAAACGCGGTTGTGCTGCCGTGTTCGACCACCACCGTACCCGGCGACACCGTCCCGTTACCGGTCACCGCCGTGTTCACGGTATAGCTCAACAGGCTGAAGCTGGCGTCCACTTGGCAGGCTGACGTTATCGGCCCAACGGTGTATTCACCCGGCGACGCAGACGCAGCCACTTCACAGGCATCCCCCGTCACCGAATCCACCTGGAACCCGAAAGCCGGAGTGACCGTGAGCGTGCCATTCTGACCATGCGCCACCGTCAGGCTTTCTGGCTCGAAACTGCCGGTGCCGGCGGCCACATTGGTGGTTACCGCATATTCTTTTAGCGCGAACGCCGGTGTGATGGAGCAAGCGCCGACAATCGCTCCCGTGGTGTAGGTGGTGCCTGCCAGCGAACCGTCACAGCCTTCCACGCTGACAACGTCATAACCCTCATCCGCCACGATTTCGAACTGCGTGGTATCACCGTGATCCACCACCGCCGCCTCCGGCATCACCTGGCCACCGATTACGCTGGTGGTGCTGACGGTGTACTCATTGATGGAAAAGGTAACGGACAGATCACACTCGCCTTCAAGTGCACTGGTGGTAAACGACTGGCCATCCAGCGAGCCGGCACAACCAGTCACTTCATCAATGCTGTAACCGGTATCCGGTATCACCGTGAAGTTCGCACTGGCCCCGCCCAGCAAGGACACCGACGTGGGCGACACGCTGCCGTTGGCACCCGCGCTGGCGGTTACCTCGAAGCTGGTCACGCCAAGTTCTTCGTTATCCTCGGCGTAGTCATTAATCGCGTCAGCCAGGTCCGCACTGCTGGTGGGCGGCAGGGTGCCGGCATTGTCACCGATGGTGATGGCGCCCCCGTTTTTCTTGCCGTCAACGACGCCATCCGAAGCATCATCGATCAGGGCAATCACCGTTTCAAACGGGTCCGTTGTGCCGCTCAGATTGTTGGCCTGGGTGGACAAGCCCCCCAGCACGGCAGCGTACTGTTTTGCCGCCGCATCATCGCCACTGGTGGCCGGCACCGTGGTCAGCGGATCAAAAGACACCCCCAGCACATCATCCAGCACATCGCGCCCGGCGTTCACGCCGTCTTCCAGCGATGCGCCAGCATTGGCAGCAAGATGCTCACGGGCGGAGCGCACCAACAGTTCGCTCAATGGCGTAACCGCAGCGGTTTGTGCGCCCTCAGGCAGGAAAGAATTAAGATTACCGGCCGTGACGTCAGCACCGGTTGCTTCATCCGTGTAGGTGCCACCGCTGGATTCGATCAGCAGCGGTCGCGGCACAGAATCCGGTACCTGCACGGACCAGGAGCCATCCGCTTCGGTAACGATCGGGCCCGCTACCGCGTCGCCGGTTTTGTTGCCGGCCGCGTCCATGGCGTAAAGATAAAGCGTTGCGCCCCCGACAGGGCCCTTGGTTACCGCACCGGCTACGGTGGATTTGGGCGCCGCTGGCGTCGATCCTCCTCCGCCACTGCTACCACCACCTCCACCGCAACCAGCAATGGCCACCGCCACTGCCAGGCCGGCAATTCTGAATGTTCCCTTCATGTGTGATATCTCCGATCACCCCAGTTTTTTGGTAGAACACCAAACTAAACCGAAGCCACAAGAGCGCACATCACCCATATAGGGTATGAAAATAAAAAATAATGCCGAACCGAAATAACGAAAACATGCACAACACAACCACCGCCCCACTCATCACCAATCAAGCCTGAGCGGTGCATAAACATGCGGTGGCGGTCCAGCAACGTCCGCTTAGTCGCAGGCCATCAACACCTTCGCAAGCGTATGCGCAAAAATGCCTGGCTGCTCCATTTGCGGAAAATGCCAGGTACCAGGCTGCAACCACTCGGTCACATGGGGCGCGCAACGCGCACGCGCGGCATCCCCGACAAGGTCGCCGTTGATTGCATGAATCGGGCATTGGATATCCGAAAAAGCCGCCTCCGGGGACCAGCGCAACAGGTCAGACCACAGTGGCAATATGGCCTCCTGACGCGCCGCAGCCATATCACTCTCCAGACTCTGCCTGGCCGGCCCACTCAAATCCGGCCCCGCATTGTTGGCAACCAGGTTGGCAATGCCGGACGCAAAGTTTTCCTGGAAAGGCGTTTCAATCTGGCGTGCAGTGTCTTCGTCAAGGTCCCCGTAGGGAATAACAAAGGTATCCACCAACACCACGGCTTTGACCGGCTTTAGCCGGGCCGCTTCCAGGACGACAGCACCGCCCATGGAATGCCCCACCAATACCGGATTGTCGATGCCGTCCAGCGCCGCCACCAGCGCCCGGGCCTGCGCCGTCACCGTCCAGGCCGGCAAGGTAACATCGCGCGCGTCTCCATGGCCGGGCAGGTCCACGGCAATCAATCGCGTTCCATCCGGCGCCGAATCCAGCAGTGGCTGCCAGTGCTTGCGGTTACAGGTCCAGCCATGCACCAACACCAAAGGCTGCGTGCCGTTACCGGCTTCGGTGACCGGCAAAGCCTGTCCATCGTCGATTGTCAGGGTGGATTCCACCGGTTTCTCCTGTTCACGAAATTGTGATCGAGTTTGTTTACATTCAATTTTCGACCGAGATCGGATAAGTTAGAGATTCACAAGGGGAACAACAACTCATGACTCAGCCAATCTTGGATGGATTGCTGGGCAACGAGCGCGGGGACCTGCTCGACACTCTGTATGAGGCGCCACAGGCTCCTGATGCCTGGCCGCGTTTCCTTGCGCAAGCCGTCAGCGCGACCCGGTCACGCTCTGCCCGCATGCTGGTGCTTGATCGCCGGGCACAGACCGTGCTGTCCAGCATCAAGCACAACATTGATGACAGTGATCACCAGGCCTATGTGGATCACTACGTGAACGCCTGCCCGTGGCGCCCGGAATTAAAGGACAAGCTCCCAGGCCAGCTGTACTCCACCTTTCTCGATTTTTCCTGTCGGCAAAAGGCCTTCTACAACACCGAATTCTACAATGACTGGGCCCGCACCCAGGATATCCACCATGGCGTGTGCGGCACCGTCTGGCAGGATGAAGACCATACCGTGCAGCTGCTGATTCAACGCACCCGGGATCAGGGCCACTACACCCGGGAAGAAACCGACCAGATCAATGACCTGGTCATGCATGTGCGCCGTGCCGTGCGGCTGCAGACCCAATTCAGCGCGCTCAAGCACCAGCAGCAGGCCCTGGAGCAGGCTCTGGACATTCAGGCACAGCCCTTTGCCCTGCTCGATGCGCAAGGCACCCTGGTGTATATCAGCCAGGAGGCGGAGCAACTGGTGGCCTCGCACCCTCACATGGCGCTGGAAAAACACAGGCTGACCTTCCTGGATTCCCGGCGACAGTGCGCGCTTTTACAGCAACTGGCCCAGGTCACTCACCCCAATCCGGCCCTGCGAGGCAGCGGCGAGGTCATTGCCATTCCGCTCAACAGCCACCTGACAACCCGCTGCCTGGTGTCCCCCATGCACCCCCATGCAGCCCCCAGCGGCTTCAATACGCACCCCACCCCCCTGGCCATTGTCTATTTCCAGGACCCACTAGGCGATATCGATATCGACCTGGACAGCCTGATGCAGCTGTTTGATCTGTCAGAAGCCGAAGCCCGGGTCGCCGCAGGCATTGCCCAGGGCCAGTCGCCACAACAGATTGCCGACAGCCATTTCCTGTCGGTGCATACCGTGCGTACCCAGCTCAAAAGCACCTTCCAGAAAACCGGCACCATGCGCCAGTCCGAGCTTGCCAAGTTAATGCTCACTTCCCCTGCCGCCCGGCGCTGGCGCCGCCCCCCTGTGAATCTGAGCTGCTCTGCATAGCCTGGCGGGCCACCTTCAAAAACAGATCAAACTGGTACGCAAAGCGCCAATCGGCCCGGCGTAAATCCGCCAGGGAGTACCAGCCGATATCACTGACCTCCAGGCGGGCCGCCGCCGGCAACGACAGGAGCGCCTCCTCCGGTAAAGGCTCGGCGGGCATACAACGATAGAGATGGAAGCCGTTCTTCATCACCTGCAAGCGCTCCCCCACCACAACCTGCACCCCCGTTTCTTCCAGGGTTTCCCGGTGCGCCGTGCATTGGGCCAGCTCTCCCGGCTCCAGGGTCCCACCGGGCACCCCCAGCTTGCCGCCCCAGCGATGGGTGATTAGCAACACCTGCTGGTCACGGACGATCAGGCAGCCGGCATTGGCCCGCCGGTCATCTTCCTGCCCGGGCACACGGGGGCAATCCGCCAGCACCTGCAGGGGCAGCCATATCAGGAAAAAAATCATCAGGGCGCGGGAATTCATCATGGATACAGCCTGCCCCGTCACGATGACGGTGTCATGGCATTTTGGCGCAGGAAAGAGGAGCGATCACAGCACCACGATCTTCCTTCTACCTTCCTTTCGCCTTCCTTCTGTAGACTTCAGCTGATCAGCGGCAGGCGATGCTCCCGGGTGGCCGCGACAACCTCATCAGGAATGACGATTTCCGTGGCCAGGGGCAGGTGATCCGACAGCAGGCAGTCGGTCAGCACACGGGTATGCCGGCTTTCCAGATCCGGCGACAGCAGGATGTGATCGATATGGCGGTCCGGCGCCCAACTGGGGTACGTGTTGAGGTTATCCGCCTGCACGGTCTGCAACCCCAAGGCTGCCAGCGGCGAATTATCCAGATGAGTCAGGCGGCAATTGAAGTCGCCCATCATCACCACGTACTTGTAGTCCGCCAACAAGCGGGCCAGGTAGGACAACTGGGTATTGCGCACCTTCTCACCCAGCGCCAGGTGCGCCACGACCACAACCAATGGCTGGATCGGGTGGCCGTACTTGATCACGATGGCACCGCGACCGGGCAACCCGGGCAATCGGTGGTCGGTGATTTCAAACGGCTGGTGTCGGCTGAGAAAGCCATTACTGAACTGGCCAAGGCGGCCAAGATTGCGGTTCAACTGCTGATGCCAGAAGGGAAAATCGGCCATGGACGCCAGGTGCACCAGCTGGTTCATGTTGCGCGAACGCAGGCTGCCGCCATCCACTTCCTGCAGCCCCACCACATCAAAGTGGCTTAGCACCTCGGCGATCTGCTCGATGGTTTCCACGCTGCGCGGATGCGCCACCAGATGCTTCCAGCTACCGGTGATGTAATCACCGAATTTCTGGCTGCCGATGCCTGCCTGGATATTGAAGCTCATCAGCTTCACGGTATCCGGTGGCAGTAACACTTCCCGGGTCTGGCGGGTCTTTCTTACGCCTTGCCTGGCGAAGGAAAAGCCCGCAGGGCGGGCTTTCCAGTCACGATAGGCCAGTCTGGCACGGTCCAGCAGCATGTATCAGCTGCCTTTCTTTTCCTTGTTCGCCAGGTACTCAATCACGGCGAACAACTCTTTATCGCTCTTCAGGTTCTCACGCAGCACCAGGTACTTGCCGTTCACCACGAAGTTCGGCACCCCGGGGATCTGGTATGCCTTGGTCAGCGCGTCGGCCTGACGGATCTTGGTGGACACGCCGAAGGAACCGTACAGCTTGTTGAACTCGGCAGGCTCCACATCGTACTTGCGGAAGAAATTGGCCAGCGCCGGCTCATTGAACAGGGGCTCACGGTGCTTGTGGATCGCGTCGAACAGCGGACCGTGGATTTCATCTACCAGGCCCAGGGCTTCTTCCACGTAATAGGCACGGGCCAGCGGCTCGGCATTACGCAGGAACAGCACCGGGGTGCGCACATAGTTGATGTAATCGGGTTTGGTTTTCAGCCAGGCGTTAACCGAAGGCTCCAGGGAATAGCAATGCGGGCAGGCATAGGAAAAGAATTCCCGCACTTCCACCTTGCTGGGGTCATCCACGGTGCCCGGTACATCCAGAATCTTGTAGTGGGTATCAACCGCAAAACGGGTGTGGTCCTCAGCGGCAGCAACTCCGGTCGCCAGCCCCAGGCTCAGCAGCAAAGCCGTCACAATGCGAAACATGCAATCCTCTCCTTTCTTGTTGGTTTCCGCCCACTGAGACAACCCGGACGGCATTTTTCTCCCTGGATGAGTGCAATCGACACTCAATCAGAGCCATATCTTTTCATGTTGGCCATAAAAAAGGCAGCCCGCAGGCTGCCTTTTCTACAAACCGTAACCCAACCGCCCTATTTGGACAGCCCGGAGATGAAGCTTGCTACGGCCTTAATCTGGGTATCGGTCATTTTCGCCGCCACCGTCTGCATCATGCCCGGCGCATCGTTATCCGAGTCATTGGTGCGCTTGATGATGCCGTCGCCCAGATCGTTACGACCTGCCGCACGGAAGGCCTTCAGCTGGTCTTCCAGGTATTGGGCGTTCTGGCCAGCCAGATGCGGGTACTTGGCCGCATCAATGCCCTGACCCGCCGGGCCATGGCAACCGGAACAGGCCGGAATGCCGTTGGCCATGTCGCCACCACGGTAGAGCTTTTCACCCTGCTCCACCCAGTCAGCGCTGGCCTGCCCGGCTTCCGGGGTCAGGCTGGCGTAGAAGGCCGCCACGTCCTGCATGTCCTGCTCGCTCATGCCGGCCACCTGGCCTTGCATAACGGCGTTTTCACGGGTGCCGGACTTGAAATTTTCCAGCTGCTTAACCAGGTACTCTTCCCCCTGGCCAGCCAGTTTCGGGTACGTCCCGGTAAGGGTCTTGTTACCATCCTGACCGTGACACGCGGCGCAGGGGGCGGCTTTTGCTTTGCCTGCCTCAGCATCACCGGCCGCCATGGCCTGGGTGGCTGCCACAGCAGCAGCCATCAGCACGAACAGTTTGAAAAACTTCATGGCCTATCCTTCAGTACAGCGTCTTATTTGCTTTTGGACATGTACTCAATCAGAGCACGGTATTCTTCGTCGCTACAGTCGTTGCACATGCCTTTTGGCGGCATGGCGTTGAACCCTTCCTTGACGTGTTTCACCAGCGTATCCATACCTTTATCCAGGTGTGGCTTCCAGGCGGCTTCATCATGGGAAATCGGCGCTCCAGCAGCACCGGAGGCATGACAGAATGTACAGCTGCTGTTGTAACGTTCCTCTACAGTCGCTGCACTGGCAGCCCCCGTAACCAGAACCATTGCAAGACCTGCTACAAAACCCTTCATACGCTACCTCTGCTATGCTGGCGTCGCCGCTGGCGAAGTCCGTTTGCCGCTACCGGCAAACCGTTGTAGAACGTCGGCCGCCCTCAACATACCGCTAAATATGCCGTTAAGGGGCAAGCGGCCGGGATTATATACCAGTCCGGTGGGCGCCGTCATATTCCATGTGAAGGGTAGGGGTATAGTCCGGTCAAGTCACGCCCGCACCAGCAAAACAGCGGCAATAAAAGACGAAAGTGCCCATACTCTGCGCACTCATTTGCTCCACCGCACGGCTATGCATTGCCAGCCGCATGCCAGACAGCAAGAATAGCCCCCTGATGTGACCCAAAGGCACTTTGCTATGCCCCTGCACCCCATGGAAAAAATGCTCCACCAGGCCCTGTTCCTGCAGAGCGCCCAGCGCCTGGACCAATGCCCGCCCGATGAAGGGCTGGAAGTGGCTTTTGCCGGACGCTCCAACGCCGGCAAGTCCAGCGCCATCAACCGCCTCACCAGCCAGCGCACCCTGGCGCGGACGTCCAAGACCCCGGGGCGGACCCAGCTATTGAACTTCTTCCAGCTGGACGAGGAACGCCGCCTGGTGGATCTGCCCGGCTATGGCTACGCCAAAGTGGCCAAAAGCACGCGCAATGAATGGCAACAGCACCTGGACCATTACCTGTCTGAACGCCAGGCGCTGGTCGGCCTGGTGCTGATGATGGACATCCGCCACCCACTCAAGGATTTCGACCTGCTGATGCTGGAATGGTCAGCCCAGGCCAACATGCCCATCCATATCCTCATGACCAAGGCAGACAAACTGAAATTCGGCGCCGCCAAGTCCACCCTGCTGCAAGTGAAAAAACAGCTCAAGGACCACCCGGCCCCGCTGTCCCTGCAGCTGTTCTCCGCCACCAATGGCACCGGCTGTGACGAAGCCTGGGACAAACTGGGCGAATGGCTGGAAATTACGCCTAATGCTTGATGCCTGACGCCGGACGCCGGACGCGGCTTCGCCCTGGCACGGCGCTGAAGTATCGAGGGTTATGTCTTTGGCGTCAGGCGTCCAGCATCTGGCGTCCTGCTTTCATTCAGGCAAAAAAAATCCCTGGCAGCAATCTTGGGGGAAGGGAACGACTGTGCTGCCAGGGAGGCTTGCCACCCTGGCCTCTTTGGGGGAAAAGGCCAGGGTTATACAGCGACGGATCGGTGAGGGTACTGGGGGATCGGGGGTTCCAATCCGTCGCTATGTAGTGAGAGTGCGCCTTTTGCGAAAAAGTTCCAGCCCCTGAAAGTATTTTTCTTCTCAGCTGTCGATCTGCGTCACAAAACTGGCGCATTACGGCATATGCCGCCCGGGCCCCAGGCAGGCAAAACCCTGCCCATGCACGAACAAAGCGTCTATCTCGCTGATCACTAACAGGTAATTGGCGGGGGAGATAAAACTGGCACAGCGCTTGCTTACTCTTTAACCAGCAGGCCCAATAACCTGCAGCCGGCAGAAATGTCAGGCAAAAAAAATCCCTGGCAGCAATCTTGGGGGAAGGGAACGACTGTGCTGCCAGGGAGGCTTGCCGCCCTGATTTCGGGGGAGAAATCAGGGACTCCAAAAAACTACGGATCAGCGAGGGTACTGGGGGATCGGGGGTGCCAATCCGTAGCTATCAATAGGACCGCCGCTTTTTTCGGAAAGTTCCAGGCGGTTTTATCTTTTACAAATTTTACCTTCCAGCCCAACAGCCCTCCGTAGGAGCGTCGCTGGCGGCCCGATAATCCCAGCTTCGAGGTACGAGAAGCGAAAACCAAGACTTCCAGTGAAGGGTTTTGATTTTCGAAACTCGCTTCTCGTTACTCGTCTCTTTCGGGAATCGCGCCGCCACCGAGCGCAGCGAAGGAACGCCCGCAGGGCGGCCCGAAGGGTGAGCGTAGCGAATAACCGACGCTCCTACGGTATGGGTATGCGCCTGGCAGCTAGAAGTTCACCGCTCTCCTATTGCTTCCAGGGCTCTCCCCGTGTGCCTTTCATCCGCTTCAACTGCCGGTGCATAGCCGCCTTGGCCAGCATGTGCGCCGACACCGGGGCGGTGATGAACAGGAACAGGGTAATCAGCACTTCATGCAGCTGCAGCCCACGCTCCTGCCAGGAAAAGAACAGTAGCGACGCCACGATCGTGCCGCCCACGCCCAGGGTGGTGGCCTTGGTCGGGCCGTGCAACCGGGTATAGAAATCCGGCAACCGGGCCAACCCAATGGACCCCACCAACGCAAACACCCCACCAATAATCACACTGGCCGACACCAGCCACTCAATCAGAGAATCCATCATTCGCTCCGCTCGCCTGACGCTCGAAGCCCAATGCCAGACGCAAACCCACTGCGTCCAGCGTCAGGCCTCAGGCATCCGGCGTTCATTCAATAATATCCCCGCGGGTGACGTACTTCGCCACGGCCACGGTGCTGACAAAGCCGATCAGTGCGATCAGCATGGCGGCTTCAAAATAGAGCTTGCTGTCCACCTGGATGCCGTACACCACGATCAACGCAATGCTGTTGATGTACATGGTATCCAGTGCCAGCACCCGGTCCGGCAGTGACGGGCCGATAATCAACCGGTACAGGTTCAATACCCAGGCCAGGGTGATCAGCGCCAGGGCAATGGAAAGGGCCGTGTCTAGCATTCGAAAATCTCCTTCAGCGGCCGCTCATAGCGCTGTTTGATCTCTGCCACCAGCGCCGCCGCATCATCCACATCCAGGGCATGCACCAGCAAGGTTCTGCGATCCGGGCTCACGTCCGCCGAGACGGTGCCCGGGGTCAGGGAAATGGTGCTGGCCAGCAGCGCGATGGCGAAGTCATCCTCCAGTTCCAGCGGCAACTCCACAAAACCCGGTCGCAAGGAACGCAACGGCCCCAGCACCTTGATCGCCACAGACACGTTGGCCACCACGATGTCGTACAGCACCACCACCACAAAACCAAGCAGCCGCGGCAGGCTACGAATGCGCGGCACATTCGGCCAGAACGGCCGGGTCCCCAGCGGCAACAGCACGGCCAGAATGGCGCCCAGCACCGCATGGCCCGCAGTGAAACCACTGAGCAACATCCAGGCAAACCACAGAATCAGGCTCAGACTGGGATACGGCAGCACCCGATACATCAGCTTCATGCGTCACCTCCCAGCACCGCAGATAGATACAGATCCGGATCGCGCAACTGGTCCGCCACCGCCGTGGTCAGCTGCAACAGCGGCTCCGCATACACCGTCATCAACGGGCTCAACAGCAGCAGCCACAGCACCGCCACCAGATGCCGGCGCGCCGGGCGCAGGCCACTGCCTTCCCCGGTGGTACGCCAGAACAACGTGGAACCAGCCCGGCTCAGGGCGATCAGGCCACACAGCCCCGCCACCAGCAGCAACACCCAATAGGCCGGGTCCGGCACACTGCGCAACAGGGCTACCTTGCCCACAAAGCCGGACAGCGGCGGCAGCCCCACCACAGCGATAGCCGCCACAAAGAACAGCACCGACAGCCGCCCGCCATTCAGAATCGCCGGGCCAATCTGCAAATGGTCGGCCACCTCGTCACGGCCCCGGGCGATCAAATCCGCAAGCAGAAACAGGCCGCCGCAAATCAGGGTGGAATGCAGCAGGTAATACAGGGCCGGCCCCAGCGCCTCCAGCTGACCGAAAGCCAGCGCCGCCACCAGTGTGCCCACGGACATCACCACCAGATAAGACACCAGCGTGCCCAGCCGTTTCGAACCCAGCACACCGATACAGGCCAGCGCCAGGGTCACCAGGGCCAGCCACCACAGGGCCGACTGCCCCAGCCCCGCAAAGGGGCCATCGGCAAACGCCAGGGCGTACACCCGCACCATGGCGTAGAAGCCCACCTTGGTCATGATCGCGAACAGGGCCGCCACCCCGGCCGTCGCCCCGGCATAGGCCGCCGGCAACCAGAAATACAGCGGGAACAGGGCCGCCTTGAGGCCGAACACCACCCACAACATCAACACCGCGATGTTCAGCAGGGTGGCGCCCGTTCCCGTCAGCGCCTGCGCCTTCACCGCGAAGTCCGCCATGTTCAGCGTGCCGGTGGTGCCGTAGATCAGACCCAGGGCGATCAGGAACAGCGCCGAGCCCACCAGGTTGAGCACCACATAATGCAGCCCCGCTTTCACCCGCTCCGGGCCACGCCCGTGCAGTGCCAGCCCGTAGGACGCAATCAGCAACACCTCGAAGAACACAAACAGGTTGAACAAATCGCCCGTCAGAAAAGCGCCGTTGACCCCCATCAGCTGGAACTGAAACAGGGCATGAAAATTGGCGCCCCTGCGGTCATCCCCGCAGCAGGCATAAAGCAGGGCCGGGAAGGCCAGCACCGCAGTCAGCACCAGCATCAATGCGCTGAGTTTATCCAGCACCAACACAATCCCGAACGGCGCCTGCCAGTTACCCAGTGCATAGACGGTGATTTCCCCACCCCAGGCCTGATCGCCCAGAAAAATGGCTGTCGCCAGCATCGCCGCACAGGACAACAAGCCGGTGATCCGCCGCAGCCGGTGGCGCTCACGGACCTCCAGCAACAGCAACATGCCCGCCAGGGCCGGAATCAGAACCGGCGCAATAATCCAGTGATTCATGAACGGCCTCCGTCATCCGGCTTGCCGTCCACATGATCGTTATGCAGCTCGCCCTGGCTGCGCAACGCCAGCACCACCAGAAACGCCGTCATCGCAAAGCCGATCACAATGGCCGTGAGCACCAGCGCCTGGGGCAGGGGATCCGTGGGGTCCGGGCTCATGCCGACCACCGCCACCTGGTTCATCTTCAGCCCGCCCATGGCGAACAGAAACACGTTCACGCCGTAACTCAGCAGCGTCAGGCCCATGACCACCGGGAAGGTCCGCGCACGCAGGCACAGATACACTCCGGACGCCACCAGCACACCAATAATGATTGCTACCAGCAGTTCCATCAGGCGTTCTCCCTCTTGTCATCCAGCAACGACAGCTTGCCCAGATTGGCCAGCATCAGCAGCGTTGACCCCACCACCGTGAGGAACACCCCGGTGTCGAACAGCATGGCCGTGGCCAACTCGAATTTGCCGATCACCGGCAGTGACACATAGGTGAACGAGCTGGTCAGGAAGGGGTACCCAAAGGCCCAGCTACCCACCCCGGTCAGCCCGGCCAGCAACACCCCCAGCGCTACCACCGGGTGATAATCCCCGGGCATGCGGCTATGCACCCAGCCCACCCCGGACGCCACGTACTGCAGCACCAGCGCCACCGAGGTAATCAGCCCGGCCACAAAACCGCCGCCGGGCAGATTGTGGCCACGCAGGAAGATATACACCGCGATCAGCAGCGCCAGCGGCAACAGTGGCCGGGAGATCGTTACCAGCACCAGCGGGTGGGCGTCTTTTGCCCAGGGCCGCCCCAGCGAATCGTATTTGGCCGACGCCAGATTCAGATCCTTGAGCAGGGCATAAATGCCCATGGCGGCAATCCCCAGCACGGTGATCTCACCGAAGGTATCGAAGCCGCGGAAGTCCACCAGAATCACGTTGACCACATTGGTGCCACCGCCGCCGGACTTGCTGTTATCCATAAAGAACTGGCTGATGGTAGTGGTATCACCGGTCATCACCAGGAACGCCATCACCGCCACGCCAGCGCCAACCACAAGCGCCAGCAGCACATCGCGCAGCACCCGCACCGACGAAGACTCAACCTTGGTACGCACCGGCAGGAAGTACATGGCGAGCATCAGCAGCAGCATGGTCACCACTTCCACCGATAATTGCGTCAGCGCCAGATCCGGCGCCGAGAAGCGCACGAATAACAGCGACACCATCAGCCCCACCACACTCAGCGACATGATCGACGTCATCCGGTGTCGATGCAGGATGGTGGTCAGGAAAGCGGCCGCCACCAGCATGGCGGTACACAGAATCGCCACCCCATCCATGGGCAACATACCCACATCCAGGCTCAGCGCCGGCAAGTGCCACATCTGGGTGAGCAGAATCACCGCCACCAGCGTCACACCCCAGGCCACATAACTCTGCAACGAGCCATTCTGCAGCCGCCCGGTAATCGCACTGGCCAGCCGGCCCAGCTGCTGAATGCGCCCTTCGAACACCAGCTTGGCATCCACCTCGGGCAAGCGCGCGTACAGATCAAACAAGCGGCGGCGCTGGGAATAAATAAAGATGCCACCAAACAAGGCAATAAAGCTCATCACCAACGGCAGGTTAAAGCCATGCCAGATGGCCAGGTGATACTCCGGCAGCTCGCCGCCCAGGGTAGCGGTGGCCGCCACCGCCAGCAGCCCGGCCACGGTGATCGCCGGGAACACCCCCACCGCCACACACAGCGCCACCAGAATCTCCACCGGCACCTTCATATAGCGCGGCGGTTCATGGGGCGGGTATTTGGGCAGGTTGATGGGCTCACCGTTGAAGAACACGTCGTGAATAAAGCGCGCCGAATAGGCCACCGAGAACACCCCGCCCAGGGTCGCACCCAGGGGCAGCAACCAGCTCAAGGCCCCCAGCTGCTCAGACTGCAAGGTCTCGGTAAAGAACATCTCCTTGGACAGGAAACCGTTCAGCAACGGCACCCCCGCCATGGCCGCCGACGCCACCATGGCCAGCACCGCCGTATAGGGCATGTACTTCCACAGGCCATTGATACGGCGCATGTCGCGGGTGCCGGTCTCGTGATCAATGATCCCCGCGGCCATGAAAAGGCTGGCCTTGAAGGTGGCGTGGTTAATGATATGGAACACCGCCGCCACGGCCGCCAGCTGGCTGTTCAGGCCGAACAACAGCGTGATCAGGCCCAGATGGCTAATGGTGGAATACGCCAGCAGGCCTTTTAGATCGTGCTGGAACAGCGCCGCCGCCGCACCCCAGAGCAGCGTCGCCATGCCCGCCAGGGTAACAATCTCGAACCACAAATCGGTGCCCGCCAGCGCCGGATACAAACGCGCCAGCAGGAACACCCCGGCTTTCACCATGGTCGCCGAATGCAGGTACGCACTCACCGGAGTAGGTGCCGCCATGGCATGGGGCAACCAGAAATGGAACGGGAACTGGGCGCTCTTGGTAAAGGCCCCCAGCAGCACCAGGCACAGAATCAGCGGGTACAACTCACTACCGCGAATCAGGTCACCGCTGGCCAGCACCTCGGTCAGTGAGAACGACCCCACCACATCACCGATCAACAGCACCCCGGCCAGCAGCGCCAGGCCGCCCATGCCGGTCACCGTCATCGCCATGCGCGCGCCCTTGCGGGCCCCGGTCTGGTGGCCCCAGAAACCGATCAGCAGGAAGGAACTAAGGCTCGTCAGCTCCCAGAACACCACCAGCAACAGCAGGTTATCGCTGGTCACCACCCCCAGCATGGCGCCCATAAAGAGCAGCAGGTAGGCGTAGAAGCGCCCTGCCTTCTCCTTGGCAGACAGGTAATAGCGGGCGTAGAGGATCACCAGCAGGCCAATACCCAGCACCAGAATGGCAAACAGCAACGCCAGGCCATCCAGGCGGAACGCCAACGACAGGTCCAGCGAAGGAATCCAGGTCAGGGTGCTGTGCAGGGTCTCCCCGGCAAACACCTTACGGGCCGGGTTGAAGAGCAGCGCCAGCGCCAGGGCCGGCAGCGCCGCCGCCCCGCAGGCCAGCAAGGTGCGGTTCCCCGTTACGCGCTCCACCAATGGCGGCAGAAACGCGCCCAGAAAGGGCAACATCACCACAAAGGCAAGATTCATAGTCAATCCGTTGTCATTGTCACAAGGGCGGCAACCCGCCCGTTAGCTTGAACAGGGTGAGCTAGAAAGACAACGGCGGATCAGGAAAATACGGACGACGTCCCCGGCGTGGACACTGGGACAGGATGATGCGGCAAGGCTGGACCAAAGAAGCGGTCATAACATCCGTATCGATGATAAGGGACACCGAGTATGCCATGGGGGCACCGTGCCGGGCCAGAAGCGAGTTTCGAGTTTCGAGAAACGAAAACCTGAGCAACAAGCACCTGTAGAAGCACCTCTTGAGGTGCGAACCGAGCGCCAGCGAGGCTACGCACTTGCCGTCCACCCGCACAGGCCCAAACAATACGCCACCATCGACCAGCATCCCACCTCGCCGGGTTCGCACCTCAAGTGGTGCTCCTACAGTTAACCCCGCGACCTGCCGTGATCATCCATTTCCGCTACACTCTCCCCATCATTCAGCCAGCAGAAGTCGAGCCCCATGTCCGCAGCCGAAAAACCCATCATCCTGGTCGATGGTTCCTCCTACCTTTACCGCGCCTTTCACGCCCTGCCGCCCCTGGTCACTTCCAGCGGCCAGCCCACCGGGGCGGTGCGCGGGGTAGCCGCCATGCTGCGCAAGCTGATCAAGGACTACGACCCGCAATACATGGCGGTGATCTTCGACGCCAAGGGCAAAACCTTCCGCGACGAAATGTTCGAGGAATACAAATCCCAGCGCCCGCCCATGCCCGATGATCTGCGCGAGCAAGTGACGCCCCTGCACGACCTGATCCGCGCCATGGGCCTGCCGCTGATCATCGAAGACGGCGTGGAAGCCGACGACGTGATCGGCACCTACGCACGCATCTTCGGCAGCCAGGGCAAACCGGTGCTGATCTCCACCGGCGACAAGGACATGGCCCAGCTGGTCACCGAGCAAGTCACCCTGATCAACACCATGAACGACGCCCTCTACGACATCGACGGCGTGAAGAAAAAATTCGGCGTGGGCCCGGAACTGATCATCGACTTCCTTGCCCTCATGGGCGACAAGGTGGACAACATCCCCGGCGTACCCGGTGTGGGTGAGAAAACCGCCCTCGGCCTGCTACAGGGCCTGGGGTCGCTGGAAACCATCTACGACAACCTGGACAAGGTGGCCGACCTCAACTTCCGGGGTGCCAAGACCCTCGGCAAGAAGCTGGAAGACAACAAGGAAATGGCATTCCTTTCCTACCAGCTGGCCACCATCAAGCTGGATTGCGACGTCAGCGAAGACCTGAACGAGTTAAAGCTGCAAACCCCGGACGCGGAAAAGCTGGCCGAGTACTACCGCAGCCTGGAATTCAAAGGCTGGCTCAGTGAACTGCTGGAAGGCCAGGACCCGGCCGCTGAAGACGCCGGCAAGAAAGTAGAGCTTGAAGCCGACAGTGAGTCCGTACAGAGCATCGACAAAGAAGGCTACGAAACCGTCCTCGATGAAACCGCCCTCAATGCCTGGATTGACGCGCTCAAGAACGCAGAGGTGTTCGCCTTCGATACCGAAACCACCAGCCTCAACTACATGCAGGCAGAACTGGTGGGCGTGAGCGTGGCAGTGGACGCGGGCAAGGCCGCCTACATTCCCTTCGGCCACAACTACCCGGGCGCTCCAGACCAGCTCGACAAGCAGTTTGTCCTCGATGCACTGAAACCGATTCTCGAAGACGACAACCTCAAGAAAGTCGGCCAGAACCTGAAGTACGACATGAGCGTGCTCGCCGAAGACGCGGGTATCACCCTGCGCGGCGTGGCCTTCGACACCATGCTGGAATCCTACGTACTCGATTCCGTTGCCACCCGCCACGACATGGACTCCCTGTCGCTCAAGTACCTGGGCCACAAGACCATCGGCTTTGAAGAAATCGCCGGCAAGGGCGCCAAGCAGCTCACCTTCAATCAGGTAGGGCTGGAAGAAGCCGGCACCTACGCTGCTGAAGATGCAGACATTACCCTGCGCCTGCACCAGAGCCTGTGGCCGAAACTGGAAAACGAAGGCAAATTGCCAGAGGTGTTCCGCGATATCGAACTGCCGCTGGTTACCGTGCTCAGCCGCATCGAGCGCAACGGCACCTACGTGGACGCCACCCTGCTAAAACACCAGAGCCAGTTCCTCGCCAAGCGCATGGCCGAACTACAGGAAAAGGCGTTTGAGATCGCCGGGCAAGAATTCAACCTGAGCAGCCCCAAGCAGCTCGGTGAAATCCTCTACCAGAAGCTGGAAATCCCGGTCATCAAGAAGACCCCCAAGGGCGCGCCGTCCACCGCAGAAGCGGTGCTACAGGAGCTGGCCCTGGAATACCCCCTGCCCCAGGTGATCATGGATTACCGCGGCGTGGCCAAGCTCAAGAACACCTACACCGACAAACTGCCGGAGCTGATCAACCAGCGCACCGGCCGCGTGCACACCTCCTACCACCAGGCCGTGGCCGCCACCGGACGGTTGTCCTCCAGCGATCCGAACCTGCAGAACATTCCGGTGCGCAGCGAAGAAGGCCGCAAGATTCGCCAAGCGTTCCTGGCTCCCAAAGGGAAAAAGATCGTCGCCTGTGACTACTCGCAAATCGAACTGCGCATCATGGCGCACCTGAGTGACGACAAGGGCCTCACCGACGCCTTCGAAAAAGGCCTGGATATCCACCGCGCCACCGCCGCCGAAGTGTGGGGCAAAACTCTCGACGAGGTGAGCGACAACGACCGTCGCAACGCCAAGGCCATCAACTTCGGCCTCATCTACGGCATGAGCGCCTTCGGCCTCGCCAAGCAACTGGGCCTGCCGCGCAAGGAAGCCCAGGAATACATCGATCTCTACTTCGAGCGTTACCCCGGCGTGAAAAAATACATGGCCGACACCCGCGCCCTGGCCGCAGACAACGGCTACGTGGAAACCGTCTACGGCCGCCGCCTCTACCTGCCGGAAATTCACAGCAAAAACGGCCAACGCCGCCAGGCCGCCGAACGCGCCGCCATCAACGCCCCCATGCAAGGCACCGCCGCCGACATCATCAAGAAAGCCATGATCAAGGTGCACGACTGGCTGGAAACCACCGACTTCGACGCCAAAATGATCATGCAGGTGCACGATGAACTGGTGTTTGAAGTGGCGGAGGATCAGGTGAATGATCTGGTCAGGGAAGTGAAGGTTCGCATGGAGTCAGCGGCGGAGCTGAAGGTGCCGTTGATTGTGGATGCGGGGATTGGGGAAAATTGGGAAGAGGCGCATTGAGCGTCTCAATCAACCCATTACTTATTTGCTATTCCAAATGGAATATGAACCATTGGTATATCTTCGCCAGATGACTCTAAATGACTTTTCTGATCATCAAAAAACATATGAGGTTTCAAAATCTCTAGAACACGGCTCTTCTTCATTCCTCCCAAAAAAAATGTCTCATTAGGATTCACGCCCCAGTGCTCAAGAGTTGTAATCATCCTTTCATGTGCCGGAGCATTTCTAGCAGTAACAATTGCCATACGCAGAATCCTCTCGTAATCCTCATCTTCCTCCACTGCTTTATCTTCTAACTTCTGCATGAATGACAGTTTCTTGAAAAGGTCCGCCAAGGGACCGGGTGCATGTGGTATGCCAGATCTCTCCTGCTCATGTTTATGAAATCCAGGAAGCTCCTTTTCCTTGAAAATTCTCTCCGAGGCATCGTCAGCAATAACTCCATCAAAGTCAAAAGCAATCCTGAGCTCTCCATCCCCTAAATCATCTACCACTTTTGAAGGAAGCACTTTCCCTGCTGGATAGCCATAATCAATAGCCTGAATAACATCACCCTCGTTTGCAGAAAGAAAAAGGGAAGCGTTGAATGCAGGAATATATGAATAAGGTGACTTCCCTTCAAGGAAGGCCGCCCTCGAAATATTAATCTCATGATGTTCTATCGATCTAAAAACTCGTTTCCCAGTTATCGCTGAGTTTCTCGACAGAAGAACCACCTCAACGGGATTTTTATCAGGAAAGCGCTCATTGATTGCCAGAAACCTTCGGACGAACGGGAACGCCACGCCTTTGCTAAGCGGAACATCCAGATTTTTTTCTTGGTAACGCCGGTATGCCTTTTGCCCTTCCTCTCGAAAAACCTCATCAGACTCACTTAAATCAAAAAGCGCGCTTGACGCAACGGCAATCACCAGCTTTCTTTCAATCGGATAAGCCATTACTCATTGATCCCGCCATAGAAACCCAAAACTTTGTAAATATTATCAACCTGAATATCACGCCTCCAGTTCCAGTAAGAGCCTCCCGAACCTACCTCAATGTATAAAAACCTTAGGAACTGGGAAGGAAGCAACGGCTTATTGCAATAATAACTATTCGAATCCTTGCCCTGATACCAAACATAACCAAACTCCTCATCAAACTCGGATCCTGCAATCACCGGCCTCATATCAATTTCTTCAAACACTCTTCGCTCAAAACATTCAGAATAAAACACTCCATGAATATGTGCATGAATCACACATCCTCCAGAATGATTTGTTAATAACCCCGCTCCACTTTCAAAGAAAACCATTTCTTTACCACTTTTACCTCTAACATACTTTCTTATTTTTTCTAAAATATTAGATACTCTTTCATCTTCATACCCAGAAAGAAGAGAAAAATTATTAAAATGGCTTTTCGTAACCACCATTACATGGGAAACACAAAGAGGACCAAAACTAGGAATAACGCAAAGCTCTTCTTCCTCAAAAATAATATTCTCGCCACTTCTTACGAGGGATGAATACTCCCCATTCTCGACATTTTTATAGTTCCCTTTAACCTCTTCACATATTCCACAATAAGCTGCCACTCTATGACCCCTTCCTAGGAATGATACTTTCAGCCCACCCCGCCAGTCTGCTTAGAACCAGATCCGAGAAATACCCCAGAAAAAATGACACTGAAAAGGCTGTTTTTGCTGAATTTGAGTTTTTTATCTCGAAAGGTATAAATTCACTTTGCGCCAACAAATAAACAGAAAACGCAACCAAGGAAGAAAGAAACGGCGTCAGCACTCTCCAGTAGAATTTGTGCGATTGCCAGAGAAACTGATACTGATTGCTTTTTCCTCTAGCCGTCACTCTGTAGAACCATTTTGCATCGTATACCCAACCGCCCAAGAAACCGCCAGAAAGAGAAAAAAGCGCCGCTTTATCTGAGTAGCTAATTCCTATGCAGTCTTTGTTAACCTGAACAAAGAAAACGAATCCACAAACTGCAAAAAGTGTTACAAGCAAATAAAAGAACTCAAAAATTATTTGAGATTTATCGGTCTCAAAATAGGGAACACAGTTCCTACCCTCAAGACCGTCTTCACCATCATTTCTCATTATGATTACACCAGTGACCCTTCATCTATCCCACAATCCTCTCTTCTTTATAAGTTATTGTCTAGACACGAACACGCATGAACTATGCGAGAAATATGGGACATGCATAAATCACAATGATCAAGAACCGGGGTCACGACGACGAAAAAAGGGACACGCACATATTAAAGCTGTAAAACATGGCCTTATCTTTACCCTCAGGCCAAGCCAGCATCCAAGCCAGTTAAGGCAAATCAAACCGGCGCTCCAGCCCTGACAACGTGGCATTGGAAAAATACTGCAGTCCTTCTGCATTAAAGCCTGCAGGAAAACCGGCCACTGCCGCGCGGTAGGAAGTGCGTCGTGTCAATACCAGAGCTGGGTCTTCGGCAGACCGGGGATTGAACACCTCCTCTTTTTGCAACCGATCGCCTGCGTAGGCAAAATCATGCTTGATTAGCGGTATGCCCGAGGTGTCTGGATAAAAAGTCGCTGTTAGCACGCGACCTTTTGCGTCGTGTTGATAATGGACGCCTTCATCCCCCGGCGCCTGCCAGGTGCTCTTCGGCTTGCCATCGGCCCGCCACTCATAGGTGGGGCCAGGGATTACCACGTCGTCAGCCGTATCCAACAGGCCATCCTCTCCTGCTTTACGGGTGGTGTAACCGGTCACCTGATCACGGGCATTGAACTGATATACCACCACCATCGGGGACGGCGCGCCGGAGATAAAGTCCTTGTCGATCTCGACCGTGTAGGTATTTAGCTCTCGATCCAGCGTGCGCATGCTGTGTTCGGTGTGGTTGAACACATAGCCGTGGTAATAATCCACTTCCCGCTCGACGCTATTGCCGGCGTAGGTGTAGCGCACTGTCTCGTCCAGCAATTTGCAGCTGCGATACTGTAACGTCTCAAGAGCGGCATTGGAGCCGGTCTCACAGGCATCGGCGAGCACCCCTGACGCAAAATCCGTTTCCAGAACATCGACCTCAATGGTTTCAGGCCTGCCTTCTTCATCCAGGGTGATCGTGGTCTGTTGGGATTGTCCTAACAGGCCATCCTCAAGACCATCCTGATACGCGGTGAGGGTTTGCGAATCAGTCACGACACTCCCTTCTCTCTCCCGAGAGAGCACCATCCGATACCCTCCATTCCCGTGGGGACAACGTGCCCCAGTGCAATATTCCTCACGGGTGACTCGATGATCGTCCAGTGAAGGGCAATACATGGCTTCGCCATCAGGCTGACCGGATTCGGCCAACGCTGCGGCACCGGTGGGTGAACGAGCTATGGCATGAACAGGCAGAAATCGTTGACGCGGCAAGGCACTGTCGCCTTCCTCATGGGCGATATATTCACACTCCAGGAACAGGGACTCCGTGTCATCGCCGGTATCCCAGAGACCGTCTTCGCCGGGGGAGAGATAGCGGGAACGCAGCAGGTCGGCTGTGCTGTAGTCGTACACCACCTTGCCGGTCAGGTTGCCGGTGCCCCTATCGAAATACTCGATCGAGGCCGGCACCACGGGAGAGGAGCCCGTCGACCCCGACGGCAGAGACGAAGACGAGCCGCCACCTCCGCAACCCGCCAGCAATAAACACGAGAACGTGGCCAACAGGCCGCCTGATTTGACGTAAAACGATTTCAGCATCCCAGCCTCGCCAATCCGTATCAGCGCGACAACCCGCGCAGTCTATTCTTATTACCCACAGCGCCCGTCTCTCAACGACTGAATCGTCTCCAGAGAGAAGTCCACAGGCGTATCGCCGTTCAGTGACACCGACCATATCCCTGCATCGCCATCCATCGTGATAACAGCGTTATTCCCCTCTGCATCCTGCAACTTGATCTGGCCAGCCTTGATAGACCGCTTACCGTTCAAAGGACTTGAATCGCGATTGCTCTCATCGATCACTAGATCTGACAGGGTCGCCACTGTTATCAGCCCCTCTGGGCATGAGGCTCGAACCGGATCGAGCTGCTTGGTGCCATAAGCGCCATTGACGCTCTCAATTCTATGCTCAGGAAATGGAAGCGCTCCATTCGGCGAAAGCGACATACTGAATCGTGCATCAGTACTTTCACCCAGCTGGAACTGGACAGCCGTGACTTCACCGCTGTCATCATATATCCAGGCAAACCTTTCCATTGAAAACTCTTCCAGACCAAGACCTGAAGAGCCGTACTCTTCCTCATCGCTATTTCGTGAAAGATGAACAAAAGCATGGCTATACCTGGCTTTCAGTAGCCGAGAGTTATCGAAGCTCGACAGCTGGTACACAAAGTGAGGCAGCTCACTGGAATCTCCATACCGGTCATAGGAGAGAAAATCGGTTTCCTCGAAAAAATCTCCCGATCCTTTACCCGAAACAGGAAAGCCACGTTGGCGAAAACCGGTTATATCGCCACTCAGGGTCAGATCATAGTCGCAGCCTTCCAGGCGATACGAGCGTACGCTGTGTAACGCCCCGGTAAACGGCGAACCCAGATCTTCCAGCGTGTACCCCTCGGTGACGTTCTCTCCAGCATTGAAGCAGCCCCGGTACTCATGTTGAGTAACGTCAACTCTATTTCCGATCTGATGATTGGTGTGATTCTTTACTGTTAGCAGGGAATCGTAATTATATGACCAACCGCCAAACAACAGCACCGCATCCTCTTCCGACGTTAACGTCGCCGCTGGCAAGGACTCCAATGGCGCTCGAAAGATTGCAGGCTCTGGAAAGGTCTGATCAGATTGACCGCCATCCCTACCACCGCCCCCGCACCCCGCAAGCACAACACACCCCAGAAACAACCCCTTCAATCGCATCAAACTTTTATCCTTTGACCATTCCCAACCCATGACTAATACATGGACAAAGCGCCACATTTATCTGGCCATTTATTCGCAAGCGGCATCGAACTCGTCGATCACCTGTTCTATGTCCGCATCCATGCCGACCCAACCCACGACAAACATATCGTCCTGAGGAACCACCTCGAAGCGCAATCCCCGTCGCTCAAGAATTGCTACCAGAATACCTTTCTCTTCAGCGCTAACCGTCACTTTGGCAGGTCCGGTCTCACCCTTGGAGAGATCCGGTTCCAGCGTCAGCACTTCGGCTGGATCACCATTAACCAGCGGCGCGCCATCAAACCCGGCCAGCACCTCGTCCACAGGAATTGGGCCTGCACCTGAAACCACGCCATCTCGAATAATGCGATTGCCTCGCTGCTGGGGTGGATCACCGGAAAAGATCAGCACGGCACCCTCACCAAGGTGGCGCAGTTCGCCATCCAGGTACTCCAGTAGCATCTTCTGGGTGTCGGTCATATAAATATCACCCACCTGATAAGGAGGACTGTCGTTTCCGAGACGGCTTTTGCGGTGGGTAACAACAGGGGTGACATTGCCTTGATCGTCAATGTCATAGCGAATGACCAACAGCGCGGATGCCTGGTGCAGCTGATCCTCATAGGAAAGACGATTAAATGCTTCCCATGAGCGATCCTCAATGACGGTAATTTCTCCGCTCTTTGGGATGGAGGACGTACCGCCAACATCTTGATCGCAGCCAATCAGAAGCAGAGAGAGACCGCACAGGAGGGCGGAGCCCAGAATCGTTTTCATTGATAATCCCTATCTTTTATTCCCTGGCAACGCCTGGAAGCTGCCCGCGACCCAATCTACCCGCAAAGCAAAAAATTGCAATAATGAAAGAAAAGAAGGGACACCCACTAACTCAACAAGAAAACCCTCACCGTCGCTCCAAAAACTCCACCATCATTCGGTAACTCAACCCCCAAATGCAGTAGCCCTGATAGCGGCAGCACGGCAACGTTATCGGCCCCACCCGGGTGCGGAAGATGAGGGTGCTGCGGTTATCAGGATTGCTCAGGTAGTCCAGCGGAATCCATACGCCGTGGCGGGCTTCGTGGTTCAGACGCAACGCGTCATCGCCCTGCCAGGCGAACACATGGGGCGTGACTACCATGGGCCGCCAGCGGCTGTGGTGACGGGTCAGCCGGTCTGTCAGGCGCTCCTGGTAGTGCCCGCTCTGGTACAGGTCGAGCCCGGTTTCTTCAGCGGTTTCGCGCATGGCGGTGTCACGGCTGGAGGTATCGCCGGTTTGCAGGCGCCCACCGGGGAAAGCCATGTCCCCGGACCAGGGGTCACCGGGGCGATGGGCGCGCAGGATAAAGAATAGCTCGCCCTCGGTTATCCCCCCACGATAAACCAGCGCCACAGCGGCACGGGTGACACGGCGCCGGAAGGGCAATTTCTGCGGGCGGGCTCTGTTGAGCCAGGTCAGTGGGGGCACGACGGCCTCTCTATTGGCTAAATGCGCCCAGCATAGCACTCTGACTGCTCTCACCACGCCAGGCCATGGGCGAGCAACGCTCCAAATCAGCGCTGACCGTCCTCCCCGAACGTCGATCCGGTACGATTTAGCTGTACACGGAGCAATAATAGGGTTATGTTCTGGCCCAGCTAAAAGATCGCGCTTGAATCACGTACTCCATTTCGTTGTTTACATTGTATAACTCGTCCTGCAGTTCTGAAGTCCAAGTCTCCGTTTTTCAGCTACACCCGCCGTAAAGGCAAAACTTCATTTTTCAGGATTAGAGATATGTCTACAGTTAAAGGCACCGTTAAGTGGTTCAACGAAGCAAAAGGTTTTGGTTTCCTGGAGCAGGAAAACGGCCCTGACGTTTTCGCTCACTTCAGCGCAATCACCGGTTCCGGTTTCAAGACCCTGGCCGAAGGCCAAGCGGTTGAGTTCACCGTGACCCAGGGCCCTAAAGGCCCGCAGGCTGAGAACATCGTCGCTCTGTAAGCGATCGTTCCAGTAGAAAAAGGCGCCCTCGTGGCGCCTTTTTTATTGCTTGATGACTGACCCCGCCATCCGCAACGCGCCCTCAAAACACCACTCCTCCTTTCTCCCCCCCCTTTGGATCGCAAAGCACCCGCTCTACACCCTGAACAACATTTTGAATTGCCTGTTTTTTGTTATCGCGTTTTACCCGATCAGGCATCCATTTTGCCCAGAAATAGCCTCCCCCCACCCGTTTTTGTAACCTTGCGTAAGCCACACCATTTTGGCCGTCATGGTTTGTTCATACCCACCCGTCAGCATCGGCGCGTTTTTAATGGGGGAGATCCTGATCATGTGGCGTACCGTTATTCTCAGTTTACTGGCAACCCTGCTGGCCGCTTGTGGCGGTGGTGGCAGCAGTGACAATACCAACCCGACACCCAACACGCCGCAAAATCAGGCCCCGACAGGCAGCCTGACCGGCGACAGCACCATGCCGGCAGGCAGCAGCCGCATCTTCCAGCTGCAAGCCAGCGACGAGGATGGCGAAATCATCAATATCGAGTGGGCAGTGGAAGGGCCACTCGATATTGAAGCCACAACCGACGCATTCATTCAGGTTCGTGCCGATGCGGTCGGCACGGATACTGCCGCCACCGTGATCGCCCGGCTGCATGACGACGACGAGGCCACCACCACCCTTCGCCACCCTCTGACAGTGACGCCAATCAGCACCACGGCGCCCACGGTGGACGCGGGCATGGACCAACAGGTGGAAGAAAGCGCCAGCTTCACTTTGCAGGGCGGCGCCACTGCTACCGGTGGCACCACTATTCGCCGCCTGCAATGGACCCAGCTCGAGGGACCTTCCGCCACCGTGGATGGCGCCAGTGATCAAAACCTGATGACCGCTACTGCGCCACAAGTGGATAGCGATACCGATCTGGTGTTTGAGCTGGAAGCCGAAGACAGCAATGGAAACCTCGGTCGGGACCAGGTAACGGTGACGGTCACCAACACCGTGAACAATCCGCTACCGGTAGTCGATGCCGGGGCCGACCAGACGGCCACCAGTGGCGATGAAATCATCCTGTCCGGCAGCGCCAACGATGACGGCTCCATCGCTTCGGTACGCTGGCAGGTTACCGCTGGCCCCGCCGTGACCTTCCAGCCCGGGAATGACCTGAACACCCATTTCACCGCCCCCCAGGTCAGCGAGGAAACCAGCCTGATAGTGACCCTCACTGCCACAGATGATCTGGGCGCTGAAGCCAGCGACTCCCTCACCATCACGCTCTCCCCGTTACCGGGCAATAATGCCCCCACCGTGGACGACGCCTATGCAGACCCCGGCGTGGCCACCAGCGGTGAATCCATTCAGCTGATTGGTGAGGCCAGCGACCCGGAAGGCGATGCTCTCATGTACGTCTGGACTCAACTGGACAATGGCGCGCCGACGCTGGCCATCACCGATTCCAGCCAGGCAACCGCCTCGGTGACGCTGCCCGAGCTGGATATGTCCACGACCTTTTCCTTCCGCTTTACCGCCAATGACGGCGCACAGGAGGCATATAGCGACATCACCCTGCAAGGCACGCCCACCACACAACCCTCACCCAGTGTACTGGAATGTCTGTTCCGCCCCCTGCAAAGCGGCTGCCCACTGGCCGTCCTCGGCAATCTTCTCAACCCGGACAGCGTCAGCGCCTGTTTCAGTAACCCGAACTCGCCCGCCTGCCCCTTCTCCGGCCTGGCCAGCCTGGACGAAGACCTGGCGCACTGCTTCGAACACCCCGCCGACGATGGCTGCACCAGCCTGCTGGGGAAAATCACCGACCCTTTGTACGTGCTGGAAACCCTGCCCCCGCAGGCACCAACCAATACCTGCACCCCGGCCTACGACAGCCGCACTTTCGAACAATACATCGGGGTATTGCATGCACACACCGGTTACTCCGACGGCGCCCTCAACTCTCGCCCTTCTGATGTATTCGAACGCGTAAAAGCGCAGGGGTTGGATTTCACCGGGATCACAGACCATTCCGACAATGTGCGGCTGCCGCTGACGGTAACCGGCGACTGCCTCTCCGAGGATTTTTTCCAGTGCCTGATCGCCGATGACGACGCCCCGTTCGACTCCTTCCGCAAGTGGGACGCCACGGCGGAACAGGCCGATGCTGCCAGCGACGAAAGCTTTACCGCCTTCCGCGGTTTCGAATGGACCTCCGACCGCTTTGGCCATATCAACCTGTTCTTTGGGGACAATGTGATCAACGCCAAAACCGGCCCCGGCTATGCCGTCTCCATGGGCCTGTTCTGGCAGTGGTTCAGCTACCCGGCACAATTCGGTGGCGGCGACGACGCCCTGCTGGTGTTCAACCACCCCGGCCGCGAAGACGCCATCGAAGGTATCGTGGAACCCTTGGGCGGCGACCCGGCCTACACCTTCAATGACTTTCGTTATGTGGCCGCCGCTGACCGGCGCGTGGTGGGGCTGGAAGTGTTTGGCAAAGGCTCCGAGTACGATTCCGGCGGCCCCAGTGGCAGTTGGCTGTCCTACGCCCTGGACAAGGGCTGGCACGTGGGGGCAGCAGGCTCGGAAGACCACCACGATACCGAATGGGGCGACCCGGACCTGCCCAAAACCGTGCTGGTGGCCCGTTCGCGCAGCCGCGATGATTTACGCGAAGCCATGCAAGCCCGCCGTTTCTATGCCGTGGCCCAGTTCTACAACGACCTGCGCATGACCTTCACCGTGGATGACTCGCCAATGGGTAGCCGCTTGCGTCGCCCGGCAGGCAGCCTACTGCCACTGTCGGTCAGCCTGACCCGGAACGGCGGTGACTTTATTGGCATCGTGGAAGTGGTGACTCGCAACAACGCGGTAGTCGCGACTTTAACGGGCAACCACGTGGAAACCCTGGTGCCGGTCACTGACGAGGAAAGTTACTATTTCCTGCGCGTCCGTGATCCACAAACCGGTCGTCCAGTGGCATTCAGCAGCCCGATCTGGGTAATGCCCGGAGCCAGCGCCCTGCCGATATGCGAGTCCATTTTCTAGATCATCACCCTGATCGGATTAAAAAAGGCGCCAGGATATGGCGCCTTTTTTGATTCTCCAATAAGCAGGCTGCGCTTAAGCCGACCTACGAGTTAGCCGCTGATTCAGACTTATTGCTCAAACAAACCTTTAATCGGCATCAGGTCTGGATATTCGGCCTGTTGTTTTTGCGCCTGGGCCTGGAACGTCAACATCATGTCATCGGGGCGGAACATGCCCGCCTGCCAGGTGGCCATGTACTTGAGGCTGTCTTCCACACTGTGGTCGCGGCTGAAATTGAGCATTTCCTTGCAGCCGGTCACGGCCAGCGGGGAATTCGCCGCAATCTCCGCAGCAATGGCCATCACTGCCGTCAGCATATCCTCCGCGTTACCATAAACACTGTTGACCAGCCCTTGCTCCAGCGCTTCCCTGGCGCCGAACTTGCGACCGGTATAGGCCAGCTCCCGCACCAGGCCCTGAGGCATCAACTTCGGCAAACGCTGCAGCGTGCCCACATCTGCGGTCATACCCAGCGGGGTTTCCTTGATGGTAAAGAACGCATCCTCTGTGCAGTAGCGGCTGTCCGCCGCACAGACCAGATCCAGTGCACCACCAATACATCCGCCCTGGATCGCCGCCAGCACCGGAATACGCACCTGCTCCAAGACACTCAGACAATCCTGCAGCTGCAGCACCACCCGGCGAAGGTTTTCTGCCATTCGCCCCTGGTCGCCACCCATGGGGGCGCCGCTGGGGTCGGAAAACACCGCCAGATCCATGCCTGCAGAAAAGTGTTTGCCGGTGGAAGAAATCACCACCACGCGAGCGTCAGTCCCCGTCTCGATATCCCGCAGGCAACGGGGCAACTCCAGCCAGAAATCCTTGTTCATGCTATTCAGCGCTTCAGGGCGACTGAACTGCACGTGAGCAATATGGTTTTCCACGGCAACATCGAACGAGCGGTATTCAGGTAATGCGGACACGGTGTTCTCTCCCATTGTTATAAGCACTCTTTGTATAAGCACCCTGCCGAGGCTTTCGGCATTTGCCTCACAGCCTTACCCAATCAGCCCGCATTGAACAGCCCCGATCACGCAATAAACCATGCTCAAGACGACATGCCTTGGAATAACTTTCCTGTTACCCGAGATACCGGGAATGGGGCCGGTCGACCGCTGGATCCGACTACGTGCAACGCCCTCGCTTCGCTCACCCTTTGGGCAGCGCGGAACTGCCTGCGTTACTCCGCTTTGCGGCATTCCTGCAGCTGGTTTTTTTCTGTTTGTGTGGCTTTCGCGGCTGGCGTTCGGCGTCGGGTATCCAAAGTACGCGATAAACCATAAAAAACGGCGCGCTGTTGCCAGCGCGCCGTTTCATTTTGCAGTGACAAACAAGGAGCTACTTCAGGTCAAAGCGCTCCAGTTCCATCACCTTGGTCCAGGCGGCCACGAAATCGTGGACGAACTTCTCCTGAGCATCGGCACAGGCATACAACTCCGCCAGCGCACGCAATACTGAATTGGAGCCGAACACCAGGTCCACACGGCTGCCGGTCCACTTCAGCTCACCGCTGTTGCGGTCGCGCCCTTCAAACGTTTCTTCATCGTCGGATACCGGCTTCCACTCGGTGCCCATGTCCAGAAGGTTCACGAAGAAGTCGTTGGTCAGGGTCCCGGGCTTGTCGGTGAACACACCCAGGTCGCTGCCACCGTAGTTGGCACCCAGCACGCGCAGGCCACCAACCAGCACCGTCATTTCCGGCGCCGTCAGCGTGAGCAGTTGGGCGCGGTCAACCATCAGATGCTCGCCGCCCATGGAGAAGCGTGCCTGCTGGTAGTTGCGGAATGCGTCCGCTTTAGGTTCCAGCGGTTCAAACGACGCCACATCGGTTTGCTCCAGGCTGGCATCGGTACGCCCCGGTGAAAACGGAACGGTGATGTCCATGCCGGCCGCCTTGGCCGCTTTTTCAATGGCGGCACAGCCGCCCAGCACGATCAGATCCGCCAGCGACACCTTCCTGTTGCCGCTATTGAAATCGGCCTGAATTCTTTCCAGGGTTTTCAATACCCGGGCCAGTTGCTCCGGCTGATTCACTTCCCAGTCTTTTTGCGGGGCCAGACGGATACGGGCACCGTTGGCACCGCCACGCTTGTCACCGCCACGGAAGGTGGCAGCAGACGACCAGGCGGTGTACACCAGCTCGGACACACTGAGGCCGGAATCCAGGATCTTGCTCTTCAGTGCAGCAATGTCCTTGTCGTCCACCAGCTCATGATCCACCTCGGGCACCGGGTCCTGCCAGATCAGCTCCTCGTCGGGAATCTCCGGGCCCAGGTAGCGGGCACGCGGCCCCAGGTCACGGTGGGTCAACTTGAACCAGGCCCGCGCAAAGGCATCGGCAAACTGGTCCGGGTTTTCATAAAAACGCCGGGAGATTTTTTCGTAGGCCGGATCAAAGCGCAGCGACAAGTCCGTGGTCAGCATCATCGGCTTGTGCTTCTTGCTCTTGTCCTGGGCATAGGGCATCTGCGGTTCAGCGTCCTTCGCTACCCACTGCTTGGCACCGGCCGGGCTCTCGGTGAGTTCCCACTCGAAACCGAACAGGTTTTCAAAGAAGTAATGGCTCCACTGTGTCGGCGTCTGCGACCAGGTCACCTCCGGGCCACCGCCCATGGTGTCGTCACCCTTGCCGGCACCGACACTGCTACGCCAGCCGAAGCCTTGCTCGGCCAGCCCGGCGTCTTCCGGGTCAGGTCCGACTTTTTCCGGGTCACCGGCACCGTGGGCTTTACCGAAGGTGTGGCCACCGGCAATCAGGGCAACGGTTTCTTCATCGTCCATGGCCATACGCGCAAACGTTTCGCGAATGTCGTGGGCGGCAGCCTTCGGGTCCGGGTCGCCATTGGGACCTTCCGGATTCACATAGATCAGCCCCATCATGGTGGCTGCGAGAGGGTTCTCCAGGTCTCGCTTATCCGAGAACCGGGAGTCATTGGTGAGCCAGTCTTTTTCGCGGCCCCAGTACACGTCCTGATCCGGTTCCCAGGTATCTTCACGGCCACCGGCAAAACCAAAGGTTTTAAAGCCCATGGATTCCAGTGCCACGTTACCGGTAAGAATGATCAGATCCGCCCAGGAAATCTTGCTGCCGTATTTCTGTTTCACCGGCCAGATCAGTCGGCGGGCCTTGTCCAGATTGACGTTATCCGGCCAGCCATTGAGCGGGGCAAAACGCTGCTGGCCGCGACCGCCGCCGCCACGCCCATCACCAATCCGGTAGGTGCCGGCGCTGTGCCAGGCCATCCGAATGAACAGCCCACCGTAGTGGCCGAAGTCCGCCGGCCACCAGTCCTGTGAATCGGTCATTACCGCGTGCAGATCTTTTTTGACCGCCTCCAGATCCAGGCTATTGAATGCCTTGGCATAATCGAAATCCACATTCATGGGGTTCGACAGTGAGGAATGCTGGTTGAGTAGATCCAGACGCAACTGGTTGGGCCACCAGTCCTTGTTGGTGGTTCCACCACCCGCCGCATGCATCGGGCATTGACTTGCATCAGCCATGACTCTCTCCCTGTTTGAGTGTGTGTTAGCTGTTGATTCAGTTATATCCCTTAACCCTCGCCCCCGGCCAGTTGGCTTTGGCAAATGCGCCGATAGCTTTTATCAAACGCCATAGCCAGAACAATAGTTCAAATAGCCAATGCTCAGCTGTTGATAACGACGTCGGCCGCCCCGCTGACGCCTTCTCAATATCCTATTCACAACGTCATTCTCTTACCACCATATGGTGGTAAGGTGACAATGCACACAACAACAAAGGGAACCGGTTGCCACGCGCAGCGGCCTGACACGGAGATTTCACCCCCATGCGTTTGACTCGTTTTGGTTTGCCCGTCCTGTTTCTCGCTTTAGCTGCCTGTGAAGAGCCGCCCGCCACCGAAGCACCGCCACCGGAAGTGTTTGTGGTCACCGCCAGCGAGCAGCTCTACCAGCCCGAACGCACTTTCACCGCCCGGATTGATTCGCGCAGTGACGTGAACATCACCGCTCAAGTATCCGGCAAGCTCACTGCCGTGCATTTCCGCGAGGGCGACACGGTGGAAGCCGGTGCGCCCCTGTTCGATATCGACCCGGCGCCCTATAAGGCGGCCCTGTCGCGGGCCAAGGCCGAACATGAGCGCGCCAAGGCCACTCTGGCGGAAGCCAAAAGCAACTTTTCCCGCGCCAACAAGCTGGTGGACAAGGGCTATATCTCCGATTCCGAATACGACACCCTCAAGGCCCGCCAGCAGGAAGCCGAAGCCGCCGAGCAATCTGCCCGCGCCGCACGGGAAAGTGCCCAGGTGGATCTGTCCTATACCCACATCGAGGCCCCCCAGGCCGGTCGCGTAGGGCGCTCCATCGCCTCGGTGGGCGATGTGGTCAGCCCCGGTTTCGGTACCCTGACCACCCTGGTGGGTGGCAACGACATGCAGGCGGTTTTCCAGATCCCCGAGCGACTGCTCACCGAAGCGGCCATGAGCGACAACCAGCCCAAGCCTTCAGAGATTGAAGTGGGCCTGGAACTGCCCAACGGCAGCGAGTATCCCTACACCGGCAACATCGTTTACGTCTCCAACCGGGTGGACAGCAACACTGGCACCGTGGAAGTCCGTGCGGCCATGCCCAACCCCCGTGACCTGCTTCGCCCTGGCATGTTTGTGCAGGCCCATGTGCGGCTGAAGCAAAGTCTGAGCGGCCTGATGATTCCCCAGGCGGCCCTGCAGGTGGATCAACAAGGCACCTATGTTTTTACCGTCAACACCAACAATCTGGTGCTGCGCAACAACCTGATGACCGGCGACCGCTTCGGCGAAAATGTGCTGGTCACCGAAGGTCTGGTGGCCGGGGAAAAAGTCATCCTCCGCGGCATCCAGAAAGTGCGGCCCGGCAGCGAAGTCCAGGTCTCCGACTACAAGCCAGCCACCGATCCCCATACCGGTAGCCAGCCCCAAAAAGATCAGAACGAAGACACCGACAAAACGAACGCGCCAGCGGCGACGGACAACAACGGGGGTACTGCCCCGTGATCAGTGGCGTCTTTATCCAGCGACCCAAGCTGGCCATGGTGGTGGGCCTGGTGATTACCTTCACCGGCCTGCTGGCCATGAAACTACTGCCCATTTCCGAATACCCGGAAGTGGCGCCACCACAAATTTCCGTGAGCGCCAGCTGGCCCGGTGCGTCCGCCGCGATCATGGAAGAATCCGTGGGGCAGGTGATCGAGGATGTGGTCAACGGGGTGGAAGGCATGGAATACATGTCGTCCAGCTCATCCAATAATGGCAGCTACAGTCTCGCGGTGACCTTCGAGGTCGGTGAAGATCCGGACATGGCTCTGGTGCGGGTGCAAAACCGGGTCAAGCTGGCCGAGCCCTCGCTACCGGCAGAAGTCCGCGCCCAGGGCCTGACCATCGACAAGCGCTCCCCGGACATTCTCTTCACCATCAACCTGTATTCCCCGGATGGCTCGCTGGATGAACTGTTCATCGCCAACTACAGCCTGCTCAATGTGCAGAACCCGCTCAAGCGGGTAGAAGGCGTGTCCGATGTGAGCGTGTTCAGTTCTGCAGACTATTCCATGCGCCTGTGGATGGACCCGCCACAAATGACCGCACTGGGCATTACCCCGGACGATATTTCCAATGCCCTGCGCGAACAGAATGTGCAGGTCCCCGCGGGCAAGATCGGCGCACCGCCTTTCGACGGCAAGCTCAGCACCGAGTATGCCCTGCAGCTGGAAGGGCGACTGAAAGATGTGAAGGAATTCGAGAACATCATCCTGCGTGCCGACGAGAACGGCGCCATGGTGCGGCTGGGGGATGTGGCGCGCATCGAATTGGGCCAGCTTTCCTACAGCATTGCCGCCAACTACCAGAACCACCCCACCACGGTGATGGCCGCCTATCTGGCACCGGGGGCCAATGCATTGGCCACCGGCGATGCCCTCAAGCAGGCCCTGGAAGAACAGAGCAAAACCTTCCCCGACGGGCTCGAATACGCCATCGGCTACGACACCACCCGCTATGTAGAAGTGGCGATTCAGCAGGTCACCACCTCGCTGCTCATGGCAGTGGGCCTGGTCATCCTGATCACCTTTATTTTCCTCGGCGACTGGCGCCCGACCCTGGTCCCCACGGTGGTCATTCCCGTATCCCTGATCGGAACCCTGGCGATCATGCTGGTGGCGGGCATGTCCATCAACACCATTACCCTGTTTGGCCTGATCCTGGCCATCGGCATCGTGGTGGATGATGCGATCCTGGTGGTGGAAAACACCGACCGGCACCTGCTTGAAGACCCGAACATTTCCACCCGTGACGCGGTCACCCGCACCATGGAAGAGGTCACCGGACCGATCATCGCCACCACCCTGGTGCTGCTGGCCGTGTTTGTACCGGTGGCGTTGATGCCCGGCATCACCGGCATCATGTACAACCAGTTCGCGGTGACCATCTGCGTGGCCGTGGTGATTTCCTCCATCTGCGCATTAAGCCTAAGTCCGGCCGTGGCCAGCCTGGTGCTGCGCCGCAAAGACCGTGAGCCCGCCTGGTATCGCGCTTTCAACAAGGGCTTTGCCAAAATCACCCTGGGCTATTCCCGGGTGGTCGGTGGCCTGCTGGGCCGACGCGGCCTGACTCTGGTGCTGTATGCGCTGATCATGGTGGGCCTGTTCTTTGGCGCCCGCGCCGTGCCCACCGGTTTTGTGCCCATGGAAGACAAGGGCTTGCTGCTGGTGAATGTGCAGCTGCCGGATGCGGCGTCCATCAACCGCACCGAAGCCGTTATCGAGCAGGTGCAGCGCATGCTCGACAATGATCCGGCGGTGGAATCGGCCACCATGATTGCCGGCTTCTCCATGCTCACCGGCGGGGTACAGAGCAACGGCGGTACCGGCTTCGTGGTACTCAAGCACTGGGATGAAAGACCGGATTTCAAGGACATCTCCCTGGCCGTCTCGGCGCGGGTGACCCAGCAGGCTTACCAGACCATTCCCGAAGCCCAGATCCAGTCCTTCCCGCCGCCCTCCGTACCGGGCATGGGCGCCGTGGGCGGCCTGGAACTGGTGCTGGAAGACACCCTGGGCCGCAGCCATGCGGACCTGGCCGGGGCCATGCAGATCCTGACAGCGGCAGCCAACCAGTCGCCATTGATTGGCAGCGCCTCCACCAGCTTCCGGGCCAACGTGCCCATGTACCGCATCGATATTGACCGCAACAAGGCCAAGACCTTGCAGGTACCGCTGACCAACATTTTCTCTGCCTTGCAGAGCCAGCTGGGCTCCAGCTACATCAATGACTTCTCCCTGTTCGGGCGCACCTTCCGGGTGATGATGCAGGCCGACCCGGCCTACCGCTCCGACCTCAAGGATATCGAACGGCTTTATGCCCGCAGCAGCAACGGCAACATGGTGCCGCTGTCCACCCTGCTCACCACCGAACCGGTGCTGGGTGCAGACATCACCAACCGCTTCAATCTGTACCGCTCCGCCATTCTCCGCGCCCAGCCCGGCGAGGGCGTCTCCAGCGGCGATGCCATGGCCGAACTGGAACGCGTGGCCGCCGAGGTATTACCGGAGGGCTATCAGGTGGAATGGACCGGACAGAGCTATCAGGAGCGCAAGGCCGGCAACCAGATTGGTATCGCCTTCGCCCTGGCCATGGTGTTCATCTACCTGTTCCTGGTGGCGCAATACGAAAGCTGGTCGGTGCCGGCGGCGATTATCCTGGTGGTACCCATCGCGGTGGCCGGGGCCATCGGCGGGCTGTTGATGGTGGGACAGATCGGCATCCCGCAGCTGGGCGCGCTGGATCTGTTTGCCCAGGTGGGGCTGGTGTTATTGATCGGCCTGGCCGCTAAAAACGCCATCCTGATTGTGGAGTTCGCCCGTGAACGGCGCGAGCAGGAGGGGCTGTCCATTCTGGAAGCCGCCGCCGAAGCCGGCCGCCTGCGCTTCCGCGCCGTGTGCATGACCGCCCTGTCCTTCGTGCTCGGCATTCTGCCACTGGCCTTTGCCAGCGGCGCCGGCATGTTCAGCCAGCTTTCACTGGGGCATACGGTGATGTGGGGCATGCTCGCCGCGCTTCTGATCGGCACGCCAATGATTCCCGCCTTCTACGCCATGGTGCAAAGCACCCGGGAGTATCTGAAGCAGAAATTGTTGAAATAAATCAGTGGCGAATGGCGAGAAAACGACAAGGCCACTGTAGGAGCGCCGCTCGCGGCGCGAACCCGAGTCTTGGCGAGGGAAACATTTCCGCTGCGAAATATTTTCTGAAACCTGTCGCACGCTGAAATGCCTGATCGCCCTTCGGTCGATGCCGTGCTGCGCACGGTTCGCCCCCTGGAAGGGGGCTCCTACAGCGGCACGCGCGTGTTGCGTGTTGCGTGTTTCATCCAGTTTTTCAGGTGTTTGAGATCTTCAATGGCCGTGCTGATCTCGATGTAGGCCTCGAAGGGCGGGCGGCCGATATCCGCATGCAGGGCGTCCTGAATCTGGCCCTGATACTGCACAATGGCCTCTTTCAGCTTTTTCAGCTGACGCAGCCGAAATGCATAACTGCGGGTCGCCCCGGATTCAAAGTAGTTACGTTGACGGGCGACGGCACTGGCCGCCCACCCCTGTGCTTCATTCAAATTGCTGTTATCCAGAACCGCACCCATGGCTAATCTCCGTGTGAATACCTTATTCAGGGGCACGAGTGTTCCACGGGCCCACCGCACCCACCATGAGAAAAGTGCGCGAAACCTGACATAAAAAACCAACCGAAGTCATTTACCTCCACAAAGTAAACAAGCTCTTACTTATTGTTTTTCTTACAGAAAATGGGCCATCCACAGATTCGCACCGAGCGTCTACCTGGTGACTGTCGATGAGCGCACCAGCGTCAGGCTGGAACAGGGACTGTTGGCTCTGTCACACCCACTCGCATTACGTGGCAGCGCAGGTGGTAGGCCTGTACATTTTCTCCTAGTATCGAACAAGACCGATCCAGTGAATCCGGTACCGATAAAAAAATCAGGGGAGTTCATCATGAATAGGGATATTCTCGGCAAGCTTTCAGCAGCCGTTGCGTCACCGCGTTTCCGTCAATCTCTTGTCGCCCTTCCTGTGGCCGTGCTGATCACCGCTTGCGCCACCACCGCGACCCAGACCCGCACAGCCAATGAGCGGACGCTGGAATCCCTGCAACAGCCCAGCGAACAACAAGCCTGCTACGACCGGGAAAAAGAACCCTACACCCCGCTGGTGGATGCCCACTTTCACCCCCGCCCCTTCGGTGGCGCCGCCATTCCACCGGAAAAGCTGCACACCATGCTGGAAGACCAGGGTGTTCGCGTTGTGAATTATTTCGGCATCGGCCAGATACTGGAGCTGGATTCCGGCTGTAACTACTACCTGGACTGCCCCGGCGTTACTGCCGAGCCGAGCATCAAGAACGATTTCGTCAATGGCATGGAAACGGTGGCCTACCCCAACGACAATTTGCACATCACCCTGTCCATGACCTTCATGGACCTGGCGCATCCGGAAAACGTGGTGGAGCTGATCGAACTGTATGACCGGGAGTATCCGGGCATGTTCAGCTGGAGCGGCGAGCTGAATGTGGTGAAACAGGCGCTACTGAAAAACAATCACGAACCGGCCACCATGCAGAGCATCGATCAATGGGCGCCATTCATGGCGGTGCTGCAGGAACGCGGCATTCCCGTTACCTTCCACTCCGACCTCGGTAACGACGCCAACCCCACCGAACACTTGCCCTTGATGAAACATATCCTCGCCACCTACCCGGATAACAAGATCGTGTGGGCGCACATGGGGCTCTCCAAGGAATTGGGCAAGATGAACCCGGTGCAGCATGTCACCATCCTCAAGGGGCTGCTCGACAAGTACCCCAACCTGATGCTGGATATCTCCTGGGACGTGCTTTACAACGAGTATCACCAGTGGGGTGATATCTACATTCCCTTCTTTAACGAATACTCCACCCGCATCCTGCCAGGCACCGACTTTGTGGCGGCTGGCTACAAGGCAGATGACCAATATGGCAAGGAGCTGGAAGTCACCAGCCGTGCCCTGAAAGCCCTGGACGACGAGGCATTCCATAACATCGCACTGGGCGCCAACTACTTCCGTCTGATGGACCTGGATTACAACGCACCCAACGTTTGCCCTGCAGATGACACCAGCAAAAGCGGATAATAAAGGACTCGGGAATGCGAAAAATCACCTCTTCTTCGGCAGCGCTCTGCGCGGCCTTGCTTGCCAATCCGGTACAAGCTGAAACCACCGACCCGGCGGTGGAAAAACAGCTTCAGGAACTGCGCTCCCTGCGCCAGAACCTGGAGCAACAGAACCAGGAGTTCGATCAGCGCATCCAGCAGCTGGAAACCGAACTGTACGGGGAAAGCACACCGGCCCCCCAGCGCCCTGCCGATAATCCTGGCAGCAGTTTGGGCTACCGGCCGGGCAAAGGCTTTAACCTGTTCAACTCGGACATGGGTGAAGTCAACTTCGGGGTTTTCAGCTACACCCGCTATCTGAATCAAAAGGATTTCGAGCGCAGCTATACCGATGATTTCGGGCGCACCTCGAGTGTCGATCCGCGTAATGACTTCCAGTTTCAGAAGGTAAACATCAGCTTCAGGGGCTGGATCTTTGATCCCAAGCTGCATTACCTCTTCTACACGTGGACGTCCAACACCAGCCAGGGCGACCCGGCACAGGTGGTCGTGGCCGGTAACCTGGGGTACCACTTCAACCCGGCGTTCAAACTCTATGCCGGTATCGGTGCCTTGCCGTCCACGCGCTCCACCAACTACACCTTCCCGAACTGGCTGAAGAACGATCATCGCACCATTGCGGATGAATTCTTCCGCGGCTCATACACCACCGGTATCTGGGCGGAAGGCGAAATTGCCGAAGGGCTGATGTACCGCGCCATGCTTGGTAACAACCTGAGCCAACTGGGGGTCAGCGGCAGTCAGCTGGATGACGGACTCAACACCGCATCGGGTGCCCTGTGGTGGATGCCCACCACCGGGGAATATGGCCCGGGCGAAGGCCTGGGGGACTACGAGTTCCACGAACAGCTGGCCACCCGTTTCGGCATTCACTTCACCCACAGCCGAGAAGATGCCCAGGCGCAGCCCGGTACAAACTCGTTCGAAAATTCCCAGATTCGGCTGTCCGACGGCACTCTGATTTTCCAGGCGGATCCGTTCAACAACGGCACCGCCATCGACCAGGCCACCTACCAGATGGCCGCCGCCAATGCGGGCCTGAAATACCGGGGCTGGTTCCTGGAGGCCGAGTTCTACCATCGCTGGGTGGACAAGTTCGATGCCAACGGGCCACTGCCGGTGGACGAGCTGGACGACAAGGGGTACCAGGTACAGGCGTCGATGATGGCCATCCCGAAAACCCTGCAACCCTATGTGGCCTATTCCGAGATCCAGGGTGAGTACGGCACGCCCCACGACCTGAGCGTGGGCTTCAACTGGTTCCCGTTCAAACGCAAGGAGTTCCGCTTCAACGTGCAGGGCCTCTACCTGAAGGATTCACCAGTGGGTTACAGCAGTGTGCCGTTCCAGCTGGGCGGTAACGGCTGGGCCTTTACCACCGATATGGTGCTGGCGTTCTAGACTCTCCCGGCAGGCCACCAGTACGTGGCCTGCCGCTTCTCTTGCCGTCCAGCCTGAACGGCCCCGTCTCTGCTCACCAGGCCTCTATCTGACCCGCGATCATGCGGTTATTTCCCGTCGCGCTCATTCGCCGCTCTTGCCGCATAAACCGGTGCAGACACTTTATCCACGTGGCGCGGTGTCACGCCGGCAAAGTGCGTGTAAATCTGCTGAAGATCCGCTTCCATGTCATCGCCGGGATAAATCACCACGGGAAACGAAAAGGTTTTTGCCTTGTAATCCGCCAACGCCAGAATAATCGGCACATTGGCCTGGCGGGCAATATGATAGAAACCCAGCTTCCATTTGTCCGCATTACTGCGGGTGCCTTCCGGGGTCACCGCAATCAGCAGTTTCTCACGCTCTGCAAACGCCGCCACAGTTTGCTCAACCATACCGCCGGCCTTGCCCCGTTCAATCGGCATGGCCCCCAACGCGTGCAACAGCGCCCCCAACGGCCCCTTGAACAGGCTGCTTTTGATCATCACGTTGACGTCTTTCTGCAGCGCGGAGCGGCTCACCAACGCCAGCACACCATCCCAGTTGGAGGTATGCGGGCCGCCGGCAATCACTGCACGGTCGATATCCGGGAAGGGGCCGGCTGTCCAGCCGGTGAGCCGCAGCAGAGCCTGGCCGATTCGCTGCCCCAATGGCACACGGGATGGCCCGCCTGTGGACTGGTTCTGCATACCCTACCCTCAAATGGTTGCTATCTTTCGTCCTGCGGACCGGGCCGCAGCGTAACAGAGCACCGCAGTATATCGGATAGCCCACCGCACCCGCATTGACAACAACCACCCCGACTTGCCCTGTCACCGGTCTGCCTCTGTATAATTGCCCATCAAGACACGCTCATTACTGCCGACAGGACCCCTTATGCCGTCTTTCGATATTGTTTCCGAGATTGATGAAGTTGCCCTTCGCCACGCGGTGGATAACGCCAACCGCGAGCTTTCCACCCGGTTCGATTTCCGCGGCGTCGAGGCCAGCATCGAGCAGAACGGCCTGGCCGTTACCCTGAAAACCGAATCCGATTTTCAGGTTCGCCAGCTGGAAGAACTGTTCGGCAAAGCCTGCCTGAAACAAAACATCAGCGCCGCCGGCGCCGACAAACCGGAAGAGCCTGAACACAGCGGCAAAACCTTCTCGCTGACCCTGACCTTCCGCCAGGGCATCGATCAACCCGTTGCCAAGCAGATTGTGAAGCAAATAAAGGAAAGCAAGATCAAGGTGCAGGCATCGATCCAGGGTGATCAGGTACGGGTGAACGGCAAGAAGCGCGATGACCTGCAGGCAGTAATGACATTGCTGCGGGAATCAAAAATCGAAACGCCGCTGCAGTTCAATAATTTCAGGGACTAAACCACACCGTTCTATTCAACCGCTCAAGCACCAGTAACCGATTACAGGAATCACTTATGTCCGCGTCCACTTCCGCCGTACAGCGGCTTAATATGTTCTGGTTTCTGGTGCTCTCCGCCCCCATGCTGATCGGGATCGCCATCGCCGGACTGGTCTGGTTTGGTAACTACACCGCCTCCGTTGATCTGCTGCCGCAGGAGACCCTGCGCATGGGGGCCATGGGGGCCATGGGTTTGATGCTGGTGGTAGCACGACCGCTGCGTAATGTGCTGCTATCCCCGTCAGCCATCGCCGGCCGCCAGGCCCAGGCCGTTACCCCCGCCGACCCTTCCGACGATCAGGCGGTTGCCAAAGTGCAGGCCAGCATGTTCATGCTGCTGGGCATTCTGGATGCGGTTTCCATGGGGGTGATCGCCCTCAGCCTGATGCAGGCGGATGTGCTGCTGGCATTGCTCAACGGTGTCTACACTCTGGTGCTGGCCGTCATTGCCCGCCCGGATTTCGCTGCATTAGTCGATGCCACACGTAAACAACTGATCCATAACGGGTAATACCCACATTCGCGTTCTATTGAACACCTTGCGACATGTCTTGTTAATGAACACTGTTTAACAAAAGAGACGCCAGCGCGTACAACGTAGCCCATGACCGATAACAAGGAGAATCCTCATGGGTTTCAGGAATCGATTCCAACGTCTTCTCGCCACGGTGGCGCTGACACTCAGCGCCCTGACCGCCACTCAGCACGGCATCGCCGCCGGGCTGATGGCCCCCGTCGACAGCAACCTGCCACCGCTACAGATCCGCGAACAGCATGTCACTGTGGATGTTGAAGACGGCTATGCCATCACCGAAGTCGAGCAAGTGTTCCACAACCCCAATGATCAGGATCTGGAAGCCTACTACCGCTTTCCGGTTCCCGAAAAAGGCACCGTGGCCGAATTCACCGTATGGATCGACGACAAACCGGTGATCGGTGAAGTGCTGGAAAAAGAGCAGGCCCGCCAGGTATACGAGCAGGAAAAAGCCGCCGGCCGTGAAGCCGGGCTCACCGAGAAAGACAGCTACAAGGCGTTTGATGTGAAGGTGCAGCCTGTGCGCGCCGGTCAGGATACCCGGGTGCGGCTGGTCTACATGCAGCCTGCCTCCGTGGATACCGGCATCGGCCGTTATGTGTACCCGCTGGAGGAAGGCGGCGTGGACGAAAAGAAGCTGGCCTTCTGGACCGCCAACGACAGCGTTGAAGAACACTTCAGTTTTACCCTGAACCTGCGCAGCGGCTACCCGGTGGATGCACTGCGGCTGCCCAAACATCCCCAGGCACAGATCCAGCAGCTGGGCCCACAACAATGGCAGGTAACACTGGACAACCGCACGGCCACCGCCAGCAGTGAAGAAGAAACAAACAGCGAGAACCCCAACTTCGCACCACCGGCTGCCAACGGCCAACCGGCCAATGCCTTCACCCTGGACCAGGACATCGTGGTCTACTGGCGCCACCAGCAGGACCTGCCCGGCAGCGTGGATCTGGTGGCCTACAAGGCGCCGGGCAAGGACCGTGGCACTTTCATGCTCAGCATCACCCCCGGTGATGATCTGCCCCCGATTACCACCGGTAGCGACTGGGTGTTCGTACTGGATATTTCCGGCTCCATGAGCGCCAAACTGGCCACCCTGGGCGACGGTGTCAGCCAGGCACTGGGCAAACTGCGCGGCGGCGATCGCTTCCGTATCGTGCTGTTCGATGACCGCGCCGAAGAACTCACCAGTGGCTTTGTAGACGCCACCCCGAACAATATTCGCCAGTACACCAAAAAGGTCATGCAGCTCCAGTCGCGGGGAGGCACCAACCTGTTCGGCGGCCTGAGCCTGGCCCTGAACCCGCTGGACTCAGACCGCCCCACCGGCATCGTGCTGGTCACCGACGGTGTGGCCAACGTGGGCAAAACCCAGCAAAAAGATTTTATCGACTTGCTGGAAAACCACGACGTTCGTCTGTTCACTTTTGTCATGGGTAACAGCGCCAACCGGCCCATGCTTACCGCCATGACCAATGCCAGCAACGGTTTTGCCATCAGCGTCTCCAACAGCGATGACATCGCCGGGCAGATTCTCAACGCCACTGCCAAGCTCACCCACCAGGCCATGAATGACGTTGAAATCGATATCGACGGGGTACGTACCGCAGATCTCCAGCCCCAGCGCATCGGCAGCATTTACCACGGCCGCCAAATCGTGCTGCTCGGCCATTATTGGGGCGACGGCCCGGCAAAAGTCACCCTGCGTGCCAACGTGGCGGGCCAGGACAAGCAGTACAAAACCCGCTTCAATTTCCCCGCCCAGGGCGGTGACAACCCGGAGCTGGAACGCCTGTGGGCCTATGCCACCATCCAGGACATGCAGCAGGAGATTAATTATTTCGGGGAGGAAAAGGACCTGCAACAGGGCATCGTGGATCTGGGCCTGGAATACGGCCTGGTCACCAACTACACCTCCATGGTGGTGTTGCGCGACGAAGTATTCTCTGAATACGGTATCGACCGCCGCAACGCCAAACGCCGGGAAATCGAAAAACTGGCCAAGGCCCAGCGTCAGGCTAACGCCCCCACCAGCAACCGTGCAGACACGGCCCAGCCCATGTACACCAGCAACCGGCCATCCTATAGCAGCGGCGGTGGTGGAGGCGGTGGCGCCTTCGGTATCGGAGCGCTGCTGCCCTTCCTTATCCTGCTGATCGGCGGCGGGTTGCGTCGCCGCCGCTGATCCAAAACTTGCCCGGACAGGCAGCCCCTGTCCGGGATTTTTTTTGCTCATCGCAGTCTGCAAACGTTTCTCGTCAGGCTTTCAGCGCCGAGCCTTCTGCACATCTGCACAATGCGGCCGCTTCACAAAAAATCGATCAGCCTGCCGTCCACGCTCATCCACAAAGCGCCTTTTCCTGTCACTCCTGCCGGCCTTCGATGGCTGACATCAACACCCCGGCAGCAATCCCCAGGCGCTTGTCCAACCGACCCTCACGATCGGCTGTGAAATCCACATCCAGCTTCAGAATGAAGGGATTGAAGCGCTGGCGATACTCGGCCACGGGGCTCTCCCCCACGGTGGCGTGGTAGTGCTGCGGAAAGAAAAAAGCCAACGCTTCGATATAGCGGCGCACCAGTGCCTTGAGCATGGAGTCTTCCTGCAGGGTACCGATTTCCTGGCCATCACTATCCAGAAAGGTCCAGTGATCGCGCAGGAACGACGACTTGAAGCCCGACCGCCGCAGCGTCCCCACATGCTCATCGCTTTGCGAATCATGTACGTCATAGGCGCCAGCGAAATCGAAAATGCTGCGAGTAGAAATTCGCAGCAACTCCTGGTCCTGACTTTCGTCCGCGTAAAGCCGGATGTCTTCGCGGATGCGGAAGCGCTTCATGTTGGAGTAAAGCGCCAGTTCCCCATCATCCGTATAAAGGTGGAACGCATCACCGAAGAACCGAAAGAACTTGCGGCGAATGGTGTAGCGTGGATGTTGAAAGCGCACAGCGTGCGTCATGAGTTGTTCTCCATCAGCATTCGGTGAAACCCTCTTCTGTATTCAGGGAACGCAACCCCATCACCAGGGCAGCACGCTGCCATCGGAGTGCCAAAAGGTCCCGCTGTTTTCCAGGGTCAGGGCGTCCATCCGCGCAATCAAATCGCTGGCCGCTTCTTCCACCGTCAGATTACCGCTCTGCCGGGTCATGTCAGTCTGCACCCAGCCCGGGTGCAGAATCGCCACCGCAATGCTGTGCGCCGCCAAATCCACCGCCAGGGACTTGCCAACCGCATTCAAGGCAGCCTTGCTGGCCCGGTAGCCGTATTTGGCCCCGGAGGTATTATCCGCCATGGACCCCATTCGCGAGGTCATCAGACCCACCTTGCTGCCCGCATGCAGGTTGCCCAGCAAGGCCGTGGTGACCCGCAGCGGCCCCAGCGTATTGACCTCAAACTGGTCGCGCATGGCGTCAAAATCCATGGCATCCACCGTTTCACTGCACATGATGCCGGCGTTGTTATAGAGCACATCTACCGGGGTCTCGCCCAGCGCATTCTGCAGGTTCATCACCCCATCCGCCGTGCTCACATCCACGCCATCGATCACTTTTGCGCCACTTTCCAACAGCGCTGCAGAGGGCTGGCGGCAAGTGGCCAGCACGGTATCTCCTCTGGCACACCAGGCCTGCGCCATGGCAAGGCCGATCCCGCGATTCGCTCCGGTAATGACTATTGTCTGACCCACAACTTTCTCCTTTTGCCTGTTTCAACAGATAGTTACCCTGAACCTGTTTCGCATTCAACACCAGCGGACAAGCCACATTCACAGGCCCCTGTGGCGGTGGTTTGCCTCTCTGTCCGTAAACACCCTTTTTTGTTCGTGTCTCTTTGCTACAGTGAGTGTCCATTCTCAAGCCAAGGACGCGAATCATGAGCATTGCAGTTGGCGATACCCTTCCCTCCATCACCCTGAAAACCAACGGCCCAGACGGCCCGGAAGACCTCAACACCGGGGAATTTTTCAAAGGTCGCAAGGTGGTGCTGTTTGCCGTACCCGGCGCCTTCACGCCCGGCTGCTCCAACACCCACATGCCCGGCTTTGTCGTGAATGCCGACGCCCTGCTGGACAAGGTGGATGCCATTGCCTGCATGGCCGTTAACGACGCTTTCGTGCTGGATGCCTGGCAGAAAGACCAGAACGCCGAGCGCCTGACCATGCTGGCAGACGGCAATGCCGAGTTTGCCAAGGCGCTGGGGCTGGAACTGGACGCCACCGGTGGCGGCATGGGGATTCGCAGCAAGCGTTTCGCCCTGATCGCCAACGATGGCGTGGTGGAATACATCGGTGTGGACGCCAAAGGCGTGGACAAAAGCAGCGCCGACACGGTGCTGGGCCAGCTTTAATATTTCCGATACAAAGGATGCCTGTAGCCAGCCTGGCTGCAGGCAGCCTGCCACAGACAACACTCTCTCTATTTTGCGGTTTTGAATAAACGGAGAAGACGCCAGGCATTCGGCGTCGCGCACCGTCACCTCACCACTTATATCTCCAGGGCAAGCCCCAGGGTAGCGGTAAAGTCGTCTTTTTCCGGGGTAATGCCGTCGCTGTCTGGTTGCGGGCTTTCAATTCGCTTCCAGGTACCCGCCAGCCTCAGGTCCAGACGGCTGGTCAGATCCACGTCCAGCGCCATATAGAAGTCATGCTTGGCACGGCCCGCGTCCTCTTCCGTCAGGGTCACCTGGTAATCAATCTGGAAATCGATATTGTCGGTAATATCCTGATCGTAATAAGTGCCCAACAGCAATGCAGGCGTAGACACGGTACGGTCTTCGCCGGGCGCCACGTCCACGTACTCGGTACGCTGATAGCCGGGACCGGCCGAGACCGTCCAATCCAGCTTCGGCGTATCAAAAATCTGGTACCCCGCACCAAAACCTACCGTCCATTCTGCTTCACGGTTCTGGAACGGATCACGGTAATATTCCGCCTGAATCGGCCTGAAAAACCACTTATGGCTGATCCGATAATCATGACTCAGGCTCGCCGTGTGGTTATTGGCCAGCTGCTCGGACTCCGATTCCGAATAGTTACCGGTATAACTCATCTTGGTATTATTCTTTACCGTGCGGCGTTTCAGTGAAACCTTGGTGTTCAGGTCTTTCTGTTCCACGTTACCACTGCGGAAATTCAGGCCCACCGAAACATCTGCGGTCCACAAATCAAACTCTCTGGGTGAAGCCGAGGCAATACCCACGACCTGCGGAAACTCAACCGGTTCACCGCCCACCAGCAGTTTGCCCCGCTCCGTAGTTAAACGCCCCAGAATCACTTCACCGCCATCCAGCAGCACCGACATGACGCGCCCCGTGCGGATATAGGCCACGTCTTCCCAGTCAATCGAAATCAGATCGAAATGATCACTGTCGATTTCCACCGACTCTTCATGCAAGACCTTTATACGGCCCTTCACCCACTCACCAGTATCCAGCTGAATCCAGTCCCATTGCTGCACATCAAAGCTGGGCGGTTGCCAGATCTCCGGCGGGGTACTGGCCGTGTCAAAGGTTTGGTCCGCAGCAAAGGCAACGGCAGGAAAGGTGCCGACAACCAAACAGGCAGCCCAGAAGGCTGCCTGTTTGGTTGTCTGGCAGGAAGCACTGTCAGACGAGAAAGGTCGGCCGGCCATTACCGGCCAGCCATTAACAACGACTTTTTTCATTACTTACCATAAGGTGCGGCTTCGTACGGGTTGCCCCCCAGCGCTGCGGAGATATCAGCAATGGCTTTCTGGGCACGTACGCTGTTACCGGCCGCATCCAGCGGCGGGGAAATAGCCGCGATGCCGAACTTGCCCGGGGAAACGGCAATAATACCACCGCCCACACCACTCTTGGCAGGCAGACCGGTTTTGTACAACCACTTGCCCGCATCGTCATACAGCCCGGCCGTCGCCATCACCGCCAGAATTTCCGGCATGTCTTCCGGGTTGACCAGCGACTTACCGGTAACCGGGTTGGTCCCTGCGTTGGCCAGCGTCGCCGCCATTGTGCCCAGGTCCTTGGCATTCACACCCACAGAGCATTGACGGGTATAAATATCGGTGGCCTGCAGCGGGTCGCCTTCGATATGGCCATAGGCATACATCAGGTGTGCGATTGCCTGGTTACGCTGGTTGGTGGCAGCTTCCGACTTGTAGATATCTTCCAGCACGGTCAGATCCCGACCAGCAAAATCACTGTAGTATCCGAGGATCTTGTTCCAGATTTCGTTGTAGCTCTTGCCCTGCACCATGCTGGTGGTGGTAATCGCACCGGCATTCACCAACGGGTTCATTTCATGGCCCTGGTTCTGCTCGATGGCATAGATGGAATTGAATACCTGACCGGTGGCGTCTACACCCACATTCTTGGGCAGGGCATCAATGCCTTTTTCCTCTGTCACCTTGGCCATGGTGAAGACCTTGGAGATGGACTGAATGGACACTTCCGATTCGATGTCGCCCACGGTGTAGACCTTGCCATCCACCGTCACCAGCACAATACCAAAGATATTGGAGTCCACCTTGTCCAGCGCCGGGATGTAGTTGGCGTTAGCGCCTTCCTTCAATCCCTTGTACTTGTCATAGGCTTTTTTCAACGCATCATTGATGTTTTTTTCGGTGAGCTTGCTGTCCACCGGAGACGCCGCTGGCGCCTCGTTTTCTGCCGAGCAGCTGGCGCTTGCCACCGCCAGCATACCGGCAAAAAACAGGCTGAAGAACTTACGTGAATATTGCATTACTCATGCTCCCTCTGAGAGATTCCGGCTTTCGCTTAAAGCAGATTGCCACTGGAAAAACTGTATTTGACGCTGAACTGGACACGGCGGTCGTAACCCTTGTCACCGTCATTGGCGGTGCGCTTACCAAACAGGTATTCCACCCCCATCATTACCTTGTCATTAGGGGTATAGAGCAAGTTGGTGGAGGCATACTCGCCCTTATTGAAGGCATCCGGGCCCTGGAAATCCGTGTTGTCGATTTCGGTAGAGCTATAGCCAATAGCGGAACTGTAACGGTCATTCCAGGCATGTTCGTAATAACTGATCAGGCCGGTCAGTGGCACCACCTGGTAATCCGGATCAATGGCATTACCATCCGGCGCCATATCGACCCCACCGTCGTTCATGTAGTTGGAAATACCATCACCATGAACTACACCCAGAATCAGGCGGTCTTTTTCCAGCAAATTGATCGTCGTGGTCAGGTTAACGCCCCACCCCAGCTCGCTGTCGTCCGGGCTCCCATCGGGAGCGCCGGGAGTGTCATAGCCCACTTGGCGCAAGATACCCGCTACCTGGAAGTGCCCCCAATCGCCAACCTGGCGGAAGTGCGCAGTGAGATCAGGGTATTCGTTATCACCCGCAGTGGTATTCGGATCCAGCCCGTTATCTACCCCGCTACCCGGAGTTTCAATCGCGACTGCCACGGTCTGGTCGCCCTGCACCGGCGTCCAGCGAATCTGCGGATTACGCAGGAACACCATGCCGGACGGGCCCCAATAGTCGATCACATTAGGGAACACATCCCCGTCCATGAAGACACTGTTAGTTTGCCCGGCCAGAATGGATTTCCACTCGCCGTAGGCATGACGCAAACGAATCGTCGTCTGACCCTCATCCGGGCCGACGCCGTACATATCGAATTCGAATTTGGTAGTCAGTTCACTGTCACCGGCCATGGTGCTGCTATTCACACCCAGGCGGCTCTGGCGGACACTCAGCGTGGCCTGGCCGTCACTGCCAACAGAGGACGCGTTGGTGGGAATACGGCTGGGGCGCAACGCCCCCACCCAATCCGGATTGGGTCGATCAAACGCCTGTACATAATCCACCATCCCGAAGCCGTAAACTTCGAAAGAGGAATCCGCCAAGCAAGTGAGAGGAGCAAGAAGCAGCGCTGTACCGAGGGTGCGCCTGGAAGCGAGAGTACCCATGATCATCATCCCTGTTCATTGTTTTGTTAATCGCCGCCATTCCCGGGCAGAACTGTTGAGCACCCCGAGCTGCAACGTTAAACCAGTGATCCGCCTCCGATAGAAGCACAAATTTTACAGAGTGTCACGATAGTCCCACCCAAAGCTTTTCAAAATGGTGACACGTCTTACAGAGCCTTAAAAAACACACGCGGTTGTCTATACTGGTGGTTAAGCTTAACGGTATGGCGACACGCCAATGTGACCAGGATATAACCCACCACTCACAACCCACGGGCAACCTCATAATGAGCATCCTTCAACTGCCCCATGCGCGTCCCGATGTCATTCTGATCGACTGGCACGCCACCCTGGTGGATACCCATGACGCCATGTATCACGCCGTGGATGACATCCTTCCCCAACTAGAAAATCTCGACCTGTGGGACCGGCTGCTGGACCCGGATGAATCCAAAACCATTGAAGATGCCAAGCTGCTGATTTATGTGAAAGATCACCATCGTTTGCACCCCAAAATCGTGTCTCAACGGAAGATTTCCCGCACCGATATTTTCGAAGTGCTGTTCGGCAGTGATCAGGATGCCAAAGGCCGCGCCCACCAGGCGTTTGATCAGGCCTACCGGAAATATGTGGCCGAGGTGCATCCACTGGAACCGGACATTCGACCGCAACTGGAACACCTGCGTGAGCTAGGCGTGAAAACCGGGCTGATCTCCAACCGTAAACGGGAATTTCTGGAACATGAACTGGCGCTGGTAGACGGCACCGGCTGGGAAGACCTGTTCGATGTCGTGGTATGCGGCAGCGATGTGGAAAAACGCAAACCCTCACCACAGATGCTGTTGAAGGCCATGGAGATTCTCAACAGGCCTCCCGCCGAAAGCTGCTGGTACGTGGGCGACAGCACCACCGACGTGATTGCCGCCAAGGAAGCCGGCGTCACCTCCATTTTCTACAATGGCGCGGGCTGGGATCAGGCCTGGCTGGACAAGATTTTTCCGCACACCGTCAAACACCCCCACCGCCCGGATGCCGTGGTCGGCAGCATTGCCGAACTGACCACCCTGGCCCGCCACTTGCTGGCCCAGCACAAGCGCGTGGAACGGGCCCGCCCCTGAAAGCCTCTGCCGCCAACCCGATTGGCCCGATCCGCCCCTGCCTGGCTCGCGCCAAGTTGGTACATTCGTGCAAAATAACAACCTGCCCGTGAGATACCATGACACAGCACACGCTTCACGCCTTTACCGATGACGCCCTGGGCACCGATGATGCCACCGCCCTGGCAGCGCGCCTGCAGCGCGGCGACATCAGCACAACCGACGCCACCGAGGCCGCCATCGCCCGCTTGCAGCGGGTCAATCCCACCCTCAACGGGCTGGTTCTGGACACCTATGCAGAAGCGCGAGAACGAGCAAACAACAAGCATTTTGAAGGCTTTTTTGCCGGCGTTCCCAGCTTGATCAAGGACAATATCGACCTGCGCGGCCTACCCACCGGCCACGGCAGTGCCGCCGTGGGCGGCAAGCCCATGAAGAAAACCAGCGTACTGGCGAAGCAGTATCTGGCTCAGGGTTTTAACTTGCTAGGCAAGACCACCCTGCCCGCCTTCGGCTTCACCGCCTCCACCGAGATGGCTCACGCCCCGGCCACCCGCAACCCCTGGCACCTGAACCACTCCGCCGGCGGCTCCTCCGGCGGCAGCGCCGCACTGGTGGCCGCAGGCGCCGTGCCCATTGCCCACGGCAACGACGGCGGCGGCTCCATTCGCATCCCCGCAGCGGTCTGCGGCCTGGTGGGCCTGAAAAGCACCCGTGGACGCCTGGTCACCCAGGAAGCCGCCAAAGCCTTGCCGGTCAATATCATCAGCGATGGCGTGCTCACCCGCACCGTGCGCGACACCGCCAACTTCTTCGCCGAAGCCGAAAAGTACTATCGCAACAGCAAGCTACCCGCTGTCGGGCACGTCACCGGCCCCGGCAAACAGCGGCTACGCATCGGCCTGATGGTGGACTCCATCGCCGGCGACCCCACTTGCCCGCAAACCCGTGCCGCCGTGGAAGCCACCGCCAAACAGCTGTCCGCTCTGGGCCACCATGTGGACGTCGCCCACATCGACCTGCCCCAACGGTTTGTGGACGACTTCCTGCTTTACTGGGCCATGCTCGCGTTCTTCGTCAGCAAATTCGGCCGCGCCCTTTTCCCCCAGGGGTTCGATGGACAGCAACTGGACCCGCTTTCACAGGGCCTGGCCGGCTATTACCGTCAACGCTTCCTGAAAACCCCCGGCATGCTGCGCCAGCTTCGCCAGAGCCAGGCCCGCTACGCAGAAGTATTTAACCAGTACGACGTGGTGCTCACCCCGGTGCTCGCCCACACCACGCCGGAACTGGGCTATCTGGGCGCCGATGTGGACTTCGACACCCAGCTGGAACGCCTGCTGCGCTACACCACCTTCACCCCGGCCAACAACGCCTCCGGCAGCCCGGGCCTGTCCCTGCCGCTGGGCCAGGCCGACAACGGCCTGCCCATCGGCGTCCAGCTCAACGGCCGCCACGGCGAGGAACGCACTTTGCTGGAGCTGGCCTTTGAACTGGAGCAGGTACAGCCGTTCATCCGGCTTGATCAACGCTGATACACAAGCAACCAGACACGCCTTGCACACACACCGGCCAACAGAATAGGGGAAAGGATCATCATGACGCTGTCATCCACATTCAATCGCAACAGCACTGCCGACCAAGTGCTGGAAGGAAAGAACCTGTCAGGGAAAATCGCCATGGTGACCGGCGCCAATGGCGGCATTGGCTATGAAACCGCCCGCTCTCTGGCTGCAGCCGGGGCGCTTGTTATCCTGGCCTGCCGAAATCCAACCCTTGGCGAAGATGCCATTTCCAGCATTCGCCGCGACCACCCCGATGCCCAGGTTGAACTGGTCTCTCTGGACCTTGCTGATCCAGCCAGCATCCAAGCCTGTCTGGAGGATATTGCCCAACGTGAGCACATTCCTCATCTGGACATACTCATCTGCAATGCCGGCTCCATGTCGACCAAATACCTGCTAACCGATCAGGGAATCGAGCGAACCGTGGCCGTCTGCCACCTGGGCCATTTCATGCTGACCAAAGGGTTGCTCGACACCATCCTCAAGGCGCCAGCCCCTCGTATCGTCATGGTCTCCAGCGAATCACACCGGTACCCGTTGCGGCTGAACTTCGACAACCTGCTTGTGGCCAAAAAACAGAACCGCATAACCGCCTTCAATGCCTATGGCCAGGCCAAGCTGTGCAACGCACTGATGTCACTGGAACTCCAGCAGCGCTATGGCAGCCAGGGCCTCACCGCCTGCGCCGTACACCCCGGCGCGCTGGTCACCACCGGATTCGGCCGTGAATCCTGGCTGACCCAGGCACTCTTCACACTGGTCAGCCCCCTCACCAAAACACCGCATCAAGGCGCCGCCACCAGCGTCCTGTGTGCCACCCATGACAATGCTGAAGACATCGCTGGCGGCTATTTTTCCCATTGCCGGGCCGCACGGCCTTCAGCAGAAGCGGGCAATACAGACGTCGCAAAAAAACTGTGGGATTTTTCAGAGCATCATCTGCACAATTATGCCAACGTCTGAAAATATGTAGACGTAGAACCAACCACAACCAGCAAACCGGGTAACCGTGGCGGCAACAGGGAGGAGGCCATCATGAAAAACAGCACCATCAGCGGTGGCGTCGTCCACGCCTTGCCCGACGACTTGCGGCAAACCCTGCAAACCGATCCAGCCATGCTCACCCAGTGGGAGGACATCACCCCACTGGCGCGCAACGAGTGGATCTGCTGGATAGAAGACGCCAAGAAAGCCGACACCCGACGGGGTCGCATTACCCGTGCCCAGGAAAATCTCACCGCCGGCAAACGCCGCCCCTGTTGCTGGCCGGGCTGCCCCCACCGTGAACGCACCGGCAAGGCGTAAAAACCCCCGCTTGTGATCCGCGACCCCTTCCACGTACGGCAGATGACCGCCAAGCGAGCTCATGGGGTGTTGAAGGAGAATGGGGTGCGGTTCAATGATCTCGGCACCTTCCGACGGGCCAACCGGATGCACGAGAAGCCGCAAGCTGCCTGAATAGTGACGATTTACCAACATAAAGCCCGCTGCGTGCGGGCTTTTTTGTTTTCAGAGGAAAGGCTGGTGCTCGACCACGCCTGACTTTACAAGCCCATTATTATCAAGCACTTTGTTTGCATTGTGTCTGGAACACCTGCTCAGGAGTTCAAAGAAAGGCTCCTTTGAACTCCATGCGAGGCATTTAGCATTGTCAGCTATTGCATTGCTCTTGAAGGATTTTTTGATAGGGCGCTAGGGGAAGGTTTCAGAGTTATAAGGAATAGGGTTATACGGAAATTTCTAATTAATAAACTGTTATGCAGCAAGACTATGGTATGAGTGAATTTAGAATCGGAACACTGTGCCCCGAAGATTGGGCGACTTACAAGTTGACCCGACTGGCATCGTTGGCAGATTCTCCTGATTCATTCGGGTCTACGTATGAGCGCGAGGCTTTATTCCCAGATTCTGAATGGCAATCTCGTTTAGAGACAACTGAACGCGCAAAGAATGCTCTGCCCTTGGTCGCGGAATGTGATGGAATTCCAGTCGGCCTCTCATGGGGCTTGATACATGAACCAGAGTCAAATGTAGCCCATGTCTATCAAATGTGGGTGTCGCCGGAGGCAAGAGGAAAAGGTATCGCTAAGTCGTTCCTTGATCGTATTACTGCTTGGGCTGAAGCTAGAGGCTGTGAATCGCTGGCTCTATCTGTCACTACAGTCAACGACGCGGCTGTTAGCTTGTATTGCTCCGCGGGCTTTGTACCGTCGGGAGAGGCTGAAGAACTGAGGAAAGGGGCAGCACTAAGGACACAGCCAATGGTCAGGGTACTCCGCAATGCTGCATAACCAAGCCATTAAGTTCGCGCACTTTGTGCGCCAGACCTCGTTTCACTCGGCCGCTTATGGCGGCGTTAAGGCAATCTATGTATCGACTGTCGAATGATCAAATCCCGAGATGGAAAAAGGAATCTTCCTTTTTTCTGCCGTCGTCAATCGACTCTCAGTGTCCAGAGTGCGGGCGTCTAGTCTCATTCGCGACAGTGAGATGGAGTCCTGCGCCACAGAACACAAGAATAGCGGTAGTTCGATGTCCAGCATGCCAAACACCCGCCATGTTTTTCTTGCTAAATCATAAAGGGGAAGCGGGAATCCTTGCCAGTGAAGAACAGCTTTACATACATGCCAAACCACCGGGAAGAGAGGCTCTCCCTGAAATTGTGGATGGAGAGGGCTTGGATGATCCACTTAAGCGAGCTTATGTCTCAGCGATAAATGTATTCAATACTCAAGAGTGGGGAGCGACCGCTGTACTAACTCGCAGGCTTCTAGAGGGTGCAACCAAATCCTTACTTCCACCGGAATACCAGTCTCTTCCGCTAGCCAAGCAAGTAGCAAAGCTTCCCGAAACGAAGGATCTTTCGGAACCGATACTGAAGATTGCAGATGCTATCCGCAAGGGAGGCAACCTGGGTGCGCATTTCGATTTGGAAGCCGAGCCGACACAGGAGGTCTCTCAATTGATGCTGGATTTGGCAGAGGAATTGATCGAATACTTTTTCGTTCTACCAGCAAGAATCGAAGAGCTACACGAAAAGATTGAGGACTTAAATGGGACAAATCCCTAACCAGGGTAGGTACAGCGACACCCATTACATTGCGCCTCCGCCTCCATTTCATGGGCTCGTATTCTGCAGCCGTTAAAAGGTATTACTGAGGGAGAGGAATGGATACCAATAAAGAAAGTGCGTTTGAAGTTACCATCGACTTTGAACGCGGTAGCGGTGATCCCACTAGAGTTTTTCGGACGATGTCCGATCTCATAAAAGCGTTTGAATTTCTTGATGAGCACCTTCTTAGTTCATTTGATGTAGCCCTGAATACTTCCTTGGTTCTGGACGAAGTTGAGACAGGGTCGCTAAAGGCACGATTCCGTGATTTGATCGCAGGTGTACCTGATGAAGCGCTTAAAGATGGTGAGTGGAAAAAGGTTTTAGGGCATTTCCTTCTTCGCGCAAAGTACGCAATTTTACATTGGCTAAATGATCAAGATGATACCGTAACCAGAGAAAACGTCAGAGATCTCGAAGAAGAGATCGCTAAGATTGCGGAAGATACAAATATTAAACAGCTGCCTGCCTACGGCGCGCCTCGCGCCGATGTCCTCTTGTCAGGCGTCCGCTCCATTCAAGATAGTCTCGGGCACCTTGAGAACAATGATTCTGCCGCCTATGAATACGATGGTCAGAAAATTTCATTTAACCGAGATTTAGAAATATCTGGCGATATTGTACGGGACGTGCTTACGAAAGAAGTGGTAAAGCACTCTTCGAGACAGGTGGTTAAAGTTAAAAAGCCGGATTACCTCGGGAAATCGATGTGGTCTTTCCAGTACGCTGGGCACTCGATCGATGCCAAGATCTCACACACGGGATGGCTCTATGACTTTCAAAAACGCGCCATTGATGTCCGTCCGGGTGACGCACTCCGAGTATTGCTTTACGAAGAAATATCTTATGGTTACGACCAAGAAGTAGTGCATTGCCACTACGATATTGAAAAAGTTTACGAGGTAATACGTCCACCGCATCAGGGACAAATACAATTATAAGAAAAAATAATTAGTAACGAGGGTCAGATCTTTCCCCGTGTCCCAAGTAGCAAAAGGCGATACTTGACCCCCAACACCCCTATTTCCGGTTCATCTACCGGAAAATGTCCAGGCCAGCACTCGGGCAACCTTGTTCCCCTGCTTCATCTCTATTTCCCGTATATCAACGGCGCCGACTTTCAACATCAATTTCTTTAACGGCCTGACATTGTCGGCTTTTGAAACCAGGCTGGTAAACCAGCGGCATTGCGATGAATAAAGCTGACTTTCTCTTACCATTTTCTTGAGAAACAACAGCTCGCCGCCCTTGCACCAGAGCTCAGCGCCCTGACCACCAAAATTAAGATTCGGCGCCTTTGTTGTCGCCTTTGCCTCACCGCGATTGCGCGCAAGGTTCGAGACCTTACGTTGGGTACTTTTCAGTGCCTCATCCTGCGAGGCATGAAAAGGCGGGTTGCATACGCTGACATCGAAACACTCACCCGGCTGAATGATGCCTTCAAAAATATGGTTCTTGTCGTTTTGGGTGCGCAGGGTGAAGCGCTCTTTGAGGTCGGGATTACTGTCGATAATCGTCTCCACATTCGCAAGCGACTGGGTGTTTATGTCACTGCCGACGCACTGCCAGCCGTAAATCCGGCAGGCCAGTAGCGGATAGATGCCATTTGCGCCAGTGCCGATATCAAGCAGCCTGATGTCGGGATTTTCAAGCCCAACCAGATCCGCAATATAATGGATATAGTCCGCCCTGCCCGGGATGGGAGGGCAAAGTGCACCGTCAGGAATATCCCAACCGGCAATATTGTAGTGTTGCTTTAGCAAGGCGGCGTTGAGCGTCTTGACTGCCAACAGGTTTGAGAAATCGATGGAAAGATCGCCGTAAGGATTCGGCTTCACATGGGAGGCCAACGCCGGGTAACTGGCTACCAGAGCAGGAAAATCATAGCCCTGGTTATGCAGGTTTCTCGGGTGCAGACCTTTGCGAACCGGTTTGGACTGGCTTTTCTTGCTTCGCTGGCGGGTGCTCACAATTGCAGGCCTGAGGCGGAGAGTTAAAAATTAGAGTAAATGCAAATTAGCCAGTGATTATAGTGTTTTATGTGTCTCGGGCATAATCGACAGTCAGGGAACCTTGGAGTCAGATTTTGACCCCAATGCTTCCGCCGTCCCCAGAGCTTCCATCTTTTGACTGACAACCCCAACGGCATACACTGACAGAGTCACAGCCGTGTCGAAATCAGCCAGGCCCATTCGATCATGAAGTCAATCACCCTGAAAAAGGAGCCATGCTCATGACCGCGGATAAAACTGCGCTGCCGCAAATCACCTCCCAAAAGGAGTGGGAAACCTCTCTACAGGCCCTGCTTGCCAGGGAGAAGGCATTGACCCGAATGCAGGACGAACTGGCTGCCGAACGCCGCCGGTTACCGATGGTGCCCGTGGAAGAGAACTACACTTTCACGGGGCCGCAGGGAGAGGCAGGGCTGGTGGATCTGTTTGCGGGGCGTCGGCAATTGATTGTCTATTGCGCCATGCTGGAGGCCGGCGCCACTCCCTGCGAGGGGTGCTCCATGGTGATGGACAACATTGGCCATAATCTTGCCCACGTTAACGCCAGGGATACGACGTTCGTGTTCACATCACCGGCGCCGCAACAGGAGATTCTGGCCCTGCAAAAGCGTATGCACTGGCAAGCGCCCTGGTATACCGATCACCAGCGGCATTTCGCGGATGCGTTCGGCGCCGGCAAGGGGTTTGCGATCAACGTGTTTATCCGCGACGACGACAACCAGGTCTACCGCACCTACTTCAGTAGCAATCGTGGTGGCGAGCTGTTCGATACCCATTTCCGTCTGTTGGATATCACTCCGTACGGTCGCCAGGAACAGTGGGAAGACTCGCCCGCTGGCTGGCCACAAAGCGCGCCCTATCGATGGTGGCGCATGCACGATGACTACTAGTCACGAGCACGCTTGAAGGAACCTTGGAGTCAGGTCTTACCCCGTGCGTGCGCATGATCACTTGCACACGGCTCGAGACTTGCCCCCAATGCTTTATTCCATTCCTCCAGATTCTTTCCTGAACGTTCAGGCTCGCCTATATTTCCCATTACAGGAGTGTCGGATTACGGCTGCGCCTAATACGACCAACACAAGATGCTCATTTTTCTGTTCCCGGTGATCACGCTTTCTCAATGGCACCGAGAGGCCCAAAGGCGTCACTCCGGTTTTTATTGCCCCGATGACGCACTTACATTTTTTCAGGCTACCTTGTCGATTTTCGACATGCCAGTTCGACTGGTCAGTAACAACACGTCCGTTAATACGATTAAGGAGACCGACATGGCAGAAGCAACGGGGACCGTCACACTACACCGAGTACTGCGGGCACCCACTGATCGGGTGTACAAGGCATTCATTGACAAACAGGCACTGGAATACTGGCTGCCGCCCTACGGCTTCACGGGAACCGTGCATGAAATAGACGCCAGCGTTGGGGGTGGATATCGGATGTCGTTCACCAATTTCAGTACCGGTGAATCACATTCCTTCACGGTGAAATACCTGGAGCTGGAACCCGGCAAGCGCCTGTGCCACACGGACCGTTTTGACAGCGACGAACTGCCCGGGGAAATGCGGGTAACCATTACCCTCGACGAAGCACCCTGCGGCACGGAGCTTCGCATTACCCAGGAAGATATTCCTGCGGTGATTCCGGAAGCCATGTGTTACCTAGGTTGGCAGGAATCACTGGCGCAACTGGCCAGACTGGTGGAGCCCGACATCCCTGAGGGGTAATTCGCCTCAGAAAGAATAATCCCGTCACCGGCACCCCATTAGGGGCTGGCGTCTTTGTGCATACTGCACGGCTTCAGGCATCGCTTTTCACAAGCATCCAGCCCCTCGCGGGGTTGAAACTTTCGTTATAGCCCTTAGTCTCACGCACCGGGGCGTGCGCACAGGGAGGCTCCCTGCCTCCGCCCTGTGTGGCGCCTTTTTCTGCCCCGGCCGTGCGGGGATGTGTTACCCACGGAGACAACCAGGAAGCCTCATCGCAAGGCTGTTTCTGATTTCTGCACCAAATTACGGAGGTGATTTGATGTCAGCGCAGAACCTGACTTGCCCGGCCCCGATTTCGGCCGACCCCTACCCCACCCGGTTGCACCAGCACCCGGAACAACCCTGGCGCGAGCGCCGGGAGCACACGGTAAAAGGCCGCCATCTGCCCGGCCCGTTGACTGAACAGCAACTTGATCGCTTTGAGGAAAACGGCTTTCTATTCGAGCCCGGCTTTCTGCCGGCTGATGAGGTAGCCACGCTGACCAAGGCAATGAGCGAGCTGCTCAACCGGGATGACTACCGAGGCCAGCCTTTCACGATCACCGAGCCGGACAGCCAGGAGATCCGGTCCGTGTTTGCCGTGCACTTTCTGCACCGGGCATTCCAGCACCTGGCCCGCGATCCGCGCCTGACTCAACGTGTAGAGCAGATTCTCGGCGGTGGCCACTATGTGCACCAGTCGCGCATCAACTACAAGCCTGGATTCAAGGGCAAGGGATTCAACTGGCACTCAGATTTTGAAACCTGGCATGCTGAAGACGGCATGCCGGCCATGCATGCGGTAAGCGCCTCCATCATTCTGACGGACAATCACCTGTTCAACGGCCCCCTGATGCTGATCCCCGGCTCCCACAAACACTTTATCCCCTGTGTGGGCCCGACACCGGAGGAACATCACAAGCAGTCACTGAAGACCCAACAGATCGGTGTGCCTTCAGAACACACGCTGACGAAAATGATAGACCGCTACGGTATCGAGGCCCCCACCGGCCCGGCGGGCAGCCTGCTGCTGTTTGACTGCAACACCCTGCACGGCTCCAACGCCAATATGTCACCGGACCCACGCAGCAATGTGTTCTTTGTTTTTAATCGCCGGGACAACGCCTGTGGCGAACCCTATGCGGCTAAGAAACGTCGTCCACGGTTTCTCGGCCATGAACCGGATCGGCTTTGGCAAACGGAAGATAATTAGTAGTTAACAATTCGCGACAAAAACCTTCGGCAACTGAAAAAACAAAGGCCACGTCCACAGTCTATGGCGCGGCCTTTTTGTTTTCGTTATTAACTATTAATTATTCATTATCAATTGCTTTATTTGCTTTCTTTGTGGCGAAAAAACCGCTGAATACTGGAGAAATCTTTCTCTGCGTACCCGTGGTTGCCGTGAGCGGCATAGAGGGACTTCGCCAGATTCCCCATGGGCGTAGCGGACTGGGTGCTAAGGCCTGCCTGCAGCGCCAGCCCCAGATCCTTGTTCATTAACGTCACCGCAAAGCCGCCTTCATAGTCTTTGGATGACGGTACGTTTTCCATCACACCCGGCCAGGGGTTGTACTTGTCCAGTGACCAGTTGTCGCCGGAGCTGGCTTTCATGATGTCAGAAAGAACGGCGGGGTCCAGGCCGTGGTCAGCGCCCATTTGCAGGGCTTCGGCGGTGCCGATCATGTGGATAGCCAGCAACATGTTATTGCAGATTTTTGCCAGTTGGCCGGCACCGTTGTCCCCGGCACGAAACACCTGGGCGCCCATGCATTCCAACACCGGGCGGGCACGATCGATGGCATCTTCCGGGCCGCCACAGATAAACGTCAGCGTGCCAGCCTTGGCCCCACCAACGCCGCCGGAGACCGGCGCATCGATCATTACCCTGCCCTGCTCCCTGGCAATGGCGGCCACGTCACGGGCAGTGTCAGCATCGATGGTGGAGCAGTCGATAATCAGGGCGCTTTTATCAATGTGCGACAGCACACCCTCCTCTCCCAGGTACAGACCACGAACCGCACCCGCTGACGGCAGCATGCTGACAACCACGTCAACGCCGGCGACAGCATCAACCGCACTACTCGCCGCCTTGGCGCCTTCCTGAACGACGGTTTCCAGCAAGGCGGGCATCAGGTCAAACGCCACCACCTCATGGCCGGCCTTGACCAGATTGGCGGCCATGGGCCCGCCCATATGACCGACACCGAAGAATCCGATTTTCATAGCGCACTCCTTGTCATTATCGCACCACGCTTCAGGCACCATGGATGCACGCGTGCCAGCATGTTGCTTGTTGCGTCTCTTATAAAAAAGATAAATCTTTCAGCACATTGCGCGCGATGATCACACGCATGATTTCATTGGTGCCTTCCAGAATCTGGTGCACCCGCGCATCGCGTACATAACGCTCCAGCGGATACTCACTGATATAGCCGTAGCCACCATGCAGTTGCAGCGCCTGGTTGCAGACGTTGAAACACAAGTCCGTTGCCAGGCGTTTTGCCATGGCGCACAACATGCTTTTATCGCTGTGATTCTGATCCAGTTTCCAGGCCGCCAGACGGACCATTTGCTGCGCCGCCACTAATTCCGTGGCCATGTCGGCCAGCGTAAATTGCACGGTCTGGAAATCGCCAATGGCCTGACCAAACTGTTTGCGTTCCTGCACGTATTGCTGCGCCTGATGCAACGCGGCCTGGGCCGCCCCCAGAGAGCAGCTGGCGATATTGATACGCCCGCCATCCAGGCCGGCCATGGCGATACGGAAGCCCTGCCCTTCTTCACCGATCAGGCAGTCCGCAGGAATCCGTGCATCTTCGAGAATCACCGCCCGGGTAGGCTGGCTTTTCCAGCCCATCTTGGCTTCGTTACGGCCATAGCTGATGCCCGGCGTATCCGCCGGCACGGCAAAGCAGGAAATACCCCCTGCACCAGGTCCGCCGGTACGTGCCATCAACACCAACACATCGGTATCGCCCGCGCCGGAAATAAACGCCTTGGCGCCATTCAGCACATAATCATCGCCGTCTTTTTTTGCGGTGGTGCTTAACGATGCGGCATCGGAACCGGCACCCGGTTCGGTAAGGCAATAGGACGCCAGTTTTTCACCGCTCATCAACACGTCGGCCCAACGGGCTCGTGTGGCGTCGTTACCGAAACGGGTGAGCATCCAGGTGGCCATATTGTGGATGGTGATGAAGGCGGTGGTGGAGGTGCAGCCCTGGGAGAGTTGTTCAAAGATCAACGCCGCATCCAGCCGGCTCAATCCCATGCCGCCATGTTCTTCATCGCAGTACAGGGAGCAGAAGCCCAACGCCCCGGCTTCGCGAATGGCGTCTTTTGGGAAGAGGCTATTGGCATCCCATTCTGCGGCGAAAGGCGCCAGCGCTTTTTCAGAAAACTGCCGTGCCGTTTCCCGGAATGCCTGCTGTTCTTCAGTGAAAGAAAAGTCCACGCATTGATCCTTTCAAGACCGTCAATTTTCGCCGTAGGAGCGTCGCTGGCGGCGCGATTTCAGCGTTGGCTATCGCGCCACCAACGCGTTTTTCGCTGCGCCCCCCCTTTGGGGCCGCCCTGCGGGCGTTGCTACGCTCCTACGGAAATTCGTCTTTTTGCAGTGCGGCACTCCACCATCCCGTGCAGAATGGTGGAGATGGGCATTCGCCCATTTCCGCGCTGCCGTCACTTCAAATTAATGCTCATATTCGGCCCTGCTGCCGCCGGAATATCCGAATCGAACCAGCGGCTGGTGACGGTCTTGGTTTCGGTATAGAAACGCACACCCTGCTTGCCATAAGCGTGCTGATCACCGTAGAACGATCCTTTCCAACCGGTGAAGCTGAAGAACGGCAGCGGCACCGGGATCGGCACATTGATTCCCACCTGCCCTACTTCCACTTCGTGCTGGTATTTCCGCGCGGCGGCGCCATTGGCAGTAAAGATGGAAGTACCGTTGCCGTAAGGGCTGTTGTTGACCAGTTCGAGGGCCTCATCCAGCGAGTCCACGCAGACGCAGCACAACACCGGGCCGAAAATTTCTTCCCGATAGATGGACATCTCCGCGGTCACATCGGTAAACAGCGTCGGCCCGACCCAGTTGCCGTCCGGCAATCCTTCCACGGTACAGTCAGACCCATCCAGCAAACAGGTGGCACCTTCCTGCTTGCCCTGCTCGATCATTTTCAACACCCGCTGCTTGGCCGCCGGGCTGATCTGTGGGCCGTACGCGGCCTCCGGGTCGTTCCAGGCGCCGGGGCGAATCTGGGCAAACTGGCTGGCCAGCTCGTCGATCCAGGCTTTGGAATCGCCGACAAACACTGCCACGCTGATGGCCATGCAACGCTGCCCTGCCGCCCCGCAGGACGATCCCACCAGGCTGCTGACCACCTGCTCCTTATTGGCATCGGGCATGATCACCATGTGGTTCTTGGCGCCGGCAAAGCACTGCGCGCGCTTCATATTGTCGGTGGCAGTGCGGTACACGTGCTGCCCCACCGGCACCGAGCCCACGAACGACACCGCCTTGATGTCCGGGTGCGACAGCAGGGTATCCACCTGCTCCTTGCCACCGTGCACCACCTGCAGCAGGCCCGGCGCTGCGCCGGCTTCCTGAAACAGTTCGGCTAGCCGGTTCGGGGTCATCGGGTCTTGCTCGGAAGGCTTGAGCACAAAGGTGTTACCCGCGGCGATGGCCAGCGGGAACATCCACAGGGGAATCATGGCCGGGAAGTTGAACGGGGTGATCCCCGCACACACGCCCAGTGGCTGGGTCCAGGAATGGGTGTCGATGCTGCGGGCCACGTTTTCCACGGTTTCGCCCATCATCAGCGAGGCGATATTGGCGGCCTGCTCCGCCACTTCGATGCCACGCCACACATCCCCTTTGGCGTCCTCGAAGGTCTTGCCGGTTTCCTGGCTGAGGATTTCGGCGATCTCGTCGTGGTGCTCTTTCAGCAGCGCCTGATAGCGCAGCATCAAGCGGGCGCGTTCGGACACCGGCACTTCTTTCCAGGTCTGGAACGCGGCCTTGCCCGCCGCAATGGCCTGCTCCATTTCTCCAGCGGTAGCCGCCGGGGCTTCGCACAGGGTTTCCTGGGTGGCCGGGTTGGTTACCGCAATCCACTGGTCAGTCTGGCTGGCAACAAATTCGCCATTAATCAGCAAGGGTAATTGGTGGGCCATCGGGTTCTCCATCCTTTTTCTGGCTCCGGGCTGGGTGTGCCAGCGTGGAGCGTGTCTGCGTACCCTGTTGTAGCACAGCCTATCTGCCATGCAGATAGCCACTTTTATCGTCAGATGGACTATATTGCTGTTTATGATGAGCGGACAACGCCAAACAGCAGAAACGTCACGCTGGCCGCTGCCCGCCAGCGGGCAGCGTACCGTGATCCCGCCTGCGGTACTGTCCAGTGTCAGCCAGCACCCACTTTGCGCAGGCTGCATGCCCCATGGGGTGGGATTTTATCCCCAGGCTCATGGTCATCGCATGGCACGCCAGCAACCCGCCGATGATCTGCTGATCTACTGTGTGGCCGGGGCCGGGACAGTGACGTACGAGGGCCAGAGCCAACCGGTGGAAGCCGGTGAGCTATTGCTGTTTCCCGCCGGGCTGGCCCATCACTATCAGGCAAACCCCCAGCAGCCCTGGAGTATTTACTGGGTGCATCTGGGCGGGCATGAGGTACAGGCGTATTTCGACGAAATTGCCGGGCAACCACAAAGCGGTATCCGCAAGGTCAATGTGGGGGTGCACTCACGGCTGGCGGAGGATTTTCAGACCCTGATGGCCGCGGCCACCAACACCCAGCCGGAACACCTGATGTATGCGGCCAATCTGCTGCGCAGCCTGCTCGCCTACGCAGCCCTGATGCGCCGCCAGCACCAGGTACGCCATGCCACCCTGGATGTGAATCGGGTAAACAGTTACCTGCAAACGGCCATCGCCCGGCGCCTCAGCCTGGATGCGCTGATCGCCGCCACCAGCGATTTATCCCGCTACCATTTTATCCGTGAATATAAACGCCAGACCGGGCAAACCCCCATGCAGGCATTTCAGCGTATCAAGGTAAGTCATGCCTGCTACCTGCTGGATATCAGCGAGCACAGCGTGGCCGCCATCGCGCTGCAGCTGGGGTACGACGATCCCTATTATTTTTCCCGGCTGTTCAAGAAAGTGATGCGCGTTTCGCCGCAGCAATACCGCCAGGAGAGAGGAAAAAACTGATAAAAAAGGAAACTATTTTTAAATTTTCAGGGCCGACTTTCCCAGCTCATGGTTAACACCTGCGGATTGTTTTCACACTGGAAAACATAGGCACAACCGCTGTTTCCAAACCAGAAGGGCAGGGTGTCGGTGGAATCAATCTGAAAAATAAATTTCATGGGTTTTTTGCAACAGGAACAGGGCGGGTAGTCCACGTCCGTCACCCAGTGAGGCCAGCCAAGAAATTTATCGCCCGCATGCGGGGCAGGGCGGTGGGCCTGGAGCAGGGCGACCATGCCATCCGGCACATACTCATTGATGGCCACCGTTTCCTGACGATCAGGAAAATCCACCATGCACTGCCAGCCGGTCAGCGCCTGCTCGACAAACGCATCCGGTATGCCCACCGGCAGGGCATCAAAACCATCGGCCTGCTGACGGGGAATCATCCGCACCAGGCTGGCATCAGAGAAGGGCAGGTGCGCATGCCCCAGCACTTCACAGTCTTCTTCTCCGTTGGTGCAGTAAAACACCTGCAACACCCCGTCGCCGAACCCCGTGCGGGCATCCACCGGCAGGTCCTGGGAGTCGAGTTGCACAAACAACTGCATGGGCTGATGACAGTGGCCACAGCAGGGCCAGGATTCGTCCGCCTTCAGCAATGGCGAGCCGCCAAACTTGGACCGTGCGCCCGGCACGGCCGGGCCAACTCGGGGACGCCACCCCGGGCGGGACAGAGTGGCCAGCTTGTGTTTGATTTCTTCGGGTAACATGACTCGTCCTCGTACGGTCGTTTCATGTTCACCTTCACGCAACCTTGACGCAATGAACGACCTTCAGTTACCCGCTGCCAGGCTGATTTTTCCGGTTAAGCGGCGTGCAATTATCTGCCCCGCCCGGTTTTCTCCTACCACTGACGCCCGCTTCAGGACGGATTCAGGGTCAAGGTGGCGGTCATTCCCGCCGCCAGCACGGTGCCCTCGGGCAGGCTGTCTGCATCAATCGACACCCGCACCGGCACCCGCTGGGCCAGGCGCACCCAGTTAAAGGTGGGGTTCACGTCTGCCAGCAGGTTGGCGCCGGTGGGGTTATCCCGGTCGGCAATACCGTGGGCAATGCTGTCCACCGTGCCCCGGGCGCGGATACCGCTGAGCAGGCGCACCTGCACCGCATCGCCCACATGCACATTGGGCAGCTTGGTTTCCTCGAAGTAGCCGTACACCCAGAAATCATGGCGATCGATCAATGCCATGTGCGCCTGCCCGGCGTGGGCATAATCGCCCGGATACAGTTCCAGGTTGGTGACGTAACCGTCCACCGGGGCGCGTACTTGGGTGCGCTCCAGGTTCAGCTGCGCCAGCGCCAGGGCCGCATTGGCCTGCTGCAAGCGCGCCAGTAATTGCTGCTGGCTGGCGGTGGCCCGTTGATGGCTGGCCTGGGCTGCCTGTAGCTGGGCCTGGGCCGCATCGGCGTTACTGTGGGCGTTATCGCGCACCTCCCGGGACACCGCTTCAGCGATACGATCCCGGCGCCGGGATTCCGCCTGACGCATGGCAAACTCGGCTCGTGCCTTGGCCGCGCTGGCCTGAGCAGCACGAATATCCGCCCCGGCAGCACGGGCTGCCGCTTCGGCGGCGCGCTGGTCCGCTTCCGCCTGCTGCAGGGCATTCCGGTAACGGCTGCGGTCGATCACGAACAACAGATCGCCCTGCTGCACGGTCTGGTTGTCAGCCACGGCCACCTCGGTGACCAGCCCGGACACATCCGGCGCCACCTGCACCACCCGCGCCCGCACCCGGCCATCCCGGGTCCAGGGGGAATACATGTAGTGCTGCCACAGGGCCCAGGCCAGCAAGGCGGCCAGCGCCACCATAAACAGGGTGACCGAGGCCCGAATCAGGGATTGGGTTGTCATGGTTCTCTCTCCTCCGTCCTTACTTTCCTCACTGCATGGCCAGCAGCCCGAGGCCACCGAAACAGCAGAAAAACACCGCTACCCGGAACAAGGGCGGGTGCCAGACATAGCGGTACAAGCCATAGCGGCCGCCCACCCAGTCCACCGCCCACTGCAGCAACAAGCTAAAGACGAACACCAGCAACAGGCTGGGCACCAAGGCATCCAGCACGGCAATTTCACGGGGCATGGGGCGCCTCCTCCTGATGCGAATGGAAATTGGGCGTCGGCGTCGCCACCAGCACCGAGCCGTTATCCAGCAAGGCCAGACGCAGCAAGTGCAGCTGGCGCAGGGCAGGGCGGTCCGTCACCGTGACCATGGCCGTATCCAGCGCCAGCAATGCACTCTGGTGAGCAACGTCCTGCTTGCCCGCATCACCGCGATAAAGGCGGGCGAAGGCCTCCAGCACCGCAGCAACAGCCGCCTGTTCGGCCAGCGGCAGGGCGATATACCGGCGCCGTAATTCCACCACCGCCCGGCCGGTTTCATGCACCGACAACGCCCAGGGCAACCAGTCACGGGCGCGCGGCCCGGCATGTACCATGATCTGCATGAACAGATCCCGAGTGGCGCTTTCCAGGCGGTGGCGTAACCCGTTCAGCGGCGCCTCGCAGGCACGGGCCACCTGATACCGCAGCTGGCGCAACAACCGATGTCGCAACCAGCCATTGCTGGAGGCATTGCCGAACAGGCTGAAGGCCACAGCTACCGCCAGCACCCCGCCAATCTGGCTGATCGCCTCGTTGGCCACATACACCGGGTCAAACGTCATCGGGCTGTGCAGATTCAGCAGGTAGATAAAACTGAGCACATAACCGGTGCCATAGCCGGCCAGCGTCGGCCGGGTGGTGAGGTACAGCCCGGTGAGCAGAAACGGCACGGTGCCGGCCACCATCAACCCGAAACCGTCCATGTGGGTGAGCACCAGGAACTGACAAAGGAACACCAGCGGCATGCCAGTGGCAAAGCCCAGGGTAATCTGGCGCACCACCGCCGACGGGTTTGGCGCGCTGGCAAACAGGCCGGTGAAGATCGTGGCCAGCATCATGGCACTGCCCCCATGCACCCAGCCGGACAGAATCCAGAAACTGCCCATCACCAGCATGGTTGCCGTGGCCCGCACCCCACTCACCAGCGCGCCCAGGCGGTCATTACCATGCTGAAACACCACCTCTTTCTCCGCCGCCGTGGCCACACCGGGGCGACGCAACACCGCATAGGCCTGCACATAGGCCCGTAATTCCTGCAGACAACGGCCCAGCAGTTCGGCGCCGGTATCGAAATCCAGTAATTCCCGATGCGAGGTCAGCCCCTGACGCTGCTCACGGATCTTGCCGGGCAATACCCGCTCGGTCTGTTGCAACGCCAGCGACAGCCGCGCCGCAGCCTCCGGGCTGGGCTGACAATCCCCTTGCAGCGCAGTGGCGGTAAACACGCACAATTGCCTCAAGCGGTCGCGGGTGTCCCGGTGGTGGGGCGCATGCATGCGGTTCATCAGATGGTGCAGGGTCTGGTAGCTGGTGGAGACCTCCATGAAATGCTGGTTGAGCTGGCGCAGACGCGGGCTGTGCGCCCGCACCCCGGCATCCTCGAACACCACGGAGCTGCGCAAGTTTTCCACCTGAATGGTCTCGCCAACAAACCGCATGTGAGCCTCTTCCAGCGCCTCACGGGCCAGCACGCCGCCCAGGCTGCCGCGCACAAACGCCAGAAAACCGCTGTATTGATCGGCCAATTGCTGGCGCAGGGCCATGCGCAACCGCTGGGGAAACAGCACATCCCCCACCAACCCGGCCACCAGAATGCCCAGCATCACTTCACTGACCCGCATCACCGCCGAATCAAACAGCCCCAGCGGATGCTGCACCACCGGCAGCACCACGATGGCCACGGTGTAGCCAGACAGCACAAAACCGTAGGACATGAAGTTGCGATACAGGGACGCCCCGGCGGCGCACAGACCAATCCACAGGGCCATACCCACCAGCAACAGCTCACGCTGCTGCGGGAACAGGCCCACCAGCGCGATAGCCACGCCACAGCCCACCAGTGTGCCCATGGCCCGGTAGAAACTTTTCGCCAGCACCATGCCACTGGCCGGGTGCATCACCAGCGCCACCGTCATCATGGTGGTGGCCGGTTGCTGCAGGTCCATGCGCATGGCCAGCCAGCCACCGATAAAAATGGCCAGCAGCGCCTTGCCCACGTAGAGCCAGTCCAGTGCGGTTTCGCGTAACTGGTCCATCAGCCATGGTCGGGGCGAGGCGGTCTCCTGCCTGGCATTCATGCTGGCGCGCTCACAGCTCGCGCTCGATCTGCTCGGCCACCCCCAGCAACCGCTTTAACAGGTTTTCCAGCTGGGCGGTTTCCCGGGCATCGAAGGCGGCACCGTACTGATTCAGCAAGGAAGACATGGATGGCAGAAACTGCTCCACCAGCGCCTCCCCTTCCGGGGTCAGGGACACCAGTACGCGGCGCCGGTCCTGGGGATCGGCAAAGCGGGCCATCCAGCCCCGGTCGTAGAGAATATTGCACACCCGGGTCACGTTGGCCGACTTCTCTGCCGCCGCATCACGCAGCTGGGTGACGGTCATGCCCTCCTGCTGACAGCCATACAGCATCATCAGCACGTTGTAGTCCGTGTGATTGAGCCCGTACTGGCGCAGCACCAGGTTAGCGGTGTCATGGACGTGCTGGGAGATGGCTTTTACCAGCCGCACCAGCATGGCCGGTTCCCGGGGGTAGCCGGGAAAGCGCTGGTGGGTCAGGTTGATGCGGTTTTCGGTGGCGTCGAAGCGGCTCACACAGCCCTCCTGAATCTTTATGAACATGATTCATAAAGTATACAACCGAATAGTACATAAATGAACTATTCGGTTGTCACCAAGTTATCGCCGCTTGGCGATTACCCCTATGCCACTGATATTAATAGCTTAATCTGAAGGCGCTTCGCCGGATTCCTGAAAAGGCCGTAGCTGCCACTGGGCGAACGCCTGCTGGGCCAGCTCCAGTTGCTCGATCAACCGCTGGCGTTTGCTGGGATCAAAACGGCGGCTGGCCAGGGCCTGCAGGCTTTTTTGCAGGCCATTGCGATGGCTGCGCTCCATCTGTGCCAGCCAGTGGTCCTGCGCCCCGGTAACCACCAGCACATCGCGGCCGGCGTGGTTGCGCTGGCTGACCTGATACCAATGCACCAGGGCCCGGCCCAGCACCACATAGGCAAACTGCGGGTCCCGCAGGGGGCCGTAGACCGCCTCGCGAAAGCCGCCACTGAGCGGGCCGAATTTCAGTTTGGTGAGCTTGTCGCTGTAGTAGTAGCTGCCGGCAGCGCCCAGCAGCCCGCCAATCAACGCCCCAGCACCCAACGAATGCCCCAGCGCCACCGCATCAATGCCGGCACCGCCCACGGCGCCAGCGCCGAAACCGGCGGCGGCCAGCTGGGTCTTGCTGATGCCCCATAGCTGACGGGTACGCTCACTGAACAGGTCACCGCCTTCCGGGGTCACCAGCACCTCTTCCTGACGCTGCAGGCGGCGATGCTGGTACAGGTCTTCCACCGCCACCCGCAACCGCTGTTCGCGCTCACGCTGCCAGCTCTGCCAGCGTTGTTGCAGCTTGGGCAACAGGGGGCTGGCGTCTTCGAACTCACTCAGCCGTGCAGTTTCCTGATGGCCGAGCATGTCGATCAGGGCATCGGCGATGCGCTCCAGGGCCTGACTGTCGCGGCCGAACTTGAGGGCCTGCAGGTACTCCAGCGCGGCATCCAGCGGTTCGCGCCAGTGGGGCGCCAGCTGGCCAAAACTGCGTAACAGGTCCAGGTGTTTTTCAAACGGGGCGCGCACCGCATCGAAGCGCCGCACGATCTGGAAATACTGGCCCAGCGCGGCCTCCCAGGCGGCGCTGTGATCATCCGGGCCGATCTGGTTGATCAGCGCCAGGCTGGGCCGGCCGGTCCAGCGCAGGATGTTCATTTCCGCTTCGTGTTCGCGGTTATAGGGCACCGAGCCATCCACCACATAGATGATCCCGGCGCCCTCCACGATGGGCCGCAACAATTCACATTCGTCGTGGTAACGCGGGTCATCACGGTGCTGGGTCACGAAAGCGGCCACTGTCTCCGGCCGGTCCGAGGCGGACAGGCTGTGGCCCTGTAACCAGGCCAGCACTTTGCGCGGGCGTTGAAAGCCGGGGGTGTCGATCAGCTCATAGAGCGTCACCTCATCCACTTTCATCGGGTAACGGTGGCTGTCGCGGGTGGTGCCGGGCTCCATGGCGATGGCGATGCTGTCGTTCTGGGCGAGCGTCGCCACCACGCTGGACTTGCCCTTGTTGGGATGGCCCACCACGGCAAAGCGCGGCAGATCCACGGAAGGCGCGGGAGTGGGGCTGTCTGGTTCGTGCATCAGGCTTCCTGCTCCTTCTCTGCCGCAACCGGGGCACACAGCAATAACTGGCTGTCGCGCTGGCGGTCCACAAAGCGTTGCCACTGGGCGAGCAATCCCGCGTCGGCCAACGCCTCGCCACCTTCATCAGCCAATGGCACCAGCGCCAGCAACGCCGTCACGCCCTGTTCTCGGGCATCAAAAATAAAATCGCTCAGCTCACCGGTGGGCGGTTCCCAGCCCCGGGCCACCACAATCACCGGCTGCCCGGATTCCGCCGCCTGTGCCAACACCCGGGCATCCTCATCCAGACTGCTATTGCCACCAGCACGCAACTGCAACGGCGCCGGGTCCACCGACAGGGCGGCGCCGAGTGATGCAGACTGCAGGCCCGCGCCGGCCCAGTGAATCAGGGTGGTGCTGGCAGGGAGTGGCGACAGGGCGGTGTGGGCCGGGGCCGGGGCTGCCTGCCCCTCATCGTCGCCTCGGGTGTCCACCCAGGGCGTATCGAAGCGGTAATGGAGCGGCTGCCAGCCCGGGTGGGCGCGCAGGGCACGGTGGCTTTGCCAGCGTAATTGCAGCGCCGCCAGCATCAGCAACACACAGCGGGGCAGCAGCACATACACCAGCCACAGCATCAACACGAACGGCCACCAGGTCCCCAGCAGGGCCGGGTTGGCCACGCCACTGTCCTGCTGTAGCCGGTAAAACTGGGAGGCCTCCACCAACGCCAGCGACGGTACCGCGTCCGGCCACAGGGACTGCCAGGGCAGCGCCAGCGCACTGATCCACTGGTGATAACCCACGGCGGACGCCTGCAAGGTAGTGCTCCAGCCAAAGGCCAGATCCTGCACCGCCACCAGCAACAGCAAGGTCAGCAACCCGGTGAGGGCAAACATCAAACCGCCGGTGTGCGCCACCCGGGCGGATAGCACCGGGCGCAACGATGCCAACGCATCGTCATTTCCACGCCAACGGCCCAGCAGGGTGCGCCAGGGCTGCCAGCCCAGCCAGGCCTGCACGCTGGTGAACAATGCCAGCAGCCCTTGCAGACCCACCAGCGCCACCAGCAAGGTCACGTTGATCTGCTGGCCACCATCGTAATAAAGCAGGCCCAGCATGAAGACCACGCCCAGCACGGCTCCCAGACCAGCAAACACCCAGCGCGCCTGACGCCAGCCACGCAGGCGCGGATCGCTGCCGCTGTCCACCTGACGCTGGCCATTGAGCGCATGCAGGGACGCCAGCCAGGCGGGCACCGTGAGCGGCTGCCGCTGTTCCTGTTGCTGCTGGGCAAAACGCCGATCACGGCGATGCAGGAACGCGTGGTTCTGATCCACATCGCGGCGATACTGGTCGTCAAAATCCAGCAGCAGGGTTAACGCGTTCGCCAAAGCGGCCTCGGGTCAGGGCAGATCAATAACGGGACGGCGCGGCGGGAGCCGCTTCATCCGCAGGTGCTGCCGGCGTCTCGGGCACCGGGCCCGGCATATTCGGGTCGTTCTTTTCCGAGGTATATTTCACGTCATCGGTGGCGCAGGCCCCACAGGCGTTGGAGAACTCACCCAGAATGCCGCCCTGCTGGTCGTAACCAAACACCGGACGGTAATCCATGGTGCACACATCGGGCGGATCATCCGGGCAGGTGAGCGTGTCGTTCGGCAGGCCCATGGGGTAATCGTTGTCGTACGAGGAACTACAGCCCGCCAATACCAGGGCCAGACCCGTTGCAGCCAGAACGGCAGCTTTCATATTGCTCTCCTTGTCGCGTGTGTCGGCGCGTGTGCCGCGTGCATCAGCGCACGCGTGAATGCGCATTACACAGGATATCTCTGAGACCCAAGCATAGATAAAGTTCGCTACGAACGCAGCCTGCGTTTGCCCATGGGGTGCGTTAAACTTTGGCAGCCATTATTTTTCCGTTGCCCGTGAGGCTTTGCATGCACTCCACCCATCGACCCATCGACTGGCGCCACACCCCGGCGGCCATCTGGCGTGGCCGTTCACAAACGCTGCGCCCCGTTCCTCACCCGGACCCGGTACGGCTGGACGACTTGCTCGGCATCGCCACCCAGAAAGCCAAACTGGTGCAGAACACGGAACGTTTTCTGGCCGGCCAGCCCTGCAATCATGTGTTGCTGTGGGGCAGCCGCGGCACCGGCAAGTCTTCCATCGTCAAAGCCTTGCTCAATGAATATTCCGCCCGCGGACTGCGCGTGATCGAGGTGGACAAGGATGATCTGCACGATCTGCCGGATATCGTTGACGATATTCGCGATCGCCGTCAGCGCTTCATCATTTACTGTGATGACCTGTCCTTCGAAGATGGCGAAAACCAGTACAAGCATTTGAAGAGCGTGCTGGAAGGGTCACTGGAGTTGCCGCCGGAGAACGTGCGCATTTACGCCACCAGCAACCGCCGCCATCTGCTCCCCGAATACATGAAAGATAACGAGCAGACCCAGGTGGTAAACCGGGAGCTGCATCACGGCGATGTGGTGGAGGAAAAAATCTCGCTGTCCGACCGGTTCGGCCTGGGGCTGAGTTTTTATCCGATCAATGAAGCCCAGTATTTCGAGATCGTCGACCACCTGTTCGGCGCAGTGGAAGACCGTGAACAACTGCACGTGCGGGCCCGGCGCTTTTCCATGGAGAAGGGCGTGCGCTCCGGCCGCACCGCGCGGCAGTTTTATAACCAGTTTGTGGGGGAATTTTAAAAAGCAGCTTCGAGCGACTAGCTTCGAGCGACTAGTTAAGTCTTTTTCTCGTGGCTAGCAGCTAGCCGCTCGTCACTGCCTTAAAGCTGCTGGGCGGTGGCATCACAGATATCATTCAACGCCTTGCGAGCTGCCGGAATTACCCCGCCCATGGAAATAAATCCATGCACCAGTTCCGGGTAATCCAGTGAGGTCACGGCGCTCCCCGCCGCACGCAGTTTTTCGGCGTACTCCAGACCTTCATCACGCAACGGATCCGTCGCGGTAATCGCAATTGCCGGGGGCTGACCGGCCAGATCCGGGTTGCGCAGGGGGGAGATGCGATAGTCTTCGATCAGTGCCTGGTCCTGAATAAAATGGTCACGGAACCAGTGCAGCAAGGCCAGATCCAGCCCGAAACCCTGCCCCAGCGTCTGCACGGAAGGGTGGGCCAGGGCTCCGTCCGTAGTGGGGTAGATCAACACCTGCAACGCCGGCAGCGGCAGGCCTGCCAGCTTGGCCTGTTGTGACACCACCGCACTCATGCAACCGCCAGCACTATCGCCCATCACCGCTAACCGCTGCGGATCCAGGCCCAGTTGAGCGGTGTTATCCAGCAACCAGCGCCAGGCGGCAAACGAATCATCCATGCCGGTGGGCGCAGGATGCTCCGGGGCCAACCGGTAATCCACACTGAGCACCACCGCATTGGTGCGATCAGCAATATAGCGGCACAGCCGGTCGTACTCTTCCACGCCGCCCACAGTAAAACCGCCACCGTGAAAAAACAGAATGGCGGGAGCCACTCGCGGCGCATTGGCCGGGCGGTAACGACGCACCAGAATCTGGCTGCCGTCGTCCACCGTGACCTGGTGATCCACCACCACGGGGAGACGAATCGGCGCCACATCCAGCAGCGCGATCATCTCCCGGTAGGTTCGCCGGGCCTGCTCCACCGTGCCTGAATCCAGCGTTGGCTTGGCGCTGCTGAGTGCCAGCAGAAAACGCAGCCGCGCATCCAGATGCGAACGACTGTGGGTTTCCAGTCCGGCAGCAAAACGCGCCAGCACCGGGCCGGGTAACGTCATCAGGGCGCGTACGGTCGCCCGCTCAAAAACAGCAGGATTCATGAGTTCTCCTTATGCTGATCGCCAGACGCATGACGCCAAACGCAACACGCCAACACCAGACAACCCGCATCTTCTGGGGGCTTGGCATTACCGGTTTGCCTCAGGCATCAGGCTTCAAGCGTCAGGCGTTGTCTAAAAATACCATTCCAGACCACCTTCGATGCCGGTGACGGTCAGGTACTCTTCATCGATGTATTGCATGTATTCCAGGGTCAGCCCCAGATTGAATTCCGTGCGCAGGCCAATGCCCGCACCAAAGGCCAGGCTGGTGTCGTCATTGCGGGCGGTATCGTCCCGGCAGCCCCGCGCATTGCATTTGCGCGTAACGGTTTTCACCTTCACATCTGCAATGCCGGCAAAACCCTGCACAAACAGGTTCTCTACATAGGGCAGGGCCACCGGTGACTTGAACGGGAAACGCCCGGTGGCCAGCAGTGCGCCTACGTGGTCTACGGTATAATCAACCTTGGTGCGGCTGTTTTCCGGCCGGTAGGTGTCCGGCGACGGCCCGGTGGCCGCGCGCAGCTCCACCCCCCAGTAGGGATTGACCATGCCACCCAGACGCAGGCCAACCCCGGAGGGCGTTACCTCCCGGCTGTCATAATCGAGATTGAGGTGCATCAGGTTACCGGCCACATAGGCGGAACGCTGATCCTGATAGTGGGCTACCGGGTCCGCCCACAGAGCGGGACTGAACAACAACCCGAAAAGCATCCAGTAACGCATTGCCTGTCGTCCTTTTTGTTATTGTTGGGATTATGCGCTTTGCTGATGCGCATCGACGGCCTGTTATACCATTGCCCGCGTGCAGAGTCTGGTCATCTGCGGCCTTTTTTCATCAAGCAAGAGGATTGTGATGTCGGTGTACACCCCGCTCAGCCACGCCCAGTTGGCAGACGTGCTGACGCCGTTCGGTTTCCAGCTGCGTGATTATCACGCCGCCAGCCACGGCATCGAGAACAGCACCTTCCTGATCGAGGCCCGTGATCGCCATGGTCAGCCCAGCCCGCTGGTACTCACCGTGTTCGAATCCCTGGACCCGACGGCCCTGGCGCCGTACCTGACCCTGCTGGAACATCTGGCGGAACAGCACCTGCCGGTTCCCGCGCCGCTGCCGGATGCCGACGGCAAGGACCAGATTACCGTGGCAGGCAAACCCGCGGTGCTGATGCCCCGATTGCCCGGCCAGCACGATTTTGCCGTGGATGCGGATCGCTGCCGACAGGTGGGCACCTTGCTGGCCCGGCTGCACGCCAGCGACACAAGCTCGCTGCAGTCATTGCCCAGCGAACGTGAGCGCCTGCGTGACTTCTCTGGCCACCTGCGCAGGCTCCCCGAAGCCGAGCGCGACACCGCCGCCGCCCTGCTGCATGACTGGCTGGCCCAGCCCGCCGGCAGCACCCTGATCCACGGCGATCTGTTTCGCGACAATCTGTTATGGGAAGACGGGCAGATCAGCGCCCTGCTGGATTTCTACAACGCCTGCCTGGACCACCCGGAATACGACCTGGCCGTGGCCCTCAACGACTGGTGTGTGGACGCCCATGGGCAGATCGAACCCGAGCGGGAACAGGCGTTGCTGTCTGCCTACCGGGAACAGGGCCGCAGCGTGGACCACAGCCGCCTGTGCGAAGCGCTGGCAGTGGCCGCGCTGCGATTCTGGTTATCGCGCCTGGCCGGCCCGGTGTCCGACCACAGTGAAGGGCAGGGCAGCAAGGACCCGGAGGAGTTTGCGCGGATTTATCGGCAGCGACTGAAGGCGTTAACGGTTTAAAGAACAGTTAAAAGTGTAAAGTTCAAAGTTGAAAGGCGCGGATAAGGTCGCAGCCTCACCAATAGCGCCCTGCCCGCGCTGTGTTGTTAGCGTAAAAACGCGGGCAGGGCCTTCGACGCTGCAATGGCCTTCCTCGCGTTTGAACTTTGAACTTTAAACTTTCCACTCCATACTAACTCGCGCCCGCCAGAATCAAGTGATTCAGGTGCGCCAGGTATTCCTCTTCCTGCCATAACCAGGGGTAACTGGGGCACGCCAGCGAGGTGGGCGTCAGCGCTTCCACGCCCTGGGTCAGGGCATTCACCACCATCATTTCATGCAAGTCCGCCCACCCCGTGGGCAGCTTGCGCAAATCCTGTGGCTGGCGCACAAAGCCTTCGCTGATCACCGGCTGCAAGCGACGCAGTCGGGTGAATGCCATGCGCCGCTGCAACTGGTCTTCCAGCCGCCGCTGCCAATGCATGCCGCCGGCGTCCAGCAACAGCTGCTTCATGGGATTGGCCAGCTTGCCCAGCAGGCCAGCGGCCGGCATGGCCTCACCGCTGGCCAGCCGGTAGCGGGGGTCATCATCCAGCCACAAACTGAAATCGAGGAAATCCAGCTCACTGGTATCCAGCTGCCGCAGCTGCTCACTGAGCGCCGCCGTGGTACTCAGCCCCACGGGCACAGACGGAAACAGGGCGTGCAAGGCACGGGGAATATCGCGCAGATATTCTTCCAGACGTTCGCTGGCCGTAGCGGACCAGTGCGACGGCAGTGACCGTTCCGGGGAGCGCCTGAACACGCGCCGGGCGACCCCGTGGGCGTGAGGCAGCGACGGAAACTGATAGCAGAAGTCCAGCCCTGCCACGTCCCCCAGATACCCCCACTGCTCCACCAGCGACAGGGTTTCACTCCACACCGCGACAAAATCTTCCGGGCGACGCACAAAGGAACGGCGCGCGCGGCTGTCGTTGATAAAACGGCTGCTGAACCAGACCTTGAAGCCACGCTCGTGGGCCGACTGCAGTAGCTGCTGAAGCTGATGACGGATTTTCACTTCCACCGCCGGCGCGCCCTGGGGCATCAACTCGCAGCGGTCCATGTGGATACCGTTTTCCGGGGTGGCGATCAGGTGGGGGCAGGGGTCCAGGCGCAGGGTGTTAAAGCCGCGCCGCTCGGTCTCATCCAGCACGCGCTCCAACGAAGCATAGGCGCCATCGCGAATATCGCGCTGCAGCAGCCAGGATATATCCCAGCAGGCCATCGCCAATGGTTGTGCGTCGTGTTGCGCCATGCAGGTCTTACCGCCTTTTTAGATCAAGCGCATCAGCATACCCGTTTCGGAGGTTGCCTCAATGGCTCTACACCCTGTCACCCGCGTATTGACCCGCCTTGACACTCAACAGGGCGGTAAAAGTGCGAACCGATTCCCCCTTTCGCTCGAGAGCGCTATGATCAGAACCATGAAAACAATACTAAAAACACTGATTCTGGCCCCGGGCCTGGCCTGGGCGGCCGAGCAACTGCCGGACACCGCCCCGCCGGACGATGCGGCCCCGCAAACCCGGGAAAAAGGCCCTGCCCACCCCATGGATGGCGAGGAGATGGATTCCCTGTACCTGCAATCACCGGTGGAGCTGGATACCAGCGACGAGAACCGGGGGCTCAATGCCCTGAGTGCAGAAGCGCGCTATCTGGAAAACGAACAGCAGGAGATGCGCCAGCGGCAGGCCGAAACTGTGCGCCCGGCAACCGTGCCAGAGAATACCCCGCCGCCCGCTCCGCCAAACCTGATCCCGATACGCGACCTGTAAGCCGGCCCCACCCCATGCGGCAACCGCGTGCCGCTCAGGAACCAGGCATTCAGCCGCGCGCCGCGCGCAGGCACTGGGCGAAACCGGCGCTGAGCTCCGCCAACCAGGGCAAGTATTCCTGTTGTGACGAATCACGGCCCAGCGGATCCTGCGGCTGGACATAACAGTCCGGGCACAAACGCTTGAGCAAGCCGGCCCGCGCCTCCGGTTCCTGCACCGCGCAACGCACCTGCTGATCACGCACCTGCCCTGCCAGAGTGACAAAACGCCGGCTGCCCGGCCCCGCATCCAGCTGTTCCGACACCACCAACGGCTCCGCCAGCCCCAGGCTCTCGCTCAGGTAACCCCAGGGTTGGTGATAGCTCAGCCAGGGCACCTGGGCCAGCGGCGCCAACCGCTCGCGCTCCGCCTGCAACTGATCCGCGGCCGCCTGCTGCCACTGCTGCGGCTGGCCCGGCTGCAACCCCGCCGGAAAACGCTGGCCCACCGCCCCCGCCAGTAGCGCCATATTGTCCACGGACAACCACAGGTGTGGGTCCGTAGTGGCGTCATGACTGGTGCGCGGATCATGATCATGGTCGTCGTGATGGTCGTGCCCGCCAGTGCGCCGGTGCACCCCCTCCAATCCCAGCAGGGCCACCGACGGCCCCTGGCGACGGGCCACCAGCGGTGCCAGCGGCGCCTCCACCCCGGCCCCCAGCCACACCATCAGATCCGCCTGCTGAACCGCCAGCGCCTGCCTTGGGGAGAGCGCCAGCTGATGCGGATTCTGGTTGGCCTGCAGCAGAGTCGTTACCGTGACGCTATCGTCATAAAGGCTGCGCAGCACCTTGGCCAGCGGCTCCACACTGGCCACCACCGTCTGACTCATTGCCTGAGCACTGAGCACCATCAACATTACCAACCACAAACTGCGCATCACTTCCTCAAATAGCACCCTGCAGGAGCGTCGCTGGCGGCGCGATACGATAGATGCAGTATCGAGTTGCGAGAAGCGAGTTTCGAAAGGCAAACCTCAAACGGGGGGAAAGCCCGATGATTTTCGCTTCTCGTCACTCGTCACTGGGTTTATCGCGTCGCTAGCGGCGCCCCTACAGCAAGCCTGCTTCGTGCAGGCGACAGAGCGGCAGTATATCATTGCGCCTTTGTACTTCGGGCCCTTTCTTATGTCAGAACCTCTTGTCACGGTGCAGTCGGTGTCCGTCACCCTCGGCGGCAATGCCGTGCTGTCTGACGTCAGCCTGACCCTGGCCCCCGGCCGCATTACCACCCTGATCGGACCCAACGGGGCCGGCAAGAGCACCCTGGCGCGACTGGTGCTGGGGCTGGTGCAACCGGATAACGGCAACGGCAGCGGCGGCACCGTCAGCCGCCGCAAGGGCCTGCGGGTGGGCTACATGCCCCAGCACATCAAGATTGACGACAGCCTGCCACTCACGGTGGATCGTTTTTTATGGCTGGCCGCACCGGGGCCCACGGCCTCCCGGCGGGCCGCGCTGGAGCGGGCCGGGGTGGCACATCTGCGCCGGCGCGGTGTGCAACAGTTGTCCGGCGGCGAGATGCAGCGGGTGCTACTGGCCCGGGCCTTGCTGCGCAAACCGGACCTGCTGGTGCTGGACGAACCCGCCCAGGGCGTGGACGTGGCCGGGCAAAATGCCCTCTATGGCCTGCTCAAGACCGTGCGCGACGAACTCGGCTGCGCCATTCTGCTGATCTCCCACGACCTGCACCTGGTCATGGCCGCCACCGATGAGGTGATCTGCCTGCAGCGCCACGTGTGCTGCTCCGGCAGCCCGGAGTCGGTGAGCCGGGACCCGGCCTACCACGAGCTGTTCGGCCCCGGCGCCGGCACCCCGAACCTGGCGCTGTATACCCACGATCATGATCACGACCATGATTTGCACGGCAACGCCACCCATTCCCACGAGCACAGCCACACGCATCACCACGACCACGACGGGCCCTGCAACCATGATTGAACTGTTATTGCCCCCGCTGCTGGCCGGGCTCGCCGTGGCCCTGGTATCCGGCCCCATGGGCGCCTTTGTGGTGTGGCGGCGCATGGCCTTTTTCGGCGACACCCTGGCCCACGGCGCGTTGCTGGGCGCGGCGTTGGGGCTGGCCCTGGATATCAGCCTGTACGTGGCGGTGGTGGCCGTCTGCCTGGGGCTTGCCGCTGCACTCAGTGGCCTGCAACGGCAACGGCAGCTGGCCGGCGACACCCTGCTCGGCATTGTCGCCCACACCACCCTGGCGTTGGGGGTGATTGCCATCAGCCTGCAAACCGGCATTCAGGTGGACCTGTTCGCTTATCTGTTCGGGGACCTGCTGGCCGTGGGTTGGCAGGATGTGATCGGCCTGTGGGTGGGCGCCATCGTCATCTTGCTGCTGATGCTGTGGCAATGGCGGGCGCTGCTCAGTATTACCGTCAACGAAGAGCTGGCCCAGGTGGAAGGCATCGCGGTGCAACGCACCCGGTTATTGCTGATGCTGTTGCTGGCCCTGCTGATTGCCGGCGCCATCCGTACCGTGGGCGTGCTGCTGATTACCTCGCTGCTGGTGATTCCTGCTGCCAGCGCCCGACGCCTGACCCACACCCCGGCGCAGATGGCTGCCGTGGCCAGCGTGTTGGGTACCGCGTCGGTGCTGGCCGGGCTGGCGGTGAGCTGGTTCGCCAATACCCCGGTGGGGCCGTCTATCGTGGTGGCCGCCAGCAGTTTGTTTGTGCTGACGTTGCTGCGCAAACCCGCCTGACGGTTTCTCTCTGGACCTGTCGCGACCAGACATGCCTGATCGCCCTTCGGTCGATGCCGTGCTGCGCACGGTTCGCCCCTGGAAGGGAGCTCCTACAGCGGCTTCGTAAAAGGGTTTTTCCGGAGTTTGAATGAATCTGACCCTTAACCAACGCATCTGGATGCTGGCCTGGCCGTTGTTGCTGTCGAACCTGACGGCACCGCTGCTGGGGCTGGTGGATACGGCAGTGGTGGGGCACCTGGAGCATCCCCGCTATCTAGCCGCCGTGGCGCTGGGCAGCAACTTTTTCATGTTCCTGTATTTCTCCTTCAATTTCCTGCGCATGGGCACCACTGGGTTTGCCTCGCAGGCGCGGGGCAGGGAACGGGATACCCGGGTGGTGTTACTGCGTGGCTTGTTGCTGTCCGCGTTGCTCGGGCTCGGGTTGATCCTCATGTCGCCGCTGCTGCGTGATGCCGGCCTGTGGTTACTGGGTGGCAGCGACGCGGTGCAAGACCTGGCGCAGGATTACATCAATATCCGCATTCTTGGCGCCCCCGCCGCGCTGGCCAACTTCGCCCTTATTGGCTTCGCCATCGGCACCCATAACACCCGCGTTCCCCTGAAAATGACCGTGCTGATGCACAGCACCAATGCACTGCTCGATGTGCTGCTGGTGCAGGTCTGGCATCTGGATGTACGCGGCGTGGCCATCGCCAGCGCCTGTGCGGAATATGTGGGCCTGGCCGGCGGGATTTTCTGGCTGCGCGCCGCCCTGCGCCCACCTGCCAACCGGGAAACCCTGTGGCAGCCGTCGGCGATTCTGGCGTTGATGGCGGTGAATCGGGATATCTTCATCCGCAGCCTGGCGCTGCTCACCTGCTTCTTTTTCTTCACCGCCCAGGGGGCCCGACTCGGCGATGCGACGCTGGCGGCCAATGCGGTATTGATTACTTTCTTGCTGTTGCTCAGCAACCTGCTGGATGGCTTTGCCAATGCCGCCGAGGCACTGGTCGGCGAGGCCCACGGGCAACGCGATCGCGCAGCCTTCCTGGCCGCAGTGCGCGCCACCGGCCGCTGGACCGTGGGCTGCGCGGCGTTGGCGCTGCTGGTTTTTGCTCTGGGAGGCGTGCCGTTGATTCACTTGCTCACCGACCTGCCATCGATCCGCGATACGGCGGTGGCCTATCTCCCCTGGATGCTGCTATTGCCACTCACCGCCAGTGCCGGTTTCTGGCTGGATGGCATTTTCGTGGGCGCCACCTGGGGAGCCGCCATGCGCAACACCATGTTGGTCGCAATGGGGTTGTTCTTTGCGCTGTGGGCACTGACACGGGGCTGGGATAACCATGGCCTGTGGCTGACCATGAACGGCTTTATGGCCGGGCGGGGCATCTTGATGGGGTGGGTGCTGTGGCGTCGCACCACAGCACCCGGGCATACCGGTTAACGCGATACCCTAACGCTTCAGGGCACCATCACGGTCAAGCTTGCCTACCACGCTCTTGGCATAGCCTTCCGCACCGCTTTTCAGGTTATAGGGGTTCATGCTGCGGGACTGGGCCTGCCACACCGGCTTTTCCGTCTCGGCGTTATAAAGCTGGGTCTGCAGGTAGTAGTCAGTGGCATTCTGGTAGTAGCCGGGCTGGTATACCGCGCTGTAGCTGTAACCCACATAGGGGCCGTAACCCAGGTACATGGGCGCCGACGCCATGGGCAGGTAGTCCACCGTGGGCGGCATGTATTCGTCACGCTCCTGGCTTTTCAGCAGGGTGATCACCATGACGCCATCGGAGCCGCTCTCTTTTACTGCCTGCTCCACCTTGCTGCGGAAATCCGCCGCCTGCTGGTTGGCTGCGGGCAGGGTGGCGCTGGCCAGCGTGGCGTCCACCTTGCGCTTGGCGAGGCTCTTCTTCACTTGCTGTTCCACCGCCGCAGAGGCCACTGCATTTTCTGACAGCACCAGCACATAAAGGTGGGCAAAGCTCGGCCGTGCTTCGCCGGTTTTGGTTTGCCAGGTGGAATTGGTTTCGGTGGTGGTGGCGCAGGCCACCAGCAACAGTACCGCACAGAACGCAAAAACACGTTGAGCCATCAACATACACAGTCCTTGAGGCGAATGGATTGGAAAGCGCTTACAGACTACTGGGGTTCCCGGTTCAGGCCAAGGCCTGACGCGCGCCCGATGAAGGGAGAAAGGATTGTCGGGTTACGCCTTTCAGGCTCTCTGTGCCCTTGGGTAAACCCGACTACGGGGCTGATGCTATATCAGGGGGAGGAAAAGCTTGCGTGGATCGAATCTCCACACCGAAAAAGATAGCCCGTTCAGCCACCTTCGGCACTACTGTTCCAGCGGCTGTCCCATGTCACCCAGGAGAGTGAATTCTTCCGGTGTACCGGTTACCACCTTGCCATCACTGAAGAACCGGGCGGCCACAACCGGGACGCCGGCGGCCTGCTCGGCCTGGACGATGATCACGTAGCCCGAGGCAGCCTCGTTGCTGCCGCGGAATACCGCATACTGGGGGACCTGAATATCCAGTGGCTGGCCAATAATCAAACCATCTTCCTTGAACAGGAACACCGCATCGCCCGCACTGACATCCGCCTCGGTCGCAGCCCGACCGGAGACAAAACCATAAGTATCCAGCGGTGGCAGGGAAAGCGCGTCCCCTGCCTGGGCCACAGCAGCCACCGCCAGCAACGCAAGGCCAGACAACAAATGCTTCATGGTTATTTCTTGCCGCCGGGCATGATGAATCTCATCAAGGTCATGAACCACATAAGCTGGCCCGGGTCGCCTTCGATCTTGATATCACCGGCCTGCATGCCTTCCATAAAGGCCATCTGGTTCTTGCCCGCCACCTGCAGGGTGCGGAACGCGTAACCAGCGTCCTTGAAGTTCAGGGTTACCGTAGGCTCACTGTGAATGCCGGCCTTGGATACCACCTTGCCGGGCATAAAGTGAAAGCTGCGCGCCGGCTTGCCCGCAAACGTGCGCCACTGCATCACCACATTGCGGTTCTCCAGTTGCTTTTGGAAGCCAGCGTTTCGCGACGCCAGCCAGCGCAGCCGCCAACCAAGCACCAGCAATACCAGTGAAAATTTCATGGACCGTCCTTAATCAAATCAGCAACACGCCACATGCTACACGCACCACCGGTGTGATGCGTGAAGCGTGTTGCGTCCCTACGGCATGACTGCCGGCAGTTCCTTGTTGAGTTTCATTTTCTCTTTCACCGCTTCACCGGTAAGGGCATAACCCAGCAGGCTGCCGTCCTTGCCGCGGAACAGTGCCTGCACGGTATTGCCATCCGCTTGCACTTCCCAGTCGCCTTCGCTGCCTTCCGCAGCAGGGCAGACCACCACCGGGCACGCCGGGGTCTTGATGGTCACCGGCATCACGCCGTAGCTGACTTCGGTGGTATCGCCGGCCAGGGTTTTCGCCAGGGCACGGGCAGAGGCCATCAGCGGCAGGACGTAGGGCAGCACATGGCCCTGCACTTCGGCGCAGTCACCCAGCGCATAAATGTCGTCCGCACTGGTACGCAGGGTCTTGTCGGTGAGGATGCCGCGATTGGTGTCCAGGCCGGCTTCCTTGGCCATGCTGATACGCGGGCGCAGGCCAATGGCCGAGAGCACCACGTCGGATTCCAGTTTGCTGCCGTCGGACAGCTCGGTGACCAGTTGACCGTTGTCGCCGTGATGTACCGCCTTGGCCAACGGGCCAAAATGGAACTGCACCCCCAGATCCGCCAGGCCACGGCCCACAGCTTCGGAAGCCTGCTCCGGCAACAGCAGCGGCAGGCAGCGCCCCATGGGCTCGACCAGGGATACCTGGAAACCACCGTTGGACAGGTCATTGGCGAATTCACAGCCGATCAGGCCGCCACCGAGGATGGTCACGGTTTTCTTGCCGTCCACCGCCGCGCGGAATTTGCCGTAGTCCATCAAATCATTGACGGAGAACACCTCACCCACCGCGTCGCCTTCCAGCGGCGGGATCCAGGTGTCGGCGCCCAGTGCCAGTACCAGCTTGCTGTAGTCCAGGTGGTCATCGGGCAGCAGCACGCGCTTGTTGGCGGCATCAATGCCGGCCACATGCACGCCGGTGCGCACGTCTACATTGAATTGCTCGGCCACTTTTTCCGGGGTGGCCATGCACAGGTCATCGGCGGTTTTTTCCTTGGTGAAACCGGCAGACAGCATGGGCTTGGAGTAGTTGCGGCCGTCGTCAGCGGTGAGCATGACGATAGGCGTTTCCTTGTCCAGCTTGCGGAATTCCTTGACGGTGTTGAAGCCGGCCAGGCCGGTACCGATGATGACAATAGGGTGCATGAGCAATCCTTAACGATTAATGGACGGGCGATGTGACTGACGCAGTGGCCTAGATTTCCACCATCTCGAAGTCTTCCTTGCCCACGCCGCAATCGGGGCAGACCCAATCTTCCGGCACGTCGTCCCAGGCGGTACCCGGTTCGATACCCTCGTCGGGCAGACCTTCGGCTTCGTCATAGATGAAACCGCACACTACACATTCCCACTTCTTCATCGTGAACCTCATCGGTAAAAGTGAGCACTTGCTCACTACGCTACATACAGGGTGTATCTCGGGGGGCGTTAACCTATCGGCGTGCGGCGCAAAAATCAATGACAGCGGGCACTGTCATATTAGGACGCGAGGGCGCCGTTTCTCTTGCCCCCCGGGGCATTTGGCGACCGCTTGCTCTGTCGCAGGACATGGGCCATAGTCCTGCCGCCCGCGAGAGTACGCGATATTCTGAGAGAGCCATGCTGCCTGCCGCCCTGCATCCTGACAGCCTTTGGCGCCCGCTGGAACAGCTGGTGCTGCCCCCGGTTATTCGTGACTGGATGGCCGACCCGGACTCCCTGACCCGGCGCCTCAAGCGTCACGGCCACTTCAGTGTGGTGCCTGGCCTGCATGCCATCGCCTTTCCGCGGGCCGACGAACGGCAGCTGCTGGCGCTGCCTGTGCGCCGCGCCGCCCTGATCCGCGAAGTCACCCTGCACCTGGACGGCACCCCGGTGGTGGCGGCCCGCAGCGTGCTGCCACTGACCAGCCTGGCCGGCGCCAACCGTTCCCTCGGCCACATGGGCAGCCGCTCCCTGGGCCTGGAGCTATACAACCGCCCGGTATGCCAACGGGATCAGGTGTGGGCACGGCTGGCCTCACCGGGCCAGAATCACCCGGTGTGCTGGGGCCGGCAGTCGCGCTTTATCAAACGTGGCGCGCCCCTGCTGGTGGCCGAGTATTTTCTGCCGGCGTTGTGGGAGAAGGTGAAGGCAGAGGGGCTGCAAGGCGCAAACTCCAGGCAACTGCACGTCTAAATCCCCCTGTAGGAGCACCACTTGAGGTGCGAACCGAGCGCCAGCGAGGATAATGGCGTAGCAACCGCTCCCATCCCTTTCCCGAAAGAGCTGTCGAGCCCTGACATTCCTGATCGGCCTTCGGCCGATGCCGCGTTCACACGCGGTTCGCACCTCAAGTGGTGCTCCTACAGGAGGGGGATACCAAGCACCGGTGCGTGACTGCAAAACGGTTGGCAACAACTGCGATTCGCGCCTTGAAACTTTCCACTTTCAACTTGAAACTTACCCCCGCCCCCCGACAACCGGATGTCCCATGTTTGCCTTTGTTGAACAACGTTACCCCGCCCTGTGGCCCTATATTCAACTAATGCGCCTGGATCGCCCCATCGGCACGCTGTTGTTGCTCTGGCCCACCCTGTGGGCCGTGTGGATTGCCGGGGCCGGCGCCCCCAGCCTGACCGTGATTGTGGTGTTCTTCCTGGGTGTGGTGATCATGCGGGCGGCGGGCTGCGTGATTAACGATTTTGCCGACCGGGATTTCGATGGCGATGTGGAACGCACCCAGGGACGCCCGCTGGCCACCGGCGCACTCAGCGCCAAGCAGGCGCTGGCGCTGTTCTGTGGGCTGGGGCTGCTGGCCTTTGGGCTGGTGCTGTTTCTCAACGAATTGACGTTCTGGCTCTCCTTCGGCGGGCTGGGGCTGGCGGTGCTGTACCCCTTCACCAAGCGCTTCACCTTTATGCCCCAGCTGTTCTTGGGCGCGGCCTTTAGCTGGGCGATCCCCATGGCCTTTGCCGCTGAAACCGGCGAGGTGCCGGAAATCGCCTGGCTGCTGTACGTGGCCAATGTGCTGTGGACCGTGGCCTACGACACCGAGTACGCCATGTGCGACCGTGAAGACGACCTGAAGCTGGGCATCAAGAGCACCGCCATCCTGTTCGGCGATGCGGACCGTTTGATGATCGGCCTGCTGCAGGCGCTCACCCTGCTGGCACTGATCATGGTCGGCCAGCGGCTGGGCTTTAATTGGCCCTGGTACGCCGGGCTGATCGGCATGGCCCTGAGCTTTGCCTACCAGCACAGCCTGATCCGCTACCGCGAACGCTGGCCCAGCTTCCACGCCTTCCTGAACAACCACTGGGCCGGTGCCTGCGTGTTTATCGGCCTGTATTTTCAGTATTTTTAAGAGACGCAACACGCTGCACGCGACACGCAACAACACGAATTACCCCTGCAGGGAACGGGAAACCGCATCACTTCGCGCCGAGGCGTTTCATCTGCGGCCTTCGGCCGAGCCATGCCGGACACCGTAGAAACCGCCTTCCATGGCTCGCGGCCCTCCACATTTCTGCCCTTTCGTACAAACCCAGATCCGCGTTGTTGCATGTTGCTTGTTGCATGCTGCGTCTCTATCTGTCATACGGATGTCATAAAAAGGCAATCTAATAGGGCAACATTCCGGGTAGCGCATGCGCGCCCATGACAGGCAAGGAAGGTAAGCCATGTCCCGTAACCGCATTTTGATTGTTGATGACGAGCCCGCCATCCGTGAGATGGTTGCCGTCGCCCTTGAGCTGGCTGATTTCGATGTGCTGGAAGCAGAAAACGCCCAGCGCGGCCATGAAATCATCGTGGATGAACGCCCGGATCTGGTACTGCTGGACTGGATGCTGCCATCCGTCACCGGCATCGAACTGGCCCGCCGCCTGAAGCGTGATGAAACCACCAACGAGGTGCCAATCATCATGCTCACCGCAAAAAGCGAGGAAGATAACAAGATTCAGGGTCTGGACGTGGGGGCCGATGATTACATCACCAAGCCCTTCTCCACCCGCGAACTTATCTCTCGCATCAAGGCGGTGCTGCGTCGCGCGTCCAGTGTGGCAGCGGAAAAGGCCATTGAAGTGGAAGGGTTGTGTCTGGACCCGGTCAGCCACCGCATCAGCGCGGACGATTACCCCGTGGACATGGGCCCCACCGAATACCGGTTACTCGAGTTCTTCATGAGTCACCAGGAGCGCGCCTATTCCCGTACCCAACTGCTGGACCAGGTGTGGGGCGCCAACGTGTACGTGGAAGACCGCACCATCGACGTGCACATCCGCCGGCTGCGTAAAGCCCTGGCGCCGTTCGACTATGACCGCTTTATCCAGACCGTACGCGGCACCGGCTACCGCTTTTCAGTAAAATCCGCAAAAGCCGGCTGAGACAGCAGCCACGCAGCTGCCTATACTGGAGGCCCATTGTCGGGCCCTCGCCCGGCAACCTGCGAACCCGGTAACGAATCGCGGTGACTGACGCATGAAAGCCAGCCTGGCCAAGGAAGTAAATCGCATTGCCGGCCTGATTTTTCTGGCCGCCCTTGCCGCCCTGGCGGTAGGGCACATCTGGCCGCTGCTGGCAGGGCTGGTGGGGTATATTTTCTGGAGCACCCGCCAACTGTTCGCCCTGTACAGCTGGCTGGTTCGCGATGATCACACCGAGCCCCCGGACAGCATCGGCCTGTGGGGCGAGTTTTATACCCGCCTTGAGCATTTATTCCAGAAGGAACGCCGCGCCCAGGAAAACCTGCAGGGCATTATTCATCGTGCCCAGCAATCGGTGAATGCCCTGGACGACGTGGTCATCCTGATCGACCAACACGGTTACCTGGAATACTGGAACCATGCTGCGGAACGCGCCATGGGGTTCAATGCCGGCCAGGATCTGGGGCAACCGCTTACCAACCTGATTCGCCACCCCCGCTTCACCGAGTACCTGACCAAGAGCGAGTTTGACGAAGCGCTGGAAATTCCCTCGCCGGTGGACGACAACCGCATCCTCCAGTTCCGCGTCACCGAGTTTGGTGTCGGCGAACAACTCTTGATCGCCCGTGACGTGACCCGCCTGCACCACCTGGAGCAGATGCGCAAAGACTTCGTCGCCAACGTCAGCCATGAGCTGAAAACCCCGCTCACCGTGCTCAAGGGCTACCTGGAAACCCTGCTCGATACCATCCCCGATGAGCAGGCACGCCTGCGCCGGGCGCTGGTGCAGATGGACAACCAGTCCAACCGCATGGAAGCCCTGGTCGCGGACCTGTTGCTGCTGGCCCGACTGGAAGGCACCGAAGCCGACAGCGTGCGACAGGCGGTACCGGTACACGGCATGCTTAACCGCATGAAAGACAATGCGCTGGCCATCAGCAGCGACAAACACCACCGAATTGAACTGGATGTCCCCCTGGACGCCCGGCTGATCGCCAATCCCGCTGAACTGGAAAGCGCCTTCGGCAACCTGATTACCAACGCGGTGAAATACACTCCGGCCGAAGGCACCATCCACATCCGCTGGTGGCAGGATGCCCACGGCGCACACCTGTCCGTCACCGACGACGGCATCGGTATCGACCCGGCCCATATCCCCCGGCTGACCGAACGTTTTTATCGACCGGACAACAGCCGCGTCACCCAGACCGGCGGTACCGGTTTGGGGCTGGCCATCGTCAAACACGTGATGATCCGCCATAACGGCCGCCTGGAAATCACCAGCGAACTCAGCAAGGGCAGCACCTTTACCTGCCATTTCCCGGCGGACCGGCTGGTAAGCAAGCCTACAGCGGTGGCGGGCTGAGCGCGCCCACCGTGACAGCTTAGATATATAGCGTAGGAGCGTCGCTGGCGGCGCGATTCCAGACGTTGATGATCGCGCCGCCAGCGACGCTCCTACAGAAAAGCCGACCTTATCTTGTCCTGTTGGAGCGGTGGCTCCACAGTGGCGTCTATCCCCAACCGTCAGCGAGTAAAAATTTGCTCTTTAACTGGGGACCTACAGCACAGTGCATTAGGAAATGTCGATGAAAAGAATCTGCGTCTATTGTGGTTCCAGCCCCGGCAATAATCCGGTCTACCTTCAGGCGGCCGAAGCACTGGCCGAGGCATTAGTGCACCGCAACATCGGGCTGGTTTATGGCGGTGCCAGCGTCGGCGTGATGGGTGCCATTGCCAACGCAGTCATGCGCCAGGGCGGCGAGGTAATCGGCATTATTCCGCAGGCCTTGATGCGTCGCGAGATCGGCAATGATCACCTGACCGAACTGCAAGTGGTCGATTCCATGCACGAGCGCAAAGCCGCCATGGCAGATCAGTCCGACGGCTTTATTGCCCTGCCTGGCGGCATGGGCACGCTTGAGGAAATTTTTGAAATTCTTACCTGGGCCCAGCTGGGCTTTCACCAAAAACCCTGCGCACTGCTAAACGTGAATCATTATTACGATTCTCTTCAGAATTTCCTGCAACACAGCGTGGCAGAAGGCTTCCTGAAAACGGAGCACCACCAACTTTTGCAAGTCCACACGGACCCGGCCACGCTGCTGGAGCATTTTCAGGCGTTTTCCCCGCCCCGGGTGGATAAATGGCTGGACCGGCAATCCCAGCTGTAACAAGCACAATGTGAAAGAAGGTCAAATAGTCGAGTCGTTCCGGGCCAGCATCAACCAGAGTACGTTACGGTGAAATGGAAAGTGTAATCACACACCAACCATGGATGAGGTAACCATTATGCTTGGATGGGCTCTGACATTTCTTATCGTGGCCATTATTGCCGGCGTACTCGGCTTTGGCGGCATCGCCTCCGGCGCGGCCTCCATTGCCAAAGTAATTTTCTTTATTTTTCTGGTCTTGTTGGTCATCAGCTTGGTCGCCAATGCGGTGAAAGGCCGCGGCCCCAAGGTCTGACAAACAGTTCAAAATTCTTGATAGAGAATAGAAAAAGCAAACAGGCCGGGTATGGACTGCCATACCCGGCTTGCATTCATAATGTCGTGCATCACCGCTTTTGCAGATTGACTGCGTTACGACAAACGCTGGTGCCACGCCTGCAGTGCAACCAGTTGACCGGCCACCATCTCCCGGGTTTTCTCATCCACCAAATCGCCGTTCTCATCGCATTTCTTGTGAGCCGCCGACACAAACACTTCCGGTTTGTTCAGTGGGTGCATGTCCAGAAACACCAGCACCTGGCGCAAGTGATACTGGCTGCGACTGGTGCCCATGCCGCCCATGGAAGCACCCATAATGGCCGCAGGCTTACCCGTAAAAATATCACCCGGCACACGCGACAACCAATCGATGGCGTTCTTTAACACGCCGGGAATCGAGTAATTGTATTCGGGGGTGGCAAACAACAAGGCGTCCGCCTGAGCCACCTGCTCGGCCAGCGCCATCACCGCCGCGGGCCGGTTATCCCCGTCATCATCACCGTTGTACAGCGGCAGCGGGGCGATATCTCCTATGGTGAGAGTCATGCCGGATGGAGCCAGTGCCTGAGCGGCGCGCACCAGACCCCGGTTATAGGATTGCTCCCTGAGACTGCCTGCCATTGCCAGAACCTTCATGCTGTCACTCCTTGTGTGGATCGTTCTGTGTGAGTCCTTCTCAATAAGCGACCGGCATCGGCCACCTGTCACCCGGTTAATATACCCGGCCGACGAGTTTTTCCAGCTTCTCCCACGTGCGAGCAACAGGCAATACGCATTTATCCCCCATATGGGTGACGCACTTATACCGCCACCGCTTTATCCTTTGTGGACCATTCACTCACACCGACCCGCGATGTCCGCTGATTCTCTTCACTCCAGCCCGCCTTTCATTCCTGGCCCCGCGCTTTACCAGCAGCTGGCTATTCTCAATGGCTTGTTGATTCTCGGGCTAAGCGACAAAAAAAGTGAATCCCAACAAATCCAGCACCTGAGCCTTGATCAGCAACAACACATTACGCTGTTTCGTGGCAGCAGCCAGAGCCGCTTTGGCATGGCATTCCGGTTTCATCGCCAAGATGTGGAACAAATTGAAGGGGTAACGCTGGAAGGAGGGCGCGGGCATCTTCTTTTGCACACCCGGCCCGGTGCGATTCAAAGCCTGACCTTCATGCCTGGCGCTACCGCCGCCAGTGATACCGGTTACAACGGTGGCACCCGCAACAGCGTGGACCTGCTGGTCCCCGCCAAACGGCTGGAGCAGGCGGAAGCCGCGCTCATTCGCATCTTTCGAATGGCCGGCTCCACCTGGTATCCCGATCTACCGCCCCATTGGCGAGGCGACTAGCGAGCGCTATAGCCGCGACGCTTCCGCCGTCAGCGTGCCATCGCGATAATCCCGCAGGGCCTGGTTAATTTCATCCTGGGTATTCATCACAAAAGGGCCGTACTGGGCAATGGGCTCCCCCAGTGGTTTGCCCGCCAGCAACAACAAGCGCGCACCTTTCTTTCCCGCAACCAGGGTAACCCTGTCGCCATCGGTGAAGGTGGCCAGGTGATCCGTTTCCAGCGTCGCCTCCGCCATACTGACACGGCCCTCGAACAGATACATGAAGGCGTTATGGCCGGATAAAACAGGCACCGTCAGGGTTTCATCCGGACGCAGGATCACGTCCAGATACAAGGGGTCAGTTTTGCCCCCTTTCAGCGGCGCGCTCAGCGACTGTCCAGCGATGGTCACTTCACCGGCGATGGCTTTCACCTGCCCACCACTGGCCAGGTCCAGCCGCGGCATCTCATGGTCGGCAACATCCCGATACCCTGCAGGCTGCATTTTTTCCGCCGCCGGCAGGTTGATCCATAATTGAAAACCGCGCAGCAAACCATCTTTCTGTTGCGGCATTTCTTCATGAATAATGCCACGTCCGGCCGTCATCCATTGCACACCACCCTGTTTAAGATCGCCCTCATTGCCCAGGTGATCCCGGTGACGCATGTGGCCTTCCACCAGATAGGTCACAGTTTCAAAACCGCGATGCGGATGCGGCGGAAAACCGGCGATGTAATCCTCTGGATTGTCGGAGGAAAACGCATCCAGCATCAGGAACGGGTCCAGGCGCACGGCAGGCGTCGACCCCAGTGCCCGCTTCAGCCGGACACCGGCACCGTCGGATGTCTCCATTGCCCGAATTGTGTTGAGAATTGTGCGTTCCATGGGGGCCTCCTGATAAGCCGTTTCGAGACTCGAGTATCGAGTTTCGAGAAGCAAAAGACACAATGCTTTTGCCTTTCGATTCTCGTGACTCGTCACTCGTTACTAATTTCTCGCTCGCCCAGGCGCTCGCGGCCGTGGGGTGAGGTCCAGTCCAGTTGCGGGCCGATGGAGATAATCCCGTGGGGGTTCACCGTCGGGTGACTGCAAAAATAGTGATGGCGGATATGCGCCATGTTCACGGTGTCGGCCACACCGGGCAGCTGATACAGCTCTTGCAAAAACCCCTGCAGATTCGGGTAATCACTGATGCGCTTGCGGTCACACTTGAAATGCGTGACGTAAACCGGGTCAAAGCGCACCAGGGTAGTCCACAGACGAATGTCCGCTTCGGTCAGGGTGTTGCCGACCAGGTAGCGGCTTTCGCCCAGGCGCTGTTCCAATTCCTCAAGACGCTCGAACAGGGTCATCACCGCTTCGTCATACGCCTCCTGACTGGTGGCAAAACCGCTCTTGTACACGCCGTTATTCACGTCGTGATACACCCGCTCATTGATGGCATCAATGTCCGCCCGGAGCGCTTGCGGGTAATAATTTCCCGGCGTGGCACCCAGAGCATCGAAGCTGGTGTTGAGCATGCGAATGATGTCTGCAGACTCATTGCTGACAATGGTTTCCCGTTGCGTGTCCCAGAGCACCGGAACGGTCACGCGGCCGGTGTAGTGACTGTCCGCTTTCAGGTACAACTCGTACAACTTGCTGAAACCGTAAAGCGCATCGCCAGTGGCACCTGCAAACCCGTCATCCAGTTCCCAGCCACTCTCCAGCATGTGCGGATGCACCACGGATACACCGATGTGATCCTGCAACCCTTTCAGGGCACGCATGACCAGGGCGCGATGGGCCCAGGGGCACGCATAGGACACATACAAGTGATAACGCCCGCTCTCAGCCGCGAAGCCACTGTCACCCGTGGGCCCGGCACTGCCATCGGCCGTTACCCAGTGGCGAAACTGACTTTCCGAGCGCTTGAATCGCCCGCCGGTACTTTTCGTGTCGTACCACTTGTCTTGCCATTTCCCGTCAACCAACAGTCCCATCATTGTCTCCTTACCTTGACTGTCGAGGAGCGAGTGACGAGAAACGAAAGACAAAACCTTGTCCTGATTTTCGAAACTCGCAACGCGCTACCCGCTTATTATCACCAAAGTGTTAACCCGCCAGCGCCGCCTGTGCTTCGCTCATGGCTTTCTCTTTAGTCTCGTCACCCATGTTCAGCCCCTCCGCATAAACGAAGTTCACATCGGTCATGCCAATAAAACCAAAGAACAATTTGATATACGGGGTCACCGTATCGTTTTCGGTGCCGGCATACAGACCGCCCCGGGCCGCCAGCACCGTCACGGGTTTGTCGTCCAGCAAACCCTGCGGGCCATTTTCGGTATAGCGGAAGGTAATGCCCGCCCGGGCCACATGATCGATCCAGCTCTTCAACTGGCTGGGAATACCAAAGTTGTACATGGGCAGGCCCAGCACAATGTGATCTGCCGTTTTCAGCTCGTCGATCAGCGCCATGGAAAACGCGTCCACCGCCTGTTGATCGTCACTACGCTGGTCTGCCGGCGTAAAGAAGGCCCCTACGCGCTCCCCGTCCAGGTGTGGAATCGGGTCTGTGGAAAGATCACGGACCACCACGGTGGCATCCGGGTGTTGCGCTTGCAGCGCCGCCAACTGGCTGTTGACCAGCGAGGAGGAATTGCCGTTATCGCCGAAAACACTGCTTTTGATGACCAGAATATTCATGACCCCAACTCCTTTTTCTGTCTTTGCATGGTGCGGTCGGCGCCCATGCGCCGACGGGATTGTTTCGATGGGGCTATTGTGGTTTCAGTAAATAAGATATAAAACGGGATAAAACTGCACATTTAGCTCAGGAATTTCGATATGTCAGCCAAAATCACGCTGGATCAATGGCACGCCCTGCTCGCGGTGGTGGATGAGGGCGGCTACGCCAGCGCCGCCGAAGCGCTGGACAAGAGCCAGTCGGCGATCAGTTACGCCGTGCAGAAAATCGAAACCGAGCTGGGGGTGCGCGCCTTCACCCTGGAAGGGCGTCGCGCCAAACTCACCGAAACCGGGCAAATGCTGTACCGCCAGGCCAAGGTGCTGGTGGAAGAGGCCAGCCGCATTGAAAGCGCCGCCATCCAGCTCAGTCAGGGCTGGGAACCACTGGTGCGGGTAGCCGCAGACGGCCTGTTTCCGCAGCACTGCATGCTCTCCGCGCTGGATGCCTTCGCCCAGCACAGCCCGCTGACCCGGGTGGAGTACAGTGAAACCATCCTCTCCGGCTCCGATGAAGCCTTGTTGCGCAAGGAAGCGGATGTGGTGGTGGGCGGGCGCGTCCCGCCCGGCTTTTTTGGCGACCCGCTGATGCGGGTGCGCTTTCTGGCGGTGGCCGCCGCCGACCACCCGCTGGCCCAGGCCGACCACCTGACCCACGAAGACCTGCGCCAGCACCGCCAGATCGTAATTCGCGATTCCGGCAGCCGCCGCATTGATTCCGGCTGGCTGGGCGCCGAACAGCGCTGGACCGTCTCCCATGCCACCACCCGCATCGCGGCGATCCGCCGTGGGCTGGGTTTTGCCTGGGTGCCGGAAGCGGAAATCGGTGATGGCCTGGAGACCGGGGCGCTGAAGATGCTGGCCCTGGATGAAGGGGTGGAGCGTATGGTGGACCTGTACCTGATTTATGCCGATGGCCAGTATGCGGGCCAGGCCGCGCGCTATCTCGGGGAACGGATTCGCGATGCGGCTGCCTTATCCTGTCCAGGGGTGACGATTTAAAGCCGGGCCAGCCACTCGCCGGCGGCCCTCACCCGGACATGACGCACAAGGCGTAGAATGAGAGTACCAGCTCAACGTCAGGAGACTGCCATGCAAGGATTACCGATTCAGGCACTATGGGTGTTCGCCGCTACGCTGCTGCTCAGCGCCTGTGTCAGCCCGGTGGTGATCGACAGCCAGTCCGGCGCCGATCTGCAGCAATACCGCACCTACGCCTTTGTGCCCCAGGACGAGGACAAACCCCGCGAACTGGATGACCAACGCACCCAGGCTGCCCTGAAGAAAGCGCTGGCCGCCAAGGGCCTGACGGCCGCCGCCGCTGCCCAGGCCGATGTGCAGGTGAAACATTTCTTCAAACGCGAGCAGCGTTTCGATGGTTCCACCTTACAGTTCGGTTTCGGCTTTACCCGCAACAACATTGGCCTGGGCGCCAGCACTCCCACCGAGGGTGAAATCACCGAGGAATACAAACTGGTGGTGCAACTGATCGACCAGCAAAGTAAGGATGTGGTCTGGCAGGCCACCAGCCGCGACGAGCTCCACGACGACATGAGCACCGAGCGCCGCAGTGCGCATATCGAAAAAGCCGTCGAGGACATGTTCAAGCGCTACCCGTAAGCGGCCAGCTCAAGGTTGCGCGGAGCCCGGCGCCGGCACGGTTTTCCAGCGCCAGTTGACCGCCACTGCGGGCCATCACCGAGGCAACAATAGCCAGCCCCAGTCCGGTTTGCCCCCGATCACCCCGGTGCCCACGCGTGCACAAGGCCTCCGCATTGGCCGTGATCCCCGGCCCCTGATCTTCCACATGGATGTGCAGGCCCGACGCATCCGCCACCACCCGAATCCACACTGGCTCGCCCGGCGGCGTATAGCGCAACGCGTTCTCCAGCAGGTTGCGTAATGCCAGGCTGGCCAGGGAAGGGGACGCCAACTCCATTCCCGCACACGTCACGTCATCCCGCTGCACTGCCGCACGCTGCGGATGCCCGGCGAGCTGGGCCAGACTGTCATCGATAACCTCCTGCACCGGGCGCGGACAACTCTGCGGCACCCCATCCAGGCGGGCCAGTGCCAACAGCTGCTGCAGGTTATCTGCCATTCGCGAGCTGGCGTTTTCCGCCGCCGCCAGTGCCGCCATAGCCGGTGCATCCGGGGGCAACTTCAAGCGGGCCACCTGCAACTGGGTTTTCAGGGCAGCCAGTGGCGTACGCAGTTCGTGGGCCAGATCGTCGGTCAGGCGCCGCTCGCGCAACAACGCTTGCCGTGCCTGATCAGCCCAGCGGTCCAGCGCCGCCACCAGGGGCACCAACTCCGTGATCCCGGCCGCGCTGGGTGTCGCTGACGCCGCCTGCACCGGGCGCGACTCAAACTCCTTGCGCACCGTGTCCAGCGGCGCCAGGCCGCGGCTCACGGCCCAGCGCACCGCCAACCACGCCCCCAGCAGGGCCAGCAACAATCCCACCAGCAATGCCCAGGCCAGAGTCGCCAGCAACGATTCACGCACCGCCATGGGTTCGGCGGTGGCAACCCGTACCTGCCCCTGGCTGACGGTATAAACGCGCCAGCGCTCACCCGCCAGGGAGCGCTCTGTAAAGCCGTCCTGGCTGCTGGCAAGGTGGGCGGACGGCGCGCCGCCGGAGCGCGCCAGAATCTCGCCACGCAAGTTCATCACCTGGCAAAACAGCCCGCTATTTACCACCGCCTGCAGCTCCGGCTTGGCAGATAACGCCGGTGCACTGGCATTGGCCATGGAGGCCACCATCCGTGCAGACGCCGCCAGACGCTGGTCCAGCGCCGTGCCCAGATGCTGCTTGACGGTATTGTGTAACCACAGTGCCAGCAGCAGCCAGACGCTCAGCAAACTGAACGCCACCAGCCACAACACCCGGGAGCGCAGCGAGCGCGCCATCACGACGGTGCCCCCAGGCGATACCCGCCACCGCGCACGGTTTCCACAATGCCGCTGCCCAGCTTGCGGCGCAGGTTATGGATATGCACCGCCAGCGCATTGCTCTCCACGCCATCCACCCAGCCATAGACACGGTCGGCCAGCTGGTCCGCCGTGAGCAGCCGACCCCGGCTTTGCAACAAGGCAAGCAACAACGCCATCTCCCGCCGTTGCAATTCCACCTCCTGATCCGCCAGCCAGACCTGCTGGCGAAAGGGGTCCACCCGTACCCGGCCATGTTCAATCAACGGACTCGCCTGGCCGCGACTACGGCGCAGCAGTGCCTGCAAACGCGCCGCCAGTTCGCCCAGATCAAACGGCTTGACCAGGTAATCATCGGCACCGCGCTGCAAGCCATCAATGCGGTCCTGTACCGCGTCCCGGGCAGTGAGGATCAATACCGGCGCAGTGAGCCCGGCGTCGCGCCACTGGCAAAGGGCCTGGCCCCCATCCTGGTCAGGCAGCCCCAGATCCAGCACCAGCGCATCGAACTCCACGCTTTTCCAGGCAGCCAGCCCTTCGCGCGCACGCGTCACCCAGGCCACAGTAAACCCCATGGCCTGCAGCCCGGCCTGAATACCATCACCCAGCAAGGCGTCATCTTCGATCAATAAAATATGCATGTGGCTCTGACCCGGTTAGGCTGCGCAAGTTGCAGCCCAGTGTCGGTGCCACCGGTTAACCCACGGTTAATGCGGCCGGGGCACACTGGCGCTTCCCTGACTGGAGATACCGTGGACGCTGTCATTATTGGCCCCCTCGCGCTGCCGGCAGGCACCTTCGTGGTCCTGATCGGGTTTCTCGCCGCCACCCTGACCAGCCTGTGGTGGCAACGGCGTGGGCAACACATCGAAGCAACGCTCTGGCGGATTGCCATCACTGCCGTGCTCGGCGCACGACTGGCGTTCTTATTGCGCTATCACAGCCAATATGAATCCTGGCTGGCCATGCTGGATATCCGTGACGGGGGCTGGTGGTGGCCCGGGGCCTTACTGGCGCTGCCGGTGCTGGCCGTCAGCCTGTACCGGCAGCCCCGTGTTCGCGCCGCGCTGGTGTCTGCCAGTGCCGCAGCACTGCTCAGCATGACGTTGACGTTTGCCGCACTGGAAGCCTTGTCGCCAACGCCCAGCACGCTACCGGAGGTCACCCTGTATAACCTGCAAGGAGAGGCCACCACACTGGACGCCGCATCCAGCGGGGTAACGCTGGTAAACCTGTGGGCCACCTGGTGCCCGCCGTGCCGACGGGAGATGCCGGTGCTGGAGGCCGGGCAGCAGCGCTATCCCGGCGTTCGCTTTATTCTTGCCAATCAGGGGGAGAACCCCAATCAGGTCCGCCAGTACCTCACCGAAGGGCAGCTGCACTTTGAGCACCTGTTACTGGATCCACATGCGGATCTGGGTCGCTATGCGGGCAATCGTGGCCTGCCGCTAACCCTTTTGTTCGATCAGCAGGGCCAGGAAGTAGGGCGCCATTTTGGCCCCCTGTCCGACGCCAGCCTGCATCACTTTCTTAGCCAACACCTTCCGGGAGACACTCCATGATCAAACCTGCTGCCTTGCTGCTCACCCTGCTGATGCCCCTGATCGGCCAGGCCGACGACGGCCCCTCCATGGACAGCCTGCTGGCCAAGCTGGAAGCCAGCACCTGGGTAGCGGAAGGCGCACAGCAGCCGCAACGGGTGGCTTATGTGTTCACGGATATGGCCTGCCCCTACTGCGCCAGATTGTGGGAAAACATGCAGCCAATGATCGAAGACGAAGACAACGTGCTGCAGGTACGCCACATTATCGTCGGGCTGATCAATCCCAAACGCAGCTTCACCCAAGGTGGCGCGATACTGGCCGCCCCGGACCCGGCCGCCGCCCTGGCGGAGCACGAGGCGCACTACGATGACGGCGGCATTCGCCCACTGGAACGGGTACCCGATGCCATTCGCAGCCAGATCCAGAGCAACACCGGGCTGATGATCGGGCTGGGCCTGCAAGGCACGCCGGCCCTGATTTTCCAGGACAGCCAGGGGCGCTGGCGTGTGGCGCCGGGGGTCGTTGGGGAGGAGGCGTTGCGGGTGGAGGTGTTTCAGATCAATGAATAATTAATAGTTAATAATGAATAACTCTAGACCTGATTTTGTTGTTTCCCAGACGCAAGAAGCCGCGCCCAAGGTCTGGGCGCGGCCTCTTGCGTCTAGAGACAAATAACGCGGTTTCGCGTCGCTATTCATTCTTAACTATTCATTGCCTAATCGCTTAGCCAGCTCACCTTGCCCTGGCACACCGTCAGTTTCACGCTGCCCTTGAGCTGGGCATGACGCCAGGGGGAGTTGTTGCCTGCGGACAGCCAGTCTTCGCGGAGGTCCTTGACGCCCGCCGGGTCCAGCACACAGAGGCTGGCAGGGCGGCCGGTTTCCAGCTGGCCAGCCTGGATTCCCAGGCAACGGGCCGGGGCCGCGGTAACCGCATCCAGTGCGCGCGACAACTCCAGCTTGCCCTCACTGACCAGTTGCAAGACCAGCGAGAGCAGCACATCCAGACCGGCCATGCCCGGTTTGGTGGCCGGGAACGGCGCCGCCTTGCTGGAAGAACCAATGGGGGTGTGCTGGGAACAGATAGCGTCGATGGTGCCATCGGCCACGGCTTCCAGCAGGGCCTCACGATCGGCGGCGCTGCGCAGGGGCGGAATCACATGGCAGTGGCTGTTGAAACCTTCCAGCGCCGACTCGTCCAGCAGCAGGTGCTGGATGCTCACGTCCGCCGTCACCGGCAGGCCGCGCCGTTTGGCGGCGCGCAGCAGGCGCAGGGAATCGCGACTGGAGATCTGCTGGAAGTGCGCCCGCACCCCGGTGGCCTCCACCAGCAACAGATCCCGTGACAGGTCGACACTTTCTGCCACGGCGGGAATACCGGGCAAACCGAGGCGGGTCGCCACCGGCCCTTCGTGGGCACAGCCCCCGGCGCTGAGGGCCGAGTCCTGCGGGCGGAACATGACCGGCAGATCAAAGGTGGCGGCGTATTCCAGGCTACGTTTTAGCACCAGCGCATTGGCCACCTTGCCGCCGGCATTGCCCACCGCAATACAGCCGGCCCGGGCCAGGGTAGACATCTCCGCCAGCTGCTCGCCCAGTAATCCCTGGGTCATGGCGGCGATCGGCATGATACGGGCAAAGCCGGCCTGGCCGGCCTGCTCACGGATCAACCGCACCACCGCGGTGGAATCCACCGGGCCGCAGTCGGGCTGGGCCGCCAGGTGGGTGATGCCCCCGGCCGCAGCGGCGCGGGTTTCACTGGCGATATCGCCGGTGCGGCCGCTACCGGGCAGCGACAAGTGCACACAGGCATCCACCAGGCCAGGCAACACCCAATGGCCGTCGGCCTCCACAATATCGGCCCCCGGTGCGTCCAGGCTGGCGCCGATGCGCGTCAGGCGGCCGTTTTCAATTAGCAGGTCAGCCACGTCATCACGGCCACTGGCCGGGTCGATAACCCGGCCCTTGCGGATCAGGATATGGGCGCGGTTACGGTTAGCGCTGGCCACGGGCACCTCCTGCTCCTTCCATACTTTCCGTGGAGGCGGCCAGAGCATTGCTGTCGCTATCCTGGCCGCTGATGGCCATGGACATGACGGCCATGCGCACGGCGATGCCGAAGGTCACCTGGTTGAGAATCACCGAACGGGGGCCATCCGCCACTTCCGAGGCGATTTCCACGCCCCGGTTTATCGGGCCGGGGTGCATGACGATGGCGTCATCCTTGGCGAACTGAAGCTTGTCGTTGTTCAAGCCATAGAGGCGGAAGAACTCGCCTTCGCTGGGTAGCAGGGCGGAATCCATGCGCTCTTTCTGCAGGCGCAGCATGATCACCACATCCACGTCTTTCAGGCCCTGGGCCATGTCCGTGAACACGGTGGCGCCCAAGGCTTCGGCATCCACCGGCAGCAGCGTCTTGGGGCCGATCAAGCGAACTTCCTCGGCGCCGAGAATATTCAGTGCGTGAACCTGGGAGCGCGCCACCCGGGAATGCAGGATATCGCCGACGATGGCCACTTTCAGCCCGGCGAACCCGCCCTTGTAGTGGCGGATGGTATACATGTCGAGCATGGCCTGGGTGGGGTGGGCATGGCGCCCGTCACCGGCATTGATCACCGCCACGTTGGGCGTTACTTCGTTGGCAATGAAAAACGGCGCTCCGGAATCCTGGTGGCGCACCACGAACATGTCCGCCGCCATGGCTTCCAGGTTGCGCAGGGTATCGAGCAGGGTTTCGCCCTTGCTGGTGGCGGACTTGGCGATATCCAGGTTAAGCACGTCAGCGCTGAGGCGCTGGGCCGCCAGCTCAAAGGTGCTGCGGGTACGGGTGCTGGATTCGAAAAACAGGTTCACCACGGTCTTGCCGCGCAGCAAGGGGACTTTCTTGATGGCCCGGCCGCCCACATCCACGAAGCTTGCCGCCGTATCGAGAATATCTTCCAGCAAGGAACGGGGGAGGTGCTCAGTGGTGAGAAAATGGCGAAGCTTACCGTCGTCGGTAAGTTGTACTCGGGAGGAAGGCGCAAGCGTCGGCGTCATTCTTATGACCTTGTCTCTGTATCGTCCTCAACCACCAGATTGCGAATCTCGGCAATCAACGGTGAGGGCCCGCGTAATTCTACCCGCTGATGGGGTGGCAATGCCAAAGTTTCCCCACAAATATCGGCACGAATTGGCAATTGTCGGTGGCCAATGTCGAACAGCACCACCAGGGAGATAGACGCCGGGCGACCAAAATCGAACAACTCGTTCATGGCCGCACGGATGGTGCGCCCGGTCATCAGCACATCATCCACCAACAAAATATGCTGGCCATCCACATCAAATGGCAGCTTGGACGGCGTCACCGTGGGCTTGAGTCCACGGGTGTCGAAATCATCCCGGTAGAACGCAGGATTCAGCGACCCCAGCGGCAGCGCCGTGGGCAAACGGTCGTTGAGCACCTGTGCCACCCAGGCGCCCCCGGATTCAATCCCCACCAGCAGCGGCGACCGGTCCGCAAAGCGCTCATTGATGGCCGCCGCCATGGCATCCAGGTGTGTCTGCAATTGTTGCTCATCCCAGCTCAAGGCCGTTCTCCCGCAATCCATAAGGCATATCCAAGGCGTAAGAGTAGCAGAAGGCCGGGGCGCTGAGGCAATCAACGGAACAGCTGATCAAACCGTTCAGTTTTTTGCGCTGTGTCCCGGCCTGAAATACCGACAAGCTAGTCGCCTACGCATAACGCCTGTAAGTTTTGTAATCAACGGAACCTGATACGCGGCGTGGACTCTGAACAAGCAAGGGATCGCCCAGCCATAAGGGCGGAGAACACTGGAAGGGAACCCTCATGAAACTGCGCAACGACCCGCAACGCTTTGGCGCTATTGCCCTGTTATTCCACTGGCTGGTGGCATTGGCGGTGATCGGCCTGTTTGCGCTGGGCTTTTATATGGTGGACCTGGGCTATTACGATCCCTGGTATCGCAAAGGCCCGGATCTGCATCGCAGCATTGGCATACTGCTGTTTATCGCCATGCTGCTGCGCCTGGCCTGGCGCTTTATTTCACCGCCGCCCGTGCCGCTGCCCACCCACAAACCTTGGGAAAAGATCAGCGCGCATCTCACTCACTGGGCGCTGTACCTGCTGCTATTTGTAGCCATGATCAGCGGCTACCTGATCAGCAGTGCCGATGGCTCTTCCGTGGAGGTGTTCAACTGGTTCGCCGTTCCCTCGGTGAGCGGCCACCAGACCGGCCTGGAAGACACCGCCGGCCTGATTCATTACTGGGCCACCTGGGCCGTGATCGGTTTGGCAGGCCTGCACGCGCTGGCCGCCGTCAAACATCATCTTTTTGATCGCGACGACACCTTGCGGCGCATTCTCGGCCTGGCGCCACGAACCACAACGCACACCCCAAACGACACTCACAACCTATCTTAATCACCTGAAACGGAGTTTGATGCTTATGTTGACGTTATTGAAAAAAGTCACGATCCCCGCCCTGGCGCTGCTGCTCAGCAGCATGGCGTTCGCCGACCAGCCCGGTGGCACCTACAAGTTCGACACCAAAGGCACCCACCAGTTTGTCATGTTCAAGATTTCCCACCTGGGTTACAGCTGGCTGTATGGTCAATTCAATGACTTCACTGGCGATTTCACCGTCGATGCAGAAAACCCGGAGAACAGCCAGGTAAACGCCACCATCCAGACCGCCAGCGTAGACTCCAACCACGCTGAACGTGACAAACACCTGCGCGGTGATGATTTCCTGGACGTGGACGAATACCCAACGGCCACCTTCAAGAGCACCAACATTGAAAAAACCGGCGAGAAAACCGCAAAAATCACCGGCGACTTCACCCTGCATGGCGTGACCAAACCGGTAACCCTGGATGCCAAACTGATCGGTTACGGCGATGATCCGTGGGGCGGCTACCGCATGGGCCTGGAAGCATCCACGACATTGACGCTGTCCGACTTCGGCATCACCAAGGATTTGGGTCCAGCCTCAGAAACCGTGGACATTATTATTTCTGTGGAAGGGATCAGGCAGTAAGCTTTGCTGGTTTTGGTAGGTCGGACTCACCCAAGGGCACAGAGAGCCTGAAAGGCGTAATCCGACTTCCACACCTTTACGCACAAAGAACACAGGATGTCAGGTTACGCCTACGGCTCTTTGTGCCCGCTGGGTGAACCTGACCTACCTTTTGCCACCCATTAGCCAATGGCCTCGGCGTCCCCGGCAAAGAAACCTTCCGCAATAATCACCGCCGCCATGGAATCCACCCGGCTATCGGCTTTCTGGATACCCGTACGTTCGCGGGCTTCGCGGGTGCTCAAACGCTCATCCACCAGCCACACTTTTTTCCCGAAGCGCCCATGCAGACGATTGGCAAATTTGCGTGCCCGTGCCGTGGACTCGCTATCACTGCCATCCATGTTCAGTGGCAACCCAACGACTAACGCCTCCGGCTCCCACTCTTTTAGCAGCGCGGCAATGTCATCCCAGTTGGGCTGGGTGTTTTTGCAGGGCAGGGCTTTCAATGGCGTGGCGGTACCCAGCAGCATATTGCCACTGGCTACACCGATCTTGTGTGTACCGTAATCGAAGGCAAGAATCATAGGGGCAATGAATAGTTAATAATGAATAGTTAATAGTTGCGCGATCTCGTTGCTCTGACTTTGCAAGGTTCGTCGCCGCGCCCGCTGTTGCGACCGCGGCTTCTAACCTTGCAAGAACAAGAACTTCAACCGCGCCGCTATTAATTATTAACTATTCATTATTAATTGCCTTTCAGCTGTGGCCTGCCTGGGTGGCAATCAAACTCATATCAACGCCAATACGCGCGGCGGCGGCGTGCCAGGTTTGTTCGAAGGGGGTGTCGAGGACCAGCTCGCGGCTGGCGGGGGTGCTGAGCCAGGCGTTATCCACCAGCTCCTGCTCCAGCTGGCCGGCATCCCAGCCCGCATAGCCCAGGCAAATCAGGGATTGCTCCGGGCCTTCACCAATGGCGATGGCTTCGAGAATGTCACGGCTGGTGGTCAGGATCAGGCCATCACTGAGGACAGTGCTGGCGTGCCAGCGGGTGGCGGCACTGTGCAGCACAAAGCCGGCTTCCTGCTGGACCGGCCCACCGGCCACCACGCGATGCCGCTCGGAGGGCGGCACTTCGATTTCAATATCCATGTCGCTGAGGATATCGCCAAGGCTGATCTGCACCGGGCGGTTGAGCGTCAGCCCCATGGCGCCCTCGCTGCTGTGCTCAACGATATAGGTAACGGAATGTTCAAAGTCCGGGTCAGCCATTTGTGGCATGGCCACCAGCAACTGGTGCTTCAAGGGTGTGTTTTCCATGGGCACAGTATCCGGGGAGGGGAGGAGCGCTGCAAGCTCAAGGAGCCCCGAGAGGGGCAACCTGGGAGAATTTCGTACATGAAGCAGGGAGGGCAAGCGCTGGAAGACCAAGCCCGGCCAGATCCGCCTTCCCTCGGACCAAGCCCGACTCGCAAAGTCTGGAGCTATCGCTGATCCGCCCCTCACCTTTCAGGCGGGCTCAAGCTCCGACTGGCAGCGGGCCCTCAATGCCACCCGAATATCATTGGCTAAATTGATCAGGCAGCTCTCCGTGCTTGACCAGTCAAGGCAAGAGTCCGTTATGGAAACCCCGTGGCGAAGCTCTTCCTTGCCTTTAACGTCGAGGCTTTGATTGCCAAAGTTAAGATGGCTTTCCATCATGAAGCCAACGACGGAGCGATTACCTTGCTGAATCTGGGAGGCAATATCACTCACCACCAAGGGCTGGCGTGTGGGATCCTTCCCTGAATTGGCGTGACTGCAATCCACCATAATGGTGGGCTCCAACCCGGCATCCGCTAATACAGCCTCACACTTCCCGACACTCTGCCTGTCGTAATTTGGCCCACCATCACCACCACGCAGCACGATATGTGAATAATCATTGCCTTTGGTTTTGATAACCGCCACCTGCCCCTGACCATTGATGCCAAGGAAGCGATGAGGATGGGAAGAAGACTTCAGCGCATTAACCGCCACCATCAAACTACCGTCAGTGGCATTCTTGAACCCCACCGGCGACGAGAGACCACTGGCCATTTCCCGATGGGTCTGGGATTCGGTGGTTCGCGCACCAATGGCATACCAGCTGATCAAATCAGACAGGTACTGTGGTGCTACCGGATCGAGAGCTTCTGTAGCCACAGGAACCCCCATTGAAGTGATCTCCATTAGGAGTTTTCTCGCGATCTGCAACCCTTCTTCTATCCTGAAACTGTTATCCAGGTGAGGGTCATTGATAAGCCCTTTCCACCCCACAGTAGTTCTGGGCTTCTCGAAATAAACCCGCATAACAATATAGAGCGTGTCGGAAAGCTTCTCGGAGAGCGCTTTTAATCTTTTTGCATACTCAAGTGCCGATTCCACATCATGGATAGAGCAAGGACCAACAATAGCAATGAGGCGGTGATCCTTTTTTTCAAGGATGTTCTTGATGACACGGCGACTATCGCTAACCGTTTTTGCACCCGATTCAGACACTGGCATAGATGTTTTAAGCTGTTCAGGGTTGACCAGCATGAACTGGGATTCAATATTCAAATTGTCCGTATTATTGAGTTCCATTTTCAATATCCTTAAGCATCCATGCACTGATGTCAGTTCTTTACACCGTATTGGAAATCGAGATTTTTGGGGTGTACAAATGATGGCATGAAAGAGAGCGCTATCATCGTCAGCATAAACCCGTAGTCATGAAGAGGAACTTCCTCAGTCATAATATCTTTAACTGCCTCATCGTAATGATGATGAGGTCCGGTCATTCGGTAGCAAGACTGGTTAAAGGAATAAAACCATAACCTTACTAGTAGCCGAGGCTTGGTGATCAGTTTATGAAACGGGTAGTGGCAACCAATTTCTTTTGCAATAGAGTCCAGAAACATGATCTGAGAAGGCATGGATTCAGTATGATTCGGACTGAGGCACATCCACTGCTCTTCCCAATCCTTCTCTCTTTCAATTCGATCGCCAACGTCTTCGGGGAGATTGATCTTATTACTACATAAAAGGGCAAAATAGCGCGCCTGCATTTCTGAGCAAATTGGAATGCCGCCACTAATAGGACGAACAAAGCCGATCATGGCCAGGCGCCCATTATGATCCGGATGAAAAGCATGCTTGTAGAGATTTCGAACGTTATTGTCTTTAATCTCCACATTGCTCAGCAACGAAAAATCTTTCTTGAACCCCGTACACAACAGAATCTTGTCAAATTCTTCCGAAGTTGAATCATTAAAGTAAATCGTATTTCCCTCAACCCTTCCAATGCCACAATCCTTAACAACAAGCTTGTTGTTAAGGATATTAGGGACAAAACTTACATTCTTTGAGAAAATTATCTTTTGAGACCAATTCCCTTTGTCATGATGGGATTTTTTATTCCATTTGTTAATGAAATCCACCACCTCTTTTTCATTTTTTGTATCATAGTCAATTTTTGATGGGTCGCTATCCTGGCCCATATTATTCTTTCCAGGATCATTATTTTTTTTATCACCCATTATCTTTCTGTAAAGAAAGTTAGCCGGGATCGAGGCCAGACCATAGGCATTCGCAACCCCCAGAAAAATATTCCTGAGGGCCCAACTATCCTGGCTATAGGATTTCATCTGGAATTTTATTTTCGAAGCCCTGTTCCACATTTCATAATGATGAGACCGGGTGGTTAACGTGTCCGTCGAATACTTCCCGTAGATAAGACGGGGAATAAGAAAAGTATGGGACCTGATCGAAACCACGCATTTCTGGGCAACATTGGAAACTTCTCTAAGCATATCCGCACCCGACTCAGCCAGGCCGATCGCCAAAACTTTCTTACCCTCAAAGTCTTTACTATTCCGATAAGACTTGGAGTGGACAACCTCGCCAGTGAAGCCATCAATTTCACTAATTTCAGTATTGGCCGTCTTAAACGGTCCACTGCAAATTGCAACAGCCTCAAAGCGGTGGGACGACACTCTTTTATCCCCCACCTTTACCTTTACTATCCAGGAGCCATCACTTTCTCGGATCACTTCCTTGACGAGACTGTTGAATTGTATGTGTCTGGCAAGGCCAAATTTATCAGAATACTCTTCAAGATAACGAAGATATCCTTTATGGTCCGTAAACTTCCTGCCGTCTTTGAAAATAAAATCAGAAAAAGACATCATTTTCATAGAAACAGTAAGCATCATGTTGTCATAGGCCTTCATCTGCTGCCCATCATCACCACCTCGATACCATATGCCACCGACACTTTCGTTGGCATCAAAGCAAGTGACATCATGGCTTTCATCAAGCAATTGTTTGATTGTCGTTAACCCGGAAGGGCCAGCACCAATAACACAGACTTTCATAATAATTCCCGTTTATTCATTACGGTTAATACCAAGGCTGAAAAGCCTGATTACTTGATGGCGACAAGCCGCTGATTCGACAGAATTTGATCAATTCGGGATCTTGCCTGAACAACAATTTGCTCTCGCTCCCTTTTTGATCCGCCCGCATCAATAAGCTCGATGTTTCTAGCGCCGATAAATTTGCAAACAAAGCTGAAGTAAGAGCTTGCAAAGTCTTTTTCTCCACCTACCGGAGTGCCTCCCGAAGAGGTCACGATGTAGACATTACGGAGATTGTCACAAAGCCCAACCGCGCTCCCCGACTCGTACTTGAATGTCACACCGGGTTGGAGCACATAGTCGACCCACTGTTTCAAAACAGCAGGAACCGTAAAGTTATAGATTGGCACCCCAACCACAAGCGAAGTGGCGCTACGGAGCTCATCGATAAACTGATCTGCAAAAAAGTGATGCCTGACCAGACTAGGCCGATCAATACGCTTCGCGTTATGCAGATCAATCAAATCTTGCCCAGAAAGAGAAGGAAAGGAGGTATTCCCTAAATCACGATCAGTAATCGATTCACCCAGGCCTTCAGCAAGATAACGAGTCAGCTCCCTGCTTATCGACAACTCGTTTCTGGCGCTACAATCCATAAGTAGTGTGCTCATCAGGAGTCACTTCCTTGTTTTCAAGTTTCGCGGATACACTGCCAAGGCATAAAAATGGCAAAGCAAGGCCATAACAGCCATTACCATCCGCTATTAAGAGAAATTTATTCTGACGCCTCCCTCACATAAACAAATGGGTGAGAGGCTGGATAATCAGGGTAACGTAAAGAAGTTCATTGCATCGTCATGCTGAACAAAATCAGCTTCCCATTTGTTATAGGGGAAAAAGACAACCAGCTCGATGGGATCTTCTTTAAGGTTCATGAAGGCATGGGGAACCATGGGCGGGATATTAATCACGTAGGGCCCTTCAACTTCAAAGACCTCATTGCCCAATTGGTATCTGACTTTCCCATTTTCTTTGAGAACATGGGTTTCTTCACTTTCATGGGTATGCAGCGGCGCGCCGCCACCTTGCTGGGTATAGGTAATGCCCACTGTGGTTGACTGGAAGCCGTGACGCTTGCCTTCCATTATGCGCACCCACTCACCAGGAGCCGGGTTAATGTTGACGAATTCATCCTCAGTTGTGACGTAATCTTCAACCGTGTTCATGGCAGGTAAATAGTAGTAGGCGGGTAAAAGATGCCGCTCCAGCGGAATAGTCTGATACTCACTGGCAGCATGAAGACGAGCTATCTCCCGGTCCGGGATAATATCCTGGATAAGCTCACCGCTTTCCGTGACAAAATCGTTATCAAGCGCATCTGCGGGGGTATACGTCACAGTGATATCAGGCTCATGATTTCCACTGTCATCCCCACCTCCGCCGTGACCATGACCATGACCATGTCCGTGATCTCGGCCTCGACCGCGTCCTTTGTTTTTTTGCCAGTACCAGTCCTGCTTAAGCTGACCGGAAGCATCCACTCGCTGGCTTGAAAAGTCATGGGCCTTGAGGTCTAACGGCATCCACGCCATCCCGATTACCATTATCCCTATGCTTACTTTGCTGCGCATTTCCATTGCAAACCCCTGTTAGTTAAAAGCCCAGACATTGAGACGATCAAGATCTAATCTATAAGGTGAAACGTTAAGTATGGTAATGAACTCAATATTATCCATCCGGAAGCGGCGATCTTTAGCTTGTGTGCTCCGAGCCACACCGCCAGATGTCGAGCGAGAAAGCCCCCTATCAACGCGCCTGGAGCAGCGAAAACCAGGACATCGAGGCTGATAGCTTGCTTAGAAATAAAGTAGGGAACTGCCGCAAGAACGCTAACCGCACTTACACACACCGCCACGGCGACGGCCACATTAAGACGCACACCAATAATGATGAGGAAAATCAGCAGCAACTCCCCGACACCCACTGATATCCATGCTGTAATCACGCCCCCGAAAAAGCTAACCAGAACAAGCCCCATCAGCTCCAATCTTGAAAGCGCGCTTTCCCTTCCTTTCAATTCAACAGTAACTTTTAGTGTTCTTGCCAGAATGTATGAACCGACAAACAAAGAAAAAACGGAGAAAAGGAGTTCTATGTCTATATATGGATCGGGCAATAGACGTAGCGTCAGAAGAATACCCGCACAAGATGAGAGTAAAGCGACCAGAAGAACTGGATAAAACCCTTTCCACTGATTAGGAAAATTTACCTTTTCACTATTCTGATACTGAACCCATGCCAAGGCGCCGGAGCTCATGCCAAAACACTGTATCGCAATGCTCGTGGACAACGATTCGAGCGGGGAAAACCCTTGGCTGATAAATATCGGCAGAAAGACAATTCCACCTCCAGCGCCTGTAGAGCTGGCAATGGTCGCACCAGCAATACCCATTAAGAAGAACAATAAAGCACGACCGGTCATGAAGGATTCATCTGCTGGCTGTTGGCTCAGCATGGACTCACCAAGACTAAAAAGAATGACACAGCTAAGCATATAAAAAACGATACGCATTACTGTCAAATTCCCAATATTGGGAATAATAAGGACACTTTTCCTTATGTCAGCGACTCGAATATTCATCACAGAAGCTTCTGTTGAGCAAAACCGTTAATCGAGTCCAGCGCATGGGCCAAACGCATCCTGAAGCCAATCTTTACCACATTGTTGAACTTGCTCACTGGCAACTGCTTTATTATTTTGTGTGCCTCCCTTTTCTTGCTTCCTGGGCCGACTAACCGATACTGGGTAGCCTGAGTCGGGCCATACATAATAGTTAGCCAGATAAGCGGGTGACGCCTAAAATATTCCTTTAACGGTGGCTTGCAGCCGATGATGTCGGCAAGGCCATCCATGTACCTGAAGTAATCCACCAGGCTCCGGATCCGTTTTGCGTTTTTGCCAAACTGCGCTATGTTGTCCTCATAGTCCTGCTTTATTGATTCCGTCATAGCCGCTTCGTCAGGCAGCTTCAACCGACCCGCACAAAGCAGCGCAAAATACCGCGCCTGCATCTCCATTATTGGAAACTGGCTTCCAAAGCCAGGCCTGGCGACGCCGATCCAACACAGTGACTCACCCATATCTTTATGGATCATATGCTTGTAAAGATGCCTGGGGTCGCACTGACGGTATTCTTCAGGCATGAAATTGGTGATGTTTTTATAGCCTGTCGAAAAGACAACAGCATCAATATCTTCCAGTCTCATTCCATCAGCACAAACCAGATGTTTACCGCCGTCTTCAACCTCCGTGACTTCCTCAACAACTTTACAGTTGTAATGAGCTATCGCCTCCGCGAGCGCTATGGTCTTTGTTCCATAAGTACTCCATATTCCTTTTGGGTCGGGAATACGGCTATTGAGCATCGCAACAGCATCGAAAAGAGGGTCATTCTTTGATTTTTCAATTTCAATTGAACGTCGAGTAAAATAAGCCCCATAGTGACGAGGAAGATCCCATACACCTCTGTGCGTTGAAATATCAGTGGCATACTTTCCACGTTTTCTAGGCACGACCCAGCCGGCACTTTCCCTTAAGCTTATCCAGCACTGATCAGCAACCTGAGAAACCTCAAGAGCAATATCTGAAGCTGACTCCCCGCCCCCGACCACCAGGACCCTTTTCCCGGCATACTGACTTGCGTTTTTATATTTCTTTGAATGCGAATAATCGATATCAGTTAATTTTTCAGTCCAACCAGGATAACTTTCAGCGCTATTGTTTCCGGTAGCCAGAACAATCCTCCTGGCCAGAAACGCCTGGGAATTCGTTTCCAGAACCCATTCCCCCTCATCCTTGCGGCTTACCTTGGTCACTTTGGTGTCAAAGAGTATTTTTTGAGTTACATCAAATCGATCCGCATATCGTTTCCAGTAAGACACGGCCTCTTCTTTTGACCAGAAATGGTTTTCTTCTCCTGGCTTGTTAAGAAAATCAGAGAACATACTGAAAGTTGCCGAAGACGTTAATTCAAGATTGTCATACCCTTTTGCAAAGACCCCACCAATGCCACCGGACTGTTCCAGGCAGAGCACGTTGTCGAATCCGTTCTCCAACAACTCTTTCGTGGCAACGATGCCACCAGGGCCAGCACCAACAACAATACACTCATAGATATTGTCTGAAGATTCCATATTCATTCTTCCCATAATGAACACAAACCGCCTAGCCGGCAGCAGTCGATAACTAACTAACAAAAAGAGACGAAGAGAACTTCTCGGTTATGATCATTGATTTTTCACCGCAGGAATAAACACTATATGTTCGGGACAGCAATTCACTGTCGACTGGAACCGAAAGGTACCCAGATATCTCAACATTGGAATTTTCACTTTCTGCGGAAAAGTCTGTTTTATATGTTTCAAGCTTATGCTTTGACCAAAGCTTTCCAATTGGTGTTTTCGAATCAATTAATTCATTACGAAAACATTCAGGAAGCCTATCAATGAGTATTGTTGACTCAGCATATATATAGTTTTTATCTGTATGCTTCCCTTTAAGAATTATCTTTCTTATCAATACAGGGCCTTCATTCTGGTATACGCCGTGAGCATGTGATGCGGGAACCTCATCATGGTTATTGATAATCGCCTGATACAATTTCTCGATTACAATCGGCTCGCGAGAAAGATGTTCTAGAAGCTCAGTCACCGTGCCATCAGTCATCAACAGTATTTTCTGAAGGTGGCTTAATTTGTTTTTGTTAATGTTTTTATTGATCAACAGCTTATCAGGGTAATAGTCCGCATTAGAAGTTTCCTGGCCACCACACTCAAGACTTGAACGATAGTGGCTATAACCACTTCCTTCCTTACTTCCTTCCTTATCGGCATCCATTGTCCGCTCCTGACATCCCTTCTCTTTTCTTTATTTTTACTTGGCACCCATCAAGGTCGCTGCTTTTCTCTCGACCTTGTCCAGACTTTCACGATCAAACCCCGCGACTTTCTTGTAATCTTTAAGAATGAACTGCAGCTCCTCATGAGCGATGACATCATCAATGTGATCAAAACCAAGTGGAGCTCTTTGCTCAACAAGATCAATACATCGCTCGGGCCCTGCCCGTCGGTTTTTCATGACGATTTCAGATGTCGCTGGCCTTCTCTCTTGATCGTACCGATCAAGCGCCAAGCCGATACCGGGCTCACTCATGAGTGACTGCGACAACGATTCAGCATCCAGAATCGCTTGCGACGCACCATTGGAGCCAGAGGGGTACATTGGATGAGCGGCATCACCAAGCAAGGTGACGTTATTCAGATTCCAGGAAGGAAGGGGGTCACGATCTACCTGAGGGTATTTGTATATCACTTCGGCATTAGCGATCAGCTCAGATGCCATCAGAAAATCAAACTTTCGGAAATCTTCTGGTATCTCGCTATCTTCAGCCTGGTGTATCCAGTCCTGGCGCGGCATTTCCTGTGCTGAAGCGGTCTTGTATTTAGCAACCCAGTTCACCAGATAACGGCCATCCCCGCCCTTCTCGATGGGGTACATAACCATTCTGTGCTCGGATTTTCCGGCAATTATCATGGATTCGAAGATCGTGTTGGCCGGCATATAGGACACCGCCCGCCACATTGTAATCCCGTCCCATTTGGGATCACCTTCATTGGGATACATCTCTTTTCTTATTGCAGAATGAATCCCATCACAGCCAATCAGTAAATCAAATTCTTCCTGGCCATTCTCAAAGTAGGCCTGGGCAGGCGCCCCTGGGGTGGACGAAAACCCCGTACAACGGTGACCTGCCTTGATTCTATCTATACCTAATCGCTCGACTACGGCCGCGTGCAGTATCTGTATTAATTGTGATCTATGAATAGAGATCTGAGGCCAACGGTAGCCTGCGTTTATCCCTCTCTCATCTGAAAGGATCAACTGCCCCCATTGGGTGTAATAACTCAGGGTGCCCGTTTCCACGCTGGCCGCCACAAGCGGGGCCAGTAAACCAAGCCCGCTCATAACCTGCATGGCATGAGGAAGAATATTAATGCCTACACCGAGATCGCTTATCTCTTCTGCCGCTTCGTAGATCTGTATGTCTCTGTAGCCCTTATCTATCAGAGATAACGCCAGCGTCAGCCCTCCTACACCGGCCCCCACAATACCAATTCTCATTATCCTAGTTCCTTTAGGAGTCCAACCAAAAACAAACAAGAACGATCATTCCAGTATTGGGCAACAAACTACATAAGCAAAATTTCTTTTGCAACAGAGAATTTAAATATATGAGCACCCGTAGGTTTTCTTGCACCATCCCTGTGCTACCTGAAGTTTTGTGCCCTTTCCTGGGCACTCTATCTAGCCGGACAACCTTTCTTTCTCAACAAAAGGCACACTCGTACCAAAGAAAAATCTGAATAATATTCAGAATATAGGCACCGCCGAAAGCATTCTGAGTGCCAGCGCAACTATTACCTGAATGCCCACGATTTGCACCTTCTGTGATCATTAATGGGATCCTATTCGCACTTTCCCTGTATTTGTTTACACACTAAACAGGCCCTGTTTGACCTGCCAAATAACGTCATGATACTTTCAGGAACGATCATTCCTAAATAAAGGAAATGATCTGCATTAAATACACAAACCAAGGAAAAAGGATGAATGACCTGAAAGGAAAGAAGGCTGTCATTACGGGCGGCAACAGCGGCATTGGCTTTGCCACTGCCAAAAAGTTTTCTGAACTCGGCGCGCAAGTAATGATCACCGGCCGGTCAGCTGACAAGGTGTCTTCCGCTGCTGAGTCCCTCTCTGTTATCGGTGCTGTTGCTGACGTTCAGGACCTGTCCCAGATCGATAATCTGGTCGATCAAGTCAAGAGGGAGTTTGGCACGATCGACATTCTGTTTGTTAATGCCGGCATCTTCGCACCGGCACCAATAGGTCAGATTTCGGAAGAAATGTTTGACCAACAAATGGGGATTAACTTTAAAGGCGCCATCTTCACCATTGAGAAGCTCCTTCCCGTTCTCAATGAAGGGGCGTCAATCATTAATTTGTCATCGATCAATGCCTATACCGGGATGCCCATGACCGCTGTTTATGCTGCTTCAAAAGCAGCACTCAATGCTTACACTCGAACAGCAGCCACAGAGCTTGCACCCAGAAAAATCCGTGTCAATGCTGTCAATCCTGGTCCGACTGAAACCCCGATTTTCGGAAAGACAGGCATGTCACAGGAAGAGCTTGGCGGCTTTGCCCAGGCACTCCAGGCGAATATTCCCCTCAAGCGCTTTGCGCAGCCCGACGAGATAGCCAGCCTGGTTTCCTATCTGGCTTCTGACGACGCGGCCTTTGTCACCGGCGCTGAATTCAACATTGACGGCGGCGCCAATATCAATCCGATTCTTGCCGGCTAGCAGATTCGTCAGACTGTTAGCTCTCATTGAGAAAACGCTATGCATGACCACTCCCACATGCATAGCTCTTGCATTTACATTAAGGATCAAAAAGAACAGGGATGTGGCGTATTCTGGCGAGAGAGGAAAGAGCAAAACGGGGATCGGCGCTATTTAGACCGCATCATTGATGCAATGGCGCATGCGTCATGCAGAGCTTCTTTGAACAGACGGTTCTGGAAATTTCGTGCGGAAAACCCAACAAAATGGCTTCGCTTTCTTACTATCCCCACCGGGAGGCCAAGGCGAATTTGTCGACTCAGGCAACGGACATCAATCCAGCAAGCCAACAATTTGATCAATCTGGGCCATCAACTTTTTCGGGCTTTTCTCCAGCTTGGCAATCACATTGAGCCCTGAAAAAACGGTATATATCAAACCCGACAGTGTTTTTATGTCTTTATTCGGCGGTATTTCACCTGTCGCCTGACCTTTCTGCAGAAATTCGAAAAACACTTTCTCAAAAGACGCTCTATTTTTTGAAAGCGCCTTCAGCATTTCGTCATCCCCCGGTACAAGCTCTGTGGTTGAATTGACCACAAAACAGCCTTTCTTGTCTGCATCACTAATTGTGCAGTGGATAGATGACTCAAGCAGGTTTCTTATTCCTGACTTGACGCTTTTCTCATTACTCAACAGGGCCTTAACTCCCTCCCTGTTAGTGCGGCAGTAATTACTCAGAGCCTGGTCAAAAAGCCCCTGTTTGCTACCAAACGACTCATAAAGACTAGAGCGGCTCAGCCCGACGTTCTGAACAATATCTTGCATGCTGGTGGCGTGAAACCCCTGCTTCCAGAACAGGTTCATTGCACGCTCCAGAACATCGTCTTTATTGAAGCTCTTTTTTCTTGCCATAGGTATCGCTTAAAGCACGGTTAAGGTATCTATCTTGCCAAGGAAAGCCTGGATAATTCATCTTCCCACGCGCACGATGGCCAGCAAGGCTGCCAGGAGAGCATCACATTGCATATCTGACGCCTCTCCGCTGCATGTTAAAACATGCCCGTTGCACAGACCTTTAATACAGCATACCTGCTTCGCTCTCGGCAAACTGTATAACATCATCAACCATATAGTCTGCTTCTATCATTGGAAAAACGCCGGCAATCCCTCTGACTCGAAGCTGCCCACTGATGATTTATATTCGCCTTTGTGATGTTTCGTTCAGGGCAGCTGCCGAACACTTTCTTACCGCACTAACGCCATAATAACTGGCACGCCAACCCCCTCCGTCTTCAATCGTGAAGCAGGAAAATTGACGCCGCCAGCGCGATACTCATTGGTGGCACGCAGACCGGATGGAGAAGGGAAGGGCTTGGGCAGGCATGATGCCTGCACGCTACCGGGACGATACTTGCTTGTTCCTGTCGAACTTCCAGGTGCGGATAATTTCCAGCACGTCCATGTTCCGGCGCATTTCCGCTGTAAACGCATCGAACGGAGCCGCCAGACGCACACTCTGGATAGCGGCCTGATCAAGGAACTTATGGCCGGAAGACTTTAGCAGCCGCACTTCTTGCAGTGAGCCGTCTTTCTGGATCGCTACCATCAGGCGCACAGAACCATAGGTATTGCTGTTCAGGGCCCGGGCGGGGAAGTTGCGGGTACCCATGTCTTCCACCTTGCGGCGAAAGCCATCGATGTAGACCGCTTCGAAGTGCGCCTTGGCGGACACAGAGGTGAGGCGCCGTACCCGCGGGCGCTTGGCATAGGCTTGCTTTTGTTCGTCCAGACGCGCCTGCAGGCTGGCGATCTGCTGGCTCAGGTCCTGCAGGTTTTCCTGCTTGGCCACTTTCAGGGGTTTGGGTTCGGTCTTTTCTTTCTGGTCAGCGTTAACCTTGTGCTCACTGTCACGGGCGGTGGTGATTACCAGTTGCTGGCTGACCCGCTCCCGGCGCTCGCGGGTGGTTTTCTCCTTGAGCTGCACGTTTTCCAGTTTACTGTCGGCAAAATCTGCCTGTTCCGTGGTGGTGAGCTCCTGCTTGTCAGCCTGATCACCGGAGCCTTCCTGATTACTCTGGGCAATGAAGTCCGCTTCTTCCGGCTCGCTGTCGCTGCGATGCTGGGCCAGGGTGACTTCCAGGGTATGCGGGGCCGCACGCTGCAACTCCGGCGCAAAGCTCACCCCGAAAATCAGGATGCCATGGAACGCCACCGCCAGAAAAACGGTGAAGGTGAGACGGTCGGAGGCGGTAACAGATGCCGGATTTGATGCCATGTTATTGTTTTCGCTACTACTTTTAAGCGGCCTCAGTCAGCCATTGAATTCAGCCATGGCGGACAGCGCCCGCCACAACAGAAGGTCGGCCAGTGTGCCCCGCAGCGGCGGCCGGGTCTATGACGACGGCCGCAACTCCAGCAGGGTATCAAACAGCTGCCCGGCGATATTGATGTCAAAAATCGCATCCAGCTCGCGGATGCAGGTAGGGCTGGTCACGTTGATTTCGGTGAGATAATCGCCGATCACATCCAGCCCGACAAAATACAGCCCCTTGCGTTTCAGGGTCGGCCCCACCTGCTCGCAGATCCAGCGGTCCCGATCACTCAGCTCCCGGCCCTGGCCGGTACCACCCGCCGCCAGATTGCCGCGCAGCTCGCCCTCCTTGGGAATGCGCGCCAGCGCATAGGGCACCGGTTCACCGTTGATCATCAAAATGCGCTTGTCGCCTTCGGTGATCTCCGGCACAAAGCGCTGGGCCATGATCGGCGTCTTGCCGTGCTGGGTGAGCACCTCGATCACCACCGAGATGTTCGGGCTATCCTTGCGCACCCGGAAAATGTTGCTGCCGCCCATGCCGTCCAGCGGCTTCATCACGGTGTCACCAAACTCCTGTACAAAGTTGCGCAGCAGTGTGGACTGGCTGGATACCAGAGTCGGCGCGCAGCACTGCGGGAAGTCGGTGGCGAACAGCTTTTCATTGCTGTCGCGCACGCTGCCCGGGCGGTTCACCACCAGCACCCCTTCACGCTCCACTTTCTCGAGCAGATAGGTCGCGTAGATGTATTCCGCATTAAAGGGCGGGTCCTGGCGCATCAGGATAATGTCCAGATCGGCCAGGTCGTGATTCACGGCGTCGGCCAGACGGTACCAATCGTCGTTATTGTCGGTGACAGACAGTGCCCGGGTAGTGGCAAAGGTGCGACCATCGCGGACATAAAGGTCTCCGGGCTCCATGTAGAGCAGGGACCAGCCGCGCCGCTGCGCTTCCAGCAGCATGGCAAAGGTGCTGTCTTTCCAGGGTTTGATTTTGGCGATGGGGTCCATCACCACACCAACACGCAGGCTCATGAAGTCTCCGTTCTACAGGGCGCGGGCAGCCTGACGGCTGCGCGCGGGGATTGGTACGGGCATTGCGTATACCAACAATGACCGGGGCAATGTTAGCAGCGCACAGGCAGGTTCGCTATGCGCGGAGAAGCTTATTCAACGTCCCGTCTGAGGGACATTTTCTCAAGTTTCATAGGGTCTTATAGATTGATTGTAGAATCTGTGTTAAAAACTTCGCTTGGGCTGACACCGCCACAGGCCCCGCCCAGCGAATTACTAGAAAGGCCAAAAATTACAATAAGTTGCGGCCAATTACGGTTCACGGTTAAAGGCAGTTTCCATGACTGACAATTTCCAAGACCTCAAGGTGATGGTAATCGACGATTCCAAGACGATTCGTCGTACCGCCGAAACCTTGTTGAAGAAAGCGGGTTGTGAAGTAATCACGGCCACCGATGGCTTCGATGCCTTGGCCAAAATCGCCGACAGCAAGCCCAATATCATTTTCGTCGATATCATGATGCCGCGTCTCGATGGCTATCAGACCTGCGCGCTGATCAAGAATAACAGCGCTTTCAAGGCAACCCCGGTGATCATGCTGTCGTCCAAGGATGGCCTGTTTGACAAGGCCAAGGGGCGCATTGTCGGTTCCGATGAGTACCTGACCAAGCCGTTCTCCAAGGACGAGCTACTGGGTGCGATTCGTCAGCATATCAACGGTTAAGCGGCATCGCCGCTGAACCTGAAGAGGGTAAGATGGCACGTATTCTGATTGTGGATGACTCGCCCACCGAGACATACAAGTTGCGCGAGATTCTGGAAAAACATGGCCACGAGGTAATCGAGGCCGCCAATGGAGCCGATGGCGTTGCCACGGCCCGTTCCGAGCTTCCCGAGCTGGTTCTGATGGATGTGGTAATGCCTGGCCTGAATGGCTTCCAGGCCACCCGCCAGCTCACCAAAGGGGCGGACACCGCCCATATTCCGATCGTTATCGTTACCACCAAGGATCAGGAAACCGACCGCGTCTGGGGCAAACGCCAGGGCGCCCGGGATTACCTGACCAAGCCGGTGGACGAAGACGTGCTCCTGCAAACCGTCGACCGCATGCTGGCCGACGCCTGAAGGAGCCACCCATGAGCAGCAACGCCTCCGCCGCCTACATTAAACTCGCTGAATACAATCAGCGCTGCCGGGAGCAGGCCAAAGATCTGCCCATGCAGCAGGATGCGGTCAGCTACTGGAGTGGCGTGGGGTTTGTGCTCGACGGCAAGAAATACGTGGCACCGCTGGATGAGGTTTCCGAAATCCTCTCGGTGCCGGCTTACACCCGCATTCCCGGCGCACGCAGCTGGATGAAAGGGGTAGCCAACGTCCGGGGCCGCCTGATGACCGTCATGGATCTCAGCGGCTTTCTGGAAAAGAGTTCACCGGTTCAGGAAAAGCGCCGCCGGCTGCTGGTGCTGGACCAGGACGACCTCTACACCGGCATGGCCGTGGACGAGGTACTGGGGATGCAACATTTTCCCATTGATGAATTTGTGGAATCACTGCCGGTCAGCGACACCAGCGTCACGAACTTTGTGCGCGGAGCCTACCGACGGGAAGGGGAGTATTGGTCCGTGTTCAGCCTCACCCGGCTGGCAGAGGACCCGCGTTTTATGCAGGTAGCCCGTACCGGCTAACCGCATAGAACAACTCGGGGAATATAAGAAGAGTGAACGCCAGGCCAGGAGCCAGACTATGAAGTTCAATTCGGGAGCATTGTTCGAAAAACTGCGGGGGGGCTCAGGCGGCGGCACGCTGAATATTGCCCTTTATGTGGGCCTTGCCATTTTTATCGTACTGGCACTGGCCAACTTCCTGCTGTCCGCCACCACGGCAAACCGGGCGCAGGAAAACATTACCCGCGCCTCCGAAATGCGGGTAATTTCCCAGCAGATCGCCAAAAACGCCCTGGAAGCGGCCGCCGGTAACGCCGACGCCTTCGAACTGCTGGATAAATCCCAGAAAAGCTTCCAGTCCGCCTGGGACAACGTCAAGGACGAGCCGGTCAGCGACCCGCAAGCCATGGCGCGCCTGCAAACCCTGTGGGATGAAGTGAACGCCAACGCCGGCGTGATCCTGAAAGGGGAAGACACGGTACTGGATCTGCACGAAGTGGCAGACACTCTGGCCCAGACCATTCCTTCCCTGCAGGCTGAATACGAAGGCGTCGTGGAAATTCTGGTGGCCACCGATGCGGAACCGGAACAGATCGCCTTTGCGCAGCGCCAATCCTGGCTGGCTGAGCGCATCGTACGGTCCATCGCCAAGGTACTGGAAGGCGGCGACGGCGCGGTGATCGCGGCAGACTCCTTCGGCCGTGATGCCAGCCTGTTCGGTCGTGTCATGAACGGCATGATCGAAGGCGACGCCGCCATGGGTATTGACCAGGTGAATGACCCCGATGCCCTGGACTACCTGGCCGAAATTGCTGACCTGTTCGACGAATTCGTAAACCAGTCCGTGGATGAGATTCTGGAAACCGCCCCCGAGCTGTTCCAGGTACGTAACGCGGCCGACACCATCTTCCGTCGCTCCCAGGACCTGCTGCAGGAATCCACCAACCTGAACAACCAGTTCGAAGACAGCACCAGCGGGCTGTTCCCGTCGGTATGGCTGGGTGGCGTTTGCGCCGGTCTGGCCGTGTTGTTCTTCTTTATTATCATGGCCCAGCGGAACCGCCAGGCGGCGAAGCTGAAAGACGAACTGGAAAGTGAGAACCAGCGTAACCAGGCGGCGATTCTGCGTCTGCTTGATGAACTGGGCGACCTGGCTGACGGTGACCTGACGGTACAGGCAACGGTAACCGAGGACTTCACCGGTGCCATCGCTGACTCCATCAACTACTCCATTGACCAGCTGCGCAGCCTGGTACAGACGATCAACAACTCAGCGGTACAGGTAGCCTCGGCGGCCCAGGAGACCCAGTCCACGGCGATGCATCTGGCCGAAGCGTCCGAGCACCAGGCCCAGGAAATTGCCGGCGCCTCCGCCGCTGTAAACGAAATGGCGGTGTCCATTGACCAGGTATCCGCCAACGCCGCCGAATCGGCAGCGGTAGCGGAACGGGCGGTAGCCATCGCCAACAAGGGCGCCGAAGTGGTACAGGCCACCATCCACGGCATGGACACCATCCGCGAACAGATCCAGGAAACCTCCAAACGGATCAAGCGTCTGGGTGAATCCTCCCAGGAAATTGGTGACATCGTATCCCTGATTAACGACATCGCCGACCAGACCAACATCCTCGCATTGAACGCCGCCATTCAGGCGTCCATGGCCGGCGAAGCCGGCCGGGGCTTCGCGGTGGTTGCGGATGAGGTACAACGCCTCGCGGAACGTTCTGCTGCGGCAACCAAGCAGATTGAAACCCTGGTTAAAACGATTCAGACCGATACCAACGAAGCGGTTATCTCCATGGAAGCCACCACTGCCGAGGTAGTGAAAGGGGCACGCCTGGCACAGGATGCGGGTGTGGCACTGGAAGAAATCGAGAACGTATCCAAGACCCTGGCGGACCTGATCCAGAACATTTCCAACGCGGCACGCCAGCAGGCGGCCTCCGCGGGCCACATTTCCAACACCATGAACGTGATCCAGGAAATTACCTCGCAGACCTCTGCCGGTACCACCGCAACAGCACGGTCCATTGGTAACCTGGCCGAGATGGCCCAGGAAATGCGTAACTCCGTTGCCGGCTTCCGCCTGCCGGAGCACTCCTGATCCGGCCTGAGCCGGTCTCGGGAGACATGCCATGGGTGCTGCAGTGACAGATCGCTGGTCGATCAAAAGCACGCCCGCCATGGATGCGGAGCAGTTCCAGCTATGGCAGGCGCTGCTGGAAGACCGCACCGGCATGTCGCTGTCCAACGAGCGCAAGACCTTCCTCGAAACCAGCTTGAACATTCGCATGCGCGAGCTGGGCATCGAGGACTACGACACCTATTACGAACACCTGATGGTGGGTTCCACCCAGTCACGGGCCATGGAATGGTCCGTGCTGGTGGACCGTCTGACCGTCCAGGAAACCAGTTTCTTCCGGCATCCCGGTTCCTACGCGCTGGTGGAAGAATTTACTCAGCGCTTCATGGCCGAACAGCCGGCGAGCGCCAGCCTGGACGTGTGGAGCGTGGGGTGCTCCACCGGTGAGGAAGCCTATTCCCTCGCCATGATGATCAACGAGCAGTTTTCCGCCAGCGAGCAGAAACGGTTCTACGGCATCACCGCCACCGACATCAGCCTGCCCACCCTGGCCAAGGCCCGCAAAGGCGAATATGCCGCACGCCGGGTATTGCAGGTCGATCCGCTGTTGCGGGACAAGTATTTCGAGCCCACCGGAAACGGGCAAACCGTGACCATCACCGGGGCACTACGCGAACGCATCTGCTTCGCGCGGCTTAACGTGCTGGATCTCAGCACCGCACCAATGAACAACATGGATCTGATTTTTTGTCAGAACATGCTGATTTACTTCCGCCGCTGGCGGAAACGCCAGATCGTGAACCGGCTGGCGGAACGGCTCGCACCAGGAGGCATCCTGATACTCGGGCCCGGGGAAGTGACTGATTGGCAACATCCGGATCTGGAACGGATTCACTTTGCCGATACGCTGGCATTCCGGCGCTGTCGATAGAAACGCAGAAAGACATAACGCAACACGCGGCACGCAACATGCGGCACGCGAAAAAAGAAAAGGCTTGGGGTAGCACCCATCAGCAACCACCGGCTCGGGGCCTGCTGCATGTTACGTGTTGCGCATTATAAAAACCTGCCCACCAAAGAAGGCGGGTTTATGTATGACAGGAGACGTCATGAGTGACCGTCACGACTATCTGGCTCTGGACTGGGTTCGCGGGGAAATCCAGGAAACCCTGAACCAGGCGCAACAGGCACTGGAATCGTTCGTGGACAACCCGGACGACGCCACTCGCATGCGTTTCTGCCAGACCCACCTGCATCAGGTGTACGGCACCTTGCAGATGGTGGAGTTCTACGGTGCGGCACTGCTCGCCGAAGAAATGGAAAAACTGGCGCAGGCACTGCTCGACGGCAATGTAGGCAATGTGACTGACAGCCAGGAAACCCTGATGCGGGCGATCCTGCAATTGCCGCCGTACCTGGACCGGGTCGCCAGCAACCGCCGTGATCTGCCGGTGGTGCTGCTGCCACTGCTCAATGACCTGCGCGCCGCCCGCGGCGAATCCCTGTTGTCGGAAACCTCCCTGTTCAAACCGGATCTCAGCGAAGCAACCGGCCAGGGCCAGATTCCTGACGACCTGCTCAACGATCCACGCTTTATCCTGCTGGCGAAAAAAATCCGCCAGATGTTCCAGATTGCCCTGCTCGGGGTACTGCGCAACGACAACATGGGCGAAAACCTGGGCTACATGGCCAAGGTGTTCACCAAACTGGAACAGGTCACCGGCGACGCACCCCGTGCACCGCTTTGGTCGATCAGCAATGCGCTGGTGGAAGGCCTCTCAGAAGACGCCATTATTCTCGGCACCTCCGTCAAACTGATGCTTGGTCACGTGGACCGCAACCTGCGCGAGCTGGCGGTAGAAGGGGCTGCCAGCCTGAACCGGCCAGCCCCCACCGAACTGATCAAAAACCTGCTCTACTACGTGGCCAAGGCCGACGTGGACAGCCCGCGCATCCGCGATGTAAAAGCCCGTTTCCGGCTGGATGAAGCGCTGCCGTCCGATGATCTGGTCAATGAAGAACGCCAGCGGATGACCGGCCCGGACGCCCAGGCCATGAACTCCGTGGTGCAGGCGCTTTCCGAAGAGCTCACCACAGTAAAAGACGCGCTGGAAAGCTTCGTGCACAGCGGCGACACCGATACCAGCAAGCTGCAGCCACTCACGCTCACCCTGAAGCAGGTGGCCGACACCGTGGCCGTACTCGGCCTGGGCCAGCCCCGCACGCTGGTGGAAGAGCAACTGCACGCCATGGAGGATATCGTCGCCGGCAAGGCGCCCGCCGAGCGCGAAAGCCTGATGGACATCGCCGGGGCCCTGCTCTACGTGGAAGCCACCCTGGCCGGCATCAGTGGCGACCGCCGCAGTGCCAGCTACAACGGCCAGGGCGACGACATGCCCAGCCATGTGGGGCAGGCCATGGACGCCGTGCTGCGCGAATGCCGGGCCGGGCTGGAAGAAGCCAAAGACGGCATCGTGGAATTCATTGCGTCACAGTGGAATACCGATCCGCTACAAGTGGTCCCCGAACGCTTGAACGCCGTGCGCGGTGGCCTGGACGTGATCCAGCTGGGCAAACCGGCCCTGATTTTGCGCCAATGTGTGCAGTTCATCGAAGAAAAGCTGCTGCAAGCGGACCAGCCCAAGCCGGACTGGCGCAGCATGGACACCCTCGCTGACGCCATCACCTCGGTGGAATACTACCTGGAGCGCCTCAGCGACGATCCGGCCACCACCGACGATATCCTGCAGCTGGCCCGCGCCAGTGTGGAAGCGCTCGGCTATCCGCTGGAAGAAGAGCAGGACTTTGCCGACAACGATATCGATGTAGAACGCATTGAGCTGGAACAAACGGGACTGGACACCCCGGCAGAGAGCCACGACTCTGCCGACAGTGCCGTGGCGGAGCACGACGTGGATGCCTGGTCCGGGTTCTCTGCCAACGAGCAACTCGACGACGAAACCGACACCACCGCGCAGGACCAGGACCCCACGCTAGAACTACAACCGCTGGAGAGCGACGACGAGGGCCCGGATTTCGACAGCAGCGACGATGACGAACTGCTCGATCCCACCCTGGAAATCACCGCCCCGGCAGAGCCCGAAACGCACGCACCGGAAGCATCAGACGCCGACACCCATAACGACGATGACGACGACCTGATCGATGACGAAATCATCGAGATCTTCCAGGAAGAAGTGGGCGAAGTACTGGACGCCCTGGACGAATACTTCCCGCGCTGGGCCGCCAACACCAGTGACGAAGAGTCCCTGGTGGAATTCCGCCGCGCCTTCCACACCCTGAAAGGCTCCGGCCGCATGGTCGGTGCCAGCACCGTGGGGGAACTGGGCTGGTCCGTAGAAAACATGCTGAACCGGGTTATCGACCGCACCATTGTGCCCACTGCCGTGTTGATCGCCCTGGTCCAGGAAGTTCGCAATCGCGTACCCGCCCTGGTCAATGCCTTTACCCTGCGCCAGCCGGACCCGTTTGATGTGCAGCCGCTGGCCGATGCCGCCGACACCCTGGCCGCCGGTGGCCAGATCGATCAGGTGCCCGTGATCGTTGCCGACGACAGCACCACCGACGCCATCGACGACACCGCCACAGACACTATCGCTGATGTCAGCCCGGACGCCCCGGACACCCTCGTCCTGGAAGCCGATGCGCACAGCGAGCCCGACAGCACCCTGGAACTCACCGAGCTGCCGTCCGCTGAAAACGCCGACGCCCCATCCAGCGAGCATACCCTGTCCGCCGAGGATCTGGCCGCCTTTGATGCCGCCGCCAGTGAAGATACCCTCACCCCCTGGGACACTGACGACAGCAGCGATGACATCCACGTGCTGCCGGTGGACAACGACCTTACCGAGATCGACGAAAGCCTCACTCTGGACCTGCCAGAGCAGGAACCGGACTACGACGCCCAGGCCCCTGCCCACAGCAGTGCTGCGGCTGCCGAGAGCCTGTCCGACATTCCGGACATGAGCGACGGCGCTCCCGGAGATGATGCGCCCGGGGATGGCGATAATAGCGACGAAGGCCCGGACACCGTCCTGCTGGAAATCTTTTCCAGCGAGGCCCGCCGCAACCTGGCATTGATCGCCCAATGGCTGGCCGGCAATGACACCGACCTGTCCGAGCACCCGGTGGACGACAGCGTGCATCGCGCCCTGCACACCCTCAAGGGCAGCGCGCGCATGGCAGAAATCGAAGCCGTGGCCGAAGTGGCCGAGCCAGCCGAAAAGCTGGCCCGGGACCTGATCAGCAGCAACCGCCGCGCCAACCAGCAACAGGTTGACCTGCTGGCCCAGAGCCACGATCTGATTCTCACCAGCCTGGATCAACTGGACCCGACCCCGCCGGCCCATCTGCCCGGCGCCGACGCCCTGATCCAGTCGCTGAATCAGCAACGCGATCAACTGCAAGGCAGCGACAGCCCCGGCCCGGATCCGCACATTCTGTCCGTGTTCCTGTCCGAAGGCATGGACCTGATCGTGGATGCTGAGCAGCTGCTCAGCCAGTGGGCACAGCACCCCGAGCACACCGATGAACTGGTGCGGCTGCGCGACGAACTGGAACTGCTGTCCAACAGCGCCACCACCGCCGGCCTCAACGAGATTCACGATCTGGCCGCGGCTCTGGCGGGCTGCTACAGCGCGGTGGAAGGCGGTCGCCTGGCCTACAGCGAGCGCTTGTTCGCCCTGGCGGGCGAAGGCCAGGACGCGCTGATGAACATGATGGACTGCCTGGCCGCCGGCCAGACCGTCCGCCCGGAACTGGGACTGGTGGATGCCCTGCGCGAGCTGGCCGAAGGCGACGGACCCGATGGCGGCCCGGACGGCGGCCTGCCTGTCGATGACCATAACGACGACAGCAGCGACACCCTGCAAAACAACTCAGCCCCGGTTAGCGAGCTCTCCGCAGAGACCCCGGACAGCAGCCGCTACGAAGCGCACCTGGACCCGGAGCTGGTGGAACTGTTCCTGGAAGAAGCCGAGGAAATTCTCGAATCTGCCAGCCACATTCTCGACCAGTGGGAAGCCGGCGACAGCAGTAACGTAAGCAGCCTGCAGCGAGACCTGCACACGCTCAAGGGCGGTGCCCGCATGGCCGGTGTTGCCCCCGTCGGCGACCTGGCCCACGAACTGGAAAACCTGTACGAAGGCTACAACGCCGGCCAGCTGGAGTCTGATGCTGCCCTGTTCCAGCTGCTGCATCAGTGCCATGACAGCCTGGCGGTGATGATCGAAAACCTGCAGGCCAATATCGCCCCGGCGGATGCGCCGGCCCTGGTGGCGGCCATTCAGGCCTTCATCCGTGGCGAGGCCCCGGGGGCAGTTACCCCCTCGGCCCCGGACGACGACAGCACTCCACCGTTCTCGAATACCGGAGAGAGTGAATCTGCCGATAGCCCGGTGATGCCCGCCGCCAACGCTACTGACGCCCCCGCGCCCGTTGCGGTTGAGGACGCGCCCGAGCCCACCGAGGCGCCCCCTCAACCGGAGCGCGACCCGGAACTGGTAGAAATCTTCCTGGAAGAAGCGGACGAAATTCTTGAATCCGCCGGCAACAGCCTGGAACTGTGGATCAGCCAGCAAGACAACCTGATTGAGCTGCAATCCCTGCAACGGGATCTGCACACCCTCAAGGGTGGCGCACGCATGGCGGAAGTGCCGGAGCTGGGCGACCTGGGCCACGAGCTGGAAACCCTTTATGAGGGCCTGGCGCAAAGTCAGCTGGCCATCGAACCCACCTTGTTTGACCTGCTGCACCGCTGCCACGACCAGCTGGCGGAAATGGTGGAAGCCCTGAAAGCCAACCGGCCGTTGCCCAGTGGCGAGGTGCTGATCACCGCCATCCATGGCTACGCAGCCGACCCTGCGGGCTTTACCCTGCCCGCCATGGCGGCCAGCCCGCCGCCAGCAACAGCAGCCAGCGAGGCACCCACGCCGGCCAGCACCGCCGCCGATGACGCCTGGCAGGCAGACAGCGACCCGGAAATCCTGGAAATTTTCCTGGAAGAATCCGAAGAACTGTCGGACATCATCGATGCCTGCCTGACCTCCTGGAAAGATCACCCGGAAAGCACCGACTTTATCGACGATCTGAAACGGGCGCTGCACACCCTGAAAGGGGGCGCACGACTGGCCGGCCTCAAACAGCTGGGCGACATCAGCCACGATTTCGAAACCTATTTGCTGGAACTGGAAAGCCGTCGCCAGACGCCCGCCCAGAGCGACTTCCAGCCCATGCTGGATTGGCACGACCAGATCAATCGGGGCATGGAGTCCGTCGCGGCGGCCGCACAAACCAACGCACCGGCCCCCGAGACCCCGGATGCCGCGGCACCGGCCAACACCTTGCCGGCAGCCACCGACAAACAGCCCGCGCCACAGCAGCCGCAGAAAGACGACCGGCGCCAGCGTCAGAACCAGGCGCAACCGCAGGAAATGGTACGGGTTGGCGCAGATGTGCTGGAGGCCCTGGTCAACCTGGCGGGGGAGACCTCCATCAACCGTGGCCGGGTCGAGCAGGGCATCACCGAGTTCGCCTTCAACGTGGAAGAAATGGGCAACACGGTACAGCGCCTTTACGAACAGCTACGCCGGCTGGATTCGGAAACCGAAGCGCAGATCATGTCCAACTACCAGAAGGGCGTGGATCTCGGCGAATACGACGAGGACTTCGATCCGCTGGAAATGGACCAGTACTCCGAGCTGCACCAGATCACCAAGCAGCTGTCCGAGTCCGCCTCTGACTTGCTGGATTTGAAGAACACCCTGCTGGACCGCAACAAGGACACCGAAACCCTGCTGCTGCAGCAGGCACGGATCAACACCGAGCTGCAGGAAAAACTGATGCGCACCCGCATGGTGCCCTTCAGCCGCCTGGTGCCGCGTCTGCGCCGTATCGTCCGGCAGATTTCCGGCGAAGTGGACAAGCGCGTGGACTTCGATGTGCTCAACCCGGAAGGCGAACTGGACCGTTCCCTGATGGAGCGTGTGGTCGCCCCGCTGGAACATATGCTGCGTAATGCCGTGGACCACGGTATCGAAACCAGCGAAGGCCGCCAGTCTGCCGGCAAGGACGGCACCGGGCGCATCAACCTGGAGCTGGGCCGCGAAGGGGGCGAGGTAGTGATTACCCTGTCCGATGACGGCAAGGGCATCGATACCGATGCGGTACGTAAAAAAGCCATCGAGCGGGGCCTGATCGCCGCCGACGCGCAACTTTCCGAGCAGGAAATTCAGCAGTTCATCTTCCACGCCGGCTTCTCCACGGCCGCCGCCGTGACCCAGATTTCCGGGCGCGGCGTGGGCATGGACGTGGTCGCCAGTGAAATCAAGCAAATGGGCGGCTCGGTCACCATCGACTCCCGTAAAGGGCAGGGCACCCGCTTTATCATCCGCCTGCCATTTACCCTGGCCATGAACCGTGCCCTGATGGTGAAAGCGGCGGAAGACTCCTACGCGATTCCGTTGAACCAGATCGAAGGTATCGTGCGGATCAGCCCGTTCGAACTGCAGCACTATTTCGAAGAAGAGAATCCGGTCTACACCTACGTGGGCCAGGATTACGAACTGCAGTACCTGGGCCACTTTGTCCACGGCAACCGGGTCCCGCACCTGGAGAACCAGACCACCCCCATGCCGGTACTGCTGATTCGCAGCACCGAGCACACCGTCGCCATCGTCGTGGACGACCTGGTGGGTTCCCGGGAAGTGGTGGTGAAAGCGGTGGGCCCGCAGCTGGCCACCGTGGCTGGCATCAGCGGCGCCACCATCCTCGGGGATGGCTCGGTGGTGATCATTCTGGATATCCATTCCCTGATCCGTGCCGCTCACGTGCAGACCACCGCCCTGGCAGCCGGCGAGACCGTACCGACACTGCCCCAGGAACCGGAAGAAGAGCTCCAGCCGCAGCGTGACACGCCGTTGGTCATGGTCACCGATGACTCGGTTACCGTGCGCAAGGTCACCACCCGCCTGCTGGAGCGTAATGGCTACGAAGTGGTCACCGCCAAAGATGGCATCGACGCCATCGCCAAGCTGGAAGATATTCGCCCGGATGTGATGCTGCTGGATATCGAAATGCCCCGCATGGACGGTTTTGAAGTGGCCACCCACGTACGCCACGACAGTCGCCTGCAGGATGTGCCGATCATCATGATCACCTCCCGAACCGGTGAGAAACACCGCGAGCGGGCCTTCGATATTGGCGTGAACTGTTACATGGGCAAACCGTTCCAGGAGAACGAATTGCTGTCCACCATTCGCGAACTGCTGGGCGAACTGCAGGAAACGGATAACGGATGACCGCGCCCGGCCGCGTCGGCGTCATCGCCGACAGCACATTGCAGGGGCACCTGCTGTCCAGTGCGGTGAAGGGCCAGGGCTATCAGGTACTGGTCAGCACCGAACCGGAAGCCCTGGAGGACCGCTGGCTGGCCGCAGACGCGCTGGACCTGTGGGTGGTGGATCTGTCCAGCGAAGATCGCTGGCAGCACTTCCTCGACGACCTGCTGGAGCGCGCCGAGGTACCGATTCTGTTTTGTGACGGCCAGGCCCCGGCGCGCACCGATGTGCGCTACCCCAAATGGGAGCGGCGCCTGGTCACCAAGCTGGTGAGTTTTATCGGTAAGCCGGCGGCGGAAGAGCGGCTGGACGTGATCCCCGCACCACCACCCCGGATCCGCATTCCCCAGCCACGGGAGTTCCAGGCCATCCGCCCCGGCGATCGCCCCCGCCAGGTATGGGTATTGGGCGCCAGCCTGGGCGGGCCGGCCGCGGTAAAACTGTTTCTCGACTGCCTGCCCGCCAATTTACCCGTGGCGTTTGTGCTGGCCCAGCACATTGACGGCAGTTTTCTGGATACCCTGTGCGGGGTGCTGGGCCGGGATAACCCGATCCTGTGCAAGATCGGTGTCGATGGTGAAGCCTTGCGACACGGCGAATTGGCCATTGTGCCGGTGGAATATGCCGTGCGCTTCCGCCATGACGGCCGTATCCAGTCCACCGGCGAGACCTGGGAAGGCCCCTATGCGCCCTCCATCGATCAGGTTATCCAGCATGTGGGGGAGGGCTTTGGCAACGCCTGCGGCGCCATTCTGTTCTCGGGCATGGGCAACGACGGTGCCATCGCCGCGCCACGCCTTGCAGCCACTGGTTGCCCGGTGTGGGCGCAAAGCGCAGACACCTGCGCGGTCAGCAGCCAGCCGGATTCCGTGCGCGAGACCGGCTGCGTCAGCTTCAGCGGTTCCCCCGAACAGCTTGCACTGCAGCTGGTGGAACGGGTAAGAAGGGAGCTGACGCAGGCGCCGCTGCCGCAATAACAGCACCCTTACCACAGAACGGTAGCACCAACAGTACAACACGCGCTTGGCCACCAGCCGGCCCGCGACGACATACGCGATGACAAGAAAAGGAACAGCACTATGGCGCAGTTGCCCTCCGATATTTCCAGCCTGCTGATCCCCATGCAGGGACGCCCCTGGATGGTGCCCAATATTGTGGTGGCCGAGGTGATTCCGTTGCGCCAGCCAGATCGCCCGGGCCATGGTCCGGAGTGGCTGCTGGGCTGGCTGAGCTGGCGTGACCAGCAGATCCCGCTGCTGTCATTCGAAAAACTCAACGAATCCGGCCAGGTCACCATCGGCCAGGATGCCCGGATTGCCGTGCTCAACACGGTAGCCAGCAAGGCGCCTTTTTATGCGGTAATCGTGCAGGGGATTCCCCGCCTGATGAAAGTGGCCAAGGACGACCCGGTGGAAGAGCCGGTGGACACCGGCCCGGCGGAGGCCATGTATATTCAGGTCGGTGGCGATCTGGCGGTAATCCCGGATCTGGACGCCATTGAAGGTGCTGTGGCGGGACTACAGAAACCGGCATGATCGACCGTGAGCGACTGGCCGCGCTGGCCGCCGAAGAACCCGCCAGCCAGCGCCGCAAGCACGCTTTCCGTAACCGGTATGCCACTGCGCACCACGGGCTCGGCTCCTTCCTGCGCTGGCAGTGGCAATCGCGCGGACGTTTTCCCGACCATCAGTCCTTTCCGCTACACACTCCGGACCCGGAACAGCTGGCCCAGCCAGGCAATCACCCGCAGATTACCTGGATCGGCCATGCCACCTACCTGTTCCAGCACCGTGGCTGGAACCTGCTCACTGATCCGGTGTTTTCCGACCGTTGCTCCCCGTTCACCTTCGCCGGCCCGAAACGGGCGGTGCCGCCAGCACTGACCATCGAGCAACTGCCCGACATCAATGCGGTGCTGATATCCCATAACCACTACGACCACCTGGACAGGGCCTCGGTAAAGCAATTACAGGCCCGCTTCGGGCGCGACATTCTCTGGTTTGTGCCCCAAGGTATCGCCACCTGGCTGCGCAAGCTGGGTGTAGAGCGGATCATCGAGCTGGGCTGGTGGCAGAGCGACTACCACGGCCAGGTGGAGGCTTTCTGTTTGCCCGCCCAACATTTCAGCGGGCGCGGCACCAACGATCACAACCAGACCCTGTGGTGCAGCTGGCGCCTGAACTTTCCGGACTTCAGCCTCTATTTTGCCGGTGATACCGGGTATGCACCGCTGTTTAACGAAATTGGACAAGTATTCGGGCCGGTAGATCTGGCATTATTGCCCATTGGGGCCTATGAGCCGCGCTGGTTCATGTCACCGGTGCACATCAACCCGGCAGAAGCGGTTAAAATCCATCAGGATATTCAGGCGCGCCAGTCCCTGGCCATGCACTGGGGCACCTTCGTGCTCACTGACGAACCCATGGATGCGCCGCCCAAAGCGCTGGCTCAGGCCCTGACAGAACAACACATTGAACACGCACATTTTCGGGTTCCGCAGCATGGCGAAACCCTGACCATTGAACTGACACATGAATAAACAATACCCCGGCCGCCGTCTCTGGATGGTGGTTCGCCTTCTTGCCTGGCTTCCCTTGCCACTGGTCACCGGATTCGGTGCCGCCGTTGCTACCCTGGTGACCCTGGTACCGCTGCGCTATGCCAGCGCCTACCGGGTGGTGCTGATCAACCTGCTGGCCACGCACCCGCACATGACCTATGCCCAAGCCAAAAAAATCGGCCGCCAGAGCTTGCGCGAACTGGGCCGCACGCTCACCGAATTCAGCCACGTCTGGCACCGGCCCGTGGAGGAAACCCTGTCACGGGTCACCCATATCCATGGCGAACAGGCCTTTCTCGATGCCTGCGCCAGCGAACGGCCGGTATTGATGCTGTCACTGCACCAGGGCAGCTGGGAAATCAGCAACCTGTATGTGGGCGACAAGGGCAGCCGGGACAAGACCCTGATCATGTACCAGCCTCACCCGGCCACGCTGATGGATGCCATGGTCAAGGCGGCCCGCGAACGCACTGGCTCCGTGCTTATCCCGACCAACAGCCAGGGCGTCAAACAGGCGCTGGCGGCCATGAAAGCCGGTGGCACTCTGGGTATTCTCTCCGACCATAATCCAGGCAACCGCAGTAATCCCTCTGTGCCTTTCTTTGGCTATGACGTGCCCACCCCGGCGCTGATCGACAAACTGGTCCAGCGTTACCGCCCCCATGTGTTTATCGTTTCCTGCATTCGCGGCGAAGGCGGAGTGAAAGATATCCACCTGCACTTCGAAGAGGCCCCGGCCATCGAGCAGGCCAACGACACCGCCGAAATCCTCACCGCCATGAACAGCGGCCTGCAACGCTGCATTGACCGCAACCTGAGCCAGTACCAGTGGACCTACAAGCGCTTCAAATGGAGCCCCCGCGGCCGCCGTAACTGGTACCGGCAGTCCAACCGCCTGCTGAGTGAGATTCGCAAGGGTACAGATCGCAAAGCGCTGGGCCTGCATCCCGACGCGAAGCAGTGAACCCCGCTGCCGGCCAGCGCTCGGGTGGTGTAGAATAACGCCATTGTTTCATGCGTTTACGCAACGCGCTCATTCACCTGTGACCCAAGGTCCTGGCCGCAGTTACCGGGTTTTCCGTTCTGGTCTCCTTGTTCGCCGCAGCATCGCCTGCGCCCCGGTCGCGTCTCACAGGAGACCGCAATGTCTTTCTTGTCTCGTACCTTTCAGGCCGTGGATGTGCCGGTCTTTATTCTCAGCGGCGGCCTGATCCTGCTGTTTGTGGGCCTGTCCCTCTGGGATATTGAGCAAACCGCCGCCTGGGTACAAACCAGCTTTGCTTGGTCCACCAGGTTGTTTGGCGCCTATTGGCAGCTGCTTATGCTGGCCACCTTTTTCGTCTCCCTGTACTTGGCCATCAGCCGCACCGGTAACGTTCGCCTGGGAGGGATGGACAAACCAGAGCTGTCCACCTTCAAGTGGGTGTCGATCATCATGTGTACCCTGCTCGCCGGTGGTGGCGTGTTCTGGGCGGCAGCGGAACCCATTGCCCATTTCATCTCGGCGCCGCCGTTGTTTGGGGAAGGCAACACGCCCATGGAGCAGGGCACCAATGCGCTGGCGCAAAGTTTCATGCACTGGGGCTTTCTGGCCTGGGCCATTCTCGGGTGCCTGACCAGCGTCACCCTGATGGTACTGCACTATGAAAAGGGCTTGCCGCTAAAGCCCCGGACCCTGCTGTATCCGGTATTCGGTGACCGCATTATCCACGGCGCCGGCGGGGCAATCGTCGATGCCTGCTGTGTACTGGCGGTCGTCGCTGGCACAGTGGGGCCCATCGGCTTTCTTGGCCTGCAAGTCAGCTTCGGGCTCAATGATCTATTCGGTATCGCCGACACCTTCCGCACCCAGCTAGCGGTCATCCTCGGTCTGGTTTGCATCTACACCATCAGCGCCATTACCGGCGTAAACCGGGGCATCCAGATACTCAGCCGCTTTAACGTATTGCTCGCCATTGCACTGATGGCATTTATCCTGATCGCCGGCCCCACGGCGTTCATTATCGACGGTTTCGTGCAGGGCCTTGGCATCTACCTGGGTGAGTTTTTCCCCATGGCCACCTTCCGTGGTGACCCTGGCTGGCTGGACTGGTGGACGGTGTTCTTCTGGGGCTGGTTTATCGGCTATGGCCCCTTGATGGCACTGTTTGTGGCACGTATTTCCCGCGGTCGCACCCTGCGACAGCTGGTCGGCGTCGTGGCCCTGGTGGCCCCTCTCGTCACCTGCTTCTGGTTCACTATTGTCGGCGGCACCGGCATCTCCCTGGAAATTGCCCAGCCCGGTATTATTTCCCAACCATTCGAAGGCTTTAATCTGCCCGCCGCCTTGCTGGCCACTACCCAGGCCCTGCCCTGGGGCACCTTGTTGTCCGGCCTGTTTCTGGTGCTGACCACCATCTTCGTAGCCACCACCGGCGACTCCATGACCTATAGCGTATCCGTGGTGATGACCGGCACAGAAGAGCCCCCCTCCGCCATACGGGTATTCTGGGGCATCATGATGGGCGCCAGCGCCGCCATTTTGATCAGCATCGGTGATGGCGGCATTGACGCCTTGCAGAAGTTCATTGTGGTCACTGCGGTGCCGGTCTCACTGGTTCTGTTGCCCAGCCTGTGGACCGGCCCCGCACTGGCCGGCGAACTGTTGCGCAAGCAACAAGCCTAATTGCCTGCGGCTCAGGGCGGCGGCACAATGCTGCCACCCCGGGCTCGCATCCGGCTCCCCCCCTATTTTCAGCCCCTGGAGTGGCGCGCATGACTATCGAAAACGGCAAGGTGGTCACCTTGCAATACAGCTTGTTCAACGCCGATGACGGCAGTGAAATTGAAAGCTCCCGGGAAACCGGCGAGCCCATGGCCTACCTGCACGGCTACAACAACATCATCAAGGGTCTGGAAGCAGCCCTGGAAGGCAAGAACACCGGTGACGAAGTGGATGTCACCATCACCCCGGAAGACGCCTACGGCGAATACAACAACGAGCTGTTCCAGCGTATTTCCCGCAAATACCTGAAACACGCAGGCAAACTGGAACCCGGCAAAGTGGTCACCGTTTCCACCGATGAAGGCCCGCGCATGCTCACCATCCTGAAAGTGGGCCTGAAAACCGTAGACGTGGACGCCAACCATCCGCTGGCCGGCAAGTCCCTGCGCTTCGTGGTGGAAATTACCGATATCCGTGATGCCACCGACGACGAAAAAGCCCACAAGCACGCCCACGGGGTTGGCGGGCATCAGCACTAAAGGCCGCTTCACGCATCGCGCGGCACGCAACAACGCGGGGAAGGCCGGATAAACTCACAGGCCTTCTCCGCGACCTCACCGCAGGTGCTTGAACCCTTGGTTCGAGTAACGAGTTTCGAAAAGCGAAAACAGTGGGCCCGGTTTTGCCTTTCGAAACTCGTTACTCGTGACTCGTCACAGTTCCCCGAAGCGCGGCCCACCTTATCGCCCAACCCAATACCCTTCCCCCCGCTGTAGCCTGTAGCCTGTAGCCTGTAGCTTGTAGCTTGCACTACGCATTTTCAGCCATTTCCTACCGACGAACCTGTCACCAACGTGCTATCTTAGTCCATCAAAATAATGCACACGCTACAGGGGCACAGGAATGGATCTGCCGGAGTACAGTTACTGGATTATCGCCGGGCTCGCCTTTGTGATTGCCGAATTTGCCGTGTCCGGGCTGGTGGTGATCTTCTTCGGGATCGCCGCTTTGCTGGTAGGCAGCCTCAAGTTTCTCGGGCTGCTGGATGACACGACCTGGGAGCTCACCATTTTTGCCGCCACCAGCCTGTTATTGCTGGTGTTCGTCCGCCGCGTGCTCAACGACAAGCTGATGGGCAATGAGCGACCCCGTGGTGAAGGTGAGGCAGACAGTGCCGGCCTGGTCGGTGGCCGCGCCACCGTGGCTGAAGCCTTCGCCAAAGGTACCGGCACCGTCAACTATCGCGGCGCTCGCTGGCAGGCACAATGCGCCCAGCCCCTGCATCCCGGCGACATGGTGCGCATCACCCAGCATGACGGTCTCTGGCTCACCGTAGAGCCCTGGGCGCCAGGGCCGCAGACGCCACCGGCTGAATGACCCCTATCGCCAACCCGTTTTCATCTCAACTCGCTAGCAATAACAAGGAACCCTATCCATGGCAGGTTTAATTATTTCCGCTCTCATCGCCCTCGGCGTTGTCATTCTGCTCTTCATGGTGATTCGCATCGTGCCGCAGCGGCAGGTGTATGTGGTGGAACGGCTGGGCAAGTACCAGACATCCCTGGAGGCGGGCCTTCACTTTCTGATGCCCTTTATCGACCGGGTTGCCTACAAGCATTCCCAGAAGGAAATCGTCCGTGACGTGCCACGCCAGAGCTGTATCACCAAGGACAACATCGAAGTCTCCATCGACGGCGTCATGTACCTGCAGGTAATTGATCCCAAGTCCGCCAGTTACGGTGTGGATGACTATGTCATGGCTGCCCAGCAACTGGCCCAGACCACCCTGCGTTCCGTGATCGGTAAAATTGATCTGGACAAGACTTTCGAGGAACGCGGCGAAATCAATATGGAAGTGGTCAAGGCAGTGGATGAAGCAGCCCAGCCCTGGGGCGTGAAAGTCCTGCGTTACGAAGTGGCGGACATCAACCTGCCCGTATCCATCAAGGATGCCATGGAGAAACAGGTCCGCGCCGAGCGGGAACGTCGCGCGGTGGTTGCTGAATCCGAAGGTGAGCGCCAGGCCGCCATTAACCGTTCCGAGGGTGACCGCCAGGCGGCGATCAACCGCTCCGAAGGTGAAAAGCAGGAGATGATCAACATCTCTGAAGGTGAAAAAATGAAGCAGATCAACGAAGCGGAAGGGCGCGCCCAGCAAATCGAGCTGATCGCCACCGCCACCGGTGAAGGTCTGCGCCAGGTTGCTGCGGCCGTGAAAGAAGACGGCGGCCAGGAAGCGGTCAGCCTGCGCATCGCAGAGCAATACGTTACCGCCTTCGAGAAAGTGGCCAAGGAATCCACCACCATGCTGCTGCCCCAGGGCCTCAGCGATATTGGTGGCACCGTCGCCAGCCTGCAAAAAGTCCTCAAGACCGTGGAAAAGACCCCGGCTTGATTCCCGACCCTGCGAGCGACCGCCATGCGATCGCTCGCAGGATTATTCCCTTCTTCACACTCTTCTTCCCCTGCTAGCGCCCCGCAAACCTCGCCCTGTTCCCCCTTCCTTGGTTAACCCGTATAAATAGAAAAGCCTGTTATCTGGCCCATGGTAATTAACCGGCCTCTGCTATAGATTTCATAAGGACAGGAATTCTGACACGGAGAGTATTATGAAACCCGGACTCCTAGCCGCTGGTCTGCTTGGGGCTGTTGCCCTTGTCGGCTGCAACAACGACAGCTCTGAAGAATCCGCACCGACCAACACAGCGCCTCCCGAAAACACCCCCGCAGCAGTCACCACAGCTCCTGACAGTGAAACCCTTTCTCGCTCATTTGAAGACCTGAACCAGCCCGAAGAAGGGGCATCCATGTCAGAGTCTTACGCCAGGGTGGTTGCCGCTCAGGCCTATGTCTGGGCCTGGCCCATGGTCAACCAGGCGAATCGACGCGCGGGCATTACCCAGGCACCCAAACCCGGGTTACTCAACGGCATCGTACCGGTGGCCCCGCAAGGACACATTGCCATGCTCAGTGACTACATTGATCCGGCAGAAACCTTTGTCACCTGCCCCAATCAGGATGTGGTTTATGGGCTGGGTTTCTTCTCATTGAACGAGCAACCCGTTGTCATCCAGGTACCGGATTTTGGCGACCGTTTCTGGGTCTACGCAATTTATGACCAGCGCACCGATCAGGTAGGCGAGCTTGGCACACCCTACGGCACCAAACCCGGCTTTTACCTGTTGGTAGGTCCGGACTGGGAAGGAGAGGTTCCCGAAGGGATCAATGATGTGATCCATTCCTCGACGGAGCTGGCCAACATGATTCCCCGGGCTTTCATGGATTCCACAGAAGAAGACAAGAAAGCCATTCAACCGGTGATTCGCCAAATCAATGCCTACCCACTGTCAGAGTTCGATGGGGAAATGAAAACCGTAGACTGGTCGCAACTTCCCTCTTTCCCGGCCCCCCAAAGCGATGGAGAGACCAAGTGGGTGGTGCCGGAAAAATTCTTCGAGCAATTGCCCGCCGTACTGGATCAGGTGCCACCCTTGCCAGGCGAGGAAGCCATTTACGCCAATGTTCGTGCATTGCTTGCCGCCGCCGAGCGCGATCCTGACATCAAACAAGCCATTCTCGACGTTGCCATCGAAACGGAAAAGACGGTGATTGCCGACTTTTTCAAATGGGAAAACAACGGCAAGCCTGCCGGCAATGGCTGGAACCGTTCCGTCAACAATGCAGAGTGGGGCGTGGATTACACCATGCGCACCGGCACCGCCCGCTCCAACATGTTTGATAACCGCCCCAACGAAACCCAGTATTTCTATACAGACAACGACGGCAATGACCAACAGCTAACCGGGGATAATCTCTACAGCATTACTTTTGCCAAGGGAGAAACCCCGCCGGTGAAGGGCTTCTGGTCGCTGACCCTGTACAACGATAAACATTTGTTCTATCCCAATGATCTTCAGCGTTACTCTCTGGGCACCAAGAACAAGGACCTGAAGCGTAACGATGACGGCTCCCTTACCTTGTACGCCGGGCACAACAAGCCATCAGAGGACAAGCTAAGTAACTGGCTGCCAGCACCGAAAGGCACCTTCTCTCTCTACATTCGAGCCTATTGGGGCAAACAAGCCATTCTCGATGGCACCTGGAAACCTCCGGTCATCAAGAAGGTCAGCCCGTAAGCTATCCGAAAGGGGCGCACTCAGCGCCCCTTTTTTCAGGTCCATCACCAAACGTCGTGCGGGACACATTCTTGCAGCACGCCTTGCACCTACCCCATGCTTTCAAACGATTGCGGTCGCACTTTCACCCGCTACCGGGTTGCATTCCCTCCCCGCCGTCCCGATAGTCTGTAGCACCCTATGCACTGACTGATCTGGAGCCACCATGTCCCGTCATTTTGAAAAAGCGGAAGGCCTGTTCGAACACCCGGATGAGGTCACCCATGAGTACCTGTTCAACCAGACCATGTTGCGGATCAAGGATCCGAAACCAAGCCTGGACTTCTACACCCGGGTGCTGGGCATGCGACTGGTGCGCAAGCTGGATTTCCCCGAGATGAAATTCAGCCTCTATTTCCTCGGTTATCTGGGCGAAGAGGAAGCCGGTGATGTACCTGGCAACGATGCCAAACGACTGACCTTTACCTTCGGCCGCGAGGCCATGCTGGAGCTGACCCACAATTGGGGTACCGAAGATGAGTCGGCCTTTTCCTACCACGATGGCAATGCCGAACCCCAGGGCTTTGGCCATATCGGCATTACCGTTCCCGACGTTTACGCAGCGGCGGAGCGCTTCGAAAAGCTCGGCGTGGACTTCATCAAACGTCCTGATGACGGAAAAATGAAAGGCCTGGCCTTTATCAAGGACCCGGACGGCTATTGGATTGAAATCCTTCAAGCCAACATGATGGAAAAGCAGCAATCCTGATTGTTTTTTATTTCACTTTTTTGACAGCAAAAATTCCTTTTTGCATTCCCTCCAGACTCTCCCTTATGGTTTGGGTTTGGCATAACGCCGAACTCACCATACGGGGATGACTTGATGACCACCTTGCTTACCGCGGCACAGAAAAAAGCCTGTCAATCTCACGAACACAGCCCTGCACCCAACGGCCCGCGCGCCAAAGCGCTTCTGGCTCTCAACAACGGGGCAACACAGCAGCAAGCCGCCGCCGATTCCGGCCTCAGCATTGGCCAGGTGCGTTACTGCCTGCGCCGCTTCCGGCTGGTAGGCCTGGATGTTTTTACAAAACTGAAACCGACAAAAGATAGCGCAACCAACACCCAAAAAACCAAAGAAAAAGAGCCCAAGAAAAAATCCGAAAAAAAAGAAAAATCGAACAAGGAAAGCAATAATTCTGAAAAGAAAAAGAACAAAAAAACTGAAAATAAAGGAAAGAAAAAAGACAGCAAGAAAGGCAAAAATTCCAAATCGAAAAAAGACAAAAAAAAGAAGAAAAAGTAATCCGGAATTACTTTTTCTTGCAAGAAACCCTGCTTATTTCACGCCAGTGATATAGCGAATGTCAGAGGCCAGAGGGCGACACCTGCCAGGCATAATCCATCTGCCGGGCGGTGCGCACGGCCAATTCGCGGCTGTGCAACCGTTCCACCAGATGCAGGCTCATATCGATACCCGCTGAAATACCGGCAGAGGTTAGCCGATTGCCATCCTCAACCCAGCGGACCCCACTCTGAACGTCCAGCCCCGGAAAACACGCACGCAGTTCAGCAATGTCTTCCCAGTGGGTTGTCACTTTTTCATCGGTCAGCAGCCCGGCTTTGGCCAGCAGAAACGCGCCCGTACAGACCGACGTTACCCAGCGGACCTGTTCCCCGGCCCGGCGAATAGCGGCAAGCAGAGCAGCACTGCTCATGGCTTCGGTATGCACCCCACCGCTGACCAGCAGCACATCCAGAGGTGGGTGGTTCGCCAGGGTGAAGTGACTTTGCACAGGAAAACCACCCCGGGCCATTACCGTCGTTTTTTCGCTGATTAACGAGACACACCAGGGCGGGGCGTCACACAGCCGGGCCGCGGTGGCAAACACCTCATAGGGGCCGGCAAAGTCCAGCACCTCAGCCTCATCGAAGATTACAATTCCGATTTGCAGCATGACCGCTCCTGTCCATTATTTGGCGGGAAGAAGGCGCACGAATTCAAAGCACGCGGAAAGCCAGCGTTGCAGCACCTCATCGTCCGACAGCACCGCATCATCCACCATGATCATGCCCTTCATGGGCCGACCGGTGAAATCCATTTCGCTGGCCCCCGGCTCCAGCAACAAGGCGTCATAAGCCTGCGGCCCAACCCGGGCCAACAACCGCTCGCCAAGAATACCGCAACACATGTTGCCGGCGAGCATGAAGCACAAGCCGCCGAACATGCGTTTTTCATCTGGCAGCGTGCCGGCCACCCGCAGCCATTGCTCCCGTACGCGCTGGGCCAGCTCACCATCGAATGCCATCAATCCCTCTCGACCATGCCGCTCAGCGGGACGCGCCGCGCCGAATCACTAACGCAATGCCGCCCAGAATCGCCGCCGATGCCAGCAGCAACCGCAGGGTGAAGGCCTCGTCCAGCCATAGCACCCCGGCCAGGGCCGCCAGCACCGGCACACTCAGCTGCACCGTGGCCGCCGTGGAGCTGACCAGCCCCCGCAACGCCAGGTACCAGATGGCATAACCGGCTCCCGACGCCAGGGCACCGGACAATACCGCATAAACCAGCCCGGCCCCCTGGGGCCATTGTGCCGGCCAGGCAAATAGCGCCAGTGGCAGTAGCCAGATCAACGCCCGCAAGAAATTCCCGGCGGTTACCGCCGTCGCATCAGCCGCGCCCTTGCCGCGCAGGGAGTACACCCCCCAGGCGGCCCCCGCCACCAGCATCAAGGCGGCGGCGGCCAGCGGCGGTGCCGTGGCGCCGGGCAACATCAGCGCGACCAGACCCGCCAACGCCAACATCAGCCCCAACCACTGCAGCGGCGCCAATCGCTCACCACGATACAAACCGATACCGATCATGGTGGCCTGCACTGCGCCAAACAGCAGCAAGGCGCCAGTGCCCGTGGCGAGCTCAACGTAGGCCAGCGAGAACCCGGCAGCGTAGACAAACAACGCCAACGCCGACCCCTGATTGCCCTGCGTAGCCATGGCTTTCACACTGCGATCCCGCAGCAACAGGATCAACCCCAGTGCCACTGCGCCGGACACCAGCCGCACCGCCGTAAAGCTGGCGGCATCTATCGCACCTTCGCGCAGGGCGAGACGGCACAGCACCGAATTGGCCGCAAAGGCCACCATGGCCAGGGCAGTTAACACCAGGGTGCGCTGTGCCGGAATCAAAGCACCGCCCATAAGGCGTTCGCGGCAAGGCCAACCAGGGCCAGCGACGACAGGGTGAACAATACAAAGCGCAGTTCTATTTTGTTGATCAGCGCCTGCAACAAGGAATGCACAACCCGGATACCCACGTAGGCCCACGCCAACGCCAGATTGATACCGTCTCCCTGCCCCAGCAGTGCCAGCGACAGCGCGACCGCATAAAACGCCGTGGGCTGCTCCATCAGGTGATTGTAGTTGTCCGCTTTCCAGCGCACGCGGGCGGGCAGGGTGCTCATCTGCTCACCGCGGGGCGCCTGCGGATCCGGCTGCATATTGGCCGCTTTCATGGCCGGCAGGCGGGTGACATACATCCATAACCACATGACCATGGACCAAGCCACCAGGACCACCACCGGGGTAATAATCGGGCTGGTTATCGGCATTGCGTTCTCCCTTCTCGTGATTGTCTGTGCGAGCCCCTCACTACCACAGCAACGCCGCCACCATCGCCAGATTCAGCAGCACCGTGCACCAGAAAATGCCCGTGAAGGGTTGCTTGCGGGTCTTGTGACGAAACAGGGGACGGGCCAGCATCGCTCCCGGCCAGCCACCCGCCAGCGCCAGCAGGTGCAGGGTTTGTTCCGGAATCCGTGACCGGGCCTGCATGGCCGCGCGTTTGTCCCACGCATATAAACCCAGCGTGAGCACCGCAAGCACGGCATACGCACCGGCCAGCCAGGGCAACAGGCGGTCATGACGGGCATAGAGACCCAGCACCAATGCAAACACGGCAATGCCAATCAGCGGCGCGGCGAGCCCCGGTGTTCTGCCAGAATGACGACGGCGAGGACGTCTACGCCCCTTCGCCCTAGTGGCCATGCCACGCCCACAGCGCCGCCAATAGCGCCACCGGGGCGGTTTCCGCCCGCAACACCCGGTTGCCCAGGGCAAAAGGAGTAAAGCCGGCACCCGCCGCGCGCTGCAACTCGTCATCGGAAAACCCGCCTTCCGGCCCCGTCAGCAATGCCAGTGTGGGTTGCGTCTGCAAGGCAGCCGGAGAGAAGGGCTTTTCACCCGGGTGGGCAATCAACTTCAGGGCGGGAAGGTCCGACGCCAGCCAGTCACGCAGGCTCAACACGCCACGCACGGCAGGCACCCGGTTCATCCCGCACTGCTCGCACGCACTAATCGCCACCTGCTGCCAATGGGCCAGCTTCTTGTCCTGGCGCTCACCCTTGAGACGCACTTCGCAGCGTTCGGTGTCGAGAATCACCAACTCCCCGGCACCCAGCTCGGTGGCTTTCTGGATCGCATAATCCATGCGCTCGCCCTTGATCATCGGCAACGCCACCGTCACCGCCAGCGGGGCAGTGCGGTCTTCATCAGTAAACGCCTGCGGTTCGATGGTGACGGCTTTCTTGCTGATGGCAGCGATACTCGCCAACCATTCACCGCCACGACCGTTGAACACCACCAATTCATCGCCCACCGCCATGCGCAACACCTTGCCAATGTGGTGACTGGCGCTGGCCCCCAGCTCTACGGCTTGCCCGGAGAGGAAATCCTGATCATCAAAAAAACGGCGCGGCATGGAATCTCCGTCATGAATAGCTGCCAGCGAGAAAAACAAAAGGCTACCATACGTGCGCCACGCGTCAGGCGTGATTTTTCCTTCCCGCTGGATGAGACCCTGCCTATGGGCGAGATCGTACGGTCAGCATTTCGACCGCCACTATGGTTACGCAACCCGCACCTGCAGACCCTGTGGGGGCCCATGGGCCGCAGCCTGCCCGAAGTGACACGGCGCAGCGAGCGGCTGAACCTGAAAGACGGTGACTATTTGCTGCTGGACTGGGCCGGGCCGGAAAGTCGCCCGGGACAACTCACCGTGCTGCTACTCCATGGGCTGTCCGGCTGCAGCGACTCCCATTACATGCGCGGCATGCAGAAGGTGCTGGCCGAGGCGGGCATTCGTTCCGTGGCCATCAACAGCCGGGGCGCCAAGAAACCCAACGACACCGCCCTGTGCTACCACGCCGGGGAAGTGGACGATGTGGATGCGGTCATCAAGCATGTGTTCCATGAAAATCCCACCGGGCATCGTATTGCCATTGGCGTTTCACTCGGCGGCAGCCGCCTGCTGAACTGGTTGGCCCACCGGGACAATGGCGACTTGAGTGCCGTGGCCACAGTCTGCTCCCCCTTGCGGCTGGACATCTGCGCCAACCGGCTGGATCAGGGCCTGTCTAAACTGTACCGCCAGCACCTGCTGAAAACCTTGCTGGGCAATTTTGCCGTTCAGAAAACCCACCTGGACAAGGTGAATCCCCCGGAAGCCAAACGCCTGCATCGCCTGAACATGAGCGGCATCCGCTCGTTCTGGCGCTACGACGACCAGATCATCGCGCCGCTGTACGGTTTCCGCAGCGCCTACCACTATTACGCGCAATGCTCCGCCGGACCCAAGCTGCTACAGATCCGCACCCCCACGCTGATGCTGCAAAACCGCGACGATCCATTCATGACACCGGAGACGCTACCGCGCCAGGAAGAACTGGGGCCTGCCGTAACGCTGGAAGTGAGTGATTACGGCGGGCATGTAGGGTTTGTAGGGGACAAAAGCCAGCGCTATTGGCTGGAACAACGCCTGCTGGCGTTTGTGCAGGGGTTCGGGTTTCGCTGACAGGGATGGTTCTCGGCAGAGAGGGGGCAGGGAGGCGCGGAGGCCAATAACAACATGGGATCATGCCAGAATGCCATGGAGGTCAATGAAATGTGAGGTCTGCCCCCGTGCCGCTTCGTTTATATGAAATTTCGGGATACAAAGTTATTGAGCTCAGAGACCGACTTAACAATATATAATGACTTTCTATCTGACATTGCTTCTAGTCTGGAAGTGAAATCATCATTCCAGAATTTTGGGCATAGCCGTAAAACTTTATAACTCTCAAGAGTACCTTTTATTACCGAACTTCCCTCCGGCCATCCTTCAGGTTTGACAAAAATCCCTTTTAGCAGTCTCTTTGTCACAAACCAGTAGCTTGCTATGTATGGTAGATCAACGTAAACCAATGTATCAGCTGCTTCCAAACGCTGGTGAAATGCGTTTATTGGCCCGAACCCATCAATGATCCAATTTCCAGACGATAAGATACTTTCATGTGCTTCATCGAATGAACTGCGATCTACCAGCTCCCCATTTTTTTTGTACACTATCGAATCTAGTTGGTGCAGCTGTATACCTGTTGCCGTCGCTAGCGCTTTGCTTAACGTAGACTTTCCGCTTCCCGGCTTACCAAAAACTGCTATTTTATTCATGCTGCCTCCTTAAAAAGAATTATTCCCATGAGGCAGAATCAGAAAACCCACCTCTCTGGGGTGGGTTTGATAAATTACAGACGCATCAAAACTCCCACCATTCCTATGGAATGATGATAATTCGAGATACTTTTTGCGTAAGGTTCACATTCATAATTTTATCCTGCTAGAAGAACGACATCATTTCAACTGGAAGTTGAATGAAGATGCTATCGAAAGCATATAACGCCTTGGGTAAGCCGCCGGTGCGGAGCGAAGCGCAGTACCGGTCGGCTTCACCCACTGGTTAACTTTTTTTTGCACGATGCACCTTGTTCCATTTTCGTGACTTCAGGCCAGACCGATAAGGCCAAGAAAATAGACTGGGGTAATCGTCTTCATTGATGATGTCATTCATTTCCCAGATCCCCCAGTAACCGTCATTTTTTACAATTAAGTCACGAACCTCTATGAATTCATGATTAAGTAGCGATATCATCTGCCTGGCCGTTTCTTTTTTTATTTTTTTGCACGGAACTGAGACTCGGCTAGATGTATCAACCTTTCCTTTTGAACGTTCTAGCCCTACATACACTGCCTGTTGTTTCTGAAGCTCCAACTTACGGTCCTGAATCTTTGAGATAAAAGTGGGGGAGTAGTCAAAAGACTCTCGACTTATAAAAGCAAACTGTTTCTCCGGGTGCAGGTAAAGCAGCTTCAACCACTCTTGCTCAAATCTTACGTATTCGTCGTACCCCGGCTCCCCTTTCTTGTGAAAGCCTTCGTTGGTGATCGTTGCATAGTAGTAGTGATCAACCCACTTCGCTTTAGCAAACTCCTCCAGCGAGAGGACAGAAAGCTGAAACGCAGAAGGATAGGACCCATATTTGAACAGCAGCATCGAATCTTCGTGCAGCCTCAAAGCATTGCGGAGAGATTCAGCCGCAATTTTCTTAAATTTATATTCGCTCAATCCGTCGACTTGCATGAGACTCGATTACAGTTAACAGGTATTAGGAAGCCGGCTCGAATATCCAATGAACGCGCTGGCTTCATATCACCAAATACAAATTTGCATATCGAAAGATAAAAGCAGAAAAGTCAGTCAGTTACAAACCGGTCTGTTTACGCATGATTCAATATGTTGACCTCTTCTTTTCCCTGACCCAATAACACTGACCATAAAGACAGAGTTATTGAGAATAGGATCCAGCCCAAGGACAAGCAGCGTGCAGACCGCTCCATAGAGGCAAGCAGCCATCGGTTATCAACGCCTGCGTTTGAAAGGGGTTGGTGGGATATATCGAGAAAAGGGCGAGACCCTGCGTCTTCACCACAGGGGGCTGAGAGACAAAAGTACTCCTCGGTGTTCTCTGTGCCCTCTGTGGTAAAACCGTTTTTTAAGTAGCAGCGGGGAAGGGCAGCTATTCGCTGCCGGTTCTGTCCAGCCCGGGCACATGGCCCAGCAACAATTCGCTGGTGTTGTCCGCCGCCCGGTAGCTGGCCTTCATTTCCGCCAGATGCTCCCGGGCCTCCCCTTTCAGGAAGGGCTCCTCCAGGCAGATGATTTGATAAACGCCATGGCGCATCAGGCGTTCATCCAGGCCTTCATCTGCCGCCGCGTCCGGGCGCAGGCCATGTATCAGGGCCGCCCACGAAGACATCAGCACCCAGGTGTTGACCATCAAGCCCTGTAGCTGCTCATCGTCCAGCGCCAGAATCCCGCTGCTGCGCAACTCCTCGTAAATCACCGTCCCGCGCACCAGCACCGTTTCCACAAACTGCTGATAACGGGCCGCCAGTGCCGGGTCCGCGTGCAGAAAGTGAGACAGATCCCGGTGGAAAAACCGGTACTGCCACATGGACGCCAGCAACCCCTCGAAGTAATGCACCTTCACTTGCCAGCTTAACGGCCCCTGTGGCGCTTCCAGCAAAGCCAGGAGCTGGAGCTGATAGCGGTCGAACAGAGCCGCCACAATCGTGCCCTTGTTGCGGAAGTGGTAATACAGGTTGCCCGGGCTGATTCCCAGGGCATCCGCAATGTGATTGGTCGTCACGTTGCGTTCCCCCTGGCGGTTGAACAGGGAGAGGCTGGTTTCCAGAATGCGATCTTTGGTGCTGGTCATAAGGGGCCAAATGTGGTCTTTTCGATACACGATGTTGACTCTTAGAGTAATTACTCTAAAAATCAGACTCAAGGTGAATTTTTAATCATTCCATCATACATAACGATTGAACTCGGGAGGCGAGGACCATGGTCGCCGAAGTAAAAGAACTGCAAGGCAACACCACCGCAATTGAGCGCATGCACCGCATCTTTGATGCCCAAAAGGCCGCATTTCGCCAACACCCTTATCCCAGTGCCGAGCAACGCATCGCGCTGATGAACCCTATCAAGCCGATGCTGCTGGATAACATCGACGCCTGGGTCGAAGCGGTCAGCAACGATTTTTCCAACCGCGCAGCAGACGAAACCAAGCTGGCAGAAATTATGCTCAGCGTGGAAGCGCTGAAGTACAACAGCAAGAAGCTGCGCAAGTGGATGAAGCCGGAAAAACGCAGTGTCAGCGCCCTGAGCTGGCCCGGCAAAACCTGGGTGGAATACCAGCCGCTGGGCGTGGTGGGCATTATCGTGCCGTGGAATTACCCCATCCAGCTGGCCATCGTGCCCGTGCTCACCGCGCTGGCCGCCGGCAACCGGGTCATGGTCAAAATGAGCGAAGCCACCCCGCGCACCGGCGCCTTGCTGGAAAAGCTGGTCAGCGCCGCTTTCCCGGAAGAGCAACTCGCCGTGGTCAATGGGGAAGTGGACGTGGCCCAGGCCTTCTCCGAACTGCCCTTTGACCATCTGCTGTTCACCGGCTCAACCGCCGTGGGCAAACACATCATGCGCGCTGCGGCCAACAACCTGACTCCGGTCACTCTGGAGCTGGGCGGCAAGAGCCCCTGCATCATCGGCCAGGACTTCCCCATGAAGGACGTGGCCGAACGGATTGCCTTCGGCAAGTGCATGAACTCCGGCCAGACCTGTGTAGCCCCTGACTACATCCTGTGCCCGGAAAATCGCGTGCAGGAATTCGTGGACGCCTGGACCGCCCAGGTGAAGCAGTCTTACCCCACCATGGTCAATAACCCCGATTACACGGCCATCGTTAACGAGCGTCAGCTCAAACGACTGCAAGGCTACGTCACCGAAGCCCGTGAGAAGGGCGCCGAGGTGATTGAGATCAACCCGGCCAATGAAGACTTCAGCGGCAGCCAGAAACTGCCCCATACCATGGTGCTCAACGCCACCGACGATATGCAGATCAGCCACGACGAGATCTTCGGCCCGCTGATGATCGTGGTGCCTTACAAGACCCTGGACGACGCCATCGATTACGTGAACGAGCGCCCCCGTCCGCTGGCCCTGTACTACTTCGACTGGAACCAGGCCAACGGCGACAAGGTGCTCAAAAGCACTCACTCCGGTGGTGTCTGCCTGAACGACACCATCTCCCACGTGGGCGTGGATGACATTCCGTTCGGCGGTATCGGCCCGTCCGGCATGGGCGCCTACCACGGCCCGGAAGGTTTCAAGACCTTCTCCAAGGCCAAAGGGATCTACAAAAAGGGCAAGTTCAACGCCACCAAGTTTATCCTGCCGCCTTACGGCCGGGGCATGCACAAGTTCATCGATAAATACATGCTGAAATAAAAACGCCGGCAGGTCCTGACCTGCCTTTGCAGTAGCGTCGCTGGCAGCGCCATATCCCAGCGCATGCAATCGCTCCGCCAGCGACGTTCCTGCAGATAACGACTAACGAATAAGAAGAGTGCGCTATGGATCAGGGAATCAATCGCCGCGGCTTTCTCAAGCTGAGCGCCGCCGGCAGTGCAGTACTGGCCACCGGTTCCGGGTTGGCCCTGCTCACCGGTTGCTCCAGCAATGACGGCCCGGCAACCGGCTATAAACACTTCCGACAGCAAGACGTGGACCTGCTGACCCCGCTGGTGGGCGCCGTGCTCGGCTCTGCCCTCAGCGATGCGGGCGCCACTGCCGAAGACGGTATGAAAGCCTTCGACGACCTGCTCGACGGCGGCATGCCCGGCACTCGGGGTGCGCTGTTTCAGGTACTGGATCTGATGCAACTGGGCGCCGCCCGCTGGTATATCACCGGCAGCTGGGCCAGCTTTGCCGACCAGAGCGACGACGAGCTCCAGCAAACCCTGGCGAACTGGTCTGCCAGCGAACGGAGCCTGTCCCGCATGGCCTTCAAGGGCCTGACCCAGCCGATCTATATGGCCTGGTATGTCAAACCCACCGGCGCCCGTACCACCGGCTATCCCGGCCCACCCCGGAAAATCGTTGCCTGACACGCGCCGCTTTCGGCCCGCACCACTTTTGGCCGTTATCGCGTGTTACTGCTAGCCAAAGAAAAAGGATAACGCCATGCAGGACCTGACTACTCTCACCATCAATGTGAAAGATCCGTGGAAAGACCCGGCCAACGGCTGGGACGTGCTCGACGGTCGCACCATCACCGACAACCGTACCCTGGAAGCCGATGTGATCATCGTTGGCACCGGCGCTGGCGGCGGCGTCAGTGCGGAAATCCTCAGCCAGCGTGGCCTCAAGGTCATTCTGGTCGAAGCCGGCAAACTGAAAAGCTCCGACGATTTCAAACTGGATGAAGGCGCCGCCTATCGCGACCTGTACCAGGAAGGCGCCCTGCGTGCGACCAAAGACGCCGGCATGACCGTGCTGCAAGGTCGCACCGTGGGCGGCACCACCGTGATCAACTGGACCAGCTGTTTCCGCACCCCCCACGAAACCCTGCAATACTGGCACGATGAATTCGGCGTGCAGGGCCTCAGCCGGGCGCAAATGGACCCCTGGTTCCAGCAGATGGAAACCCGACTCAAGGTAGAAAAGTGGGCCATCCCCCCCAACGCCAACAACGACGTGATGAAGCGTGGCTGCGACAACAAGGGCTGGCACTCCGCATTGATCCCCCGCAACGTGAGCGGCTGCTGGAACATCGGTTATTGCGGCATGGGCTGCCCCACCAACGCCAAACAATCCATGCTGGTCACCACCATTCCCGGCGCACTGGATCATGGCTCCACGCTGATTCACAGCGCCCAGGCCGACACCCTGATCATCGACGGTGACACCGTTACCGGCGTACGGGTGCGCCCCCTGAACGACGACAAAGTCCCCACCGGCGCCACCGTGACCCTCAAGGCAAAAACCGTGATCGCGGCCGGCGGCGGTATCCAGAGCCCCGCACTGCTGATGCGCTCCGATGTCCCGGACCCCAATGGCCTGGTCGGCAAACGCACCTTCCTGCATCCCACCAGTTTTGCGTTCGGCATCTACGACAAGGAAATCGCCCCGTACTATGGCGCGCCGCAATCCGTGTATTCCGACGAATTCAACTTCAAGCACGGCGTCAACGGACCGGCAGGTTACAAGATGGAAATGATGCCCATGCACCCGGGCCTGTCCGGTGCGCTGATGGGCGGGTTTGGCAAACGGGCCCGCGATGAAATCGAACGCCTGCCCAACCTGGCCGCGTCCATCGCCATGATCCGCGACGGTTTCCACGACGATAACCAGGGCGGCACCGTGGAATTGCGCGATAACGGCGAACCACTGCTGGATTACCCGGTTAACGAGTACCTGCTGGATGGCACCAAACGGGCCCACCTGACCATGCTGGAAATGCAGTTTGCTGCCGGCGCCAAAGAGGTTCGCCCCAGCCACGCTGATGCCGGGTACTACAAAAGCTGGAAGGCGGCCCGCGAAGGTGTTGCACAACTGGACTATGCCCCGGTCATCACCGGCCTGGGCAGCGCCCACGTCATGGGCGGCCTGACCATGGGAGCCGATGAGAGCCGCTGTACCGTCAACAGCGACGGTAGCTACAAACACCTGAACGGCCTCTACGTCATCGACGGCTCGGTGTTCCCCACCAGCATCGGGGCCAACCCGCAGTTGTCCATATACGGTCTCAGTGCACGCAATGCCTCGGCGCTGGCCGACAAACTGAAAGCCTGAGCCCCCTGACACCCTGCTGCGCCACCCTCGCGCAGCAGGGCTTTTCATCATTCCCCTTACCGCCACACCCGACTTTCTCTGCCCATCCTCGCCGAAAACCGCAGGAAGCAGGCGAAGCCGTGCGCCAAATAAGGTATAAGTGCGGCATGAAAACCCCGCAACGTTTACAGCCCCTGGTCGATGACGGTCTCGTCGATGAGGTCATCAGCCGTCTGATGAGTGGCAAGGAAGCCGATATTTTCGTGGTCCGCTGTGGCCAGGAGATCCGCTGCGCGAAAGTCTACAAGGAAGCCGCCAAGCGCAACTTCAAGAAAGCCGCCCAGTATCGGGAAGGGCGCAAGGTGCGTAACAGCCGCCGCAGCCGGGCCATGGAAAAGGGCTCCAAATTTGGCCGCGAACAGCAGGAGCAAATCTGGCAGAGCGCGGAAGTGGATGCCCTGCGCCTGCTTGCCAGCGCCGGGGTGCGCGTGCCCAAGCCCTACGACATGCTCGAAGGCGTGCTGTTGATGGAACTGGTCACCGACGACGAAGGCGATGTGGCTCCCCGGCTAAGCGAGGTGGTGATGTCCGCCGAGCAAGCCGAGGAAGACCATGCCCTGATGATGCAGTACGTCGTGCGCATGCTCTGCGCCGGCGTGGTTCACGGTGATCTGTCGGAATTCAATGTGCTGGTGGACGACTACGGCCCGGTCATCATCGACCTCCCCCAGGCCGTGGATGCGGCCGCCAACAACAACGCCGAAGCCATGCTCTACCGGGATGTGGACAACATGACCCGCTATTACGGCCAATACGCACCGTCACTGCGCGGCAGCCGCTACGGCCAGGAAATCTGGGCCCTGTATGAAAGCGGGGAGCTGACACCGGACAGCGAACTGACCGGCCAGGTGGACGACGACGAGCACATTGCCGATGTGGATGATGTGCTCGCAGAGATCAAGGCCGCCTTCGAAGAAGAGCAGGAACGGCGCGAACGCCTTAGCGGCGACGCAGAGGACAGTGGTTACTGAACAGCCCTGAACACACCGGGCTGGCGCTAACGCGCAGCCGCCGTGAGCCCTGGCAATCAACACTGGACTGGAATGTATTGCATCACTGCCGGCACCCTGTCGGAACAGCCACGCACACATTCCATCGTCACCACGCGGGTTTTCTTTTCCGGCTCGCCTACCTGCTGATACAGCGAACCACTCAGGCCATTGCCGGGCGACCCGGAGCACACCAGCATCATGGTATCGCCCTTCATGAAGACACAAGGCTCATCCGTGAACCGGTGTATCGAGTCGAAGCCGCTATCCGCCGCTTGAGGCAACCGGACAACACCGATGCTTTCCATACCAAGACGAAACGTCTGACCGTCGTCACTCTGGCCTTCAAGACGCCCCACCGACTCTGCAGACACCAGCGGCGATATCAGCAATAACACAATCACCCACGTTCGCATGACAACCTCCTTGTCATTGAAGCGAACCCTCACTAGAGCAAATTTGTGCGCATTTTGAAATAGCTGCTGCAAGGCGGAGCCAGGAAGCGCGACTCCATGAGCGGATCATTCAGAGAACATTCCGAGACTGCAGAGCTCAGTTTCCGTCGCGACGCAGCACAAAGAAAAACGGCTGCTTCATGCCTTTCAAGTCCATGATGCCGAGCACGGTATTGTCATCCACCTTGCGGAACACATCGTTGATCGGCAGGTTGTCGTACATCATGGTCGCCGTGGCCACCCCCCGGTAGGTGGTGGTGCGCAGTCGCGCGGCGGACTTGCGCCCGGATAGCAACGGCAAGATCCACTGGAACACCTTGCCCACAAACGCCGAATTCAGGAACGGCATCTGATCCAGCAACCCCAGCCCGGGCATGGTCAGTAACGGCTTCACCGAGGTGAGCTTGCCGGAGACCTTGCGGAACACCAGCGGGTGCACATGCTCTTCGCTCTCGAAACGCTTGCCGTGCCAATGGCAACGCTCCAGCACCCCATCCATCGGGTGGCCGGTTTCAAACCCTTCGCCTTTCCAGGCACCGATCATGAAATCCGGGGCCACCGGTTCCAGCGCATCAAAAATGGCCAGTGCCTCATCCCCGGTCGCTTGCCCCTGTGCCTTTGCCGCAGTGAAAGACAGGCCCGGTACAGCCTGAACAGAAGGATTGGCTTGCGTTGCGCGATTCATGGGCATTCCTCACAGGTGATGAAACAGATGGGCAATCACGCTAATGGCCGCGCCGTCTCTGCACCAGTAAAAAACCGCACTTGTCTGACCAGGGCGCTAACCAAAACCACCAGAATTGACGAGAAGTATCGATTTCCCCACAAGCAGTAAACCTTCTGGCACGATACATTTACCCTGCGCAGGCCTGGCTCCGCCGCTGCGCCTCGGCACTGGCAAGCAACCGTCTCTGCTCCTCACCCAACATCCGGCTAACCGCCTTCAGTTCCGTGATCTTGCGATCCACCGCGGCTTTTTTCTCGGCCATCAACGCCGCGCCCTGGTCACAATCGATACTGTCACTGCGCAGGGCGTCCAGCACCTCGCGGATCTCCTTGAGCGAAAAGCCAAGCGCCTTCAGCTGGCGCACCATACCCACCCGCTGCACCGCTTTCTCTGAATAATCCCTGTAGTTATTACCTCGCCTGCCGACCTCCAGCAGCAACCCCTCTTTCTCGTAATACCGCAAGGTATGGCGGCTCACACCGGTCCGCTGTTCCAGTTCTGCAATGCGCATAGGAGGCTCACTTATTCCCTGTTGACCTTAGAGCATACTCTACACCTTAGCGTAGTCGTGAGCTTTCTCCGCACCTCCGTGAAAACAGGAAAAGGACATCACCATGATCTTCTTTATCACCGGGGCCACCGGTTTTATCGGTCGCCACGTCTGCGCCAGCCTGACCCGCCAGAACCATACCGTCGTCGCCATGCTGCGACGCCCAGAGGCCCAACTGGATACCCTGCGCCAACAGGTAGACGCCCTTGGCGGGCAAGGCCACTTGCTCCAGCCGGTCAGCGGCGACCTGGATCAGACCCATCTGGGCCTGACCGCCCCCCTTCCCGAACTCGACGCCGTCATTCATCTCGGCGCCCGTTTCGCCTGGCGACTGGACACCAGGACCGCCCGCCACACCAATGTAGCGGGCAGCCTGGCCGTGGCAGAACTGGCCCGCCAACACCAATGCCGCCTGGTATTTATCAGTGGTTTCATGCTGGAAAACCAGGCGCACCTGAACCGGATTGGTATTGATACCGCCGCGCCATCAGGCACCGACTGGCCAAAGGTCTACCGACGGGCCGGTGGTTATGAAGCCAGCAAACTGGAAGCCGCCTTTCGGGCCCGGGCTTTTGCCAAACAGCACGCGCTCGATTTTGTGGAAGTCCAGCCCGCTACGGTGGCCGGCAACAGCCAGACCGGCGAGCTGGATAACAGCCAGCCGCTATACAGCCTGCTCGACAATCTCGCTCGCGGTCGCCTGGCACTGGTGCCCGGCACGCCGGCACACTGGTTGCCTCTGGTGGCCGTGGACCACCTCGCAGACATCATCCGCCTGGCCGCCACAGCGGAGGCCGTGCCGGAAAAACTGCTGGCCCTGGATGGGCAGACACCGAATCTTCAACCGATGCTCGCACAAGCGGCCGCCCACATGAACAAACATGCCCCGCGTCGCTATATCCCCATTCCCGTTCTGACTGCGCTGTTACGCCTGCCCGGCCTTGCAGCATTGATGAATACCTACCCGGAAGCGCTCCACTTTATTCAACCTACACGCTTTGATACCGCCATTACGGACGCTTTTCTCCAACATCATCACGCCACCACCCCAAACATCAAGGAGGTGATAGAAAGGAGCACCCGACGATACCATCAGCAGCAAGCCAACACTGAGGCACAATAAATTTCCAAGAAGGAATAAGGAAAAACTGAAAGGGGTAAAGAAAAAAGAGGAATAAGAAAAAGCCCCGCCAGCCAAAAGGCATGGCGGGGTGAAAGCAGATTACAACGCCAGCGTGGATTCCACTTCCTGACAGTTACGGCGAGCCAGGGCCAGATTCGATTTGCTTTTGTCCAGCACCAGATAGATAAACAGCCCTTCTTTCGAAGCTACCGGACGAATAATGTGATACTGGGTTCCGAGGGTAATCAGGATGTCTTCAATCTTGTCATTCAGACCCAGGGATTTCATGGTTTTCAACTTGGCGCGGACCACTTCCGTGTTGCCCGCCGCTGCCAGCTCCAGGTCCAGACCGGTACCGGCCTGACCCAGCACCATGCCACTGTTGGCATCAACAATGGCGGTACACATGGCACCGTCAGACTGCAGCAATACGTCCATACTTTCTTTGACATTCGCCATGGTAAATCTCCTTCAACACTTATGTTATCCCGATATTTTCATCGGGTTATAAAATTTACTTTTTTAGTTTTTCCTCAAGAGCGGCACAGCAATTCTTGGCCCCCCAGAGAAGCTGCCCCAACAAAGAGGCATCGTTCGCCACCACTGCAAGTGCCAGTGGTGGCTTTAGATTCGGAACCTTCATGACCGCAACCACACCTTCGTCCGATTCAACAATCAATCTGCTGCATTCGGAGATGCCCGCTTCCTTGGCGATGGCGGAGCTTATTGCCGCCAATGAACTCCCCATGGCTGCAAGCCGGCTTGCGCTGTCCTTGTTCACCTGTAACGAGGCCACTTCAAACCCGTCGGCACTCAGCAATACTGCCGAGGTAACGCCTTTGGTATTTTCCTGAAAATTTTCCAGTTCTTTCTGGGCAACCGCTGTTTCGGTTTTTCCCAGCGGAGAGGCGACTTTCATGCTTGCATCATTCCCATTTCGTTAACTTCAATCTGGCAGAGCAACGCCTCGACCAGTAACAGAACATCGTCTTTTTCCCTGACATCCACAGAAAAAATGGGCGGTGAAATATGACGTTCCAGCAAGGTATCGGTGATCCGTTCGATAATTTCAAAATCCTCGCTGGCCAGCCGACCTACACCGATTACCATTGGCATGGCACCCTGCTCCCAGAATGCATCGACGAACACTGACAAGTGGCTATCCAGATCCGGATGCTCGCCATTCAACAGCACGATCACACCAGCAGCATTATTGGCAAGGATCGGCCACATAAACCGGAACCGTTCCTGCCCCGGCGTGCCATAAAGGCGCACACCACCCCCGCCGGGAATATCGATGAAGCCATAGTCCAGCGCTGCCGTGGTCATTTCCTTGTCGCACTGATCAATATCGGTATTCACCACATCCGTGGACACACATTCCTGGTCACTTAACGCAGTAATTGCCGTGGTTTTCCCTGCCCCCATGGGGCCGGTAAAAAGAATTTTGAATTCGTCATTTGTCATTGCTAAGCACTCAACCCCAATCGACTGCGCAAGCCTTTGATCAAACCACCAAAGCGTCCTTTTCCTTCCTCGGCAGCGGCCTCCGGCAACGGCACCTGGACGGCTTCCTCGAACACCATCAGGTCACTCATTTCACACGCATTGATGAACCGGTCCAGCTCTTCCGCACTGCAGTGTGAAACTTGCTGAAGTTGCTCACGGGTCAGGGGGCGCTTGGTCATCAAGGCACACAGAGACAAATGCGTGCGGCTCTTTTCCAGGGTGCCGAAACTGGGCCAGCGTTTAAGATGGAACGCCCCTTCAGGATTCATCCACGGCGCCAGATGCGTTGCGCCGTAACGTGACACCATCCAGCACAATGAAAACAGCGGGCAAGCCACCATCTCTTCCGGTAACGGCTCTTTGGTAGGTGTCAGTGGGCCTAACTCTACGGAGCCTGCAGCCAACTGGCGGAACAGCGCCTTGCTTGCATAGAAACGCTGGGACGCCGGCTTGAAATACAGCACGCCATGGGACGACGACGACACCAGCAGCCCCGCCGGGTCAGGCACGTTTCCGTTAACTGCCTCATGCAGGGATAACCAGAAAGGGGAGACATTATTGGATACAGCGGTAGAGGGCGCAGCCACCTGGGCGGAGGAATGGGGCGGTGACGCCCCCCCGGACGACAAGGTGTCCGCAACTTCGTCGAGCACGGATAACAACTGCATGACCCGGAAAGGGTGCTGCAGAATAAACGGCGACGCCGGTTTTTGCTGATTACCGTGGTATACGACAATGCGCGGCTTGTCGCTGCGCTCCCAGCGTTGCGTTTCATCTGTTTGATCGCAGGAAATCATCAGCACATCTGCGCTGTCGGGATCACTGTGGCTCCAATCTACTTCAGACCGGCCATCCATGATCTTCAACATGGACAAGCAGGCGCTTGCCGTGTCATCCCCCAATCCTACAAAGCCCAGCCGTTGCTTTCTCATCGTTTCCACAATCCATGAAATCGGCATCTATCCCTGAACATCCCAGACAAGAAGACCTTCCCTGGGACCGGCGGCTTCCGGTGCTACACCCGGTTAATACTTTATGTGACTTGAGTCCCAAATTAGTCCTGAGGCTTTTCAACCGGCAAACGGATGACGACAAGCGGGCGATTAAAGAGGATGAAAATATAAAATTAATTGCTGATCTCTGATTTCCACGAAAATCAAGCACCAAACCTTGCGCATTTTCCCTCACTTTATGTAAGCAAATGCTTACATTTGGGTCCCCCATTTCATCAATCCTGCCCCCATTAGCGGGCTCCAACGTCTTTCTAACCGGTTTCAAACCCAGGTCCGCCATACCTGCAACTCTGCCAACGCATCGGGTATGCTTGCGGCACAGTGGGTATCCGGGGTGCTCCCGGATACGGTTTCTACCGCGACAGAGCGAGCCAAGCATGACCAACCGCGTAATTTATCCCGGCACCTTCGACCCGATTACCAACGGCCACCTGGACCTGGTGGAACGGGCCGCCAAAATGTTTGATGAGGTCGTGGTAGGCATCGCCGCCAGCGAGAAGAAGGGCCCCCTGTTTACGCTGGAAGAGCGCGTGGATCTGACCCGGCGCGTGCTATCGCACCTGCCGAATGTGAAGGTCACCGGCTTTTCCAAGCTGCTGGCCCATTTTTGCCGGGAGGAGGGCGGCAACATCCTGTTGCGGGGCCTGCGCGCCGTCAGTGACTTTGAGTACGAATTTCAGCTGGCCAACATGAACCGCCAGCTGGCGCCAGAGCTGGAGACGGTATTCCTGACCCCCGCGGAACACCTGTCCTTTATTTCCAGCTCCCTGATCCGCGAAATCGCGCTGCTGGACGGGGATGTGAATAACTTTGTGCCACCCCTGGTCGCCGAAGCCCTGGAAGAGAAACGCAAGGCGCGGCAGAAATAAGAGTTCAAAGTTGAAAGTTAAAAAGCGCGCGCCAGGTGATTGGGTTCTGAACGGCTATACCCGCGCCATTACCAGTGTACGCGGGCACGACCAGGCAGAAATCGAGCCCTGTCCGCGTTTCAACTTTAAACTTTTAACTTTCAACTCAGCCATAACAACAAAGCCGGACACCGCTCCACACCCACCGGTTCTCAAGGAGGACACCCGATGCGCACCCTGATCCCGTTACTGCTGCTGATCACCGTTACCGCCCAGGCGGCCGGGCCGGGCAAGAACGCGGTGGCCAGCGCCCACCCTCTGGCTACAGAAGCCGGGCTCAACATTCTCGAGCAGGGCGGTAATGCCTTCGATGCGGCCGTGGCCGTGGCGGCTGCCCTGGCGGTGGTCGAACCCTATTCTGCCGGTATGGGCGGGGGCGGCTTCTGGCTGCTGCACCGGGAACAGGACGGTTTGCAGACCTTTGTAGACGCCCGTGAAACCGCCCCCGGCGCCGCTACGGCCACCATGTATCAGGACAAGGATGGCAAGGTAATGCGCGACTGGGCGGTGAACGGCCCCAGCGCCGCCGGCATTCCCGGCCAGGCTGCCGCCTTCGCCCACCTTGCGGACAACTACGGCAAATTACCCCTCACTGCCACCCTGGCCCCGGCCATTGCACTGGCCGAGAAAGGCTTCCGCGTAGAAGAGCATTACCGCAAGCTCGCCGGTTACCGCGAAGACGTGCTCAACCGTTTCCCGGAAGCCGCCGCCATTTTCCTGCACAACGGCAAGGTGCCCCCCAACAACCACCTGATCCAGCAACCGGATCTGGCCCGGGTACTCACTGCCATCGCTGAACAGGGCAACGCAGGGTTCTATCAGGGCGAAGTGGCCAAACAGCTGGTAGACGGCGTGCAGCAAGCTGGCGGCATCTGGACCCTGGACGATCTGGCTGACTACACCGTGGTGGAACGCACACCCACCGTCAGCCCGTTCCGCGAGGGGCGGGTCATCTCCGCACCGCCGCCGTCCTCCGGCGGCATCGTCATGGGCGAAGCACTAAACATCCTCAGCCAGTTCAACGCCGGTGACACCGGCGACATGACCCCGCACCTGGCCATCGAAGCCATGCGCCGCGCCTACCAGGACCGGGCACGCTATCTGGGCGACCCGGACTTTGTGGATATGCCTGTGGATAAGCTGTTGAGTACCGACTACGCCAAACAGCGCGCCAGCAGCATCACCCTGGACAAGGCCACCCCCAGCAGCAGCCTGGGCGAGCCCATCGGCGTGGAGGAGGGTTTTCACACCACCCATTTCTCGGTACTGGATAAAGACGGCAACCGGGTCGCCGCCACCCTGAGTATTAACCTGCCGTTCGGTAGCGGCTTTGTGGCCCCCGGCACCGGAGTGCTGCTCAACAACGAAATGGACGACTTCTCCGCCAAACCCGGCAGCCCCAACGCCTACGGCCTGGTCGGCAGCCAGGCCAACGCCATTGCCCCCGGCAAGCGCCCGCTTTCTTCCATGACCCCCACCTTCGTGGAGTTCGACGACCGGGTCGCCATTCTCGGCACCCCCGGCGGCAGCCGCATCATCTCCATGGTGATGCTGGGTGTCATTGAAGCCGCCAACGATAAACCCGTCGAAGACTGGGTCAGTCGCGTGCGATTCCACCATCAGTTTCTGCCTGACGAAGTCCAGGCAGAGCCGGAATTCGTCGGCAGCCAGGCCGCCAAGGAATTGATGCTGATGGGCCACAAGGTGGTTTCCACCGGCCGGAACTACGGCAACATGCAGGCCATCCTGTGGCGCAAGGGCAGTGGCAAGAACAGCGGCGAAGTCACCGCCGCCAGCGATCCCCGTGGAATTGGCAGTGCCGAAGTGCGCGGAAAGCCTGAACCAGACAAAACCGCTTCAGATTGATATCTACAAGAAGTGCTTGCTATGTAAACAGCACGGCACCCATGGCCACCATCACGCTGGCTACCTATAGCAAAAAGGCAGCCTGATAAGACTACGAACAAGAGAGCCAGGGTGTGGCCGCATCAAGGATACGTTGTGAAAAAACTCTTCATTGCTCGATTGGCTATACTTGCTTGCGGTTTACACTCATTTCTTGCATACGGCCAGCTTTCAGATAGACACGAAGGTGAGCCACATCTGAATCTTGCCCCTCCTCAATTTGAACAGCACTTCTCGCACGTCTCGTCATTACTTGATTCTTGGGAATTTGATCAAGCACTTCGGTATGCAGAATCGGTGGAAAACTTACCGGAAGAATGGAAAGAGTATCTCATAACCAACACCTACTACGAGATTATCGTTCCTGAAGAAAGGTGCTTCGAGCATGCCACCAGAAGTGCAAGAAACGAAAAATTGCCAGATCTTATCCGATCCAGGCTTTACATAATGGCTCTTAATTGTCGTTATGTTTATAGAAAAAACAGCGACAGTATTTTTTCTGAAATTTTCTCGTTCAAAAACATTGATCCCGGCTATCTTCAGATTGCTCTAAAGAGTTTGCAGTACGCGCATATTGGTCCGACATGGCGTTACCGTCTACAAGGACGAGGAAACATTACAGACGTAGTTTCCCATGTCATCCATGCTGGCTCAGAGCATTACTACTATTTCATGGCTTCATTCAGAGTTTCTGAAGATGGCAGCGGTTACGACATGGATATCGTGAAATCATGGCCTGAAGTTCACGATCAGTCCCGATTCATAAAGCAAATGGACTTCAACCATATACAGCACTCAGCCAACCCTGGTGATAGGGTCATTGTTTATTTTTTATTTACCCCTTTCACTGCCAGCTAATACGCATTGCCTGATTATCCTGTGGCCTGTGGATGACCAGACAACAAGCAACCTTCAAGGTAGAAGAGTTCCTTGCTTCCCGTTAGCGTTGCTCTTCCCATGATTATGATTGGAGCCGTCCATGCACTCCCTCTTTGGCACATCGCACCCACTGATCCAGGCACCCATGGCCGGGGTGCAGGACTGGCGTCTGGCAGCTGCGGTCTGTGCGGCGGGAGGTTTGGGCTCTGTGCCGGCCGGCATGCTCGATGCCGCCGGCCTGGAGCAGCAACTGGCGCAACTGAGTGCCGCCACCAACAGCCCCTGGAACGTGAATTTTTTCTGCCACGATTCCCCTGCGCCCAACCCGGAAGGCGAACAACGCTGGGTAGAAACCCTCCGCCCTTACTATGACGAGTTCGGCGCCGATCCATCAGCGATTCCCGAAGGCCCATCACGCAAGCCGTTTGATGCCGATTGCGCGGCAGTGCTGGCACAATTCCAGCCTGCGGTGGTGAGTTTTCATTACGGCTTGCCGGAGGCCAGCCTACTGGATCGGGTAAAAGCCACCGGGGCTACGGTTCTGTCCAGCGCCACCACGGTTGAAGAGGCACTCTGGCTCCAAGCACAAGGCGCCGATGCGGTGATTGCCCAGGGGCTGGAAGCGGGTGGGCACCGGGGCCATTTTCTCAGCGATGATCTGAGTCGCCAGCAGGGCACCTTTAGTCTGTTGCCGCAGGTCGCCGATGCCGTCTCCATTCCGGTGATCGCCGCCGGCGGCATTGCCAGCCCCGCCGGCGTGCGGGCCGCCATGGCGTTAGGCGCAACCGCAGTGCAAGTGGGCACGGCCTACTTGTTGTGTCCGGAAGCCACCACCAAACCCGTGCATCGAGAATGGCTGAACAGCGACCGGGCCCGACACACCGCATTAACCACGGCTTTTTCCGGCCGTCCCGCCCGGGGCATGGTCAATCGGCTGATGCACGAGCTGGGCTGCTTCCCGGACACCACGCCGGCATTCCCGCTGGCGGGCAACGCTATCGGGCCACTGCGTGCCGCCGCAGAAGCGCAGGGCAGCGGGGACTGTTCGCCATTGTGGGCCGGGCAGAACGCCAGCGACTGCCGCGAGGACAGCGCAGCAATGATCACCGCCTGGTTGGCTGAAGGGTTCGACAGCACACGCTCTGGGGAAGCGTAGCCGCCATTGGCAGCGCTATGGCCCAAATTAACCTTGCGGGTGGACAGCCAACAGGCAGAATCGACACCCTGTTTACTACCGCATTAGGTAGTATGAAACGTTTCCGGCGGCCTGCCGGGCAGAAGTGGGAGCAACCGCCATGCAACGCATCGACATTTCCAAGACTTTCCCGTTCTCCGTGGACAAGCTGTTCGACTTTCTCAGCGTGCACGAAAACCTGGAGCTGATTTTTGCCCCAGCCAAGATCAAGCGCATCAAGGACGGACAGGACAGCCCCAACGGTGTGGGCTCTACCCGGAAAATGCAGATTCTGGTGGCGCCACCGTTCGAAGAAACCGTCACCAAGGTGGTTCCCAACGAGCGCATTGAATACACCATCACCAAGGGCAGCCCGCTGAAGCACCATAAAGGCATCATGCGCTTTTCCGAAGCGGCCAATGGCGGCAGCCAGCTGGACTACACCATCGAATTTGAAGGCAAGCTGCCCCTGATCGGCCCGATCATCAAAGCCGGCCTGGGCCAGGCCATCAGCCGTGGGCTGAACAAGCTGAAGCTGTAATCGTCTTGTGTAGGTCAGATTAGCCTGAAAGGCGTAATCCGACATTAACCGTGGTGCAGCGTCAGACTGTCGGGTTACGCCGCTTCGCGGCTAAACCGACCTACAAACGTTTCTAAAAACCTGGCATAAAAAAACGCCGACGCCCTTGCTTGTGCAGACGTCGGCGTTAAACGGTTGCGCTTTTTTGCTGCCTCAGGGCGGGTTAGCCGTAGGCGTCACCCACCCAGCTTTCTCAAAATTTATAGTCGAACCGGACATTGGCACTACGCGGTGCACCGTAGAAAGCCTGCCCCACATACAGCGAGTTATAGTATTTTTCGTCGGTCACGTTGTTCACGTTCAGCGTGGTGGTCAGATGCTTGGTCCAGTCATAGCTGGCCATCAGGTTCACCAACGCATAGCTGTCCTGGGTGGTTTTCGGTACACCGCCGGTGCCGCCCCGGTAAATGCTGTCCTGCCAGCTGACCTGCACACCGGTTTTCAGTTTCTGGAGGGCGGCGGGGCGATAGGTCGTCGACAGGCGGAAGATTTCCCGCGGGGTATAGTTGCGGATTTCATCGCCATCCTGGTCTTCAATTTCCAGCCAGGTGTAGCCACCGGCCAGTTGCCAGCCGGGCAGAATCTCACCGCTGATTTCCCCTTCGTAGCCGAAACTGTCCACGTCCACGCCATCGTAGTAGGTGTCCGGGCCGATCATCCCGGCAGGGTCCGCCAGATTTTCCTGGTCGGTCCGGAAGGCGATCAACGCGGTATAAATACGGCCATCCTGCCATTCCGATTTCAGGCCCAGTTCCTGGGTTTCGCCGGTCACCGGCTCCAGCCGCTGGCCAGTAATATCTTCTTCGGTCTGCGGGTTGAAGATCTTGGTGTAGCTACCGTAGACCGAATGCACATCGGTCAGGTCGTAGATCAGGCCCACATAGGGCACCGTTTCGCTGGCGCTGGCATCCTTGGTGGTGCCGTAGCCTTCCCCTTCGCTGGTCACGTCCACATAGCGTGCGCCGCCAATCAGGGTCAGCGGGTCGGCCAAGCTCAGACGGGTCGCCAGGTAGGCACTGCGGTAGCGATCGTCCCACTTGCTGCCGTCAACGGAGGCATCAAAAAGCGGCTTGGGGTAACTGCCACCAAAGGCCTGATCCGGGGTCAGCGGTGTACCAATGCCCCGACCATAGTTTGAGGTTTCCTCAATACGGCCTTTCGCATAGTTCGCACCAACCACCATTTCGTGCACACGGCCGCCCACTTCAAACGGGCCACGGGCGTACAGGTCAAACACACGCTCGGTGACCTTGTCCTCATAGTAGCTGGGGTAGGCGAACAGGCCGGTTTCGTCCTTGTTCGGGGTGCCATAGACGTAGAACAGTTCGGATTCACCTTCCATTTTGCGGTAGGTGTACACCGCATTGGCTTCCCAACCGTTATCGAAACGCTGCTGCAGTTCGGCAAATACGGATTCGGTGTTGCTGTCCCAGTACGCCCAGTCCGCTGCTGTGCTGGTTTCCACGTCGTAGTCGGTGGGCGAGCCATCGGCGTAGAACAGGGGCAGCGATCCCCACATGGGGCTGTCCGCGTTGCTGTTCTGGTAGCTGTAGCCCAGCGTGAACAGGGTGGAGTCGGTGAGGTCGGCTTCCACCACGCCGTAGAAGACGCCACGCTCATTTTCGTAACGATCCAGGTAGGAATTACGATCCTGATAGGCGCCAACCATGCGCCCACGCACCCGGCCGTTCTCGGTTAGACTGCCGGAAGTGTCCACTTCCATGCGGCGGTTATCCCAAGAGCCGTAAGTCGCCGACAAGGAAGTGTGATTATCCAGGGTAGGGCGCTTGCGCACGTAGTTGACGGTGGCGGACGGGTTGCCCAACCCGGTCATCAACCCATTGGAACCACGCACGATTTCCACCCGCTCAAACAGGCTGGTATCCACATCACCGTTGACGATTTCATAGGGCAGCGGCATGCCCAGACCATCGTACTGGTAGTTGGTGATTTCAAAACCCCGGGCATTGTAATACACCCGGTCGGTTTCCACCTGATCCACCACCACACCTGGCGTGGCCGCCAGCGCTTCACTGACTGAGACAATCTGGAAATCATCCATCAGGGTTCGCGTTACTACCGACACCGACTGGGGCGTTTCCCGGCGGGTCAGCGCCAGGCCGGTGGGCGCACTCACCGGGGTTTTCGGTGCGTAGCTTTCCGACGTATCGGCCAGGGTACCCTGGTTGCTTTCAGCATTAACCGTCACTTCCGGAATTTCGTGGACGCTGTTGTCGGTGTCAGTCTCCGCGGCGGTGGAGACCAGCGGACACAGCAGCAGGGAGGCCGCCAGAGAGCGACTCAAAACGCGAGCAAAGATGATCATGGTTGTGCCTGTGGTTAATTCGGCGATCCCCCGGCCTCCGGAGCCTTGCCGCCAATAACGTCCCTTTCGTCAGCGCGGCAGACCGGAAACTTGGGCCGGGATAATAATGCAGATGCAAACCATTCTCAATACTAATTGCCACATGGCACCGCTATGTCTTTCCCTCCGACAGCAACGACTGCAATTCCGCCCGGCCTTTGGCATTGGTTTCCACCAGCATGTCCACATCGGCACGATGCTCAATCTGTTCCAGCAACAGGCGCTCATCCAGATCCCGGAAGCTGCGTACCAGATCAATGGCGGTGGATTCGGGAACGCCCAACTGCATCAGCGTCAGGCGGGCACTGAGCAGGGCTGATTCAAAGCTTTCCCGAATCACTTGATCCACGCCCAGGGCATGTAGCTTGTAAGCGTGATAGCGGTCGCGGGCGCGAGCCACGATGGTCACGTTGGGAAAGTGGTGGCGTACCAGTTCTGCGGCTTTCAGGGAGGCGTCCACATCATCCACCGCCAGCACCAGCACCTTGGCATGCTCCAGGCCCGCGTTGTGCAATAGATCGAGCCGGGTTACATCGCCGAAGTACACTTCGTTGCCGTAGCGCCGCAGCATATCAATTTCGTCCGGGTCGGAATCCAGTGCGGTGAAAGGAATCTGGCGGCCTACCAGGATCCGGGCGGTGATCTGCCCGAAGCGCCCGAGCCCGGCAATCACCACCTGGGGATGGTGCGCAGGCATGCTTTCTTCTTCCAGATCCTTGCGTGGCCCCTTGCTACTCGTCTTGGGCCACAGCATCGCCATCAGCTTCAGCAATAACGGCGTACACGCCATGGACAATGCCACTACCAGATTGAGCTGCCCGGCGATGGCCGAGTCGAGCAGGTTCAATGTTTGCGCCTGGGTCAGCAGCACAAAGGCAAACTCCCCGCCCTGGCTGAGCAAAATGCCGAACATGAAGGTACTGCGCCACTCGCCACCGCGCAGGCGGCTGATCACTATCAGCACCAACGCCTTCAGGCCCAGCAGCATCACCAGGAAGAGGGCGATGTTACCCGGGTGGTCCAGCAACAAACGCAGGTCCATGGTCATGCCGATCGCCAGGAAAAACAGCCCCAGCAGCAGGCCCTTGAAAGGCTGAATATCGGTTTCCAATTGCTCCCGGTAGGGCGAGTTGGCCAGCAGCACACCCGCAACAAACGCACCCAGGCCCATAGACAGGCCCAGGTGCTCCATCAGCGCCGCAGAGCCCAGCACCAGCATCAGTGCACTGGCGGTCATCAACTCCCGGTTACGCAGCTTGGCCAGCCAGCCCAGCCAGGGGTTCAGCGCATACTTGCCCGCCAACACCATGGCCACCAGCGCCGCCAGGCCCGCCAGCAATTGCGGGCTGTCCTCCCCGGCCTGGGCCCCAGCAAGCACCGGCAACAGCAGCAAGATGGGAATCACCGCCAGATCCTGAAACAGCAAAATGGAAAACGCGGAGCGCCCCTGCGGGGTGCCCAGCTGGTTGTTTTCTACCAGCATCTGCACCACAAAAGCCGTGGACGACAGCGCCAGCGTCGCGCCGATGGCCAGGCTCTGGTTGGTGCTGAAACCCACCAGCCAAAACCCACCTGCCAGCAACAACGCGCTGAAGACCATCTGGCTGGCACCCAGTCCCACCAGTCGACGACGCTGCGCCCACAACTGCTGGGGGGCCAGTTCCAGGCCCACCAAAAACAGCATCAGCACCACACCCAACTCGGCAAAGTGCAGCACATCGTTACCGCCACTGACCAGGCCAAACCCCAGCGGTCCTACTGCGATACCAGCCGCCAGGTAGCCCAGGATGCTGCCCAGCCCCAACCGCTGAAACAACGGCAACAGCACCAGTGTCGCCCCCAGCAAAACCAGCGCCTGCGAGAAAAATCCGTCCACACCGATCTCCTTTTTTGTCTTGGCTCATGCTAGCGGATTTGCCAGGCTCGCGTTGTTAAAAAGCCGCCGGGCACGTTTGGCGGCAACGACGCCTCGCAATGGGGCATGTCGCGCAACATCTCGCACCATAATTGCCCGGCAGACCACAAAGCCTTAGTATGCGCGCTCTTTTTCTGCCCCGGATTGGTGCACACCATGAGTAAGGAAAGTGATCAGCTCCGCCAGCAACTGGTCGGTGGCCTGTTGCGGCAGCTGCATCTGGAAACCATGAGTGAGCGCTTTAATCCCCGCGTCGTGTTGGCGCTGTTCAACCTGGTCAACGGCGGCCTCAGCATTGCGCTGATCGCCAGTGTGGCGCTGGTGACCCAGCAGGCGTTTATCTTCCCCTCACTGGGTGCGACGGCCTTCCTGCTGTTCCACCTGCCCCTGGCGGAAGCGGCTTCCCCCCGCAATGTCCTCAGCGGCCATCTGATTGGCGCCCTGTGTGGGTGGGCATCACTGTGGCTATGCGGCCTGCACGATGCCCCGGCCGCCTTTATCACCGGTGTTGAATGGTCACGGGTGGCCGCCGCCGGCCTGTCGCTGGGGCTCACCAGCGCACTGATGATTCTGTTCCGGGTTGCCCACCCGCCTGCTGGCGCCACCGCGCTGATCGTGTCACTGGGGTTAATGCACGAACTGCAGCAGCTGCCGGTGTTGCTCAGCGCAGTGGCCCTGCTGGTCGGCCAAGCCTTCGTGATCAACCGCCTGGCCGGCATCCCCTACCCGCGATGGGCCCCTCGCCAACCGGGCGTCTGATCCTCTCACCCCTAGTAATGAGAATGATTCCTTTTTGTGCTAGGCTGCGCCGCATTGTCAGCCCCGGTTGGATTTCCCATGCGCGCATTTCTGGTTCTGCTTCATCGCTGGTTCGGCCTTTTCATTGCCGTCTTCCTGATTATTGCCGGCCTGACCGGGGCACTGATTTCCTGGGACCACGAGCTGGACGAGTGGCTCAACCCACATCTTTTTAAAAGCCAGAGCCAGGGCGAACCGCTACCCATGCTGGAGCTGGTTCGCCATGTGGAAGACGCCGATCCCCGGGTGCGTGCCAGCTTCTTTGGCCTGGAAGCCGAGCCCGGCCATAACGCGGAAATCTGGGTGGATGCCCGGGAAAACCCGGAGACCGGGCAGCGTTATGAGCTGGATTACGATCACGCCTTCGTGGACCCGGTCACCGGCGAGATTGTCGGCAAGCGCGAGTGGGGGAAAATCTCCCTGCACCCGGAACACCTGATGTCGTTCCTCTACAAACTGCACTTCACCCTGCACCTGCCGGAATGGAAGGGCATCGACCGCTGGGGTGTCTGGTTGATGGGTGCCGCCGCCATGGTCTGGCTGTTCGATACCTTTATCGCCATGGCACTGACCCTGCCGCGCAAACGCCGCGTACAAAAACCCGCCGGCAAAGGCTGGCTGCAACGCTGGAAGCCCGCCTGGATGATTCGCCGTGGCGCGGGCGCCTACAAATTGAATTTCGACCTGCACCGGGCCGTGGGGCTGTGGGTATTCGGGCTGCTGCTGATGCTGGCCTTTACCTCTTTCTCCCTGAACCTGTACCGGGAAATTTTTTACCCGGTCATGTCCATGGTGTCCGAGACCACCCCCGGGCCGTTTGAAACACGCACACCCACCGCCTTGCATGATCCGGTAGAACCCCAGGTAGGCTGGCCTGAATTATTTGCAAAAGCCCGGACCGAAGCGGACAACCGCGGCTGGGAAGAGCCCATCGGCGATACCTTCTACAGCGACAATTTCGCAGTCTTCGGCGTGCGTTTTTACTACCCGGGTGAAGACCACGACAGCGGCGGCATGAAAGTGAAAAGCCTCTACTATGATGGCAAGAGCGCGGACTTGATCGGCGACGAAGTGCCCTGGGAAGGCACCGCCGCCGACGTCTTCAACCAGCTGCAGTTCCCCCTGCACTCCGGCCGTATCGCCGGCCTGCCGGGCCGCATCATCGTGTCGATCATGGGCATCGCCGTCGCCATGCTGTCGATCACCGGCCTGGTGATCTGGTGGAAGAAACGCAAGGCGAGGGTGGCCAGCAAACGACGCAAGCAGGACGCAGCACTGACGGCCACGTCTGCAACCTGATCGGCTTCATACCAAAGCCTCTACAGGAACGTAGCGAAGCGGGGTAACGCACATAGTGCGGCCCAACGGGTGAGTGCAACGGAATACACCTCTTGAAGCGCGAACAGGGCCAATCGACGTTACACTTCAGTGTGTGAGTTGATAACGCCGAAAGCACTCTGCGACGGCCTCGCTGTCGATAAGGCCTTCGCGCCTCAAGTGGCGCTCCTACAGCAGGTTATAACCACATGGCGTTCCAATACGGGTAATCTCGCAGTGAATATACGAGCTTGGCCCGTAGCGGATCGGCCACAATGTATCGTGCCACGTCCTTGATGGATTCCTCACTGCGCAACGCATGGTCGTGAAAACCTCGCTGCCAGATTTTCCCACCCGACAACCGCCCGCTCCGCCCCTTGACCAGATTCAGAGTTGAAGACAGGGAGTGCTTATCCTGCAGCGAAAACAACCAGTGAAAATGATCTGGCATCACCACAAAACAGTACGTGCTGGTATAACCCTGTTGGTCCGACCACAGTAACGTCCGACACATTAGCCGTGCCAATTCTGCCTTTTCAAACCAGGCCTGCCGATGGCGGGTCACCGTCGTGACATGGTAAACCCCGCCTCCCTGAGAATAGCGCCCCGACCTTAATTGACGACCATGATATTTTTCCATCATGAGCGATCCTGGACACAAACCCCGTCAGCAAAAATAAGCCATTTCTTATTTTTCTGTAGGAGCGCCACTTGAGGCGCGAAGGGAGTTTACCGATCACCAATAAGGAGGGGGCTTGCGCCAGTGCCATTCTCGAACTCAGTGTTCGCGCCTCGAGTGGCGTATTCGTTGCACTCACCCGTTGGGTCACACTACGTGCGTTACTCCGCTTCGCTACGTTCCTACAGCGCGATAGCAGGCCGTTCGTACATCTGAAACAAAAACCCCCGCGTTGCGGGGGTTTGGGTTTACCACTTGAGGGGGGCTTCCGAGGATCCCGGGGTGGCGGCCTGGCCGGCGGGTTGCGCCGACGCGTTTTGGGCCTGCTTGTCCGGGCGGACCCGGTCACCCACCTGCAGGGCACTGGCTTCGCCTTCCACACGGGCAATGCCATAGTCGGTGCGCACGTCGCTGACCTTGAGGGTCGCCAGCGCTTCGCCTTCCAGCTTGATGGTCATGCCGGTATCCGGGTCTTTCATTTCCCCGGCAGGGCGATACACCTTCATGATGCCGTCTTTTTCCAGACGACCCTGGCCCTGGCTGAGGAACACGGTCTCGCCGTCAACCTTGATCACCTGCACCGGGTAGAGCACGTCGGTGGCATCACCGGCGATGGCGCGGGCAATCTCGGGATAGAGAATGTCAGCCAGACGTTCCGGATGGTTGCGGTCATCAATTTTCTGCTCGCGGGCCAGGGCGCGGATAGTGGCTTCCGACTTGTCCCACTCGTAAAGATCGCTCCACAGGATTTCCGTGGTGGTGGTGTCGATCAGGCGATACCGTACGCGGACGTAGGGGTCGTACCCGCCCATCTTGGCGCCGTAGAACTCACGATCACTGTCACCAATCTGGAAATCTTCGATGGTACCCACCAGCAGCAGATCCGCGCCTTTACGCTGACCGAGACGGGCCATTTCTTCCGGCGCCACACTGCCTTCGGCAACTGTCTGCAGCTCTTTTTCAATGTCGGCCAAATAAGAACGATCCAGCACCCGGAAACGCCCAGACTGGGTGAAGGCCATGGACAGGTTTTCGCTCAGATCACGCTGCACTTGAGAAGCCGGGACTTTTACGTCACCAAGATCATAGCTTGCGGCGCGGGTATCGAAGGTAGCGATGGCAATACCGGGCAGGTGGGAACGGTCCGGGCCGATGGACTTGGGACGCAGGATTTCTGCCTGCACCTCCGCCTGCCACATGCCGTCATCCACCTGCTTCACAGACTGGACTTCATAGGTCTTGATGTTGCCCAGCGTCGGCAACTGCGGCTCCGGCACGGACGTTTCCTTGCCCATCCATGTAGAGACGTCACCCTGGGACTGGATCACCCATTCATACACATTGGTGCGGAAGTTGGGGTCCACCGCCAGGGTGACACCGCCCCCCTGGCGCACGGCGGCGACCAGGGCATTGGTCATGGCCTGCTCCGGGTTATCGCCATAACCCCGTGCGGACACGGAAACGGTTTCCGTCATCGCATGACTGAACGATGACAGCAACATCAGCGCCATCATCAGCGGGGCAAATAGTCGTTTGTACATGTGACCTCCTTGTTTTACCTGGGCAACACTCTGAATGTCAGGTTATCACCACAGGAACGGCATAGGCCGTGAGACCCAAGCCGGTTGCGAGTGGCGAGTTTCGAGTTGCGATAACCTCAACAACAAGAGGCTCGGGATTTTGCCCTTCGAAACTCGTCACTCACACCTCGAAACGTTTCCCGTCGTGCCCGCATGCAACACCATGCGTCATGTTCGCGTGCGGGCATGCTGCGTGTTGCGTGCAGCGTCTCTTTTACAGGCCGAACAGGCTCTTGGACTTGGTCTTGCGAATTTCTTTCTCGTTAGCCCACTCGATGATGCCGGTCTGGATGTTGAGCAGCTTCAGGGTGAACTTGTAGTACACGTCCTTGGTGCTGCCATCGCGCTTCACGATGGAAGAGAAGTTGCCGTACATCATGAACTCGGCGCCGATCTGACGACCCATGGCCGCAGCGGTGCTCTGATCCACCAGGCCGGATTCACTCTGGTAATCCAGCTGTTCGCGCACGCGCTCTACGACCGTCATGTCCGCGAAGCGGAACTTGCCGGAGTTGATCAGCTTGGACTGGATGGTGTCGGTGATGGATTCGGTGTCCACGTGCTCGGTGGTCTTGTTCTTGATGCGATCCACAAACACCACCGGACGACGGCTCTGGGTCATCTGCACGATGGGCGGGAAGACCAGCATGTCATCGACCATCTTGCTGGCAATCATCTGCAGGTCGGTGGAACCGAAATCGGTATTGACGGTTTCACGGCCCTGGGCATCGCCATAATCCACGGTGGAACAGCCAGACAGCACCAGTGCCGCGCCGAGCATCATCATTGAAAATACACGTACCATTCTTGTTTCTCCTTGTTCCTTGTTACGTCAGCTGGGCTGACAGTTATTCCTGCACCCAGATTTCGAAGCGCACGGCGGACGGGTTGGGGGAGACCCCCTGCACACTGTTCTGGCTGCGACCGGCCATGACCACCTGCCGCCAGGGCTGGGCTTCCGGCTCCAGTTCGAAACCGTCAGCATCAAACCATTTGAACTTGTATTGGAAGTCGAGCTGGAATTTCCAGTCATTCTCCAGCACGGCCTGAACCTGAAGCAGGTCACCGGCGCGCTTCTGGCGCAGGTCTTCCACGGAAATGCGGCTGGAAAGCAGGCTGTTGTTGGAATACACCTTGGTGACGACTTCGCCGTCTTCGGTGACTTCCATCTGGCCTTTATTGCTGGCGGAACATGCGGCCAGCATCAGCGCGACCAGTATCGCCAACATCGGGCGTAAGAATGTCATAAGGGTCCCTCCTGAACGGGTAATACGCGAGTAATCAATTGGCCATGTACAGCCACTGCATGAATCACGGTGAGGCCCCGGCGTACCACCGGCACCGTCAGCGTTCTGTTGCCTGCCGGGGTACTGAGCACCAATGCATGCTCGCCCTGGGGCAGATGAAAACGGGTCGCCTGGGCATAAGCCGGCAGGCTCAGCCAGCTACGTCGATCGGCCTGCTCACTGACCAGATTATAGATCTGCGTACTCAATGAGCCTAGCAGACCAAAGTTGTCGTTGGCCTGCTTTTGCATGTTGTATTTGGCGGTGGCCCGCAGGGTCTGGCGCACCAGCATGCCGGGCATACGCTCTTTCAGGTCCTTGGCGGCCAGGCCACCCACGTCGGCCAGCACCACGGTTTCACCCAGCGGCTGGCTGGCGCTGTCCAGCACCCGCAGGCTGTTCGGGCGTGGCTTGCTGCCAATAGCGTAGGTGGGGAAGGCCACGGAAAACACGCCGTGCACGGTGGGGATCGGCAGGGTGAACTCTTCCCGGGGCTGCACAAAGCCCTGCTCGTACAACACCGCAACCATCCCTTCATCGCTGCCCCGCCGGGCACGGGGGTTGGAGACCCGCTCCACGTCTTCCTTGATCATATCCACGCCGGGATTGATCTCCAGCGCTTTCTTGTAATCCACCAGGGCATCGTTGTATTCGCCGTGGGCTTCCCAGAAGAGGGCAGAGAGGTAGAAGGTCCAGGCGTTCTGGAAGCTGGCCTTGACGCCACCGGCCACCGCATCGATGCCGTCGAAGTAACCGTCGAACTGGCCAATGTCGATTTCGTTCTCTTCAGCCTCTTCTTCGGCCTTGGCGATTTCCTTTTCCCGCTTGTTGGCCGAGACCCGCTGCTCCAGGGCCGCCGCGCGCAATTCCACAGCGGTGCCGGTGACATCGTTTTCCGCCCAGTAATTGAGGGCCTGATAGGCACGGGTGAAGATGCGCTCGTAGTCCGGCGCCACATAAGGGCGAGCATTGTCGTTGGTGATCAGCGAGGTGCCGGAGGCCGCCAGGGACGAGACCTGGATCTTTGCGCTGGCGTCTTCCGCATCGTATTTGGACACCGCGTCGGCAAAAGCATTGCGGCTGGCTTCACCTTCGCCATTGAGCTGCGTGACCCGCCCCAGCTCTTGAAGATAGAGCACGCCATCGCCCCCGGCGGTGGCCTTCTCCAGCTTCAATGTCGTCCCTGAACTGGCGGCCTCATTCCCCAATGTGGCCTTCCATTTCTCTGCCTGACTGGGGTAGGACACGAACAGGGAGTTCGTGGCACAGCCGCTCAGCATCGCCAATAACGCGACAGACAGGCATCCCTTCCTGAAGAAATTCATGATCTTAGTGTACGCCCCAAGAAAAAAGCCGAAGCAGGCAAGTTAGCCTGACTCCGGCTTTTTGTCGAGCAGTTCACATCCTGCTGGCACATTATGCCAACATTTGTATCCCGCTATTTCGACTAGAACAGCACCCGGGTGCGGATGGTGCCGTCAATGGTGCGCAGCTTCTCCAGCGCCAGCTGGCTGTAGCCCTTATCCACATCGATCACCACGTAACCAATCTCTTCGTTGGTTTGCAGGTACTGGCCACAGATGTTGATGCCGTTCTCGGAGAAAACGGTGTTGATCTGGGTCAGCACGCCGGGCACGTTCTTGTGGGTGTGCAGCAGGCGGTGCATGTCCGGGTGCGGCGGCAGGGCCACTTCCGGGAAGTTCACCGCACCCAGGGTGGCGCCGTTGTCGGAATAACGGATCAGCTTCTCGGACACTTCCGTGCCGATGTTCACCTGCGCTTCCTTGGTGGAGCCACCAATGTGCGGGGTGAGGATCACGTTATCGAATTCGCGCAGCGGGCTGACGAACTCGTCGTCGTTACCTTTGGGCTCTTCCGGGAACACGTCGATAGCCGCACCCAGCAGGTGGCCGTCTCGCAGGGCCGCCGCCAGCGCGTCGATATCGACGACTTTGCCGCGGGCGTAGTTGATCAGGTAGCCCTTGGGCTTGATCGCGCGGATCTGTTCTTCCTGAATCATCCAGCGGGTGTCGGCGGTGTCCGGCACGTGCAGGCTGACCACATCGGACTGGGCCAGCAGGTCGGTGAGCGTGCCCACCTGTTCTGCGTTGCCCAGCGGCAGCTTGGGCACCACGTCGAAGAATTTCACCTTCATGCCCATGGACTCGGCCAGCACGCTCACTTGCGCACCGATGTTGCCGTAACCCACGATCCCCAGGGTCTTGCCACGGATTTCGTAGCTGTCCTTGGCAGACTTCAGCCAGCCGCCACGGTGGGCCGACGCGTTCTTCTCGGGAATGCCGCGCATCATGTTGATGGTGTGGGCAATCACCAGCTCCGCCACGGAACGGGTATTGGAGTAGGGCGCGTTGAATACCGGGATACCACGCTTGAGAGCGGACGTCAGGTCCACCTGGTTGGTACCGATACAGAAACACCCGACGCCAATCAGTTTTTCCGCCGCCTCGAACACCTCGTCGGTGAGCTGGGTGCGCGAACGAATGCCGACAAAATGGGCATCCTTGATTTTGGCAGTCAGGTCATCCCCGGTAAGCGCAGTGGGCAGCAGCTCCACATTGGAGTAACCGTTCGCTTTCAGGTTCTCCACGGCGTTTTCGTGGATGCCCTCGAGCAGGAGAACGCGGATCTTATCCTTCTCAAGAGAAGTATCGGCCATGATTCTGTCTCGGTAGCCTGTGAAATGGGCGCGTATGTTAACATAGCGCGCTCAAATTGAGAGCAACCCATGCTGTACTTCTGTTCAAGTCAGCGTGAAGCCGTTTCAAGCCCCCGGTTAGACCCGTTCAGGAGACCCGTTGATGACTGCCCTTGCCCATGCTGCACTGGAGCAACTGACTGATTTGCTTGGCAATCGCTGCCTCACCGACCAGGAAAGCGCGGAGCGCTACGGGGTCGACTGGACCAAGGTGTGGGCGCCGGCCCCCTGCGCCGTAGCACTGCCCGAGACTGCGGAAGAGGTGCAACAGATCGTCGAAATCGCCAACGAGCACGGCCTGCACCTGGTGCCGTCCGGGGGCCGCACCGGCCTGTCCGCCGGCGCGGTCGCCGCTAACGGCGAACTGGTAGTGGCCTTCGATCGCATGAACAAGGTGCTGGATTTCAACGAATTCGACCGCGCCGTCACCGTTCAGCCCGGCGTCATCACCCAGCAGCTGCAGGAATTCGCCGAAGAAAAGGGGTTGTTCTACCCGGTGGATTTCGCCTCCGCCGGTTCCAGCCAGATCGGCGGCAACATCGGCACCAATGCCGGTGGCATCAAGGTGATCCGCTACGGCATGACCCGTGACTGGATCACCGGCCTGAAAGTGGTCACCGGCAAGGGCGAGCTGCTGGACCTGAACAAGGGCCTGATCAAGAACGCCACCGGCTACGACTTCCGCCACCTGTTTATCGGCTCCGAAGGCACTCTGGGCTTCGTGGTAGAGGCCACCGTCAAACTGACTCGCCAGCCCAAGGACCTGACCTGCCTGGTGCTGGGCGCCCCGGGCTTCCGCGAAGTGATGAAGATCCTGCATGCCTTTCAGCAGGACATCGACCTGACCGCCTTCGAATTCTTCTCCGACAAGGCCATGGCCCACGTACTGGCCCACGGCGTGCCCAAGCCCTTCGACACCGAGTGCCCGTTCTACTGCCTGTTGGAATTCGAACAGCTCTCCGAGCAAATCGGAGAGCAGGCCATGGCCATCTTCGAGAAATGCGTGGAAGAAGGCTGGGTGCTGGACGGCGTCATGAGCCAATCCCTGCAGCAGCTGGACCAGCTGTGGCAGCTGCGTGAGCGCATCTCCGAATCCATCGCCCCACACACCCCGTACAAGAACGACATCTCGGTGAGCATCGCCAAGGTGCCGGACTTCGTGGAAGACGTGGACACCGTGGTGCAGGACGCCTACCCGGATTTCGAAATCGTCTGGTTCGGCCACATTGGCGATGGCAACATGCACCTCAACATCCTCAAGCCGGCGGATCTGCCCAAGGAATACTTCTTTGCCAAGTGCAATAACGTCTCCAAATGGGTGTTCGAAATCGTCGAAAAATACAACGGCTCTATCTCTGCCGAACACGGCGTGGGCATGACCAAGAAGCCCTACCTGGAATATTCGCGTAGCCCGGAAGAAATCGCCTGCATGAAAGCCGTGAAGCAGGTGTTCGACCCCAATAACGTGATGAACCCCGGGAAGTTGTTCGATGTTTGATGAGATCAACGAAGTCCAAATCGACCCGAACGGTTACCAACATCGCTGGATCGACGGCTCCGCCATGAACATGCCGGTGGGCAAGGTCGTCTGCGTGGGCCGCAACTACGCCGACCACGCCAAAGAGCTGGGCAATGACGTGCCGGATTCCCCCCTCCTGTTCATGAAACCCGCCACCGCCCTGGCCAGCCTGCACGAACCGCTGGTGCTGCCCGAAGGGCTGGGGCCGGTACACCACGAAGTGGAAATGGTGGTACTGATCGGCAAGCGCATCCGCAAGGAAACCCGCCTGGATCACATCCGCTTCAGCGTCGCCGCCTACGGCATCGGCCTGGACCTGACCCTGCGCGAACTGCAAAATCAGCTAAAAGAAAAAGGCCACCCCTGGGAGCGCGCCAAAGCCTTCGACGGCGCCGCCCCGGTGTCCGGCTTTATTGATGCCCGCGGCATCTCGGTACGCCAGGATCTGGGCGTCACCCTGGAAATCAACGACGAAGTAAAACAACACGGCCACACCGGCCTGATGCTGTTCCCCACCTTCGAACTGCTCGCCGAAATCAGCCAGAGCTTCACCCTGGAACCCGGCGATGTGGTCTTCACCGGCACCCCCGCCGGCGTCGGCCCACTCAACAGCGGCGACAAGTTTACGGCGCGGCTAGGCAATATCATTCAGGTGTTCGGCTCCGTCGCCTGACAAAAGCCACCGCAGGGCGGAAATGGGTGCAGCCACTTTCCGCCGTCTAACCCGCCGTCTAACAACAAAGCCGTCGCCCGTTCGCCCCAAGCCAGCCACAAAGCAACCTTTGCCTCTTTCCAGGGTCTATTCCGTTAACGCGACAGGAGCGAGTAATGGAATCAAAAGGGTTGTGGTTATCCGTATTGGGAACCGTGTTGATGGCGGGCCTGGGTTTCGGGTTTGCCCACCTGGCAGAATCCGACGCGATTTTTCTGGACGGGGTGTTTTCTCTCGTCAGCTTCATCATGTCCTTGCTGATGGTCTATGTCTCGCGGCTGCTGCAGCGTAATGCAGACCACCGTTTTCAGCTGGGCTACGCCAGCTTTGAGCCCGCCTTCAACGTACTGCAAAGCCTGGTGATTCTGGGCGTGCTGACCATGGCACTGGCCTCTGCGCTGGCTGCCCTGAGCGGTGACGGGCGCCTGCTGCAACCGGGGGTGGCGACGGTCTACGCGGTGTTGGCCACGGTAGGTTGTCTGGCGGTATATCTGCGCCTGCGCACGATTGCACGCGAAACCGGTTCCGAGCTGGTACGGGTGGATGCCTTTGTGTGGTTGATGGACTGCATACTCAGTTTGGTGGTGCTGGTGACTTTCCTGGCGGTGTGGCTACTTGGCGAACACCTGGGTGACTGGCTGCCCTATGTGGATTCGTTGATGGTTATCGTGATGGTGCTGATCATGCTGCCGGTGCCGTTGCGAACGCTCTATCGCAACCTGATGGAAGTACTGCTGGCCGCCCCCTCGCAACAACAGCAGGAGCAGGTGCACGCCGATTTTCGCCGAGCCATGGCGGCACTCCCGGCGACGCGCTGGTCCCTGCGGATGAGCAAGACCGGGCGCATGCTGTATCTGCAGGCCAGGGTTCTGTTGGAAGAGGGCGAGCAACACAGCGATGCCTTACAAGCAGACCTCTGGCGTCGCCACTTGCAGGACGTTCTGGCGCCCCAATACCCCGATCTTGAGCTGGATGTGATGTTCACTGCGGACCCGGACAACTTGCAGGCCGGGAATGGACGGCCCGCATGACGCGCACCGGTCTTTCTGGCCGCAACAGCGACGTGAAAGACCATGGTTGCCTCCCCGGTGCTGTGTGAGGATCCCTTATCCACGCATAATCACAGCCAGATAACGGGAGAGAACCATGATTGGTATTACCGCTGTCATGTCCGCCACACCGGGTAACGGTGACACCCTGGTCGCAGAGATGAAGAAGATCGCCGCCGAAGTGGTGAAGGAAGCCGGCAACCATTGCTACCTGGTTCACCAGTCCCTGGACGATGCCGACACCGTGCTGATCTACGAACAGTACACCGACCAGGACGCGATTGTGGCCCACCAGGAAAACATGAAAGCTCTGGGTGGCGGCCTCAAGGGGCTGCTCGCCGGGCGCCCCGACGTGAAGCTGTTTACGCTGGAAAGCTGAGCGGTTGGCGTTCGCCAGACGGGCAGCAGCAACACCCGCGCGCCCGGTACAACCCGGCACGGGCCAGCACGGGCCAGCACCGTCAGCCCGTGCCCTGATCAGGAGGCGTCATGGCCAGCCAGGACAACACCCACAGGCTCTACGGGGTTCCCCATTCGCTGTACACCGGTATCGCCCGCTGCTACCTGCGAACCCAGGGCATTGCCTACACCGAAATCCCCACCACCGATGCGGATTTCCACACCCGCATTCTGCCGATTATCCAGCGCAGCATTATTCCGGTGCTGGAAACGCCGCAGGGTGACATCGTTCAGGACAGCCTGGATATCATCGATCACTTTGAGCAACAGGGCGTGCGCTATTCCGCCTACCCGGATGGACTGTTGCAGCGGGTGCTCGCTGTAATCATCGCCTACTACGGCACCCAGGCCATGCTGCCCCACGCCATGCACTACCGCTGGAGTTACCGTGACGCCCAGGAAGGCTTTCTGCATGACCAGTTCGCCGCTGGCGCCGGTGAGGCCATGGCCGACAAGATTATGTCGCGGATGAATGCCTACCTGCCCCAGCTGGGCGTGGATGCCCACACGGTGCCGGAAATTGAAGCTTCCTATCTGCAGCTGCTCGACACCCTCAACGCCCACTTCGCTGAACATCCCTACCTGTTTGGCGGGCGGCCGTCGCTGGGTGACTACGGCTTGATCGGCCCGCTGTTTGCCCACCTGGGCCGCGACCCGGTGCCCGCCAACCTCATGAAAACCCGGGCGCCGAAAGTGTTCCGCTGGGTGGAGCGGATGACCGCACCGGGGCTGGATACGCCGGAGTTTCCCGGCTATGGCGACGCCTACCTGGCCGACGACGCGATTCCGGCCACCCTGGAGCCACTGCTGCGCCAGATCGCCGATGAAATCTTCCCCATGCTCACCGACAAGCTCGCCTTCATGGATGCCCTGATACAGGAGCACGCCCCGGCGGATGGCCAGCCGGTGTCGGCCAAGCCGCACCAGCGTTACGTGGGCGTGGTGGAATCCAGCTTCCGGGGCATACCGGTGCAAGCCGGGGTTCAGCCCTACCTGCTCTATGTGCTGCGCAAAGCCGATTCCCTGCTGGCCGAGGCCTCGCCCCATGACCAGGCCGGTGTCCGCGAAGCGCTTGCCGAACGGGGCCTGGCGGCAGCCCTGCCCGGCGAACGCGGCTACACCGTGGATCGCCGCGACCATATCGAAGTGTGGGAACGCACTTAGGGAGCTCCCCCTGTGGGAAGCGATGCTTGCATCGCGAATAAAGGCGGTTGTGCTGACACCTTCGCGATGCAAGCATCGCTTCCCACAGAAAATCAGGTTTGTTGGGCCTTTCCAGAGTTGCCCCTGCCTGACGAGCCGAGCAGGCTCCCAGCCCTTATGAGCCACGCGCTTGTTTGCCACTCCGCAACCACTGCTGCTATCACTGGAGTAACCCGCCTCTTATTCCTCCGCCTGCTTTGTGCCAAGCTGCAAGTCGAGCCAGCGGTGACGGAGAGACCCATGAAGAAACTGAAGAACGAGAAAGAACTGGTCAAGAAAGCCATAGTGATGGGCGTCGCCTACGCGGAAAAGCGCGGCGTGGTGGAATTTGAAGCCACCGATTCCGCGTCCGAGAAGCTGCTTTATATTTACCGCCTGCTGGTCCATGACAAGGTCATCCAGCCACTGCCGGAAGACCAGGTGTCACAGCCGGCCATTCAGCACAAGCTGGCGATCTGGGCCTCCAAACAAAAATAACGGCACAATAAAGTCGCGCTACGCCTTGGCGGTTTTACGCGCCGTGAGTACGACATCCAGCAAAATAATGCCGAGCAAGGCGGCAGCGGATAACGGGAAGGCCAGGGCAACCACCAGCATAATCAGGCCGACCGCACGGGCCGGTGCTCGCTCCGCCTTCGGTGGCGCCCGCCGTGACTGACGCTTCCACCACAGCAGCGCGCCGGTGACGATCAATGCCATGATCAGGCACACCAACAGCACATTCAGTAGCCAGTTCCACAATCCCAAATCCCCCTGGTGCAAGGGAATAGACGCGGCCATGGCCTTGCCCATAACGGGGTAGTCCGCAAAGCGGATGTCCTGCAGCACCTGACCACTGTGTTGGCCCAGATGCACAATGCGTTCGCCGGCCGGGTTTTCGATATCACCCGCGATGGTGGTGGCAGACACCGTCCACACGCCACTGTCGCCTTGCGGGAAGTGCACCCGGAAATGCTCCAACCCCTGATGAGCGGCCAATGCCACCACCTCATCCAGTTGCAAGGTGGCCTCCCCGGACGCCGACTCGGGCATGGGGGTTTGCTCCACCGCCCAGGGCACTCGATGCAGGCCTGCCTCGTTCATGGAGGCATGATCGGTCACCGGCGGCCGTTCTGTTTTCTGTTCCGTCTCAACGGCCTGCGTGGCTTTATAGGTGGTGCCGGGCAGCGAGCCCCAGGGCTGTACGATCTTGCCACCCCAGATATTGGTCCAGGCCAGACCGGAAATCAGGAAGAACAGCAGCGGCAACGCGATCAACCAACCCAGGCTCAGATGCCAGCGGCGCCAGCCTTCCCGTTGGCCTGCTTTTTTGGCCGGCGCCGGAGGCCGCTCGCCGCCCTTGGGCCAGGCCAGATACAAGCCAGAGACGATCATCAATACCGCCAGGCCAGCGGCAATCTCTATCAACGCATCCCCCAGCGAACCCATAAAAAGCGAGCCATGGAATGTTTTGATACGAGAATACAGGCTTGCCGCCGGGTCCTGGTCACCCAGTATCTCGCCGGTGTATGGGTTCAGGTACACCAAAGTCGAAGGCGCATGGTGGCCACCATAGCCCGCATGCGAATGGGGCTGCAGGGAAAATCGGGCTGACTGATCTTCCGCCTCCGGCGGCAAATACAATTTCACCGACGCCTGTGGATAGTGCTGCTCGACGCTCTCCAGCAACACGGTTACGGGCAGCGACTGCTCGCCCACTTTCACCGTCAACAACGATTCGTTCAGAACACTATCCAGTGGCTTGCTCAACAGCATGAGCAAACCACTGAACGCCAGCAGGAACAGGAAGGGAATGACCAGCACGCCAATCATAAAGTGCCAGCGCCATACGGCCGCATAGAAACGGCGGGACGCAGACAAAGAGGATAATGTGCGGGTCATGTCAGACACTCTTTAATTCAAAAGTCGAAACGGACGCCAGCATAAACAGAGCGCGGCTCGCCCGCCTGAATGCCAACCGGATTAATGGTCTCGTCGTTACTGACACTCACATTGGTGACATACACTTCGTCGGTGAGGTTGCGACCTTCCAGATAGACTTCCCAGCTATCGCGGGTAACGCCGGTGCGTAAACCCAGCAGCTCATAACAGTCCACATCCTTGTTATTGGTAAAGTCACCGTAACGATCATCGACAATGTCGAAGGTGGGGCCGGCGAAGAAGCCATTGCCATGGCGATACATGACTTCGCCCTTGATGAAAAAGGTTGGCGCCACCGGCAGTTGGTTATCTCCATACTCCGGGTCGTTGTCGAAGGTGAAATCGTTGTAGGTCATGCTCAACAGCGGTTCAATACGCTGGCCGTCATTACCCAACGCAAAGCTGGCGCCGACCAGCGCTTCCACGCCGGCGTGAATGGTATCTTCCACGTTAAGGGCCAGGCTGGTGCCAGTGGCTGCCGGGTTATCCATAGACAGAATTTCATCTTCCAGCTGGGCATAGTAAACCGATACTTCCCAGTTCCATTCGCTGGCCTGCCCCAAGGGGGCCGCGCCACGGGTACCGATTTCCCCGACCACGCCCTGCATGGCATCCAGGGTTTCATCGCTGGCATCCGCATCGTCTTCCAGTTCGTACAAGGTGGGCGCTTCATAAAGCTTGCTGACATTGGCAAACAACTCACTTCGGTCCGCAACCTGATAAATCACCCCCACACGCGGGTTGATGGATTCATAGTCATCTTTGGGATTGCGTTCCGCGCCTGAAGCAACCGTCACATTATCCACTTCGCGGGTGCCGGTAACGGCCTGGGCGCCGTAGATCAGCGTCCAGCGATCGGCAAAATGCCAGCGATCCATGGCGAAGATTTCCAGGTTATCGGCCTTGTTATCGACCCGTACATCAAGGGCGCCACGAATACCGCCAGTATGAGAATAATTACCACCCTTCACCCGGGTTTCGCCATAATTGAGGCCAAACAGCAAATCGTGGTTACCCAACTGTTTGTCATAACGAATGTTGGTACCAAAGGTGGTCTGGTCGTTATCGATAAGCAGGCTGAAGCCTGGAGCGGCGCCACCAACAATAGGGTGATACAGGTGCTGGTCCTCAAAGGAGAAGCCCACTACCAGATTGCTGGTGTCGCTCAACTGCCACTGGGTCCGGTTGGCGACACGCCAGCTTTCCACATTCTTGAGGAAGTTACCGGGGATATTATTCGGGTTGGCCTGATAGGGGTCGTCGTCAAACTGAGCCTGTGTCAGTGAGCCGGGAAGCTCCTGATCATTGTCCACGTAGGTGAAGTAGAACCGGTTCTCCACCGCGTCATTGATCTGCCAGCCGGTGTTGGCATAAACGCTACCTCGCTGTTGCTCCTGATGGCCGCGAAAACCGTCATAGCTGCGCTGCTCCACCGTCACCAGGCCATCCAGATCACCCTCAACACCACCCGCCGTGATGCGGCTTTGTACGGTGCCGTGGCTACCGCCGCTCAGGTAAATCTGATTGTCGGTATTGCGCGCCGTGGGGCTGATGAAATTAATCGCACCGCCCAGGGTGCTGGCCCCATACGTGAGCGCGTTGGCGCCACGGGCAATCACCGCATATCGGGCCGCCAGCGGATCAATAAAGCTGTTGTGGTTGTTGCCATCGGCAGCGGTCACCGGCAACCCGTCGACCATCAACTTGATGCCATTACCATCGTAGGCAACCGCATCCAGGTTGGAACCCCGGCTGGAAATAAAGGTGTCGTCACCGGTGGAGCCAGTGCCTGTCCACATCCCCGGCACATAACGCAGCATATCGCCGATACTGACCACGTTACGCTCGGTCAGGTCTTCCGCTTCCAGCAAGGTGACACCGCCCGGCGTCAGGGCCTGCTCGCGCTGAAGCTCAATCTTTGTGGCTTCGCTGCCCTGTTCCTCCTGCTCGGAAACCGTAATCGGTGCCAGTTCATTGGCCTCGGGTTCCACAGCTAGGGCACTGATCGGTGCTAAAAGGGCCAGGCACCCAAGCAGTGATGTTCGAGTCGACAGACGCATAATGGTATTCCCCCAAGGCAACCGATTGCGGCCATAGCGGTTATGGCGGCAAGACGGCGAGGGATTCTACGGCAGCGGCTGTGGCTCCAACATGCGGCATATCGCCGCACAGGTTTGATCCCTGTCCGCGCAAGCGGCATTCCTGTTGTGTGCAATCATCGACAATGCGCCTGCACCGGGCCATTCTTCAGGGCTCCAGACCCCGACTGCCAAGACGCCGGGCCCCAAAAGCTGGATAATGGCCGCCACAGTCATTCCCCCGACCCGGTAGCCCCGCCATGGAAATCAACGTCAACTTCCTCGACAACCTTCGCCTGGAAGCCAAGTTCGACGACTTCACCGTCATCACCGACCAGCCCATCCGCTACAAGGGCGATGGCTCGGCACCCAGTCCGTTTGACTATTTCCTGGCATCGTCCGCCATGTGCGCAGCCTATTTCGTGAAGGTGTACTGCAAGGCCCGGGACATCCCCACCGACAATATTCGCCTGTCGCAGAACAACATCGTTGACCCGGAAGACCGCTATAACCAGATCTTCAAGATTCAGGTGGAGCTGCCGGAGGATATTTCCGACAAGGACCGGCAGGGAATTCTGCGCTCCATCGACCGCTGCACGGTGAAGAAGGTGATCCAGACCGGGCCTGACTTCCAGATCGAACAGGTGGACAGCCTCACCGAAGACGCCCAGGCCCTGCTGATGGTGGAGCCGGACGAGGCCCACCGCACCTTTATCGAAGGCAAGGACCTGCCGCTGGAGCAGACCATCGCCAACATGACCGCGATCCTCGCGGAGCTGGGCATGAAGATCGAGATCGCCTCCTGGCGCAACATCGTGCCCCATGTGTGGTCACTGCATATCCGTGATGCGGCCTCGCCCATGTGCTTTACCAACGGCAAAGGCGCCACCAAGGAAGCCGCCCTGTGTTCCGCGCTGGGCGAGTTTATCGAGCGCCTCAACTGCAACTTCTTCTATAACGACCAGTTCTTCGGGGAAGACATCGCCAACAGCGACTTCGTCCATTACCCCAACGAAAAGTGGTTCAAGCCCGGACCCAACGACGCGCTGCCCGAGGGCATTCTGGATGACTACTGCCTGGGCATTTACAACCCGGAAGGCGAACTGGGCGGCTCCAACCTGATTGATACCAACTCCGGGCGGACCGACCGGGGAATCTGCGCGCTACCGTTCGTGCGCCAGTCTGATGGCGAGACGGTGTACTTCCCCTCCAACCTGATTGAGAACCTGTACCTGAGTAACGGCATGAGCGCGGGCAACACCCTGGCCGAAGCCAAGGTCCAGTGCCTGTCGGAAATTTTCGAGCGCGCGGTGAAAAAGCACATTATTGAAGAAGAGATTGCCCTGCCGGATGTGCCCCAGGACGTGCTGGCCAAGTACCCCGGCATTGTCGAAGGCATCACCGCACTGGAGGAGCAGGGCTTCCCGGTGCTGGTGAAAGATGCGTCCCTGGGCGGGCAGTTCCCGGTCATGTGCGTAACCCTGATGAACCCGCGCACCGGCGGCGTTTTTGCCTCCTTTGGTGCCCACCCCAGCTTTGAAGTGGCCCTGGAGCGCAGCCTTACCGAACTGCTGCAGGGGCGCAGCTTCGAAGGCCTGAACGATTTACCGCCACCCACCTTCAATAGCCAGGAAGTCTGCGAACCCAATAATTTCGTGGAACACTTCATCGACTCCAGCGGCGTGGTGAGCTGGCGCTTCTTCAGCGCCCAGGCGGACGAAGATTTCTGCGAGTGGGACTTTTCAGGCACCACCGAGGAAGAAAGCGCGCGCCTGTTCGGCATCCTTGAAACACTGGAAAAGGACGCCTATGTGGCCGTGCACGAAGAGCTCGGCGCTCCAGTATGCCGCATTCTGGTTCCCGACTTTTCCGAGGTCTACCCGGTGGAAGACCTGATCTGGGACAACACCAATATGGCGCTGGATTATCGCGAAGACATTCTCAATCTGCACCGCCTCAGCGATGAGCAACTGGGGCAACTGGCCGAACGTCTGGAAGAAAGCCAGATCGACAACTACACCGACATCATCACCCTGATCGGTATCGAGTTCGACGAAAACACCGTGTGGGGGCAGCTCACCATCCTGGAACTGAAGCTGCTGATTTACCTGGCGCTACAACGCCATGAAGACGCCCTGGAGCTGGTAGAAATGTTCCTGCAGTTCAACGACAACACCGTGGAACGAGGCCTGTTTTACCGGGCCGTGAATGCGGTACTGGAAATCACCCTGGATGACGAGCTGTCCCTGGACGACTACCGTCACAACCTGGGGCGCATGTACGGCGAAGAGACCCTGGCAACAGTCATCGGCGCGGTTGAAGGTAGCGTTCGCTTTCCCGGACTGACCCCCACCAACATGCAACTGGACGGGCTGGAAAAACACCAGCGCCTGATTGAAAGCTATAAGAAGTTGCACGCGGCACGGGCAGCGAAAACCTGAGTGCAAACGAAACGCGGTGGAGTCCCTCGATGACAGCCATTACGAACTCTGTTTGGCGAATAGTGTTCTTCCTGTTACCCGCTGTTGTACAAGCCGATACAGCCTCGCTGGACGCCTTTCTTTCCGCCACACCGTTGCAGTTGGAAGTGCGTTATTGTGAATGCGCGGCTGTGGCCCCTGATGGGCACTCGCCAGACCCATTGCCGGCCTTTATGGACGCGGCCAACGAGCTGACCGTTGCCGTTCATATGGGGGATAAGGGCTTCGTCTCCTCCCAACAGTTGCTGCTGGGCTACGCTGTACAGCCAGAGCCAGACACGGCCAATGCCTTCCGGTTTGAATACGCCGGTGACTACACCACTCGAAAAGGGCGCAGTACAGCACAGGGCACACTGATTTTGGAAAGAGGGCGTTGGATCAGTCTGTTCGGTTCTCAGCATGGCGACACCGCAACGGGCGTTGCGGTGCGATTGATGGGGACAAGGGGCGACTAACGACGGTGTTTGGGAAGAGACTGAAGCGCCTCTTAATCGCTGGCCACTTCAATCACCACCTTTCCCCGACAGCGTCCAGAGCGGCTGCGATTATAGGCCGCTTCGCTTTCTGCCAGCGTGAAAGTGCTGTCGATAATTGGCGTCAGGGTACCGGCTTCCACCATGGCCTTCAGGGTTTCCAGATCACGACGATAGGATTCCACCACCACTGTGCCGGCTTTTTTGCCCAACAACCGGTAGAACGGCGTGCCCAACATGGATTTGCCATCGCCACCGGTAGAAATGAAGTAGCCTTTCTTGCCCAGCAACGCCGCGCAGGTCAGCGGGGTTTCATAGGATGTCACATCGAACACCAGATCGAATTCACCGGCCGATTGGCGGTAATCCCCCTGGGTGTAATCAATCACCGCATCGGCACCCAGCTCGCGAACAAAGTCCGCGTTTCGCCCGCTGCACACACCAGTGACATGCAAGCCCAGGTTTTTGGCCACTTGCACAGCGAAAGTCCCCACACCACCTGACGCACCAATAATCAGTACCGATTTACCCGCTTCAGCCTTGCCTTTGCGCAATCCTTGCAGGGCCGTGAGCGCAGCCAACGGCATGGCCGCGGCTTGCGCAAATGACAGGCTCTCCGGTTTTTTGGCGATGCGACGCTGGCTAATGCGGGCCAGCTCGGCCAGGGATGCGGTGCGCAGGCGCATGTCCATGCCGTAGACCGCATCACCGATCTCGAAATCTCGCACGTTGCGGCCCTTGTCCACTACGATGCCGGCCAGATCATCACCAAAAAGCGGCGGCAGGTGTCTGACCATGACCGGGCTGGCCGCCACCGCCAGATTGTAATTCAGCTTCCAGTCCTTGGGATTCACCGACGCCGCATGGACCGCCACCAGCACGTCATCCGGTTTCAAGCCGCCGGGTTCATCAGTCTCAATCAGGGAAAGGACGGGCTTGAGGCCCCAGCCAGTGGTGGCAATGGCTTTCATGGTATGGCTCCGCAGGGGTGGATGCGTAAGAATTGATGCGGCCCCAAGCTTAACAAAGGGCAGGGCGATGTGAGCAATCCAATAGCGCCAAAGAGACGGGTCCATTATGTCAATCCGGAGCGTCGCTGGTGACGCTGCTGCAGAAAACGTCAGCCCGGGTCCACCTTGCCGCGCAGGGACTTGGTCTTGCCCCGTTTGGTCTTGCTGTCCAGGCGTCGGCGCTTGCTGCCCAGTGTCGGGCGTGTAGCCTTGCGGGGCTTCTGCTCCACGGTCACACCCTTGATCAATTGAGCCAGCCGCGCCAGGGCATTTTCCTTGTTCATTTCCTGGGTGCGGAACTGCTGGGCCTTGATGACGACGACACCATCGCTGGTAATACGCTGGTCACTCAACGCCAGCAGTTTTTCCTTATAACGGTCGGGCAGGGACGAGGCGCGAATGTCGAACCGCAAATGGATCGCCGAAGCGACCTTGTTCACATTCTGGCCACCACTGCCCTGGGCACGGATCGCCTGCAGGTCGATCTCGTTGTCGGGAATCTGTAAATTACGGCTGACTTGAAGCATAACCACGGCGACTGCATCGGGGCTGTCAGCCTAACAACAAGGAACGCGCATGACCATTATCGGTATCGACCTGGGGACCACCAACAGTGCCTGCGGCATCTGGACGGACGAGGGGGTCACGCTGATACCGAACCGGCTGGGCGAGGTGCTGACGCCCTCGGTGGTGGGGCTGGACACCCAGGGCGAGCTGATCGTCGGCCGTACTGCCCGGCAACGCTTGATCAACCACAGCGACAGGACAGTGGCCGCTTTCAAACGGCTGATGGGCACCGACCACAAGATCAAACTGGGGCGCCAGGCCTTTACGGCCACGGAGCTGTCGTCGCTGGTGCTGCGCTCGCTCAAGGATGACGCCGAGGCCTACCTGGGCGAGGCCGTCACCGAGGCAGTCATCAGCGTGCCGGCCTACTTCAACGACAACCAGCGCCACGCCACCAAGCAGGCCGCCGAACTGGCGGGCCTGAAAGTGGAGCGCCTGATCAACGAGCCCACGGCGGCAGCCATTGCCTACGGCCTGCACGAAAAACAGGAAGGCCTGTTCCTGATTCTGGACCTGGGCGGCGGCACCTTTGATGTATCACTGCTGGAATTCTTCGACGGCATCATGGAAGTCCACGCCAGCGCCGGGGACAACTTTCTCGGCGGCGAAGACTTCGTCGATGCCATGGTCGATGACGTGCTCCGTGAGCATGCCCTGCATCGTGATGACCTGAAGCCTCAACTGCTGCAACAACTGTACCTGCAGATGGAAGGCGCCAAGCGCAAGCTGGGCCCGGCAGACCAGACCCTGTCACTGGACCTGGGCAGCAAGACCGTAGAGCACGTGGTCACCAGCGACTGGTTCACCCAGGTCAGCACGCCGCTGCTGTTGCGGGCCAAGCACCCTATCGAGCGGGCGCTGCGCGATTCCAGTACCCACCCGAGCAAGATCGACGACGTGGTACTCGTGGGTGGCTCCACCCGACTGGCCATTTTCCGCTCCACCGTGGGCAAGATGTTCGGCCGCCTGCCGTCCTGTCATCTGGACCCGGATACCGTGGTGGCCATGGGCGCGGCGATCCAGGCCGGCCTGATGATGCGCAACGAAGCCCTGGACGATGTGGTGCTGACCGATGTGTGCCCGTACACCCTGGGCACCGGGGTGATCAACCGCGACAACAGCAAGCTGGGCGATTATTTCATGCCCATCATCGAGCGTAATTGCGTGGTTCCCGTGAGCATTGCCCGGCAGGTATGCACTGCCTACGACGACCAGACCGAACTGACCATCAAGGTATATCAGGGCGAAAACCGCTACGTGGAAAAGAATGTCTTTCTTGGCGAATTGAATGTGCGGGTTCCCAAAGGCCAGCGAGGCGAGCAAGCGGTGGATATTCGCTACAGTTACGACATGAACGGTTTACTGGAAGTGGACGTGACCGTGGAATCCACCGGCCAGGTCCACAGCCACCTGATCGAACACGCCCCAGGCGCCCTGAGTGACGAGCAAAAACAAGCCGCCCGGGAAAAACTCGCGGCCCTGAAATTTCATCCCCGTGATGGCGAAGACAATCGCGCCCTGATTGCCCGCGCCGAGCGCCTGTACGAATCCAGCCTGGGCGATCGCCGTGAGTACATCGCCGACGTCATGAAGCGGTTTGAAAAAGTCCTCGACGACCAGAACCCCGCAGACATTGCACGCATTCAAAAACAGGTGAAAGAAGCGCTGGATAGCCTGGAGAGCGAGGACTGGTTCTGATGCCGCCCTGGGATAGCCTGCAGATTGAACCGACCGCCGACGCGCGGGCAATCAAGCGCGCCTACGCCAAACAACTCAAACAGACCCGCCCGGACGAAAACCCCCAGGGCTTCCAGCAACTGCACCAGGCTTACAAGCAGGCACTGGCCTGGGCCGAACAGCAGTCGTCGCAAGACGACCCGGCGTCACCCCCGGAAGGCTGGCACAGCGAGCCGCTCTCGCCCGCGCCCCAGGAACCGGTGGAAACCAGGCCGGAACCGGAGCCCGAACCGGAACTGGTGCCGGGCCCAGCCCATACCCCGCCGCCCAGCCACGACACCTTTGTCACTGACCCGGAACCGGACGAAACGCTGAAACAGGCCAGCTGGTCGGTACAACTTGCGCCCACGCCGCCCCCTCCCATTGACGACGAACCCGCCCCTCTGGATACCCTTGGCGGGCCCGTGGTCGGTACCGATGAGCAGGATCAAACGCTGGCAGCACTGCTGTCTCAAGCCCGCGAGCTTCTGCAGCAAACTGAGGGGGCGCAACAAGCCGATCGCTGGCATTTTCTTACCCGCACACCACTGATACTGGACGATGCCTTTAACCACCGGCTCGGCCATGCCCTGTTTGCCGTGCTGGCTGAACAGCAGCAATCCGGTCAGCCGCCGCTGTCGTACCCGGTGGTCCGTTACCTGAACGGACTGTTCAACTGGGAAGGGCAGCGGCGCTGGCTGAATGAGGATTTTGGTGAAGACACCTGCGATTCACTGTTTCGTATCCTCGACGATACCCCGCTGAACCAGGACGCCATCAAGGCCGTTCGCGGTGGCCAAGGGGTGTTCGCACAGAAAAAGAAACCCCCGCAAGTGGCGCCGGAGGAAGTGATCATGGGCGGTTATTTGCTGCGCATGCTGGCCTTTGCCATGGACATGTTTCTGGTGGTGGTCGGCGCTATTTTTGTGGCCGAGGCGCTGCACCGTTTCGGCGGCAGCAGTGACGAAAGCGGCGCACCACTCGCCATAATACTGGCCGTACCCCTCTATTTGCTGATGGCGCTGATCATGGAATCCAGCCCGATGCAATCCACACCGGGGAAACGATTGCTGGGCATGCGCGTTACCACTCGGCGGCTACAGCGACTGCACCCATTACACAATGTCGGGCGCATTATCGCATTTTGTCTGACCGGTATTTTGTGGAAGGTGATTTTTATTGTGAATGCCTTTATGAAAGGGCATCTGCTGCACGACCGCATCAGCCGCAGCTATGTGATTCAGTATCGCAAATCGGAATAGGGCGGGGAAAGATCCACGCCCGGCCAAGCAAAACGACCAGAAGGACGCCGAGTTAGCAAGGCGCTAACCCGGCGAGCCGGGCTTACTTATTCAGGTCCCGTTCATAACTCAAGCGCTTGGCCGCATCCAGCGTCAACATCTGCATAAACGCCTTGGTTTCCGTATCCGCTCCTGTGGGCGTGCCATTACTGCCACCACCAAACACATACTGCGGCACCTTGCGCTGCGCAAAGGCTTCTGCCCAGATCTTCTGAATCTGGATTTCGGCATCCAGCTTCTGGGCCAGGGCGTTATCCGCACGCAGAATTTCCCGCTTCTGGTAAGCTTCTGCATCGGCCAGGGTGCGACGTGTCTCCGCTTCTACCCGCGCTTTCTCCAGATTGATTTCTGCAGTCTGTTTTTCAATTTCCGCCTGTTCCTTCAGCTTTTGTGCCTTGGTAATCGCCAGCTGCTTTTCGGTTTCCGCTTCCGTGGTGCGCTGAATCTGGTCTACCTTGGCTTCCGCCTGGCGCTCAGCCACTTCCCGCTCACCACGGGCAATGGCCAGCAGCCGCTGTTCTTCTTCCTGCACCCGTTGCTCGCGGGCGATGGCCCGGTCTGCAGAGGCTTTCTGCTTGAGCTGCATGCGTTCCACGAAGCGCTGGTTGGGATCCATCTGGGTCACCCGGGCTTCCACCACAGTGACACCGTAATCAATAAACCGCTGGGACTTGCGGCGGGGTACGCCGGTATCGTCGAGCATCTTGCGCACCACGAAGACCACCTTGGCATCGTCGCCGTAGTCTTGTTGCTCGGTACCCATGGCCACGTTGGCACTGCCTTTGATTTCACCCACGCGTTTCTGGCTGATTTCTTCACGACGAACAATATAGATACCATTGATCATCTGGTTTTCGAACTCGGTATTGAATTCGGTACGCCCGCCGGAGTAATACTCTTCGGCGCTCATCAACGACGCATTGGCTTGCAGGGTTTCCTTGAACGCGGGGATCAGCGCCGTGCGCAGTAGATTCGCTGGCGTACGGTACTCATGGGCCAGGTGCAGAAAGCTTTCCTGATCGGTGGGAATGGTAAAGCGCACCGTGGCCTGGGCATTGGCATCCACCTGGTCCAGGAACATGATGTTCTGCGGTGGCAGGGCCGCCGACGTTTCCGAGTTCTCCACTTCCACGTAATCCAGGGTTTCACTGCCACCCCGCACCGCCTGTACGGTCAGGGCGCGTTTCCAGGAATTCCAGCGGCCGAAAAGAAAGAACTGATAACCCACATCCGACACCACCTTTTCCTGCCCGGTGATGGTACGCACGTGATACACGTAACCCGGTTCCGCGTAGAAAATGGATTTGTTGGCAACAATAAGCAGCGCCAGAATGCTGATAACCCCAACCGCAACGCGCCCTAACGGCATTGCCCCCTTCAATTTTTCCGTAATCATGATGCCCCCAGTCTCATTTTTAGAAGGGCATATTTTACGGCGCGATTTCAATAACGGCAGTGGCCAATGTCTTACATTTCGAAAACTCGCACAGGGCCCCGATTCAGTCTTTTCCCCACATGCGTGGCAGCACATTAATCTGCCCGGATTGCTTGCGGTGCAGCAGTGCCATACCGATATGGCCGACGATCATGGCCAGCAGCACCCAACCCAGCACACCGTGAAGCAGGTTACCCGGTTCCACCATCCAGGCGATCTTGTCGCCGTCGAAACCCGACATCAGTGGTAGCCCGAACGGCTCAAATGCACGACCGGAGCCGTATTGACGCAGCAGGGCAAGGGCGGGAATCAACAGTAATAATCCATACAGTCCGGCGTGCCCCAATTTAGCCGCCAGGTTGATAGAAGGCGGGCGCCGACTCAGATTCACCAGCGCCCACCCCAACCGGATCACTGTCAACACAATCAAAATCAAGCCAAGGGGTTTGTGCGTTGGCCAGAAAAACGATTCAAACGCCGTGTCTTCGAATCCGTAATGCGCCAACGCGGAGAGAAACTGCCAGATCAACAACAGCGCCATACTCCAGTGCAGCAATCGAGTGAAGCTACCGTAGCGCTTGGGGGAATCGTTCAAAGACATGGACCTCTCCTGTTAGGTGGCGCAAGGGCTGCCTGGGGACGTTCGTGTAAAGGCTATAACCATGACAGGGAAATGTGCAGACAATATGGATCTAGACACGGTTTGGGAGAAGAATCGAAGCGCAGGCCGACCCGATGTCGACCTGCTCTTATGGTCTTGTCCCGTCAGACTACCGGAACAGCAAAATGGATCATCACATGCACCTGGAGCTCGCCAACCAGGAACCCCAGCAGCGCCCCCACGGTAATCAGAATCCATTCATCCTGTTGGAATGCCGGGCGCAGTAACCCTTCAAATTCTTCCTCGGTGAGTTCCTGCATTTTTTCCACCATCAGGTTTTTCAGGTCCATGGCTTCTTCCGCATACGCCTCCATGTGACTGAGGGTTTCCGGCAAATGCTGCATGACCTTTTCCGACACCGAGCGCTTCATTTCCTGGTATTTGGTGCTGCCAACAGCAAAGACGACCAGCGGCTTGGCGAACCCTGACTGCTCATCCAGGGTTCGCTGCACCTGCTTTTGCACCAGGCCGAACAGACGGTCCGACATGGGGCCCTTGAGAATGGCTTCGATCACCGCTGCCGGGGTGACGATTTCACTGGCGACCAGCTCCCCGTAACGGGCAGCAACCTGCTTGCGCCGCTTGAGGAACAAGCCCTGCCATTCGAACAGGCCCAGATAACGCACCGGCTGTTTGGGGTTGAAGATCATTTTCAGCGCCAGCCAGTCGGTGAACCAGCCGGTGAACAACCCGAACAGGGGAATCACCCAGATATTATGAGTAAAGGCCCATACCACCGCCTGAATGATGCCGATGGCAAAACCGAAATAGATGCCGGAATTACGGATGAACTTGAATTCCACATGGCCGGCTTCCAGAAACACCCGGTTGAGCAATTCCTTGTCGCGCACCAACGCATTGATCACCAGATCCTTGAGGTCAAACACCCGGGTAATATTGCTTTTGATATCTTCCATGATCTGCTCGACCATGTGCGGTGCTTCATTCTGAATCCGCTGGATGATCAGCCGCTTCACCGATTCCGGTGCCGCTTCCCACAGGCCCGGCTGGTATTCCGCCGCCACTTCCCGGGTGATGTCTTCCACCGACCGGATCAGCGGATCACGAATTTCCTCCGCCACCCGGTGAGGATCCAGCTTGTTGAACACGTCCTCCGGTTTCAGCAACCGTTCCATCATCAAATCGCAGGCAATGCTGGCCATGGTGGCCGCCTTGCTCGGCACGATGCCCTGCCAGCCCAAAAAAGGACGCCAGCCGACAAACTTCAGTGGCTTGAACATCATCTTGATGGCCACCACCTTGGTGCCATAGCCAATCGCCGCCGCCACAAACGGCATGGAAAGATACAGTATCCAGTTAGCCTGCAAGTCGGCCAGAATCAAATCCAGATCGGTAATCACGGGCTACTCCTCAACGTCCGCAGGGATGGTCATCAACGCCCACAGCTGACGACCCAATGGACTGATTCGCAGGGTTTCCCGGCGGGTGGACAGTTTTGGCAGGTGGGTTTTCAGCTCGGCTTCCGCTGAGCGGAAACCGCTATCGCCTTCGCACAGCTCGTAATCCGTGCGCAGGGATTCGGTGAACGCGCTGGCAATCACCAGGCCCTGGGCAAACAACCGGCTCAGGTACAGGGCAATAAAGTCATTGCACTGAATCCCGGCGGCCCGGCCCACGTTGGAATAACGATGCAGCACTTCGCCACGGGAGAAACGCCCACCGCTTTGTACCGTCAGCAGGGGAAAGGCACTGCCGTCAGAAAGCGCAGCCAGCAACCGTGCCTCATCCGCGGTGAGCTGCTCCAGCTGGCGCTGCAACAACATGGCCTGGGCCTGGGAAACACTTTGCTCCATGGACACATCCAGCAGCTCGTGCAGGCTGTGCGGCGGGCCTTCCAGCTCACCGGGCTCATTGAGCGATTCCAGGCGGTGCTTCAAGCCGTGAAGCAGCTCCTGCTCCACCTCGTGGTAACGGGCGTCTGCCCGTTGTACCGGAGGCAGCTGCAACAACAGCTGCTGGATTCGCGTCCGCAGCGAAGCGGGCGAGAGGGGGGAGTCAGACACATTCGTTCCCTGTTGTTATTGTCGTTGTGGGCGCCACTTGGCTTACGTTCCATCCATACCCGCAAAGGATACACAGCGCCCTTTATTATTGAGTGTCCGGTCTTTTTAACCGACTGCAAGTTACTGTGCGTATGTTTTACGCAACCGGCCTGCCCGCCAGGCTGAATCAGGGGCGCTCGCGCAGGGCCAGCACCCGTTCACGCAGATCGCCGGCCTGCACGTCCTGGGGAGGCACACCGGTGCCAACGGCCAGTTTGATACGCGACCAGAAACGGCGGGGCAGACGGGTCAGGGCCTTGCCGCCCTTGTGGCTGAAAAAGCTCCCCCACAACCCCGACAGGGCCATGGGGATCACCGGCACCGGGCTGTCACTGACAATTTTCTCAATACCGGCGCGGAATTCATCGATCTCACCGTCTTCGGTCAACCGCCCTTCCGGGAAGATACACACCACTTCCCCAGCGGCCAATTCTTCCCGGATACGCTCAAACGCCTGCTGGTAAATCTCCGGGTTGCGGGTTTTCGAGTCAATCGGGATGGTCTTGCCGGTGCGGAAAATATAATTGAGCAATGGCATGTCATAGATCGGTTTAAACATGACAAACCGGACCGGGCGGCGAATGGCGCCCCCCAGCAACAGGGCGTCCACATAACTGACGTGGTTGCAGACCAGCATGCAGGGGCCTTCGTCAGGAATATTGTCCATGCCCGTGTGTTTTACCCGGTACATGGTGTGGGTGAGCATCCACACCAGCAAGCGGATCAGGAATTCCGGTACCACGGTGTAAATGTAGGAGGCCACCAGAATATTGGTCAGCGCCAGGGCCAGGAAAAACTGTGGCACAGTCAGTTCCAGCAACCCGATCAGCACAATCCCCGCCACCGCTGACAACACCATCAGCAGGGCATTGAGAATATTGTTGGCGGCAATGATCCGTGACAGGTGTTTGGGGTTGGCCCGGTGCTGGATAAAGGCAAACAGCGGCACGATATAGAAACCGCCGAACACCCCGATACCAAGCAGGTCCATCAACACCCGGTAACCACCGGCCTGCTGCAGGAAACTGGCAATGCCGATGGTGTTATCCGTTACCTGCCCCACACCTGCCAAGCCGGCATAGGAGAAGAACAAATCGATACCGAACACGCTCAGGCCAATGGACCCCAACGGCACCAGCCCCAGCTCTACCCGTTTGCCGGAGAGTTTTTCACACAGGAATGAACCCAAACCAATCCCCACGGAAAAGGTGCCCAGAAGCAGCGCGTACAAACCATCGGTGCCGAACAGGTAATCGTCCACATAGACCTTGAGCTGGGTGGTATAGGCCGCGCCCATGAACCAGAACCAGGAAATGGCCAGCACACACATCCACACGGATTTCACTTCCCGTGCATAGCCGACGATGTGCCAGGTTTCTTTCCACAAATTCCAGTTGATCTTGATTGACGCATCCGCAGCCGGGGCGGCAGGGATGCCTCTGGCGGCCAAATACCCCAGAACCGCCAATCCCACCACTGTCATGGCAACGACGCCATCACCCACGCCATCCATCTTCAGCAGCACGCCGGAAATGGAGCCCAGCAGGATCGCCAGGAAGGTGCCCATTTCTACCAACGCATTACCGGATACCAGCTCCTTGTCTGTCAGGTGCTGGGGGATAATCGAATATTTGATCGGTCCGAAAAAGGTGGATTGCAGGCCCATGCAAAACAGCACGGCCAACAGAAAATAGACGCCATCAAAAAAGAAACCCACTGCGGCAGCAGACATGATGAACACTTCCACCATCTTGATCTTGCGCACCAGGGTGGCCTTGTCGTACTTGTCTGCCACTTGCCCGGCCAGTGCGGAAAATAAAAAGAACGGCACAATAAACAGTGCCAGCGCGACATTATTCAGGGTGTTAACACTGACGGTGCTAACCACACCGGAAGCAATCAGCAGAATCAGCGCCTGACGAAATACGTTGTCGTTGAAAGCCCCCAAAAACTGGGTAAAGAAAAACGGCCCAAAACGCCGTGAAGCCAATAATGAAAACAACCCTTTCTGCATTTTTTCGCCCTTGGTTTTTGTTCGGGTTTGAGTTCAACGTTCAAAGTTTAAAAAACGCGATCCTGATTGTCAGATTCTGGAAAGCTCTGCCCGCGCCATTACCCATGAACGCGGGCACCACATTTGCCGTAATGTAGAACATCGTTCGCGTTGCAACTTTGAACTTTCAACTCTCCCTCGCCCAGCTTTTCAGATAGTTTTCCAGCAACGAATCCAGCATGGCCTGTTCATCCACATCACCGGCCACTTCCAGTTTGTTTTCTGCCGCCAGTACCGCGATACCATGGACACTGCTCCACAGGGTTCGGGCTGCCAGATGGATCGCCTCGGTGGACTGCTGGTCTGCCATCCGGGCCATTTGCTGTTCTACCCGCTCAAACAATTGCGCCGTGCGCTGCTGATACCAGGGCGGCACCGGCGCCGCATGTTGCATACGGTGCATAAAGACCATCTGCCACAGAGCGGTTTGCGTGCGCGCCAGGGACAGGTAGGCGCTAGCCATCTGATGCAAGGCCCGGGAGGGGGCCAGATCCGCTGATGCCTTCATGTCCGCCAACAAGGTGTCGAGGGTGGCCGCATTGGCGTGCAGGATCAGGTCATCCAGATTGGCGAAGACGTGATAGAGCATGCCCGGGGTATAGCGTATTTTTTCAGCCACCTTGCGAACACTGAGTTTGGCCAGTCCATGCTCCGCGACCAGCTCACGCACGGCATCGATTGCCATGGACTGTAATTCTTCGCGGCTATGTTGGTTTCGGCGTGCCATGTTAATGCTCAATAGTCGTTGTTGTTTCAGTGGCTGCCCAGGCAAGCAACGACAATACGATAGCCCGGCAAAGGCATGTCGTAACGCCGCTCTTGCCCGCGCGCCTTTATTCCCGGCTCAGGCGTTGCAGAATCTCCTTGGCCCGCTCACTGCGGCTGTCACCGATACCGGCTTCTGCCATGCGCTGGTCCAGGCTGTCACCCGGGAATGAGCCGGGCTGATCGCGACAATGGATCTCACTTTGCCACAACCACCGGCATTCTTCCTGCCGTTGTTGAATCTGTAGCAATGTCTGCTGGCTGTCGGTCAAACGTTGTGCCAAACCCCGCCCCTGTTGCTGGCGCACCTCAGCCTGACCGAACAAGGCTTCCTGGGTGCGGGCCATGGACTGTTCATGACGCAAGCTTCTCAGCTGCTCTGCGGCCTGTTGAATAAAGCGCTGAAATTCATTTTCCTGTTGGCCCAGTGACACCCCTTGTTGTTCCAGGCGAGCCTGCTGTGCTTCCAATTCTGCCAACCGCTGACCAATGTCCAGTGCCAGGCCCTCTTCCTCATGGGCCATTGCCTGCCGGGCACCCGCTTCGTAGTGTTCTTGCTGGCGCGTTAACTGTTCGCTTCGCTCACGGTTTCGTTTCTGTTCCGCTTTCAAGCGCGCCAGCTGGCGGCGTGCATCCCGTAGCGCATGTTCGGTTTCGTATAATTGCTGATCCAGCAACAGCATGTCGTTAGCGTCGACAAGCCGTTCCATGCTGACGCGGGCCTGGCCACGCATCACCGTTTTCAGTTTGTTCCAAGCTGTACCCATTGTCGTTCTCCCTTTGTTCATTGGGCCTGTGGTTTTGCCTTGTCTGGCATCCAGCATCCGGCATCCAGCGTTCTATTCCGTATATTCCTTGAGCAACCGTTCGGTCTTGGCTTCACTGATCCGGTTAACCAGTCGGCGTGCCTCGTGATCATCACGCAGGGTTTTCGCCAGGGTGATGGTGGAACCCACCACAAACATGCTGCCCATCACCAGGTACCCCTTGATCCACAGGTCCGTGGGCAACCACACAATGCCCAGAATCATCAGGCCCAGGCTGATGCCAAAAGCGGCTTTGACATAAAACAACCAGCCACCGGAATGTCGCTGAATCGCGCTCTCGTCCATGGGTTTTCCTCGCAGTCGTTATTGTTTGTTTAACGGCGATCAATTAACCACAACAACTAAACACCGTTCAATAAACCGACTGTTACCGGATATGACACAAGGTGTTCAAGAAGATGGCAGTGGCGGGGCGCCCGGACGACGGCCAATCGGGCGGGCGGGGTTGCCGGCAACGATGGTCCAGGGCGGCACATCACGGGTGACCACCGCCCCCATGCCCACCACGGCATGGTCCCCCAGGGTAACGCCATCAACGATGCCCGCACGGGCGCCGATCCAGACGTCACAGCCAATGCGAATTCCCCGGGAACTCACTGGCTGCTCGCGCACCCGCCGATCCGCATCCATGCCATGATTGAAAGCAAAGAGGGTGCAATACGCGGCAATGCGGGTGTCATCACCAATGTCGATACCCGCCGCGCCCCCTTCCAGGCTTACATGGTGGTTGAGGCTGACACGCTGACCCAGCCGCACAGGGCCGTGAATGACGCAATCAGCAGCGATCTGACTGCCATCTCCCACGATAATATCGCGACCCGGCTCGGCGAACAGAGCGGCCTGGGGCGCCACAAAGCAATTTTCACCAAGGTGCACTGTCTCCAACGCCATCAACCGTTGCTGGATCCCCTGTTGCCAGGGTTCCGCCCAGGCCCGGTGCTTTGGCTTCAATCGCCCGTACAGCCAGGGCATGTAGGCAAGGCGCTGTTTGTGCTGTTCGCGGTAATCGTCGTCGGTCATAAAAGCAGGAGCGAGTTGAACGTTTAAAGTTGAAAAGCGCGAGTCAGGTCATTGGGCCCTGAAAGCCCGTGCCCGCGCAACCGCTGATACCCTAACCGCAGTGAAAATCGTTTTATCGACGATAAAGCCTTGTCCGCGTTTAAACTTTGAACTTTAAACTTTCCACTCAATGAAGTGTTTAGCCGCCTCCGCCCATGCAGTAGCATGCCCGGCAACAACAAGGAGAACACCGTGAAGAAACTACTTCCTCTTGCTCTGGGCCTGGCGCTGGCAGGCTGTCAGCACATGGAATCGGCCATGCCCTGGATCAACATGGGTAATCAGATGGCCAAGAATGCCGGTTACAACACCGATGAAAAGCTGGCCGCCGGTATTAAGGAAGCCCTGATCAAGGGAACGGATGTGGCCGCCAACCAGCTGTCGCAGGAAGGGGCCATGAACCTGAAGCTCCCCAAGGCTGCCGATCCGGTGACCGATACGTTGCGTAAATTTGGCCTTGGCAGTTACGTGGATCAGTTGGAAACGGCCATGAATCGCGGGGCAGAAAAGGCGGTGGCCTCCGGCGCACCGGTATTCAAGAACGCCATCAATGCCATGAGCGTGGATGATGCCCTGGGGATCATTCAGGGGGGCGATACGGCGGCGACCCAGTATTTCCGCGGGGAGACCGAAAACAGCCTGCGCCAGCGCTTCCAGCCGATTGTGGAAGAGAACCTGCGCAAGACCGGTTTCTACGACCAGTATCAGACATTGCTTGGTGCCTACGATAAGTTACCGCTTACTAACAAGCCCAATCTGGACCTGGAAAGTTACGTCATCGACAACAGCATGGACCAGCTCTATACCCGCATCGGCCAGCAGGAAACCCTGATTCGCCAGAACCCCATGCAGCAGGGTAGTGCGCTGATCGGCGCGGTGTTCGGTTCAGGCCAGGGCGGGTAAAACAGGGTTTTCGGCAGGAGCGTAGCGCAGCGGAGCAACGACCGAAGGTCGGCCCATAGGGTGAGCGTAGCGAATAACGTCGCTGGTGGCGCGATCAAGACAGTATCGAGTTGCGAGCAGCGAGTTTCGAAAGTCAAAACCCGAAAGCCGGGACAGCCAGGTTTTCGCTTCTCGCTCCTCGTGACTCGTACCCCGGTTATCCCTACGCCACCTGCGCCAGGGTGAGCTGGGCGAAGCGCGCGAGGATGGCGCTGGCATCGTGGCATTCACGTACCTCCTGCAGATGCGCATCCACCTGCTGCTGGCTCAGGCTGTCGCCACTCAAGGCCTGCAGGTAGGCGCGCATCACATCGGCACTGAATTCCGGGTGGAACTGCACCCCCCATGCCCGCTCGCCATAGCGGAAAGCCTGACAGGCATCATGCACGTTACTGGCCAGCACGGTGCAGCCTGGCGGCGAAGTAAGCACTGACTGTTTATGCACCACTTGCGCCCACGGGTGACCCACCATGGCGCCCAGCAACGGATCCTGATGCCCCGCCGGGGTGAGCCGTAACGGCACCGTGCCCACCGCCATCCCCAGCGGATTATCCGCAACCTCGCCGCCCAGAGCCTGGGCCAGCAATTGGTGGCCAAAACACAGGCCCAGCACGGGTAACTGCGGGGTGCTGTGTAGCGTGGCAAACAGCCAGTGCGCCAGCTGCCGCATCCACGGCTGTGCTTCAGTCACCATGGCATGGGAGCCAGTAATCACCACCCCCGCCAGCGATGCCGGAGCAGGCAGCGGACGCTCATCGGTAGCATCCACCTTTATGACCGGCAATGACAGGCCCAGTCCCTGGGCAATCCAGTCATCGAAATCACCGTAATGCTCGCGAATTTGCGGGTAGGTGTGTCCGGTTTGAATAATGGCTATCGGCTTGTGATTGTTCATAACACTCTCCTTGTGAGGACAACCTCAGCAAGGGGTGTACCAACTTTTCAGGAGCTATGAACCTCAGTTGTAGGAGCTGCGAAACAGCTCGGGCAGCAGCCTCCCGCAGAAACAGGTTTAGCCGCTACATGAGATCCCGGTGCCGCGGGCAGCTGGTAAGGTGGTCGTTGACCATGCCGGTGGCCTGCATGAACGCATAGACGATGGTGGGGCCGACAAATTTGAAGCCGCGTTTTTTCAGGGCCTTGCTCATGGCCTCGGCCACCGGGGTGGTGGCCGGTACCTCCTTGAGGCTGCGGAAGTGGTTGATCTGCGGGCTGCCGTCGACAAAATCCCAGAGGAAATCACTCAAGGTCAGGCCCTCATCACGCAGGGTCAGGTACGCCTGGGCGTTGCCGATGGTCGCCGCCACTTTCAGGCGGTTGCGGATAATACCCGGGTCGGCCAGTAACGCGGCCACCTTGGCCTCGTCATAACGCGCCACCTTCTCGGCATCGAAGCCATCGAACACCTGCCGGTAGCGCTCACGTTTGCGCAACACGGTAATCCAGCTCAACCCGGCTTGAGCCCCCTCCAGATTCAGGCACTCGAACAGGCTGCGATCATCATGGTCGGGCACGCCCCACTCATGGTCGTGGTAGTGCTGATAAAGCGGATCATCTCCGCACCAGGGGCAACGGTCGTTCATGATGGTGTTTTCTCCTCGACGGCGGTCTGTGGATCGGTGGACTGTGGTTTGGTACACCGCGCATCCATGGCGGCTTCATAATCGGCCAGAGTGTGGCCGGGCAGATGGGGATAACGATCCCCCAGGGTCTGCAGAATCACGATACGGTCCACCCGGAAATGGCGAAACGCTTTGCGCAATTCACACCAGCCCACCAGCGTCCAGCAGTGGCCCCAGAAATACAGCCCCAGCGGCCAGATAACCCGTTTGCTGAACTGCTCCTGAACATCACGATAATGCACCCGCACCTTGCTGCGTTCGCGAATGGCCCGCTGTAGCGGGTCCAGCAACGCCCCGAGCATGCGCCGTTCCGGCAAGGCCGGGGCTGACACTGGTGAGGCCAGCGCGCGCAGGTGGCTGGGCACCGCCATGGCCAGCTTTTCCTGCACCGCACGCAGGGCCTCGGCCTGACGCTGACCGGCCCAGCCCTGGGCCATGGACAGACCGGTCAGCAGGGCCTGCCATTCTTCCACGCTGAACATCAACGGCGGCAGCTGATAGCCTTCCAGCAGGGCGTAGCCTTTTCCCGCCTGGGAATACAGCGGCACGCCGCTGGCCGACAAATGGTCCACATCCCGGTAAATGGTGCGCTCGGACACCTGCAGCCGCTCGGCCAGCGCCTGGGCGGTGGTCCACTGGCTGGCCCCGATGACCTGCACGATCTGAAACAGGCGCTCTGCTCGACGCATGATCCTTCCCTGTAGTTAACCTGACGCGGCACTTATCTTCCATCGTTCCCGATCCGCATTCTAGCGCCAAGCTACTGACACCGTGCTGTCAGTATCCTGCCGGGGCCGCCACCGGTATCACCGACCGGGCGGGGCCGGTATACTTGGCGCCTTTCGCGGCAATCTCTCGCGACGAGCTGGGACCGGAACACCATTACCGAATAACAGGATTCACCATGGCGGAACAACCGCAAACGGATATTTTGACCTTTCAGGGCCTGATTCTGGCCCTGCAACAATACTGGGCGGAACAGGGCTGTGTCGTTGTGCAGCCACTGGATATGGAAGTGGGCGCGGGCACCTTTCACCCCTCCACCTTCCTGCGCGCCATCGGCCCGGAAAACTGGAACAGCGCCTATGTGCAGCCGTCCCGCCGGCCCACCGACGGCCGCTACGGGGAAAACCCCAACCGGCTGCAGCACTATTACCAGTTCCAGGTGGTATTGAAGCCATCGCCGGACAATATCCAGGAGCTGTATCTGGGGTCGCTGCGTATGCTCGGCTTTGATCCGCTGGTGCACGATATCCGCTTTGTGGAAGACAACTGGGAATCGCCCACGCTGGGTGCCTGGGGTCTGGGCTGGGAAGTGTGGCTGAACGGCATGGAAGTCACCCAGTTCACCTATTTCCAGCAGGTGGGCGGCATCGACTGCTATCCGGTCACTGGGGAAATCACCTACGGCCTGGAACGCCTGGCCATGTACATCCAGGGCGTGGATTCGGTCTACGACCTGGTGTGGTCCGACGGCCCCTTCGGCAAGGTCAGCTATGGCGATGTGTTCCTGCAGAACGAAGTGGAGATGTCCACCTTCAACTTCGAACACGCCAATGTGGACGAGCTGTTCAAGCAGTTCGATTTGTTCGAGGGCGAGTCCACCAAGCTGATCGACGCCGGCCTGCCATTGCCTGCCTACGAATACGTCCTGAAAGCCTCCCACACCTTTAACCTGCTGGATGCCCGCAAAGCCATTTCGGTCACCGAACGCCAACGCTTTATTTTGCGTGTGCGCACCCTGGCCCGGGCCGTGGCCCAGGCCTATTTCGACAAGCGCCGTTCGCTGGGCTTCCCCATGGCAGATGACAGCATTCGCGAAGAAGTGATGGCAGAGCTGCAAAAGCAGGATGACAAGGCCGCCAAGCAGGCCCAGAAAGACGGCCAAAAGAAAAAGGGGAAGCAATAATGTCCCGGGATTTGCTGATTGAACTGGGCACCGAAGAGCTGCCCCCGAAAGCGCTGGCCTCTCTGAGTGCCGCGCTCACCGACGAATTTGTTCGCCAACTGGATGAAGCCGGCCTCAACCACGGTAACGTGGAACGCTTTGCCGCCCCTCGCCGTCTGGCCCTGCTGGTGCGCGACCTGGACGAGAAACAGGCCGATCGCGATATCGAGCGCCAGGGCCCCGCCGTGCAGGCTGCCTTCGACAACGACGGCAACCCGACCAAGGCTGCCCAGGGTTTTGCCGCTTCACTGGGCCTCACCGTGGACCAGCTGGGCCGTCAGGACACCGGCAAGGGCGAGCGCCTGGTGGCGCAGATTACCGAGAAGGGGAAAAGCGCCGCCGAACTGGTTCCGGCCTTTTTCACCCAGGCCATCCAGAAACTGCCAATCCCCAAGCGTATGCGCTGGGGCAAACGCAAGGTGCAGTTTGTGCGCCCGGCCCACTGGCTGGTGGCGCTGTTTGGTGACGAGGTGATTCCCTTCGAGTTGCTGGATCTGCAATCCGGCCGCACCAGCTATGGCCACCGTTTCCATGCTCCGGGCGCTATCGACCTGGCGACCGCTGGCGAGTATGCCCAGCGCATCGAACAAGACGGCCACGTCCTCGCTGACTTTGATCGCCGTAAAGCCATGATCGAAGAGCAGACCCAGGCGGCTGGCAAAAAGGCGGGCGGTGTCGCCCAGATCGACCCGGACCTGCTCAACGAAGTCACCGCTCTGGTGGAATGGCCCGAAGCGCTAATGGGCAGCTTCGATGACGACTTCCTCCGGGTTCCCCAGGAAGCGTTGATCAGTGCCATGGAAGAGCACCAAAAATACTTCTCGGTGCTGGATGCTGACGGCAAGCTGATGCCGCGCTTTATTACCATCAGCAATATCCAGTCCAAGGATCCCCAACAGGTGATCCACGGCAACGAGAAAGTGATTCGCCCACGCCTGGCCGATGCCGCTTTCTTCTACGACAACGATTGCAAACGCACCCTGGCCCAGCACGCCGAAGGGCTGGCCAATGTGGTATTTCAGCAACAGCTGGGCACCGTGGCCGACAAGTGCCAACGCATCGGCAGCCTGGCCGCCGTGATTGCCGGGCAAATCGGTGGTAACGCAGACAACGCCAAGCTGGCCGGCGAACTCAGCAAGGCCGACCTGAACAGCGAAATGGTCGGCGAGTTCGATACCATGCAGGGCATCATGGGCTTCTACCTGGCCCAGCGCGAAGGCCAGCCAGACGACGTGGCCAAGGCCCTGTATGAGCAATACCTGCCGCGCTTTGCCGGCGACACCTTGCCGCAGAGCAAAACCGGCATGGCGGTTTCCCTGGCCGACAAGATCGATACCCTGGTGGGCATCTTCGGTATCGGCCAGAAACCCAGCGGTACCAAGGACCCCTACGCGCTGCGTCGCGCCACCCTCGGCGTGCTGCGCATCATTATTGAAAATGAACTGGCCCTGGATCTGCGCGAACTGCTGGACCAGGCCGCCGCCCAACTGGGTGAACGCATCGATGCCAACCAAGTGGAAGACGCCTTCGACTTTATCAAGGGTCGCTATCGCGCCATCTACCAGGAACAGGGCATTGCCACGCCGGTGATTCTCTCGGTATTGGCCATCGACGAGGCCTGTCGCAAACCACTGGATTTCGACCGTCGAGTAAAAGCCGTGGCCGCCTTCCAGCAACGCGAAGAAGCCCAGGCGCTGGCTGCCGCCAACAAGCGAGTATCCAATATTCTCGCCAAGCTGGACAGCGCACCGCCGGAAGAAATTGACGGCGCCCTGCTGGAAGACGAGGCTGAACAAACGCTCACCGACATGGTGGTGGCAGCCTTCGAACAGTCCTATGAACTGCTGGAAGCCGGCGACTACGCCAGCGTGCTGGAAATGCTGGCAGACCTGCGCGAGCCGGTGGATGCCTTCTTTGATACCGTCATGGTGATGGCGGAGGATGAGGCGGTACGCAATAACCGGCTGGCACTGCTGGCATTCCTGCGTGACCTGTTCCTGAACGTGGCGGATATCAGTCTGTTGCAGGAATAAGAGACGCAACACGCCCGACGCATTATGCAACACGCTAAATCAAAGGCCGCTTAATCAGCGGCCTTTGTGTATATCACCGTAGGAGCGGCTAACCTAACGTTTGGCATCGCGCCGCCAGCGACGCTCCTACGGTAGAGGAAGGGATCTTCATCCATGAACAAACTCATCATTCTGGATCGCGACGGGGTCATCAACGAGGACTCCGATGCCTACATCAAGACCGTGGACGAGTGGATTCCCATCCCCAGCAGCATCGAGGCCATCGCCCGGTTGAGCAAGGCGGGGTATACCGTCACCGTGGCCACCAACCAGTCCGGTATTGGCCGTGGCTATTATGATGTGGCCACCCTGGATGCCATGCACGCGCGCCTGCGTGAGTTGGTGGCGGAGCAGGGCGGTGCGCTGGGCAAGATCGTCTATTGCCCCCACGGGCCCGATGACGGCTGTGATTGTCGCAAGCCGCTGCCAGGCCTGATCGACCAGATTGTTACCGAGTATGGCGATGTCACCGGTGCCCCCCTGATTGGTGATAGCCTTAGGGATCTTGAAGCGGGAGTCGCTCGCCATTGCACACCGGTACTGGTGCGAACCGGCAAAGGGAACCAGACCCTGGAAAAAGGTCTGCCTGAATCCCTGGGCCCGGTTGCCATTTACGACTCACTGGCTGACTTTGTTGATCACACCTTGAAGGATTAGGCATGACCCAGCACGCGCCACCGTCGCTGTCGATCAAGGTCCGCAGCGCGCTGTTTTTCGTGCTGTACAACCTTGCCGGTATTTTCCACAGTTTCCTCTGTGTCCTGATTGGCCCCTTCCTGCCACTTCGCACCCGCCACCGGTTTATCAACCTGTGGACCCGTTTTGCCATGTGGCTGGACCAGCACCTGAATCGCATCACCGTGAAGATAGAAGGGCAGGAACATCTGACGGATGCCCCCTGTGTCATTCTTGCCAACCACCAAAGCAGCTGGGAAACCTTTTACCTGCAGGTGCTGATCAGCCCGCAGGCCACGGTGCTGAAACGGGAACTGCTGTGGATACCATTCTTTGGCTGGGGGCTGGCACTGCTTAATCCCATTCGTATTAACCGCAGCGATGGCAAGGCCGCGTTAAAATCGGTGCTGTCCCAGGGAAAGCAGCGTCTCAAACGTGGACTGCGGGTGGTGATTTTCCCGGAAGGCTCCCGACAAGCCCCAGGTACCCATGGCAAGTTCAACCACGGTGGCAGCATGCTGGCTACGCAGGCCGGGGTGCCTGTCATTGCGCTGACCCATAACAGTGGTGATTGCTGGCCCCGCAAAACCTGGGTGCGTTACCCCGGCACGATCACACTGCGTATCAGCCCTCCCATCGACACGCACAATAAAAAAGCCAAGCAAGTCAGCGCTGAAGCCCAACAGTGGATTATGGCGCATTACCCCGGTTAACAGCCGGTGCGTGTTATCCACAAAAATGGCAGGAAGGCGGTGATTTTATAATCACCGCGGTGGAAATATTATTCTTCGCCACCGTATTTTTTATTTTCCGCTCTGCGTTTAATTGCCAATGCCCATTAAAATAATTACAGTCTTTGCCGTTATTCAATGACCTAAAACAAGGGCACCTTAATGAGCATCAATCTTGACGAACTGTCTGTCGACGAGCTGGAAAAACTGATCAAGCAGGCAGAGTCTGCGCTGGACAAAAAGCGTAAGGCCGAATTGAAAAATGCCCAGGCAGTACTGGAAAAAATGGCCAAGGATCTGGGTGTCGATCCCCAGGACCTGCTGAAAAATGCTGCTGACAAGAAGAAAACCACACGCAAAAAAGCCGCCAAGAAAAAAACCGGTGTTCGCCGTCCCGCCAAAGTAAAGTTCCGCGACCCAAACAACAGCAGCAACACCTGGACCGGCCGCGGCAAACGCCCGCTGTGGTTGCAGGATGCCCTGAGCAAAGGCGCCAATCTGGACGATTTTTTGGTGTAATCAAGACACGCTACACGCTACAGGCACCACGAAAAAGCGAACCCGAAGGTTCGCTTTTTTTATGCGTGTTGCTTGCCGCATGAAGCATGCAGCGTCTCTTTAAACATCCAGATTGGATACCTGCAGCGCATTGGACTCGATGAACTGGCGGCGTGGGTCCACGTCGTCGCCCATCAGGCAGGTAAAGATCTGGTCTGCCGCGATGGCATCCTCGATGGTTACCTGCAGCATACGGCGGCTTTCCGGGTCCATGGTGGTTTCCCACAGCTGGTCCGCGTTCATCTCACCCAGCCCCTTATAACGCTGGAAACTGGTACCACGGCGCGCCTGCACCATCAGCCAGTCCAGGGCTTCGGCAAAGTGGCGAATAGGCCGCTGCGACTCACCACGCTGGATGTAGGCATCCTCTGCCAGCAGGCCTTCCAGGGTTTCCCCCAAGGCCTTGATCTTCTGGTAGTCCGGGGACTGCAGAAAATCCAGAGTAACACGATATTCGCGGGGTACACCGTGAGCGAGTACTTGCACACGTGGCAAGTACAGGCCTCGCTCTTCATCACGCTGGGCGGTAATCGTAAACGCCTGGGTCGCATCGGTGATGGCATCCACGCGCTTGCCCAGAGTCTCGCACCACTGCGCCATGGCGGCTTCGTCTTTCAGCGAGGCTTCATTGAGTGACGGCATGTAGATCATCTGCTCCAGTACTTCTTCCGGGAAGACCCGGGACTGACGGTCGACAATCTTCATGACACCGCGATACTCGGCGATCAACTTGGCCAGCGGCTCACCACTGATCGGTGGCGCATCATCACCTGGGTACAGGCCGGTTTTGTCCAGCGCCAGGGTAGTGAGGTATTCCTCCATGGCCGGATCGTCTTTCAGATAGGTTTCCTGCTTGCCCTTTTTCACCTTGTAGAGCGGCGGCTGGGCAATGTAGATGTAACCACGCTCAATCAGCTCCGGCAGCTGACGGAAGAAGAAGGTGAGCAGCAGGGTGCGGATGTGCGAACCATCCACGTCCGCATCGGTCATGATGATGATGCGGTGATAACGCAGTTTGTCGATATTGTATTCGTCGCGGCCAATGCCACAGCCCAGCGCGGTGATCAGAGTGCCCACTTCCTGAGAAGACAACATCTTGTCGAAACGGGCTTTTTCCACGTTCAGGATTTTACCCTTGAGCGGCAGAATCGCCTGATTCTTGCGATCCCGGCCCTGTTTCGCCGAGCCCCCCGCAGAGTCACCCTCCACAATATAGAGTTCGGAAAGCGCCGGGTCTTTCTGCTGGCAGTCCGCCAGTTTGCCGGGCAGGCCAGCGATATCCAATGCGCCCTTACGACGAGTCATTTCGCGGGCTTTACGAGCGGCATCCCGGGCACGGGCGGCATCGATGATTTTTTGTACAATACTGCGCGCTTCGCCCGGGTTTTCCAGCAGGTAATCCTGGAAAAGATCGCCCATGGTCTGCTCCACCGCACTTTTCACCTCGGAGGAGACCAGCTTGTCCTTGGTCTGGCTGGAAAACTTGGGATCCGGTACTTTCACCGAAATCACCGCCGTCAGGCCTTCCCGGGCATCATCCCCGGACGGGTTGGCTTTTTCCTTTTTCAGGAAGCCTTCCTTGTCCATATAGCTGTTCAGGGTACGGGTCAGTGCCGCCCGGAAACCGGCCAGGTGAGTACCGCCATCGCGCTGGGGAATATTGTTGGTAAAGCAGAAAATGTTTTCCTGGTAGGAATCATTCCACTGCATGGCCACTTCCACCGCAATGCCGTCTTCTTCCCGCTCAAAATTGAAGTGGAAGACCTGGTTGAGGGCGGTTTTGTTGGTATTCAGGTAGCTGACAAAGGCACTCAGCCCACCCTCATACTCGAACACATCTTCATCGCCGCTGCGCTCATCCATCAAGTGGATACGCACCCCGGAGTTCAGAAAGCTCAGCTCACGCAGCCGCTTGGCGAGGATATCGTAGTGGAACTTGATATTGCTGAAGGTTTCCGGGGAAGGGCGGAAATGCACAGCGGTACCGCTGGAATCCGTCGTTCCCACCACTTCCAGGGGGTTGGCGGGCACACCGTGGTGATAAATCTGCTCGTGAACCTGACCATTACGGCGAATCGTCAGCTTCAATTCTTCCGACAGGGCGTTCACCACCGACACGCCCACACCGTGCAGGCCACCGGACACCTTGTAAGTGTTGTCGTCGAACTTACCGCCGGCGTGCAGCACCGTCATGATCACTTCGGCAGCGCTCACGCCTTCTTCTTCGTGCAGCTCGGTAGGAATACCACGGCCATTATCCTGGATGGACATGGATTCATCCGGGTGGATAACCACTTTGATCTCGGAGCAAAACCCGGCAAGCGCTTCATCGATGGAGTTATCCACGACCTCAAACACCATATGGTGCAGGCCCGTGCCATCATCTGTATCACCGATATACATGCCGGGACGTTTACGTACGGCATCCAATCCTTTCAGCACCTTGATGCTGGATGAATCGTAATTTTTCTCCGCCATGGTATTTCCTTATTTGCTCTCGGTGAGGGGTCGCAGCTTGCCATGTTCCACGTGGAACATTTTGCTCTCAACCGCCTGTAATGCGTTATTGTCATTAACGATGGCTGCCCATTGGGGCATATCCAACGCTGTGATCAATGTCTGGTGGCCTGTTGTGGCCAGATAACCCAGCAACTGATTGCGGTGCTCTTCATCCAGCTCCGCGGCCAGATCATCCACCAGCAAGGTACACACCTTCCCGGCCTGGCTAATTAACGGTAGCTGGGCCAACACCATGCCATAGGCCACCAATTTGGCCTGCCCGCGAGATAAACGGTCGCGAGCCACAACGCCGTGGCTTTCAATACGAATGTCACTGCGATGAAATCCAGCCTGGCTGAATCCCCGCCGCAGATCATCCGTCTGCAGGCGATCCAGCGCTTGCCCGTAGGACTCATCCTTCTGCAGCCCTGTTTGCAGCCTGAGCCGTATTTTCAGCTCGGGAGCCAGTACCACCAGGACTTCATCCAAACCGCGCTGTAGCGCAGCCAGATAGCTTCTGCGTAACCCTTCGATTCTATCAGAAGTCTGCGCCAGTTGCTGATTCCAAAAGCCCAGTTCTCTCTGACTCGGACGACCGGTGCGCAGCAGGGCATTGCGCTGCTTAAGAGCCGCCGACCCCGCTCGCCACACAGGCATAAATTGATGTTCCACGTGGAACATTCCCCAGTCCACAAAGCGACGCCGCAGTTGCGAGGAGCCGAACACCAGCTCCACAGACGTGGGGTGTAGCGCCAATACCGGCAGCAGCGCAGCCACCTCGCTCAGCGCTTTTGGGGTCTGGCCATCCAGTTTGATTGCATCAATTCCACCCGGGGTGCGACGCACCCCAAGCCGGTGCAATTCCTCAGCGGCTAAAACCTCCGCATACAACGTGGCGGCTTCCGCACCATCACGCACCAAGCGCGACAAACGACCGCCCCGAAACGAACGGCCACCACTGCCGATAAAGTAAATCGCTTCAAGAAGACTGGTTTTGCCGCTGCCATTATCCCCCAGGATCACATTCAGGGACGGGGACAAATCCACCTCTGCGGTGCCGTAATTACGGAAATCGCTCAATTGAAGGCGACTAAGCATCAGGGGAACAACAGCAAGGGAAAAGGAGAGGGGACAACAACGGCGGGGTGGCCATCGCGGCCACCCCGGCAAGGGGCATCATGCTCAGAGGCGCATCGGCATAACCACATACACGGCAGCCTTACTCTCTGGGTCAAAGACCAGGGCACTGCTATTGCTGTCGCCCATTTCCAACTCTGCCTGAGTGCCGCCCATGGTGTTCAGCACATCCAGCAGGTAGCTCACGTTAAAGCCGATTTCCAGCGGCGAGCCATTGAAATCCACGGACACTTCCTCTTCCGCTTCTTCCTGTTCCGGGTTGTTGGCCACAATTCTCAGGCTGCCCTCTGACAACTGCACCCGCACACCGCGGTACTTTTCGTTGGAAAGGATAGCTACCCGGGCCAGTGCCTGGCGCAGGGTTTCGCGGTCTGCGACCACTTTGCGCGAGCCTTCCTTGGGAATCACCCGGTCGTATTCCGGGAACTTGCCATCCACCAGCTTGGACGTGAAGGTGATGGCACCCACCACGATGCGGACGTGGTTACGACCAATGGTCAGGCGAGCTGCCTCACCGCTGTCACCCAGAATACGCGACAGTTCCATCACCCCTTTGCGGGGGAGGATCACGGAGGCTTCTTCCACAGGCGCATCCAGCTCGGCATCACACAGCGCCAGGCGGTGGCCATCGGTGGCCACGGCGCGCAGACGGCCCGGCTTGAGCTCAAACAGCATGCCGTTCAGGTAATAACGCACATCCTGCTGCGCCATGGAAAAGGCGGTGCGATCGATCAGACCACGCAGCACATCCGGCTTCATTTCCAGGCTGCTACCCGCAGCATCCTCTTCCAGATTGGGGAATTCCGAGGCGGGCAGGGTGGACAGGGTAAAACGGCTGCGGCCGGAACGAACCAGCATGCGCTCACCATCCACCTCGAAGCGAATGTCCGCTTCCGCCGGCAGGCTCTTGGCAATATCCACCAGCTTGCGGGCCGGTACGGTGGTCTCCCCCGGCTCCTGCTCACCTTCCAGCGGCAGACGCGCCACCAGTTCCAGCTCCAGGTCTGTCCCGGTCATGGAAAGCTGGCCGTCGCCCACTTCCAGCAAAACGTTGGACAGCACCGGCAGGGTCTGTCGCTTTTCCACCACGGCGGCGACCTGCTGTAGCGGCTTGAGCAGTTGTTCTCTATTGATTGAGAATTTCATTGCGCTTTCCCGTTCTGGTTATTGGGTTTGCTCGCCACAGAGCCACCCCGATTAGGACGTCAATGTCCGTAACAGATTCTGATAATCTTCTTCGATTTCCGGATTGGATTCCCGCAACTCCAGCACCTTGCGACAGGCATGCAGCACAGTGGTGTGATCCCGGCCACCAAAATTCTCACCGATCTCCGGCAGGCTGTGGCTTGTCAGTTCTTTCGACAACGCCATGGCAACCTGACGGGGCCGCGCCACCGAGCGTGTCCGCCGGGGCGACAACAAGTCGTTGATCTTGATTTTGTAATACTCGGCCACGATGCGCTGGATATTGTCGATGCTGATTTGCCGCGCCTGCAGCGCAATCAGATCCTTCAGCGCTTCCTTGATCAGGCCGATATCAATCTGCGCCCCGGTAAAGCGCACATGGGCGATCACCCGGCGTAACGCACCTTCCAGCTCCCGTACATTAGAACGGATTCGCTGGGCAATAAAGAAGGCCGCATCGTTGGGCAGATCCACCTTGGCCTCTTCCGCCTTCTTCTTCAGGATCGCCACCCGGGTTTCCAGCTCCGGCGGCTCCATGGGCTGGGACAAACCCCAACCAAACCGGCTCTTCAGGCGCTCCTCTAGCCCATCCACCTCTTTGGGAAACTTGTCACAGGTGAGGATGATCTGCTGACCATTTTCCAGCAACGCGTTAAAGGTATGGAAGAACTCTTCCTGGGATTGCTCTTTACCTGCAAAGAATTGAATATCATCAATCAGCAGCGCATCCACGGAACGATAGAACCGCTTGAACTCGTTGATGGTCTTGTTACGCAGCGCAGAGATCATATCTGCCACAAAACGCTCACTGTGCAGGTAGACCACCTTGGCATTGGGGTTGCGCCGCAACAACTCATTGCCCACCGCATGCATCAGGTGAGTCTTACCCAGACCAACGCCCCCGTATAACAGCAACGGGTTATAGCCATGGCTAGCCGGGTTTTCCGCAACCTGCTGGGCAGCCGCAGCCGCCATGCGGTTGGACTTGCCCTCGACAAAGGTGGAAAAGGTAAAGCCGGTATTGAGGTTACTGCGATGCTTGCGGGCGCCGCCCAGCGCCGTGGGCTGCGGCCTGCTATCGGATTCAGGCTGACGGGGCGCTGGCGCCACCGCAGGCGTGGTTATCGGCCCGCTGCTGGCTGCTGGCGCAGAACCATTGAAAGACGCCGCTACGGGCGTGCTGGCGCGGGTAGAACCCACTTCCAGGCGCAACTGCGGCAGTGGACCTGATTGCATCTCGCCCAACACCTCGCCGATACGGTCCAGGTATTTGTCGCGGACCCAGTCCACCACAAAACGGTTGGGGGCAAACAGGGTCAGCTCCGCACCATCCGCAGATGCAGCCACCTGAAGCGGCCGGATCCACATGTTGAACTGCTGCGACGGCAACTCATCCTCGAGTCGCGTCAGACAGCGTTGCCAGAGCTCTTCAGACACACACCCGCCTTTATTTCCTTGATGTATTGCTCGCGGGGATCGCGGAGAAACCGTTCATGCACAACCGCCGTCGAGCCAGCCATTCTACCCCTACAGAAGCCCACCTATCCACAGGCGACTGGGCTTTTTTTAATGACAACTTTCTGTGGATAACTAGGGCCATAACCCTGTTGACCGGCACCGGTACAACCCGGTGGATAACCTGGGGCACAACTTATACCCACATTTAATGACAGCTAGTCCCCACACAACCCCCAGCACTTACACACAATGATACGCAAGTTATCATTACGCCAAGCAATTGAAATAAATACGGTTTTCAGGCTTACCCACAAAAAGCGCCTCCCCCTATAACTACTACTACAATCAATAAATACTTAAATATATAAAATCTATTAACAGTCTTTTCTTTTCTTCTTTCGAGCAGGCTGAAAAGCGCGTTGACACAACCCCTCGGTTTCCCTAGACTTGCCGCCCTTCTAATCGCTGTCTAATCCATGGGGAAGACGCCATGAAACGTACATTCCAGCCAAGCGTGCTCAAGCGCAAACGTGCTCACGGTTTCCGTGCTCGTATGGCCACGAAAAATGGCCGCAAAATTTTGGCCGCTCGTCGTGCCAAGGGCCGTAAGCGGTTGGCTGCATAAGCCAACCGTTTTACCTTGCCTTCCTGGCTGAGGTAACAGTGCCCATCTCACAGGCCTTTACCCGCCAACACCGCCTCCTTACCGGTTCCCAGTATCAGACCGTCTTTGATCAACCTGAATGGAAGGTTGGCCTGGGCAGTTACTTGCTTCTGGTAACACGCAATACCCAACCGCAGCCCCGACTGGGCCTGGTGATTGGCCGTAAACGCGCCAAACGCGCCGTAGACCGTGCCAGAATCAAGCGGCGGGTACGCGAACAGTTCCGCTGCCGGCAGCAGGAACTGGCTGGTCTGGACATAATCCTGCTGGTCAGGGGCCGAATCGAGAACCCGGATCCGGATCAGGTTACCCGCGATATCACCCGGCTATTTGACAAGCTGCTTGCTAAGTGTCGGCAAGCTTGAGAAACTGCGGCCCGTTTTTCACGCCACAGATAAGCCTCTTATGGAAATCCAGCGCGCCCTAGTTATTACCGGCATTGCCGTTGTCTCATACCTGATGATTCAGGCCTGGCAGCGGGATCACGCAGACTCGGCAACCCCTGTCCCTGTTGAACAGGTGGCAGAGCAAGGGAGCTCTTCATCCGCAGACAGTGCGGATTTGCCTGCGCCGCAGCCGGAAACCGAGAATAGCATCCCGGCCGCCCAGGCTGACGGTGATCAGCCTGTCGCTCCCCAGATCGATACTCCGGATACCGCCACCTCCTCCAGGCGCATCGAGGTCAGCACCGATGTGCTGCGGGTAGAAATCAACCCGGTCGGCGGCGATATCGTTCGTCTGGCATTGCCTGATTACCCCAAACATATCGATACCCCTGATCAGCCCTTTGTGTTCATGGATCAGAGCAACAGTGGCACCTACGTGGCCCAGAGTGGCCTGGTAGGCAAGAACGGCACCGATTCCAGCAAAGGTCGCCCGCACTGGAGCAGTGCCCAGCAGCGTTACCAGCTTGCCGAGGGCAGCAACGAGCTGAATGTGGATCTGACCCTGACCCAGGACAATGGCGCCGAAATCATCAAGCGCTATACCTTCGAGAAAGGCAGCTACCTGGTTCGTGTCAGCCATATCGTCCGCAATAACGGCAGCAGCCCCTGGACGGGGGCCCTGTATGGCCAGATCAAGCGCGATGGTAGCGATGACCCCGGGTTGTCCACCACCGGCTTCGCGCCCATGCCCACCTACCTGGGGGCTGCGTACTGGAACCCGGAGAAGCCTTACAACAAGCTCACGTTTGATGACATGAGTGAAGACGGGGTCAAGCTGGACCAGACTGTGGAAGGCGGCTGGCTTGCCATGGTCCAGCATTACTTTGTGTCTGCCTGGATTCCCGACGCCAAACAGAAAAACCATTACTCCAGCGTGTACCTGCAATCACGCGACCAGTACCTGCTGCGATTCGTCTCGCCGAATACCACGGTGCAGCCGGGTGAAGAGTCGGTGCTGTATGCCGAGTTCTATGCCGGTCCCAAGCAGCAGGACAACCTGGAAGCGATCAGCCCGGGCCTGAACATGACTGTGGACTACGGCTGGTTGTGGTTTATCTCCCAGCCCATCTTTGCCCTGCTGGTGTTCCTGCAGAGCGGGGAAGTGTCCGTCTTCGGTATGGATATCGACATCGGTGGCGGTGTGGGTAACTGGGGTGTGGCAATCATCCTGCTGACCTTCATCATCAAGGCGATCTTCTTCAAGCTCAGCGCCACCAGCTATCGTTCCATGGCCAAGATGCGCAAGGTTGCGCCGGAAATGCAGCGCATCAAGGAGCAGAACAAGAACGACAAGCAGAAGCAGCAGATGGAAACCATGAATCTGTTCAAGCGGGAAAAGATCAACCCGCTGGGCGGCTGCTTGCCCATGCTGGTACAGATGCCGGTGTTTATCGCCCTGTACTATGTGCTGCTGGAATCGGTAGAGTTGCGCCAGGCGCCGTTCTTCCTGTGGATTAATGACCTGTCCGTGATGGACCCGTACTTTGTGCTGCCGATCCTGATGGGCGCGTCCATGTTCCTGCAGACCCGCCTGAACCCGACACCGGCAGACCCGACCCAGGCGCAGGTGATGAAATGGATGCCGATGATCTTTGCGGTGTTCATGCTGTGGTTCCCGGCCGGCCTGGTACTGTACTGGCTGACCAACAACATCCTGTCCATTGCCCAGCAGTGGATCATTACCCGCAAGATCGAGAATGAGGCCTGACGCACCACGCTGGCCGCAAGACAGAATGAAGCCGATCGAAAGATCGGCTTTTTTCTTTTCTGTCCGGCGTCTGGCGCGAGGCATCAGGCGCTCTCTATAATCCTCTTATGCACACCTCTTCCCCAGATACCATTGTTGCCATTGCCACCGCTCCCGGCCGGGGTGGCGTCGGTGTGGTGCGTCTTTCCGGTCCGCAGGCCCTGAGCATCGCGTCTCTTGTTGTTGGTGAGCAATCACTGTCGCCCAGGGTGGCGCACTTCCGGCGTTTTCGTGATCAGGCTGGGGAGGTTCTTGACGAAGGCCTGGTCATTACGTTTCCGGCACCGCATTCCTTTACCGGGGAAGATGTGGTGGAACTCCAGGGCCACGGCGGCCCGGTTATTCTGGACATGCTGGTAGCCGCCTGTATCGCAGCCGGTGCCCGTCAGGCCCGTGCCGGAGAATTTTCCCAGCGGGCCTTCCTCAACGACAAGATGGATCTGACCCAGGCGGAAGCCATCGCCGATTTGATTGATGCCGGCACCAGCGCCTCCGCCCGTGCCGCCCTGCATTCCCTGCAGGGGGTGTTTTCCGATGAAGTGAACCAGCTGGTCGAAGCACTGATTGGGCTGCGCATCTATGTGGAAGCGGCCATCGACTTCCCGGAAGAGGAAATTGATTTCCTGTCCGACGGCAAGGTGGCCAGCGACCTGACGGCGGTACGACGTCAGTGCCTGCGTGTGCTGGATGAAGCCAACCAGGGCCGACTGGTACGTGAAGGCATGACCCTGGTGATTGCCGGCAAACCCAATGCCGGCAAGTCGTCCCTGATGAATGCCCTGGCCGGTTTTGATGCGGCTATCGTTACCGATATTGCCGGCACCACCCGGGACGTGCTGCGCGAATCCATTCAGCTGGACGGCATGCCCCTGAATCTGATCGACACCGCCGGTCTGCGTGACAGTGCTGACGTGGTGGAACAGGAAGGGATTCGGCGTGCCTACGCTGAAATGCGCAAGGCCGATCGTTTGCTGGTGATGGTGGATTCCCGCGATAGCAAGGGGGATATCAATGATATCCACAGCCTGCTCCCGCAAAGCCAGCAGCAGCTGGAAAACCTGGAACTGCCCGTCACGGTGGTGCTGAATAAAGCAGACCTGTCCGGGCTGCCGGCCGGTCAGCGTGAAGACGGCGCCTTTGTGATTTCAGCGGCCAGCGGTGATGGGCTGGAGGCGTTGCGCCGTCATCTGAAAGACGCCGCCGGCTACCAGGGCGAAGGGCAAAGTCGCTTTTCCGCTCGCCGTCGTCATATTACTGCGCTGGAGCAGGCGTTGGCGGCCCTGGACAGTGGTGAGCGGCAATTGCATGGCCATGCGGCTGGTGAGCTGCTGGCCGAAGACCTGCGCGCCGCCCAGAAAGCCCTGGAAGAAATCACCGGTACCTTTACCGCTGATGATCTGCTGGGGCGAATCTTCTCCTCGTTCTGCATCGGCAAATAAGTGGCCTGATCACCTCGGTAGCGTCGCTTGCGGCCCTATCCTCCCCCCCCAAAAAAAACGGCAACCCGGCGTAGCACCAGCCAGGTTGAAACCTGCCGTTTGCATTCAGCTAAAAATTACGGTTCCAGTTATTATTCGGGTGTTAGCCAATGCGTTGATATTAAAGGGGTTTATTAATATTCAACTTCCCTGGTTGGCCTGAATATTTGATTTATGACTTTTTCGCCCATTTGCCATTGATAAGAAAAAGCCATTTAAAACAGTGACCTGAAAGTTCGTATACAAAAATTTGCTATGTGGTCATTGTTTGATCAATACGCCCGCGCCACTTTGTGTAAAACCATAGCAACCGTCTGTGGACATATGTTGGCAGATAGGAAATAAGAATAACGAAAAAGTATACGGGAGAGCGCGTGATGCGAATGGCACATCATCGCAAGCGTATTGTATGCAACGCAGTGCAGGCAGTTCTGTTCGGATGGCTGGCCTTGCTGCCCTTGCCGGGTATGGCGGCGCTTGAGCGCATGGATGAGGCAGCCATGTCCAATGTCAGTGGCGCCGGGCTTGCCTTTGTCTGGGAGGACTTTCGCTGGCTCACCAAGCCAACCAGCTATTTCGAGCAGGTGGGTTCCGGCACAGACCCGGAAAGCACCTTCCTGCGTGGCGACCTGCGCTGGTACGGCATCAATGTGTCGGCCAAAGGTGCTGGTACCACCTGGACTGAAACCGGAAGCAGCATGGATGCTTGCGCAAGCCAGGGGTATGGCGGACTGGGATGTCCGCGTGGTGGCACCATTGCACATTTTGCGGCCCACGATAATCCCTATGTCCTGCGCGTCATGGACTATTCGGGAAAGGGCAGTGGTGCCAATCAAATAGGCAATGGCGTTGTCACCTGGGGCGGAGATACCTCAACCAGCAAGACCGTATTGGAATTGTTGGCACCCACCTTTCAGGAAGACTACCGCTTTTCATTTTGGGGGGAAATTGAGGCCGGCAAAGGTGGTCCGGCTACGGATTACGGCCTTTTGAAAACCCAGACGATTATTCAGGGCAGTGCCGCAGGAAGTGTCCTGCAGTTTTTCCAGTCCACGGAAGCGGGCAATCCCAATTTTGCCTTTCTCTATAAAAGCCATCTGCAAGGTGACTTTCGGTTCAATGCCAATCAGGTAAACGGCAAGGATTCAGACGCACTGGGAACACCGGTGCAGTTCGATGCTTTCGAGGGGATGCATTTTCGGAACGTAGATGCCTTTTTGCCGCTGGGTCACCTTTTTTACCAGGCATTCACGATTGATGTTCCAAAGGATGCAAGTGGTAACGATATTACCAACGGTAATTTCGTTCTGGCCCTCAATGAAATCCCCGATAACCCCGCTGTTTATCGCCGTCATTACAGTCTGGCCGTGGCTGATTCGGTTGATGCCGGTTATCAGACAGCCCGTGCGGCGTTGCTAACGAATACTCATGGTGCAACCCCTTCAGTCACGGTGCCCGATAACTATTTCCAGACCCATGGTTATTCACGTTGGGGCGATTGGTTTCCATGTCAGGGTATCGGCTGCCCTGCGCTACCGACCAGCATGACCATCACGGATGGGACAGGGGCGATCATTGCTCAACGAAATACCTTTAACGACACCAGTGACGGCATATTTTTCAGTAAGTGCAGCGGATGTACTGACTTCGATGCCTTTGCTTACACCATGACGGCGGTGGATGTCAGAGCCGGGCAAAGCCAATACAACTGCCCTGGGGGAACGGGGTGCTCCGGTGATGGTTACAACCCGCGTGGAACAGGAAGCCGCTTTTACAAACAAAATGACAGTTGCACACCATCCGGTGGCACAGGGCTGAATTGTGGATATGGCGGTGGATACAGCATCTCCGCAGGTAGCGCGTACACCAACACTAGCAAAGTTAATCCACAGGCCTTTTTCGATGCCGCCTCTGCAGGCACACAAACATTACCGGTAATACGAACAGGGGTAGCCAACCTGGGGGACTCAAGAGCGGAAGGCTTGCTGATAAACAGTTTTAAATTCACCAGCCTCGGCGCCCAGTACTAGGAGGTTCCATGAAAAAAACTCTGTTTTTCCTCCTGGTCCTGAATGTCCCCGCCGCTGCTTTGAGCGCGGAGCAAATGGCATTGCTCAATGATGAAGAGTTATCCGATGTATCGGCCAGGCAGGGGATCGCTCTGAATTTTGAAATGCTTATCAATGCGACGCTGAATGCATCGGGAGAGGTGGTACCGGATAACTGCCCAACCGCTGCCTTGGTGGCTTCCGGCACACCGGATTGTCGATTTGCGCTCCAGTTTAATGGCATCGACGATGCCTGGCTGGTGGTAAAGGAATACTACGGGGTTTTTAAACTCAACGAGGTCCACGTTGATGGTGTGCGAACTCAGGACAGCGCGTCCGGGTATTGCGATGCAGCATGCCAGGAACGATTTGGGGTGGGGTTTGACCCTGATGATCGCCCCGCAATCCAGTTGAGCTATGACCACTCCGATCCGGGCAGTAATACCGCCTTCTATAACGATGCAGAAATATTCCTGAATGCCGGCAAAGTGGCCGCGGAGTTCAATCAGAGCGACCCCGGTGGAAATATCATCGTGCCAGGTTACCTGAGAAATGAAACACCGGGTGCGGCGATCGGTTTGAGAATGGCGGATGGCGTTAATGGATCCGGAGGGCCTGCCCAGCTGCGTTTTGATGGCAACATGATGATGTACGGGTACTAGGATGAATAAAAATAAAGCCGGTACCTGTCTTTTTATTGGGGGAATGGTTCTTTCTTCTTGGCAATCCTCAATGGCCAATGTCAGCGAAATGATACCTCTGGAAGATAATGATCTCAGGCAAGTGGCAGGTCAGGGGTTGATATTGAATGACAAAATATCGGGCCGTGAGCTTGATGGTTCCAATGCCTATTCCGAGCCTTTTGATTTTTATCGTATGGGCTTGAACGGTGAGCTGGAAATGAACATGAACATTTCCAAGCTGCAGCTTGGCTGTGGGGGGATTAACGATCACCTTTCCGGGTTTGCAGGCTGCGATATTGATATCGACTATGCATCCTTGATGGGGAGGAATGGAACAGAGCCTGGAGCATCAGGTAGCCCATTCAAGCTGACCAGGCCCTATGTGGAAATAGCTATCAAGAATGATGATACCGCCACGTTGAGAGAAGTGGCGGGGATAAAGATAGGGGGTGAGTCTGCCGATGGAGCCATGGTTGCCGGTCGAAGATACACACAGAATGGAGCCATTAACCAGGAAAATACAGAGTTTGCGAATAGCTGTGATACCGGAGCTTCAACAGGAACCGGCGTTGCGGGATGCCATTCAGGTATTAATACCGTCAGTGGTTTCCTGGGAACAGAGCTTTCCATCACCATGCGAGTCCGTGCGAATATTTGCGGTGGTGCAGTGATTGGAGATTTCTGTTTGGGAATTCCTATCCCACTTGATGCCTGGGGATGTGCGGGGAGGACGCAGACCGATGTTGATTCATGCGGCACAGGCAAAAATGACGCGCTTTTCGTTGATGTGGCTGGTACCAGAATGCAAACGTTGGGGTTACGCTCGGCGCAGCTGAACCTTCAGGGGAATGGTCTTTCGGGAATTTTGACTCAAATCCTGGATTCCGCCTATGCGCAACTGAATACAGATCTTCGTCTGGCGCATAAATTGACTTTCGAAAATACCGGCGATTTTTTCCTTTCTTTCCAGCGAGAGCCTATCGCTTACCCAAGATATAGCAAGATCACGCCAATACAGGAGTTTCAGAATGCGGGTACCTATAACACCGCAGTTGATGCCTGTACAACCAGTTACGCGACAGAAAGATGTAACAGCGCTTACTCCGTTCCAGCAAATACAGGGTGGTGGCTAAATGCACCGAGCGTGAAACTGATGGATATTGTGAATGAGAATGCTCAGTTGGGAACCTTGTCTATCGGTGATGCGCTGGATCTTTTAGGGGCGCCGGGCTATCTCATTGAGCACCCGGAGTTTGAGATGACTCCTCAACAGAATTGTCACGGTTCTAGCAGGTTTTGTTAGGGGGACGCGATGCTCAATAAAATAAGTCAGAAAATAGCTGCCGCGAAAATTTTCATTCTGACGATTCTTCCCGTGTTGGTCTTTGCACTGGAGCCGATGACTGAAGGAGAGCTTTCCACTGTTCAGGGACGGGATGGGGTAACGGTCAGTTTGAATGCTGCTGGCATATCCGCTCAGCAATTATCCTTGCAGATTGATACTCCCACAGCCAGCCAGTCCGAAGGGTTGTATTTGAATAATTTGCAGCTGACAAAAACGGGCACGAAAGAAAACTGGTTCAGCACCGACATTGATGTGGGGTCCAATGCGAATGGCCCTTTGCTCAGCATCAAGAGCCATGTAGATACCAGCCGTTTCTCCTTCAGTTCCATGACATTGAATGATTCGACTCGATCATTCGGGGAATGGGCGATGGTGGGGGGAGTGGATTTCCGTTTGATCAATCGCGGACTGTTCTTTACGGACGATCTCAACAAGCCGGCTTCCCTATATTTCGCTTTAACCGACGCCAAATGGTTCTATCGGCAAAACTGGTATTACCACGCCAACCTCACGTTCGATAACCTGGATTTTGTCTGGGATATGCCTGAAGCCTCCATCGGAGTCACCAATGATGGATTGCGACTGTATGGCGATGTTAATTACCTGCTGAATTTTGATCTTCTCTACAAATTCCACCCTGATCAGGATATGACCACAGTGACCGCCAATGATAAGCGGATGCTGAATTTTGGCTGGGAAGGCACGCTGTATGACACTGAGTTGCAGGTCCGTGGTGGGGGAATCTGGGATGGCAGCGAAGTGGCCGGCGCCTATGATACTTCCGCACGAACCCAAGGCCTGAACTTTGGTGTCAGCTGGAATTACAAGAAAAACCAGGGGGATGGGGTTAAATCCACAGACCTGCGCTGGCAGATTGGTCAGGGCGGTGGAGAGCAGGTTTTGCTGGAGTTTGGCGATTGGAGGAATCTTCAGGACAGCAGTGGTAACCGGGCTCCTCTCGGTTTTGATTTCCGCAATATCACGCTGGATGTGGTGACTGCCGGAAATGGCCCTGGGGGCTTGTGTTGGGGGGCTGCCACTCATGGTTCGGGATGCAGCGGAAAAATGCTGGGTTTTGATACCGGATTGATCAACAGCTACAGCAACCAGGTTAATCGCACGGATGGTGGGGCGCTAATGGCGGCTATCCGTAATGGAAACCTGCTGGCCTATTCAAACCAGGTGACAATCAGCTCGAATAGCATGGCGCCGGAAACGTATGACTGGGGGTTGATTTATACCCTGGCCAACATCGATGCCAATATTGCCATGTATCCCGGTGGGAGCCCGTCGCATGTTACCGCAGACAGTGAAAATCAGGGATTTATTATCGATCTACTCCTGATGTCGCAGACACTGGATGACGCTGGCAATCAGGGTAGTAACTGGTCCCGGGGTACCCATTTCATGATTGCGGACACCGACCCATCGGTGAATATGGGCATCGGCATGTTAAATGCCAACTTCCTTCTGGCTGCTGATGATATGCGCTTGTGGATAAAGAATTCCGGAACCGTAGGCAGCGCAGCTTACGGTGGAGGTATCGACCTGCTTTCCCCTCGAGTCAGGATGCAGCTTTCCGCTGAGCTGGCCGGGGTTTCTCTGCCGCGGGGGGATGACAAAGTAGCGATAGCCGATGTGGATCTCAATCTTGAGGGCCTGGTGAATTTCCGGTTATCTCCACCACCGGATGGGGAGAATTTTCTGGCTTACAGTGCTGCCATCAGACTTTATTCCATGAGAGATACCACGGACAGTGCCTTGGTGAGTGGTCAGGGTTCGTTCTGGTCCATTGCTGAACCGGGGCGGCCGGAGGTTGAGTTGAGGCTGGCGAACATAGAGGGGGACTTGGCTATTGTGGACAGCAAACTGGAATTGCACGAACGAAACCACGGCGGTAACGGAGAAAGCCCTCAACTGGAAATTTCCAACAAGATTGTGTTCGGCGGTAGCGCTGTGCAGCGGTTGCAGGATGGTACAGAAGGGCTTGCCTCGGTACCTGGCGGCGCCTTGGGGCAGGAAGTGGAATCGGATATTTATTTTGGCTCAGATCGTCTGGGACAACTGGTCATTCCCAATGGCAGCATCCGCACCACGATCGGTTTACTCCCTCAGGAATAAGCCCTGCTCCACACCGGTTGGTGGAAGCAGGGCGAGCAGCCTGGTTTCAGGATGTGGGGGCGCCATCTGCATGCCATTCAAACTTTTTGAACGGTTTGTCGACGGGGGTGTTGGCCAGGTGATTGGTGTAATTACTCATCACCTTCTGGGACAGGCCCAGAATCACTTCCAGAATATGCCGCTTTTCAAAGCCGGCGGCGAAGAAAGCCTTCACTGCTTCATCGTTCACTTCGCCGCGATCGCGGACCACCGATAACGTGAAGTCCCGCAGGGCTTCCAGTTTATCTGTGGGCAAGGGCGTCTTGTCGCGTAGCGCGTCGGTGATGCGGTCGTCCACTTCCATGGATTTGGCAATGCCGGTATGGGCGGGGACGCAATAGTGGCAGGCATGTTCCACGTTAATGGTTTGCCAGACCACGGTCACTTCCTCGTCGGTAAAGCTGGTTTCCAAGAATAAAGCGTGCAGTTTCTGGTAGCCCTCCAGCAGGCCGGGGGCTTCAGCCATGACGGCATGCAGGTTGGGAATCATGCCAAAACTTTTTTGCGATTCTTTCAACAGCGCCTGGCTGGCTTCGGGGGCCGTCTCTTCAGTGTGCAGGGTGAAATCGGTCATGGTGTCCTCCTTTGGATCAGCCGGGATAAGCGATGTCTTTATTTGAGTGATCGCTCAAGAACAGCGTCACCCTAACACGTGTATGAGCGACTGCAATACCTTTTTTGAGTGAATACTCAAAAATTGTTAAACTGCCCTCATTGTTTGCATGGTGGAGATAACAGATGCCCAGAATGGCGGCGTACGATCGGCAAGATTGCCTCGAGAAGGCCGTGACCCTGTTCTGGGAGAAAGGCTTTCATGCCACCTCTCTCAAAGATATCGAGCACGCGCTGGATATGCGCCCTGGCAGCATCTATGCCGCGTTTGGCAACAAGGAATCGCTCTATAGTCAGGCCCTGGACCTGTATGCCGGCACCATGGGCAAGGATTTCCTGGATAACCTCCGTGGCCAGCAAACCCCCATTGAAGGGCTGGCAGAGTATCTGCGCGAACTGGGCAAACTGCGCGACACCAACCCGCCTTCCCGGGCCTGCATGCTGGTAAAGGGGCTACTGGAAGCGGGAGCAGAAACCCCGGCGTTACAGCAGAAAATCGAAACACGCCTGGCCGATATGGAGGCTATTTTCCGCCAGGCCTTTGCGGAGGCGAAAGCGGCGGGGCAGATACGCGACCCCGACGATCCAGCCCATCAGCCGGATCGATTGGCGCGCCGTCTGCAGTGCGAAGTCATGGGATTGCGGGCGTTCGCCCAGCGTTCCGGCGACAGGCAGGAATTGCAGCAACTGGCGGGCGACCTGGCAGATACGGTGCTATCCCTTCAGGCCTGAGGCGGTCCGACTTGTAATGAATCCCCGTTGTCGCCATGCCATGATGAAACAACACAGGTTTTATTGTTGGCAGGAGGCTGATTATGTCCACGCACCATTCCGATACGCGCATAGAAACCGATTCCCTGGGTGACATAGCGGTTCCGGCCAGCGCACGTTGGGGCGCCCAGACCCAGCGCGCGGTGGATAACTTCCCTATCAGCGGCCGTCAGTTGCCAACCCGCTTTATCCAGGCCGTGGTCCGCATCAAACGGTGCGCGGCGGAAACCAACCGGCAGCTTGAAACGTTGTCAGCCGACAAGGCCGTGGCCATTGTCGGTGCCTGCAACGATCTGTTGGAGGGCCATCACCTGGATCAGTTTCCGGTGGATATCTTCCAGACCGGCTCCGGCACCAGCACCAACATGAACGTCAATGAGGTGATTGCGCATCTGTGTGAGGAAGCCGGTGCCTCCATTCACCCCAATGACGATGTGAACCTGGGCCAGAGCAGTAACGACACCATTCCCACGGCCATTCATGTGTCTGCCGCGCTGGCCGTCACGGAAAACCTGATCCCGGCGCTTGAGCAACTGATTGCCGAGCTGGGCCTGCGCGCCCGGGAGCAGCGGGAGACCGTGAAAACCGGCCGCACCCACCTGATGGATGCCATGCCGGTGACAGTGGAGCAGGAGCTGCAGACCTGGGCCATGCAGTTGCAGGATGCCTGTGGGCGTGTGGCGCGGGCCCGTGATGACCTGTTGGCGGTGCCCCAGGGAGGAACGGCGGTGGGCAGCGGCATTAATGCCCACCCGGATTTCGCCGACACCTTTGCCCGCCATCTGGCAGAAGAAACGGATCTGGCCTTTCGCGCCATGCCCCATCCCTTTGTAGCGCAGAGTGCGCTGGACAGTCCGCTGGCGTTATCGGCGGCGCTGCGTGGCGTGGCGGTGGTGCTGATGAAGATCAGTAACGACCTGCGCTGGATGAACTCCGGGCCGATCCATGGGCTGGGTGAGGTGCAGTTGCCGGCTACCCAGCCAGGTTCGTCGATCATGCCGGGTAAGGTGAATCCGGTGATTTGCGAGTCCGCCACCATGGTGGCGACCCAGGTGATGGGGCTGGATCAGGCCAATACCATCGCCGCCCAGAGCGGCAACTTCCAGCTCAACGTGATGTTGCCGCTGGTGGCCAGCAATCTGCTGGATATGACCGAGTGGCTGGCGAACAGCTGCAGCAATTTGGCGGAGCGGGCAATCAAGGGCATGACGTTCAATGAAGCGCGTCTGGCCGAAGGCGTGGGGAAGAACCCCATTCTGGTCACCGCCCTGAACCCGGTGATCGGTTACGAAAAAGCCGCGAAGATTGCCAAGGAAGCGTTTGCCAGTGGCAGGGCGGTGCTGGATGTGGCCGAAGAACAGTCCGGGCTGTCCCGGCAGGAGCTGGAAAAGCTGCTGGATCCGAAAGATCTCACCCATCCTTGATCCGCCAACAGGATGGCATCCCCACCATAAATTGGTGCACCACGATGAGCCGCAAGAGCAGCAAACAGGTGCGGAAAAGCAGTGCTAGACAAGGTGTCTACAACGGGTAGTATTTTGTAACCTATTGGGCCTGATGGCAGATGACCTGTGTGGAGGTCTGTGTCAGTCTTGAACGCCCACATACTGATGGGTAGGAAGGAGCGTGCCGCTTTTTTCCTGCCCGTGAACGGCAGAATAACAAGGTAACGGAGCAAGTTATGAGTAGTCACCTGAACATCCCCCGCAGCGCCTCTGCGGTGGAGTCGTCACTGGTCATCAACCATATTCTGGAAGCCGGTGTGCGCAAGGCACCGGACCAGACGATTACCTATGGCGATCGCACGTTCACCTACCGCGACCTTAACGAGCGCGTGCACCGTCTGGCCGGGGCGCTGGCGGCGCAGGGCGTGAAGCCCGGTGATACCGTGGCGGTGATGGACTGGGACACCAACCGTTACCTGGAAGCCTTTTTTGCCATCCCGATGATGGGCGCGGTGCTGCACACCGTGAACGTGCGCCTGAGCCCGGAGCAGATTCTCTACACCATCAACCATGCGGAAGATGATGCGATTCTGATCAACAGCGAATTCCTGCCGATCCTGGAAGAGCTGAAAGACCGTGTCGAGACGGTAAAGACCTACATCCTGCTCGATGACGATGGTGTAAAGGGGAGCGACAGCCTGCCGCTGGCCGGTGAATATGAAGAGCTGCTGGCCAAGGCGCCGGCCCAGTACGATTTCCCCGAGCTGGATGAAAATACCCGCGCCACGACCTTCTACACCACCGGTACCACCGGCCTGCCCAAGGGCGTCTATTTCTCCCATCGTCAGCTGGTGCTACATACCTTCGCCGGCCGTAACACCATGGCCGGCGTGGGCCAGGGGCGTTTCAACGAAGACGATGTCTACATGCCGATCACGCCCATGTTCCATGTGCACGCCTGGGGCATTCCGTTCATGGCCACCATGATGGGGGTGAAACAGGTCTACCCGGGGCGTTACGAGCCGGCCACCCTGCTGAAATTGCTGGTAACCCACAAGGTCACCTTCTCCCACTGTGTACCCACGATTATTCAAATGTTGTTGCAGGCAGAAGCGGCCAAGAGCATCGACCTGAGCGGCTGGAAGGTGATCATCGGTGGCTCGGCCCTGCCCAAGGCGCTGGCCATGGGGGCGCTGGAACGTGGCATCGATATCTATACCGGTTACGGCATGAGCGAAACCTGCCCGCTGCTGACCCTGGCGCAGCTGACTCCGGAACTGGAAAACGCGGATCTGGAAACCCAGGCGGATTATCGCACCCGCACCGGTCGCCCGGTGGCCATGGTGCAGATACGCATCGTCGACGGTGAAATGAACGACGTGCCCCATGACAACAAGAGCCAGGGGGAAGTGGTCGTGCGCGCGCCCTGGCTGACACAGGGCTACCTGAACGATCCCGACAAATCTGAAGAGCTCTGGCACGGCGGCTGGTTGCACACCGGTGATGTGGCGGTGATGTCGGATGATGGATGGCTGAAAATCGTCGATCGCATCAAGGACGTGATCAAGACCGGTGGCGAATGGGTGTCTTCCATCGATCTGGAAGGCCTGGTGCTGCAGCATCCGGGAGTCGGCGAATGTGCCGTGGTCGGTGTGCCTGATGATAAATGGGGCGAACGCCCGGTGGCGCTGGTGGTGAAAAGCGGTGACGCCGACGAAGACGGTATCAAGGCACTGGTTGCCGACTATGCCGATAAAGGCGTGATCAGCCGCTACGGTATTCCCGATCGAATCGTGTTTGTGGATGCCCTGCCTAGAACCTCGGTGGGCAAGCTCGACAAGAAGAAGATGCGCGCGGAAATGGTGTAAAAAGAGACGCATCAGGCTTCATGCAACAGGCGAGATGAAAGAAAAAGCCCACCATGCTGGTGGGCTTTTTCTTTTCAGGAAGCCACCACTAGGACAGCGTTTTGCGCCGCTGACGATATTTATATGAACCCTCTTCAATTTATTTGTTCTGACTAAGGAACCTCTGAATAACTCCTTGCGTACTCAGTCTTTCAGGCTGGTTCGCAATCTAGGCGCGTTTTTGAAGGTGTATGTCCATCCATCGAAAAAGCGCAACAACGAGTGCGGGCCAGCCTGGAAGACCCGAAGGGCGCGGCCTGAAGCGCACATCTGCTGCGCCTTGCCTCTAGGAAAGGGAACCACCCTTACCGTCGAGACAAGACACAACAGCTACACGCTTCAGGCCACGCTGAGCATGCAAGGAGTTATTAATAGGTTCCTACGCAGCGGTTACGCATTCCTTGCATAATTGCACGCTAGACTTTCCTGTCGTGAATCAGACTTGGCTTGAATCAGAATAACGGAGAATGGCATGGCGCGGATTATCGCGGGACTGGTGCTGGTTGCACTGGTGGGAATGGGGGCTTGGTGGCTGTGGCCGGCTGAGCAGGCGCCCATGGGAACCCGCCCGCCAACCGTGGTGAACCTGGCGCCGAGCATTGAGCGCCCCCTTTACGATCGGGTGGAAGCCGTGGGCACCGCCCGGGCGGCCCAGGCTGTGGTGCTGTTGGCGGAAGTGCCGGGCCGGGTGGCGGAGATCCATTTCCAGCAGGGGCAGCAGGTTACCCGGGGCCAGCTGCTGGTGACTCTGGATGACCGCAACGCCCGTGCCGAACTGGCCCGTGCCGAGGCGGAGTACCAGCGGGCCAAGGCCGATTACCGCCGAGGCCAGCAGCTGGTGGAGCGGCGTGCCATCTCCCAGTCCGAAGTCGATACGTTCCGAACCACCCTGGAAGCGGCCGAGGCCAGCCGCAATGTGGCTCGCGCCAATTTTAACGACCATACCATCCGGGCACCGTTTGCCGGCGTGTTGGGGTTGCGGCAGGTGGACCCCGGGGCCTACCTGCAGACGGGTAACCCGATAACGACCCTGGACAACCTGGGGCACCTGGAGGTGGACTTCCAGATACCCGAACGCTATCTGGCCAAGCTGTCCGTGGGCTTGCCGGTGCAGGCCCGTAATTCCGCGTTTGAAGAGCAGATTTTTGAAGGCGCTATCACCCATCTGGATTCCCGGGTAAGCAGCAGCAGCCGTAGCCTGACTGTGCGTGCCCGGCTGAATAATCCACAGGGTCAGCTGTTGCCGGGCCAGTTTCTGCGCGTGTCTGTGCAGCTGGCGGAACGGGCCGCGTTGCTGGTGCCGGAGCAGGCTGTCATCACCCAGGGGGCGCAGAGTTATGTGTTTACGGTGAGCCCGGACAATCTCGCCCAGCGTCACCCGGTGACACTGGGCGGCCGCCGTGATGGCTGGGTGGAAGTGACCAGCGGGCTGACCAACAAACCGGACGTGATCGTCAATGGTCACTCCCGCCTGGGCAGCAGCCAGCCGGTGAAGGTGATTGACGATCCGGAGGCGCTATTACCCGGTCAGCGGGTGTTGTTGAACCCGGCACCGGCAGTAGACGACCCATCCGGTGACTCGCAAGCGGATGATGCGGCCACCACCGAGGCGGCTGCATGATTCTGTCGGATGTCTCCATCAAGCGACCGGTCTTTGCCACGGTGATCAGCCTGTTGATCGTGGTGTTTGGCGTCAGTGCGCTGATGAAATTGCCGATCCGGGAATACCCGGATATCGACCCGCCGGAAGTGTCCATCAGTGTGGATTATGCCGGCGCCGCGCCGGAAGTTATTGATACCCAGATCATTCAGGTCATCGAAGGGGCAATTTCCGGGGTGGAAGGGGTGCGCAAGATCGAATCGCGCAGCCGCCTGGGCTCGGCCCGTACCACGGTGGAATTCACCCTGGAGCGGGATGTGGATATCGCCGCCAACGACGTGCGCGATGCGGTATCCCGGGTGCTCAACCGGCTACCGGAAGAAGCGGAAACCCCGGTGATCGCCAAGGCCGATGCCGATGCCCGGCCGATTATCTGGGTCACCCTGACCAGCAGCACCCTGGCGCCCCAGGAGCTGACCGATTTTGCCGAACGGTCCCTGGTGGATCGCTTTGCCGTGCTCGATGGGGTATCGGAAGTGATTATCGGTGGCGAGCGCCGCTATGCCATGCGCGTGTGGCTGGATCGCCAGAGCATGGCCGCCAACCAGGTGACGGTCACCGATATTGAACAGGCCCTGCGCAGCAACAACGTGGAATTGCCGGCGGGCAAGCTGGAATCGGAATCCCGCGGCTTCACCATTCGGGCGGACAATCGCCTGGCCACCGTGCAGGCATTCGAGGCCCTAGTGGTGAGTCGCCAGGGCGATTACCTGCTGCGCCTGGGCGATGTGGCCCGGGTGGCGCTGGGCGTGGAAAACGATGATTCGGTGCTGCGCGCCAACGGTGAAGCGGCCATTGGCCTGGGCGTGGTGCGCCAGTCCAAGGCCAATACCGTGGCGGTGTCGGACCGGGTGCGCGAAGAGATCGTGGCCGTGCGCGACAACCTGCCCGCGGACATTCACCTGGATATCAACTCCGATGAATCCCTGTTTATCCGCGCGTCCATTCGTGAGGTGCTGATTACCCTGGGGATTTCCGTGGTGCTGGTGATCGCGGTGATCTTTGCTTTTCTCGGCAACCTGCGCGCCACCCTGATCCCGGCGGTGACCATTCCGGTGTCGGTGATCGGTGCCTTTATCGGTTTCGGGGTGATGGATTTTTCCATCAACGTGTTGACCCTGTTGGCGCTGATCCTGGCCATCGGCCTGGTGGTGGATGACGCCATCGTCATGCTGGAAAACATTCAGCGGCGCATCGATGAAGGTGAATCACGGTTGGTGGCCGCGTATCTCGGCGCCCGTCAGGTAGCCTTTGCTGTGGTCGCCACCACGCTGACCCTGGTGGCGGTGTTTGTGCCCATTTCCTTTATGGGCGGCGACGTGGGGCGGTTGTTCAGCGAATTCGGTTTTACCTTGGCCTCGGCGGTGATCATCTCCAGCATCGTGGCGCTGAGCCTGGCGCCCATGCTGTGTTCTCGCTGGCTACATCGGCATAGCCGTAAAGAAATGCAGGGGCAGAATAATTTTCTGCAGCGCGGCCTGACACGGTTGAATCAAGCCTACGCCAGCCGTTTGCAGCGGACCCTGGCAAGCCCCTGGCCGTTGGCGGTAGGTTGCGTGCTGTTGTGCCTGGCGGCGGTGTTGCTGTTCCGGCAACTGCCCCAGGAGCTGGCACCCACGGAGGACCGTGGCGTCTTTATTATTCCTGCCACCTCGCCCCAGGGTTCCACGGTGGAATACGGCGCTCACCACACCCAGGCGGTAGAAAAAATGCTCATGCCCCTGGTGGAGAATGGCGAAGCGGAACGAGTGCTGGCGATCATCGGTTTCCGGGGTGTGCCGGAGCGGGCGTTTACCATTGTGCGGCTGAAAGACTGGGAAGAGCGCGAGCGCACCCAGCAGGAAATTGTTGGCGAGTTGCGCGGGCAGTTGTCCCAGGTCACCGGCTTGCGCGCCTTTGCGGTGAATCCGCCGGGGCTGGGCCAGAGCGCCTTCGACCAGGCGCTGGAAGTGGTGGTGGCCGGGCCGGACTATGAGCAGGTGCTGGCCTGGAGTGAAACCCTGATGGAGGCCCTGCGCGAGAACCCGAACCTGACCAGTATCGATACCGACTTCGAACAGACCCAGCCGCAACTGGATGTGAATCTGGACCGCGAGCGGGCGGCGGATCTGGGCATCACGGCCACCGATGTGGGGGAAACCCTGCAGGCCATGTTTGCCACCCTGACCGTATCCACCTATGTGGATCGGGGGCGTGAGTACGACGTGTTACTGGAGGCGGAAAAGAGCGCCAGTGAAGTGCCTGAAGATGTGCTGCCGATCTACCTGCGCAGTGACAGTGGTGGCTTGGTGCCGTTTTCCAGTGTGGTGGAATTGACCACCACCGGTGATGCACCGGAGCTGCGCCGGGTGGATCGTCTGCCGGCGATTACCCTGTCCGCGAACCTGGCCGACGGTTATGACCTGGCCACAGCCATGGGCTATGTGGAAGAGCAGGCCCGGGAGCGGTTACCACTGGAAGCGCGCATCGGCTACAAAGGCATGGCCGAGGAACTGAAGGAGTCGGCGTCGGCAATTCTGGTGACCTTTGCGCTGGCGCTGGTGATTGTATTCCTGGTACTGGCTGCCCAGTTTGAAAGCTGGATTCACCCGCTGATTATCATGCTCACGGTGCCGCTGGCGTTGGCTGGCGCGGTGATTGCCATCAGCGTTACCGGCGACAGCCTGAATATTTACAGCCAGATTGGCATGATCATGTTGCTGGGGCTGATGGCGAAAAACGGTATTCTGATCGTGGAGTTTGCCAATCAACTTCGCGACCAGGGCCGCAGTGTGAAAGAGGCCATCTATGAAGGTGCCATCGTGCGGTTCCGTCCGGTCTTGATGACCGGTGTCTCCACCATCTTCGGTGCCGTGCCGCTGGTGCTGGCCACCGGTGCCGGCGCGGAAAGCCGCTTCACCATTGGTGTGGTGATTCTCGGTGGGCTATTGTTTGCCACCGTTCTGACCCTGTTTATCATCCCGGTGTTGTACCAGTGGCTCGCGCCCTATGCGTCACCGGCAGATGCGGTCAGCCAGCAGTTGGATAAAGAACTGCCGAACAGCGATTAACGTAGCCGTAGGAGCGTCGCTGGCGGCGCGATTCCAGGCGTTGGGCTATCGCGCCGCCAGCGACGTTCCTGCGGGAGATGGGTGATTCAGGAATCATGACCGACTACGAACTGATCCGCAGCAAACGCCGCTCCCTGGAGCTGCGTGTGCTGGAAGACGGGCGCGTCCAGGTGCGCGCGCCGCAACGGGCTCCCCTGCGCATGGTGCAGACCTTCGTGGACAGCCGCCGTCAATGGATCAAGGACCAGCAACAACGCCAGGCCAGTCGCCCGCGGCAACGCTGGCTGGATGGCTGCAGCGTTGTGTTCCGGGGCCAGCCGTTGATCCTGGATGTTTCTGCAGGACGGTCGTCGGTGAGTGTGGCTGGCGGCTATCTGCAGGTGCGAGTTGCCGAGCCCGACAGCGAGGCAGCGGTGCAGCAGGCGGTGGAGCGCTGGCTTCGCCAGCAGGCACGCCCGTTGTTTGAAGACAGCATCGCGCGGCAGTTCGGCTGGTTTGCCGGGCAAGGTTATACGCGCCCGGTATTGCGGGTAAAAAAGATGCGCACCCGCTGGGGCTCACTGTCGGCAAAAGGGTACATCAACCTGAACATGGCCCTGCTGCACTACCCGCCGGCAGCGCTGGATTACGTGGTCATGCACGAGCTCTGCCACCTGCAACACATGGACCACGGCCCAGGCTTCCACGCCCTCATGGACGCCCGCATGCCCGACTGGCGCCAGCGCAAGACCTTGCTCGAACAACCCCTGTTCCAGCCCTGAATAAAACCACCTAACCTTTCCGTAGGAGCGTCGCTGGCGGCGCGATTCCATACGTCGGGCTATCGCGCCGCCAGCGACGCTCCTACGGGAAGGTGTGACCCTACAGCCAGACGGCATACCAATAGGGGTAATCCTTGATGCTTTTTACCAAACCGGCACGAAGTGGGTTGGCGACGATATAGCGGGCGATGTGCAGGGTGTCCTCTTCACGCCTGAGTGCGTGGTCATGAAACCCACGTTGCCAGATGGATTGGCCAATCGCTCTGGCGGTCTGGCTTTTCAGCATACCCACCGTTTGTGAGAGTGAATATTTTCCTGAAAGATCCAGCAACCAGTGGAAATGATCCGGCATGACAACAAAACAAAGCGTGGTACAGGCTCCTTGATTATCCATTTCGAGAAAGTTGCGTGAGAGAAGCCTTGCCCTGCGGATGTCTGCAAAACAGGGGGTGCGATTTCGGGTAACGGCAGTAATCAGATAGCGCTGATGCGGTTGTGAACAACGCCCATGTCGAAGCCTGTATCCATGATGTGGAGAATCCATGAAAGGATCGTGGCTTTGAAATTTTCCGGGGCAAAGGTGTTAAGAGCGGAAAAGCGTGTAATACAAAACCCCGGCTAGATACAGGCAATCACGGTCGCCGTAGGAGCGTCGCTGGCGGCGCGAACCGGAACGGGGTGGAGGTAACGTCCGCAAGGGCGGCCCGCAGGGTGCATGAAGTGCATAAGGCCAACCTCTCGGATCTCGCTCTACGGTGGGATGGAGACGTGTTGCGTCCGGCCTGTTGCGTGAAGCGTCTCTTTTTCCCAGACATAAAAAAACCCGCCGAAGCGGGTTTTTCCGTACTAGCGTGGTCGCTTATTCAGCAACAACGTTAGCAGCCTGCGGACCTTTTGGGCCCTGCTGGATCTCGAAGGAAACCTTCTGACCCTCGGCCAGGGTTTTGAAGCCTGAACCGGTAATTGCACTGAAATGAACGAACACGTCCGCACCACCATCGTCCTGGGAAATGAAACCAAAACCCTTGGACTCGTTAAACCACTTCACAGTACCTGTAGCCATGTGAATCTATACCTCAAAACTATTACTTAGGGTGTTGCTTGCAAACCATGTTGGGCGGTGTTCGGAGACAACTTCAGCTTCACGCAGGGAAGACAACTACCAAAACAATCCACGGCCATAATTCGCAGCCACCTCAGACTCTACTCCCCTTTTTCTGATTCCACCACCCCTTTTTCCGGGCGGTTTTTGGGGCTGAGATCACGTGTTTGTCATAATCTCGACAGCCATTTCATGGTACTCGCCGGGGGCCAGAGTCAGCACATTATCCAGTACCCGTGCGGTTTCGATGCAGAGCATGCGTTGCCAGGCGTCGGGGGCAAATTGACTGAGCCGCAGGCTCTTTTCCACCCAGGGGTTCCAGACCACCGCCGAGTGGCTGCCCCGGCAGGTCAGTTGGATCTGCCGTTTCCAGAGCGGGTCATCCACCTGCAGCTGTGGGGGTAGTTGCAGGTAAAGCCGGTCGGTTTCCTGGTCGAATTGCAGTGCATGGCTGTCCTGGCGGGTCTGCCAGTCGGCCAGGGCATCCACGTAGGGGGACTGCGCCAGCCCGTGCACAGTGACGTGGCGGCTATCGGCCACGGCCAGGTAGGTGTGCAGCGCCTGGCTGACGGTAACGGGCCGGTCACCGTGATTATGGTTGTCCAGACTGAGCGTCAGGCCGTCGTCCAGAGTGACGGTCAGGGTGGGCGTCACAGGGGGAAGGTGTTGGCTGTCTGCGTGCTCCGCCAGCCGCAATACCAGTTGTGCCTGCTCTGCACCCAGGTGCTGTTCACTGAGCTGCCAGGGTTGCTGGCGGACCAGGCCATGGGCCGGGGGATTATCGAGAGAGTATTGCTGCGTCACGCTGTCCGGGTTGCGTTCCAGCGCGCCGAACCAGGGCCAGCACACCGGCACGCCGCCACGTACGCCGTGGCCAATACGGTACGCCGCCTGCTCACTGAGCCAGAGAATGGGCGGTTCGCCGTCACGGCCGTACTCAAGCACCTGGGCGCCTTGTTCGGCGATCACCAAGGTCTGGCCGCGATGGCGCAATTGCCAGCAGGTGAGCTCGCCCCGGGTGATGCGTTTCAGATCGGTTGCCATGTTCGCTCGTTCGGTGCCAGACGCTGGACGCCCAGCCCGTCAGGGATCAAGCGTCAGGCGTCTGGTGTTGTCATTTAATGCCCGCGCCGATTTCCAGTTCGCGTACCGATTGTTCCAGGTAATCCAGCAGCCGCTGCATGGAGGGCAGGGTGCGGCGGCAGGCGATCAGGCCGAATTCCAGCTGGTCCACATAACTGGTGAGGGTGATGTTCAGGGCAATGCGGTCCAGGGCAATGGAGACTGGGTACATGCCTTGCAGTTTAGCGCCGTTCCAGTACAGCGGCTCTTTCGGGCCGGGGACGTTGGAAATCACCACGTTGAATGCGCGCCATTTGGGGGCCAGGCCGGTGAGCAGGTTGAGGCCGGTGGGGGCCATGGTCAGCGCGGTGAAGTTGAGGATTTCCTCGGGGCTCATTTGTGAGAACCGGGATTTGGCTTCCTGAACCGAGTCATTCACTACCCGCAGGCGGTTGGCCGGGTCGCAGATATGGGTGCCCAGGTTGGCCAGAATCATGCCGATCTGGTTGCCGCCGGCGCTGTCGTCCTGACGCAGGCTCATGGGCACCATGGCAATCAGGGGCTCATCGGGCAATGCATGCTGGCTGATCAGGTACTCGCGCAGGGCGTGGCCACACATGGACAGCACCACGGTATTGATGGTGCAGCCATAGGCCTTGGCAATGCCTTTCAGGCGCGGCAGCGAGAAACTCTGGGCGGCAAAACGGCGTGAACCGGTGATGGTGTTGTTCAGGATGGTGTCCGGGGCCTGGAAGATGGACACATAGTTTTCATCACTTTTCGCTTTCTGGGTGACCTTGTAGATCTCCCGCGCCAGCCCGGGCACCGTGGCGGCCTGCTTGCTGATGCCGGCGGTCAGGCGCGCCATGCTGGAGGCCACGTCCACCGGGTTACTGGGTAGCGAGCGGCTACGCTTGCGGGTATTGAAGGCCCAGCCTGGCGCCATTTCACGCTCGGCAGGGTCCGTGGAGAGGGTCTTGGTGGCAATGCGCATGGCGGAGATGCCGTCCATCACCGAATGGTGAATCTTGTAGTAAAGCGCAAACTGACGACCGCGGATGCCTTCAATCAAGTGGGCTTCCCACATGGGGCGTTCCCGGTCCAGCAGGTTGGAATGCTCGGCAGAAACCAGGGAGAGCAGCTCACGGATGCGGCCGGGCTTGGGCAGCGCTTCGTGGCGAAAGTGGTGGTCGATATCGAACTGCTTGTCTTCGGTCCAGTAATATTGGCCGAGCCGGCGAGTCAGACGCTGGTTGAACGGGGCAACCGGGTGGCAGTAGTCCCGCATTTGCCGGGCCAGTTCGCTGACATACTTCGGGCCGGCATCCTCTGGAAAGGAAAACAGCTGCAAACCGCCCACGTGCATGGGCTGCTGCCGTTTTTCCAGCCACAGGAACAGTTGGTCCACCGGGCTAAGCGCTTTCATATATTCCCCTTGATAATAATTTTCTCCCTGGGCACATGCTGTCTACCTGATGGGTAATGCACTCTCCATGCCAGCTGTGCAGAGGTGATCATAGTCGCAAAGGGGAGGGTGGGTCACGGTGTGCGGGCCGCAAAACGTGGGCGTTTCGGTAAATCAGGGCGCTGTCTCATTGAGCGATGGCAACGGCCGGTTCTCACTGGTACCTAAGACTGAGGTGACTCATCAGCCACGCTTTCCATAAACATGACATTCACGGGGTGAATACCGAATATAGATCATATTGATTATGTTTATGTGTCGTGGGGCACTAGAATGCGCGGCATCGGTAGACCGGCATGAAATGCATGAGCAGGGTTGCCCCTCTCCGGCGTCGATAAACCAATTTCATATTCAGAGGTTCACCATGTCATACACCAAAGACATCGAAGCACTCGGCTCCGTGGTTGGTGCGCAAAGCACCTGGAAAGATATCAACCCGGAATCTGCGGTTCGCATGCGTCTGCAAAACCGTTTCAACACGCATCTGGACATCGCCAAGTACAACGCCAAGATCATGCGTGAAGACATGGCGGCCTATGACGCTGACACGTCCAAGTACACCCAGTCTCTGGGTTGCTGGCACGGTTTTGTTGGTCAGCAGAAAATGATCTCCATCAAGAAGCACTTCGGTAGCACCAAAGGTCGTTACCTGTACCTGTCTGGCTGGATGGTTGCTGCGCTGCGTTCCGAGTTCGGTCCGCTGCCTGACCAGTCCATGCACGAGAAGACTGTTGTCGCTGACCTGATCCGTGAGCTGTACACCTTCCTGAAGCAGGCTGACGCCTGGGAACTGAACCACCTGTTCCGTGCTCTGGACGATGCCAAAGAAGCTGGCGACGAAGCCAAGCAGAAAGAAATCATCGGTCAGATCGACAACTTCGAAACTCACGTTGTGCCGATCATTGCTGACATCGATGCGGGCTTCGGTAACCCGGAAGCTACCTACCTGATGGCCAAGCAGCTGATCGAAGCTGGCGCGTGCTGTATCCAGATCGAAAACCAGGTTTCTGACGAGAAGCAGTGTGGCCACCAGGACGGTAAAGTAACCGTTCCTCACGCCGACTTCCTGGCCAAGATCAACGCTGTACGTTACGCGTTCCTGGAGCTGGGTGTTGACGACGGTGTCATCGTTGCCCGTACCGACTCCCTGGGTGCTGGCCTGACCAAGCAAATCGCTGTTACCAACGAGCCGGGCGACCTGGGCGACCAGTACAACGCATTCCTGGACGGTGACGTGGTTGAGTCCGCTGGCGACATCAACAACGGCGACGTTGTGATCAAGTCCAACGGCAAACTGCTCAAGCCGAAGCGTCTGGCTTCCGGCCTGTTCCAGTTCAAAGAAGGCACTGGTATCGACCGTGTTGTTCTGGACTGTATCACCAGCCTGCAGAACGGCGCTGACCTGCTGTGGATCGAAACCGAGAAGCCCCACGTTGGCCAGATCGCAGAAATGGTTAACCGTATCCGCGAAGTGGTGCCGGACGCCAAGCTGGTTTACAACAACAGCCCGTCCTTCAACTGGACTCTGAGCTTCCGTCAGCAGGTATTCGATGCGTGGGAGAAAGAAGGTAAAGACGTATCCGCTTACGATCGTGCCAAGCTGATGAGCGCGGACTACGACGACACCGAGCTGGCTCAGCTGGCTGACCAGTGGACCCAGAACTTCCAGCGTGATGCGGCCCGTGAAGCAGGTATCTTCCACCACCTGATCACCCTGCCGACTTACCACACTGTGGCTCTGTCCACCGACAACCTGGCTAAAGGCTACTTCGGTGAAGAAGGCATGCTGGCCTACGTTGCAGGCGTTCAGCGTAAGGAAATCCGTCAGGGTATCGCTACCGTGAAGCACCAGGACATGGCCGGTTCCAACATCGGTGATGACCACAAAGAGTACTTCTCCGGCGAAGCAGCACTGAAAGCTGGCGGTAAAGACAACACCATGGGTCAGTTCGAGAACAACTAAGTCTCGATAGATTCAAGGCAAGTCTTTAAGAGGCGGCCCCCGAAAGGGGGCCGCTTTTTTTGTGCTATCGCGGATTAGAGTGAATAAAACGCTTCTCGCCACCTGCCCGGTTTATCCCGAATACCCGGCACTTTGCCAAACGCTCGACGCCGGATGCCTGACGTAAACCTCCATCGCCTGAGAGACTGTCGTTATTCCGGCCTCTCTTTTGAGAGGTATTTTGAGGAATTGTCAGGGCCATCATTGAGGCAATAATCGGGTAATGCATTTTTCACAGAGAGTATGGCGGGCAAGGTTTTCAGGTTTTGAATGCCAGCGTCCGTCGTTGGGCATCCGGCGTCCAGCGGCGGCCAAGGCGGGATAATGAGACAAGTTCTGAAGTCGGCTGATCACTCAATTCCGCGATGAACCTTTCTTTGTGCTATCGCGGATTGGAATGAAAAGGCTCCAGGTTCCAGGCGGCTGACTGGCTTATCGCGCTCCTTTGTCACTTTGCCGGACGCTTGAAGCCGGGTGCCTGATACCCGGGAATAACCGAATAGCCTTTGTGATCGCTGTCTTTACGGTTTGTTGCGAGCCGGTGAGCGATGAAAAAGCGCAGGGGCATTAAGTGCCCCCGCTATTTACTGTTCTGCTTATGTGAGAGGTATCAGAAGCTCAGCGGACAATTCAGGCCGCCAAAGTTCTTTTTTACCTGGCTCAGGCAGAGTTTCAGGGAGAGGCCAAAGGGGTCACCGGGGAGCTTTTCGCAGGCTTTACGTGCGGCATAGGCCTTACCACATTCCGACGCCGTATCGCTGACCGTATTGGTGTCACTCTGTGCTGTCGCCGGGTTTGTGGGGTTGGCCGGGGCTGAGGTTTGCATAGCAATGGCGGGGGTGGGTGTGGTTGTCTGTGGCAGGCTCTTGCGAATGCGTAATATCGGATCCATGTAAACACCGTCCTGGCCGAATTCGGATTCGTTGGCAGCGACACAATCGTAATCGCCATCCATCCGGAAGTACTGCACGGAGACCCCTTCATCCTTGCAGTAAACATGAGACGGCTGGTCTCCCATCGGTACCACAAACAGTCCGCTCTGCTTGCCATTTTTCTGGGTAAGGATAGTGCCGTTACGCATCCAGGTCCGGGTCATGAAATCATCGCCGTTGGTCCAGCGCATGGTGATGCTATTGCCGGTTTTGTTGGTCATAGTCTGACGAAACAGGGTGATATTTTTATAGTCATCGTTGTCGGCAGAAAAATACGTAATGATAAACATGGGCTGTTCTTTAAACCGGGAGATATCCACATCGCCCTGCTTCAGTGTTTGTGAGTGTTCCCAGCTGGTTTGTTTATAAGGAAACCCACTGATCTCACTGCGGGTGCGGTAACGTTTCACGGAAACGCGGGCAATACCCAGGTCGGAAGTGCGCCATTTATTATTAATGTTGACCTTGTTCCTGGTGTGCTTGGTATAGCTGCCACTCATATAAACCGGATAGGAAAAATCATAGGGCAGCCGTTTCAGGTTGACGACCATATTGGGCTCAACGTGCATTTCCACATTGGCCAGCGCTGCGCAGCCAGCAGTTGTGGAGCGAATGGTCATAGGCTCATAGGTTACGGTGGATTCGTTTTTAACGTTACCGTTGGCGGGAGAGGCGGGATTGATCATATCCGGGCTGATGCCGGCGATGTCCAGCGCGCGCTCCTGGGACAGGTCGCAGATGACCAGATCGGCATAATCCGAGCCGACATCGTTGTTGGCATAGTTGGCCTGATAGTGCGCGACGAAATCGTTCTGTAGCACGGTAAGATCTTTCTGATTTTGCGCAGGCCAATGGTTTATCGGATCGGTTTCCACGGCATACAGCTTCTGCATGGCTGGGCTGGTGGCGGTGGCGCAGGCATTGAGTGCGGCGATAACGGCCGTACACGCCAGTATACGAAATAGTTTCATGTCGTTCCCCTTCAGACAAACTTCCCCACAGTAGTAGGGAATAGTGCATGGTCAGGAACGGCGGCGCATCCCTCAGATGGGGGATGAGTGGCAGGAGAAATAGAAAAGGTTCTTCACGGATTAAAGTGAATAACTCGCTTTTCGCCGTCTGATGGGTTTATCGCGAATACCCGGCACTTTGCCAAACGCTCGAGGCCGAATGCCTGACGTAAAACCCCATAGCCTGAGAGGTTGTCGTTCTTGTGGCATCTCCTTTAAGGGGTATTCAGGGGCATCATTCAGGCAATAATCGGGTAATGCATTCTGCGCAGAAAGCATGGCGGCCAAGGTTTTCAGGTTTTGAATTCAAGCGTCCGTCGTCGGGCATCCGGCGTCCAGCGGTTGCCAGGGCGGGATAATGAGACAAGCTTTGTAGTCGGCTGATTACTCAATTCCGCGATGAACCATAAAAAAAGGCGGCCAAATGGCCGCCTTTTTTGGATCATGCTGAGCGCTTTACTCGTAATCGAACGAGAAGTCTTCTGCGCTCATTTGCATGGTGCTCTTGGTGGGCTTCAGCGCCGCTTCGGCATGACCCTTGGCGCTGGGCAGCATGCGATCGAAGTAGAATTCTGCGGTGGCCAGTTTGGCCTTGTAGAATTCAGCCGGCTCGTTACCGCCATTTTCCAGCTTGTCGCTGGCCACGCCCGCCTGCAGTGCCCAGAAGTACGCCATCATGGCGTAGCCGCTGTACATCAGGAAGTCGTAGCTGGCGGTGGATACCATGTCACGATCCTTCGCCGCCACCAGCATGATGCGGGTGGTCAGGTAGTTCCACTCGGCGGCAATTTTCAGCAGTTTCCAGGCGAACGGACGCAGCTTGGGGTCACGCAGGTTCTTGGTACCGAAATCCACCAGTTTTTTGGAGAATTCGCGCACACATTTGCCGCGGGAGGACAGCAGCACCTTGCGACCCAGCAGGTCCAGGGCCTGAATGCCGGTGGTGCCTTCGTACAGGGTGGAGATGCGCGCGTCACGAGCGATCTGTTCCATGCCGTGTTCTTTGATGTAGCCATGGCCACCAAACACCTGCATACCCTCATTGGCTGCTTCCAGGCCTTTCTCGGTCAGGAAGCCTTTCAGGATCGGCGTCAGGAAGCCCAGCTCGCTGTCCCAGTGCTCGTACTTCTTCATGTCGTCTTCGAGCATGCCGGCGATCATGTTGTCCGCGTACTGGGCGGCGTAATAGATCATGGCGCGGCCGCCTTCAGCAATGGCCTTCTGCTTGAGCAGCATGCGACGCACGTCGCCGTGGTGGATCAGACTGTCGGCGATGGCATCCGGCTCTTTCTTGCCAGACAGGGCACGCATGGACTTACGCTCTTTGGCGTAAGGCAGGGCGCCCTGGTAAGACAGTTCCGCGTGGGCAACGCCCTGCATGGCGGTGCCGATACGGGCGCTGTTCATGAACGTGAACATGCACTCCAGGCCGCCATGTTCCGGGCCGATCAAAAAGCCGGTGGCTTCATCGAAGTTGATCACGCAGGTGGCGGATGCCTTGATGCCCATTTTCTTTTCCAGGGAACCACAGCTCACGCCGTTGTCTTCACCGATCTTGCCCGGCAGGTACTTGGGCACGATGAACAGGGAGATCCCCTTGGTGCCTTTCGGCGCATCGGGCAGGCGGGCCAGCACGATGTGGACAATGTTCTCGGTCAGGTCATGGTCACCGGAGGAGATGAAAATCTTGGTGCCAGAGATTTTGTAAGAACCGTCTTTCTGCGGCTCGGCCTTGGTTTTTACCTGGCCCAGGTCGGTACCACACTGAGGCTCGGTCAGGCACATGGTGCCGCCCCAGGTGCCTTCGGTAAGCGGTACCAGGTAATCCTGGTGCTGCTGCTCGGTGCCGTGCATCTGGATGGTATTCATGGCGCCCAGGGACAGGCCTGGGTACATGGAGAAGGACCAGTTGGCCGTCGCCATCATTTCCTGTTTGATCAGGCCCAGCGACATGGGCAGGCCCTGGCCACCGACTTCTACCGGGTGGCTAAGCCCTTGCCAGCCGCCGGCCACGAATTCGTCGTAGGCTTCCTTGAACCCTTTCGGGGTGGTAACCACACCGTCTTCCAGCTTACAGCCTTCTTCGTCGCCGCTCTGGTAAAGAGGCGCAATGGTGTTTTCACACAGCTTGGCCATTTCACCGACAATGGCTTCCACCATATCGGGAGTGGCGTCTTCACCATTAGGCAGAGTTTTGTAGTGACTCTCGAAATCGAAGACTTCGTTCATCAAAAAGCGCATATCGCGCACGGGGGCCTTGTAAGTCGGCATAGCAATCACCCTTGAAAAAACGGATTAACTGTCAGAAACGGACAGCGCAACAGGGCAGGCATTGTTGGGCAATTCAAGGGTGAAGGCATTGACTGCCAAGGCGCGGCGCTGCTGGCGTTAGGGTGAATGGGTGTAAACGGGGTGTTGAGCTGTGCACTGCGAGCAGCCTCCTGTAGGAGTTCCCTTCCAGGGGACGAACCGAGCTTCAGCGAGGAAATCTGCGAAAATTCTCTTAGCCCTCAGAAAACCATTCAAAAAATCTAAAACCTATGATCTCCCTTCGGTCGATGCCGCACTGCGTGCGGTTCGTCCCCTGGAAGGGAACTCCTACAGCGGTTTTTGAAGAAAAGGTTTTCCTTATGATTCGCCGCTACTTCTTTCCCTTCCAGCTATACATGGAGGTGGAGACACCCATGCGCAGGGCAACCTCATCCCATACCCCTTGGGGAAGGACCGCCTTGAGCAGTTCGGTGGATTTGGCGATGGGGGGTTCGATGACAAAGCTGTCTTTCTTCTGCATGCCTTTGATGATGCTGTTGACCACTTTTCCGGGGGTGAGCATGGGCGTAAACATGGGGGGCTTCACACCATCAAACATGCCGGTGGAAATATAGCTGGGGCACACGGTGGTCACGTGCACGTGCTTTATCTTGCGCACATCCAGCTCCAGTCGGATGGATTCGGAAAAGCCGACCACCGCCCATTTGCTGGCGGCATAGGTGCTGCCATAGGGCAGGCCCACAAAGGCGGAGGCGCTGGCGATATTGACCAGATAGCCTTCTTTCGCCTGGATCAGGTCTTCGATAAAAGCATGGCTGGTCGCCATCAGGCCTTCGGTGTTGATACGGAAGGTGTTCAGATGCTGTTCCAGCGATACCTGCTCGAACTCGCCACCAAAGACTACACCGGCGTTGTTGATCAGGCCGGTGATGGGGCCGACTTCTTCATGCAGCTTGTCCCGGAATTTGGCAATCGAGGCAATCTTGCTCACATCCAGCACATAGGGGTGGGCCTTGCCGCCGGTGGCCTTGATCCGCTCCGCCACTTTGCGAGCCGCGCTGATACGACGGGCCGTAACGATGACTTCTGCCCCCTGTTTGGCAAATTCCTCTGCCATCAGGGCGCCAATGCCGGCACCGGCGCCGGTGATCAGAATACGGTGATTATCAAAACGGGCCATGACAGAATTCCTTAAAACAAGCTGCGAGCGACTAGCTTCGAGCCGCCAGGCGCGTGAAAGGGATGGAGTTGCGTGAACCCCTGTGCCCGCGCCATTGCATCAATCGCGGCGAGCACGTTTCAAAGCAGTAAATCAGTGATCGCGTCGCAGCTAGTCGCTTGAAGCTCGCAGCTGCTTTTTACCCCGGCAGTTTCAGTCCGGCCATGACGACCGTGCCGTTTTCAACCGATCTTGCCCTTAGCCGCAGCCCGCTGACCCGCACCGTATCACCCACAACCGCCTGTTTCCCCACTTGTTTGGTGAACATCTCGGCCACGGTTAATCCTTGCCAGAGTGGTGGAGGGGCTTCGACCCCGTACACAGCAATTAATTGTGCTACCGGGGTTTTGCCCAGCACGCTGAAGTCGCCGTAATACCGTTTCTCATCGCTACTTAATTTATGGCACAGGTCGGACAGGCCGGATTTGTGCGATAACGGTGCGAGCCAGGCGATCAAATCACCGGCTTCAATTTTGGGGTCGTCACCGAGGCTGAGCACCTGCTTGTTACGGTAGAGAATCAACGGGGTACGTTCGTCTTCGCCCAGCTCGGCCAGGCTTTTGCCCACCGCTTTGGCGCCGTCTTCCACTTCAAACTGCATCAGGTAGCGGTCGCGGGGGGCGGCCAGGGCCACGGTCTGCTTGGGTTCGGTGGTCCGTGGTATCGAGACTTTTAATTTGCGCGCGACAAACCGCAGGCTCGCGCCCTGGCCGAGCAGGGAAATCAGTACCACCACCAGAGTGATATCAAACAGCAGATAGGTCTGCTCGACGCCGGCCAGCAGCGGGAACACGGCCAGCACAATGGGAACGGCACCACGTAGCCCGGTCCAGGCAATAAAGATTTCTTCGCGCCAGGTGAAACGAAAGGGCAGCAAGCTCAGCCACACGGACACCGGGCGCGCCAGCAACATCAGGAAGGCCGCCACGGCCAGGGCCCAGGGCAGGTTTTCGGTGAGCCGGGAGGGCGTGACCAGCAGCCCCAGGATCAGGAACATGCCGGATTGGGCCAGCCAGGCCATGGAATCCATGGCCTTGAGCACATTGTCGCCGGTGCCGCCGCGGCGGTTCCCCGCCACCAGGCCGGTCAGGTAGACCGCCAGGAAGCCGGAGCCGCCCACCAGATTGGTGATGGCAAATACCATGGCGCCCCCGCTGCACAACAGCAGCGCGTGCAGGCCTTCATTGCTGCGGACCCGCAATAACACCTCGCTGATCACCGCCCCCAGCAATAGCCCCAACAGAGCGCCGAGCCCGAATTGCTGCAGCAGGGTCACCAGCATGCCGATGCCCCACTCTGCATCCGGGTCCACCAGCAGCCCTACCAGCATCAGGGTAATAAAGATGGCCATGGGGTCGTTAAGGCCGGATTCGATTTCCAGGGTGCTTGCCACCCGCTCATTCAGGGTGACGCCGGCGCCCTTGATCACGCTGAATACCGCTGCCGCATCGGTGGAGCCAATAATGCCACCCAGCAGCAGGCCCACGCGCCAGTCCACCCCGATCAGCCAGGTGGTAAAGGCGCCGACCAGGGCGGCGGAGATAGCCACGCCGAGGGTGGCCAGGCTAAGGGCCGGGCGCAGGCCCAGCTTGAAGGTGCTTAATCGGGTGCGCAGACCGCCATCCAGCAAAATCACCGCCAGGGCGATGTTGCCAATCACATAGGCTGTGGAGAAATCATCGAACTCGATACCACCCAGGCCGTCTTCCCCGGCCACCATGCCGACCACCAGAAAAATAAGCAGGGACGGCACCCCGAAACGGGCGCTCAGGGAGCCCAGCAGCAGGCCGGTGAACATCAGACCGGTGCCGATCAGCAGAAAGAGATTCAATGATTCCAAATGCGTTCCTGGTTAAGTGACTTCTAGGTTCTATAGTAGAATAGCTTACACGCAACACGCTGCACGCTGCATGCCCCCCGTAGGAGCGTCGCTGGCGGCGCGATAAACAGAAGCGAGTAACGAGTTCGAGTGACGAAAACCTTCAGGAAGTGCCTGTTTGTGGTTTATGCCTTTCGAAAATCGTTTCTCGCAACTCGAAACTGGCCGGATCAGAGTGTCGATACGGCTGTTTCTCCTGCGCGAGCTGGCGTTTCGGTGCTGCGCTGATTCTGGCGCGTCCCGTGGTGCTTGCAGCGTGAGGCGTTCTCTTTATACTACCGCGCCCGGATTGACTATATTTTGAGCAGCAGGCCCGTCCTGCAAGGTAAGTAAACGATGGATTTTTCCCAGCGATTTGGCGTGATTGTGATCGGCGGCGGCCATGCCGGTACCGAGGCGGCACTGGCCTCTGCGCGCATGGGCGTTTCAACGCTGCTGCTCACCCATAATATCGAAACCCTGGGTCAGATGAGCTGTAACCCGGCCATCGGCGGCATCGGCAAGAGCCACCTGGTGCGTGAAATCGATGCCCTGGGCGGGGCCATGGGCCGTGCCACCGATAAAGGCGGCATTCAGTTCCGTGTGCTCAACGCCCGCAAAGGGCCGGCGGTGCGCGCCACCCGCGCCCAGGCCGATCGCGAGCTCTACAAGGCCGCCATTCGCGGGACCCTGGAAAACCAGCAGGACCTGACCCTGTTCCAGCAAGCCGTGGACGACCTGATTGTGGAAAACGGTCGCTGTGTGGGCGTGGTCACCAATATGGGCCTGCGCTTCATGGCCGATGCCGTGGTGCTCACCGCGGGGACCTTCCTGGGCGGCGTGATCCATATCGGTATGGATAACCACCAGGGCGGGCGCGCCGGGGATCAGCCTTCCAATGCGCTGGCGCGGCGCCTGCGGGAACTGCCGTTCCGTGTCGATCGCCTGAAAACCGGCACCCCGCCGCGTATTGACGGCAAGACCGTGGATTTCTCGGTAATGGAAGAGCAGTGGGGCGACAGCCCGCTGCCGGTGATGAGCTATCTGGGCAAGGTGGAAGAACACCCGCAGCAGGTGTGCTGCTATATCACCCATACCAATGCCCAGACCCACGACATCATCCGTAGCGGCTTTGATCGCAGCCCCATGTTTACGGGGGTGATTGATGGGGTGGGGCCGCGCTACTGCCCGTCCATCGAAGACAAGGTGAACCGCTACCCGGACAAGGACAGCCACCAGATTTTCGTGGAACCGGAAGGGCTCAATACTCACGAGTTATACCCCAATGGCATTTCCACCAGCCTGCCGTTTGATGTGCAGCTGCAGGCGGTGCGTTCCATTCGTGGTTTTGAAAATGCCCATATCACCCGCCCGGGCTACGCCATCGAATACGACTACTTCAATCCCCAGGATCTCAAGCACAGCCTGGAAACCCAGCACATGCCGGGGCTGTTCTTCGCCGGCCAGATCAATGGCACCACCGGTTATGAAGAAGCGGGCGCCCAGGGGCTGCTGGCGGGCCTGAATGCGGCGCTGCTGAGCCAGGGCAAAGACGCCTGGACCCCGCGCAGGGACGAGGCCTATATCGGCGTGCTGGTGGATGATTTGATCACCATGGGCACCCAGGAGCCTTACCGCATGTTCACCAGCCGCGCGGAATACCGGCTGTTGCTGCGTGAAGACAACGCCGATCTGCGACTCACCGAAAAAGGCCGCGAGCTGGGCCTGGTGGACGATGAACGCTGGGCTGCCTTTAACGCCAAGCGCGAGGGCATGGCGCAGGAAGAGCAGCGCCTGAAGAGCACCTGGGTGCGGCCGAAAACGCCGCAAGCCGAGGCGGTGAATGCCTTGATCGAGAAGCCCCTGGCCCACGAATACAATCTGCTCGACTTGCTCAAGCGCCCGGAGCTGACTTACGCCAATCTGGCGGACGCGGTGGCGCTGGCGGAGCGCCCGGATAGCGCGGTTATCGAGCAGATGGAAATTCTCGCCAAATATGCTGGCTATATTGATCGCCAGGCCGATGAAATCGAGAAACTGCGTGCCGCAGAAACCACCGCATTGCCGGCGGAATTCGATTACGGCCAGGTAAAAGGCCTGTCCAATGAAGTGAAGCAGAAGCTTGGCGAGATTCGCCCACAGACCCTGGGCCAGGCCGGTCGCATTCCCGGTGTGACCCCGGCGGCCATCTCCCTGCTGATGATTTACCTGAAAAAACACCACCATCAAAAGAAGGTCGCCCAACAAGCATGAGTCTCTCTGACACCCTGGCCCGGGGCATCGATACCCTGGGCCTTACCCTGAGTGACGACCAGCAGCGCCTGTTGCTGGCCTATGTGGACCTGCTGGTTAAATGGAACCAGGCCTATAACCTCACCGCCATCCGCGATCCGCAGGAAATGGTGACCCGCCACCTGCTCGACTCCCTGGCCGTTTTGCCTTATCTGGGAGAGGGCGACACCCTGGACGTGGGCACCGGCGCCGGTATCCCCGGCATTATTCTCGCGGTGGCCCGCCCCCAGCAGGCATTCGTGCTGCTGGATTCCAACGGCAAGAAAACCCGTTTTGTGCGCCAGGCCCGCCGGGAGCTGGGGCTGGATAACGTGGAGGTTGTGCACGGTCGCGTGGAACAGTACCGTAAAGCCCCATCGCAGATTATTTGTCGCGCTTTTGCTTCCTTGTCGGACATGTTGGCGTTGATGACGCCCATAATGACTGACAATACCCGTTTGCTGGCCATGAAAGCGGCCAGCACGGAAGAAGAACTGGCCACCCTGCCGACGCAGTGGCAAGGGCGCCATCACACCCTGACCGTGCCGGGACTGGATGAGCCCCGCACCCTGGTGGTAGTGAACAAGGCCTGATGTCGAGCGGGGTGCCGCGTCAGGCATTCGGCCCCAGGCGTCAGGCGTAAAATCAAGGAGAACGCAGTGACCACCGTATTTGCCGTAGCCAATCAGAAAGGCGGCGTGGGCAAGACCACCAGTAGTGTCAACCTGGCGGCGTCGCTGGCGGCCACCCGCAAAAAGGTGATGCTCGTGGACATCGATCCCCAGGGCAACGCCACCACCGGGTCCGGGGTGGACAAGTTTGAAACCGACTACACCATTTACGATGTGCTGTGCGATGACGTGGCCATCGAGCAGGCGGTAACAGGCACGCCGGAAGATTCCGGGTTTGACCTGATCGCGGCCAATGGCGACCTGACTGCCGCGGAAGTGCAGTTGCTGGACATGAGCGCCAAGGAATTTCGCCTGCGCAATGCGCTGGCACGTATCCGGGACCAGTACGATTACATCCTCATTGATTGCCCGCCGTCCCTGAACATGCTCACCGTGAATGCGCTGACGGCGGCGGACTCCGTGATTGTGCCGATCCAGTGTGAGTACTACGCCCTGGAAGGCCTCACCGCGCTGATGAACACCATCGAGAAAATCCGCACGGTGCTGAATCCGAAGCTGCACATTGGCGGCCTGCTGCGCACCATGTATGACCCGCGCAACAGCCTGTCCAACGATGTGTCCAACCAGCTGATCAGCCACTTCGGCGACAAGGTTTACCGTACCATCATCCCGCGCAACGTGCGGCTGGCGGAAGCGCCTAGCCACGGTGCGCCGGTGATCACCTACGATCCGAAATCCCGCGGTGCGGTCAGCTATCTGGCATTGGCCGGTGAGATCCTGCGTCGTGAGCAGGCGCTCAAGGCCCAGCCTGCAGCAGCTTCATAAGGAACGAAACATCATGGCGGCAAAGCGTAAACGCGGTCTCAGCAAGGGCCTGGATGCCCTGCTTAGCAGCAATGAGTCCTATCAGCGGCACCAGGAAGAAGTGAGCCTGCAGAACGAGGGTGAGGCCACGGGTGAGCCCGATCAGCGCCCCCGCGATGGCGAATTGCGCCACCTGCCGGTGGAATGCATGGAGCGGGGCCGCTACCAGCCACGCCGGGACATGTCCCCGGATGCGCTGGAAGAGCTGGCCGAGTCCATCCGCGCCCAGGGCGTCATGCAGCCCATCGTGGTGCGCCCTCTGGGTGACAAGCGTTACGAGATCATTGCCGGTGAGCGCCGCTGGCGCGCCGCGCAGATGGCCGAGCTGGATACCATTCCGGCGGTGATCCGCGAGGTGCCCGACGAAGCCGCCATCGCCATGGCGTTGATCGAGAATATCCAGCGGGAAAACCTCAATCCCATGGAAGAGGCCATCGCGCTGGGCCGCCTCAAAGAAGAGTTTGGTCTTACCCACCAGCAGGTGGCGGATGCGGTGGGCAAATCTCGCGCCATGGTCACCAACCTGCTGCGCCTGATGAGCCTGGAATCCGACGTCAAAAAGCTGCTTGAGCACGGCGATCTGGAAATGGGCCATGCCCGTGCGCTGCTGGCCCTGACGGGCAACAAGCAGATCGAAGCCGCTCGCACCGTGGTCGCCAAGGGGCTGTCGGTGCGCCAGACCGAAGAGCTGGTCCGGGATTTCGAGAAAGCGAAACCGGCCAAACCAGCGGCGCCAAAGGAAGATCCCAACGTGAAGGCGTTGATCAGCGACCTGTCGGACCGTCTCGGTGCACCGGTGCAGATCCAGCAGCAAGGCAAGAAGGGCAAGCTGGTGATCAGCTACAACAACCTGGACGAGCTGGACGGCATTCTGGCGCATATCAAATAATCGAATGACGCTGCCTGCGGCGGGAAGATTGCAACAAGCTGTTTCACCATGCAGGCTGCAGAGTCATTGTCGCGGCGCCGGTTCGTTGGCGGCCAGACAATCTGGCGTTGTTCTGTCCGTGAGGCCTGTGGCTCAGGCGTCATTGCCTTATCACGCAGGTATACAAAAAACACGCATTTGGGCATTCTTCTTACTGAATCAGGTTCATTCTTGTTTTGTGCACATCCTGTTGCGAAAAGTCGTTCCTGATGCGCGAAGTTTGACCAACAATCCGCGTACGGCGGTTGCCTCTTGCGTGCCAACTCCATATACTTCGCCGCGCTAAAGATCAGGGGTGCCCGAGACCTTAGTGCCTGATGTGGCATCACTTTGCATCAGCCAAGAGGCTCACGGTGACCAGCAACGAATTTCAGCCCGACAGAGCTCTGTTCTGGGGTTTAATGCGCGCTCAGCTAACCACTATTGTGGCGTTTGGGCTGCTGGTAACCGGGTTGGCTGGCGTATTCGCCGGTCTGGTGGCTGCCTGGGGCGGCACTATCAGCCTGATCGCTTATGCCTGGGGCGGTTTCCAGATATGGATGCACCCGGGCAACCGTGCGCCAAAACGCATGGCCACCGCAGCGATGCGGGCCGAGATGGGCAAGATCGCAATCATGTTGTTGCTGTTCTGGCTGACATTCTCCAAGGTCCCTGAAGCGCGGGAAATGAAAAGTGCAATGGTTCTGCTGTTAGGCTTCCTGATCGCCCAGGTCGTGGGCTGGATTCAGGTCGCGCGTCTCGACGGACGCACAGCAGGGCAAGACGGGCAAAACGACTGAGACTGTAGGCATTCTATGGCTGGTAGTAACGCGCAAGACTACATCAAGCACCACTTGGGTAATCTGACCTATGGCGAACTGCCGGCCGGCTATGTCCGTGAGTGTGACGGCCGCGATACGCAAACCCTGACCGAAAGCACCTGGACCTTTGCCTGTAACGGTAACGAAGCCAAAGACATGGGCTTCGCGGCATTCCACGTGGACTCTCTCGCCTGGTCTGGCGGTCTCGGCATCATCATGTGCCTGTTGTTCTGGATGGGTGCCCGCAAGGCCACCGCCGGCGTTCCTTCCGGCTTCCTGAACTTCGTCGAAACCATTATTGAATTTATTGATACCCAGGTTCGCGACTCCTTCCACGGCAAGAGCAAACTGGTGGCGCCATTGTCACTGGTGATCTTCTGCTGGGTGTTCCTGATGAACCTGATGGATCTGATCCCGGTTGATTTCATTCCGGGCACCTTTAGCTGGATCATGACTTCCTTCTTCGGCTGGACTGCCCAGGAAGCCTACTTCAAGATCGTGCCCAGCACCGACCCGAACATTACCCTGTCCATGTCCTTCTCTGTGATGCTGCTGGTGATCTTCTTCACCATCAAGGCAAAAGGTCTGGGCGGTTTTGTGGGTACCCTGACATTGCATCCGTTCGAGGCCAGCAACCCGGTCCTGAAGGCTCTGCTTATGCCTGTGAACCTGCTGCTGGAGACCATCGGTCTGTTGGCCAAGCCGGTTTCACTGGGTCTGCGACTGTTCGGCAACATGTACGCCGGTGAGTTCGTATTCATTATGTTGGCTGCCATGATGGGCGCCTGGCAGTTTATTGGTGCCTGGCCCTGGGCGGTATTCCACATTCTGGTTATCACCCTGCAGGCATTTATCTTCATGGTACTCACAATCGTGTACCTGAGCATGGCGGTCGAAGACCACTAAGATTTTTTAAACCGGTTTTTAATTAAACCAACCAAGCACTTAACGGGAGTGTAAAGATGGAAGGCATTCAATTTCTTGCTGCTGCTATCGTAGCTGGCCTCGCGGCCATCGGCGCAGGTCTGGGCTTCGGCATGATGGGTGGCCGTTTTCTCGAGTCTGTGGCTCGTCAACCGGAACTGGCTCCGATGCTGCAAACCCGCATGTTCATCATCGCTGGTCTGCTGGATGCTGTGCCGATTATCTGTATCGCTATCGCGTTCCTGCTGATTTTCCAGTAAATCGCGCTTTAACGTTTAAGCCCCGATTTAGGGAAATCTAAAGCAACGCGGATTGAGGTGTTGGCATGAATATTAATGCGACACTAATTGGCCAGGCCATTTGGTTTGCCCTGTTTGTGTTCTTCTGCATGAAGTTCGTTTGGCCCCCGATTTCACGGGCGCTGGATGAGCGTAAGCAGAAGATTGCCGAAGGCCTGAGTGCCGCGGATCGGGCAGAGCGTGATCTGGAGCTGGCGCAGGAAAAGGCGACCGCCAATCTCAAAGAATCTAAAGAGAAGGCGGCCGAAATTATTGATCAGGCCAATCGCCGGGCTAATCAGATTGTGGAAGAGGCAAAAGATGCAGCGCGCACCGAAGGTGAGCGTCTGATTGCCAAGGCCCAGTCTGAGATTGACCAAGAGGTTAATCAGGCTCGCGAGCAATTGCGTAAAGAAGTGGCTGTACTGGCGTTGAGCGGTGCCGAAAAGGTACTGGGCAACGAAGTAAACCAGGACGCACACACGCAGTTGCTTGAGCAGCTGGCGGCTGAACTCTGAGAATACGGGTAACCCATGGCTGAACTGACCACCATCGCACGCCCCTACGCCAAGGCCGCATTTGTGTTTGCAAAAGAACACGATGCCCTGGAGCAGTGGGAGAAGATGCTGGGCCTGGCAGCAGCAGTGGCAGGTGATGCCTCCATGCGTGCCTACCTTGACCAGCCGGAACTGGATGACGCCACCAAGGCTTCTGCCTTTGCAGAAGTCTGTGGTGATGAGCTGGACGAAAGCGTGCGCAACTTCGTTGCGCAGCTGACGCAAAACAAGCGTCTGCCGCTTTTGCCGATCATCCTGCAACTGTTCCACGAGCTTCTGGCCGAACAGCAGCAGTTCACCGATGTGGAGATGATCTCTGCATTCGAGTTGGACGATGCCGCTACCGACAAGCTGGTAGCAGCGCTTAAGAAACGCCTTGGAACGGAAGTGAATGTCACGACTTCCGTCGACCAATCCCTGATTGGGGGCGTGCTGGTGCGAGCCGGCGATACCGTAATTGATGGCAGTGTGCGCGGCCGACTTAACCGTCTGGCAGAGCAACTGAACTCTTGAGTTTGAGGGATTAGAGATGCAGCAACTCAACCCGTCCGAAATCAGCGAGATTATCAAGTCGCGCATCGCGAAACTTGATACCTCCACCGAAGCACGCAACGAAGGTACGGTGGTTTCCGTATCTGATGGTATTGTGCGCATTCATGGTCTGGCCGACGTGATGTTCGGCGAGATGATCGAGTTTGAGGGCGGCATCTACGGCATGGCCCTTAACCTGGAGCAGGACTCTGTCGGCGCCGTGGTACTGGGTGATTACCTGGGCCTGGCCGAAGGTCAGAAAGTCCGTTGTACCGGTCGCATTCTGGAAGTCCCCACTGGCCCCGAAATGCTGGGTCGTGTGGTTGACGCTCTGGGTAACCCGATCGATGGCAAAGGCCCGATCGATGCCAAGCAGACCGATGCGGTTGAAAAGGTAGCGCCTGGCGTTATCTGGCGTCGTGAAGTTAACGAGCCTGTTCAGACCGGTTACAAGTCTATCGATGCCATGGTGCCAATCGGCCGTGGTCAGCGTGAGCTGATCATTGGTGACCGCCAGATCGGTAAGACCGCCGTTGCGGTTGATGCGATCATCAACCAGAAAGACTCCGGCATTAAGTGTGTCTACGTTGCCATCGGCCAGAAGCAATCCACCATTGCCAACGTGGTGCGCAAGCTGGAAGAGCACGGCGCGATGGAAAACACCATCATCGTTGCGGCCTCCGCTTCTGATCCGGCTTCCATGCAGTTCCTGGCACCGTTTGCCGGTTGCACCATGGGCGAATACTTCCGCGATCGCGGTGAAGATGCACTGATCGTTTATGATGATCTGACCAAGCAGGCGTGGGCGTATCGCCAAATCTCCCTGCTGCTGCGTCGTCCGCCGGGCCGTGAAGCTTACCCTGGTGACGTGTTCTACCTGCACTCCCGTCTGCTGGAGCGCGCCGCCAAGGTAAACGAAGATTATGTTGAGCAGTTCACCAACGGTGAAGTGAAAGGCAAAACCGGTTCTTTGACCGCGTTGCCGATCATCGAAACCCAGGGTGGTGACGTTTCTGCCTTCGTACCGACCAACGTGATTTCCATCACCGATGGTCAGATCTTCCTGGAAACCGACCTGTTCAACTCCGGCATTCGCCCGGCGATGAACGCCGGTGTATCTGTATCCCGTGTAGGTGGTGCAGCCCAGACCAAGATCGTCAAGAAGCTGGGTGGCGGTATTCGTCTGGCTCTGGCTCAGTACCGTGAACTGGCGGCATTCGCCCAGTTCGCTTCCGACCTCGACGATTCTACTCGCGAGCAGCTGGAGCATGGTCAGGCCGTTACCGAGCTGATGAAGCAGAAGCAGTACAGCCCGATGAGCGTTGCTGAAATGGGTGTTGTGCTGTACGCCGCGAACGAAGGTTACCTGAAAGGTATGGAAGTCGAGAAAATCGGCTCCTTCGAAGCCGCTCTGCTGGACTACATGAACAGCGAAAAGAAAGCGTTGATGGATAAAATCAACGAGAAGGGTGACTACAACGGCGAGATCGAAGCTGAGATCAAAGAATCTCTCGATCAGTTCAAAGCCACCCAGACCTGGTAATTCGCTGATAAAGGAACGTTCCTATGGCCAGCGGTAAAGAGATCAAAGGCAAGATTGCCAGCGTCCAGAGCACGAAGAAAATTACTCGTGCAATGGAAATGGTAGCAGCCTCCAAGATGCGTAAGGCGCAAGAGCGTATGTCGGCAAGCAAGCCGTACGCCAGCCGTATGCGTCAGGTGGTTGCTCACCTGGCTAACGCCGATCTGGAATACCGGCACGTTTACCTGCAAGAGCGGGAAGTGAAGAACGTTGGCTACATCGTAGTGAGCTCCGACCGGGGCCTCTGCGGTGGCCTCAACGTCAACCTGCTCAAGAATGTCGTCAAAAGCGCGAAGGAATGGCAAGAAAAAGGTGTCAAGGCCAGCTACTGCGTAGTCGGTTCCAAGGGCATGTCTTTCTTCAAGAGCGTTGGCGGCAACGTGGAAGCGAATGTCACAGGCCTGGGGGATACCCCGCACCTGAATGACCTGATCGGTTCCATCAAGGTGATGCTGGATGCCTACGAAAGCGGTGCGATCGACCGTTTGTACATCGTGTACAACGAATTCGTGAACACCATGACCCAGTCGCCCAAGAACATTCAGTTGCTGCCGCTGGAAGCGGGTAGCGATGAAGAGCTCAAGCGCCACTGGGACTACATTTACGAGCCTGCCCCGAAAGAGCTGCTCGACGAACTGCTGGTGCGGTTCATTGAGTCTCAGGTGTATCAGGGTGTGGTTGAAAACAATGCCTGTGAGCAGGCAGCACGTATGATCGCCATGAAGGCCGCCAGTGATAACGCCGGTGACATCATTCGTGATCTGCAATTGGTGTACAACAAAGCACGCCAGGCTGCTATTACGCAGGAAATCTCCGAAATCGTTGGTGGTGCTGCTGCGGTTTAATCGTCAAGCAGATTAACGCGGCAAAAACGCAAGTTAAGAGGATGCAAGCATGAGTAGCGGTCGTATTGTTCAGATCATCGGTGCTGTGATCGACGTGGAATTCCCACGCGAAACCGTACCGAAGGTATATGACGCCCTCTCCGTGGACGGTACTGAAACCACCCTGGAAGTTCAGCAGCAGCTGGGCGACGGCGTGGTACGTACTATCGCCATGGGCTCCACCGAAGGTCTGAAGCGCGGCCTTGGCGTGACTGATAACGGCGAGCCGATTCAGGTTCCCGTGGGCACCAAGACATTGGGCCGTATCATGGACGTGCTGGGTCGCCCGATTGATGAGGCCGGCCCCATTGGTGAAGACGAGCGTATGCCGATTCACCGTGCTGCACCTACTTATGCAGACCAGGCAGCGACCAACGAACTGCTGGAAACCGGCATCAAGGTAATCGACCTGGTTTGTCCTTTCGCCAAAGGCGGTAAGGTCGGCCTGTTCGGTGGTGCGGGTGTTGGTAAAACCGTAAACATGATGGAGCTGATCCGGAACATCGCGATCGAGCACTCCGGTTTCTCCGTGTTTGCCGGTGTGGGTGAGCGTACTCGTGAGGGTAACGACTTCTACCACGAAATGAAGGATTCCAACGTACTGGATAAAGTATCGCTGGTGTACGGTCAGATGAACGAGCCGCCTGGTAACCGTCTGCGTGTAGCGCTGACCGGTCTGACCATGGCCGAGAAGTTCCGTGACGAAGGTCGTGACGTACTGTTCTTCGTGGATAACATCTACCGTTACACCCTGGCCGGTACCGAAGTATCTGCACTGCTGGGCCGTATGCCTTCAGCGGTAGGTTACCAGCCGACTCTGGCGGAAGAGATGGGCGTTCTGCAGGAACGTATTACTTCCACCAAGACCGGTTCCATTACCTCCGTACAGGCGGTATACGTACCTGCGGATGACTTGACTGACCCGTCTCCGGCAACCACCTTCGCGCACCTGGATTCCACTGTATCCCTGAGCCGTGACATCGCCTCCAAGGGTATCTACCCGGCGATCGACCCGCTGGATTCCACTTCTCGTCAGCTGGATCCGCTGGTTATCGGTCAAGAGCACTACGACATTGCGCGTGGCGTTCAAACCGTACTGCAGCGCTTCAAGGAGCTGAAGGACATCATCGCGATTCTGGGTATGGACGAGCTGTCAGAAGACGATAAACTGACCGTATCTCGTGCCCGTAAGATCGAGCGTTACCTGTCCCAGCCGTTCTTCGTGGCCGAAGTATTTACTGGCTCCCCGGGCAAGTATGTTTCCCTGAAAGACACCCTCGCGGGCTTCAAGGGCATCCTTGGCGGTGATTACGATCACATCCCGGAGCAGGACTTCTACATGAAGGGCTCTATCGACGAAGTGATCGAAGCCTACAACAAGCGTAGCAAGTAACCTGCACCCGGGAGACAAGCAAATGGCGATGACCGTGCATTGCGACATTGTAAGTGCAGAACGCCAGCTGTTCTCCGGCCTGGTTGAAATCGTGGTAGCTTCCGGTGTGGAAGGTGACCTCGGTATCATGCCTGGCCACGCCCCGCTGCTGACCCGGCTCAAGCCGGGCCCGGTACGGGTGAAGAAGCAGAATGGTGAAGAAGAAGTGTTCTACGTATCCGGCGGCTTCCTGGAAGTGCAGCCCAAGCTGGTCACCGTACTGGCGGATACTGCAGAGCGCGCTGAAAACATGGACGCCGCTGAAGCAGAGCGTGCCAAGGCCCGTGCCAAAGAAGCGCTGGAAGGCAAGAGTTCCGAAATGGATTACTCCCGTGCCGCCGCCACTCTGGCAGAAGCCGTTGCACAGCTGCGTGCCATCGAACAGTTGAAGAAAAAGACGCGGTAAGCATCTTTTGCAATTCTTCAACACAGAAGGGGGTAGCCAAGTGCTACCCTTTTTTGTTTCTGTCATTGTGAGATGGCCTGGATAAAACAGGGTACAAGTACAGAAACTGAAGTGACGCGGTGGTATAACAAGGCACTGGCGCAAGTAAAAAGACAAGGACAGGGTATGAGTCTAGCAGTAGTGATTCTGGCGGCGGGCAAGGGAACGCGCATGAAAAGCGCCCTGCCCAAGGTGCTCCACGCAGTGGCAGGTAAGCCCATGGTGCAGCACGTGGTCGATGCAGCGGCGTCGCTGAACCCGGCCAATATCGTCATTGTGTATGGCCATGGTGGTGAGCAGGTAAAAGCCACCGTCACCGGTGAGCAGCTGGCCTGGGCAGAGCAAGCCGAACAGCTCGGCACCGGCCATGCGGTCGCGCAGGCCATGCCTCATGTGAAAGAAGACATGGTGCTGGTGTTGTATGGTGATGTCCCCCTGATCCGCCCGGAAACCCTGAAAGATTTTGTCGCCTCCGTGGACGACAACACCCTGGCGCTAATGACGCTGACCCTGAACGATCCCAATGGCTACGGCCGCATCGTCCGTGATGGGCAGAACAATGTGCAGCGCATTGTGGAACAGAAAGATGCCAGCGAAGCCGAGCTGGGTATTCAGGAAATCAATACGGGTATTCTGGCCTGCTCTCGCCGTTTTCTGGAAGAAAGCCTGCCAAAACTCTCCAGCAATAATGCCCAGGGTGAATACTATCTCACCGACCTGATCGCCATGGCGTCGCAGTCCGGCCTGAACGTGGAAACCCTGCAGCCCAACGAAGGTTGGGAAGTGGACGGTGTGAATGACCGGGTGCAACTGTCTCGGCTGGAACGCATTTTCCAACAGGCCCAAGCAGAAGTGCTGATGCGCGATGGCGTCACCCTGCTGGACCCGTCCCGCCTGGATATCCGTGGAAGCGTGCAGATCGCCAGCGATGTCATCATCGACGTCAATGTGATCCTGGAAGGCGACGTGACCATCGAAGAAGGCGTGGTCATCGGGCCCAACTGTATTCTGCGCGACGCCAACATTGGTGCCGGCACGGTGGTAGAAGCCAACACCCTGATCGACGGTGCCATCGTGGGTGAAAACTGCCAGCTGGGCCCTTATGCACGCTTGCGGCCGGGTACGGAACTGGCTGATAACGCCAAGGTGGGCAACTTTGTCGAAACCAAAAAGTCCTACATCGGCGAAGGCTCAAAGGTGAACCACCTGACCTACATCGGTGACAGCCAGATTGGTAAAGGGGTGAACGTGGGCGCGGGGACGATTACCTGCAACTACGATGGCGCCAACAAATTCCAGACAGTGATGAAAGACGGCGCCTTTATTGGTTCCAATTCGTCACTGGTTGCCCCGGTAACCATCGGCCAAAACGCCACCGTCGGGGCAGGCAGCACCATCACCAAGGATGTAGACGACAACGGTCTTGCGGTTGCCCGTGGCCAACAGCGCAACGTCAGCGACTGGAAGCGCCCCACGAAGAAAAGTTGACAGTTGATAGTGGAGAGTTGATAGCGCAACCCGCGTTACAACGGTATCTGTAGGGTGGAGATAGGCGTTATCACCATCCGAATATCCACTATCAGAAACAGAATTAGGGAAAATTAAGCATGTGTGGAATTGTTGGGGCCATTGCCCAGCGTAACGTGACAAACATCTTGATCACCGGGCTTAAACGGCTCGAGTACCGGGGTTACGACAGCGCCGGTGTGGCACTGTTGAATGACAGCGGTATTAGTCGTGTGCGTCGTCAGGGCAAGGTTGCCGGTTTGGAAGAGGCCGCCACGCAAGAACAGACGCAAGGCTTCACCGGCATTGCTCATACCCGTTGGGCCACCCATGGCAAGCCGTCAGAAGCCAATGCCCATCCGCACATGTCCGGTGGTGATCTGGCGCTGGTGCATAACGGTATCATCGAAAACTTTCAGGAACTGAAAGACGAACTGGAAGCCAGCGGCTACCACTTCGAATCCCAGACCGATACGGAAGTCATCGTCCACCTGGTACACCAGGCGCTGGACAGTGGCCTGAATCTCTTTGACGCCGTGCAGGCGGTCACCAAAAAACTGGATGGCGCTTACGCACTGGGCGTCATTCACGCCTCGGAACCGCACAAGCTGGTCACCGTTCGTTCCGGCAGCCCGCTGGTCATTGGCCTGGGCATTGACGAAAACTACATCGCATCGGACCAGCTGGCCCTGCTGCCGGTGACCAACCGCTTTATCTTTCTGGAAGAAGGCGACCAGGCAGAAATCACCACCGACAGCGTGCGCATCGTCGATGCGGCTGGCAACCCGGCAACCCGTGAAGCCCACGAGTTCGACGGCACCCACGAAGATGCGGAAAAGGGTGAATACCGCCACTACATGCAGAAGGAAATTTTCGAGCAGCCGGCGGCAATCCAGAAAACCCTGGAAGGTCGTATCGACAACCCGGCAAGTCTGATCGAATCCTTCGGCGAAAAAGCCCCGGCGATTTTCGACAAGGTTAAGACCGTCCAGATCGTCGCCTGCGGCACCAGCTACCACGCCGGCATGGTGGCCCGTTACTGGCTGGAAGACATCGCCGGCATTCCCTGCCAGGTGGAAGTGGCCAGTGAATTCCGCTACCGCAAGCACGTGGTGCCGGAAGGCACCCTGTTTGTCACCATTTCTCAAAGCGGCGAAACCGCCGATACCCTGGCGGCCCTGCGTGACACCCAGTCACCGAACTACGTGGGTCGCCTGGCGGTGTGTAATGTGGATAGCTCCTCCCTGGTGCGCGAATCGGAGCTGGTGTTCCTCACCAAGGCCGGCCCGGAAATCGGTGTCGCGTCCACCAAGGCATTTACCACCCAGCTGGTTGGGTTGCTGATGCTGGTGCTGGCACTGGGTCGGCAAAAAGGCCTGGCTGACGGAGAGATTGAAAAAATCCTGGAAGAGTTGCGCCAGTTGCCCAACCTGATAGAACAGGCTGCCGCGCTGGACAAGCCCATCGAAAAACTTTCCGAAGCCTTCGTGGAAAAACACCATGCCCTGTTCCTGGGCCGTGGCGTACAGTTCCCGGTGGCGCTGGAAGGGGCGCTCAAGCTAAAGGAAATTTCCTACATTCACGCCGAAGCCTATGCAGCGGGTGAGTTGAAGCATGGCCCCCTGGCGTTGGTAGACAGCGAAATGCCGGTGGTCTCCGTGGCGCCCAACGACGAACTGCTGGAAAAGCTGAAATCCAACCTGCAGGAAGTGCGTGCCCGCGGCGGCGAACTGTATGTCTTCGCCGACAAGAATGCCCACGTAAAAGAAGGCGAAGGTATCCACGTGCTGAACATGCCGGCGATACCGGAAACCATCTCCCCGATCGTCTATACCGTTCCGCTGCAGCTGCTCAGCTATCATGTGGCGGTGCTACGCGGGACCGATGTGGATCAGCCGCGGAATCTGGCCAAGTCGGTGACGGTGGAGTAAAGGCAATTAATAATTAATAGTGAATAGTTAATAACGAAAGCCCGGCGATGCCGGGCTTTTTTGTGGGTTCCTGGCTGACAACAATAACCTTGCCGTAGGAGCGTCGCTGGCGGCGCGATATCCAATCCTTGGTTGTTTCGGCTGACCTAAAGCAAAACTCTCCTGTTAGTAATTCATATTGAGGGCCGTGTTATTGATTTGGGAAAAGAAGAAGTCAACAGATTGAATCATGCGGTCTCAGCAGGAATTTGTAACCTGCTGACTTTTCTGGTTTTATCATGCGATATGCAAATTTGATAACTGTAATATGAAGCCGGCGCGTTCATTGGATATTCGAGCCGGCTCCCTAATGCCTGTTATATGGCAGAGCAATGATCGAGCTATCAGATAAATGTGAAGGCCCTAAGTACAATGTGCTTGAGCCAATACTTGAGTTGCTTCTTGGTAGTGGTAATAGAATCGCTACAGACTATCGCTGGGGATCAAATTCAACGAGGTATTTCTGTGTGCTAACGGATCCAATAGATTTTTCGTTGGTTGAACGAGAGTTCAGAATTCCTGCTTCGGTTCAATTGCTTAGAAAGTACAACGAAATTGATTATGGGCTTGGCACTGTGGTAATCCGTTGTGCATAACCATATAACAAGAAAAGGCAGCATCGCCCCTGCGGGGCTGGACCTCGCTACGCTCGGCCGCTGCTTTTGGCGTTATGCAATAATCGGTGTTTCTGGAGAGCTATAAATGGGGATCAAAGGGTGCGGTAAATGAATATGGAAATTGAAGCTAACGATCTGAAAGATAGGCAAAAGGCTTTGCATGAAGTAATAGAAAATTTGATTAAAAAACTACCGGAGGAGAGCGCAACACGAAAGCAGCTAGCTAACCATCGTGAGCTTTTTGACGATGCCGTTTCTTATCTATCAAATTCAGGTCAAAGGCTGGCATTTATCGGTAACGTCGGCACCGGAAAGACAACTGCTATATGTCACCTGCTAGGCTTGTTGGATGGAGATGAACCAATTCTTAGCACTGGTAGTGGTCGGACCACGCTTTGCGAAGTAGAAATATCCGCTGGCACTCAACTGAAAGTCGAAGTAACTCCGCACACCGAAGCCGAGGTAAAGAGTTATCTTACCGACTTTGCTCAATACTTACATGTATCAGATATAGCAGAATCAGATAATTCAGAGTCATTCAAACTAAGCGCTGAAGTAGAAAGAGCGCTTCGTAACATGCTCAATCTCCGAATATCTCGAACGAAAAACCCAGAGGGAAAGCGAATCACTATAGACAACGCGAAGAATTTCGCTGCCGATTATCAATCCATCGAATCGTTAGCGGATGTGCTTATGGAGCGTATTGACTTTCCTTCTCGTCATCAAATGCTGTTTACTAATGATGATGGATTGGATCAAAACCAGTGGCTTCATTCAACATTCAAGGCCATCAATAGCTGCACTAATCCAAGCGTTGGATTGCCCAAGCATATACGCATATTAGTACCGGCAAGACTTTTTGATAAAATTAATTATGCACTTTCAGTAATTGATACAAAGGGCGTCGATCAGACGGTTAACCGTGCCGACCTTGATGACTGCCTTACGGACAATCGTACCGTCAGTGTACTGTGCTGCCGATTTAACGAAGCGCCCGATAAAACAATGTCAGGGCTTCTGAAGCTTGCCAAGGATGCGGGCCTAAGCCAAAGATCTGCCAATGAAACCGTTCTATTAATTCTGGATAGGGAGAGTGAGGCTGAAAAAGTTATCGACATAGATGAACCTGTTGGTGACAAGACTGAGGGGCGAGAGATCCGTGCTGAGCAGGTGGTTAATGATCTAAAGCACACACTACAATTTGAAAACTTAGATGTGCTATTTTTCGATGTAAAGTCTGATGACCCAAAGCAGCTTAGCAAACTGTTGGCCGAAAAAGTCTCTGTACTACGCGGCCAATATGCCCAGGATATTTCCGATATCGAGAAAGCTATTAGCGACATCGAAACTGAATTAGTCTCTCAGTCAGCTAGAGCGGCGAAGAATCAGGTCAAGAATACGCTGGAACCATGGATAAAAAAGGCCCAAGGTTGCTCTCCTTCGCTAAAAGAATATTTTTTGCCATTGATTAATGACATCAAGAACAAGGGTACATATGCCGCAAGTGTTCGAGCTAGTGTCAATCGACGGGGAGAGTGGCACAACCTCGATTATTATCAACTTCTAGCTACCGGCTCTCGGGAGCAAGTAGTTGATCAAATCGGTACGCTAAAAGATGAATTTATTGTACTAATCGATAACATGCTTTCCCAAAATGAGCTTCAACCTGCCTACGCGCTGCTAAAACAGTTAAAACAAACAACTGAGAAACGACTTGGTGATATTTACCAAAAAGCGTTTGCTAAAGGGCGTGCTGTTTATGAAGACAAGCTTTCATCAGATAATCAGCTTTGGAATGTTTTGTTTAAACAGTGGGGAATGGGCCCTGGATACAAAGATAGAGTTTCCGGTAACTCTGAAACATGGTTTCACACACGAAAATATCCAGAGTTTGAATCCAGCGTTACTCGGCAAGTGGTTGAGGAATGGCAGCTTTATGTAAATGAAGTCAGAGATATGTTGGGATATGCATAACAGGGTCAGTGAGGGTCAGGTCTCCCATTTCCCATTAAGACAAATATATAGATTCATTTGCGGAAAATGGCAGACCTGGCCCAGTGGTTACGATTTCATCCGAGGAACATAGGGCGAAGGTCTTTGCCAATGCGTTTTATTGGTGGCCATATCACTCAGTAATGACGAGATTTTTTTCTGTACGCAAGAAGCAGGCACAATGCAAGGATAGCCAGGCCTGCGCTGCCGCCTCCGCTACTTTGCGGAACGGTAAGCAGCGCTTCATTGTTGGTGCCCCATTCAACCGAACCCATGTCTGCCACGCCGTTGTAAATCCGGTCGCTGCCGCGTTGATCCCGGCCGGGAGCATCGATAAGATTCGGGTTGCCGCTATCAATGACCGGGGAACCATCGGCGGGCATAAAGACCAGGGTATTGCCACCGTACAGCCCAAGCGGTTCCAGCTGGGCGTCAAGCGGCTCAGCATCACTACCCAGAAGATTAGAGGCGTTTTCGGGGGCGAGCTTACAGTCCTGACCGTTCAGCCCGGTATCGATAAAACTGTAGTGGGGATCGATAAATGATTCGCCATTATCGTTGCACATTGTGCCCGTGCCCCCGGTATTGCCCTGAAAAAGCGAGTGGGAAATTTTCAGGGTGAACCCGGTTGAGTCGCTGGCATGTAATGCGGAAGCGCCACTTCCTGCTGCGTCTACGCGGTTATTCACCAAGGTATTGAACAGAAAACTTACCTGGTTGCTGTCGGTAGCCGTTAATTGTACGGCCCCACCGCTGTCACCGGCATGGTTATCATTGAGTGTGCTGTTACGAACAGTGGCAACGGCCCCGGGGCCGTTGATGATCATGGCGCCGCCTTCTGTCTGCGCCTGATTGTTGCTGAAGCTGGATCCATCGACCGTCATTTCGAACGCTGATGCGCTGTCTATAGACAGGGCACCGCCAGTGCCAGGCTGGCCAGAAGCCGCAGTGGCCTGGTTGTTGATCATGCTGTTGTTTTCCAGGTGCAGGCTGCCTTGGCCGCCGGCCTCGCGTACATGAATGGCGCCGCCTGATGCACCAGCGACTCCGCCATCGGCCAGGTTACCGATAAAGGTATTTCTTGCGAGGACAACAGTGGCGTCATTACCGGCACTGATGGCACCACCATGAGCACTGGCGATGGGATCACCAAACAGGTCCGGCTTCGCGATACTTTGATTATCCTCCAGCAGACTGTCGGTAATGGTCACTTCGGGTGTGCCGTCGACATAAATGGCACCACCATCATAAGCGCCAGAGTTCCCTTCAAAGCTTACCTCTGTAATGCTCAGTGACCCGCTGCCATTGTCAGAAACACTGGCGATGGCTCCGCCCTTGCCAACGGAGACGGCGTTCGCACGGTTGGCGAGAAAGGCGCTGTTGGTAATGGAGAGGTTACTGTCCTTGCTCCAGATCGCACCGGCCTGCTGCAGAGAGTGGTTGAATTCGAAGGTGCTGTTGGTTATGGCGACGTCCGCTTGATTCAGGGAGAGGGCAGCGCCATTTTCATTGGAGCCAAGGTGGCGTATGGAAACATTATCGAAGGTGGCGGACGCATTGTTGATACGAATGGCGGCACCGTCGCTGATCGACTCGCTGTTGTCCGCCAGATCAAGATGGGAAAGAGCCAGTTGGCCGCCGTCACTGGCAGCCAGATAAAGTGCATTATCTCCGCTGGGGAAGCGGATAGCCGTTGGCAGATCTGCATCACCTTCCAGGGACAGCGTTTCACCACTCTGGACAATCAGTTCAAGGCCGTCACCGGAAAGTGTCTGCCCTTGCAGAGAGCTGTCGAACTGAATAGCAACAGGGTCCGTGGCATTACAGTTTCTGAACAGCGCAAAGGCTTCCTTGAGAGACAGGGTATTTCCCGTGTCGTTGCTGTGGGTTGCCGTTACCCGATATAAGGTGGGAGGTGTGTCGTAGGGGCATTGCCCAGCGAGAATGATGGCAAGAACCTCGTTGCCGACTTCAATGGCAGCCTGAGTCTGTTGCTCCAGGTCGCTGCTGCTGATCCCCGGAATGATAGGTGTATTTTCATTCTTGATAGGCATTCTTATGATCCCCCGATGGTTCTCTTTTAAGGATCAGAATACCTAATTTTAATGTGTTGGAATTCCTACTTTCGAGTGATTTAGAGTGGATTGGGGGCTGGCTATTGCCCTGCGTTTCCACTCTAAACATACCGAACTGCACCGCCATCCACGCGAATATTCTGCCCGTTAATAAACCCGGCCCTCGGACTGGCCAGGAATACCACCAGGTCCGCCACTTCCTGGCGGGTGGCCAGGCGGCCGCAGGGGTTGGGGAAGTCATGCTCTACAATCTTTTCCTGCAAGGATTGCCAATCCGTGGGCCAGCCTTTTTTCTGTGCCCTTGCCTGGTAGGCGCGCTCCACTTCTGGTGTGTGAATCAGGCCGGGGGAGACGGTATTAACGGTGATGCCGGTATGGCTGAGTTCTTTGGCCAGGCTCACTGAGGCATTGGAGAGTGCGGCCTTGGCGCCGTAGTAGTGCGGCATGATGGAATTCGGCTGATGGTCGCCGATGGTGCTGAGGTTGATGATGCGTCCCCACTGCGTTTCCCTCATGTGCGGCGTGCAGTGCTGAATCAGGCGCACGGCGCTGAGCACATTCACATTGATGGCTTCCAGCCATTGTTCGGTGGTGAGGGAATCCCATTTTCCCCTTAGCGCAGTGCCGTAATTATTCACCAGGATGTCGATCCGCAAGCCCTGTTGCGCCAGTTGATCCATCACCTGCTGGGTGCCGTCATCGGTGAGTAAATCGCCCACCACCGGGACGATATTGAGCGCCGGATTCGTGATGGCTGCCATGACCTCATCGGCTTGCGGCTGGGTAAACGCATGAAACGCCACCGTGGCGCCTTCTTCTGCCAACGTGCTGGCAATGACATGGCCGGTGCCACGGTGAGCCCCGCTGACCAGGGCGGTTTTATGCGTGAGTGCTAAATCCATGGTTGGCGCTCTCTTGTGGTATTTCGGCAATGTGTCGATGAAACCGCAACAAGCGATTGGGTAAAGGGCGTCTGTGGGCTTGCAGCACCGGTTTCCCGGTACGCCGCTACCTGAGATGACACTCATTGCAGCTGCTAAGTTACCACGTGGCCGTGCTGCGGGGGACGGATCAGCCACGGAATCTGGCGAAGTCGGTGACGGTTGAATAAAAGCAGTGAATAATTAATAGTGAATAACGAGCCCGGCGTTGCCGGGCTTTTTATTGTCTTGAACAAAGAATAAAAAGGGAATCAGCATATGGAAATGAAGACAGCGCTGCTCAGGATACCGGCATTCATCATTGATTTGGTGCTGGTTTCCGGTGTGATCATGTTGACCAACAAAATCGCCGTGATAGCCGGGCTCGGGCTAGTGACAGGCTTCATGCCTGTTGAAGCCTTGATGCTACTGGCGTTACCCCTGGGCTTTTTTGTGTATTGGTTGACAGGTCTGCATCTGGGGAAAAGGCTATTTGGCTTGAAGGTTATAGATGCGAATACCGGCCAGCCTCCGTCCGGTTTTCAATGGTTCCGCCGCTGTTTGCTGTTCTCGCTGGTGGTGTCTCTCAATGTCTTCCTCTTTATTCCGGTGCTGGTTTCCCGGGAGCAGAAAGGGTTTCATGACATGATCGCTGGAACGCGGGTTGTCTGTGCTGGAGAAACTCGCTAATAAACAGAAAGAAGGCTAACCGTGAGCCGCAATATCGGTGGGGCAGTTTCGTAAGGTGGGGAATTCTATATCGTTAAATATCGAAAGCTTTGTATTTATCGCGCTTTCAACTTGAGGGATCCGTAGGGAGGTTGCAGGCGGCGCGATTTATTGAACGCACGGGGAAAGACCTGACCCTCGTGTTCCGCATGTTCCTTGCGCTCACCGAAATACCTACTTCATCTCGAATAAGAACTAGGTTTAGGAAATCCGCCCCGGACAACAACTACGACAATTGCAATTGAAGACTGGCCAGTTTGGTGTGTAAAGACTTCTATGTCGTCTTCTATGACGCCAACTGGTGAAGTTTTATGCGAAGCTTCAAGAACGGATAGAACTGCAATGCGCTTTCCCAACCCTATCGCGTAAGCGGCTGTCTGATCGAAAAATTTCTCGCAGTCTTTAGGAAAAACCACCTTACTGTTTTCGACCTTCAACTCGATAGGGATGTCTCGAAATGCGAGGTCAGTGATTCCCCCTGCCGCTTCGGGATGGCCTTGCAGATGCTCCCCAATATCGCTCCGGTTTTGGAGCATTTCAGTGACTTTGTTTTGAAATTTTTTCTCTGGCATGCCACCTTCGAACAAGCTATTTTTTAGAGCTTGTGCAGCTATGTTTCCTAAACCACAAAGAACTATCATCGTGTTGGCAGCGTCACCCGGAAGCAAGCCAGGGAAGGCCCTCAGTCTATCGCGAACCCTTAGAAGGTGCCGATCAACATGTGAAAATCCAGTCAATGGATTTGAAGCGACATCAGTTCCCTCCAAGAGCAAACGGCGATGCCCGACAATAGCAACGTCTCGGCAAGCGCTCGTGTCGTCGAACTCGGCCGCGTACAGGAATTCGTATGGTCTTGAACCGAACGAGTGGGCCACCTCTAACACGGCACGCCCAGTCCCCGTAAGAACGAGGGGTCCATCCCCATCGGGTTTCTCGAACATGAAGGTTGGCAACCAGTTTCGTTCACGGGGATCAATCGTCACGGGTGTCAACGATAGAGAACTCGCACCTTTTGGCCAATTTGAAACTCGTACTTCAATAGTCAGGTCGTAAGCCGTCCCAGGGTTGAGATAGTTCCATTGTTTGGCCGGTTCTCCATCAATATCAAACTTCAGGAAGGCTACGGTAGTATCGAGCTTCTCCGGCTCTTCTGACACGTGCTCTGAGACTGCCACCCTCAGGTCTCGATAGCCTTGAGACGGAAAGTCTGCAAACAAGAGAAGCGGTAAGTTCCACCGCTTCAATTGTTCCTGCAAGGTAACCAATTCATCGATACTTTCAAGACTTTCAACCTGATCCAGAAACGCGGACAAACGTTCGTCGGCTGCAAAGCTCGAACTCCTATCTACCTCCGAAGCCTTAATCTTTGCCGACCCCAAGAACCTCTGAGCATCAGGCTCGGCGTTTCGGATAGCGTGCTTCCACTCTGCCAACGGCAAGAAGATTTCCGTTGCGGTAAGGTAAGCTCGATACTGATCTTCTGTATCGCCCTGGCTGATTTCAGAGATCATATCCTCTAGTGCCGAGCAGGCCTCTTTCAGACGCTCCACATTATTTTTAGGTGGCTGTAGAGAGTCTAAGAGAGCAGCTGCAACTTCAATCCTCGAAGAAAAAGCCTGCTGGAAAATCTCGAAGTTTGGCTCGTTTCTCATTCTCTTTCTCCAGATCGGACAGAAGATTTCTCCAATGCTCGATAAGCTCAGAGAATGCCTCTCCACTTTCTATTGAGTGTTCGATTTCAGAAGCCACTGCAACCAAAGCGGTTTCAAGTCGCCACAGTTCATTTCGGTCTTCTGCCGGAATACTAACCAGTAATTCTTTAAAAAAAGCCCCTGAGGCTGCGTGATCTCCCGCCTTTGTTAAGGCAGCGGCGTAGAGAAGAGCCTCGACAAAACCCTCTGGCCTATATGGCTTTAGTCCTTCGAATGCCGTTTGGATTTCATTCAAACACTTTTGAAGCTCTTGGCGCGGGGCTCTCAAGATTGCGGACGCGCAATCGTCTGTGGAGATAGATCGGGTATAGTCATCTCGAATTGCCTTCAATGCTACTTTGGCAAAGCCAGGTGCTGTTGCAAATTCGTAGTGCAAACGGTCAACGGCACTGTACAGCGCACTTCCTTCCAAGGTTAAAAGAATAGCCGAAAGAAGTTGACCAAATTTTCCTTTGCGTTCTTCAGAAGAAAGACAAAGAAAGGAAAATACGTCAATGCAGTCAACAACAAAGTCCTCTTGTTTTTTTCCTTTAGCGTAGTAAAAAATCAAGTTTCGGAGGCCGGGTTTGATGAGGTCGCGTTTTTCTTCAGGAAATGATCTGCGCCGCAAAGAATGAACAGCAGAACGGTGAACGATGACATATGGATCTGTTAGCAGGACAGAAAATGCCTCGAAGAACAAGTCAGGGAAGTTTTTCACCAATTCGTATGGTACACCTTCCCATGCCTTAACCGCGCTGGCACGAACTAAAGCGCGCTCGTCCATAAGGGCTCCATACCAGTCAGAAAGTACTAGCGTTAGGCTTTCGACACCGGTCAATAGTTTCGAAAAATTAACGATCATGTTTCCGCGCATTTGTGTTTGGTCTTCGGGTAATTTCCGATAAAGATCTAAGAATTCTTTAATCCCTTCGCGCCCTTTGGATTTTGCCCCAACGGCAGCCCACTCGATAAGCGCTCCTTGCAAGCCATCAATAGCGGTGCGTTTATTCCTTTTCTCTATTTGGGAGAGCACATTACCAGGTAGCTCCAGAGAATGCTCTGCTCCAACTTCCTCATACCTATCGCTGAGAGTAGCAGCAGCACCGATGAGATCATCAAAATGCTCGACCGCGAGCTCGGCAAACTCGGCCCAAGAGTGTCTGAAGAATTGTCCCGCATCATGCATGCCGTTCTCTGGGTTCTCAACGGCAGCCCAAAGCAATCTCTTGAAAGCAATCCTTTCGGCTGTTCCGACCTGTGCCGCTTCCCCATATCGGTGTTTTAGCACCGATCTGTAGGTTCTATAAGCCTCTTTTCTCCCGATATCGTTGTTGTCCGCAAGGAATGATTGGATGATGTTATCCGCTTCCTCGGGAAAATGTTCGAGGCACCTTGAGGCCGCTTCTCGAAGATAATAGAGCACTATGCTATCTCTTCGCTCTCCTGGAAGAAGGGTGCGCCGACGCATTAGCTTAGCGAAGATTGTTCTGGCGTGCCTTTCAAGAAGTTCGTTATCATCCGTCGCGAGGATAATTTTAACTGCCGCACCAATTCTCGAGGGGTTTTTGTCACCGATAAGTTTATCTGCGATCTCGCAAACGTCAGCCTGCCTTTTCCGGAATAGTGAGCGAATTGGCGCAGCATCTAACCGAACTGGCTCACTCGCTCCGAAATGTGACCCGGGCGGAGGACCCAAAGCCATTGACACGAAGCGGCGCAGAACTTTTTCAAGGTCGCTTTGGGTAAGCCTTTCTGCTCCCGTCAAAACTTCTCCGACAGCAGCAGACGATTTCTCGTAGCTATCTACCAAGCGAACTGCCACCGATAACTTTTCATTCGGTTCCAATGGAGTCCTAAGTAAAGCTTTCGCGGCAGGCATTGAATATGGCAATGACTCGTTCAGCACTACGGGTAAAAGATGATTGATCACCTTCCTGGTGAATGTCTCAGGAGCAAGGTTTGCCAATTGCTCTAGCCGTGGATCGTTCTTTCCTATGTCTTCCTGATCAAGCTCATCGACCAAATCGAGCACAAAGGTTTCTTCCAACGAAAGGTGGCTTCGAAGCTCCGCTCTTTCTTCTCGCCTCTTGGCCTGTTCCTGCTTCATCCTGATTTCTTCTTCCTCGCGTGCCTTTCTTCGCTTCATGGCGGCCTCTTCCCGAGGCGAAACGAACTCCAAGATATTGGGAAGCCCTACAGGAAGTCTTTCTGAACAACCCTTGCAGTTGTTTTGGTAGAAATCGTAGGCTGCATCCTCTAGAAGCCAGCAATGCATCGAGTTCTTCTGGGAGAATTTGCACTGGACACCCATGTGTCCAATTGGCAGGCCGGTCGCAGCTTCAATCATTCCCCTGCCAGGGGATCTTACGAATTCAGCGTGGTAGCACCAATTCTTTAGTAGTTTTTTTGCTTTGAGGTTACTCTGACCCGCTTCTACCTCCGATTTATAGTCGTCCTCAAAATCTTCCATCTTGACTCCCCTCAGCCACGGTTTAGGAATGCCTACAGGTGATCCGACCTCGAAACTAACAGGCGGGCAAAGTGAGTTTTTGTATTGTTGTGTTGCATTACATCTTTCCCTTGATTTCCTGAATGCACATAACACCTAGTAAAGCCGCCGAAGGTCGCCCTACTGCTTCTTGTTATGTGTTTTACGTTAACCATTTTTATGCCTGATAAGATTAACGTAATACCGCCTAATAAGATTTAAACATACCTAACTGGACCGCCGTCCACCCGAATATTCGGCTCATTAATAAACCCCTGCCCTGGGGCTGGCTAGAAACACCACCGATCAATCACGGCGGTCAGGTCTTTCCTCGTGCCCTTTATCCCGACAAACCAGCATTAACCCAATGCATACCCCTCCATGCACCCCGATCAATGCCATCGATAACCCCAACTGGCTACACTGTGGTCTTTGCCGTCGAATCTAAGACTGGAGTCCACCGTGCTCGTGCCGTTTTCTGCCATCCTGATCGCCAACCGTGGCGAGATTGCCATACGTATTGCCAATGCCTGTGCGGATCTGGGTATTCGTTCCGTGGGGGTGTTTGCGGAGGATGATCAGGCATCGCTGCACACCCGGCTGGTGGATGAGGCGGTGGCGTTGCCGGGACGGGGTGTGCCGGCGTATCTGGATGGGGCGCAGTTGATCGCGGTTGCCAGGGAGCAGGGGTGCGAGGCGATTCATCCCGGGTACGGCTTTCTGGCTGAGAATGCGGAGTTTGCCGAACAGTGTGCGGAAGCGGGGCTGACCCTGATCGGGCCGGGGGCGCAGACTCTGCGGTTGTTTGGCGACAAGGCGGCGGCCCGGGCGCTGGCGGCGAAGTGTCAGGTGCCGTTGGTGCAGGGCACGGCCCAAGCGGTGTCGCTGGAGCAGGCGCAGGCCTTTATGGCGTCACTAAATGGCAGTGGCGTGATGATCAAAGCCCTGAGCGGCGGCGGTGGCCGCGGTATGCGAGCGGTCACTGACCTGGCGCAGCTGGAAGCGGCGTATCAGCGTTGTCAGTCGGAGGCGAAGGCGGCCTTCGGCAACGACGCGGTGTATGTGGAGCAGCTGGTCACGGCTGCCCGGCATATTGAAGTGCAGGTGCTGGGCGATGGCAGCGGCGCGGTGAGCCATCTGTGGGAGCGGGACTGCACCCTGCAGCGTCGTCACCAGAAGCTGGTGGAATTTGCGCCAGCGCCGGGGCTGGATGCGGCCCTGCGGGATCGCATTATCGACAGTGCTCTGACCCTGGCCGCCGAGGTGAACTATCTGGGTATTGGCACCTTTGAATTTCTGGTGGAGCCGGACGCTGGCCGTTACTTCTTTATGGAAGCCAACCCCCGGGTGCAGGTGGAGCATACCGTCACCGAGCAGGTCACCGGGGTGGATCTGGTGCAGACGCAGATTCATCTGGCGGCGGGGGCCAGCCTGGTCGACCTGAAGCTGGAAACCGCCCCGGTTTGTGACGGCATGGCGGTGCAGCTGCGCCTCAATCTGGAAACCCTCAAGGCCGATGGCAGCACCGCGCCGTCCGCCGGCACCCTGACGGCCTATGAGCCGGCCAGCGGCCCGGGCATTCGCGTGGATGGTTACGGCTATGCGGGTTACGCGGTGAGCCCGGCCTACGATTCCCTGCTGGCCAAGCTGATCGTGACGGGTGCGGATTATGCCGCGGTGCTGCAGCGTGCCCGCCGGGCGCTGAAGCAGACCCGCATCGCGGGCGTCTCAAGCAACCTGCCGTTGCTGCAGGCGTTGCTGGCCAGTGATGCGGTGCAGGCCAATGCGGTGACCACCCGCTATGTGGAGAGCGATCTTGCCGCGTTGCTGGCGGCCCTGCCTGATGAGATCACCCCGGATCTGCCGGTGGCCTCGTCACCGCAGGCGCAGACGGTGGCTACCCCGGCGGGTAGCGAGGCCCTGATCAGCCCGACCACCGGCGTGCTGGTATCCCTGTTGGTGAAGGAAGACGACGCGGTGCAGGTGGGTCAGGTGGTGGCGGTACTGGAAGCCATGAAAATGGAATTCGAGGTGCGCGCTACCACGGCCGGCCGGGTTTACAGCCTGGCGGCGGGTGAAGGGGATGCCGTGAACGAAGCGGCGCCGCTGCTGTTTGTCACTCCCGGTGAGGTGGAGGGCTCGGCTGTTGCCACCGAAGAAAGTGTGGACCTGGATCATATTCGCCAGGATCTGGCGGATGTGTTGGATCGCCATCACGGGATCAGCGATGAAGGCCGCCCGCACGCGGTGGAAAAACGTCATAGCAAGGACAAGCGCACCGCCAGAGAAAACCTGGGCGATCTGCTGGATGCGGGCAGCTTTCAGGAATACGGCGCCATGGCGCTGGCCGCCCAGCGTCGTCGCCGCAGTGCCGAAGAGCTGCAGACTCTGAGCCCGGCGGATGGACTGATCGGCGGTACCGGCACGGTCAACGCCGATCAATTTGATGAACAGGCCGCCCGCGTTATGGCCATGAGCTACGACTACACCGTGTTCGCCGGCACCCAGGGGATGATGAACCACAAGAAGACCGACCGCCTGTTGCAACTGGCCGGGCAATGGCAGATGCCGCTGGTGCTGTTTGCGGAAGGGGGCGGCGGCCGCCCCGGGGACACGGACTTTGTCGGTGTGGCCGGGTTGGACTGCCACACCTTCGCGGCCATGGCGAAACTGTCCGGTGAGGTGCCACTGGTGGGCATCGGTTCTGGCCGCTGCTTTGCCGGCAACGCGGCGTTGCTGGGTTGCTGTGATGTGATCATTGCCACAGAAGATGCCTCCATCGGCATGGCCGGGCCGGCCATGATCGAAGGCGGTGGTCTGGGCCGTTTTACCCCGGAACAAGTCGGGCCGGTGAGCGTACAGGCCCCTAACGGGGTAGTGGATGTGCGGGTAAAAGATGAAGCCGAGGCGGTGGCGGTGGCCAAACAGTACCTGTCTTATTTTCAGGGCACGCAGACGGACTGGCAGGCGGCGGATCAGCGTGAATTGCGCCACCGTATTCCGGAAAAACGCACCCGCGTTTACGACATTCGCGCTGTCATTGAGACCCTGGCGGACAGCGGTTCGGTGCTGGAACTGCGCAAGGCGTTTTCCCCGGGCATGATTACCGCGCTGGTGCGCATCGAAGGCAAACCCTTCGGTTTGATCGCCAACGATCCGCAGTACCTCGGTGGCGCCATCGATGCGGTGGGCGGCGACAAGGCGGCGCGGTTCATGCAGCTGTGTGAAGCCTTCGGCTTGCCCATGGTGTCCCTGTGCGACACCCCCGGCTTTATGGTCGGCCCGGAAGCGGAAAAACAGGCCACGGTGCGGCATGTGTCGCGCATGTTTGTCACCGCCGCCAGCCTGACGGTGCCGTTCTTCACCGTGGTATTGCGCAAGGGCTACGGCCTGGGTGCTCAGGCCATGGCCGCCGGCAGTTTCCACTCACCGCTGTTTACCGCCGCCTGGCCCAGCGCCGAGTTCGGCGCCATGGGGCTGGAAGGTGCGGTGCGACTGGGCTTCGCCAAAGAACTGGCGGCTCAGCCGACACCGGAACAACAGCAGCGGCTGTTCGACAAACTGGTGGCCAAGGCCTACCAGCAGGGCAAGGCGATGAACATGGCCAGCTTCCTGGAAATCGATGCGGTGATTGATCCCATGGAGAGTCGCCAGTGGTTGCTGCGCGGGCTAAATGCCTCCGGGTTCAAGACCGGTCGGCACGGCGGTCGGCCGTTTGTGGATACGTTCTGAAAAGGCCAGCAACGCGCCTCGAGCTACGAACACCCAGGCACGAAGCCGCTGTAGGAGTTCCCTTCCAGGGGACGAACCGAGCGCAGCGAGGCGACAGGGAGTCGAACGGCAGCCATCTTTTTTGAAACCTGTCGGGCTCTGCCCTCCCTGATCGCCCTGCGGTCGATCCTGCGCTCGCCCGCGGTTCGCGCCTCAGTGCTTTCGCGTGCAGGCACGCTCCCACAGAAAACCTTCCTTTCTTGCGGACGCCTTGTGATTGAGATGTGGGAGCTTGCCTGCAAGCGAAATCCATAGCGCCTACGGTGAATTGGCGCCGATCTATCGCCGTTCGTCCCCTGGAAGGGAACTCCTACAGGGAGAGAGGCGCTGCTACCGACTTGCTGACGAAATCTCTACACTGGGCCGATCATTGATTGATCGGGGCCTTCCATGACAGAACCCATGACGCCAGCGGCGCCTTCTCCACGGGCCTGGCCACTGATTCCGCTGCTGTTTTTTCTGGTGGTGTTTCTCGGTAGCGGGCTTTATTACACCTCCGCCGGCACCGACTTCGCGTTCTACCAGATCAAGGCACCGGTGGTGGCCATGGCAGCCATCGTGTTGTCCATGCTGATGGCCAGGGTGGCCGGGAAAAAGGTGAACACCAGCGTGGACCGGTTGCTGGCGGGGATCGGTCATCCCAACCTGTTGCTGATGTGCCTGGTGTTCCTGCTTGCCGGGGCATTTGCCAGCGTCAGTGACAGCATTGGCAGTGTGGACGCCACCGTACAGCTGGGGCTGACCATCATTCCTGCTGAGTGGGTGTTGCCTGCCCTGTTTCTGATTTCTGCCTTTATCGCCACCGCCATGGGTACCTCCATGGGCACCATTGCGGCCACGGCTCCCATTGCCGTCGGCTTCGCCGGGGCCACGGAACTGTCCGTCCCGCTGGCCCTGGGTGCCGTGGTGGGCGGTGCCATGTTTGGCGACAACCTGTCGATGATTTCCGATACCACCATTGCGTCGACTCGCAGCCAGGGCGTGTCGTTGAAGGACAAGTTCCGGGTGAATATCTGGATTGCCGTGCCGGCGGCGGCGCTGACGGTACTGTTGCTGATCGTGTTGGGCGGTGGGGAGCACCAGGTGGAAGCTGAGCCCTTCCGGTTTGCGTTGGTGGTGCCCTACCTGCTGGTGTTCGGGTTGGCGCTCTGTGGCCTGAATGTGCTGGCGGTACTGATCGTGGGCATTGTCACGGCGGGCATTACCGGCATGGTAATGATGCCGGACTACACACTTGCCAGCATGAACGGGGCCATCTACACGGGCTTCGAAGGCATGTTCGAAATCATGCTGCTGTCGATGTTGATTGGTGGGTTATCGCAATTGATGACCGACCAGGGCGGCACCCGCTGGGTGATTGAACGCATCCACGGCCTGACCCGCTGGCTCAAGCTTCCCCTGCAGCGGGCCGGAGAAGTGGGCATTGCCCTGCTGGTGGTGTTTGCCAATGTGTTCGTGGCCAACAACACCGTGGCCATCGTGCTCACCGGTGAAATGGCCCGGGATATTGCCAACGATCACGGCGTGGATCTGCGCCGTTCTGCCAGCCTGCTGGATATCTTTTCCTGCGTGGTGCAGGGCCTGATTCCCTACGGTGCCCAGGTGCTGCTGGCCTGTTCCATCGCCAAGCTGTCTCCCCTGGCGCTGATCGGTTCCATTCATTATTGCTGGGCACTGGCCATTGCCGGTATCGCGGCGATCGCCATTAACCGGCCGCGCTTGCCGCTGCCAAATAAAGACAGTGTCGAGGCGTGATAGTCTTGGCGAGATAATTGTTGAGGCACAACTCCATTTACAAGGATAGATAACGTGGCTGGAACCAGTTTATTAATGTTGCTCGATGACATCGCAGCGGTGCTTGACGATGTATCGGTAATGACCAAGGTGGCGGCAAAAAAAACCGCCGGGGTGTTGGGGGATGATCTGGCGTTGAATGCGGAGCAGACCTCCGGCGTTCGTGCGGAACGTGAGTTGCCGGTGGTCTGGGCGGTAGCCAAAGGCTCCATGCGCAACAAGTTTATTCTGGTGCCTTCGGCGCTGTTGATCAGCGCTTTTTTGCCCTGGTTGATTACACCGCTGCTGATGCTCGGTGGCGCCTACCTGTGTTACGAAGGGGTGGAAAAACTGGCGCATACCTTTTTCCATGGCAAAGAGGATGCCCGAAAGCATGAGGAAAAACTCAAGGCCATGGCGGATCCGAATGTGGACCTGGTCGCTTTCGAGGAGAACAAGATTAAAGGCGCAGTGCGCACGGACTTTATTCTTTCTGCAGAAATCATCGTGATCGCCCTGGGTACAGTGCAAGCTGCACCTTTCGTGCAGCAAGTGATGGTGGTCAGTATTATCGCCATCGGCATGACGATTGGCGTCTACGGCCTGGTGGCCGGTATCGTGAAAATGGATGATGCGGGTTTGCACCTGATCGAAACGGCCAGGGAGAAAGGCGGAAAAGTTCGCGAAACGCTGGGAAAAATGCTGGTGGGATTTTCACCACGGCTAATGAAGTTTCTTTCTGTCGCCGGTACGGCGGCCATGTTCCTGGTAGGGGGCGGCATTTTGCTTCACGGCTTGCCGGGTAGCCACGATGCCCTGCATCATCTGGACGACGCCATGGCGTCATTGCCGTTGTCGGGAATCCTCAGTGTCGTGGCGCCCATGCTGGCGAATCTGGTATTGGGTGTTATTGCCGGAAGTGTCTTATTGCTGTTGGTCACCGGTGCAGGAAAATTGAAAAAACAGTAAGAGAAAAACGAAAAATTAACACACAAAAAAGCGCGAACAGGAAAACTGTCCGCGCTTTTTTTTGCAAAATCATTATTCAAATAAAGAGAGGTATTTCTCGTAGCCCTGTTCTGCCATTTGATCGACGGGAACAAACCGTAGCGCGGCGGAGTTCATGCACCAGCGCTTCCCGGTGGGCGCGGGGCCGTCTCCGAAAACGTGGCCAAGGTGGGAGTCCGCATAGCGGCTGCGCACTTCCGTTCGGGTGGTGAACAGGGTGTTGTCCTCGTGGACAGTGATAAAGGATTTATCAATGGGCTGGGTAAAGCTGGGCCAGCCGGTGCCGGACTTGTATTTATCCTTCGATGAAAACAACGGCTCGCCGCTGATTACATCCACATAAATGCCGGCGGCCTTGTTGTCCCAGTAACGGTTCTGGAAGGCGCGCTCGGTGGCATCTTCACGGGTAACCTTGTAGACCAGTTCCGGCAGGGATTTTTTCAGTTCGTCGTCGCTGGGGCGCGCAAAATTATCCGGCCCTTGCCATGACTGGGTGACATTCTTTTCAAGCCAGGGTCGGTGGCTCGGGTCGTCCCAGTGCTCTTCCAGAAACTGGTCCCGGCCGGAGCGATAGCGGTAGTACTTGTATTTGATGGAATGCGTTTTGTAGTAGTTCTGGTGGTAGTCTTCGGCCGGATAGAAGGTATCCAGCTTGGTGACATTGGTAACGATGGGTTTGTCGAAACGCCCGGTTTTTTCCAGGGCGGCCCGTGATGCTTCGGCGATTTTTTTCTCGTCAGCGGTCTGATAAAAAATTTCGCTACGGTACTGTTTGCCACGGTCCACAAATTGCCCGTTGGCATCGGTGGGGTCGATATGACGCCATAACCAGGTCACCAGATTGGCATAGCTGACTATCTCGGGGTCGTAGATCACCTTGACTGCTTCGGTGTGCCCGGTTTTTCCAGATGCCACCTGCTCATAACTGGGGTTCACCTCGTCACCGCCGGCATAGCCACTAATGGCTTCGCTCACGCCGTCCAGTTGCTCAAAATCGGACTCGGTACACCAGAAACAGCCACCGGCAAAATAGGCTTCCGCAGCCAGGCTCGGTGCGCTGATCACCAGCAATCCCATTAATGTGATAATTCGCATAATTTTTTACCTCCTGCCTGTTGGATGCAGCCGATCGCGATTTGTTGCAAACCGTTATGGCTTACATCACCGGTATGCGCAAACGGACAGGGCGCGCGGCCGGAATCTGTCATGGTGCCAGCCTGACATAAACCGGGGAGGATGCCGTGAAGAGCAGGCAAGGACTGGCCATTATTGGCCTGTGGATAATGGCCGGGTGGTGTCTGGCCCAGGGCCCGGCACTGCAGCTGGCGCAGACCTATGAGAAAGGGATGGTGCTGCAGGGGTATTGGGTCAGCGAAAAGCTGGACGGGGTGCGGGCCTATTGGAATGGGAAGCAGTTGATCAGCAAAGGCGGGCACGTGATCAAGGCGCCGGCCTGGTTTGTGCGCGGCTACCCGGATACGCCCATGGACGGAGAGCTGTGGATGGGGCACGGGCGATTTGCGGAGGTGTCCGCTGCGGTACGCCGGTTGCAGCCCGATGCAAAGGAGTGGCGACAGATTCGATACAAGGTGTTTGATCTGCCCGCCAGTGACGCGCCCTTCTCGCAGCGTATTCAACAAATGAAGGCGCTGGCGTCAGCCAGTAATGCCTATACGTTTTCCGTGATAGAGCAGCAGCCCGCGTCCAGCCACGCGGCACTGTTGCAGCGGCTGGACAAGGTCATGGCGGCGGGGGGTGAAGGCCTGATGCTGCATCACGGGGACAGCCTGTACCAGGCGGGCCGCAGTGATGCGATTCTGAAAGTGAAGACGTACCAGGATGCGGAAGCCGTGGTGGTTGGCCACACGGAAGGGAAAGGCAAGTACCGGGGCATGCTGGGGGCGTTGGTGGTGCAGCGGGACGACGGTCGGCAGTTCCGGTTGGGTACCGGCTTTACCGATAAACAGCGCAAAACGCCGCCGCCATTGGGCGCCACCGTGACCTATAAGTATTTCGGAAAAACCGCCACGGGGCTGCCACGCTTTGCCAGTTTTCTGCGGATCAGAAACGACGAACCCCTGGCAGAGCCGTAACGGCAGTTTTGTGGTTTCGGGTGCAGCGATGTCACCCGGCCCACCCTGTGATGGCAGGCCGGGATGGATGCCTCAGGGCTGCAGGTTCAGCTCGTAGATGGCTTCGTTGCCGCTGTCATCCAGCAGGGAGGCCATAAAGCTGCCACCGGCTCCGGCAACCGCGTCGGCCACGAAGTTTTTGGCGCGGTCGGTGTTGGGTACCCGGAAGACGATTTCCAGATCACTGCTGTAACCCAGGATCGGCGCAAACGACCAGTTGTTGTCGGCGGTGGGCGTTACCGGGCTGTTGGCCTGGATGTAGTTGCCGACTACCTGGCGGTTTTCGTCCGGGGACTCGATCACCACATGGTCGCCGCCGGTACCGGCGAAGTGGCCACCGGTGGCACGGTAGTTGTTGCTGGCAATGAGGAATTCCTGGGTCGGATCGATGGCGGCGCCGTCGAACTGCAGGTCAACGATGCGGCTACCGTCGCTGACCTTGACGCAGTCACGGTCATAGCGGGCCGGTTCGGTCACATCGATCTGATAGGTGACGCCGTCGATAACATCGAAGTTGTAGGTGGGGAAGCCACTGAAATCCACCAGCTCCTGCCGGTCGGTGGTATCGGTAATCTGGAAAAATTGTGAGGCGGAACATTCCAGCCACTGTTCCAGTTCGGCACCGGTGACTTTTACCGCCATCAGGGTGTTGGGGTAGAGGTACAGGTCGGCAATGTTCTTCACTTGCAGTTCGCCGGCCGGCACCACGGTGAAGCTGCTTTCCTCGGCGCAGACCCCGTCACGGTCACAGGCCTTGAACGGGGCCGCGGCGGACAATACCGGCAGACCATCCAGCTCGGTACCGACAATAGCGTCTTCTACATAGGCTTTCTGGGCATCGCTGACGATCTGGATGGAAGGATCATCCTTCACCACCGCCAGGAAGCTGAAGATGTCATCGGTGGATTCGCCGATCACTTGGCCCATGTATTCCAGGGTGGCATCGTGGTCGGGCTTCACCAGGGCGGTGAGGGCGGCATCGGCTTCCCCGTCCGGGTCCAGGGCCCGGGCTTCCACCTTGCTGTCCACCACGGTCCAGCTTTCACCGTCCTCATTGAGTGCCAGACTCAGGTCGATGATGCCCAGGTGGCTGCCCCAGTAGCCGGGCATTACCGAGGGCACGCCCTTGATGGTGCCTTTTTGCAGATCTACGTTGGCGGTGTTGGCAAAGCTGTCCGAGGGGAAGGTCAGGTGGCTGTGGCCGAACATGATGGCGTCGATGCCCTCCACGTCCGCCAGGTACCAGCTGCTGTTTTCTGCCTTGGCCTCTTCCGAGTAGGCGGTGGTGTTGATGCCGGAATGGGGAATAGCGACGATGATGTCCGCCCCTTCCGCCTTCATCTGTGGCACCAGTAACTCTGCGGTGGCCTTGATGTCTTTGGCGGTGACCTTGCCCTCCAGGTTCTTCTTGTCCCACTGCATGATTTGCGGCGGCAGGAAGCCGATAAAGCCCAGGGTCAGTTCGTGGGGATTGCCGTCGCGGTCGTAGACGGTCTTGGTGATCAGCTTGTACTGATCGAAGTAGGGGGTGCTGCCGTCGGCGCTGAACACATTGGCGCTGATGTAGGGAAAGGCGGCGTCGTCCACGCTTTCGGCGAGGAAATCCAGGCCATAGTTGAATTCGTGATTGCCGTAGTTGCCCACGTCGTAGGCCATTTCATTCATCACCTTGTAGACCGGGTGCACTTCGCCGCTGGTGAGCCCTTGCGCCTGGCGCCAGTCGCCCATGGGGCTGCCTTGGATCAGGTCGCCGTTGTCTACCAAAGCGGAATTTTCTGGGTGGGCAATTTCCTCACGGGCCTGCTTGACCAGCATGGCGGTACGTACCAGGCCATGGCCGCTGTCTACGCTGTCGCTGTAGTAGTTGTAATCCATCACGTTGGCGTGGATGTCGGTGGTTTCCATCAGACGCAGGTCCACCCGTGGGGTGGTGTCTTGTTGGGCGGGGGTGTTGTCGTCATCGCCGCCGCAGCCGCTGAGCAGGGCGCCGCCGGCCAGGGACAGGGCCAGCAGGGATCGCAGTGAAGCCTTCATGGTGTTTCCTGTGTTTGGGTTCAAGGAAGGGCGGCGCGAACGCCGCCGGGGAATTTTTTAAAACGAATCAGGGGCAGTTGCTGATCACGGTGAGTGAGCTCACCGATTCCAGGCTGGGGTAACTCATGTAGAGGTCGCGCACGCCGTCCACTTCCAGGGTCTGGCCGACCATGGCCGGGTTGTTGGCGGGGCTGTACTCGGCGCGTTGGTCGGACTCCAGCTTCACGTAGACGCTGGTGCTGCTGTTCAGGTCGCCCAGTTCCAGGGCGTAGGGGTCGTTGACGCCGCCGATCACTTCGCCCACCACGGTGAGCGGGGTGCCCTGGCTGCTGGCGTAGGCATCGCTCACCGACACCGCGCCGCTGCTGCCACAGCTGCCGCTTCCGGCACTGCCATCCACCAGCTGCATGTCGGTGACGTACTCGATGCTGGGCTCGCCCATGTAGACATCGCGCTTGCCGCTCACTTGCAGGGTTTCACCGATCACTGCCGGGTTGTTCTGCGGGCTGAAGTCGTTGCGGTACTGGCTATCCAGTTTCACGTAAAGGGTGGCACTGCCGGCGCTGTCCTCAATTTCCAGGGCGTACTCGCCGTTGATGGCCTGGGTGATCACGCCTTCCACCGTCACCGATGTACCCGTGGGTTCGGCCAGTGCCTCGCTCACGGACAAGGTGTCTCCGGTGCCGCCGCCATTGTTGCCACCGGGGCCGTCCGGGGCACCATAGGCGCCGTAGTCGAAGGTGCTGGCATCCCAGGGGTTATAGCCGCCGGAGGGGGTGTTCCAGGGCTGGCCGTTGTCCGGGTCGTCCAGCTCTTCGCTGGCCATGGGGGTGGGTGTGGCGGTGCCAGCCGGGTGGGCGCTGCTGTTGAACTGGGTGTAGCTTTCCGGGGTGGCCAGCCAGTCGATCAGGTTGATGCTGAGCTGGGCGGCGTTGCCGGCATCGGTCCAGCCCGGGTAGGTGCTTTTGGTGTTGCCGTTGTCCTGGCGCTTGTACTTGGGGGAGGCATCTTCGATGGGGCTGGAGTCACCGATAAAGGCGGCCTTGCCGGGGCCGGACTTGGCGATGGCCACATAGGGGCCTTCGGCGGTGCCGCCGAAGTAGAGCCCGGAATCCACCGCGTGGGTCCAGCGGCTGGGGCTGTCGCTGGTGGAGAAATACACCAGGCCCTTGGCCTTGTTCGGGTCGGTGATCGCCAGGGTGGCGCCACCGGCCATCAGTACCGGGCCCACGCCGGTGGTCAGCCCCTCTACCTGGCTGGCCGGTTCAATGCCGCTGGCGCCGCTGTGCCAGTCGATGGCATTGAAGCGAAAGCGAATGCCGAATTCCTGCGCCAGCCAGCCGCTGGCGGTGCCGGGATTGCGCAGGTCACCGTAGCTGCCGCCCACATTGAACTGGGACAGGGTGGAGCGGTTATAGCCGTTGAACACCTCGGTGCTGTCCCAGGTGTTCAGGTTGCGGTCCGCGTTGTAGTGGTCGGCCACAAAGAAGATGCCCTTGCCGGCGGCCACAAAATCTTCCAGTGCCTGCAATTCTGATTGGGTAAAAGGGCGGTTGCTTTCGGCCAGCACCAGCACATCCGCATGGCTGATGGCGCTGTAGGTGATGACCGCTTCATTGGCGTTGCTGTTGGCGGTGGTCGGGTTGGTGTAGTCATCCACAAACTGGATAACGCCGTCGCTGTTTTTATCCACCCCGCGGTATTCCTGCACGGTGTAACCGGCGCTGACCAGATCATCGGCGAAGTCGGAAAAAGCGCCGTCGATAACCCAGTCCGCATTGCCTTCCGTACCGCCGTGGGAGACATCGAAGAGCACGACCTTGCCATTATCGTTAGCGCCGGGGGATTTAATCGGCGCCGGGTAGTTCCAGTCGTAGGGGGCAGCGTTGACGCTGGCGCAAAGGGCAGTGAGCAGAACGGTGACGGCCGGTGTTGTGAGAACGTGCCTGTTCATGTGCGGTCATCCTTGAATGAAAGAGGGAGACCGAAAGGCTGACGCCGTGACAAGAAAATGCGGTAAAAAGATCGTGATAGTTTGATGAATTCCGCTGAATGTATGGCAGGGTTGGCATTCAGGTCAGGTTTTATATTCCTGTCATCAGGGCATCATGACCGGGAGCAGAGAGGACGAGGTATGCGCATCGATTGGCAAATTGACGGGCGACCATCATGGCCAGCGCCGAGACAACACGGTGAGCGCCAATGAGCCAGACACCATCCGGTTCGACGCCCACTCCGGTGTCATCTTTTTCACTGGTGGCCGACAGCGATCAGGCGTTTACCCTGCGTGTCACCCTGGCGCGGCTGGCGCAGCGCACGCTGGATGTGCAGTACTACATCTGGGATGACGACACCACCGGCAAGCTGCTGATCTATCGTTTGCTGGAAGCGGCGCGGCGGGGTGTGAAGGTGCGCATGTTGCTGGATCATGCCAATCAGTTGGGCCGGGATGTGAAGTGGGCGGCGCTGGATGCGCACCCCAATATCGAGGTGCGGTTATTCAACCCGTTCAAGGGTCGCTATAAATATTTTTTGCAATGGCTCTACCATGCGCCGCTGCTTAATCACCGCATGCATAACAAGGCCTGGATCATGGACGGGGAGCGGGCGCTGGTGGGCGGGCGCAACATTGCCGACCACTATTTTGGCGTCAACGCGTCCACCAATTTCCGGGATCTGGATCTGTATGCCCAGGGTGCCATCGTGGCGGATACCCGCACGGCGTTTGATGCGTTCTGGGAGAGCCCGCTGGCGGTGCCCATGAAAAGTTACCGGCGCCGAACCGAGGCCACGGCGGAACGGGTCTGGCGTTGGTTGGGGCGCTGGCGCACCTCCCTGAAAGGTTATCCTTACCTGTTTCCCCAACACGAAGCGTTTTTTACCGAGTACCTGCGCAAGCAGGAGCAACAATGCGTGCAGGCGCCGGCGGCGTTGTTGTTCGACAGCCCGGACAAGGCCAGCGGTGCCAAGCAGACATTGATGGGTGAGCAGCTGGCCCGGTTACTGGGCAGGAAAGACCATCGCGAATTGCTGATGGAAGCCAGTTATTTTATTCCGGGTGATGCCTTTGTGGAGGCGCTGGCGGGCTTTCGGCAGCGAGGTGGCCGTGCGGCCGTGTTGACCAATAGCCTGGCGACCAATGACGTGATCGCCGCCCACGGTGCCTATTCCCGTTATCGGCCGGGGTTGCTGGCGGCGGGGGTGGAATTGCATGAATTGCAGCCCAATGCCCGGGCGCTGCGTCGCCAGGTGCGATTGTTCAAAGGCCGGTCCCAGGCGAGCCTGCATACCAAGGCCATGGTGCTGGATCGTCGCGAAGTGTTTGTCGGTTCGTTCAATATCGACCCGCGCTCGGTGCACCTGAATACCGAGATGGGTTACTACGTGGCGTCTGCCGAACTGGGGCAACAGGTGGCGGCGTTTATCGAAGAAGGGTTGGCGCCGGAAAACAGTTTTCGGCTGTCCCGGGAAGACGGCAAGCTGGCCTGGGCGGCAGACGGTGAGGAGGGCGTGCCGGAGGTGTTATATCGTGAGCCGCGGGTCAGCGTGGTGCGCTGGTTGGCGGCGTGGTTGCTGGCCAGGTTACCGATCGAACGGTTTTTATAAACCAGTGACTGCCCCGACCCGTTGGCCGGGGCAGTGAGGCTTAGCCCCGTGCGGATTGCAGCTGTTCCTGCCAGTAGGGGTCACGCAGTTCCCGTTTGAGAATCTTGCCGATGGTGCTGCGTGGCAGGTGGTCCCGTTGTTCCAGTGCGGACAGCCGCTGGGCTTTGCCCAGTTGCTGGTTGGCCCAGTCACAAAGGGTGGTCAGGTCGGTATCGCAACCCTCGCGCAGCACCACCAGCCCCAGCGGGGTTTCGCCCCACTGGCGGCTGGGAATGGCGATCACTGCCGCATCGGTGATGTCGTCGTGGCTGAGCAGGTTTTTTTCCAGGTCTTCGGCGTAGATATTGAAACCCCCGGAAATGATCATGTCCTTGCGGCGATCCAGCACTGAAAGGAAGCCGTCACTGTCGAGCCGGCCCATGTCACCGGTGCGATAGAACACGGCACCGTCGGCACGGGTCCAGAGCAGCTCCTCGGTCTTGTCCTCGCGCTTGTAGTAGCCGCGCATCATGGCGTTGCTGCGGCCCACGATTTCGCCAATTTCCCCGGCAGGCAGTTCCTCCAGATCCTCGTTGATGATGTGCACTTCGCAGCCTTCGCCCGGTTGCCCCACGGTGGCCCATTTATCCGGGTGCTCGGCACAGTTAAGTACCGTGGACAGCCCCCCTTCGGTGAGTCCGTAGAACTCAACCAGATTACCCGGCCAGCGTGCCATGGCATCGGCAATCAACGGTGCACGAAGGGGCGCACTGGTGGAGAATTTCACCTTGAAGCTGCTCAGATCAAAGCGATCAAACGCCGGGTCATCCAGTAGCCGTTGATACTGCACGGGCACCAGCATGGTATGGGTGACGCGGTGTTGCTCGGCCAGTTCCAGGTAACGCTGGCTGTGGAATTTGGCCATGGTGATCAGGGTGCCGCCGGCAAACAGGGTAGGCAGCACACACACCAGGGTGGTGTTGGAATAGAGCGGCGTGGAGACCAGGGCGACGGCGCTCTGGTCGTAGCCCAGGTCGGTGACTCGCTCCAGCTGACGGGCGCGCATGCGGTGATCGTGGAGAATGCCTTTGGGGACGCCGGTGGTGCCGGAGCTGTAGATGATGTTGAACGGGTCATCTGGCTGCGGGATGTGATGCGGCGCGCTGGTGTCGGCGTCGGCGATCCAGTCATCCAGGGCGCGCCACCCCGGTGCCTGGAAATCCAGGCTGAAGCGGTGTTGCGCAGGGATGTTGTCCAGATCGCCCAGCAAGGGGTCGATCAGGGTACGATGCTTGTCGGAGACAAACAGGAAGCGCGCGTCGCAATCGTTGATCATCAGTGCCAGGGTGTCACCGGAGGCCATGCCGGAGAGCGGGACCATGCAGCCGCCGGCGGTCAGGGTGCCCAGGAACAGGGTCAGGTAGCGGGCGCTGTTTTCCGATAACCCGGTGACGGTGTCGCCAGGTTTCAGCCCGGCCTCAACGAGTTGGTTGGCCACCTGGTTAATGTTGTCGACCAGTTGGCGCCAGGTCAGCATGCCGCTTTCATCGTAGAGGGCGGGGGTGTCGCCCTGGGTATCGGCCCAGTGTTGCAGGCGCTGGGGCAGGGGCGTGAAAACCTCGTCGATTCGTTCCGGGGCGTAGCGGGGCATGGCGTCGCTGGCGGTGGTCATGGGCTCTCCGTTTATGGAATAGAATTCCGAAAATATATCGAGCATACTCTTCGGTATGTTTGCTCGCAATACAGCGATTTCACAGAATCAGGTGTGATGTATGGCCAATCCTTTTTGCTTTCGATTTCGGGTGCGCTACAACGAATGCGATGCCCAGCACGTGGTGTTTAACGCCCGTTACGGGGACTACGTGGACATCGCCATGACCGAATTCATGCGTGCCCTGGGGCGGGATTACAGCCAGTTGCTGGCGGCGGGGCTGGATAACCAGGTGGTGAAACTGACCACCGAGTGGCAGTCGCCGGCCCGCTTTGATGACGTGCTCGACGTGTTCGTGTCACTGACCCATATGGGCAACACCTCGTTTTCGCTTCAGGCAGACATCCGCCACGCGGATGATGGCCGAGCCATTGCCCATTCGGAAGCGGTGTACGTGATGATGACCACCGAGCCGTTCGAAAAAACCACGGTGCCGGACGACCTGCGCGAGCTACTGCAGGCAGGGGCGCCGGGGGTGGTGATTGACCAGAGTGGTCGGGGTTGAGAGCAGGCTGAAAGGGGAATGAAGGGGCCGCCGAGCCTGACTTGGTGGATGGCCGTTTTCAGGCAATGACGCTGAAGATGGCGCTGGCCCTGGCAATGCGTCTGCTTCCAATATGGAAATAGCAGTTGGCAAAGGCGGTGCTGCGACCGACCTTCTGCACGTCGGTATGCACCTCAATCCAGTCCCCCTGTTCGGCTTTGCCCACATAATCCATGGTTTGACTGGTCGTCACCATGGGCGTGGGAGGTTCGGTGGAAAACGCGGAGCTGTATCCCATGGCAATATCGGCCAGGGTCCCCAGAACGCCACCATGAACAATGCCCCTGGCGTTGCAGTGTTTTTTCTCTGCAAGCATGCCGATGATCAGCCCGTTTGCGGCTCGCTTTTCGTGGATCGGGCCGAGCAAATCCGTGAACGGGCTGGTTCGTGAGAGGGGCCCAAAATCTTCAGGTATTGCGCTCATACTAGAATCCTTTCTGGTTAATGGCGTAGGCAGGTTGTGTGGTGGCGGGGTCAAGCGGCGGAAATGGCTTTGCGGCCATTTCCGCCCCGCGTTGCGCGGTTATTGACCGGCCACGTCCAGTACGACTTTGCCTTTGGCGGTGCGCGAGGTCAGCGCGGCCAGCGCCTGTTCGTACTCCTCGAATTTGAACACCTGACTGATGCGCGGCTTAAGCTTGCCCTGACCGAACAGCTGGAACAGTTCCATGATGTTCTGCATGTTCACTTTCGGTTCTTGCTGGGTGAACGCGCCCCAGAATACCCCGACGATGGAGCAGCCTTTCAGCAGCGCCAGGTTGGCGGGAATCTTGGGGATGTCACCGGCGGCAAAACCCACCACTAGCAGGCGACCGTTCCAGGCCATGTTGCGCAGGGCCGCTTCGGTGAACTTGTCGCCCACGGGATCGTAGATCACGTCCACGCCTTTCGGGTAACGCTTCTTGAGCGCCTCTTTCAGGTCTTCGTCAGCGTAGTTGATCAGGTCATCCGCGCCGGCTTCCCTGGCCACTTCCAGTTTCTCGTCACTGCTGGCACAGGCGATCACTTTGGCGCCCATGGCCTTGCCAATTTCCACCGCAGCCAGCCCTACGCCGCCACTGGCGCCGAGCACCAGCAGGGTTTCCCCTGGCTGGATGTTGGCCCGTTGTTTCAGCGCGTGGTAGCTGGTGCCGTAGACCATGGAGAAGGCGGCGGCGGTGTGGTCGTCCATGCCATCGGGCACCGGAATCAGCCGGTTATCTGGCACCAGGATTTCTTCGGCAAAGGCACCGTAACCGGTGAGGCCCATGATCCGCTGGCCGGGTTTGAAGTTTTTTACCCCCTCGCCCACTTCCAGCACTTCGCCGGCCATTTCGCCGCCCGGTGAAAACGGCAATTCCGGTTTGATCTGGTATTTGCCTTCGATGATCAGGGTGTCGGGGAAGTTCAGGCCGGCGGCTTTTACCCGCACCTTCACTTCGCCTTTGCCCGGCGCAGGGGATGCGATGTCTTCAATGACCAGCGTGTTGGCTGGACCCAGTTCCTTACACAGAATGGCGCGCATGCGTAGCTCTCCCGAAAATCAGAATTTTTATGTGTAGGAGACGCTAACGCCGATGGGCGCATTAGACAAATGCATGGGGCGCATTGAGAGGGATAAGGGAAATGAATAGTTTAAAGTTCAAAGTTGAAACGCGGGCCAGGCAGGGACGCCTTGCGATGCTGTGCCCGCGGTTAACGGTAAAGGCGCGGGCACGGCCCTTCAAAACCTTGAGCTTGCCCCGCGCTTTTTAACTTTAAACTTTCAACTCGCTCCTGCTTTACCGGTGCCCGGTGAATTCCACTACCTGCTGGAAGGTGGGGCGGTTTTGCCAGTGGATGGGGGCGACGCCGGACAGGCCGATGGCGCGGTGCTGGATCTGGTCCTGGCTTTCGTCCACGTTCCAGCTGTCCATGCTGGCAATGCCGCCCAGTTGCTCGATGGCCTGGTTGAGGCTGTCGGCCAGGGCATCGCGGCAGGCGTTGCTGTCATCGGTGTCCGCGCAGCGCAGGGCCCGATACGGGTTGGCGCTGGTACTCAGAGCCTGTTCCAACACTCGCCCTACATAGCCGTAGTAGCCATTGTTATAGGCGGACCCGCCGGCCCCGGGCTTGTTGTCACGACCCATCAGCGACAGGTTCTGGCCGTCCACGTCTTCCACGGCGGTGACCTGTGGCAGCAGGATATCGATCATCAGCGGGTACCAGGCATCCATCAGGGCCACGGCGGCTTCTTCATCGTAGTTGCCGCTGCCGTCCCGGTCGCGGCGCATGGCGCCGTTGGTGACCCAGTCCTGCATCAGGCGGATGGCGCTGTCCTGGTCGCCGGTGACGGGCGCATTTTCCAGCAGGGCCAGGGCGTGGGGAATGATTTCCTGGCCGCGCAGGTCCACGGTGGCCGCATCGCCCATGGCTTCTACCATGCGTGCCCGGGTGACGCTGCCTTCTTCCACCAGTTGTTGCAGGCGCACATCAAGGATGTCGTTGCGGTGGGCGGAGCCATAGGGGGCATGGGCGTCGGCAGCCCACCAGTCACGGGCCGGGCGGTTGTTCCAGCTGGCCAGGTAGCCACGTTCCGGATTGCTCTCCTGGGGATGGGCCTGTTGGGGCAGGAAGCCGTTCCAGTCGTACTGGCCGTTGCCCCAGCTGGGCAGTTCCGGGTGGATGCCGTTGGCACGCTGGGGGTAGTCGCCGGAATGGAAGAAGGCGATATCCCGGTCGTCGATATAGAACCAGTTGAAGCTGCCCGTGGTGTTGTAGAACACGTCGTAGAAACTCTGCACATCGTGCACCTCATTGCGGGTGGCCTGCATGAAGGGCAACGCGGTATCCAGTTCAGCAAAGTAGGTGCTGCGCTGGCGGGTCACTGCCACGGGCAGGCCGGACACGGTGGCAAAGCCGATCACCGGGCCGTACTTCTCGGTGCGGATCACGCGGCGTTGGACGGCTTCGTTTTGTCCGACTGCCTCCGGGTCGGTGGAGGAGGCCAGGTTCCAGCGAGCCACCCATTCTTCGTCGATCACGTCGAAGGGTTTGCACTGGCCGTTGACCTGATAGCCGCCTTCACCATGGGCGGGGGCTTCGGCGGGTGAGCAGCGTTGCACCACGCGCACGTCGGTGAGGTCGGAGCTGCCGGAGGTGGCGCTCCAGGCGAAATCCGGGCCACGGCCGATCACCACATAGGGTAAGCCGGTGAAGGTCATGCCACGGGTGTTGATGTCGCCGCCATGGATAGACATTTCCAGCAGCAGTTGCGGTACGAAGTAACTGGTCTGCGGGCCGAACACGGCCAGCGGCTGGCCACTGGCGGAATGCTCGGCATTGAGCAGCAGGGCATTGGACATGGTGCTCGGGAAGCCATCACGCAGGCCGTTAAGGCCGGTTTCGATGCCGGCAATGCGTTGCATGACTTCCTGTCGTTGTTCGTCGCTCAGGCGCTCCTCGGGAGCGTTGCCGAGCTGGCGAACCTGCCGGGTGAGAGTGGCCCACTGGGAGCCCAGTTGGGCGCCATCGTCGTGGAGGAATGACAGGGACAAAATGCCACCGAGCAGATCGCCCACGGTATCCAGCAAGCCGCCGACTACACCGGTGCCGGGGAGAGCGGGCACATTACCCAGTGCCTCGGGGCACTGGGGCTGGCCGGGGCGGCCGCAGGGTTCGTGGCTAAGGGGTTGATGGGCCTGGAAGGAGCCGGCGTCGAACATGACGGCACCGGGGAACTGGCCGGCCAGCTCGCCGCTTAGCGGGCACAGGTCCGGGAGGGTCGGCGGTGACTGGGTGGCAAAGGAGCGGGTGGTGGTGACGGACGATTCCGCATCCAGCCCATTGCGCAGATCTTTCCACAGGGCGCAGGCGGTTTCCGCGCTGCCGGTCTGTTCTTCCAGCGCTTGCAGCAGCAGCACGTTCTTGTGCTCGTTGCCGCCGCCGCCGGCGAAGATGCCCTGAATCAGGGTGGCGATGGCGACCACGTCTTCAATCACGAAGGGTTCCAGTTGCACGCCCAGCGCCACGTATTCCACCGGCACTTGCAGCAGGCCGCCACGGGCATCACTCACGTACTGGTTCAGCCCGGCCACGTAGTTGGTGGCGTCTTCGAATACCTGGGCGCCGTCGTCACCGAAACGGGCGATGGTCTTGGCGATCATGGTGGTGCGGTCTTCTTCCCGGTAGGGCGCATCCACCGCAATGTCCTGGTCGAAGGAGAAATCCGCCGGGCCCAGGAAGCGCGACAGTTCACCCCGGCCAGCCCGGCGCAGTACGTCGAGCAGGAACAGGCGGTCGGCGGCGGTGACATAGCCGACCCCGAACAGGGCGTCACGGCGGGAGTCACCGTAAATGTGCGGCACCCCGAAGTTGTCCCGCTTGATGTCCACCTGGTAACCGGCGGCATCCAGAGTCAGCTCACTTTCCCAGTTGCCAGCGTCGGGGCCCAGCAACGGGGCGGCCTTGAAGTAGTCAGTCAGTTGATCATCTGTGAGTCCCGGTTCGCTGCGCACCAGCGCGTCGTAGAGGCCCAGCTGATCATCGAAGTGAGGCTCTTTGGTGAGAGCAGGGACCAGGCCGGTTTCCGCGACCAGATCATCCAGCAGGGTGCCGACCAGGTCCCCCAGACCGGGGATGTCGGCGGTGAGGCTGCTGAGCCCACCGATATCATCCTGGCCGGGGGGCAGGATGTTGAGCACGGTGCCGTAATCCGCAAAGGGTGCGGAGACGGTGGCGGGACGGTCCGCTGGCGGTTCCGGCGTGGGTGTTTCCGGTTCCGTGGGTACGTTGGGGGTGGGCGTGTTGGCCACCGGAGCGGGGCTGCTGGAGCCCCCGCCTCCACAGGCGCTGATCAGGCTGGCGGCAAGCAGCGCGGTCATGACAAATCCGGGTTTCATGGTGCTCTCCTCGGGACTTTATTGTTTTGGCGCGAGATTGTTTTGGTGCGAGGGTTGCGCAGGATCGAGCAATGACGCAATTTTTCGCACGGTCGTCCCAAGATTGGCATTCCCATGGGTATGGGGGGAGAGGCGGCAACAAAACAGAAAGAAAAGCCTACTTAACGCAGCATGAAAAGACAGCTACGAGCTTCTAGCCATGAGCTGCTAGTGGCAGCCGGGTTTTCTGGTGAGATGCGAAGGGGAGGAAGTGACGTTTGTGGGTATTAGCAAGTGGGGGGCAGCTGCTCACCTCTAGACGCTAGAAGCTCGCAGCTAGGCGCTGTTTTGCTCAGCCCTTCTTTTCCATATGCGCCAGCACGTTGGCCAGGCGGTCGACGAGGATCTTGTTGATGCTTTTTTCCAGTACCCGGCCCAGTTCATCGCTGACCACAGCATCGGCCAGTGGGCGGATGCGGGTGATGAAGTCGGCCAGTTTGGGCACGTCTTCGCCTTCGGGGAGGGCTTCGTCGCCGTACTTTTCGTCCACCAGGTGGTGGATGATCATGCCGATGAAACGCTCGGCCAGCTTGTCCACTTCCTCGCGGACCAGGCTCACATGGGTGAGTACCGCGTCCAGCGGCACGCCGGCTTCGCTGAGTTCCTTGCCGGCGTTGTAGACGCGCGGGTAGGGCAGGCGCAGGCGCATGCCTTCGGGAATGATGTAGCCGAGCTTGACCGCCTTGGTCATCACTTCCGGGGTGATGTCTTCGCCGAAGTCATCCAGCAGATCCTGGTAGTCCACGTAGGAGGGGACGCTGGGGGTCTGCCAGGAAGTAACGGCCACTTCCAGGCCGAGAATATCGTTGAGCTCACGGCCCTGTTCCCAGGCGCTGAGCAAATCGCGGATGTTGTTGAGGGTGTAACCGCGTTCCAGCAGGGCGCCGATGATTTTCAGGCGTGCCAGATGCACATCCGTGTAGATGCCCGTGCGGCCGCGCTTTTCCGGGGGCGGCAGGATGCCGCGGTCCTGGTAGGCACGCACGTTACGCACCGTCGAGCTGGCTTCGCGGGCCAGTTCGTCGATGGTGAATTCCTTGTGGTCGCCGGTGTCAGCCGGGGCCTGTTGTTCTGCCGGCTGAGTGTATTTTTTCAGGCTGCGCAGAATCGCTGCGGGATTACGGTCACTGGTTTTCATGTGGCGATGATAGCCCCCTTTTTGCACTGGGGCCAGAAGGGGAAAAGAGACGCGGCACACAACAAGCATCACGCAACAGTGCGGGCGAACCCCGTTCTGATTGACAGGCCCGGTTTGCGCACCGGCTGTGGGCGCGGCCACGGGTCTTGGAAAAACAACAGGCCGAAATCGCGCTGTTGCCTGTTGCGTGAAGCTTGCCGCGTCTAAATTTCCACTTGTGCCAGATTGCGGGCCAGGGATGGGGTGAAGCGTCCCAGCCACTGCATGCCCCGCGCTTCCGGACTCACGGGCACCACCGCGCGATTGTTTTGTACGGCTTCAACAATGGCCTGGGCGACCCGGTCCGGGGTATAGGCACGGCGCTGGTACAGCTTGGCGGCATCCTCCCGGCGGCGGCTTTGTTCTTCGTCGGCCACGCCCACAAAGCGGGTGCTGCGGGTGATGGGGGTATCAATGATACCGGGGCAGATGGCGCTGACGCCGATGTTGTGCTCCGCCATTTCTGCACGCAGGCATTCGCTGAACATGAGCACCGCGCTTTTGCTGGTGGCGTAGGCGGGCAGCATGCGCGAGGGCAGAAAGGCGGCGGCGGAAGCCACGTTGACGATATGGCCGGCCTTGCCGTTGTCGACCATCTGGCGGGCGAATAACCGGCAGCCGTGGATGACGCCCCACAGGTTCACGCCCAGCACCTGTTGCCAGTCCTTCACGCTGGTGTCGAGCAGTGAGCCGGAAAGGCCGATGCCGGCGTTATTGATCAGGATGTCCGGGGCGCCCAGTTCCTTTTCCACGTAGTTAGCCAGGGCCTCCATGGAGCGGGTGTTGCTCACGTCGCATTTGCGGCTGAGCGCGTCGCCGCCTTCACGGATGATGATGCTGGCGGTGCTGGCGGCGGCCTCGGCATTGATGTCGGTGCACAGCACCAGCGCGCCCCGGCGGCCAAAGGCCAGCGCGGTTTCGCGGCCGATGCCGGAGCCGGCTCCGGTGACCACAACCCGCTTGCCGCTGTCCGGGCCTTTCGGGTGTGTGCCGGTCACTTCGCTGCGTTGCAGTGGGCCGCTGGCAGGGGCGCCGTCGATGTGTTGAATGAACTCGCGGATCCAGCGGGCGGTCACGTCCGGGTGTTGCAGCAAGGGGCCCCAGTGGCCGCAATCCAGTTCCCGGCGCCACAGGCGATCGGTCCACAGATGCAGGTCTTCAAGCATGGCAGGGCGCACATAGTTATCTTCGCGGGCAACGATCAGTTGCACCGGTACCTTGGTATAGCGCTCCCGGGGTTTGAGCAAGGCGGGGCGCATGTTGGCGCGGTACAGTTCGATGCCGTGAATGCCGTCCTGTTGCTGGGTGGCGCTGGTTTCACTGTGCAGGTTTTCGCTGCGGCGCAGTAACTGGGGCCAGGCCTTGGCCAGCCCGACTTTCCACAAAGTCGGCGCCAGCACCGGTAATTGAAAGGCGCCGATATACCAGGAGTGGGCGAGCTGATTGAGTACGGTGCCAACTTTCTGTTCGCGCAGCCGGGCTTTCATCCACTGGCCCACGTGATCCAGGCAGGGGCCGGACAGGGTGGTGTAGGAGGCAATGCGTTGTTCCGCGCCGGGATCGGTGACCGACTCCCAGGTCTGAATGGAGCCCCAGTCGTGGCCGACCAGGTGGACTTTCTCATTGGGGCAAACCGCATCCATCACCGCATGCAGGTCGTCACGGAGCTGGCGGAGCTTGTAGGCTGCTCGATCCTTTGGAATAGAGGAATTGCCGGCACCGCGGACATCATAGGCGACCACTTTGAAATCCCGGCTGAGTCGCTCTGCCACTTTTTCCCAGACATGATTGGCGTCGGGATAGCCGTGAACCAGCACCACGGTGGGGCTCTTGTCGGAACTCCAGGTCCGTACGGCCAGATCTACGCCATCACGGCTCACTTTGCTGTCGCGCCACTGCACCATCAGGCTGCTTCCTCTTGCTTGTGGTTATTGCCGTTATTGTTTGTGTCGAGCAGGTGCGCCGGAGTGTCGGTCAGCCAGCGCGGGCCCTGGTCGTCCATCAGCAGGAATTCACTGCTGCCGACGCTGTGCGTGCCATCGCTCAGGGTCAGCTGCCATTGCCACAGGCCGGGTATCAGCGGCCCTTCCCCGATGCGGTTCCCTTCGGGCAGGGTGCCGGTGAGCGGCGCCAGACGGTAGTGCTGGCGCAGGCCGGGAAAACGGTCAGCCAGCTGCTGGGGTGTTTCCCCCCGGACCAGGGCGTGTGGCAGCTGGTCGCGATAGTCACGCAGACGGCGGTGTAATGCGGCCAGCTGAACGACGTCGGGGCCGCTGAGGCAGGCCTTGGCGGCGTAGCCGTTTTGCACCGCATCGCAACGCAGTATATAGCCCATGCCGATCCGGTAACGGCGCTTTCCCGGTCTGTTCAGGCCAAAGCGACGGCGGGTTGGCTGGGCGGTAAAGCGCACCTTTGGCGGGCGGGCCGGATCGAACAGCTGGTGCGCACGTAGCCAGTCACGGATCAGCAGCTCGCAGTCCTGCTCGGTCATGCCCGGTTGCAGGGATCCAGCAATGATCTGCAGCCCTTTGTGCGCCTGCTGCCAAGCCGCGAGATAAGGCGCCAGGGCCTGCGAGTCCGGGGTCCAGAATGCGTTCATGAACGCCTCCGCCATGTTGTCGTTGGAATGGAGCTCGATCATTACAGTGCTCAATGTCACGGTCAACCGCCGTGACTGGCATTCTCACCCCGGTGATGACTCCCCAGGGCCAATTGCGGGGGCAAAAACGGCTGATGAAGATCTACTTCGACAAGACCCGGTCTCGGCAGGTTTACCAGCGTGTTGCATGCTGCGACTGCAGCGCGGCAAAAAAAAGGGCCGGCAAAGTGCCGACCCTGAAAGTCACCGGAAAAGGGAGAGCTCGGTGAAGTAAAACGGTTAGGCGGCTTCCTCGTTGAGCAGGTCGCCGAGCAGGGCTTCGAAGTTTTGCAGCTGCTCGCTGTTATCGTGATCCCACGGATGGAAGCCGGGTTTGAACCAGTCAAACCAGGGTTTGGTGATGTTCAGGAAGATCCCTTTGCGGCCCCAGGTGTGTTTGGCCACGGCCCGCCAGCCTTTCAGGTCGGTCAGGCCGCCCTTGATGCGCACGTTGTGCAGGTAGAAGGGGATAAACAGGGCAAAGAAAATGCCAGTGGCAAGCACCAGGGTGCCGCTGCGCAGGGCGTAGGCGCCCAGATCGCTGTCGTCGCCGATCACCGTGCGGTACACATCGAAGGCTACGGCCTTGTGTTCGGTTTCTTCCAGGGCGTGCCAGTTCCAGATGGCCTTGTAGCCCTCGTCGGCGCCTTCCATGAGTTCGGGCAGATCCAGCAGGCCGCCGCCGAGAATGGCGGTCAGGTGTTCCAGCGCCACGGTGGCGGCCAGTTGAAACGATTTGGGGCTGTATTGCTGGGCAGCGCCAAGCAGCTTGGCCACAAAGGCTTCCTGGGCATGCAGCGGAATACCCGCCTGGGCGACGAAGTCGTTGTATTCTTCGTGCTCACGGCCGTGCATGGCTTCCTGGCCGATAAAGGCGGTCACTGCCTTTTTCAGCTCCGAGTCGGTAATCTGGTCGCGATAGTGACGGACGCTGTCGATAAAGAAGCGCTCACCCACCGGGAAAAACAGGCTCATGGTGTTGAGGAACTGGCTGACATTCAGGCCGTCCCGATGCCAGGTCAGTGCTTTGGCCGGGTTCAGGTTGAATTTCAGGTTTCGACGTATGGGGAGTATCGAGATCGCCATTGTGCGTCCCTCCGTAACTGTTACATCATTCAATGATACAATCGATGTGCGCAGCATCAAGAACTTTTCATCGGGAAAGGCAAAAAATGGCGAGTAATAAACAGGAAGTGGCAAATCGTTTACTGGATGGGCTGGTCGAATATCTGTTGGCGCGTCTCTCGCCGGAGCAGCTGGACTCGCTGATTGTTGATGAGCTGGATTATGTCCTTGAACGGGCGGCAGGTTATTCCCTGAATCAGTGGGTGCAGGCTGACCAAATTTTTGCCACGGCGCAGAAATACGCGGTGCAGATGGATATCAGCGGTGCGATTCCCGAGCTGGTGGGCGATATGGTTGAGCGTTTCTATGACCACGCCATTCAGAGCGAACGCATCGTGGAGGAGGTGATCGACGAAGCCGTGGTGATGGCGCTGCTGGATAAAGGGCTGGAAATTCCTCTGTCACGTGAAGGCATGGCCTGGCTGGGGCGTAACCCGGTGCTGCTGGCGTTGTTGGCCGGTGGCGCCCAGCTGGGGCTCAAGACGTTGCTGCATCAGGGTTTGCCCGGCCCCCTGCGCAGCCAGTTGAGCAAACGCTTGCCGGAGCGCTGGTTGTCCAGCCTGGAAGCGCGGCTGCAGGAGTGGTTGTTGCGCCGCATGGAACAATTGCTGAGTGACCCGTATCTGTACCGGGACGAGAACCTGGACGAGCTGCGTGAGTTGGTGAAGGTCGCCTGGCAGGACTTTGGCCAACGTCCGGTGGCGGATCTCAAGGAGCTGGTGAGCAGCGAGGATATTCAGGAGCTGTTCGTGATCGTGTTCGAGTACTGGCGCGAGTTGCGCCACACGGATTACTTCAATGCCATGCTGGAGTCGGGGGTGCAGGCCTTTTTTGATAAATATGGCGATACCAGCCTCACCGGCCTGCTGGATGAGCTGGGCGTCACCCGCGAGCTGATGCTGGGTGATGCCCGCCGCTTCCTGCCGCCAGTGATGGCCAAGCTGCAGAGCGAAGGGTTGCTGGAGGCGTGGCTACGACGGCATCTGGAGGGATATTTTCAGGCGGAGGAGACGCTGGAGCTGCTTAATTAATAGTTAATAATGAATAATTAATAGCTGCGCGGGCGAGTCTCGAGTTGCTTTTAAATCCAAGAGGCCGCGTCCAAAGTCAGGGCGCGGCCTCTTGCGTTTACGGGGCCAACCAATGTTGTCCCGCGAGTTATTAATTATTAACTATTAATTATCAATTGCTTTTCGATACGCCTGGGTGTGCAGCAATTCCAGCAACTCGTTTTCCGGCACCGGGCGGCTGAGCAGGTAGCCCTGGATGCTGTCGCAATGCATATCGCGCAGGATGCTCAGGTGTTCTTCGGTTTCCACCCCTTCGGCGATCACGTTCATCTTCAGGCTGTGGGCCATGTCGATGATGGCGCGGGTGATGGCGGCATCGTCCGGGCTTTTGTCCAGGTCCATAATGAAGGAGCGATCGATCTTCAGGGTGTCCACCGGGAAGCGCTTCAGGTAGCTCAGCGACGAATAGCCGGTGCCGAAATCGTCCAGTGCCAGCTCAATGCCCCGGGTGCGCAGTTGCTGGAGCAGTTCGATGTTCTGCTCCATGTCTTCCATGATCAGGCTTTCGGTGAGTTCCAGTTCCAGCAGGTGCGGGGGCAGTTCGGTGGTGGACAGTACCCGGTCCACGATCTCCGCCACGTTGCCTTTGCGGAACTGGTGAGCGGACAGGTTTACCGATACACAGATGTTGCCCAGCCCCTGTTTGTACCACTTGTGGGCCTGGCGGCAGGAGCGCTCCAGTACCAGTTCACCGATGGCGGAAATCAGCCCGGTTTCTTCGGCCAGGGGAATGAAGTCCGCTGGCGGCAGCAGGCCCATGGTGGGGTGCTGCCAGCGCACCAATGCTTCCACCGAGGTGATGCGGTTGCTGGCCAGCTCCATTTTCGGCTGGTAGTACACCACGAATTCGTTCTTGAAGATGGCCTTGCGCAGGCTGGTTTCCAGGGCCAGCTGTTCCACTGACGCCACGCGCATGTTGCTGCGGTAGAACTGGAAATTATTGCCGCCGCTGCGTTTGGCCTGATACACCGCCATGTCGGACTGGTTGATCATGCTTTGGGCTTCTTTGGCGGTATCCGGGAACAGGCTGATGCCGATGCTGGCGCCCAGAAGCAGTTCGTGGCCGTCGATCAGGAACGGCTTTTTCATGGCGTTGATCAGTTTCTGGCATTGCTGGCTGATGCCGCTTTCGCCGCCGTGATTCTCCAGCAGCAGGGTGAATTCATCACCGCCTACCCGGGCCAGGGCTTCTTCGCCGCCAGCATGTTGGGCAATACGTTCGGCGGCGGCCTTGAGCAGGCGGTCACCGATTTCATGGCCGAGGGATTCATTGATCGGCTTGAAGCGGTCCAGGTCGATCATCAGCAAGGCCACTTTTTCCCGGTTAAGGCGGGCCAGCGTCAGCGACTTGTGCAGGTGCTCACGGAACTGGGTGCGGTTGGCCAGGCCGGTGAGACGATCGTAGTTGGACAGGAACTGCAGCTGTTGTTCGGTTTCCTTGCGGGTGGTCAGGTCGGACATCATCCCCACATAGCGGATCACCCGTTTCTGCTCGTCACGGACGGCGCTCATCTGCAACCATTCGGGGAAGATTTCGCCGTTGCGGCGGCGTTCGCTGATTTCCCCTTCCCAGAAGCCACTTTCCTGCAGGGCAGTGGTAATGCTCAGGTAGGTGTCCCGGTTGGGCTGAGTCTGCTCTTCTTCGAGGATGCGGCGGCCAATGACCAGGGACTCGGAATAGCCGGTGATCTGTTCAAAGCGGGCGTTCACGGCGAGGAAACGGAACTCTTGATCAAGGATGAAGATGCCTTCCGGGGCGTTTTCGAACACGGTGGCGGCCAGGCGTTGCTGTTCCTGGGCCTGGCGGTCATCGGTGATGTCCCGGCGGGTGCCGATCATGCGGGTGGCGCGGCCGTCGCGGCTGCGGGATACCACCCGGCCTTCATCCTCAATCCAGCGCCAGCTGCCGTCTGCGTGGCGTAGCCGGTAGACCGCGTGGTAGCGGCTGTCTTCGCCCTTGAAGTGCGACACCATGGCGCGGCGGATGCGGGTCAGGTCGTCTGGATGAACCAGGGTTTCCAGGTCGCCGAAGAAATTCTTGAAGTAGGCGCTGTCGTAACCCAGCAGGCGGTCGAAGTTGGTGTGGTAGTTGCGCCCGGTATCCAGCATCCAGTCCCACAGGCCGATGTTGCTGGCTTCCAGCGCCAGTTCCAGCCGTTCACTGGTGGCGGCCAGGGCAGTGTTGGTTTCGCCCAGTGCCTGGGTGCGTTCCTGCACCATGCTTTCCAGCCGTTCGTTGGTTTCCTGCAGCCGCTGGCGGGCTTCCTTGCGCTCGTAGATTTCCTGGGCCAGTTTCTCGTTCAGGGCTTCGGCATCGCTGCGGGCCCGGTTCAGGTAATCAATCAGGGAGCGGTTGCTGGCCTGCAGCATCATCGCCTGGTGGCCGGTGCGGTTGATACGGCGGGCGGCGACCAGGAAGAACAGCCCCAGCAGTGACATCAGCACAACCAGTGAAAACGGATGGTGTTGTTGGGTTTCAGCCAGGCGGGTCACGGCCGGGCCCAGCAGCATCACCAGGTACAGGAATACGGTGGGGAAATGGCTGCTGTAGGCGGCCAGCGCCATGACACTCAGGCCCAGGCCCAGGCAGGCGCAAACCAGCTGCGCGCCCAGCATCTGCGGTGAGAACAGGGTTTCCAGGGGGTTGAACAGGTAGCCGGCCAGGCCGAGCAGTAGCGGCGTGGACAGGGCCAGCCCGGAGAGCATGCGGCGGCAGAACGGCATGGTTTCCTGGGCATCCAGGCGGCGACGGCAATAGGGCAGAACCAGCAGGCGGGCAACCTGTATCACCGCGATGACACCCAGCCAGATGAGCAGGGGCTGGTGGGCAAGCGGGGTAAACCAGTAAGCCCAGACCAGGGTAATGGCGGCTGCACTTTCCAGCAGCAACAGGGCGGCAATGCCGCTTAGCAGCAATTGGCACTGTTCATTAAGTACACCGTTGAACGGTGGTACTGGCTGGGATGATGGAGACTGCGAAGACACCGTGAATGCTTCCTCTGGCTCGGGGCCGAGTGTTTTTGTTTTCCAGTTTACCCACAGGTAGGGGGCGAGGGAAACCGACTTTCGTATGAAGCACCGGGAGGAAAGCTGGAAAGCGGGAGAAAGCCGGGCAGGGAGGTGCAAAATGCCTTTGCAGGCGGGCATCACAGGCGAAGACATTCTGCTAAACTTCCGCGCCATGGATGATGTGACTTCCCTTATTGATGGCTTGAACCCGGCCCAGCGCGATGCGGTGGCTGCCGATGACCGACATTTGCTGGTGCTGGCCGGGGCCGGCTCGGGAAAAACCCGAGTGCTGGTGCACCGGATCGCCTGGCAGATCGCCACCGAACAGGCCTCGCCGTTTGGCATTCTGGCGGTGACCTTTACCAACAAGGCCGCCGCGGAAATGCGTGGGCGTATTGAGCAGCTGCTGGATATGTCCGCCGACGGCATGTGGGTGGGCACCTTCCACGGCATTGCTCACCGGCTGCTGCGGGCCCACTGGCAGGAGGCCGGGCTCCCCCAGGGCTTCCAGATCATCGATGCGGACGACCAGATTCGCCTGATCAAGCGGGTGAGCAAGGAACTGGGGCTGGATGAGCAGCGCTGGCCGGCCCGGCAGGCCACCTGGTTCATTAACGGCCAGAAAGATGAGGGCCTGCGCGCCCGTCATATGGATGTGGGCGGCGATCTGTTCGCGCTGACCATGCAGAAGATCTACTTCGCCTACGAAGACGCCTGCGAGCGTGGCGGGTTGGTGGACTTCAACGAAATGCTGCTGCGGGTGCTGGAGCTGTTCCGCGACAACGAGAATCTGCGTGGCCACTATCAGCGCCGCTTCCGGCACATTCTGGTGGACGAATTCCAGGATACCAACAGTATTCAGTACGCCTGGCTGCGGTTGCTGGCGGACGAGAACAATGCGGTCACTATCGTCGGTGACGACGACCAGTCCATCTATGGCTGGCGTGGCGCCAAGATCGAGAACATTCACAAATTCAGCCGCGACTTCCCGGACACCCGCACCATTCGCCTGGAGCAGAACTACCGCTCCACCGGCACCATTCTGAAAGCTGCCAACGCGGTGATCGGCAATAACAGCGATCGCCTGGGCAAGGAGCTGTGGACCGAGGGCGGTGATGGCGACCCGATTCGTCTCTATTCCGGTTTCAACGAAGTGGACGAAGCGCGCTTTATTGCCGGCCGCATGGACAAGCTGTTTCAGGAAGGCACCGCGCGGCGGGAAATGGCCGTACTGTATCGCTCCAACGCCCAGTCGCGGGTGCTGGAAGAGGCGTTTCTGCAGGCGGGGATTCCCTACCGTATCTATGGTGGGCAACGCTTCTTCGAGCGGGTGGAAATCAAGAACGCGCTGGCGTATCTGCGCCTGCTCAGCCACCGCCATGCGGATGCGGCCTTCGAACGGGTGGTGAATACGCCCACCCGCGGCATCGGCAACAAGACCCTGGAAACCCTGCGGGAGGTGGCGCGCCAGCGTAGCGTGTCCCTGTGGGAGGCTGCCCAGGCAGTGGTTGGTGAGCAGTTGCTTAGCGCCCGCGCCATCAATGCGCTGGCCGTGTTCCTGAATCTGATTGCCCAGCTGGAGCAGCAGTGCGAGGGGCTATCACTGGCGGAAACCACCGAACACGTGATCGAAGCCAGCGGCCTGCTGGAATTCCACGGTAAGGAAAAGGGTGAGAAGGGCCAGCAGCGGCTGGAAAACCTGCGCGAACTGCTTTCCGCTACCCGGGAATTCGGTGACGAAGATGAAGACTCCGAGCTGGATAGCCTCACCGCCTTTCTGGACCACGCGGCGCTGGAATCCGGTGAAGGCCAGGCCGACGCCCACGAGGATGCGGTGCAGATGATGACCTTGCATTCGGCCAAGGGGCTGGAATTTCCGGTGGTCTTTATTACCGGCATGGAAGAAGGCTTGTTCCCGCACAAGATGTCCAGCGAGGAACCGGGCCGGCTGGCGGAAGAGCGCCGCCTTTGTTATGTGGGCCTGACCCGGGCCATGCGCGAGCTGTACCTGACCCACGCGGAAAGCCGCCGTCTGTACGGCAACGAGAACTACAATCCGCCCAGTCGTTTCCTGCGCGAAATCCCTGCCGAAACGCTGGAAGAAATCCGCGCTCGCGCTGGCTTTAGCCGGCCCATGGGCGGGGCGGCCAGGCCCATTCGGGAGACCGAATCCAACGGCATCAGCCTGGGCGCCCGGGTGCTGCACCCGAAATTCGGTGAAGGCACCATATTGCACTTTGAAGGGCAGGGGCCGAACGCGCGCCTGCAAATCAATTTCGATGGCGCCGGCACCAAGTGGCTGGTCAGCCAGTACGCAAGACTGGAAGTGATATAGAGCGGCTGGACGCCTGATGCATGACGCCATGCGTACTCGTCAGGCGTTTGGCGTCCTGCCCGCGTAAAAGAACGAAAACGTTGCGGCTCACTGCTGCACTGGATCGGAGGATACCCCATTGGATCGCCGTAAATTTGTTTCTGCCCTGGGTTTAGGGCTGGGTGGCCTGGCATTGGCCGGCTGCGAACAGAAAGATTGCCCGCCGACAGACAAGACGGTGGCGGCACCGCCAGAGCCCGAGAAGAAAGCGCCAAGCCAGCAGACCTACGAATGGAAAATGGTCACCACCTGGCCCAAGAACTATCCGGGCCTGGGCGCAGGGGCGAACCGCTTTGCCAAGCGGGTGGAAGAAATGTCCGCCGGGCGTATCAAGATCAAGGTCTATGGCGCGAAAGAGCTGGTGCCGGCCTTTGAGGTATTCGATGCGGTGCGCCAGGGCAGTGCGGAAATGGGCCATGGCGCCGCCTATTACTGGAAAGGCAAACACCCGGCCACGCCGTTCTTTACCGCTGTGCCCTTCGGCCTAACGGCCCAGGAAATGAATGGCTGGCTGCACCACGGTGGCGGCCAGGAACTGTGGGATGACCTGTATGCCCAGTTCAACCTGAAACCGTTCGCCTGCGGCAACACCGGTACGCAAATGGCGGGCTGGTTCAACAAGGAAATCAACAGCATTGAGGACCTGAAAGGGTTGAAGATGCGCATGCCCGGCCTGGCCGGAGAAGTGTTGGGCAAGGTCGGCGCCACGCCGGTACAGCTGCCCGGGGCAGAGGTCTTTACCTCCCTGCAAACCGGTGCCATTGATGCGGCGGATTGGGTTGGCCCCTATAACGACCTGACCTTTGGTCTGCAGCGGGTGGCGGAGTATTACTACTATCCCGGCTGGCAGGAGCCCGGCCCGACGCTGGAGCTGACCATCAACAAGAAGGTGTGGGAAGGGCTGCCTGCGGACCTGCAAGCAATCATCCGCTACGCCGCCCAGTCTGAAAACCAGGATATGCTCGACGAGTACACCGCCCGCAACAATGCGGCGCTGGATGAGCTGGTGAACAAGCACGGTGTGAAACTGCGCCGTCTGCCTGACGACGTGCTCAAGGCCCTGAAAGACGCCAGCGATGAAGTCATCGAAACGCTGGTGGCGGGCAACAAGGAAGCGCGCAAGGTGTACAACTCCTACCGCCGTTTCCGCGACGAGTCCTTGCAGACCATGGCCGTGGCAGAGCAGTCGTATATGAACGTGCGTAGTGAGTTACAAGTTAAAAGTTGAAAGTTCAAAGGCGCGGGTCAGAACGTAGCCATTTGAATACCTTTGTGCCCGCGCTTGACCCATGAAGCGCGGGCACAAAGTCGTTATGTGGCACTCTGCCAGCTCGCGCTTTTCAACTTTAAACTTTGAACTCAGTCCCTCGGCACTGCCCGTGTCCGCCCGGTGTCATCAATGGCCACGAAGGTGAAATGCCCTTCGGTCACTTTCGACAAGGTGCCGGTGTCTTCGCGTACCCACACTTCCACCAGGATCTGCATGGAGCTGCGGCCGATGTCCTGTAGCTGGGTGTAGCAGCTCACTACGGCGCCCACGGGGACCGGGCGCAGGAAGGCCATGGAATCGATGGCCACGGTGGCCACACGGCCCCGGGCTTTTTTGCGGGCGGTGACGGCACCGGCCAGATCCATTTGTGATACCAGCCAGCCGCCGAAAATATCGCCGTTCCAGTTGGCGCTTTGCGGCATGGCAATGGTCTGGATGGCAAGGGTCCCAATCGGCTGGGGTGTGTCGTCAGTGTGGTCGGTCATGTTGTTATCCGTAGAGCGTATGCGGCAGCCAGGTGGCCAGTTCCGGGAATAATGCCAGAATGCCCAGCATGATTAATTGTATGGCAATAAAGGGTATCACGCCCTGATAAATGTGCGTGGTTTTTACCTCCGGTGGCGCCACTCCGCGCAGATAGAACAGCGCGAACCCGAAGGGTGGGGTCAGAAACGAGGTTTGCAAGTTCAGCGCGATCATCACGCCAAGCCAGATCGGGTCCAGCCCCATGCCCAGCAGTACCGGTGCCACAATGGGCACCACCACAAAGGTGATCTCGATAAAGTCGAGAATGAAACCGAGCAGGAAAATCAGCAGCATCACCATCACGGTGGCACCGATGACACCGCCGGGCATGGCGGCGAACAGGTTGTGCACCGCTTCTTCGCCGCCGTATCCCCGGAATACCAGCGAAAACAGGCTGGCGCCGATCAGGATCATGAACACCATGGCGGTGACCCGGCTGGTGGCGCGGACCACCTCGCCAAGAATGGTTCGGCTCAGGTGCCGATTGGCGGCGGCCAGCAGCAGAGCGCCGAAGGCGCCGACACCGGCCGCTTCTGTGGGGGTGGCCTTGCCGGTGAGGATGGAGCCGAGCACCGCCGCAATCAGCAGCAGCGGCGGAACCAGGCCGCCCAGCAGGGAGCGCCAGCCCCGGGGTTCGCCGTCAGTGGCCGCGAAGGCCGGTGCCCACTGGGGTTTCCACAGGCTGATCACCACCACATAAAGCAGGTACAGCCCCACCAGAATCAGGCCGGGAATCAGCGCCCCGACAAACAAGTCCCCCACCGACACGGTGTCCAGCGACCACAGGCCCTGTTTGAGCTGGGCGTCCTGGTAGGCGTTGGCCAGCACATCGCCCAGCAACACCAGCGCAATGGAGGGCGGAATAATCTGCCCCAGGGTGCCAGTGGCGCAGATCAGCCCGGTGGACAGCTGCGGCTGGTAGCCCTGGCGCAGCATGGTGGGTAGCGAGAGCAGGCCCATGGTCACCACCGTGGCACCAACGATACCGGTGCTGGCGGCCAGCAGGGCGCCCACCAGGATGATCGCCAGCCCCATACCACCGGGTAACGGGCCGAACAGCTGGCCCATGCTGGACAGCAGCTTTTCCGCCACCCGGGATTTTTCCAGCATTACCCCCATGAACACGAACAGCGGTACCGCCATCAGGGTGCTGTTCTCGATGATCCCGAACAGCCGGTTGGGCACAAACGTCAGGTCGGAGGGAGAAAAGGTGCCGGTGAGGATGCCACCGGCCGCAAACAACAGCGCGGTGCCACCCAGGGCAAAGGCCACCGGGTAGCCGGTGAGCAACACCAGGCAGACGGCCACGAACATCAACAGGGGAAGCCATTCCATCACAGGCCCTCCTCAGGATGCTCATCATGTTCACTGACCCGTGGGGGCGGCGTGGCGCCCAGTAGCGTGAGGCCGTGGCGCAACAGTTCAGCGATTGCCTGAACGGTCAGCAGGGCAGGAAGGATCAGCAGCAGGGTCTTGAGCAGGTAGACAAAAGGCAGGCCGCCATTGGCGGAGCCTTCCTGCTCGCGCCAGCTGCTGGCCACATAGTCCAGTGACAACCAGAAAATGGCCGCACACACGGGCAGTAGCAGGAATACCGTACCCAGCAGATTCACCCAGGCCCGGCCGCGCGGGCTGAAGCGCTGATAGAGCACATCCACGCGGACATGCTCGTCTTCGGCCAGGGTGTAGGCGATGGCCAGCATGAACAGGCCGCCGTGCAGGTAGGTCAGGGACTCCTGCAGGGCGATGTTGCCGATGTCGAAGCCGTAGCGCAGCACCACCACCAGCACCATGCCCAGCACCAGCAGCAGGGCCAGCCAGGCGCTGCCCCGGCCGATGGCCGTGGTAAAGGCGGTCAGCCATTGCTGGCAGTGTAGTAGGCGTTGTTTTGTCATTCTTGTCGGCAAATCGCTGAAAATGGGCATTATACGGAAAACGCCACAGGCAGCACGCATTCAGCGGGGGCGCCTTGTGTGGCGCGGTGACGATGGGTTGTAGCCTAAATTCGCTCTTGCTGTAATGTGGTTGTCACAAACCCTCTCTAGCATGCGCTGTGCTGAAACATGAACTGGCTTGCAACACGCGCAAAACAAACCGGGGTGGATACTTCCAACAAGCGCCGGTGCCAAAACTAGGAGGCTTATTGTGAACGTTAAAATGAAAGCAACACTGGCAGGTGCCGCTGCTGCTCTGGCCATGGCCAGCGTACCGGGTACTGCGATGGCTCGTGACACTATTTCCATCGTGGGTTCTTCCACGGTATACCCGTTCGCCACCGTGGTGGCCGAGCGTTTTGGTCGTACCGGCAACGCCACTCCGAAAATCGAATCCACTGGGTCTGGTGGCGGTATGAAGCTGTTCTGTCAGGGCGTGGGTACCCAGCACCCGGACATCACCAATGCGTCCCGTCGCATGAAGAAATCCGAGTTCGAGCTGTGTCAGAGCAATGGTGTGAAAGACATCACCGAAGTGAAGGTCGGTTACGACGGTATCGTGATTGCCAATTCCGTGAAGGGTAAGCACATCGACCTGTCCCTGCGCGACGTCTTCCTGGCCCTGGCCAAGGATGTACCGAACCCGGATGGCAGCGAAGAGCTGGTAGCCAACCCCTACAAGACCTGGAAAGAAGTGAACCCGGCTCTGCCCAACACCAAGATCGAAGTTCTGGGCCCGCCGCCGACCTCCGGTACCCGTGATGCGTTCAACGAGCTGGCCATCGAAGGCGGCTGTAAGTCATTCCCCTGGCTGAAAGCCATCAAGGGTGAAGACAAGTCCAAGTACAAGGCCATCTGCCGCAGCGTCCGTGAAGACGGCGCCTACGTGGAAGCGGGCGAAAACGATAACCTGATCGTTCAGAAGCTGGAAAAGAACCCGGATGCATTCGGTGTGTTCGGTTACTCCTTCCTGGATCAGAACCGCGGTGTGGTACAAGCTGCCAACGTTGGCGGTGTTGAGCCTACTTTCGAAGCGATCGGTTCCGGCGACTACCCGGTATCCCGTTCCCTGTACTTCTACGTGAAGAAAGCTCACGTGGGTGTGGTACCGGGCATCGAAGGTTACGTGAAAGAGTTCACCAGCGAGAAAGCCTGGGGCGACCAGGGCTACCTGGGCGAGAAAGGCCTGATCCCGCTGGGTGATGATCTGCGCAAGTCCATGGCCAAGCAGGCGCGTAGCCTGAAGTCCATGACGGGCAACGAGCTGTAAGAAAGGAATAATAAAAAGCATGGATGCTTTTGGCCCGGTGGTGTTTGCCACCGGGCTTTTTCGCCCCTGACAAAGCGTGTTTGTTCCACCAAGATTGCTGCGGTGATCTTGTTTGAGCAAATCCGATCGGAGTACTACATGCAAACCGGAAACCTGCTGTTGCTGTTGGTAGTGATGGTGGCCGGCGCTTACTACCTGGGGCTTCGCCGCTCCTTTGCGCTGGCCCGCCCGCTGGGCGGCATTCGCCACCTGCACTCGCTGCCGTTTTACTTTGCCATGCGCTCGGCCATGTGGTGCGCCATTCCCGCTTTGGTGGTGCTGGGCCTGTGGCTGGCGTTTGATGACAGCATTATCCGGCAACAGGTGCTTGCCAGCTTGCCAGCAGAGCTGCAGCCGACGGATGCGTCCAGCTATAACCTGACGCTCAGCAAAATCCAGAACGTGGCCAGTGGTGCGCTGCCCGTCAATTTTGTTGAGCCGCCCATCGCGGCAGCGGCGGAACATCTGCAGTCATTACGCCAGACCAGCGCCATGGCGCTGACCGTTGTGATCATTGTGCTGTGCATGCTGGGTGGGGCCTGGGCCTGGCTGAAAGTGTCACCGCAACTGCGTGCCCGTCAGCAGGTAGAGCGTGTGCTGCAGACGCTGTTCATGCTCTGCGCCACGGTGGCCATTCTGACCACCGTGGGTATTGTGATGTCGGTGCTGTTTGAATCCATCCGCTTCTTCGGCAAGGTACCGGTGACCGACTTCCTGTTCGGGTTGCAGTGGAGCCCACAGACGGCCCTGCGTGCCGACCAGGTAGCGTCCGGCGGCGCCTTCGGTGCCGTGCCATTGTTCATGGGCACCATGCTGATTTCCGCCATCGCCTTGTTGGTGGCGGTGCCGGTGGGGCTGATGTCTGCCATCTACCTGGCGGAATATGCCAGCAATCGGGTGCGCACGGTGGCCAAGCCGGCACTGGAAGTGCTGGCCGGGGTACCCACCGTAGTGTACGGCTTCTTCGCCGCTCTGACGGTGGCGCCTTTTATCCGCGGGCTGGGTGAATCCGTTGGCCTGGATGTGGCCTCGGAGTCGGCCCTGGCCGCTGGCCTGGTGATGGGCATCATGATTATTCCGTTTGTGTCATCCCTGGCAGATGACGTGATTACGGCGGTGCCCCAGGCCATGCGTGACGGTTCATTGGGGTTGGGTGCCACCAAGAGCGAAACCATCAAGAAGGTGATTTTCCCGGCGGCCCTGCCGGGCATCATGGGGGGCATTCTGCTGGCGGCCTCCCGTGCCATTGGGGAAACCATGATTGTGGTAATGGCCGCTGGCCTGGCCGCCAACCTGACTGCCAACCCGCTGGAAGCGGTGACCACCATTACCGTGCAGATTGTGACCCTGCTGACCGGGGATCAGGAGTTCGATAGCGCCAAGACCTTGGCCGCCTTCGCCCTGGGCCTGATGTTGTTCATCACCACCCTGGTTATGAATATCTTCGCGCTGCACATCGTGAAGAAATACCGCGAGCAGTACGACTAGCGTCGGGAGAAAAATTATGAGCGAAACCACGGAAAAAGTCCGCAAGACGCTGGCCCGGCGCTACCGGGCCGAGAAGCGCTTCAAGGCGTTTGGTATCGGCTCCATCGGCATTGGACTGATGGCTCTGGTGCTGCTGTTCACCGACATTATCGGCAAGGGCCACAGCGCTTTCGTTGAGTATGAAATCCAGCTGCCGATCACCTTCGACGCGGAGATGCTGGATGTCAGCGACCCCCGCGACGAGGATGAACTGAACTACGGTAACTATCAGGGGGTGATTCGCGATGCCCTGGCAGAACGCTTCCCCACCGTGGAAGGCCGCCAGGACACCCGTGCCCTCAATCAGCTGGTGAGCACCGGTGCCGGTTACGCCCTGCGTGACATGCTGCGTGAGGAGCCGACCTTGCTGGGTGAAACCCGCACCCTGTGGTTGCTGGCCGACGACGATGTGGATTTGTTTCTCAAGGCGAATGAAGAACAGCGTGAAGACAGCCGCCTGAACGAAAAGCAGCAGGCATGGGTGGCGGAGCTGGAAACCTCCGGCGAAACCCGCATGGTGTTCAACCAGTCCCTGTTCAGTTACGGCGATTCCCGTGAGCCGGAGCAAGCCGGCATTCTGGGTGCCATCCTGGGCTCCCTGTTTACCATGATCGTGACGCTGGTGCTGAGTTTTCCTGTCGGTGTGGCAGCGGCGGTTTATCTGGAAGAGTTTGCTCCGAAGAACAAGTTCACCGATTTCATTGAAGTGAACATCAACAACCTGGCGGCCGTGCCGTCGATTATCTTCGGCCTGTTGGGGCTGGCGGTGATCATCGGGTTGTTTGGTCTGCCGCGCTCGGTGCCCCTGGTGGGCGGTATTGTGCTGACCCTGATGACGTTGCCCACGGTGATCATTTCCAGCCGCGCGGCGATCAAGGCCGTGCCGCCCAGTATCCGCCAGGCGGCCATGGGGTTGGGCGCCTCCAAGATGCAGGTGGTGTTGCACCATGTGCTGCCGCTGGCTCTGCCCGGCATGCTCACTGGCGCCATCATCGGCATGGCCCAGGCGCTGGGGGAAACGGCGCCGCTGCTGATGATCGGCATGGTGGCCTTTATTGTGGATCTGCCCGCCGGCCCGCTGGATGCGGCAACAGTGCTGCCGGTGCAGATTTACCTGTGGGCAGACAGCCCGGAACAATCTTTCGAATCCCTGGCGTCCGCCGCCATCATGGTGCTACTGGCTTTCCTGATCACCATGAACACGCTGGCGGTGATTCTGCGCAAGCGCCTTGAGCGGCGCTGGTAACGGACGGATAACGAGGAACCGAGTTATGGAAACCGCACAGCAACTGGACAAACCGGCTCTGGGCACCAATGATGCGGCCAGAGACAAGGCCATAAATGAGCAGGCAACGATGACACAAGACACCCCCTATCCAGACCAGACCGTGGGCAAGCCCTTTGTGGATGACCCGAAAATGCGCCTGCGCGATGTGGAGGTGTTCTATGACGATAACCAGGCGATCCATGGCGTCAGCCTGGATATCGGCAAGAATGAGGTGGTGTCACTGATCGGTCCGTCCGGTTGTGGTAAATCCACGTTCCTGCGTTGTCTCAATCGCATGAACGACACTATCGATATTTGTAAGGTGAAGGGCAGCCTGCATCTGGAAAGCCAGGATCTGTATGACCCCAAGCTGGATGTGGTGGAGCTGCGCGCACGGGTGGGCATGGTGTTCCAGAAGCCCAACCCCTTCCCGAAATCCATTTACGATAACGTGGCCTATGGCCCACGGATTCACGGTCTGGCCAACAAGAAATATGACCTGGACGAAATCGTGGAAACCAGCTTGCGCAAGGCCGGGCTGTGGGAAGAGGTGAAAGACCGTCTGCACGCACCGGGTACCGGGTTGTCTGGTGGTCAGCAGCAGCGTCTGTGTATCGCCCGCACCATTGCCGTAAGCCCGGAAGTGGTGCTGATGGATGAGCCCTGTTCCGCGCTGGACCCCATTGCCACCGCCAAGATCGAAGAGCTGATCAGCGAGCTGAGCGAGTCTTATACCATCGCCATCGTGACTCACTCCATGCAGCAGGCTGCGCGGGTATCGCACCGTACCGCCTATTTCCACCTGGGACGTCTGGTGGAGATGAATGATACCGAGACCGTGTTCACCAAGCCTGAACATGATCTGACGGAAGCCTATATCACTGGCCGCTTCGGTTAAGCGCGGGTAAGGAGAGCAAGAGAATGGACCGTATGCATTTTGGCGAGCATAGCTCGACCCAGTTTAATGAAGCGCTGGAATCTATCCGAAACCACCTGATGGAAATGGGTGGTCTGGTGGAAAAGCAGGTAGTGGATGCATTGCAGGCATTGCTGCAGGCAGATTCAGCGCTGGCTGAAAAAGTGATTGAGACTGAAAAAAAGGTCGATAACCTGGAAATCCTGATCGACGAGCAATGCACTCGCGTGTTGGCATTGCGCCAGCCGGCAGCGTCGGATCTGCGCTTGATTATTGCCGTGTCCAAGGCAGTGTCTGATCTGGAGCGCATTGGTGACGAGTCGGCCAAAATTGCCCGCATGGGGTTGCAGCTGGCCGAAGAAGGCGAGTCACCTCGCGGTTATGTGGAAGTGCGACATATCGGTAACCATGTGCGTAATATGCTGCGTGACGCCCTGGATGCCTTTGCCCGCTTCGACGCCCAGAAGGCCTTGACCGTGGCCGCCGAAGATAATGAAGTGGATATGGAATACGCCAGCGCCATGCGCTCGTTGGTCACCTTCATGATGGAAGATCCACGCTCTATCACCCGGGTGCTGAATATCATCTGGTCTCTGCGCGCCCTGGAGCGCATCGGCGACCATGCCCGCAATATCGGCGAACAGGTGATCTATCTGGTGGAAGGCAAGGATGTGCGCCATATCAGCATCGATGAAATCGAAAAGAAGCTGAAGGAATAACGAGCCGCAGCACGCAGCATGCACCATGTTGCAGGCGAGGTTATTCGCTTCGCTCACCCTTCGGGTCGCACGGAACTGCGTGCGTTACTCCGCTACGCTTCGTTCCTACAGCTCCCTTCAAGGCCGTGCCTGACCATCAGGCGCGGCCTTTTTCGTTTCTGGCATCGTCATAAAACCGCACCGCGATGTTGCATCACGCATGTTGCGTGCAGCGGATCGTGTTGTTAATATCCGTATTTCCGAATATACGAATATAAGGTTCGCAATGCTCACGCCCACCCAGCTCTGCAAATGCCTCGGTGATGATATTCGCCTCAGCCTGATCTGCCTGCTGCACGGTCAGGGGGAGGTGTGCGTGTGTGACCTGGTGGATGCCATGCAGGCGCCGCAATCCACGGTGTCGCGTCATCTGGCGCAGTTGCGCCAGTGCGAGTTGGTGGTGGCCCGCCGTCAGGGCACCTGGATGCATTACCAGCTCAACCCTGCATTGCCGGAATGGGCGCAAACGGCCATTGCGACACTGATTGTGCCCGCCCGAGCGGCTTTGAACGTGACGCTTCCCGATCATGCCTGTTGTGACTGAACCGACTATCGATCCGATTATCGACAAACCAGCGAGACGTACTGATGAATACGCCACTGAATGTTTTGTTTCTGTGTACCGGTAATTCCTGCCGTTCCATTATTGGTGAAGCCCTGGCCGATCACCTTGGGCAGGGGAAATTGCGAGGCTTGAGCGCCGGCAGCATGCCCACCGGCAAGGTCAATGAAAACGCCTTGGCCGTGCTGTCCCGCCATGGTGTGGCAGTGAATAACCCCAGCTCCAAGAACATGGATGATCTGGAAGGCGAGCAGATCGATATGGTGATAACCGTGTGTGATGCGGCCGCGGGTGAGGCGTGCCCGGTATGGCTGGGTGATACGCCCAAGGTGCATTGGGGATTGGCCGATCCGGCCCATGCCACCGGCACCGAAGACGAAATCCAGGCGGCATTTGAAGCCACATACTCTGCGCTTCAGGCGCGTATCAAGGCGCTGGCCGAGCTGGATCTGGCAGACATGAATCCGCTGGGATTGATTGCCTCGGCTCAAAAAATTCACCGGGATCTGGGTGATTCGTAATGCCGTTTTTTGAACGATATCTCAGTGTCTGGGTGGCGTTGGCGATTGTTGCCGGGGTGACTCTGGGTGTGGCCATGCCGGGTGCTTTCGAAGCGGTGGCCGGGTTCGAGTATGCCCATGTGAATCTGGCGGTGGCCGTGTTCATCTGGGTGATGGTCTACCCGATGATGATCCAGATTGATTTCACGGCCATCAAGAAAGTGGGCCAGAACCCCCGGGGATTGCTGCTGACGTTGGTGATTAACTGGTTGATCAAACCGTTTACCATGGCGGCGCTGGGCTGGTTGTTCTTCAAGGTCTTCTTCGCCGGCTGGGTCGACCCACAAACCGCCACAGAGTATATCGCCGGCATGATCCTGCTGGGCGTGGCGCCCTGCACCGCGATGGTGTTTGTGTGGAGCCAGTTAACCAAAGGGGATGCCAATTACACCCTGGTGCAGGTGTCGGTAAATGACATCATCATGGTGTTTGCGTTTGCTCCCATCGCCGGCTTGTTGCTGGGGGTCAGCGACATCACGGTGCCCTGGGATACCTTGCTGTTGTCTGTGGTGCTGTACGTGTTGTTACCGCTGATCGCCGGGTTTATTACCCGGCAATGGCTGGGCAGTGATGAGCGTGTGGCTCACTTTGTCGGGCGCCTCAAACCGGTCAGCGTCATGGGGCTGCTGGCCACGGTGGTGCTGTTGTTCGGCTTCCAGGCCGAAACCATTCTCGCCAAACCCATGGCCATCGTGCTGATTGCCATTCCGTTGTTGATTCAGACCTACGGTATTTTTGTCATCGCTTATTGGGCGGCAAAACGCCTGCGGTTGAAACATAACGTAGCCGGCCCTGCCTGCCTGATCGGCACCAGTAATTTCTTCGAGTTGGCGGTGGCTGTTGCGATCAGTGTTTTTGGTCTGCATTCCGGTGCCGCCCTGGCGACCGTGGTCGGGGTGCTGGTGGAGGTGCCAGTGATGTTGTCACTGGTGGCGATTGTGAATCGTACCTCGCACTGGTTTGAAGAGAGCAATGAATAGTTAATAGTTAACAGCGAAATCAAAACCGTTTTTGATCAAGGATTCGTCGCTCCCACAGAGGCCGTTCGGCCACTTGTGGGAAGCGATGCGTGCATCGCGAAGACGGCCTCCATTATTGCGAAAGAAGTCATCGTGCCATGAAAGATATGCCCAATCTCGATAACGATTGTTTCCAGGTCCCCACTGCCGACAGCGTATTCCGGGATCAGCCGTCCACACACAAACCGCGTATCCTGTTGTTATACGGATCGCTGCGTCAGCGTTCCTTTAGCCGTCTTGTAGTGCAGGAAGCAGCACGTTTGCTGGAGGCCATGGGGGCAGAAACAAAAATTTTCCATGCCGATGGTTTGCCGTTACCCGACAGCGAAGACGTGACACACCCCAAGGTGCAAGAACTGCGTGATCTGGTGACCTGGAGTGAAGGCATGGTGTGGTGCTCGCCAGAGCGCCACGGCGCCATGACCGGCATCATGAAAGCACAAATCGACTGGATTCCTTTATCGCTTGGCGCGGTTCGCCCGACCCAGGGAAAGACCCTGGCGGTGATGCAGATCAGTGGTGGCTCCCAGTCGTTCAATACGGTCAGTCAGTTACGCGTGCTGGGACGTTGGATGCGGATGGTCACTATTCCCAATCAATCTTCTGTGCCGAAAGCTTTCCTGGAGTTTGATGAGAATGATCGTATGAAGCCGTCAGGATTTTATGATCGCATCGTGGATGTGATGGAAGAGCTGGTGAAGTTCACCTACTTGACCCGTGATCGTAGTGATTACCTCACCGATCGTTATTCAGAGCGCAAGGAGTCTGCCGAGCAGCTCATGGCGAGAGTCAATCAACGGAGTATGTAGCGGGAGGCGCTGCACGCTTCACGCAACAGGCCTTCATGCTAAAGCGGATGACCGTTGTGAATTACAGTAAGGGCAGGCAGGAATTATAGCGATCATGGTCCGGTGCGTGGCGAAAGCATAGCTGTTTATCGCGGCGAGTTAGCGTGTCTTCCTTGCCCGGTGTCCAGGGGTTGTTCACCGGGTTATCTGTCTCCGTTTTCTCAAGTTGTTTCAGTAACGCCATGCGTGCATCCAGATGCACCAGCCGCAGTAGATATTGTTTGAAATCCGGCGACGCGGTTTCCAGCAGAACATTGCCGATGGGGTTACGGATAGCCTCACTCATCGAGGCGGGATCGGGGTGAAACTGGTCGGCTTCGATGGCGTCAACAGGTTGCTCAGCAAGCTGCGCATAGTGTTGGTAAAGCGGTAGCATGCGGTTAACGCTAATATGTTTTTTCAGGCCCGCCCTGAATTGTATTTCTTCTATCCAGCTTGCTGCTTCATTGCCATCCCGATATTGATCATCAATGAAAAAATGCGCCATCATCGCGAACTCTTTCTGCAATGGTGCCTGAAAGCTTTTTTCCGCTGTAGTGAGCGGCGCAAGCCTAAGCGTGGGCATTTTCCCTTGCTGCACCAGCAGGGCAGTCAGTTGCAGTTTTTCTGCCAGCATCGCATTGGCGATCATCTTGCTGATCAGGCTATGGTCCTGGGCCAGCCAGTGCCGTAACTGCTGTATTTCCCTGTCGATATTTTTTCCGGGCGCGTCACTGAGGGTCCAGGCGAGGGATTGCAGTCGTGAGGCGGTGATCAGCAGGCTGTATTCAGGAAAGGTGGCATCCAGACGAGGCGGCGTGTTGTCCGAAAAATACGCAAAATCCAGGAAAGTCTGATAGCGGTCAATCAGGAACTGATACCGGTTCACCAGAGCCTCAGCTTCCACGCGTTTTTCCTGTTGCTGAAGCAGGCAACTCGCGTCCATATTCCGGCATAGCAGGGGAGATGCATTCAGATCCCGGTAGCTATTGGGAAGTGACAGATCAGGATGGCTTTTTTGCCGCTGCGCCAGTGCCTGGCCCTGCCGGGCAGGGGATTGATCGGCGGGCGCGCCAAAGCCCAGCAGATAAGCGTAAGCAGGGTTGTCATCGCTGGGTGTGGTGTCCAGCCACTGCCGGGCGGCGTCATCAAGGGGCGCGTCCTGTAGCCACCAGGTGGTAAACCCTGTCAGCGCCAAGGCGCCAATCACCAGTATGATTTTTTTCATTATCCCGATTCTTTACGTGTCGTGGGTTGTGATGGCGTGGGCTTTGACCGCGTTACGGATCATTGCGTTGATATTGGCGGGCACCCAGCGCCACCATCACCAGCATCCAGCCGTTCATGATCAATTCAATGGCCAGCAACAGGCCGATCACCCATTGTCCGGATTGCGGCCACTGGGCAAAGATCATCCACGCCAGGGCCAGGCCAATCAGTGCGCTGAGCACCAGTAGAAAGACATTGGCGCCGCCGCGAACGTGCCAGGCAATCATTAATCGCAGGGCGGAAACAACGGCGATGGCGGCACCGATGATCAGGGTGAGGCCGTCGGCGGCGATGGCGGGGTGGGCCATCATGTAGCCGCCCAGCAAGGCATACAGCAGGCCCATTACCAGAAACGGCAGGCTGCGCGACAGAGTGGGGGTGCGAAATGCCTGAAGGATTTGAATCAGCCCGGCCAGCAGCAGAAGCCCGCCTACCCAGAACACGCTGATCAGGGTGAACAGGCCTGTGGCGCCCAGGCCCAGGGTGCCGAGCACAATAAACACAATCCCGGTAATCAACAGGCCTTTCCAGTGTTGGGAAAGGTGTTCAAGCAGCGGTGGTGGTGTGACGGGCATGGCGAACTCCGTGTCGGCGATGCGAGGAAAAGCACGGTGTGAATGTAGCACAGCCGCGCTTGAAATAACGGGTGCCGGGTTGGAGTGGGGCGATTGAACCGTTGTTAGGAAGGCGCCGGCTGAGGTGCCGACGCGGGTATCGTTGAGGTCTGCGTTGCGTGAATTCGGCTAGCCGGCACTGCGCGTATGTTTGATGGCCCGGATCATTTTCTTTTCCACGAACGGTGAGGTCATGGCGCGGACCAGAGCGCTGTAATTCACCCCGAAACGTACCTCGTCCCCTACCCGCAGGTGCTGTTTGCCGCAGTCCAGCAGCAGGTGGTCGCCGCTGGCGCCAAGAATGGTCAGGCCCTCCGGAGCCAGCAGGCCGTCCGGGTCCAGGTCCTGTTCGCCCACCGCCAGAATCGCCCGTGCCATGGCGCCACTATCGGTGGAGATAACGTCACCGCCGAAGGCGGTTTCCGCCAGTGTGCCCCAGGGCAGGGACGGTTTGGTTTTCGACTCGATTACTTCCGCCACCAGCGTGATGGCGTCGGTGTGCAGACCGTCAACGGGCTCGCGGTGCAGGGGTTCGCAACCGAGAAAAATGGCTTCACCGAGGCGCAGATGGTTGATGCGGCCGGTGGCGCTGTTGCTCAGTGCCCAATCCAGGTTGGCAGAATTGCCGCCGGAGATCAGGGCCAGTTTCACATCCAGTTCCGCTTCCACGCGGTCGGCCAGGGCGGACAGGGCGCCCATGTTGTCCGCATCCGGTGCCATGCCGCTGTGGCAGGCCAGGTTAGTGCCGATGCCGGTGAGTTCCAGGTTGGGCAGCCGCATGACTTCGCGGGCCGCACTGACCAGATCTTCGGGCAAGATGCCCTCACGCAGGTCGCCCAGTTCCACCATCAGCACGATACCGTGGCTGCGTTCGGCTTCCTCGGCGGCGGCGGAGAGCCGGCGCACCACCGACAGTTCGGTGTTGAAGCTGATGTCTGCGTTTCGCACTACCCGTTCCACCTGGCTGAGCATGGGCGAGCGGATAAGCATGATGGGGGCAGAAATGCGCTGTTGGCGCATGGCTTCGATGTTTTCGATGCGCGAATCTCCCAACCCGCTCATGCCGGCCCGCAACATGGCCTTGGCAATGTCCAGTGAGCCCAGCGATGCCTTGGTGACGCCGGTGACGGCGATGCCCCGGTCGCCCAGGTCCTCCACCAGCATACGAGCGTTGTGGCTGATCTTGTCCAGATTGATGTCCAGTCGCGGCGCGCTCATTGCGGTGCGCCTGTCAGTCCGTGGCGCAGGGCGGGGAAGGCTGCAAACACCATCTCCAGCAGATGCCGCACCGGCCGGTTCAGGGCGTCGGTGACCGGGATGCCCAGTTCATGGCTGAAGCGGGCCATGGCCTGGCTGACCTGGTCGTCATCCATGTGTTCATGGTTCAGGGTCAGGCCGATCACGCGGGTGTCGGCAAAGGTTTCGATCAGGGTAATTTCGTCCGCCGGGTTTGGCATGGCCATGGTGTCGAAATCGCAGCGGAAAGTTCGCCCTGGCGCATGCTGCAGCACCACCGCTTGCGGGCAGGCGCCGCGCAGAATAAAGGAGGTGGTGGAGAACGCTGGATGGCTCAGGGCGCCCTGGCCTTCGATGATGATCACGTCCGGCTGTTCGTTGTCGAACGCTTCGACGATGGTGGCTTCCAGTTCGCCGGCGCAAAACTGCGAGGGCACCGAATCCAGTGCCACACCGTAGCGGGCGCCCTGGATCAGCCCGGTCTGGCCGGTACCCACCAGCACCGCCTTGAGGCCGATGGCATTGAGAGCGGCGGTGAGCACGGTGGCGGTGGTGCGTTTGCCGATGGCACAGTCGGTACCCAGCACGGCGATGCGCGGGCAGGTGACCTGATGAATGCTGCCGCTGAACATACGCAGAAATTTCTTCGGCCGGGGCCGGCGCACATCGACGATATCCACTTTGTGGGCAATGCGGGCGGCGGCGAATTCCGGGTCGTCGTTAAGGAATTCATGCAGACCGTTAACGATGCTCATGCCCTTGCCCATGGCGGCCAGCACCACATCGCGCTGGACTTCGGAGAGCAGACCGCTGGCCGGTGCCATACCGAAAATCAAAAAATCCGGCAGGGTGGCGGTCTGGCTTAGGGCGTCATCCATATCCCGGCATACCGGGATGCCGTTGGCGGTGCCGTCCAGAATCATGCCGGTATCAAGCCCGGCCTGGGTGCTGTCGATCACTGACAGCACGGTATATTTTTCCGAGTGACGAATCAGGCCGTTGGCGGTTTTACCGTCGATGTCGCCGAACTGACCTTCACAATAGATGATCGCGGTGGCGGTGCGGCTGATAGCAGGTTGGGGCAGGGTGTGGGCGTTATGCAAGGGGGGGACGGTGTTGGCGGGCGAAGGCTGAGTGCTGGCGGGCGGCGCCTGGGCTGAATAGGGACGGGGGCGTAACGAGATCGGGGAAACGGTACTCATGGTGGCTCCTCTGGGGGCACGAAGCTTAGAGGGGCAATGGCGATGGGCCGGTTTGAGGCACCGGTGAGCAGCGAGACGTCCCCACTAAGCGGTGGGGTTAAACGGCAAACAGAGTAACACGGACGGCGGCCGGACGTTGGGATTTAGCTGGGTGCCGCGTTTGCGCCGCCGCGGTGGGCGGCGATGACACCGGCAGTGGCAAGGTTGTACGTCAGGGGTACCACTGTGAAAGCGTTATTTCCTCGCTCTGTTCGGTGGTGCCGAACCAGGCCTGACCGTCCTGAATCATGGCCTGCAACTGCATGGCCCGCTGGGCACAGGTGGCCAGTGCCGCTTCACTGTCCGCATCCACATGCACAATGGTCAGGTTGTCGAAGCGGCGCACCTTGTTCTTCATGCTGTCCCACCATACCTGCGGGGCGCGTGGGCCGTAACAGTAAATGGTCACGTGCTCGGCCAGGCCGCAGGCCTTGCGCAGGCGCTTCTCGTCGGGCATGCCTAACTCGATCCAGTGTGCCAGGGTGTCGTTGGGGTGCCGTTGCCACAGGTCCGGTTCTTCCGGATTGGACAGGCCCCGCGAGAACGTCAGATCTTCATGGGCATTCAGCGCAAAGGCCAGCAACCGCAACATCATTCGCGATTCGGTTTCCGAAGGGTGCAACGCCACCGTCAGGTTATGGGTGGCGTAATAATCCCGGTCCATATCGGAGACGGTGAGTTCGGCTTTGTAGATGGTGGCGGTGAGGGCCATGGCACAGGACTCGCAAACAGGCGGCAGGCAACAGGCATGCACGCAAAAGTGGGCTGATTGTATCAGGGTTTATGCATGCCGCCTTAACAGGCTGCTGCAAAACCCGTTGCGTGCTCAGCGTGGCTTGAAGCGTGCAACTGTTGTGTCTTGTCTCGACGGACAGGGTGGTTCCCTTTCCTAGAGGCAAGGCGCAGCAGATGTGCGCTTCAGGCCACGCCCTCCGGGTCTTCCAAGCTGACCCGCACTCGTTGTTGCGTTTTTTCGATGGATGGACATACACCTTCAAAATCGCGCCTAGATTGCGAGCCAGCCTAAAAGACTGAGTATGCAACGGGTTTTGCAGCAGCCTGTTAAACCAACGCCCAGACCCCGAAACCGACAAACAGCACTGCGCTGATGCGATGGGCCCAGGTTTCAAAGCGCTTGCTGCCGAACTGGTGAGCCAGCCAGATCACTGGCAGGTTGGCGGCAACCATGCCCAGGGTGGAGCCACTCAGCACCGGCCAGAACTGGTCCTTGAACTGAACGGCCAGGGCGATGGTGGCCAGCTGGGTCTTGTCGCCGATTTCGGCAATAAAAAACAGCACCAGCGCGGTGAGGAAGGGGCCGAAACGCGGGTTGTCATCCACGGCTTCATCGCCGTCTGGAATCAGCATCCACAGGCCCAGGCCGATAAAGCTGATGCCCAGAATCCAGCGCAGCCATTCCATCGGGATGGCATCGGCCAGCCAGTCGCCAAACCAGACGGAGGCGCCGTGGTTGAGCAGGGTGGCGATGACCACGCCGGCGAGGATGGGCCAGGGTTTGCGGAATTTGAGAATCAGCGCGAGGGACAGCAGCTGGGTCTTGTCGCCGATTTCCCCAAGGGCAACCAGCAAGAAAGAGCTGAGCAGGGCTTCCATGAACGGTTCCAGCGGGGCGGGATTGAACGACAAGAGACATCACCGGCCAATCCCGCCCCTGCGGAATGCCTGCGATGTCTCAGGTCTCGTCAATCCGTAAGGATGCGGACGCAGCCACCATGCGCATGAGGCGCAACTATGTTGATGACCGCCAAGGGGCTTTGTGTGAAAGCGATCGAGCGACTACTCCCCCAAGACGGGCAAACCATAGCGGCAATATTCCGGGCAGGCAAGTACAATGGGCGCAGATGATTTTTGTAGGAGCGTCGCTGGCGGCGCGATGCAGACGGGAAGGCGTCCAGCCCGACGGTGGTTATAAGTGAGCAGAATATGAGTGAAGACCGTTTTCTTGATATCGAAACCAAGCTGGCCTATCAGGAGGATCTGGTGGAGTCGCTGAACAAGGTGGTCAGCGACCAGCAGCGTCAGATCGATGCGCTGGAAAAAACCTGTCGGAAGATGGCGGATCGGTTGATGGATCTGTCTGAGGCATTCGAGGCCACCCAGGTAGAAGACGCCCCGCCGCCGCATTACTGATTAGCTGCGAGCAACGAGCTTCCAGCAAAGAGAGAACCGCCGCTATTCGTTCAGGCTTGCATGGTTTCGGAAGTAAGCCATGCTCCTGCAAGCTAGAAGCTAGAAGCTAGAAGCTAGAAGCTAGAAGCTAGAATGAAACAGGCCGCGCTCAAAGGATGGGCGCGGCCTGTTTCATTACAGCAAGGAGCCAGTTCGCGTTGCAGCTTGTGGCTTGCTTTTCTTCAGGCAGGAACGGGCTCGCCCTGGGCGGTCTCGCCATTGCGCTCGGAAACCTGGCCATTTAGCGTGAACAGGTCGTAGAGCACGCCGAAACCAAGCAGGCCGAAGGTCAGCAAGTAGAGAATGCCCGTGCCGATCTTGCCCATGTAGAAACGGTGTGCGCCAAATACGCCCAGAAACAGCATCAGTACCCAGGCTACGCTGTAGTCGGTGTCGCCGCTTTTGAACTGATTATTGGCATCCTGATTCATGCTGGGAATCAAGAATGCGTCCACGACCCAGCCGATGAAAAAGACGCCGAGGGTAAACATCCACAGCAAGCCGGTGAGCTGACGACCATAGTAAAACCGGTGATAGCCAAACAGGCCGCCAAAAAACCATAGCAGGTAGCCGATGGGTGTCAGGTGTGTTTCCTTTTCTTGTTGCATGGGTTTCCCCCTCCGTTGGTAAAGTAAAAAGCGTCCTTGTTATCGCGAGATCCAGTAGTAAGCGTAAAGCGGCCACGCGGGCGTTTCTATGAAATGAGCAAGACGCGCCCTCGTTGTCTGGAGAGCACAGGGCACTTGATCCGCGTTGTTGCGTGAAGCGTGCCGCCTGCAGCGTCTCCTACTCCGTATCCTCGATACTCAGCCCCCGCGTTGCCACGTCCAGGCTGGAGGCGTCGGTTTCGTTGCCCAGCTTGATCATCAGGCGCAGGTCGTTGGGGGAGTCCGCGTGGAGCATGGCGTCTTCGTAGGTGATTTCGCCGGCGGAGTAGAGGTCGTAGAGGGCCTGGTCAAAGGTCTGCATGCCCTGCTCACGGGATTTGCTCATCAGCGCCTTGAGCTGGTGCACTTCGCCCTTGCGGATATGGTCCTGGACCAGCGGTGTGCCCAGCAGCACTTCGATGGCCGCGCGGCGGCCTTTGCCATCCGGGGTGGGAATCAGCTGCTGGGCGACGATGCCTTTCAGGTTCAGGGACAGGTCCATCCACAGCTGGCCGTGTCGGTCAGCTGGGAAGAAGTGGATGATCCGGTCCAGCGCCTGGTTGGCGTTGTTGGCGTGCAGGGTCGCCAGACACAGGTGCCCGGTTTCAGCAAAGGCGATGGCCTTGTCCATGGTGTCGGGGGTACGAATCTCGCCGATCAGAATCACGTCCGGCGCCTGACGCAGGGTATTTTTCAGGGCCACGTCGAAGGACTCGGTATCAATGCCCACCTCACGCTGGGTGACGATGCAGCCCTGGTGCTGGTGGATAAATTCGATGGGGTCTTCGATGGTGATGATATGCCCCTTGGAGTTCTTGTTGCGGTGGCCAATCATGGATGCCAGCGAGGTGGACTTACCGGTACCGGTGGCGCCCACGAAAATCACCAGGCCACGTTTGGTCATGGCCAGTTCCTTGATCACCGGCGGCAGGCGCAAGTCGTCCACGTTGGGGATCTTGGTTTCAATGCGACGCAGCACCATACCCACCAGGTTGCGCTGGTAGAACGCGGAGACCCGGAAACGGCCCACGCCCCGGGCGGAGATGGCAAAGTTGCACTCGTGGTTGGCGACGAATTCCTTGCGTTGTTGCTCGGTCATTACGCCGAACACGATGTCCCGGGTCATGTCCGGGGTCAGCGCGCTCTTGGTCACCGGCAGGATCTTGCCGTTGATTTTCATGCTCGGGGGGACGCCGGCGGTGATAAACAGGTCCGACCCGCCTTTCTGTACCATTAATTTGAGAAGCTCTTCGAATTCCATGCTTAAGGCCTGCCTGTGCTGATTCCGCCGGCGCCCTCAGTGGGTGCCGGTGCCGTGCGTTCGGGGTTAGATTGAGTCCGGGCTCTTGGCTTTTTCACGGGCCACATCACGGGCCACCAGGCCTTTCTGCACCAGCCCTTGCAGGCACTGATCCAAGGTCTGCATGCCCAGCGCGCCGCCGGTCTGGATGGCGGAGTACATTTGCGCCACCTTGTCTTCACGAATCAGGTTCCGGATCGCTGCTGTGCCCATCATGATTTCGTGGGCTGCTACCCGGCCGCCGCCGTTCTTCTTCATCAGCGTTTGCGATACCACCGCCTGCAATGATTCCGACAGCATTGAGCGAATCATGGATTTTTCTTCTGCGGGGAATACGTCGATGACCCGGTCAATGGTCTTGGCCGCAGAGGTGGTGTGCAGGGTGCCGAACACCAGGTGGCCGGTTTCTGCCGCGGTCAGTGCCAGGCGGATGGTTTCCAGATCCCGCAGCTCGCCCACCAGGATGATGTCCGGATCTTCCCGCAAGGCCGAGCGCAGGGCTTCGGAGAAACCCAGGGTGTCGCGGTGCACTTCCCGCTGGTTGACCAGGCACTTTTTGGATTCGTGTACGAATTCGATGGGATCCTCAATGGTGAGGATGTGCTCGTAGCGGGAATCGTTGATGTAATCAATCATCGCCGCCAGGGTGGTGGACTTACCGGAACCGGTGGGCCCGGTGACCAGTACGATGCCCCGGGGCATTTCGGAGATCTTCTGGAACACCTTGCCCATGCCCAGGTCTTCCATGGTCAGCACTTTCGAGGGAATGGTCCGGAATACCGCACCGGCACCGCGGTTGTGGTTAAAGGCATTCACCCGGAAACGGGCCACACCGGGCACCTCGAAGGAGAAATCGGTCTCGTAGAATTCTTCGAAATCCTTGCGCTGCTTGTCATTCATGATGTCATAGATCAATGAATGGACTTCCTTGTGCTCCATGGCCGGCAGGTTGATACGGCGCACGTCGCCATCCACCCGGATCATCGGGGGCAGGCCGGCGGACAAGTGAAGGTCAGAGGCGCCGTTTTTGGCGCTGAAAGCGAGCAGCTCGGTAATATCCATGATTTATACTTGCGTTGTCAGGTATTGGAAAGGACGCCCATAAGCACCCTTTTGTTATTATGTCGGCAGCCGGATCTCGGCTTACTCAGAAATTCGTCGCATGCCTAAAGTAACCCGACCTCTTGAGCCGTTCAATAATGACTGACGTCAAATCACCACTGCTGCACATTGATGAGCAAATAAATGCACTTTGCGCGCGCTCAGGCCGCGATCCACACAGTGTGCAGCTTCTCGCGGTCAGCAAGACCCGCACCGCAGACGAACTGGCCCAACTGGCAGACCAGGGGCAGCGCCATTTCGGGGAAAACTACTTGCAGGAGGCATTAGACAAGATAGCGGCGCTGCAAGGGCGAGGGCTGGTGTGGCATTTCATCGGGCCGATTCAGTCCAACAAGACCCGTGATATCGCCGCCCACTTTGATTGGGTGCACTCAGTCGATCGGCTCAAGGTGGCCCGGCGCCTTAGCGAACAGCGCGGGCCGGATCTGCCACCGTTGAATGTGTGCCTTCAGGTCAATGTGGATGATGAGGCCAGCAAGAGCGGGGTGCCCCTGGCGGGCGTAGCCGAGCTGGCGGAACAGATAGAGGCCTTGCCCAACCTGCGTCTGCGGGGGCTGATGGCGATTCCCCGGGCGGATAATACGGACGGCAATCGCGCCGCCTTCCGACAGCTCGCCATGACACTGTCACAATTGCGCAATACAATGCCCGCCCTCGATACGCTCTCCATGGGTATGAGTGCGGACTATGCGGTGGCCATTGAAGAAGGCGCCACCGTGATCCGGCTGGGCACTGCCCTGTTCGGCCCGCGCCGGCCCAAGGCCTGACAACAAGGACTGCGCAGTTATGGCACAACAACTAATCGGATTTATCGGCGCCGGCAACATGGCAACCAGCCTGGCCGGTGGCATGGTGGCGAAAGGAATTCGCCCGGCCCGTATCTGGATGAGTGATCCCTCCAAAGACCGCCTGGACGAGGTGGCCCAGCTCCACCGGGTGCACGTGAGCACCGAAAACCGTGATGTGGCCGGGCGCGTTGACGTACTGGTGCTGGCGGTGAAGCCGCAGATGATGGAGCAGGTCTGCACCGACCTGCGCGACCTGATCGCTGAGCGCCAGCCGCTGGTGATCTCCATCGCTGCCGGTGTCACCGTGGGCAACCTGCGCAACTGGCTGGGTAGCACCCCGATTGTGCGCTGCATGCCCAATACGCCGTCGCTGGTTCAGGCCGGTGCCACTGGCTTGTATGCCGCCGATGACGTGAGCGATGCACAAAAAGCCATGGCCAGGGAGATCCTGGGTTCCGTGGGTATTGCTTTCTGGTTCGACGAAGAGAAAGAGCTGGATGCGGTCACCGCGGTGTCTGGCTCCGGCCCGGCCTACTTCTTCCTGCTGATGGAATCGCTGATCGAAGCGGCCAAGGCCCAGGGGCTGGATGCGGGCACCGCCCGGCAGATGGTGCTGCAAACCGCCTGGGGCGCTGCCCAGCTGGCCATTACCAGCGAAGCCGGCCCGGATGTACTACGCCAGCAGGTCACCAGCCCCGGTGGCACCACCGCTGCCGCGCTGAATGTGTTCGAAGAAGCCGGTTTCCGCGAGCAGGTGCAGGCGGCCGTCGCCGCTGCCCGGGAGCGCTCGGAAGAGCTGGCGGGGTAAAACAGCTGCGAGCTTCTAGCTGCTAGCGGCGAGGCGCGAGATAGGCTTGGTGTTTGTGCAGCTATAGTGCCCGCGTTTAAGAGTATGGCGCGGGCACGGTATTTCTCAGGCACTCACAACCTTGCCCGCGTCTCGACGCTAGTTGCTCACATCTCGCCGCTTGATTTTCCTTTCTTTTGCCCCAAACTCTGTCCCAGCTTCTGGCTAAACGCCGGTCAAGACATCGCAACGGAGTGATCCATGAACCCGCAGGGTGCCCTGGTTTTTCTGCTGGATTTTGCGTTCAGCGCCTACATCTTCATCGTACTGACTCGCTTCGTGCTGCAACTGGCCCGGGCGGATTTTTATAATCCGATCTCCCAGTTCGTGCTCAAGGCTACCAACCCGTTGCTTAAGCCTCTGCGCCGGATTATTCCTGGCTACGGCGGGCTGGATGTGGCGTCCTTGGTGCTGGTAGTGGTGCTGATCATGCTCAAGGCGGTGCTGATTCTTGGCATCCAGGTGGGCGGTTTCCCGGCGGGTATCGGTGGGCAGTTGGTGATCTACAGCCTGCAGGAGCTGGCCAGCCTGATCCTCAACTATGTGTTCTGGGCGGTGCTGATTCGGGTGATTCTCAGCTGGGTTGCCCCGGACCCGTATAACCCGGTGGTACGGGTCATTGTGCAGGTAACCGAGCCGATCATGGCACCGATTCGCAAACTGCTGCCGCCCATGGGCGGGTTTGATTTGAGCCCGCTGATTGTGCTGTTGGGCATCCAGTTACTGCAGATCCTGTTTAAGCTGCACTGACTGCCAAAGTGGGAAAAGGCGCCGTATGGCGCCTTTTTTTGTTTCAGTGGTATCAAAAAGCGGGCCTTTCTCTGGTGCAAAACGTTGCAAGGGTTTTTACTTGCCCAGCGGCTTTGGTTACAAAAGAGAAATAACAACGGCGTACCGATGCGTTGGGCGCTAATCCCGGGGAAAAAGATGGAAAACCGTGCAGATTTCAGTCTGATCGGCCTGAGAGAGTTACACCACCTGTCATTGCTGCCTGGCACTGACTTTGCGCAACTGTATGCCGCTTACCTGGAGGTGGGTCGCCGCCTGCTGGGCTTGTCCATTGGTATTGTCAGTCGTATTGAGGACGGAGACTACGAAGTGCTCGCGGTGCAACCGGGCGATGGGGGGATCAGCACTGGCGATCATTTTCCGCTGGGTGATACCTACTGTTCTACCGTGGTCAGCAAACAGGGGTCGGTGGCGTTGCACCATGTGGGCGAACTGGCAGAAATGCGCTCGCACCCGGTTTATGTGGGGATGCAGCTGGAATCCTACATAGCCGTGCCCCTTTATGTGCAGGGCGAGATTTTTGGCACCCTCAACTTCAGTGATCCGGTACCCCGCCACGAGCCGTTTAGCATCGAAGAAATGGAATTTCTGGAGTTGATGGGCAAGTCCCTTGGCCAGGCGCTGGAGCAGGACCACCTGGATCAGCAGCGGCAATTGGCCGTCAACAAGATGGAAGAGAACATGGCTCTGTTCGAGGGCGCGTTCCGTCACGCGGCCATTGGCATGGCCATTGTGTCCCCGCAAGGGGGCTGGATGCGGGTGAATCAGGCGCTGTGCAACATTCTGGGCTATGACGAGCAGACTTTGCTGGCAAGTGATTTCCAGACCATTACCCACCCGGACGACCTGGAAAAGGACCTGAACCACGTGCAGGCGCTGTTGGCAGGCAAGCGCAACAGTTACTGGATGAAGAAACGGTATTTTCACCAGGACGGTCGTATCGTCTGGGTCTTGCTGGCGGTGTCTATTGTCCGTAACGCGGATGGCACGCCCCGGTATTTTCTCTCCCAGATTGAAGATGTATCCGCTCAAGTCACCGCAGAGCGTGCTTTGCGCCAGAAGCAGGACGAACTGGAGCAGCTCAATCAGGAGCTGGCGGACATGGCCCGCACGGACCCGCTTACCGGGCTGAATAACCGGCTGGTGCTGATGGAAAATCTGCGTCAGGAGTTCCGCCGCTGCGAACGCAGCCGTGAGCCGATTTCTGTGGTGTTCATGGATGTGGATTATTTCAAGCACTACAACGATACCTACGGGCACATGGAAGGGGATGTGGCGCTGCAGGCCGTGGCGGCGGCGCTGCGTCCGGTGATCCGTGATACCGATGTGCTGGCGCGTTACGGGGGCGAAGAGTTCGTTGCCTTGCTGCCCACCGCCAATGTGCAGGCGGCAGAGGGTGTGGCGGAACGTTGCCGCCATGCGGTGGCCGGCATTGCTTCGCTCAGCGCGCCGGTGAGCCTGAGCGTAGGAGTGGCGACGCTCCTGCCCTGCGGCGAAGCCGATGAAGCGAAGGACCCGGAGGAACTGCTAAGCGCGGCGGATCAGGCGCTCTACGCTGCCAAGGAAGCCGGCCGTAACCGCGTTCGTACGGCGTTGCTGTAACGCGCTCAAGGCGTTTCTTTTATGGCGGGGGCGGAAATAATGGCGCTCAAGTTGTAAGTTCCAAATAGGAACCTATAATGCAGGCAACGCCATTACCCCTGAGAATGACCATGAACCCTGCCACCATGACCGGCCTGGAAATCATGCAGGCTTTCGCCGCCGGCAAGATTCCCCGTGCCCCCATTTCTGAAACCATCCCCATGGACCCGGATACCGTGGAAGAAGGCCGTGTGGTCTTTATCGCGACTCCGGACAAGCGCCACACCAATCCGCTGGGCGGGGTACATGGTGGTTTTGCGGCCACCGTATTGGACTCGGTCACCGGCTGCGCCACCCACACCGTACTGGCTGCCGGCGAGAGCTACGGCACCACGGACCTGAACATCAAGATGTGCCGGCCACTGACCTTCGACAAGGCCTACCGGGCGGAAGGGAAAGTGATTAACCGGGGGCGCAATCTGGTGATCTCGGAAGGCCGTATCGTGGACGAGGAAGGCAAGCTGTACGCCCACGCCACCTGCACTTGCATGATTGTGGCCCCGCGCGCGTAAACGTCTGCTGTAGGAGCGTCGCTGGCGGCGCGATACGATAACTTCAGTCTCGAGTTGCGAGAAGCGAGTTTCGAAAGGCAACCCCAAACCAGGGGAAAACCCAACGATTTTCGCTTCTCGTCACTCGTTACTCGCAACTGGGTTATCGCGCCGCCAGCGGCGCTCCTACGGAAGTACGGGATTACCCTATGCAGGGTGTCTTGCCCTGTTTCTCCTGGGATTCCATCCAGTTCAGAATGCGCCCGCCCAGCGGTCGCTGGGTCGCTTCGGCGGCCAGCGCCACGGCGCCCCGCAGCCCCTCGATATCGATACCGGTCTTCAGCCCGGCGCTTTCCAGCAAGTACACCAGATCTTCCGTGGCCATATTGCCGGTGGCACCGGGGGCAAACGGGCAGCCGCCCAGCCCGCCCACGGAGGCATCGAAACGGCGCACACCCAGATCCGCCGCCGCCCAGGCCATGGCAGCGGCCAGCCCGCGGGTGTCGTGCAAGTGTACGTAGAATTTCTCTGCGCCGAATTCGCGAATCAGCGGCGCCATGATGTCCTTCATCTGCTGGGGGTTGCCGGCGCCAATGGTGTCGGCGATGGCCACCTCGTCGGAGCCGGCGGCAAACATGCGCTCGCTGAGTTGCTGGGGCAGTGTCACTGGCACCGGGCCGTCGTAGGGGCAGGCGAAGGCGCCAGAGATATAAGTGCGGGTGGCGATGCCGTCGGCTTTGGCCGCCGCAATGATCGCCTCACAGCTCTGCGCGGCCTGCTCCAGGCTCATGCGCAGGTTGCGCTCGTTGAAGGAATCGGTGGTGGACAGCACCAGCGCCACCGTGGGGTAGCCCGCCTCCCGCGCCAGCTGGTAGCCCTTAAGGTTGGGCACCAAAGCGGTGTAGTGCAGTGCGTCACCTTGCGGCAATAGCGGGGTGAGGGCGGCAGCATCGGCCATCTGCGGGATCGCCTTGGGGCTCACAAAGCTCACCGGCTCCAGGTAGCGCATGCCTGCGTCGACCAGTAACTGGGCCAGTTTCGCCTTGGTGGCGGTGTCCACGGTTACCGGTTGATTCTGAAGGCCGTCGCGCAGCCCCACTTCGTTGATGATTGCCTGGTCTGTCATGGTGCTTGCCGTCGTACCGAAAAGGGCCCGCAAGTGTGCCATCGGTGCTGGCTTTGTGCACCCTGGGCGGACAGACGGTGGCTTGGTAGGGTGGCCAGAACTGACAGGTTCTTGGTGGTTTCGGTTTTCCTTGGTGGCGGCGTCTGCGGCAACCTTGGGGGGTAAGGAGCATCATTGCCGCCACTAACAATAACAGGAGCCAACCATGAGCAGCCTGCCCCCCTGCGCCATGCTCAAGCACGCGCACCACAGCGCCTACCGCTGCCGAGATGCCGAGCAGACCCGCTGGTTTTATGAAGATGTTTTGGGCCTGCCACTCACCCTGGCCATGGTGTTCGATGAAGAACCCGGCACCGGCCGCAAGATCGATTACATGCATCTGTTCTTCAAGATGGGCGATGACAATTTCATTGCCTTCTTCGATGCCCCGGAAGGGGCCGATGAAAAAATGTTCCGCCCGCGCAGTGCCTTCGATCTGCACCTGGCCTTTGAAGTGGACACTCTGGAGGAACTGAAGGAGTGGCGCCGACGAATCAACAAGGCGGGTCGCCCTTGCTTCGGCCCCATCGACCACGATTTCATTCACTCCATCTATTTCTTCGACCCCAACGGCATTCCGCTGGAGATCACCATCAAGGATGCCCGCTACGAGGCGGTGGTGGCGGAGGATGCTGCCAACGCCCATGGGGTGCTGAAGGCATGGACCGAAAAGACCCGCGCGCTGAAGGAAGACAATTTTGGTGCCGCGGCCCTGGATATGCGTGGCCTGGACATGAGCAAGACTGACTTCTCGAAAGTGAAGGGCGCCATGGACCAGCAGAAGGGCAAACAAAAAGAAGAACAAAAGGACGCCCCGCAATGAGCAAGCATTACGATCGCACCCCGTATCTGGTGACCTTCATGGAGCAATCCAGCTTCAAGGACACCTACGCCGGCCCCATGGATCTGGTGGCGCTGGAATCCCACCTGCTTACCCCGAAAAGCGGCCCGGGCAAGACCGTGGTGATCTTTATGCACCCGGTGGGTGGAGGTGCTTACCTGCCCATGGTCTCGGCGCTGGCGAAGGCAGGGCTCTCCGTTATCTATTGCAACAGCCGTTATCGCGGGGCCGACAGCGCGTTGCTGATGGAAAAAGTGGTGGCGGATCTGGGCGCCTGCGTGCGCGATGCCAAAGAACGGCTGGGTTTTGAAAAAGTGGTGCTGGCAGGCTGGTCTGGTGGTGGCTCCCTGAGCCTGCTGTATCAGGCCGAAGCGGAAGACCCACAGATTACCCACACCCCGGCGGGAGATCCTTATGACCTCACCGCGCAAAAGTTGATCCCGGCGGACGGCATCATGTTGCTGGCGGCCCATGTATCCCGGGCCATCACCATGACCGAATGGCTGGACCCGTCCGTGAAGGACGAAACCAACCCGGACGATCGGGATCGGGAGCTGGATATCTACCATCCGGATTGCCCCAACCAGCCGCCCTACAGTGCGGAGTTCGTGGCCCGTTTCCGTCAGGCGCAGATCGACCGCAACCGCCGCATCACAGGTTGGGTAAAGAGCAAGCTGGAAGACTTTCGCAGCCAGGGTCTGCACACCGAGGAGTACGGCTTCATCGTGCACCGCACCATGTGCGATGTACGTTGGCTGGACCCACAACAGGACAGCAATGACCGTGCCCCCGGCACCTGTTATCTCGGCGACCCGCAAACGGTGAACAACGGCCCGGTGGCGCTGGCGCGCTTCAACACCCTGCGTGGCTGGTTGAGCCAGTGGAGCTTTGATGATTCCCGCGCCAATGGCCCGGCCTGTGCCGCGCGTATCACGGTGCCGGCCCTGGTGATCGGCAACACCGCCGACAATGCCTGTACTCCCAGCCATACCCAACAGCTCTTCGATGGCTTCCAATCAGGGCAAGCCACCTTGAGAGAAGTGGCCGGTGCGAATCACTATTACTTTGGCCAGAACGACAAACTGGCTGAAGCGGTAGAGCACTGCACCCGCTGGCTGCACGAGCAGGGGTTGCACCAGACAGGTGTGGAATGATGGGCGGTCAATTGTGAATTCTCTTCACGCCTTGTCCGACAGTCATACCAGCCCCGCTTCATCCTCCCCGGCACTGGCCTAGCGTCAGTAAAAACAACAACGGAGTAATCACGGGATGGGTTTGATCATTTTTCTGTTGGCACTGGCGGTGCTTGCCACGGTGTCCATCACCCTGCTGTTCTACCTGTGCTGGTACTACGACCGCCGCAGTTTCCCGCAACAGGCCGAGCTGCCCGGTGAGCAGCCACTACGGCTGGTGCCCGCCGTGTTGGGCATGGCCAAGGAAGCCGCCGCGCTGACGGTTTTGGTGTTCAGTTATCCGTTGCGGTTGATCCACGATACCTCGCCGGCGCGCAGCCGCCATCACGGTGAGCCACCGGTGATTCTGGTCCACGGCTATGGCGGTAACAGCGCCAACTTCCTGTTTATGCAGTGGCGACTGAAGTGGCGGGGCTGGTCCAACGTCTATTCCGTGAGCTATACCCCGCCACACATCAATGCCCGCAAGCTGTCCCAGCAAGTGGTGGACCATGTGGAGCGAATCCTGGCGGCCACGGGCGCCGAAAAAGCCCATCTGATTTGTCACTCCATGGGCGGCCCGCTGACCCGGTACGCCCTGAAAAACCTGGGCCTGGCCGGCAAGGTGGATCGGGTGATCACCCTGGGCAGCCCGCACTACGGGTCGCGGGTCGCCGGTCTGTTTCCGCCATTGGGTGCTGCCGCCCAGCTGCGCTACCAGAGCCCTTTTATCCGGGAGCTGGCCACTGAAACAACCTGCCCGGGTGGCGCGCGGTACTTTTCCATCTTTTCCAACATGGATAATTTTGTGCTGCCGGTCTCCACGGCGGTGTTGCACGGCGCAGAAGAAAATATCCATGTCCCGTATCTGGGCCATTGTGCCTTGTTGTACAGCACGCGGGTGATGGATCAGGTGGAGCGTTGCCTTCTGGCCCCGGTGAAGGACAGCTGATCAGACATTGATCTGGAACATGGTTGCCTTTCCTCTCTTGCCGGATCATGGTGAAAGTGATCACGCGAGAGAGGGAGTTTGACCATGAGTGAATACGGCGCAACAGTGGCCTGGCACCTGCAGCGAGGCACCGAATTCGATTATGAACATTTCAATCGGGACCACGAGTGGACCTTCGCTGGCGGCGAAGTCGTGCAGGCGTCTGGCTCCCCGGAGTTTTACGGCTGCGCCAACCGGGTGAACCCGGATGAAGCCGTCATTGCCGCCACGGCCAGCTGTCATATGCTGACCTTCCTGTCCATCGCCGCCAAGCATGGCCTCAATGTTCTCAGCTATATTGACCAGCCGGTAGGCACGGTAGAAAAGAACCCGGAAGGCCGCATGGCGATCACCCGGTTGGTGCTGCGCCCCCGAGTCGTCTTCGACGGCGAGGAGCCGGATGGCGCAGCCCTGGAAAAACTCCACGACAGCGCCCATCGCAACTGCTTCGTGGCCAATTCCCTGAATGCGGATGTGCGCGTAGAGCCAACCTAGCCGATCGGGTTTCCCTCAAGCCTGACGGATTCTGTAGGAGCGCCCTTCCAGGGCGCGAACCCCCGTACGCCAATCGTAAACACCCAAACTCCAGATTTGCCGGCGCAGGTCAAAGGCGTTGATTCGCCTCACCCGTCGGGACCGGACAGTCACCCGGCAGTGATGTGACCGTCACGCCTTATGGCTAGAATGTGGACCATTGTTTCGCGGCCCACCCTGCGTGGGTCGTTGCCGTTCACTCACAGGACTAGCCAACATGCTTGATCAGAACGAAATCGAACTGTTTCGCGATAACGTCAAAAAATTCCTCGAAAACGAAGTTGCTCCTCACTATGACCAGTGGGAAAAAGCCGAAATGTTCCCCCGCGAGCTGTGGAACAAGATGGGCGAAAATGGCCTGCTGTGTGTGGACGTCCCGGAAGAATACGGCGGCTTCGGCGCCAACTTCCGCCTGTCCGCAGTGATTGTGGAAGAAGCCTCCCGCGCCGGTTTCGGTGCGTTGGCATCCAACATCTCCGTGCACTCCGACATCGTTGCTCCCTACATCCTGCACTTGGGCAACGAAGAGCAGAAACAAGCCTGGTTGCCGAAAATGGTGACCGGTGAAGCCGTAGGCGCCATCGGCATGACCGAACCCGGTGCCGGTTCCGACCTGCAGGGCATGAAAACCCGTGCCGACAAGGACGGCGATGGCTACAGCATCAGTGGCCAGAAGACCTTCATCACCAACGGCCAGCACTGCGACGTGATCGTGCTCGCCACCAAGACTGACCCGAATGCCGGTTCCAAAGGCATGACCCTGTTCACCGTGGACTGCGCACTGGACGGCTTTGCCCGTGGCCGCAACCTGGAAAAAATGGGCCACCACGCGGCGGACACCTCCGAGCTGTTCTTCGAAAACGTGAAAGTGGGCGCCGACCAGATTCTCGGCGGTGAAGGCAAAGGCTTCGCCAACCTGATGAACGAACTGCCCCGCGAACGCCTGATCCTGGCCCTGGGCGCCATCGCTGCCTGTGAAGGCATGATCGAGCGCACCATCGAATACACCAAAGAGCGCATGGCGTTTGGCAAGCCGATCTCCAGCCTGCAGAACACCCGCTTCGTGCTGGCAGACCTGCATGCTCAGGTCGTCGTCAACCGCGCCTACGGTGAGCAGTGCATCGACCAGTACGATCGCAACGAACTCACCGCCACCAACGCCTCCATCGCCAAGCTCACCACCACCGAGCTGCAAGGTGTGGTCGCCGACAAATGTCTGCAACTGTTCGGTGGCTACGGCTACATGCAGGAATACCCCATCTCCCGCGACTACGTGGATGCACGCATTCAACGCATCTACGGCGGCACCAGCGAAATCATGAAGGAAATCATCTCCCGGGAAATTATCGGGCGGTAAGTTGCTTCATTTTTCCGAATAAAAAAACGCGGCCGATGGCCGCGTTTTTTTATGCCTCCTCTTTCTGTAGGAGCACCACTTGAGGTGCGAACCTGATCCAGCCAAACGCCGGCGAATCCATGCTCAACAGAAAACCCGGCTTATTTGTAAGATATGGCTTACATAAAAAGCTAAACGGTTGATATAAAGTGGGTTTCACTAGGGGAGAGGGTCAAGGAAGCGCAGGAGATAACCCGCTACTTCGACTTTTGTCAGATGAGATCAATTCTCGACGGTGCTCCAGATCATTGAGGCCATTGAATTATTTGGCTCAGTGGCTGTTGCCTCACTAAGAATTATGTCGAAAAAAGATATGTCGAACCGTTCGACTGAATACGCTGTTAGGTTGCTCTGCTTTTTCCTGTTTATTGAGGCCAGAGCGGTTTGAAATTCACTGCCAGTAGCAGGCAGTCCAGTATCAGGCATCGTGCCGAGTTACATATCCGGCAGTTCCGTTCCTGGTGCCGTTGTTGAGGTTGGTGGTTGTGGCAAGGCATTCCCGTTCTTTGTGGGTTGCCACATTCTAGGTTGGCGGTAGCTGCAAAGCTTTCGTTCTTGCAGGTGCCATAAATTCAGGTTGGGTTCGCAGGCTCACATCGTGCAGGTAGTTGGCAGTGGTGTGTCGCCAACCTAACCAGGCAAGGCAGCGGACGCAAAAACACGCGCCGCTGCTCGCGGCGTTATGTTTTTGGGGAGGGTGTGAATGCGAAAGCTGTTCAGCACCATTGATAGAACAGAAGCTTGGAATGCTAAATTCTTGCTGGAGTCGAATGGGGTCCCTATCTATATCGGTGGAGAACACACTGGCCTAGCCCCGGGAGTGGTGGTTTCAGATGCTTATACCGTATGGGTTTGTCTGGATGAGCAGTTCGAGGACGCTTATAGGTTTATGGAGGATGACTCGCACGAGATTTCATGCCCAATAAACGTTGATGAATTCTATAGAGCCACTGAAGAAGCGAAAAAGGAAAAAAAGCCATGGAGCTCAGATAGAATAATGCTTCCACTAATGGCTGCTGCAGCTCTTGCTTTTGTCGTATGGATTGTTAGTCGAATTTCGGAAACATAACAAGGGCCTGCAAGCCGACCTTCGGCGGCTGAGGCGAGCGTTATGCATTTCAGTAAGCTGGAGAAATCAGTGAACCCAATCTACGACACTAATAATATTTTCGCGAAGATCATTGCTGGAGAGGCCCCCTGTGTAAAGGTCTATGAGGATGATTTAACGCTCGCATTCATGGATATAATGCCGCAGAAGGATGGTCACGTATTAGTAGTACCCAAGGAACAAGCGGTCACAATTTACGATATTTCTGCAGAAGCTGCTCAAGCATGCATGCTAACCGTTCAGAAAATAGGTAAAGCTCTCGAGCGCGCTATGGGGGTGACTGGGTCAACCATATTCCAGCACAATGGCTCTTCTGCCGGTCAAACTGTGGGGCATTTTCATTTTCATGTTTTTCCAGGTTCTTTGTTGGTGATAAAAGACCATGGCGTGCAGTTTGAAGAGGTTGGGAAGCTTAAAGAGATAGCTGAGTTAATCATTGCACAATTAGAAAGTCCACATGCATAACAAGTGCAGGCACGGCGACGCCCACTACATTGCGCCTCCGGCTCCATTTCGTGGGCGCACGTGCTGCAAGCGTTAAAAAGGAATTCGAATGACATTGGAGATTAAGTTAGGCCGCGTCTTGATTGGTGTCATTTTCCTTTTATCGGCTTTGGCAGCATGCTGGGCTGCCTGGGAAGCATTCACTGGCCAAATTGAGTTTGTGAACGTTTTTGCTGGCTCTGCAGCAGTAATTGCAGCAGCTATATCCGCACTGGTCGCTTTCCGCTCTGCAGAGCTTACCGAAGAACGGTTGAAGCCTTACCCCTATCCGTTTATCGACACAAGCAGCAGATATGGCCTTGCCCAACTCAGAATTAGAAACGTGGGAGGTTCTGCCGCTCACAAGGTTTATTTGGAGTGGCAAGGGAGAGCGACCCCGGAGGTTCATTCGCAAAACCGAGAAGGGAATATTCCCCTTTTGGGCAATGGGAAAGAAAACGCTATTGCGGTGATATTGCCATACGAGTCTTTATCCCAAGCGCTGGATGCCCCACATAAAGTATCAGAGCAAGCGAAAGACAGCGGAAGCGAGTGGCACGGCGTGGTCCATTTCAAAGATTCCCGAGGCCAACCTCACAAACATCCCTTTCTGCTAGATGTAACGAATCTGGGAAGAGGGTTGCTGTACGATTCAGAAGAGCCGAAGACCATGTACGAGCTTCAAAAATTGCCGAAAGAGCTTGATAAGCTAACGAAAGCGGTCAAAGAGCTCCGGTCTTCAGAAAATTTTTAACAAGGCCATGCACGCGACAAGCGCGTGATGGCAGCGTTATGTCTTTATAAGGGTGGTCTCTAATTAATGAAGGTCTGGGCGATTTCAATCGTAATTTCTATCGCCGTACTGGCTGTAGGCATTTGGGGAGCTGCGCATTTTATTGCGCAGGACGCTTGTTTAGAGTCTGGCGGCACCTGGAAAGGCTTTTCCGAAGGCTGCATTGGTGCCGATACTTATAGTTACTTTGTCATTCCGCCTTTTTCTATTGCCTTGGCTTTTTTTATTGTGGCAGGTCTTTCATGGATCATGACAAAAATAATAAGTAAGTTCAGTGCTAAAACATAACAAGTAGCTCAAAAACGACGCCAAAATACGGCGCGTTTTAGCGGAGCGTTATGAGAGATCAGAGTGAGAGCAAGTAGGGGATGAAGCTTATATTTCTGGGGATAGGGGTTGTTTTTTTTAGCTGCGCTATATATTTGTGGGTACGTGCTGCTATACACATGATTGGTTTGATTAATAATTTCAAGCCAAGCATGCGATGGGTGCGATTTGTGCCGTTCTGCATTTTCTTCTCAGAGTGCTTCACTGAAGAAGGTAATATTCACCGAATGGCGATGTTTAGGTATGCGGGGCTATTTGTACTTTTTTGTGTTGCTCCATTTATTATTTCTGGGTCTTGGGCTTTGCTTGAACGGCTTGGCTCATAACAATGCCATGCATGCGACAAGCGCATGATGGCCGGCGTTAGGAACACAGAGCTCATGGATTACGACGAAGAACAGATACGAGACGTTTATGCGAACTACGGCGCGGCCATGTATCTGGCTCAGACCCTAGAGCATGGAATAGTGAATGCTTTGGTAATTCTCCGGCTACCTGAGAAGGATAAATGTACCCGTCAAGACATAGACGAATTCATAGAGGGTAGGTTTCAGAAAACACTCGGGGCTCTACTGAAGCATCTCAAGTCGGGGGTAGAGTTACCGCCAGATTTGGAGTCCACGCTAACTGAAGCATTGAACCGAAGAAATTATCTGGTTCATCACTATTTTCGAGAAATGGCGGAGTGCTTTGTTACCCGGAGCGGTCGATGCCATATGCTTCAAGAGCTTCAAAACGACCAACAGCTTTTTGAGGTGGCAGATGAAAAACTGAGAAAGGCACTCACACCGTTTCGCGAAAAGTATGGAGTAACTGACCGTGTTTATGAGGAAGAGTACAGTCGCATGTGCCAGAAACTCGGCATTGCGCCCTAACAATGCCATGAATGCGACAAGCGCATGATGGCGGGCGTTAGTTTTCAAGGAAGGGGTCGTGCCTAATCAAGACAAAATAAAGCTAGATGCGCTGCTTGAAGAGTACAAAGCTCAGCCAGTCGGCGATGGATATATTGATATTATTGTATCGCGGGCAAACTACCGACCATTTGCAAACGCGCTTTTAGAAAGCGGATTCATCATCGAAGCGATAAGCTGGTGGGAGTACCTTGAGAGCATTGATCTGCCAAACACTTATGGCATGGGTGGACCCGCAAGTAAGTATTATTCCGGGTGGTTTGCTGAAGCTTGTACGGATCTAGACACGATACCCGTGCCAAGTGATTCCTTGTCAGCCATTATTGAAACCGTCGAAGGCAAAGTGCTTGGTGAGTGTGAAGGGAAGCTTGTGAGTTTTAAAGCCTCACATTCATTAACACCAGCATTTTGGCTAAAAGTCGATGAGAGCTGGAAGAGCAAGCAGTAGCGTTTAAAAACTAACAATCCAAGGCAGTGGGGCATATTTTGCTTCGCTGCGCTCAAAACGCAAAATATGCCCCTGCTTGGGGCGTTATAAATTTCTATGAAAGCACTTCTTCCTCTATCCATTTTGCTTATCACTGGCTGCGATTTCTCGCAGAATGCCCCGCACCTTGAGGAAACATTAAAGTCCTTAGAGTGGGTTGATGAGGCGGATCCTGTGGCAGATTCTCAGAACGCGATTGAGCGTGAAGATTTTCGGTTCAAAGGAGTTTACGGATACTCGTTATATGTACCGGGGGTCCCTAACGATTGCATTTTGGGTTCCGAAGGACGAAATAAGATTGTAGTTCCAATTGAAGGAACTTCTGACGCTATTCCTAGTTACGAGCATGCGCGGCTACAGGCAATAGCAACTGAATATGCCGAGTGGTACAACATGCAGATCCTCATATATCTTATCGAGAATGAGGCTTGGCAGTGTAATTTATAACAAGCGGCGGCAGTCGGACCAAATTTCTGCTCCTCCGTCGCTCCAATTTACCCGCTGTGCCGGGCGTTCGAGAGTTAAAAACCGGAGAGTCTGCTTGGAAAAGCGAAGATAAACGCACTTGGAGTCCATTAAAAAAGAGAGTGCCGAAGAAGGGCGTCAGCTTCTACGTATGCTGAAATTGACGCCTTTGATTGTCTTCTACGGTATGTATGTCTCTGGAATTTATAAAGCAGAAGGACTTTTATCTGCTTCAGTTGCCTGGCTGTGGGTTGTTTTTTTGATTGTCGATTGGCCGAAGGGGATCATAAAGAAAACGGGATTGGCCATGGTGTTTGGTGTTTTTCTTCCGTTTGTTGTATTGCCGTATTTGGGTCATTAGTAGAGGCGACGGCCATGTGTTCTGCAAACTGCCCCGTTATGGCAGGAGTGAGATGTCTCATCTATGTTTAGTGTCATGAATCAGCATAAGTATCTCGATATGGTTGAGATACAAGAAACCCATAAGGATTGCTTAAGGATCGTAATAGCTGAGGCTGGAGTATCTGATGCTTATTCGGACATGTCACCAGAAGAAGAGCCCAATGATGCGCTACGTGAGATGTTGAACGAGAGCAATTCCATAGAAGTAACCGACAACGGTGCCCGCTATGAAATTGTATTCGATAAGTACATAGCCTATGCAGTAACGGATGAAAGCTATGCTGGAGGTATAAAGGAAACGTTCGAAGGCGGGTCTGCACGAATTTATTCTAAGTCAGCGTTTTTAAACTATATTAGCCAAGGCACAGTCGCCACAGAAGAGCATCCTGGTCCCTTTGTTCACTACGGATTTTATTGCTTAAACCAAGTTATAGATATTGTTTCTGAAAGGCCGCCGACGGTGAAATTAATCAATGCTAAGTAAGTCAGTTGAAAGAGGGGGTCAGGTCACGCATTTCCCCGTTTTGGTTCCACCGGGATTGGGGGGGGAGAGGCCTGGATTTTTTCAGGGGATGGAGCTGCTTCCACTGAGAAGAGTCTCGGCTGATAGAATCTTTATAGGGATTAAATTAATGAAAAAGTACTTGCTCGTGTTCTTCATCATCCTCCTGTCAGGATGTGCGGATCCACTGCCCGAAGACAGGCTGGACTATGTAGGAGAGTGGCGCAGTAAAGAAATGGGTCTGCTGATTCTTGCTGATGGATCTGTTTCCTATAAGCGGTTAAAAGGAGGGGCGACTACTTCCGTAAGTGGACCTTTAAAACGTTTTGAGGGCGATGACTTTGTTGTGGGGGTGTTTTTCATGACTACCACATTCGACGTCACGGAGCCGCCGCATGAAATTGGAGGTGCATGGACAATGACTGTTGATGGTGTGCGATTAACAAGAGTTAATGAATAATGTATCAATGAGAATAAAAATCAGTAAGCTCGTTTTTTATTCAAAGCTGCCAAGATGTGATTTATGAAACTCTCCAAGGTTTTTCTCCTTCTTCTGCCCGCAATTTTTTCCGGTTGTACCAATGTGGCCGGTGATGTCACCAGGACACTGGAGCCGTTGTCAGCTGATCCGCTCAACCGCGCGGCACTGTTCTCCAGCGCCAATGCGTTTTTCACTGACGCGGGCTACCAGTGCAGGTCGACTTCCGATACGGAGGACTTTCGCTGCCGCAAAGATCTCTGTGATATCTATATTCACCAGACCCACGCGGTGGTGGAGATTTTCCCGGGCGATGATGGGGGCAACCCTCTGTTGGTGACGACGCGCTGGGATGAAGGGTTGATTCCGGGTGAGTTCATTTCCAGCCAGTTTAGTAATCCGGATGTGGCTGCGTTCTGTGATTACCTTGCGCAGGCGAAACTGGCTGTTTGCCGGAATGCGTCATGACGTGGCCTATGCCCCGGAGTGAATGGATGAGCAGAAAAAGGGCTGGACTGTGCCGGAAATAAAGACGTTTGCGTTGTTTGTGATTACGGCGCTCGCGGAGATCGTGGGCTGTTACTTGCCGTACCTGTGGTTGCGTGAAGGCAAATCGGTCTGGTTGCTGGTGCCTGCGGCGCTAAGCCTGGCGTTGTTTGCCTGGTTGCTTTCCTTGCACCCCACTGCTGCGGGTCGGGTGTATGCCGCCTACGGGGGCGTTTATATTTTTATGGCGATTTTCTGGTTGTGGGCGGTGGACGGTATTCGCCCGACAGCCTGGGATTTGCTGGGTTCCGGTGTGGCCCTGTTGGGGATGGCCATCATCATGTTTGCGCCTCGCGCCTGACCGATACCTTCTCCTTGCTGGCCATTCGGCCTGTTCCTTTCTCCTTTTTCCTTTCTGCCTTTTCCCGGCCTGTTTATTGTTCCGCCTGGTTATTTGCCGTGTTGCTGGTGGGTGCCGATGTGGCGGTGACCACGTAGCGCAGGGGGCCGCCGGGAGTGAGGGCGCCGAAGGGGTAGCAGGTGATCAGTATCAGCTGTTGGTCGTCCCGGGGGATGTGTAGGGGGTGATGTTGGCTATTGATGACCTGCTGCCTGCTGATCTGAAAATGCTGCTGTGAACCGTCGGCCAATTGCACAGCGAGGGGCTGGCCAGGGTTCAGGGTTTCCAGAAAGGCGAAGTGGGTGTCGCGGTGGCCGGCCAGGGTGAGGGCCTGGTCGCTGCCGATGCCGCCGGCCAGTCGACCGGGTCCGAAGGCCAGGGCTTCGCCGCTGGTGCTTTCCAGCACATAGAGGGTTTTCCCGGCGGGGGTGGTGAGGCGTGCCACCGGCCAGGTGTCTGCCCAGGGCCAAGGGCGCTGGGGCGCGCCCTGGTCCAGGGTGGTCTGCCAGGCGTGGGCAATCAGGTGCTGGGCCAGCCAGGCCTTGCCGTCCAGCCAGCTGGCCCAGCCTGCGAGCCCCAGAAGCCCCGCCAGACTGAGTGCCAGCACCCCGCGTTCAAGTCGCGCCATGGGTCTGTCTCCGCTGACGAAGGCAGAGCAGCAGGCAGACCATCAGCAGCGCCCCGGCCAGCCGCCACAACAGCGGTGCCGGGGTGGCGGTGCCCGGCCAGGCCGCTGTGTGTTGCGTACCGTGCGGTGCCTGGTTGCGGACGGTGTCGTGCAGCAGGGGTTCATGGGTCGGGCGGGAGACGGTTTCTTCCACGGCGATAAAGCTGGTGTAGCGGCTGACCAGTTGATGGCGCAGGGCCACCTGGGTGATCAGCGGGGCGATATCCGTTTGCGCAGCACCCAGGGTGATGCGGTCCATCAGGTCGGCGATCTTGCGCCGGGCCCACAGGCTGGCGGTGCCCGGGTGGTTGCTGTTGGTGGGCAGGGTGACCGGCTGTTGCCAGTGTTGGGTGCTGTAGCCGCTGACGGTAATCTGTTCCGGCGGCGCGGACAGCTTCATGGCCACCAACAGGGGCTCACCGGCATACAGGTCTGGCAGCTTTTGCGGCCACCGCTCGGCGACGATGCCGTCCGGGAGTTGCACCTGCAGGTTGCGCATCAGCGGCGATTCCAGGCGGCGAAACAAGGTGTCCATGCCTTGTTGCACCTGGTTCTGGTCGTTGATGTAGGTAAAGCTGCCGCGCCCGAACTGGGCGGCGCGGGTCATGAAGTGGCTGTTGGGGGCGGAGCCGATACCCACGGTAAACAGGCGGGCTTCACCGAGCTGTTGCTGCAAGGCACGGAAGATGCCGTTCTCGTTACCCACGGCGCCATCGGTGATAAAGATCACCTGGCGCAGGTAGCCGCCGCTGACGGGCTGACTCAGGGTGGCGCTGAGGGCGGGCAGCATGTGAGTGCCGCCGCTGGCTTGCAGGCCATCCACGAAATCTTGCGCCTGTTGGCGGCTGTTATCGCTGACCGTGACCGGCGTTTCAAACAGCAGGGTGTGCTGGCTGTCGAAGTCGGTGATGTTGAAACGATCGCCGGGCTTCAGGCGCTGCAGGGCCAAGTGCAGGCTGGCCTTGGCCTGGCGCATGGGTGCGCCGCCCATGGAGCCGGAGCTGTCGATGATGAACAGGGTTTCCCGCGGCAGCGCTGTCACCTGGCCGGTTTCCGGCGGAACCACCATCAGCAGGGCATAGTGTTCACCGTCGATTTCTTCGTGAAAGCGGGTAACCAGTGGTTCGCCGGTGTCTTCCAGTTCCCAGTTGAGCAGCAGATCCCGATCCATGGCGATGGCGCCGGCTTTTGGGGTGATGGTGTAGCGCCGCCCGTGCCGCTGGTAGTGGATGGCGTGGCTGGGGCTGCCCAGCGTGGCCAGTCGCGCACCGGCGTCCAGATCGATATGGACGGACGCGGTGCCGGCATCGGCGGTACCGCCGGGGGCCGCTACGGTATTGCGTAACAGGGAATCCAGTGTGTGGGGTGCCTCCGTGGGCGGAGTGAAGCGCGGCGTCAGGGTGAGGGGCAGGCGCAGCTGGAAGCGGTGGCCATCCATATTCAGGGTCTGCTGGTAATGCAGCTCCACTTGCACCGTTTCGCCGGGGGCGATGTTGGCCACGGCGGTGGTAAACAGGTTGGGGCGTTGCTGGCTGATCAGGCTGGCCTTCTTGCCGCTGGCGCGGGCCTGTCGGTAGGTCTTTTCTGCTTTGGCCTTCCTGTCGATGCGGCCGACGATGCGCCTGTCTCCGATGGTCAGCACCATGCCGTCCACGGCGGCGTTTTCCGGCAGCGGAAACAGGTAGCGCCCTTCGCGAAACTGCTGGCTGGGATTGTGAAAACGCTGGGTCAGCGTGACCTTTGCCACCGGGCCGCTGACGGTAATGCGGGCGTCGGTGTCCAGCAGGGTGGCGGGCTGAATCTGCCCCTGGCCATCGGCCAGCAGCAAGGCGCCGGTGGCAGCCTCGTCCTGCCAGCGCTGCCCGTTTGCCTGGGCGGTGAACGTCAGTAGCAGTAGTGAGAAGAAAAGCGTCAGTTTCATGGTGGCCTCCTTGTGATGAGGGCCAGCATGGCAAGGGGATAAGGGCGCTTTATGGGGATTGTGTGGGGAGGCAATTAATAGTTCGCGACCTGACGTGAGCACTAAGAGCAAACACATGAGGCCGCGCCTTCCCCGTAGACGCGGCCTCATGCATTGGAAAACAGAGACACCAGCTTCGCGCGTTATTAATTATTCATTATTAACTCTTCATTGCCTTCTTACGCCGCGCTGCGTTTGGCGATGGCGCGCAGGACGATCTGGCACTGGTTGTCGCCGTATTCGCGGATATCCGCTTCTGCGTCGGCCACGTTGCGGCCGACGACGTTGACCAGCAGGCGCTTGAAGATCTGTAGCGAGACGTCGAACTCCGAGGTGTCTTCCTGCAGGGCGATAAACGAATAGCGCTTGAGCAGGGGGATCAGGTCCTGAATATCGGTGGCCAGGTAGCGGTTGTGGGCGAAACGCACGGTGGCGATTTCCACAAACCGGAAGGCCAGCTGGTGCGCGGCGCGCAGGTCGTCATTCACAAAGTGCTGTTCCAGCTGGGGCAGCATCTCCACCAGATCCTCAATTTCACCGGGTTGCCAGCGGGCAGCGGCCAGCCCGGCCAGCCGTGATAACAGCATGAACAGGAACTCATACAGGTCGCGAACCTGCTCGTCGGTGACCTCGCAGACGCGGGCGCCCTTGCGCGGCTGAAGTTCGATCATGTGCTGCTTTTCAAGCAGCCTGAAGGCCTCACGGAGTGAGTTAGTGCTTACATCAAGCTGCTTGGCCAGTTCGTTTTCCGGCAGGCGACTGCCGGGGGCGAGCTCACCGGTAATGATTTGCTCACCCAGGTGTCGGGCGATTTGCTCGCTGAGGCTGACCGCTTGTAGCGACATGCTGGAGTCCTTGGTAAGGCGAGTGTGGCGTGCGGCTATTATCCGCGATCGGGATAAATATGTCATTAATTGAGTTGTTTGACAATTCAGGAAATCATGGATAATGTGACCTTCACATTGATGACTGTTACTGTTTGGCTTGAACTAGCGAGGTGTGAGCCATGTTCGAGAATATGAATGCCGATGTAATGCTAAAAATGAAAAAATACGGCTACCTGAGTTTCTGGGCCATTATGGTTCCATTGGTGCCTTTTTCTGCCTATGTGGGTGTGGAAAGCGGGACCCAGGATTATTGGGCCTGGTTTATGTACGTGTTTATTTTCGGCGTGATCCCGGTACTGGATTACCTAATCGGTAAAGACCCGACCAACCCCAGCGAAGATGTCCAGGTGCCCACCATGAGTGAAGAGCGCTTTTACCGGGTGTCGGCTATTGCCATGGGCTTTGTGTGGATTGCGGTGCTGTTCTACGCCGGCCATATCTTCATGACCAATGACTATGGGTTGTTGGGCAAGATTGGCTGGATCGTGTCCATCGGCACGGTGGGTGGCATTATCGCTATTAACCTGGGCCATGAGCTGATCCACAAGGATCCCAAAGTAGAAAACTGGATGGGCGGTTTGCTGCTGTCTACAGTGACTTATGCGGGTTTCAAGGTGGAGCACGTACGCGGTCACCATGTGCACGTGTCTACTCCGGATGACGCCTCTTCAAGCCGTTACAACCAGAGCCTGTACAACTTCCTTCCCAAGGCGTTCGTGCATAACTTCATCAATGCCTGGAGCCTGGAAAAGAAATACCTGGAGCGTAAGGGCAAGAAAAATATCAGCATCTACAACGAGCTGATCTGGTGGTACAGCATTTCTGCCTTGTTCGCGGTGACCTTTGGTTTGCTGTGGGGCTGGATGGGTGTGGTGTTCTTCCTGGGGCAGAGCTTCTTTGCGGCGCTGGCACTGGAAATCATCAACTACATTGAGCACTACGGCCTGCACCGTCGTGTGAATGAGAAAGGGCGTTTCGAGCGGGTGACTCCGGCCCACAGCTGGAACTCCAACTACTTGCTGACCAATCTGGCCCTGTTCCAACTGCAGCGTCACAGTGATCACCACGCCTACGCCAAGCGTCGTTATCAGGTGCTGCGTCACTACGAGGAAAGCCCGCAGCTACCGGCCGGTTACGCCACCATGTATGTGTTGGCAATGATCCCGCCGCTGTGGAAAAAAGTGATGAACCCGCGGGTGGAAGCCTATTACGAAGGCGAGCTGGACCAGCTGTTCCGTGAGTCCAAGAGGGTTAACAATATCGCGTAAGAGCAGTTAACAGTTAATAATTAAGAGTTAACTGCTAGAACAAGAAAGCCCCGGCAATGCCGGGGCTTTTTTGGTTGGATGTCATTTAAAGGTTTCTTTGCACGAATTGTTCTATGTTCAGACTCTGACCCCCGGCCTGGTAGTGGCCGTCTAGGGAATAAGCCATTATTTCCAGTGGAGCCCCGTTGTATTGGAATTGCTGAATTTCCTGGATGTAGCGGGTGATGAAGCCGGGAACACCGAGCTCTCTCCACTGGGCCACATGTACTAGTTCGTGAAAATGAAGGCGTAAAGATTGCGCGGACCCTCTCCTCACATAATAGGTGTTGTTGTAGGTAATTCCGTCCACGTCCATATCAATAAAGTCCCCCAAGCCAGCTGCGCGCAATTCTGTAAAGTCCGGTTTGGGAATGTCATCGGTGACAACGAAGAAAGCAGTGTCGAGAAAAGCTAAAGAATAGAAGCCTTCAAACTCACGCTGAAAGGCAGAGCATGACTGACGAACTGACTCATGGGAGGTGTTAACCTGATGAATCCATTCTTCGATTTTCCCGAGCACATGCTCTCCTTTTATTGATGCCTTGCATGCATGGCCCATGCGGTTTCCTTCCTGTTGGCGCGGGGAAGGCCTTCCCGTTGGCAGGGCACAGCCCCGCGCAACTGTTAACTATTAACTGCTTTCATTGTTTCCAGAACATCGGCGTGAACAGGACCAGCAGCGTAAAGATTTCCAGACGGCCGGCGACCATCAGTACGGTCATCATCCACTTGGCGCTGTCGGTGATGTTGGCGAAGCCGCCGCCCACCTGGCCGATCCCTACCCCAAGGTTGTTAAGGCTGGCTGCAACGGCGCTGACGGCGGTGGCCAGGTCCATGCCGGTCATGGTGAACAGCAGGGTGAAGATCACCGAAATAGTGATGTAAACACCGACGAATCCCCACACGGCCTGTAGCACCCGGTCGGGAATGGACTGGCGCCCAAAGCGCAGGGCGAATACGCCGTTGGGATAAATAAGGCGGCGCAGTTCGCGAATGCTGTGGTGGAACACCAGGGCGGCGCGCACGGCTTTCATGCCGCCGCCGGTGGAACCGGCGCAGCCGCCGATAAAGCTGGTGAGTACCAGCAGATAGGGGATAAAGCCGGGGAAGGCAGCAGCATTGGTGCTGGTCAGCCCGGTGCCGGTGCTGAAAGACGCCACCTGGAACGCGGAGTGGCGCAGGGCATCGTCCACTTCGAAGTCGTAATGGAAGAACAGCAGGCCGGCGGTGATGATGGCGGTGTAGATCAGGAACAGGCTGATAAAAAAGCGAAACTCCGGATCACGAAGGTAGGCGAACAGGGAGCGGCCGCGCCACACTGCAAAATGCAGGGCAAAGTTGAGCCCGCCAATCAGAATGAACAGGGTGGCGGTCCAGTCGATCAGTGGGTTGTCCCAGTAGGCCATGGAGGCATCGTGGGTGGAAAAGCCGCCGGTGGCCACGGTGCTGAAGCTGTGACAAATGGCGTCGAACACGCTCATGCCGAAAGCCCAGTACAGCAGGGCGCAGGCAATGGTAATGAACAGGTAGATGAACCACAGGGCCTTGGCGGTTTCCGCAATGCGTGGAGTGAGCTTTGCGTCTTTCATGGGGCCGGGGATTTCAGCCTTGTAGAGCTGCATGCCACCGATGCCGAGCATGGGCAGAATAGCCACGGCCAGTACCACTACGCCCATGCCACCCAGCCACTGTAATTGCTGGCGGTAAAAGAGTACCGATTTGGGCAGAAAGTCGATGCCGGACAGGATGGTGGCGCCGGTGGTGGTGAGCCCGGAGACGGATTCGAACACCGCATCGGTGAAGCCCACGGGTACGTCATCACTGATGATCAGTGGCAGCGCGCCGATAACGCCGAGCACCGACCAGAACAGGGTGACCACCAGAAAGCCGTCACGGGTTTGCAGTTCGGTTTTGTTGCGGAAGAACGGTAGCCACAGGCTCAAGCCCAGCGCCAGGGTAATGACAAAGGAGATCAGGAACGGGGTTTCGCTGCCTTCCTGATACCAGTAGGACACGGCCACCGGCGGCATCATGGTAAAGCTGAAGACCACCAGCAGCAGGCCGAGAATTTTCGAAATTAGCGCGAAGTGCATGAGGGTTCCCGCTGGCAGGCCGACACGCACCACGGATCACGCCGAAGCCCGGCATGGTCGTGTGCTGCCTGTTGCGTGGTGCGTGATTGCGTGTCTGCGTGCATGCGTTTCCTAAAAAAACGTAAAGCCGACCTGGAACAGTTTTTCCACGTCCCGGGTACGGCGTTTGTCGATCAGGAACAAAATCACGTGGTCGTCCGGTTCGATCACCACATGGTCGTGGGCAATCAGCACTTTTTCGCCGCGCACAATGGCGCCGATGGTGGTGCCTTCCGGCAGATCAATTTCATCGATGGCGCGGCCCACTACCTTGGATGATTTGGCATCCCCGTGGGCAATGGCCTCGATGGCTTCCGCCGCGCCGCGGCGCAGGGAATAGACGTTGACCACATCGCCCCGGCGCACATGGCTGAGCAGGCTACCGATGGTGGATTGCTGGGGCGAAATGGCGATATCGATGTCGTGCCCCTGCACCAGGTCCACGTAGGCCGGGTTGGAAATCAGCGTCATCACCTTGCGGGCGCCAAGCCGTTTGGCCAGCAAGGAGGCCATGATGTTGGCTTCGTCATCGTTGGTGAGCGCGCAGAACACATCGGTGTTTTCGATGTTGGCCTTGAGCAGTTCGTCCCGGTCGGTGGCCAGCCCTTGCAGTACTACGGTCTGGTGCAGTTTTTCGCCCAGCCATTCCGCCCGTTTGGGCATGCGCTCAAGGACTTTGACGTTGTAGCGATGTTGAATGGTTTTCGCCAGGCGATAACCGATGTTGCCGCCGCCGGCGATAACGATGCGCTTGTAGTTATGCTCCAGGCGGCGCAGTTCGCTCATGACCGCACGGATATCGTTTTTGGCGGCGATGAAGAACACCTCATCGTCGGCTTCGATCACGGTGTTGCCTTCCGGGATGATTGGCCGGCCACGGCGGAAAATAGCTGCGACGCGGGTATCCACGTTGGGCATGTGCTTGCGCAATTCGCGCAGCTCGTTGCCCACCAGCGGCCCACCGTAATAGGCGCGCACCGCCACCAGCTGTACCCGGCCACCGGCGAAGTTCACTACCTGCAGTGCGCCCGGGTGTTCGATCAGGCGCTTGATGTAGTCGGTCACCACCTGTTCAGGGCTGATGATCACATCGATGGGTAGGGCGTTTTCGTTGAACAGTTTTTCCGAGCGGCTGGTGTAGTGGGCGGTGCGAATGCGGGCGATCTTGGAGGGGGTGCGGAACAGGGAGTAAGCCACCTGACAGGCGATCATGTTGACCTCGTCAGAGTTGGTCACTGCGATCAGCATGTCCGCGTCTTCGGCGCCGGCTTCCTTGAGTACTGCCGGGTAGCAGCCCATGCCGCGCACGGTGCCGATATCCAGGCGGTCACCCAGCTCGCGCAGGCGTTCATCATCGGTGTCGATGACCGTGATGTCGTTGCGTTCATTGGCCAGGTTTTCGGCCAGAGTGCCGCCCACCTGGCCGGCACCGAGAATAATGATTTTCATGAACTGAGTCGGGCCCCCGATTCTTTACGCAGGCAAGCCAGGTAGAAACCGTCCGGACCGTGTTGTTCCGGGAACAGCTGCCACCCTGCGTCCACCATTGTGGCCCCTTCCGGCCGTGGCGTCACATCCCGGGCCTGTGGCTGGCGTTGCAGGAAGTCACGAACCTGATGGTCGTTCTCGTCCCGCAGTACCGAACAGGTGGCATACACCAGCATGCCGCCGGGATTGAGCAGCGGCCATAGTGCATCCAGCATGCGCGCTTGTAAATCAACCAGTGCGGCGATGTCCGAGGCCTTGCGGTGCCATTTCACATCCGGTTGGCGGCGCAGGATGCCGGTGGCGGAGCAGGGGGCGTCCAGCAGGATGGCATCAAAGGGAGTGCCGTCCCACCAGGATTGCGGGTCGCTGGCGTCGCCTTGTAGCAGGGTGACGTCGGTGCCCAGCCGTGCCAGGTTTTCGCGAATCCGGGCCAGTCGTTTGCCTTCCAGCTCCAGAGCGGTGAGGTCTGCGGCGGGGAATTTCTCGCGCAGCTGCCCGGTTTTGCCGCCGGGGGCGGCGCAGGCATCGAGGATGCGACCGTTGGCCGGGGCCTGCAGCAATTCGGCGGGCAGTTGGGCGGCTTCGTCCTGCACCGAGAGGGCACCTTGCTCAAAACCGGGGAGCTGAAATACCGGCCGCGCGGGCTGCAGGTAAATGCTGTAAGGGGCAGCGCTGCCGGCACGGGCGCCCTCGCCCAGGGCGGTGAGGGCATCGGCGCGTTGTTGCTGCTGACGATTCACGCGCAGGGTGAACGGTGGCGTTTGCAGGTTGGCGCGGGCCATGGCGTCGGCGTCGTCGGGCCAATCTTTTTGCCAGCGTTTAAACAGCCAGTCGGGCAGGCTCAGCTGGATATTGGCGGGGGCGTCGGCCACAGCCTCTTCAAGGGTAATCTGGCTGGCCTTGCGCAGCACCGCATTGCTCAGGCCGGCGGCCCAGGGGGCTTTCAGCTTGCGGCACAGTTGCGGGTAGGCATTGACGATGGCGTGGGCCGGGCGGTCGCTGAACCACAGTTCATAGAGGCCGGCCAGCAGTGCCAGCCGGACCGGCTGGGCGCTGGCCTTGAGGGGCTTGGAGAGCTGCTGGTTGAGCCAGTGGTTGAGAGGGCGCAGGTGACGGCACACGCCGAAGCAGATATCGCGCATCTGGCCGCCGTCGCTGCCTTGCAGGGGAAAGTCGCGCAGCACCTCGCGCAGGCTTTCGCCGTCGCCCTTGCCGGGCAGTACCCGGTTGAGGGCGCGCACGGCGCTCAGGCGCGGGTCAGGCGTTGCCACATTGATCACCAGACGCATCGGCAATGGCATCGCCCAGCGGTTCGCCAACGGTGAACAGGGCCGGGTTGCCGCGCAGCAGGTCGGACACCGCCATGCGCCGTTTGCCGGGCAGCTGCAGTTCTTCGAGGATCAGGGCGCCATCGCCGGTGGCCACATGGATGCCCTGGTCGTCCACGGCCAGAATATGGCCGGGCTCGTCGTTGTCCTGCCCCGGTTGCGGGCTTTCGCTAGCCTGCCAGATGCGCATGGGCTGGCCGTTCAGGGGCACCCAGCTCACCGGGAAAGGATTAAAGGCGCGAATGCGGTTGTAGAGCGCACGGGTGGGCAAACGAAAATCCAGCCGCGCTTCGGCCTTGCTGAGCTTGTGGGCGTAGGTGACGCCTTCGTCCGGCTGTGGGGTGGCGTTGGCCAGGTGGTGCTCCAGATCGTTCAGCACGGTCACCAACAGGCGGGCGCCCTGGGTGGCCAGCCGGTCGTGCAGTTCGCCGCCGGTTTCACTCTCGCCGATGGGCAGGGCTTCGCTGAGCAGCATGGGGCCGGTATCGAGCCCGGCTTCCATTTGCATGATGGTGTTGCCGGTTTCCGTGTCGCCGGTGGTGATGGCCCGTTCAATGGGGGCCGCTCCACGCCAGCGCGGCAGCAGCGAGCCATGCACGTTCAGGCAGCCCAGGCGGGGGATGTCCAGCACCGCCTGGGGAATGATCAGTCCATAGGCCACTACCACCAGGGCATCCAGATCCAGGTCCCGCAGCTGCTGGCGGATGTCTTCACCCTTCAGGTTTTCCGGCTGCAGCACCGCAATATCCTGGCTTGCCGCCAGCTGTTTGACCGGGCTTTGCTGCACTTTCTTGCCGCGCCCGGCGGCGCGATCCGGCTGGGTGAGCACAGCCACGACCTGATGATCGCTATCCAGCACGGCCTGCAGGCTGGCGGCGGCGAAGTCCGGGGTGCCGGCGAAGGCAAGGCGTAAGGGTTTCAATGAGCGGCCTCTGGGTCGGTAAGTGGTGGAGCAGAGAGGTGAGTTGAAAGTGAAAAGTTGAAAGTTCAAAAGCGAACCCTCGAGAAAGCCACACGTCTAACGCCACGGCCGCGCCGCAGGGCTGGAATCGCGGGCATGGCGATTCGCTATTCTGAAAGCCGTTTCGCGCTTTTCAACTTTGAACTTTCAACTTGCCTCTCTCTTAAGCTTGCTGGCGGTGGATCTTTTCCAGCTTCTTCTTGATACGGTCACGCTTCAGTCGGGAGACGTAGTCCACGAACAGCTTGCCGTCCAGGTGATCGATCTCGTGCTGGATGCAGGTGGCGAGCAGTTCGTCCGCTTCTACTTCGAAGGCGTTGCCGTCCCGGTCCAGGGCATTAATCCGCACTCGGGCCGCGCGTTTCACCTTCTCATAGAACCCGGGCACCGACAGGCAGCCTTCTTCGTAGGGTGCCAGCTCATCGGTGAGTGGCGTGATCTGCGGGTTGATGTACACCTTGGGCTCGTTGCGCTCTTCGGACAGATCCATCACCAGCAGGCGCTTGTGCACGTTCACCTGGGTGGCCGCCAGGCCGATGCCGGAGGCGTCGTACATGGTTTCGATCATGTCGTCGATCAGTTTGCGAAGCTCGTCATCTACCTTTTCCACCGGCTTTGCTACTGTGCGTAGTCGGGGATCAGGGAATTCCAGTATTTCCAGTTTAGCCATGTACCTTCTCGGAAGTTGCGGTAGTACTCGAATTTCGGTTGCTAAATATATGATCGCATTGCTAATATCCAAAAGGAACCGCGTCTACAATAAGGGATCGCGGCCGCTCTCGGGGATGAGTCCAATAATGATAAAAGGAATCCGATGATGATGAAATCGGTCCAGCGCGCCTTGACCTTTGGCCTGGTGCTGGCGGTGTCCGGTATGGCCTCCGCAGCGGTGGTGCTCAAAGACGGGCACCCCAGCAAGTATTTCGTGAAAAACGGCGATACCCTTTGGGATATCAGCGGCCGTTTTCTGCAAGAGCCGTGGCAATGGCCGGAAATCTGGCAGATCAATGAGGAAATCAGTAACCCTCACTTGATCTATCCCGGCGACGAAATCCGGCTTTCCTACGTTAACGGTGAGCCGCGCCTGTCGGTAAAACGGGGCGTGGAAGAGACCGTGATGTCCAATGGTACAGTGAAACTCACCCCGCGGGTGCGTGAAATTGCCAATGACGAAGCGATTCCGGCCATTCCTGCCAGTGCAATCCAGTCTTACCTGAAGGAAGGGCTGGTGGTAGACCGCAAGGAAATCGTCGAAGCCCCCTATCTGGTGGGTGGCCGCGATCGCCGTGTGATCTTCGGTGAAGGCGATACCGTTTACGCCCGCGATACCGTGACCCAATGGGAAGATCTGGATCAGGGCTACGGTTTCTACCGCACCGGCGAGCAATATGTGGACCCGGATACCAATGAAGTGCTCGGCTACGAAGCCCGCCAGATCGGCCTGGGCCGGGTGGCCAGCCACGATGACGACATGATTACCCTGCGGGTCACCGACTCCAGTGAAGACCTGCGTATTGATGATCGCCTGTTCTCCACCGAAGATCGCCGCGTGCGTGCTGTGTTGTATCCGTCGGCACCGGACACCAAGATTGAGGCGAAAGTGATTCGCTTCTTCGACCGCCTTAACAGTGTGGCCCGTAACGACGTGGTCGTGATCAACAAGGGACTGCGTGACGGCCTGAAAGAAGGCAACGTGCTGGATATCTATGGCCAGGGCGAAGTGGTCCGCGATCGTCAGCAGGGTGACATGGTCCAGCTGCCCCGTGAGAAAACCGGTTCCATGGTGATCTTCCGGGTGTTCGACAAAGTCAGCTACGGCTTGATCATGGAGTCCATGCGGCCTATCTATATGAACGACATCGCCGAAAGCCCGGCAGGCAGCTACTGATTTCTCTGCGGTAGCGCTCACTGCCGGCGCTTAGGCGCCCGACAAAACCGTCAACGCACACAAGGAGGTGGGCGAATGGACGGACAATTTAAACGCCTGCTATTGCAGGCGTTGTTTTCCCCGTCGTCAGCGGCCCTTGGCCGCGCCCTGCAACAACACCGGATTGCTTCTGCACCGGTATCGGATTTTCTTCCCCTGCTACCGGCCGGCCTGAAAGAGCGTGCCCGGCTGCTGGACAATACCGGCAAGCTGCCCGTGTACTTCGAGCAACTGCGTGAGCAGGGCTGGCGCTGGATTGCGCTGGGGGATGCGGATTACCCGCCGCTGCTGGCACAGATCAACGACCCACCCGGCGTGGTTGCCGTGCGCGGTAGCGTGGAGGCATTGAATGCGCCTTCGCTGGCCATGGTGGGCGCGCGCAATGCCTCTGCGGACGGCCTCGACAACAGCCGCCGCTTTGCCCGCCAGCTGGCCGGTAGCGGCTTTGTGATTGTCAGTGGCCTGGCGCTGGGCATTGATGCAGCCGCTCACCGCGGTGCGGTGAGTGCCGGGCGCACGGTAGCGGTCATGGGGAGTGGCCCGGATTGTATCTACCCGCCGCGCCATGGTCTGCTGGCCAGCCAGATTGTGGAAGCCGGCGGGGCGCTGGTGTCGGAATTCGCGCCGGGGTCGCGCCCGCTGCCTGCTCAATTTCCCATGCGTAATCGCATTATCAGTGGGCTCAGTCTGGCCACCATCGTGGTGGAGGCGGCCATCAAGAGTGGCTCGTTGATCACGGCGCGCACGGCGCTGTCCCAGAGCCGTGAGGTGTTTGCGATTCCGGGCAGTATCCACAATCCGCTTAGCAAGGGTTGCCACCAGTTGTTGCGCGATGGCGCCAGCTGGCTGGAATCCGTGGACGATATTTTCCAGGCCTTTGGGGATTTCCAGCGTAGCGTGGAAGCCAGCGGCATTCGTTGCGACCCTCCGGCCTTGCTTGCCCACCTGACCAGTGGACTGAACTCGCTGGATGCGTTGCAGCAGCGCACCGGAATGCCCATGCCGGAGCTGGCCGGGCAGCTGGCGGATCTGGAGCTGGAGGGTTGGGTGGAGCGGGTGGCGGGCGGCTATCTGAAACGCCAGACCAGCGAAGCCTGAGCCGCCTGCGGATCGGCAGACTTGAGTCGCCGGCCCGTGCAGGGTAATTTGCCGCTTTTGCTTTCAGGGCTTCGTCATGGACCAGCATCTGCTCAGCGCGGCACAGATTATTCAGGCGGGCGGCGTGATCGCCTACCCCACGGAGTCTGTCTACGGCCTTGGCTGCGACCCGTTCAACCAGGACGCGGTGATGCAGTTGCTGGCCATCAAACAACGGCCGGTGAGCAAAGGGCTGATTCTGATTGGTGAAACCCTGGCGCAGCTGGCGCCGTATCTGCGCCTGAACGGCCAGCAGGCGGCCCGATTGCAGCAGCAATGGCCGGCGCCGGTGACCTATCTGGTTGAGGCCAATGAGCATCTGCCTGCCTGGGTACGCGGGCAGCACCGCAAGGTGGCGGTGCGCGTGCCGGACCATCCGCTGGCTCGCCAGCTGTGCCGGCTGGCCGGGCAACCGATTATTTCCACCAGTGCCAATATCAGCGGCCGTCCGGCTGCCTGCAATCGCTATCAGGTGGCCCGGCAGCTGGGTGACCAACTCGACTTTATTGTCAGCGGCGCCTGTGACCGGGCGAGCAAACCCTCTACCATTATTGATCTGGAAAGCGGGCGCATTTTGCGCCCGTGAACACACCGACCGCATCCGGGGAAAGCACCATGTCAGAGGTTTCACTGCAGGCGGTGAAAGACTACCTGCTGGATCTGCAGGACCGTATCTGTGACGCACTGGGCGCCGAAGATGGCTCCGCCACCTTCCGTGAAGACAGCTGGGAGCGAGAACAGGGCGGCGGCGGCCGTAGCCGGGTGCTGGAAAATGGCGCGGTGATCGAAAAAGGCGGGGTGAACTTTTCCCATGTGTTTGGCGATCAGTTGCCGCCATCCGCCACGGCGGCCCGTCCCGAATTGGCCGGCCGCAGTTTCCAGGCCATGGGCGTGTCGCTGGTGATCCACCCGAAAAACCCCTATGCGCCGACCAGCCACGCCAACGTGCGTTTTTTTGTGGCGGAAAAAGACGGTGAAGACCCGGTGTGGTGGTTTGGCGGCGGGTTCGATCTGACACCTTACTATGGTTTTGAAGAAGACGTGGTGCATTGGCACCAGACGGCCCGCGACGCCTGTGAACCGTTCGGTAACGAGATCTACCCGGAATTCAAAACCTGGTGTGATGACTACTTTTACCTCAAGCACCGGGATGAGCCCCGTGGTGTCGGCGGGTTGTTCTTTGACGATCTGAACCGCTTTGATTTCGACACCAGCTTTGCCTTGATGCGCAGTGTTGGCGATGCTTATGTGCCCGCCTATCAGCCGATTCTGGCGCGCCGTAAAGATCACGATTATGGCGAGCGCGAACGCCAGTTCCAGCTGTACCGTCGCGGCCGTTATGTGGAGTTCAATCTGGTTTACGATCGCGGCACGATTTTTGGTCTGCAATCCGGCGGCCGTACCGAGTCCATCCTGATGTCGCTGCCGCCGCTGGTGCGTTGGGACTACGATTACCACCCCGAACCGGACAGTGCCGAGATTGAGCTTTACCAGAAATTTCTGATTCACCGGGAGTGGGTATGACTGCTGAGAAAGCCGCGCTAGAAGCCGGGTTGTATTGTGTTTTTGGCAATCCGGTGAGTCATTCCCGCTCGCCGGATATTCACCACGCGTTTGCCGCTCAGCGTAGCGACGCTGTGCAGTATGAAAAGCGTGAAGCGCCGTTGGATGATTTCGCCGGTGCTGTGCAGTCCTTCCGTGAGGCCGGTGGGTTAGGTGCTAATGTCACGGTGCCCTTCAAGGAGCAGGCCTTTGCACTGTGCGATGCCATCACCGAGCGGGCCGACCAGGCGGGTGCAGTGAATACCCTGTGGTGGGATGGCGAGCAGCTGCACGGCGATAACACCGATGGCGCCGGGCTGGTGAAAGATATCTGCGACAACCAGGGTTGGAGCATCCGCAAAAAACGGGTGCTGATCCTGGGCGCAGGCGGCGCAGTACGTGGTGTACTGGGGCCGCTGTTGGCGGAAGAGCCTACCCTGTTGCGCATTGCTAACCGAACCAAAGAGAAAGCGGAAACGCTGGCGGCCAACGTGATGAAAGGCGAAGGCCCTCCGGTATTGGGTGGTGGTCTGGATAATCTCATGGGGCAGTTCGATTTGGTGATCAATGCCATTTCCGCCGGTTTGCAGGGCGAAATGCCGGCGTTGCCGGATGGCTTGCTGGCAGACGGTGCCGTGGCCTACGACATGATTTATGGCAATGAACCGACACCGTTTCTGCGCTGGGCAGAACAGCAGGGTGCCAACGCCACCGCGGATGGCTTGGGTATGCTGGTTGAGCAGGCCGCCGAAGCGTTTGAAATCTGGCGTGGCTGGCGTCCGGACACGGCGCCTGTCATGGCCTCGTTGCGTTAGCCTGTCATGGCAGAAGGCGCGGTCATGTACGAAGTGGTGTATGCCTCCGTGGTCAGCCTGGCCATGGTGCTGACCACGGTGACGTTGCATTACTGGACGCTGGCGGGCCTGTCCCGCCTGCTCAAGCGCTGGCCGAATTTCCGGGGTGAAATCCTGGTGGTCGTTATCGCCATGTTCGCTGCCCATATGGTGGAAATCAGCCTCTATGCCTGGGTGTACCTGCTGCTGGATGTGGGAGACACCGCCATGGGTATTGGTGGGGCGGTGAACGGCAGCTTTCTTGACCACCTGTATTTCTCTGCCGCTTGCTATACCTCTCTGGGGCTGGGGGATCTGTTCCCGGTGGGTACCCTGCGTTTAATTGCCGGGGTGCAAGCGCTGAATGGTTTGATACTCATCACCTGGTCTGCGTCGTTTGCGTTTCTGGTGATGCAGCGCCGCTGGCGCTTTTAATCACGTTTCGACGTCGTCGTACGTGCTCGGGGCTCTAGGGCCCGTTATCACTGGGTGAAGTATGTCCCTGCGTTTTACTCTGTTATTAAGCGTTTTTTTACCGCTGCCTGTGCTGGCTGCCACGTTGGGTTTTTCCTGGGATAACGATCTGTTCGTCGGTGCCGATGGGCAGTACACCAATGGTGTGCGGATCAGCTGGGTGGGTGATGCCCATGACCATTGCGAACGCAATGGCAGTGTTACCTGCGGCCTGGCGAGCGCGCTGTCTCCCTTGCCCGGCATCAGCCTCAAGGATGAAAAGCATGCGCTGACGCTCAGTCTGGAACAGGTCATGATTACCCCGGCGGATATCAGCCAAAGCGCCCCTGATTACAATGATCTTCCCTATGCGGGTTACAGCAATCTGGAGATGGGGCTGTTCAGCTGGAACGGCGACAGCCTGTTTGGTTATGGCGCGCGTCTGGGTGTCGTTGGTCCGGAGTCCGGGGCGGAGCAAAGCCAGAAACTGGTTCACAAGATAACCGGTTCCACCGAGCCGCAAGGCTGGGATAACCAGCTGGGGACAGACTTGATCGGTGGCGTGTATTTTATCAATGCCCGCCGTTTCCAGCAGTTTCAGTGGGACTCGGGGCTGCAGGCCGAGCTGGGTTATGCCTGGGGTGTGGATGCCAACAATTTCCATGGGACCGCAACGGCTGGCGGTTTTTTCCGGCTGGGCCGAAACCTGCCGCGCAACTTTATTCCCGATTATGCCGGTATCGGCACAGCCGGCTCGCTGGTTGGCCTGTTTGATGGCAGTGGTTTTGGCTGGGAAGCGTTTGTGGGCAGCTTCGGTGAATATATCGGTTATTCCTACCTGGAACATCATGCCGAGGAATACGATGTGGAAGCCCGCGATGGTGTGCTGGCTCTGGTGGTGGGAGGCGGTGTGCGCTGGGACAATTTTTCTTTCACCCTGACACTGCAAAGTTCCACCTCTCCCCTGCGTAGCAGCGATGACACCTTCAGCTTCGGCAACATGTCCTTCATGTGGCAGATTTGAGCTACGAGCTACGCTCGATTGTGTAAAGGAAAGTTGAAAAGTTACTCAATATCTACTTTTCTACGAAGCCGCTGTAGGAGCACCGTTTAGGGTGCGAACCGCGCATAGCGCGGACATCGTCCGCAAGACGATCAAAGCTAGAAGCTAACCGCTACTGCTTTTCAAATACCGATCTTTCAGCCGCACATAATTTCCCGCCACATAGGGCAAAAACGCTTTTTCTTTTTCGGTCAAGGGGCGTACCTGCCGGGCGGGTTGGCCGCGGTAGAGGTAGCCGCTTTCCAAGTGCTTGCCTGGCCCGACCAGGGAGCCGGCGGCGACGATGACATCGTCTTCCACGATGGCCCCGTCCATAATGATGGCCTGCATGCCCACCATCACCCGGTTGCCTAGCGTGCAGCCGTGCAGCATGGCCTGGTGCGCGAGGGTGACATCGTCCCCGATCTGCAGCCCGAAGCCGCCGGGGTTGAAGGTGGAGTCGTGGGTAATGTGCAGCACCGCATTATCCTGAATGCTGACCCGGGCGCCGATGCGGATGGCATGCATGTCGCCGCGGATCACTGCCTTCGGCCACACGGAACAATCGTCTCCCAGCTTGACCTCGCCGATCACCGTAGCGTCCTCGTCCACATATACCCGTTTCCCCAACTGCGGGGCCTTGTCTTCAAAGCGGCGAATCCCCATCACTGATACACTCGATAGTTCAAATTCATGGTTACAGGGGCACCTTTTGCAGACGCCCGCTCGTATACTGATAGCCATATTGATCTTGCTTGGCGTTTTTCTGCTAAGCAAGTGGCTGATATTCCAGACGCTGTTGCAGCCGGACGATACCGCTCGCCATCGGCTGCCAGCCGCACAGACACACGCTGAACCCAGAGCAGGACAGGACACCCATGAGCAACAACCCGCTGATTGATTACCCGGCACTTCCTCCTTTTTCACAGATCCAGCCCGAGCACGTGCTTCCTGCCGTGGAGCAGCTGGTGGCAGAGGGCGGTGCCCGTATTGAGCAGGTGCTGGCGGAGGGAAACTTCGACTACGCGCATCTGGTTCAGGCACTGGACCAGGAAGATGACCGCCTGGGTAAAGCCTTTGGTCCGGCCGGGCATTTGAATGCCGTGGCCCAGAATGAAGCCTTGCGTAATGCCTACAACAGTTGCCTGCCCCTGCTTAGCGAATACGGGACCGAGGTGGGACAAAATGCGGCCCTTTGTGCTGCTTACCAGGCACTGCGCGACAGTGAGCAGTGGTCAACCCTGAACGAAGCCCAGCAGAAAGATATCGACAACACCTTGCGTGATTTCCGTTTGTCGGGGGTGGATCTGCCGGAGGAAAAGAAAGCGCAATACATGGCGAATTCCAAGCGCTTGTCTGAACTGACCAGTCAATTCTCGGACAACGCCCTTGATGCGACCCAGGCGTGGAGCAAGCACATCACCGATGAAAGCGAGCTCGATGGCCTGCCCGACAGCGCCAAGGCCGGTGCTGCCGATCGCGCAAAAGCCGACGAAAAAGACGGCTGGTTGCTGACCCTGGATGCCCCGGTATTTATTGCGGTGATGAGCCACTGTAAGAATGCAGAATTGCGCAAGGAGATGTACACCGCCTGGACCACCAAGGCTTCTGATCAAGGGCCGCAGGCTGGCCAGTTTGATAATGCGGCGATCATGGATGAGATCCTTGCGCTGCGGCACAAGCAGGCTCAATTGCTGGGCTTCGCCAATTACGCGGAAGAATCCCTGGCCACCAAAATGGCGCGGGATGTGAATGAAGTCGTACAGTTTCTCGAAGACCTGGCCCGTCGCGCCAAGCCCCAGGCGGAACAGGAACTGGCAGAACTGAAAGCCTTTGCAGCCGAGCAAGGCGCCGGTGATTTGAACCCCTGGGATATCGGTTTCTGGAGCGAACGTTTGCGTGAAGCTCGCTACGATATTTCTGAAGAAGAGCTGCGTCCCTGGTTCCCGGCGGACACGGTTATCAATGGCATGTTTTCTGTGGTCGGAAAATTGTTCGGCATTCAGTTTAAACAACGCACGGATGTGGATACCTGGCACGATGATGTGCGCTTCTACGAATTGGTGGATGACGATGGCAGTGTCCGTGCGGCGTTCTACCTGGACATGTATGCCCGCACCGGAAAACGCGGTGGCGCCTGGATGGACGATGCGCGCATTCGTCGTCGCCAGCCCGACGGTAGCCTGCAAACGCCTGTTGCCTACCTGACCTGTAATTTTGCGCCGCCGGCGGGTGGCAAGCCGGGCCTGTTGACCCACGACGAAGTGGTTACCCTGTTCCACGAATTTGGCCATGGCCTGCACCACATGCTGACCGAGCAGGATGTGTCCGGGATTTCCGGTATCAACGGCGTGGCCTGGGATGCGGTGGAGCTGCCCAGCCAGTTCCTGGAAAACTGGTGTTGGACCGAGGAAGGCATCGCGCTGATTTCCGGCCATTACCAAACCGGTGAGCCGCTGCCGAAAGAAAAACTGGAAAAAATGCTCGCCGCGAAAAACTTTCAGGGCGCTATGCAGATGGTGCGGCAGATCGAATTTTCCCTGTTCGATATGCGCATCCACGCGGAGTATCAACCCGGCCTGAATATTTATCAGGTGTTGAATGAAGTGCGCGAACAGGTGGCCGTGATTCAACCGCCCGCCTTTAACCGTTTCCCCAATAGCTTCGGGCATATTTTTGCCGGTGGTTATGCGGCCGGTTACTACAGCTACAAGTGGGCAGAAGTCTTATCGGCAGATGCCTATTCCCGCTTTGAAGAAGAGGGCGAGTTCAACGAAGAAACCGGTCGCGCATTCCGCACGGAAATTCTCGCCAAGGGCGGCAGTCGCGAACCCATGGAGTTGTTCAAGGCATTCCGTGGCCGCGAGCCCAGCGTGGAGCCACTGCTGCGTCATTGCGGTATTAATGGATAAGACGCCTGATGCCCGACGCCTGGATCCTAACGTAGTACGTCAGGATCCAGGCGTTTGGCGTTAAGCGGAGAGAGATTATGAAACGCCAATTTATCGCCGGGGCAACCTGCCCGGAATGTGGGCAGATGGACAAAATACAGCGGGTCATTGACGGTGATCAGCAGTGGATGGAATGTGTTGCCTGCGGAGCCCGTAAAGACCTGGACGACAAGCCGGCACAGGCTGTGGATGCACTGGCCCAACCTGTCAGTTTACAACCGCCCAAAAAATAACAGGACGCAATGCATCATAGTGTGCAGGGTCAGCCTCGGGGGGGCAGAATCGTTCCGTCTTTGCCCGGAAGCGAGCGCCATTATCGGCACTCCCCCGGGTTTTATTACGGATCGCGATTCACGTCGATTACCGAATATGTTCGGCAATAATCTGTTCCATCATCCTTTCGGCATTGGCACCAATCGTCAGTGACGGGTTGGCGGCGCCGCTGGAACCGGGGATGCTGGCACCGTCTACTACAAACAGATTGTCAGTGCCGAGCACCTTGCCATTGTAATCACATGCCTCGCCCATGGCCGCGCCGCCCAGTGGGTGCCAGGTGCCCATGATGCCCAGATCCAACAGCCTGCCGCCGCCAGTGTCGAGCATCTTGTCCATGGTGTGCATCAGCGCCTGGTGTGAAGGTTTGTTGGCGCTTGTGTCCCAGTTGAAATCAATGCGATCGGTAAAGCGGTTATAACTGGCCGTGCTCATCTGGTCCGAGACGCACATGCCCATCTGCAGCTGGGTACCGTCGCCGCTGGTGGGTGAGGGCGAATGCATGAAGCCGGTGGTCTTGATCGGGTTGCGGGTATCGAAGGCGGCAATGCTGGGTGGGCCGCCCTGAATCGCCCCGGTACTGGCATCCAGATTGTTGCGGCCCATTAGCTCGTCACCATTTGTTCCCCAGGCTCGGCCGACACCATCATTGAGCGGAATGTCACCCAGCGCCTTGGCCTTGAGTAACAATTTGGTGGTGTTGATGGCGCCGGCGCCCATGAACAGATACTGGCATTCGATGATGTGATTGCCGACCACGTAGCCTTTGTCGTTCACTACTTCGCAGTGCACTTCGTAACGTTTGCTCCAGCGGTTGCGGCGAATATGTGACACGTTGTGCAGGGTTTCGATGGTCACGTTCCCGGTGGCCTGGGCATCGGCCAGGTAGTTGCGGTCTAGCGTGTTCTTGGCGCCGCTGTTGCAGCCGAATACATACTCACCGATAGACGCAAACGGGGTGCGTTTGCCCTGAACCTCCTCACGGATGACATTCCAGTCAAAACCCACTTCGCTCCGCACGACGTCCAGGCCTGCACGGCTGGCATTGTCGATAAATACTCGCATGGAGGTGTAATTGGGAGTGTTGAGGATATCGTCGGGAATCGGCCCGCCACTGACTTTCTGCAGCAGCCTGGGGTAATAGATCTGGTCCATGTCGCTGTAGGAAAGAAATGGCAGGGCCTGCTCGAAGACCTCGCGGCGGGGTTGTAGCAGAACGCCCCCGTAAACCAGTGAGCCGCCACCCAGCCCGGCGCCGACACCCACGCCGATGGAGCCGCCCAGGTGATATTGAAGCATGCCGGTGGAGCCGGGGATGATGCGCCCCGGTTCCTGCCAGAGCATGTCGTAGCGCAGTTCATGCAGGCCCAGTCCGTTCAGGGTGGGGTAACTGTTTTCTCCCTGGTATTGCCAGTGGCGACCCCGCTCCACCAGGGTCACGGGGATGCCGGCTTCGGCCAGGCGCAGGCTGGCCACCGATCCGCCAAAACCGGAACCAATCACCACCGCCTTGCGGCTGGAGCGGCGAGTCTTGTTGAAAAGACCGGCATGGCTGGCCGGGCTGAAGAGGGTGGCAGCAGCACCGGCGGCGGCTGTGCGGCGGATAAAGTGGCGGCGTGTCAATTTGTCTGTCATCGGTTGTCCTTGTCGCGCAGCGGATAAAATTGAAGAAAAGAGGAGCGGGCAGTGGTAACTGCCCGCCATGGTTGCTCAGTTCAATTCGCTGGTGGGAACCACCGGCAACACCACGCTGGAAGGCAGGTCCGGCTGGTTGTAGAGGGTGGTTACGTTGCCATTGGCTTGCGCCTGCATGGGCAGGGGCCAGATGCCTTGCACCTGGTTGCTGGAGGCAATGGATACCCGCAGGCGCTCCCCTTTCTTGATCAGTGCAGCGGCAGGGAATACTTCCACGGGTACGAGGACCGGCTGGTTGGGGACCAGCGGTTGCAGAGAGGCGCGGGTGAACGGATGCCAGGGCTGGATCATGACGCTGTCGATGAAACGCGAGCGCGATTCGTCCACTGCACGGAAGGCGGCGGACTGAATGCCGGTGGAAACCGGCGTTGCCTTGCCGTCCCTGCCGACAATGGACACGCGGATCGCCAGTGCTGCATGGGGGTTGGTTGCCGACATCCAGATATCGGCCTGAATCGGGCCGTTGATGTAGGTGTCGGATCTTAGCTGCCCGGTTTCAAATACCAGAGCGTTCTGGGCTTCTTCCACGGTGCGGTTATCACGGTGGCAGGCCTTGGAGAGCAGGCCGTCGAGACCCAGTGACCATTGCACCGAGCTGGAAGAGCAGTCGCTGTTGTCATTGAAGAGTACCTCGCCTTCCACTCGGGTCCCGTCACTGGAGACATTGATGTTCACTTCTGGCGCCTGGGGTTCGTACAGCGCGTGGGTGTCTTCGCTGCTGGTCGGCTTGTCGCGGGTCAGAGAACGGTCACCGCGCAGGTAGAAACGTTGTGGCTGCAGTTTCGGGTGCGGCCAGTCGCTGGACACGTCGAAGCGCGGTTTGCCAAATACTTCATGGCCTTCCACATACTGGGTGACAGTGGGCATGTTCTCGGCGCCGTTGTTCATGCCCTTCAGGTACTTGTCGAACCACTTCAGCAACAGGGCCTGGGAGCCGGGGGCGCCACGGGAGAAATAGTTATCGTGGCCGACGATGCCATCAAGGATAGCCTGCACATGGGCGCCGGGAAGAATCAGCAGCTTGGTGTTCACACGGTTTTTCAAACGCTCGTAGAGCAGGGGCTGGTCGCGTTGAAAAATGTCGTTGGTGCCGCCGACGATAAAGGTGGGCGCATTGATCTTGTCGGCATCTTCCAGGGCGGAACGTACGGACCAGAAATCACCATCATCGGTAGCAATGCCGTCCTCACCATCCAGGCCGCCGTTGATAGTGGGCAGGTACCACTCATCAATGGCCGCCACATGGTCCGCGGTGGCCTGGTTGATCTGATCCTTGTGTTCGGGATAGGAGAGCAGTGCTGTTTCGTTGGACACACTGAGAGTATGGGTCAGGGTCAGCCAAGTGTTGATGAAGTTGGCGTTGAGCATGCCGCCCGGAGCCACGGTGGCCCGGTAGGGGTCGCCCATGGGAACTTCGGCGAAAACGGCTTTCACGGCGGGATGCTGTTGCTCGCCGGTGAGCAGGCTGGTGATCCCCAGGTAGGAGGTGCCGGCCAGCCCCAGGTTGCCATCAAACCAGGGCTGTTCGGTGATCCAGTCCACGGTGTCGCTGTAGGCCTGTTGTTCTTCTTCACCGAGTAGCTTGCTCACCCCGGTAGACATGCCGGTGCCGTACACATCCACGGTGACGCTGATATAGCCGCGCCGGATCATCGACTTGTCCTTGCCGCCGATCAGCAGGGTGGTCTGTGAAGGCAGAATGGTGCCCAGCAGGGAGCCCAGGTCAATGCGGTAGGCATTCTGGGTCAGCACCACCGGAAATTTTCCTTTCACCGGGTTGCCAAAAAAATCCGCTGGTACTGATACCAGCACGGCGATTTTTTTGCCGGTTTGGGTGGAAATGAACTGCAATGGCAGGGTGGTGGCCCGGGGGTATTGCAGCGGACGCCAGTACCCGTCCCAGCGGTCATCGGCATTATTGGCCAGTGGCGGGTTGGGCTCGCTGAGGGCGGTGCGAGTACCCAGAGTGGTGGTGTTGGCGGTGGCTGCCCCGGCAAGAATTAGCAATAACGCCATCAGGGCGAAAAGCCCGAGATGGTGCGGTGCGGGGCGTTGTTGTAGGAATGGCATGGCAGAGCTCTCTTGAAAGCAGGCTTCCGGTAGGGCCGGAAAGGTTATTGTTGGTTTTAGCGTGCAAGGAGGATGTCATTGCCGGAAAGTGCCGATAACCCCGAAAAGTGACGTAAGTGGCATCAAATAGTGCCTAACTGCTATAAAAATGACGCTATTGTGCAGGATTCTGATGTGCTTTTATGGGGTGGTGTACGAGTGTTTTCGTAATCCCAAGGCACTGATTTTTATCAAATAAGGTGGTAATCGCCGCAATATAAAAAGAACAGCGAATAGGGAAAAAGAATGAGGAAGGAAGCCGTTTCTGACCCTCGGGGAGGGGCGTGCCCGTCGGTGTCGACACCGGGGCGGGTGCGCGCGGAAATCATCGAGTTGTACCTGCGCATCTGTGAGGATTTCGGGCATTCCCGTGAGCAAACGTTGGCGGCGACGGGGCTGCGCCAGCGGCATGTGAATCCGGTGGATGGCTGGGTGAGCCAGAGCACGGTTGAAGCACTTTTTCACTACCGAGTCGGCCATCCCTCACACCCCGTTCATGGGCTCAGGATCATGGGGTTGCTGGACCCGGCCAACACCGGGCTGCTCGGGTATTTGTGCCTGAGCTGCCTGAGCGTCAGTGACCTGTTTCACTCCCTCAAAACTTTCGGCCCGCTGGTGAGCAACCTGTTCCAGCCACGCAGTGAGCATCGCCCAGGCAAGTTGTTATGGCAGGTGGATCTTGGATACCAGGATCCGTTACTGCATCAGGACAGTACAGAAATGGTATTGGGGGGCATGGCAATTCTGATCCAGAAAATGAACCCGGACGCTCTGCAGCAAGTGAGTTTTCGTCATGACCCGCTGCTGATCAATGGTGAGATCAGCAGCGCTTATCGAGAGGTTTTTCATTGTCCGGTGTATTTCGGGCAATCTTGCTCCGCACTGGAACTGGACCCGCAATCCGTGCAGCGCAAGACGTTTAGCGGCAGCTCAGTGGTGTTTCGTGCGCTGACCCAGCAGGCCAGCCGGATGCTGCAACGCATCAGTGCCCCGGACCTGGTGACCCGTGTTAAGCAGGAAGTAGACAGCCTTCTGGGGGAAAGAACGATCAGCCGCGAAGCGGTGTGTGAACGGCTTGGAATCAGCTACCGCAACTTGCACCGCAAACTGAAAATACGTGATACCTCCTACCAGCAGCTATTGGATGAAGTGCGCGCAGAGCGCGCGGTGTTGGCCCTGAAGGACAGCCATACGAGCCTGGAAGTGATCGCCGATGGGCTTGCCTTTAGTGGCGCGAAATCCTTTTCCCGCTGGTTCGTGGTGCAGTTCGGCCTCTCGCCGTGTCAATTTCGGGAACGAAATCAATATGGGGTTGAGTCAGGCAGGTAACGCGCTTTGATAAAACGCAACCCTTGCCGGGGTTGCGTTTGTGGTTTCAAGCGTCGGGTGTTGCGTTGGGCTTTCGGAAAAACAGAACAATCAGGCCCAGTCACCCAGCCATTTTTTCTTCGCTTTTTCCACCAGATCGCGGGCATCGTGCTGCCATGGGTGGAAGCGCGGGCTGTAGAACTTGAAGTAGGACGGTAGCAGTTTGCGGAATACACCGGGTTTGCCCCACATGTAGTTCAGGCCGCCGAGCCAGGACTTCACATTGGTCAGCTCGCCCTGTTCCTTCATAAGTTGCGTCAGATGCAGAGTGGAAAACAGCGGGAACAAAACGCTTACCAGTGCCATCTCGGTGACGCGGGTGAATTCGCTGCCGCCGATGTGCTTGTACACATCAAACGCCACGGCCTTGTGCTCGGACTCCTCGATGGCATGCCAGGCCCAGATCGGTGCCATGCGCGGATCCATTTCATCCAGGGCGTCATATTTGAGCAGGAATTCTTCCGCCATCAGTGCGGTGAAATGCTCCACCGCCACGGTGTGAGCCAGCTGCCGTTCCGGTGACAGATTCTTGCGCATCCAGTCCATGAAACCCTGAATTTCACGATCCAGACGGCCAAGGCCGACGCCCCGTTCTTCCAGGTAGCCATTGAGCAGCTTGTGCTCCTTGGAGTGGTGGGCTTCCTGACCGATAAAGGCACGCACGGCTTTTTTCAGTTCCGGGTCGTCGATGCGGTCCTGAAAGTGGCGTACGGAATCGATAAAGAACCGCTCTCCGGCGGGGAAGCTGGCGGAGAGTGCGCCCAGCAGCAGGGTTTTTAGCGGGTCATTGTCCCACCAGTATTTGGGCACATCGTCAGCCAGGTCGAAGTCCGGCTGGCGGACGGTGGGAATAACCATGGCCGGGCGGGCATCGGTCGGATTGTTATGAAGCTGTTTTGCCGGTGCATTCATTTTGAGCCTCCTGGCGAAAAGGATACGTTGACGCTTGGCTCATACGGTACTGGTGAGTGCCAGGAGTGCGTGAGATGCTGGGCGGACAAAGCACTTGTCATTGGTGGCCAAATTGTCTGAATCCTTCACCCTGATCTACTGGAGCCGTTTCCCTGACTGGACCCGCCAGCGCAGCCAGGCGGTGACCTATGTGCGCATGTTTGTGGAGGTGGCGACGCAGCGGGGTGTCTCCCGCGAGACCTTGCTGTCCACTGCGGGGGTGCCGGCAGCATTGCTGGAGGACCCATCCGGGCGGGTGTCCCTGCAGGAAACGGTGCAGGTGTTTGCGGCCGCTGCCGCGCTGACCGGTGACGCGGCCATCGGCCTGGAGGTGGGGCAGCGGATGCCGCTCACGGCCCATGGCAGCCTGGGCTATGTGCTCATGTGCGCGGGCAGTGCCCGCGAGGCCATTGGGCTGCTGGAGCGGTTCTGGCACCTGCGGGGCCGCAGTGTCGTTCTCAGCGTAAAGGAGGAGCGCGGCGGGCTGTTCTTCGAGTTGGTGCCGGAAGTGGTGTTGCCCGCTGCGGTACGCGATGTGCTGCTCAGTTCCATGCTGGGCAGCATGGCCAGCGGCATGCAGTTTATTCTCCCTGACCTGTCCCTGGTGCCGGAAATCTGGCTGCAGGGCGAGCCGCCAGCCGCTGGCCGGGCCATGGATGACGGGGCGGTGCCCGTGCGTTATCGCCAGGCACGGGCAGGCATCTGGGCGCCGGAAGCGGTGCAGTGGCTGGATAGTCCGCTGCCTACCGCCAATCCGGAAGCGTTGAGTCAGGCCCTGGCCCAGTGTGAGCGCGAAAGCGCCTTGATGGCCCCCGGTGATACCTTGCTGCGTCAGGTGCGTGAGCTGCTGGTGCTGGGCGCGCACGGCTATCCGGCACCGGAGCAGCTGGCCGAGCGCCTGCATCTGACGCCCCGCACGTTGCGGCGCCGCTTGCAGGAACGGGGGCAGGGGTTCCAGTCGTTGCTGGAAGAAGCCCGCCACCGGGACAGTCGCCACCTGCTGGCCAGTTCCGATATGGAAATTCAGCGTATCAGTGAGCTGCTGGGGTTTGCCGACCCGGCCAATTTTACCCGCGCGTTCAAGGGCTGGATGGGCATGACGCCTAGCCAGTGGCGTTATCAACAGGCGGGCCATGATTGAGTCGGCCCTCGTCATTGCCGGGCGTTTCGGGAAAGCAGTAAGGGGGCGTTAACGCAGCAGCCCGGTTTTCAGGCCAGCGATGGTTTTTGCCATTTGCAGGCGCATCCAGGGCAGGTGGTTCAGCAGTGGAAACAGCAGGTCGCGGCCGGTCGCGACGACACGACTGTGCGACTGGAAGGCGGGTGTCAGCCAGCGACTCATGCGTTGGTAAAAGCGAATCTGCGGGCCGCGATGCTGGTGATAATGCGTCCAGACCTGATGCCAGTTATCCGCTTGCTGCATGGCGTCGCCCAGAGCCCAGGCGTCCAGCAAGGCCATGTTCGCGCCCTGGCCCAGTTGTGGGCTCATGGCATGGGCAGCGTCGCCAATAACGCCCAGTCGGTTGTCTCCCCATTTCGACATGATCACATCGCGGTAGGTGGCGGGGGTTAGCTGCTGCGCCTGGGTCAGCGGTGTCAGCACCTCGTCCAGTTGCGGCCAGAAGGTATGCAGTGCGCCGCGCCATTTTTCAAAAGGCGAGGCGGCAAAGTCCGGTTGTTGCCAGTGGGCGATCTCGGTGACCGGCAGGCTCCAGAAAAAGCTGGCTAGCGGTGTCTCCGGCTGGTCGGGCCGGCTACCGGTGGGAAGAATGCCGGCCATGGCGCTGGCCCGGTGATAGCGCTGTTGCAGCAGAGGCACATCAAAGGGGGCGGTCATGGGCAGCATGGCCCACATGGCGCCCCAGGGGTACAGGCGATCGTAACGCGTCCAGGCCGCCGGCCGCAGCTGGCTGTGGCTGCCATTGGCAATCAGCACGGCATCGAAGGTGAGGGTTTGTGTACCTGTTTGGTTTTCATGTTTTTGTTCGAGCGTGACCGTTGCCTGCTGGGGCTGGCTGTCCACGGCGATGACCGTACTGGCCATGCGCCGTTGATGCGGCAGGGTTTGCAGGTGGCTATCCAGCACATGGCACAGGCTGGCGCGGTGGATGCCCAGCCCGTGGGCCTGTTCGCCCAGGGGGCGATAGTGGCTGTTCATGATGGCGCGACCGGAACAGGTATGTCCCACCAGGGCATCGATATGCGCGCCGTAACGGCACATGGCCTGATAGAGGCCCATGCGTTGGAGGACGCTGAGTCCGGCGGGCTGTAACAGCAAGCCGGCACCCACCGGTTCCAGGGCGGGGGCGCGTTCTATCAGCGTGATGGCGTGGCCCAGTTGGGCCAACAACGCCGCAGTGGCGAGCCCGGCGGTACCGGCCCCGATAATGGCAATGGATTGTGGTTGCACGGCTGGAACATTCCCTTCCCCGAAAAGGCTAGTGGAGAGTAGCAGACTGGGGCGCAGAGAGACGGGCACAGATAAAAAAACGGGCCGCGTAAGCGGCCCGTAACAGGTTGCATCTGGCGTGAAGCCTGCGGCGTTTACTTTTCCACAAACGCCCGCTCAATCACGTACTCACCCAGCACCCCGCCGCGGGTTTCCTTGAAACCCCAGTTGTCGAGGATCTCGGTGGTGTCCTTGAGCATGGCCGGGCTACCGCACAGCATGAAGCGGTCGTTTTCCAGGCTCGGGGTGGGCAGGCCCAGGTCCGTGAAGATTTTGCCGCTGGTCATCAGGTCGGTGAGGCGCCCTTCGTTGCGGAACGGCTCACGGGTCACCGTGGGGTAGTAGAGCAGTTTGCCACTGACGAACTCACCGAAGAACTCGTTGTTGGGCAGCTCATTCTCGATGGTGTCCTGGTAGGCCAGCTCGGAGACATGACGGACCCCGTGGGTGAGAATGACGCGGTCGTACTGTTCGTACACTTCCGGGTCCTTGATGATACTCATGAACGGCGCCAGGCCAGTGCCGGTAGAGAGCAGCCACAGGTTCTTGCCCGGCAGCAGGTGGTCGGCCACCAGGGTGCCGGTGGGCTTGCGGCTCACGTAGATCTTGTCGCCCGGCTGGATGTTCTGCAGCTGGGAGGTCAGCGGGCCGTCCTGCACCTTGATGCTGAAGAACTCCAGTTCTTCTTCATAGTTGGCGCTGGCAATGGAATAGGCGCGCAGCAACGGGCGGCCGTTGTCCTGCTCCAGGCCAATCATGGTGAAATGTCCGTTCTTGAAACGAAAACCCGGGTCCCGGCTGGTCGTAAAGCTGAACAGGGTGTCGTTCCAGTGGCGAACGCTTTTGACGGTTTCGGTATTCAAATTAGACATAGTTAAATCAGCGCTTATTCCAAAATTCCAGATGGTGGAAATTTAACCGAATGGCATTTATCGGTAAAATGGGTTATTCCGATAGTTGATATCGATAAGACCGATATCAACTATTGCACACAGTTAATAATGATTCTCATTTAACCATGGATAGGTGCTCATGCGCTACACCCTCAGGCAACTGGAAGTCTTTCTCGCCATTGCCCACTTTGAAAATGTGAGCCATGCGGCCAATCACCTGAGCATGTCCCAGTCGGCGGCATCCGGGGCGTTGAAAGAGCTGGAGGGGCTTTACGACGTGAAGTTCTTTGAGCGGGCCGGCAAGCGGCTGAAGCTCAATGAGCTGGGCCGGCAGTTCTGGCCGCGGGCGGAAGCGCTGCTGGCCCAGGCCCGGGAGCTGGAAGCGGACCTGCAGTCCCACCGGGATCTGGGGCGACTCAATGTGGGCGCCACCCTGACCATCGGCAATTACCTGGCGGTGGCGATCATGGCGGATTATATGGCTCAGCAGCCGGGTGCGCGGGTGCATCTGGAGGTGGCTAACACCCGCTCCATTGTGGATCGGGTGCTCACCTTTGAGCTGGATCTGGGACTCATCGAGGGCGAGCTGAACCACCCGGACCTGGAGTTGTTGCCCTGGCGCGAGGATGAGCTGGTGGTGTTTTGTAGCCCGGAGCATACGCTGGCAAGTAAGGAAGTGCTGACTGACGATGATTTGCGGGCGGCGCACTGGATTGTTCGTGAGTCGGGTTCCGGTACCCGGCAGACCTTCGAGCGGGCCCTGCACGGGCTGGTGCCCGAGCTGGACCTGGCCCTGGAGCTGGAGCATACCGAGGCGATCAAGCGGGCGGTGGAAACCGGCCTGGGGATCAGTTGCCTGTCGCGGGTGTGTTTGCAGGAAGCGTTCAAGCGGGGCTCGCTGGTGGAGCTGGCGGTGCCGCACCGGGATTTCAGTCGGGAATTCTATTTTGTGCTGCATCGTCAGAAGTACCGCAGCCCTGGCATTGAGAGGTGGCTGGAATTATGTCGCGAATCCGTACTGTAATTGGTCGTGGCCTGTGGCTGCTGCTGTTTGTGCTGGTGGCAGGCTTGCTGCTGCCGGAGGCCCGGCAGGTGCCGGTGCAGGGTGCAGACCGTAATGACTGGCACCCGCAGACTTTCTGGTATCACCCCTGGGGCAAGTCCGGGGTCCACAAGGGCGTGGATATCTTTGCTGATGCGGGTACGCGGGTGATCGCCAGCAGTGGCGGGCTGGTGCTGTATCGCGGGGAGCTGTCGCGGGGCGGCAAGGTGGTGCTGATGTTGGGGCCGAAATGGCGGCTGCACTATTATGCCCATTTGCAGGGCATCGCCGACAGTGGCATCTGGCTGGGGGCGGGCGCCCCGGTGGGCACCGTGGGGGACAGTGGCAATGCGGCGGGCAAGCCGCCGCATCTGCACTATTCCCTGGTGAGTCTGTTGCCGATGTTCTGGCGGGCTGACGAGGCGCCGCAGGGCTGGAAGAAGATGTTCTTCCTCGACCCCACCACGCATTTTGTTATCAGGCCGGGGGCCTGATTCAGTCAATTTTCTCGAAGTAGCCCAGCACTTTCATGGCGGACAGGGTGCTGCCATCGATATCCAGGTCGTCACCGGCCAGGGCGGTGGCCGGGTTCTGGATGCCGGCGGCGATGGCCTTCCAGGTGGCTTCGGTGGTGTCCAGTGTGGCAACCACGTCGTCATCGATGCCGTCGTGTACCTTGGCGACCCCACGACGGATACGCAGGGTGAACTGCTTGTTGCTGTCGCGGAAGGCGTAGCCCAGAGCGATATTTTCTTCCAGCGTTTCTTCGGCCTTGAGCAAGGCGGGCATGGCGTGCAGGAAGTTTTCGATGGGCAGGGTGGCGAGGAAGTCGTCGCTCATCTGTGTGCGGAAGCCGGGTTTGAGCCCGTCCTGTACTTCCCGGGCCACGGTGAAGTAGTAGTTGCGAGCATTGGGATTGGCTTCTTTCTCGCCCAGCTTGCGGAGCGCATCTGTGCGCAGGGTTTTCACCGCGTCGTTGTCAGGCATCAGGATTTCCAGGTGGTCACTGAGATCCAGCGCCCATTGGGCATCGTTATCATTCAGCGCTTTTTGTGCGCTCTCCAGCAGGGCGTCGTTGCCGCCGGCCAGGGTGGCCATGCGCCGGGCTTCTTCCGGTTCGGCCAGCGGTTGCAGTTCGCTGGGGTTGCCGCTGAACCAGCCCAGGTAGCCATCGAACACGGAGCGTACGGACCAGCTGACCTTGCCGTAGAATTCCTGCAACCAGGGGTTGCTGGCCAGGTGTTCGGGCAGCTGCACTTTCTCGACGATCTGGTCCGGCGTCAGGCCCAGGTTCATGTAGCGCAGGGTCTGGTCGTGTACAAAGTTGATGGCGTCGCTGTAGTCGGTGAGTAGCTCCGCCACCTTGTCCTGGCCGTGCACCGGACGGGTGTGGCTGGGCACCAGGTGCTCGGCGCCCAGGGCACGGATCTGGTCCAGGCTGTTGGCCCACTGTTTCACGTCGCGGTAGTAGGTGCCGCGAATGGTGTAGAGATTGGGGAAGGTCTGGTAAATGTTGTCACCGGTGAGCACGGTCTGTTTTTCCGGCAACCACACGAACAGTTGATCCTCGGTTTCGCCGGGCGCATGGACCAGCTCGATCTGGATGCCGGCGATGTTGACCGACATGCGGTCATCGAAAGTGTGGGTGGGCGGCAGGGCATAAAGTTCGCTTTCCGGGGTGATGCCCAGATGGGGGCCGATACCATCATTGATATGTTCGCCATGGGGCAGATGATTGCCGAACATGCGCATGGAGCGGGCGGTGATGATGGGGCGAATCTGATTGACCACCCGGTTGATGTAATAGCTGGTGCTTTCGTGGGCGTAGACGGGAATGTCCTTGCCCTCGGCAAAACCGGCGGCGCCAAACACGTGGTCGGTGTGGTTGTGGGTATAGATGATCGCTTTCACCGGTTTGTCGGTGATTTTGCGAAATTCTGCCAGCACGGTGCGCGCCTCGTCAGCGCTTTCCATGGTGTCGACGATGATGATGCCGTCATCACCTTCCAGCATAATGGAATTGGCGAGCCCGTAGCCGATCGCTACATAGACACCATCGGTGACTTTCTCCACCCCCTTATGGAACAGTTCGCTGTGCGCCTTAAGCGCATCCGGAGCCAGCTGGGTGGTACTCTTGACGGGTTGCTCTTCCCCGCATGCCGCCAACAAGGCGGCCAATAAAACAAACAGGTAGCGCATGGTGTTCTCTTTTCTTGTGGATGATCCTGGCAGGCTAGTACTGGCTCGACCGTTGGCAAAGGTTGCTGCTGGCCAGAGTGCGGTGCTTCGTGGCCACTGAGCGCATGGCATCCACCACGGTGGCGGCGTGGCCGTTGGCGGTACTGGAAACCCTTAACGGTTACGGGGTGGATGGGCCGGCTCTGTTGACGCAGGCCGGGCTGGACCTGGCCGTATTGCGTGCCAACCCCGGTGGGCGGGTACCCACCGATGCCATGACCCGACTGTGGACCCTGGCCATCGCGCAGAGCGACGACCCGGCCATGGGGCTACGGGTGGGCAAGACGTCCCTGCCCATGCATCTGCGGGTGATGGGCTTGTTGATCCAGACGGCACCAACCCTGGGCCACATTCTGGATGTGGCGGTGCGCTATCAGCGATTGATTTCCACCGGGGTGATGGTGCGGTTGCAGCAGCGTCCGGATGCGGTGGGCCTGGAAATCTGTTACCTGCCGGATGTGGCCTTACACCCGGCGTCCATTGATGCCTTCGTGGCCGCCCATGTGAGCAATCTGCGGCGCCTGTCGCCAGAAGGGGGCGTGCAGCAGGTGATGTTGCAGCGTTCCGCTCCTGCGCAGGCCGAGCCCTGGCGCCAGATACTGGACTGCCCGGTGACATTCGATCAGCCCGGCAATATCGTCTGGCACCACCGTGACCGGCTGGATACGCCGTTGTTGCTCGGTGATGCCGGGTTGTGGCGCCAGCATGACGCGCTGGCCCGCCAGGAGCTGGAAGCGCTGGATGCCACGCCCCCACTGATCCAGACCCTGCAGGGGATACTGCGCGCCCAGGGGGATGTCTTGCCGGGGCTGAGTGAGCTGGCCGCTGCCGTGGCCATGAGTGAGCGCTCCCTGCGCCGGCGATTGTCCGAGCTGGATAGTGGTTACCGGCAGCTGGTGGATGCCTGGCGGGCAGAGCGCGCCGGCCAGCTGGTGCGCAGTGGCGACAGTCTGGCAGAGGTGGCGCACCGGCTGGGCTTTTCCGATGCCAGCAATTTCAGCAAGGCGTTTCGTCGCTGGTACGGGATGAGCCCCGACAGTTATCGACAGCAGGATGGATAAATGACGCAGCCGGCAAACAATCACCGCCCGCATCAGGTTTCTTTGCAGAGTGAATGGCAGGCGTTCTGGCTGGCGGTGGGATTTCTGACCCGCGTGCCCATGCTGGTGCGTATTGATTACAGCCAGACACTGATGAACCGTTCCAGTGTGTATTTTCCGCTGGTGGGGTTGCTGTTGGGTGTGCTGTACGCGGGGCTGTTCGTGGTACTGGATGGCTACTGGAATACCGGTATCAGTGTGGCACTGGTGCTGGCATTCCACCTGTGGATCACCGGGGCTTTCCACGAAGACGGGCTGGCAGACAGTGTGGATGCGCTGGGTGGCGGCTATACCGTGGCACGCCGGCTGGAAATCATGAAGGACAGCCGTATCGGCACCTATGGGGCGGTGGCGTTGATCATGGCGCTGGGCTTAAAGGGATTGTTGCTGGCGGACGCGAATTCCGTTTGGCTGGCCCTGTTGCTGAGCCCGGTGATCAGCCGTTTAACGCCGCTGTGGTTGATGCGGTTTCTGCCCTACGTGACCGACCCGGACACCAGTAAAAGCAAACCGGTGGCGGAAGGCTTCAGCGCACAACGCCTGGCTGTCGCTACCGCGATGACGGTGACAGTGGCGGCCCTGGCGGGGGCGTTGGTGCCTGCACTGTTATCTGTCGCGCTGGTGGCGTTGCTGTGGGGTGGGTATCTGTGGCGGCAGTTGCGGGGTTATACCGGCGATGCGTTGGGCGCCAGCGTGATTCTGGCGGAGCTGGTGTTCCTGTTAGCGTTGGTGGCTGCGTAGGAGAGGGAAACCGTTGCGAGTGACGAGAAGCGAGTTTTGAAAGGCAAAAACATGAGCGCCTGGCTGTTTTGCTCTTCGCTCTTCGAAACTCGCTTCTCGTAACTTGTCACCGCTGTGGCAAATATTGCCCGCGCACAATGCCTTCCAGCTCCGCATAGGGAATTGTCAGGGTGGGCTGGCCCATGGCGTAGGGCGCGATGTGGTACACGTTGTATTGCAGCACCATCCCCTTGTCATTGAAGAAGACGTTATCAGTCTTGTCGAACGGCCAGCTGTCACGGAAAGTCTGGTCCAGGTTTTCCTCATCCAGCCAGGCGGTGTGTTGTTCGCGGGCTTTTTCCCAGAAGGCAGACTGCTGGCCGGGCACCAACAGATCGCCCAGTTTTACGCTTTGTTGTTTGGCCAGATCCCAGTGAAAGTACTGCACGCTGGGCAGGCCGTGGGCGCCGCCGGTGTATTCATAGGTTTCCATGGACAGGGTCACCAGGTCGCCGCGTCGGCCCTGTTTTTTCACCGTGGCATTAAGCTCCCAGCCCTGCTCCGAGGCCATGGCCATGTCGGACGCATCCTGCAGAAATGCATCGGCCAGCCCTTCGATGGTGCCATCGTGGGTCGCGTTGCCTTCATCCTGAATCAGCATGGCGGCCAGCTGTTGGGTGATGGCGTCGTTCAGCTCCGGCTGGTTCTCAAAGGTAAGCCATTGCAGGTCCACTTTCGGGCAGCCGTCAGCGTCACACTGCTCATCGGTTTTATTCAGGGTATGGACGATTCGCACCAGGGGTTCCGGGGCGGCACCGGTTTGTGCAGCGTCGCTCTTGTCGGTGGTGGGGGGTTTATCAGCGGGCTTTGCCGGCGCATCAGGATCGTCGCAGCCTGCCAGCAGCGCGGTGGCGAGCAGGAGCAAAAGTGTCATACGCATGGCATACCCTTCCTGAAATCAATGAGAACGACTGGGGGCATTTAACGGCAGCCACCGCCCCGGTTCAAGGTGTAATGGGGTCACCTGGCTGCAGCGTTCTGCACAGTAGTTATTTTTCTCGCTTGCAGGAGAGGGATTTTAAGCGCGATGAAGGTGATGGTGGATAGTAGAGGCTTGCTGCATGCATCGTGGCAACCCTTGTGACCGCTGCCGTGAAGCAATGTGAAACCGTGCAGGTTCCGTTGATTTGGCGTCAGGCATCCGGCATCGAGCGTGTGGCGTTCTGCAAGGTGGCTTTTGCAATCCGGCGGGCCTATCCTGCCGTTTTTCAGAATCAATCGGGAGAATCACCATGAGTTTCTGGACCGTTTACCTTTCCGGGGAAATTCACACCGACTGGCGCGAGCGCATTGTTGAGGGTTGTGCCGAAAAAGAGCTGGATATCGAATTCAGCGCGCCGGTGACGGACCACGAGGCCAGCGACAAGGTGGGGGTCAATATTCTCGGCGCGGAAGAGAAGCGTTTCTGGGAGGATCGCCTGGGAGCGGGTATCAATGGTATTCGTACCCGCAAGCTGATTGACGAGGCGGACCTTGTAGTGGTGCGGTTTGGCCCCAAGTATAAGCAATGGAATGCGGCATTTGATGCCGGCTATACGGCGGCTTTGGGCACACCGATGATCATTTTGCACGATGAAGAGCATGATCATCCGTTGAAAGAGGTGGATGCCGCCGCCGATGCGGTAGCGCGCACCCCGGAGCAGGTGGTGGAGATGCTGGCGTATATTCTCAACGCATGAATTCCCCGGTAAAACGGGGCGTTCTGGCCTCGTTTTACGGCTTTTTGCATCATCGGGGGAGCGTTTTGCCGTCTGACTTGTCACATTCCAGTACAGGCATAGCCAGATTTGGCACAAAAGGCAGAACGAGGAGTTGTCCCGATGACACACCGATTATTGGCCGCCGCCACCCTGATGCTGGTCACCACCGCCACGGCGTGGGCTGAGACCGAAGGCGTTCCCAACGTGAAAACGCCGGAACCGGAAAAAGTGGAAACCCAGATGGAAGAGACTCTGGACGATATCCAGAGTTATTCCGTGGAACAGAAGAACCAGGCCATGCGCGTGGCGCGTCACGCCATCGATGACCTGAATCAGCAGATCACCCTGCTACAAGGCGACATCAACAGCCAGTGGCGCGATCTGTCCCAAGATGCTCGCCTGCAGAAGCAGGAGGCGCTGACCGCTCTGAAAGAACAGCAGGCCCAGCTGGAAACCCGCTATCAGGCCCTGCAGAATGCGAGTGAGGACAATTGGGATGCGGCCAAGGTAAAATTCCAGCAAAGCTGGGAGGCCGCCAAGCAGGGCTGGCAAAGCCTGACGGCGCCCGCGCCGGAACAGGAATAGCGCCCGCTACTCATTGCGGCAGACACAATTTGCGGCAGACACAATGACGTGTCTGAGCGTGCGCCGTGCGAATCAACGCCGACGCACAGGGCAGGCACGACCGGGACGGGAGACGGACCATGCTGACGTTGATTCCTTTTGATGACGACCGGGTTGTGGGTGCACGTATCTCCGGCAAGATCACCCGCGAAGAATTCGATTCTGTGACCACGGCGCTGGAAGCCGCCCTGCAAAAGCATGAAACGGTACGTTTCTATGCAGAGATGGAAACCTTTGGCGGGGTGTCCATGGATGTGTTGTTTCAGGATCTGAAGTTCGGCCTTGCCCACTGGAAGCATTTCGACCGCGAAGCCGTGGTCACCGATAAGGACTGGATGCGCCGCCTGTCGGTACTGGCGGACAAGCTGCTGCCGTCCATTGATGTGAAGGTGTTCCCCAGCGATGACGTGGATGCCGCCAAGGCCTGGATCTGCGAGCCCTGATCGCCACTTCGTGACGCCTTGACCCCAGCGTTATCCCAGCTCGGGTTTTTGTTCCAGCGTCAGGCTCTTTACGTCTGGTGTTCGGTCAGGCGTGAAACCCCTTCTCGACGATTGAACAGGCACGGTGTTGGGCCGAGGAGGGGCCGGGCCCCTCGCCGCTGATAGTCTGTGCATCGTCTTCGCTGTCATCTTGCCAATCATCGTATTCGTTCAACGCCTGGCGGGTTGCCATGCGTGGACGCAGGGTGTTGCGGGCTTCCTGGTGGGCGCCGCCTTTTCGCATCAGCGGGTCCATGGCTGCCCAGTTGTGCATGGGCTTGGGGCCTTTGGCCATCGATCTTCCTTATGGTGAATCACTGTTCGCCCTCGTGGGCGGCGGCGATATTACGCCGGATTTTTCCGGTGTCCAGTGATTGATGCGCTTTGCCTCTTGTTCTGATGTTCGCGGGCGGTTTACAGCGACCAGGACAGGAAGAGGTTGGCGCCGCTGAGTCGATTGTCGTAGCGGAAGGTGTATTGCGGCGCCGTTTCTGTGACATTCAGATTGCTGGTGGCAAGGCCCACGCCGACCCCCAGATTGCGCCATACGTTGTATTCCATGCCCACCTGCATTTCAGAGAACAGGCCCTTCCAGTCGTCGTACTCCAGGTAAAAGCCTTCGGCTTTCAGGAACCAGTACAGCTTCGGGTTGACCCGATAGTTAAGCCCGAATCCCACGGTGGGTAGAGGAACGGTGTGGGCAGCGTCGCGGGTCTCCTGGGCAGAGACGCTGCCGCCCGGGTCTGTCTTTACATCCAGATCGATATCGAACCTGGAGACGTGCAGCCCGCCCCCGGCCATCAGCTCGACTTTGTCATTGTGATAAAACGAATAGAAGTAGCTGGCTTTCATGATCTCGTAACCGAGGGAACTGGATACCGTGCTGCCAGCGGCCACCGTGGTGGTATTGCCGCCCTGGTCCACCCAGTCGATGTCTTTCTGCAGGACCTTGGACGCGTCCGATTCCACCTGGAACCAGGAGGCAACAATCTGGGAGCGAGGGGTAAATCGGTAATGGCCTTCCAGTCGCAAAACCGTTTCTTCCAGATCCAGGCCAAGCGTATCGCCCGGGCGGATGGCCGCGCCGGCCCCCACATTGCGTTCCACCAGTGACAGGGTGGTATCGGCACGGAACACGCTGTAGCCACCCGCAGAGAGGTACCATTTTTCGTTCATGGCATGTTTGTCATCAGCGTGGGCGGCGGTGACGGGCAGCAGGAGCAAGCCTGCAATGGCGGTCCCAATGGCTGCGCGGTAGTGGGGGTGATGGCGAAAGGTTGCAGTCATAACGTTTTTCATCCCTGAAAATGTATCAATACGGCGTGTGGCCACCTTTTTCTTTATCGTGCAGAAATGTGCGCCTTTATTCCAGCATCCGCGGATGACAAATCCGCGTCGCAGAGTCGCTCATGGCCACGACTGTGGCGGTTTTCCTTAAAACCGGGCAGTCTAGGCTGTGATCGCTCACGGCAAGGTACAAAGAAAAAATAATAGTGTGTGCCGGTGAGGGCGCGATAGGGGTCGGGACTGACCCGGTTATTGTGGGGGTTTTTCTGCACTACATGATTAAGGGGGGTATGTGTTGACGTTACCGTTGGGGGTACGGATCAGGATTGGCGTGTCCGCGATTATCTGCTTCGTTGTGGGGGGGGCTTTCCTGCTGGGTTTGCCCGTGTTGTTCAGCATTTCCCTGTGGGTGTTACTGGCCGTTGCCGCCTTGGCATTGTTGCTGGGCTTGCTGCTGAACGGCACGCTGCGTTTGCTGTTCGGCAAAAAAAAGAATCGCAGCCTGCTGAAATCCGTGGGCGTTTTTTTCTGTTTGTTGACCATTGCCACTGCGTTGCCGATTTATTATCTGGCGTACAAGGTGCAGGCCGACCCGCCACTATTGCCCCAGGCGACGCTGACGAATGGTCAAAAAACCGTGGTTTTTCAGGGCATGATCCATGTGGGCATGGAGAGTTTCTATAAATCGGTGGTTTATGATCTGGAAGAGGCACTCAGTGACGGCTACCGGTTGTACTACGAAGGCGTACAACCTTCACCCGGGGAAGGCGATGCCTGGTTCGCCGAACAGCTTGCCGGTGGCGGTGACCTGGCAGAGAACTACAAGGTCCTGGCGGATGCCTGCGGGGTGAAGTTCCAGATCGATTACTTTGGCCTGATGGAGCGGGATGCGCAGCAGCATCCAGAGCGTCACGTGGCGGCGGATGTCACCAGCCTGGAAATGAAACAGGAATACTATCGTTTGATAGCCACGGACCCGGCTTTCGCCGAGCAGGTGCGTGACCGGGAGGCTCCCGCTTCCACGGATACCAGTGATCCAGTTGCCGCCCTGCTGGATTGGCATGCTTCTGCCACCGATGAACAGAAAAAACTGATCGGTATTTTGTGTCGCGGTGCCTTTGCCATTGCGCTGGGCGATCAGAGCGAGCATGAGCCCCGGCCGCTGGATAAAGTCATTCTTGATTTCCGCAACCGGAAGCTGGCGCAGCGGATTATCGCTGATGACAGCCAGCGCATTTACATCACCTACGGTGCGGCCCATTTGCCCGGTGTGCTGGCAGCCCTGCAAGCCGCAGATCCGGACTGGCAAATCACTACGGTGAAATGGATGCGGGGCATGGCGACCCCGGAACATCTTGAAGGTGTCCTGCCGTCCATGCCCTAGTGGGAAAGGAAGGCAGGGCCGGTGCGAACATTGATTTCAAGCAGACAACAGGATGCACAAAGAATGATGAAACGAATGGGATGGATTCTGGTGCTGGCGGTGGGCCTGCTGGCCGGCTGCAGCAGTAATGATCATGGTGAGCTGGAAGGCGAAGCCTTGCGGGTTGGTGTCATGCCCGATTATCCGCCGCTGGTCTTTCGTGAAGAAGGCAAGGTGGTGGGGCTGGAGCGGGATTTTGCCGAGCAGTTATCACAGGATCTGGAGCGCCCCCTTTCTCTGCATGAATACACGCAATTGAGTGACTTGTTTGCGGCGCTGAAAAATAACGAAATCGATATCATCATGTCCGGCATATCCATAACGCCTGCCCGCCAGAAGGCGTTTGCATTCAGTTTGCCGTATACCACGATCGGCCAGATGGCGATGATCCGTCTCGCCGATGCTGCCCGGCTGGCCACGCCCGGCGCCTTGTTTACCGGGCAGTACCGGGTGGGTTACAAAAATGGCACTACCGGTGAGGCGTTCGTGAAAGAGACCATGGATGCGCAGACCCGGGGATTCAACAGCAATACTGAAGCGACCCAGGCCCTGGTTAACGGTGACATTGATGCGTTCATTCACGATGCGCCCACGGTCTGGAACCTGGCTAACAAACGCGAGTACCCGGTGAAGTTGCTGGGCCTGTACAAGCCCCTTACCAAGGAACAGCTGGCGTGGGTAATGCGCAAGAATGACAGCGAACTGAAACAGCAAGTGGATACGGTGCTGAAGAGTTGGGTAAATAACGGTTTTCTGATGCAGACAAAAACCCAATGGATTCCGGTGAAAATTCTTTCCGGGCAATGATTTTTTGTAGGTCGGGTTAGTCGCGTAGCGACGTAACCCGACTGAATTCTTTATTCAGATATCTGCGAAATTCTCCCCACCTTTCAACCAACGACGCAGCAGCGGCTCAACCCACTGCGGGCAGTCGTGCATCAGTTTGTTGGCCACGTCTTTGGCCGGTTCCATCAGGGCTTCATCGCGGACCAGGTCGGCGATGCGAAACGCCAGGTCCCCGGTCTGGCGAGTGCCGAGCCATTCCCCGGGGCCGCGTAGTTTCAAATCCTCTTCGGCAATAATAAAACCGTCGGTGGTGTCGCGCATTACCGCCAGCCGCCGTTTGCCGGTGAGCGACAGCGGGTTCTTGTACAGCAGCAGGCAATAGCTTTGTTCGCCGCCTCGCCCCACTCGTCCGCGCAGCTGATGTAATTGTGCCAGGCCCAACCGCTCAGCATTTTCCATCACCATCAGGGTGGCGTTGGGAACATCCACACCCACTTCGATCACCGTAGTGGCGATCAGCAGTTGCGCGTCGCCCCGGGAAAAGCGGGCCATTCGCTCGGCTTTTTCTTTTGCTTTCATGCGGCCGTGGACCAGCTCTATGCACAGGTCCGGCAAGGCGATCTGCAATTCCTCGAAGGTGGCTTCCGCCGCCTGGGCCTGCAGTTCTTCGGATTCCTCGATGAGTGTGCAGACCCAGTACGCCTGGGTGTTTTTCCTGCCGCTGTCAGGGCGGCAGGCATCGTTGATCCGTTCGATCACCTGGGGGCGGCGGCCTTCCGGTAGCACCAGGGTATCGATGGGCTTGCGCCCCGGCGGCATTTCGTCGATCACCGAGGTATCCAGGTCGCCATACACGCTCATGGCCAGGGTGCGGGGAATGGGAGTGGCGGTGAGTGTTAGCTGGTGAGGTACCTGGCTGCCGTTGGCGGTATCAAAGCGGCCTTTTTCGCGCAGGGCCAGACGTTGCTGCACCCCGAAACGGTGTTGCTCATCAATGATGGTGAGTCCGAGCCGGTGGAATTGCACCGCCTCCTGAAACAGGGCGTGGGTGCCGACGACAATCCGGGCGCTGCCATCAGCCAGGGCGGCATTGGTTTCCCGGCGGGCTTTGACGCCCAGGCTGCCCGCCAGCCAGTGCACCTCGATACCCAGCGGTGCCAGCCAGTGGCGAAAATTGTCCCGGTGCTGTTCGGCCAGCAGTTCGGTGGGCGCCATCAGGGCCACCTGGTAACCGGACTCCATAGCGGCGAGGGCCGCCGCCGCTGCCACCAGCGTCTTGCCTGATCCCACGTCCCCCTGCACCAGCCGTAGCATGGGGTGGGGCCTGGCCATGTCGCCCATGAGCTCGCCGATGACGCGCTGCTGTGCCCCGGTCAGGGCAAAGGGCAGGCTGGCCTGGAGTTTTTCAAACAGTGTCTGGCCGCTCAATCGCGGGGCATGGAAGGCTTTTTGTCCGGCCCGTTTTTGCAGCATGCCTAACTGGTGGGCGACCATTTCTTCCATGACCAGCCGTTTCACCGCCGGGTGCTTGCCTTCCAGCAGCAGGCTCACCGGGTCATCCGGGTTAGGGTTATGCAGCTTGCTTAGCGCTTGGGTCAGGCTGGGTAATCCGCTTTGATCCAGCAATTGCGCGGGGATTAATTCCTGGGGCGGGTGTGCCTGCAAGTAATGCAGAGCCTGGCCGGTAAGGTTGCGCAGGGTTTTCTGGCTGACGCCATCGGTGGTGGGGTACACCGGGGTCAGGGCTTTTTCCAGTGGCGGCAGGCCGCTGTCGGCATAATCCAGCTGGTATTCCGGGTGGTAGAACTCCAGGCCGGCGGAGCCGGGGCGGGGTTCGCCGTAGACGCGAATGGTCCTGCCGCGCTCCAGATTGTTCTTCTGGGCGGCGGTGAAATGGTAGAAACGCAGCGTCACCATGCCGGTGCCGTCCGCCACTTTGCACAGCAGTGAGCGGCGGCGGCCAAAAATCACATCGGCGGCCATCACCTGCCCTTCGATGACGACACCGGTTTCCGGGCGCAAGCTGCCGATGGGGGAAATGCGGGTGCGGTCTTCGTAGCGAAAGGGCAGGTGGAAAAGCAGATCTTCCAGATTATGCAGGCCCAGCTTGGCCAGTTTCGCGGCCGCCGCCGGCCCCACGCCTTTGAGGCGGCTAAGGGGCAGGCTGGAGAGGCTGTCATTGGCCATGGTTGGGCAACACCGCTGTAGGAGCACCTCTCGAGGTGCGAATCTGGTTCCAGCGTCTTACCTGGGTAGGGTTCGCACCTCGAGAGGTGCTCCTACAGGGAGAAACCTTCCTGCCCATCGTTATCCCGACAGTCCTTCCTTGGGAACGGCTTGGCGCAGCACTTCGATGGCCTTGGGCCGAGGGAAGCTATCGCGCCAGACCAGGGCGATGGTCCGGGAAGGGACCGGCTCTTCAAACGGACGCACCGCAAAGGTGTCCTTGTCGTAGCCATGCTGGTGGAGAGCCGAATTGGGCAGCACGGTAATGCCCAGCCCGCCGGCGACCATATGGCGCAGGGTTTCCAGAGAGCCGCCTTCGATCTGTACCAGGTTGCGCTGGTGCTGGGAATCGATGGCTGGACACAGCTCCAGCACCTGGTCGCGGAAACAGTGGCCTTCACCGAGTAGCAGCAGGGTTTCGTCGAGCAGTTGCTCCGGGGCGATTTTTTTCTGCGCCGTCCAGGCATGGTCGCCGGGCAGCAGGACAGAGAAGGATTCCTCGTACATGCGCGCCCGCACCAGGCCGCCACCGGAAAAAGGCAGTGCTACGATAATGGCATCCAGCTCGCCGTGTTCCAGCTTGCGGCGCAGCACATGGGTGTAATTTTCTTCGATGAACAGCGGCATTTCCGGGGCGGCTTCGCGCACCCGGGGCACCATGGTCGGGAACAGATAGGGCGCGACGGTAAAGATCGCTCCGACCCGCAGCGGTGAGCCGAGCTGGTCGCGTTGGCTCATGGCCATCTGCGAGAGCAGATCCGCCTGTTCCAGCACGCGCTGGGCCTGGGCGACAATGGGCTCGGCCTGGGGCGTCACCACCACTTCACGGGGGCGCCGCTCGAACAGGGGCATACCCAGCTGCTCTTCCAGCTTTTTAATGGCGGCGCTGAGGGTGGGCTGGCTGACGTTGCAGGCCTGGGCCGCGTGGCCAAAGTGGCGCTCGCGGGCCAGGGCGACTAGATAGCGAAGTTCTGTTAGTGTCATGGCGTCGATACGTTAAACCGATGGTTTCTGCATTGTGCACCTCTGCAAAGAGGGATGCCAGAGGGGGTATTAGTTAATAATGAATAGTTAAGGAACCTCTGAATAACTCGCGGGTGTGGTGCTGGCGGGGTTCCGTGGTTAATTATTCATTATTAACTATTAATTGATTTTCTATGTCTCATATTCTGATTGCCGGGCTGGGGGATCTGGGCGCCGGCCTGGCCGAACAGTTAATCGCTGACGGCCACCGCATCAGTGCCATCCGCCGCGGCGCGCAGGCGCCAGCCGGAGTGGAGCTGTACAGCCAGGATCTCACCGAAGGTGCGGCCATGCTGCCCCCGGACCCGGTGGATTTGCTGGTTATTATTATGACGCCCTCCGAGTACAGCGAAGAAGGCTATTTGCAGGCCTATGTGCGGGCGCCGCTGACGCTGCTGGAAGCGTTGGGACGCCAGCAACCGCTGCCTCCGGTGGTGTTTGTATCCAGCAGTGCGGTGTTCGGCGATGTGGACGGAGTGGTGGATGAACTGACGCCGCCGCGGCCGAGCCGGTATAACGGCAAGGTGTTGCTGGCGGCAGAAGAGGAAATCAGCACCCGCAGCCTCAGTACCGTGGTGCGTTTCACCGGCATCTATGGGCCGGGCCGCTATCGACAGATCGACAAGGCGGCCAAGCTGGCCCGGGGTGAAGTAAGCCTGCCGACGCCTCAATGGACCAACCGCATTCATCGCGACGATTGCGTGGGCCTGCTGCACAGCGTGGTGCTGGGCTGGCTGGAGGGCCGGGACATGCCGCCGCTGGTGATCGGCACCGATGCAGTGGGTGGCCGCAATCTGGATGTGCTGAAATGGCTGGCGGATCAGCAGGGCCTGACGCTGGCCGTGCCGGATGCACCGGCCGCCGGCAAACAGGTGCGCAGCCTGTATATCCAGCAAGGACACTACACCTTGCGCTATCCGGGTTACCCGGAGGGTTATGCACAGGTGCTGGCGGATAGATGAGCGACAAGCCCCAAGCTCCTATACGGCTGGGGCGTAGAAATGTGTTTAACACGCTGGCTTCACCGAAAGCTGGACGCGGGCATGGCGCTGAATGGTCTACGGCCATTTTTCGCGTTGTAGCTTGCCGCTTGAAGCTTGTAGCTGCTCTGCAAAGCGCATTCCCGGCCAAATCACGCTAAAATCGCCCATCTGTCGGCCGGGAACGTCATCATTGGTTGTTTTTTCGCCGATAGACTTGCCTCCGGCGCTGGCATTAGTAAAGTGTGCGCCTCAAATTTTTCTGTGTCGGTGCCGGGGGTGATCCCGATGCGCCGTAAAAGCCCGTGATGGGCGCGATGGAGTAACGCGAATGAGCACGCCGGTTGCCGTGGTAATGGGCTCCCAGTCTGACTGGGAGACCATGAAAGAAGCCTGTGACGCCTTGACCCAGTTCAATGTGGGTTGGAAGGCCGAAGTGGTATCGGCTCACCGCACCCCTCAGCGCATGTATGACTTTGCCAAAAGCGCCCACGAGAACGGCTACAAGGTGATCATTGCCGGTGCCGGGGGCGCGGCCCACCTGCCGGGCATGATTGCTTCGCTGACGCCGCTGCCGGTACTCGGTGTGCCGGTGAAAAGCCGTACCCTGTCTGGCTGGGACAGCCTGTTGTCCATCGTGCAGATGCCCAAAGGCGTGGCCGTGGGCACCCTGGCCATCGGCGCGGCGGGCGCCTGGAATGCGGGCCTGTTGGCTGCCCAGATGCTGGCGGCGGACAACCCCGAGCTGCTGCAGCAAATCGCCGACTGGAAAGCGTCCCGTGCGGATGAAGTGTTGGCCAATGCCGAGCTGGGGCAGGGCTGATTCCCCGGCGCTGTTCTTTTCCCTGTTTGCTCTGACGGATCTGCTATGAATCGCGTACTTGTTCTTGGTGGTGGCCAGCTTGGCCTGATGATGGCAGAAGCCGCAGCCCGACTGGGGCTGGTGGTGGACCGTTACGATCCGGAACGGGCGCTGCTGTTGCCGGGCACTTCCGACCTGGCTGTGCCGATCAGCTGGGAAGAGTGTCAGGAGCGTTACCCGGTGATTACCGTGGAACGTGAAGCCTTCCCGGACACCGGATTTTCCGCGGAGCTGGCCCAGAGCGATCGTTGCGTCGCCCGGGGTGCCCTGCAAGTAATCCCCGACCGCTTCACCCAGAAGTCCATGCTCGACAAGCTGGGCATTCCCACCGCGCCCTGGGTAACCTTGGACAAGGTCGACGACCTGCAGGCCGCCGTGGCGCAGTTTGGTGGCGTGGTGGTGAAGGCCCGCAGCGGCGGTTATGACGGCCGTGGTACCTGGATTGTGGGCGAAGGTGGCGACTTGTCTGCGGTGCCTGCTGCCGAGCTGGCCGGCAAGGCCATCGTCGAGAAAAAAATTCCCTTCCGTCGCGAGCTGTCCATCGTCGGTGCGCGCAGCATCAGTGGCGAAACCCTGTTCTACCCACTCACTCGCAACTGGCATGTGGACGGCATTCTGCGCCTGAGCCTGGCCCCGGCCAATGCCTGTGCCGACCTGCAAAAGCCGGCGGAGCAGATGCTCAAGGGCATCATGGAAGAGCTGGACTATGCCGGTGTTATGGCGGTGGAATTCTTTGAAGTCGATGGCCAGTTGATGGTCAACGAAATTGCTCCGCGAGTGCATAACTCCGGGCACTGGACCCATGAAGGGGCGGACTGGTCCCAGTTCGACCTGCACGTTCATGCCCTGGCCGGCGTTCCACTGCATGCCCTCAACGTCCATGGCCCCTCCGCCATGGTCAACCTGATCGGCACCCCGTTCGAAAGTGCCTGGCTGCAGCACCCGGGCGTGGTGCACTGGTATGGCAAGAGCGTGCGTCCGGGCCGCAAGGTGGGCCACGCCAATCTGGTGGCCGATACCTTGGACGGTTTGCGCCAGGGCCTGGATGCCTGGGCCGATGTGCTGCCGGAAGGCTATCAGGCGGTGCTGGATTCCGAGCTGGATCTGGGCTGATTTTGCGTTGCGAGTTGAATGTTCAAAGTTGAAAAGCGCGGCATTGCCGGGAGCCATCCGAAACAGGCTTTAGCCGCGCCGCAGTACCGGGAAATAATCTACATTCAAACTCATCGCGGGCACCACGCTACTTGGCGGGCATCTCACGTATCCTGCACTTTTCAACTTTCAACTTTCAACTTTCAACTTGAAACGTCCCCCCCTTCACGTTTTGCTGGCCGTGCCGGCTTACACTGTCCATAGTGCGAGGCAAGAAAAGGCAAAACGGTTGTGATGATGACACTTTCTCTGGGGCGCTATCGGCGGCTGATCATGCTGGCCATGGTGCTGGCGCTGGTCCTGATTACGGTAGAGCTTACCGGCCTGCGTGAGCAGCTGTCGGTGTCGTTCCTGCGTGCGCAACTGGAAGCCAACCCGATCACCGGTCTCATTGCCTTTGTGGTGGTCTTCGTGATCGGTAACCTGATTCAGCTGCCCGGCTGGATCTTTCTGGCGGCGGCCATCCTGGCGCTGGGAACAGTGATGGGTGGGCTGGCGACTTATATTGCCGCCTGTGTGTCCTGCCTGGTGACCTATGTGCTGGTGCGCGGGCTGGGCGGCAGTGCCCTGCGGGATATCCGGAGCCCCCTCGCCCGCAAGATTCTGGCGCGGCTGGACAGCCACCCGGTACGCAGCGTGGCCTTGTTGCGCCTGTTGTTTCAGACCATGCCGGCGTTGAATTACACGCTGGCGCTCAGCGGGGTGACGTTACGCCACTACATGCTCGGCACGCTGATCGGTTTGCCGGTGCCGCTCCTGCTTTATTGCATCTTCTTCGACCGAATACTGCTGCTGTTACCGATCGGGTAAGGCCCATGACCCGCCGCAAGAGCAGGCCTGCAAGGGATTGCATGTTTGAAGGTAGTTTCCACTTGCAGGCGCGCCCTGCGGCAACCAAGCTTTTCGTCACGCGTCACGCGTAGCCCGAGGTTGTCGTCAATGCCTTAACAGGGCGCTCAGCGTATCCACAGTCTCTGCCCACTCCGCGTCTTCGCGAACCGCCTCGGCGAGAAAACGTGCCTGGGATTCATTCCAGAACGGTGCCTGATGCAGGTGCATGCTGTCGGTGAGTGTGCCGCCATGCTGGTGGATGAAGTCTTCGATATCAGGGTCGCTGCTGGCCAGACCGAGCTGATCAAACAGGGTGTTGAGGTCGTGGGTCGCGGTATCCATATCGCTCTCCCTTATGTTCAAAATAAGTGTTGCGGGATTAACGCAGGCGGACATCTGTCCGCCCACCGTCTGTTCGATGGTGCGCTTTTAAAGTCGTTCTGTCTCCCCTCCTTTCGGAGGGTCGCACCAACAAAAACGCCCGCACAAGGGCGGGCGTGTTGCATGGCGCGTGGTGCGTGCAGCGGATCAGGCAATATCCAGAATACCGTCCATTTCTACGCCGGCGCCCTTGGGCAGCGCCGCCACGCCGATGGCCGCCCGAGCCGGGTAAGGCTGGGTGAAATGCCGTGCCATAACCTCGTTGACCAGCGCAAAGTGGCTCAGGTCGGTGAGGAAGATATTCAGTTTTACGATGTCCTGCAGGCTGCCGCCTGCGGCTTCACACACCGCGATCAGATTGGAAAACACCTGCTCGATCTGCGCCTCCATGTCGCCTTCAATCAGCTCCATGGTTTCCGGCACCAGTGGAATCTGGCCGGACAGATACACGGTAGAGCCAGCCTTGATGGCCTGGGAATAGGTGCCAATGGCTTGCGGAGCCTTGTCGGTGCTGATTACGGAATGGTTGGACATGATCGTTCTTCATTGGTTGAGCCCCGGCCATGGCCGGCAGGCGAAAATAGGGAAGCGGCTATGCTTGCACGGGTTAATGCTTGCACGCAACACGCTGCACCCACTCAAGCTGTGTGCGGTGGCGTGCCGCGTTTATCAAAGCCGGTGAATACGGACGATGCTGTCCAGGGTGCGCAGCTTCTTGATGATGCGCGCCAGGTGGATGCGGTCTTTCACCGTCATGGTCACGTTGAGGATGGTGAGGGTGGGGTCTTTCTCGGCCATGTCGATGGTGTCGATGTTGGAGCCAAGTTCCGACACGCTGTTGGCCAGGGTGGCGAGTACGCCGCGCTTGTTGATCAGCTCGATGCGCAGGGCGGCGGTGAATTCCTGCTCTACCTGTTTGTCCCAGCTTAGCGCGATGCATTTTTCCGGAGCGTTACGCATTTCCGCCAGCAGGTTCTTGCAGGTATCCCGGTGGACCACGATGCCGCGCCCGGCACTCAGGTGCCCGATGATGGTGTCGCCGGGCAGCGGGCAGCAGCATTTGGCGTAGCTGACCATCAGGCCTTCGCTGCCGCGGATGGCCAGCGGCCGGCGATCGTCTTCGTGCTGGCGCTCGTCGTCATCGCGGGCGCCGGCCAGTTTGCGCGCCACCAGCGGCGCCAGGCGGTTGCCCATGCCGATATCTTCCAGCAGATCGTCCAGCTCCAGATAGCCGTTACCGGCCAGCTCGCTGACTACCCGCTCAATGGGCAGGTCGTCCAGGCCCATGTCGTAAGAGTGCAGAGCCTTGGCCAGCAGCCGCTCGCCCAGCTCCACCGCGTCTTCGCGGCGTTGGTGTTTGAGGAAGTGGCGAATGTTGGTGCGCGCCTTGCCGGTGACCACGAAGTTCAGCCAGGCCGGGTTCGGGGTGGCGTTGGGGGCGGTGATGATTTTTACCGTCTGCCCGGATTCCAACGGTGTGGACAGGGCCGCGAGCTTGCCATCGATGCGCGCCGCCACGCATTTGTTGCCCACCTTGGTGTGCACCGCGTAGGCAAAGTCCACGGCGGTGGCGCCGCCGGGCAGTTCCTTGATGTCGCCTTTGGGGGTGAACACATAGGCTTCGTCCGGGAACAGGTCCACCTTCACGTTCTCGATGAACTCCATGGAGTTGCCGGCTTTTTGCTGCAGCTCCAGCAGCCGCTGCATCCAGCTCTGGGTGCGGCTGTGGGTGGGCGAGCCGGGTTCGTCATCGGACTTGTACAGCCAGTGGGCGGCGATGCCGTTGTTGGCCATGGCCTCCATTTCTTCGGTGCGAATCTGCATTTCCAGGGGAATGCCGGAGCGGGCCTTCAGCGTGGTATGCAGGGACTGGTAGCCATTGGCCTTGGGAATGGCAATGTAGTCCTTGAAGCGGCCGGGAATCGGGGTGAAATAGTTATGGGTGGCGCCGAGCACGCGGTAGCAGGTGTCGACCCGGTCCACGATGATGCGGAAGCCGAACACATCCATGATGTCGGAGAAGGGTTTGTGCTGCTCCTTCATCTTGGTGTAAATGCTGTAGAGGTGCTTTTCGCGGCCCAGTACCCGGGCTTCGATACCTTCTTCTTCCAGGCAGTGTTCCAGGCTGGTCTTGATGGTGGTGAGGATTTCCTTGCGGTTGCCGCGGGCCTTTTTTACGGCCTGGCCAATCAGTTTTGCGCGCATGGGGTAGATGGCGTGAAAGGCCAGGTCCTCGTATTCCACCCGCATGTTGTACATGCCCAGCCGGAAGGCGATGGGGGCGTACAGTTCCAGGGTTTCGGTGGCAATGCGGCGACGCTTTTCGGCGCGCATCACATGCAGGGTGCGCATATTGTGCAGGCGGTCAGCCAGCTTGATGAGGATGACGCGGATGTCCCGGGTCATGGCCAGCATCATCTTGCGCAGGTTTTCCGCCTGCTGCTCCGCTTTCGATTCGAACTTGATCTGGGCGATCTTGGAAACGCCGTCCACCAGCTCGGCCACCTCCTCGCTGAATTCGTTGGCCAGCTGCTCTTTACTGAAGCCGGTGTCCTCGATCACATCGTGCAGCATGGCGGCCATGAGCGAGGCATGGTCCATGTGCATGTCGGTGAGGATGTTGGCCACCGCCAGCGGGTGAGTGATGTACGGATCCCCGGTTCGGCGGTACTGGCCTTCGTGTGCTTGCTCGGCAAAATGGTAAGCGTGTACGACCTGGGCGATCTGATCATCGTCCAGGTAACTGCGTAACCGTTTTTCCAGATTATGGATGGTGGGCAAAAGGCCTCGTCACGCCCTTGGCGAGTAGCAGGTTCGAAGATGACTCTTAGCTTAGATTTGAGGGCAGGATTTGTCTATGACAAGGAGATAGGCACAGACGATTGTTTGGCTGGGAGAAAGCGATGGGGGACAGGCACTGGGTGCCGGCCGCTGACAATCCCGGCGCCTGGAGGGCTGTATAGCTCAACACCATGCTGATGCGCCAATCATGGGGGGGCTGTTTCGGGTTTGTAGAATCCGCTGCGCGGCGGCGTGTCTCGCGAATTCGCAAAAAAAAACGGAAAGGCGTGGGCCTCTCCGTTTTTCTGTCCATTTTTCACCTTGCGGTGAAAGCGGGAACCGGCAATTACTCGCCGAAAGACTGGGTCAGCAGGGCCAGCTCGTCCACGTCAGCGCTGCGGTCCGCGATGGGGTTGTCCACGGATTCAGCGGTCACGTGGCCTTCTGCGATTTCACGCAGGGCGACAACGGTGGGTTTGTCGTTTTCCCAGGCTACACGTGGCTCTTTACCGCCGCTCTGCAATTGATGGGCGCGCTTGCCGGCAACCAGTACCAGCTCAAAGCGGTTATCCAGTTTTTCCAGGCAATCTTCTACGGTAACTCGTGCCATGCTGCTCTCCTGACAAGCTGACGGGGCCGGTTCGACATGAACCCGCACCGCCTGATAATTCGCAAGGAGGCGATTTTACGGGCTGAGGGCAGGGCAAGTCCAGTGCCAGCCGCCGAACGGCGGTGCCGGGGCTGGCCCCGACGGCGGCGATCAGCGTGGCGCGAGCAGGTTCTGCAGGGTCGCGGCCTGGCGGGCAGACTGCCGGCTTGTCACCAGCCGGCGAGCCTCGACGATGGCTTCCAGCTCATACAGGGCACGCTGGAAATCATCGTTGACCACCAGATAGTCGAACTCGCCGTAGTGGCTCATTTCGTCCTGGGCGCCGTCCAAGCGCTGCTGGATCACGGTTTCGTCGTCGGTTTCGCGGCCCCGCAGGCGGTCGGCCAGAATCTCCAGTGAGGGCGGCAGGATGAAGATGCTCACCGCATCCGGCAGCTGCTTGCGAATCTGGGTGGCGCCTTGCCAATCGATCTCCAGAATTACGTCGTCGCCGCCGCGCAGGGTCTGGGCGACCCAGTCGGCGCTGGTGCCGTAAAGGTTGCCGAACACTTCCGCATGCTCGAGAAAACGGCCCTGTTCCACCTGACGGACAAAGCTGTCACGGTCGGTGAAATGGTAGTTCACGCCGTCTTCCTCACCGGGGCGCATGGCGCGGGTGGTGTGCGAGATGGAAATGCGGACCCGGGCAAGCTTGTCGACCAGGGCGGCCACCAGGCTGGTCTTGCCGGCGCCGGACGGGGCGGAAATGATGTACAGCGTGCCTTTGTCGGCCATAAAGAGAATGTCCTGTTCGCGATCCCGGTAAAGCGCGCATTATAGGCGTAAAGACCCGGGTGCGTCATATGCACCCTGACCCGGAGACAACGGACTCACTATGCAGGACAGCGCGATCAGCGCCACGGTGGATTTCCATCAGAACGGCGTACAGCACGGTTTCCTCAAACTGCCTTACTCCCACGACCAGTCCGCTTGGGGCAATGTGATGATCCCGGTGGCCGTGATCCGCAACGGCGAAGGGCCCACTGCGCTGCTGACCGGGGGCAACCACGGTGATGAATACGAAGGCATCACCGCCTTGCTCAAGCTGGCGAGCCGGCTGCGAGCGCAGGATATCAGCGGCCGGGTGATCATTGTGCCGATGATGAATCACCCGGCGGTGCTGAACGGCACGCGTACCTCCCCGCTGGATGGCGGCAACCTGAACCGGGCGTTTCCGGGCGACCCCGCCGGCACCCTCACCGAAAAAATTGCCGATTACTTCACCCGTTATCTGGTGCCACTGGCTGACGTGGTGCTGGATATGCACTCCGGTGGACGCACGCTGGACCTGTTGCCTTTTGCGGCCACCCATCGCCTCGCCGATGAGGCCTTTGGGGCACGCTGCCTGGCCGGGGCTGAGGCGTTTGGGGCGCCTTACACCCTGTTTATGGCGGAGCTGGAAGAGGCGTCCCTGTTCGACAGCGTGGTAGAAGCCCAGGGACGGGTGTTCATCAGCACCGAGCTGCGCGGCGGCGGCACGACTACCCCGGAGACGGTGGCGCTGGCAGAGCAGGGCGTGGACAACGTGTTACGCTTTGCCGGCATTCTGCCCGGCGACCCGTTGCCGGTAACATCGCAGGCGCTGGAGATCCCCAGCGCAGACTACTACCGTGTCAGCGAGCATCGCGGCTTGCTGGAATTTGCGGTGGCGCTGGGCGACTGGGTGCAGCAGGGCGAGGTGCTTGCCCGCGTGCATAGCCTTGACCGTACCGGCCAGCCACCGGTGGATTATCGGGCGCCGTTTGCAGGCATGTTGATTGGTCGCCGTCACCCGGCCCGGGTAGACATTGGCGACACCTTTGCCGTGCTGGCAGTGAAGCGTTAAGGCGTTCTTCCGCGGCGCCCAAACTGAAAAATCAGGAGAAACTATGAGTGACTCAAAGGACGATCCGCGTCGCCGCCATTCAGCAAAGGTCGTTGATGGCCCCGGTAAATCCGCCAGCCGGGCCATGCTGCGGGCGGTGGGATTTACCGATGAGGATTTCCACAAACCTCAGGTGGGGATCGCGTCCACCTGGAGCCAGGTGACACCCTGCAACAGCCACATTGGTGAGCTGGCCGACAAGGCCTGCGAAGGGGCTGATGCGGCCGGCGGCAAGGGCGTGATTTTTAACACCATCACTATTTCCGATGGCATCGCCAACGGCACCGAAGGGATGAAGTATTCGCTGGTCTCCCGCGAGGTGATTGCCGACTCCATTGAAACCGTGGCGGCCTGTGAAGGGTTTGACGGCCTGGTGACCCTGGGCGGCTGCGACAAGAACATGCCCGGCTGCCTGATGGGCATGGCGCGGCTGAATCGCCCCAGCGTGTTCGTCTACGGCGGCACCATCATGCCCGGCAAGGGCCACACGGATATTGTCTCCGTGTTCGAAGCCATGGGCGCCCATTCCCGGGGCGACATGGACCTGATCGAGCTCAAGCAGATTGAAGAAACCGCCATCCCCGGCCCGGGTTCCTGTGGCGGCATGTATACCGCCAACACCATGGCCTCGGCCATCGAAGCACTGGGTATGAGCCTGCCCGGCAGCTCGGCACAGAATGCGGTGTCCGAGGAAAAACGGGAAGATTGCGTGCGGGCCGGCGCCGCTGTATTAAAACTGCTGGAACAGGACATCAAACCGTCCGACATCATGACCCGCGCGGCGTTCGAGAATGCCATCACCGTGGTGATTGCCCTGGGCGGCTCCACCAATGCGGTGCTGCACCTGATCGCCATGGCGCGCACCGTGGGCGTGGCGCTGTCACTGGATGACTTCACCGAAATCGGCAAGCGGGTGCCGGTGCTGGCGGACCTGCGCCCCAGTGGCCACTACATGATGAGCGAACTGGTGGCCATTGGCGGTATTCAGCCGCTGATGAAAATACTGCTGGAGGCAGGATTATTGCAGGGCGATTGCCTGACGGTGACCGGCCGAACGCTGGCGGAAAACCTGGCCGATGTGGCGCCCTATCCCCTGGATCAGTCGATTATTGCGCCCCTGTCCGAGCCTCTGAAAGCGGAAAGTCACCTGCGCATTCTCTATGGCAACCTGGCGCCGGACGGCGCGGTGGCCAAGATCACCGGCAAGGAAGGCACCCACTTTTCCGGCCCGGCACGGGTGTTCGGTTCCGAAGAAGAAGCCCAGCAACGGATTAACGACGGCACAGTGGTGTCTGGCGACGTGGTAGTGATTCGCTATGAAGGCCCCCGCGGTGGGCCGGGCATGCGTGAAATGCTCACCCCCACCTCTGCCATCATGGGGCGTGGCCTGGGCAATGAGGTGGCGCTGATCACCGATGGCCGCTTCTCCGGCGGCAGTCATGGTTTTGTGGTCGGCCACGTGACCCCGGAAGCCTTCGATGGCGGCCCGCTGGCGCTACTGGAAGACGGCGACCTGATCACCATTGATGCGCAAGCGAACACCCTGGTTGTGGACCTCTCCGATGCAGAGCTGGCACGCCGGCGAGCCAATTGGAAGCAACCGGCACCACGCTATACCCGTGGCGTGTTGGCCAAATACGCACGGCTGGTCGGCTCCGCCAGCGAAGGCGCGCTGACGGATCAGGATTGATCTGTCAGGTGAGATTCTCTTCGTCGGCTTGAGGGCTCCCTCAAGCCGACCCCTTCCTTGTCTTTGCTGCGTTTTTACTTCCCGTCTTTTGTGTCGGTGGGCGGCATTTTCGATGCCCCATTCCCTTTTTTCCTTCCCCATTCCGCGTACTGAAATATTGATTGTTGTATGAGATGGATCGCGCAACGCAGAAAAGTGTGTGGTTTAGTTACACTAAAAATTTAAACGTTCGTTTTAAATTTTCTACAGAATTGCACTCATAAATAGGGCCGTATTAACCCTGTTCATGGTGCCGTCTTTTTACGCCCTAAAAGGGAAACTAAATATCCTCATTTGTATATGGCGCGGCTGCGCTATTCTTCTTCCTATCCACAGAAAATCTCACTTTTTTAATGGAATCATCGAGTTATGGATGGATTTAGTCGATGCTTAAAAAAATAAAAAATAGTTCGAAATTCCCTGAGCCAGCCGGTAGACAGCAGGAAAATGGCTGATACATACTCGTTGGTATGTGAAAAGAGATGGCGGGATATTTTGTTTCGCCTCCTGGAAAAAAGAAAAGATAAACACCGTTATTGGCAGCAATAACGCATAAAAAAAGACAAGCGTGTGCGCATTGCCATGGCGCCATTGGCGTGATGGCAATAACAACAAACAGGGAGAGCAACATGATGAAAACGTTTCTGGCCGGCGTGGTATCAACGCTGCTGCTGGCCACTGCGGCCCAGGCTGCAGAGCCGGTAAAGATTGCATTGATTGATCCGCTCAGTGGGCCCATGGCGTCAGCGGGTCAGCCTGCCTACGAGCACCTGAAATTTGCCGCTGAGCGAATCAATGCCAACGGCGGCATGAATGGTCACCCGGTCGAAATCGTCGGCCTGGACAACAAGCTAAGCCCCCAGGAAAGCCTGGTTCAGTTGCAGAAAGCCATGGATAACGGCGTGGATTTTATTACCCAGGGCAATGGTTCCTCGGTGGCCTCGGCACTGATCGCCGGTATCGAAAAGCATAACCGCCGCAACCCGGGTGACGAGCGCCTGTTCCTCAACTACGCGGCGGTGGACCCGGTCTTTACCAATGAGCGGTGTTCATTCTGGCATTTTCGTTTCGATGCCAATTCCGACATGAAGATGAACGCGCTGACCGATTATCTGGCCGGCCAGAAAGAGATAAAAAAGGTTTACCTGATTAATCAGGATTACAGCCATGGCCGCTCTGTTTCCGCGCAGGCCCGCAAGATGCTGAAAGAAAAGCGCCCGGACATCGAAGTGGTAGGCAATGACTTTCATCCGCTGGCAAAAGTGAAGGATTTCACGCCGTACATTTCAAAAATCCAGGCATCCGGTGCCGACGCGGTGATTACCGGTAACTGGGGCCAGGACATGACACTGCTGGTGAAAGCGGCGGCAGACTTTGGTCTGGATGCGCCTTTCTTTACCTACTACGGCGCCAGCTCTGGCGTGGCCACCCAGCTGGGTGAAAAAGGCGTGGACCGCCTGTATCAGATCAATGAGTACTACGGCGATTTTGAAGATCCGGAAATGGCGCAGCGCCAAGTCGATTTATACAAGAAGGCTAACTGGGATTTCTACTATCTACGTTTGAGCAACATGCTGGATATGCTCAAGAAAGCCGCCGACCAGGAGAAAAGCGTAAACCCGGTGGTCATTGCCAAAGCGCTGGAAGGGATGACGCTGACCAGCACCACTGGCGAGCTGGTGATGCGTGCGGAAGATCACCAGATCCAGTTGCCCATGTTTATCTCGGTGATGGATGACGGCATGAAATACGGCGCCGAAGGCACCGAGTTCAACTTCCACAAAGTGGCGCGGATCGAACGTGATGACGTCACGCTGCCTACCACTTGCCGCATGCGTCGTCCGAAATAAACGCCGGACAACGCGCAATGGATTGATCTTGTTGGATTGAGTCGAAGCAGCTGCATTCCGCGGCTGCTTCAGGAGCTTTTGCATGCTCGAAATTATTATTTTTTCCACGCTGAACGGAATTTTGTACGGCTTGTTGCTGTTCATGCTGTCCAGCGGTTTAACGCTGATTTTTTCCATGATGGGCGTGCTCAATTTCGCCCATGCCAGTTTTTATATGCTTGGTGCCTATGTGGCCTACAGCCTGGGGATGGTGGTGGGCTTCTGGCCGGCCCTGTTTCTGGCGCCTCTGGTCGTGGGTCTGTTGGGCGCGTTGGTTGAAAAATACGGCCTGCGCCGCGTCCATGAAAACGGCCACGTGGCCGAATTGTTATTTACCTTTGGCTTGGCCTATGTGATCAACGAACTGGTGCAGTTGATCTGGGGGCCGGTATCCGTGGCGTACCGTGAGCCGGCTTACCTGCGCGAGCCGCTGTTCACCCTGATGGGCACGGATTATTCAATTTTCCGGGGCGGGGTGATCCTGATTTCCGCGCTGATGCTGGTGGCGCTCTGGTACCTGCTCAAGAAAACCCGTGTCGGCCTGATGGTGCGGGCCTCGTTAACCCACGGGAATATGGTGGGCCATCTGGGCCATAACGTGCCGCGTTTGTTTATGGGTGTGTTCGGGTTTGGTTGTGCCCTAGCCGGCTTGGCCGGGGTGATGGGCGGGCCATTGCTGGCCACCGAACCGGGCATGGCAGAAAGCCTTGGGCCTATCGTCTTTGTGGTGGTGGTCGTGGGCGGCATGGGGTCCCTGTTGGGGGCGTTCTATGCGTCCTTGTTGATCGGCCTGATCCAGACCTTCTTTGTGGCCATGAATGCCTCCGTGGGCGATCTACTCAACGGCATCGGCATGAACGTGGATCCCTACGGAGAAATCACGGGCATTACTCTGGCCAGCTTGGCGCCAATGACGCCCTTTATTCTGCTGGTACTGATTCTGATTTTCCGCCCACGCGGTTTGATGGGGGAGCTTGAGCCATGAGTGAAGCAACTGCAGTGGCAACATCATCTCCGTCCATGCCCTGGCGTTCGCTGATGCCCTGGGTGATCAGTCTGGCGGTGATGGCGGTGTTACCGTTTTTATTCGAAGGCGGCACCGCCTTCACACTGATGAATGTGATCGGTATCAATATCGTGTTCGCCATGTCCTACAACATGCTGTTGGGGCAGGGTGGCATGCTGTCGTTTGGGCATGCGGTGTTCTTCGGCATGGGCAGTTATGCGGCCATGCATGCCATGAATGCCATCGATGAAGCGAGCTATACCGGTGAAGGTTTCTGGGCGCATATCCCGGTAGTGAGTATGCCGCTGGTGGGCATGATCGCCGGTGGGCTGGTGGCGCTGGTGATCGGCTGGCCGTTTTGCCGCCGCGCCGGTACCGCCTTTGCCATGATCACGTTGGGCCTGGGGGAATTGGTGGCAGCAGCCGGGCAAATGTTCCCGTCCCTGTTTGGCGGCGAAGCCGGTATTTTTGCCAATCGCATGGTCGGGCCGCAGTGGTTCGGGCTGGAATTGTCCAGTGCCCGGGATGTGTACGGGTTTATCGCCTTCTGGACTCTGGTGGCGGTGGCTGCCATGTGGGCCTTTACCCGCACGCCGCTGGGGCGCATGTCCAATGCGGTGCGTGACAACCCGGACCGGATGGCCTTTATCGGTTACCAGCCGCGCAATATTCGTTATCTGATCTTTATCGCTTCCGGTTCCTTTGGTGGCCTGGCTGGCGGCATGGCGGCGGTGAACTATGAAATCATTACCCCGGAATCGTTAGGGCTGATTCCTTCCGGGATGGCGCTGTTAATGGCGGCGGTGGGTGGTCTGGGTGTGTTCTATGGCCCCATCGTGGGTGCCATCGTGGTCACCCTGATCAACTCCATGCTGAGCGACTACACCGATGCTTCCATCCTGTATGTGGGGCTGATTTTCCTGAGCATTGTCATGTTCGCCCCTCGCGGTCTGGCGGGTGGCATCGAACAGGTGCGTGTGGCCTGGCGCGAGGGCCAGCTGACGTCTTGCCTGCCGGGCTGGCTGACGGGTGCAGCGGCAGTGGTGCTGATTGCCACCGGGTTGTCACTGGCAGTGGAGCTGTTGTTCCACTGGCGCCACGGCAGCGACAGCATCAGCCAGTTTTTTGGCATGACATTGAATGAAACCAGTGTGTGGCAGTGGGGCGCCGTGGTGGCGCTGGTGGCCAGTGGCATCACGCTGATGCGTGCCACCCGAACCCTGCGGGAGAGCGAATAATGACAGCGCTATCGATCCAGGCATTACGAAAAAGTTTTGGTCCGGCGGATATTATTCGCGGTGTGGATCTGGAGGTGAGCAGTGGTGAAATCCACGCGATCATTGGCCCGAACGGGGCCGGTAAATCCACCTTCTTTAATCTGCTGTCCGGCGCCTTGCAGCCCTCCAGTGGTGACATGGCGTTGAACGGCACACGCATCAATGGTCTGTCGCCGGACAAGATTCAGCAGCTGGGCCTGTCCCGTTCGTTTCAGGTGAGTAATGTGTTCACCAACTTGTCCGTGTTTGAAAATTTGCGTTGCGCCTGCCTGAAGAACAGTAAGGCCGGATATGTATTCTGGTGGCCGGCCGCCGGCATCCGCCAAGCCAATCAGCGTGCTGAAGAAGTGCTGACACTGATCGGCCTGCAAGCGTTACGCGAGGTGCCGGCCGGGGCATTGCCCTATGCCAGCCAGCGGGCGCTGGAAATCGGTATGACCATCGCCTGCGATGCCCAGGTGGTGCTGCTGGATGAGCCCACCGCCGGCATGAGCAACACCGAAACCGAACAGGCCGTGGACATGATCCGCAAGGTGGCTGCCGGGCGCACATTGATGATTGTGGAGCACGACATGGGCGTGGTGTTCGAACTGGCCGATCGGATTTCGGTACTGGTCTATGGCGAAATCATTGCCACGGGCACCCCGGAACAAATTCGCAATGACCCCAGGGTGAAAGAAGCCTATCTGGGTGAGGAGGCCGCCTGATGTTGGACGTACAGGATTTACATGCCTACTACGGCAAAAGCCATATTCTTCAGGGGGTGAATTTTTCCCTGCAGGAAGGCGAAGTGGTGTCATTGCTGGGGCGGAACGGGGTGGGCCGATCCACCACGGTGAAGTCCATCATGGGGGAAGTGCCGCCTACGGGCTCCATCCGTTTTCGGGGTACGGAAATTGCCGGCTGGCCCAATCACCGGATTGCGCGGCTGGGCCTGGGTTATGTGCCGGAAGACCGGGATATTTTTCCCTCTCTTACGGTGCGACAGAACCTGGAGCTGGGCCTGAAAAATCCGCGCAAACCCGGCAAGTGGACTGTGGAAAAAATGCTCGACATGTTCCCCAACCTGGCCCGCCGCGAACACTCCCCGGCGGGGGTGCTGTCCGGCGGCGAAAAGCAGATGCTCGCCATGACCCGCACCCTGATGGGCGACCCGTCCCTGATCATGATCGACGAACCCACCGAAGGCCTGGCCCCGCTCATCGTCAAACAGATCGCCGACCTGATCTCGGAAATCGCCAACGCCGGCGTCTCTATCCTGCTGGTGGAGCAGAAACTCTCCATCGCCATGGATATCTCCCACCGTGTCCTGGTCATGGGCCACGGCCAGATCGTCTTCCAGGGCACCCCGGATGAACTGCGCAACGATGACGCCGTGCGCAAGGAGTGGCTGGAGGTGTAGGGCTAGCGGTTAGGCAGCGTTAAAAAAGCCGGCGTCATGCCGGCTTTTTTAGTAGTGAGGCGCCACATGAAAGCGTTACTCGATATTCTGAATCTGTTTGTTGGTTAAGAATTAAAAATACTTGAAAGTCAATTGGTTGCCTGTGTTTTTGCATGGCGGTTTTTGCTTTGCCCACCATGTTGCCCACCACTTTTAAGTCCTTGATTTAGCTTAATGAGCAAATACGCGGGGCCTTTTGGAGGAGGGTGGGTTGCTGAAAAGGCGGGGTCCACGTGCCCGGTATTTCAGGTCGTGACGATAGGGTTTCTGGTGAATGTATTCACTGGAGAGCAAGATGACAATTCGTTGGCGTTACCTGGATGGATGGCTGGTAGCTCATCATTAAGAAGGGTCGGAATTGAGGATCTGGGAAGCGGATTCTTCATTGGGCCCGGCGCTGGCCTTATTGCTGAATGAGGCTCCAGAACTCTCACGTCTATTAGTGCAGGGATTTGGCCAAAATTGCTGACGGCAGTACGATTCCTGGCCTTTGGTGCACTCGCGCGGCTTTCTTTGGGCATTATGGTGTCTATTTTGTCCATTAAATGCGAAAATTGGACAAAATAGTATCCATATAGGTGTGATATGGTCGCCCTACTTGACGATGCCGATGTCCAGCGGGCATTTGCCACCCATCTGCGACGTTTGCGCAAGCAGGCCAAGCTGTCTCGCGATGCGCTAGCTGCGCGTAGCGGTGTGCCAGCATCCACCATCAAGAAATTCGAGCTCACCGGCCAAATCTCGTTCCGGCAGCTGCTATTTCTCTGGCAGAGTCTGGACGATCTGCGTCGCCTGTATGCGTTGACTCGCAATTCCCTCAGCGAAGCTGAGTTGCCATCCAGTATCGATGAGGTGTTGAGCGATGACCTTTAAGCCGGTCCGCAAGCTGACGGTAACCCGCACGCTGGCAACGGGGCAGGCGGTGACGGTGGGTGTGCTGGCGCAGAATCGGCAGGGCGTCTTCTTTCAGTACGATGCAGATTATCTGGGGCGATATGGCAACCTCTCGCCCTTTGGCCTAAAGGCAACCACGGAGCTGCAGCTTGCTCCCAAAAGGCCGCACTCCGGCCTGCATGGCCTGTTCGGCGATAGTCTGCCTGATGGCTGGGGTTCCTTGCTGCAAGATCGTGTGTTCCGACAGCATGGCATTCTCCCTGCCCAGATCACCGCCATGGATCGCCTGGCGTTTGTAGGGGCTTCCGGGATGGGGGGCCTGTCATTCTCGCCGACCTCGGAATACCAGCTTGCCTCAACCGGCGACATCGACCTGGCGAAGTTGGGTCTGGAGGCGCAGGCGTTTTTTGACGGTCAGACGGAAGAGGTGCTGGCGGATCTGGTGGCAGCAGGCAGCTCCGGTGGTGCCAGACCCAAGGCGCAGTTCTACATCTCCCCGGATGAGCCAGATCGCTGCCGCACGGTGGCGGGGCTAGGCGATGAGGCTTGGCTGGTCAAGTTTACCTCCCGGAATCTGCCCCTCGGCCATAAAGAAGGGCTCTGTGAAGCGGTCTATCTGCACCTGGCCGGAAAGCTGGGGCTGGAGCCGCCTGAGTGGCGGCTGTTCGAGGCGCCAGAACAAAGTGGTGCCCGAGCCTGGCTCGGGGTAAAGCGGTTCGATTGGATAAGCCATCCCCAAAAGGCAGGTCGACTCCACATGCACAGTGCCTGTGGCTTGCTGGATGCGGATTTCCGGACGCCTAGCCTGGATTACGAGGATCTGATCAAGGCCAGCCGCCACCTATGTCGTTCGCCAGCAGTAGGCAAACTGCAGTTTCGCAGGGCCATGTTCAACCTGTTTGCCTGCAACCAGGACGACCACAGCAAGAACTGGGCTTTCCTGCAGGATGATGCGGGTGAATGGACGCCTGCCCCTTTCTACGATGTGACCTTTAGCCCTCACCCCTACCAGGAGCATGCCACCGCTTATGCCGGTTTCGGCAAGAATCCGCCGCTAAAAGCCATCCAAGGACTGGCGGCGCGGGCTGGGTACGCCAAGTGGGAGCTGGCCCGGAAAGATATTGATGGGATCGTGGATGCTCTCGCTGATTTCGCTGCCGTTGCCAGAGATTTCGGAGTAGATCGTGGTACTGCTGAGCTGATTGGTCGGCAGCTTGATGAGTTAAGGAAGGTGTATGGGGTAAGTCGCTAGTTTGAGGTCATGCCTGTGTATCTTGGTCTTGTCTGTCGTGGCCAGTCTCGGTCTGTTGCTGGGGGCGTTTTTCGAGCTCTAGACGGATTGACTGATCAGTTTTCTTGAAGTGTTGAGCTTTTAGAGTCTCATAATCTGGGCCAGGGGTTTCGTTGGAGAGCCCCCAGCTTTCTAGCTTTGCTTGTAGTTCGGATAGCATGTTTATCTGTTGGTTGATAATTCGATCCCTGGATTGAACAGCATTCACAAGACCTTCGATCTGACTTCCTAGGATTGCTTGTGAGTTGTCTGGCTGAAATAGAGTGGCTTTTCTGGTGTGGGCAGTTGCCATGGCCATTCGCTTTCCCTCCCTCTTCCCCCACTCAAAATCTTTGGCTGATTGATTGATCAGAAACTCGAGCATCTCAGGCACGGATTTTCGGTATTCGTTACGCAATTTTGTGAGTTGGTCGTCTGCTTTTTTGCTAAGAAAAAAGTTGTAATTTTTCTCCCCCTTTTGCTTTGATTCTTGTCGCTTTCTGTGGCGGTCGAGGGCTGCCTCGAATAATCGCATTGCCTCTTTATCTAGGCGATTAACCTGTTGTAGTTGCTGAAACGTGCTGTCGTGTGGAGGGACTGATCGAGAGTAGCCTTTCTTCCGTAGGTAGCTCAGAGCCCATTCGTATTCAGCGGTATCGCCTTGATTCAAGAGCTCGACTATTGACATGACTGCCGTGTCCGTAACGTTATAAACTAGTAGATACTAGTTTATAACTAGTTTTAGATTAATGCAATAGAAAATGTTGAGCTGTAACATCATTGGCGCCGAAGCTACTCTAGTCGCTACAATTTTAGGGTAAAAATATGGGGATTAATTGTGACTAACGAAGATGTTATCTGCTGGGCTCTCAAACTCCGGGATGACCGGGTGTCTGCAATAGACAAGTATTTCCTCATTGCGGTTTGGAGGCGCTACGGGACCAACACCGTCACGGATAAAGTAAAAGATCTAGCACAAAAGATCCAGCTCAATGACCGCTATGTGAGCAGCTCTAGGAATGCTTGGGTTGAGGTAGGTGTGGTTGAGCTCTGCCCTATGCCGGGAGCTGAGAGCAAAAGGGGTAGGAGACAGAAAAGCTTCAGAATCAATATTGAGAGGCTGGCTGCGTTAGTAGAGGGGGATAAGGCTTTTTCACTAAATCAAAATCTGATCAGGGGGCTCTTTTGCCAAAATGAAAGGTTGGGTCGGATTCGGGTGAAAAGGGAAGAGGGGAGCGATGCGCTGACTGTGAACAGCTTGGTCTTGCTCGGGGTGCTTGTGATGTCTGCTGATAAGACAGGGTATGTCAGTGGCTATGGGGAGAAGGCTTTGAGAGAGATGGCGGGACTTGAAAAGTCACAGTTTCGGTATGCGCTCAATCAACTTGCTGAGGTTGGGGTGCTCGGAAACTGGCTACCCGGTATTAGCAGTAAACATCTGTTTGGGAGAAGGCCAGGGGTCTATTGGCTCAATTTAGGGCATTCTTTCTTCGGGGAGGATAGGGTCCATTGTATCTATGTATTCGATCGGTTGGCTTGGAGGCCGCTTGATAGGATATGCGATTTCTATGGCCTTTTTGGAGCAAGAACTTTTAGGAGGCTTGATAAGGAGGAGCTGGCTAAGATTGAGCAAAGAGAGGGATTGCCGGCTGGTTGGAGCGAATATTTCCGGGATAGACCGTGGTTTAAGACTGCAGGGCATCTCGCCTGTCTATTGGCCCAGCATGCATGCCTTGTTCTTGAAAGGAGAGTTGTGGATGAGGATGGCCTTGGTGATGGGGAGGGTGAATCATTAAGTGAGGATTTGGGGCGAGAGCTGGGTACGGAGCATTGGTTTGAGCATATGGCCGAAGACAAGAGGGCGCTGTTGCCTACTGTGTTGGAGTATTTGGTCGATCATGGGGTGAAGAAATGGGCTGATGCGGCCATGAGCCTCTATAAGGAGGCTCTGAAGGGGGCTGATTTGGAGTGTTTTTTGTGTGAGAGCACCAAATTTAGGATTTATAGCTCGTATCAGCTGATCAATGCTGAGACCGGAAGGTTATGGACCCTGGCTATTTTCCCAGGGAGTGAGAAGCAGCTGGAAGAGAGCATATTCCTGTTTCGGGATTTTCAGGGAGGGAAAAAGCGCTGGGAGCGGTTGAATAAAGAGACGGAGATTAAAGATGCCTCTTTGGTTCATATGGGGCTACGAAAAGGTTTCGGCGGTGGATTGTCAGATTAGAGGTTGTCTAAATCCAGAGAGGGTCTTAGGTCTGGCGACTGTGAGTGTCGGGACTTTCAAATGGGGTAGGAAGAGAGGAAAACTGGTTTCAGTGCATCATATATTTCCAGAGTGAAATTTGGTTGCCCTTCAGGGTGAGCCCCTTGATGGCTGCGCTGCAGTGTGCCTTTCTCAGGCATCTCAGCTGTCTGTTATAGATATATAGGTTTTATCATTGAAGTACGCTTGGTAGCCAATGGCTATAGCGTGGTGGAGGCTAATCCGAGTAAAAAATTACGTGTGTGCCTGTTCTTGTGTTCAACAACGAATAGGACACAGACATGGCAACACGACATCCCCACAACCCCAACCTGACCTTAGTGGAAGGCACTGAATGGAACGGTCTTCCGCTGCTGCCCAAGCACTCTCCCTACATTGAGCAGTATCTTGAGAGAATCCTGGAAACCATGAAGAAGGCGGTGGACAGGTATCGACGAACCACGGCTATCCGCTTCGATCTCAGAATCCCTGTCGACTTCCCTGAGCCAGACTCCAGTGTGATATCGAGCTTCTTTGAATCTCTGCAGGCGAAAATCAACGCCCACCAATTGAGAAAGGCCAGGCAGGGACAGAGAGTGCACTCCTGCGAACTCCGATATGTTTGGGCGAGAGAGCAAAACATATCGCGCCATCGCCATTACCATTGTTGCATATTGTTGAACGGAGACGCTTACCGCTATCTCGGGGCATTCGGCTGTAATGGCCACCCGGAAGAAGAGGAAAGGATCGCAGCGGAAAATATGTCGGGAAGAATCCGTAGCGCCTGGTGCAGTGCGCTGAGGCTTCCTTGGGGTGCTGGCCAGTGGCTAGTGCATTTCCCTACCAATGGGACCTACTACATTGATGCGAACTCAGTGACGATATTCGACCGGTATGTGGATCTATTCAGGAGACTTAGCTACTTCGCCAAGGCCGAGACCAAGCGATATGGGGATGGCTCCAATAGCTTTGGATGCAGTCGTCGGTAGTGGTCAGGCTGGTTAGTTTTTACCGCCATGCCGCATCTCATGAGATGAAGGAGATTGCTCATGAGAATCATGCGATTGAAAGAAGTGATGGATACCACCGGCCTGGGACGGTCCTACATTTACAAGCTGATTGCGGACGGGGTCTTTCCAAAGCCGGTTCCGCTGGGTGCCCGTGCAACGGGGTGGGTCTCTGACGAGGTGGAATCCTGGATTCTGGAGAGAATTGGAGAGAGGGATCAGGTGGGGTGATGTTTTTGGTAATGCGATTGCATTGACGCATGTAATGCGGTTGCATTACCATCTGCCTGTCATCCCCCATCGCGCAGGAGGCGGCCATGGCCACCCTTGAAGTTGAATCCACGCTGACAGATCGGTATCAGACCACCGTGCCGGAAACGGTTCGTCGTGCTCTCAAGCTCAATAAGCGAGACAAGATTCAGTATGTCATCCGCCAAAACGGCGAAGTGGTCTTGACCCGCGCTACCAACGAAGGCGATGACCCGGCTCTGGGGTCGTTCCTGGATTTCCTGGCGAGTGATATCGCCGAGCATCCGGAGCACATCCTTGCGGTTGAGGATGCGTTAATGCAGCGTATCCAGTCGCTGACGAAGGGTGTCGAGGTTGATCTGGATGCGTCTTTACAGGAAGACGATGAATGAGTGGGAGGCAATCGACCGCTCTGACTATCAATGGTTGGGCGGTCTTCGCTCACCCATTATTTCTGGAACAGCTTGAAACCCTGGCAAGGCAAGTCGAAAGCCTTAAGGAAAAAAATCCTGAGGGGTTCACCAAGAAAAATGCCACCAAGCGGTTAGCTGCGATTGCCAAGCTGGCTTTCGAGGTCATCCCGCAGGACCCTACAAAACCGGATTTCCGGCAGGGGGGCACGCTTGGTGAGGATTACAAGCACTGGTTCCGTGCGAAGTTCTTTCAGCAATACCGGTTGTTCTTTCGCTACCACGCCTCAAGCAAGGTTATTGTCTATGCTTGGGTCAATGATGAAGGCACCAAGCGGGCGTATGAGAGCTCCGATGATGCCTACCGGGTTTTCCGCAAGATGTTGAAAAGTGGCCACCCTCCCGATGATTGGGATCAGCTTTTGATCGAAGTAAGACGGGATGAGCAGAGTCAGGAAGCCATGCGTTCCCTAGCCGAGCAAGCCCAAAATCAGGACATGGGTTACTGATCTTCTTTGCCGTTGTTTCGAGTTCGCAAATCCTCTTGATGGTGTAGGGTTTTGCCATCCCGAATATGTATAAGAAGAGTTTGTACACCAACCTGAAGTGGGCTGATCGACTAACTGATTCTGTGGAGAATCAGTCCTTTTTGTAAATGACGGTCACTTTGCCGGCAGGTTTGTTCTTACCTATCTCATAATCAGGGTTGAAAGTGGCGAGGTTATGAGCGGCGATGCCAATCACTGAGGCAAAGCCAGTAACCTGGGTAAAGCCAGTCGGGATAGCGAAGCTGGCTAAGGAGGCCGCTCTGTATTCTGTGTACACGCGGCAACGTAGCCCTTTTTTTTCAATGGCTCCCTCGACTTTATTTACCACGGAGCTGATGTTCTTGACCGCGACAATTTGAAAGGAAGCTTTCTTGGCAATGAGTTCGGAGAGCTTTTCAGTAGTGATGTCTTCGGAGGTGTATTTTTCGATGTCAATATCTTTGCCCATTGATTTTTCCTTGTTTTAGGAGTTGATAAAACGGGCAGATTTGCTGCCCGTTCAAGTCAGCGACTGGGTTTTATTGAAGTATGATCAAAGCTCCGCTATTTGCTGTAGCGCATCTTCATAAGCAAATAGTGTGTCGAAGTTTTCGTTGTAAATTAGGTAGAGGG